>Ga0247841_10000001_pt1 | contig 1317328 bp, 1211 predicted proteins | sample LaCruzMarch2015__2_FD_192410 | JGI IMG/M metagenome (GOLD analysis project Ga0247841, IMG submission 192410) | Freshwater microbial communities from meromictic Lake La Cruz, Castile-La Mancha, Spain - LaCruzMarch2015_18m | ecosystem: Environmental > Aquatic > Freshwater > Lake | place... | reverse complement strand
GAGACATTCCTTGTCGGGTAAAAAACACACCTTGTGTGTCTTTCAACCCGTTCTCTTCACTGTCTAGTTTTCAAGGTACCAACTGCGCGTGCCGACCTGTCGACAGACACCCGTGGGGTGGGGCGACAAACTTTGATTTTACTCGATAACCTTGGCCTGTCAAGAGCAAGCCCTTTTCGTACTTTCGTCCACCGGGGCTCCTGCGAGACCTGCTGTAACCGAACACCTGTAACTATACGCTGAACGGGGATGATGTCAAGGACATCTGCTGAAGCAGACCGAATTCCACGACAGAGCCGTACAACGATGTACATCAAGTAATGCGGGTGGACTCCCGCCCAACACCGACCGTGAACGGGCGACGAGTCAGTCTAGCGGCGGGACATACCACTCCCGGAGCCATCCTTCGGGTCCTCCCGCGACCAGGAGCTGCCGTGCGGATGCGCTGCGCGCCACTGCTCGGACTCCATCCTCGAGTAGATACAGCCACAGTAGTTCTGGCGGTACAGGCCATACTCCTTGCTGAGATTCACCGACTCCCGGAAACCATCCTTCTTGCGGAAGGCCTCGGGCAGGAACGTGAGCCCATACAGCACCCCCTTCTCGCGCCCCACCTGCTCCAGCATGTGCACGTCCTTGTGGGGGCTGATGAGCAGGGTCGTCGTGAACACGGGTATCTGAAGGTCGGCCGCCTTGCGCGCGGCGGCATCCAGCAGGACCCCGAAGCACCGGAGACACCGGAGGCCGCCCTCGGGTTCATCCCAGAATTCTCGCGTCGCCGCCAGCCAGTGCTCGGGCTCGTAGGAGCCGACAATCAGCTCGAAGTTGTCGATGAAGGCCAGCTTGCGTGCCTGCTCGAGGCGCAGTTCATACTCGGTCTTCGGTTGGATGTTGGGGTCGTAGAAGAACCCGACCGGCTCGTACCCCTTCGCCCGGAGGCGCACGACCGGCACCGTGGCATCCGGCGCGCAACAAATGTGCATCAGGATGGGCACGAGCAGCGTATGTCGTTCCTCGGGCTTCGCAGTCATCCAAATGCCTCCTCACCTGGCCGCATTGTAGCGCATGCAGGCAACAGTGCAAATCGTTGGGTGCCTATTTGACGCTGTCGGCAATCACGCCATGATGAGTGAGATAGTTCAGAAGAAGCGGGAGGTCCCATGCCACAGCGAAGGATCACGGTAACACTGCCCGACGAGCTGTACCACGAGCTCCTCAGGCACAGCAACAAGTCGGCGTTCGTCAGAGAGGCTCTGCAGGCACACGTCGCCCGTCTGCAGCAGTGTGATGTCGCCTCACAGATACGGGACTACTGCACGAGGGCGTCGGAATCCGACCGGGCGCTGTGCTCGGAACTGGACGGGGGGATCGACGATGGAACCTCTGCGCAAGGGTGACGTCTGGCTGGTCAACTTCGACCCGACGTGTGGGAAGGAGATCCAGAAGAAGCGCCCTGCAGTCGTGATCTCTCGGGATGAGTACAACGCATTCGCCTGGCCCGTGCTCGTGGTCCCGCTGACATCGCAGGGACTGGACGAGGTCACGCCGATCTTCGAAGTCCTGGTCCCCACGGGCGAAGGTGGAACCGAGCATGACTCCAAGACGAAGGCTACTCACATGCGTACCGTCGACAAAGGCCGCCTGCTCGAACGCCTCGGCCACGTCGGCGATGCGACCATGCGCGCTATCGAGCAGACCATCCGCAACCTCATCGACATGACATGACGAGGGCGGACCTGAGCCCGTACATGAGGAAACCCCGCTCCAGGGAGCGGGGTGGTTGGGAACTACCTGCTTTCAGGTCCGCCTACCAGTTGACCCCGGCAATCAGTGCTCCGTCTTGTCGTCGACGGGGGAGTCCTGCGTGATGTCCTTGCCTTCGCCTTCGATGGTGTCACTGCCCGTCGTCATGTGTGGCAGCTCGTCACCGGGATTCACCCCTCTGGACGGTCCCCTGGTGCGTGTCGGCATGGGGGGAGCCTCGACAAATCCGCCGAGGATGGAAAAGCCAAGGATGTAGGCTGCGAAGAGGGCGTACTGCCCAACGGCAGACAGGCTCCTGCCCATCGCAAAGACGACCATGACAAAGACAATCATGATGGGAATCGTGATGAAGAAGTAGAGCTTGCGGCTGACCGTCCGGCCGGTACGCGTGGACAGGAAGCGTCCCAGCAGGTTGCCCAGGAACATGACGGCAAGGCCGGAAAGCAGCAGGACGAAGAAGCTCGGCCCGGTACTTGTCGGGGCAACCGGAGCCGCAGTCGTTGTCGATGCAAGTGTTGACACAGGTATCCTCCCATGAACGTAGGCGGGCGCAAGGACTGATGCGATCCGCTGCCTTGGTGCGCGTTTACAATCTACGTCATCACTGTATACTCTTCGTGTGGATTATCAATGGCAGCCGAAGGGGCGAGCGTGAACAACCTCTGGGACAACAAGATCCTGATTGTCGCAATTATCGCCGACCTTGTTGCACAGGGAATCAAGCCACTCATCCACTACGGCGAGTATCACGAATGGAAGTGGCAGCTCATCTTCTCCAACGGCGGCTTCCCCAGCTCGCACACTGCCGCCGTCACAGCCCTTACGGCGATGGTGGGATTCTCGGAGGGCTTCGCATCGCCCTTGTTTGCCATCTGCATCATCTTCAGCGGCATCGTGATGTTCGACGCCTCGGGCGTCCGCCAGGAAGTCGGCCGGCATGCGCGGACCCTGAACGCCATTTTCGAAGAATTCAAGCTGTGGGACCGCTTCGACTACAAGCATTTCAGCGAGCTGATCGGCCATACCCTGTTCGAAGTAGTCGGAGGCATGTCACTGGGACTGCTTCTGGCGCTGCTGTCTCTTCGCATCCCATTTCTCAGACCGAGGTGAGCACATGAAGATCGTCATTGGCTCTGATCACGGTGGTTTTCGCCTCAAGTCGTTCCTCATCCATGCCTTGACGCTCAAGGGTCACGAGGTCGAGGACCTGGGCACCGACAGCAGCGACCATGCCGTCGACTATCCCGACTTCGCAGCCGCAGTGGCCCGCAGAGTCGTGGCAGATGCCACCACGGTCGGCATCGTCATCTGCGGTACCGGCATCGGCGCCAGCATTGCGGCCAACAAGGTCGCAGGCGTACGCTGCGCTCTGGTCCACGACGGCTACACGGCGCGTATGGCCAAGGAACACAACAACGCCAACGTGCTTGCGCTAGGCGGCCGGACGACAGCCGAAGAGGTTGCGCTCGATTGCGTCGTCACCTGGCTGAGCGCGATCTATCAGGACGGGCGTCACCAGCCGCGCCTCGACAAGATCGCCGCCCTCGACTGTCCGTCGGGGTCAGCTGGCAAGTGACGACGTCAGTGGTACATTCGCAACCTGACCAGTGAAGACTGCTCTCCTGCTCGTCGACATCCAGAGGGAGTATTTCCCGGGTGGCGCAATGCCACTTGACAGCCCCGTCGAAGCAGCAGTTCAGGCAAGGAAGCTGCTCGCCCATTTCCGCTACAACCACTTGCCCGCCGTCTTCATCCAGCACGTGTCCCCGGACCCCGCAGCGACCTCGTTCAGGCCCGGCTCTCCCGGTGTGAGTCTCTACACCAGCATCCGACCTCTGCCCGGCGAAGCGGTTATCCGGAAGCACTACCCGAACGCCTTCCGGGACACCAATCTGGTGGAGCTGCTGCGGACCGACGAGGTCTCCCGTCTGGTCATCTGCGGCATGATGACACACATGTGTATCGATGCGACAACGCGCGCTGCTTGCGATTATGGGTTCGAGTGCATCGTCGTCGCCGACGCCTGCGCCACCCGGAGCCTCGTGTTTGCCGGAGAAACCGTGCCTGCGGCCATGGTCCAGCGAGCCTTTCTGGCTGCCCTGGACGGCACGTTCGGCAGAGTCCTGAACGCTGACGAGATTGTGCCGCTGATCCGGACAGCGAGCTGACGCTGGCCCAACGAGAAGCCTACTCCTTCGTCACCTTGTACTCCGTTCGTGCATATCCACTGAACAGAGCTTCCTCCCTCTCTCCTGTTGTCGGCAAGCGTGCCACCAGGAACGACTCCGAGGGCAACATGTAGGAAGGCAGGACTCGGGCTAGCTCTGCGCTCAGGCACTGTCCGTCAGGCGTCTGTCCATCACTTGCCACGACAAGGGCTACGACACGTCGTTCCCCTGGACTGTCCTCGCGTACCGCGAGTGCCACCCGGAAAACCGAGGGGCAATGACCAGGAATGCTCGCCAATGCATCGTCCCATGTGTCCAGTATCCCCCGTGGTGCTTCCTCACTCAGCAGCCCAGTAAGGTCGCCACGTGCCAGCTTCCCCGACGGTGTCAGCGGCAATGCCCGTAGAACCACGATGCGGCGCGGCACCTTCGACAGTGTCAGCGCCGAGGCCACGTACTTTCGCAGGTCCCTTGCCGTAGCGTCAGCCCCCGGTCTCAACACGACTGCTGCGACGACCTCTTCGCCGAGATCCAGGTCGGGGACTCCGAGAACCGCCGCCTCCTTCACTGATGGATGCGTAAGCAGCACATCCTCGACTTCACGTGGGGCAATCTTCTCACCTCCCCGGTTGATGACATCCTTGAGGCGCCCAGAGATGAAGAGGTATCCGTCGGCGTCCATGTACCCTATGTCCCCCGTGCACAGCCATCCTCCGACAAACGGCTGGTCTTCGTCCTCTGTCTGCTCGTACCCCCTCATGACACCGGGCCCCCGCACGACGATCTGGCCATGACCACCCACCCCAAGCAACTGGCCGTCATCGTCCATGATGCCCACGTCACAACCCACCGGCAACCCGACGGAACCCGGCTTCCGTACCCCTGGGGGAAGCGGATTCGCGGACACGAGCGGCGCCGATTCCGTAAGACCGTAGAAGTCCACGACCGGTGCGCCAAACTGGCTCTCCAGCTTCTCAAGCAATGCCACCGTCAGTGGAGATGCGGACGAACGGATGAACCGCGGGCGGTGGCGCAGGATGGTCTCTGCATGTGCCGCAAACTGCTCTGCAATAGCTGCGTGCATGGCCGGGCTCGCGGTGTACCAGGTGGGTATGCATTCCTTCCACCAGTCGAAGAACGACGTCGCGTCGAACTCAGGCGGGCACACCACGCCCGCACCAGCCGCGACACAAGCGAGTATCCCGATCATCAGACCTGTCGCGTGGAAGAGCGGCATCGCGTTCAGACAGCGGTCTTCCGGGGTCAGCCGCAGGACTCTTGCCGTTTCTGATGCACTATGACAGATGTTCGCGTGCGTCAGCGGGACGATCTTCGGGCGCCCTGTCGAGCCCGAGGTCCACAGCAACAGCGCCAGATCGTCTGAAGCAGCTGTCCTGAGGGGAGGCAGCATAACAACGGATCTTCCGCGGATATCGAACGCACCCGCACGGCCATCCCGAGGCCAGACGGCCTCCAGAACAGGGATGCCCCGAACTGCAGCAGCCTGGCGCAGTCCTCTCGCATCGTCACATGCGACCAGAAGAGCATCTGCCCCCGAATCCAGGAGGTCTCGCTCCCCCTCTGCCGCAGGACAGGTGGACCGCAGCGGCACACAGATGGCTGCAGATGAAACCGACAGGAAGGCGGATGCCATCTCGGGCCCTGGAGGAAGTGCCACCGCCACACGGGAAGTCCGTCCGATTCCAAGCGCACGGAGACATCCAGTTGTCCTCGAGACGTGTTCAGCCAATGCTTCGTACGTCATCGCCGACCGGCCCGGCGCCATGAGCGCTTCCCCGTGGGGGACCAAGTGAGCGGCGTGTTCGATAAGGATGGTGACTGTTGACACGAGTGTCACCTCACGCTGGCAACGGCGCTGCGATGGTGGGTAGCCTCGTCGTACAACTGCTCCCACTGGTCGACGATGGCCACCAGAGAATACTGTTCCTCGATGACGCGCTGGCCGCTTCTGCCCATGGCCGTTCTCTGGTCCGCCATTAGCGTGGCCACATAGACCATTGCCCTGCCCAGAGCCTCCTCGTCGTCCGGCGGGACAAGAAACCCAGTCTCCTCGTCCACGACGACCTCGGCATTGCCTCCAACGTCGGTGGCGACGACGGGCAATCCCGCAGATGCCGCCTCCAGCAGGACCATGGGGAGACCTTCCCACCGCGAGGGCAGGACGAGCGCATCAGCGGCCGCCATCAGGTCGGGAACATCATTGCGGACACCAAGAAAATGGACGATCCCTCCATCAAGCCCCAAGCTGGATGCCTGCGCATCCAGCTTGGCCCGTTGTGAACCATCTCCCACAATCAGAACCACCGTGTTGTCGTTCTGCGTACACACAAGGGACAATGCTTGGAGCAGTACGTCGAAGCCCTTGGCGCGCTCAAGGCGGCCCACGGCCAGGAAGACGAACGCGTCGGCCACGTGCAGAGCGGTGCGCACAGCGGTGCGCGTCGCAAGACTCCGCTCAAACCGCTTGACGTCAACGCCGTTGGGAATCCATCGTATCCTTCCGGCGGGCGCGGCTCCGACCCGTATGTATCGTTCGACACCTGCCTTGCTGACACTGGTCGTCACGTCGGCCAGCCGATCGGTCAGTCGGTACAACAACTCTCGCCACCTTGGACCCTCGCACGTGTTGTGCGCAGTGCAGACCAGGACCGGCATGCGGCAGAACAGACGCGTCACCCTGCTCAGCAGGTTCGCGTGCACCATGTGGCTGTGGACGACGTCGGGACGAAACGTGTGAACGGCGCGTGCAAGCCGGACAATGCCTCGAGGGTCAGCGACGCCCTTCGGCATGCCGAGGCTGATGACTTGAACCCCTGCGCCGGTCAGTTCGGGCAGAAAGGCTTCGGGCTCCCGCAAGGACACGACCATGACACGGGCTCCACGCCGCGCATGCTCGCATGCAAGGTCCTTCACCTGGGTCTCCGCACCGGCCCGCGTCAGCCACGTGACTACCAGCATCAGGCTCATGTGCGGGGCCGATTGAGGAGTCCCATCCACGGCCCGTGTCCCGGCGTGGGTTGGTCGCCGACGGGGAGTCTTCCAGCGTCCCCCGGAGGCCACACGGACCACTCGCACCACATGCTTGAGGACCGACCACCATGATGCCGCACACCACCAGAGAAGACCAACGTACCCCAGCTCGTGCACGCGCTTCAGCACCTGCAACTCCGCTCGCTCCATCGCGCCTAGATCGCCCGTCAGTCCTCCTGCTCCGTACAGAGGCTTGTAGCAGTAGGCGAGTACTGTGTCCAGCTTCATGGCGACTCGCCCCGACGAGACGATCTCGAGCCACAGCAGATAGTCTTCAGATCTCATCTGCTCCGGAACGAACCGCTGATCCAGGTCCCGGCGGAGCATCACTGTTGAAGTGGGCAGGAGATTGCGGACGAGCAGGCAACGCTTTGAGACGAGTGCTGTATGGCGGATGACGGCAGCGTCCTCGCGCCGTGGACCCCTCGAACTCACGTCAACGCGGGCAGCTCCGCACAGCGCGACATCTTTGTGAGTGGACATCCAGTGATACTGCACTGCAAGCTTCTCTGCGTGCCAGGTCTCATCGGCGTCCAGAAACGCCACGTACTCCCCTGTGGCGCGGTTCCATCCAGCGTTTCGAGCAGGTCCTGGACCCAGCCTGCGTTCCAGGAACACGGTCTCGATCGGCTGTACATGGGAGAAACGTGTCTGAAGCTCCAGCAGCTTGTCATGAGTGGCGTTGCCATCGGGGCTCCCATCATCCACAAGAATGATCTGGCAAGGGCGCACGCTCTGAGCGATGACAGACAGGAGAGCCCGCTCAATTGTGTCATCACAGCAGTAGCAGGGAATGACGACTGACACCGACACCGGCGGCCTGTCGGTCATCGCCGTATCCAGGCACTGATTGGACGAGCACTGGGTGATCCTCATTTGCGGCGCGCCGGCAGGAAGAACATCCGCAGGGTATTGAGAATGATGTAGACGTCGCTCAGGATGACCGAGCGCTGGCGGAGGTAGCTGATGTCCAGATCCAGCTTCTGTTTCGGCAGCGTGTCATACCGCCCGCGTATCTGCGCCAGTCCCGTGATGCCAGGCTTGACCGCGGTACGCAGGATGAACTCCGGGTGCTCAGCCTCGATGGCTCCCGCAAGCTCGGGCCGCTCCGGACGCGGTCCCACGACGCTCATCTCCCCGCGCAGGACGTTGATGAACTGTGGTACCTCGTCCAGCCCCGTCTTGCGGAGGAAGCGCCCAACCCGTGTGATACGCGGGTCGCCGTCGCCGCTCAGGACGGGACCGGTTTCGTCCTCGGCCCCGTGCGCCATCGTTCTGAACTTGATCGTCATGAATGGTGCACCGTGAACTCCCAGTCTCCGCTGGCGGTAGAAGATCGGCCGGCCGCCGTCCGCCGGAATGAGCACGACCATGACAAGGAACAGAGGCGCAAAGAACACCAGGGCCAGGACCGAGACGACGATGTCGAGAAGACGCTTGAAGAACGCGTCGACAGGCGGATAGCCCAGGGGGCGCACTTCCAGCAGCAGCTGGTCTCCCACAAGCAGTTCCGCAGGGTTCTGAAACAGGAGGTCCCCTGCGCTGGGCACGACATAGACGCGCATGTCGGAGGACACCGACATTACCAGCAGGTCATGTCGAGCGTCCTCGTCCAGCGAGTCGTCCAGCACAACGGCCTCCGTTCCTGAGGGCAGAGCCTGGGCGCTGGATCCTGTGCCGTGCCACATGAAGGGTGTGGCGGCAAAACCGCGGATGCTGTTCATGGTCCCAGCCAGGTGCTTGGCACGTTCCTCAGACCCTGCGATGCACACGACCCGTACGCTTGGCGTAGACCTCAGATACAGGCGGAACAGCAGACCGTTGAGGACACTGAGACCGAGGACCTGCACCAGACCCGCCAGACCGACCATGGTCCTGGGCAGTCCAAACTGGCGGATGGCAAAGGACAGGGCATAGGAGATCACCAACAGCAGGACGACGGTAAGCACCACACCCAGAAACGATTCGTAGTAACCGCCGGGCGACTCCGCCCCCAGATTGTATACGAAGTAGAGGACCACGAACGTTAACAGCAGCCAGGGAAGGACGCGTCCGAGGGTAACGAGGCTGTGTGGCTCGTAGGGGAATCCCAAGGCTCCCCTGGCCACGTACACAAGGTAGTATGAGCCAGCGACAAGAGCAAGGTCGAGAAGAAGCTGCAGTGACCCAAAGAACCGGCTACGCATGTCAGCCGCTCTCCGCCTGTCCGGAGTACCACAGCAGAGTCTCACGCAGGCCGTCCTCCAGCGTCCACAACGGTCTCCATCCCAGCTGCTCAGCTGCCAGACCCACATCCAGGACCGAATCACGCACCTCACCCGCAATTGCCTGCCCGTGGCTGATAGCCACATCGTGTCCGTGCAGTCTGGAACACAGTCCGGCGAGGTCACTGATGCTGGTCGCCCTCCCCGTTCCGATGTTATACGTCCCGCCTGGCGACGTCATGGCCAGCAGGTTGGCCCGCACGACATCCTGGACGTACACGAAGTCCCGCGTCTGCAGGCCGTCGCCGTGGATGACGAGGGGATCACCGTCAAGCAGCCGCCTGAGGAACAGTGCAACGACCCCGGCCTCCTGGGACGCGTTCTGCCGGGGGCCGTAGACGTTGGCGTATCGCAGTGTCGTGCAGGCGACGCCGAAATGGCGTCCTGCCCAAGCAAGATACTGCTCGGCAGCGTACTTGGCGACCCCGTAGGGGGAAAGAGGCCGGACCTGCGTGTATTCGTCAGCAGGAACACGCGCTTCACCGTACAGTGCTCCTCCTGTCGAAGCGAAGATGAGACGCCCTGCGCCATGCCTGGCACCTGCACAGAAGGTGTTTAGCGAACCAACCACGTTGGTGGACGCGTCCTGCACAGGGTCCTCGATCGAACGCCGGACGTCGATGCGGCCGGCAAATGCCATGACGACGTCGGGACTGGCCCTCTGCGCGACGCCATCCAGCGCAACCGGATCCCGGATGTCCACCTGCGCCAGGACCGCTGCACCGCTGACGTTGGCACGCACGCCGGTTGAGAGATCGTCGACCACCGTTACGGCATGTCCCGCCCTGAGGAGCGCGTCGACCGTGTGCGAACCGATGAACCCGGCCCCACCCGTCACCAGCACATTCATCGGACACTCCCGTCCAACAAGCCGGCATAGATGCGGCTCATCACCTCGAGGACCCGATCCAGACTGAACTCGCGCATCACGCGCTCCCGTCCGGCAGTCCCCATGTCCCGCCGCATGGCTTCCTCGCGGGCCAGCTGGTCAAGCCGTGCACACATGCCGTCAAAGTCCCCGTACGGAAGGAGAAACCCTGTTGCGCCTTCGACCACCAGGTCACGACACCCGCGGATGTCCCATGCGACAACTGGCAATCTGCATGCCATGGCTTCCAGGACGTTGCGGGGCAGGCCCTCCTGGCTCGCGGTAGACACGACCGCGTCACACCCGGCGAGAAACGACGGCATATCCCCCTGCCACCCCGAGAACAGTACCGTCTGGCCCAGCCCGCAGTCCATGGCGTGCTGCCTGGTCTCTCGCTCCAGGGAACCCTCGCCTGCCATTAGGAAGCGTACATCGGGCCAGGAGACTGCGAGACGCCGTGCTACCTCCAGGACGTCACCGGGACGCTTGCGGCGGGAGAACTCGCCCACCCAGCCGAGAACGAACCCTGCCCGGGCGACACCCAGCCGCTCCCGCGAACTTCTTCGCACCTCTGGTTCAGCGGGCACGAATGTCCCCGTGTCGACGCCAACGCCAGGCACTTCCTCAATGGCGAGTCCAGGTCGCGAGAACAGGGCACGCGCCGCGACCGCATCCTCGTGGTTGATGACGATGAGCACGTCCGTCCAGCGGCTGGCTGCCCTCTCAATCGCAGCATACAAACGGTTGGCGGCCGGCCTGCCCAGCGCATAGAAGTGAAACCCGTGTGCCGTGTACATGACGTGCGGGACGCCGGCACGGTGGGCGGCATACCTGCTGACGAATCCGGCGATAGGGGTGTGTGCATGCACCAGGACGTAGCGACGCTCGCGCATCAGTCGCACGAGCTCTGCGGTGATCCCCAGAAGATGGAGGTCGAGTGGGTTCTTGGTGAAGCCAAACGGGATCACGCGAAATCCCTCCGCTTCGATGCGTGCGGCGAACCCTGAGGGTCCAGCCGCCACCTCGACCTCGTACCCCATGTCCCTCAACAGGCGCATCTGGGGTATGTGGAAGTACCAGATATGGGAGTCGACCGTGGCGACGAACAGTATGCGATTCGCCTTCCGACCATCAACATCGTTCAACGAGGCCACACTCACCTGCTCGCCTTGCCCATCCCTGAGATCTTCCCTGTCACCAGTCGGTTCCCGGTCAATCGAGCACGGCACCCGTCGACTGCTGCACGCACTGTGAGCCACGACACACTGGCCTGCCTTGTCCCGACATCGCGGCGTTCCGTTGCCCCCGGACAGCATCGAAGCGACCCGACATCGCAGACACCAACGAAGATCAACTCAGACCTCCCTGTTGCCCGGTTGCTCCACGCCCGTCATGAAGCTGGCGCACCGCGCGCCAACCATCAACCGTGCCAGCGATCGCTGCAATATCACCATGCCGGAGACATGACAGCATCGCCACGATCACCTGGGCAGTTTGTGCCCACATCCAGCACAGCCGCCGGAGCACCGTTTGTCGACCCGCCATGCTGCGCCAGATCACGTACCGATTGTACACGGCGGCCGCTGCATAGCTCCTCAATGAGGCCCGAGGGCCCGGAGCAACGTGATGAATCGCCCACGAGCGCCGACAGCCGGCCAGGCGCCTGTGGGCTGTGACTCGAATTGCGGTGCTTATGGCCACGTCCTCTCCCACAGCGTAGCCCCCAAATCTCTGCAGGCGCTCATCGAACCAGAGACCCAGTTCAAAGAAGACTTCTCGCTTCATGGCCATGCAGCTTCCGTTCATCCAGTCGATGTCCTCAATAGCCGCTGCCTGGTGACTCAGTGCTAGCGCAGCTGCCGGCGTGATCGGCCGCCCGCCTGCGTTGAACCCGTTTTGCAGGAGACGTCTCTTGTTGCTCAGAGTCTGCCTGCACCAGAAGCTCGACCCCAGTAGCCATGCGGCGTTTCTGATCCGTCCGCCCAGGCGAGCATCCCCCTCGGCTATGAGCTGGAGACCGTAGCCTGCATATGCCTCGCCTGATTCGAGATAGACCTTCCAGAGTCCCTCCAAGGCATGAGGCATGAGTTCAGCATCATCATCCAGGAACAGCAGCAGCCTCCCACGAGACAGCCTCACGCCCTGATTTCTTTGGCTGCACAAACCGCGTTGCTCGGCATGTGCATACGTGCAGGCCCAGGCAGGATGGGCCCGGCCCCACCTCTCCACAGCCTCTTCGCTCAGCCTGTCGTCACTCGCATCACACACAATCAACTCAACGGGCTCCGGCAGGTCCTGCGTTGCCAACGACGTCAGGCACTCCTTCTCCAGGATAGCGGGGCGATTCATGGTTATGACAATTACCGACATGGTCGTCCACTCATTGTTCTCCCGGTTCATGGGCACCCTCACGCCTCTTCCTCCGAGGATGGTCGCATCACATCCACGGTTTGCGTGGCATGCTGCCGCAGCGTCGGCCTTGACGGCAAGGTCCAGGCCAGGGCAAGGAGCACCCAGAAGTTGCGCCAATGAAGGGTATCGATGACAGTCCCGTTGACCAGCATGGCGACGAGGCAGGCAAAGATCACCCATGACATGATGTCCTCTCTGTTGGACTGGATGCTCCTGAAGGCATGCCCGACTGAGGCAGCTATCAGAAGAAGGTACGCACAGAGTGCGAACCAGCCGGACTCTGCAAACACACGCAGGTAGCTGCTGTGTGTCGCGTACTCAAAGACGACTTCGGACTGCCCGGGACCGATACCAAAGGGGTGGGCAACCCCCGCCTCCCACGCGATCCCTTGTGTGCGGAACCTGTCCGCATCATACGCCTGCAGCTTCAGTCGAGACTCAGAGTATGAGCTGGTCTGAGGAGCTGCGACCGTTATGGCGACGGTAATCATGAGGATGGCGACTTCCAGAACGAGCTGGCCCCAGGCTCGCTTCCCTGCGCTTGGCGCCCACAGGACGGCAGCAACAAGAAGCGCCACCGCCAGTGTCGCCCAGGACGCCCGGGAGAAGCTGAGGACGATTCCGGCGACAAGGATGCCTGAAGCTACCATCCATATCCAACATTTGCTGCACCTGGTGACTGCTCTCACGACACAGTAGACTGCACCAGGAATCAGGTACGGTCCAAATACGTTGGGGTCCTTGAACAGTGCCTGGACACGCATGGGGTCGTACATGACCAGCGGCCGCAGTTCCGGGAACGCACCGCAAAAGACCACGATGCCAAGCGCGGCCGATGCGAGTGCCCCTGCCAGGTAGCCCTGACCCAGACTCACCCTCGCACGTTCCCCGAACCGCGTCACAAGGCCGGTTACCAGGACCCAGGCCAGCCCAAGGTATGCCGTAATGCTCAGGAACCGCAGCGCCCTTGCAGGGTCTACGGCGCCGAAGACGGAAAGGAGCTGAATCAGGGCAAGTACCACCAGGACCATGATGACGGCAATATGCTGCTTGCGAAAACACAGCCACCCTAGAAGCACGCTCAAGATCAGGAGCACGCCGCACAGCAGGTCGACCGGGGCAGGCTCGACGAGCGTCACCGCGCCAAGAAGCCCAACCAGCCAAAGGAGTCCGGGGACTTGTCGTTCGAGTACCTGCGCAAAGCCTACCATCACATCTTGTCCGGCTGTCGGCTCGAGGTACCCGTTCTGCCGGCAGTTTCGGCACGTGATCCGGTGAGAAGCATGGACCAGAGAGCAACCAGAATGGCCAGCAACATCCCGGCCGTAGCCCCCACAACAACGTTGAATGCCGTGGCGGGGCGCACCGGGGCGTCTTCCACGATTGACGCCGTCTCGGCTACGAACTCCCTCGAACCCGGCGGCACACGTGTCAGCACGTACAACTGGGTTCTGGCCTTCCTCACGTTCTCCTCCATCACGCTCAGCGTAGCACGGAGCAGAGCCACACCTATGTCGTCACCTGAATCGTGGTCTTGCGTGACAGCACGCGTCAGGCCTTCCCCAGTCGCCTTCACGTCGGCCTCGAGCGAGTCCAGCAAATCCCCAATGGCTGCGATCACCTCCCCGGACTGACGCTTCTTGTCGTCAAAGCGAGAGCCATACCGGCGTGTGAGCGAATCCGGGAGGAGCTCCAGCATCCGACGAATCCCGGACGCGTTGCTTCCCTCAACCGTCACGAGAAGATCAAGCGTGCCAGCCACAATGTCAACGTACGCAACGCGAACCCCGGATCCGACGGCAGCTCCTTCGCTGGCCTCTGCAGCCAGGTATCCCGGGTCCATCAGCAGAGCCCGCACCTCGGCTGTCGGCACCACCCGTTGGCCAGCATACTGGGAAACGCGGACGAGAAGATGCCCGGAGTAGACGGGCGTAACTGCCCACCTGCTCCATCCATATGCCACAAGCCCTCCCAGAAGCATGAGCACCGTCAGGAGACGCCACCTTCTGCCGATGGCACCAAGGATGTCGCTCACCCCGATCATCCCCGTCACACCCTCGCTCCTCATGGGAGCACTCATCGCGATCTGACGACGACTCCCTCGACAGAGTCGTACGAGTTCACGTTGTCACTTGGTCTCATGGGCGCGGGTTCCAAACGAACCTGGTCGTCACGGAAACAGTCCCGATTGAGCAGCGCAATCATGGACAACATGCCTACGATGGACAGGGGACAACATCGAAACACACCCTGCAGGATATCGCTGGAGCGTATGGTCCCTCTGTTCACTTGGCAAGTGCTCCATGTCGGGGATTTCGCAGAATGCGCACGCGCTGCCGAACCCTGCCTGACTGCATTCTGTGCTATCAAAGCATACCCTCTGCCGCACACGTGTCAAACCGAGCTCCTTCTACCTACAACGCGCAGGCGGGAATCCGGTCTGTTCCTTTGCACCAGAGGGTTCCCCGGAGGAAGCCATCGTTCATTCAGTGCTGGTGCTTGACCCCACAGGAGTAATGGACTCCGGCAGCCTGCCCTCGACCAGCAGGATAGCGCACCTGAGGTCGTCCATGCCCTGCTTGAAGCGCTTGACGGCCGTCGTCACCGAGCAGTGGCGTTCCTTGGCGATGACTGGCCACGTGCGCTCGCGCCAGTAGCGGTCACGGATGATGGCAGCCCTCCCCCGGTCGATTATGGTGAGGCCAAGGGTGACCCGTCCCGCGATATCCAAGCCCGTCCGCTGTGCCGCAAGGTCGCTCATGATTCCTCCTGAGGTGCTAGAAACGCTTCGCCGGCGCCGGCTGTGAACCATGGCGCCGTCCCTGCAGTGCCGAGGTGGGTGGGCGCATGGCCCTCGTGGTCGCACCAGTGCAGCATGGTACGCCTCGCTACCGTGTTGCCGATGCGCAACTGCTCGTCCAGCGGGCGGTCCTTGTAGCGGCCGCAGCAGGACCAGAGCGCATATCCTGCGACCTGAATCAGGTCATCGGCGTCCAGCCCCCACATCCGCGCGTAGTTGCGCGCCATGCCGATGATGGCAGGGTACAGACCCTCATACAGCAAGGCGAACCAGGCGTCATTTCTTTTCACGCGAACCCTCCTCGTGTGCATTCTTTTCCGCGAACCGCAAACAACGCAAGTCAGTCTACGCTTTCTTTTGCGTGCTTTCAACACTGTCATGAATGATATGGGAGCTGCCACCAAGGCAGAATGCTGCAGGACAGTCCTGGTGAGGGTTTACGCGGTGGAAGCCCCGGTTTACGGCTTGGCCTGTCGCAACTGAAGCTCTTGCGTTTCTTCATGCAATGTGCAAGGAGCAGATGATGGGGTTCAAGGAAGATGTCCAGGCACTGCTTGCACGATGTGACTGGAATCAACGGGGGCTGGGTGCGGCTGCCGTCATCTCTCCCGGCGCCGTCGGGGACAACCGTCGTCGACCTGGACGCCCTGGCCGACGACGTGTGCACGTCCCTAGACGACCTTCCTCTGACGACGGGTGTGTTGGGCTATGCAGTGTCTCAGGACGGTGGGGTCTACACTGCCATCCCGGAGGGTCCGCGGCAGGACGAGCCGACCCGCTACCGCTTCACCCTGGCGCACGAGCTCAGTGAGATCCTCCTACGCCTCTATCTCAACGCATTGCCCGACCAGAACCGGCGTGAGCATGTCTGTGACGCCTTTGCCGCCAACTCCTGCTCCCGCATGTGGCGGTCCCTACCAGTGTCGCTGTCCTCGTCCAGGCTCATGTCGGCGGTCCGGAACCGTCCGACGCAACGCTCGACCAGCTGGCCCGGCGTCTGGCCTTCGCCTATGATGTGTCCCCCACGGCAGCACGCATTTCAGTTGCAGAGTGCCTCCAACTGTCATTCCCGTGGAAGGGGGAATCCATTCCTTGCCCAGTATTTCGCTGACTCCAACGCGCTGGACAGTGCCCGGTTCCGCCGCTATACTACTAGCGTTATCTCCAGAAGGGGAGGCACCACCGTGTTGCCCGAGAACAACCAGAACGCGAGAACGTCGCGCCGACCGTCCCTGAACCGCCTCCTGCACAAGCAGTCGGTGGCGCAGGCGGCGGTTCTTATCGCTGTGATCACGTTCCTGAGCAAATTTGTGGGCTTTGCCCGCGAGGTGGTCATCGCGCGCCAGTTCGGCGCCACCGGCCAGACGGACGCGTTCCTCGTCGGCATGATGGTCCCCGGCCTGGTGCTCGGCCTCTTCGCCGGGGGTCTCAGTACGCTCATCGTGCCCTGGTACCTTGGCCACAAGAAGGAGGATCCGGAACGCGCACGCCTTCTGGTCGATCAGGTGACGCTGGTGTGGGGCGTCATCTTCGCACTCGTGTGCGTCGGCGTATGGGCCTGTGCCGCCCAGCTGGTGCACATTTTCGCTCGTGGCTTCGAGGGCGCCCGCTACGACCTGGCCGTCCAGGTGACCCGCCTCCTCGTCCCCATGGGCTTCATGCTCATCATGACCGGCTTGTTCACGGGCCTCCTGCAGGCCGAGAGCAGCTTCCTTGTCGCCCTCATGTGGTTGTTCCTGGGCAATGTCGCCGTCGTGGTCAGCCTGCTCATGTTTTCCTCCCGCCTGGGCATCCATGCCTGGACGCTAGGGCAGACCCTCTGGGCCATCGTGGGTTTTGTCCCGTTGGTCATCCTCGTGACCAGCAAGAGGTATGGCTTCCTGAAGCGTTTCGACGTCCGACATATGGATTGGCCCGCCATCCTGCAGTTTGCTGCCCTGCTCATGCCGCTGGTGCTCGCAGGTGGCGTGGGCACTCTCAATGTCATGGTGGACCGCTGGGTCGCCTCACGCCTGCCGGAGGGGGCCATCGCGGCGCTCAGTTTCTCCAACCGCGTGTGGACCATCCCCATCACCCTGCTTGCCGGTCCCATCGCGACGGCGACCTTTCCTGCGTTCTCATCCATGGCCGCGGACAGCTCGGCCCTGCAGGCCATGGACGACAAGGTGCGGCGCACCGTGACCTTTCTCGCCTACATCGTCATCCCGTCGTCGGTGGGCATCGTCGTCCTGGCAACACCCATCACTCGCCTGCTGTTCCAGCGGGGGGCCTTCGATGCCAACGCGACGGCAATCACCGCCTCCTGCGTCCAGATGTATGCCCTGGGGCTCGTGTTCCAGGCGGTACACCCCATCCTGGCCAAGGTCTTCTATGCGTTCAAGAACACGGTGACACCTTTGCTCATCAGTCTGGGCATCGTGGGCGCCAACATGGTCGGCAACATCATTCTCAGCAAGTACCTGGGGGCTGCCGGCATCGCCCTCGCCACCACTATCACGGTGTCGCTGGGCACAGTCATCTACGCCATCCTCCTGCGCCGCACCTTCCGAACAGAGGACCGCGTCACCCTGGCCTACCCGCTCTGGGCCCAGATGCTCAGGACTCTGCTGGCGACCGTCCCTGTCGGGCTCATCGCCTGGCTGGGCCTTTGGTGGATCAGCCCGGTCGCGGCGTTTATCCCTCTGCTCATCCGCACCATGGCCGTCTGCGGCGTCGCCGCCCTTGCCTACGCCGTGTGCGGTATCACCCTGCATCTTGACGGCTGGCAGACCATGTCAGACCAATTCAAAGAGCTGGCTCGCCGGTTGCCGTCCAGTGGCCGGTAGCATCCCGTCACTCCTGTGCAGACGGGAATCTAGTCTGTTCTCTGGCGATTGACTGTATGAAGACGGTTTCGGGTATGGACCTAGCGTACACCATGGAGTTGCCAGCTCAGGGAATCACCGCATAGCAGTGATCTGCATATTGTGCGCCGCTCGAGCACCGGTGTGCCGTCGATATCGACCTCGAGACTGCGGCCGTACAGCACCTTGTCATCAGGCTACCGTGCAGCACCTGCAGCGTCCAGCCTCTGTCGTCTGCACGCGTCGTTGATGACTATGTGCACGCCGAATGAAAGTCCTGCTTCTGTGGCTGTCCCTCGCCTCACATACACCCTGCATGCGCCCCCACTTGGCGCAATCACCGAGACACGAGACGGGGTTGCCAAGCCAGTCTCATAGGCTATCACCCTGCAATCCGTGATACTTCCGCTGTGGCCGTGCTTCGCGAGGCCTACGGTTCGTCTTCGACCGCCTACCTGACGTTAACCTGCCAGGGCAGCTCAGGCAGGGGTATTCGTTCAGCCGCGTGCCCACCCCCGCAACTTGGACGACGTTCGACAGTCAATGCAGCGTGCTGGAGAACCAGCTCCCGCATCTCGCGAATGAATTGGGATGGTGTCGTGGCACCACAGAAGGGGCGGGGATGTTGTCCCCGCCCCCCAAAGAAACACGCGCGTATCGGGTCTAGAAGCTACGAAGCGCAGAAACTTCCGGTGCTGTCGTTCCTGTAGGCGTCCGGAGTGCTGACAACTCAGTAGCAGAGACTGCGGCCCCCAACGTCCGTCTGCAGAACCCTATGGTACGGCACTCCGACATCAAGGCACATGGTGTGGTCAACCGAGTAGTGCACACACATCGTCATACACAGCAGTCAAGTATCTCGGCGACACGTTCCAGTAGGTCCTCTCGTCTGTGGGCAGCGTGCTAGCTAGGACACGGAGACCACGTGTAGGTGACATCAAGCTGGAAGATGGTCGCTCCCGGGTTGTTGAACCACGCCGGCGTTCCACCGTTACCGTCATCCTCGGCGTAGTATTCGTTGCCAGCCAGCACATACAACGTGTTGAGGCCTTGCACCAAATTTGCGGCGCTAAACGTGTACTGTCCGACCGTGTTCCAAGCGGCTCCTGGCAAGCCGGCCTCGTGCAGGGTTGTCAGCTCCCATCCAGCAGCCAGCGCTGGATTGCGATGATGAGCGCTGTTGTTCACCCAGACTTCGAAGCCATTGTCTGCCGCAACGTGCAGTACGGCGTTTACTGGCGTCCCAGGGATATTGAACGTCGTCTTGAACAACACAACGCGCCCGTTGGTATCTGCAGCAGCGTCATAACGAGGATCAGCTGGCGCGTAGGAAGCAGGTCCGTTTGTCAGCGGGGTCTCCCAGATCCAATCTGCGACCGACCCATGAGCCAGGAACCACGCCACCCCGGTATCCCAAATCGTCACTCCCGAATCCGGGGGCTCAGACGTATACGCGTAGGGCTCTGACGCACGGACCACCGGCAAAGGAGAACCGCTCAAATCGACGACGGAGGTCGTACCCCCGGCCTTGTTGTAGATCTTCGTGATGACCGTATCTGTTCCCACATCGTCACTCACGATGTTCATATTCAGAGTGACGGGGGGGCAAGGGTTGTAGCTGCAGTTGTCGAACTTGACATCAAGCTGGAAGATGGTCGCTCCCGGGTTGTTGAACCACGCCGGCGTTCCACCGTTACCGTCATCCTCGGCGTAGTATTCGTTGCCAGCCAGCACATACAACGTGTTGAGGCCTTGCACCAAATTTGCGGCGCTAAACGTGTACTGTCCGACCGTGTTCCAAGCGGCTCCTGGCAAGCCGGCCTCGTGCAGGGTTGTCAGCTCCCATCCAGCAGCCAGCGCTGGATTGCGATGATGAGCGCTGTTGTTCACCCAGACTTCGAAGCCATTGTCTGCCGCAACGTGCAGTACGGCGTTTACTGGCGTCCCAGGGATATTGAACGTCGTCTTGAACAACACAACGCGCCCGTTGGTATCTGCAGCAGCGTCATAACGAGGATCAGCTGGCGCGTAGGAAGCAGGTCCGTTTGTCAGCGGGGTCTCCCAGATCCAATCTGCGACCGACCCATGAGCCAGGAACCACGCCACCCCGGTATCCCAAATCGTCACTCCCGAATCCGGGGGCTCAGACGTATACGCGTAGGGCTCTGACGCACGGACCACCGGCAAAGGAGAACCGCTCAAATCGACGACGGAGGTCGTACCCCCGGCCTTGTTGTAGATCTTCGTGATGACCGTATCTGTTCCCACATCGTCACTCACGACAGTCACATAGTGGTAGCAGCAATTGGCGTCATCTGCCCGCACAGATGGCGCAGCCAGCATGGCGGTCAAGACAATGACGAGTACAAGCAGTATCCTCTTGGTCATTATTTGTGTCCTCTCTCCTCTATTGGAGGTTCGGTCTCGCGTCCTAGGGAGACCTTAGTGCTAAACGCCTTTCTTCACATCACCAAGAGCCGAGTGACCGCCACTGTCCATTGACCGAACCTACGCTGTGCAGGAGCCATTTCCCATATCCACATAGTTGTGAAACCAACGGAAGGTAGGGGTAGACGTGCACTTGGGATGGGTCACGATGGTGACCTCGAGGAGAGGGAGCACTCCTGCTCCACCTTCGCACGCTGTCGCGTCGATGGCCTTTCGGTCCGTACCCCAGCGAGAGGAAGACTTTTCGAACTGCTCTGGTTAGTATTCCACTTTTCTTTCATTCTGTCAAGAGCACGCATCGACTCATCAATAATGTACGTGAAATGCCTCCGTGAACTCACGAGAAAAAGTACCTGAACGATGACAGAATACTGCTGGTCCTTGGGATGAGAAAGGAGCAGCGGGAATGGAGCTCACGATGCGGGAACGGCAGAAACTCACGACGGTCAAGGCACAAGCATACCTGAAGGCAGGAAAGGCAAAGAAGTCTGCCATGCTGGACGACTTCTGTGAATCCACGGGGTATTGCCGGCGGCATGCCGCCCATGTCCTGCACCAGGCAGGACAACGCTACTACTTGCTGACAGACTGTCTCCTCGTGGCTGATCCTGGCAAGCACATCCACCGATATCGTGCTTCCCGGTGTGGTCCCGCAGTTCAGCAGGCACTCATCACCATCCGGGCAGCCAGCACCTTTCTTGGCCCTGTCCGTCTGGCAGCAGGCATGCCGCTCTTCGTGGAGAACCTCGTGACCCATGGGCATTTGTGCAATGATGAGAAGACTCGGAGGCTCCTCCTGCGGGTGAGTCCTGCCACGATGGGGAGATTCCTTGCTGGAGAACGGAAGATGTACCGCCTCCATGGCATCTCTCATACCCGAAGCACGCCCCTGAGAGGCAGGATCCCCATTCAGACCTGCATGGGGCCCCCTTGGATACTCCTGGTGCCCTGGCCGTGGACCTGGTGGGTCATGATGGAGGGCAGGCGGCAGGAGACTTCAACTGGACCCTCACGGTCACAGATCGGAGCACGGGATGGACCGAGGCAGGAGCCGTCCGGACAAAAGCAGAGATCTATGTGGTCGCTGCCATTGAGTCGTGCCTCCGCAGGTACCCGGGGAGAGTCCTCTCCCTGCATGCAGACAATGGAACGGAGTTCATGAATGGCCACCTTTTCCGTTTCTGCCATACCCGGGGGATCACCCTTACTCCCGAGCTCTTTTGTCCAAGGCGAGGGGTGTTGTGCGGTCCCGTCCCTATCACAAGAATGACAATGCGCATGTGGAGGAGAAGAACGACTCGGTCATCCGGAAGTTCGTGGGGTATGACCGGCATGACAGTCAGGCTGAGATTGATCTCTTGAACCGGCTGTACAAGGCACCGCATCTCCTGGTGAACTGGTTCCTTCCCAGCCAGAAGCTGCTCTCCAAGGTGAGGACCGGGAGTCACATCACTAAGGTGTATGATGCAGCACAGACACCCTGTACACGGATGCTGGCACGGATGGATATTCCCGAAGAGACGAAGAAGCATCTCTTGGCCACCCGCACAGAACACGAGATCCTCCTCCCCCGAGGATGTTGTTGTATCCGAGGGGTGTATTGGCCAGGAACAGCTGGACGAGATCACCAAACGGAGACAACCCTTGGTGATCAAGAAACGTGGTAACCATGCGCACATTTCCACTGAGGTGACGGCCTGATGCTTCAGGTACATTTCTACGTGAGTTGACACGGCCAGCCGAAAAGAACACTCCCTGCAGGTCGTGGTTCGTCGAAAGAGCCGACGCGACGAACCCGATCGTCACCGGTTCGCCCTAGCGAACGAGCTCAGCGAGATACTCCTGTAGCGTTACCTTGATACCCCTGCCTAGCCAACTGGCCTGTGGCGGTTCGGATGCACATGTGAGGCTTTTCTCACGACAGCTCGCATTTCGGTTGCCCAGCGCCTCGCGGAGATCCGCTGATCTTGAATTCGCCTGTGATTCCCGCCCAAGCGAGAATCCCGTCTTCCCTATTGCCTAAGGGATGTTAATTGATGGGTCAATGGCATGCAGGCTCGCTCGCATGGCATTTGCGTCATGACTGCGGGCGGTTTCCAGCAGGGCATCGACGGCTAGGCGAAGCGCTGCTGCGTCAGCACACACGGGGCACTCAACACGCATGATGCTCTCGTAGCTGGTCGGCACGACGTGCTCCGCTGACGACCACAGTCTCTCGGTCAACTTCTCGTTGCCGCGGTTGCCCATGATGACGATGCTGGCGTCGCTCCCGACCTCCAGCCCCGCCAGCTTGATGTAGCTGCGTGCCAGGTCCAGGATTCGGATGGGTTCGCCCATGCGCAGGACGAAGATGTCGCTCCCCTGCGTCAATGCACCGGCCTGCAGGACTAGCTGCACAGCCTCAGGGATGAGCATGAAGAAGCGTTCCATGTTGGGATCGGTGACCCGCAGGGTGCGGGTCTCCTGCAACTGTCTCTGGAAGGCCTCGGTCACACTGCCCTCGCTGCCCAGCACGTTCCCGAAACGCACACTGGTCGCCCGCAGGCGCTCGCATCCATCGTTCCCCTGGACAACCAGTTCGGCGATGCGCTTGCTGGCGCCCATGAAGTTGATCGGGTTGACCGCCTTGTCGGTCGAGATGTTGACGAAGCGTTCGACCCCTCGCGACACAGCCAGCCGCAACAGGACACGTGTCCCTCCGACGTTGTTGAGGATAGCCTCTTCCGGGTTCTGTTCCATCAGCGGCACGTGCTTGTGTGCTGCGGCATGGAAAATGATGTCCGGCTGGTACATGTCGAACAGCCATGTCATGCGGGCCTCATCGCGGATGTCTCCGATGATGGGCACAGCACACGTCACGCCCTCGCGCTCTTGCAGTTCTCGGTCGATGCCAAAGATGCGGTTCTCCCCCCTGCCCAGCATGATCAGCTGTGACGGGTTGAGCCGCGCCACCTGCCGCACGATCTCGGAGCCGATGGAACCGCCGGCACCTGTCACCAGGATACGCTTGCCCTCCACGTATGCCCGCACCAGCCCCAGGTCCGTGGACACCGGCGTCCTGGCAAGCAGGTCCTCCAGTTGGATCGGGCGCAGGTCGTCCACATGGATGGACCCGTCCACCAGCTCCCACATGCCCGGTAGGGTCCGCACCTGCACCTCGGTGTCAGCCAGCGCGGACAACACAGCCCGCGTCACAGCCGCAGCATGCGACGGGATAGCGATGACCGCCTGTGTTGCCCGGGTACGTCGCGCCATCTCAGCGATGGTGGCCACAGAACCAAGCACGCGGACACCGCGGATCGTGCATCCCCGCTTGGTGACATCATCGTCGACTAGACCGACCACCGTGCCCAGCCCGGGATGCGCCTCGAACTCCCGCAAGACCATGTCCCCAGCATCTCCAGCTCCGACGATCAGAACGCGCGTACCAGACGGAGTATGCTGAACCGGTTCTTCGACCATCGCTTGCCACGTTTGTCGCCCGTAGCGCCAACGAACGATGGCGCGCACGCCCGCCATGAACAGGAAGCAGAGTACCGCGGACGCCACAAACACACCCCCTGACCAGGGTACCTCTCCGCGCATGGTCAACAGCAGCGGCAGAGCCAGAACCTTCGTGGCGGCGACCACAACGGCCACACGCTCCACGTCTCGCAGACTGGCGTATGACCACAGCGCCAACGGCGTCTGCAGAAGCACAGACGCCGCGACGAACACCAGGTTCTCCACCAGCCCCGGGAATCTCAGGGAGTACACGAGTGGCCAAGGCGATGCCCTGAAATCCATGCGAACCAAGACCGCCAAGACCGTGGCCAAGTTGAACAGGGCCACGTCCACAGCCAACCGTCCCACCCCGCCCGTCCACCCATTCTGTCGGTTCCATCGCAATACCATTATGTCCTCCTGCTCCCCCTACCTCGTCCGAACACGGTCTTTATCACGACCGCAAAGTCGCTCATGATGGTAGCCCATGCGGCATACTGAATGTTGATGAGGATCTTGTCTGGCATGACCGTCTCCAGGTAGTACTTGTGCGGGTCCGCCTGAAGTGCCAGCACACTACTCTCGTCCGCGTACTTGATAGAAGCCGGGTCGGTAATGCCAGGAACCAGTTCCAAGACCCGACGCTGCTCCAGACTGTACTTCTGGACATACTCCGGAACTTCTGGTCGCGGCCCCACCAGCGACATGTCTCCGTGCAGTACGTTAAGAAGTTGCGGGAGCTCGTCCAACTTCAGTCTCCTTATCACCCGTCCGACGCGCGTGACCCGGCCGTCGTTCCCGACTGTCAAGCAGCTGCCAGTTCGATCGGAGTCTCTTCGCATGGAACGGAACTTGAGGAGCTGAAACGACCGCCCGTGCAGCCCAACTCGCTCCTGAGCATACAAGGGCGGCCATCCATCGTCGATGACCACCGCAGCAGCGATGGCCAGCCCGGGTACAAGCAGCAGCACAGTCCCCGGCAGTGTCCAGAACAGATCGAAGATGCGCTTGCCCGGGTTCACCGTTTGTGTTCCTTGACAATGTCCAGGACGGCCTCGATGACATCGTCGATGTCCTGATCGGTATGCTTGGCCGACATCGGTAAGCTCATGATGCGCAGGTAGTTCTCGTAGGCGATCGGGTAGTCAGACGGTCTGTAGGCATACTTGTCCCTGTAGTAGGGATGGAGGTGAATGGGGATGAAGTGCACCGATGATCCGATATTGCGGGTCTTGAGTTCCTCGATGAACTGTGCTCTGTCAATGCTGAGAGCCCCGAGATTCAGCCGGAGCACGTACAGATGCCATGCATGAAGAACGTCGGAATGCTCGGTGGGGCACTCAAGTGCATCGCAGCCCGAGAAGGCTTCTGCATACCTTCGTGCAATGATCCGGCGCCTCTCCTGCATGCTCTCGAGCTTCTCCAGCTGGACAAGCCCGATCGCTGCCGTGATGTCCGTCATGTTATATTTGAACCCGGGGGCTACGATTTCGTAATACCAGGTTCCCTCCTTGGAGTACCGGTTCCACGCGTCATGGCTCATGCCATGCAAGCTCATAACGCGAGCACGTTCGAGGAATCCGGGTGACCCTGTCAGCATGCCTCCCTCACCAGTCGTCAGGTTCTTGGTCGCATAGAAGCTGAAAGCTACCGGGTTGTTGCCCGAGCCGATCCATCTGCCCCGGTACTTGGCTGCCACAGCGTGTGCGGCGTCTTCGACGACAGCCAGATGATGCGAGGACGCGATCTCGGCGATGGCATCAAGGTCGGCAGGGTGCCCAGCATAGTGAACGGGCATGATAGCCTTCGTTTTCGATGTCACTTTCCTGGCTATCTCCGATGGAGCGATGTTCAGCGTGTCTGGCTCAACGTCCGCCAGAACCGGAGTGGCTCCTACCTGTTCGATGACGTTGACAGTGGCCGCAAACGTCATGGGAGTAGTGATAACCTCATCGCCGGGCCCTATGCCCAGCGTGACCAAAGCAGTGTGCATGGCTGCCGTGCATGAACTGACACCGAGCGCGGCCGGACACCCAAACCGTGCGGCGAACGCTGTTTCGAACTCCCTGCACAGGGGACCGGTCGTTATCCAGCCGGACGCGAGCGCTTCTGTGACCGCCTTCGCTTCCCGTTCGTCCAGACACGGAGGTTGGAACTGCAGAAACTCATTTCTCGACATGATCATCCATCCTCTAAGTCCTTCTCAGGGGGGGCTGTCTCTGACTGCATCGGACCAAGATCGAGCTCGTATTCATTGAGCAAGCGTCCGTACGGCCTCCGTATCACGCGCCTTGCCGTGAACCCAGCCCGTCCGTAGAATTGGTTGGCTGTATCGTTGCCAGAAGCGTCCGTGGTCAACGTGACCCTTGCTGCGCCTGATCCCCTTGCGGCATCAACGAATGCCGCCAGGAGCCGCCTGCCTGCTCCAACACCCCGACTGTCGGGCCTCACTGCAATTGAGCTAAGTTCAGCCACCTGAGAAGTAGTCGACTCAGTCTCACGCGACGCCTCAAGCATCAGTCTGTAGTTCCAGAATGCCCGGACGAAGTTCGCAGGATGCATAATGAGCCACGGCAGCGCTGCAACGCCCATGTGCAACCGCTTCTTGCGAAGCAAGGAGTAGAACCCGGGCGGATCGATGAAGCCGGCGGAAAACCCAATAGTCAATCCGTCTTGCACTGCTGCGAGCAGGATGCCTCGAGGATATTCTAGCACAGTCTCATAGTACGTCCGAAGAAATGCTGGACCGAGCTGGGTAAGGAAGAAGGACCGAAAAGCGGCCAAGTGTACGCTAGCGATCGCGGCCGTGTCAAGTAACGATGCAGGCCGAATCACGAGGTCAGCCATGGATAACCTCCTCCACCAGATGCACATAGCGAGCCGTCCCAGTTGGCTTGTCGAACCGCCGCTCAAACATCTCACGGGAACGCTGCCCCATGTCCATACGCAGTTGATCATCATTCTTAAGGGTCATCAGAGCAGAGGCCAGTTCCGATGGATGGCCCGGAGCGACGACATACCCAAATCGTCCTTCGCGCACTGTGCTTGCCGTCTCAGACAAGTCTGGTACTACAGCTACGACCGGTCGACCCATGGCCATCGTCGGGTACAGTTTGCTTGGAACGCTGACTCCCAGTGTGGCTTCTCTTAGAGTGATCAGCGCCACGTCACAGCAGGCCAGGGCGTCGCGTTGCTCCTCCTCGGGAATAGCTCCCCACATGAATACGTTTGTGAGTCCCATCTCAGCGATCCTTGTCTCCAGAGAGCACGCTTCGATGCCCATGCCCATCAGGACAAACACCACCTCCTCATTCTTTAAGAGATTGGCAGACGCCAACATGGTGTCAAATTCCGCAAGCTTGCCCAGGTTCCCAAAGAACTGCACGATGAACTTTCCGTGTACCTCAGAATGCCCTGCGTAGAGTACTGAGGCCTCTTTGGCCATAGGCAGAATCCGCGCTCCATCAGCCCAGTTCTGGATAGTGACAAGACGGTTCCGCCTCTCCTCTCCCAGATACCGTTCCCTCACAAGGGCTTCCATGCATGAGCCCAGAACAACTACACGTGTCGCACCACGGAGTGTGGCTTTGAACAAGGAGCGTACCACCTTGAGCAAGAAGCTGTACGGCCGCATCATTCCAAGTGCAACGGCATTGTCCGGGAATACGTCCATTTCTACGACAATGTAGCGCAAGCGACACAAGTGAGCAGCCAACATGCCAAACACGGGAAGCAGGGCTGGGCTGGACAACACGACGAGCACGGATGTCCTAGACCGACCCAGCACGACCCGCCAAGCTGCCCAGATGCAGAACCCCACCTCCCGTACTGAGCGTCGGGTCAGGCCGACATGGCGATTTGCGGCCCCAGTTCGAGCATCAATGACCAGCGGTGCGTCAGAGTGGTAGGTTGGCACGCAAGCAGATGCGGGCCTTGCCACGCTCTCAGTTATGACGTGGACTCCAAAACCGGCAACTACCCATGCATCGGCCACGTCCTGCATCAGCCGACCTCCACTGGTGCCGTCATCGCCGAAATGGTCCGTGATGAGGCTGACAGTGATCGACTCAGAGTTCATTGTGCTGGTCGAACGTGTTCACTCAACACATCTACATATAGGGCCAACTGCAGCTGCATGATCCTGTCTTCGGAGTATGCCGCAGCTGTCTCCTTCGCGCACGCACTCATCCGGTCGTAGTCTTCCTGGCCCAATCCTGCCGCCCTGACGAGCACCCGACGTAGGCCATCGACGGTAGCGTCGCACAAGAAACCGTTCTGCCCATCCTGCACCAGCTCCCGACGACCCCCGAGGTCTGTGGCTATGACCGGCGTCCCCTGAACCATGCCTTCAACGATGGTTAGCCCAAATGTCTCCCACGACAGAGATGGAACGACCGCGAACCTCGCGTGGGCAAGAGCCTCTGCGACCCCCTGGCTATCCAATCGTCCCACATATTGAACGGTTTCGTCCATGCGTGATCGTCTGGCGACTGCTGCGGCGCTCGGCCCAGTGCCGCCAACAACCAAAGGTGAGCTGCCCATGCCTGCATGAGTCCAGGCCTGCAGCAGCAAATCGGTTCCTTTGACTCCATCAAGTCGGGCCACGTGTACAAAGCCATCGCGTAAGGCGTGCTCAATAGGTGGCGATGAGACGAAGTTCGGTTTGACACGGATCCGCGTTGCTGGAATGGCTATGGATTCCAGTATTCTCTTCTGAAACTGGCTCAAGACGAAGAAACAGTCGACGGCATCCAGCAGATTCGCTCTCAGATACCGCCGAAATGAGACTGCAGACAGTGCGCTCTTTGCCCAACTACCGTCAACACATCGATAACGCACAGACGGACACGTCGTGCCCACATCGAGACACTTGCGGCACACTGAATCCAGCGTCGGGTTGTAGCATAGCCCGTTCGGACACCACCACCTGTAGTTATGCAGCGTCTGCACGACACGAGCACCGGCGTCCTTGGCGCCTAGAATAGCCCAAGGCGTCAGCTTCACGTAGGTATTGTGCACATGCACAAGATCAATTGACTGCTCGCGTACATAGTGGTAGACCTGCCTGTAGTAGGTCTTCCCATCCATGAGAGAGGCAGCTGCTCGAAGAAAGCTGAGACCCTCGTTTTCTGCAGTGAAAGACAATACAGACTCTTGCCCTAGCCTCTCCTGCAGTGCGCGAAGCTCGCCGAGAAACACCTTGTCCTCGCCGCCAGCGTACCTCTTACGGTAGAAGTTGTGTATGAGCAGGACTCTCATGGGTGGCCCTCCTGAGTAACGCGCGACCTTTCGCGAAGCTCGTCCCCGCCACCACCAAGTGGTCCATGTCTAGAGCACTCGCGAAGAACATTCGCCAGCCTCACATAGAGCACACCCAAGATCAACTCAGATTCGCTCTTCATGGTGCTCCAAGGCAAGCCTCAGTCCCAGAGCTATCGTCATTGGACATGGATGTCAGCAAGCTGCTGGCTCCTGTGAACAGACAGCTCATGCAAACCCCGACGGCCTCATGTGACACCGATCATGACAGCCAGTCTGTCAGACAGCGAACTGCTCGCTTTGAACCCGAACTCCCGTTCGGCTCGGGAAACGTCAACCAGTCTCCGCGGCTGGCCATTAGGTTTCGTGCTGTCCCACACAACTACCCCCTTGTAGCCTGTCAGTCGCTTGATGAGGTCAGCGAGGTCTTTGATGCCGATTTCCTCTCCCGAACCGAGGTTGACAGGTTCAGGTTTGTCGTACCGCTCTGTAGCAAGAACGATTCCTTCCGCGGCATCCTCGACATAGAGGAACTCCCGCGTCGGGGAACCATCGCCCCAGAGGGTAACACAGGGAAGGTTCTGCTGGTTGGCCTCCTTGAACTTCCGGATCATGGCGGGAATCACATGAGAGGTAACGAGGTCATTGTCGTCCCCGGGACCATAGAGGTTGACGGGGAGAAGATAGATACCGTTGAAGCCGTACTCCTGCCGATAGGCCTGCAACTGGACAAGCAACATCTTCTTGGCCAGGCCGTAGGGCGCGTTAGTCTCCTCTGGGTAACCGTTCCAGAGGTCTTCCTCCTTGAACGGAACCGGGGTGAATTTGGGGTAGGCACAGATGGTCCCCACCTGGACGAACTTCTCGATCACATGAAGCCTTGCTTCCTCAATGAGCTGAATGCCCATGATAGCATTGTCGTAGAAGAAGGAACCGGGGTGCAACCGATTGGCTCCAATGCCACCCACAACGGCTGCAAGGTGAATGATGACCTCGGGATGCAGGTCGTCAAACATGCGTCGTACCTGGGCACGGTCACGGAGCTCATAGTCATGGTGCGCAAGTGCAACGACCTTTGTCGCGCCGCGTTCCTTCAGTCGCTTGACAAGGTTGGTGCCCAGGAAGCCCCTACCACCCGTAACAACAATCTGTTTGTTGGTGAGGTCGAGCATAACTACCTCATCTCCTTCAGGATGCTATCTCCAGTGTAACAATCGTGATCGTGGCCATCGCCGAGCATGGACAGGTCAGCATCCACCATCAGGTGGACCAGCGCATGGAAGGTTGTCACAGGATGCCAGCCGAGTTTGGCAGCTGCTTTGGATGCATCACCTTGCAGGACATCGACCTCAGTGGGGCGATAGTAGCGGGGGTCGATGCGAACGATGACCTTCCCGGAGACTGCGTCGAGTCCGCACTCCTCGGCACCCTGACCCCGCCACGCCACGGTGATACCGGCCCGCTTGAATGCCACCTCCACGAACTCACGCACAGTATGGGTCTCGCCAGTCGCAATCACGTAATCATCAGGAGTGTCCTGTTGCAGTACGAGCCACATTGCTTGCACATACTCTTTGGCGTATCCCCAATCCCTTTTTGCATCAAGGTTACCAAGATACACACAGTCCTGCAATCCCTTGACGATACGAGCCACGGCCATGGTCACCTTGCGCGTGACAAACGTCTCGCCTCTCCTGGGAGACTCGTGGTTGAAGAGGATACCGTTGCAGGCATACATGTGGTACGCTTCCCTGTAATTCACGACAATCCAGTACGCGTACAGCTTGGCTACTGCGTAGGGAGAACGGGGCGTGAAGGTTGTCGATTCGGACTGTGGTGCTGTCGCAGGGAGACCTCCAAAGAGCTCCGAGGTCGAGGCCTGGTAGAACCGGGTCTGGCCTTGGAGCCCGGCGGCACGGATGGCTTCCAGAAGGCGTAGTGTCCCGAGACCGTCCGAGTTGCCCGTGTACTCGGGAGTCTCAAACGATACGGCAACATGAGACTGCGCCGCCAGGTTGTACACCTCGTCGGGGCGTACTCCGGCCATGATGGCAAGCAGATTGCTGGCATCGGTCATGTCGCCATAGTGCATGAAGAAGTGGGTATTGGCATAGTGGGGATCCTGGTAGATGTGATCGATGCGGGAGGAATTGTACGAGCTGCTCCTCCGCTTGATGCCGTGCACCTCGTACCCCTTGCTGAGCAGGAGCTCGGCGAGATACGAACCATCCTGACCGGTGATACCAGTAATCAATGCTTTCTTCATCTCCATCAAGCTCCTTTCACTGACACCAAGACTGGCCCCGCCAGTTCCGCGTCATACATCTCCCTCAGAGTCGTCTCGAAGGGGATGCGCGGACCAAATGCGGGCAGGCTACCACGCCCCACCAGATAGGCTGCATCATTGGGCCTGAGACGAGCAGGATCCACGTCGATATCAACGTCTATCTGGGCGATTCTGCCAACCAAGCCTACGATATCCCTCAACAGCCATCCTCGACCACTGCACACATTGTACACTCCGCCTAAGTCTCCACTATTCAATAATAGCAGGTATTGCATGACGACATCCCTGACATCAGAGTAATCCCTTACCACGTCGACATTGCCGGTACGTAGTATGGTCTTCGATGCTCCAGCCCTCGCAGCCGCAGCCAGTTCGTGTACCACATACGCTTCAAAGAAGCTCGGCGGGCGGCCTGGTCCGGTATGATTGAACGCTCGGGCTATGAGAATCTGAAGCTGGCTCTCCCTATACGGGCGAGCAGTCATCTCGACCAGTGCCTTCGACATCGCGTACGGATTGCATGGTGCGAGTCTGTCCTCGACCCGTGCTGGCCGCGCAATGTGGCCGTACACTTCACCACTGGAAATAAGAAGGACGCGTGTCGGTCCAGTGCGAGAAAGAGCGTCGAGCAGGTTGACGCTCGAGGCGACGTTCGCAGAGATGGTCTGCCACTCGCTCGTCCACGACGAACCAACGGACGACTGGCCTGCCAGATGTACTGCAAAGTCAGGTGACACCTTCTGCACCAATTGCCAAGTGGCATCCGACGCTTCCAGATCTGCGCGGTAGTACTCGTGGCATCCAGACGTGTCCGTTTCCTGGAGACCTATGCCGACGACGATCGCACCGAGACCGCGGAGTAGTGGAACAAGATAGCTGCCAACGAATCCATTGGAACCCGTGACCAGGACCCTCCCGCCAGACAAGGCAGTCTGATCTGATCCGACAACAGCATGCCACCGTTCCACAGCAACTGCTGCCGACCAACCCGAACCGAGGCGTTCTGTCATGTCACGAGAGCAGTCTCCGGTAGGACTCAACCGTTTCGACTGCTGTTCTATCCCAGGTGAAGGTGGCTTCGCGAGCCCTTCCGGCCAGGACAAGCCGAGCACGCAGTATGGGGTCTCCAATGGCTGCAGCCATACCATTTGCCAGTGCTCCCGAATCCGCTGTATCCACAGTCACCGCAGTATCCCCAACTACTTCCGGAAGTGAGCTGGAGTTTGAACACACGACAGGACAGCCATAGTGCATCGCTTCGAGAACGGGAAGTCCAAAACCCTCATAGAGCGATGGATACACAAGGGCTTGGGCGTGCGCGTAGAGAGAGGCCAGTAAAACATCACTGCCGCCCATCCACACAATAGTGTGACCCAGACCCACGGCCGAGATCATGTGCTGTTCTGACTCAGTGAACCTGTTATAACCGAAACATATGAGAAGGAACTCCTCCCTGATTGCCCTCATCTCCGCCCAAACCGCTACAAGTCGAGCGAAATTCTTGTAGCCACCGCGCCCTCCAACAAAAAGCACGTACGGTCGCCCAACCGGATTGCCGCCGGGTTCGGCATGCAGCGAATTGGCGAGACGAGTCACGTCCACGAGCAGCGGGTCCACGCCGTAGAACTCCACAACGTCCGTCTTCGTGCTCTCCGAAATCGCTATGATACGAGAACAGCGGTCGATACACGCGCGCTTTCGAGCTGGCAACAAGGTTCTCGTGACACGACCAGGGAACCTCTCCGGAATCATGTCATAGACTGTCGTCGTCAGCAGAGCATGCGTGGTTGGCATTCTTGTCGGGAAGTAGGTCATGTGAATGGCATCGATATGCCCCGAGCTCATACTGATGCAGTTTTGGAACCAAAACTCATTCAGAAGAGCGACAAGGTACCGCATGCTACGCCCGAAAGGAGAACGCACGTATCGGAATGACGCAAACTGGCTTCGCATCTCTTGGAGCCCATAACGATTGTGCGAGAAGCCCATGTGTACACTTACCTCGAACCCGTCCACGGACGCTACTCGAGGGATGAGTTCGGTGAAGTACCTGGAGATTCCTCCATATTCCTGCACAGAGAAGATGTCCGGGCTGAAGGCAACTCGTATGCGTTCAGATGACCGCTCGGTCCCCGGCATCATGGCCTCTGCTCTTGACCACTGTCGCCCCTCAGCGGCCTTCCGTATGCATCTTCCACTCTCTCGATGTCGTCTTCACCAACATACTCGCCGTTCTGGACCTCGATGATCTCCAGCGGGACCTTGCCAGGGTTGCCCAGGCGGTGCAGGGCCGTCTTGGGTACGAAGGTGCTTTCGCCTTCATGGACAAAGAATGTCTTGCCGCCAATGGTCACCTGGGCGGTGCCATGAATGACGACCCAGTGTTCGGTCCGATGGATGTGACGCTGCAGGCTAAGCACTGCTCCGACGTTCACGACGATGCTCTTGATCTTGAACCTGCTGCTCTCCTCGAGGATCCGGTAGGTGCCCCACGGACGAATGGTGGTCGTGTGCTCGTGAACCTCACGCCGGCCGCTGGCTTTCAGTGTTTCCAGGAGTTCCTTCACCTGCTGGCTGCTCCCTCTTTGGGCCACGAGAATGGCATCGTCTGTCTCAATGATACTCAAATCCTTGACACCAATCGTCGTTACGAGCCGTTTGCGTGAGACAACCAGTGAGCCTGTCGTGTCAAGAGCAACAACGTCCCCACTGAGGGCATTGCCATCCGTGTCCTTGTCCGTGATCGCATAGACAGCATCCCAGCTGCCAACATCATTCCATGTCAGGTCCATGGGGACAACTGCGACACGGGATGCCTTCTCCATGACCGCATAGTCGATGGAAATCGAGGGCATATCAGCAAAGTTCCCGATGGCTTCGTCGTATCCAGGCTCGAGTAGGTGAGCGACGTCGGGTTGGTGCTCGGCGAGGGCCGCCATCATATCCCGTGCCGTGAAACAGAACATCCCAGAGTTCCAGTAATAGTCGCCCGAGGCAACATACCCTCGAGCTGTCACTGCATCTGGCTTCTCGACAAACCGCACGGCCGTCAGAACGCCGTCACTCAAGCTATCACCCGCCTGGACATACCCATAGCCTGTCTCGGGACCTGTCGGTCTGACGCCGAAGGTCACGAGGCAGCCACTCTGCACAGCCTGTTCTCCCTGCTTCACATAGCCGGCAAACGCACTCACTGGCTCAACGACGTGGTCGGACGTCATGACCAGGAAGGGCTCCTCAGGTGATACGTGCAGCTTGTCCCTGGCGTACGCGAGAGCCAAGCCGATGGCGGGTGCCGTGTTGCGGCCGACAGGCTCGCAGATGACATGCAGGGGGACCTGACCAGTAACCTCCTGGAAGGTGTCCCTCACGAAGAACGCGAAATCCTGACTGGTCACGGTCATGATGTCTTCGGGCTGAACCAGCGCCTGCGCGCGGACATACGCGCTGGCCAGCAGGGACTCGCTGCTGCCCGGGAGACGCAGGAACTGCTTCGAGTAGAGCTCCCGCGACATCGGCCACAACCGCGTACCGCGGCCTCCAGCCAAGACAATGACTTTCATTGCGGTTCCCCCTTCAATGTGCTTCCGTCCCGTGCATTCCAGATACTGCTCGGCACACAGCTTGGTAGCACGTCACATAGACTGAGTTCCTGTGCCATCAGCAGAACCATTCAACGACCACCAGGATTCTCAGTTCGCTCCTGCCACACGACTCTCCGCACGTAGTCAGTGTAGCTGAGGATGATGCGCAGGACCTTGTCGGCAACGTTCGGGACGGCATAGTCGGGGGCAAGCCGCAAGGTGCGGTCGGCTCCACGTGGCTGGGCCTCAGCCAGGGTCAAAGCTTCCATGACGCGCTCGGGCCGCAGGCCCGTCATGATGACAGCAGTCTCCTCCATACCTTCCGGCCGCTCGTGCGTCTCGCGCAAGTTGAGCGCTGGGAATCCCAGGATATTGGACTCCTCCGTGATCGTACCGCTGTCCGACAGTGTGCACCGCGCATCCAGTTGCAGGCGGACGTAGTCGAGGAATCCGAGTGGCTTCAGGAACGAGACGCCTGGAGGAACCAGGATGTGACGCTCGTCCAGCCACTTCCTCGTGCGTGGGTGCGTGCTGACGACGACGGGCCGTCCCGATCCGCCCAGCCGGTGGAGGATGCTGATGATGGCGTCGAAGTGAGCCTGGTCATCCACGTTTTCTTCCCGGTGCACGCTCACGACGTAGTAGTCTTCAGGAGCGACTCCCAACCGGTTCAGCACGTCGCTGCCATGGATTGCAGGCAAGTAGTGCTGGAGAACCTCGTACATCGGGCTGCCCGTCGTGATAACGCGGTCAGGAGCGATGCCCTCCCGCAGGAGGTACTCGCGCGCAATGGCGCTGTAGGGCAGGTTGATGTCGGCGATGTGGTCGACTATGCGCCGGTTCGTCTCTTCGGGAACGCGTTCGTCGAAACAGCGGTTGCCTGCCTCCATATGAAAGATGGGGATGTGACGGCGTTTGGCGGCAATGGCAGCAAGGCTACTGTTGGTGTCGCCGAGGATCAGGACAGCATCAGGGCGCTCGGACTGCAAGACTGGATCTATGCGCGCAATCGTGAGCCCGATGGTTTCGGCTGTGGTCGCCCCTGCCGCATGAAGGTCGATGTCCGGCGCACGCAGGCCCAAGTCACGGAAGAAGATGCCGTTCAGCTCATCATCATAGTTCTGGCCCGTGTGGACCAGGACGTGCTGGACATGCGCGTCGAGGCATGGGATGATGCGGGACAGTCGGATGATCTCGGGACGGGTCCCGACAATGGTCATGACCTTCATGTTTTCGCCTCCCGTGTCAACTTGTTCGCGCCTGATGTGTCGGACACCAGCATCAGGTCCACCTGAGGTCGGGCATGTCGTGAATCAGCTTCGCCAGTTCGCCCAACATTGTAGCATAGTCGTGCACATGGAAGCTGAAGTCTGTTCGCGTGCACACCAGCGTGCGCCGGCAGCGGGGGATTCCTTGCGACACAACCTGTATGTCATGGACATCGAAAGCGCGGGCGATTTCGAGCAGAAGGTCGGACTTGGAGACGGACGTGTCCGGAACCAGATGAAACAAGCCGCTCAAGTTCTCTTCGATGGCTGCGTGGACCGCCTTGGCCAGTTCAAGCGTCGTGACCCCCGTCCAGAGAACCGAGGCATAGCCGGGCACCGGGCCTTTCTGACGCAGGAACCACTCCAGGAGGCCGGTCCCGTTCTGCTTGAGTTCGGGTCCGACAATCGACGTCCGGAACGTCAAGTGGGGTGACGACGACACCTCGCCCAGCGCCTTGGTGCGGGCATACATGGTCGTGCCGTCGGGCTCCGACAACTCAGTGTACCCGCCGGCTGCACCCGAGAACACACAGTCTGTACTGAGATGGATGAGCCGGAACCCCAACTCGTCTCCCATCCGTGCCAGCCAGTGAGGCAGGTAGCTGTTCAGGAGAATGGCCCGCCCCGGATCGTCGTCTGCCGCCATGTTCAGCACGCCCACGCAGTTCACAACCACGGTGGGCCGCACGGCCTCCAGCACGTCTGCCAGTTGACCGAGGTTCTCGACGTCGACTTGGCGGTCGACGAACCGCTCATTCTGTGTTCGACCCAAACCGATGGCTTCGTATCCCGCCAATCCCGACAGGTGCCACAGGATCATGTGCCCTGCCATTCCCACGGATCCAAGGACGACGACTCGCTGGCTGCTGCTCATGCTTTCTCCTCGGCCAGTACCACTCTAGCTCCCATGAGCGAAGGGCCCGGTCTTGTCGACTGTGCCCTCCAATTCACGCTTCACCTCGGGCAAAGCAGCCAGGACCGCCTTGACCTCGTCCACAGACAGGCGCTGCGCGTTGGCGGACGTATAGTCGCTCTGCTGCATTCTGTCGGTATCCCCTTCGGTGAAGTACTTGTCGTAGTTAAGGTCACGGTCGTCCAGACGAACGCGCCAGTAGTTCCCCATGTCCTCAGAACGACAGAGCTCTTCTGCCGTTGCAAGAGTCTCATGGAGCTTCTCCCCGTGACGCGAGCCAATGACCTGCAGAGGCACATCGGAATGGAACAGCTGCTTGAGGGCCAGCGCCAGATCGCCAATGGTGCAGGCCGGCGCCTTGCGGATGAAGAGATCGCCCGGCTCGGCGTGCTCCATGGCGAACATCACCAGTCCGATGGCCTCGTCCATGGACATGAGGAAGCGCGTCATCGTAGGCTCAGTGACCGTAAGCGGTTCATGTCGCTTGATCTTCTCGATGAACAGGGGAACGACCGATCCACGCGAGCACATGACGTTGCCATACCGCGTGACGGTGATGACCGTCTCTCTCGTGTGTCCGCTGTCCCTCGCAGCTGCAAACGCCGTCTTCTCCATCAGGGCCTTGCTCATGCCCATGGCGTTGATGGGCTCAACTGCCTTGTCGGTGCTCAGGCACACGACACTCTTCACGCTGTGAGCGACCGCCGATTCGATGACGTTGCCGCTCCCCAGCACATTGGTCATGACTGCCTGGAGGGGGAAGAACTCGCAGGAGGGGACCTCCTTGAGAGCGGCGGCATGGAAGACATGGTCGACGCCCTCCATGGCCCTGTCCACGCTGGCACGGTCTCGCACGTCACCGAGATAGTACTTCACGCGCGCGTCGTGCAGTTCCTTGCGCATGACCTCCTGCTTGAACTCGTCACGACTGAGAACGCGAATCTCCGGGGCGCCTTCTTTCAGCATGTACTCAAGAAAGGCCCGCCCAAAGGACCCTGTACCACCCGTAACTAGAATGGCCTTGCTCATTTCATTGCGATTGCCCATGTTCTAACCTCCGATCGTGCCACTCGTGGTGGAATAGAAGCCGACACGCTAGGTGCGTTGGTCGGTCCTACGACGAACTTGACCCTTCGGACCATTCACACTGCTTGCCAGGAACTGAGGCGCCTGCTCTCTCCGCATAGAATGTCTTAGCTCTGTGTCACAAACAGCAAGGCAGTTACGTTCCCGCGTTCGGACCCGCGAGCCTGCATGTTAGACGCAAGGTCGCCAGCAGAATTGCCACGTCAGAGCCGTTCGATGAACTCCAGTATCCTCTGACACTGGGTGTGCCACGACAGATTCTTGATTGCCCACACCCTTAGCATCCTGGCCTTGCGGTTGGCCTCCGCAATACCGCCGGATGTCAAGACTCTCAAGGCGACGGCAACAGACTCGGGTTCCTCCGAGTCAACGACAATAGCCAGTCGCCTTAGTGCGGACTGGACCTCCTTGGGTGCGTTGTAAGGAACAGCGCAGATAAGTGGCACGCCCACGGCCATTGCCTCGACTAGCTTTGAAGGGAATAGGTACGGAGTCTTCAGAGTCTCTTGGAGACGGATGCACACTACTGCATCTGCAGTGGCATATGCTGACAGCACTGCTTCGTATGGAAGTCGGCCTCTGACGCTTACTCTGGCATCCCATTCGCTCATGCTCCGTGCACGAGCCAGAAGGGGACCATCTCCAATCAGTTCCAACTGGACGTCGATGTCCGGTGCCAGAGTCAGCGTATCCAGCAACAAGCCGACCCCGTTGGCGACCGTGAGACTGCCAGCGAAGACCACCTTGCGTGGACCGCTGTGTGCTTCCTCTTTGTCCGCGGAGAAGCGGCCTGCAAGTGAGTCTGAAATGCCTACGGGCACACAAATGCTAGGAACCCTTGGCGCAAAGTCGCGTCCAATCCATTCGGTCACGCCAATGATGCCATCAAGGTGTGGCATCAATGCCTTGGTCTGGACAAAATCGAGACGACGCCAGACTGAGTTAGGCACTGTAACCCCCGGCAAATCTATGTCATAGGCTATGGCGACCATTTGTGAGTGCGCTATCCTGGCTGCAATCCACACAAGGTACCCTGGCGGCACAGACATGTTGTAGCATAGGACGACTCTCTTGGAGTCTCTCCTATGGACGAAGCCCCACCGCATCAGCACTGCTGCTGCCGCCAGACCCAGCCAAATCTGCTTCAGAGGTGTCACGTTTGGAAACCCCAAACGTGTCACAGGCAAGCCATTCTCAAGTGTCTCATAGCCTCCATGCGCGATCAGCAGACGGGTCTTGGGCCATGCAGGCACTGGGAAGTAGGAGGCTATGAGGGAGATGTTCGCCCCAACTGTAGTCAAGCCCTTCAGCATACTGCTTGTAGCCAGATACCCCGCCATCGAGAAGCCATCACTGCTGGAAATCTCGCTGAGCGGAAGAGGTCCGCCGATGAACGCTACCGACATGCCTTTACGCACCTCTGTACCTCCCATCAGCGTCCCTCCAGGACGATCCGCGTTCCGGAATTCCTGTCGGTGTCTGCCCTTGAATCCGCAGATTCCAGCCTTCCGTGGTCCAGTCTATGACGGAGTATCACGGTGTTGGCGGCAAACCACAGCAACAATGTGGACATGAAGGTGACCCAACCCTCACCAGTCTGGACGCACTGATTGTTCGCTGAAGCATACGTGAGCATCGTCACCATCTGGCCCAAGAGACACACGCTGAATACGTCATGATTCCAGAGCACGCCGAGCCACGCCCGGCCGAGCAACCATCCCACCACTACCATCACCAACAGCACGCCTGGAAATCCAACATCAGAGGCAATCCAAGGGTACATTGTCGACCAACAGGCATATGCGCTCCATCCATCATCGATCTCCACTCGAACTGGATAGGACCGCTGCTCAATGGAAGGGTCGCCGACCAGCCGCGCCACTTGGCGCGTCAGGAACATAGACGAGCCCACGCCATACATCGGAGCGAAGGGCTTCTGAAGCGCAAGCCCCAGTCCGTAGTAGCCCTGTGACGCGTACGACGTTACCGCGAGAACGACGGTCCGTAGTCTCGCGGGGACGTGGGACAGCACAGGCTGCGTCACATCTGCATACACTAGGGTGCTACCCGAGCCAGTTACCCCGTATGACAGCCCTGAGCCAGCGCGAAGAGAGACGCCGGAGAAGAAACCCAGGAAGCCCACAACCGACAGTGCAAGTAGTATCACGACAACCACTCGCTTCCACCTCCCAACCACCAGAACGCCGGCGCATGCTGACGCCAATGAGAAACTGGCGGCAAGGAGAATCGTGTCAAAAACGCCCTTATTGGTGCCCCCTGCCAAGTAGAGAGCTACAGTTGATAACACAGCCAGAACTCCGAGCAACCTAATGCTCTTCGGGAGTCTTGGCCAGTAGAAGACGATAATGGGCTCCAAGGCGGCAGTCACAAAGCCGAAAGGCATTCTCAGGTACTCGATCAAAGGAGTCTGACTTCCGCGGCTCAGAAAGCTGGCCGCATAGGCCAATCCGGGATTCCGTATACCTCCTAGTACATCTGGCAGCATCCTTCCCGTGCGCAGCAGCGATGTTGGAAGGAACAGCATCAAGGTGACAACCGCACTGCCTACCACCAGCCTCGACGGCACCCTTTGAGTCGGGCTTCTACGTTGGTTCCGTCTACCCCCCCTCACAGCGAGTGCATAACCCGACAAGAAACAAGCCTGCGTTCCACAGACAAACCAAAACACTGGCCACGGACTTGCAAGCGGATATGTCCAGATTCCGGACATGAAGACAGCGAGCGTCGTCATCTGACATGCGATTGAGACGACCGCTGGCAGGTACCGGAGAGAGCGATGCCGCTGTTCGTTGGTAGCTTCCGGTTGTTGAGGAAACGAAGATTCCTTCACTAGTCGTCCGACAGGTGCACTTGAAGCCGTAGTCCAAGACTGATCCCGAACCTGCAGGGGGGCTCCAGAGTCGTTTGTCTCCCCCCTGACACCTTCGCCGGTCTACAGCACTCCCACACACCCCAGACAGACGACCAAGCTGAGCCACGTGTCCTTTCCTCCATGCAAGGCACTCCTATGACGGTTTCATCTCAGCACATGAACGGCAATAGCGCACGTAGCAGCCGTTTCGTTACTCTATCCACCATACACAACCGTGACGCTCCTGGTGGGCTGGTCCCATCGTAGCTGAAGGTCATGGCAGGGAGCATGTGTCCGGCAACCGACGGGACAACTGGGAGACTCAACAGCATCGAGAACCCGGGCCGACTCTTGCCCGTTACGGCGATCGTCGCCATTCCAGTAGGGGCGAACGAGGCGGAAAGCGCACCTATTGCAGCGGCAGTGGCTCTGGCTTGACGCCCGTTGACCACCACCAGAGCCCCTGCGTCTGTCTTCACTTGAATAGTAGCGTTACCTGACGCGACGTCGATGGTCCCTGTCAACGACGAGGACGATGCCGAGTGCACATACCCCGGAGCTGCCAGTGTCAGGCACATCAGGAGCGCCGAAGCCAGGAATGTGGAGATTTCTCTGCTCTTCTTGGACATGCTCACGACTCCTTAGACCGACCGCCCACTGCCTCCGCTGCACGCGCGGACTGGACATAGTCAATGAGGAAGGCCAGCAGGATACCCAGCAAGAGCCCAGCCGCTATGGCGATCGCCAGCTTGCCCGCCCGGCCTCCAGCGTCCTTCTCATCGGCTGGGATAGCCTGCTGAACCACGCGCACTGGCGGCAAGGGGTTGCCCTCCAGCTTGAGCGACGAGACATAGTTCGTCGCAGCCAGATCGAATTCCGAAGCCAGCAAGTCCCTGCTACGCTGTGCACTCGTGATGGCCTCGTTCTCGGCATCGATGCGTCGGTTCAGGTCAAGGACACGTGATTCCAGCTCCGGGATAGTCTTCTCGTACAGAGCCTTGAGGCCAGTCTTGTAGGCAATGTCGGTCTTGAGGCTGGTCACATCACTGGTCAGCGACTGCCATACCGGGTTGATCTGCTGCGACGTCATGTTCAGTCGCGCCAGGTCCATCACGCTCTGCCCGCTCGTCGCCTTTGCGACGTCCAACAGTGTCTGGTCGTCCGTGATGGACTTGGTCGTAGTCAGGTACTGGTGTGTGCTGACCAATGCTGACTGCTTCGTCGCCAAGCTGAGCTGTTGGGCACGGATCTCGGTTGCCAGTGTCTGCACCTGTGCACGGTAGCTGTTGAGCTGTTCCAAGATGGTATAGCGAACGTTCGTCAGCTCAGTGACGCTGTCCCGCTTGCTGTACAGGGCTGCCAGCTGCTGCTCAATGTTCTTTAGGGCGGTCTTCGACGAGGCATATGTGTCTTTGAGCCCCTGCTGTGCTGCGGGCATGGATGTCTTGCTGATCGACTCACCACGCGATACCAACCCATCGGCAAGTGCGTTGGCGGCGATTGCGGCTTTGTCCGGATCGGTCAGTTCGACATCGATCTGGATCAGACCCGAGTTGTTGACGGAACCTATCTTGATCGCCCTGCTCAACCTGCGGACTGTCATGTTCCAGGGCTTGCCTGCCAAGCCTGCCTTGTCGATGACCTCCTGACTTAGCGCTGGGTCCCTGGCGAGGTTCTGGTAAGCCACCACCGATGCCGTGGGCAAAGTGACCAGCGTGATGCCAAGCTGGTTCGGGTCCTGGAGCGTGACGGTGGGCTTGGTGTCGGACACCATCACGACCGCGGTCGACGTGTACGTGGGCTTGATGCCAAACAGCAGGACGCCAGCCACCACAATCGCAGGTATCAGGGTGACGGCCACGATCAGCTTCCACCGGCGGGCCAGGACTCCCAGTACATCCATCAACGTCAGTTCATCTTCCATAGTTGTCCTCCTTCACAAACCACCCGGGAATTGCCCCGGTCGCTTCACGAATAGCCTCTGCTTCTGCAATCGGCGCAACCGACGCGACGAACCATTCATTGCCCCACTTGGACTAGAGAACTGCCGGCATACGACGCCCATCCTCTGTCCGATCCCGCCATGAGCTTGGGCGCCTGCAGGTAGAGGTAGAAACGACAAGCTCCCACGGGCATGGTCGTGGGTGCCTGCCACGTCAGGCTCCGAACCGAAGGTTTTAGCCCATCTGCCACCACAATCACCTCGCCCGTGGCGGGGGCCGCATAGATCGCCTGGTATTCCAGCGGGCTCGCTACACCGGTCACAGTCCACGCCAAAGCGACAGTGCCCCCGACGACGGCAGATGTGCCGGCTGCCGGCGAGACCCACTGTGCTATTGGCGCAAGACGCTTCAACTCGACGGAAAACGCGGACCCGTCCTGGACCGACACAGAAGCATCAAACAAGGCAGCCACGAGTTTGCCCTGTTGTCCGCTGGTCCGGTACATGTTCGTCAGTGCAGTCCACCCAAGCTGCTGCGTCGCGTCACTCTTCACAGACTGTCTGAAAGCTGCCTCGGCTGCGACAACATCTCCCTTGTCCAAGGCTATCTGGCCGACCACGTTGGCAATGTCATAGTACGTGGGATCCAGTCGCCGCGCCTGGTCGAGCGCCTGCTCAGCCAGCTCTGGATTGCGGTTGAACACAATGTGCGCATGCGCCAGCGACGTCCAGGTACCAGCGTCAATGGGGTCGAGTGCCGTCAGTTGTCGGAATGCGTCAACAGCGTCTCTGCTTCCGAATTCATACAGAAACTGCGCATACTGGATCTGGACTGCTGGGTTGAGCGGATCCAGAGAAATGGCACGCTGGTAGGATTCCTTGGCCTGATCCCGATATGTCACCGCCAACGCGTCCGGTGCAACCTTGGCAATGCTGCGAGCAGACGCCGCAGTCTGCAGCGGATAACGGGCGTCGAGGGGATTCAGTTTCTGTGCCACCCCGAACTCACGTGGAAGGATCCATGCAGTCATGCTCGCAGGCGCTCGCCGCAACCCCGCGACGAAGCACGCCTCGGCCGACGTGGCCAGAGCGAACACGACGGCGACCAAACCAAGCGCCATGAGTCCCGCCGCCCCCAGCCACGTACGAGAGCACGGACGAGAGTTCTTCACACGCTTCGTGCCCGGCACAGGACTGACTACCCTGCGCAACGGCCGGCCCAGGACCCAGCACGAGGCCCCAGCCTGCATAGCTAGTCCGGCGCACGAGCCCAGGAGAATGGCAGGCATCACCCCGAAGACGTAGAACATAGAGTCGATGTCGAAGCAGGAATGAATCAGCGTACCAGCTATACCTGCGACGATTGCGAACGTGAGAGCCCTGTTACAGGACCGAAGCGCAGCGCGAAGGCCGAGCCACAGGAGCACGACAATCATGATCAGTTCAAGCCCAAAGCCTATCGCCCCACCTTCCGCCAGACGTTTGACGACGAGAGAGTGAGGATCAGCAGCGAAGAACAGCTGCGATCGGAACTTCATATAGACACTCGAGTAGGTGCCAAGGCCACTACCCAACACTGGATACTGCCGCAGATAGGGCCCGAGGTCACGGAACATCTGGAGGCGACCTCCCAGTTGACCTCCCGTCGTCGCCTGTCCCTGAGAAACCTCCTGGACGACCGCAACGAAGCGTTGGACAAGGGGCTTCCATACCCGATCGCGGGAAAGGGGAACGGCTATGCTGGCTGCAGCGATGACGGCGACGATCCCATAAGCGACGACGACATGCGCCATCTGACGATTCGAAACACATCTGCACAGCCAGCCCACGACGGGAAACAGCAAGAGTACTCCTCCTGCCGCCATCAGGCCCCCGCGCGATCCGGTCAAGACAAGGGCACTCATCAGTACAATGGTCCCGGCCAGCCCCAGCAAGCGCTCCCGGCCACGGTGACCGAAGGCGAACATGCCGACGCCAATGCAGATGGGCAGGATGAGAAAACCGGCCAGCGCATTGGGATAACTGAAGAAGGCAGACAACCGTCCGCCGTCGTCGCGCACGACCAGCGCCCGAGCCAGCGACGAGATGGGTCCTGTCACAACTCGGGAAGACAGCACATACAGTATGATGCCTGCTGCCATAGTGACGACGCTCGTGCCGAACGGCACCCAGCTGAGGGTATGCAGGCGGTCCTCGGACCCCGCATAGTGCAATGCAAACATGAACAATCCCAGGAGACCCATCCACTTCAGCAGTTCCTGCAGTGTGGAACCGCGGTACACCGAAACGGCAAGAGACGCAAAACCGAAGACAACCACTGCGACGACAAGCCACGCAAGGGGCGATACTGTGACTGATGACGTATCTCTGAAGTGGCGACGCAGCCATGGCAAGGCAACTGCCAACAGCGCAGCGAAACCCAGCCATGCCACGCCCAGATACTCCAACGTCGCCCACTTCACCCAAGCCCCTGTCAACACAAGTGATACGACAATAACCACCGACAGGTACCACATGGGCCACGTCCGACTTCTGGAGGTCACACCACCAATCACCAGGTTTTCCCTCACTTCTCCCCACCCCTCTCGGCCGCCGGTTTGCAGTCAACGACGATTCATAGAATAGGACCTCGCTGGCTCGAGTCAAGGAAGTTGACGTGGCAGCCCCAATCCTGGACCAGCTTCCTGCCGTATGCCCTGTGCACCGATTGCACAGGGACGAGAGACGGAAGTTGCGCCAAGGATCCTCAGTATCAACGACGGATCGACCAACTGATACTCCCTTGTACGACAATGAACGAGGGCAGGGACTGCAAACCCTGCCCTCGAAAGGACTCCAGAACCAGTGACTTGACTCCATGACACCTGGACTCCGCACATCGTTACCTTAAGCCGGTAGACTTGCCTCACCTGAGGAAGAGCGACGCGACACACCGTGCCGTGTTGCAGCGGCGACCAGTTCTTGTCGGAGGCCCGCCCGTGGAAGACCACCGAGGACCCGCACCGGCATAGCGTTTTCCAGCTCACATCTCCTCTCATGTCCGAGACGGTCGGGTAGGAGGCGATCGTTGGTGACGGTGGTCAACGGGTGGAGACGCGAGCCGGTGCCTCCTGCCAGGACGATGCCCTTCATGATATTTCTCCGCCATGGAGCAGAACAGGCTTCTGATCGACCAGGAACTCGTACAGGGCCTGGTCCCACTCGCTCATCATGTCCTGTCCCTCAAGGCGCAGGTGTTCGTGTGCAAGCGGCGTCCGCAGGGGACGTGGCACACGGTTGGGGATGTCGGCGGCATGCATGGGGACAACCTGGACGTCCAGCCCGAGGATGGTCGCGACAGCCCGGGCAAAGTCGTACCGCGAGGTCTGGCCCTTGCCGGTGACGTGATAGAGGCCTGTGGCGCCCCGCTGGATGAGGAGCATGGTCTGCTGGACGACCTCGGACGCGCTCGTGGGACTCATGATCTGGTCGTCGGGGAGGGTGAGCGGCGTACCCGATTGCGCAGACTGCACGACCGCCGTAACGGTGTTGTCGCCATGCACGCCGTAGACATTGGCGACGCGCAGGACCAAGCTGTCGGGATTTGCATGCCGGACGGCCTCCTCGCTCATGAGCTTGGTGCGCCCGTACCAGTTGATGGGGTTGGTGGCGTCCCACTCGGCGTACGGCCTATCCGCAGTGCCGTCGAAGACGTAGTCGGTGCTGAAGTGCACGACCTTCGCTGCCACCTTGTAGGCAGCGTGCGCCACGTTGCGCGCGCCCAGGACGTTGATGCGGTACGCCCGGTCACGGTCCTTCTCACACGCGTCGACACTCGGCTGTGCGACGCAGTTGATGACCACGGTCGGCTGGAGCTCCAGCACCGCGCGCTCGACCGCCAGGCTGTCGGCGACATCACACTGCACGTGCGTCAGGCCGGTCAGGCCGTCCAGTGACGACAGCCGGTCCATGAACTCCCTGCCCAGGCGCCCGCCGGCACCCATCACGAGGACCGTCATGACTCAATGGTACCACTCATCGAATGGTAACGCTTGACCCCACTAGTCGAAGAGGGTCTCAAGGGTCTCACTCAGGAACTCCCGCAGGTCGTTTGCCATCTCCGGGCGCTTGAGGGCAAGCGCGATGTTGGCCTTGAGCAGGCCCATCCGGTCCCCAATATCGTACCGGGTCCCCTTGAATTCGCAGGCGTACACCTTCTTGAATGGGAGCATGGCCTCGATGGCGTCGGTCAGCTGGACTTCGCCATTCCTGCCCGGCTCCGTGTGCTCGATGGCGTCGAAGATGCCTGGGGTCAGGATGTAGCGCCCCACGATGGCAAGGTTGCTGGGAGCGTCGGCGGGCTCGGGCTTCTCGACCAGGCGGCTCACGTCCCAGACACCGGGAACAACCTGTGTGCCCTCGATGATACCGTAGCTCGACGTCTCCTCACGCGGGACCTGCATCACGGCTATGACCATCCCCGGGTACCGGCGTGCAACTTGCTGCATCTGCACGAGACAGGGCGTCGGACCGTCGATGATATCGTCCGCGAGGAGGACGGCAAACGGGTCGCCGTCGATGAAGGCGCGCGCCTGCAGGATCGCATCTCCCAGGCCGCGCGGGAGCTTCTGGCGGACATAGTAGACCTGGATCAGGTTGGAGATGCGCTGGACTGCGCGCAGGTCATCGAGTTTGCCATGGGCCTCCAGCTCGTGCTCCAGCTCGACGGAGTGGTCGAAGTAGTCCTCGATGGCATGCTTGCCGCGTCCCGTCACCATCAGGACGCTCTCGATGCCAGCATCGATAGCCTCCTCCACCACATACTGGATGGCCGGCTTGTCGACGACCGGCAGCATCTCCTTGGGCTGGGATTTGGTGAGCGGCAGGAGACGTGTCCCCATCCCCGCGACCGGGATGACGGCCTTGCGGACTCCCATATCCTCCATCACGCCCTTCTTGCGCTCGCTCATGGTGTACCCAGCGAGGCCAGCGTTTCGTCGAACGCCTTCTTCAGCTGGTCGATCCGCTCCTGCGTCGTCGCCTCGAACCGCAGGACAAGCAGAGGTTCGGTGTTGCTGGAGCGTACCAGCCCCCAGCCGTCCGCCCACTCGATACGGGCGCCGTCAATGGTGACGACTTTGACGATGGTGTGTGCCATCTTGGGGAACTTCCGTCGGAACGCGTCGACAAACCCACGCACGAGGTGATCCTTCTCTTCCTCGCGGCACGGTTTGCGGATCTCGGGGGAAGCCACCATGGACGGCAGTGCCTTCAGCAGGTCGGAGAACACGAACCTCGGGTCGGCCCTGAGGCCGTTGGCCACGATCTCCAGCAAGCGCAGTGTAGCATAGATGGCGTCGTCGTACCCATAGTAGCGGTCGGCAAAGAACATGTGGCCGCTCATCTCGCCCGCCAGCTGAGCCTTCTCCTCACGCATCTTCTTCTTGATGAGCGAGTGCCCAGTGGGCGACATGATGGCCGTGCCACCCAACTTCTCCACACCGTCGAAGAGGGTCTTGGAGCACTTGACCTCCCCGATGACCTTGGCCTTGTCCGGGCCCTTCCAGTGGGCGATGATGTCAGCCGCATAGATGTAGGTCAGCTTGTCGCCCCAGACGACATCGCCCTTCTCGTCGACGGCGCCGATGCGGTCGACGTCGCCATCATAGGCGATGCCGAAATCTGCATGTTCGGCAAGCACGCGCCGACGCAATCCCTCCAGCGTATCCAGGCGGGCAGGGTCGGGGTGGTGATTCGGGAAGGTTCCATCCGGCTCGACATACATGAACACCACGTCCACGCCCAGCTTCTTCAACAGGGCCGGGACGACTAGTCCCGCACAACCATTGGCACAGTCGATGACGACCCTGAGCCTCGGCTTGCCCGCTCCGCCCAGAGGTCCATGCCCAAACTGGCCCGCCAATTCGTCACGGTAAGTCGACAAGACGTCCGCCCGCGACACCGTCCCCGTCTGCGACACGATGGGGCGGGAGATCTCGGCCAGGTCCGCGATGCGCTGGATGTCGTCGCCATACAGCGTCTCCCGGCCGATGGCGACCTTGAACCCATTGTACTGTGGCGGGTTGTGGCTGCCCGTGATCATGATTCCGCCGTCCACGGGTCGGGAGAAGAGGGCATAGTAGAGGGTGGGTGTGGGTACGACGCCGATGTCGACGACGTTGCCTCCTTGACTCGTCATGCCGTCGATGAGAGCGTCAGCAAGGTCCTCGCTGCTGGGCCGCACGTCACGGCCGACCGCGAAGGTCGGCGAGCTCGCACCCGTCCGCTGCCGCACAAGGTGAGCGTACGCCTGGCCGATACTCCGGGCTGTTTCGGGCGTCAGTTCCTTGCCGACCTCGCCCCTGATGTCATACATGCGAAACATCGACCTGTCGAACGCCATGAGCCACCTCCCATGCACTGTCAACTGCCATTGCCGTGAACTGTCTGTCTGAGCAACGGTTCATCGGCCCCTAACCCTTCCAGTCATGTCTGGATTCTTCTATCCATGATAGTCGAGGGCGCCAAGGTGTCAAACCCGAAGAGGGTCCCAATGGCAACGGGCACACACTGCCAAGGCCACGTGCCCGACGTGCACAGTGCTTGATGTTTTCTGCCCGCGTGGTTAGAGTAGTACTGTTGGCAAGAGACAGTGCCTAAAGGAGGCCTTGACTATGAAACAATCCGCCCGCTGCGTCTTGACGCTCGTTCTGTGCCTGATCCTCGGCCTTTCAGCTATGATGATCGGCGTTCCCGCCGCACTAGCGGCGGATACAGGGACCTGGACACAACTGCCGCTGTACGGGGGCGACGTCGATGCTCTGGCCGTCAACCCAATCACCCCTTCCACCGTGTATCTCGGTGCGACGAGCGGCGGCGTCTTCCGCTCCACGGACAGCGGCATCACGTGGACGGCGGTGAACACGGGCCTCACGAGTCAGGATGTCCGTTGCCTTGCCATCGACCCTGCTGCCTCTGCCACCCTATACACGGGAACCCTGAGCGGTGGCGTCTTCCGCTCTGCAGACAGTGGTGCCACCTGGACGGCGGCCAACACAGGTCTCACCACCAAGGACGTCCGCTCTCTTGCCATCGACCCCACCACCCCGGCCACCCTGTATGCCGGGACCAATGGCGGTGGCGTCTTCCGCTCCACGGACGGCGGTACAGCCTGGCAAGCAGCCAGCACGGGTCTCGTGAGTCTGAAGGTCTATGCTCTTGCCATCAATCCCGTCACTCCGGCCACCCTGTACGCAGGGACGTATGACCGCGGCCTCTACCGCTCTACCGACAGCGGAGCCACGTGGACAGCGGTGAACACCGGGCTCATCGGTCAGAGGATCAATGCTCTTGCCATCAATCCCGTCACGCCTGCCACCCTCTACGCCGGGACCTACGACCGTGGCCTGTACCGCTCCACCGACAGCGGAGCCACGTGGACAGCCGTGAACACCGGGCTCATCGGTCAGAGGATCTATGCTCTTGCCATCAATCCCCTCACCCCCACCACTCTGCACGCTGGTACCCTTGAGCGCGGGGTCTTCCGAACCACGGACAGCGGCGCCACGTGGACGGCGGTAAGCACCGGACTCAGCAGTACGAATGTGATGGCTCTCGCCATCAACCCTGCCACGCCCTCCACCCTGTACGCCGGGACCAGTGGTAGCGGCATCTTCCGAACAACAGACAGCGGAATGTCGTGGGCAGCGGCCAACACGGGGCTCACCGCTCACTACATCTCTGCTCTCGCCGTCAACACGCTCAGCCCTTCAACCCTGTATGCGGGGACCTGGGGCGGCTCCATCTTACGCTCCACCGACAGCGGCACATCGTGGACGGCCGCGAACACCGGGCTCAACGCTCGCTATGTCTCCTCTCTTGCCATCAATCCCGTCACGCCTGCCACCCTGTATGCGGGCACCAATGACGGCGGCGTGTTCCGCTCGACAAACAGCGGCGTTTCATGGACCGCGGTGAACAGTGGCCTGACCAACCATGATGTCCAGTGTCTTGCAGTCGACCCGACAAGCCCGGCCACCCTGTATGCCGGCACTTATGAGGGGGGCGTCTTCCGTTCCACGGACAGCGGCGCTGCGTGGACGGCGGTGAACACGGGGCTTGGCAGCCAGAGGATCACTGCTCTTGCCATCAACCCCCTGTCTCCCGCCACCCTGTATGCCGCCACCTATGACCGCGGCATCTTCCGTTCCACGGACAGCGGCGCCACATGGACGGCGGCAAACAACGGTCTCACCAACCTCCATTTCACGTGCCTTGCGATCAACCCCCTCACACCTGCCGTCCTATATGCCGGGGGCTGGGCCGATGTCTCCCGCTCCACGGACGGCGGCACGACCTGGACAGCGGTGAGGGCCGCTTCCCAGCAGCATACCGTCCAGGCTCTTGCCATCGATCCCAGGGCCCCGACCACCGTGTATACCGGCAACTACCATGGTGGCGCCTCCCGATCCACGGACGGTGGCGCCACCTGGACAGACATAGACGGCGGTCTCACCAGCCAGGGCGTCCGTTCCCTTGCCATAACCCCTGCCGCCCCTTCCATCTTGTATGCCGGAACCAGCAATGCCGGCATCTTCCGGTATGACGTCGTCACTTCCTATGGTCTCACGACCACTGTGTCCCCACCGGCAGGCGGTACTATCACCAGGTCTCCCGACGCTGCCTCGTACGCTTCGGGCACCGTCGTTACCCTCACCGCCACCCCCGCCGCCGGCTACACCCTTGTCGGCTGGTCTGGGGACCTCAGTGGCCCTCCCACGAACCCCCCGACTGTCACGATGGATGCCAACAAGACCGTCACGGCAACCTTCGCTGTGGCCGTCAAGAAGTCCATCATCGAGCTGAAGATCGGGAGCACCACGATGCTTGTGGACGGGAGACCCGTCGTTCTGGAGGCAGCCCCCATCATCCTCAACTCACGCACCCTTCTCCCTATCCGCGCGGTCGTCGAAGCGGTGGGAGGGACCATTGCCTGGGAGGCGTCGACACGGAAGGTCACCATCGTACGGAACGACACAACACTGGGACTTTGGATCGGCAGGAACGTCGCAGAACTCAATGGTCAGTCGATCACCATCGACAGCGACGCCAAGGTCGTTCCCATCATCATGAACGGAAGGACGCTTCTTCCTCTCCGGTTTGTCGCGGAAGCACTTGCACTGGACGTCCAATGGAATGCGACCACCAAGACGGTAACGATCACGTTCACGCCGTAGGACAGGGGGATAGGCAGTCCCCAGCTAGTGCCGCTGGCCGGGGACTCTGTAAATTCTGATAGAAATGACTGACACCTTGACAGAGTCTTGAGCAAAGGTAACCTACACTCATGAGGCTTTGAAGACGGCTCCAAGCGCAGGAGACTAGAACTTAGTAGCAGCAATCCATAGTCTGATGAACTCCAAGGGGGAGGGATCATGAGGAAGTGTCTGTCGGTTCTCATCGCGATCGGCCTTATCGTGTCACTGTTCTTCGGCGCCATTGGACCCATGCCCACGGTGAGTGCGCATGCAGATGATGGCTTCATCATCTCGGAGTACATCGAAGGCACTAGTTTCAACAAGGCAATAGAACTCTACAACGGCACGCTGAGCAGTGTCGACCTCTCGGCCTACAAGCTCGTCCTGTACTCCAATGGCACGACTACGCCGACTGCGACGTTTGTTCTTTCTGGGACTATTGCTCGAGGAACTACCATCGTAGTTTCCCGTACAGATGCGATCCCGGCCATTGTGGCTGCGGCCAGTCTGTTCAGTTCCTCCGTCATCAACTGGAACGGTGACGATGCGGTCGCACTGGAACGTGTTGCCGATAGTTCCAGGGTGGACGTGCTTGGCCAAATTGGCTTCCGCCCAACTTCTCCCAGCTACTGGGGTGTCAGTCCCTGCAGGACTGCGGACCAGACGCTGGTGCGCAAGTCCTCGGTCATGAAGGGTGATCCTGACGGCACTAATGTCTTCGACCCCTCTCTGCAGTGGGACGGCTACGTGGTCAACGATGCCTCGTATCTCGGATCCCACACGATGACGGACCAAGGTTTCATCATCTCCGAGTACATCGAAGGCAGCAGTTTCAACAAGGCCATTGAACTGTACAACGGACGAGGGATACCGGTCGACCTGTCGCTGTACAAACTTGTCCTGTACTCTAATGGGGCCGCAACACCCACTGCCTCGTTGGCCTTTTCGGGCATTCTTGCTGCAGGGGATACTTATGTCGTAGCTCACGGGAGCGCCGCGGCCGCAATTCTGGCCCTAGCTGATATCACAAGTTCCTCCGTCATCAACTACAACGGTGACGATGCAGTCAGCCTTGAGCGCGTCGCCGACAGCTCCAAGGTGGACGTGCTTGGCCAGATCGGCTTCGACCCAGGCACGTACTGGGGTACCTCGGCCGACAATACGCTTGACCATACGCTCGTTCGCAAGCCGACGGTCCTGACGGGCGATGCAGACGGCAGCAACGCGTTTGACCCGTCGCCTGAGTGGCTCTTCTATGCGCAGAACACGTTCACGTACCTCGGTGCGCATACGATGACAGGTGGGTCGGCTCCTACATTGGCCTGGACGGGGGAAGCGGGCTACGTCTCTGACGGAGTGGAGCCGAACAGCGGCGACTATCCCGTGACTGCTGTCTATCGCGTTACGTACACCGATGCTGACAATGATGCCCCACGAGTTGGCTACCCCGTCGTCCACATCTTGAAGAGCGGCATCGAAATCGCGGGCAGCCCGTTTGCTATGGCCCGGGTCGACGCCGGCGACACAACCTACACAGACGGCAAGGTTTATGGATACTCGAAAGCGCTGAAGCCTGGCACGTACTCGTACTCGTTTGAAGCAGAGGACTTCGGCGGCGCGGCTGCTACCGGTGTGCCTGTGAGTACAGCTGTCGGCCCGGTTGTGGCGGGCGACTCTACACCGCCGGACGCCTACGGTTTCACGCCCCAGCGCTACTCGACGATCTATGAGAAGATGCCCACGATCTCAGCCGATTTCAGCGACACAGAGAGCCCCATCGATACGTCTTCCGTCGTGGTCACTGTCGATGCTGTGAACGTCACGCCTCTCTCTACGGTTACGTCCACGGGCGTGACGTATGTTCCTGCAGCTGACCTTGCGCTGGGGACGCACACCGTTGCGGTCAGTGTGAGCGACACTATCGGGAACACCAAAGACGTCAGCTGGTACTTCACCGTGATCCAATCCCTGACGACCCCAGGCCATTATCTGGGCGATATCCACTCGCACACGTCTTACTCCGACGGCACGTGGAGACCTGCCGACGCGTTTACCTACGCCAGGGACACCGCAAACATCGACTTCCTTGCGGTCACTGACCACTCCAACAGCGTGACTTCGCCCGAATGGGCGGACACGCTGACACAAGCGGGCAGCTTCACCCAGAACGGCTCGTTTGTCGCGCTTGCAGGGTTCGAATACACCAATAGCGCCGAAGGCCACATGAATGTCTACAACACGTCGACGTATGTCAGCAGGAACGACACAAACTACGACACCCTGGCAGAATTCTACGCCTGGTTGAAGACGCAGCCGGATGCCATCGCCGAGTTCAATCATCCGTTCACCCTTCAGGATTTCGGTTCCTTCGGCTATGACGCCGGCATCGACCAGAAAGTGACACTCCAGGAAGTCGGCAACGGCTCCCCCCCCTATTCCTATGCGCGGCTCGAGGCGTCCTACATCTATGCTCTCGACAAGGGCTGGCACGTGGGTGCCACCAATAACCAGGACAACCATGCTGCGAATTGGGGCTTCCCTCCCAACAACCTCACGGGTATCGTGGCCAGTTCGCTCACAAGAACAGAGGTTCTTGCTGCACTGAAGGCCATGAGGACCTACGGGACCGAAGACAGGAACCTCGGGCTTTCCTTCCTTGCGAACGGGTATTGGATGGGCTCAACCATCCCGAGTGCGGAGGGAGAGACCATCAGCTTCCATGTCGAGCTCGTCGATCCCGATTCGGCCGACAGGATCGCTTCAATACAGATCATCACGACTGGAGGACAGGTCCTTGCCTCGACGACGGGCAGTTCGAACAGCATGAGTTGGGACTACGCCTATGCAAATCCGGGCGGCGGCAACTGGTACTATCTCAAGGTAGTCGAAGCCGACGGGGATATTGCGATCTCCTCGCCTATCTGGACGCCACCGGCAGACATCGACTTGCGCGTCACCAACCTTGCCTCTTCGCCCTCGGTCGCATTCCCCAATGAACCGCTGACACTGACTGCGACCGTCAACAACTTCGGCCTGTTTGCGTACAGTTCGCTCAGTGTCAACTTCTACCTCGGCGATCCGACGGATGGCGGGATCTTGATTGGGACAGGCACCGTCGATGTGGCAGTCGGTGGAAGCGATACGGTTTCGGCGAGCTGGACCCCAACGGCAAGCGGTGACGTCACGGTGTATGCAGTGTTGTCAGGACCGGCGGAAGACCCTGTCGTCGACAACACGGCAGCGCTAGCTATCAAGGTCATTCAGGCAATCGAGCACACCGTGCTCATCGACCGGTATCACAACAACGACTACACGTCCGCGACGGGGCTCTACAACCTCACCGAATTCGCCGACCTGCTCAAGAAGAATGGCTACAAGGTACTCGAGAACAGCGCGCCCATCACCGCCACTACCCTGCAGAACGTCGACCTCCTCATTGTTCCATTTCCTCAGGGTGGGTCCAGCAGGAGGGATATCTCTGTTGACGAGCAGGCGGCAATCAGTGCATTTGTAAGCGGCGGCGGCGCCTTGATCTTTGCGGGCAAGTCCAATTACGGTGAGGATCCCACGAGGTACAACGCGTTCCTGACCTCGATGGGTGTCGGCATCAACCTCAACCACGACAACGTCTACGATGACGTCAACAATTACGGATATCAGTGGTCGCTCAACGTCCTCAACTTCCCCGCAACCCCAAGCGGCATTGGCGATGATATCACAAGGGTACGGTTCTTCAGTGGCGATACGCTCATCACACCAGCCAGGACACCGCTTGTCTCGGACCCGGCGAAGAGTATCGAAGTGCTCGGCTATGCCAACCAGACAAGCTGGGATGAGGATGACACGACGGATTTGACACACGTCGGGCCCGGGTACTACACGTACAGCTATCACTCAAGCCCCGCCGGCTCACTGATGCCGACGATGGCCGTTCAGACGCTCCCGACCGGTTCGAGAGTTGCTGTCCTTGGCAGGTCGATCTTCTCCAACTACGAACTGGGCAACTGGGTGAATGAACAGGCAGCCTGCAACAACGAGGCATTCTCGCTCAACCTCGTGGACTGGCTATGCAACTACGAAAGGGCGTTGAGCATCGCTGAGGCCAGAGCAGACGTGAACAGCGACGGCATTCCGGACAGGCTCGGACAGACCGTGACAGTCAAGGGTATCGTCACGGCGGCTTCAGGCACCTTCTTCGATGTCATCTACCTTCAGGACGCAACTGGCGGGATCACCGTGTTCGGTGCCATTCCCTCGGATACGATCCTTCCGTTAGGCGCAGTGCTTCAGGTGAAAGGCGTGGTCGACGCGTACAACGGAGATACGGAACTGAGCTTCAGTAGTTTTGCTGACGATTTCGTCTGGGTCGGATGGACGGCCGAAGTCGTACCGAAAACGTTCAGCACCGGCGCCCTCGGCTACAACTCAAACGAAGGCTGGCTTGTGAAAGCAGAGGGGTCTGTCACACAGATCGTCGACACGGGCACGTGTGTCATCGATGATGGTTCAGGCCCCATCGTCGTGTTCATCGACGGATACATCGGGACCCTCCCCGCGAGCCTGAGAGTAGGAGATTACGTATCATGCATCGGTCTTTCCGGCGAATACGCATACGGTCGCCGGGTACGAGTGAGAAATCCAGGTGGTGTCACCATCCTCTTCGCCGCAGACGCGTTCACCGTCACTGTTACGGCCGGTCCTCACGGCAAGGTGACCCCCGGCACGGGCCCGGTTCCGTATCACGCGACACAGGCATACGCCGTCAAACCCGACCCGGGGTACCTGATCGACACACTGACCGTCGATGGGGTCATCGTCAAGGAAGCCGCTTGGAAGCTTGGCTACGCCGTGACCCTCACGAACGTCGAGAGCAACCACACGATTGCCGTGACGTTCAGGCCCGTGCCTGACATGCTGGCACCCACCATCACCCTGCCGGACTTCAGGAGTATGGCTGGCGTGACCGGCTGGTCCGGAGGGCCGGTCCAGACCTTCATGGTGGGGGCCACTCCCTTCCCGCTCACATTCATGCTGGATGACAACAGCGGGTCCGCGAAGTGGACTATCAAGGCGAACGGTATCGTGATCGTGGACCCGGTCGGCATCGGTTCCATCACGTACCTCGTGCCCCTCGCAGAAGGTCGCAATGACGTCGAGATCAGCGCATCGGATGCTGCTGGCAATTACGCTGTCCAGAAGCTGGTCATCACTCTGGATAGCACGAGTCCTGTACTGACCCTTGATTCTGCACTCCCCGCTTCCGTCACAAAACCCGGGCTGACCATCACCGGCTGTATCGCGGATGCCGTCTCGGGCCTGAGATCGATGACCATCAACGGAATAGCAGTGATCCCGTTCCTGGACGGTTCATTCAGCGAGAAGCTCGTGCTTACGAAGGGAGCCAACACCATCGTCATCGATGCGGAGGACAAGGTTGGCCACAAGGCGAGCGTCACCCATATTGTTACCTACACAGCTTCGCCCTCACTTCCTTCGTCGAAGACCGTCACACTCACCATCGGCAAGGCTGAGATGGATGTCAACGGCATGCCCGTGGCTCTCGACGCTGCACCCGTCATCCAGAACGGCCGTACCCTTTTACCGATCCGTGCCCTCATCGAAACCCTGGGAGGCAAGGTCGTCTGGAACGCTGCCACCAGGACCGCAACGGTCACGCTCGGCAGTCGCACTGTGGCCGTGACCGTCGGTAATCCGATGGGTCTGGTGGATGGCAAGAAGGTTGCCATCGACCCCGCCAACACCAAGGTCGTGCCTCTCATCATCAACAGCAGGACCTTCCTTCCTCTCCGGTTTATCGCGGAGAACCTGGGACTCGACCTCGCCTGGGACGCCCTGACCCGGACCATCTCCTTCACCTACTGGCCGTAATACCGAGCACCAGACCAGTTTTGACATTACCGCCCCCGGCAGTTGCCGGGGGCGGTTTCTTTTGCGGTGCGACGCGAGTAGACTCCACAGGTGTATATGCGTCAGGGGCAAGAACCTGGTCGTGTGGCAGAGGTGGGGCAGGCACCCTGCGTAGCACAAGGCACACACCACCCGGACGTGGGCAACGTGCGCCTGTATGGCGCCTTAACGCTGTTCGCTACGGGTCGACGATGAACTGCCCCCGCACCATGCCCATCCAGCATGAGAAGGGAACGGTGCCGGCCGCAGCAGGCGCAGTGAACGTGATGACGTTCTTGCCAGCCGTCAGCGCCTGTGAGATGCTGAGGCTGGGCACGACGATGCGGTTCGTGCATGACGTCACCTCATCGCCCCAGATGTTCCAAGAGACCCGCGCTCCCGCCTTGATGTGGATGGTTGAGGGGTCCCAGCCGGAGTACTTGACATGCATCTCCACGGTCTGAGCAAGCGGCTGGACCACCGGGTCCTTCAGCGTGAACACAAAGGGCTTCGCCTGCGGTGCGCTGGTCCCTCCGGGTCCCGTCGCCGTTACGGTCCAACTGTAGGTACCGACCGTCAGGAGCCCTGCGGGGACAGTGAAGGAGAGCGCAGTCAGACCTGACCGGTCGAAGACAACTTCCGTCCCCTTGCGGAGGACGACCCGATAGGTCACCGCTCCTTCGACAGCAGTCCAGACGAGAGAAGGTGTCGCGTCAGTCGATGAAGATGCATCAGCCGGTGCTGTCAGGACAGGTGTGGAAGGAACCGGAACGGGCGTCCCACCAAAGTCGAGCGTCACGACCTGGGTCGCGGGAGCCCAGCCTACGGTCGCCCCAAGCTGTTCCGCGACAAACCGCACCGGCAGCATGGTTCGCCCTTTCACGATGACGGGCACGACGAGCGCGTTGGCAGGGTCGATCGCCACCGGGATGCCGTTCACAACAGCAAACGACTTGGCGATGATGAGCTCCAGGGTCTTCGCGCCAAGGACGACGCCGACAGCCCTGCGTGTGGCATCCCATGACACGGTACCGCCCAGCGCCTCAACGATTGCGCGCACCGGCAGCATGGTGCGTCCCTGGATGATGACCGGGACTGCCCCGGTCGAGTCGATGAAGGTGCGCACGGCATCCACCTGCATCACCGGGTCTCCCACCCGCAGGACGATGGTCTTCACGGACGCTGCGTCAGCGGGCATCACGGAGGGAGCCCATGCAGGACTCATGACGATTCCCAGCAACACGACAAGAACGATTCCCCTTCTCTTGTTCACGGCTGTCACCTCAGTCGTCCACGACGATGGTGCCGCGGACCATCCCCATCCAGCACGAATAGGGGATGCTGCCGGAGGCTGTGGGCGTGAAGGTGACGAGGTTCTCCCCCGGGCTGATGTCTTTGGAGATGTTCAGGCTCGGGATGATGATGCGGTTCGTGCACCCTGTCACTTCGTCGCCGAAGACGGCGAAGGTCACCGGGATACCCTTTTTCACGTGCAGGACGGCCGGCTCGAATCCCGAGTACTTGACATGCATCTCGATACGCTGGCTGGTGGGTGGCACAGTAGCAGGCGGCGCTGTGACGGGGGGTGTGGTAGCAGGGGGCGTTGTCGTCACCGGTGGGGGCGTGACCGTCGTTCCTGGCGTGATACGGCCGGTGAAGCCAAACAGGCGAGCACCCGAACTCAGGGTGAAGAGAGCAAAGGCGATCACCAGGAGGCCGGCGGCCTTCTGAACGATTGCCACCTTGTGCTGACGCGTCCACGAGGCGGTGATACCCGCGGTGAACAGCACGGGAAGAGTCCCGACGGCAAACAAGCCCATGATGAGTCCACCGCGCACGAAGCTGCCGGAGCCGAGCGCCATGATCTGCATACTCTGCGTGAACCCGCACGGGAGGAAGAAGGTGAGGCCCCCAAGCGCGAGTGCCATAGCGGGGCTGCGGGACGTCTTCATCCGGTCGAGGCCGGACGTCAGGCGCGCGGGCATCTTGATGCCGAGACGCGTCAGTGACGGAGCGAACCCCAGGATGTTGAGGCCGAGGAGCAGCATGAACACGGCGACGGTCATGGTCAGGACTGACATGAACCGGCCGGAGATGGAGAGCTCACCGCCGATGAGTCCGAGGACGCCACCGAGAACGGCGAACGTGGCGATGCGGCCCAGATGGAAGAGGATGTTCGGGCGCACGACAGCTGACACCGCGCTTTCTCCTGGAGCCGCCTGGTAGGTCTCAGCAAATGCGATGACGATGGCACCGACGACGGCAAGGCAGGTGCTCAGCGACGCGACCACGCCGACAAGCAGGGCCACGCCGTAGCTGGCCCCCGTCGATGACGTCCCCAACGCGCTCATCAGGCCCGAGCGCTGGAGCAGGGCAAAGAGCCCGACCAGTCCACCAGCGATGAGAGCCGCGACAGCCCACTGCCACAACGGCAACGTCTGTTGGCCGGCGGGTGCAGGACGGGTTGTCGCAACCGTGTAGCCGTACTTCTCTGCGCGTGCCCGGAGGGCTGCCACACTCGGGGCCTGCTTGTCATACAGGATCTCAGCGGTCTGCGCGCCGAGGTCGACCTTGACGCCGCGCACACCTTCGACCTTCTTGAACTGGCTGGTAATGAGGGTCGAGCATGCATCGCAATGCATGCCGCCGACATAGACTTTCGTGCTCTTCATGACTGCTCCCGTCACTCCATGTACTTGTCGAGGATGAGGATGATCTCGTCGATCTTCTGCGGGCCGGAACCGTGCTCCACAGCTTCGGTCACGCACGTGTTCATGTGCTGACGGAGGATCGTGATGTTGGCTTTCTTCAGCAGGGCGGCGGCCGAGAGGATCTGCTTGGAGACGTCGATGCAGTAGCGGTCCTCCTCGATCATGCGGATGATGCCGTCGATCTGACCCCGGGCAGTCTTGAGCGTGTCGAGAGCCTTTCTGCTTTCACATGAACAGTGATCCATGACGTCCTCCTAGACAAGGTTGTAGAATCTAAGCAGTTTCCGCGCTGTGGACTTGCGTCCCTGCGCGTCCATCACGGGCACATCCGCCAGCACCCAGCCCTGGACGTTGGCCACGTCCACGCCTGCGTCGGCAAACGACTGCGGGTTCAGCACGAACACGAGGTCCTTGTCGTTGGCCTGCTGGTCCTTTGCCCACTCGACCATATTGCCACCGCTCAGCATCAGCCCAAAGTGCCCGAGCGCAACGTGGTAGCCCAGCATCATGCGGTGGTTGCGGACAAGATCCTGCAGGGCCTGCAAGGGCTGTGACTCGGCACCGTCGCTGAAGCTCCCGGTCCCCTCGTCATACCGCATCACAATGCGCGCGGACGCGCCTTCCCCCTCGACCTGCGCTCCCTCAGGAAGCAGAGACGCGTCGAGGCCGGCAGCCAGAAATGGGCGAGCGTCGAAGCTGACGACCAGCTCGTTCGAACCAGCCGCATTGTTACCCCCGAACGTGAACGTTTCGATTCCCGGCGAGGTAAGCACCCAGGCTCCAGCAGCATCGTTACGCGCGACCAACACTCCTGGAGCGTGCAAGAGGGCATCGTAGGACTGAACTGCATAGACGGCGATCACATCCGGCGCCATGAATGCTGCGCCAAACACGACTGCCGCAAGCACGAGGGATACGGTGAGGATGCGTGTGACACTCATGTGCGTTGTTCTCCCTTCACGAGAACTACAGGTCTGTGACCGCGCCGGGCGTGTAGCCGACGTCGGTGATGGCTGCAGCAAGCGCCTCGTCAGTGACCGGAGCATTCGTGTCTACGGTCGCCGTGCCGGCTTCCAGACTCACGACGACGCCGGTGACCCCGGGGATCTCCCCCAGTGCCTTGGTGACATGCATGACACAATGCTTGCAGACCATGCCCTTGACCTGGATCAGTTTCTTCATGTGATTCCTCCCTTGTCCTCTTGTTCTTACTTGCGGGGCTTGAAGCCACGCAGTCTGAGTGCATTCGTCAGGACTGAGATGGACGACAGCGACATGGCCGCCGCGCCGATCATCGGGTTGAGCTTCGGGCCGCCGAACGCGTACAGCAGGCCTGCGGCGATGGGGATGCCCAGCGTGTTGTACCCGAATGCCCAGAACAGGTTCTGCCGGATGTTGCGGATAGTCGCCTTGCTGAGCTGGATGGCCGTCGGGACATCCATCAGGTCACTCCTCATGAGGACGATGTCCGCTGACTCGATGGCAACGTCCGTGCCGTTGCCGATGGCAATACCCACGTCCGCCTGCGCAAGCGCCGGGGCGTCATTGATGCCGTCGCCGACCATGGCCACGCGCCTGCCCGCTGCCTGCAGCTTCTTCACTTCCAATGCCTTGTCCTGTGGCAGGACCTCGGCCAGGACGCGGTCGATGCCGACCTGCCGGCCAATGGCCTCTGCCGTCCTGCGGTTGTCGCCCGTGATCATGACGACCTCGATCCCCATGTCGTGCAGGGTCTTGATGGCCCGGGCGCTGCTTTCCTTGACGACGTCCGCCACGGCGATGACACCGATGGCCGTGCCGTCACGGGCGATGAACATGGGCGTCTTGCCATCTTCCGCGAAGCGGTCGACGTCAGCGGCAAGAGCGGCGACGTCCACCGAGCGCTCCGCCATGAAGGCCGCGTTACCCAGCAGGACGTGCCTGAGGCCCACCGTGCCCTCGATGCCCCGTCCCGGGACCGACGCAAAGTATTCCAAGGGCTGCAACGCGATGTTCTCCTCCTGCGCTGCTCTGACGATGGCAGTGCCAAGCGGGTGCTCCGAGTTCTTCTCGGCGGAAGCTGCCAGACCCAACACCTCACTGCGTTTCGCGCCGGGGACGGTCACGACGTCGGCGACGACCGGCCTGCCCTGCGTGATGGTGCCGGTCTTGTCGAAGATGACCGTCTGCACCTTGTGTGCCATTTCCAGCGCTGCGCCACCCTTGATGAGGACGCCGTACTCGGCACCCTTGCCGGTGCCGACCATGATGGCCGTGGGTGTCGCGAGCCCCAGTGCGCACGGGCACGCGATGGTGAGGATAGAGATGAAGATGGTCAGCGCAAACACGCTGCCCTTGCCGGCGATGAGCCATGCCACAGCGGACAGGACGGCGATGACGAAGACGATGGGGACGAAGTAGCCCGAGACGACGTCTGCCAGCTGAGCGATCGGCGCCTTGCTGCCCTGCGCGTCCTCGACCAGCTTGACGATCTGGGACAGGACCGTGTCGGCCCCGACGTGCGTGGCGCGGAACGTGATGGAACCGTTGCCGTTGATGCTTGCCCCGACGACCTTGTCGCCTAGATGCTTCTCCACCGGGATGCTCTCGCCCGTCAGCATGGACTCGTCGATCGACGTGGCGCCGGTCACAACCTCGCCATCCACGGGGACCTTCTCGCCCGGACGGACACGGATGAGGTCGCCGACCTCCACTTCGGACACCGGCAGTTCGACCTCACGGTCGCCCTGCACGACGATGGCGGTCCTAGGCGCAAGGCCCATGAGCTTCTTGATGGCTTGTGACGTGCGCCCTTTGGAGACCGATTCCAGCGACTTGCCCAGCAGAATGAGCGTGAGGATGACGCCGGCGGTCTCGAAGTACAGGTCTTCCACGGAGCCGAACGAGCCCTGTGCAATGCGCCAGGTCGAGTAGATACTATAGAGGATGGCCGCGGACGTGCCCATTGCGATGAGCGAGTCCATGTTCGGGGCCCGGTGCCAGATGGCACGGAATCCCACAATGTAGAAGCGGTAGCCTGCCGCGATGCTCGGGATGACCAGTGCGATCTCCGTCAGCGCGTAGCGCAGGGGGAAGTCCATGGGGCTCAGCCAGGCGGGAATGCGCCAGCCCAGCCACGGTATCATAGGGCCCATCGCCAGGTACAGGAGGGGCACTGCGAACAGAGCGGAGACGATGAACCGCTGCCAGAGGGAGCGGGTCTCCTGCGTCTTGCGCGCGGCGTCCTCGTCGACATTCGCCGCGGTGGCCTCCACATCGAGCGGCGTGTATCCGGCTGCCGTGATGGCAGTCTTCAGAGCGGACATGCGGACGATGGACGGGTCATAGATGACGGTCGCCTTCTCCGTGGTCAGGTTCACCGAGGCGCTCGAGACGCCGGCGAGCTTGTGCAGCGCACGTTCGATCGCCGCCGAGCATGCTGCGCACGTCATGCCGCGCACCGGGATCACCACGGTCTTGGCGCCAGATACTTGTGCAACGCCGTATCCGGCCTTCTCGACTGAAGCCTTCAGCGCCTCATCGTCGACGCGCGCTTCGTCGTACTCGACCGTCAGCTTCTCGGTGGCGGGGTTGACCGCAGCTGAGACGACGCCGTCCAGCTTCTTCACGGAACGCTCGACAGCAACTGCGCACGCGGCGCAGGTCATGCCAGTGATTCCGAGGTCCTTTGTCTTCAACTGTTCCTCCCAGTTCCTGTTACCATCCGCTACAGTTTTCACGTCTCGTTAGACCCCACCCCTCCAGGGGTGTGTACCTATCCTACGTCGGTCGCGGGGATCCACAACGTCGCAATTGTGAAGGGGCGGCATGCTGTCGCAGCATCGGTCACCTGGCACCACTGAGCAATCCCCGGAGCGTGCCAGGGCATCTCTGCTGCTTCTCCGCAATGTTGCGTGTACGAAACCGGGAAGTCAGGCGTATCATAGACGTATGGAGATGCGCGCTCAGGGGCCGACGGACGAGCAGCTGGTTCGACAGGCGCTCACAGACAGGGACGCCTTTGGCATGCTGGTCGAGCGGTACGAGCGACCCTTAACGTCATATGCGGCCCGCCTCATCGGGCGGCAGGAAGCGGAAGACGTGATCCAGCAGGCATTTCTGCAGGCATACCGCAACTTGGCCGGATTCGACCCACACCTGACGTTCAGCGCGTGGATGTACCGCATCGTCCACAATACGGCAGTGAACATGGCCCGCAAGCGGCACGGGACTGTGCCCACCGAGCTGGAATTGGACGGCGAAACGGTCGAGATCCTGACCGGCGATACGGACGTCCCGGCCGAGGCCCTGCACCAGGAGCTGGAGGGAGCAGTAGGTCGGGCGCTGGGTCAGCTGGACCAGCGCAGCAGAGATGTCCTGCTGTTGTCCGTGGTTGAACGCAAGAGCTACAGCGAGATAGCGGACATTCTGATGGTTGCGGTCAACTCGGTGGGACCCACCGCGAGCCGGGCCAAGAGCAAGCTGCGGAAACTGCTGGGGACCACTCCGGCACAACCGCCAACATTGTGAATCCATTGGGGGTCAGGCACAATGGGGTTCACAATTGAGAGAGGATACCTATGGATGATGACTTGAGAGACAAGATACTCGGACAGATCGAGGAGCAGCACCTGGAGCCGCGTGCGACATGGCGTTTTCGCCTTGAGCGCATGTTGAAGCACTCGGCCGTGGCGTTCCTGTTCGCCCTCACCGCGCTCGGACTCGCGGGCAGTGTCTATATCCTCGTCGAGAACGGGACGCTGGACGACCTGCGACTGGGTCCACGGTGGGGGCCTCCCGCCTTCTTCGACTTCCCATGGCAGCTCCTCGTCCTCGTCGCCCTCCTCGGCATCCTCTCGTTCGTCGTTCTGCGGCGCACGGCCCGCCTGTACCGCGTTGCGAGGTGGTGGCTGGTCGCCGCGCTTGTCGCTGCGGTGATGATCGGGGCCGGCGGCGCCTACGCGACCAACCTGACGCGGTTTACTTTCCGCGCTGGTCCGGGACGGCAACTGTTTCAGCGTGGAGGGAACCCCTTCGGCGGCATGATGGGCGGTGCGGTGATCGGCGTCGTCACATCACGCACGACCGAGCGGTGGGTTGTCAACAGCCTGACCGGTGAGCGCTGGCTGGTCATTGTCACCGAGGAGACCTACTTCCCGGCCGGATCGGATATCCCTGTGGGGACGGTCGTGCGGGTTGTCGGACGACGCGTGAAGACCACCATCACCGCAGACGGCATCCGCCCCGTCACCGGCATGGACGACATGATGGACCCTCGCGGTGGCATGATGGGACCGGGCGGCATGATGCGACCGGAGGACCTCATTCCCGGTACGCCGTAGGAGCACGCCGAACGTACCACTTGGGGCTGGGCTGACCAGCTGACCCAAGAGAGTTGCGTTTGAGTCAAACTTGCTCATGCTGTTAGAGATACACCGCATGGGAGGTGACGCATGTCACTCGGCATTAACGTTACGATTCCCGAAGGAATCGTGCTCGCGGCAGACAGCCGTCAGACGTACCGGAACCAGAAGGGGATGGCCCGCGTCGGCTCAGACTCGGCCTCCAAGGTCTTCCGCATCGGCTCGCGCATGGGGCTGGTCATCGCAGGCCTCGCATTCCTGCCTCAACAGGGTGTGATGAAGAATGTCAGCGGATTCATCGATGACTTCCGTCAGACGATCCCCGTCGACAAGCTGTCCGTCGGCGAGGTTGCGAAGGAACTCGCGCAGTACTTTGACGCCCGCGTCCCCTACCGCGACCAGCTGAAGGCCATCCCCGCCGGCATCACAACGGACATGGCCCGCCAGGGTATGGAAATCGTGGACCTCAAGGAAGAACCGACCCGCATCGTGTTCCACTTCAAGAACAAGCAGGGGCAGGTCCAGGAAGCGGTTGCCGCTCCTGACGGACTGCAGTTCATCCTGGCCGGGTACAACAAGGACAGGAGCAGTGAAGTCTACATGGTGTATGTCCCCGGCGCCACCGAACAGGCGCGCGACAGCCGCAAGCAGGGCAAGGAATTTGGAGCAGGCTGGATCGGGCAGACCGACGTCGTCACGCGCATCGTCCTGGGGTTCGACCCGCGTCTGCAGGGCATCCCGATCGTGCGCGAAGCGGCAGCGAAACTCGGCGAACCCGCCGTGCAGCAGCAGCTGCGCGGGGTGGAATACAGCATCCAATGGGGCACCATGACCCTGCAGGACGCCGTCGACTTCTGTCAACTCGCCATCGAGACCACGACCGCCATCCAGCGCTTCAGTGACGGCGTGCTCATGGACCCGGGCGACATGACGGGCGTCGGCGGACCCATCGACATGGCCGTCATCACCTATGAGAAGGGCTTTACCTGGCTCAACCGCAAGCACCTGAGGAGCAAGACCGGCGAGGTCGATCTCGAAGACCTGCCATCCTTGGAGAAGTAGCCATGCGACGCCGCTCGTCTCCTCTCGAATACGACGCCCTGTACCGCGACCTGATCGCACAGTGTGACGACGAGCCGGCCCAGGACGTGATCGCCGGCCAGATCTGGTCCCTGGTACAGACAGAGCACGCCAGCGGACTGTCCATGTCTCTGAGGTCCACGACCACGGACGGACACAGTCCGTTCTTCCACCTGCGAGGCAAACCGCTGGTGGAGCTGGCCGAGCTCTCGCTTTCCTGGAACGGGCGAGAAGCGGCGATCGGTATGGCGGCCATCTGCGCCGCGTGCAACATCACCTCCCGCTTCGTGGGCGCCGAGGAGGCCAATGGGCGCGACCTGCTGCTTGGGAAAGCAGCCCGCAAGAAGGTCGGCCTCATCGGACACTTCCCCTGGACCGACGAGATCCGTTCCGCCGCTGGCAGTCTGACCGTCTTTGAACAGCGGCCGCAGGAAGGCGATTTGCCCCAGCAGGCGGAGGAATACCTCCTCCCCCATCTGGACGTCGTCGCCATCACCGGCTCAGCGCTCACCAACAAGAGTCTGCCGCGCCTGCTGGAACTCGCCTGCAACGCCTGGGTCATGCTCATCGGCCCTTCGACGCCCCTCTCCGTGCTCATGTTCGACTACGGCGTCGACGCGCTGTCGGGCTGTATCGCCCGGGACCCGGAGGAGCTGGCCGAGGTCGTCCGCGAAGGCGGCGGCGTGCGAGAATTCAGAAATGCTGTCCGTTTCGTGACGCTGCAGAAACCCTGACAACCTGAAATTGTGAATCCCATTGTGCCTGACCCCAAGGGATTCACAATTGCCGAAAAGGAGTCCCATGAACAGAAGACTGTGGTACCTGGTCGTCGGATACGCTCTGACCGTCGCCTTCGGGCTCTCGCTCCAGTTCCTTCCCCCCATCATCCCCGTCATGAAGACAACCCTCAGCATGACCGCCGGGCAGGCGGGCGCACTGATGTCATCGCTGGCGCTGTTTGGCATCGTCGTCTCGCCGCTGGTCGGCTACCTTGCGGACCGCTGGGGCGGCCGGACCGTCGGACTCCTGGGACTCGTCTTCCTCATCGCCGCCGAGGCCTGGTTCGCACTGTCGACGTCCTACACGAATCTCCTGATGGCACGCCTTGCCATGGGTATCGGTTCAGCGACGCTGTCCATCCTGGGCGCCCAGATCATCAGCCAGAACTTCGCGGGCACCAGGTACCTCGGCGCGGCCATGGGCACCATGAATACGGCGGTCCCGACCAGCATCCTAGTCAGCCAGCTGGGTTTCGCGCGCCTTGCCGCTGCACGGGGATGGCAAGCGCCGGTCTGGGCGTGCCTAGTCTTCACCTGCGTCGTGGCGGTCGCACACGTGCTCTTCTACCGGGATCCGGAACCGCGGCATGACGAGGCCCCTATCTCGCTGGTCACAGGTCTGCGCCGCCTGAATCCTCAGGTCTGGATTCTCGGCCTCGTCTGGCTGTTCTGGAACGCGGGAGCGCTCGTTCTCCTGACGTTCGCCAACGACCTTCTAGTCGGCCGGGGCATGTCTCCGCAGACAGCGGGGACCATGGCCAGCATCCTCATGTTGTTCCCTGTCGCCGCGTCCGCGTTCATGGGCCACATCCTGGACCGCAGGCGCTGGCAGGGCCGGGGAGCGGTGCTGGCCTGTCTCATGTTCGCCGGATGTGTGATCCTGCTTGGTGTTCTCCCTGGCAGCGTCCTGCCCCTGTTCCTCGGCGTCAGCTTCACCTTTGCACTGGCCCCGGCAGCCGTCTTCGGTCTGGCCCCTTACCTCTTGCACGGCAGGGAAAGCGGCCTGGGATACGGCATCCTGGCCGGCATGCTGAACGTCGGTGTCCTATTCGGCCCTGCGATCGGCGGCATCGTGCGTGACGTGACCGGCAGCTACCTCGCAAGCTTCATCATGGCGGGCGTCCTGACGAGCATCGGGGCAGCCTGCGTCCTGCTCCTGCGCCGACCGGCCGTTCAAAACGCCTGATGGCTGTGCACCCCGTGAGGTCCGCGCGCAGGTCTGAGCTGCTCCTGTTGCTGGCAGTCCTCCTCTGGTCGACGACGTTTGCCGTCATGAAAGAGAGTTTGGGCAGCATCTCACCCGCGCTCCTCGTCCTCATCCGCTTTGCCATCGCTGCGGCGGTCGTGTACGTACTCTTCCGCAGCAGGATCGAGTTCACATGGCCCAACCTGCTGAAGGGGCTGGCCATCGGCATCCCGGAGTACCTCGGGTTCATGCTGCAGGTCACGGGACTCACGATGACGACGGCAAGCAAGAACGCCTTCATCACTGGCCTGTGCGTCGTCGTGGCGCCGGTCCTGTCGTTCCTCTTCCTGCGCGAGAAGCGCTCATGGAAGGTCGCGCTGGCCCTTATCCTGGCGGTGAACGGTCTCTGGATCATCTCGTTCGGGTTCACCATCCGTGTCGGCAGCATGGGTATGGGCGACTTCCTGACGCTGCTGTCCGCCCTGGCGTTCGGCGTCCAGGTCTTCATGATCCATCTGTTCTCGCACAGGGACTCCTTCTATGCCACGACGTTCTTCCAGCTCCTGGCCGTCGCCACATGCTCGCTCGCCTATGCCCTGGTCACGAAGCAGACGCTCGCCGTGAACCCTGTCTCATGGCCGTCCCTGCTGTACCTCGCCATCTTCACGACCGTCATCACGCTGCTGCTGCAGAACCGCTTCCAGCACGACGTGACCGTCGCGCAGGCCAGCGTCATCTACTCGCTGGAACCCGTCTTCGCGACCCTGCTCGCTGTCCTGTTCATCGGGGAACAGATGGGCCCTGCCGTTCTTGTGGGCGGCGTCCTCCTCTTCACCGCGTCCGCGATCTCGTAGCAGGCCAGAGGCGTGTGAAGGCAGGCTTCTTGCAGGAGAGCCCACACAGACTAAACTGTTTCGGAACCTGAACAATATCCTGCTGGTGGAAAAGGACAGATGATACAACACGAATTCAGACGCTACTGGACCGCCATCCGCCACCTTGGCACAAACATGCGGCTGCTGCTTGCCGGCGCAGCCCTCCTGGGGCTGGGGAACGGGATCTTCATGACATTCTTCAACCTGTACCTGAAGCAGGGTGGGCTGGGTGAGGCCTTCCTTGGCCGGCTGAACTCCCTCGGGACGATCGGGTCCCTTGCGCTTGCCATCCCCGCAGGACTGCTGGTGACTCGCCTCGGCAGCAGGAAATCGCTCGTCCTCTCGTGCGCGCTCATCGCCGTGTGCGGCGCCCTTCAGGCCAACGTCCTGGTGCCCGCTCTGCTCGTCGTCCTGCAAGTCGGCATTTCGGCCAGCACCATGCTGTATGGAGCCACCTACAATCCCGAGATGATGCGGAGCACCGACCCCCAGGACCGTCAGGTCGCCTTCAGCCTCGCGTTCACCACAGGGACCGTCATGTCGGCCATCGCCTCAGCCGTGGGAGGACTCCTGCCGCGCTTCTTCGCACAGTTCGGGGCGTCGCCCGTCACCGGGCTCCGGCTGACCCTGCTTGTGGGAGCAGCCTTCATCCTTGCGAGCACAGGCGTCTTCATACGCCTGCGGGAACATCAGAGCGGCGGCGAGCAGGCGGCGGACGCCCACAGCACCCTCCAGAACGAGCCGGAGGTCACGCCCTCGTGGAAGCGGTTCGCGTTCCGATACGCGGCGGTCAACGTGATCATCGGGTTTGGCGCCGGGCTGAGCATTCCCTACCTCAACCTCTACTTCACCGACCGCTTTCACGCGAGCACCGTGGTCGTCGGCAACCTGTTTGCCATGAGCAACGTCGTCCTCACGGTCGGTGTCCTGCTCGCCCCATGGCTTGTCCGACGGGCGGGCCTGCTGCGTACCATCGCCGTCACCGTCGGAGGCTCGCTCGTGTTCCTGGTCATCATGGCGCTCACGCACAATGTCGTCATCGCCGCCCTGGCATTCTGGATGCGCGCAGGTCTCATGATGTGCTCAACGCCGGTCACGGACAAGTTCTGCCTGGAGCTGGTGCCGTCCGACAAGCGCTCTGTGGCTCACAACATCTTCCAGATGGCGTGGACCGGGTCCTGGGCTGTTTCGACGGCGCTGGGAGGCTGGCTCATCCAGAAGACGGGGTTCACCCTGCCTATGGTCCTGACGGCCGCCATCTATGGCATCTACCTCGCCCTGTTCGTCCTTTCCTTCCGTCACCATCCCGCGATGCAGCTCTCCGGCTCTGTCTGCCCGCCGACGACTCCCGTACAGACAGACTAGTCGACTGGCAGTGCCACAGGGCATCGGATACGAGAGAAGCCCCGCCACCGGATGATAGAAGGGGGGCGGACTGCAGGTTCAGGAGCCGCTGCCTGCCTTGTTCAGTCTGAGTCGGTCCGTTCGGCGAGGAGTCGCCAGACCAGCAACGCGGCACCTCGACGGGTCAGCGGCTTGCCGGCGTAGTCCATGATGCTGTCCAACCCATGCTGCCTGCACACAACGCGCAGAGCCTCATCGCCGACAGGATCATTCATCTGAGCCTGCATGGCAGCGACCTCGCCGCCAAAACCGGCAGCCGTCAGGAGCATGTTGATGCCCTCACTCCCACTCATCCGCCGTTTGGGCTGGAACGAAAGGTCGATCAGCCCGTCGTCGAGGTAGGCGTCGCGCAACGAGGCGAACATCCAGTGACTGCGCTCGATGCCCCACCCGGAGTCTTCCACTGGCTTGTAGCGGAGCCCAAACCAGACATGTCGGATCTGCGTGCGCACGTCCAACACACGGTCCCACATACGTCTCGTCCAGGCGTACGCGCGTATCCAGCCGTTCGCCTCGCCGCCTTCGGTGGGAGTCCCGAGGCTCTGTGACGTCGACTCCGGCTGGTCCAGGACGCGCTCGAGAAGGACCACTAGCTCGCCACCGTTCACCTGACGCTCCAGCTGAAGGTCACCGCCGGGGGCTCCCAGGAGGACATGCAGGTCCACCAATTGCTGGATGCGTGCATCCTCAGGGACTGCCGTCTCAACCGGCTGCGCACACACGATGCTGACACAGCCTCCGATCAGGACGAAGGCGACGAGCACTATCATTCCCGACGTCACACGGGCTCTCACAGTACCGTCTTCTCCCAGTCAAGTGGCCATTCGCTCATACGCCCTGCAACCTCCGTGTCACTGCGTTGTCCCAGTTCTTTCCTGCAGTCGCCCCATGCTACCACCTACCCCATCGCTGTCAAGCGCGCAACAAGGAGATCTTGCGTCCTGCCGTTCGGTTCGTGCCGCGAAAGCAGGGCTCAGCGGCTCTTGTGCCTGCCCATACGAGGCATGAGGCCCGGCGCCTGTGGTTTGGGAGGCTTCTCGCCAGTGAGCAGTGCACGCAGCTGAGCGATCTTGTCGCGCAGCTTGGCGGCTTCCTCGAACTCGAGCGACTCGGCGTGCGCCAGCATCTCCTCGTTGAGCTGGATGACCAGGGCCTGCACTTCGGTCGGCGACATCTTCGCGAGCATCTCCCTTCCCAGCTTCTCGACCTCGTCCGGCTTGCGCCACGGCAGGTCGATGAGTTCTGAGATGGCCTTGTGGATGGTCTGGGGCGTGATGCCATGCTCCTCGTTGTACGCAAGCTGGTACTCCCGGCGCCGGCGCGACTCCGCCATCGCGCGGCTCATCGAGCCCGTGACCTCGTCAGCGTACATGATGATGGTGCCGGAGACGTTGCGGGCGGCTCTGCCCATCGTCTGGAGGAGCGACGTCTCGCTGCGCAGGAACCCTTCCTTGTCGGCGTCCAGAATGGCCACCAGCGAGACCTCCGGAAGGTCCAGACCTTCGCGCAACAAGTTGATGCCGACCAGAACGTCGATGTCGCCCGAGCGCAGCTGGCGCAGGATGTGAACGCGGGCCAGTGCGTCCAGGTCGCTGTGCAGGTACTGCGCCTTGATGCCTTCCTGCTGGAGGTAGTCCGCCAGCAGTTCCGAGCTCTTCTTGGTCATCGTCGTGACGAGCACGCGCTCCTGCTTTTCGACGCGCTGCCGTATTTCGCCGATCAGGTTCGGGACCTGGTCCTTGCTGGGGCGCACTTCGATGAGCGGATCGACGAGGCCCGTGGGGCGCAGGAGCTGCTGCGCGACCTGCGTCGACACCTGGTACTCGTAGTCCGACGGCGTCGCACTGACGAAGACCGCCTGCTGGACATACCGCATGAACTCGTCGAACATGAGCGGACGGTTGTCGAGGGCAGACGGCAGGCGGAAACCGTAGTCGATGAGCGTCTGCTTGCGCTGGTGGTCGCCGTTGAACATCCCACGGATCTGTGGAACGCTGATGTGGGACTCGTCCACGAAGAGCAGGAAGTCCTTGGGCAGGAAGCTCAAGAGCGTGTACGGCTCGGAACCGGGAGCGCGGCCGCTAAAGTAGCGACTGTAGTTCTCGATGCCGTTGCAGTAGCCGGCCTCGCGCAGCATCTCGACGTCGTTCTTGGTGCGCTCCTCGATGCGCTGGGCCTCGACGAACTTGTTGAGCGAGGTGAAGACTGCGACGCGGTCCTCCATGTCCTTCTGGATGAGCGCGATGTACTTCTCGATGCGCTCCGGGCTGGTCACGAACTGCGCGGCAGGGAAGAAGATGAATTCCTTGTACTCCCTGATGACCTGGCGCGAGCCCAGGTCGAACTCCTGGATCTTCTCGACCGTCCCGTCCACCGACAGCCGGATGCGGATGCCGGTCTCCGTCTCCTTGGGCATGACCTCCACCGTCGACCCGCGCACGCGGAAAGAGCCACCCTTGCCCACGTCCTCGACACGTTCGTAGCGCAGGCCGATGAGCGACCGGGCAATGTCGTCGCGCTTCATGGCGGCGCCCTGCGTCACCGTCAGCAGCCCCTCGCGATACTCCTCCGGCGAGTCCCAGCCGTAGATACAGCTGACCGAACTGACGACGATGACGTCCTTGCGTTCAACGAGGGAGCGGATGGTCGAGTGCCGCAGGCGAGCGATGTCCTCGTTGATGTCGGCGTCCTTCGCGATGTACAGGTCGATGGTGGGGACGTACGCCTCGGGCTGATAGTAGTCGTAGTAGCTGACGAAGTACTCGACCGCGTTCTCGGGGAAGAAGGCCTTGAACTCGCTGTAGAGCTGTGCGGCGAGCGTCTTGTTGTGGCTCAGGACAAGCACCGGGTGGTCGAACTCCTTGATGACACTTGCCATGGTGAACGTCTTGCCTGAACCGGTGACACCGACCAGCGTCTGGAAGCGGTCGCCCTCCTGGATGCCGGTGATCAGCTTCGCGATGGCCTGCGGCTGGTCCCCCGATGGTTCAAACGGTGCCTTCAGCTTGAAGATCCCCATGCGGTGAGTATAGGCGATAATGCCCGCAACACCATCATCGAGCGACCATAGAGCTCGGCAGGCAGTGCCAGTTTGGACGACCGAGCCACTTGTGATACACTTACAGCAATGGATCGCGAACGCATTGACATGGCGCCCTGGCGCGCTCATGGGTCTGCTGTCCTGATTGGCTGTCGGTCATACTTGCGCAGGTCTGTCAACTGACCGCTCCTGGCTTCTGCCTCGCACGCGCCTGCACCGCGCGCAAAGGAGGGCTCTCAATGCGCAGAGGATGTCTACTCCTCATCATCTGCTTTCTGCTCGTCACGTCGTATGGACTCCCGCCGCCGGTTTCTGCGGTGCCACTCTATGACTTCGTTGCCGGCGCCTCCTCCGCATCCTGGAGCAGCGGAGCCGGCAGCCTCCCCTGGCCGGGCTTGACGTCCGATGCCAGGGGATTCGCACTGTACAGATCTCAGGTCACCCTGGAGGACGGGGTTGTCCGGGCGAAGGTCCTGCAGACCCATCCCCAGTGGGTCGACGCGGGATGGATCCAGGGATACTACCCCGTCATGACCGTCCCCGCAAACGCGCAGTTGGCTGTCACGGTCGGCTTCATCCAGGGAGCGACCGCCTCCGACGGCGTGATCTTCCGCGTGTACTTCCAGCAGGGACAGACTCGGCAGACCCTGGTCGACCAGCGTTCCTATCACGACGGACATCTGGACACGGTCTCCGTCGATCTTGCACCCTACGCGGGCACGTCCGGCAGCTTCATCCTGTACGTCAATGCGCTCAAGGGCTCCGGCCAGGATTGGGCCGTCTGGGCCAGTGCCAGCATCGAGCAGGTCGTCGTGGTCAGACCAGATCTGACCGTGACGGCTATGCGCCGTGCCGGCTCGAATGTCTACTACACCCTTGCCAATGTGGGCACCGCTCCCTGCGGAACGCCCAACCAGCCGGCGAGCCACTACACCGCCCTCGTCATCGACGGCCAGCTGGCGACGCAGGACCACGTCACGGTCAGCTTGAACCCGGGAGCGTCGGTGGAGCGCCAGTTCTCGTGGCAGTATGCCATCTCGGGCGCGCAGGATACCATCCGCGTCTGTGCGGACTACCAGCAGAACGTCCAGGAACTGAGCGAATCCAACAACTGCAAGGAGGAGACGTGGACCCAGGACCTGCCAGACCTGGTCGTCGACCAGATCCGGTGCGAGACAGGGAACCATATCACCTTCATCGTGAAGAACGCCGGGACCGGACCTCTCTCCGTCGGCTGGATGAGTCTCGCAGACGTCTTTGTGGACGGCATCAAGAAAGGGTCCTTCAACCTCACCGCCCCGACGTCCACGACCGGTGGAGGGATTGCGGCACCAGGCGGCACCTCGACGTATGTCACTGCTCTGACACTTGCGGCGTCTGTTGCCGTACGTGTCATCGTCGACAGCACATCCGGAATCACCGAGTCCAACGAAACCAACAACACGAAGGATGCCAAGCTCGAACTGTGCAGCCCGGTCGGGAGCCTTCCGGACCTGATTGCGACAGATCTCATGCTTGACTGCAAGCGCACCATCCTGCGCTTCACTATCAAGAACGTCGGCGAGGCAACTGCCGCGGCGGGTCATACGGTTGCGCTGCTTCAGGGCACGACAGTCGTCGCCCAGTTCGTCATCGACTCGTCGATGCCGCCGGGGACCGAGCAGATGGGCTGGTTCCTGGAATTCCATCCCATCGTATCCGTCAAGCCGGTCACGTTCCGCCTCTGTGCAGATCATGCAAACACGGTCACCGAGACAAGCGAGACGAACAACTGCCTCGACAAGGCAGTTCAGTGCACAGATGTGACCCCACCCGTCATCACTGACGGTCCACACGTGACCGATATCACGACCGGGACTGTCACCGTCTCGTGGTCGACCGACGAAGACGCAGACTCGACCGTGCTGTACGACGACCGGTCAGGCATGTACGCGCGCACGTCATCCGACAGTGGTCGCACGAAGTCACACACGCGCACGCTGACAGGGTTGACCGCTGGGATAGCGTATCACGGGGTCGTCCGCTCGCGAGACGCAGCGGGGAATACCGTCACCAGCGCTGACTTCCTCTTCATGACCGCTGCTGACCGCGACGGGGAGAAACCGGACGTCGCCCTGCGCCTGCCGGTCACACTCGCCGGCAGGGTGAGGATAGCAGCAGAAGCACGCGACAACAAAGGCGTCGACCGTGTCATCTTCCTGGTCGACGGCGCCGTTTCGTTCACGGACGCGACACCCCCGTACGAGTTCGACTACGACCTGACAGCACTTCCCGACGGACCTCATACGTTTGGCGCGCACGCCATCGACGCTGCAGGCAACGTAGGGGAGGCTGTCACTGGCGGAGGGGTCCGCAACAGGCTCCCTGCCGGTTCTGATGCGCTCAGCATTGTCATCACCAGTCCCAGAGCCGCGACATCGCTCTACGGCGATCAAACGGTTGCCGCGACGGTCTCGTCACTATTGGCAGGCCGCATCAGCAGGACGCGCGTGCGGATCCTGTTCGGGACATCCCCAGCCACGGATGCCACCATCCAGCACACGACCTATCACTGGCTGCCGAGGCCTGTGTATTGCCCCGCCGGAGCTGACTGCGACGCCGGAGCAGAGGTCGAAGTCTTTGCTCCATGGGATACGACCGGCGTTCTGGCAGGTGTCCGATGCTCAGTCGTCGTCGACGCGTGGGACACTGCGGGCAACACACACAGTGCATCGGTCACCCTCACGAAGGTAGAGGAGCCGGTACCAGCCACACCACTCACCATCGTGCGCACGGTTACCCGGGACAACAGCCATTTCGATGTCGTCCTCTCGGTAACCAACCCTGCCCCTGACCGACCCGAGAACCACCTTCGGGACGTCGTTCTGAGAGATTCCTGCTACGGTTTCCAGCCAGCGGCTGTGGCCGGTGTGACAACGACCTACACGCATGCGACACGCACCGCCTCCATCACGGTTCAGCTGCTGGGCGAGTTTGGTCCCGGCACGACACGAACAGCGCGGTACTCGGTGGTGCCTATCTTCTTCGACCCGGACATCCCGACGTCCCGCTACGCTATCGGGAGTGGCAGCATCGGGTTCTCCTTCACTGACCCCTACGGCCGCGTCTATGCCCGCGACGCCTCATGTCCGGTCTGGGTGGACGGCTCCGCGGTCGATGCGGCGTTTGCCACTGCCGACGAGCTCATCATCACGTCTCCCGAGGCTCTCGAGCACATGGGACCGCCTACGGCAGATCGCTATGCCCTCCTCGCAACCTGCGCCGAACTCGCTACAGAACGGCTCGGGGCACTTGCATACGTCGAAGAGGGGACCAGTGCTGAAGCCATCAGGACGCTCATGCGCTGGACGTACTACGGCCCACCAACACGGTGGGGCCTCCGCCTGAAACCCGGCTGGCAGAGCACGGGGTACCTTCTCATTGTGGGCGAGGCTCCGATCATCCCCGCCTGGTCCTACGCCGCCCCCGGGTTCTTCACGGACCTTACACACGACATCATTGAATGGTCGGACTACGGTTACACTGACATCAACGACTTTGGCTGTCCCGACCTCCGCGTCGGGCGCATCCTTGGCACGACCGCCGCTGAGCTGACGATCCCCCTGCGCACCAGCATCGACGTGAAACGTCATACCGGTGGGGCCTCATATCTCGCAGCAACAGGGCTGTTCGTTGGGGGCTACGAGGGCACGTGGGAAACCCATGTCCGCAACCTGCAGATGGGCAAGACAGCAGCCCGTGCCCTGGGCATCACGGTATCTGACACAACCGGGACCGCATACTCTGAATACTTCACGACGCGTCGCACTGTCCTCTCGGAGAGCCTGAAGATTCTCAACCAAACACGTGGAGGAGCGACCTACGAGGCCGACCTGGGCGGCTACACCCTCGAACAGCTGGCCGCATGGCTGCTGGACATCAGGGGTGAACTGCCTGCAGGCGAAGCGTCCCTGTTCACCGACAGCGAAGGGCACCTTCGCCGCATGCCTCCAGGATTCGGCGACGCGGGCATCGCCCAAGGTGTTGCAGAAGCGGAACGCGTGGAAGCGGAAAACGCCAGCAGGGGCGGCACGTATGGCTACTCGTACACGTACTATGATCGACCCGGAATCACTGAGGACCAAGCCGGCCAGCTTGCCCTGGGCGCGATCGCTGGAGCCGTCAAGTCACGGACATCCGGCAAGGACATCCTGATGTTCTATGGACATGGTGGACCCGGCAGCTGGGCGTGCGTGCTGGACGACTGGACCGTCAGTTTCTGTCCGCTGCAGCCAATCAGCTTCGGCTCGTCGCGGCCTGTCGTGCTGGCATGGTCATGCATGACAGGAGACTACATGTCCGAACCGGGCAAAAACATCGCCCGCGGCTTCCTGCGCAACGGTGCGGGAGCCTACGTTGGAGCCACCGAGGTGTCCAGCACTGGCAAGAACGAGCGAGTGGCCGCTAGCGTCTTCTGGGAGGAGTTTGAGCGGACCGGTACGATCGGAGACGCGATGTGGCGGATACAGACCCGCCTTACGCGCACGCGTGATCCGGGATGGCTCGACTTTGTCCACGAGTACAATCTCTACGGCGACCCAAAATTCGGAGGAGAGTGATACTATGAGACGTCCATGCGTCGTATTCCTGATCCTGGCTCTCGTCGCTGCCATCCTCGCCCTGCCTTCCGCAAGCATCGGCGCCGAGCAGCCTCCGACCTCCATCTTCATCACTGTCCCGGACTATGTCATAACCCGCCAGGGTTCCGTCGATACTGTCGAGATCCCCGGCGGGTCCATGCTTGTCGACGAGCAAGGCCGGCCGCTCGTTCCATGCCTGCTCACGTCGGTCGCCTACCCAGCCGACGCCCGCATCCATGAGGTTCGACTTGTGAAGCGGTCCATCCCTCGCCCCGTAACTGGTCTTGCACTACCTACTGTCATCAACGACCCCGAGCTGACCACTCCCGTCGTCCCCCTGGGAGGCTGGTACCCTGACAAGGAGTTCATGTGGGCCGTGCAGCACACCAGCGACGGAGCCTACAGCTTGAACATCGAGGTGTACCCGTTTGTCTATGACCCTGACACACATTCCGCCCTGTTCTACAAGACATGGGAGTTTGCGGTCTCATACACCCACTCGGACGCCTCTATCGCATCATGCGAACCTGACCAGACGTCCTACCGTCCTGGAGACACCGTGCGTTTCAGCATCCTGATTGCGAACAGCGGCGCTCCCCAGGATTTCATCGTTGGGACCACGATACGCCGGTCGGGCTCAGCCGAAGCGCTGACGGGCCTCCCGCTGCGCAAGCTGACAGGCGTCACGGGCACTGCCCTCGTCGACCTTGCATGGAACAGCGGCTCCGCCGCGAACGGAAGGTACGAGGCAGATATCGCCCTGATGGACGTCGAGGGACACACACTGGACAGCACGGTGGTCTCGTTTCCCGTCGGCAGTCCCCTGTTGCTGGTCACGAAGCTCGAGGCATCGCCTCAGCGTTTCAAGGTGGGTGATACGGTCTCGATCCAGTCGAGCCTCGTGAACCAGGGCAGCGCACCGGGCTCGGGCAGGCTCTTCCTGATCGTCCGCGCTGCTGGACTGCCCGAGACATCTTTTGTGCACACCTTCGAGAACCTGGAGACGAGCCACACTGTTACGTTCACGGACACGTGGAGCACGACGGGCAGTCAGCCCGGAGTTCCTCATGTCATCACCTGTTATGCGACCTGCGAAGCCGGTTCGACGCCACTCGTATCCACGGTGGTTTCGACCAATGCCTCCCCCGCAGCCGCCTTCGAGACAGATCCATCGCGACCCAGCGCAGGGACTGATATCGCGTTCGACGGCTCGAGCTCGACAGATACCGACGGCACCGTCACGAACTGGCAATGGAATCTGGGAAACGGGATCATCAGCGAAGGCAAGAAGCTCACCGCCCGCTACGCACGGCCCGGCACCTATGCCGTCACTCTTACCGTTGTGGACAACAATGGTGGAACGGGGTCCGTGACGCGAAATATCGTCGTGACGCAGGCAACGCCTCCCCCTCCGCCCGTGGAGAGAACAGTCATCGTCCTGACGATCGACAGCACACGCTTTGCCGTCAATGGTGAGGCCAGGACGCTCGACGCCGCGCCGATCATCCGTGAGGGCAGGACCCTCCTGCCCATCCGCCCCGTCGCCGAGGCACTCGGCGCCGTCGTGGGATGGGACGGAGTGGAGCGGAAGGCTTCCATCACGCTGGGTGCCACGTCGCTGGAACTCTGGATCGGCAACCCGACGGCGCGCGTGAACGGGCGGGCCGTGCCTATCGACCCTGCAAACACAAAGGTGGTACCGTTGATCGTCCCTCCTGGACGCACCATGCTTCCCCTGCGCTTCGTGGGTGAGAGCCTGGGGTGCCTGGTGGAATGGAATGCTTCAACCCGGCAAGTCACCGTCACGTACCCGACTCCCTAGGTTTGGAGTAGTCCCTGATGACACGACCGGGCGCCCGCAGGGGCGCCCGGTCTGCTATTCAGGAAGATGGGGCGCCGGGGGCAGTTCTACTCGCGTTCCCAGCCGAGCCTGAGACCCGCAGCACGTGCTCCCCCCAGTTCCAGAAAGGCCTGTTCGACGTTCATAACGTGCGCTTCGGCATTCTCGCCCGGGTTGCGGAAGACCATGCCGGCGCAGGCCGCCCCGGCCGCCTGGACGGTTCCGCCCGCGAGGACAACTGCTTCGATTCGCGCACGCAGGTTGGACAGGTACGAGCGGTCTGCCTCTATGCGGCGCCTGATTTCAGCGGGGTCGCGCGTGAGGATCCCATGGCCGGGGACAAGCACGTTGACCTGCATTGCCGCGAATATGCCGAGTGTGCGCTCGAACGCATCGAGCCGGTCACTGACGAACGGGATCTCGAGGTCGCTCAGGAGGTCCCCGGCCCACAGACACGCAGCTTCGGGGTCATAGACCGAGAGGTGATCCCGAGCGTGCCCAGGCGTATGAAAGAGCTGGACACGGAACCCGCCGACCATGAGCCCGACGATGTGGTCGACGGTCTGGTCGGGCATGGGCGGGTCGAATGGAACCGCATGTGCAGCACCCTCCGCCTCGTAGAAGCGTCCTATCGAACGCCGCGACTGTTCCAGGTCGAGGGCGGTTTGAGCGACATACGCCTGGTGAGCCACGACATGCGCGCCGGGGAACCGCGCGGCGCCCAGGACGTGGTCCCAGTGGTGATGCGTAAGCACGACGGTCTCGACGTCCAGCTGATGTCCCTCGCAGAAGGTGGCGATGTCCTCGACCTCGTCGGGAAGGAGTGCCGGGTCGATGAGCGCCGCATGCTCTGCGTCGTGCAGGATGCCCGTGTTCATGGCGTATCCGCGGCACTTCGCCGTCCAGAGGTGAGGCGTCAATGCTTCGAAGTGCAGGCTCAAATCAGAGGGCCTTCACCGTGGGCAGGACGTAGCGCCAGACCAGCACGACGAAGCTTGCGCTGCCGGCCAGCACGAACAGGTGCCAGATCTCGTGGAAGCCAATGACACCGGGCCAGGGATTCGGCTTCTTGATCGCGTACAGCAGGGCCCCGACGCTGTAGGCAAGGCCTCCGGCAAGCATCCAGGCCATGCCGCCCCACCCGATAGCACGCTGAAGTGGGACCGTCGCCCACACGGCAAACCAGCCGAGCAGGACGTACAGTCCGGCCTTGATGCCCCGTGGGGCGTCGAGCCAGAAGACGTCGGTGAGGATGACGGCCCCGGCCAGTCCCCACACACCCCAGCAGAGTAACGTGCCCACCCTGCCCCGCAGCGCGATGAGGCACATGGGTGTGTAGGTGCCTGCGATGAGGATGGAGATGCTGATGTGATCGAGCCTTCGCAGCATGACGTGGCCCCTCGGACTGACGTCGAGCAGATGATACCAGGCGCTCGAGGAATACAGGAGGACCATGCTGAGGCCGTAGACGAGGAAGGGGATGCCCGCCCTGCTGCCACCGCGGAGGACAGCCGCCCTGACGAGCAGGACGGTGACGACGATGGAGGCCACCCCCCCGAGCAGGTGCGAGATGCCGTTGAAGGGTTCCTTGAACTTGACCACGAGTGTCTCCTAGGTTGTCTTGCTCAACGTGACGGTGACGGTCCGCAGCTTGGCATCGTAGATGATCTCGGCGCCGAGGGTCTCGCTGATGAAGCGAAGGGGGAGCATGGTCCTTCCGCCGCTGATGCGAGGCGCCACCTTGGGGTTGGCCGGATCGATGAGCACGTCAACGCCATCAACCCGTGCCGTCGGCTTGCCAATCCACAGCTCGACCTTCTTGCTGCCGATGAGCGTGACTTTCTGTTCTTTGGCGTTCCAGAGGACCTGCGCCCCCAGCGGTGTGGCGATATATCGGACAGGAAGGATGGTCCGCCCGTTCTCGATGACGGGCGCCGTCTCCATGGGCACCGTCACGCCGTTCATGACGACCGTGGGCTTGTCGATGGTGAAAACGAGGGTCACCTTGGTGATGGGGTTCGTGATGATGATGGGCTGCGCCTTGGCAGGCCCCGCCGGGTTGCTGACGTTCCCGCGGGCATCCTCGCACATGACCCAGTAGTAGTAGGTGGCCCGCTCGAGCGGCCCACGGTCGACGAATTGCGTCGCCCCGGGTTTCACCTCACCCAAGAGTTCAGCCGTCTCGATGTCCGGGGCGCCCTGCTTGCGGTAGACGTCATAGCGCGCAACCGGATGGCTTCCCGAGGTCGACGTCTGCCAGCTCACCCTCACCTGCCCCTGTTCTCCCGTCGCCGTCAATCCGCCGGGGGTCCCGGGCGGCACGAAGCGTGGACTGATGCTGACTGCACAGCCGCCCGTGGTCGCGCCGACGGGGGCGCCACCGAGCGAGGCCGTTCCGCGCAGGCTGATCCCAGTCTTGTCGGCCGGAGCCATGGCTGTGAACCGAAGAGACGCAAGGACAGTCTCCCCGCCAGACAGTCCTGTGACGTCACTCTGGATGCGGAGGATGCCAGGCTCGACAGAAAGTCCGACGGGAGTCGTCAGCGATGCCGACGCCTCAGTCACCTGCAAGGCGACGAGTGCGGGGTCCCAGGTCACCGTGAGGTCCACGTGGTCGAACAGCATCTGCAGATTGCGCGCCTTCAGGTCGAGGGCGAACTCGTCACCCTCGCCGACGCGCACGCTCTGGGGTGACAGGATGAACCCGACGGTCAGCGTCGGCGCGAACCCCGCGCTGACGGGAACGGTGACGCGCGTGCTACCCAGGGCGAAGGTGATCGTGCCGGTGTTGTTGGCATTGGGATCGACCCAGCGGGCGTCGATACCGACCGTGAATGCCCGGCTCCCGTCGAAGGTGAGTGGGCTGACCCGGATCCAGTTGGCAGACGTGGACACGACGCCTTGGGAGACGCCGATGCCGGTCACCTGCAAGGTCAGCTGCCCGGTGACGCCGACACCTGCCTTGAGGACGCCGAAATCGAGGTTGATGGGCGCGGGTATCAGAGTAATGGGGGTGACCACGACCGGCGTCAAGGTCGGTGCGACCAGTGTGACGGGGGCTGCGGAAGTGTCGACCGTGAGCTCGAATGGGAGGGAGGCGGACTCGACCAGCTGGACGAGGTGCAGGCCGGGCGTCGTCGAGACCGTACACGGTGTCGGCAGGGGCTGTGACACGCCGTCGATCGATACGACAGCCCCAAGCGGCAAGGAATCGACGATGAGCAATCCGGGCTGGTCGGGAGGGAGCACCTGCAGGAGATGCGTCGTTGTGGCGAAAGGAACTGTGCCCGACACGCCTGCCATGTCGGCCGCTCCGGCGATGAAGGTCACAGTCAGCTGGTACGGGCCGGCCTGGAGCAGGCCTGCGCCCGTCCTGCCGAGGAAGTAGTGGATTCCCCCTGTCTGTTCGCCGGGGATGGTCATGGGCACGATGCCCGCCGCGGAGCCGTAGCGCCGCGCAACCAGGGCCGAGCTATCGACCAGGCTGCCCTGCATATCGCGCAGTTCGAAGCCGGGGGTGACGGTCATGGGCTGGGTACCGGAAACCAGAATGGGCACTGCGAGCATACTGCCCAGGAGGGCGCTGTCAGGAACGATTGCGGTCGCCGCAATGTCGACGAGGGTCACCTGAGTCAGCCACGCGGCGCCGAACGGCGAGCCATTCCTGCGCATCACAAGGCTCAAGTTCAGTGTCCCGACTGGCAGCCCGGGTGGCAGCGTGAACGTCATGGCGACGGTGCCGCCGGGCAGGACCTGCTGACCGGAGCCCTGTCCCTGCAGTATCGCGACGGCTGGGTCCCCTGCGGCAAGAAACGCATCGTAGGTGGCATTCCACGTTGTCGTCCCCACGTTCTGCACAAGGAACCCGATCGTCGTCTGCACAGTTGTCGATAGGACTGCGCCAGCCGGACTCTCCAGTACCCGGAAGTTGTCCCCTTGGTTGAACCCTCCATACAGGTCGCCATAGTGCACGGGCTGGGGTGTCGGGATCCACGCAGGTGGGTTCATGATGATGGACGGGTTGGGCAGTGTGACCACAACGGGCGGCCAGAGGGGCTGACCGTCGCTGCCCAACACCTGGCGCGCCATGAGAGCGAGGACACGGTCCTGGTAGTGCCGGCCGCCAGGCGTGTTGGGGTTGTTGGTCAACGACAAGCCATTATAGGCCCAGATGGCGTAGTACCAGTTTTCCAGGACGTTCCGGTCGCGGTCGCCGATGCCGGGTGCCAGCTTCCACTTCCCATCCAGGATCTTCGCTCCTATCTCGATGTTGTAGTCAATGTCGGTCATGAGGCGGTCGATGTCGGTTCGCACCGAAGTGTTGATCTGCATGATGCCGATGTCCTGCGACGTGGCATTCGACCCAATCACGGTGTTTCCGCTTGCGTCAAACTGACGCCAGCCCGATTCCTGATACGCGATGGCCATCAGGACGGCCGAGGGCACGTTGTAGCGCAGGGCCGCATCCTTGAGGCGTGCACGGATGGAGGTGTCCGGTGGGTTCGTGCCGCCCGCGGAGGCTGACCCGGGCGCTGCAGCAACAAGCAGCGCAACGATCAGGACAAGGATGGTCTGGCGATTCGACAGGCGTGTCTGCTTCAAGTCTGCGTGCACCTCATTCCTCAAGGATGAACTATCCCAGCGTAGCCGCGATGTGGCCGAACAGCAAACGACGGACTGTATCGGTCTCCCGCGCTTGCACTCTGGTCAGAATACTGCTTTGCCGGAAGGATGTTACAACAACTACGACTGTCCCCTGTTACAAATGTTACAACAAGTACGACTGTCCCCTGTTACAAGGGCGCCTGCCGCTGCCATGGCTTCAAGGGCACGCTGTCCGTCGCCGGGGTTGACCTCGACTGCGGCGATGCCGTCGCGGACGACCGTGACGCCAAACCCAAGGCGGAGCGCGTCGAGCACCGTCCGCAGAACACAGTAGTCGGTTGCAAGGCCACAGATATACAGCTGCTCGATGTCCCGGCCCCGCAGCCAGTTCCCGAGGTTCTCATTGGTCGCCTCGAACGCACTGTAGCCATCGTCGACGTCGCCCGTCCCCTTGTCCAGGATCAGCAGGAAGCGCCCGGTGTCGAGTCCGGCTCTGAACTGCGCGCCAACCGTGCCCGCGACGCAGTGAGGAGGCCAGCTGGTGAAATGGACGCTGTCCGGGGGGTGCCAGTCGCGCGAGGCCAGGACGGTGGCAAACCGTGGTATCCATGCATTGATGACCGGGATGATGGCGTCCCCGCCGGCGACAGCCAGGGCGCCCCCGGGGCAGAAGTCATTTTGGACATCGACGACAAGGAGAGCCGTGTCCAGACCGAAGCGTTCGTGGCTCACGATGAGCGTGCCTCGATCAGGCTGCGACGGAGGTCGAACAGCTCACGGCTCACGCCGATGTGATAGGTGTGCGGGTTGGCAAAGCGCTGGTGCTCGCCGTACAGCAGGGCAAACCGCTGTGCGCCCCACGCCGCGGTCTCGAGCAGGGTGGGGAACGTGTACACGAGTTCACCATTCCTGACGATTTCCTTGCGAATATTCTCACGCTTCAGCCCCGCCACCTGGGTCTTCTTGTAGTCGAAGTCCGGGTGCATCAGGACGGCCGGCTCGTCGTCGCCCCCCGCCAGGCACAGTCCATCGAGCAGCCAGAGACCGTCCCCGGAGTCATAGTACCGGTACAGTTCCTTCTCGCCCGGGATGTTGATCTTTGCAGGGTTCTCGGAGATCTTGATGATCGGCCTGCCCTTGAGCTGAACCATCTTGTAGACGCCGTCCAGCGCGCCGTCGTTGTGGCCGGTCACCAGGCGTGTCCCGACACCGAAGATGTCGATGGGGGCGCCCTGGTCCACGAGCGATTCGATGACGTACTCATCGAGCTGGTTGCTGACCGAGATCCTGACGTGGCTCAGTTCATGCTCGTCGAGCACAGCCCGCACCTTCTTGCTGAGGTACGCGAAGTCACCGGAGTCCAGCCGGACGCCCCAGAGGTGGTGGCCCTGTTCCTCCAGCTCCTGGCCGACGACGACGGCGTTGGGTAGTCCCTGCTTCAGCGTGTCATAGGTGTCGAGAAGCAGGACGGAGTCATCCGGATGCATCTGTGCGTAGGCACGGAACGCCTCCAGCTCCGAGCCAAAGCTCTGGATCCAGCTATGGGCCATGGTCCCACCCACGGGCACGCCTTCTTCGAACGCCAGCAGGACGTTGGATGTCGACGTGACGCCTCCCACGAAGCACGCACGGCTCGCACCCATGCCGCCGTCCCCCTGCGCCCGTCTGAGACCGAAGTCGTAGACGCTCCTTCCCTCGGCCGCGCACACCATGCGGCATGCCTTGGTCGCGATGAGTGTCTGGAAGTTCACGGTGCTGAGGATGAGTCCCTCCAGGAGTTGGGTCTCGATGAGTGGTCCTTTGATGCTGATGATGGGTTCCCCCGGGAAGACGACTTCGCCTTCGGGCACGGCCGTGATGTCGCCGGTGAACCGCGTCTTCTCGAGCACCCGGAGGAAGTCGTCCCGGTAGCCAAGCGAACTCAGGTATCCCAGTTCCTCCAACGTGAAGCGCATGTTGAGAACGTAGTCGACGGCGTCACGGAGGCCTGCCGCGATGGCGTATCCTCCTCCGTAGGGATTCTGGCGGTAGAAGAGGTCGAACACGGCCTGGTCCTGCCCCTTGCCGGAAAGGTAGTAGCCCTGCGTCATGGAATACTCGTAGTAGTCCGTATAGAGTGGCGAGAATCTGCGGTGATACGCCTGCCCACGTCGTTTGTCCATGGTTGTGCTCCTTTCAACACGATGCCGGTACCCTGGTCACGTTCAGTATAGCCTCAATGTGTCCCTGGGGCCACTGTCCAGCATAAGTGCCGTCCTTGCAAAGGTTCGCGCAGACTCTAGAATGACACCATGATATGAGTCTCTGGATCCCATACAGGAGGATGAACATGGCGCACCTGTTCTCTGAACTGGACGTGGCGGGAGTCCGCCTTGCAAACCGCATTGTTCTGCCACCCATGGCAACCGAGCAGGCCGATGCAGAAGGGCATCCGAGCCCTGAAACGGCCGGCCATTACGGCTCGCTGGCGGTCACCGGCGTGGCCCTGGTCGTCGTGGAACACTCCTGCGTCACCCTGGAAGGGCGCGCTTCACCCGGTCAGATGTCGCTGGCGTCGGATGCGTACACATCTGGACATGCCGCCATCACGGCGGCGATCCACGCAGCCGGTTCCCTGTGCGCTGCTCAGATCAATCATGCCGGTTCAAACCGGAGGGAGGAGATGCCCGGGAGGTGTCTCGGCCCGAGCGCCGTCGAGCATCCTGTGTCGCACCGAGTCCCTGAGGAGATGTCGAGGGATGATATCGCCGCAGTCATTCGCGCCTTTGGAGCAGCCGCCGGCCGCGTCCAGGAGGCTGGCTATGATTTCGTCGAGGTCCACTGCGCGCACGGCTACCTGCTGGGAGAGTTCCTCAGCCCTCTGACCAACCGCCGCACCGACGCCTATGGCGGGACAGCGGCAAGGCGAAGGCGCCTCCTGCTCGAGATCGTCGAAGAAGTCCGCGCAGCGGTGCACGGGGATTTGCCGCTCATGGTCAGGCTTGGCGTCGCAGACAACCCTCCCCTCCTGCAACTCTTCGAGGGAGGGATCACTCTGGCGGAAGGTGTGGAAGCCGCACGCGCACTCTATGACGCGGGCGTCGCCATCCTCGACCTGTCGGCGGGAATCTGCGGAAGCCGCCCCGCCGGGATCACGGGTGAAGCGTACTTCCGGCCGTTTGCCGAGGCCGTCTCGGCAGCTGTCCGCTGTCACGTCGTCTGTACCGGCGGCATCACACAGCCGCAGACCGCACAAGACATCATCCAGAGCGGGGCGGCTGACCTCGTCGGCGTCGGGCGCTCACTCGCTGCCGACCATGACTGGGTGCGCAAGGCCCGGGAAGCAGCAGGTCGCCAGGCCATCTAAAGGAGCCATCATGGACATCAACATCACGATCAGCGGCGAGGCAGGACAAGGGGTCAAGACCCTCGGGTCGCTCGTCGCACGCGTCCTGTTCGACTGGGGGTACTACATCGTGCAGGACGAAAGCTACCACAGCCGCATCCGCGGCGGGTTGGACGCCACCACGATACGAGCGTCCGACGTGCCGCACCACGCTGTCCAGCCATTCATCGACCTCTTCGTCCCCCTTGCCTCGTCCGTCCTCCCCTATCATCGTGCCGGGAATGGTCATGAGTCCGAAATCGGACCGTCGACGCGAACCTTGTGCGACGCCAGTTCCGGGGTCGATCTTCCCGGGGCGACACAACTCCCCGCCACTGAACGCGCGGTAGCTCTCGCAGGTGAGGCGCGCGCTGCCAACGTCTTCCTGTTCGGAGCCATGTGCCGCATGCTGGGCATTTCCCTCGAAGCGGTGGCTGCAGCAACACGGAAGGTCCTGCCCGCCAGAATCCTGGAGAAGAACCTGCCCGTCCTCGAGGACGGGTACGCCCAGCCGGTCATGGAAGCGTGGTCACTGCCAGCACGAAAGCTGGACCACCACATCCTGGCCAACGCGAGCCAGGCGATCGGAGCAGCAGCCATCGTCGCAGGCGTCAAGTTCTACTCCGGCTACCCGATGACGCCCGGCTCCGGCGTCATGAACTATCTGGCGGCTCACGCAGAGCAGTACGGCATCGTCGTCGAGCAGGCGGAGGACGAAATCGCAGCGGCCAACATGGCCGTGGGCGCCAGCTATGCAGGCGTGCGACAGATGGTCTCGACATCTGGGGGCGGGTTCGCCCTGATGGTCGAAGCACTGTCTCTGGCCGCCATGACGGAGACGCCCGTCGTCATGGTCGACGCACAACGTCCTGCGCCCGCGACGGGACTGCCGACACGCACCGAACAGGGCGACCTCTGGTTCGTCCTGCATGCCGGACACGGCGATTTCGTGCGGTACGTCAGCGCGCCCCGTACTGCAGAAGACGCCTTCACACTGACACTGAAAGCGTATGAACTGTCGTCGAAGCACCAGATCCCCGCTATCATCCTGTCTGACCAGCAGCTGGCTGACACGGTGGTGACGGTGCCACGCTGGGAACTGGGCGACCTCCATTTGGACCGACACCTTGCAGTGCCCGGGTCGTACCAGGAACCATACCAGCGGTATGCGCTGACCCCATCCGGCGTGTCTCCGCGTCTCGTGCCACTGCAGACCGACTGGCCGGTGATCGTCGACAGCGACGAACACGATGAGGCCGGGCATCTGACGGAAGACCTGGATAACCGGGAGCGCATGGTCAGCAAACGCCTTCACAGGCAGCGCGACCTGCTGGGCGACATCGACGAACCGCTCCTTCTGGGCAAAGGTCCAACCCTGCTGGTTGGATGGGGCTCGAGCTTTGGAGCGCTGGAAGAGGTCGTGCTGGACCACCCTGCGGACCTCCGCCTCGTCCATTTCAACGAGGTCTGGCCCTTGAGGACCGAGCGACTTCTGGCGGAGATGGAACGCGCCCGGCTGGTCGTCGCGGTCGAAGGCAATGCGACTGCCCAGTTCGCGCACCTGATTGCGAGTGAGACAGGGAAGCGCATCCGCCGCTCCATCCTGCGATACGACGGACGGCCTCTGAGCGCTGCGTACATCGAAGACAAGCTGCATGACCTCGAGGTGATCTGACATGTGGAAGAATGGTATGGACATCGCCTGGTGCCCAGGTTGTGGCGACTTCGCCGTGCTGGACGACGTGAACAGCCTGCTCGAGACGAGCGAAATCCCGCGAAACCACTTCCTGTACGTCTCCGGCATCGGCCAGGCAGCCAAACTGCCTCAGTATCTCAAGGGCGTCAACGTCTTTAACGGCTTGCATGGACGCGCTCTGCCCGCGGCTCAGGCGGCGAAGATCGCGAACGCCGACCTGACCGTCGTCGTCCACTCGGGCGACGGATGCAGCTACGGCGAAGGAGGAAACCACCTGCTGGCGGCGATGCGACGTAACGTCGACCTCACCCTGATTGTCCATGACAACCAGGTCTACGGTCTCACCAAGGGGCAGGCGTCGCCGACGACCTCCATGGGCACGACAACTGTCACCCAGACGCTGGGCGTCATGCTGGAGCCCTTCAGCCCGCTGGCAACCGCCGTGGCACTCGATTGCTCCTTTGTTGCACGAACGTTCGTGGGAGACCCCGAGCACATGGCCACGACCATGCGCGCCGCCATACGGCATCACGGGTTCGCCCTCGTCGACGTGCTGCAGCAGTGCGTGACGTTCAACAAGGTCAACACGTTTGGCTGGTACAAGGAACGCGTCCAGAAGCTTCCGGACGACTACGACCCGACGGACCGCCAGGCCGCCTTTGCCAAGGCACTGGAATGGGGCGATCACATTCCCATCGGTGTCCTGTACGTACACGAGCGACCAAGCTATGGCGACCTGCATCCTGCGCTGGATGGCAAGTTGCCACTGTGGCAAGACTGGACAACCGACATGGCGCGCTACGACGCGTTGCTGGACGAGATGTCGTAGGGACTCTGGCATGCGGATCCTCAAACGCATCCTCGTTACTCTGCTGCTCGTCATCGGCCTGGCCGTGGGCGGGTTCGTCGCGTGGGCAAACACGCCTGCAAAGCCCTCGGCCGAGGCTTATGCGGCCATGAAGAGCAACGACGACGTCAAGGTTTCCCTCGATGCGGCCGGGCGTCTGCTGTTCGATCCGATCGGGGTACAGAACGGGGTCGGCTTCATCCTCTACCCGGGTGGACGCGTCGACCCACGTGCCTATGCCCCTCTCGCCCGCAGTATCGCCGCCCGCGGCACTGTCGTCGTTGTCGCGCCGATGCTGTTCAACCTTGCCATTCTCTCGCCGGAACGAGCCCAGGACATTATCGAAACATACCAGGGGATTCGTGTGTGGGTAATCGGAGGTCACTCGCTGGGCGGCTCCATGGCGGCACGCTTCGCCCGCCTCCACACCAGGGAGATCCAGGGACTCGTCCTTTGGGCTTCGTACCCTGCGAGTTCCGACGACCTGTCCGCGTCGGCCCTCCCCGTCCTGTCGGTGAGCGCGTCCAGAGACGGGTTGGCAACGCCTGCCAAGATCATGGCAGCACGGCTGCTGCTGCCCCCGACAACCGCGTATCGGCCCATCGATGGCGGCAACCACGCCCAGTTCGGTTCCTATGGCGCACAGATGGGTGACCACGCGGCCACCATCTCTGCCGCCGAGCAGTGGCGCCTAGTCGTCCAGTCGACTGCCGACTTCCTCGCGCAGGCCACGACACAGCCGCAGTGAGACGCTTCGCGCGTGCTGTAGCGCTTGTCCTTGCCGTCCTGCTGGTCCTGCTCACCTTCGGGCCATTCCTCGTCCCGGTGTACCCCTACCAGGGCAGGACGCAGGAGGAACTCGCGGACCCAGACAGCAAGTTCATCGCCGTGCGCGGCCTGCAGTTTCACTACAAGGTGTATGGGAAGGGCGAACCCCTCTTCCTGCTCTTGCATGGGTTCGGGTCCAGTACCTTCACCTGGGACCGGGTCGCTCCCACGCTCGCAGGGCTCGGGACAGTCGTCGCCTATGACCGCCCGGGGTTCGGGCTTTCCCAGCGCCCCCTGCGGCCTGACTGGCCCGACTACAACCCATACGATGCTACGGAACAGGCACAGCTTGCCCTGGAACTGATGCAAGCCCTCGGGTTCGAGAAGGCCGTCCTCATCGGCAACTCGGCCGGAGGAGGTGTCGCGCTCGACATGGCCCTCAAGGATCCGCAGGCCGTGCAGGCAATGGTCCTGGTCAGTCCCGCAGTTTCGGGCGAGAACAGGTCAAACCCCTTTGTGGATTGGCTCATCCACACGCCACAGGTGGAGCATCTGGGCCCTCTGTTCGTGAGGGCCCTGGTCCCCCGTCTGCAATCGGCGATCGCGACTGCATGGCACGATCCGGCGAGCATGCCGTCAGACGTCGTCCCTGCCTATCGGAAGTCTCTGGCGGCAAGCAACTGGGACGCGGGACTGTGGTACGTCACGTCAGCCCCCGGACAGCTGGACCTGTGGGGTCAGGTCGGCTCACTTCAGCAACCCGCGCTGATCGTGCATGGCGACGACGACCGGATCATCCCGCAGTCGGAAAGCAGACGCCTCGTCTCCCTGAACAGCCGCTTCACGTTCGTGCCCCTCGCCGGACTCGGTCATGTCCCACAGGAAGAGGGCCCTCAGGCATTTCTGGACGTCGTGCTGCCCTGGCTGAGAAAGATTCCTGGCCTGGTACCGGCAGTCAGCGCCCCCTGAGAAGCTCGCTGAGGGAGACGAAGCTGTAACCCTGACGCGCCAGTTCCGGAAGGACTGCCTTCATGGCACCGTACGTCGCCATGCTGTTGGCGTGACCCACGAAGATGACGCCAGGGCTGATGAACCGCCGGACCGTCGCGACGCTGAGTCCTGCCGACCGATTGGGTCCCGTATCTTCGATGGTCCACGCCGAACCCACCGTCAGGTATCCCTGGTCGGTCACGATCTGCATAAGATGCTTGTCTTCGGCGAAGTAGGGGAAGCGGAACCAGGGGCGGCTGGTCAGCCCCAAGCCGTTGAGAACCTGTTCACACGCCTGGATCTGTTTGACGAAGGTGGCCTCGGTGATGGCCGTCGCGGCCGGGTGGCTCAGGGTATGGTTGCCGATATCATGTCCGAGCCGCGCCATGGTGCGTACGGCCTCCGGATGGCTGCGGACGTTTGTGCCGACGACGAAGAAGGTACAATGGCCGTTGTACTCGCGGAACAGCTCGGCGATGCGGACTGCCGCCACGGCGTCCCAGTTGTCGTCAAAGGTGAATGCCACCACCTTGCGGGTTGTCGTAACACGTTTCAGGTTCGTGTGGGTGAGGTCGACCGTCTCGAGCTGAGCCAGCTGGCCCTGACGAAGCCATGGTTCCTTCTGCCACTGCGTCGAGTAGGCGACAAAGATGTCGTCTGTGGAGGTCCGCTTCCCCACAAAGGCCCCCATCGGTTCCATCAGCTCGCGCAGTGGAACGTACAACTGGCCGCCTGACAGGACCGGCGCGACGCCCCAGGAGAAGTCGAGAAGACCCTGACGATAGGTAGGGGACATCCCCTTCCAGACCGCATGGCGGGACCCGATCGTGAGAGCGGAACCGGCGGGTGACACCGCATAGACGGCGCCCCATGCCTGATGCAGGACGCTGAAGGGAACCAGAACGGTTTCCCCGATGCGCATCCCCCTGAGGGATAGCTTCGCGCCGTTCAGCGAGATGGCGAGACTCTTATCGACACTCAGCAGACGGAACCATGATGTCGTATCGACCGCCTGAGCAGAAGGCACAGGCTGCAACGCCGCTCCAGTACAGCAGAATGCGAGGAGCACAACCACAAACCACCGCAACGTCCTGCAGTTCATCCCCACTTCCTCAGCCCACCAACCTCTCCCTGCGAGTATAGCGGAGGATGGCTGTTCGGCAATCAGGTCCTGCTCGGGACCTTGTGGCAGGACCTGCGGCTTTGAGACGAGCATTGATGCTGTCAGCTTCCCGGGTTCAGGCGTCCCAGGTAGCTCCCGCGGACCGGTATTGCAGCGCCTCGCTGATGTGTTCGGCGCGGACCCGCTGAGCTCCGTCCAGGTCGGCAATCGTACGGGCGACCTTGAGAACCTTGTCATATCCCCGTCCGCTGAGGCTGAACCGCGTGACAGCCATGGCAAGGAACGCCTGAGCGTCGCGGTCCAGCGTGACGAGCTTGCGTACCTGCGGACCAGAAAGGTCGGCGTTGGCGCGAAGGCCGCGCTCCTCGAGGACTCCCCGCGCACGCTCACGGGCAAGCGTGACACGGCCGCGGATAACGGCCGACGTCTCGCCTGCCCGCAGCTCACCCAGCTCGGCCGCCTGAAGGCGCGGAACCGCAAGAACCATGTCGAAGCGGTCCAGGAGCGGTCCGCTGATCCGGCTGCGGTACCGCCTCACATCAGCAGCCGAACAGATGCAGGGATGGGTTGTATCGCCGTACCAGCCGCATGGACACGGGTTCATCGCTGCCACGAGCAGAAAATGGGCAGGGTACGTCAGGGTCTGACGAACGCGCGCAATGGTGACGGTACCACTCTCGAGGGGCTGACGCAGGACCTCCAAGACATCCCTGTGAAACTCCGGCAGCTCGTCCATGAACAGGACACCGCGGTCCGCGAGCGAGATCTCGCCCGGGCGCGCCGCGGCTCCTCCGCCGATGACGGCAATGCTGGATGCCGTGTGGTGAGGGTGACGGAACGGGCGCAGTTCCACCATGGACTGTCCGTCCGTCAGCAGGCCCGCCGCGCTGTAAACGGTCGTCACTTCCAGAACCTCCTCGCGCATCATCGGTGGCATGATCCCTGGCAGACGCTCCGCAAGCATCGTCTTGCCCGACCCGGGCGAGCCGCTGAGCAGGATGTTGTGCCCTCCGGCCGCGGCAATCTCCATGGCTCTCTTGGCCGTCGCCTGGCCCTTGACGTCTGCGAAGTCCAGCGGTGAATCGACCGCTCCAACAGGCGGCTCATAGGCCTGGACAACCCGGATCACCGGCCCTTCGACGAGTGCCTGCACCACGTCGCTGAGGCCGACAGAGGGCAGAAGACGGGTTCCCTCGAGGAGAGCAAGCTCACCCACGTTCTGGTGCGGCACGACATACGTGTGCGTTCCATCGGCAGCAGCAAGACCAGCGACAGCAGGCAGGACTCCATGGACGGGCCGCAACGTCCCTTCAAGCGAGAGCTCACCAAGGAACACGTACCCGTCGAGTGATGCCTCGAGCTGGCCCGACGCCTTGAGGATGCCGATGGCTACGGGCAGGTCAAAGAACGCGCCTTCCTTGCGAAGATCAGCCGGAGCGAGGTTCACCGTGATGCGGTGAACAGGAAAGTGAAAGCCGGCATTCCGGATGGCGCTCTTGACGCGCTCGCGCGCCTCCTGGACCGTTGCATCCGGCAGGCCCACGATGGTGAATACCGGCAGGCCGTCGGCGATGTCGACCTCGACCTGCACGGGATGGGCCGTCAGGCCGACGACGCTAACGCTCGCTACTGTCGCATACATCGTTTGCGCGCCGTTCCAGAATCGACTTCAGGTTCGCGACGTCACCCGGGAAGCTAAGCATGCGCACCGCTTCCTCTGCCTCGAAAAAGGCGCCCATCCTGAGCTCGCGGTTGACGGTCACCTGTGTATCCGTGGTCTCCATCTCAAACCAGTACACGATCTTCCGGTGGACAGCCTTGTCCATGTAGGAGTAGAAATGGAACGACGACATGCCTCCCTTTCCCTTGATGAGGGAATGCAGTCCGGACTCCTCGAGGACTTCCCGGAGAGCAGCCTGCTCGTGACTTTCTCCGAGCTCGACATGTCCCTTCGGGAAGACCCATACTCCCTTCAGGTTCTTGAGAACGAGCACCTTGTCACCGTTGAAGACGATGCCTCCAGCGGTGATCTCGGTGACCTCGCCCTTCTTGCGGGTCACGCCTGATCAGTCTGCCGTCAGGGCAGCGCTACGAACGTGTCCTCGTCGAAGTAGAGCTCACGCGCCCATTCCACGCGCTCAGTGATGAGGGGACGCGGCTTCTTGACTGCCTCGACGCGGAAGAAGGTCGAGTGATACCAGGCGAACTCGGGCGCCTTGAGGGTAAAGGGGGACTCGGTAACGATGCGGAAGCCTTTCTCGACGATGCGCTCGCCGGTCAGGAGGTAGTCGTTGAAGTCACGGAGGATGTCCGTGATGACCAGGTTCATGCGGAGGAGGTCCTTCTCTACACCCATCCACTTGGCCAGGCCGGACTCGAAGTGTGAGATGCCGAAGTAGCCCGAGCAGCCCTTGCCTCTGAGAGCTTCACAGCAGCGCGAGTAGAAGAGCTTCATGCCCTCGACTGTCTCGACCGGGTCGGTGATGAAGACGTCAGACTTCCCCCTCAGCTGCTCGGGGACGGGATCACGGGCATCATAGTCATAGACCTCGACATTGGTCCAGCCCTTCTCCCTGATGACTTTGCGGATGAACTTGTTGACGCGTCTGTCGATCTCCACGACGGTGATACGTTTGCACTTGCCGGTCAAGGCCAGGCCGATGCTGAGGAGGTCGTCGTCGCCGAGGATGAAGATGCTCTTGTTCTCGAGGTCGCCACGCTCGTAGATATAGGCGATGCGGTCAAGGTTCTTCACAAGGGGGACCACGCCCTGGTCGAACTCGGCGGTGACTTCGGGACGTCCCTTCGCCAGTGCCTCAAACTCCGGCATGATCTCCTTGAGCCAGCCGCGCGGCTTGATGCCGGTCGCTCCGCAGGTCGGGCACATCATGGACTCTTCCCTCTCCAGGCCGTTTGTCCGAGCATATTCCCTGCCGTCCTTCGTCACGGCGATGAGGTCGCCCTTCGCTTCGACGTATCCTTTGATCTTGAGCGTTTTGAGCGCGTCGATGTAGCCACGGATGGCGTCGTCCTGCTTGCCCACCAATTGCCAGAAACTGAGAGGCTGTTTCATCAGCGCCCGCAGCAGCTTCGCCTGTGTCCTGTCCATGTGTACCTCCAGAAGTAGAAATCTACAAATTATACCTGACCATGATGCACAATGCAATAAAAGCCCCTCCTGCCCGACGTTCGTGCGCCGGACGGCTTGGGCACATGGTTCTGTCCAGGGGGAACGTCAGGGTGCCGTGAAGAACGATCCCAGAATGGTCTGGAACCCGTGGGAAGCACCGTTCAGCAGCCCCACCTCCGCCGTGCACTGCAGCTGATATACACTGCCGCCGGACTGCAGGAGGCAGTATTCTGTCTGGCTCCCTGCGCGCAGGGTGACAATATGCTGATAGACGATAGTGCCAACTGTTCTCGTTCCCGTTCCGCTGATGGTGAGACCCGGAAGCTTCTCCAGTTCCGCCCTGAGCCCTGCCAGGTATGTCTGGACGGTACTGCCCTTGAGCGGGGCCACCTCAACCCGGACAAAGGGACCGGCCGGAGAACGCACTTCGGCTGTCGCCAGCGGTTCGGTCGAACCCTGACTCTGGACGATCTGCCACGTGTTGGGATACTTGAAGCCGAATCCGCCGGCACTGTTCGTGTAGCTCAGGTCGACGGGGATCGCCACCAGCTGCACGGCGATGGTCGTCTGGATTCCCTTCACGACCTCGACCCCGGAACGCGCATACGTCTCGTACCCAGGCAGAGCAATAAGCATCGTGTGATGCCCCAGCGCGACGCCGACGGTCAGCGGGGTTGTTCCTGTGACGCGTTTCCCGTCGATCGTGACGACAGCTCCTGCAGGAGTCGACGTGATGCGGAGCGATCCCTGCGCGACAGGGGGAGTCAGCGTCAGCGCAACTGCAAGCGACGCCTGTCCTCCCTTGGCGACAGTGACAGTCCGGGCAACGACGGCGTATCCGGCGAGCTTCAGCGAGACCGTATGACTGCCGGGCGCGACGACCATCGTTGCGGGCGTCACTCTGCCAGTCTCCTTCTCGTCGAGGATGATGGCAGCCGAGCCCGGTGTGGACATGACAAGCAGGGTCGTCTCGACCTGCGCTGGGGGAGTCACCGGTGGCGTCCCGGGTTCGACCGGCGGCGGTGTCGTGTCGAGTGTCTTCGTGAGAGCAACCTGAAGCGCCGACGTGGTTCCCACCGTAACAGTCACACTCTGTCGACCCTCCGCGTAGCCGGTCAGGCGCAGAACGACGGTATGGCTGCCCGCCGCAACACCCGTCAGAGTGGCGGGAGTAGTCAGCTTGCGATCCGTGCCGTCGAGGATGATGGATGCTCCGGATGGCGTCGACGTCACGCTCAGCGCGCCCGTCGTGACGGTCTGGCCGGACGGCGGGTTGACAGCCGTCCCGCCTGGGGGCAAGGACCCCTTGTTGAAGGGTTTGGCGATCGCGACATACGCCAGGGCGGCCACGACCAGCACAGCTGCGATGATCGGCACAATCCCGTGCCGGTGCTGCTGCGGCAGTGGATCTGCACGCGGGACAACAGACGCGACGACAGGCTCACTGGACGGCGGGACAGCAGTCTCCCAGAAGGACCCTTCTGCGGCGCGAGGAAGCTCTGTCGTCGCGGAAACGCCCGCGGGTGATGCCACGTCGCCGGTCAGGGGACGCTCGCCGGTCTTCTCCTGGACGTACAGTTCGCCCATGCCGACCATGGGCACGGCAAGCAGGAGTGGCTCGGAAGTCGCTGCGGAGTCAAGCGCCGGGCCTTGCTCCGATCCGGGACGTGCGGATTCCACCAAGGGCCGCTGCGGTGCCGGGAACCCTGCTTTTGCCAGCGCGTCGATCACGTCGCCGGGAGATGCGAACCGCTCGTCAGGGTCCCACCGGAGCAAGCCGGACAGCACAGGGTGCAGCTGTTTCGGGATGTTCCTCAGGAACTCCTCCATGTGAGCAGAACCCTCGAACGACAAGAACGAACGAACCTCTGCTGTGGAGGGCACGCGTCCTGTCAGCATCTCGTACAGCATCGTCCCCAGCGTGTACAAGTCGGTTCGAACATCGACGGCACGGCCCTCAGTCTGTTCCGGCGCCGCATACGCCGCAGCTCGCTCTCCAAGCACGGGGTCGAGAGCTCCCGACGCAGGCGCGGTACCGAAGCCTGTAACCTGGGCATCGCCGGATGGCGTGACGATGACACCTGCGGGGCGGAGCGCACCGTGGAATGGTATGCCACCATACGCGACGGCCCCTTCGAGTGCCGAGGCGACGCATGAGCATATCCACGCAGACTGAACCATGGGCAATGCTCCATGCGTGCGTTCCAGCTCGGCAAGGGTGGCCCCCTGCTGGTCAGACCTTGTCACCATATAGCAGATGTCCTGTTCCTGGCCATAGTCTTCGATGGGCGCGACATACGGGTGTCCGGAACGACAACCCATTTCGGCGGACCTCAGGAAGCGCCGCACGACGCCAGCATCTCGCGTGATGGGTGGTTCGAGGATGAGAGCTGTCATGACGGCGGACGTCGCAATTTCGCTGGCCAGACAGACCGTGGCCATACCGAACGTCCCAGCTTGCTGATAGATCCTGTACTGTTGATGCAGAACAAGTCCCATGAGTTCCACAGCGCACCCCTCCGGCCGGCAGAACAAGACACCGTCCCGTGCATGTATAGCGCCATGGCGCGCATTGTCAACCGTTCCGGAGACGGTCGCCTTCCCCGAACGAGACTCTCAGGTCTTCTCTTCGCTCAGAGACTGGAGTTCGTAGAGGCTCTGGTAGATGCCGCCCTGTGCAAGCAGTTCCTCGTGTGTTCCGGATTCGCTGATGCGACCTTTCTGTACGACGAGGATGCGATCGACTGTGCGAATAGTCGACAGGCGGTGTGCGACGATAATGCTCGTGCGGCCCTTGAGGATCTTGCGGATGGCCGCCTGGATCACGGCCTCGGACTCGGTGTCAATGTTGGAGGTGGCCTCATCAAGGATGAGAACGTTGGGGTCAAAGTACAGCGCCCGCGCAAACGAGATGAGCTGCCGCTGGCCCGAGGAAAGGTTGTTTCCGCGCTCGTACAGATGGTAGTGCAGACCTCCCTCCAGGTTCTTCACAAACCCCATGCCCAGGTAGTCGACGATCTCGTTCGCGCGCTGCTCGTCGGGATGCTCTTCAAACAGGGCGATGTTCTCCAGGACACTGCCGCTGAAGATGAATACGTCCTGCATAACAAACGCGACGCTGTGTCTCAGGAATTCGGCAGGCAATGTCGCGACGTCCACGCCCCCGAGCAGGACCTGCCCACTGTCGACGTCGTAGAACCGCGGGACCAGCCCCGTGATAGATGTCTTCCCGGCACCCGTCGAGCCCACCAGCGCGACAGACCCGCCCTGATCGACCTTGAAGGTGATCCCTTTGAGGATCTCCTCCCCCTCGCTGTAGCTCAGGTGAACGTCCCGGAACTCGATCTCGAAGGACGAGGGAAGCCTGCCGTCAAACGACTCCGGAGTATAGTTTTCCTCCGGCTCGTCCATGACACGGAAGATCTTCTCGGCGGAGGCCATTGCCGACTGGATGGTGTCGAACTGCTCTGCAAGTTCCTGCACGGGGCGGAAGAAGATCGCCGCGTAGAAGGTGAACGTGATGAGCGTCCCAAAGGACAGGGTCCCGCCGAGGATGCGGTCTCCCCCGAAGTACAGGAGGAGGGCGATGGCAAACGTTGAGAGGGCGCCCACCAGCGGCCGGAAGATACCGTTGAGATGGACCAGGCGCAGTCGGATACGGGTGAAATCACGGTTGATGACGTCGAACTTGTCCTTCTCCTTCTCCTCGATCGCGAACAGCTGGACGATCCGAACACCCTGCAGGCGCTCGGCGATGAATGCGTTGATGCGGGCAATGCGTGTCCGCGCCATGCGGTGGGTATCGCGCATGGGGATGCGAAGCGCGGCGGTGACGACGATGACGGCTGCCAGCACCCCCACCAGGATCCACGTCAGGAACGCGTTCAGCGTGAACATCGTGACGAGGACGCCCACCAGCAACAACGAATCCTTGGCCAGATTGACCAGCGAGTTGACATACATGTCGGACAGGGCGGCGATGTCATTGGTGACCCGCGTCGTGAGACGACCGGACGGAGCCTTGTCGAAGTAGCTGAAGGGAAGATGCTCGATGTGCCGGAAGAGCTGGACGCGGATGTCGTACACCACTTTCTGACCCACGACCTCCAGCAGGAGCCTGTTGCCATACGCGACGACCAGCATGATCGCGATGACCACGAGGAAGATGAGGGACAGGCGTACTATGCCGGCCCTGTCCGCTGAGCGGAGCCACTCACGCTCCGTGGCGGGCAGACGCTGGAGGTCCTCCACGTTCATGAGAAAGGAACCTTCCACAAAGGCAGGCACTGGCGCTGCGAAGAGCACGGGCGCCACCTGGCTCGTGTACGTGGCCAGCGCCTCGGGTCCAAGGTGCGCAGCCTTGTCCGGCGTGATGACGTAGAACGTGACCTGGGTCCCGCCCAGGGGACGGCCCAGGATGCGTCCCGCATGAGCAAGCTCGGTCTTGTCATAGTACGAGCGGCCATCCAGCGCGAACCGTGCTGCCGCAGGAACCAGGCTGTCCGCCAGCTTCGCGTCCTCACCGGGCTCCAGTTGGACGAATCTCGACGAGGTCGGATCGACGTACTGGTCGATGGCGCTGCGGACGATCAGAGGTTTCAGGATGTCGCCTGCATTCAGGACGCAGACCAGCACCAATGCCAGCAGAAGCAGCCAGGACTGTGGCCTCGCAAAGTGCAGCAGGCGCCGCATCAGCGTCACGTCGAATGAACGCTCTTTGACTTCTTCCTGGGTGATCGGTTCGCTCATTCCTTTTCCACCTTGCGTTCCACCAGCTGCTTCCTGAAGATATGCCAGTACATGCCCTTCGCCCGCAGGAGATCGGTGTGCGTCCCCTCTTCTTCGACGTGTCCGTTGTCGAGCACCAGCACCTTGTCCATGTGCCGCAGTGCAGAGATGCGGTTGCTGATCACGATGGTCGTCGGTGTTGTCTCGAAGCCTGCGATGTTGTCGAGGATATGCTTCTCGGTGTCGGCGTCCACGGCCGACAGGGCATCGTCCAGGACAAGGATGCGAGGCTTCTTGAGAATGGCGCGCGCGATGGTGACACGCTGCTTCTCACCACCGGACAGCATGACGCCGCGCTCGCCGACCACCGTGCTGAACTCGTCCTGAAACTCCATGATGTTCTTGTAGACGCCGGACAGCCTGGTTGCCTCCTGAACCTCTTCGGTACCGACCGGGAGGTCGGTCACGTTGATGTTTTCTTCAAGCGAGTCCGAGAAGAGGAACACGTCCTGGGTCACGACGCCGATTGCCCGCCGCAGGTCGTCGATGCGGTAGTCGCGGACGTCATGCCCGTCGACCAGGACCCGCCCTGACGTCGTGTCATAGGCGCGCGTCAGCAATGAAACGATCGTCGTCTTGCCTGACCCGATGGGGCCGATGATACCGACTCTCTGCCCAGGGGTCACGATGAAGCTGACGTCGTCGAGGATGCGCTTTCCCTCCCGCTCAAACGTCACGTGGTCGAATGCGATCTCCCCACGCATGTCGCCGAGTGTGAGAGCATCGGACCGCTGGAGGATGGTCGGCTGCATGTCGAGGATCTCGTTGATGCGGGCAAGGGAGGCCTGGCCCCTCTGGAATAGGTTGATGGCCCAGCCCAGCGCAAGCATCGGCCAAGCGAGCATGCCGATATAGGTGTTGAACGCCACCAGCCCTCCGATACTGAACTGCCCCCTTGTGACAAGCAGGCCGCCCGCCCACAGGAGGATCAGCGTGGCAATGGAACCGAGGAAGTCGATGAGGGGGAAGGTCAGTCCCCAGACCGTCACGAGCCGGACATTGCGGCGTTCGATATCCATGGCTCGTTCCCGCAGGCCGCGGGCAGCAGCCTCCTCGCGGGTGAAGACCTTGATGACCCGGATGCCGGTCATGGCTTCCTGCACGTAGTCGCTTAGGGCGGAGAACGCGTCCTGCACGCGCTTGAACAGCCGAAACACAATTGGGCCCGAACGCGTCACGACGAGCGCGATGAGCACGAGAGGCACCAGCGTCATCAGGGTCAGTGAACGGTTGAAGCGGAACATGGCGATCAGCGTGAAGGTCGTCATGATGATGAAGTCCGAAATCATGAGCAGGCCGTCGCCCAGCGCCTCCCGCACGGCCTCGAGGTCGTTGGTCACGAGCGCCATCAGGTCTCCCGTCTTGTGCCGGTCGTGGAACTCGGCCGAAAGCGCCATGAACTTGGCAAAGAGGCTCCGGCGCATCTGCTCTTCAACCCGCCTGGCCGAACCCCACAGCAGATACCTCCAGAGATACCGCCCGACGGTCATCGCCACGACCAGGAGGCCTATCTGGAGCAGCGCTGCTCCCAGCTCACGAGGTCCCGCCCTGAACACCGCCAGGTCGTCGATGACGCGTGCCGTTATCCCCGGGATGACCGTCTGGATGACGTCGACCGTGCCAAGAATGATGATGCCGCCGACATACTGCGGCCAATACGGCGACAGCGCTGGGCCAAGGTGTCTGAGCTTGTTCGTCCTTCTGGTTTCCGTACTAGTCATCACAGGACAGGATATGGTCCAATCAGCCTGCTGTCAACCGCCGGGGCTCGTTCGCGTCCGGATGGGTACGGCACATTGGCCCTCTTGCATAGAAACTTCCCCGAGGTACCCTGTTTCAGTGAACCCATGAGCACACAAACAGGTCCGAGACTCGCCCTCAGGTACGCGCAGACGGCGGACTGGGGACTACCGCACTGGCGGCCCCGGCGGAACGCCGTGAGCGTGTTGACCATGTCCGGACGGAGATCCGTCCCATGACTTGGCGCTATGTCTACGGCCCGATCCCGTCCAGGCGGCTGGGTCGGAGCCTCGGCATCAGCCCGATCCCCGACAAGACCTGCAACTTCAGCTGCATCTACTGCATGCTCGGGCGGACGGACCATCTCACGACCGAGCGCAGGGAGTACTTCAAGCTCGAAGACATCCTCGCCGAACTGGACGATGCGCTCAGCCACGTGTCGCCGCCACCCGACCACATCTCGATCGTAGGCAACGGCGAGCCGACCCTCTATCTCCGCCTGGGGGAACTGATCCAGGGGGCGCGGGGGCTGACCCGCATACCCGTCGCCGTCATCACCAACGGCGCGCTGCTTTCCGAGCCGGCTGTGCGCAAAGCGCTGGCCGAAGCGGACATCGTCCTCACCTCGTTCAACGCCCCCACGGAGGAACTCTTCCGCCGCATCGACCGGCCGTGCCCGGGCATCGCGTTCAAGACCATGAAACAGGGACTCCTGAGCTTCGCCCGCATGCGTCGGAGGGGCCAGCTGTGGGTGGAGATGATGCTGCTCAAGGGGATCAACGACTCTCCGGAGACGCTCGAGCAGACGCGATGGGTCCTGCAAGCCGTCGGACCGGACCGCGTCTTTGTCGACACGCCCATCCGTCCGCCTGCCGAAGACTTCGCCCGTCCCGTCACGCCCGAAGCACTGGCGCTTGCCGAGGAGGCGCTGGGAGGGGCACAGCCGTCGGGCTTCGACTTCGGCGCCTTCACCGTCAACGCCGGTGCGGACCCGCTGGAGACACTCGCCGGGGTCTGCAAGCGACATCCCATGCGCGAGGACCAGGCAACCCTGCTGCTCGTCAATTCCGGCATCGACCCATTGCCCGTCCTCGACGCCTTGCGCGCCGACCCGCGCTTCAGGGTCGAGAGTTACGGCGGCCAGACGTTCTTCCTCGTCCGCGAGACGAATGGAGCATCGGGCGAGTGATCCTCGGGGCCCACGTGTCCATCGCGGGGGGAGTGGCAAACGCTCCTCAGAATGCCCTTGAGGCCACCTGCGAGACGCTTCAGATCTTCACCAAGAGCCAGCTTCAGTGGCAGGCTCCACCCCTGTCGCGGGACGAAGTCGCCAGGTTCAAGCGCGGCATGAATCTGAATCACCTGGTCCCCGGAACGGTCCATGCTGCTTACCTCGTCAACCTTGCGGCCCGCGACCCCGACCTTCTGGCCAAGTCCAGGGACTGCATGGTGAGCGACATCGGTAGGACGGAGCGCCTGGGCATTCCCTACCTCGTCGTCCATCCTGGGGCTCACCGTGGCCAGGGGGCCGACAAGGGGATCGGAGTGGCAGCCCGGAGCTTGGACTACATCTTTCGGCATGCCCGCGCACACCGTACCATGGTGCTGCTCGAAGCCACCACCGGCGCCGGTTCCGTGCTGGGCGGAACGTTCGAGGAACTCGCTGCCATCCGCAGTCTGTGCCACTTCCCCGCGCGCGTGGGCTACTGCATCGATACCTGCCACATCTTCGGCGCAGGCTATGACATCCGCTCTCGACAAGGCTACGCCATAACCGTGCACGAGCTGGAACGTATCCTCGGACTGGACAACGTTCGGGCGTTTCATCTGAATGACTCCAAAGGCGAACTGGGTTCGAAGATCGACCGGCACGCAGAAATCGGACAGGGTGCAATCGGCCTGGAACCATTTCGTCTCCTGCTTGCCGACAAGCGATTCGGCAGGACACCCGGCATTCTGGAGACGCCCGGAGGGGACGGCGCCTACGCCCGCAACCTCGCCATCCTGCGCTCCCTGATCCCATTGCCTTGAATTGTGAATCCCTTGGGGTCTGACCCCAAGGGATTCACAATTGACCGACTCGGCCGCCGTATGGTGATGGCGTTGCGATTCCCTTGAGAGAAGCTACACTTCAGGCAGAAAAGCGTCACCGCCAACTCATTGCATGCTTGACGTAGAAAGGAGCGACCGTGCACAGACTGTTGCGAACCACCTGCGTTGTCCTCCTGACACTGTTCATCGGCACGATCTGCGGCTGTACTACTCGGCCCCCCACGGCGCAGGAAAAGGACATCAAAGGCCCCCTGGGGCCGGCGCGGGACCTCGGCACCGCCGAAATCAGCAGCTACGAGGGCAAGCCGCTGACGGACTTCAAGGCCCTGTCGGACAACTCGGTCCGGGGACCGCAGTCGGTAGACCTTGCATCGTACCGGCTTGTCATCGACGGAGCCGTACGGAGTCCCCAGCGTCTCACCTACACTGAAGTCCTTTCGCACGCGCGCTACCAGAAACTCATCACACTGCACTGCGTGGAAGGGTGGGACGCGACCGGGCTGTTCGAGGGCGTCCTCATGAAAGACCTCCTGGCGCAGGCCGGTCCACTGCCGTCGGCGGTCACGGTCATCTTCCACGGTCAGGACGACTACACCACGTCCCTTCCTCTCGCCACCGTGCTCGACCGCAACCTGCTACTGGCGTACCGCGTCAACAACGACGACCTTATTGCGCGCAACGGGTATCCGTTCCAGCTGGCGGCGGAAGACAAGTGGGGATACAAATGGTGCAAATGGGTCGTACGCATCGAGCTGTCGACCGATCCTGACTTCAAGGGGTTCTGGGAGCGCCGGGGATATGGAAATGACGCGGAGGTCAATCCAAGTCCCGAATTTGATCCGTAGGGCCTCAAGCGTTCTGGCGTCTGAACGGCAGTGTTGCAAAAGAAGGACGTTCAACTATGATGAGGCCAGAGCACTTGACAGTCCTGCGCGCCTGGAGGGCTCCAAAAACTGCGCACCGGCTGGCGGGAGTCAGACTTGAAAAGGAGGAGAACGAATGAACGTATCGCTGGTGGTACATCGTGTTGGAGCTGACTCAGCAAAGAACATCGAGCGAATGGACCTTGCTGTGACACAATCGGCAAAGGCGGGGGCTCACCTGGTCCTGTTCTCGGAAGCTGCGACGACAGGACTGATCCTCAACAACGATCCCCGGCACGACCTGATGTTGGGAGAACCGGTACCCGGACCGGCGGTGGCCCATTTCGCTGACCTCGCCAAGTCCAGCCGCGTCCACATCGCGTTCGGCATCCTTGAACGGGACGGAGCGGCGCTGTATGACACCGCCGTCCTGGTGGGTCCGAGCGGCGACCTCCTCCTCAAGTACCGTCGCATCGATCCGCAGTGGCACGAGCAGATGAGCGACTCGAGGCTGTATCGTGAGGGAACAGACTGCCCTGCAGTCGATACGCCAATCGGCCGCTTTGCGTTTGCCATCTGCGGCGACCTGTTCAACGACACGGTCGCGGAACAGGTGCGCGAACAGCATCCGACCTATCTCCTCATGCCCTTCGCGCGCTGCTTCGACAGCGGCCTGTGTGACCAGAAACGCTGGGAGACCGAGGAGCGCCACATCTATATCGAGCGCGTCCAGAAGATGGCCGTCACCACGCTCATGACGAACTCCATCGGAGACAAGGCCTTTGATGGAGGTTCGTTCGGAGGAGCCATGGTCGTCCACGCCAATGGTCGCATCACCCACTCACTTCACCTGGGAATGCCGGGGATGATCGTCGCGGCCATCTAGCAAAGCGACGTCGCGGTTGCACCGGGCACAGCAGTGGGTGAGAACAGGCCCTCGCTGCAACGAGGGTCTGTCTCGTTGTGAAACAGGGATGAACTAGGGGACAACAACAGTCAGGCACTGCTGGCAGGACAGTACGACGACGCGAATGTCGTCACCGTCACCTCGCAGGAATTCTACCGCATCGAGGGCGACATGATCGACGAGATGTACCGGACGCGACAGCCCCATTGGCCGTCCGAACCGTCATCGGAAGAGTACGCGTACAGCGATGCCATGCGCGCGTTTGGTGGCATCCTCCATGACCAGGGTATGACCTCCTGAACAGACGGGCCGGTGCGGACAGCACCCAAGGCTGGACGCGACGCCCCTTTTCGGCTATCATGGCGAGGATATGAGACAACCACTCGGTCTTGCAGAAATGACTCCAGTCTTCACGCTGATCCTCATCGTGGCCGTGGGCATCCTGCTTCGTCGGCTCCGCGTCCTCTCGACCGGTGACGCCACCAGTATCCGCAAGTTCGTGTTCAACGTCTCCCTCCCCGCCCTCACCTTCATCAGTCTGTATAGCAACCCCATCCCGATGAAGGCACTGTGGCTCATTCCGGGTGTCCTCGCCATCCAGGCCGTCGGGTACCTGACCTTCAGGATCGTCCCTCTGCGCTATCGCGAGACGGTCTTCTCCGGATTCCTCGGGAACACCGGGTTCATGGGATATCCTGTGGTGCAGGCGATCCTCGGTCAGGAAGCGCTGCCTCTCGCGGTCATCTATGAACAGACGCATTCGTTCACGGTCCTGAGCGTCTGGGTGCGCAAGAACGCCCGCAGCTTCATCAACCCGCCCCTGGTCGCCATGCTTCTCGCGCTCATCCTCAAGCGCGTCGCCCTTCCAGCATTCTTCATCGACGCATGCAGACTGGTCGGCAACTCGACGTCGCCCCTTGCCATGCTGTTCGTTGGGCTGAACGTGGATCTGGACTTCAACTGGCGAGCGCTCATCGCGGCAGGAATCAAGCTCGCCCTCGTACCGGCGATGGCGCTCGCGCTGACACTCGTCCTGCCCGTCGCGGGCGACATCCGCAGTGCATTCATCATCCAGAGCGCCATGCCCACCATGGTTGCCAGCGTCGTGTATGGCGCCGAGATCGGTCTGGACGTCCAGAAGCTGTCACGGAACGTCATCGTCTCGACGCTCCTGTTCCCGCTGACCATCCTCTTCTGGGCACGGTTCCTGTAGACTAGAACTTCACGGTCACTGAGGCAAGGCGACGCCGATGGCAACGAGGACAATAGGGACGCATACGGACGAGGAGTTCATGTCCGAGGCTCTCAGCGAGGCAAGGCGGGCGCTGTCGCGTGGAGACCGGCCCATTGGTGCTGTGCTCGTCTGTGAGGGTATCATTGTCGCGCGAGATGCGAGCAGAGCTGTTCTTCAGCATGACCCGCTGCGACATGCGGAAACAGAGGTCCTGCACAAAGCGGCTTCGTTGCTCCTCCAGCGATCAGCCGAGTGCACACTCTACACGACCGTCGAACCTTGTGCCATGTGTCTTGGCGCCATCGCAGCCGCCGGCGTCCCTCGCGTCGTCTTTGGACTCGAAGACCGCTGGGCTGGAGCCACGCGACTCATTCCGGCTCACCCTTACTTCCAGTCTCACATCCGTGAGGTGCGGGGCGGCATCCTGCGAGAGGAGTCGCTGGAGCTCTACCGGCGGTTCTCTGAGCCTGGACTGGAACTTGTGCTCACGGGCAGGGGAACCAGTGTCCAGGACGCGGTAGCGGCACTGCGGTCTGCCTCGGACCCACACGTCCTCAGCGCAATGGACCGCGCAGGAATACGGCGTGACGCCGCTCTCGGAGTGACTCTTCCCGCGATACGTCAGATAGCTGCCCGCATCCTTCCCAGGCACCGGCTGGCCGAGGACCTTTGGAACACCGGGATCCATGAAGCACGGCTACTGGCAGCGCTGGTCGACAAAGTGAACGCCGTGACGCCGGAGCAGATGGAGCAATGGGCGCAGGACTTCGACTCCTGGGACCTCTGCGACTGCGTGTGCGGCAATCTCTTTGACAGGACACCGTATGCTACAGCGAAGGCCGTGACATGGAGCAAGCGCGAGGAGGAGTTTGTCAAGCGGGCGGGATTTGTCCTGATGGCATCACTGGCGGTGCACGACAAGTCACTTCCCGATCCCGCATGTGAGGACTTCATGCCACTCATCGAGGCCCAGGCATGGGACAACCGGAACTATGTGCGAAAAGCCGTCAACTGGGCTCTTCGTCAGTTCGGAAAACGCAACTTGCACTTGAATGCCTCGGCTCGCGCGTGCGCCATGCGCATTCAGGCCCAAGACACGCCGTCCGCCCGCTGGATTGCGGCTGACGCCCTGCGCGAACTGCAGAGTCCCGGCGTGCATGCGCGGCTGGAGCGCTGGAGCCACGATCCGAAGCGCCTGTAGAGCCTTCGACCAGCTTGCCGCAGTTGCACGTCTGAGCATGTTGCATGTGTTGATTCACCGCAGTATACTGCGTGCATGATGGTGCAGTCTGCCATCACTCGAAAATGACAGGAGGAATGCATGGGAGTCACTATTCGTACCGCACGGCTTGCTGACCGCGAGCGGATCGTTGCCGTCAGTTCCCAGATCTGGGAGGGCGACGACTACGTCCCTCACGTCATCGATGAATGGCTCCGCATGCGAGATTCCGAGGTGGCGGTTGCCGACTTGAACGGATCCGTCATCGCGTTCGCGCGCGCGGTCAATCTGACCCCCGGCTACGTGTGGCTCGAGGGCATCCGCACCGATACGGCAGCCCAGGGTCACGGCGCGGGCAAGGCGCTGACCGAGTACTTCATCGAAAAGGCCACCCGCGATGGCGCGCAGCGCATCGGGTTGTCGACGTACGTCGACAACCTTGCAAGCATCCACATCATCGAGCAGTATCGCTTTCAGCGTGTGGCATCGTTCATCCTGGCAGAGGCAAAGCTGGATTCCCCCGCCCGTGCTTGCGCAGAACTATCCCCGGAGGCGATCCCCGTTCCCTTCGACGAGGCACGCGCGTGGATCCTGGGATCGGCATCCATCACAAAGAGTTGCGGTTTCCTCCCGCAGGGGTGGAAGTTCTGGCCGGTCGCTCGCTCCGACGTTGCCGCCTGGCCTTCCTTTGACAAGGCCATCGGCCTTCGTGGCAACAACGGGTCACTGCGTAGCCTGTTCGTCGTCTGCCGTCCCGACCACGGACCTGCCGAGAGCTCAATCGACTTCGCAGACGGGAGCCCCGAGGACCTGGACGTCCTCATCCGTCACGCACTTGCCCTCTATCCGGGAGCGAAGTACCTCCAGACGATGATTCCGGCTGGCCAGTCCGTCCACACGAACCTGCTTGAGACGGTGACGGGTCTCGAATTCGACGTCTGGCGACACGGCGAACCGGACGTCTTCGTCTACGAGCACGTGGTCGAACAACACCGTTAGTCGAGCGAGCACGACGACTTGATGGATAGCGGAGCAGGGAAGCATGTCCCCGGAAAACTTCATATCCATTGGCTGAAGCGGACGCCCTTTCCCGTGAGCTGCCTGGCAAAGCAGGAATTGCACAAGGAGACGCTTCGTGCAGACATTTGATGTGATCATCATAGGAGGAGGCATCGCCGGGTCCGTCTGCGCAAAGTTCCTCTCTCGGAACCACATCAGGACGCTGCTTGTGGAGAAGTGCAAGACCCCGAGGCCAAAAGCCTGCAGTGGGATCCAATTCGCCTACTTTGCACGAATTGTCGGCGAGAGATTCCCGGCGGACAGACTCTGTCATCATCAACTGAGAAAAGTGGAGGTCCACAAGCCCGACGGTTCATCGGTCAGGGTCCCATACTTCATGTACAACTTCATGCGAGATGTCTTCGACGACTATCTGAACCAGGTGGCACAGAACAACGGGGCCGTCTTCTGGGACGAATGCGCATACGCAGGTCATGAAGAAACGGACGACTGCGTCAACGTCGATCTCAAGCTGCACGGCAGGATCGAGAGCCTGTCGTGCTCATATCTGGTCGACGCAAGTGGCTTGAGACCCGTCATCAGGAGGAAGTTGAGACCCGGGGACTTTCGAACGACGTCGTCAGGCGGAACAATCAACTACTACATCGAGGGTGACAGCGTTCTTGACCCTGAAACACTCTACCAGTTCTGGAATCTGGACTGGAACAACCAGATGTTTGCCTGGGTCTACAACAAGACCGTCAACGGACGGGACTTGTGGGTTGTGGGAAGTGGCTACGATCGCGACCTGAAAATGCACTGTGAATCGTTCCTGGCCTTCATCCGGAACAAATATGCCCTGCACGGGCGCATCGTCAAGACAGAAGGATATTCCTCTAATATCGAGTTTGACTCTTCCAACCGGGTATGGCTGGGTCAGGGTCGCATCATGATGGTCGGGGACGCTGCCGGGCTTGTGGATGTCACCAGAGGCGTGGGGATGGATGCTGCGGCACTCAGCGGAAGACTGGCAGCCAAAGCGATCATTGCAGCGCGAAGCAAGAACAGGAATGCGATGGATGAGTACGTCAAGTACACTCGCAAGATGGTCGATCAAACGCGAAGGAACCAGTCACAGGGAATCAACAGATTGAGCACGAATGAAGCACTCCTTGAACATATGAGAACAGAGATGATGAGCGTGAGCGTTCGGATGGCGGTCAATTTCGTCTTGAACCGCTTCCGGCAGCCCGAGAATATCACCCTCTTGCCGTAGGGGAGGGCGCTATTGGCTGCGTGGATGAATGGGATAGACTCATCGCCGCAGAGGTTGGGGCGGTACCGGCTTCCGGGAACGCGATGTGTCGTTGAGCAGTTTCAGTGACTCATGAGAAGGAGACCATCATGCTGGTAGAAGTGAAGGACCTCACCAAGCGCTTCGGCAAGCTGACCGCCGTGGACGGCGTGCACTTCAGCATTCCCTCAGGCGAGGCCTTCGGCCTGCTGGGGCCAAACGGGGCCGGCAAGACCACGACCGTCTCGATGATGTGCGGCCTGGCCGTACCTTCGGCGGGAGACGTCGTCATCGACGGGCACAGTATCCTCCATGACCCGATGACCGTCCGGCGCGTCATCGGCGTCGTTCCGCAGGACATCGCCCTGTACCCGACGCTCTCGGCCCGCGAGAACCTCACGTTCTTCGCTCGCATGCAGGACATCCCGCCAGACACGCTTGCCTCCCGTGTCGACGCCGTCCTCGACATCGTCCAGCTGGCCGACCGCCAGAAGGACCGTGTCGAGACGTATTCGGGCGGCATGAAGCGGCGCATCAACATCGCAGTCGGCCTGCTCAACCAGCCCAGGCTGCTGATCCTGGACGAGCCGACCGTCGGTGTGGACCCGCAGTCGCGCAACAGCATTCTGGAAACCCTCAAGGAGCTCAATCGTCACGGCATGACGCTGTTGTACACGAGTCACTACATGGAAGAGGTCGAGTTCCTGTGCACGCACATCGCCATCATGGACCACGGCAAGGTCATTGCGGACGGCACACAGCAGGACCTGCGGCTCCAGGCCGGCAACAAGGACATCATCAGTGTGCAGCTTGTCCGTGAGGCTGGAGATGTCGTCCGTGCCCGCCTGGCCGCCCTGCCGGGCGTGGACACTGTCGAGCTCCACGACAAGGTGGTCCGCATCGCGACGAATCAGGGCCGTTCCCTGCTTGCCGGCGTCATCTCCATGCTCGACGACGCAGGCTGTCCCGTGTCGACCATCGACGTGAACGAGCCCAACCTGGAAGATCTGTTCCTGAACCTCACCGGGACCAGCCTGAGAGACTGACATGAAGTTCTGGCACATCGCCGCCAAGGACCTGAAGGTCCGTGTGCGCGACAAATCCGCATTTGTGGTCCTGCTGATCCTCCCCATGGTGATGATCATCATCCTGGGGACGGTCTTCAACTGGGCGGGCACTTCTTTCACGGCGAATGTCACCCTCGTGGACCTCGACGGGGGCGACATGGCAAAGCGTCTGACACAAGATGTCTTTGCCAGTCCGCAGCTGAAGGACCTGCTCATCGTCACGAGCGTCGCGACCGAGGCCGAGGCTCGCAGTCGAGTCGAAGGGGGGAAGACCGGCGCTGCCGTCATCATCCCCGCGGGATTCAGCAGCAGCGTCACTGCAGGTACCAAGGTTTCCATCATCGTGCTGGGCAATCCCGAGACTGCCACGCAAGCCGGTGTCATCCGGAACATCGTAGAATCGTTCACGTCGGAGGTCCAGCGCAGGCAGCTGGCGGCGTCCATAGCCATCCGGACACTTCAGCAGTCGGGAACCGTCCCGCCACAGCGCATGCAGGAGGCGGTGCAGTCCGTGCTGGACGATGTCAGTTCGTCTCAGCAGACGGGCACAGTGTCGCTGAAAACGACAACGCAGGAAGGCATCAAGGTCCCCCGGGCCATCGACTACTACGCAGTGGGCATGGCGCTGCTCTACCTGATCTTCACCGCAAACACGGGCACCGAGGGCATGCTGGAGGAGAAGCGTCAGCACACGCTGTCACGTATTCTGACGACGCCGACTTCACGTACCCAGGTCCTGCTGGGCAAGCTCACAGGCATCTTCGCCTTAGCCGCCCTGCAGTTCGCGATGATCATCGCGCTGACCCGATTGCTGTATGGCGTCAACTGGGGCGCATCAGTGCCCGCGGTCATCGTTATGGCGACGGCGACGGTACTGGCCGGAGCCGGCCTCTCGACGATGATCGCTGCGCTCGCTCGCACGCCCGAACAGGCCGGTGAGATTGGACCCGCTGTGGCGCTCATCTACAGCCTTTTGGGCGGTTCGATGTGGGCCGTGTACAACATGCCGGCATGGTTGAATGCCGTGTCGCGACTCACCTTCACGAGATGGGCTATCGAGGGCTTCACCAGCCTCATGGTGAACGGCGGCGGCGTCTCGACTATCCTCCGCCCCGCCGGCGTCTGCCTGGCGATGGCTGCCGCATTCCTGTTCATCTCCGTCACGATCCTGAACAGGAACTACCAGTAGAACAGGAGCCCACCATGATCCGCAAAGCATTCGTCGTCGCAGGTCTTCAACTCCGCCTCATCGCTCACGACAAGTCGTCGTTCATCTGGCTGCTGCTGGTTCCCATCATATTCACGACTCTCGTCGGCGCTGCGTTCGGGGGATTCGGATCGTCGGGTCCCGCGCCCAAGGTGCCTGTCGCCTTTGTCGACTTGGACCGTGGGGCGGTCAGCAGCGTGTTCGAGCAGGCCCTTCGCGCCGAGTCCGCACTCGACGTGCAAACGCCCTCCGAGCAGATCGGCAGGCAGGACCTGAAGAACGACAAGATCCCCGTCCTCATCGTCATACCAGAAGGGTTTGGCTCTGCCGTCGAAAGCGGCACGGCGACGAGCGTCGAGGTGGTTCGGTCGGCGGGGCGGTCATCGGGCTACTTCCTTGAGCAGCTCGTGTCGAACGCAGCCTCCCGCGTATCCGCCCTAGCATATTCCGCCTCGGTGACGACTGATCAGCTGGCCAAGTGGAAGTCTCTCGACGCGGCCGATCGTCTTGCCACATGGAGAAAGGCATTCGCGGACGCGCGCACGACACTGGCTGAGGCGCCCACGGTCACGACCAACTACTCCGTGCTGGCGAGAACGCAGCCACAGGTCCAGCTTCCGGACAATGCGACACAGAGCAGTACCGGGTTCGGCGCAATGTTCGTCATGGCCGGCGTGCTCGGGACAGCGACTGCCCTGGTGAGCGAGCGCCTGCGGAACACCCTTGCCCGCATCATGACGACCTCGACGTCAACCCTGACGTTCCTCGGCGGCAAGCTCATGGCCATGATGGTCGTAGGCATCGCCCAGTTCACCCTGTTCATCCTGTGGGGCTGGCTCGTTCTCGGCGTGGACTGGGGCCGTGACCCAGGAGCAGTCGCCGCGATGGTCCTCCTGTACGTCTTCGCGGCAACCGGTCTTGGCGTCCTGGTCGGGTCACTGTGCAGGACTCTGGCTCAGGCCGGAGTCATCGCATCGTTCGTGACGTACGGGACCTCCATGCTTGCCGGCTCGTGGTGGCCCATCGAAGTGGCTCCTCCCTTCATGCAGCAGGCGGCACGAGCGTTTCCGCAATACTGGGCGGTGAACGGTCTCAACAAGATCGTCGTCCGAGGACTCGGGTTTGCTGCGATCGCACCGAACCTGCTGGTTCTTGCGGCTGCCGGGACCGTCTTCCTGCTCGCCGGGTCCGTGGTCTACGTCCGCGAGGTGCGGTCGTAGGGGTCTACTCGCGCGGAGCAGTCCGCTGAATCGATAGCCGAGCTTCAGACAGCCAGGTAGACGGAGAGGGAGCGGAACCAGTCCAGGCGCCCGCGGTCGACGGCCTCGAGCCCGTACGCGTTCAGGAACACCTGCTGACCGGCGGGATCGAGATACCCGAACATCGTCGCGAGGTCGTACCAGGGATCGCCGAGGTCCGTGAAGGACCAGTCCAGCACGGACGTGATCCGCTCCCCATCCAGTAGAACGTTCTTGGGTCGAAAGTCGCCATGCAGGACGGCGACGACGCCAGGCGTGGGACACGTCGCTCGCAGGCGCTCAATTTCCTTGACGGGGTCGCCCGTGATGCCCTTGGCGCGGAATTCGGCCCTGCTCATCACCTTCTCCTGCAGATGACGCTCAGCCCACAGCAGCTGTCCGTCGATGCAGTCCTGCCAGGTCACCATCCCCACCGGCAGATGGTGCAGCGTCGACAGCATGGAACCCATGGCCATGGCGATGCGGTCACGGGCGTCACTGGAACCAGCCTCACGCAGGACGTCGGTTGCAGAGCGGCCAGCAGCGTGTTCCAGCAACAGGAATCCGAGAGGCCTGTTCTGGACATGGACAAGGGGCCCCGGCACGGGGACCGCTGTTCCATGAAGCACCTTCAGCGTCTCGTATTCGAGAGCCAGTTCCTGCATGCGATACGGTCCGCGGGCGACCTTGAGCACATACCGCTGCTCCGAAGCATTCTGCAGCAACAGCACCAGCCCGCATCTGCCATGGTAGGGGGACGACCGGTGCACCACCGGTCCGGTGACTGCCAGGACCTGAGCAGGTATCCGCAGTGTCATCGGGTCCAGGCTCATCGGCGGCAGACGTTCGGCAGGCGTAAGGCCGCATGTGATTGACCTGATGCGTGGTTGTATGGACTGGGTCGTGACTGAATCGATGGCGCGTTTCATAACTGTATGATACATCATTTGGTGTATTGAACAAACGACTGTGGCGCCAAGAATCGGGCACCGGCAGGTCCCCGTTGCGTCAAGGATCTGCCGGTTCCGTGTCGTCCCCTACAAGTTGAGCTTGCGGTCCATGAGCCACGACGTCACCGCGAATGCCAGAAGCCCGAGCGCAACAAACATCAGCGGAGAGACCAGCGGGAAGATCACCGCCTGCGTCCCTGCGCCCAGGAACGGCATGTTTCTCCAGGGATTCAGGGTGAGGTGGACCCCCTCGATCAGCTGCATCTCGAGCAGGCTCCCCAGCATCGCGCTCAACCACAGCACAACGATGACAACGAACGCTGAGAAGACGCTTCCAAGATGCTTCCTGGAGTTGGTGAGCGTCTTCCCGAAGGTCACGCCGAAGAACATGATCGCCATGAAGCTGACGATCACGGCGAGGACGCCCAGGCACATCACCCAGTAGTCGCCGGTCAGCAGGAACCTGACGACCCACGGCCGCACCTGCTGAGCAAGCCCGGGCGCAAGGCATGCCAGGACGATGACGCTGGTCATGCCACCCAGCAGGGTCATGAGCGTGTCGATGACGAGCAGCACGATGCGGGAACCAAGGACCTCCGCCCCGCGGAGCGGCAAGCCGAAGACGAGATACCCGGTGTCGCCGTAAAGGTCCTGCGTATAGGTAACGATGTTGATGACCGTCATGGCTGCGTAGAACAGGACCCAGAAGAAGGCCATGGCCATTGGAACGCCCATCGAGACGGGAGCGGACTGCGCGGGGTTCTCCTGCATCCCGATGAAGCGCGTCGCCTGATACAGCGTCAGAGCTCCCATGACGATGAGTCCAATCGTATACAGGAGCCTGCGGCCCCTGAGCTCATACCTGACGAGTTTCCACATGTCCGTATACCTCCCTGTAGATCTCCTCGATCGATGCTCCTCGCCTCATCCGCAGATCTTCGGCATCCCCTGCCAGGACCACACGGCCCCCGTCGAGGAACACCACGTCGTCGAAGAAGCGCTCCACGTCAGCAACCATCTGCGTCGACAGGATCATCGAGCAGTCAGCGCGGAAGTTGGCGACCAGAGCGTCCAGAACCTGGGCCCGCGCAAGGGGGTCCAGCCCTCCGAAGGGTTCGTCCAGGACGTAGAGCCGTGCCCTGCGTGAGAAGATGAGTGACAGCCTGGCCTTTTCGACCATCCCCTTGGACAGCGAGCCGATCTTCTGGCTGGCGGAGAGGCGCATGATGGCGAGCAGCTCCTCGAAGCGCTTCCGGTCGAAATCGACGTAGAAATCCGCGTAGAAGCTGCCAGCCTCGCCCACCGACATCCATCGGTCGAGGTGGTTCACGTCCGGCAGGAATGAGACCTTGGCCTTGGTCGCCACACCCGGTGCGATGCCGTCCACCAGGACGGTCCCGGATGTCGGAGACACGAGTCCCGCCAGAATCTTCATGAGCGTCGTCTTGCCACTGCCGTTGGGGCCGAGCAGCCCCATGATGTGCCCTTCAGGCAACTCCAGCGTGACGTCGGACAGCGCCATCGTCGTGACGTACCGTTTCGTGAGGCTGCTGATCTGCACGAGCATACTCATTTGGTCTCCTTCCTGACTGTCTCCGCCGCCATAGCCGTGATCTCCTCCGGGCCATACCCCAGCGAGCGCATGCCAGCAACGTATGTCTCGACGATGTCGCGCGCCAACCCCTGCCGCAGAAGGTCGACGGCGCTACGGTCGCCGGACACAAAGGTCCCCATGCCGCGCTGTGTCGCCACGTACCCTTCGCGCTCCAGCTCAAGGTAGGCCTTCTGCACCGTGTTCGGGTTGACGACCACCTGCTGGGCGAGGTCGCGAACGGAGGGCAGCTGCCCCCCGACCTTCAGCTCCCCGACGGCGATCCGCCTCTTGACCAGGTCCATGATCTGTGTATAGATGGGAGCCCTGTCATCAAACTTCATGTCGTGCCTCCTCATGTCGAGCATCCTCGTGCATGCGTCAGGTACTCTAGCGTCTCAGTGTACTACTAATCTAATACACATGAGCGCGGTGTCAAGAGGGTGACGACGAAATGCCCGGCGGGCGTTGGAGCTGCGGTGCCACGCGCTGCTGGACTGAGGAGGGCGTCGCCGTCGACCACGAGCAGGCTCCGGGTCGACGGCGACATCGCACTGTCACCCAAGACGTAACCTGTGCTGCCATGTTCCCGTAAACGAGGTGACACATGACATTTCCTGCGAGAGGTGCGTACATGAAGCTCAACCACAGAAGTCTCCTGCTTGCCGCCCTGGTGCTCACGATAGCGCTGATCATGCCCGGATGCATCACGATCGACGGAGGCGGCATCGGAACGACGACTGACACGTTCGAGGAGACATATCCCGTGACCGCAGGGACGCGCCTCGACATCCAGAACCGAAACGGCAGTATCACCATCGTTCCCGTCGACGGAGAGAGCATCGTCGTCCACGCCGTGAAGCGCACCAGCTACGGCAAGTCCGAGTTCGACAAGATTCGCATCGACGTCACGAACGGAGATCCATTCACGGTCGCGACAACCGTGCTGCGCGAGCCCGCCCGCGTCTCGGTCGACTACGAGCTCCGCATCCCGCGTTCCATGCTGGTCCGCACCGCCGATACCACGAACGGCTCCATAGAGGTGACTGGCGTGAAAGGCACGATGGAGCTGCATTCCAGCAATGGCAGTGTGACCGCTGAGAACGTCGACGGAGCCGTGCGCGCCACCACGACCAACGGGAACATCACGCTCCACAACGTCACGGCGGTCACCGGCGTGACCACGACCAACGGGGCGATAGAATGCGAGGTTGCCGCGCTCGACGGGACCTCCGTCGACGTTCACACGACCAACGGCAACCTTGCCCTCTGGGTGAGACCGGACCTTCCTGCGACGCTCGAGGCGTCGACCACCAACGGCAACCTGGTGATGGACGGCATCACGCTCGACAACGCCACGATGTCCAAGCGCAGCATCAGGGGTGACCTTGGCGTGCCCGGCGGCACACTGTCTGCCAAGACGACCAACGGCAACCTCACGGTGCACCGGCTCAACCCCTGACCCAGTTCCGGAGGCCCTTCCAACTCCGCAGCCCGTGACGGCTGCGGAGTTTCTCATATACTGTTCGCGTGCCCCTGAGGGGACAGGGAGGAACCATGGGAGCGACCGAGAGACCGATGCGAAGAAACGAGTGCGAGGTGACCGATACCGCGGTCATCGGCCGTATTCTGAGACGTGCCACGCTTTGCCGTGTCGCGATGGTGGATGAGAACGAGCCGTACCTGGTTCCCATGAACTGCGGTTGGGACGGCGAACACCTGCTGCTCCACGCTGCCGTGCAGGGCAGGAAGCTGGATATCCTGCGCGCCAACCCGCACGTGTGCATCGAGGTCGAAGAAGACGTGCAGATCGTGACCGGCGCGACAGGCGAAGACTGCACGGCGACCTACGTGACCGTCATCGGAACCGGCACCGTGACGCTCATCGTCGACCCACAAACCAAGACCCGGGACCTGAACGTCATCCTCCTGCAGTGCCACCCCGGCATCCCCGAAGAGGTCTTCCCCGACGAGGCCCTGTCCCGTGTTGTCGTGCTGGAAGTCGACTTCGACCATCTCACCTGCAAGGCGAAGGGGACGACGCCACGACTGTAACGCCACATTCCCGGCTGGAGGAAGAAACGCGATGATCTATCACATCGAAACCGAAGACCTGTGGAGGGAGGCGCTGCTCGCAGGAGAGTACCTGCCCGGAAGCTTCGAGAGCGACGGATTCATCCACTGCGCGGCGCTGGAACAGGTCGCGGACGTCGCGGACCGTCACTATCATGGCAGGAACGGCCTGCTGCTCCTGTGCATCAGCCAGAAGCTGCTCGACGCGGAAACGCTCTGGGAACCGTCCGACGGACTCTACTACCCCCACATCTATGGGCCCCTGAACGTGTCTGCTGTTGCAGCAGCAGTCCCGTTCCCGTGCGAGGGCGACGGCACGTTCCATCTGCCGGCAGACATGCCCGAGGACAGGGACGACTTAGCTGCGGAAGAGCCCTAGAGCAGCGTCAGTCCCACGACTCTTCCCACATGTGTCCTGATGAGGCGGCCGTACAAGCCCCTATGAGCGGGGTCCATCTCCGTCATTTCCCCGACTATGTTAGTCCAATACGAGGGGTGCTTCTCCGCGCGGCTTCCGTCACTCCCCCGCAGGCGGGAATCCAGTCCTGTTTCTGTTCCGGGCATGTTACAACAACTACGGCTGTCCCCTGTTACAAACTACGGCTGTCCCCTGTTACACCCTGTTACAGAACCGCAAGGAGATCCTGACCCCAGGGCTCTTTTGCATATGCGTGGTTTTCTCTACACTATGGACAGGTACCCCGCCGTATTGGGTGATACTGAATTGCCGCTATCCGCAAAAGGAGGAACACGATGCCTTGGTTAATCGCTCTTGGAGTCATCGCTCTTATCGTTGTCTGGCTCATCGGCATCTACAACCAGCTTGTCCGCAAGCGCACCATGAAGGACGAAGCCTGGTCAGGCATGGACGTCCAGCTGAAGCGCCGCTATGATCTTATCCCGAACCTTGTCGAGACGGTCAAGGGGTTTGCGGGCCACGAGGAGAAGGTCTTCACCGACGTTACCGAGATGCGCTCCCGCGCCATGGGGGCAACCGGCGTGGCGGACAAGGCTGCGGCTGAGAATCAGCTGAATGCGACCCTGAAGACCCTGTTCGCAGTCGCCGAAGCGTACCCCGACCTCAAGTCAAACACCAACTTCCTCGACCTGCAGGCGAAGCTTGCGGACCTGGAAGACCAGATCCAGATGTCCCGCCGATACTACAACGGCACGGTACGGGATTACAACATCCTGTGCGAGACGTTCCCGTCTGTCTTCGTCGCAAACATATTTGGCTTCAAGAAGGCTGAGTTCTTCGAGCTGAATGGTGCCGAGGAGCGCGAATCACCGAAGGTCTCGTTCGATAACAAGTAACAGTCCGTTCATGCGTCAGGCGCCGGCCATGAAGAAGCTCGCCTGCACTGCTCTCCTGCTGATGGCAGCCCTGTTGCTCCTGTCCCCCGTGGACAGGGCAGGGGCTGCCGAAGAGGAGCGTATCCTGTCGTTCGACAGCGTCGTGACAGTCCATGCCGACACCACGCTGGCTGTCCAGGAGACCATTCACTTCGTGTCCGCAGGAGTCAGCATCCAGCACGGCCTGTACCGTGACTTCCCGACCACCTATGAGAACCCCGGGCGCGCACCCGTTCGGGTCGCCTTCCAGGTCCTCAGTCTCATGCGGGATGGCTCGACCGAACCCTGGCACGCCACCCGGCAGACGAACGGCATCCGGGTCTATTTCGGGTCCAGTTCCGTGGACCTGGACCCCGGTGAGCATACCTATGTGTTCACGTACTCCTCGGACCGCCAGTTGGGATTCTTCGACGACCATGACGAGCTGTTCTGGAACGCGACGGGCAATGGCTGGGAGTTCCCCATCGAACGTGCCGGGTGCACGGTCGTCCTTCCCGGAACCGCGTGGCAGCAGATCACCGAACTCACGGCTTATACCGGCCCACAGGGCGCAACAGGGACAGACTACGCGATGTCACGGGACGAGGGCGGGAACCCTGTCTTCACGACGACGGTCCCCTTCGCACGCTTCGAAGGACTGAGCGTCGTCGTCGGGTGGCCCAAGGGCTTCGTGGTTCCACCGTCATCGCTCCAGACATTGCTATGGTGGCTGCGGGACAACCGGGGGCTCGGTATCGCCACCCTGGCGACCCTCGGCCTCCTGCTCTACTACCTGCTCACGTGGCTGCGCGTCGGCCGTGATCCCTGGCGCGGGACCATCGTTCCACAGTTTGAACCACCGGAGGGACTCAGCCCTGCGGCAATACGGTATCTCCGGCTCATGGGGCCCGACACCAAGGGACTATCGGCCGCGATAACGGGGCTGGCGGTCAAGGGGGCCCTGGTCATCTCACAGGGCGAGGACGGCTCGTTTGCGGTGGATACGACCGGTACCGTGCCGTCTGGCATCCTCGCCGACGAGACCGAACTCCTGCAGGAGCTGTTCGAAGGCCGCTCAAAGACACGGCTTGTCTTCAGGCAGAGCGCACATGGCCGCGTTCAGGCCATCCGCAAGGCACTCGAGCAGGCTCTGCGAAAGGCGTATGGCAAGGGGTACTTCGTCACGAACGTGCGCTACGCGGCGACGGGCATCGCTCTCTCCGTAGTGGGAATCGTCGCTGCCGGCCTCCTGGGCACGACCCAGCCAGAGAGGATCTTCGGGTTCCTGTTCATGTCGTTCTGGCTGTCGATATGGACGTTCGGAGTCGCAGCGCTGGTTGCCCAGATCGTCGCGTCATGGCGTGGACGTTCGACAGACACGTTGGGAAAGCGGATGCTCAAGCTCCCAGGAGCGCTGGGGCTCACGCTCTTCGCCATACCGTTTCTGCTGGGCGAGCTCTTTGGCGCGATCGCGTTCGTGGTCATAGCAGGGCCGCTGCTCCTGGCGCTGGTCTTCGTGACAGCCGCCATCGATGTGATCTTCTTTCGTCTCCTGCGCGCCTATACGCCGAAGGGACGGGCTCTCCTTGACCAGATCGACGGGTTCCGCCTGTATCTCAGCGTTGCCGAAAAGGACCGCATGAACATGCTTACCCCTGTCGATCACACGCCCGAGACCTTCGAGCGGTACCTGCCTTATGCGCTGGCATTGGACGTCGAGCAGCAGTGGAGCGAGAACTTCGCCGACGTCCTCGAACGCACGGACGCGTCCGGTCAGCTGACGTACCAACCGGTGTGGTTCTCCGGTCAAGCCTTGCAGTCCGCCGGCTTCTCGACACTCGGCTCTTCGCTGTCGGGAGCATTTGCGTCCGCGATCGCAGCTTCCTCGGTGGCTCCAGGAACAAGCTCCGGGTTCAGCAGCGGTGGTGGCGGAGGGGGCGGAGGGGGAGGCGGTTCCGGAGGCGGCGGAGGTGGCGGCGGAGGGGGAGGATGGTAGGCCGTTTTCCGCGCGCCCTGGCGGCTGGCCTGGCTCTTCTGGCTACACTCGCAGTCGTTGGCACCGCCCGTGCGGCTTCGCCCACCGAAGTACGGTCTCTCGTCTCGACCGTCGCCGTGTTTGCAAGCGGGAGTCTCGAGGTGCGGGAGCAACTGACCCTCGTGACGACAGGGGGGAGCATCAGCAGGATCCTTGTGCAGGACGCCCGCGAAGTGCGCGGGGGCGGCCGCGCGACTCCCTCGTGGCGTGTCCAGCGCGCCAGCATCGACGGGAACCCTGTCTCGTGGCGCATGCGGTCTCCGTCCCCCAGCCAACTGATCCTGGATGTCGGAGGCGGGATCGCCCCTGGTCTCCACACACTGGACCTGACGTTCATCACGGACCGGTTCGTCGTGGCCGACGCATCCAGGGCGGACGTCGCCTGGGATGCCACCGGGGCTTGGAATGCTCCTGTGGCGCAAGCTGTCGTCGTCATGATGCCTCCCCCGGGGGCTGAGCGTTCCCTGGCAGGAGCGGGCGCCTCTCTGCAGAATGCCACAGGTCGCATCGGATCCATGCCGGCCATCGTTGGCATGGATGGGGACCTCACTATGCGGGCCGACCGGCCGCTGACTGCGGGCGAGCGCCTTGTCGTCCACGCAGCATGGCCGGGCGGGTTCGTCCACGTCCCGACGGGAAGCATGCGCGTCGATTGGTTCGTGCGCGACTGGGGTGGCGTCGTCATGGGACTTCTCGGGCTTCTCGTTCTGGCAGGCTACTTCCAGTCCGCATGGAACGCGGTCGGCCGTGACCCTCCACAGACAGCAGTCATCGCACGGTTTGACCCGCCAGAAGGCCTGTCTCCTGCTGCCGTGCGCTATATCCGCCGCATGGCGTTCGACGGCACGGGATTCGCGGCCAACCTGCTGGACCTGGGTTCGCGTGGCGTGATGACCGTGACCCAGCAGCTTGGCACGACAGTCCTTCGCCGCACCGGAACGTCTCCGGAGACCCTTCCACCCGACGAGCGCGTCATGGCCGAGTACCTATTCAGCAACAACGGCGGAACCCTGGCCATAACGCAGCGTGCGCAGCCTTCCCTGAAGGCGGCCCAGGCGGCACTCAGGAAGCATCTCGACGCACACTGCCGCACAGAGTACTTTGGACTGCACCGATATGAGACACTCGTCGGCATCGGCATCTCCTTTGTCACGGCAGTCCTGGCCGGGATGGCGCAGGCGACGACGCGTGCCAGCGCGCTGGCGTATCTGTCTCTGCTCGCCTGGCTGTCGGTCTGGTCCGCGGGAGTCGCGTTCCTGTGGTCCTCGCTGGTCAGGACGTGGAAGACACGGCCGGCCACCCATCCGGTCAGGCCCACCTCGTTTCTGGGCGCCCTCACCATCGGCATGGCAGCCAACGAAGAGAAGAAGGCCCAGAGCACCAGCACCTCTATGGCAGTGTGCTTCTCCGGCTTCTGGTTCGTGGGAGCGGGAATGTTCTTCCGTGTAGCGACGGTGCCCGTGGCAGTGCTTGTCGTCGCCATGGCCGTCCTGGACATTGTCTACGGCCGTCTCATGCCCAGCTGGACGCTCCGCGGACGGCAGGCCGTGGATGAAGCGGACGGCTTCGCCCTGTACCTGAAGGTTGCCGAGAAACAGCACATGGACTGGTTGCACCCGCCCGAGAAGACGCCGGAGCTCCTGGAACGCTACCTGCCGTATGCCTTGGCACTGGGCGTCCAGCAAGAGTGGGCAGAGCAGTTCCGCGAAACGGTCGAACGGAGCACGGCATCTGCCGCGACGTAGCGTCGGCGCCTTGTCTTCAACAACACGATGTCGTCTGTGAATCAAGAAGCCAAAGGAGTACACATGAGAACGAGTAGACTGCTGACTCTGGCCACCGTGGTGGCGATCATCCTTCTCCTGTCCGTCCCGGGACTGGCCCTGGCAGAACAGGAGCGCATCACCAGATTCGACAGTGCGATCACGGTCGACCAGGATGGGTCGATGCGGGTCGAGAACACCATCAGGGCCGTCGTGACCGGCGATCAGATCCAGCACGGTATCTACTATGACTTCCCGACCATCTATTCCAATGCCGGGACCGGCGGTCGGCTCGTGATCGACTTCCGCGTCCTGGGCGTGCAGCGGGACGGGCAGAACGAGCCGTACACCGTGGAGAGCCGGGCCAACGGCAAGCGCGTGAAGATCGGAAGCGCCGACACCTTCATCGAGCCCGGTGAACACACCTGGGTTGTGCGGTTCAGCGTGGACCGCGAGCTGGGCTATTTCGCCGACCATGACGAGCTGTACTGGAACGTGACCGGAAGCGGCTGGGTCTTTCCCATCGAGCGTGCGTCCGCGACGGTGACACTCCCCGGAGACGCATCCGCAAAGATCACCGGCCTCAGCGCCTACACGGGTGTCCCCGGCTCGACGACCAGCGCCACGACGACGACACAAGGCACAGACGGCACCCCGACGTTTGTCACGACCTCCGTCCTCAACCCCGGCGAAGGCCTGACCATCGCAGTCGGCTGGCCCAAGGGATATGTGACGCCGCCGAGCGCCACAACGAGGCTAGGCTGGTTCCTGCGCGACAATAGCGCCCTCATCGTCGGTCTCATCGGTCTGCTTGCGGTCTTCCTCTACTACATGACCGTGTGGTACCGGTTTGGCAAGGACCCCGACCGCGGCACGATCTTTGCCCACTTTGCACCGCCGGAAGGGATGTCCCCCGGAGGAGCCCGCTACCTCTCGCATATGGCACATGACAGCAAGACGTTCACCGCGGCCCTCATCGACATGGCGGTCAAGCGCTACGTCAGCATCCATCAGGAGCGCCGCAAGTACTGGATCGAGCGGGACACCGCTCCCGAGACCGTCCTGTCTGACGACGAGCTCGCTCTTGCCGGAGTCCTCCTCGGGTCCAGCGCACGTGCGGACTTCCAGCGGGAGAACGTCGAAGACATCCAGCGCGCCATCATCGCCAACAAGAAGCCTCTGGAAGCCGACTACCAGCCGAGGTTCTTCGTCAGCAACCTCGGACACTTCGTCATTGGCCTCCTTCTCTCGGTGGCCGTAGCCCTGCTCACCGCCTTCCTGTCCTTCTCGGGAACGGCGGCGCAGTTCTTCGCCCCCATAGTCGTCGTCGCAGGCCTCGCCGTCATGGGCGTCGTCTTCGGCGTCGCGCTCAAGTCGTACACCACAGCCGGGCGCAAGCTGATGAACGAGATCGAAGGGTTCAAGCTGTTCCTTTCCGTGACCGAGAAGGACCGCATGAACCTGATGAACCCGCCCGAGCGCACCCCGGAGATGTTCGAGAAGTTCTTGCCCTATGCCCTTGCACTGGATGTGGAGCAGCGCTGGTCCAACCAGTTCGCCAGCGTGTTCGCCCGCATGGCCGCAGAGGGACGACCGTACGCGCCGGTCTGGTACCATGGCATGTACTGGAACCCTGTCAACCCGGCAGCGTTTGCCAGCAGCATCGGAAATGGGTTCAACAACGTCATCAGCGCCTCAGCGGTGGCCCCCGGCAGCAATTCCGGCCTGGGCGGCGGAGGCGGCGGGTTCAGCGGGGGCGGAGGCGGAGGGGGCGGAGGCGGAGGCTGGTAGAGCTTGGCTTCTTGCACGGACTGCCACGCAGGACGGCCCCGGGGTACTCCCCCGGGGCCGTCCTGCGTTCGACGCCTTCAGACCGTCCTGGTCTGCGCCTCGTTCTGAAGCTGCTCGCGGCGCCTGCGGTAGAGGACAATCGGCAGGTCGCCCTGGATGAGCTTCTCACCGCCGTTCAGACTGCTCACGAACGGCCGCTGGGTTTGCACGACACGGCGGTCCTGGTGAGCGATGGTGACATCCGACAGCCCGGTCAGCAAGTCGACCAGCTGCCGGATGACAGGAAGTCTGCCGAAGCTTCGATAGAAGCGCAGATACAGGATACTGTGCTGTTCGTCGACACAGACGAATGCCGCGGTGATGCGGGCGTTCGGCCCCAGGTTGTTCTGCCAGAGGTTGGGGAAGACAAAGGTCAGCTGTGACTCCCGGTCCGGCACCGACATGTCGTCCGGGCGGCGAGGCGTCTGGCCATGGTCTTGCTCATTGTCCACCCATACGCGCAGGATATTGCCATCCAGCCGTGCCACCGGACCGTTGACGACCGTCCGATTCCCCGCACCGATCGTATTGTAGTGAACGAAGGGCAGATGCACCACGTCCAGCTGGTTCTCGATGGCACGCGTGTAGAACGCGTTCCACGGATCGCGCCAGGTGCCATAGATCAGTCTCGTGTCGTCCAGTCCGGGGATGAACGGCAGTTCAGGATACTCCTCGCGCGGTTCGCCCCACCACAGGTAGATGTAGCCATGCGCTTCGCGCACGACGAATGCCTCACCCTGGAAGGCGGCGGGGACCGGAGCGTCCTTGCCGTTCGCCGGGATCACCGTGACATGCCCTCGGCCATCATACTGCAAGCCGTGGAACGGGCACTCCACGCAGTCGCCCTTCACCTTCCCCGCGCTGAGTGCGACCCCCCGATGGATGCAGTGGTCACTCATGCAGGACACCGTGTCCTGGGCATCGCGCCACAGGACGAGGTCCCTGCCCATCCGACGGACACTGAGGAGCGCTCTCCGTTTGACCTCGCGGGATTCGAGGACAACATACCACTGGTTGAGAATCATCGTTCTACCTCCCTTTCATTGCGATCTGTTCGCCTCAGACCAGGGCTCTATGATGCAGTGCCTGAACAGGGGTCGAGATTCATCTCTTCCCGGCCTTCTTCTTCAGTTTCTCTTCAGCGAGCCGAGTATTCTCGGCAACCCTGAACTTGACAATCCTGCTTATCAGGTCGTACGGAAGGGGTTTGTCGACAGGAAACTGCACCGAACCCTTTGCACCCTTGTATTGCGCCAGTTCGCTGCTGAACGCTTCAATTGCGCGCGGAGCCGGATAGAGGCCTATGTGCTTCTGAAAGGCGGCAAAGTAGACCAGATTCCCGTGCAATACGAACGCAGGCATCTGATAGCTTATCTTCTCTTCTGCACCCGGTGCAGCCTTCCTGATGACTTCTCTCAGCGCCCTGAGGATCTCCTGGACTTCAGCCGAAAACCCTGAGATGTACTCGTCGATCGACTTCGGCGCACTTGCCCTGCTGTCCATGACTTCTCCTTTCATCTTCCCGAAGCGATCAGCCTGTCGGCGCGTCGTGGTCCGGGATGAGCCGCTCGACGTCCCTGACGTTGGGGACCAGATAGCCGACGATCCCAACGAGAGCTCCGGCCAGGCCCGCCAACACAAACATCAGCGAAATCCCCGTCCCGTTTCCAGTACCGGTCAGCCAGCCAAACACCGGTGCGAGGCCGCCGCCCGGCATCATCGCGGGTCCGAACACCTTGTCTGCCAGCGGCCCCGAGGCAAGCATCGCGATCGGCGCCGACACCTGCGCGATCATCCTGCGCACGGAGAACACGCGACCTTGAAGTGCAGGAGGAACCTTGGACTGCCAGATGGCCTGGTTGCTGCCATTCAGAATCGTCTCAACCGCCATCATCAGGAAGGAGCCAGCCATCCAGACGGCCAGTGATCGGCCGAGGCCGACGACCAGCACGCCAAGCAGAGACGTCAGCACCATGCCCATGAGCACGCCGTTCACCTTGCGCTTGGGTCCTCCCCATGCCGTGAGCAGGGCCCCGCCGACGACTCCGCCGATCGCGGCAGCAGACTGCGTCGATCCCAATGCCGCTGCGTTGTTGCCCGTCCGCGCCAGGACCAGGGCAGGGAAGATCGTCAAGCATAGGCTGGCGATGAGGTTCGAGCTGAAGAACACCATCTGCAGGTTGAACAGTGGCCGGTGCTGCCAGATGTAGTGGAAGCCAAACATCGATTGCTTGAGCAGGCTCTCGGGATGTTCGGACTCGACAACGGGTGGATTCGGAATCGTCACGATGACCAGCGCTCCCAGCGCCACAACGAACGTGGCGAGATCAATGGCAAAAATGACCCACAGCCGTTCGAAGCCGAGGATCCCGACCAGCGCACCCGCCAGGATAGGCGCTGCGATCCCAGACCCGCTCTCCGCCATCGAGATCATGCCGCTTGCTCTCTGGTACTGCGTCTTCGGGACCATCATGCTGATCGCGGCGCTGTACGCCGGCCACTGGAACGTCTGGAACAGAGCCGACAGCGCCCCCGCTACATAGAGGTGCCACAACTCCAGGTGGCCTGTCAGGAACAGCAGCAGGATGGCAAGCGTCGCCGTCGCAGACGCCAGATCGGACAGCGCCATGGTCCATTTGCGGTTCCAGCGGTCGACAAGCACGCCAGCGATGGGACTCATGATCATCATCGGGGCGAAGTTGAAGAACGCTACCATCGAGAGCGCGGTTGCCAGCCCCGTCGTGCGGTATGCCCACAGCGTGAGCGCGAAACCGCTCATTGCGGTCCCCACCAGCGAGACGACCTGGCCGAACCAGACGATGGTGAAGGCGGTCATCCCCTGCGGCCTGTGCGAAGGAGCACCAATCGTATGTACGTCAGTTCCAGGTGCGTCTTCCATGGGTGCCTCCATTCCTTTGCAGGCATTTTCCTGTAACTACACGGGACACAATCCGATTATAGTAACGGCGGAACACGAGACAACGCCACAGACCTCGAGGAGAACCGCGGACGATATGCACCGGGGGGCACGTCCGGTATCAGCCGGCCGTGCATTCATGCCGTACCAGGAGGTATCACAACCATGCAGGAGACTCTGTTCAGGCAGTACTGTCAGCAGCGGAAGTTCGACGCGGCGACCACTGAGGCGTCAGTCGCCGCCGTGCTGGATCTCGAGCGATACACAACGGCAGCCGGCGCGACATTGGAGACCCTGACGACGGAACGCCTTGCGGACTACCTGGGACAGCTGTCGCTGGCGGGGACTGCCTCGGAGCAAAGACTCATCGCGCTGGCCAGGTATAGCTACGTCACGCGCCGAAACGATCTGTTCGTCCAGCTCGTTCACGTCGCAGAGGCGCCCGGCATCCTTCCGGTATTGCACGAGCGAGCGCAACAGATCATCGGCGAGAAAGCCGCCGAGGAGATCTTCGGTGATGTCGACATGCCCCCGGAGGGGTCGCCGACCGATGCCTACCCGCCCGTCGTCGACAAGATCGTGGAGAGGATGCAGGGCGCTCTTCCGGATGATACGTGCAAGCAGGTACTAGCCGGCAACATGCACCAGATACCGGAAAGCTCCTTCGCAGACATGCGAGACCGATTTCTCAAAGACCCGGACATCGACGCACTTCTTGCGGACCGTCATGCGCGCCTGATGCAGGACCTCGAGGACCACATGAACCAGGGAAAAGCGTGGTACGAGCAGGTGATCACCCCTGAGGTACTGGAGTATGTCCGCAACAATCCCGAGATCCAGAGCGGTGTTCGCGACGGAGACATCATCCACGTTGCGAAGATCCCGTTTGACCCCCAGGCGTATCTCGACGAGAAGGACCCGACCAAGAAGCGGTATGACGCGTGTCACTGTCCGCTGGCCCGCACGTCGATCGTGTCTGGCAGACCAGCCGTCTCACCGCTGTTCTGCTACTGCAGCGCCGGTTTTGAGAAACTCCCCTTCGACGTCATCTTCGGCGAACCGGTCAAGGTCGAGGTCCTGGAGAGCGTCCTTGGCGGCAGTGACCGCTGTCGCTTCGCGATTACCATCCCGGAGAGGTTCCGCAAGAATCCATAATCCAGTTGCAGCGCAGGTGCCTGAACCCGTATGCCGACACAAGAGTGGATTCCCGCCTTCGCGGAGGAGCAACCCTCACAAGCGCCCCTCGCATTGAACTAACATACTCGGGGGCATTGGGAGAAAGTGCTCGGGGGCCTTGAAGACCGCCTCGCATCTTGGACAAAAGGATGCGAGGAACAAAAAGGGCCCGGGGGAATAACGGAACGTGTCGCAGCCGGCGTGTCAGGTCTCGTCCGGAGATTCCTTGTGCCGCCTGTCGAGTTCCTGCTGGATCTGCCGCTGTTCCCAGTCCTTGCCCAGGAACCGCCCGATGCCAAAGACCGAGAGAGCATGCACCGCGAGAGCGATGCCCCATCCGATGAGGGGCCAGACGAACCAGATGATGCCGTCGTTCTTTGCGAGCGTGGCAAGGTTCAGAACGGCAAGGGCGACATTGGCCAGCAGATACATGGCCACGTGGGCGTAGAACCCCTTGACCTCCTGGACCCGGTCCCTCGCCTTCTGGTACTCCTCGAACTCCGTCACCCCAGCGCCTCGCGAGCTGAGGCAAGGACGGCGGCGAAGTGTCCCGTGACCTTGACCTTGCGCCATTCGCGCACGATCTTCCCTTCAGGGTCGATCAGGAAGGTGCTCCGTTCCGTGCCCATGAAATCGTGTCCGGCAAGCCTCTTTCCCTTCCAGACACCAAGGGCTTCGAGCAGGACGTGCCGGGGGTCCGAAAGCAGTGTGAACGTGAGACCATCCTTGGTGGCGAAACGCGTATGTGACGCGACGGAGTCTGCACTGATCCCGAAAACGTGCACGCCGAGCCGAAGAAACTCATCCTGCTGGTCCTGAAAGCCCATCGCCTCCTGCGAGCATCCCGGCGTCATGTCTCTGGGATAGCAGTACAGCACTGTCCAGTGCCCCCGCAGGTGGGAGTCCCGTACCACCTCACCATTCTGATCCTGCAATTCAAAAGGTGGAAGCGTATCACCGACTGTCTTCACGTGTACCTCCTGATCAAGAGTGCCCTCAGTATATCGCACAACAGTCACACATCACTTCTTCAGTGACAGGAGATGCGCCAGCTCGGCGGCCGCCTGTGTCAGCAGTGCCCGCCCGTTCTCCATGGCCTCGCGTTCACTCATGGGGCGGTCAAGGATCGTGACAAACACGTCAATGCCGGCCTCGCGGACCTGCGCCCGATCGCGCACGGCCCCGGCGATAGCCACCGTCAATCCCCCCGGCGAAACCTTGCGGAAACGCTGCGCCACACGGACCGGAGCCTTGCCGTACACCGTCTGGGCATCGATGCGTCCCTCCCCCGTCACGAGCACGGCGCATCCGACAGCCCGGGCGTCGAAATCCTCCAGGTCCATGAAGAGTTCGGCGCCTGGCTCCAGGCGGCCGCCCAGCCACGCCACGGCTGCGCCGCCGACGCCGCCGGCTGCGCCCGCCCCTGGCATATCGTGTATCCGTACGCCCGTCGTCTGGAGCGTGATGTCGGCCAGCCGTTCCAGGCCCTTCTCCAGCACTGTCACCATGTCGGCCGTGGCTCCCTTCTGCGGACCGAACACCGCAGCTGCCCCTGTCGGGCCGAGCAGAGGATTGATCACGTCGCTGGCGACGACGAATTTCGTCTGCTTCATAGGCGAGTTTGCCACGATACGAACCAGCCGGGACAATCCGTCACCGCCCCGCCATGAGGCATTCCCGGCCTCGTCCGTGATGCTGAAACCCAGCGCGGCCAGCATGCCGAGCCCGCCGTCCACGGTGGCAGAGCCGCCGATGCCCAGGATGATACGGTCCGCACCGTGCTCCAGCGCATGTCTAATGAGCAGGCCCGTCCCCCACGTGGTTGTCAGCATGGGATTCCGTTCCTCCGCGGAAATCAGCGCCCATCCGGACGCCTTTGCCATCTCAATGACCGCCGTCTGGCCAAGCCACGCCACGGGCGCCTCGATGGGGCGCATCAGGGGATCGAACGTGCTCACGAATTCGACGCGTCCGCCCACGGCTGCCGCAACGTCGGTGGTCCCGTCGCCGCCGTCGGCAAGATAGACCTTCTCGACCTGAAACCCAGCCCCCTCGAACGCCGTCGCCACCGCATCGGTGGCGGCCTTCGTGGAGATGCTTCCCTTGAACGCATTCATGCTGACAAGGACCTTCGCCATGGTAACCTCCTTTGTGCCTGCTCAGTACATGGCAAGCGACAAGGCAAGCACACCTGCGACCATCGACCCGACGGTGATGTTGCTCCGGGCGGATATGTCCATTGTAGCAACGGGCCTGGAGAATGCCATACCGAAAAGGACTTGACAATGCCGAGGGCCCGAAGAGAATACTTTACGATTGGCCAAAGCCGGTGTAGTTGGCAGAGGCTAGAGATAGCAGAAGCGAGGAGATGTCACATGGTGATCGAACTGAACAAGGCAGGGCGCAAGTACCACATGGGGCAAGGCGAGTTCTGGGCACTGAAGGATGTCACACTGAGTGTCCCTGAAGGCCAGCTCGTGACCATCCTGGGCCCCTCCGGCTCCGGCAAGTCGACGCTCTTGAACATCATGGGCGGTATCGACCGCGCCGACGCCGGTAGCGTCCGGGTCGCCGGGGTCGACCTCTCGCACGCATCGGAACGCGATCTCACGCAGTTCCGGCGCGACACCGTTGGCTTTGTGTTCCAGTTCTTCAACCTCATTCCCAACCTGACCGTCCGCGAGAACGTCGAAGTGACGGCAGACATCGCAAAGAAACCCCTGTCCATCGACGATGTTCTTGAGGCAGTCGCACTGTCTCCCATGGCAGGCCGCTTTCCTTCGGAGCTGTCAGGTGGTGAGCAACAGCGCGTGTCACTTGCCCGGGCGGTCGTGAAGAATCCTGCCCTGCTTCTTGCCGACGAGCCGACGGGATCGCTCGACTTCGTCACATCGCGCGACATCCTGCGACTCCTGGTACAGATCAACGAGACCTACCACACGACTATCGTGCTGGTCACACACAATGCCGCCATCGCGGACATGACGGACCGCCTCATCCGGCTTCGCAGTGGCGAGATCGAGGAGGACCGCATGGTCGGTCGCCTCATCAAGGCAGAGGAAGTGACGTGGTGAAGGTTCTTGCCAGGCGTCTTCCTCGCACGATCCGGTCCAACCAGTGGCTCGTCTATGGCAGCGTCACCCTCGTCATGCTCGCCAGCATGCTGTATGCCTCCCTCAACGCCCTGCTCGTGGACATAGGCGAGAGCAGGACACAGTTTGAGAACCAGTCCCGGGTCGAGTCCGCTACCTTCCTGCCTCAAGGATCGTTCGCAGATCTGTCTGCCTTCGAACGCGACCACGGGTTCGTCATTGAGCCCCGCCGCGAAGCCGACACAGCGCTCGACGGTGGTCTGACGCTCCGTGTCTTCGAGGCGACGGCGCGCGTGAACATCCCTGTCGTCACCGAAGGTCGCGAACTCCAGGCAGACAACGAGATGCTGCTTGGGCAGACGGTCGCCCTGGCACTCAAGGTCCCCCTGGGAACCACACTCACACTGTTTGGACGTTCGTTTACGGTCGTAGGATTTGCCGCGGTCCCAGACTACATGTATCCTATCCGCACCACCGACGACGCCGGTATCATGCTTGATCCCAAGGCGTTTGGCATTGCCGTCGTCACTCCTGCTGGGATGGATGGTGTGGCGCCAGACGCGCTGGTAACCTGGCACATCAGGACGGTCGACGGGACGACGGTCTCCGCTCGAAAGGCATTGGCCGAGACAGTCGGGTTGACGTATTGGCAGGACATCGCGGCCAATCCTCGGTACACCCTGGCCACGGCAAAGATCGAGGGAGCGGCCTCAGTCTCCACCACGATGCCCCTGGTCATCCTCCTTCTGACGTCGCTGCTGCTCGCCGCAGCACAAGGCCGCATGGTGCGCATGCAGCGTCCCCAGCTGGGAACTCTCAAGGCCCTGGGCTACTCGACGCAAGAACTCGTGCTACACGAATTGGGCCTCCCGGCACTCATCGCACTCGCCGGGTCGACACTGGGGGTCCTGACTTCAATTGTCACGATGCGTCCGATGCTCAACTACATGGCCAGCTACTTCAGTATTCCATCCTACGTGACGACAGTCCCATGGAGCGCTGCACTCGTCGCTGTCGCCGCTCCCGTGTTCTTCATGGTCCCGGCCGTCGCTCTGGTCGCTTCCCGTCTTCTGCGTCAGACACCGATCAAGCTCATGCAGACGACGGCCATCAGCAGTCGAATCGGCTGGTTCGAGAGGTCCCTCCACCTTTCTCGGGGGTCCTTTCAGAACCGGTTTGCGTTGAGGGCAGCCGTTCGAGGTCTGACTCGATTGACGCTGCTGATGCTCGGTGCCATGCTTGCAGGCTACTTCCTCCTGTTCGGAGGGGCTATGCGCGATTCGATGGACACTCTGGTGCGTGGCGCCTTTCAAGATCTGCGATACAACTACACGTACCTGCTGACGGCACCACAGCTCGAGAACCCATGGGGCGGAGAAACACTCACGATTGCGCCGTTCACGACGACAGACGAACAGCTGACGTTCCAGGTTATGGGGCTCTCGCGGGCGTCCACACTCTTCGTCCCTCGTGACAGCGCAGGCCAGGCGATCCCCGTCGACCGGGTCATCGTCACACGCGCGCTTGCGCACAAACTCAACCTGCGGCTCGGCGACACGTGGACGATGCAGCAGTCGGCCACCGGGCAAGAACTCACGCTGACGGTGGGCGCGATGGCCGAACTGTACACGACCTCAGCCGTCATCATGCCCCAACAGCAGTTGAACACCATCCTTGGTACGCCACCCGACGGCTTCAACGCCCTGCTCAGTACGACCAGCCTGCAGATACCTGCCCAGAAGGTATTGATGATGCTGTCCATGGCACAGAGCCGTGCTGCTTTCGACTCTGTGATCGAACCACTCTGGATCGGCCTCGGGTTCGTCGCCCTTTTCGCCGTCTTCATCGCCCTCATGGCTCTCTCGGTCGTCACGACCCTGACGGTTGAAGAGGAACGCGTCACGATTTCGCTGCTCAAGGTCGTCGGATACCGGGCAGAGGAGCTGAACAGGATGGTCCTCGGGTCGGGGATCGTCGTCGTCGCTGTCGGCTTCGGCCTCAGCATCCCGGTGCTCCTGACCTCTCTTGGGAAGTTGCTCACGAAGACAACGAGCGGCATCAGCTTCAGCCTTCCCATACGACTGTCACCGTTGTCGATCGTGGTCTGCGCGGTCATCATGCTGGCCACTTACCTGTTCTCCCTGAGAGCCGCACGCCGCAAGGTACTTAGTGTTCAGATGGCCGTCAGCCTCAAGGCGGCCCGAGAGTAGTCCTCTTGAGGTCAGCTGGCTGACAGGCCAGCGTGGTACGTTCGCCAAGTGCGGTTCTCCGGGGGCCGCAACGACGAGGCTGGATTCCCGCATGCGCCGAAAGCACCCCTCACCTTGAACCAAAGGGCTCGGGGGAATGACGGATGAGATTGCGACGGATGCAATGCGGCCTTCACGATTGGCGATGATGCCGCCTGCGGAGCGGGCATTCATCCCGATCGCCATCCCTCGCCGCCACCATCTTGACGCCGCCGGGCTTTGGCCTTAGGATTGTCATGTTCCTGACAGGTCGCCTGCCAGTCACTGCACAACCGCAGCTGGACGTAGGGCTTGCCAGAGTCAATCCTTATCAAGGTCGGGAACCCACCACACCATTTGCATGGAGGTTTCTGTCATGACAAGTACACCAAATACGGAACAACCACAGGGTCTGACGACCGCAGAAGCGCAACAGCGACTCAAGGACGAAGGGCTCAACGAGCTGCCCAGTGCGAGCAGACACGGATGGGTTCACATCCTGCTCGAGGTCGTCAAGGAACCGATGCTCCTTCTGCTCCTCGCGTGCGGGTCCCTGTACCTGCTGCTGGGCGACCGTGAAGAAGCCCTGATGCTCCTGGGGTTCGTCGTTGTCGTCATCGGCATCACCTACTATCAGGAGAAGAGGACCGAGAACGCACTGGACGCCCTGCGCGACTTGTCCAGTCCACGCGCCCTGGTCAGGCGTGACGGTGAGTGGGTCCGCATCGCCGGCCGCGACGTCGCTCGCGGTGACGTCATGATGCTGTCCGAGGGGGACCGCGTCCCAGCGGATGCCGTCCTTCTCTCCTGCACCAACCTGCACGCGGACGAGTCATTGCTCACTGGCGAGTCCGTCCCCGTTCGCAAGGCAGAGTGGGACGGCAATTCCGAAATGGGACGTCCGGGGGGCGACGACCTTCCGACCGTTTACTCCGGCACACTCATCGTCTCCGGACAGGGTGTAGCCGAAGTGCGGGGAACCGGGCTCCGGACTGAGATCGGCAAGATCGGCAAAGCCCTTCAGACTCTGGATACTGAGAAGCCACCCCTGCAGAAGGAGATTACGCGCCTCGTCCGCAACATGGCCCTGGTCGGCGTCGGCATGTGTGTCATCGTCACGGTCGTTTTCAGTCTCACCAATGGCAACAATCCCCTCGCCTGGCAGCGAGGGTTCCTGTCCGGCCTCGCCATGGCCATGGGCGTCCTGCCGGAGGAGTTTCCCGTCGTCCTGACCATCTTCATGGCGATGGGCGCCTGGCGCATGTCTCAGAACCAGGTCCTGACGCGCCGGATGCCGGCCATCGAGACACTGGGGTCTGCCACCGTCCTGTGCGTCGACAAGACGGGGACACTGACCATGAACAAGATGACCGTCCGCAAGCTGGCGGCGGGCGGCGAGTACTTCCACATCCCCGCTGCGGGACTGCCCGGGGTCCTTCCCGAACCGTTTCATGAGCTGGTCGAGTACTCGATCCTGGCCTGTGAAGCCGACCCCTTTGACCCCATGGAACGTGCCATCCTGGACATGGGCCAGGGTGCCCTCAAGGGGACTGAGCACCTGCACGAAGACTGGCAATTCCAGCGTGAGTATCCGCTCTCGCGCCAGCTGCTGGCCCTGTCGCACGCCTGGCAGATGCACTCCGGCGACCGCAGTGTAGCCGCCAAAGGTGCACCAGAAGCGATTCTCGATCTGTGTCACATGCCAGAAGGACAGCAGCAACTGGTCATGAAGCAGGTCCTGGACATGGCAAACGACGGCCTGCGGGTCCTGGGTGTTGCCCGCGCCTCCTGCGACAGCGCGGACCTCCCAGACAACCAGCACGACTTCGACTTCGCATTCATCGGGCTCATCGGGCTCGCCGACCCCATCCGCGCGACCGTGCCCGCGGCCGTCGCCCAGTGCCACCGCGCAGGCGTACGCGTCGTCATGATCACGGGCGACTATCCTGGCACGGCACAATCCATCGCGCGCGAAATCGGCCTGCAGTACCCTGATCGCATCGTCACCGGGTCAGAGCTCGAAGCAATGTCCGAAGAGGAAGTCAGCAGGAAGATTCGCGACATCAGCGTGTTCGCTCGTATGGTCCCTGAACAGAAGCTCCGCCTGGTCCAGGCCCTGAAAGCAAACGGCGAGATCGTGGCCATGACCGGCGACGGTGTCAACGACGCGCCTGCTCTCAAGAACGCCCATATCGGCATCGCCATGGGCGAACGGGGGACCGACGTCGCCCGCGAGTCCGCTGCCATCGTTCTCCTCAAGGATGACTTCAACAGCATCGTCGCAGCAGTGCGCATGGGTCGCCGCATCTTCGACAACATCCGCAAGGCCATGGGCTACATTCTCGCCGTCCACGTCCCGATCGCGGGCCTGTGCCTGATCCCTGTGCTGTTGCGTTGGCCCCTCATCCTTCATCCGGTGCACATCGTGTTCCTTGAACTCATCATCGACCCGACATGTTCCATCATCTTCGAGGGAGAACCGGAGGAGGCCAACATCATGGACCGGCCACCGCGGGACCCTTCCAAGCCGACGTTCAGCAGCAAACTGGTGCTCACGAGCCTTCTGCAGGGGTTCGGCATCCTAGTCGCCGTCCTGATCGTGTTCGCACTGGGCTTCTACGAACGCGGTCTGAGAGAGAACGACGCGCGTGGTTTGGCATTCACCACGCTGATCTTTGCCAACGTAGCACTAATCCTGACCAACAGATCCTGGACACGCAGCATCATCCACTCCCTGCGCACGCCCAACAAGTCGCTGTGGTGGGTCATCGCCGGAGCGCTCGGCCTGCTGGCCGTCGCCCTGTATATCCCATTTGCCTCGCGCCTCTTCAAGATGGCGGCGCAGCACCCGGTCGACATCCTCATCTCAGCAGCGGTCGGCATCAGTACAATCCTCTGGTTCGAACTCTTCAAGGTGCTGAGACCCAAAGCACTGGCGTAGCGGCATCCAGGACGAACGGCGCACTGATGGGCAGAAGCTGACACTCCTGCCCATCTTCCATTGTGAAGCGTTCTCGGTACGGAACCATCGTCCCATGCGTACTATACGTGACAAAGGACAGGCATGTCGGTTTCCAGGAGCCCGAGCTATGCAACTGCGCCACGAACTCAAGCACTTCGTCAATGCCGCCGACTACGGAGCCATGCACAACCGTCTCCAATACATCCTCCGGCACGACGATCATGCAGGACCCGACGGTCGATACACGATCCGCAGTCTCTACTTCGACAACGCAGACGACAGGGCCTTGCTCGAGAAAATCAATGGGCTGAATCGCCGTACCAAGTTCCGCGTCCGCTTCTACAACAGCGACTCGTCGTTCATACGCCTCGAGAAGAAGACACGCATCGATGGGCTGAGCTCCAAGGAGAGCACTCCCATCGCGAGGGATCAATGCAACGCACTTCTAGCCGGTGACACCGGCTTCCTCCGGTCATCAGTCCAGCCCCTGTTTGTCGAGTTGTACACGAGGATGGCCGGGGATCTGCTCCGCCCGAAGACCATCGTCGACTACGTGCGTGAGGCATATGTCTACGGACCCGGCAACGTTCGGGTGACGTTTGACACATCGATGCGCACCGGACTTGCGTCGACGGACCTGTTCAGCTCTGACGTGCCGACGGTGGAAGCACTCAGCGGGAGCTTCGTCATCATGGAGGTCAAATACGACGCATTCCTCCCCGACATCGTAGCTGACGCAGTGCAGACTGACGCGAGGGGGGCATGCGCGATTTCCAAGTACGCACTATGCAGGCTGTACGGCCAGTAGCGAACCATATCCGACACCCGGGGAGAGTAGTTCAATGAGCACAACGACATTCACGTTCGCAGACATCTTCAAGTCAGGGTTCCTCGACAAGCTGACATCCGTATCCCTGCTGGACATGGTCATTGCCATGGCCCTCGCCTTTGCACTCGGGCTGTTCATCCTGCTGGTCTACCGCAAGACATTCAAGGGCGTCATGTACTCCGAGACCTTTGGCATATCCCTGATGGCGCTCACCCTCATCACGACGCTCATCATCCTCGCGGTCACGTCCAATGTCATCCTGTCACTGGGTATGGTCGGCGCTCTCTCCATCGTCCGGTTCCGCAGTGCCATCAAGGAGCCACTGGACATTGCCTTCCTGTTCTGGGCGATCAGCGCCGGTATTGTGACTGGCGCAGGGTTGTTGCCTCTGGCCGTCATCGGGTCGTTGTTCATCGGCATCGTCCTTGTCATCTTCGCCAATCGCAAGACGGGCGATACGCCGTACATCGTCGTTCTTTCCTGTGCCGATGAAACCAGCGAGCAGGCAAGCATCGAACTTATCCGCCAGCATGTCAAGAAGTACGCCATCAAGTCGAAGACCGTCTCACCACACGCTGGGATCGAGCTCACCGTCGAGGTCCGCCTCAAGGATGCTGCAACGTCGTTCGTCAACGGACTCTCGCAAGTGGCAGGTGTGGGTAACGTCGCCCTGGTCAGCTACAACGGCGAGTACGTCGGGTGATGCGCCACTCAGCGCCTGAGGCATAGCCCATGCACCGCGTGCAACGTGAAGCTTCAGCCGTCATTCTTGTTGCTCTCCTCGTGACAGCCCTTCTTGTACCGCTCAGTTCACTGAAAGGGGCGGCGATCTGGATGGACTCGACACCTGCGACAGCCTACGTGACCAACGTGTTCGACGACACGAGGGTTGCAACCGTCAGTATCGACATGAGCGCCAGTGACTGGCAGTGGCTGCTCGACAACGCGACCCAGGAGGAGTTCCGCAGCTGCGACATCACCATAGGCGGCAAGACATACAAGAGCGTGGGCATGCGTCCCAAGGGCAACTCGAGCCTTGCCCGGGTCGCCGGCAGCACGTCTGACCGGTTCAGCTTCAAGATCAAGTTCGACGAGTACATCCCGGGTCAGACATGCTACGGTCTGCAGGCTCTGGTGTTCAACAACGTCATGGATGATGCCACGTACATGAAAGAATACCTCTCGTACAAGCTGTTCAGAGACATGGGCATAGCGACGCCCGCCTTCTCCTACGCCTCCATCGCCGTCAACGGCAAGCCCTGGGGGCTGTACCTCATGGTCGAGGTCATCGACTCCAGTTTCGTTCAGCGCAACTATGGAACAACGTCGGGCAACCTGTACAAGCCCGAGAGCGTCGACGTCGGCGCGCGAGGCAAGTTCGTGGCCGACCTGGCGGACGATCAAGCAGCAGACCGGGGCGCAGCACGGGCGCAGGGCGGTGGCATGCGAGGCGCCGGAGGGACCAACCTGGTCTATACGAGCGATGCGATCTCCGACTACAGCGTCCTGCGCGACAGCGCCGTGCTGTCCACGACGGACGACGAGGACTTTCTGAAACTCATTGCCATGATGAAGGCGCTGAAGGACGGCACCGGCATCGAGGAGACACTCGACGTGGATGAGGTTCTGCGGTATTTCGCCGTGAACACCTTCCTGGTCAACCTCGACAGCTACGCCAGCAGCCTCAAGCACAATTACTACCTGTACGAGCAGGACGGTGTCTTCCAGATCCTGCCCTGGGACCTCAACCTCTCGTTCGCCGGTTTCCAGGCGGGGAGTGCCGCCAGCGCCATCAACTCTCCCATCGACACGCCCGTATCCGACACGCTGGACAACAGTCCCCTCATCGCAAGCCTCCTGGCCGTGGATGAGTACAAGGAACTCTACCACTCGTATCTGCGGCAGCTCGTGGCACAGGAGATCACAAACGGCGCCTTCGAGGCCGAGGTGGCCAGAGTCGATGCCCTCATCGCGGGGGCCGTCAAGTCCGACGCCACTGCGTTTGTAACCTATGAGCAGTACCAGGCATCGCTGCCCGTACTCGTCCAGTTCGCGCAGGACAGGTCATCCAGCATCATGGCACAGCTCGCCGGTAAGCAGCCGAACACGACCACCGGCACCCTCGCCACCTCCGTCAACCTGGCCGCGCTCGGCAGTCAGGCCGGCGGAGGCAACATGGGAGCCCCCGGTCAGGCAGGCGCAGCACCCAATGCCGCCGGTCAACCTGATGATGTGGCACCTGCCGGCGGTGTCTTCGGTGGTGCGCAGGCAGACCGCACTCTCATGCAACAAGCCTTGGCTATCATCCGTGCCGCGGACGGCAGCGAGTTGACGGACGAGCAGACCGCTCAACTCGCTGGGCTGGGCCTGGACGCGGCCACCATCGAGCGACTTCAGCAGAGGCCCAGTGCCGGACAGCGTCCCAGCGTGCCAGCCGACCCTACACGGGCAGTTCCGGGGAGCATGGCTCAAAGCGCGTCCGACTCCGTTCTGCCACTCCTTGCGGTCACAGGCGCCGGCCTGCTCCTCCTTGTCGCAGGTATCGTGTTTGTTGCCAGGTTCAGGAACAGACGCTACCTCCTGCCGGCATAGCCCGGCTGCTGCAGTTCACCCTGCGCCAGGCAGCGCCCAGTCCCAAGGCCTGTGCAGGTTTCAGAGTTGCATCACAGGTCCGATTGACCACACTAGTAGAAGAGGCTGGGTTCCAGAGTCGGCGTCGTGTCCCGGCCACGGAGGCTACCATGGAGACGACAGCACTTGCAGCACTTGCCAGGCGGGTCCGCTACGACATCCTGCACGTGTCGACGGAAGCAGGGTCCGGCCATCCGACGACTTCGCTGTCGGCGACCGACCTGTTGACCGGCCTGTTCTTCGGCGGCACGTTCCGATTCGATCTGGACCACCCACAGAACCCCTGCAACGACCGCATCATCTTCTCCAAGGGACATGCCTCGCCGCTCTTCTACGCGTTGTATGCGGCAGCCGGCGTCCTGTCGCAGGAGGACCTGCTCACCTATCGCAGGATGGGTTCACCCCTCGAAGGACACCCGACCCCGCGCTTCGCCTATGCGGAAGCGGCAACCGGGTCACTCGGCCAGGGACTGGGCATCGGCGTCGGCATCGCCATGAACGGCCGATACCTCGACAAGCTACCGTACACCACCTACGTGCTTATGGGCGACAGCGAGGTCGCCGAGGGCTCGGTATGGGAAGCCGCCGAACTGGCGTCACAGTACCAGCTGGACAACCTCGTGGGCATCCTGGACGTCAACCGGCTGGGCCAGCGTGGTGAAACCATGCTGGGCTGGGACCTGGAAACCTATGAGGCCCGGTTTGCAGCATTCGGCTGGCACACGATCGTCCTCGATGACGGGCACGACATCGACGCGGTCCAGGCAGCCTATGGTGAGATTGATCACGCGTGCGGCCGCCCCACGGTCCTCATTGCCCGGACAGTCAAGGGCAAGGGTGTCTCGTTCCTCGAGAACCGGGACGGATGGCATGGCAAGACACTGAAGCGCGAGGAGTTCGACCGCGCGGTCCTCGAGCTGGGACCGGTCGACCTGAACCTCCGTGGAACGATCGAAAAGCCCGTCGAAGCCACGCCAGCGGTGTGGGCTGCGGTGCCAGTCGACCAGCCGGCGAGCGCCAAGGCGCTGTCGACGCGTGAAGCGTACGGGCGTGCCCTGGTGGATATCGCGCCGACACACCTCGACATGGTGGTGCTGGACGCCGAGGTCAGCAACTCGACGTTTGCCGCCACCTTCCGCAGCGCCTATCCTGAACGGTTCTTCGAGATGTACATCGCTGAGCAGAACATGGTCTCTGCGGCGCTGGGATTCAGCACCCGGGGCAAGACACCCTTTGTCTCGACATTTGCAGCATTCTTCTCCCGCGCATTCGACCAGATTCGCATGGCACAGTACGCCATGGACCGAGCCAACATCAAGTTCATTGGCTCTCACGTCGGCGTCGCGATCGGGCCGGACGGTCCCTCACAGATGGGCCTGGAGGACATCGCCATGTTCCGCACACTGGTCGGCAGCGTCGTGCTCTACCCAGCCGACGACACCGCTGCAGCGGCGCTCGTCCGGCAAATGGCCGATCACCACGGTATCTGCTACATGCGGACGACCCGGCAGGACCTGCCCCGCCTCTACGAGACTGGGGAGGAGTTCCCCATCGGCGGCAGCAAGACCCTCCGTCACAGTGACGACGATCGCGTAACGCTGGTCAGTGCCGGGATCACCCTCCACGAAGCTCTCACGGCGGCAGACGCGCTCGCTGCCGGGGGCATTCATGCCCGGGTGGTCGACCTCTACAGTGTCAAGCCGCTCGACATGGCGACGCTGCACAAGGCAGCGGCCGAGACCGCAGCTGTCATCACCGTCGAGGACCATTACGCCGAGGGCGGCATCGGCGAAGCCGTGGCTGCAGCGCTGTCGGACGTCGCGACGCCGGTGTTCTCGCTCTCGGTGTGCAAGCTGCCGATGAGCGGCAAGCCGGAGGAACTGCTGGCCTACGAAGGCATCGACGCCGCGGCTATCGTCCGCAGAGTGCGCGAGCTGTAACGGCCGTCCGCTGTTCTGGTGTCAGGCGCCTGATTCGGCGTCTGGCACCAGATCGCCGCGCAGCAAGTCCATATAGAGGATGTCGACACGCTTCCCGTCGCGGGAGCTCGCCTCGCGCAGACACCCGGCGTCCTTGAAGCCCACCTTGTGGTACGAAGCGACGGCGCTCGGGTTGCAGGCGAGCACTGTCAGGAAGATCGTGTGCAGTTCCAGCATGTCGAACCCCACAGTGCACAGGAGACGCATCGCTTCCGTGCCGTACCCGTGACCACGGTACTTCTCGTCCCCGATGAGGATGCTCGCTTCACCCCTCCCCACGATGAGGTTGAGGTTCTTGAGTGCGCATCGCCCGACGATGTCCCCGGTCGACATCAGATGAATGCCGAACCGTCGGACGTCGTCCGCCACAGCGGACTTGTCATATGAGGCCTCCATCGCTTCGAGGCTGGGAGCTCTGCCGTATCCTTGCGTCAGGCGCGTCACTTCACGATCGTTGGCCCATTTCCAATAGAGCAGAACGTTCTCGCGCCGTTCAGGTGCCAAGAAGACGTGTCTCGCTTCGATCACATGTGGCAGGATGTCCATGACCCCTCTCCTCTCTTGTACGTCTCGCTGTTCGACTGCGGTCGTCTCAATAGCCCGGGTCTTCCGCGAGCCGCGCGCGGTACACGGCCTTGGCCTGATACATGCGCTTGTCTGCGAGCTGGACCAGGTCCCCCCCGTCGGAGTCGCCCTGAACCGTGGCAATCCCCACGGAACAGTGCACTGCCCCCATTGCCGTCAGGACTTGCGCCCCGACGCACGTGCGCAGCCGCTCAAGCAGAAGCTCGGTCTCCCGCCGTGAGGTCTCTGGCAGGACGAGAAGGAACTCGTCTCCTCCATACCGAATCACCTTGTCGATGATGCGAAGTGACTTTCGCAGCACTGCGACCAGCGTCTCGAGGACCCGGTCACCTTCTGCGTGCCCCAGCCGGTCGTTGATGGACTTGAACTCGTCGACGTCCAGCATGACAAACGATAAGTCGTGAGCATGCCGCCGGGCCCGTTCCAGTTCCTCCGCAATGATGCCGTCCATGGCACGACGGTTGTGCGCTCCCGTAAGGCCGTCCAGAAGGGCCTGTTCACGCAGGAGCTGCTTGATCTGCATACTTGCCAGCATCAGACCGACACCGGCCGCCAGCGGTGTCAGGTTACGGATGTCCTCGCGGGAGAACGCGCCGGCCTTCTTGCTTTCGAGGTTCAGGACACCGATGACCTTGCCTCCGGCCATCAATGGAAGAGCCAAGTCGGAGCGCCCACCTGGGACGGCGTGCAGGTAGAACGAGCAGGTACGCGCATCGGCAACGTTGACAGTACGCCGTAGACGGAACGCCCGAACGGCCACGCCTATACGATCGTGGACAGAATGTACAAGCCCGTCGTAGTCGCTCGTATAGCCCTTCTGCGCCCGCAGGATGAGGCACTCTGTCTCGTCGTCGTACAGGAAGAGCGCGACATACTGGTAGCCAAGACGCCGCGCGATGCGCTTGACGACTGCGTTCATGAATTCCACCGCGCTTGCCGCACGATGGCCGTCGAGTGTCGTCTCGTGCAGGAGGGACAGGAACTTCTCGCGGTTCGCGGACTGCTGTTCCTTCAGGTACCGGGCAATAATCAGGCTGATAAGGTGAATCAGGGGTCGCAGGGCGTCAATATCCTCGGGCTTCAGCCTTCGGCGTGACGTCTGCACGTTGATGATACTGACCACGCGCCGGTCAAGGACGATTGGAAAGCCGACATAGCTGACAATCTCACTGGTCGACCTCCTCCAGTCCGGATACGCCCCGACATCCTCAATGAAGCACGTTTCGCGCCCGCGAATGATATCCATGATGTTCTGCGGCAAACTCCGGTTGAAGCTGACCTCGACCTTGCGAAGCACACTCCACGGGACGCCGTTGGCCGCGTCGAAGTGCACCCGAGACTCGATGTCGATGCCCATGACCGTCACCGAGGCGGATGGTATCGACTCGGCGATAAGGTCCACGGCCCGCTGGACAGCCTTTCGCGGCGTCGTCTCCAGCAGGATGCGCTCCAGCTCATCGGTTCGAATCAGCGCGGTATTCTTCATAATTGAATCCATTGTACTTGCTCCCGGTCCCACTGCAACAACCTCGCCCAGTTGTCTGACGAGACCGCGGAGCTACTTGAGTGTGACCCCTTCTGAAGACGAGGACCGCTCGCGGGCAGCCTTGATCGTTCTGACAGCCACGATCCCTATCGCACGCACGGTTGCCTCCGCCCTGATGTCGGCCTCGCGGGCTTTGCGGATGAAGCGCGGGACCACGTCCACGACCTTTGCCGCTCGACGGGAGGCGCTGGAGGCCTTGTCGGCAAGATGGTCGAACTGCGCTTCAGCAGACTGGACAGCTTCGGAGACCTTGGCAATCTCGGCGCTGGCGGCGGCCAGCTGTTCCTGCATCTCGGCCACCTTGGGGGCAACCTGACGCGCCACGCTTGCTACCTTGACAGCCATGAAGACAAAGGCTCCCGCAACGCACAGCGATGAGCCGCCAATCAATATGACGAGTACCCACAAGGGGTCCATGTGCTACCTCCTCAGCGCCAATCGGCGCGGTTCACAGTATAGCGCAGTATGCGACCCGTGTCACAGCCCGAGTTGCATCATCTGAGTTCAGTATCTTGTCGTCCCCGCCAAGGAAGGGACCATGCGCCGTGACAGCACCGGATTCCCGCATACGCCGCGAAAGCACCCTTCAGGAGCGCCCCTCACATTGGACTAACATGCTCGGGGGGAATGACGGCATTGCCGGACGGCACGGTACCACCACACACGCATTCACACTGATTCTGCTGCCTCCGCTCTTGAAATATCGGTTCACTGTGGCACCATGTGATGGGAACAAGACAAGTATTGCCAAGGAGAAGACGATCGTGCGACGTGGCAGTGTCAGACGTGTACCAGAAGCAGTCTCACTACCTGGGTCGACGCTTGGGCTGGACATGATGCAGGAGATTCGACGCGCGAGCCGCGGTCTGGCATTTGCTCTCGCGGGCTACGTCGCCATCTTTGTCGTCCAGCTGACCAGCTACTTCATCACCCACATGCTGGCCCTCCTCGCACAGGCGTTTGCGACGCTCGCCAACGCCGTAGTCGCCCTCGTCGTCCTCCTCGCCCTGGCCTGGTCGCAGAAGCCGGTCGACATGTACCTGAAATGGAGGAGGGGCCGCAGGCGCAACGCTGTCGCGCTCATCTCGGCGACCTTCATCATCCTGTTCCTGTGCGTTGGGACCCTCTGGAAGGGCCTGGCGACGCTGATCCGTGGCGGAGCGTTCAGGACTGTCAACCCTGCCCTCGCCATCGCAGTGCTCGCGGTTGGCATGCTGCTGGTTACCTTCCCTGTATTCGACATCGTCCAAAGCGCGAGAGAAGGCTCGTCGATACGTCTGCGTCTCCTCTCGCTCATCAAGGACGAGGCCTGCTATGCCGTCGGCATCGTGGGTATCGCCCTCGCAGCGGCGGGTCACACTTGGGCAGACCCTGTCGCGTCGTTGCTGATCGGAGCGGCAATGAGCATCGGTGCGGCTCTGCTGATCCGCGACTGCATCCTGCTGCTCAGGAGCCGTCCCGCCCGACCCTCGACCGCCGGCTGACGGCAGTTCTCTCCACAACTCGCATCTCCCGCGTCCCGCCCATCGTCTTCGTCGCCTGCACGCTCTGGTCGCACTGACGACGTAGAGAGCTCCTCACCCGTCATCCTGACTCGTATGAGAGTCACTCCAGGATCGTGATGTTCTTTCAAGATTAGCAGTCTTGTCATGAGACTGCTAACGCATATACCATTGAGTGTTGCCAGAAGTCCCGAACCGCAGCCGGTGAACACATATGAAACTACCAACCGGCGTGCGCCAGGCGAAAACGACAACGACAAAGGAGGTACTACCATGTACTGCGATCTGAACACGAACCCCATTACCGCGAGTGATTGCTGCTCGACGCCAACCTTGGCGAACTTGTTTCCTTTCCGCATGGATGCCATGCTGCACGCAGCCGGGCGGTCCGGACGTCTTCCCGCCACCGACGTCAGAGAGGATGCGAGCCGATATGTGATCCTCATGAACATGCCGGGCGTGGCCAAGGAACGCGTCACGATCAGCACGGAGGACAATGGCCTCAGCGTCCGGACGTCCGAAGAGGAGAAGAAGGATGGCGACACCCTCAAGACCGTCTACCGTGAGCGCATGGGCGGAACATACCAGCGCGAGTTCCACTTCGAGCAGCCTGTCGATATCGAGAACGTCACTGCCCGCATGGAGAACGGCGTCCTCGAGCTGACCGTGCCCAAGAAGACCCAGAGCGCCGACGCCAAGACGATTCCCATAAGCTAGCGCCGCTCGATCCTTGATGAGTGGGACGAGCCCCGGTCATCAACCGGGGCTCGTCCCCGTTTTGGACCCAAATCGTTGACAGTCGAGAGCTGGTCGGCTATACTCGATCATCGTCGGGGAGTAGCTTCCCGGGCGTGCGCAGGGCCGGCTGCCATCAAGACGGAGGGAGTGCCTCCCGGCGTGCCATGATCGTGAAACGTGCGAGACCACCATGACCATACTTGCGGGGTCTCTTTTCCACATGTCCCCGACAGATGCAGGGAGGTACTGTGACAGAGCCATCAGAACGACTCACTGAGCGCCCGCTGCAGGTGAACGATACGATACCACCCATGCCCTGGACGCAGACACCGCATGATGTCTGCACAGCGCTGGCAACAGACGCGCACACCGGCCTGGCAGCTGCAGAAGCGGCTCGCCGCCTGCAGGAGCAGGGGCTGAACCAGCTGACCGAGGCCAGGGGCAAGAGCCCGTGGCGCCTGTTTGGCGAGCAGTTCAAGGGCGTCGTCATCTGGGTTCTGGTCGCTGCGGCCGTCCTCTCGGGCGTCATGGGAGAACTCGTAGACGCCCTGGCGATCGTGGCGATCGTCTTGCTCAACGCCGCGCTCGGGTTCACACAGGAGTCACGCGCAGAGCGCTCATTGGCAGCACTGCGACGCATGAGCAGCCCAGGGTGCCGTGTCCTGCGCGACGGGCATCTCGTCAGTATCGACACGCACGACCTTGTCATCGGCGACGTCATCGTCGTCGAGGAGGGCGACCGCATCCCGGCCGACGCCCGAATCCTGTCCGCGACCCCCAACTTCGCGTGCGAGGAAGCATCGCTGACCGGCGAGGCAGCCGCCATCCGCAAGAATGCTGTCGCCCTGCAGGACCAGCACATGTCGATCGCCGACCGCACCAACATGCTGTTCACGGGGACCTCCGTCGTCGAAGGCAAGGCGCAGGCGGTCGTCACCGCAACCGGCATGCAGACGGAGCTGGGTCGCATCGCAGGCATGATCCAGCAGATCCCGGAGGAGCCCACCCCGCTGCAGCGCAAGCTGGACGTTCTGGGCAGGCAACTCGTCATCGTATCGCTCGGTCTGGTCACCATCGTCTTCGCGGTCGAAATGCTGCACGGTGGCAGCTTCATGGACACCCTGCTCGTCGCAGTCTCGCTGGCTGTGGCCGCTGTGCCCGAGGGACTTCCCGCCGTGGTCACCATTGCCCTTGCGATGGGCGTTCAGCGGATGGTCAGGCGCCATGCCCTTGTACGGAAGCTGCACTCGGTCGAGACGCTGGGCGCGACGACCGTCATCTGCACCGACAAGACCGGTACGCTCACTCGCAACGAGATGACAGTCCGTGCAGTCGTCACGGCCGACGCATCATACACACTCACAGGCATCGGGTACGAGCCACGTGGTTCCATTCAGCTTGGCGGCGAAGACGTCGACGCAAGTGCACACGGGGATCTATGGTCAGCATTGTACGCCAGTGTCCTGGCAAATGCGGCCGAACTCAGCCAGGATGAGGACGGGGTGTGGTCGGTCGTGGGTGACCCGACCGAGGGCGCCTTGCTGGTCGCAGCGGAGAAGGCCGGCGTCAACCGGACGGACGCGGGAGAAGACCAGCCCATCGTCGCCGAACTGCCCTTCGACGCCCGGCGCAAGTGCATGTCGATGATCCGCAAGGGGCACGGAGAGCAGCTGGTCGTCTATGCCAAGGGAGCCCCGGACGTAATCCTCAAGTTCTGTTCCAGCGCACTGGTGGACGGGATGGTCGTTCCGCTGGACGAACAACTGCGAGAACGAATGCTCGCTTCCAACGAGGCACTGGCTGGACAAGCCCTGCGGGTGCTGGCCGTCGCACGCCGTACTGAGGTGGATGAAGGCACAACGTTCGCTCCCGAGTTGGTGGAACGCGACATGACGTTCCTTGGCCTCATCGCCATGATGGACCCGCCACGCGACGAAGTCCGTACGGCCATGGGGGAGTGTGCGGAGGCCGGCATCCGGACGGTCATGATCACTGGCGACCACAAAGCTACTGCTGTCGCCATCGCACGCGACCTCGGCTTCTACCACGAGGATTCCCGCGCCCTCACCGGCAGGGAGCTGGACGATCTGTCCGACGAAACATTTGAAGCGCAGCTGCCGATGGTCGCCGTGTACGCGCGAGTCGCCCCCGAGCACAAGCTGCGCATCGTCCGCGCATGGCGCCGGCGTGGGGACATCGTGTCCATGACAGGCGACGGCGTCAACGATGCTCCTGCCATCAAGGAGGCTCACATCGGTGTCGCCATGGGCATCACCGGGACAGACGTCACAAAGGAAGTCGCGGACATGGTCATCACGGACGACAACTTCGCCTCCATCGTCGCAGCGGTGGAAGAAGGCCGGGCCATCTACGACAACATCCTCAAGTTCGTGCACTATCTGCTGTCCTGCAACCTGGGCGAGATCGTCCTGATGTTCCTTGCTTCGCTGCTTGGGTGCCCCGCGCCCCTGATCCCCGTGCAGATCCTCTGGATGAACCTCGTGACGGACGGCCTTCCTGCTCTCGCGCTGGGCGTGGACCCCGCCGCAGACGGACTCATGACGCGTGCACCCCGCAAGCCTGACGCGCCACTTCTGAGCAGGACACGAGGCACGATCCTGCTCATCCAGGCATGCGCCATGGCCCTGTGCTCGCTGGCCGCATTTGCCTTCGTCCTGAACGTCGAACAGGGCAGTCCGACACGCGCTCGCACCATGGCATTCACCGTCATCGTGCTCGCCGAGTTGTTTCAGGCATTCAACGCCCGCAGTCTCCATGACTCTGTCTTCAGCCCGCGCCTGCACGCAAACTGGAGCCTGGTGCTGGCGACACTGGGAGCACTTGCCTTGCAGCTGTTCCTGATCTACGTGCCGTTTCTCCAGCGCATCTTCCAGACCGAAGCGCTCTCGCTGATTGACCTCGGTGTGGGCAGTGCACTCGCCTCCTTCACCCTCTGGGCGACCGAGCTCGCCAAACTGGTCCTGCGGCACAGCCCACGAGTAGAACAGGAATGACCTGAGGATGGCGAGCCTGCGAAGCTGACAGTCCGCTCCTAGTCTTCGCGCCCTGCACCGAACGTCGCGCATCAACCGTCTCGCACATGGCGCTTCACAAAAACCCATTGACAGCCGCCGCCTCTCCCGTAAAGTGAAGCATGGTTGGGGAGTAGCTACCTGCGCACGTCACAGGGGCTGGCTGTCGTCAGGACGGAGGGGCTGAACCCTCCCGGCAGTCATGAGTCTTCACAAAACGCGAGACCACCATGACAGTGATCATGGCGGTCTTTTTGCATATCCAGGCCGCCCCACAGAAGCAGAGGAGCAACCATGACGGACACACACCAGCGGGTCGTGACCCGGGCGCTTGACCTGGGTACGGACCTGCACGACGGACTGACCGCTGACCGGGTCGCACACAACCGCCAGCTCTATGGTGGCAACGATATCACACCCGCCCGCAAGGAATCGCTGTGGAGGCAGTTCCTCCGCAAGTTTGACGACCCCACCATCCGCATCCTGCTGGTCTGTGCAGTCCTGTCGCTGGCCGCAGGCGCTTACAAGGGCGTCTCGGCGGGTGACTGGCTGGGCATCGCCGAATCGGCCGGCATCCTGGTCGCTGCACTCATCGCGACCGGCGTCGGCTTCCTCCTCGAGTGGCGGGCGGACCGCGCGTTCGACCTGCTGCGAAAAGAGTACGAGAACCTGACCATCAAGGTGACCCGTGACGGTCGCTTCAAGACGATTCCCGTCGGCGAACTAGTAGCGGGCGACCTCGTCCATCTCGAGAGCGGCGACAAGGTCCCGGCAGACGGCTGGCTCGTGGCCACCAGCAACCTCACCGTCGACCAGTCGTTCTGGAACGGGGAAACAGAGCCGGCTGCCAAGGACGGGACAGATGACCCCGACGACAAGCGCGGCTCGACATTCCTGGTCGGTGGAACGAACGTGGTGGGGGGCAGCGGCACGATGCTGGCCGTCGCCGTGGGCGACTCCTCGGAGCGTGGCATCATCATTCGTGACATCCAGACCACCAAGCGTGAGCAGACCCCCCTGGAGCGCAAACTCCAGGACCTGGCCGACGTCATCAACATCGCTGGAACAGGGGCTGCGGTCCTGATCTTCGCTTCAGTCTTCGCGGCCACAGCGCTCCGTGGCGACCTGAGTGGACCCCTGGCCCCGGTGGGCAGGACCGTTCTCTCGTCGGCTGTGTTCGCGATCGTTGGCTCCCTTGTCGCGTTTACCCTGACCAAGGGGCGCAAGCAACACCACCTGCTGGTCCCCGTCTTCCTGGCAGGTGGCTGTGCCATCTTCGCTGGGGTGTTGGCGGCGGTCTTCGCGTGGGGAACCCCTTTTGCGGGTCAGGGAAGCGCTCTCGCGAACCTCGTGACGGGCGTCGTCAGTCCCACACTGGAAGTCCTCATCCTTGCCGTGACCATTGTCGTCATAGCTGTGCCCGAGGGCCTGCCCATGGCAGTCTCCATCAGCCTGGCGCTCAGCGCCCGCAACATCCGGAAGGACAACAACCTGGTGCGCAAGATGATTGCTGCGGAGACGATCGGTTCGGTCGACGTCATCTTCAGCGACAAGACCGGCACAATGACCCTCAACCGCATGTCGCTCGCCACCCTCTACGCGAGGGGACGTCTGTATGCGCGTGAACCGGAGGACGGCCAACCTGCTCTTGACGACGTCTACGTGGACGAGCTGCTCGCTCTGGGCATCGCCGCCAATTCCACAGGCCACCTTGACGACCGCGGTGGCGAACTGCATTTCGTCGGCAGCTCAACGGAAGGCGCGCTCCTTAAATGGCTTCAGGACCGAGGCATCTCATACACCGACCTGCGGGAGAAGCATCCGGCTCTGCGCCGAGAGGATTTCTCCTCGCAGCGCAAAGTCATGAGTACCGTGGTCCGCAGCGGCGACCGGCTATGGCTGCTGGTCAAGGGGGCACCTGAGCGCGTCCTGAGTCGCTGTGTCGACGTTGAGCTGGCTGACGGTCAGATAGAACCCTTCGATCGCCACGAATCTGAGCTCCGCGGCGTGCTCGCCGACATGGCTGACCGCGAGATGCGGACGCTTGCTCTTGCCTACCGCCGTATAGAATCGGAGGGCGACGTGCGCGAGGATGGTCTGACCCTCCAGGCGCTGGCCGGCATCGTCGACCCTGTTCGCACGGACGTTCCCGCCGCAGTCTCGACGGCACACCGTGCCGGCATCGACGTCAAGATGGTCACTGGCGACAGCCCTGCCACGGCCCGCGCAGTAGCGATACGCGCCGGCGTGTGGTCCGACGACGCGCTCCTGCTGACAGGAGAGCAGTTTGCGGCAATGAGCGGCGACGAACTGCGAGCCGTGGCACCACGCCTCAAGGTGCTTGCCCGCTCGGAACCCATGCAGAAGAAGCGCCTGGTGGAAGTCCTGCAGTCTCTGGGCCACGTCGTTGCAGTCACGGGTGATGGCACCAACGACGCGCCTGCGCTCAAGATGGCAGACGTTGGCATCTCGATGGGACTGCGCGGCACCGACGTCGCAAAAGAAGCCAGTGACATTGTGCTCGTCGACGACAACTTCGGCAGCATCGTGCGCGCCGTCCACTGGGGCCGCACGCTGTACGAGAATATCCAGAAGTTCCTGCAGTTCCAGCTGAGCATCAACCTCTCGGCCCTGACGATCGCCTTCGTCAGTCCGCTCCTTGCGCTCGGGACAAGCCTGCTTGCACGTGGCGGCATTCAGCTCCTGCCAGGCGCCGACTTCCACGAGATGCCGCTCACCATCCTGCAGCTCCTGTGGATCAACCTCATCATGGACACGCTCGCGGCGCTGGCACTAAGCCTGGAGCCCAAGCGGGACGAACTCATGAATGACCGCCCCAAGCGACGCACGGAGTCCTTCGTCACGCACAACATGCTGCACAACATCCTCGTCATGAGTACGTGGTTCGTCGCTGTCACACTGTTGATGCAGGCCACCGGCTGGTACCTGGGCGCGGATCGCACAGACGCCCGGCAGGTCAACTCTGTCGTTTTCACGTCCTATGTCTTCATGCAGGTCTTCAACCTGTTCAATGCGCGCAGCGTGCGACCGGACAAGTCCGCCTTCGCGGGGCTGGCTCGCAGCAAGACGTTCTGGGGCGTCGTAGCCGTCATCACCATCATCCAGGTAGCATTGACCCAATTCGGAGGCGCCACGTTCAGCACCGCACCCTTGCCCCCGCTCGTCTGGCTCCGTGTGGTCGTTCTGGGCCTGGCTACCGTTGCCATCGGCGAGGTTTCGCGCGCATTCCGTCGCTTCCGCTACAAGGCAACGCACCCGACCGACGGAGGCAGCAGCACAGCGACCTGGCCAATCGGGTGCTCGAGGGTTGTGCCGAGGCGATGGCATGGACGACAGGTCTTCGAGGGGGACGTGAAGGGTGGCAACTGGCGCAGCATCGCCTGGGCCAAGATCTGTATCCCTGCCGCGTGAGGCGGGAACATCCCGGCTCGCGCGCCGTTGACGAAGCAGCCGTCCTGTGCTTATACTGTCATCGAGAACCGGGAGGCGGACACGTGGCAATAGTCATCGGCGTAAGCGGAGCATGGAAGGCCGTGCTGGCCATGGCGCGAACGGCGGGTATCGTCGTGAACGAGCCGTCCGACGTGGGTATCCAGTTGGCGCGTGCCCAGAAGGTCCTGGTTCAGCAGGATACGCTGGCGCGCGACGATCTGGCACTCCAGGAGGCCGCCCTGGAACACAGACTGGCGGAACAACGGTCCTCCTGCGCCGCAGACATCGGCCGCATCCGCGCTCGCTCCGGACAGGAGACGGCACATCTGGCCACCCGCCTGAGCCGCCGCGGTCCCGTGGCCCTGCGAACGGTGAACGGCCTGTGGGTTGGGTTGTCCCGTTTGGGTCTGCAGGCAGAGGAACGCGTACAGGTACGTGCACGGTCACGTGCCGTCATTCCCGCTCAGCGCGCCCTCCAGGACTTCCTCGCCAGCCGCGAGACCGAAGTGGTGAGACGTGTCGAAGGCGCCCACCGCATCGTCGCGGGCATCGAAGCGATCGCCCACTCCGCAGTCCTGGCCAATGCCGTCGCAGAACGGGCGGTCATCAGGACCCTCAGCACCCTGCCAGACGATTTCGTCCTCATCAACGACCTCCACCTGCGCTACGACCGGGACATCCCGTTCGAAGACAGCTACTTGAAAACTGCACAGCTCGACCACCTTCTCATCGGTCCCACGGGCACCTACGCCATCGAGACCAGGAATTGGAGTCGCACCGCCATCGTGGACGGTGACGAAGCGGACCCCGTGCTGCAGGTGACGCGGGCATCGTTCCTCTGCTCCCACATGCTGAAGGACGCGGGCTGCGACCAAATCGTGCGGTCGGTCGTCGCCTGTGATGGTGCCCCGCCCACCAGGTCCGGCGGAGCGCATGTCGCCATCATGCCCACGGCGCGCCTGCTCGCATACGTCCAGTACGGCCCCCAGCTGATGTCAGTCCAGGACGTCGCTCTCGTATGTGAGACGCTGACCTAGGCCCGCCGGAACGGGCGATGGACACCGTAGCAGCCCAGTAAGCCAACCCGCAGTTGTCAGCAGTCCCACCTTCACAATCGTGTGTACGAAACGTCTGTATGCTGCGTATAGAACATATAGGGACGCAAAGGCGCCCCGTAGAAAGGAGAAGCGATATCTATGATGGGATTTGCAAGATATGGTGGTTTCGAACGCGGCGGTTGGGGCGGCATGTGGGGCGGTGGGCATCTGTTCATGGGCCTGCTGTGCCTGGTGTTCTTCATCGCGCTCATCGTCTGGATTATCCGCATGGCAACATGGCGACGACATGGTATGGCCTGTGGCATGGGCGGCATGCGTCACATGCACGGCATGTATGACGATCGCGACCTCATGCAGAATAGGCAGGACGAAGCTCTGGATATCCTCCGGAAGAGATTCGCCAGTGGCGACATGACCAAGGAAGAGTACGAAGAGCGACTGAAGGTCCTGAACGGCGAGAAGCTGCCCTAACAAGTGACACTCACACCCCTGTGCCGGTTCACGGCACAGGGGTTTTTGCATGTCCTGGTCCGGCCCGCCCGGGCTCTTGTGTACCGACCCGCTACGCTTCCTTCGCAACCACCCCGGTGTCTGCTCTAGACGCCTGACAGCTCGCCGAGCTCGACACTCTTGTCGGGCTTGGGTTCCTCCATCAGGCCGAAGCTGTTGCCTTCCGTATCCTTGCAGGTCACCATGCGTCCCACGCCAGGGATTGTCTGGATATCCCCTGCGATCGTCCCTCCCGCAGCAGTGACAGTCGTCATGGCCTCTTCCAGGGACAGCACCCCAAGGGTCAGGTTCGTTTCAAGAATCTCGCCGGTGGACGGAGAGAGTCCCCCGTCGATGCCTAGTTCACCGGGCGCACCAGTCGTGATCATGTAGTAATCGAAGGGTCCATCCCACTTCTCAACGGTCCAGCCGAACGCTGCCTTGTAGAATGCGATCGCACGCGCCGGGTCTCTCGCCATCAGGTCAAAATGCATCGGTCGCAGCATCTCACGCCTCCTGTCATTGTCAGGCCTTGCGGCCTCTACCCAAACCATACTCCATGCCCCGAACCGTGCAAGGCTATTCTTGACATTCACGTCACAATGCGCAACGATGTGATTCGCGGACGGTGCTCGGGGAAACGCCAGGAGTATCCTCGTAGCGCCTGGAGAGATGAGACGCTGCTGAACATGCGCTCTTCTGTGATGAACTGCGGGAACCAGGACCCGCGGACCGCCGTCCAATCGGAAGAAGGGTGGTGACCCCCAAGGGCCGCCATATGGAGGTGAGACTGATGAGAAAACTGTTGATTGTCCTCATGATAGCTGCACTGGCACTCACGGTGAGCATGCGTCAGGTGAATGCTGCCGGCATCCGCTACGCGCCGCCAACGGCAGCGTTGACGACAGGCAAGCTGTCGTACATGCCGAGTGAGGCCATCGACTGGCGCTACACTCTGTACAACGGCAACGACCAGCCTCTGGTCCTGACCTTCACGTCATCCCAGGTCTATGATCTCATTCTGCGGGAAAGCGGCGGCAGGATGATTGCCCGGTGGTCGACTGACCGGATGTTCGCAGACGTCATGAGCACCCGCACTGTCATGATGGGCGAGACTATGGAGCTCAAGGGCTCATGGCAGCTGCCCACGGAGCTTGCGCTCGGCACATATGACCTGGAGTTCGTGCTGACCAGCACGACCACCGAACCGACAGGCGCCAAGACGCAGTTTGCGGTCGGCAAGGCAGGCGTGACTGACCTGGGTGTCAGCTTCACGACGGACAAGCTCATCTACCGCGTGGGGACGACCATCATGGTCAAGTACACGATCACCAACCTGACCGCCAAACCACTCGTTCTGACCTTCCCGTCCTCACAGCAGTATGATTGGACCGTCACTGACGCCGAGGGCAACCTTGTCTACCAGTGGATGGCCAACAAGAAATTCGCTGCGGGCGTCACCCAGCTCACGATCCCCGTTGGGACCAGCAACGACTTCGAGAGCTCCTGGCTCATCCCACCGAACCTCAAACCCAATGGCTTCTACGTTCATTTCACGCTACTGGACGACAGCCTCGGCGTCCTGAAGACGCAGCGAGCCGCCGTCCTCATGGGCAGTACGCCCCCTTCGAACTAACACAGACGCGCCCCCTCACACGAGGGGGCTCTCGCCGCAACACGGTCGGCAGAGCTGTTACAACAAGTACGACTGTCCCCTGTTACAAGGCGGCTCCCTCGACGACTGGGCCGGTGAACTGGCTGTTGTAGAGGTTGGCGTAGAAGCCGCCCTTGGCGAGCAGCTCCTTGTGCGTGCCCTGTTCGACAATGGACCCATGGTCCATGACCAGGATGTGATGCGCGTCCCGGATGGTCGAGAGACGGTGGGCGATGACGAAGCTGGTCCTGCCAGTCATCAGGCGTGCCATTGCCTTCTGGATGCGTACTTCCGTTCTGGTATCGACACTGCTTGTGGCCTCGTCGAGAATCAGGACGGCTGGGTTTGCAAGGACCACACGTGCGATGGTCAGCAGCTGCTTCTGACCAGCCGAGATATTGGAGGCCTCTTCGTTGAGGACGGTATCGTATCCTTCTGGCAGACTCCTGATGAAGTGATCGGCGTGCGCAGCCTTGGCGGCCGCCACGATCTCCTCCTCGGTCGCGTCGTCGCGCCCGTAGGCAATATTCTCGCGGATCGTCCCGTTGAACAGCCACGTATCCTGGAGGACCATGCCAAACATGGTGCGCAGGCTGCCTCGACCTATCTTCCGTGTCTCCACGCCGTCGAACGTGATGGCGCCGCCCTGGATGTCATAGAAACGCATGAGCAGGTTGACGAGTGTCGTCTTGCCTGCCCCGGTCGGTCCGACGATGGCGACGGTATCGCCTTGCCTGACGTCGAGATTCATATCTCTGATCAGGGGTTCGGTCGCGCGGTAGCTGAATCCGACATGATCGAACTTGATGGCGCCGCGAGGCTGGGCGATCACAATCGCGTCCTTGGCGTCCGGCTGCTCCTCGGGCTCGTCGAGCACACCAAACACACGCTCGGCACACGCCATCGTCGACTGAATGACGTTGGCGATGCTCGCCGTCTGGATGATCGGCATCGAGAAGGACCTCGAATACTGTATGAACGCCGTGATGTCGCCCAGGTTGAGGAGATTCCTGGTGACATAGACGCCTCCGAGGACCGCGATGAAGACATAGCCAAGGTTACTGATGAAGTTCATCAGGGGGAACATGACGCCTGACATGAACTGAGCCTTCCATCCGGCCTGATACAGGTCATTGTTGACCGCCTCGAAGGTAGCGATCGATTCCTGTTCATGGCCAAACGCCTTGACCACACTGTGGCCAGTGTACATCTCCTCTGCATGACTGCTGAGGCGACCAAGGTGCACCTGCTGTGCACGGTAGAACTTCTGCGATTTTCGTGCGATGAGTGCCGTTGTGACGATGTACAGCGGCAGCGTGGCAAGCGTCACGATGGTCAGCTTCCCGCTGATCGTAAGCATCATGTAGATGTAGCCAAAAATCTGGAACACGGAAACAATGACCTGTGTGAGACCCTGCTGAAGGGTGGTCGAAATCGTGTCCATGTCGTTCGTCATGCGGCTCAGGATCTCGCCGTTGGAGTGCATGTCGTAGTAGCGGAGGGGCAGTGCTGCCAGCTTGTAGTCGAGTTCTTTGCGCATCGCGTACGTTGTCTTCTGGGCGACGTCCGACATGATGTACTGCATGACAAAGGTGAGCAGTGCACTCAGCACATAGACAAGGAGAAGCAAGAGCAAGGTCTTCCCGATCGCGGGCAAGGGGATGGTGCCGCCGTTTTCCCGGATATCGGCGATACCCCTGTCGAGGTCGGTCTGTGAGACATTGATCGTCTTCTCCTGGCCAGTCATCGGCAGGAGTTTGCCCAGATTGATGATGGTCTGGACGGTGTCGGCTTTCTTGTTGTTGTCCGTGATGCTGCTGACGAGGGGCAGTGCAACGAACTGCTGCATTGCCGTGAGTTGCGCTGGTGTCAGTTTGGCCGCGTCCAGGAGACTCTTCTCCACCGTGCTTCGTACAGTGTCCACAACCTTTGCCTGAGCAGCAGCAAGTGCTGCGGTGTACCCTGGTATGCTCGCCAGTGGCACGCCCGGGAACCTCGCCGAAAACCGCTGATCGATCCCTTGCCTGGCAGCCGCCTGCGCCTGCATTACAGCAGCGTCTTCGGCACTCTGCATCTGCTGCAATACCTTCTGTATCTGAGGAACACCCTGCTCCTGGGCCTTGGAGATTCCGCTCACCATGTTCTTTGCAACAAACCCGTTCATGAGCTGGTTCACGGCATTTCCACTGATCTTGGGGCCATACACGGCAAACGCAGTGCTCGCGATGGCAAGCGCAAAGACAATCATCAGTTTGGCGGTTTGCGGTTTGAGATACTGTACGAGACGTCTGCTCGTGCCCCGGAAGTCCTTGGGCTTCTCTACCACTCCACGCAGACCGCGGGGGCCTCCACCCATAGGCCCGGGTCCACCGGCAACAACCTGTGCTTCTCTTCTCGTGTCACTGCTCAAGCCAGTTCCTCCTCGGAGAGCTGCGAGTAGACAATCTCGCGGTAGACCTCACAGGTCTTCATCAGCTCCTTGTGCGTGCCGATACCGGCGACCTTGCCTTCATCCAGCACAATGATGCGGTCAGCATTCATGATGCTGCCCACTCGCTGGGCGACGATGATGACCGTCGCGTCACGGGTTTCCTTTTTGAGGGCTGCCCTGAGGTTCGCGTCTGTCTTGAAGTCCAGCGCTGAGAAGCTGTCGTCGAAGATGTAGATCTCCGGCCTGCGGACAAGCGCGCGAGCCATGGCAAGCCGCTGCTTCTGTCCCCCGGAAAGGTTCAGTCCGCCTTCGGAGAGCATCGTCGCGTATCCGTCCGGCATTGTGGTGATGAACTCGGCCGCCTGTGCCACATCGGCGGCGTGTGCCACTTCCATGTCCGTGGCGTCCTCCTTGCCGTAGCGGATGTTGTCTGCAACGGTGCCGGTGAAGAGGACGGCCTTCTGGGGAACGAAGCCGATCCGGCGTCTGAGGTCCTCCTGCGAAAGTTCCCGAACATCCACGCCGTCGACCAGGACCTTGCCACTTTCCACCTCGTAGAACCGGGGGATGAGGCTGACCAGCGTGGTCTTTCCGCTGCCGGTGCTGCCAATGATGGCTGTCGTCTCGCCGGGCTTTGCGTCGAAGCCGATGTTGCTCAGGGCAGGCTCTTCGCCTCCATCATAGCTGAACGTGACGTCCTGGAACGCCACATAACCCCGTTCGGCATCGGTCTGTTTTGTCTCGGCTGCATCAGCTATCTCAGGTTGTGTTTCGAGCACCGCCATGATTCGGTCGCTTGCCGCCACACTGCGTGGCAACTGGATGAACAGCATTGTCAGCATGAGGATCGCTATCAGGATCTGAAGAGCGTACTGCATGAAGGCAAGCATCGGGCCCAACGTCAGATTGCCACTGTTGATGCGCTCGCTGCCGAACCAGATGATCGCGATCGTGACACAGTTCATCACGAGCATCATGAGCGGCATCAGTCCTGCCATGATGCGGTTCACGCTGATGTACGTATTGGTGACATCAGCGTTGGCCCGGTCAAAACGGGCCTTCTCATGGTCGATCCGATTGAACGCACGGATGACGCGGATACCAGTGAGGTTCTCACGGACAACCTTCGTGATCTTGTCGATCTCGGTCTGAACCATGCCGAAGAGTGGTATGACCAGCCTCATCGCGATCACGATCACCACGGCGATGACCGGCAGAGCGACATACAGGATCCGCGTCAGCTTGGGGTCTGCGGCATAAGCAAGGAATGCGGCACCAACACTGGTGAAGAGTGCGTTGGCGATCATGGTCAGGAATAGGACGGTGCTGGTCTGGACCTGGACGACGTCGTTGGTCGTCCTCGTGAGCAACGTCGAGGCACCGAACTTGTCAAATTCGTGAAGAGAGAAGTTCTCGACGTGCGTGAAGATCTTGGCACGCAGGACCCTGCCCAGGCCCAGGGCTGACCGGGAAGCCATCAGGCTTGCCAGTACGGCACAAATCCCGCCCGCTGCCGAAATCAGCAGCATGATGCCCCCTTCCTTCCAGATGTAGCCGGTATCGCCAGCAATGATACCCTTGTCGACGATGTTTGACATCAACGTGGGCAGCTCAAGGTTGGCCCTGACCGACAGGTACATGAGTGCCACGCCGACAATGATGAGAATGGTGAACTGTTTCAGATTCCGGAATATTTTGAACAGATTACGCACGGTACCACCTCATTGTCAGGTTGTTGCCGGTCATGCAGGCCGGAATATTCGCATGAGTATCTCGGGGTTGGGCATTGCTGCCATGCTCCCGCCCACCTTCAGCGAGGCGAGGCCAAGGATTGCTGCAAGGAATGTCATGACAAGCTCCACAGGGTCTCCCTGCGCTATCTGGCCCGTGTGCTGTCCCTGTTCGATCACGTGGACGAGCAGGTCGAACGGTCTCCCCGAATCATGCACGCGCCCCATGACAGGAACAGGATACGCACCGCTCGTCATGGCCTCCATCATCAGGACGAAGGAGTAGCCTGCCGATTGCTGCTCCCCAACGCTCTTGAAGATTCGCGCGACCAGGGCCCGCATCTTGTCGATCGGCTCCATGTCGCCGGCGCTCACTTGCTCGATCACGCGCCTCGAAGAATCGACCGCATCCCTGACCAGTTCAGCGTAGATCTCATCCTTCGATTGGAAGTAGTGATACATCAGACCATAGCTGATGCCTGCTTCCGTCGCGATATCGCTCATCTTCGCAGCGGCGAAGCCCTTGTGGATGAAGACCTTCAGGGCAGAGCAAAGGATCTGCTTCTGTCTGTCGTCCTTGATCTGTATGTTTGCTTCTTCACTGCGAGGCGACATCTGCACGACCCCCTATGATTGACTTATCAGTCAACGATACATGAGTGTATGTCGTGTCGCGCAAGAAACAGCAGGAAGGCTTCACAGTTGGAACATGAGACGTTGTTCCCGCGAAGGCGGGAACCCATGAGTTGATACAGAACTGGATTCCCGCCGGCGCGGGAATGACGAATTGGTGCTCATGGCCACCGCTCCGTGCACGGCGTCATTCCGCAGAAACGTGTACAATGAGACCACTCAGGACGCATGGAACAAGCAGGCTAGAATTGACTTGGAAGCAAGAACAGACGATTGACAGGAGGCTGCCATGATGAAGGACCTGGTCTTGAAGAACAGGAGCTACCGCAGGTTCTATGGGGATGTTCCCATAGACTGCCCAACGCTGAGAGAACTTGTCGATCTTGCACGACTATCCGCGTCTGCCGCGAACAGACAACCTCTGCGATACATGCTGTCATGCACGAAGGAGAAGAATGCTCTGATCTTCCCGACCCTTGCCTGGGCTGCCTCCCTCATAGATTGGAAGGGACCGTCGGTCGGAGAGCGCCCATCAGCGTATATCGTCGTGCTTGCCGACACGGGAGTCTCCACGAACTTCAACTGGGACGCCGGTATCTGCTCCCAGAGCATTCTCCTTGGAGCGGTAGAGCAAGGCCTTGGCGGCTGTATCATTGCTTCGGTCAACAAACCCAATCTCAAGAAGGCGCTCAACATCCCCGACCAGTACGAAATCGTGTTCGTTCTGGCACTCGGCAAGCCAAAGGAAAAGGTTGTCATCGAGCCTGTCCCTTCGAGTGGAGACATCAAGTACTGGAGAGATACCGACGAGACCCATCATGTCCCAAAACGGTCTCTCGAGGACCTGATTATCGGGTAGCAGTGCTCCCGGACCTCGCAGGGCGAACCTGTAAGAACCGTATGAAACGATGGGGCTAGTCGTCAGCCTGCGTCTTGGCCGGTTCTTCGTCCCCCTTGAACTCCCTGCTCTGCTGGATAAGGCTCTTGACCCACTCGGGCAGCTTGGCGTAGACCGCATCTTCACCGTTCTCGATATCGTACAGGACCATCGGATTGAGGGCGTCGGGGACGGCCATTCCCTCGGGAACGCTCATCACGCCTGCTACGTATGCATATGCCTTCTCGGCGTTCTCGCCGTGGAGGATGGAGAGCAGACAGGCAGAGCCCAGCATCGAGCCGAGGGCAAATCCGTCGCGTTCTTCGGCGGCGGTGACGGGACGGCCAAGCCAGGACTCCAGGTCCTTCCTCAGGCTGGCCTTGTCGTTGAGGCTCAGGGTGTATTTCTTGGAGATGATGGCGGGGCGACCGTCGTCCGTCAGGTCTGCAGGGAGCTCAAACTGAACCATGATCTTGTTCGCCCACCTCCCAAACTTCTCAGAGTACTGCGTCCCCAGATCGATGACGCCATAACAGCGCGCGACATGCGTTCCGGCGGGGATAACACCCTTCTCTCCAGCCTCGTTCTTCGCGATCAGTCCCATGGTGCTCTCCTTTGCCGCTCTGCGGCTTGTCGGCCGAATCGGTGGTTCCAGGGTCAAGTATAGATGACGCCGCCCGCACAGCAAGTTGCTAGTGGGGCAACCTGAAGATGGACGTGCCCCGGACCTGAACCAGCACGCTGGTGGTCGCCCCTGTGGCGTTGATCATCACGACAACGGTGTTCTGGCCGAAGAGGGCATTACTGGATGTCTCCCTGGCATCGGGGCCTGAGAGGGGGAATTCAGGCACATTCCAGTGCTCCGTCGCCCCTGTGGCGAACGCGTTGCGGTAGAACTGCACGACGTCGAGGAAGGGAAGGCCGGACTGGATACGAACCTCGATGACGCGCACCAGGTCGTCGCTTCGAGCCGTCCTGCTGGACGTGATGGTGCCGGCGACGATCGGGACGTCCTTGGGGAATCCAGCCGGAAGAGAGGTCCCGAAGTCGAACTCGCGGAACACGATCTTCGTGGCGAGGGTGAGCACGATCACCCCGCACACGACGACCAATACCCAGCGTCTTGCCTTCATCGGCCAACCTCCTCAATGGCATTTCACAGTATGGTACCTTTGCCAGACACCCCGTGCAAGGAGGGGCGTCTCCTGCAGCGACGTCATCTCCTGCCCTGCTGCCGGCAGTCCCATCCGGACGGGCTGCTGCGGACACAAGGAGTAGCATTCTCGCAAGAGTCAGTGCTTGATCCCGAAGATGTCAAGCCATCGTGTTGACGTTTCCGGTTGCGCTCGAAGCGAGAACGCGGTATCATGTCTGTGACATTCCACTGAGGTGATCGGTGAACACAACGCGCATGCACAAGCACGGAACCAGCAAACTGACGCTCCTGATCGCGGCCCTGGTCATCATCCTCGTCGCAGTCATTTTCGTCACGGCGTTGCAGGACGCACGCAAGAATGCTCCTGCCACGGGGACGACTCCGGGCACGGGCACGCCGACCGGACCCGCGACGCTGGGCACCGGGTACGTGGTCCGGCCCTTCAGCGCGAGCGACCTGGGCGGACGCATCATCGACAACACCTTTTTCGCGAAGCAGCGCCTTACGATGGTCAATGTCTGGGGAACGTTCTGCGGCCCCTGCATCCGCGAGATGCCCGACCTGGCACAGCTGCCAGGCGAGTTCCCCTACACGGACTTTGCCATCCTGGGGATCATCGCCGACACGCCGGATGCGGCGAACGAGGCTACGGCGCGCCAGCTGACAGGATCGACGGGCGTCACCTACACCAACGTCATCCCGGACCGCTCCATCGCGACCGAGATGCTGGCCGATGTCAGCGTCGTCCCGACGACCTTCTTCGTGGACCGCACAGGCAAGGTCGTGGGCGAGGTGTTGACCGGATCGCGCACCAAAGCCCAGTGGATGAGTGTCATCCAGGGCGTGCTGGCGCACCTTCCCGCCGGGTCGTAGCAGCGTGAGCACACGGGTCAGGGTCCTGCGGGTCTTCCTGCTCGTCCTCGCCATCCTCGGCATCGTCCTTGGCGTCATGAACGGCGAAGTCCGCACAGTGATCACCAAGGCCATCAACGTTTGTCTGCAGTGCATCGGCATCGGGTAGGCGCATGAGTTCGCGCAGGACCGCGTTCCAGGGTGTCACCGCCGTCCTTCAGAACTCGTGGTTCGCCGGGTTCCTGCGCGGCCGCATCTGGCGGGGGTCCAGCAAGGCCGTCTGCGTCCCGGGACTCAACTGCTACTCGTGTCCGGGCGCCTGGGGCTCGTGCCCCATCGGTTCCTTGCAGGCCGTCTTCAATCGCGCCAGCAACCGCATCTCACTGTATGTCGCTGGGCTCGTAGGACTCTTCGGCGTCGTGTTGGGGCGCCTCGTGTGCGGCTGGCTGTGTCCCTTCGGCCTCATCCAGGAGTTGTTGTACCGCATCCGTTCTCGCAAGGTGCGCATCGGCCAGACACGCCTGCGCTATGTGAAATACGCTGTCCTGGCCGTCCTGGTCATCCTGATGCCGCTGCTGGTCAGGGATACATACGGGGTCGGGGACCCCTGGTTCTGCAAACTGGTCTGCCCCGCAGGGACGCTGGAAGCCGCCCTGCCTCTGATGGCTCTGAACGCGTCGCTGCGCGGTGCCGCAGGATGGCTGTTTGCGTGGAAGCTCGCCCTGCTGGCCGCCACGGTCGCGTCGTCAGTGGTCGTCTACCGGCCCTTCTGCCGCTTCGTCTGCCCGCTGGGCGCCATCTATGGGCTGTTCAACCGCATCAGTTTTGTGCAGCTGACCTTGAACGAGAATACCTGCACGCACTGTGGCGCGTGCGCGGCCGTCTGCAAGATGGGGGTGGACCCGTCAGTGCATGCGACCGACCCGGAGTGCATCCGCTGCAGCGACTGCGTCGCAGTCTGCCCGGTCCATGCCCTGTCCCTGGGCCTGCCCTCTGTGCAGCCTCAGCGGACCACCGTCACCGACTGAGCCGTCACTGCTGTGTCTGGAGGTGCAGTGCCTCCACGCCACGCCAGAAGCGCTGAAGGTCCTCCGCAATGACGTCGCCGGCGTGCGCCACGATCAGGCCTGCGCGTCCGACACCTACGTCGATGCCACGCCGCTCCAGCGTTGCGTGCAGGTCCTGGACGTCCACCCCGGCCGGCGGCCTGAGAGCCGTCAGCGTGGAAGCCTCGCGCCCGGGTGACGCCACGACGCCAAACCCGTGGAGGACGGCCTGCTCCCGGAAACTCCGGGCGATCCCGTCGCACCGCGCAAACCGGGCCGGCAGGCCCTCGGCGTAAATGCCGCGGAGGCTGGAACGGAGCGCAAAGACGAGACCAGGAGGCACCTCGGCGCCCGTCGGCGAGGACCACCGGGACAGTTCGATGTAGAGTGGCGCGGCTGCGTCACGCCGCACCTGGCGCTCGCTCAGGCGGCTGCTCACTGCTGCCAGCACGAGTCCCGAGCACCCGCCCAGCGCCGAGGCGCTGTCCGTGAACACGATGTCGGCCTGCCACTCGTCCATGCGCTGCGGCATGCACCCGGCGGCCCACGTCCCGTCGACGATGAGGAGCGTTCCCGGCGCCACCTCACGGATGACTGCAGTATAGTCGTCGATGGGGGCGACGGCACCGCTATCAGCATCTACGTGGGATACCACGATGGTAGAGGGACGTGTCTCGACCAGGCGTGCACGCAGGAGCCGCAGATCCACCATGCCGCCGTCCTGTGCCCGCAGAACGTCGACGACGCGGCCACGGCGCGTGACAACATGAGCGATCTGGTCGCATTGCGGGCCATGCCCCAGGACAAGGACGACCGCCCCTGGAGGTGACGCTGCGACGACCGCAACCTCCATGCCCAAGGACGCCGCTCCGGGAACGACGACGATACCGGCCGTCTCGGTCCCGAACAGAGGCATCAGTCCATCGCGACACTCTGTGTCTGCACGCTCCACTTCGCCCCAGCTGTCGAACGACGTGGCTGACGCCCGCAGAACGTCCTCGGCAGTGCGTGCCCGTCCCGGGACCAGCAGGAGACGCCTGCCTGGCAGGGGAAGCTCCTCGCCGGGGAACAGGACAGCTCCGTTCAGCCGGACCAGTGCAAGCTGGTCATCCTCCGGGTCACCGGCGTCGAGCGTCGGCAGAACCGGGACAGTGCCCGCGTCTTCCTCAGCCTGCCACCGCTGTGTGTACGGCATGAGCGCCCGGACCATGTGGTCGAGCTCGTGCACGAAGGCATCCAGCGGGCACCCTGCCCGCCTGCCGGCGGAGGTGGCGTACTCCAGGAAGAGGCGCTTCCGGACGTAGGCCGACCACGCCTCATCGGCATCCATCCGGGTGATGGCCTCATCCGGCAGGAGGAAGGGGAACTGCTCGGAGGAAACCTTCCGCGTTGTCGCCATATTGTCCAGGACATCCTGCCACAGCTTGTCCAGCTCGTCCCGTGCGAGGGGAGATACGCGTCCCTGTCTTTCTGTCATGATCGTCCTCCTGTTGTCATTGTGCCATCTCGCATGCTGTACCCGGTATGACGACGTCCGGAAGCAGGGACTCTGCGTCCCTCAGCTGATGAATGAAGAACCCCGCGACCGCGGCGACCGTCCCCAGCACGCCGAAGATGATGAACATCACGGCCATGCCTGAACCCGCACCGATGCCTACCAGACGTCCAAACAGCTTGGCCAAGCCACCGCCCGGCAGCATGGCGGGCTCGAACACGCAGTCAGCCATCCATCCTGAGGCGATCATGGCCACTGGCGTGACGAGCTGTGACAGCTGCATGCGGGCCGAGAACACCCGCCCCTGGACGTCGGCCGGGACCTTGCATTGCCAGATGGACTGGCTTAGCCCATTCATGACCGGCATCGCCATCGACCCGACAAACCCGGCAAACGCCCACACGGGCAGAGACCTCCCAAGACCCACCAGGATACTGCCGACCACGGACGCCACGACCATCGCCCACAGGATGCCGGTCATCTTCCGCCTGGGCCCACTCCAGATGATGAGCACGAGGCCACCCATGCCGAATCCCACGGCTGATGCCGACTCGGTCAGCCCCAGGACCGTGGCCACCCCACCGGAACGCGCAAGGATCAAGGCGCTCCAGACACCGTGACAGAGCATCGCGAACACATTGAAGACGATGAAGAGCATCATAAGCGACGTCAGAGGCGGCCGGGCGAAAATGTACCGGAAACCAAACACGGCCTGTGTCCACCACTTCCCGCGCACCTCCGCGCCCCTGGTCGACGGCATCGGGCGGGGGATCTTCACAACAACGAGCACGCTGACCGCGACGATACATGAGACGATGTCGACGACGAGGACGATCGGCAGCCCGACGGACGCGACCAGGGCTCCCGCGATGGCCGGACCTGCGATGCCAGAGGCTGACTGCGCGATGGACAGCATGCCGGAAGCACGGGCGTAGTGCACCCTGGGGATCATGGTGCTGATGGCCGCCGAGTAAGCCGGCCACTGAAATGCCTGGAACGAGGCCGAGAAGATGCTGGTCACGTACAGGTGCCACACCTGCAGGCGTCCGGTCGCGAAGAGCAGCAGCACGACCAGTGTCGCGAGGCCCGAGGCGGCGTCACTGACTGCCATGGTCACCTTGCGGTCCCAGCGATCGACCAGGATCCCCGCAAACGGCATCAGCACAATCATGGGGGCGAATCCGCAGAACGCGATGACGGAAAGCGTCATGGCACTGCCGGTCGCCTTCCACGCCCAGACCGTCAGGGCGAATTGCGACATCGCCGTCCCGATGAGGGAAGCGACCTGTCCTGCCCAGACGATGACAAAAGCAGTCATTCCCTGCGGCTGAGGCATATGGTTGGAACTCCCGGGCAGTGTGTCCATTCATCGAGTATCATACACGCGAACCGCATGGCGGCAACAACGGGAGGCTGTGCGACGTGGCTTCTTGCGCGCGACCGGCCTGGTTCTATAATGACAGGAAGTGCTCCTCGCTCGCAGCAGAAGCTTCACACAGTCGGACAATAGGGGGCATCATGGCTACTCTGGTCGTGTACTACAGCAGAAGCGGATCGACGAAGACCGTGGCAGCAGGGCTGGCCCGTGGCGTGGGGGGAACCCTACGCGAGCTGGTCGACACAAACGCACGGACGAACCTGGTTGTGGCGGCCATTGCCGCGCTGTTCCGCCGGTCTGCCCGCCTGGTCGCTCCTGACTACGACGTTGCGGGCTACGAGACCGTCGTGATCATGACGCCGATCTGGGTCGGGAACCCCACTCCCGCGGCCAACACCTTCCTGCGGACGGTCGACCTGACCGGCAAGAAGGTCCTGATCGTGGCACTCGGCGAGAGTGGCGAGAACCTGGGAACCTCCAGCAGGCTGGAGAAGATGGCTCGTGACCGCGGCGGCCAGGTCATCGGCGTCCATCACATCCATGGCCTCAACTCCTCGGGAAAGGCAGGTCCCTCGGCAACAGCCGAGGAACTGCAGAGTCAGGCTCAGCACCTCGCAGACGTGCTCCGCGAACCCCACAGTCAAGAGAGTTGACCATGCTCCTCGTCAAGACCGTTCTGGTGGTGGGCCTGGCCTGTTCCTGCGGGGCCCGGCACACCGTTGCGCCATTGAGACGCATAGGAGCCACGTGCCTTCCTGAGCTTCAAAGGAGCTAATGTGATCGTCGACCTTCACAACGTGTCCAAGCACTACGCCACGGGCGCCCAGCGCGTCGATGCGCTACACGGCGTGTCGCTCGCGGTGAAGGAAGGTGACCTCGTGACGATTCTCGGTCCGTCCGGTTCCGGGAAGTCCACACTGCTCAACATCATTGGCGGCATCGACTTTCCTGATGAAGGATCTGTCGTCGTTGCCGGCCAGGACTTGACCGCGCTGACGAACAGCCAGTTGACGCTGTTTCGCAGGAGGACGGTCGGATTCGTCTTCCAGTCCTTCAATCTCATCCCGACGCTCACGGTTCGGGAGAATGTCCAGGTCACGTCGACCATCGTTCCTCTGCCACTCGACGTCGACGAGGTCCTGGCTGCGGTGGGCATGATCGGCCGGGCATCCGCATTCCCATCGGCACTCAGCGGTGGCGAGCAACAGCGCGTGGCTGTCGCACGTGCCGTTGTCAAACACCCTTTGGTTCTCCTCTGTGACGAGCCCACAGGATCGTTGGACTACCGGACGAGTCGGGAAGTCCTTGGGCTGCTGGAACGGGTGAACGACATCTATGGAATGACGATGCTCCTAGTAACGCACAATGCAGCGATCGCCGGCATGGCGCATCATGTCATCCACATGCGCAGCGGCGAGATCGAGACGGACACCATGAACGACCATCGCAGCCCAGCCAGCGAGGTCACGTGGTGACCTGCCGCGTAGGATAAGTGTGCGAGGCCCCGTGTGAGCATCCTCTCCAGGCGCATCCCACGCATCGTACGGGGAAGCGGCGCAGTCATGGTCGGATCGGTCATGCTGGTGATGCTGGCGTCGATGTCGTACACGAGCATCGAGATGCTCATCGGCAATATGAGCAGCAACCGTGCGCGGTTTGCGAAGGACTATGCGCTGGAGTCGGCCACGTTTGTCACACAGCGGCCGCTCGAGGACGCAAAATCGCTGGGGATGACCTTCGACGTCGTGCTCGAGGCGAGACGCGAGGCAGATGTCGTAGTGGAGGACACAGCACCCTACACGCTCCGCCTGCTGGAACAGACACGCCTCATCAACCGGCCCGCTGTGACAGACGGATCACCCCTTGCCGCGGACTCGGAGCTCCTGCTGGGTCAGACCATCGCCTTGTCCCGGAAGGTTCCCGTAGGCAGTACCATCACCATTGCGGACCGAACCTTCCGCATTGCCGGACTGGTCACGCTCCCCGATTACCTGTACCCGCTCAAGGACCCGGAGGAGACACTGCTGATCGACATGAAGGCCTTCGGTATCGCCATCGTCACAGGCGCAGCACTCGACACGCTCGACGCCCCCCTTCAGACGGTGTGGCACGTCCGTGGCGCACCAGCGGACCTCGTAGCACTCAAGTACGCCGTCGCATCGTCAGCTGGTTTGGTCAGCTGGCTGGATATCGGGGTGAACCCCCGCTATGTGATCGTCGACGCCGAGATTCGGAACGCGCGCTTCGCCGTCGCATCCATCCCCTCCCTGCTCCTCGTGCTTGCATCCCTCATGCTCGCCATCGCGATGAACAGGTTCGTCCACCGTGAGCTTGCGCAGATAGGCATGTTGCTCGCTCAAGGCTATACGAGTGCGGAGTTGCTGCGCCACTACCTGTCCCTGCCGGCCGCCGTAGCCGGGGTTGGTTCCGTGGTCGGCGTCGTCTGCGGTTTCCTTGCCTTCAAGCCGCTGTACTACTTCTACAACCTGTTCTTCGCAGTGCCGCTGCTACACTTGGACATCCGTGCCGGTTGGGTCCTGGTGAGCGTCCTCCTGCCCTTTGCCTTCCTCCTGCCCTCGGTCGCGCTCGTCGCACATCGTGCCGTTCGCCGCACGCCAGTCGAGCTGATGAGGAACCGTGGGGAGCGTATGCAGGTCACTGCGCTTGAGCGCCACCTGCACATGCGGCGCCTGTCGGTGGCCAATCAGTTCCGTTTGCGGGACATCGTGCGCAGTCCGGCCCGGCTGGCCGTCACGCTGATTGGCATTGCCGCCGCGTCTGCCATGCTGTTGGCGGGGCCGACGCTTCAGCACTCCATCACGGTCATGATCGACACGACGTTCAATCACATCATGCGGTACGAGTACCAGTACGTCCTGCGTACGCCGCGCACGGCGAACCCGTGGGGCGGCGAGACCGCCTATGCCGAGCCATTCCGGGGAACGGATGCGGACTCCCTGGGCGTGCAAGTGATCGGCGTGGACCCCACATTCACGATGCTGCAGGCGCAGGATGCATCCGGGGCGGCTGTGTCGTTCGACCAGGTCGTCATGACCCGGCAGCTAGCCGACCGATGGAGCGTCAGTCCGGGCGACACTGTCACCGTCGTGCGCATGGCGACCAGTAGATCCTACACGTTGACCGTCGACGCGGTCGCCGAGATCTACACAAACAGCACCATCCTGATGCCCCGTGATCAGTTGACGGCTCTCCTCAAGGTCCCGACAGGAGTCTTCAATGTCGTCTACAGTGTGAACGCACTTGCCATCATGGGGGCAGACGTGATATCGACGACCACGAGGTCGGAGATCCTGCAGGGGTTTGAGTCCCTGTTGCCCTGGCTGCGCGCGATGATGAACGTATTGGGAGCAGTGGGTATCCTCATCGCACTGTCTGTCGTGCTGGTGGTCGCCTCGCTCAGCGTCGAGGATCACCGCGTCACCATCTCCACGTTGAAGGTCCTTGGCTATGCGAGCCGCGAAATTGCCGGCATGGTCCTGTTGTCCACCGTCATCCCCGTCGTGGCAGGCTACGGCCTGGCAGTCCCCATCCTCGCCCGGTACCTCCGCACCCTGTTGCTGCTCAACCAGCAGAACCTCGACTTTGCCTTGCCTATCCGCGTTTCACCGCTCGGCGTGGGGATTGGATTTGCCATCATCGCCGTGGCCTGGGGGATGGCAACACTGCTGGCCATGCGGTCCGTGTTCAGGGTCCCCCTCGCGGAGAGTCTGAAGGCTGCACGCGAGTAACGCAGCGGCACTGTACGTGCCCCTTTCCTCAACTATACTACTGTGGCAGCAACGCCATCAACTCACCTTGAACAGGGGGTAGCATGAATGTCTTGATCGTGTACTGCAGCAACGAAGGCTCGACGGCCAAGGTCGCCGAGGGTCTGGTGGAGGTCGCCCCATGAAACGTGTTCTCACGAGGATGCTTGTGGTCATCGTGGCACTCGTTTTCGTGCTGTTCTGGGTCGCGGCCGTGTATGGCGGTGCCTTGAACCGAACGTCGGGGCGGCTCACGCTGTCACCGCTCAACCTCGCGAACGTTGCGGACGGCATCTACGAAGGCAGTGCCACGATTCTCCATGTCGCTCCGAAGCTGCAGGTCACGGTCACCACGGGGAGGATTACCGCGATCACCGTCGTGTCTCCCATCTACGGCGACGTCAGCGGACTGACAGCACGCGTCGTCAAGGCTCAGTCCCTGGACGTCGACGCCATCTCGGGGGCAACCGTCAGCACGAAAGCTGTCCTCAAGGCCGTCGACAACGCCCTCGCCGCCCGCCCCTAGATATGCCAGCTGCGATGCGTCGACACCCTCGGCTGCTGCGGACGCTCCTCATCCTGGTAGCCCTGCTGGTGTTGCGGTCTCTGGTCTCGCAAGTCACCTACGGGCCATGGCTTCGGCGGACTACTGATGCCTTCGTCCTGCAATCGCCCATGATTTCGTATCGGTATCCGGGCGTCTATGAGGGCAGTGCGCGGGTCGGCCACGTCGCAGCGAAAGTCCGCGTGACCATGGGGTCCCAGGGCATCACCGCCGTCGAGTTCCTCCAGCGGCCTCCGGGCAACATGGACCCACTCATAGCCGAGGTCGTGCGCACAGGCTGGGTCCTGGTCGATGTCGTCACCGGCGCAACCATCAGTCAGAAGGTCACACTCAAGGCCATCGACGATGCCCTCATGAAGCAGCACCCGTGACGTGAGCAGTGAACCTGCTCATCATCTACTACAGCAGGGAAGGCTCGACAGGTCTCATCGCCCGGGGACTGGCACAGGCGACCGATGGTACGTTGCGGGAACTGGCGGACAGCCGTACGATGGCAAACGGCGGCATCTTCCGCGCCTTGCTCGCTGCCCTGCTTGGCCTGGGGACGACCTTGGTGGACCCCGACTACACGGTGGAATGGTACGATGCGGTCGTGATCATGACGCCGGTCTGGCTGGGCAACCCGGCTCCCGCGGTCACGACGTTCATTGGCAATGCACATCTCAGGGGCAAGAAGACGTTCATCGTCGCCGTCGGTGGGACTGCAGGCAATTCGGGGGCCATCTCCAGGATGGAGAAGCGGCTGAGGGCGCAGGGAGCTTCCGTTGTCGGGCATGGCGAAGCACTGGGGTACATCCCGGACCCCAGAGCCGTGCGTCCATCGGACGAGGAACTGGTGACTGAGGGTGTGTTGCTGGCAAAGACCGTCCTGCAAGCATTCGAGCCACAGCCAGGGTCGCCGGCCGGGCCTGCTGGCACGCCAGAATAGCAGAGAGGCCGGCAGCTGTACGCTGCCGGCCTCACATTGCAGGGGTTGCTCCCGCTAGTGACCCAGCAGGCTGATCATGATCCCCGCCGCGACGGCAGTGCCGATGACGCCGGCGACGTTGGGACCCATCGCGTGCATGAGAAGGAAATTGGCGGGGTTGTCCTGCTGGCCAACCTTCTGGCTGACGCGCGCGGCCATGGGGACGGCTGACACGCCCGCTGAACCGATGAGCGGGTTGATCTTGTGTCCGGACAGCACCCACATGACGTCACCCAGCAGCATCCCGCCCGCCGTGCTGAACCCGAAGGCGACCACGCCCAGACCGATGATGTAGAGCGTCCTGAGGTTGAGGAAGGATTCGGCGTTCATGGACCCACCCACAGCGACCGAGAGAAAGATCGTGCAGATGTTGATGAGCTCGTTGGCTGCTGTGTTGCTGAGCCGCTCCACCACACCACTCTCACGCAGCAGGTTGCCCAGCATGAGCATTCCCACGAGGGGCGCCACCGGCGGCAGGAGAATGCCGATGACGAAGGTCGTGACGATGGGAAACAGGATGCGCTCGAGCTTGCCGACCGGGCGCAACTGCTCCATGACCGTGCTACGCATCTCGTGGGTGGACAACAGCCGCATGATGGGCGGCTGGATCAGAGGCACGAGAGACATGTACGTGTAGGCGGCGACCGCGATGGGGCCCAGCAGTTCCGGGGCAAGCTTGGTAGCAGTGTAGATGGCCGTCGGCCCGTCGGCTCCACCGATGATGCCGATGGCGCCAGCCTGACCAATGGTGAAGTCCAGCAGCTTGGCCACGACCATCGCGACAAAAACACCAAATTGTGCAGCCGCACCCAGCAGCAACGACACAGGGCTGGCCAGCAGCGGACCGAAGTCCGTCATGGCGCCGATGCCGAGGAAGATGAGCGGGGGCAGGATCTCGGACTTGACCATGAAATAGAAGAAGTCGAGCAGGGCTGTCGGCTTGACGGTGCCGGTCAAATCACGGACATACTCTGGGTTGATACTGAAGAAGGCGCCCTTGGCCGCCGGGATGTTGGCGAGGAAGCAGCCGAACGCAATCGGCAGCAGCAGGATCGGCTCGAAATCTTTGGCGATCGCCAGGTACATGAGTACCAAGGCCACGACCAGCATGACGGCATTGCCCAACGTGAAGTTGTAGATGCCCGAGAAGTTCTTGAAGCCTTTGATTGCAGTCTGAATGACATCCATGGCCCTACACCATCCTCAGGAGCGGTTCGCCCGTCTTGACGGACTGGCTGGCCTCGACATGGACCTCGCCGACCACGCAGTCGCGCGGGGCGAGGATCTCGTTTTCCATCTTCATGGCTTCGATGATCAGCAGTGTATCACCCCGCTTGAACGCCTTGCCTGGCGCAGCGAACACCTTGAGGACCTTGCCCGGCAATGGGGACTTCATGACGTTCGCCCTATCAGTCGGGTGCGCAGAGGGCGCTGGATGGGATATGGCTGGCAGAGAAGGTGGAGTAACCACAGAGCGCTCTGCAGCCGGCGCGCGAGCGGCGACTTGACGCGCAGGCTGGGCGTCAGCCATCTGCTCGACCGCTACGTCGAACGCCTTCCCGTTGACCGTGATTCTGAAGGCGTGCGACTGCACGGTCGCTGTCCCGAGAGCGGCTTCGTCCAGACTGACGGCGAACGCGCCGTCTGTCCCGGGATGGCCATAGTCAACCATGATCGGCACTGCTGACAGCCGTTGGGTGTCGTCGCCGGTTGGAGGAACGCTCTGCAGCATCGGGAGTTCCGAAGCAGGCTCATCCCCGGCCACGGAGTCTACCTGGGTGTCTTCCTCTTCCTCAGCGGACCCCTCATCCCGGGACCCACGGCTGAAGAACCTCAACCCAAGGCAGATCAGCATGAGAAATGCCAGAACCGCAAACACCACCAGCATGTCCACAAGGGACAGCCACAGGCTCGAAGCAACAGTATCCGGCACCGCTCTCATCTCCTTTTCACTCATACCCTGCACTCGGCAGGAAGGAGTCTGGCTTCGTTCGACATCCCGAGAGACAGTCTCGATACTGACCCAAGCTACTCCCAGTTTATTATATCAAATCCAAAACTGAATCAATGGAAAGAGGGCTGGTGCACGTGGCGGGAACCTGCTCCTTCATAGACCACTGGCGGCCATCCACCAGCTGACCCCAGATACGAAGATATGGGAGAATTATGTAATTGCCGCCCTGAATACCTGCGCAAGCAGGTCTCCAGGGCAGGCCACGCACCCTTGTTCTTTGACGTGCTCCTTCTTAGTCAACCTTCTCTTTCCTGGTGGCCAGTATTTGCGAAACGTTTCCAAATCTCGGGCTTCTTGTCTCTACTCTCTGCAGATACCGTGACGCTTTGTCCTTGTCCCCCTTGCTGAGATATGCAATACCGATGCCAAAAACAATGGCAAGCTCATTTTCATTCATAGGAAAATTCGCAGGATCATAACGGGCTCAATACTCCAATTGCACCATCGTGGTCTTTCATGTCATACAGAGCCGAGCTCAATAGCCTGACCGTCTTGATGGAACGCTCCTCAACCGGGATCGCCCTCAACAGTTCCTTTGTCTTCCGGATGTCCCCCGCAAAACAGAAGAGACTCCCGATGAGAAATCGTACAAAGGGCACATCGCTTGCCTCCATCTTCTCATACAATTTGGCTGATGCCGCCTTGAACGTGTCGAGACTCTTCGGTTGCTGTCCGGAAATTTTGACGAGATTCTCCTCATCCGCATTCAGCCGGGCAGATGCCAGCACGCAATCGACCGCTTTGTCCACTTCGTTTCTGTCAAGGTGCTTCTTGGCCAGCTGCATGGGATGGGATGCTTTGTGATCGTAGGAAAGCAGGTACGCAAGATAGATGGCGGAGGAGACCAGGAGACACGAGGCGCCGAACAGCAATTCATCCCTGAAGAACACCGAAAAGATGCTAATGATCAGGCCAATCGTCGAAATCGAGAGCAAGAGCTTGGGGAAACTTCGAATTCTGAACATCAACTGGTCTCCTTGTTGTTGCTGCTCTTCAGTATGCAGACAGGAAGGGGGGGCATACGCCCTCCCCACAAGAGGAACTACCTGAAGACGTATCCTAGTCTCTTACTCCAATACCCCTTTCCTTGTCCGTTCCGGGAATGAGGTTGTCCAGAATACCAGCAGTAATGCCACCAACAGCCATACCGTTCTTGAGAAGACCGTTGAAAGTGCCCGCAAGCCATTCTGCGTTGGCGAAGACAATCGCATGCCGTGCTATATCCCCGGGAAGTCCAAGGCCAAGAGTGAATGCAGAACCGAAAATCAAGAGGTTTCTCCTGGATGTTACGTCTGCACCAGTAAACACTTGGAGTCCAAGTGCCCCCGATGAGGCTGAATAGCGAAAGATACGCGGCACCAATAATTGGGGAAGGGATCGTTCCAATGATCGTGCCGAACTTCCAGAGGAAGCCCAACACGATAAGAATAGCCGCACCAGTTCTAATAACCCGTCTTGAGGCAGTACCTGTAAGGGCAACAATACCGATGTTCTCAGTGTAGCCGGTGGTCCCTACGCCACCCATCATGCCTGAGATGATGCAGTCAAGTCCTTCTGCACCGATACCCATCGAAATCGTTTTCGCAGAAGGATCTTCAAGTCCTGATGCATAGCTGATGCTGTGGTAGTCTCCAATTGACTCGATTATTGAAGAAGTATAGGCTGCGACAATTGCGGTGAGGGCCAGCGTGTTGAACTTGAGCGTCTGCCCTATGGTGCCGTAACGGAGAAGTGTAGGCCAGACAATCCCCGGTGCTCCGGAAATTGCCTGAAAGTTGACATGCATCGAGTTGCCGGCTGGGAACCAGCCGACGACTGTTCCAAGCACTGCAACCAGATAGAGAGTAATCATCGAAAGAAAGACTGGGAACGCATTGAGAGTCTTGTTCTTGATGATCAGGGCAGAGACGAAGATAAGTGCTACTCCTGAAAGAGAAACGATCCAGTTGGATGATGCAGTGCTGACTGCTGTTCCTGCGAGGCCAAAGCCGATCAACATGATTGTTGGCCCTATGACAACAGGCGTGACGATCTTCTTGAGAAGCCCCACAAGTCTCGAGTAGCCGACAACCAGGTCATAGATCCCGCCATAGAAAAGTGCTCCACCGAGAGCCTGCATCATTTCGTTGACTCCGCCACCATTGTTCTTCACACTGGCAAAGATGATCATAGCGGCCGGAATGAATCAGAACGATGAGCCCTGCACGATCGGAAGAGTAGAGCCAACTCTTGCGTCGCACTGGATAAGCGTTGCAATGCCTGTCACCACATAAACGGTTGCGATCAAGATACCCATTTGCTGCGGGTTCATTCCCGTTGCCTGTCCCAAGATAATCGGTACAAGCGTCGTCGCTCCGAACAATGTAAGAATGTGCTGGAGTCCTGCAACAACCGAGAAACCCCATGATGGATACGAATCCACGGGCCACGGCACTACGCATGTCTTGAATGCACCTTGTTCTTCTGACACTTGGAGTTTCCCCCTATCCCTTGTCATCGCTCTCATTGGAGGCGATTGGGATTCTGGTCCTTCCAACATGAATGACTCTGCTCAAGCCTCTTGCCGATGCCGGCACCTCCCTTTCTGCAAGATACCTCCAACGCCATTTCCTGCATTTCCCCCCATTTGCTGCATTATGGTGATCTTCCGGTCTTTTCCTTCAGAGCCTGCACAATCTTCTCAGCTGTCATTGGCGGGTTCTTTATGCGGACGCCAAGTGCGTTTTCAATCGCATTGGCGACAGCGGGCATCACTGGAATCATGGTATGCTCTCCAACCCCTCTTGCTCCAAACGGGCCATCAGGCTGTGGAACCTCAACAATGATAGAGTGCATCTCGCGAGGGGCATCAAGAGATGTCGGGATTTTGTAGTCAGTGAAATTCGGATTGCGAATCCTGCCTTGTTCGTCGAAGATAACTTCTTCCCACAGTGCCGTCCCAAGCCCCTGAACAAACCCACCTTCAATTTGCCCCTTTACCAAGTCGGGATTGATGGCTTTTCCTGCATCAAAGGCTTCTGCCATTTTCAGGACCCTGACTCTGCCTGTTTCCTTGTCAATCTCAATTTCAACGGCACCTGCACCAGTTGTGTAGTGCACGTTCGGGTGCCCTCCCATCCCCGTTTCGGGGTCTACTTTGGCTGACGTGAACTCGGGCATGAAGGAACCCCTTCCAAGGATTGGACCTCCACGGAAAGTACCGTCCGACATCTGTATACCGTTGATGACAAATCTCTCGAGAGGGAGCGCAAAACCAGGTTTCGTATAGCATTTTACCTTCCCATCCTCCAGATAGAGGTTTGCCTTCTCGATGTGATGTGCGATAGAAACCACGTTGATGATCTGACTCTTGGCATCAATTGCAGCACGTCGTACGGCATTGCCACAACTCCATGTAACGTGTGAAGCCACCGTCTGCCATTCGTACGGGTTCCTGTCAGTATCTGGAAGCTCTACCCTGACCTTTTCAAGTGGAAGCCCAAGCTCCTCGGCGGCAATTTTGCCCATCGCCGTCATGAAGCCTTGGCCAAGCTCCATTCCTGAAACAAGGACGTTGATGCTTCCATCTTCATTGAACTTGATGAATGCTGCAGATGATTCATTCGCGGGCATGGCCGGCGCTTTCCATACCAAAGCAAAACCCTTGCCTCTCACCTTGTTGGGATCATCTGATTTGCTTTCTTTGCCCCATTCAATTGCCTTGGCAACTTCATCGATACACTTCAAGATTCCTGTTGGGCCCATTTCGACACCGTAGGCTACAGTGTCTCCTTCCTGAATGGCATTCTTCTTCCTGAACTCAACAGGGTCCATGCTTAACGCTTTGGCAACTCTATCGATATGGCTTTCAATTCCAAAGTGGAACTCAGAATACCCAAATCCCCTGTAAGCCCCACATGGAGGCCTGTTTGTGTAGATCGCATATGAGTCAATCCAGACGTTTGGAATCCTGTAAGCGCCTGTTGCAGAGAAGCCAGTTGCATTGACAACATTTGAACCATACTCAGCCGAAGCTCCGACATCCCAGAATAGCTGATGCTTGAGGGCAACTATTGTGCCGTCTTTCTTTACACCCATCTTGACATATGCTCTTAGTTCCTGTCGCTGGGAAGTGTTCTGGAACTCGTCTTTCCGGGAGTACCTGATCTTGACTGGATGGCCTGGCACTCTCATTGCGCAGGCAGCTGCGATGACCTCCATATTGACTCCTGCCTTGCCGCCAAAACCACCACCGACATAGGGAGTAACGATCCTTACATCCTTATGTTTCAGGTTCAAGACGTTTGCAAGAATGTTCCTTTGCGTGTGTGGGGACTGAGTTGAGTTCCACATCGTCAATCTGCCGTCAAACGTATAAAGTGCTGCCGAAACGTGCGTTTCGATAGGCGCATGCACAACATGAGGCACGTGATACCAATCTTCGAGAATGTAATCGGCCTCTTCGAACGCTTTCTCAACGTTGCCCTTCCTTATTTTTCTGAGATGGGCGACATTTGTGCCAGGTTGCGGATGAAGCCATGGAACAACTTCGTAATCTCCCAGATCTGGATGAATGAGTACCGCATCTGGCTTGAGAGCTTCAATGGGGTCTTGAAGGACTGGAAGTGGCTCGTACTCTATCTTGATAAGGCCTAATGCCTTGTCCGCTATTTCCTGAGAGGATGCCACTACTGCTGCAACCTGCTGACCGACATAACGAACCCTGTCCCTTGCAAAGAGCTGGCTGTCCTTGAGATAGAGTCCGCACCTGCCCGGACAATCCTCCCCGGAAAGCACCGCGTGTACCCCTGGCACTCCTTCTGCATCGCTCGTATTGATGCTCTTGATTGTTGCATGGGCATACGGGCTTCCGAGAATTGCTGCGTACAGCACGCCTGGACCGAGGTCGATATCATCAGCATATTTCGCGGTTGCCGTGATCTTCTCAAGACCGTCAAGCCGTACGGCATCGTGGCCAACTACCTTAAGATCTAATTCCTTCATGTCTCCTGCCTATTCCCTTCTTGCTAGTTCAACAATTGCATCAACGACGCTCCCATAGCCCGTGCACCTGCAAAGGTTGCCAGCAATTGCCTCCCGTATCTCTTCCTCGTTCGGGTGAGGATTGCTTGTCAGAAGCTCCGTCGCAGAGATTATCATCCCCGGGGCACAGAAGCCGCACTGGAAGGAGTTATGAGACAGAAAAGACTCCTGCAACGGTGTGAGTCCATCCTTCTCAAGCCCCTCCACCGTGACAATTTCCTGTCCATCTGCTTCAACTGCATACATGATGCAGGTTCTTACACTCTTCCCATTCAGGAGAACAGAGCAAGCTCCACATTCTCCTCTTCCACAGCCATATTTGGGGCTCTTGACTCCAAGCTTGTCTCTCAGGACGTCAAGAAGCTTCTCATGTGGTTCAACGACAACCGTTGTCTCGTATCCATTCAGTTTGAGCGCTATCTCTCTTTTCATCTGCCCCTCCTACACAAGGCTCACGCCGTACTCAGGGCCCTTGCCTTGAAGTCTTGAGGATGACGCTCTCAACGATCTCTTGAGAAGTATGCCACTGATATGCAATCGGTACTCCTTGCTTGCACGGACATCCGAAATTGGTGAAATTGACTTCATGGCAAGAGGAACCGCCTGCTCAAGAACGCCTTCCGTCAGAACCTTGTCTTTCAGGAACTCCTCGGCCTCATAAGCTCTCACAGGCTTTGGAGCAACTGCACCGAACGCTATTCTGACAGCTCCCTCATCATTTACGAACGTTGCGACGCATACCTGGGCAAGGTCCTCTCCGTCATAGCGACCCATCTTGATATAGTTCGAGCCGAACGAGCCCGGGGGAACGGGCAATCTGATTCCTATGACAATGTCTCCTGGAACAAGGACGGTTCTTCTCGGCCCCAGAAAGAAGTCTGCTATGGGCACTTCTCTGGCTCCTGCCCTGTTCTGCACCACAACCGAAGCCTGAAGCACAAGGAGCGCAGGAGCAGAATCAGCCGATGGGACAGCAGAGCAGATGTTGCCCGCAAGAGTCGCCCTGTTTCGTACGCCATTTGATGCGACAGTGCGGGATGCCTCCCACAGAACTGGAAAGTGATCGCGCACCGCAGATGACTCAATGAGCTCACTAAACGTAACGCTCGCACCTGCTTTGAGGTGACTGCCAGCAAGCTCGAGTCTCCTGAATTCCGGGATGCCCTTGAGGTCAACAAGATAGTCGGGCGCCACCAGGTTGTTGTCAATATTCACCACAAGATCCGTTCCGCCCATCAGAAACTGTGTCAGACTGCCATATTCCTCGTACAAGTCAAGAGCTTCAACCAGCGTCGACGGCTTGAAGTAGTCGAATGTCTTCATGGAGCCCCCTTACGGAGCCCACGCAACAATTCTCGACCAGGCAGACTCCATCTCGATACCCTTCACGTTGAATGCTCCCATGTACACTCTCTGGTTGTTCAGCTTGTCAATGTCTCCCCCCAGGTTTTCGGCGTGGACAAGCCCTTTGGGGAAGAGTTTGAGGTGCATGATCTGGTAGAATTGCTCCGTCGGGAACATCTCATCCCAGCTCTTGCCATATGTTGCCTGGAGCTTCTTGTCGGCTTCAATGAAAAGGTTCGGATGCCAGTTTCTGAGAATGGTGTTCATGGGATGGTCTGCACTGCCGCAATCCACACCAATCCACTTGAACTTCATATCAAGCGCCCATTGCGCAAATGCCGGGCTTGGCCCTGGATGTTTCACCATATATCGTACTTCATCGCAGTCCTTCTCGTACCAGGCATATCTGTGATAGCCTGTATTGATGATGAGAATGTCCCCGGGATGAATTTCAGCTTTCTTCATGAGCATTTCTGGAGTGTAGAGGTCGTAGTCCCCGACCTCATCCGAAATGTCGACAATGACGCCGGGGCCAACCCACTCTTCGAGAGGCACTTTGCCGATGGGTCTTCCAGCGCTGTAGAAATGGATCTCGCCATCCATGTGAGTTCCTACATGGTTGCTTGATGTGATGATCTGCCCATTTGCTCCCTGTCCCCTGTCCGCTCCTGCAATTCGCTTGAAGTACTGGAGCCCAAGCGGCATGTAGCTCGGCCACGGTGGCGTATGGATGCTCAAAGGTTGAGTGAGGTCATACATCTTCACTTCCCCGGTCATGAACTTGATGAATTCCTCTACGTTCATAGAAGCCTCCCCTGTCAGGCGTACATTTTTGAGAATGCTATGATAGCTTTCTTGAAGACTCCCATTGGTGCATCGACAAGTCCCGCTCCAACTTGGCCAACACCGGGATTCTTATGAGCTATACCCGTATCTATGAATGGCAGAAGCCCTTTCTCAACGACAAGCCGTATATCGATTCCGGTAGGAGTGCCTCTGAAATTGAGGTAGGGCACCTGATAGGCAGTGTTTTCTCCAATGGTAATCTCGTACATCGACAGCGTTTTGTTCAGTGCATCTCTTGGCGTTCCTCCCGTGAACTGGACGATTGCAGGAGCGGCTCCGATGGCAAAGCCCCCAAGGCCTGCTGTTTCCATGATGGAGCTGTCACCAATGTCTGGGTTGGCGTCCTCTTTGGTGAAGCCTGCAAAATAGAGTGCGTTGGGCGGAACTTCAGCAGGAGCTGTGAACCACTCATCCCCAAGCCCTGAAACCTGAATCCCGAAGTCAGTGCCATTTCTTGCCATACAGACAACCACTGTGCTCCCCTCAATATTCCTTGCAGGATCAAGGCTTGCTTTTGCAGTAGCCATCGAGAGATTGAGGAACGTATGGTCATTGCCATCGATGAACCTGAGTACCTTCTCAATGACAAGCGGGTCGCTCGTCGTTCGTACCATAGCGGGGGCAATGGCCCGGTAGAACAGAGACGTTGCACCTCTGTTTCTGTTGTGCAGCTCGTCTCCCATGTGGAGTGCCTGGGCAATGATGCTCTTCATGTCCATCCCGCCAAGAAAACGTATGGCTCTATCGAGTGTCGGATAGAGAACCTCTTCCATCCATTTCAATCGCTCGATGACATCAGGAGAGTACGCGCCCATTCGCAGAACCTTGCCAAGCCCTTCGTTCATCGTCGCATAGGACTTGTTCCCAAACGCAGCGTTCTCTATGATGTAAACAGGCATGGATGGGGACACAATGCCTGCCATCGGCCCGACAGCCTGATGGTGGTGGCAGGGAGAGAATTCGATCTGGCCGGATGCCGCAAGGGCTTCTGCTTCTTCTTTGGTGTGTGCCATGCCTTCATAGATGAGAGCCGCAATAACCCCACCTTTCATTGGACCGCACATTCTGTCCCATGTGACTGGCGGCCCTGAATGCAGGATCATGTTCGTCTTCATTCCAGGCACGATATCAATGGCCTTGCCCATTCCAACCAGCTCTGGTGTCGCCGAAACAAGTCTTCTAAGTGCTTCTATGTTTGCTTTGGCTATGTCAACCATGTATCTCTCCTTTTGACTCACTTGATGTGCATTCCTTGCCGATCAGTTTTCTCAGTGCTTCCATTGCCTCCTCATCCCCACCTGCCGGCGGTCTCCAATCAACCTGGACAACCTTGAACCCTTCCTGCTCCAGGCTTTCCTTGAAAGAGGTCAGCCCCACATTGATCACCTTCAGCTCTGAGGTAAATAGATCGAGTGTTTTCATGAGTTGCCTCTTGGACTTTGAAGGATATATCCTGCCAGCCTTGATGCTGAAGCGTTTCTTTCAAGCACAATTGCACCTGCATCCTCATACATCTTGACGATCTTGTGCTTATCCTGAGGATCCCTGCCAGTGCCTGTTACAGTGACAATGATAAGCGCACGACCCGCCCTTCTGGCCTCGGAAACAACCGGGGCAAGTTCCTCGCCCGGGTTGGGGTTAGTACCGTGCCCAATAACCACGTCAAGGTAGATTATTGCAACGCTCTTGTCGCGGGCCTCTTCCAGAATTCTCTTGTTTCTCAGGGAAAAATCAATCTGGGGATGAGGGCGCCCTACCGTAAACTCATCCTCGCCGAGGTCAACCACTGTGTGCCCCACGCTTCTCCATGAATCCACAAGTTTCAGCTTTGGGTCAAGCGGCGCATTGGAGTTGACAACACCAATCATGTCCTTAAGGATCACCTGTGTCTCATATGCAAGAGTGCCGCCCTGGAAGAGTCCCCTCACGTATTCCTGCTCTGGTTGAAGCTGTCTTGCGAGGCCTTTGCCAAGCTCCTTGAGCTCATTTTCGCTCTCCTCTATCTCCTTGTTGAACTGTTCCATGGATATGCCTTTCGACAAACTCACGGAGAGCAAGGCAGCCTCTTCAAGGCTTGATGCAGGAATTGCACCAATACTCTTGACAAGTGCTGGGTCTGCTCCAAGGAATGCTGCAACAACAGGCTTCTTGTTTGTCCTTAGCACTTCGCCGATGCGCTCAAGCACCTCTGGGTGAGGTGGTTTGGAAATGAGCGTTATGATTTTTGTTTGAGGGTCTGCAATAAGAGCCTCCAATCCCGTCAGGAATGAAAGGCCCCCAAATTCCTTTTTCATGTCAATCCCGCCCGTGCCAATGCCTTGAGAGATGCCGCAGCCTTCGTTTGAGATAATTGATGAGACTTCCTGAAGTCCAGTGCCTGCGGCAGATACAATCCCGATGTCACCACGATTGACAACATTCGCAAAACCAAGAGGTGCTCCGTTGATAATGGCCGTACCGCAATCAGGCCCCATGACGAGAAGCCCTTTCTCCCGTCCCAGCTCTTTGACCTCGAGCGTCTTGTCTTTTGGGACGTTGTCCGAGAATATCATCACGTGCAAGTCATGCTGAAGAGCCTTCATGGCCTCTTCTGCCGCATACTTGCCCGCAACAGAAATGATCACCATATTCGCTCCTGGCAGTACATTGATGGCACTTTCGATGCTCTTGGGCATGTACTCAGAAGAATCTGTTGTTCGTTGTCTGCTCTTCTCCAACAGTTCTTCAGTCTTCTTGAGTCCAGCAACAGCTGCGGCCTCATCCTTTGCTTTTACCGCAATGATCAGGTCGTTATCAGAGGCATCCTTGAATTCATCGAGAAGCATTTCAGACATCTCGAGAATGGACTTGTTCTGAGCGGTACCCATCACAATTGTGGCATCGATGACCCCATCAATCTTTGAAGCATCACGGGCGACAAGCATGAGGGTCACGGAATCAAAGTACTCGCCCTTCCTGATTACTCCTTTTGCAGCCACGGCAAACCTCCCTTGTAGAACTGTTTCATGGACACAACGAATCCGGTAGATACATCTGCTCCAGAAGTCTCCCCAATGCCAAGAAATCTCGAAGCAGCATCATGAATTCTGGTCCTGTCGTGTGCAAGAGCGTCGAGCAAGTCCTTGAACTTCTCGTAGACTCTTCCCAGCGAAGCGTACAGCAGGAAGCTGCTTGAGATTTCATTGGAAGTCCTCGCCCTGTCGTATATCTCATGCCTCAGACCTTCGGTTGGAAGGCGCTTCATCAATCCGTACACATAGACTGCAATCAGAGTTCCGCTGATGAGGTCATCACCCTGGGGAGTCAGTCCAAAACCCACTCCCTTCAGGAGACCGACCTCTCCCATGGAGCCGTTCAAGAATCCTGCGTAGGAGTGACGCAGGTGGTCTCTCACGCCTCTTTCAAAGGGCGTGCTGAAGTAGCCTGCTCTCCTTTCGTCAAGCATAAACGCACAACTCAACGGTGGGGCTTCCTCTATCACGATCTGTTCCAGAAAATGAAGATCTGTCAGAAACTCGCTTGACTCGCGCTCGTCCAGAACAGGCCGTGAATCAAAGACTCTGGCATTCCTGAAGTCAATGGCATTGAGATTACAAATGCATTCTTCACGACCGGTCAAGAACGTCAAGTCAGCACTGTCCACGACGATATTGTTCGGACCTGAACCTATGGCAGGCGTGACAATGGAGAAAAGTCTTCCATCAACTATGTAGTTGATGACATGTCTGAAGGCGGTATGAACTACGCCCCGCTTTGCATTCAGGTCAATGTCATCACCAACCGAAACTGCCGCTATGTTCACTCTGTTCTTAGCTTCCTCCAAAAGCGAAGACACCCCCAGACAAATGCTGGGGGTGTCCAACTCACTCATGACTAGACTTCTCCTGTGCCTGGAACCTCGAAGGTTTCTGCCATCTTTAGGAAGTCCCCGGGAACGGGGCTCTTCGAAGACGTGTCAATAACATCCTCGAGATATCTCTTTGCTGTCTTGTCCCAATATTGTGCCAGCATTGAGCGCCCTCTATGGAGAACCATGGGTACGCGATCCTCAAGTAATACAGTGCGCATGGACCAGCGCCTCCTTGATGGCAGTATCTACTCTCTCCTTGCCCCATTCGATGTTACGCTGGATACTGCTGGCAGCTGCTTCACGGTCCCGCATGCCGATGGCTTCCAGAATTGCCAGATGATCCAGACACGTTGTTTTGAGACGTTCGGGATCGGTTATGTCGGAAAGCCGGACAAAATGGATTTGCCGATCGATATCCTTCAACATGCGCTGCATGACCCGATTTTGCGCAGCCTCTGCGAGAATCTCGTGAAAATGCTCGTCCTCAAGGGCTGCCTGTTCAGCCATGCTGGGAAGTGCGTCATACAACTGTTGCCAACGTTGCGTCAGATGGGAACGGAGGGATTCGTCCATGCCGTTCCTGCAGACGATGTCGATCACCGCCAGTTCCAGCACCAACCGGGTATCATACAATTCATTGATCTCCCTGATATCGACGTGGCGGACCGCGTATCCCTTGTGTTCCATCTTGTCCATCAGGGAAGCCTCGACGAGCATATTCAGGGCTTCACGCACAGGGCTTCGACTCACCTTGAATTCGTCACTTATCTCCTGTTCGGTGAGGCGTTGTCCAGGCGGATACACCCAAGTGATGATGCGGTGGAAAAGGGTCCTGTAAATCTCGCCGCTCATGTTCCGCCTGGTCATGGCCAACTCCTTCGTCAATACCTATTCTTTGAATACGAATACACTCACCGGCTTGCCAGGCCGTTCGTCTGACTCCTTGACCGTGGCAGTCAGTTTCATGCGGGTCTTCGGTTCTTCTACCTCCAGCTGTCCCGATGCCCTCAGCCCATTTTCGAACTGGACAATCCCGAACAACAGGAACTTGTTGGTGTATCCTTCCGGCAGATTCCACGCCCGAGTCCAAGTCAGAAGTACGCAGGATCCCTCCAAGTCAAAGGTTCCCCATCCCTTCCCAGTCACCGGATCTCGTCGTGCGGAGCATTTTCCACAAACCATGGGGGCTGGATAATACGCGGTACCACAGGTGAGGCATTTGTAAGCCTTGATTGTTGGAGCCGTGGCTCCATACATACTGAAATCTACCATGTTCTCACCCCTAGTCCTTTGCACAAATAAGCGCGACCACGTTGTTCCCGAATCCTCCGAAATTGACGGACATGCCGTATCTTGGATTCTTCACCTGGCGCCCTTCCTCTGCCTCTCCACGAAGCTGCCTGACAAGTTCCACGGCTTGGGAGACACCGGTCGCGCCTACGGGATGACCTTTGGATTTGAGGCCTCCGGAAGTGTTGATCGGAAGTCGCCCGTCAATTTCGGTTTCCCCCTTGCGAACAGCCAGGAAACTCGTTCCCCGCTCAAAGAATCCAACTTCCTCGCTGATGGCCAATTCCAGGATGGAGAAGGCGTCATGGAGTTCTGCAAAGGAGATGTCCTTTGGTCCCACGCCTGCCATCCTGTAGGCCTTTTCCGCGGCCAGTCTGACCGCCTCGAGTCTCAGGGGATCCTTGCGGTTGTGCACGCAATGCGTGTCCGTGGCACTGGCAACTCCCGCGATACGGATAGGCTTCTTCTTGAAGTCCTTCACCTTCGGGGAATCCATGTTCACCAACAGCAGCGCCGCCGCCCCGTCGGAGACTGGACAGGTGGAATACATGCGCAAGGGTTCCGCTATGTAGTTGTTCACCACCGCCGCCTCGGGCCCATCCGCGATGGCCTCAATGGTACAGGGAAGCTGGATGTGCGCGTACGTGTTCTTAGCCCCATTCCTGTGGTTCTTCACCGCCACCAGGGCGAGATCCCGCTCTGTCAGGCCGTATTTTTCCATGTATAGCCGTGTGAACATGCCTCCAAATGCAGGCAGGGTCAACCCCATGTTGTATTCCGCTTCGGTCTCGAGCATCGTAGCCACCACGTCGGTAGCATTCCAGCCGCTCACCTTGCGCATGATTTCTCCACCTACCACGAGGACTATATCGGCCATGCCGGAGGCGACAGCCATATAGCCGATTTTGATGGCGCTGGCCCCCGATGCCGGTCCGTTCTCGACCAGTTCAGCGGGCACTGGCTCCATATCCATGCGACTGACCAGGGAAGAGGCCACAGCAGATTGATGACAGAACAGCCCGGAGGCCATGTTGCCGACGATGACCTGATCGATTTCTCGCCTTCGCTCAAGGAATCCGGCATCCTGGAGGGCATCGGTAGCCGCATAGGCCATGACGTCTGCCAGGTCGTACTCGGACGAGTTGCCAAACCGCGTATGCCCGATCCCGACAATGCCTACCTTGATAGCCATGTATTATCTCTTGAAGCCGGGAATCTGGACATACTCGCTCGGCATGATGAGTTTGCTGGCCGATTTGAGGTCCTCTTCAGAAACGGGACGCGTGCCAGTGCATTTCACTTCTCTCGCTGCGTCCCAGAGTTTCCGCGTCAGTGCAAATGTGGGGACGCCACCCAGCTCGCTACGGACTTCGGGGTACTGCGAAGAACGATCCTCAAGCTGCAGCTCAATCATCCATCGCTTGAATCCGATTGGACTCTCTGCGACGATATAGACCTCTTCCTCGCCCAGGACATCGATGTGATGCTCCATTTTCGCCGCGAACAGCTGAGCTCCGATCCGGAGGCCTCTCTTGATGGCCAGGGTATGCAGGCTCATACCGAGTTTGTTCGTGACGTGGCGGCTGTTCACGATCCCCGCGATGACTCCATCGATGGAACCGACAAGCACGAACTCGTTGGCGACCCGATAGCGATACCATGCCAGCACCTCGGAATACATGCGGGCGGCAACAATGTCATAGTAATCGGCTGACACACCGATGAGAGGGTAAATGGTTCCAAGCAGGATACCGGTCTCCTCGCGTCTCGCCTCACGGACAACCATCTTCTCCCCAGAAGCAAGCGTAATGACTTTGCTCGGATAGGGCTTGAGTGGAATCTCCGGTGGTCTGAGCTTCTTCTCCAGCTCGTCAATGGCCATGACGTACCTCCTTCTGCGCGGCTCCTTGAGCCATCGCATCACATGAATCCCGGGTCTTCGCGCACAAAACGATCTGCCGTACGTCCATCATGAGATCATCTCCTCGTAAGGGGTTCCTCGTGAACCCAAGGTTTCGTATTCTCCATCGTACCTGTTTCCTCTGATGTAGACCGCATTTGCGGGAATAGCCGCATTATATACATGGTTGTATACAAGTCAAGAAAGGCTGGTTACTGCTCGTCGTGTTGGTGGAATCGGCCAGGTGGCCCGATGCGCCATTGCACCAACACAGCAAATCCCACATACTGTGGGCGCGGTGTCTCAGGAGAATCCTGATCGGCAAAGGAGATCGATATTCATATAGCACGCATCTGGGCTGATGAATCAGGGGAGTCTCATTATCAAGATATCGACATCGTCCTGGTCCCGTCTGGACCTTTGGGGTGGATGTCCCCTCCCCTTCCCGTGGCGTCGATGATTCTTCGTGAGAACGAGCCAGGATATGACTACGATTGGCATGTCGCACCGCGAAGACAATACATCGTCATGCTGGCGGGTTCTGTGGAAATCCAGGTGTCTGATGGAGAATCCAGGACATTCGGACCCGGTGACATCGTTCAGATGGAGGATGTCGTCGGCAAGGGACACAAGTCCTGGTCCCCCGATAGCAACCCCAGGAGATCGCTCTTTCTCCCATTGCCGTAACGATCAAACTGTTGTTCCTGTTGGGAGCTCTTTCAAGCAAGCAAACCCCGTGAAACCATTTCGGTCTGTCCGCACGGTTCGCCTGCATTGTAGGATCCACATCCAAGACTTGTCATCCGCGCCCCTTCCGTCGTTCCCGCGCCCCTTCGGGTTTCCTCAATAATATGAAGAAGGGCCGAGAAGCGCCGGAACATCAAGGACTCATGCTGGAGCAAGTTGTTCTCTAAGCTTTGTGGTGTTCACGTTTTCTTCACTTTCTTCTGACGTGTCTCTTGACATTCACAGACAACTCAATATTATTAAGTTGCAAGTGAGCAAAATCTTACCAGGAGGCACGAGATGACTGACATGACGACGAGACTGATGGACATGGTACACGGTGGCCGGCTCGACAAGACAACGGCGGCGCTGCTGTTCAGCGTCATGTGGACGGTCAGCGGCAAGCGCGAGTACATCATCAGAGACTGACCGCACATTCGAACCCAGGAGGACAACATGTCGCAAGAACAAGAGAAGATCGAACGCATGGTCCAGCAAGGCAAGCTCTCGCGTACCGAGGCAGACGAACTGCTCGCGACGCTCGAACCGAAGGAGTCCGGGCAGACCCGCCCACCCATCCAGGGGGCACAGCCTCGCACGCGCCGCACCTTCCGGATCCACGTCGACGAAGCCAGCGGAGAACATGTCGACCTGGGATTTCCTATGGCGCTTGTGGGCGTTGGTCTGAACATCCTTGCCCGCAGGGGCAAGGCGACCATCGACATCGACGGCAAAGAAGTCCCGATCGACATCGAGGAGATCAGACGTCTGATCGCGGACCCTGCATTCGTCGGTGAACTGATGAACGTTCATACGGGCGACGGAGCCAGTGTCGTCCTCAGCGTCGAGTGAGGCTGCCATGAAGCGTCTGCCCACGACGTGCCCGTCCTGCGGGTCCCAGCTGGAGATTGCCGAGCTGCACTGCCCCGCCTGTGGCACGACTGTCCGAGGAGCCTATCCGCTCGACCGGTTCGCGGCGCTATCTGCCGAGGACGAACAGTTCCTGCTGACCTTCCTGGCAACCCGCGGAAACCTGAAAGAAGTCCAGGACCGCCTGGACCTGTCCTACCCGACCGTGCGCGGCCGTCTGGACAAGGTGCTTGCGGCGCTGGGACTGGTCGGCGACGACAAACCCGCCGAGAAGACCACACACAAGCCTGACGTCATGGAACTGCTGGACAGACTGGAAGCCGGCGACCTGAGCGTCGACGCGGTCCTGAAAACCATCAAGGGAGGAAGCGATGAACCGGGCACAGGAACGACTGAGTGAACTGAAGGACAAGGGACTCCTCTCGCGGGAGCAGTACGAAGAACTGCTGGCAGCTCTCGGCACGGTCGAGCGCGAGGAGCCTGTAGTCCCTCAGGCACCTCGCCCACCAGTTGAACCTGCCGTACCGACGGCCCCCGTGCCGCCCGTGACTCTCTCGTCACCGCCACAGGCAGTAGGCCGCCGTCTGAGCGTGCGCCTGATCTCTGAGGACCTGCACGTGCGTGGCGTCCCAGGGCTGCCGGCTGTCCGGGTCGTCCGGGGTCAGTCCGCCGTCCGGACCCGTCAGAACGGTGACCTTGTCGAGGTCGAGTCGGGGGTGACGGCAGGTGAATTCCACGGCTTCTCGTTCAGTTTCGGATTCGATGGCGACGGCGATCCCGTGGAGCTTGAGGTACCTGCCGACATGTCGTGCGAGCTCAAGACCGTGTCCGGTGATATCACCATCAGCAATCTCACGGGAGACGTCGTCGTGCGCAGCGTGTCAGGGAGCATCGACGCCAGCAAGATGACACGCCTCATGTCCGCACAGGCGACCTCGGGGGACGTCCACCTGGACGAGTGCCTTGTGGATGGCGACATCGTGAGCAAGTCGGGTGACGTCGACATCCGGAACTCGACCGTCCGCGGCATGATCAAATCCTATTCGGGCGACGTGTCCGTCCTCAACGCCGTCTTGAACGATGCCGACGTCCTCAGCTTCAGCGGGGACGTGAGCCTGGAGGGTGTGACCGTCCAGAGCGGAGCCCGTCTGAAGACGACCAGCGGCGACGTGAGTGCAGAACTCGACCAGCACGACGTCATGGTGGACGTCGAGACACGGTCGGGCGAGGCAAGCGTGCGGGGGCCGGGCGTCGACGTCGAGGTCCAGCGCCAGCGCATTCCCGTAGGTCTGGCGACCGTCGAACTCTCGGTCCGCACCGGCAGTGGCGATATCGAAGTCAGACTGACATAGTTCTCCTTCCGAAAACGCTATCGCCCACCCCCGGTCCTCGCAGCCGGGGGTTCGCATGCTCAAGGACGACACACCAACCCCGCGGCGTGTCATTCCCACGCATGCGGGAATCCAGTCCTGACATTGTTGCAGCGTGTTACAACAACTACGGCTGTCCCCTGTTACACCCTGTTACAACAACTACGGCTGTCCCCTGTTACAGAGTCAAGGGTGTCAGCATCATGGCCACCTCTTCTCGTGTCACGATGATTTCTTCGTGATGCAACGAAGGGAGTTCGCGATGAATTGAGATGATGCAACTCGGTGCCACTCTCCCGGCGAGTTCTCAGATATACTGTCGGTACCCTGAACCGTGGAGGAAGCAATGCTGGCCGACGGCAACTATCTGAGCGTATGCGCGTATGACTGTCCCGACTCATGTGGCATGGTCGCAACGTGCAGGGATGGCCGGCTCGTGGAGCTGGAGGGACGGAAGGACAACTCGTACACGCGTGGCTTCATCTGCCACAAAGGGCGCCGCTGGGTCCGTGACCTGCAGGGCCAGGACCGTCTGACGTCGCCCCTCCTGCGCCAAAACGGCAAGTTCGTCCCAATTGGCTGGGGCGAGGCCCTGGACATGACGGCACAGGCAATCCGGTCAGCCGCCTCGCGTCACGGCCACCAGTCCTTCCTCTTCTACGAGGGTTCCGGCAACCTGCTCATGGGCAACAAGGTCCAGCGCCTGCTCCCCCTTATGTTGGGAGGAGGCACCATGGCTACCGGGTCGCTGTGCAGTTCGGAGGGCAAGGTTGGCCTGGCGCGCAGCTATGGGACGGTCGGCCGCGACCAGCCGCTTTCCGCTCTGGCAAGCAAGTCCATCCTGCTGTGGGGCCGCAACCCAGCCGAGAACAGCGTCCACTTCCTCGCCATTCTCCACGACGCCCGCCGGACGGGTGCCCGTATTGGGACCATCGACATTCGCGCCACGCCCACGACAGCGATCAGTGACTCCACGTGGGTCGTGCGGCCAGGATCGGACTTGATGCTCGCTCTGTACCTGTGCCACGAGGCCATCGCCCTCCGCGGCGAACCCCAGGCGGCACACGAGGGATACGAGGCATTCCGGGAGGCCTGCCTGCTGGTGTCTGCCGAGGATGCACAGTTGGCCACCGGTCTCTCCGCCGAAGCCCTGCATGCGCTCGTGGGCTTCGTGGTGGACCAGCCACCTCTCAGTATCTGGACCGGTGTCGGTCTTCAGCGGACCCGCTGGGGTGCCGACCTGATCCACACCGTCGACACGCTGGGCTTGCTGCTGGGCAATCACGGCGTCGCCGGGGGCGGGGTCTGGTTCGAACAGGGCGACGACGGTCTCCTGCCGGACGACTTCGCGACCGTACCCGGCGCTCAGACCCGCCTGGTGCTGCGTCCCAGTCTGGGAGCGTCACTGCTGGAAGCCGACCCACCCGTCGAGGCAGCGATGTTCGTGAGGGGCAACCCCGCTTTGCAGTGCCCGGACGCCGGAAAGGTGCTGCAATTCCTGGAGCAGTGCCCCTTCTCGGTCTGCCTGGACTGGCACATGAGTGTGACCGCCCGCGCCTGCACGCTCCTCCTGCCGACGACGGTGTTCCTGGAACGCGGCGACGACTACGTCATGAGCTACTTCCATGACGTGCTGCAAAAGACGACGAAGGTGGCGGAACCGCCCGAGGGCGTCCGCGACGAGCTGGATATCGTTCGGAACGTCGCCCTGGTACTTGGGCTTCCGGACCGGTTCACCGCCGAGTGGGCGCGGCTGAGGGACGTCGAGAACGACCCCCGGCTGACGCCTGTGGGTCCCGGCATGTGGCGCCTCAAGGATGCACCGCGTATCCGGGGCACGTTCCACTTCCCGTCCCCCGTGCCAGACGTCCCCGCCCTTCCGGGCATGCTGCGCCTCATCACCGTGCACGTTCGCGACTACATCAACGGGATCGACCCTTCCCAGGTGCGGGCCCGCGTCCTGCCTCCTGTGGCATCGGTGTCAACGCAGCTGGCGCGCGAGCGCTGCCTGATCGAGGGCCAGAAGGTGACACTGCGCAACGCGCTCGGTTCGCTGGACGTGCGCATCCACCTGGACAAGAGCATCGCCGCTCAGACCGTCGTCCTGCCGCAGGGGGTGGAGGGCGTCAACCTGCTCGTCACTCCCGGACTCACAGCGGACGGCAACTCCTGCATCAACGACAGTTGGGTCCTGATCGAGCCCGCACAGCGATGAAGCGGAAGGACAAGCCCATGACCACCGCGCCCGCCGCAGAGGGCGCCGTTACCCGCGCGGAACGGGGCGACCCCTCCCTCGAAGTCATCTCCTACGCCGTCGCGGCCTTGGCAAACGCCTACGGCGAAGAGCACGACAAGGCGAAGATGCTGCCGCGGCTTACAGCCGCCACCGTCCGTGTCGCCGCCCTCGCTGGCCGGGACGAAGCCGACGAACAGCTGGCGCGTCTTGCGCGCATGCAGAAAGAAGCCACACGCCTCGCGGCTGAGCACCTGGAGCGGAAGAAGCAGCTCTCGTCGGCAGCCGTGGCCCTGGCCCCGTCCACCGACTGGAAGCAAACGCGGTCGACGCTCGACCGGCTGATGCACGAGTGGCGCCTGACGGGATGGTCGGACGACACCGCGACGGCTCCCTTCCGCAAGGCGTTCAACGACGCGGTCGCGACCTTCACGCTGAGGCAGGAGCAATGGTTCGACGAACAGCGCATGCGCGGCGCGCCCGTCCGCGAGTACCGCGAGTACCTGTGCACGCGCGCCGACCAGCTGCAAGGCGAGACCGACGATACAATGTGGGCCGCTGCGAGCGAGCGCCTGAAGCAGCTGGCCCAGCTGTGGAAGAAGATGTCTCGGCACGAGGAGGACCCGGCCCTGTCGGCGCGCTTCACGGCCGCCGAGCGCGCCTTCGAAGCACGGCGGGACGCATGGTACGATGCCAACCACGCCCGCAAGGAGAAGCTGCTGCACCACATCGAGACCCTGACAGAGTCCACGATCGGACTCGGATGGGAAGCGGCACGGCGCGAAGTGGCGGACATCGAGGGACACGACTGGCGCGAAGCAGGGCAGTTGCCGCGCGACCAGCATGAGGTCATGGAGCGCGAGCTCCGCCACGCCCTCGCCGCCTTCCACGTCCGCCAGAGTGAAGCCGAACACGAGGCACTGAAGCAGAAGGAGAAGGTCGTCGTCCGCATCCAGGCGCTGGCTCAGCGTCCTCTGGACAACTGGAAGGCGACGCGCGCCGTCCTGCTCGAGCTGCAGCAGGCGTACATGGATGTCGGTCCGGTCGCCGCAGACAGCGAAGCGGACTTGCTGCAGGCATACCGGGCGGCCTGCCAGACTGTCGTCGGCAAACTGGGAACGCTGAGGGGCAACGGCACGGAGAAGCGGGGGGACGTCATCAGGCTCATCCGCGAGCTGACCGACAAGGCCGGCAAGGGCGTCTCATGGCGCGACGCCCGGGACAAGGTCGTTCTCCTTCAGAAGCACTACATGGGAGCCGGGCCCGTCGCACACGCCGAAGGCGAAGGCCTGTGGCAGGAATACCGGGCCGCCTGCGACCGCTTCTTCGAGCTCTACCGCTCGTGGACAGGCGACAACGTCGAGGTCAAGGAACAGCTATGCGCCGAAGCGGAGGCTCTCCTGGAGGAGCGGGATCCCTTCGAAGCCAAGGAGAAGGCCAAGAAGCTCCAGCAGCGGTGGAAGTTCTCGGGGCCCGTCCCTCCCGAAGAGAACGAGGCGTTGTGGTCACGCTTCAGCGAAGCGGTCGACAAGGTCTTCGACCGGGCCCGCGCCGAGTGGGAGGACATCCACGGCACCGGACCCCAATTGTGAATCCCTCTGGTGCCTGGCACCTTGGGGATTCACAATTGGCGATAGTCTCGTCTGCTACAGGCCGTACTCCTGGCGGGCCAGCTCGAACAGTGTCTTCGTGTAGCTGGACATGCGGCCCAGCGGACCATTGAGCTCGAGGTCATAGGCTGCCTGGTCGGTGCCGGACTTGGCCACACGCAGGGCTGACACCTCAACGGTCCATGAGTCCTTGCCGTCGACGTTGCTGCCGAAGAAGGTTGTCTCCATCGGCCAGAGCGTGCGTACCTCGGGCCTGCCCAGATAGGCGCCGCGGCGGCACAGCCAGCTTGGCGAGGCTGCTGTCGCGATGTCCAACGGGGCGGTACTCCGCAGCGCAGCAACAAGCACCGGGCTGTTGAGCGCAACCATCGCACCCTGATACTCCTCCAGGTTGTAGTGATGGTTGGTCGCAGATCCCATGAGCGCGCCAAAGTTGCCGATACCCTTGAAGATGAGGCCGGTGGGCGCTGGAATACCGTGATAGGGCTGCGTGGTGTCCTGCACGTAGTGCATGGCCCGCGCAAGATAGCGGAAGGTCCAGTACAGGTCGCCCTTCTCCTTGGCTTTGCCTGCCAGGTCGAAGAAGTACTGCGCCCGTGATGGTGCAACGCCGAAGCGCAGCCAGCCCAGTCCGTAGTACTGGTGGCGCCAGCCCTGGGAACCGCCCGTCAGCACCTGAAAGGGGCTGAAGTTGAGATCGTGGTCCATCTTCCAGTCCGGCTCGTCTGCGTAGTTGGTCAGGATGGCGGCGGCACTGGTCACTGTGCCCGGCTTGCCCTCGATGAATTGCAGGACGAAGTTGGGGCCGATCACGGCGGTATCCACCTCCTCGTAGGTCCACGGCGTAACGGTAATGCTGTCATAGGCCTTGAGCCACTCCTGATCACTGATAATCAACTTCGTACAGGCACCGTGGCTGTTCCAGGCGTCCACCGGACTGACCAGGCAGAACAGCGCAAAGGCGACGACAAGTGCGGCACACAGCAGTTTCCGACTTCTCTTCATGATTCCCCCTTTGTCGAGCGTTCCCATCGCTCGTTTCTCCATGCAAACCTGTTAGGGCCGCGCATTCGACGTCACGATGGCGACGATGCCATCGATCCCGGCCACGATCATTGCGAGTGACATGGAGGGTGTCCCCGGTCTGTCCAGCACCTGCTCGGGCAGGAACGGCACGTGGACGAACCCCGCTCTTGTCTCCAGATCGTGTGTGACAATGTGGTTCATGACACCATAGAACAGATGGTTGCAGACGAATAGTCCCGCCGTGTTGCTGACGGCAGCCGGGAACCCGGCACTCCGAAGCCCGGCGACGATCTGCTTCACAGGCAGCGTGGCCAAATAAGCGGTCGGTCCCTCCGCAACGATGGCCGTATCCTCGCGAAGGACGCCGGCGTTGTCGGGAGCCTGCGCGTCGTCGCGGTTGATTGCCACACGTTCGATGCTCAACTCGGCCCGCCCTCCCGCCTGGCCGACCATGAGGGCGGCGGCTGGATGCAGCCGGTCGATTGCCTCCGTCACTGTCCCGATACTGTCTGCGTACGTGGTCGGCACCAGCAGGCGTTCGATGCGCACACCACCCACGTCGCCGTTCAGCCGTCTGACGGCTTCCCATGACGGGTTGATGGCTTCGCCACCAAAAGGTTCAAATCCAGTCACGAGTATCGTCATCATGCTTTCCTCCCCAGGATGGACACAGTATATCCGGACGTGGATTCCGACCAAGCGTCCTTGACGTGGCACGGGGCATCGGTACCATGGCATCAGACTGGAAACCAGCATGGCTGCATCAGGAGGAAACGACCACGATGTATCGGCCCACCGCAGCAGAGATCGATCTGACAGCAATCCGCGACAACCTGCGGGCCATCCGGGCGTGCACGCCGCTCAGGACGCAGGTTATCGGTGTGGTGAAGGCTGACGCCTATGGACACGGCGCGGTGCGCGTTGCTGCAGTCCTGGAACAGGAACAGGTCCACCTGCTGGCGGTGGCGACACCCGACGAAGCAGTCGAGCTCCGCGACAGCGGCATTACGGCGGAGATTCTTGTTTTGGGACACTCACCCGCCGATTTCGTCTCCTATGCCGTTATGAACGATGTTGCTCTCACGACGGTCAACCAGGCGACGACGACCATGTACGGAGCTGCAGCGGGAACACACACGGTGCAGTTGCATTACAACATCGACACCGGCATGGGGCGCGCGGGCGTCCCGGCGAACCAGGCGACAGAGCAGATCCTGCACAGCGCTGCGGTCCACCGCGTGGACATCGTCGGTCTCTACTCACACTTTGCGTGCGCCGAATCCGACCCGGCATTCACGGAGCTGCAGAGAGCACGGTTCGTGGAGGTCGTACGTGAGGTGCGTGCGGGCGGCCTCCAGCCGACAATGGTGCACCTAGCCAACTCGGCGGGCATGTTCACGTGTCCCGACGCCATGCTGGACGGGGTGCGCCCCGGCATCCTGCTGTACGGCTGTCCGCCCGTCCCTTCCCCGACCTGCCCGGTGCGGCCGGTCCTCGCCTTGCGAACAGAGCTGGAAATGGTGAAGGAGCTGCCGTCAGGCCACGGCATCGGCTATGGGAGGACGTTCATCACGGACCAGCCGACCCGCATGGCGCTTATCCCTGTCGGGTACGCCGACGGCTACCTCCGTGCGCTGTCCAACAAGGCACATGTCATCCTCCGGGGGCGGTTCGCGCCCGTCATAGGCCGCGTCAGCATGGATGTCTGCGCCATCGACGTGAGTGACATCCCGGCCGCAATGCCCGGTGACCCTGTGACCCTGATCGGCGAGCAGGACGGTCTTGCCATCACCGCCGAAGACCTCGCGAGACTCATAGGGACCATCTCCTACGAGGTCCTCACCGGCATCTCGAAGCGCGTACCGCGCGTCTACCTGGAGCGGCGTACTTGACGTTCCACGTCAGGACATGACAAAACCCCCGTCATCAGGCGGGGTTCTGTCATGATACCAGGGCTACCGCGTCATGAGAGCCCGGGATGAGCCACCTCCACAACGTTCCTGGAGGGCACTCCGCATGGCTGCGGAAGGAAACCAACGTCCGGGGCACGCCGTGAAGCCGGGGATGCCGGTCCTCTCGCTTGGGACCTCGCGGTGAAGCATGAGACGGGGGAGCGGAATGACGTGGCGCGCGGACAGCAGGCGCAGCAGCTGTACGCCAGCTGCGTATTGCGCCGCGGGCATGCGGGCCACCTGGAAATTGCCCAGGAAGCAGACGGCGATACTCACAGCGTTGATGCGCGCATTGCCGCAGTTGAATGCGACCATGGCAAGTGGTTGCCCGGCGAAGACGACGCCGGTGGGGCCGAGGCCGAAATGGTAGTCGCAGACATAGCCGGGAGCAGTCTTCGCCCAGCGTTTCTGGTGATTGCGCTCGATCGCGGCCCATAGCGCAGCGCCCTCGGAGTCGCCTATCCCAAGGGTCGCATCCGTCGCGCTGTGGTGCAGGACAAGATGAGTGAGGGGCCGCATCAGGGCGTGACTGCCGAACCATTGATACGCAGGGCGGTCTCGATGATGTCGGCCAGCCGGTCCATGCTCGCCTGCATCCGGTCCAGCTTCCCTCCGAATACCGTCAGCAGGTACACGGAGACGGCAATCGGGAAACCGATGTTACCGATGAGCGTGACGAGTTCATCCATGTCGTGCCTCCTTGGCAGGGGAGTACCCTGCTCTCCTGTTATGGAGAGGCACGCGTGGCGGACTGGCTTGCGACGTCTCCCGGACGGGAGAAACGGTGTCAGACGAGCTTCAGGGCGTGGAAAAGAAGGGCATACAGGACGGCGAAGATCAGACCGGGAAGGAGGTTGGCCAGCTTGATCTTCTTGAGTCCCAACAGGTTGATGCCGATGGCGATGACCATGAGGCCGCCCGTAGCGGTCAGCTCGTTGAGGACATAGGGCTGCATCAGGAACCCCAGCGCGGAACCCAGCAGGCTCAGACTGCCCTGGATGATGAAGACCGGGATGGCGCTGAACGCTACGCCGCTGCCCAGTGTCGCGGCAAGCGATATGCTAATGACCAGATCGAGGATGGACTTCGTGTAGATGAGCGTGCCGTTGCCCGTCATCCCTTCCTGAATGGAGCCGATGATGGTCATGGGCCCGATACAGTAGATGAGGGAAGCGGTGACAAGACCCTCTGCCCAGCGGCTGCCAGACGCGACATGCAGACGCTGCTGGAAACGTTCGGCCGCCGCGTTAAGCCGGTCTTCGAGCCGCAGGAGCTCTCCCACAATGGCGCCGCTCACGATGGCCATGACCATGATGACGGCATTGCCCGTCTTGAGAGCCATGCTCGTCCCGATGGCCAGCGTCGCCAGCCCATTCGCGATGAAGATGGCGGCGCGTGCGTCCTCCTTGAGCAACTTGCCGGCGAACATGCCCAGCATGCTGCCGACCACGACTGCAGCGGCGTTGACCGTTGCACTCAGGGGGAACCTGAGTACAAAACCCGTTGCCGCCCCCGAAGGAGCGGCAACCAGCGCAGCAATTGCCGAAAGAATACTCATGAACAGGTGATTTCCCTAGTCCTTGAGTCCCATGACCTCATACATCGAGAGATACGCCTCGGCGTCGCCAAGTTCCTCGATGGCGGCGATGACGGCATCCTTCGCGTCTGCAGGCAGTGCGCGGAATGCGTCCGTGTCGGTGAGTTCGGTGCCTGCCATGGAAACGGATACCGTGCCGACGTAGTCGTCGTCCATCAGCTCAGTGGCCAGCGTACGAGCCTGATCCTCGGCCGGGACGAACAGGGCCTGGCCAAGATAAATAACCTCGGACTTCTCGTCTTCGTCGTCACCCTCGTCGTCCTCGACTTCCTCGTCCTTGCCATCAGTGGCATTATCTTCGTCGTGGCAACGGCAATTACCGCCTTCGCACTCGCAGTTGTCATCGTCACCGCGACAGGAACACTCTTCGCCGTCCTCTTCCATCTCGTCGGCCCATGGATGGAACCCCGCAATGCGAACGGTGACCCCGTCGACATCGCGTTCCACGACGACGTGAGACTGGTCCTCATCAAGGTGGTAGTGCCACTTCTTGAGAATCTCTTCGCCCTGCTCGATGCTTTCGATATTGTTGACGGCCACCTGGATCAGCATGGGAAACCTCCAATGAACTTGTATGGCATTCATTGTACACGTGTTTGTGTGAGGCGCAAAAGCCTGTACACTCCTATTATGAAGAGTGGATTCGTATCTATTTTTGGCAAGCCCAGCGTCGGGAAGTCGTCGCTGATGAACACCATCCTTGGAACCAAACTATCCATCGTTTCACCCAAACAGCAGACCACCTGGTACAACATTCTTGGCATCCTCAACAAAAAGGACGCCCAAGTCTGTTTCGTCGACACGCCTGGTTATCACAAGGTGAGCAAGAGCAAGCTCAACACATACCTTGTCGACACGGCACTTCAGTCGCTGGAGGACATCGAGGTCGTCTATTTCGTCATCGACCAGTCGGCCTATCCCGACGCCGAGTACGAGGAGATGATTGCCATCGTCATCAAGCTTGGCAAGCCGATCTTCCTCGTCGTCAACAAGATGGACCTGGACACGGCCAAGCGCCATGAGATGGTGGCTGCTCCCTTCGTGGAGAAGCTCCATCCGACGGCCGTCTTCCACGTTTCGGCGGCGACTGGCGCAGGCGTCACACCGCTGGTGAAGGCGACCATCGACGCAATGCCTGTCGGTGAGCCCTATTTCGACGACAAGACGCTGACGTCCCACCCAATCGAACTCATCGTTGCGGACACCGTGCGTGAACAGCTGTTCAACCGCCTGCAGGACGAACTCCCCTATTCGACGGCCGTCGTCACGGACGACATCACCGAGTCCGCCAAAGGGATCCGCGCCATGGTCAGCGTCTACGTCGCCAAGGACTCCCAGAAGGGCATGATCATCGGCAAGGGCGGTGAACTCATCGCGACCATCAAGGATGTCGCCCGCAAGAACCTCGTCCATTTCCTGGGCGAGCGGGTCGAGCTGGACCTCCGCGTCAAGGTCGAGAAGAACTGGAACCGCAAGCTCCTGACCATGAAGCACTTCGGACTGGTGGTCAGCAAGAAGTAGCCCGTCTCTCCTCCCTCGAATGCACAAGCGCCGGGCCTACGCCCGGCGGGTTTCCAAACGCCTGTTGGCAAGGGCTCGTCTCCTCAGGTGGAACTGTGAAGCATGGACGCTCTACGACGGACCGGGGTTGGCCGCGATAGCCTCGCCTTCGATCAGGTCGGCAGGCTCCATGACGATGGTCCCTCCGGTCACGTACTTGACCGTCCCCTTGCGCGCGACCAGTTCCTTGAGTTCCCAGGGAAAGTTGAGTTCGATGGCGCTGACGCCCCGGAGAAAGTCTGAACGCATGCTGAACCGGACTTTGTCGCCAAGACGCTGCATACGCACGGACAGTTCGCCGAACGTGGATTGCAGGCCATGGACGTCGATGCCGTCTCCGGCAAATAGCTCGGGCGTCGGCACGGGGATGATACTCAGGTAGGTACCGCGCTCCACGAAGATGAGGCTGGTCAGCAGCTCGAGAGCGAGCGCCGTCGCCACGGCGCTGTGCCGTGGACCAGCGACAGCTTTCCTGGTGTGCAGGTCGACGTAGTCGGGGAGCGCGTCGGACACCCCAAGGTGCTCGAGGCCCTCTGCCATCGCGCCATACTCCCCACTCTCACGGCGCAGGACGAGAGCTTTGGCGCACAGCAGTGACAGGCGGATGTCGCCCAGCGAGCCGAGGAAGGGGTTTGCGATGAAGCCCTCGCGCAGCCAGTGCTCCGCGATCCAGCTCATGCTGCCGGTCAGGATGGCGTCTTCCATGCCGTGCGCGCCGTACAGGGCGTAGGCCGCGACCGGCGCTATGTCGGCAAACGTGGCCTTGCCGGGGTCAACATGACTGCCGGCTGCATCTGCCTGCTTGAGCAGCCGCAGCTGGAGGTCGTCACACAGTCTGAGCCGCAGGTCGTCCTTCTCGGACAGCATGCTCTGATAGCTCTCGATCGCCTTGCCAAGCACCAGATGCAGCATGGGGCCGGAACGCCGTAATGGTCCCAGCAAGCTGATGGCGACAGGCTCCACCGTCGTCTGCGACTGGCCAAGCCAGGTGACGAACTGGTCCGCCACGGGGAACAGCTGTCTGCGGAGCTGTACCTGACGCGCCGTCTTCAGATGCCAGCCAAGGGCGATGACGAAGCTTGCGTACGCAAACAACGCATCCGCCGACAGTGTTGGCCCTGGGGGCAATTGCGCCGCGTAGGAGCGCAAGAGGCCAGAAGCCGTGTCGATGTCACCCACCCGGTCATACGCCTCGACGAGCGCCGGCAATGCCACGGCATCGACGCCCCCCTCAAACGCCGAGGCAGCGGCGGCCTCAAGAGACGACAGGTGAAGCAGCTGGTTGGCGGCAAAACGGTTGAGACGCTCGTCGCCTGTGCGATATCCGACGTGCTTCTCCTGCGTCACAACGAGCCGGTGCTCCTGCTCGAGGATCCCGGCACTCTGTCCTAGGAGGAGCGCGAGTTCCTCGTTCTTGTAGGTGTGGTCCCTGTCGACGAAAAAGAAGAACGTGACCTCGGTGTCACCACCAGGTTCGAGCTGGTGATCGAACGCGAGCCGCAGCTGCATAAGGCCTGCTCCCGAAACGACTTCGCCGCCGGCGTCGGCGTCGACCATGCTGCCAGTCCGGGGATCGTAGACGGTGACCCTGGTGCTGCTCGGTCGCTCACGGGCAAATGCGACATGCTGTCCGTTCAGTATAATGAGATTCTCGCGGGAGAAGCTGAACCGTTCCAGGCTGGTGAGGCCCTCCTCGTCGAACGGCTTGATGAGGAGGACGAGGGTCACTGCGTGAAACTGGTCGCTGGTGTTGCGCAGCCGGAACGTGACTTGAACGAAGGGCAGCTCCATCAGGCTATGAGGGAACGCACTCCTGGTCACGGTGAGCTCGGGTGCCGTCATGGCGACGCGGTGGATGCCATCTTCGAAGGAAGCCGTCGTCGCCCTCGGGTCATACGCTGCGGACGAACACACCTCGCGCCCTTCCACCTGCACCACATAGTCGATGGTGGCAGGCACCAGCGTTAGAATGAGCGTCCCGCATTCGTCCGCCCGCACACCCTCGGGGTGGCGGGGCAAACCGAGATGCGTCAGGCGCTCGCCGGTCAGGTTTTCCCACGAGGCGATGGTTCCAGCCTCGCCGGCAAGCTGTTCCTGAAGGTAGCGTGGCAGCTCCTCGGGCTTGAACAGCGCCGAAGCCGTCTGCGTCAGCACCGTGCGCAGGGCCGCCTCGGATTCCGTGCGCACCTGCTCCGCGTCGCCGATGACCTGCAGCCGGTCCAGCACGTCGCCCGCAGCCTGGCTGAGGGCGACGGTACGGACATGTTTTCTAACCCTCATGCGCCAGCATGGCCTTCACAAACGCTACAAACAGCGGACCGGGCTGGAGAGGCTTGGACGCGAGCTCGGGGTGAAACTGGACACCGACGAAGAACGGGTGACCCTCGAGTTCGAGGGACTCAACCAGATCCTCCTCCGGGTAGACGGCAGCGACGCGCATCCCGTGCCCTTCGAAGGCCGCCCGGTACTCGTTGTTGAACTCGTAACGATGACGATGGCGTTCCGACAGCGTGGATGCCCCGTATGCCTCTGCCACCCGGCTCCCCGGCGTGATGGTGTTCTCATAGACGCCAAGCCGCATGGTCCCGCCCAGCTTCTGCACGCTCTTCTGCGACGGCATAAGGTAGATGACGAGGTCTTCAGCCTCCGGCTTGAACTCCTGAGAGTTTGCGTCCGCAATGCCGAGCACGTTCCGTGCAAACTCGATGCTGGCAACCTGCATGCCCAAGCAGATGCCCAGGTAGGGCAGATTGTTGGTGCGTGCGTATCCCGCAGCCAGGATCATGCCTTCAATGCCGCGTTTCCCGAAGCCGCCGGGGACCAGGATGCCGTCGTATCTGCCCCCGTCCAGCAAGCGCGTCCCCTGCTTCTCGACGTCTTCGCTGTCGATCAGGTCGATGTGCAGGTCACACCCGGTCGCCCATGCGCCATGGTGAAGCGCTTCGCGGAGGGACAGATAGGCATCATTCAGCTGAACGTACTTGCCTACGATGGCCAGCCTGCGCGGCGTCTTCGCCTGATCGATCGTCCACGTGAACCGCACCCAGGGCGTCTCAGCCTGGGCCGTGCGGGGCGCCATGCCGAATGCAGAAAGGACAAGGTGGCCGACACGCTGTTCCTGCAGGTAGTTTGGGACCTTGTACACCGAGGTCAGGTTGGGCAGCGAGATGACGTGATCGGCGGGGACACCGCAGAACAGGGCCACTTTGCGCTTCTGGTCAAGCGGCAGTTCCTTGACGCCACGGCCCACGACCAGCGTAGGCTGGATGCCGATCTTGCGCAGTTCGCCGACGCTGTGCTGGGTGGGCTTGGTCTTGAGTTCGTCCGTGGTCTCGAGATAGGGGACGTACGTCAGGTGGGCGAAGATCGAGCTGGCAGGATCCTCAGCCCAGAACTCGCGAATGGCTTCGAGAAACGGCAGGCCTTCGATATCGCCGACCGTGCCGCCAACCTCGACGATGACGAAGTCAGCCTTCGACACATCTGCCACCTTCATGACGCGGCTGCGGATCTCCCCGGTGAGGTGCGGTATGATCTGCACCGTGTGCCCCAGGTACTCGCCCTTGCGCTCCTTCTCGATGACAGAAAGGTACACCTGCCCGCTGGTGATATTGTTCATGCGGTGCAGGTTCTGGTTGAGGAAGCGCTCGTAGTGCCCCAGGTCCAGGTCGGTTTCCGCCCCGTCCTCCGTCACAAAGACCTCGCCGTGCTCAAACGGGTTCTGCACACCGGCGTCGACGTTGAGATATGGGTCCATCTTGAGTATGGTCACGGAGAAGCCCTCGTCGAGGAGGATGCGTCCCAGCGAGGCAGAGAAGATGCCTTTGCCCAGCGACGACATGACACCACCGGTAACGAAGATGAACTTGCTCATGCTTCCTCCGCGATTGACTGGGGTATGGAACTGAGCGCTACGGTCACGCACACACCGTACGTACGTGACAGCTCACCTCGCCAGCTCCTCAGCCGGCGCCGAGTCAGGACCATCTCACCTGCCATGCCTGCTCCTTGTTGGACATGCGTCGTGGAGATCGGCGTTCTCGTTGAACCCCATGTCTGCTCCCCATTCATTGTATGTGGAAACGGCGGGCCGCCAACCGCGCAGGCCGGCGCTGCAGACTGCTGGTCTGCCCCGGGCAGCGTCACTTCTGAGCGGAGAGCACCCTCAGGACCTCACGCATGAAGTCTGGCAAGTCAGCCGGCGAGCGGGACGTGACTAGGTTGCCGTCGACGACAGCCGATTGATCGACCCAGATTGCCCCGGCGTTCGACAGGTCGTCCTTGATCGTGGCGGTGCTGGTGAGCCTGCGCCCCTTGACGATCCCTGCGCTGATGCCCACCCAACCGGCGTGACAGATCATCGCCACCAGCTTGCCCTTGTCGTTCATCTCGCTGACCAGAGCAAGCACGGCCTTCGACCGGCGGAGAAAGTCCGGCGCATATCCACCTGGCACGATCACACCCTCGAACTCTCCCGGCGTGACGTCCGCGATGATCATGTCCGGCGTGAAGGGCACACCGAATTTGCCCTTGTAGACACGTTCTTCTGTCGCAACGCTGATCGATTCGAACCCGGCTTCCTTGAGACGAAAATAGGGATAGATGAACTCATGCTCGTGCACCATCTCGTCCAACAGAACAGCAACCTTCTTTGCCATATCGGCCTCCTGTGGCATGCCTGAATGCTCTCCATATTCTAGCCACATGGAGGCATAATGCTATGTGGACACGGGGTGCCGGTCAGACAACCCGCATGGGCCACCTGAACCGATTCACCGTGAGACCGCACCCTCCGCGCCTTTCCTGCTATACTGAAATAGTGAAACAACTCGGCGTGGACATAGTGGCCGTGGCGCGTATCCGGGCTCTGGGGGAACGGTACGGAGAACGCTTTCTGAACCGTGTTTACTCCACCTCCGAACTCTCGACATGCGACCGCCCCGACCGCTGGCAATGTCTGGCAGGCCGCTGGGCCGCAAAGGAGGCTGTCATCAAGCTGCTACCTCCCACGGACCTTCCGACATTGCGCGAGGTCGAGATCGCTCCAGGACCGGAAGGCGCGCCGATTGCGGTCATCCGGGGGACACCCTGGTTCAATTGTTCCCTCAGCATCAGTCACGAACGCGAGTACGCAGTCGCCGTGGCCATGGTGTCCCAGGGAGAATAGGGAGCACGTATGAGAGCGGCGACTCGTAGTCAGATCCGCAGTATCGAGAAACACACTTTCAACGAATACGGCATGCCGTCGATCGTGCTCATGGAGCGCGCCGGCCAAGCTGTCGCAGACGCCGCGCTGAACATCGCGGATGAGGACGCGGAAGAAGGACTGCGGCCGCACTTCGTCGTTCTGTGCGGCACGGGCGGCAACGGAGGCGACGGTTTCGTCGCTGCGCGCGATCTCCTGTTCGCTGGCTTCCCCGTCACAGTATTCGCAGTTCCCGTCAAAGGACGTCCCAGCGACGATGCGGAGACGGAACGCGCATTCCTGGAGCGAGTCGCCCCCGAGAACACGCTGGTCGACGTCACAGACGAAGTGGTCCTGGAGAAGATCGAGGAATCGATCGACGAGGACGCCATCGTCATCGACGCCCTGTTTGGCATCGGTCTCGACCGCACTGTTTCCGGAATGGCCGAGGATATTATCGCAATCGTCAATGCAAGCCTCGCGCATGCTGTCATCGCGGTGGATATCCCATCCGGCATCGACTGCGACACTGGTGCGGCGCTCGGAACTCCCGTCTTTGCCAGTGATACCGTCACCTTCGGTCTGCCAAAGCTGGGCCTGTACATGGGCGCGGGCGCAGAAGCGGCAGGCGAAGTCCACGTCGAGCAGCTCATTTACCCCGACATCCTGCTGGAACAGAGTGCAATCCATGCTCAGCTGACCGAGCCCCCCGTGTTCCCGGAACGAATGCGCACCATGCACAAGGCCTCGTATGGCAAGGTAGCCATCGTCGCCGGCTCTCCCGACTACACGGGTGCCCCCGTCTTTGCCGCCGACGCTGCGCTCACTGCAGGGACGGGCGTCGTCCACCTCATCGTGCCTCAAGGCATCGCGGACGTCGTCCGTGTCAAGGTCGACGGACCGATCGTCCACGCGTTTGCCGGTGACGTCCTGACCGTCGAGGCGCTCCCCCATATCCTGGAACTGCTGGAAGATACCACTGCGGCACTGATAGGCCCCGGCCTGGGGCGCGACCCCCGGACGCTGGAGGCTGTCCTGCTTCTCGCCGGTGCCTTCAAGGGAACACTGATCCTGGACGGCGACGCATTGTTCGCCTGCTCGGGTCATCTCGACGTCCTGTGGAAGCGTGACGCTCCGACGATCCTGACCCCGCACGCCGGCGAATTCGCCCGTCTCGTGGGCCTGACACCCGAGGACGTCGAGAAGAGTGGAATGCTGAGCCCAGCACAGATCCTTGCTGCTCAGGCAAGCGCTGTCGTGCATCTCAAGGGACACCGCTCGCTGACCATCCTGCCTGACGGCTCGGTGTACATCAATACGACTGGCAATCCCGGCATGGCCAAGCCTGGCATGGGTGACGCTCTCGCGGGCATCATCCTGTCGCTGGTTGCGCGCGGGGTAGCGCCTGACCTGGCAACAGCTCAGGGAGCATACATCCATGGACTCGCCGGGGACGCGGCAGCAGAGGTCATGGGAGAGGAGTCGATGGGGACGCCGGAGCTTATCATGGCTCTGGCAGCAACAATCAAGGAATTGAACGCCGGGTAGTATCACCGGCAGACCGCCCATAAGGGAAGGTCAGCGTCACCGACCGGCCATGGCCCGGCAGACCGCATGCAGCGGTCAGAGAGGATCCTGTCACATGAACAACGAAAACGAATCAGTCACGCCCGAAGACCGCGAGGAATGTCTGGAAGCTCTTTGCCGTCTTGAACAAGCGCACCATTCCTCGACAGCGGCGGACCTGGCCGCAGAACAGGACCTCGCCGGCAGGCGGCTCGCCGACCTGCTGCTCGACCTTGTGATGTCCGGCGACGTCACGACCGAGGGGTCGTCGCTGAACCTGACGAAGAAGGGGCGGGCGACCGGAAGGCGCATCGTGCGTCGGCACCAGCTGGCCGAGCGTATGCTCTGCATGCTGGGACTGCGGAAGGACGCCGCCCATCAGGAGGCATGCAAGCTGGAACATGTCCTGACCGACACGGACGCTGCAGACCTCGAGAAGCGCATGGCAAAGGTCATCGGCATGGTCGACCTCGGAGCTGTCACGCTGGACCAAGCAGACACGGGCAAACCTTACCGCGTGCGCTGGATACGCGGAGGCCAAGTGGTCCGGAGGCGGCTGGAAGACATGGGCCTGGGACAGGGTTCGACCGTAACGGTCTGCAACCGTCAATCCGGAGGACCCGTCGAAGTCGAAGCCCATGGAGCATGTGTCGCGCTCGGGCGCGGCGTTGCCCTTAAGATCCTCGTCACGCCGGAGGACCGGTGATGGTGTGCTGTGAGCCCAAGCTGCCCATCATACGCGGGGAACGTTTTGACCTGACCATTGCCCTGGCTGGCAATGCCAACGTTGGCAAGTCGGTCATCTTCAACGCCCTCACCGGCATGAACCAAGTCATCGGCAACTGGCCGGGCAAGACCGTCGAGCTGGCGGAGGGTTCCTTCGACTACAAGGGGAAGCACATCCGCGTCATCGACCTGCCGGGTATCTACTCCCTGTCGACCTATTCACAGGAAGAGGTGGTCAGCCGCGAGTTCATCGCTGAGACCCAGCCGGACGTCGTCGTCAACGTGGTCGACTCGACCGTGCTGGAACGCAACCTGTATTTCACCCTTCAGCTGAGGGAACTGGGCGCGCCACTCGTCACGGCGCTCAACCTCATCGACCTCGCCGCCAGGGAAGGTCTGGTTATCGACGAGTCGAAGCTGTCCTCGCTGCTGGGCGTACCCGTCGTCCGCACGTCGGGAGCCGCAGGCAAGGGACTGGACGCTCTGGTCGACGCGTGCCTGGCGACGGCGGACAGACCCCCCGTTGCGCCGCTGGCCTATGGCAAAGAGGTCGAAGGCGCCATCCGGGCGCTTGAAACGGAACTCAGGGGAGCCATCCTGCCTGACAGCCTGGTTCACTACCCTCCGCGATTCCTTGCCATCAAGTTGCTGGGGGGGGACACGGAGATTATGGGCTGTTGGGGGGCGGGCAGTTCCGTAATGGAGGTTGCAGCCGGACTTGCGCATGATCTGGAACAGATGCACGGCGAATCGAGCGCCAGCATCATGTCCTCGGAACGGTACGGCGCCTGTGCCCGCATTGCCGCCGCATCGGTGCGGCGACCCGAACGACGCGACGACGCGCCCGGTGACCGCCTCGACAGGCTGCTGCTCCATCGCGTTTTCGGATGGGTGATACTGGTCGCCGTCATGTTCGCCGTTTTCGGTCTCATCTTCATCCTGGGGGGTCGGCTCTCCTCTGTCCTGGACGCTCTCTTCGTCTCTCTGCAGAAAGCCTTTCTGGCTCTCCCCATCGTCCCGTGGCTGCGGGACTTCCTGTGGGGCGGCGTCTTGCAGGGTATCCTGGCAGGCGTCTCCGTTGCCCTCCCGTATATCGTCCCGTTCTACATCATCCTGTCGTTCCTGGAGAACTCAGGCTACCTGGCGCGCATGGCCTTCCTGACGGACGCCATCATGCACCGCATGGGCCTGCACGGCAAGGCTTTCATGCCCATCATCCTTGGGTTCGGGTGCAACGTCCCTGCAGTGTTGGGGACACGCATCATGGAACGCGACCGGGACCGCTTCATCGCCGGTGTGCTTGCGACACTTGTCCCATGCTCGGCCCGCACCGTCGTCATCCTGGGACTCGTGGGTGCCTTCATGGGTTTCTGGCCCGCGCTGTCACTGTACGTCATCAGCCTCATCATCGTCTTCGCCGTCGGACGCGTGCTGAACCGGTTCATCCCGGGTACCAATCCCGGGCTCATCATGGAGATTCCCAAGCTGAAATGGCCACCCCTGCGCATCACGCTCAAGCAGACCTGGTTCAGGCTCAAGGACTTCGTGGTCTTCGCATTCCCCATCATCGCGGGCGGCTCCATCGTCCTTCATATCGTCGACAAGCTGGGGTGGCTGACCCCTCTCACGACATGGGCCGCGCCCTTCACCCAAGGAGTCCTAGGTCTTCCCCCCGTGGCGCTGGTCGTCCTGATCTTTGGCGTACTGCGGAAGGAGCTCGCCCTCATCATGCTCGCCACGCTGATGCACACACCCCGCCTGGGAACCGTCATGACACCTCAGCAGATGTACGTTTTCGCCCTGATCGTCATGTTCTACGTCCCCTGCGTCAGCACCATCGCGGCGCTGAGACGCGAGTTCAGCAATCGCCGCGCGGCGCTGGTCAGTGCTGGAGAGATCGCCTTGGCGCTCCTCCTTGGCGCCCTGGTCAACTGGGGTTGGAACCTCATGTCGCTTATTCGTTAGGCGAAAGCGTCAACGTCCTGCGGTCTGAAGCACATTTCTGCGCCACAGTGCTTTGACAAAACGACTCCGGGAGCAATAATGAGTGAGGTGATGCAATGACACAGGAAACCCTGGGCGACCGGCTGAATCTGTACGAAGCGATGTTCGAGCGCAACCCGCGCGATGGGCTGGTCAGCGTCGGCAAGACCTATCTCTACATCCTCTCCAACCGGCCGCAGGATGCGCTCAAGTCCGCGCTTGAAGCGTCGCTGTCGGTCTCCTCGAAGAGCCTGCGCGTCCAGCTGGCTATCGCACTGGGGTACTTCCTCCGCAACAAGCCTGGCGAAGCCCTCATCGAAAGTCGGTACGCGCTCAACATCGATCCTGCCAGCCCCCTCTGCCATCTGGTCCACGCGAGCATCCTCATGGCTCTCCGGCACACCGACGAAGCCAGACTCGCGTTCCTGAAGTGCCTCTCGCTCTCCTCCGACAACACGTTCCTCACGGACCTGAGACTTTCCAACCACAGGGCCATATGTGCCGCCCAGCTCCAGAACCCGCTTCTCGCTGCATACAGCAACCTCAGACTGCGCGTCCCGGACATGACCGAGGCCGATGTCCAGCAACTGGTCGAGCAGAACCCGACCGACCCCGTGCTGAAGGCACTCTCTGCTTCTCTGCAGCGGCGCAGCGGCAAGATCCGTGAGGCCCTCGTCCTGCTCGAGAGCGGCCTGGCAAGCTATGAAGCATTTCCTGAGAGACTCTATCTGCTGTGGAAGACCTATGACGACCAGCTCGGCAACCATCAGAAAGGGGAGCTCTTTGTCCGCCGCCTGCTCGAGGTTGACCCGCTCAATGACCGGGCCACCGGTCTGGGCTACTCCAACCTCGACGAGGAAACCCTGCGCCATATCAACTTCATCAAATCTCTCGAAGACCTTCCCGACTCCATCTTCGCGATGGTGCTACCAGTGCGGGACCTGGAGAACCTCATTGGAACCACCGCGGCGGATTCCCTCGACACCACGGCCCTGACGCCGTGCGAGCAAAAGACTGCTACTGCGTTTGAGAGAACCTTCACCCTTCCGGGCTCTTCCAAGCAGCCTCATGTTGCTGAATCGGAAACACCTCCCGAGGCCTCCCCGACGGTCGCTTCGCTGACGACCGAAAAGCCGCCACTACCGTCACAGCCAATCATGGCCCACATGGCGAGTATGCTGGAACAGGCACAGCTCATCGCGCGCGACTTGCGGCCGACACCCGCACCGGCTCCGATGTCCCGTGCGCCGATCAACACCGATCCCAGCGTCGTCCGGGCTTCCACCCCGGAATCGGCTACGGGAGAACTCAGCCGAGCGTCCACTGTCCCTCACCATATCCCCACCAGCATTCGGGCGCCAGTATCTGTGTCGAACTCAGGCTCTCAGCTCACTGCTTCCGGACAACCGTCGCAACCGGCCGCACCCGCTCACATGACGATGCGATATGCCAATAGTCTGCTGGAAGACTCACGATTCGAGGAAGCATTGCAGGCCTTCCTGGAACTGAGTCATACCAGCTAGCCCCCAGCCGAAGCAGAGTCGTGCCCGTCCCGTGAACAATGCCAGAACATCGGCCGTCTAATAGCGGGTGATGCGATGAGAACACCGAGACTGATTTCCTGCCTGATTGTGGGAATGCTGTGTTGTTCGCTACTGGCGCCGGTCGCGGGTGGGGCATCGACGTTTACGGCTGGCCTGGCCCTCTACAGGACCAACAACAAGACGACTTTGGACGCTGCACGCGAGCTGACGGCCTACGTCACCACTGAAGTGCTCTTTTCACGTTCACTCAAGAAAACCCCTCGACAGTCCCCCGTCCTCGTCCGCGCCTACCGGATCGCGCTCGACCAGGTGGACAGCGCAGCTCGGCGCATTGTCCGGGACCAGCGTGCCAGTGACCGGCTTCTTGCCGACGTCCTCGCGCTGGCTGGCGAGAAACGCATAGAAGCGGCATGGATCCTCCTGAAGAGAGGTGCCGCGGGACAGGAGCGTTTCCTGACGACCATCGCACGTACCCGCCTTCTTGTGGACAGATGCAAGGCACTGCATGCGCAACTCACGCGGATGGGAGGGTAAGGACGAGTGATGTTCGGTATCATTCCGGGCCTCATTACGGCTCGACTGACCGGACTGTTGGGCGGTGTCGTTGTTGCACCGTTCGTCATGCTGTTCATGGTTCGCTACAACGCGTACCGCCTTCCAGTCAGGCTCTCCTGGTTCAAGGCATTCCTCGTGTCTTCCATCTCGTTTCTCTTGCTGTTTGGGCCCCTGATCCTGCCTCGCACGACGGTGCTGCTGCGATTCTCGTTCATCCGGGGCACACTATTCCAGGTACTGCCCTGGGCGGTGCTCTGGTTCGCCGTAGCCTTCGTGTTCACGTGTCTGGTCGTTTCGGCGGTGCTGGGACTGTCCTTCAGACAGGCCGTGTCATGGTGGGGCGTCGCTTTCGCCGCAACACTGGCTGTCAGCTGGATCGGGGCACTGGCCGTCGTCCTGCTGTACCGGTATCTCATCTTGCCAAGCCTCACCGATTTCTTCTAGCGTCGATGCTCCTGGATTTCGAGACCCTGATGAACAGTTGTGCACACGAAATCTACGCGTACCTGGTCGCACGAATGGGCAACCGGTTCGACGCGGACGACGTCTTTCAGTCCACGTTCTTCAAGGTGCGTCATTTCCTCCCGTCCTTTCGTGGCGACGCCAGCCCAACGACGTGGGTCATGAGGATTGCCATGAATGAAGCAAGCAGCTTTCGCCGGCGCAAGGGACGGGAGCTTCCCCTTCTGACCCCGGGAGACGCCTTGCCAAAGCTGGGTACGGATGGGGTTGGGTACGACCCAGTGCAAGCCGAGACCGTCCAGGACATCGCAGCAGGCATGCGGCATCTTCCGGGCGACCTGAGAGACGTCTTGTACTTCTACTACTACAAGGAAATGTCCTACGAGCAGATTGCGGAGTTTATCGGGAAGCCCGTGGGAACCGTCAAATCGCGCCTCTTCCGCGCGAAGGAAGAGCTGAAGGCCTTCCTGGAGGCACATCGTGACCACCGAACACAATGACGACGAGCTTGAGCAGCTGGTTCGGACACATTATCACGCGACAATTGACGGCGTGAGGGTACCGGAAGACCTGCTGCACCAGGTCCTGACAGCAACCGAACCGCAGCGTGGGCGTACGGCCCGCTGGACGCCGGTTCTCGCTTTCGCGCTGGCCGGTGCCTCGTTCCTTATCATCCTCGGCTCCTCGCGCATCGTCGAGGTTCTGTTCAGCTTTTAGACTGCTCTGTCGTTCACAAGTCTTCCCCGACTCTTGCTCCGACCGGTCAGTGCATGGCCCGGGTGCGGTTTGCATTTTCCACGGACACGCTATAGTTTCTCTATGGAGAAGGTTTGCAGACCATGAAACCCGCCGGACGCAATACAGCCAGAGTACTCATTCTGCTCCGGTACGCCGTCATTGCCGGAGGCAGCGTCTGGTGGTTTCTTGCTGTGCTCACCCAGACCCCTGGTCCCATCGGGCTCGTGCTTCTGCCCGGGCTCCTTGTCACCAGCATCGCCTTCAATGTCGCGCTTGACCTCATAGAACGCTTCGCGCCCCGCAGCGGGTCGGTGCGCGCCATCCTCCGCCACCAGATCCTGTTCGACGGCATCGCCATGAACCTCTACCTGGGAGCACTGGGCAGTCCCCTGCTGATGGGCAAACCCATGTTCTATGGCGGAACGCGAATCCTGCCGTTTGACGTTAGCTTCGTCGTAAGTGGCGCATTCGTCGTCATCGCGTCCATCCTCCTGCAGAACGGACGCTTTCTTCTGTACCTGATGGTAGCCCTTGCAAGCCTTGTGGCAAGCCAGGGATTGTCGATTGCCCAGCAGCAAGGCGGCCGCTTCCTCCAGGCGCTCCAGTCGGCTAACTGGGGAGAGATTGGCGCAGGGATGCTTGCTGTCGCAGGCGTGGGGATCCTGTCGTATGCTGCCGATGCACATGTCAGGCGCAGTCTTCGGGCCATGGATACCCGCGTCGCCGATGTCAGTCGTGACAAGGACCGCATGCAGGCCGCCTTCCACAAGCTGTCTTTCCTTACCGCCATCATCCAGGACATGGCCGCATCTCAGGCCTATCAACAGGTCTTGGAGGCCATCACGGACCGCGCTGCGCTGTTCTTCTCAGCCGACGACGCCATGATAGCAACCATTGAAGCGGATATGGAGCACCTGTCCGTCGCCGCCGCCAAGAGCGAGTACCGCGAGGCTCTCTCGCACCTGCGGATCCGACGGGGGGAGGGGATCCTGGGCAGGATCTTTGATGGCGACACCCCCGAGCTTATCAAGAATGCTCTGCTGGACCCGCGCGCCATGCAGATCTACGGCACCCCCGAAGAGCCCGAATCGATGATGGTCGCTCCACTGCGCAAAGGCAACCAGAAGTACGGTCTGGTATCTGTCAGCCGCATTGGCATCGAGAATCCGTTCAACGAAGACGACTTGGCACTGTTCACGTCATTTGCAAACATTGCAGCCTCAGTGCTGGACAATGCCGCGATGATGGAGGCTCTCAAGCGCAAGAACTTCACACTGACCGTCACTAACCAGCTGTCCTCCGCCATCGTCTCCCCCCTGCCGTTCGAGGAGGAGATCAACAGCTTCCTCTCCATCATGAACAACGCATTCCGGCTGTCGCGCATCAATCTGCTGATGGTCGAAAACGACCACGTCAACCACTTCTTCACGGTGCCGCCGCCCAAGTCCCCTGCTTCGCCTCAGGAGGTCATTGCCCGCATGAACGCAGGAGCAGGTGCCCTTGGACAGGCGCTGCGCGAGCGAACGATCGTCAATGTCCCCAACGTTGCCGATCATGCCAACTACGTCATGGCCGATGAGGTGACGCGTAGTGAGCTGGCCATCCCGATGAAGAATGCGGAGGGGCGAGTCATCGCCGTGCTCAACCTGGAAAGTGGCCAGCGTGACTACTTCACCAGCGACGTTGCGGCGGACGTCCTGGCAGTCGCCGGAGAGGTACAGGGATTCCTCCAGGTCAGGCTGATCTGGGAAGAAGTCAAAGAACAGCGCAATATCCGCGAAGCTATCAACAGGGCAGAGCTGGAGAACATCGACGTCTCGACGGCCGAACAGGCAACAGCGCATCTCAGTCGCCTCCTGCAACGAATTCTGCCCGGACCGGGGAGTGTCGTCCTGCTGGAGAACTCGGGCAACACGGCACGCGCCTGGACTGCCGTGCGGACATCCGGCATGGAAGAAGCAGAACCTGTCCGTCTCTTCGAAAGCGAGCTGCGGGCCCGACTGGCCGTAACACACTCTTTGTCGCGCTCGGTCACCGGCCTGCTCCAGGGTCGTGACCTGCTGGTGCGTCAGCTGGACTTCGAGCAACGCCTCGTGGGCTTCGTCATCGTGGGCATCGGGGATCACAGGCTGCTCACCGTCAGCGAGACCAGTGCATTCGACCTCTTCATGGCCTATGCGGAGTCCGTTGTACAGAAGATCTTCGTGAAGCAGCGCTCCTCCCTGCTCACGAAGTATCGACTCGCGGCAAAGGAACTGTTCGACACTTCCTTCAAGCGCACAGACCTGCGACAGTTCCTGGCTGCCACGGCTCGCAAGCTACAGGAGGTCATGGAGGCGGACGGATCGGCATACATCCCCTTTGAAGCGGAGTCGAGACAGCTGATCGTCAGCCTGGCCGACATCATCGGGTTCACTCCGGAACCCGGAGCCGAGCCGGCTATTCTGGCCGAAGCGTTCAGCAGTCCGAGCATTTCGGTCGTCCACGCTGAAGTCTCGAACACCATGGTTCCACTCGCTCCAGGGGCCATGACCGAGCTGACACTCCGGATGGCGCTCGAGGGAATCCTGTACGGTGTCCTGTACGTCTCGTTCAAACGTCCCGTGCTTCTCACGGACGAAGAGCGGCACATGGTGGAGGCGTTCGTCTCGGACTGCAGCCTGGTCGCCGAGAACATCCTGTACGTCCATCGCATCGACGAGCTCTCGGTGACTGACGAGTTGACGGGCCTGGGCAACTATCGCGCGTTCGTGACGCACTCTGTCGAGCAGTCGGAGCGCACAGCGCGGTTTGGTGAAGTCTTCTCCCTCCTGTTCTTCGATATCGACGACTTCAAGAAGTACAACGACACCTACTCCCATCTGGACGGCAACCTCGCCCTTCAGAGCATCGCGGACATCCTGCGCCACAGCATCCGGAGTGTCGATTCAGCCTACCGGTACGGCGGCGAGGAATTCGTCGTCCTGATGCCAGAGGCCTCTCGCACCGATGCCCGCAAGGCCGCTGAGCGTATCCGCGCGTCTGTCGAACGCAACAGCGCTCGTGACCGCCGCCACTTCCGTAGCGTGGTCACACTGAGCGGCGGCGTGGCAACCTTCGAAGATCGGTTATCCGACCCAAAGAACCTGCTCCTGACCGCCGATCTTGCGATGTATCAGGCCAAGAAAAGCGGCAAGAACACCATCTACGTCCTGAACAACCTGGCCGATCAGAAGTGGACTGCGTCAGGGTTGCAGCAATAGACGGCCAATTGCTCCCCGTTCGTTGCATCTGAGGACGTTTTCCGTATACTTACTCTGTTCGCGTTCCTACCATGCGGAGAGGTGGCTGAGCGGCTGAAAGCACCCGCCTGGAGAGCGGGTTGGTGGGTAACCCCTGCCACGTGGGTTCAAATCCCACCCTCTCCGCCAGTCCGGAACCGTCCATGTCTGCGGTCAGATGCTTACGTCGGATCAATCCAGGTCGCCCATGCACAGATATGATGCTGTCCTCTTCGACGTCGACGACACGCTGCTTGACTTTGACGCCAGCGAGGAAGCGGCATGCAGGCACGTCTTCGATGATCGCACCGATTCCCCTGCTTTCCCGTTTGTTCTGTTTGCCGCAGCGTTCCGCGGTGTCCACAATGCCACGTGGGGCCTCTACATGGCGGGAACCGTCGGTCGTGCAGACGTTTTCCGCGTCACGTTTGAGCAACTTGCCGCCATGGGGTATCTGGACGGCATGGACCCCGCTGTCGCTGCGCTCAACTGTCAGGACTGGTTTGTCCTCCACAGTGTCCCGGAGCCTGAGGCACTGCGAGTCCTTGCACTTCTTCACGCGCGGTGCAGAACCGGGGTCGTCAGCAACTACGAACTTGCCGACATCCAGCGGAAACGGCTTGCCGCCTCGGGGCTTGCCGAGCTCCTGGACGTCGTGGTCATCTCGGGCGACAGCGGCATCGAGAAGCCGGACCCAGCTATATTCGACGAGGCGCTCCACCGTCTCGGCCTGAGACCAAGCCAGTGCCTGTTCGTCGGTGACTCGCTCGCCAGCGACGCCGCAGGTGCCCGGAACGCCGGCATGGATTTCTGCTGGTACCGTCGACATCACACGGCTCCCTTCGCCCCGACCACGGCAATGAACGTCATCGAGTCACTCGCCGAACTCTCGACCCTGGTCGACGCTCCCGACGTCCCTGATTAGTGAGTCACCGTTTGACCAGTGCGTCGCGGAGGGCTACAATAGATGGCGACCTGACGGCTCAACGACTTCACTTGAGCCCCTGAGTGGCCAATTGAGGTGACCTGATGGCACAGCACTCTTGCACCGAGGCTACGGCATCCCCATGAAATGGATCCGATTGCAGGAACGACGCGTCCTTCCTCTTCGAGGCGTCGGCATGACAGGCAGGGCCACCCTCGCCATGATGGCGGCCAACTTCAACGTCATCGAGACATTCGTCCTGCCCGGAACCGCGTATCGCCATGCCCTGGCGGGAGCACGAACGCTGGCTGATGCCCGGCGCGCGCTGGAGAAGTACAACTTCACCGCCGACACTCCCGCGTTCGCCTGGGTGGTCGAATCGGCCGGCCCCGACATCATGGCACGATGCTCCCCGGTCGTGCCGTGCTCGTGGGTCTGGTTCGACTCGGAGGCCTTCGCCACAGCGCAGGTCTTCTCCGGACTCACAGGGCTGCAAGACGGTATCCGGGAGTCATGGCTGCGACTCCTGGACATTCATACCATCCAAAGCGCTCACGATGCCGGCATGATGGAGGCCACGTACCTGTCGATCGCCTCCATGGCAGTCCTCGCACAACGCGCTGAGCTTCACCCCGGACTCTCGGGCCGTTCCTGGTCGCCTAATATCAGCCTCGACGAGCCGAATGCCATTGTGCAATGTACGCTGGGTACAGGCGATGGGGAAGCAGCTTCCTGGGAGTGGACTGTCAGGACGACCGGCGAGATCATCCGGCGCCCAACCTCGTCGCCCGCTGACGAACGCCCTGTTGTCCAGTCTGCACGTCTGGCAGCGCTCCTCGGTGACCGAATGGCCATGCCCTGCACCCTCGACTGGAACTGGGACGGCCAGGAACTGACGTTTCTGTCTGCCCTTCCTGCCGCCGCACACGCCACGGCACGAACATTCTCACGACGCGCGCTGGCTCGTCTGATACCGCGTCCTCTGGGACCAATGGCCAGCGGCATCGTGGTCGACCTTCTCCACGATTTGTCGGAGGACGCCGGTGCACTGCTGCTCGGAGGCTTCCGGCCTCCGATTCCAGCGGACGTCGCGAGAGTCTTCGACGGTTTCGTGTACATCGACTCGTCTTTCGCCCGCAACCTTCTCGACCGCACCGGGCTGCCGCGAGAAGCGCTGGACGATTTGCCGCTGCAGAAGACAACCGCCAGAGCCAGATTGTCCGCTACATCCCTCATGCGTCTTCCACGCGTATCGCGGGCAGCGATGGCCGTTCGGCTTGCCGTTCCTCGCCTAGAGCAATGGATCAGCGACAACAGAACCCGCCTCGCGGAACTGGACGGCATCCAAGTCGAGACTTTGGCCGGCAACGATACGCTGGTCAACCTGCAGCACCTGCTGACCTTCATGCGCCCTCTCGTTCTGGACCTCCTCCTGCTGCTGGTTTCGTCCTCGCTCCGGGCAGACGACCTCAAACGCGCGCTCGCCCGCCGAGGCATCCAGGACCATCTCGACGAAGCACTGGAAGCGGCCAGCGACACGGCCGGCCTGGACCCGTGGACGCACCTCGACCGCATCGCAGCGGGCGTCTCCGACGATATTGCGCTCCTCGCCGCCGAAGCGGTGGCGAAGGGTGATGCCGAACAGGCCCTGCGCGACCTGTGCTCAGACCTCACGGTCGAGCGTGACCTGGAAACCTTCATGCGGGCGTTCGCCTTCTTCCGGACGTCGATCGTCGATGTCGGATCTCCGACCCTGCAGGAACGTAGCGACCTGCTTCCTGTTGCCCTGCTGAGGGCACGCAAGACCGGGGCGGCGGCTCGCGTGGAAGCAGCCCGTGACCCGCTCGCCTGGCTGGATTCCCTTCCCGGCGGGGGCAGCATCCTTGTCAGGAAGAGCTATCAGGCGATGATCCGGACGTCCGCCGTCACAGAGAAGGCGTGGTTCTATGTCGCCAAGTCGCTGTCGCGCGCCCGGATGCTCCTCCTGCACGCAGGAGACCTTCTTGTCGAGCAAGGACGACTGGACCGTCGCGACGACGTCTTGCTGCTCAAGCGCGACGAACTGAAACAGGACGGGGACCTCAGGGTCCTTGTGGCCGAACGCACAGCCATCGTCCAGCACAACATATCGTTGACTGCACCGGACGTCATCGTCGTCGAGTAGCCCTGACGGGCCGTAGCGCCTGTGAGCATCATTCCACGCGAACAGGCCGGCAGGATTGCCGGCCTGTCCCTCGTTCACGAGCAGCGATCAGTCGCGCTTAAAGGGCAGCTTGGGGACCAGGTAATTCACGAAGGCGCCGAAGTTGCGCGTCTGCATGTAGATTGTGCCGGGCCCTGTGAGGTCGACCACCAGACCCTCACCGGAGAACAGTGTCTGCTTGACCCCACCAATCGTCCGTACGTGGTATCCCATCGTCGCGTCGAAGGCCACCATGTGCCCAGTGTCCATGACCAGCTGCTCTCCCGGAGCAAGCGTGACCGCGTGGATGGCGCCGTAGCTGGACATGAAGAGCATACCCGTACCAGTTGCCTTGAGGACAAACAGGCCTTCGCGGGAGAAGAACGTCCGGGCCCCACCCCACTTGGTGTCGAGCTCGATCGACGGAGAAGACACAAGAAATGATCCGGACTGGACGAACAGGCTCTCGCCCCTCATCTCGCGGACTGCGATGTCGCCCACCATGGTTGGGGCGAACGTTACTACACCAGCTCCATTCTGTGCCGTGAACGTGTTCTGGAACATGCTCTCCCCACCGACGGCGCGCTTCAGTGCGCCAAACAGACCACCCTTGGCACCCGTGTCCATGCTGATGTTTGGCGTCATACTGACCATGGCGTCCGATTCGGCGACGACCGACTCAGACGGGTCGAGCTGCAGCTCGAGCAAGGAGTAGGACGGCTGATACATGATCTTGTATTGCATGGATGCCTCCTGTCAATTGGGTGCAGCTTCACGTATACTGTCCCTGCATGCAGCGTATCGGGAGTCGGCTTGTTGTCAAGCGAATCGCGAAGGGGAGGCGTGCAACATGATGAGCACGGGGAGAACGCGACCATTGAAGGACCGGCCGCAGAAAACATCGAGATCCGCTGCGCTTATGACGAAGTCCCGCCGCGCCGGGGACCCCCAGTTTCTGGGAGCGTCCGCTCCATGATGCCGCCAGGAGCACGTCGAGTGTTTGACGTGAGCCGATACATCGCCGACACGTCCTCAATGGGGCAGAGTCGACGGCCTCTCGTTGCTGAGACGGCAGCTGACGCTACAATGCCTGTGGGGGTGATGCCATGCAACTGGAGTTGGTAGCGGTCACAAAGGACGAAGACCTGAATGTCATCATTGGACAGACGCACTTCATCAAGAGTGTCGAGGACATCCACGAGGCTGTGGTGAACGCTATGCCGGGCGTGAAGTTCGGGCTGGCGTTCAACGAAGCGTCCGGGGTCTGCCTGGTGCGGTGCGCGGGAACAGACCAGCGCCTGGTCGACCTCGCACGGGACAACGCCTTGGCCATCGGAGCAGGACACATCTTCGTCCTGCTGCTTGGGAACGCCTACCCGATCAACGTGCTCAACGCTCTCAAGATGGTGCCGGAGGTCTGCACGATCTTCGCCGCGACAGCGAACGCTCTCAAAGTGGTCGTCGTGGACGATGGAACCGGCCGCGGCGTTATGGGCGTCATCGACGGAGAGAAGCCGAAGGGTGTTGAAGGTGAGGATGACGCAGCCGACAGAAAGGCGCTGCTGCGACGGTTCGGCTACAAGTTCTGAGCCGGTCTGCCAAACTGATGGAAATCGACTGACCTCATCGTCGGAAACCGCCGCTGTGCGGTCTGGATTGTCGTGAATTCTACGGTGTGGACGCGACGCCGTGCTAGGATCCGTGGGGTGCAAGGAACACGATGAGCACAATCGTCCCGATCAGCCAGACTCCCGTCATCGTGGCTCCGATCATAAGAGCCTTGTGCGCACGGCGCCGGTCAACGTCGGTCCCCCCGACGAGATCGAACATGTCCTGTGCCTCACGCGCGAACAGGACCGCGAGAAGACCGAGGACAATGCCCGCCACCGGCACGAACAAGGACGCAAGGGCAAAGTGCCAAGCGAGCGTCGCCAGTTCAGACTGGCGCTGCATGAGACTGCTCAGACGTATGTGCGCGGGATCGAAGAACGTGTCGAGGGTATGGTCCCGGGAGGTGTCTACTGTCGCGGCTCTCGGCGCAGAAACATCCGTCTTGCGCGACCCGGCGACCGGCGCTCCGTCGAGAGGCTGGTCCTCATGTTTGTTCCTGTGTCTTCTGGCTCCCATGTCCTTATCATATCAACTCACGGGCCCGAGTAAAGTCGGGGCGGCAGGCCCACGAGGACACGGACCACCGTGTGACCGAAGCGGTTAGACGACCTCGCCCATCTCCTCGCCTGTGCCACGGATGATGTGATACCTGTGAACCAGGGTGACACCGGGCCCGAGTGTCCCACCGACGGAGCAGTACTTCTCGGCGGACAGCCGAACCGCTCTGGCAACGTTCTCTGTCAGAACAGTGTCACTGGTAAGGTAGTAGTCGACGTAAATGCGAGTGAACCGGTGGGGATGCTCCTCCGCACGTTCGCCGGACAGCTCGACGCGGAATCCCGCGTATGACTCCTTCCTTTTTGCGAGGATCGACACGATGTCCATTCCTGTGCATCCGCCAAGCGCCATCAGCAGCAGTTCCATGGGGTTGGACCCGGCCGCGTGACCGCCACCCGATTCGGACGTATCCAGGACAACCCAGTGATTGGAGGGACCGCGTGCCACGAATGTGAGTCCTTCGGTCTGACGAACTTCAGCGTGCAACATGTTGTCTCCGGCCATGAACCATCTCCTTTCAACAAGTCGGCCGCCAGAGACCGACGGTCTCAGTGTAGCCCTTCGGGTGGGAGCTGCAAGACGACTCGTTCAGGAAGCCACCAGGGACTCGTGGCGCACGATGACAGAGCGCGGATAGGACACGGTGACGCGTGTGCCAACACCGAGCGTGCTCCTGATGTCGAGGTGACCACCTTCGATCTCTACGAGGTCCTTGGCGATGGGAAGACCGAGGCCCAGGCCTCCACTCCTCCTGTTGCGCGAGCGGTCCCCCCTGAAGAAGCGGTCGAACACATGCACCAAGTCTTCTTCGGGAATCCCGGACCCGGCATCCTCGACGACGATGCAGACGCTGTGTGACCCATCGACTGCGCTGGAGAGTGTCACGCAGTTCCCGGACTGCGTGGCCGTGATGGCGTTGCTCAGCAGATTGGCCACTGCCCTGTCCAGAAGCTGACGGTCGAGATGAACCTTCGCCTGCGCTTCCAACTCATGTGACAGCAGGACTCCACGGGCTGCAGCGATAGGGGCGAACCTCCGCCAGATGTACCCCAACATTTCATCGATGTCGAAGTCCGACTCCTCGGGCATGACGGCATTGTTGTCAATCTGGGCAAGCTGTCGCAATTCGTTGATCATGACCTCGAGATTGGCCGTCTCCTGGGAAATCGCCTCGGCAGCAGCATGCAGTTCCTCGGAACTCGAGATCAACCCGGCATCGAGGGCTTCCATGTAGCCCCTGATGACCGTCACAGGGGTGCGAAGCTCATGAGAAAGGTTGGAGAAGAGTTCCTGTTCCACTTCGTCACGGCACCTCAGCTCGTGTGCCATGTGATTGAGCGAGTCGGACAGCTCGGCAAACTCACGCAGTCCCTGATTGTTCGAGATCTGTGCGCCGTAGTCGCCATGGCCGATCCGGTCAGCGAAGCTGGCGAATCCAGAGATAGGCTGAGAGAAGCGTCGCGTGAACCAGCTTGCCACGCCGAGCGCGATCAGCATGACTGCGCATCCGCCAATCCACACGGAGACACGCATCATGTCGCGGAACTTGAGATACGTGGTGGTCAGGAGGTAGCTGTTCGGCTCGATGACCATCGACTTGATACCGAAGGGCGACCCATATCCGCCGGCAAGGAAGGTCTTGAATGCCCGTATGAAGAAGGCGTCTGCTGCGGTGATCGACAGCACCATGACCAGCACCAGGAGCGCCGCATAGCTGAGGATCAGCCTGGTATAGAAGCTGGACGTCTTCTTCAACAGGTCACGGTTACACCAGGATGCGGTATCCGACTCCGTAGATGGATTCGATGTACGTCGGGTTTCCGGGGTCGTCCTGGATCTTCTTGCGGATATTCTTGATGTAGGCATCGATGGTACGGTCGAAGACTTCGTCATCGCTGCCGCCGTAGATTTCCTTGATGAGGCTGGAACGCGAGACGGGTTCGCCATTGGCTTTGACCAGCAGCGTAAACACCTCGAATTCCTTGGGGGTGAGCATGATGTCCTTGCCCGCCTTGACGACGCGGTGCTTGCCCGGATAGACGACGATATCCTTGAAGACCAGTTTCTCCACCGGCGCCGTATCCGCCAGACGCTCCCAGTCATACCGCCTGAGTGCTGCCTTGATGCGGGCCATGAGTTCACGCGGGCTGAAGGGCTTGGTCACATAGTCATCGGCACCAATCTCCAGGCCCTCCAGCTTCTGGATCTCGTCGCTCTTGGCTGTCACCATGATGATTGGCACGGTCGACTTCTTGCGGATTTCGCGGCAGACGTCCTCGCCGCTCAGTTCAGGCAGCATGAGGTCCAGGATCACAAGATCAGGCTTCTGCTCGTCGAACAGGCGCAATGCCTCACGCCCGGTCGCGGCCAGAACGGGTTCATAGCCTTCCTTCTGCAGGTAGAGCTTCTCGAGCGTACGGATGTTCTCTTCGTCTTCGACGACCAGTATCTTTCTCATGGTTGTATTCTACCCTCGATGGATGATTGTGTCATCGCCTTGTGTGAACAGACAGTGAACCGCAAGTCAGCATGAATAGCGCATGTGGTTCAATCACGCCGAAGAGTGGCATTCAACTGGATTCTCGCTCCCAATTGTGAAGAACATGAAGTCATACTACCATCCTGCCGCAGGTATGCAACACCGACAATATGGTTTCGCCCCGTCAATCTCTCCTGACGGGGCGAAACGGATGAACAGTATGCCAGAGAAGCTTTCAGTCGAGCTCGAAACTGACAGATACTGAGACCGACAGGATATTGGTGCCGGCTTCCATGGGGATGGACCCTGCACTGCTTGCACCAAGTCCTTCTGCGCCGGCGTACACTACAGAAGGCCCGGACCAGTCTGCCGCTATCGCGACGATATCACCCAGGGTGTGGGTCGTGCCTTCCAGCGTTCCCAGGGCCTTCGCCCGCGCATTGGCCACCGCATCCTTCATCAGTCCTGCCTTCAGCTCCTCACGATTACTCATGTCGAAGCTGATACTGTTGAAGATGTTTGCCCCGGCTTTTGACCCCGCGTCGATGACGGCCGAAACGAGATCCGGCTTGACGCGAACGGTCACGGTGTTGCTCACCCGCCACCCGGTCGGTTTCGACTGCCCGCCGGAGTAGTCGAAGTTCTGATTGACGTAGAAGCTGCTCGTCTGGATGTCTTCACTCTTGACGCCAGCCGCCTTCAGGGCAGCCAGGACGTCGTTCATCGTCGTCAGGTTCTCTTGTTGAGCCTTCTGCACTTCCGGAGCGTCCGTCTGGACACCAAGGTCCAGGTGGGCGGTATCCGGCACAAACAACTGCTGGGCCGTGCCGGTGGCAGCCACAACCCTCGGCTGGCCAACGGGGCGTGCAACCCCGAGGACCAGTCCGGCCGCAGAGAGACCCACTGCGACGACCAGCAGACCAACAATCAGTCCCTCATGCTTCATGATGCACACCCCTCCAATACACCATATTCGATTCAGGGCTTCGGGTACGTGATGTCGATGCCCTGCGTGGGGGCATTCCACACCACTTCTGCGTTGAATGCTTCGGAGATGAACCGGATTGGGACCATCGTCGTGCCACTGATGATGGACGGCAGACCTTGGAGCACGATCTTCTTGCCGTTCACCGACGCGTAGTTGGATCCCACCTGGAGATAGATGGTCGTGGAGCCGAGCTGAAGCCGGACAATCTTGAATATGGGCTCCCACTCCACCGTTGCCCCAAACGCCTCTCCGATGAACCGGATTGGGACCATGACTGTCCCCTTCACGTTGATGGGGGCCGCCTGGAGCGTCTTGGCCGCGTCGTTGATCATTGCCGTCTTGTTGCCGACCTGCAGCCGGATCAGCGTACGAGCAACATAGGTGACAGGGATGCCAGTCCTGGCAATATTGCCGGCCGCATCTGTCGCGGTTATGTCGACAACGTTCAGCCCTTCCTTCTGGAACATGTACATGATGCTGAACGAACCGTCCGCCGCCACGTTCACCTGGGCGCCTGCAACCGTCACGGCCGCCCCCGCCTCGGTCTTACCGGTGACTGCTACCTGCTGTGTCATCACCGTCGAATAGATCTTCGGCGACGTCACGGTGAGCACGGGCGGCTTGGTATCGAGGGTCACATTCAGCCGTGTCTGGCCGACGTTACCTGCGACATCGGTGGCGATGATCTGGATCGCATTTGCACCTTCGCTGAGTGGGACAGAACCACCAAACTCGCCACTCGGCTGTACGGCAACTGACGTGCCATTGATGCTCACAGACGCTCCGGCTTCGGTACGCCCAGTGATGGGGAGGGCCCCGGCTGATGTAACAGCGCCTTCCTGCGGACTCAGAATCGTCACGAGGGGGGCTGTAGCGTCGACCTTGAAGGTCAACTGCTTTGCCTGTTCCTGGTTGTTCTGCGAGTCCTTTGCATAGTACGTGAAGGTCACTGTGCCGTCGGGAATCTGAACTGGTCCACCATACAACGTATCAGCCCCCGTGTTGATGCGATAATAGATGGAGACTGGGTACCCCGATGGGCTGCTGGCCGTTATGGAGACAGCAGGACGAGTTCTGTAGTAGCCGTTCAGACCATCCGCAGCGGCCGGAATCATCACTGCACTGCTGGTTGGCAGATTGACGATGGCGTACTGAGAGCTATAGACCAGCGTCTGCTCGGCGGACGTGTACACAGCCAGCGTGTAGCTGGTGGCGGGCGTCGAGGGGTTGACGATGTTGGCGGCCACGTCGATGATGACGGTGACCTGTGACGACGCCAGTACTGCGACAGGCGTCGTGATCTCAACGCGCCGATTGCCTGGAGAAGTGACGACGTTTGAGACGGCAGCGCCGTTGACTCGAACGTTCTGAGGTGCTATGGATGCTGGGACACTCGTTCCGTTGGGGAAAACGATGTAGATGTGCCCTGCGCCGGCAGACAGTAGTCCGCCCGCGCCCGTCTGGAACGTCACGGTGTATCCTGACGGCTTGCCGACGCCATTGGTTGTCAGCGACACCTGAGGCTGACTGACCTGTGAGGTCGTCGTCGTGTAGGAGACAGTCCGGATGCCAACATCCTCTGACGTTGAGACGTCGAAGCTGAGTGTTGTGCCAATGGTCGCAGGGTTGCGGATGCCAGAGGTTTCAGCGATAACAACGGTGACCTGCTGGCTGTTGCCGATCGAAATCGGCATGCGGATGGACAGCTTGCCCGACCCATCACGACTCACCGAGGATGCCTGGATGCCATTCACCGTGACAGAAGCTGCCGGAACCGACGAAGGAATAGTCATCGCAGTCGGAAACTGGATGTAGACGTAGTCGCTTGTCGTAAGCGCCCCCGAACTGGACGTCGTGAAGGTGAATCTGAGCTCGGGATAAGTACTCTGCGCCGTTGGATTCGCAACCACAGCAAGGCTGCTGACGGACGTGCCGACCAGCGTGTACTGATTGGATGTCACTTGTGTCGTGTCGAGGCTGGTTGAGACCTTTAGTGAGTAGCTCCCCGACGTGGAAGGGTTGATGATGTTCGCTGTCGTGCCAATAGTCAGGTAGACGAATTGGGTGGAAGTCGGCAACGTCGTCGGAACCGTAATTGAGACGACATTGTTGCTTCGCGTCGGCGCAATCTGTGCCGACTGACCATTGATGACGAAACAGGCAGGGCAGAAAGAGCCGGACGGAAACTGCGTGCCGACAGGGAACTCCACCCTGATCTGGTCTCCTGCCTTGATGCCCGTGCCAGGCGCGCTCGTGTAGAACGTGATGGCAAACTGAGCAACGCTGCTCGGTGTCAGAGGGTCGACTGTCACACTCAGGTTGTAGACTGAGGATCCAGCCAGCGTGAACTGAGGGCTTGACGCAACCGGTGCTGTGTCCTTGTTGGTAGAGACATATAGCGAGTAGGATCCTGCAATTGTTGTGTTCAGGATCCCGGCCGAAGATGAAACCACGACCACAGGGTTAACAACTGCAGTTCCGAATGTCGGCATCGTCACCTGTACCTGAGTTGATGATATCTTCACAACTGCAGGAGCAGCGGCAGAGTTCACGGTAACGGTTCCGGCGGTGAATGATGCAGGGATAGTTGTTCCCGACGGGAAAGCCAGTGTGATCGTGTCACTGGGACCGTTCAAGGCATTCAGTACACTGCTGGTCGTGAAGTAGACGGTATATGTGCCCGGAGAGCCGACTGTTGCGGGAGAGACGAATGCCCCAACTCCTGTCACGGCATTGCCGCCAACGACAATCCCGCTATATGTACTCGGGGACTCCAAACCAGTCGACGTACCAACCGTCACCGAGTAGGTACCCGTGACGAGCGGTGTCTTGATGTTGGCCGCTGTCGAGAACGTGACTGTGTAGAGGCCAGCCGCGATTGCGGTCGTCGATGAGCTCAGGTAGAACACCGCGCTGGAATTGAGATAGGCGGTCAGCCCACTGACAGTTGGCGAAATCGACACGACTGGATACGTGACTGTGGCGGTGGACGCCTGAAACGAGGGAAGCGTGAGGCTAACCCACCCCCCTGCAGGGACTGCATTGGCTACTGTGAAACTGACGGTAAGCGTAGTCGCCGTGTTCACCGATGATGGGCTGATGGACGCCGTCACCGAACTGACGGCCAACGCCGTGCTTGGACGAGCCGTAAGTGGTGCAGCGAGCATTGCTATGACGATCAGCACCGATAGTATTCTCTTGATCATGAGTACCTCCATGTGTCCCAAGTGACTGCTTGCGCGCGGCTTGGCCGCAGACCGCGAATCCTGATATGACCACGATGGACTTGACCCTCGTTTGTCTCGTTGAGGTCCTTTCCCCTTGTCCGAACTTCAGTCTGAGCACGCTCCAGTATATTGCAACACTAATTGGTTCAACACCGGACCCCTGTCAGCACGCCATAGATGCTCTGCGCGACTACTACGACCCTCCCGGCCAGTCTTCACACTTCACTCATAGCCATGGAAACTACGGCCGGTCGCATCGATCCCCTTTTTAGACGAAACTCCGCCCCGAAGGTTCCCGGGGACGCTTCCCTGCCCTACAGTTCTGGATGCAGCAGCCGATAGACGCGCTCGGGCGTCGCGGGCAGCTGACGCACCCAGACACCTGTGGCGTCGTGGATTGCCAGGGCGACGGCAGGGATGACGGGTACCATAACGACTTCGCCAATGCCTCGGACTCCAAGGGCACTAGTTCCCTCTGGACTCTCCAGGACAATGTATTCGTGCTCGGGAGCATCTTGGACCGTGGGGATGATATAGGTGGAGAAATTCTTCGTGCGGACCTGTCCCTTGGCGATCAGCGTGTCCTCGAACAGGGCGAACCCCTCGCCCTGCGCGACGCCGCCGTCGATCTGCCCTTCGACCTGCTGCGGGTTGACCGTGTGTCCTGTATCCAGCACGGTCGCGACTCTGAGCAGGTGGGTTTCTCCGGTCAGCATGTTGACTTCGACCAGGGCCGCCTGGGCGGCGAAGCTGTAGATCCAATGTGGAAGTCCGGCAGCCCCAGGGATCTCCCTGTCGGCGGTCGGCCATACGAAGTAGCCCTCTCCGCGCAACGGCGATTCCTGGGAAAACTCCTGTGCCAGTTCCTCATATGTCCGGAAGCCCACCGGCGTCGTCATGCCGCCGTCCTTTGCCTCACAGGCCGCATCCGCTTCCATATGATACTTTGCATCCAGCGCGCCGGCCACCTTGGCACTGAAGTCACGGAAGGCTGCGGCAATGGCGTTCGAGGCTGTATACGTCGAGCGGGAAGCAGTGGCGGGCCCCGTGTCGACCGAACCTTCGGTCTGGCCGGCGACAATCCGTACGCGCGATGGATGAACGTGCAGAAGGCCTGCTGCCATCTGCGTGAACCCCGTATGTGTGCCCTGGCCGTATTCCACGAGACCGATGCGCAGTGTGAAGCTACCGTCCCGGTCGAGATCGATATACGCACCACCGTAGTCGGGGATGCCGACCCCGAGTCCCGCTCCCTGCGGAGCCAGCGCCAGGGCGACTCCGCGCTTGAGCCATGGCTTGTCCGTCTTCTTGTACTCCTCGCGGTGCTGCCACAGGTCGGACTTCTCGATGCCGTCCAGTACCAGGTCCATGGAAACACCAGTGCGCAGGGTATGACCGATAGGCGAAACTTCGCCCTGGTGCAGGACATTCTTCCGCCGTATCGTGACCGGATCCAGCCCCAGCTTCTCCGCCGCCTCGTCCATGTTGGATTCCAGAGCAAACAGGACCTGCGGAACGCCAAAACCACGGAACGCGCCACAGATGCCGTTGTTGGTGAACACTGCCCAGCCCTCATGGCGGGTGTTGGGCACGCGGTACAAAGACGACGCATGTTCGAGGGCCAGGTTGAGGATAGGTCCGCCAAGCGACGAGTAGGCCCCCTTGTCTTCGAAGCAGACGACGTCGTTGGCGAGCATCGTTCCATCGCTCTTGAAACCGGTCTTCATGCGTATGATGAATGGGTGGCGTTTCCAGCCGGAAACCAGCGACTCTTCACGCGAGAGCACAACCTTGACGGGTTTCCCCGTCTTCATGGCAAGCAGGGCAATGCCACCCTGGATGGTCAGCTCGTCCTTGCCTCCGAAGGCGCCGCCGACCGGGTTGCTGTAGACGTGGATCATCCGGGGGTTCATCCCCAGGATACGGGCAAGCTGCAGCTGGTCCCGGAATGAATACTGAGAACCCGCGTACATCGACAGCGAGCCGTCGGCTTCCGGCACAGCCACACCGGACTCCGTTTCCAGCGGCACATGCGCCTGACGCGGGGTCCGGTATTCGTGCTCGACGACCACGTCCGCTTCCCGGAGCCCCTGTTCCACGTCGCCTTTCGTGATGAGCGTGTGCAGGCAGACGTTGCCCTTCTCATGGACCTTGGGGGCGTCGGGCTTCAGCGCCTCGATGGGATCGTCGACGACCGGCAGGACTTCGTACACCACGTCGACCAGAGCCGCCGCCTGCTCGGCGATGCGTTCGGTGGTGGCGGCCACCAGCGCCACCGTATCTCCCATATATCGTACTTTGTCGCCACAGATGACCGGCATGTCGGGATTGACGATCCCGAACCCGTTGAATCCGGTTACGTCTGCCGCCGTCAGCACCGTGACGACACCATCCAACGCCATTGCCTTGCTGACATCGACGCTCCTGATGAGGGCATGCGGGTGCTTGCTGCGCACGAACCACCCATACAGCATTCCCGGGAATGAAAGGTCGGACATGTACGCCGTTGTGCCGCACGCCTTGCCCTGTGCGTCGACCCGGTCGATCTGCCGGAAATGGATATCGTCCATCACATCGCTCCTTTCACGCTCAGCCACCACCGATAGGAGCCAGGAACACAAGCTCGTCGCCGTCCTGAAGGACGTACTCGTCGTACACGCGCTTGCCCTTCAGGATGAGGATGAGGTAGGCCAGTTCAGGGCCCTTGATCCCAAGCTGTCGCACGATCTCCCCGGCCGTCGTTCCTTGCGGGAGTTCGAGCTCGTATTCGGGCGTGTCGTGATACTGCTTGTAGTCTTGAAAGAGCCTGATCCTAACCTTCATGCCAGCAGGAGGCGAGCGCCTCATAGGCGGCCTCGGCAAGAAGTCCGACGACAGCTTCCTTGCGATAGACGGCAGTTGCTCTCAGGTCGTCGATGGGCGCCACTTCCTTCCAGGCCATCTGGGCGGCTCCGCGAATGGCGTCCCATGACAGGAGCGGGGGGAGCTGACAGAACAGCTGCTCGGTCTTGTGTGCCCGAACGACGGTCGGGGCGACCGAACCGAAGGCAATGCGAGCCTCCACGATGCGCCGGTTGGGGCCGATCCTGAAGATGAAGGCCACGTTGGCAGTGGAGATGGTCATCGCCTGCCGCGCACCCAACTTGCCAAAGCCGGTCAGGTCGTCTGGCCACGTCGCGGGAAAATGGAGCTCAGTCACGAGTTCCTCCGGGGCAAGCACGGACCGTCCCGGACCCGTGAAGAAGTCGATGATGGGGACCTCCCGGGTTCCCGTACGGCTGGCGATGGATACGACGGCATCGAGAACGATGAGCGCCGGGATCGCGTCACCCGCGGGGGACGCGTTGGCCACGTTGCCACCGACCGTCCCCATGTTGCGAATCTGGGTACCGCCAACCCGTGAGGCCGCCAATGCCAGCGCGCGGCCGTGCTGCCGTACGATGGAGGAAGTGCTGATGTCCGTATGGGTGGCCGCGGCCCCGACATGGACGATGCCTGACTCCTCGCGAATGAAGCGGAGCTCTGCCACGCGGGAGATGTCGACGAGAACGTCCTCCTTCACGAGCCCTTCCTTGAGACGCACCATCACGTCGGTGCCGCCGGACACGAAGCGCTTGCGCGGCCCAAACTGCTCGGCCAGTTCCAGTGCTTCCTTCAGGTCGTGCGCTGCGTGGTACTCGCATTCCTTGATCATGGTCTGCTCTCCAGAAGTCCAATGACGTTCGCCCTGTTCTTCATCGAATCGGCCAAGGTGCGGTCGTGACGCGTGGCCACGAGTTCAGCGCAGATGGCAAGTGCTATCTCCTCGGCAGTCTGGCCGCCGTGATCGATGCCGACCGGGGCATACACGCGTGCAAGGTCTTCCCTGCCAACTCCTGCTGCCTCAAGACGGCGGAACACCTCAAGCGTCTTCGACCGGGAACCGATCATCCCGATGTAGCGGTTGTCCACCTTGCGCTCCAGCAGTGTTTGCAGCACCCGCTCGTCACTCACGTGCTTGTCCGTGAGAATCACATGATACCCTTGCGGACCATAGGTGGTCGTCTGAACCAGTTCTACAAAATCGCCAGTCAGGAAGTGGTGTGCGTCGGGGATGCGACCGGGGGTGGCAAACTCCGGCCGGTCGTCCAGTACCGTCACTTCAAAACCAACCAGAGAGGCGAATGTCGCCAGAAAACGCCCGACGTGCCCGGCTCCGTAGATGTAGAGAAGCGCACGACTGCCCACGTACTCGATGTACAGCGTGGCCTGACCGCCACACAGCATGCCGAGACTGTCCCTGCCATTCTGGCTCAGGTCGAAGGTGACGACGCGTGACTTCCCTTCGGCAATGGCCTCGCGAGCCTCTCCCAGAACGGTCAACTCCAGCTTGCCACCACCGACGGTCCCGTGCTGGGTGCCGTCGGGCAGGACGACCATCTTGAAGCTGGTGCGCCCCGGAGACGAGCCCTGGGCGTCGATGATCGTGCAGATGGCGAACTCGCGGCCCTCCTGTTCGAGCTTCGCGACATATTGATAGATGGAATCCATCAGACCTCCTTCGTGGACGTTTCCACGGACCTCAGGCACTCGAGGACACGGTAATACTCGTCAGGAGTATCCATGTCGAGCAACATGCCATGATCATCGACGGGGACCTGCTTCGTGGTGGATGCGTGCGCAGCCATGAACTGCCGGAGTGTGGAGCGCTCCGGCATGGCGAGCAGTTCCGGGACACACCGCCCGCTCACTGCAACAGGATGGCCCTGCCGTCCACCGCACGACGGCACGGCTACGTCAGCCTGTCCCACCGATACCGCTTCTCTCACGGCAATTGCGGTTTCGGGCAGGGTGAGGGGGATGTCCCCCGGGAAGACGAGGACGACACTGGCGCCCGTGACCCGCCGCAGTCCCGCCTGAACCGAGACAAACATGCCCGGATCGTAGGGTACACCCTCCACGACTTCAACTCGCCCCTCGGCGCCAAGAGCTCTTGCTGCCTGCTCCACGGCGGTCCTCGTCACCTGATCGTGCAGCCCGATGACCACGAACACCTGGTCACAGGCCGAAAGTGCGGTTGCAACGACGCGGCCGACAACTGTCCCGGTACCCAGCTGCAAGGTCAGCTTGTTTGAGCCCATCCTGTCGGCATGTCCGGCCGCAAGAACAACTGCTGCAGTCATTCGCGGCCCTGACTCGCCTTCTGCACCGCGGCAACGATCTTCCTGTAGCCCGTGCAGCGGCAGAGATTCCCCTCAAGGGCTGTTTTGATCTCCGCTTCCGACGGATGTGGGTACAGGGCGAGCAGCGCCTCAGCGGACATGACCATCCCCGGCATGCAGAAACCACACTGGACAGCTCCCTCTTCGACGAACGCCTGCTCGAGCGCAGACGGTTTGCCGTTCTCCGCCAGCCCCTCGATCGTCCTGATGGTCGCTCCTTCTGCCTGCACCGCCAGCACAAGGCAGCTGGTGACCGACCGGCCGTTCATGATGACCGTACATGCACCGCACTCGCCCTTGTTGCAGCCGATCTTGGTTCCGAGAAGCCCCAGGTCCTCCCGCAGGACTTCGGCGAGCGTCCTGCAGGTCTGTGTCGTGACATGATACTCCGTTCCGTTGACCTTCATGACAACACGTACCTCACTGGTCATTGTGACTACCCCCTGAACAGGCTCAAAGTACTACCACCGGGCGTCGCTGCAACGAAGGCCCCACTGCCGATGATCCCAGACGGGCGTCAGGGCATGATCTCGGCGACGAACGCGACCTCGACGGGCGCATTCAACGGAAGTGATGCGACTCCGACGGCGAAGCGCGCGTGGCGACCGGCATCGCCAAACAGCGCGACAAGCAGGTCGGAAGCCCCATTGATCACCTTGGGCACCTCCGCGTAGTCCGGGGCCGCCTGCACGAATCCCTGCACCATCGCGATGCCCTTGACGCAGTCCAGCGTGCCAATGGCACTCCTCAGGGCTGCGAGACCGTTGATAGCGCAGATGCGGGCAAGACCATACGCTTCCTGCGTGGTGACGCTCTCGCCAACGCGACCGGTCTGTTTGACATGGCCGTCCTCAGTCGGCAACATTCCCGACACGAACGCAAGGTTGCCAGTGAGCTTGACCGGAACATAACTGCCAACAGGCGCGGTCGCCTCTGGCAAGAGGACACCCAGCTCTGCAAGCTTCTCGTCTATCGCCATGCGTACCTCCCGATACGATGTGGACAACTTCTCACGCATAGTATACACACAACGCGGCTCTTGCCATGTCCAGTCTTCCGGTCGGACTGTCAGCATTCCCGGGAGCACTGTCCGGCCGCAGCGCATGGCCGGCGTTCCCATGAGTGGTGGCTATTCCTTGGTCACCCTCCTGTCATCACGCACAAACAACCCTGAAGGGTGCCCGGGCCGACCCGACACCACCAATTTCAGGACGTCTGACCCGTCGCCTGTTCAACTTTTCTCGGTCAATCTTGAAAAATCCGGCGAGACGTCCGGCTTATCCGGCATGAGGGGCACGTTTCCCGTCATATCCATCAACCGCTGTCCACAACTGCATATCACCACGCGGTGACGCCGCATCCCTGGCGCTTGTCGCTGTCACCTCCCATGAGGAGCGACTATAAAGCTACCCTGTTTTGCCAAAATGTGCTATACTACATATGCACCTTCCCAGTCGCGGGGAAAAGCGCGACAAGAAGACAGGAAAGGAGATTGCATGAACAAGGGAGAACTTGTAGCCAGAATCGCCGAGATGACCAAGATGACCAAGAAGGAGTCCGAGGTCATGGTCAATGCGTTCATGGATGCCGTCAAGGAAGCCATGAAGAAGAACGACAAGGTCGCACTCGTCGGGTTCGGTACGTTCGGCGTCAAGGAGCGCAAGGCTCGCAAGGGCGTCAACCCCAAGACCCTCAAGGCCATCACCATTCCGAAAAAGAAAGCCCCCTTCTTCAAGCCCGGCAAGGCTCTGAAGGACGCCATCGCCAAGAAGTAGTACTTTCTGGCCTAGAAAAACACAAGCGGCGCGCAAGCGCCGCTTTCTTGTTGCCGGGAGGTCGCGAGGACTCTCATAGCGTGTCGTGTCAGTCCCGGGCGCGATTCCACTCTATTCCATTCCAGCGGTCAACAGCGTGGTCAAGCTGTTCCGCCAGGCTGGCTTTGACGTTCTGTTCGTTCGCCGTACAATAGTCGTGTCACGGGAAAGGAGACGAACATGCACAAGCTTGTAGAGCAGTTGACAAGCGCCTACGCGGTTTCGGGAGACGAACGCCACCTCCATGACATCCTGCGCAGCGCATTGGGCGGTATGGCTGACGAACTTCATGACACGCCTCTTGGCAATCTTATCGCCATCCGCAAGGGTCGTTCGAGTGAACATGCCATCCTCTTCGCCGCACACCTCGACGAGGTCGGCGCCTGGGTGACAAGGATCAATGACAGGGGTTTTCTCGGCATCCATTGCCGCTCGATCGACGAACGCGTCTGGCCAGGACTGCAGGTCGTCGTCCACGGCAACGACTCTCTGCCCGGCATTATCGGACTCAAGCCGGTCCACGTCATGTCGCACGACGAAATGGACAAGCCGGTTGCTTCCGATGAACTCTGGATCGATGTCGGACTTCCACGGGAGCAGGTCCTCAAGCTGGTCCCCATCGGTTCCACCGTCACGTTCACGGCCGGCATCAGCCACCTCATGAACGAACGGTTTGCGGGAAAGACCCAGGACGACCGCCTCTGTGGCGTGGCCCTGGTGCAGGCTCTCGAACTGCTGAAGGATGTGACGCTGCCATATGACGTCGTCATGGCCTTCACCGTCCAAGAGGAAATCACGGGCAACGGCGCCTGGACCAGCGGCTACTTTGCCCACCCTGACGTCGGTATCGCCGTGGACGTGACCCATGCCGACACCGACGGCGTTCCCGAACACAAGACCATCCCTCTCGGGGGCGGCCCGGGCATTGCTGTCGGCCCGGTCGTCAACGACCACGTCCTCGAGCTCATTCGGAAGAGTGCGAAGGCGGTTGAAATCCCCACCAGCGAAGAACCCTGCATGGCGTACTCCGGCACTGATGCGGACGAGCTGCAGCTGGTTGGCTCCGGCATCGCCGCCGGGGTTCTGAGCATTCCCCTGCGCTACATGCATTCGCCCGTCGAGACCGCCGATCAGGTTGACGTCGACAGAACGGCGAGACTCATTGCCGAGGTCGCGAAGGGCTTCAACGCAGCGTTCATAGGAGAGCTGTATGGAACAGACAAGCATTGAGCTGCTGAAGAAGCTCACCGAGGCCCGCGGCATTTCGGGGCACGAAGACGAGGTCGCCGCCATCCTCAGAACAGAGCTCGAGGGCCACGTCGACCGGTTTGAGCGCGACTCCATCAAGAACCTGTTCGCGATCAAGGGCATGGACAAGCCGGGCCCAAACGTCATGCTGAACGCGCACATGGACGAGGTCGGCCTCTACGTGACCCACATCACCAAGGAAGGGTACCTGCACATCGGCAAGGCTGGCGGCATCGACGACCGGCTGTTGCTGGGCAAGAAGGTGCTGGTAGGAAAGGACCGCCTTCCCGGCGTGACAGCCATCAAGGCTGTGCATCTGTCTACCCACGAAGAAACCTCAACCACGGTCATCAAGGCGGATGATATCGTCGTCGACGTAGGCGCCAAGTCTGACAAGGAACTGGCTGGAAAGGCGACGGTCGGCGATCAGATCACGTTCGACACGGCGTTCGGGACATTCGGCGACGGGTATCTCGTCGGCAAGGCATTTGACGACCGCGTCGGCTGCGCCATCGTTGCCGAACTGCTCAAGATGGATTGGCCGTTCTCCGTCATCGGGATGTTCTCGGCACAGGAAGAAGTGGGAACCAAGGGAGCGAGGGTGGGGGCCTGGCGATATCCGCCCGACATCAGCATCACCGTCGAAGGAACAATCGCCGCCGATACTGGCGAGGTCAAGGACTACCAGGAGGTCAGTAGCCTGGGGGCCGGCACCGTCCTCACCATCAAGGATGGTGGCATGATTACGGACCACCGGCTTCGCAACCAGCTCATCGAGGTTGCGAAGGCGAACGGGCTTCCCTGGCAGTTCAAGCGCATGCCGGCGGGTGGTACGGACGCTCGCAGCATCCAGCTTGCCAAGGCCGGGGTACGGGTACTGGCAGTCGCCGTCCCTGCGCGCTACATCCACTCTCCCGTGTCGCTCATCAAGATCTGCGACTATGAGAACACGCTGGCGCTCCTTTCGAAGTTCCTGACACAACTTGCCACCACGGAGGCATAGATGAACGAACTACTACGCACACTGACACAGACCTGGGGGCCCACCAGCTACGAAGAGGGCATTCGGGGCGTCATCACGCGCGAACTCGATTCCCTGCATGTAGACTACCGGGTGGACGCACTGGGGAACCTGATCTACTTCATCCCCGTTCCTGGAAGACCGAAGCTGCTGCTGTCCGCCCACATGGACCAGATCGGCATCATCGTCACGCACATCGACAAGGACGGATTCCTGCGCTTCGGCGCGGTCGGCGGGCTCGACCCGTACAAGGTCCTGGGGCACCGCTTTATCTTCGCGAACAGAACCGTCGGCGTCGCAGCCGTTGAAAGCAAGGACCACAAGACGCTTGAGCATCTGACACTGGACAAGTTGTTCCTTGACATCGGCGCAGCGTCAAAGGATGACGCCCTTCTGCATGTTGCCGTCGGCGATTTCGCAGTTTACGCCGGCGACTGCGTGCAGGTGGGTAATCGCGTGACCTCTGCGGCACTCGACGATCGTATCGGTTGCTACGTCCTCATCGAGGCCCTCAAGGCCGCTGCGGGGAAGGAGCTGAACTACGAAACGTATGCCATGTTCAGTGTGCAGGAAGAGATTGGCATCAAGGGCGCCAAGGTCGGCGCGTGGGGCGTCCAACCGGACCTCGCCATTGCTCTGGACGTCACTGCATGGGGTGATACCCCGGAAAGCTACGTTCTGGATATCGGTCTGGGCAAGGGACCCGCCATCAAGGTCAAGGACTCTGGGATGGTCGCGACACCTTCCGTCCGTGACCTGCTCATCGAGACGGCAAAGAACCACAGTATCCCGTTCCAGCTCGAGGTCCTCCAGGGTGGCACGACCGACGCAGCTGCCATCCAGACCAACGCCAGTGGCGTCCCTACCGGCGTCATCAGCATCCCCGACCGCTATGTCCACAGCGCCAGCGAGATGGTCGACCTTGGCGACGTCGAAGGCTGCATCAAGCTCCTGGTCGCTGTCCTCCTGAAGTAGCAGCAGGGTACCTTGGTGGCACGTTCTCGAACATCCATCGTCATCGCAGCGGCAGTCCTCGTGATTGCCGTTGCCGTTCTGGCGGCGCTGCTGTTCGTCCCCTCTCTTGCGACCTGGCGAGAACTGCGTGTCCGATGTTCACTGCGGCTGGACCGCCCCGCGCCGCTGCCGTCCAGGACGCCCCTCACGCTTGCATTCATAACACGCGGCATCCGTGGGGCATACGCCTACGAGGTTTCTGCCGACAACGATGTCCTCGGCCAGGGGACGACGTCCGCCGACCAGTTCACCGTTCCTGTCACATTCGGGGCTTCCGGCGTGTCGATGATCACGGTTACGCTGACCGTGGAGGGCAAGCCTCTGACCTTCCTGTTCTCGCTGGCAATATCCTGACGGTCCCGACTGACCTGTCAGGTCCAGAGACGCCCGCTACTTCTCTTCGCGTGCGTAGGGTATCCCCAGTTCCTTTGGCGTCCCAACGTGACGCACACGGACGATGAGGGTTGCCAAGATGATGACCACGAAGGTCGTCACGTACGGCAGCATGGACATCAGAGCGCTGTTGATATAGGTGCCCCCCGCCTGGAGCTGAAGCTGCAGGGCCTCGATGCTCCCGAAGAGGAACGCGCCGACGAGCGCGTTGAAGGGATTCCACATGGCAAAGACCACCAGAGCGACGGCGATCCACCCTTTGCCGGACGTGATGCCATTCAGCCAGTACGGGTGGATCCCACACGTGATGTACGCGCCTCCCGCACCCGCAAGCGCTCCTCCCAGGATGGTCCAGAAGTAGCGCGTGCCGGCCACGTTGACGCCCATGGCGTCTGCGGCTTTCGCGTTTTCGCCGACCGCCCTCAGGTTGACCCCGACCTTCGTCTTGAACAGCAGGAACCAGAACAGCGCTACCAGGACGTAGCCGGCGTAGACGATCAGGTCCTGGCTGAAGAGAATCGGGCCGATGACCGGGATCTGTGACAACCCGGGAATCGCCATGGGCTTGATCGCCGTTGTGAGACGCTGAGAAACCCATCGGTCGCCGTAGAAACTGGTGAGGCCCGCCCCGAAGATCGCGAGCGCAAGCCCCGTGACCGTCTGGTTGCCCCGGAGCGTCACACAAATGAATGCATGAGTAGCTGCGGCTGCTGCGGCTGCTGCCATGCCGAGCAGCAGGCCGACATACGGATTGCCGGTCGTCGTGGCTCCAAGGAACCCGAAGAACGCGCCGATTAGCATGAGTCCCTCGAGCCCGAGGTTCAGCACGCCGCTGCGCTCGGTCAGGACTTCCCCCAGTGTGGGAAGCAGAAGAATCGTCCCAGACTGGATGGCTCCGGCGAGGGCCTTGATCACGATGTCGCCAAAGGTAGGATTCATGTAGCCAACCTCCTCGTCAGGATGATGCGGTAGTGCGTGACGATCTCTCCTGCCAGCAGGCAGAAGAGGATCGAACTCTCGATGACGCCGACGATGCCAAACGGAACCCTCATGACGATCTGAATCTGGTAGCCGCCTGCTTCGAGAGCCGCCAGGAGCACCGACACCCCCACGGCGACCAGCGGGTCGAGCCCTGCCAGCCATGCCGCGATGATGGCGGTATACCCATAGTCCGAGTTGATCTCGAGTTGCAGGACGCGCAGCACACCCGAGGTGTGCGCGATGCCGGCCAGGCCGGCAAGCCCTCCCGAGATGACCGCCGCGATGATGACCGTCTTGAACACATTGATGCCGGCGTATCTGGCCGCACGCTCGTTCTCGCCCAGGACTCTGGCCTCATACCCGAAGCGTGTCTTCCGGATGATGATCCAGACGATCACTGCGGCAGTCAGTCCGAAGAATAGTCCGATGTGGAGTCGCGAGGGAGTCGCGAGGATCCGCGGAAGCTGGGCATTGAGGGCAAAATTCTTGGAAAGTGGAAACCCGTGGCTACCCGGATCGCGCCATGTGCCATACATGAAAAACCACAGGACATACGAGGCGATATAGTTGAGAAGGAGCGTCGCAATGACCTCGTTGACATTCCAGTACACCTTGAGAAGCGCAGGAATGATAGCCCATAGCGCTCCTCCAAAGGTACCGAGTACCAGCATCAGTGTCAGCAGCAGCGGCCGAGACATCGTGGCCGGGCCAAACAGCGCCAGATAGGACCCGCAGATGGCCCCAATGATGTATTGACCCTTTGCCCCGATGTTGAAGAACTTCATGCGATAGACGAGACAAAGCCCCACGGAAATGAGAATGAGGGGAACCGCGATCACCAGCGTCTCCGAGAAGGTATACGCCGACCCGAACGCTCCCTTGACGATAGCTCCATAGACTCTCAGCGGGTTGACCCGCTCGAACAGCATGACGACCGATCCCACGAGGAGGCCAAGCAGAACCGAACAGATGGGTACCAGGACGTGAAGCCGTACCGGCGTCTTGTCGCGCTTCTCGAATCGCAGCATCTCAGACCCCTCTTCTGGTCATGTCTTGGCGCCCACTGCGCCCGCCATCATGAGGCCGATCTGCGCGATGTCCGCGTGGTGCGCGTCGACCATACCGACGATGCGCCCCTCATACATCACCGCGACCCGGTCTGCGACCATGAGAATCTCATCCAGGTCCTCGCTGATGAGCAGCACGGCCACCCCGTGGTCGCGCTCCTCCAGCAGCGTCTTGCGCACGAACTCGGTTGCGCCCACGTCGAGGCCGCGGGTTGGGTGTTCTGCAATCAGGAGCCTCGGGTTCTCCTCAATTTCGCGGGCAAGCAGCAGCTTCTGCATGTTCCCGCCGGAAAGGACCTTGACCGGCGCATTCCGGAGCGGTACGGCGATGTCGAACTTCTTGATGAGTCCGTCAGCAAACGTACAGGCGGCACCGTAGTCGATGAATGTCCCCCTGCACATCGGCTCCTGCCGGTACTTCCGCAGCATGGCATTCTCGACGGTGGAAAGATTAGGCACGAGGCCCACGCCCAGGCGATCGGCCGGTATATAGTTCACCCCTGCGGATGTCAGCGTGCACGGAGTCGCGTTGGTCACATCGATCCCCTCGACCGTGACGTGTCCACTGACGAGGTGGCGCAGTCCCGTGATGCATTCCGCCAGCTCGACCTGCCCATTGCCGGCGACACCGGCGACACCCATGATCTCGCCGCCGTGGACGGTGATGCTCAACTTGTTGAGAGACATGATGCCACGGTCATTGTAGGCCCGAGCGTCTTCGACCTTGAGGACCTCTCGGCCCTGTTCGATGGCCTTCCGCTCCAAGCGGAACAGGACATCGCGCCCGATCATCATCTTTGCGAGCTCGCGCTCCGTGACGGAGGTCGTATCGACGGTGCCTACCAGCCGTCCCTTCCTCAGTACCGTGACGCGGTCGGAAACGGCCATGACCTCGTTCAGCTTGTGGCTGATGAAGATGATGGATTTGCCCTCCGATTTCATCTCCCGAAGGATGCCGAACAGCTTCTCAGACTCCTGCGGCGTCAGGACGGAGGTCGGCTCATCCAGGATCAGGATGCGAGCGCCCTTGAACAGTGTCTTGATGATCTCGACACGTTGCTGCTCGCCCACGGACAGCTGCCAGATCCTGGCATAGGGATCGACACGGAAATTGTATTTCTTTGCTATGGCCTCGATTCGGCCGGCCACGGACTTCTTGTCTATGTAGAAACCCTGAGACTCCAGCCCCAGGATGACATTCTCGATGACAGAGAGAGAGTCGACCAGCATGAAATGCTGATGGATCATCCCGATACCGTGCTTCAGGGAATCGAGCGGCGAGCGCAGATCGACGCGTTTCCCCTCGATGACGATCTCTCCCTCATCAGGATAGTAAATACCGTCGAGAACGTTCATGAGCGTCGACTTCCCGGCCCCGTTCTCGCCCAGCAGCGTATGGATCTCACCCTTCCGCAATGCGAAGTCCACATGGTCATTAGCCACGATGCCCGGAAAGCGCTTGGTGATGTTGGTCATGACGAGCATCAGTTGTTCCTGGCCATCCATCTTTTCCTCCACAGAAGAAGAGCGGCTCCCCGGCGCAATGCCGGGGAGCCGCTACTGTTCTCTATGAACCGCCTTTTGGAATGTCGCCGATGACGCCCTGCACAAACCACTGCAGGTTCAACTGGTCAGCGTCGGACATGGTCGTTCCGGCAGGCACCACGGTCTCACCCTTCTGGTTGATCATGGGTCCGTCGAACGGCGTGTACTTTCCCTCAAGGATGAGCTGTTTGCGGGTGTTCACATAGTCGACGACGTCCTGCGGAACGGCCGAGCTGATGGGGGCAAGGTCGACGATGCCGTCAGCCATGCCTCCCCAGTAGTCAGCATTGGTCCACGTTCCGTCTTCGACAGCCTTGGCAACCTTGAGATAATAGGGACCCCAGTGCCAGATGCGGGAGGTGAGCACGGACTTGGCTTCCTCCGGCGTCTTCATGCCGGCAGCCATGTCCATGTCGTAGCCGATACCGTATTTGCCGGCTTTGAACGCTTCATCGAGAGGTGCAGGGGAATCGACGCCGGACACAATGACGTCACAACCCTTGTTGAGCAGGGACTTGGCCGCATCGCCTTCCTTGGCGGGGTCAAACCATGTGTTGGTGTAGACGACGGTGACGGTAGCCTTGGGATTGACTTCACGCAGGCCAACCGTGAAGGAGTCGACCTCGCGGATGCACTCGGGGATGGAGAACGGCAGGACAAACCCGATCTTGTTGGTCTTGGTCATCTTCCCGGCGACAAGACCGGAAAGGTAGTCGGGCTCCTCCATGCGGCCAAAGTACGTTCCAAGGTTGTCGGAACGCTTGTACCCGGACGCGTGCATGAGTTTGACGGTGGGATTGTCCTTGGCCGTGTTCACCATGGCGTCCATGAAGCCGAAGCTGGTGCCGAAGATGAGGTCGTAGCCTGCACTTGCATAATCACGAAAAACCTTCTCGGCCGGAGCACCTTCGGGAACGCTTTCCGAATAGGTGGACTCGACGTTCGGGTCATTCTGCTGCAGGTACAGGCGACCGTCTTCGTGCGCTTGTGACCATCCACCGTCGTTGTGGGGTCCAACGTAGATGAAGGCGACTTTCAGCTTCTCGACAGCAGGAGGTGGCGTTACCGTCTTCTTGCAGCCGGTCGAACCTACGACGAACGCGATGGCAAGCAGTGCAATCAGTGAGACTCTCAGGAACTTCATATTCTCTAGCCTCCTATTACAGGACTGACGTTCTGAAGCTCGGCTTCCCGCATGTTCCCTCCATCCGGGCATCTCCCATTTTCTGCAACAAGACTCTCATGCCCGGCACTATCCCGTTCCTTGGTTCACACGCCATTGTATCAATATCACCCTGCAAGTAAAGCCGCGCCCCTGACCTGCCGCACGCTGCTCCGGAAGCTGCGCAAACCGCTGTGCGACATCGTGCCGTTGACTCGGGATGATCAGGCATTATGCTTCTATGGGGTGCCCGAAAGGGCTGAGAGAGTCATGTGGCTCAACTCGTTGAACCTGATCTGGGTCATGCCAGCGTAGGGAGACAGAGCAATATCACAACACCCCACGGTCTCACAGGATTGGGGAGGAATCAATGGAACACATCACGAACAAGGGGATCACTGTCAAGGAAATCGCCGAGATGGGGCTAGCCGTAGCCCTCGGTGTTGCACTCAACTACCTTTCAAAGGCAATCTGGTCCATGCCAATGGGAGGAACGCTTGAACTTGGTATCATTCCAGTGCTCTATGTCACACTCAAGTGGGGACTCCGTGATGGACTGATCACCGGTCTTGCTCTTGGATTGATAACACTGATCACTGATCCGTGGTTCGTCAATCCTGTGCAGATCCTCCTCGACTACCCCCTGCCGGGGCTCGCACTCGGACTGGCCGGCTTGCCCATCTTCCGAAAGGGTCAGAACTGGTGGAAAGGGGTTCTGGTCGGAGGACTCGTACGCTACGTCTTCCATGTCATATCGGGCCTGGTGTTCTTTGCGTCAGCTGCTCCCAGCTGGCACATGTCGCCTTTGCTCTACTCTCTTGCCTACAACGCAGCATACGTCGTTCCGAGTATTGCCGTCGCTATTCTTGTTCTTGTCCCGCTCCGCAAGGTGAAGGCTCTCTGGGGATCCAAAGTGGACTGATGCGCGACCGAAAAGCAGCGCTGGTCAATCTCAGCTTGGTTGGGTTGTTCCTCGTCTGGTCGAATGCCTTCACGTTCGTGCGCATCGCGACGCGATCGCTGACGCCGGCCAACCTGGCCATCCTCCGGTTTGCCCTGGTGTGGCCGTTCCTGCTTCTCTTTCCGGGCTTGTACCGGCTGCGCAAGCTGGAACCGCGCGACTGGCCCCGCCTCCTTCTTGTCAGCTTCCTCATGGTGGCAGGATACCATCTTGCCCTCAACGCCGCCGAAACACGCGTGACAGCCAGTGTGGCAGCACTGACAGCGGGCTTCTCTCCCATCCTCACCGGCGTCTTCTCGGCTATCATGCTTCGTGAACGATTGCCGGGGCGACGGGTCGCCGGTCTCGTCGTCTCTCTTGCTGGTCTTGTTGTGCTGGTCCTGGGAATCAATGGCCGCATCGAGCTGACGAGCCTGCTGGGGGTCGGCCTCGCGTTCCTCGCGCCCCTTTGCTGGTCGCTTTCTACAGTGCTGAGCAAGCCAATGGTGACGAAGTATAGCGGCCTCGACGTCACGGTCTGGGGCCTCTTCCTCGGGACACTGTTCCTGCTGCCCTGGCTTCGCCCCGCCTCTCTGGTGTCGCAGGTCACGACCATGCCACTCATTGCCTGGGCGAGCGTCGCCTATCTCGCGTACCTGTCGATCCTGCTGGGATATCCTGTGTGGTTCCACGCTCTGGAGACGAAGAAAGCTTCCGAGACCGGCATGTTCGTGTACCTCAACCCGCTTATCGGTACCGCGTCAGGTGTCCTGTTTCTTCATGAATCGCTCACGCCACTGATGATGCTCGGAGCAGCCGGTATTCTTGCCGGACTTATCATTGCGAATCCGCTTGCAGACAGATGAAGCCCTGTGCTGCTTGTGATGCACGGTCGCTTTGACAACCACCGTCTTTCCGGTATGATATAAGGGATTTCATCAGTGGAGGTATCGAGTCATGAGAACTACCTACAGACCTAAGAACCGCAAGCGCAATCGCACTCTTGGTTTCCTGAACCGTATGAGGAGCCCGGGTGGACGCAACGTTCTCGCCCGCAGGAGACTGAAGGGACGCAAGAAGCTTATCGTCGCATAGGTGTCCGTCCGCTCCGCGGATGGTTGACCTGTTGGTACAGTGACAATTGGCAAGACTGTGGAAACGAATCCCAGGCAGTGTATACAAGAGGGCCTTCGACAACTCGAAGGCTTATCATGGTACGTTGATCGTGGTTTTTGTCTCTCCCGCGCTTACTCGTGCGGTGGGGTTCACAGCTTCCCGCAAGGTAGGAGAGTCCGTTGAGCGCAACCATGCCAGGCGTCTTATGAAAGAGGCTTTTCGCTCGATTTCGCCCGACCTCATGCCCGATTTTGCGTATGTCCTGGTGGCTCGCAAGCCGATCGTCGCTTCTTCCGTCGACGATGTCCGGCGTGAGCTCGTACGACTTATGGCTCAGTACCGCCGGCAATGAAGAAGGTCGTCACATTCCTGCTGCGCTTCTATCGTCGATTCCTCTCTCCGCTCAAGGGCCCGACCTGCATCTACTATCCAACGTGTTCGGAGTACGTGCTCGAGGCTGTCGAGCGGTACGGTGTCCTGACCGGGCTATGGCTCGGCCTCAAGCGTATTCTGCGGTGTCATCCATATCATCGGGGAGGCTTCGACCCTGTGCCCGACCTGCACCGTGATTGCGCGCATGCATCTCACACCCTGGAGGTTTCCATTGATTCAGAGAAGATCCCGTAAGAGCACGTACAGATTGCTGCTCGTCGTTACCCTGCTCCTTGGCGTCCTGACGCTTTCCGGCTGCGTCGGCGCGGCAGGACCCGTCACGACCTCCGACCCCGTAGGCATCGGCCTCTCGGCCACGGTACGCCCGCTCGAGAACGTCCCGATCATCATCACCATCAAGAACAATATGACCAAGTTCGTGAGCGAAGTGAAGATCCAGATCGTCGCCATGGACGGCAATGCAGGCATTGCTCCCTTCGACCTCTGGGAAACCACCGACGCCTCCGTCGCGCTGAGTGCTCCCCTTTTGCCCGGCAAGACCGCACAGGTGAAGCTGGTCCTGCAGCAGAAGACTCCCGCCGCCATCAAGTCCTACCCCGTCAACGTCAGCGTCTCGTACAAGGACGGCGACGGCATTGCAGTCACCAAGATCATCGCGAACGCCGGCATCGTCAGAGTCGGCAACATCAACTTCCTGTCCGCCGGAATCCGCTGGATCATCGAACAGCTGAACAAGCTGGTCCACAGCTATGCCCTGGCCATCATCCTGCTCACCCTTGGATTGAAGCTCATCACCGAGCCGCTCACGCGCATGCAGTTCAAGTCGACCGTCGACATGCAGAGACTGCAACCCCAGATCGTCAAGCTCAAGGCAAAGTATCCGAGCAAGGATGACGCCAAGCAGCTCAATCAGGAGACGATGAAGTTGTACAAAGACAACAACGTCAGCTTGTTCAGTGGATGCCTTCCGCTCCTGGTGCAGTGGCCCATCTTCCTTGCCCTGTTCACGGCCATCAACAACTACTCACCCTTCAACTACGCATCGTTCCTGTGGGCGCCTGCTCTCTCCGTAGCTTCGAGCACGCTTCCGATGGCCACCAGATTCATCATGCCCATCGTCGTCGCGGCCTCGACCTATGTACAATCCATTACATCCTTCATCCCAGGACAGGATCGGTCCCAGACCGCATTCCTAACATATTTCATGCCACTGATGCTCGGCTACTGGGCGTACGGTTTCAGTATCGCGCTCGGCCTGTACTGGGCGCTCTTCTCCTTCTTCTCTGCGGGGCAGCAGTATCTGGTCATCAAGCGCCTCACGAAGGGCATGCCCGTCCCCGAACCAGTCGCCAAGAAGTCGGCAAGGAAGTAGGAGGTACGATCATGAGGCTTTCCAAACATGCTGAGCAATTGGTCACGGAGTTCCTGGTCGACTTCTTCAAGGCACTGGACGAGAACCCTGAGATCCAGGTAGCGTACACGGACGGCGACCCCTACATCAATATCACCGGGCTTACCGGAAACGGGACGTTCCTCACCAAAGACCAGACGTGCCTGTCCGCCCTGCAACACATCATCAACGTCGTCGCACACAAGGACCGCGAGGGTGCCCCCGGCATCGTCACCGTCGATGTCGACGGATACGTCATGCGCCAGCGCGAGATGCTGAAGCGCATGGCCATCGACGCGGCCCTGCGTGTCAAGCGTGAGAAACAGGCCGTCATACTGCAGCCGATGAGTGCCAAGGCACGACGCATCATCCACGTGACCCTCAAGGACTACCCCGGTATCACCACACACAGCGAAGGCCGCGACCCGCAGCGCCGCGTCATCGTCGAGCTCACAAGGTAACGGGAGCGGCGCATGCCGCACATTTCCACCATTGCCGCTCTTGCCACCGTCCGTGGCAGCAGCGGCATTGGCATTATACGACTCAGCGGCCCGGAGTCCTGGACAATCGTCGAGCAGCTGACCGCAGGCCAACCCGCACTTCTTGACCGCCAAGCCAATCTGCGACACATCTGTCGCCCGAGCAGCGGAGAAGTCCTGGACCAGGGCATTGTCCTGCCGATGCGCGGCCCTCACTCGTATACGGGCGAAGATACCGTCGAACTGCAGCTGCATGGGAGCCCTCTCCTGCTGGACAGTGTTCTTGCGGCGTGCCTGGATCTTGGGGCAGAGCCCGCCCGCCCCGGGGAGTTCACGTTCCGGGCATTGCTGGCTGGAAAGCTATCCCTCCTGCAGGCCGAGGCCGTGCGCGACCTTGTGGACGCAGGGTCCGACGACGAGCTCTCCCTTGCCCGGAAGTCGCTGTTCACAGATGCGTCTCAACCCTTTCGCGCTGTCCTGAGCCTGATCACGAGGTCTCTCGCCTCCGTGGAAGGGCCTCTCGACTTCCCAGACCAGTTCACGGAAGAGGATGAGGCAGGTGCCCTGCATGGAGCCACGATTCTTGCTGCAGAGGCGCACACAGATATCCAGAAGCTGCTTGCAGACGCGCAGGCAACCGCGCGATTGCGACACGGAGTCACTGTCGTGATCGCCGGTTCGCCCAACGTCGGCAAGTCCTCTCTGATGAACGCCCTGCTCCAGTATCCCAGGGTCATCGTCTCAGACGTCCCCGGGACGACCCGGGACTCGGTAGCAGAGGAGATCCTTCTGGGACGACACCGGGTTACCCTCGTCGACACGGCCGGCATAGGGGCAACCTCTTCCGACGCCCTGGACCGCCTTGCAAGCGGACAGGCAGCTCAGTCCGTCGAACGCGCGGACATCGTCCTGATCGTCCTTGATGCCGAAACGGGACTGCAACAACACGAACGCGCCCTGCTCGACCGCGTCCGTTCACTGCCCCATTTGGTGGCCGTGAACAAGATCGACGCCGGACCCATCCCTGTGGGTCTCGAGGAAGAGGTCGGGGAACCAGTGCTCGGCATCTCTGCCACGGAACGGACAGAACTCGACGAGCTTACCCGCCGACTGTCCGAGCTTGTGGAGCAAACTGCCGGATCAGTCGACGTCAGACAGATGGTAACGCACCGGCAAGCACTCGAACTCATGACTGCCGACCGTGCGCTGGGCGATTTCATGAACTCAGCCGCGACTGCTCCGGCAGATGTCCTCGCGTACCTTCTCTGCGAAGCCAGCGAAGCAATCCAGCACGTTCTCGGCGAGCACATCGCCCCCGACGAGATCCTCACAACCGTCTTCGGCACCTTCTGTATCGGCAAGTAGCCGGCAGGTCGCGTGCGGAACGCCGGGCGTGGAGCTACGGCTGGAGGGACCGCACCCAGTCGAATACGAACACTGCCTGTGCCCTGGCGATAGCAGCAGGGTCCGTAACGATGATGCCGACCTCGCGCTGCTGAAGCAGTGGATTACCGTCGGTGAGCGGCGGGTCCGAGCAGTTCTGAGAACCTACAAACAGCTGTGTTCCGTCGACAATCATCATCTTGACGTGGTAGTACGGCGTCATCGAAACGCGAACGGTGTCATCTCCGATGAACATCCTGGCGTCGGCGGCGGCTGTCCGGGAATCGGTATAGGTGCCGTCAGTGATAGCCTGCACCTTGACCCCACGCAGAGCCGCGGCGGCCAGCGCCTGATTGACCATGTCGCTCTTGAGGTACTGTGTCGCTACGACGACGCTGGTCTTCGCCCCGTCGATGAGTCCCTTGATGCGGGCGCCCGCGTTCAGCGGAGAGACGATGAGACGATCGCTCGTCAGCTGCTGAAGGGTCAGCGGTTTCCTCTGCCAGTCGGCCCAGAAGATCGTCGTCAGATCGGTCACCACCTTCGGGTCCGTCGTGATGACGGCAAACGCACGATTCTTCTTACCGTCGGCATACGTGAAGTTGTTCCCTGAAACGTAGGCCCGGCTCCCATCCACGATGAAGAACTTGGCGTGCGTGATCCGGTAGGCGGGGTTGGTACTCCGCACCGTGATCCCTGCCCGGACCAGGTCAGCGATGATGCCCTTCGAGTCCGTGAGAGCGAGGCGTTCGCCTGGATCGACCATGACCTTGACTGCCACACCTCTGGCCGCGGCATCCGCAAGGGAGTCCTCGATGCGGGGATCGCTGAAATCGTAGATGGTGAACAGGATGGAGGCCGTGGCCGATTCTATGAGCCGACAGGCGTCCATGTGGGCATCGTCGGGGAATGTCACAATGCGGTCCGTCGCATCTGCGCGGGCAAGAGAACCGGCAGGCACTCCGACGAGAAACACAAGGAGCATGAGCAGCAAGCATGTGGAAACGATCCTCTTCATTCCGAGTCCTCCTATGGCCGATACGTCAGCGTCACGGTCCGTGTCGCCGGGTCCCAGCCGACTTCACAGCCAAGACTCTCGCCCACAAACCGGAACGGGAGATAAGTGCGGCTGGCCTGAATGATGGGCGTCACGTTCGCGTTCGCAGTGTCGATCTGGACCGTCATTCCGTCCAGGAGGGCACCCGGCTTTCCAATCCAGAGCGAGAGAGCGTGGGTTCCCATCATAATGTCGACTCTGCCTTTGCCGTCCTTTGCGTCGAAGGTGATCGTCCCACCGATAGCCTCGACGATAGCGCGTATGGGAACCAGCGTCCTGCCGCCCATGATCATCGGAGCAGCGTCCAGAGGAGGCCGCGCGACACCGTTCACGATCATGGTCGTGCTGCCTATCACCAGACTCACTGTGGTCGCCGCGGGCTTTGCGAGCCGATACGTCGTGAATACTCCACCATTGGTCAGGCCGACATAGACGACGCGGTCGGTACTGAAGGAGGGAGAGATGTCCAGGGCGTTGCCCCAGTACTTGCCGCTCACCAGCGGAATGCCGCCACTCATACTGCCGAAGACCAGTCCGCGGTTTGTCGTCACGTCCAGGCCACCGCTCCACGAAACGGCCAGCACGGTACCGTCGGACTCGTAGGCGTCGCTGAGACGGAGGGCATCGTACCAGATGTAGCTGGCAACCTGTGTCCAGCTGATACCCTTGTCCGTGGACCTGTAGACACCGGCCTCTCTGGTACTCCCGGTCCCATAGTCCGTGCACATGTAGACTGTGCCATCCGTCGCAAAGCCGGGTGAAATCCTCAGGTCCTTCATTGCGTAGGCGGGAAGTCCGCTCCCTGCGAGATAGCCGAACGATGCACCTCCATCTGTGCTCTGGTACATACGTCCCGAGTGCGTCCCGACCAACAGCGTGTGATCGGCGGCAAAAGCGGGAGACGCTGCGACACAATCGACGACCGTATCGGCAAGATCCGGTCCCGCGGTGAGTGGTACAGTCTGTGCCAGGGTCGCGAAGGAGTCCGTTGTCCGCCACAATCCCTCGCCTTCCACGGCAACGAAAGCCACTCCGGACACACGATAGTCAGGAGCGAAGGCGACCCATGGAACGGCGCGTCCTGCGAATTCTCCCGCAGCGTTCCAGCTTGTCCCCTTGTCCCGCGAGACGAAGAGACCCCCGCCGTCCGTTCCTGCAGCCACGGTCCCGTCAGTCCCATACGCAGGAGAACCCGCCACCTGGATGACGCTGAGGTCAGTGAGGCCGTCATTGCAGTAGGATACGGTCTGCCCTGCGTCGAATGTGCGCGCAACGCCTTGATAGGCAGTGCCGAAGAACACGGTCGTGTCTATCGCGAACGCCGGCGAAACGGCCACAGCGTTCACGCGCGAGTTGGCGATGCCTGTGCTGCTGTCGGCAAGAGTCTTTCCGCCATCCTTCGAAACCAGCAGGCCGATGCGGCTGGTTCCAGCGAACAGCGTGCCGTCCGTCGCGAATGCCGGACTCGCCGCGAGAGCCGTAATGGCAAAGGACTGCGATGATGGAGACGTCATCGTCGCAGCCGACACAGAACCTGTTGCGGTGTTCACCGTCTGAAGTCCTTTGCCCGATGTACCGACAAACAGTTCGCGCGTCGTGACATAGAGAGGTGAAAACAGGAGAGAGGCAACAGTGCCAGAGTAGCTCCTGGTGAATGTCGCACCGGCATCCGTCGTAACAAACACCCCATCCGCCCCGACTCCGACCGCAAACGTGTGGTCGGTGGCAAATGCAGGCGAAAACGCCAGAGCGTTCCCCGTGTTCTCACTAGGAATGCCGAGAGCTCTTGCCGAAACCCCGCTGTCAGTCGAAATCCAAGCGCCAGCCACATCGGCCGCCGTTTCCACGCCAAACAGGACTGTGTGGTCAGTCCTGAATGACGGCGAAACCGCCATCCTCACCACGTTCTGGTTCTTCAGCTCCATGGCACACGCCGACCATGACCGACCCACGTCCGTACTCACCCAGGCACCACTCAGGTATGTCGACGCAAACACCGTACGGTCTTCCGCCAGGGTCGGCGACGGAACGACAGCGTTGACATAGCCGTCCCCTCCAAGCCCCTTGTTGGAATAGTCGAAACGGACTCCCCCATCATCTGACCGGTACAGGCCGTCCTCTGTGGAGACCAGCGCCAGGCGGTCGTGCACGAAGTCGGGAGAATACACTGCTCCGGTGATGCTCTGGCTATGACTTTGCAGCCCATTCCGGACGACGCTGAACGTGGCTCCGCGGTCGCGGGACACATAGAAGCCGTTACTGGTCCCGACAGCAACAAAGCGGTCATTCGCAAAGGAAGGGGAAACCGCGATACTGCGGATCGACCCTCCATACGGTCCGTTGACCGGGCTGAATTCATACGAGGCTGCGCCGGCCCGCCGTACAACGGGAAGCGCCGAAATCCCAACACTCAGCAGCAGAAGCACACCCAAGAGAACTGCAATAGACTGCTTGATCCGCTTCACGTCGACTCCTCTGTCCCGGCTCGGTTGCTCGTGAGACAAGGGGGGCGCGGAATCAACCGCGCCCCGCCCCCGATCTCTATTGATTTGTGGCGAGAATGCTACTTGCGGATGACCGCCTGAACGTCAATGGCCATCTTCTTGAGACCCTCGGCGACGGTCACCTTGCCAAGGTAGATGTTCTGGAGATTCGTGGAGATCTTGCTGCGTGCATCGTTCCATCCGCCGGTTGGTGGCTCAAGGACAGAACCGCTCAACTGGTCAAGTCCCGCCTTCTTCTCTGGATTCGCTGCATACGCCGCAACCAGGATAGGATCGCTGAGCGAACTCTGGCGCGCCGGCATGTACCCGGTCTCCGCTGCCCAGACAGCCTGCGTATGAGGAGAGGTGAACCACTTGATGTATGCCCAGCCAGCGTCCTTCTGGCGCTGTGTGTACTTGGGGGCATTGCCAAACATGACAACGTTGGTGCCATACAGAGCTGCGGCTTGGCCTGCAGGTCCCGCGGGCAGAGGTGCTTCGCCCAGCTCGAACTTGCCCCCGACAGCCTGTTCGTAGTAGGTGCGACCCGCCACGGAGCCAAACGTCATGGCAGCCTTGCCCACGCCCAGATCAGTCTGGTCGCCATACGCTGTCGTGTAGTGCATGAACTTCTTGGTGTACAGGTCTGCAAACAGCTGTGTTCCTGCCTTGGCGCCATTGTTGTTGGCAAACAGCACGTTGTCGTACGTGTCGCTCAGGACCCTGCCGCCATAGGCATAGACAAGCCCATACCACAGGTCGACAGATGGCGTGTGCGAAGCCCCCCACTGCGTCTGGTCGCCCTTGTCGTCGGTCTTGGTCAGCAGGACGCAGTCATCAGCAAATTCCTTCCACGTGGTCGGCGGATGCGTGATACCCGCTGCCTTGAGCATGTCCTTGTTGTAGTAGAGGACGACACTCGACTTGTTGAACGGCATCATGTAGCGTTTTCCGTCAGCCAGTTTCGACGAATTCCACATCGCCGGGAAGAAGTCCGCGATCTCGGCCTTCGACAGACCGTTGGCACCATTGATGTAGCTGTCGAACGTGCTGAGGTAGAACCCGGTGGAATACTGGGCTGCCCAGTTCTCATACGCCTGTGCGATGAGGGGGGGGTCCTTGGCGGCAATAGCGCCGATCGTCTTTGTCTGCAGAGTGTTGTAGTTGGCCATCTGCACCAGCTGGACCTCCATGCTGGGGTGGGTCGCGTTGAACTCCTTGGTCAGTCCGGTCAGGGACTCGCCAAGCTTGGCAGCCATGGCTTCCCAGAACGGGACGATGGCCTTGTTTGTCAGCCAATCCATCGAGAACTGGACCGTGACCTTCTTGAGCGCAGCGTCCCATGCAGTTGTCGCGCCCATGGACTCGGCAACGAAACGCACAGGAACGACAGTCTTGCCATTGATGATTGCGGCAGCAGCATCCAGTGCAACGTCATAATCATTGACCTTGGCAACTGTCTTGTCAATTGTCAGCGCTATCTTGTTGTCCGCCAGCGTGATATTGGCGGTCCTGGTTGCAGCGTCCCAGGCCAGTGTGGCTCCCATGGCCTTAGTGATGAAGCGCAATGGAACCAGGGTTCGGCCATTCTTGATCACGGCGCCCTGCTCGAGCGTCGTGACCTTTCCGTTAACCGTACCCGTGTTCTTGCCAATGTAGACCTCGATCGTCGTTATCGACTCTGCCTTGGCACCCGGAACAGCGGCGAGCACCGAGGTGAATGCGACCAGCAACGCCAGTACAGCAGCCAGCAACCTACGCGTGTTGAGCATACTTCCTCCCCTGGAGAATTGGATGGTACCATGCACCTTCATCAGGGCGGCTACCCCTTGATACCGCCCCCGCCAATACCTTCGATAAACTGCCTCTGCACGAAGAAGAACAGAACGACGATGGGGACCGTCGTAAAAACCGATGCTGCTGCCAGCTGAGACCACTGCTGACCATTCTCGCCCAGGAAGGCGTTCAGGGCGACTTCAATCAACTGCTTGTTCTGCGACTGGGTCATAACGGTGGGCCACAGGAATGATGTCCACGAACCCAGGAACGAATTGATCGCGATCGTCACGATCGCCGGCTTCGCGAGCGGAAGGGCGATGCTCCGGAAGTAGCGCAAACGCGACGCGCCGTCGATTTGTGCCGCCTCCCACAATTCCTTGGGCATCGACATGAAATACTGCCTCAGCAGGAAGATACCAAACACGCTTGCCGCGAAGGGGATGATGAGCGCATAGAACTTGTCATACCATCCAAGTGTCCGGATGATGAGGAAGTTCGGGATGAGCGTCGTCGCCGCAGGGATCATCATGACGCTGAGGACCAGGCTGAACAGCGCCTCCTTCCCCTTGAAGTCGATGCAGGCGAAAGCAAACGCAGCCAGAGACGACGTCGTCAGGGAGATCAGTGTCGAAGCGACCGCTACAAAGAGCGTATTGCCGAAGTACCGCAGCCAGGGCGCTGCGTTCCAGGCGTCAATGTAGTTCTGGAACGTCAGGTGTCTGGGCCAAAGCTGGGGTGGAACACTGAAGACTGCGTCCTGCGGCTGCAGAGATGTCACGATCATCCAGTAGAAAGGGAACACCACAAGGATGAAGAGCGCCGCTATGGCAAGATATAGGAGTACCCTGTTGAACCTGTTCCAGAAGATGGACTGCCGCATCGTCGTCATGTCACACCCTCATCCGTAGAAAACCTTGCGCCCCGTGACCTTGCGCTGGAGCATCGTCAGGAGGAAGATGATGACAAACAGCCCGATGGAGACTGCGCCAGCGTAGCCGAAATGCATCTGTCCAAAAGCTTGCTGATACAGGTAGTAGCCTGTCGTCGTCGTCGCGTCGGCGGGTCCCCCCTGTGTCAGGACAGCCACCTGGGTAAACATCTTGAAGGCGCTGATCGTGTAGATGATCACGACGAAGTATGTGGAGGGGGAGATCATGGGCCACGTCACATGCCAGAAGGTCCTCCATCCGCTTGCTCCGTCGATCTGTGCAGCCTCGAGGAGTTCGGTGGGCACCTTGGACAGCGCGGCCATGAAGATGATGACCGCGAACCCGATGTCATGCCACGTCGAGTAGAGGATCATCGCGGGCATCGCCGACGCCGTATCCGTCAACCACCTGCTGACCGGCAGGCCCACGAAGTGCAGTGCCGCGTTGAGCATGCCATAGTCGGGGTTGAAGATGTAGAGCCAGATGATGGACGTGGCGACCAATGGCGTGATATAGGGGATGAAGAACCCCATGCGCCAGAACGTCCGCCCTCGGACCTTCGCATTGAGGAGCACGGCAATGAGCAGCGAGATGGCAACCGCGACCGGGACACTACCGATCGTGAAATAGAGTGTCCTCCCCGCCGAACCCCAGAAATCGCCCGAAGTGAGCAGCTGTCGGAAATTGCCAAGACCCACGAAGTCCATCTGCCCGACGAGGTTGGTATCGAACAGGCTGAGACCGATGACGACGAACGCCGGAAGGAAGGTGAAGACCAGAAGCACCAGTATCGAAGGAAGAGTGAAGAGCCAGCCTGCGACGTTGTCGCGAATGACCTGCTTCCGTTGTGCCGGCGTACGTTTGTTGTCCATACAGCAAACACCTCGAGACCGCAGTTTCAAGTTCGCAAACAACTTGGCCAGGTGAACCCAGCGGCTCAGTATATCATTCGCAACCTGCAAGTCAAAGAGAGGCGGAGGGCACCCCAGGTAGCCTTTCCGATGTCGTCTCAGAGTGACAGAAATCGCGCCTCTGCTATACTTTCCGAAGCAGGATTCACCCTGCAGAAAGGGGGTGGCAAATTGACACAGCACTTCGTTGAGCTCACGGCACCGACGAGGCTCATGGCCAAGGTTGCATTTGCCTGTTCGGCCGGCGTCGCCGGAGACGTTGTTCTTGTCCTTCCCAGAACGCCGGCCGAGGAAATTGGCCGTGTCCACCGACTGTTAGCGGCGGCTCGCAAGGCTCTTGGGGAAACATCGATACCCTTCCAGATCATGGAGACCGACGAGGCAATCCGTACGGCAACGTCCGGGGATCCTTCGCGGACACTTGTGATCGACCTCGACCTCTTGCGTCACGAAGACATTGGCCTGCTCGAGTCCGCCTGCGGTTCAAGCTCCCAGGTGATCGGCTACAAACTCCATCAGACCCCTTCCAAGACGACGGCGGCCATCTTCGCCCGTGGTGACTCCAATTCCGCCCTTGCGGGGACGGTGGTGCGTCGGCTTACGGAGGCCGGGGTCGTGGACAGAACAAGCTTCGTCCACGTCACCCATGCAGGCCAGTCTGCGACCGTCGACGACAGCGTCCTTGAAGCGTATGGCAAGGTGAAGGCTGAACTGCCGCAGGCCCGTCTCGCCATCGAACAAGCCGAGGATGACGTGGAATCCGCAATCGAACACTGTTCGCTTCAGTACGGTCTGCTTGTCCTTGGACTGCCACAGCACCCCGGAAAACATTCGGTGACCCGGCACCTGCTGGCGCAGGTCACGGAGGGACTGCTCCGCACGACTACCGTGTTCGTCTACGCGCGCGGCGCAGAGGTTGAGCAGCTGTCGGCCACGACCAACGTCATCGAGCCCTGGATCCTCAAGAACACGTTTTCCCAGGACGAATTTGCGGACATCGACCGGCTCCTCCAGGCCAAGCGTGACCGCCATGTGTCGATCTCCCTCGTCCTGCCGGCGCTCAATGAGGAGAAGACGGTTGGGCACGTTATCGACGCCTTCAAGGGCCCACTGATGGACGAACGGCCACTCCTCGACGAGATCATCCTCATGGACAGCGACAGTGGCGACAACACACGCGCAATCGCGACCGCGCGCGGCATCCCCGTCTATGTCCACCAGCAGGTGCGTCCGGACCTCGGAGCATATGCCGGCAAGGGCGAGGCGATGTGGAAAGCATTGTTTGTCGCAACAGGAGACATTCTGGTCTTCGTGGACACCGACCTCTCCAATCCCCACCCGTCATTTGTTACCGGACTTGTCGGTCCTCTTCTCCTGGACGAGCGCCTGAACTTCATCAAGGGGTTCTACCGCAGGCCCGTGCGTGTCGTCAACGAGTTCGTGGAAGTGGGCGGCGGCCGTGTCACGGAGCTCACCGCTCGTCCTTTGCTGAACCTTTGGTATCCGGAACTAGGGGGGCTGTTCCAGCCACTTGCGGGGACCATCGCGGCACGCACGGGCACTCTGCGCGAGCTGCATTTCCTGACCGGCTATGGCGTCGAGATCGGGCATGTCATCGAATACTTCCACAAGTACGGCATGGATGGTCTGGCCCAATCGGAACTGGGCGAGATCGTGCACCGCAATCAACCCCTGGAAGCGCTGTCCAAGATGTCCTTTCAGGTCCTGGAAGCCTTCTTCCAGTTATCGCATGGCCTCATGGCCGCCGGCATGGCTGACCGCATGAGCGGTATCCTGTGCCAGCCCTTTCTCTCAGGTACGGGGTTCACACTCTTCCAGACACGTGTCGGGCAGGAGGTGAGGCCTCCGGTATCCTCGGTGCTACCTCTCGATCCTGCCGCTTCGGGCGCACCTGCGACCTGACAAGCACCGACTGACATGACGGTGACCGACGCTCAAAGCCAACTCTGGTGGAAACAAGGAATCATCTACCACTGCTACGTCCGCAGTTTCATGGACAGCGACGGCGACGGCGTGGGAGACCTTCCTGGGCTGATCAGCAAGCTGGACGTCCTGCGTGATGGCACACCTTCGTCCCTCGGCATTGAAGGTTTGTGGCTGTCTCCTGTCTACCCGTCGCCCAACCGCGACTTCGGCTATGACATCAGCGACTATCGCACGATCGATCCCGTCTACGGAACGATGGACGACTTCGACCGACTCGTGGCAGGAGCCCGCTCGCGCGGCATCCACCTTATCATGGACCTTGTCGTCAATCACAGCTCGACCGAGCACGCCTGGTTCAGGCAGGCTCGCACTTCGCGCGAGAACCCCTTCCACGACTACTACATGTGGAGCGAAGGAACCAATGGCAAACCTCCCAACAACTGGGGTTCGTCATTCGGAGGCTCAGCCTGGGAATGGAACGAGCAGACCCATGAGTTCTACCTGCACAGCTTCCTCAAGGAACAGGCGGACCTGAACTGGCGCAACCCCCAGCTTCGGGGGGAAATCCACGACATTATGCGGTTCTGGATGGACCGGGGTGTCGACGGCTTCCGTCTCGACGTCGCCAACTACTACGTCAAGGACGCCCAGCTGCAAGACAATGCTCACAAGTTCGTCATTGCTCAGCCCATGCCCGGCAACCCCTCGACGACACTACTCATCCCCATGTCACGCGAGGTGCAAGATCACACCGTAGATCAGCCCGAGACACACGACGCCCTGCGGGAAATGCGCGGCGTCCTCGACGAGAAGCCCGGGTACATGATGGTGGGCGAGATCACCCAGCGCACGCTCCAGCAGGTACTCTCCTACTATGGGGAGAGCGGCAGCGAGCTGAACCTGGTGTTCAACTTCTTCTTCTTCGTTCGACGCTTTCGCGCGAAGGACTTCCGCGACATCATCCAGAGAACCCTCGCCCTGCTGCCCACCAGCGCCTGGCCAGCCTGGGTTCTGAGCAACCATGACGTCGTCCGTGCAGTATCACGTTACCACCTCTCACTCCCAATGACGAAGAGCATGCTAGGGCTTCTCCTGACGCTCAGGGGGACACCGTTCCTCTACAATGGAGAGGAGCTGGGGCTTGCGAACACGCCGCTCCCCCGGAGGCTCCTTCAGGACCCCGTCGGCAAGAGATACTGGCCCCTGCCGGTCGGCAGGGACGGTGAACGCACGCCGATGCCGTGGGATGCGACACCGGGCGCCGGGTTCACCGCGGGGACCCCGTGGCTGCCCGTCAGCTCTTCTGTCATAACCTACAGTATGGAGTCGTCAGACCCGACCTCGGTGCTGAGTTTCACCAGACGGCTCACCTGGTTCCGATCGCACCATTCCGCGCTGAACGCGGGAGATATGTCGATCGTCGACGGTCCGTCGGCCACGTGCCTCTGTTTCACGCGCAAATCCCCAGCAGAGCATGTGACCGTGACGATCAACCTGTCCGACCAGACCGTCCGGATCCCACCGGGCGGCTTCACGTCAGACCAGACTCCCCTGTTCAGTACGGAGGAACAGCCAGTCAGGGACAGCCTGGCTCCCTGGGAGGTCAGGATAGCGGCCGCTCAGGCATAACTCGGAGGACGGGCTCTCACTCCGTTTCGGTGGAGCTGTTCCTCCCAGTAACATCCCGGCCGATGATCACGACCGTGTCGGGACTCCCGTCTATCCTGACCAGCGTACCGCTGACCTCGACCTGCCGGACCAAACCCAAAGCATTCTGGACGTCGAAGACCTCAAGCGGCTCAGCTTCTCCCAGCCGGAGCCGGCCAAAGAGTGTCACAGCGCGACTGCGATCGGCAGGAACGACCACATCGACGACGTCGCGGCCGGCGAGCGAAGGTGCACGTACGCCAAGGAACTCACACAAACGGACATTGGCCAGCATGATACGCCTGTCCAGGCTGACCATGCAGATGTGCTCAGTCGACCTGTTCAAGAAGACATCCAGCTGTTTCCGGCTCCTCTTCAGCTCCTGCTCGTTCCTGCGGATCTCGGTGACGTCAAACCCGATGCCGGCGACGTTTGCGACAGAGCCCCGGATGTCCCACACCGGCACCTTGGCCGTGTGGTAAAATCGGTGCTCGCCGTCGGTGACGTCGTCGTAGTCATGTGCCCACCCTTGTCCCGTTTCGAACACGAGGTCATCCGTCGTCTCAAACTCCAAGGCGTGCTCGGGCGCAAAGAGTTCTCTGTCGGTGTGACCGATGAGCTCCTCGACTTTTCTGCTTTGCCAACGAGGCAGCATCGGATTGGTCTGCACCCATGGCAGATTTCCTGCCAGGTACCGATGGTCTCTCGACTTCAGCCAAACTGCAGCGGGAATATTGTCCATCAGTGCCCGGATGAAGGCCCGAGACTCCTCCAGTGCCTCCATACTCTCTTGCCGGGCAAGGGACCTCTGCTCGAGGATGAGCGCACGGACCGCTGCCCAGATCAGAATACCGCTGACGAGGGCGACGCCCGCCATCATCATCTCCTGGCCAATGGTCAAGTTGTCGGCGAAATCGCCCAGGAGAGCACTCCATACGACCACATACAGGCACACAGCCAACGTAGCTCCACTCCTGGCCCGCCTGAACCACCGCGTCGGCCTGTCTGTCGCACCTGCTCCCTTGTGACGAGTACTCCTTGCTGGATTGTCCTGACTCATTCGTCACCCCCTCTCTCCAGCATTGAGAGTAGCCATCGTGCATGACCTGTCAAACACACGCGAAGAGCGTGGACCGCCCTATGCCTCTCCTTGACAAAGGAAGCGGGCCCGCTAGAACATTCATGGGAAGAACCGCCAGGAGTATCGCTGGACAACGGTATGCTGGAGGATGTCCTCTGCCGGATGCGCCATGGCGTGCCGGTCTGTGCCGACTGGAGGCAACGATGAAAGTCAGCATCATTGGTGGAGGTGGAACCAGGGTCCCGATTCTTGTGGGCGCTCTCCTCGACCTTCAGGAACGGCTCGTCCTTTCGGAGATTGCGCTGATCGATCCCGACGGCAAACGGTTTGCCGCCATTGACAAGGTCGTGGCTGCCCTCGTCCAGGACAGAAACAGCACGGTCGCGATCTCGCATCCCAGCACACTCCGCGAGTGCGTGACAGGAGCCTCCTTCGTGATCGGAGCCGTACGCGTCGGCGGCGACCACCTGCGTACGCTGGACGAACGCATCCCCCTCTCGATGGATGTCCTGGGGCAGGAGACGGTCGGCGCCGGCGGCTTCGCCATGGCGGTCCGGACCATCCCCGTCGTGCTGGAAATGCTCAAGGAACTGCGCGAGGTTGCACCCGACGCCTGGTTCATCAACCTCACGAATCCCTCGGGCATCATCACGCAGGCCATGGTCAGCCACGGAGGCTTTCACAACATCGTGGGCATCTGTGATGCGCCGACCTCCATCGGCATCCTGCTGGCCTATCTCCTCAAGGTCGAGCCAGACGACCTGGTACTGGACTACTACGGGCTGAATCACTGTGGTTTCGTCAAGGCTGTCTACGCCCTCGGGCACGACGTGCTTCCCCAGATCCTTTCCATGATCGACCAGGTGCCCGATTTCGAGGCGATAACACGCTTCACGCCGGCATTTGTCCGACGCCTCGGCAAGCTGCCCAACGGATACATCTGGTACTACGCGTTCAAGCGCGAATCGCTCGCAGCCGTCAAAGCGGGCAGAGAAACCCGCGGCGAGGAAGTGGAGCGCCTCAATGCACAACTTGTGGCCGACCTCATGGCAACTGACGACCCGCTGGCCACCTACCAGGCATATCTCGGCAAGCGTGACGACGGTCACCTTGCAGAGGAGTGTCGAACCGCCATGAGCATCAAGAGTGGCGAAGGATACAGCGCAGTTGCCATGGACGTCCTTCTCGGCCTCGCAGGCAAGGGCCAGTCGGTCGTCCCCGTCAACGTCATGAACCGTGGGGCGATTGCCGGCCTTGCCCTCGACGACGTCGTCGAGGTCCCGTCACTGATCACCGAACGTCTCATCCGCCCGCTGGCAGTCGGACCCATCGATGTGGAGTCACGGCTGCTGATCGAGCAGGTGAAACAGTACGAGAGGTCCCTCGTCGACGCAGTCGTGTACCGCGATCTCGGCGCTCTCGTCGACGCTCTGGCGCTCAATCCGCTGGTCCCATCGCCGGCAGTGGCGCGAGATCTCATCCTGGCATTCAAGGAACAGGAGGCTCCATACTTCGACAGCTTCAAGTAGTCGCACGCATCCATACTTCGCTGGAGGCAGCATGAACTTCTGGAAAAAGCTTGCATACAGTTCCGGTTCGATAGGGGCGGGCCTGCCCGAGAACACGTTCACGGCCTGGGCGCTCTACCTCTACGTGGACAAACTGGGCTTTCCACAACAGCTGTTCGCGACCGCCATGCTCATCTACACCATCTGGAACTGTATCAACGACCCGTTGTTCGGCTACTGGTCTGACCGGACGCATACCCGGTGGGGGCGGCGCATCCCGTTCGTCGTCCTGGGAACGCTGCCCTTGGCGCTCGCCTTCTATCTCATCTGGGTCCCGCCGGCTGGGATGTCCACGTCAGCACTGTTCTGGTACTACCTTGCCGTCATCTTCGCGTTCGATGGGTTCTATACCATCGTCATCATCAACTGGACGTCCCTGTACCCCGAGACGTTCACGAGCACAAGCGACCGCAGCACCGTCAACGCCTGGCGCCAGGCTCTCGGTATCCTGGGCGCGATGGCCGGTCTGGCCGCGACGCCGCTGATCGTCGCCAAGCTCGGATGGAGAGGCATGGGTGTCATCTTCGGGGCGATCACCGCCATCTCCATCTTCGTGTCGCTCCTGGGCTCAAAGGAGAACCTGCATGCCCCCGGTGAACCTCTGCCCCTGGGCCCCGCCATCAGGAACACGTTGGCAAATAGATCGTTCCTGACGTTCGTCATGTTCAACCTGTTCGTGAACTCGGTCATCGTGCTGGTCCCCCAGGTGATCCCCTTCTTCGCCAAGTACGTTCTGCGCATCTCGGACTCCCAGAGCAGCCTCATCATGGCCCCCATTTTCATCGTCGCCATTTTCACCCAGATCTTCTGGTCAAAGGTCGTTGTCCGCAGGGGCGTTCGCACGACGGCCATCATCGCCTGCGTTCTGTTCGGCCTGTCGCTGCTTCCGCTGGGACTAGTCCGAACGATGCCGCAGGCCATCACATGTTTTGCCATCGTGGGCGTCGGCCTGGGAGCCCTTCTTCTGGTAGGTGACATCATGGTCGCCGACATCTGTGACGAGGATTACCTCAAGACGCACACACGCAGGGAAGGCATGTATTACGGCGTCAACGCACTCATCATGCGCATGAGCGTCGCCATCTCCGCTGGCACCATCTCGCTTGTCCAGACGATCACGCGGTACAAGCCCGTGGCAGACCCCGCGCTGATGGCGCCGGCCGCCGTCACAGGCTTCAGGTTCCTGGTGAGTGTTGTCCCTGCCGCGCTGATCGGCGTGGGTCTCATCTTCGTCTTCTTCTACCCGCTGCATGGCAAGAAGTTAGAGGCCGTCAAGGCGCAGTGTGCTCTCACCACTACATCGTGTCCCGAACCAGGGGCTCCTTTCACCGGCACACCCACCATCTGAACGGAGGCCATGGACAATGAACTGGAATGAGTTCCTGCCGATCCCGCCTATCGATTCGGCACAGAAGTATGTCGTGTTCCAGCCCCATTCCGACGATGCCGTGTGGTTCGCGGGTGGCCTCCTCCTTAAGTTCGCCAAGGCAGGGAAAGACGTCACGCTCGTCACGATGACCGACGGCTGCCTGGGCAGCATGGACGTCTCGATGACACGCGAACGCCTAGTCGCAGTCCGCAGGGATGAGGACCAGCGTGCCGGCGAAGCCATTGGCGTTCACAAGCACCTCTATCTGCCATTCCATGACGGTGAGCTACCGCACTGCGGGGAAACGACCGCGGCGATGGTCCGCCTCATCCGACAGGAACGGCCGGACGCGGTGCTCGCTCCTGACCCCTGGCTGACGTATGAAGCCCACCAGGACCATCTGAATTGTGGGTGGTCGGCGGCTGAGAGCCTGATCTACTGCAACCTGCCCCTGTATCTCCCCGAACTGCCCCCTCACGACGTCCACTTCATCGCGTTCTACCTCACAAGCAGGCCAAACCAGTTCGTCGACGTCACGGCGGAGACCGAGGCGAAGCTGGCGGCTCTCAGTCTGTACAGAAGCCAGTTCACCCCGGAGACACTTGAAGTGGCGACGCAGTACCTCAACCTCAAGGCCTCGGAGCTGGGAGAACCTCACAGCATGCGGCTGGCAGAAGCCTTCAAGGTCCTGACTCCGCTCCACCTCCATACGAGCGTCGACTCGGAGTCTATCTAGCATGGCTGTGACATGTTGTCTCGGTGTTGATGGGGGGACGACCAGGACGAAGGCTGTCGTTGGTGACGATGCCGGCCATATCGTCGGATCCGGCGAAGGAAGTGCCTCCAACTATCAGGTTGTGGGACTCGAAGCGGCCATGTCAGGCATCACCGACGCTGTTCAGCGTGCCCTGACGGCTGCGGACCTCTCGCTAGCACAGATCGAACGCGCCGTCTTCGGGCTGTCCGGCATGGACTTGCCCATGCACCGCGAGGTCCTTGATGTGGCTCTGACCACCACATTCCCCGGGCTCGTTTTCGACCTTGTCAACGATACCTGGATCATGCTGAGGGCAGGGACTGACAAGGGCTGGGGGGTTGCCCTAGTGTGCGGCGGAGGCGCCAACGCATGCGCCTGCGGCCGCGACGGGGCTTGGGTCACACTCCGGGGCCTCGGCTACGAGAGCGGCCTGCGAGGCGGCGGACTGGACATGCTGAGAGACATCCTGCACTATGCATTTCTTTCACACGACGGGACAGGGTCGAAATCCGTGCTGGAGCAGACGGTACTGGACGTGACGGGTGCCCCCGACTATGACACGCTGCAACTCCTGTTTCTCGAGGCCATCCAAGACATGGCTGGACACGGTGAACTGCTGCAGCGGGCCCTGGCTATCGTCCCGCTGGTCTTCGAGGGTGCGACGGCCGGGGACGAAGTGTGCAAGCATATCCTCATGCTACAGGCAGGGTCCTTGGCGGAGGGGATCACGGGGCTTGTCCACAAGATGGGCTTCGAGCATGAGACGGTCGATGTCGTCCTGGGAGGCTCAGTCTTCGGGGGCAGCAATCCTGTCTTCGTCGACAGGCTGACCCTGCTGGTGCATGAAGTCGCACCACTTGCTCACCTGCGACCACCTCTGCTCGACCCAGTCCTCGGCGCCTACGTGATGGCGCTGCAGAGAACGGGCAAGTTCGACCCGGCGAACACGTACGCAGTCCTTGCCGGCCAGGTGGTCTAGCAAAAACGAGGGAGTCTGCTACACTCCAAATATGCCTCTGTCCTAAGGCTGTGCTGATCCGACCGCGTCAACCCAGGATCGAGGCATTTTTCTTTGTCTGGTGAAGTTGGCTGAGGCGGCTGGAGTCGAACCAGCAATTCATGGCTCCAAAGGCCACTGTCCTACCATTAGACGACGCCCCAACATGCGGCTTTGCTGCTGTATTCTAGTGCTGCCTCGGGTGCTGTCAAGGAGAGCGAGGCGATGAATCGTTGACATTTGCGGATCAGGACAAAACTGTGTTTTCCCTGGGAGACGGGCATCCGACGCTCGAGCAGTCCGACGCCCTCAAGCTTGTCGCCATCATCTCGATGACCGTCGACCACGCGGGAGCCATTCTCCTGCCGAACGTGGTCTGGCTCCGCCTCATCGGGCGCGTGGCTTTTCCTCTCTTCGCCTATCAGCTCGCCGCTGGCTATCTGCACACGCGCAACCTCTCGCGCTATGTGCGCAGGCTTGCCCTCTGGGGTCTCATCGCACAGCCGATCTACATGATCACGTTCGGGGTGCGCCTGTGGTCGCTCAACATCTTCGCCACACTGCTGCTGGGACTGCTGGCTATGTGGGGGTGGGACCACCGGCGATGGTGGGCAGTCGCCCTTGCGCTGAGCGTGACGCTCATACAGCTCTGGCTACCGGCCGTCGGCCCGGACTATGGCCTCTATGGGGTTCTGCTCTGCCTGACCAGCTTTGTGCTGTTTCAGCACAAAGAACGGCTCGCCATCGGCCATGGACTCCTCCACGTGCTCGCCGGGGTCCTGTTCTGGCCTTCTCAGATCTACGCCCTAGCCAGCATCCCGTTCATCCTCTGGCCGCCCCGGCTGCACCTGCGCAGTCTGCCGCGACTGTTCTATGCATACTACCCTGCTCACCTCGCTCTCCTCGTCCTCGCCCGCCATCTGCTGGAGCGCTGAAGGCATTGCTCGAGCAGTCAGTCGTCCTATACTGATGCCCAGTACCTGGAGGAAGCCGTGAACCGCAAACGCATGCGTACAATCGTCACCATTCTTATCATCCTTGCCTTCGTCAGCGGAGGCGCGGTCACGCTTTTCTCGGCTCTGCGCGGGACAACCGTGGACGAGCCTGTCACCATCCTGCCCGGCGTCACGCTGACACCTGAGGATTTCGCAGCCACGGGCTTGGGGACTGCTGTCGACGTTCAATATGCCGGAAAGACGTTCATGTTCTTCTCGGACGAAAGCGCCGACGGTCAGGGCAAGGAGCTGGCCGGAACGAAGAGTGGCATCACCATCGATTTCCGCGATGGCGGCTCGGTCACCTTCCTCGGAGGGCAGTTTTTGCAGTACAGCAGCCCTGTGGTCCGTGACCGGGCATACGCTTGGTACCAGGACAAGGTTGCCAGCGCTGGATTGGTCGACGACGAAGGAACAGCCGTCGTCGGAGATGTCTCGGCACGGTACTCTGCCCCCGACGCAGCCGCTCTGCTCGTGCGGAAGAACGAGACAGTGTTCACGCTCCTGTACACGCTGACCACTACTGCCACGACCGCGACGTCCCAACCGATCGTCGCCCTCGAAGCTCTCGCCCGCCTCCTCGCCTCACGCTTCTAGGCTCTGCCTCTTCGAAGAAGCTGTATTCCTCGCCCGACCATATGGCAAGGCCGGCCACAATATTCGGGGCCGGCCACCAAGAAACGACATGGACTGCGTCTACTAAGGCTGCTTGTCCTCGGGCTTCGCCGGCTCGGGAGGCGCGATGGTCTCCATCTTCTTGTCCTCCGGAGGAACGACCGGGGTGCTCGTCCATGTCTGGGGCGTGCCACGACGCTCTGCCCATTTCTGCTCACGCTCGATCCGCCGCTGTTCGCGCTCGGCGTGCTTTAAGCCACGCTCACCGGGGGTTCCGGCGAAAAGGACAGTGACACCTACTGCCAGCAAGACCACTCCTGGAACCCATGCCGCGATCCGGCCCAATCCAAATCCCTCGAACCCCAGCCAGCCCTCAAACACATAGCCCAGTACCACAAAGGCGACGAGACCAAACGCAAGACCACCTGCTCCATCCCTGACGTGACGCCAGTTGGCGTGCAGTGTCCCATGGATGATGCCTGCTAGTCCTCCCGCGGCCGGGAACACGAGCGCCCAGGCATATGCCCAACTTTGCCATGTGCCTGTGACGCTCTGATACCAGAGCAGCGTGCCAACCGCAGCTGCCACCAGCCCCACGTCGGACAGTCCTTCGCCAGACCCGTCCGGCAGCACCAGACCCACCACGAACAACACAAGTCCGGGAATGATGATGCGCAGTGGCCATGACATTTCCGCCCAGCTCTCCGGAAGCCAGCTCAGGTCGATATGAACATATTGCAGTGCAAGGATGACAATGCCGACGACGATCAGCAGGATGCCAAGGTTCGCCATCGAGGAACGGGCCGTACGCGTGTTCTGGTTAGCCATATCTGCTCCTTACCCACATAGCCGGTCTTCTGAGAACACTGACCGACTGTCCACCTTGTCTACGTCCGCCACCTCGCGAAGGTTACGGCGAATCCGCCACGTCGCCCTGTCCTCGGACATCGCTGCCACCCGACCTCCTGCACGCCATCCAGATGAACGGCAGCGCCATCGTCTGCAGCGCGCCACGGTCGTCACGGGTGCTCCAATCCGATCGCCAGGAGGTGACAGCCGTCATGTTCGGTGACGGCGCCAGTGACCATCCTCAGGGCGAAAGCGAACGAGGGAGCGCTTGTCACAACAGTGTGCAGCTCGCCTCCCTCGCCCGTGGGATCACACTTCGCAGCTCTGAGCTCCTCAATGCAGGTTTCATCCAGTATGCGCCCTAGGAAAGCCTGACTGACCGCGACGTCGCGTGTCATCACGATGACAGCACGGATACGATGCTGCACCTGTGATGCCAGGACAGCATCGCGGCCCATTTCCCACAGAGGCAGATGCGCCGTCATGCCGGCGGCGCTCGAGACCCTCCCGACCCACGTACGGTGCGCCATCCACTCCGAGTGCCCGACAATGGTCATGTCGCCGAACACGCCGTCGACAATCCCCATTCCTCGAATCTCCGCAAGCCCATCCAGGAATGCGTCCTCGTAGGTCGCCCAGGACGCACTGCGAACGACCAGCGGTAACCCGAGAGCGTCGGCCTGGACCCGCAATGAAGCGAGCGTCAGGCCGTGCGAGTGTGACCGCGTTCCCGTCTCGTCCATGACGGTAAACAGCGCTGCCGGCCGTGCGCCAGCCTCTGCGCTCAGCTCAAGCGCCAGGCAGCAGTCCTTGCCCCCGCTCCAGGAACAGAAGAAGGGCGTCCCCGGTTCCAGGAGATTCGGCCGCGGGATGCTCACGTAGCCTTCCCCACCGCCAGCCGCTTGCGCATCACGGTGATGCCGACCCTGGGCCCCTCCACCACCAGGAATCCGTGACGTTCGAACATGGCACGTGTTCCGGTATAGACGAAGGCGTCCGGCTGCGCTTTCCCACGAGTATCCTTGGGACAGGCCTCGACGATCTGGGCCCCTTCACCCTGCATCACCTTCAACGCTTCTGCCAGCAGAAGGTCGGCCACGCCGTGGCGGCGCCACGTCCGCTCGATGAAGAAGCAGCCTACAAACCAGACCCCTTCCGCCGGCGTCCCCTTGAACGAAGGCGAACGCTCCAGCCGTGGAAACGCAGAGCGAGGTTCGAACGAGCACCACCCGATGGCATTGTCGTCATTGTACGCGAGGACGCCATGCGCGTGCCCCTCCTGCACCTGTCGACAAAGGCGGAAATGCGCCACTTCCCCTTGGACGTCTTTCCAGTGCTCCACTCCCGCGATGCGCCACCACTGACACCAGCAACCGCCACACGCTCCATTCTTGCCGAACAGTGCTTCCAGGTGCGGCCAGAGCCTCGGTTCCAGTTTGCGGCAGACGATGCGAATCAGCGTGCCAGATGTCTCCATTGATCACCTCACGTACGTCACGAATGCCTTGCATCACCTCAATGCCTCGGCTAACTGCCGGCTGGTGCACCTCTTCTACTCGACGGTTCCCCGGCGGCACACGCGCTTTCGAGTCTGGCTGTGGACCTCGAGCTCATCACGGTTTCCTTCCTGCTGGCACTCACAACTCTGCAACGTGCTCGTGACCTCTCGTGCCTCAGCAACGCGCGACTGGATGGCCATAACACGAAACATCCCTTCGAGACCGGTCGTCCCGCGGAAGAACGCGGTGATGCCCGCAGCTCCAAGAGCCTGAACGATGCGCTCAGCCTCAGCCTGTCCCGCAACAACACTGACTTCCGCGTACTCATCCATCATTCCTCCTTGCCGGCATCACAACGTGATGTGGAAATGCCTGCTGTCCAGCACCCACCCGACCCAACTCAGCTTCTCGACCGTGAACAGTGCCTGAGGGCGATCGGCCAGATCGTCGGCCAGCACCATGAGCAGGATAGAGAATCTGCTGCACGCTTCGATGGACTCCAGTCTCCGCCTTGCATAATTCACCCGATCATCCCTGACGCCCAAGAGCATGGATACATTCCACGGAAACTCAAGAGTGCCCCCCCCCGATGAAGAGTGCGCGTTGACGCACTGGTTCCGAACGCTTGATGGCGCCTGTGGGGCCAAATCTCAAGGCACAGTCTCCTCTCATTCCGATCGACGAGTATGTCACATGGACAGCGACGACTTCACAGTAGTCACATACGCCGAGCGCCATCATGGTATCCAGACATGACGCTTCAAGTCGACGCGCCCCTGTGCGTCGAACGTGACTCCCTCACTCTCCAGCAGTGACTGCTGGATGCCGGCTCCACCAAAGGCATCCTCTGGTGACAGTGCCCCCGTCGCACTGACCACCCGGTGGCATGGCAGTTGGGATCCTGCTGGTGCTGCACGCATCGCCCAGCCCACCGTCCGGGCGGCTCCGGGACTGCCCAGCGCCCGCGCGATGGCGCCATACGTCGTCACCTTGCCGCGCGGGACTTTCGCCGCAACTGCCCAGACACGTTCAAAGAAGTTGTCTGTCGTCCTCATGTGGTCTTCCCATCCCTGTGACGTCTGTTCCATCCGAGCCCACCAGCAGGGACCGCACCCACTCGCGCTGTGACCAAAGCGCGCAGCCTCCACTCGTCTCGGTCAACTTGTCATGGTTGTTCCGGATAGCGGCGAGCAATGGTGACGCTAGCGCATCACGCAGCGGAACGTCTCGGACGCTGGCATCGGAATACGGAGCGAACGGGCACGGCTCTACCCGTCCAGACGGGCTGACATGGACAAACCCGCGCCCGGCAGCCAGGCAGCCGCCGAACACCTCTTCATCACCGGGAAATGCGATGAACAGACCTCGCAACCGCTTCTGCAATGATGTGACAGCTACGGCCAGCCGGGCACGCTGGACACTGTCCAGGATGAGCGATTCGGTGCCCTCGCGCACTGGAACGTACTCGACAAAGAAGAACAGCCTGCAGCCCAGGTCAATGAGGCTGCTCAGGTACCGCTCATCGAGTACTGTGTCGATGTTCAGTCGGGTGACTGTCAGCGAAGTCCCGAAGAAGACGCCGGCCTTGCGCATCCTCGCGATGGCCGCCTGCGCCTGCCCGGCGACACCTTCGCCCCTCCGTGCGTCTGTTGCCGCCGCATGTCCCTCGAGACTGATGACAGGGACGAGGTTACGCTGCCTTCGGATGCGGCGTACCAGTGATTCATCGAGCAGTGTCCCGTTGGTGAACACCGGGAAGACGACATTAGGCACGTCGTGTGCGATGGTCAGGAGGTCGTCTGCGCGCGTCATCGGCTCACCACCCGCAAGCAGCATGATCCCAACACCGAGGTCACTCCCTTGCCGGACCACACTCAGGAGTTCGGAGGATGTCATGTCGGATTCCTCCTGGCGCTCCTGAGCCTGAGCGTAGCAGCCTGCGCACGCAAGGTTGCACCGGCCCGTCACACTGAGGATCATGAATGGCGGAACATGAACCCCCTCTTCTCCAAGTTGGGTGCGGCGGCGTTCTGCAGCATTCTGGGCGCGGCGCATCCTCACGAAGAAGCCCGCGACGGACGGGTCCCGCAGCGTGACGCGTACCGCGTCGGAGAACAGTGCCCCAACCGCGGCGTCAAAAAGGTGAACATACTCAGTCGCTTCGCTCATGACATACTCCTCGGAACCCGTACCGTACACGGGGTTGACCCGCACAGTATAGACGGGGTCAATGATTCGCCAAGTGCCGTTTCGTGGGCCTTAGCCGCTTGGTTCCAGTACCAGGTTGAAAGCGTCTGGCGAGAGGGTGATGGCCAACATGGACTGAACCTCTCCCGCCGGAACGTGGACCTCCCGCGGCCCGGCAGCATATGGCCCGACCTGGTAGGGATCAAAGGAGACAACCAGTTCACCTGGTTCCAAGGAAACGCTCGTGAAGTTCTCGGCTATGGGCGCTGTCCCATCGTCGACAAAGCTCTTCAGTGCCTCATAGTCCGCGCCGTACTGGCGCTTCAGTTCTGTGGCGCAGTACTGTGACAGCCACTGAAGGCCTTGCTTGCTGTCGACGAACAGACCTTCGGTGTCGACCCTGTTCCCGTCGCTCAGCCTCGCATTGAGGACACGCGTGTACGACATGCCATGCGCCGCACCTGCAGAGTACGTCTCGAACCGGATGCGAACGCTGATGAGGTCGCTGGCCAGGTAGGGAATCTCGTACTCGGCGCTCAGGAAGCTGCTCTGGCCGACAGGCAGCTCTATGGCTTCGGAGGGGTTCTTTGCGGCCCATGCGGCGTCGTCTGCCGCGTTCTGCTTGAGTCCTGCAATATCCGGCAGCACCATGTCTGCAATGGCCTTGTTGACCTTCTCGAGGGTAGCCGCAGCTAGCGTACCCCGCAATTGCGGGTAGCTTGCCGTGACCGAATAGCGCAGCGTCGAGTCCTCCTCGCCGATGGTCTGAACGACGACTGACGGCAAACCACGACCCGGAACGCTGACCGTTTTCGGACGGCACCCTGCACACGCCACAGCCACTCCAGTCGCCAGCATGATTGCCACTGCTCTTCTCAGTTTCATGGTGCCTCCCGTCTCCTCCGCCATCTCGCCGGATCGCTGTGACGCTTTGCCAAAGTATGATCCTCCGTCTCCTGAACACAAACGCCCGGTGCCGGCCTCCCCCTTGTGCGTCACTATCCGTCCCTGTCCACGATGCTCACCCTGCCAAAATCATGCCGACCGCGCACAGGATCGCGAATCCGTTCTACGATCTGCTTCGTGCCATGCACCCTGCTCAGGTCTCCTCCGCCCCGCGTGTGCTCCCGCAGTTCCTGAAACCGCTGAAGCCTCTGCACCTCTTTCTGCAGCTTCATGTAGCTTCGGTACCTTTCTTCGTCGAGTGAGCCGTCGTCGACCGCCGCGAGGACGGCGCATCCCGGCTCGGCCGTGTGTGTGCAGTCGGTGAACCTGCACCTGCCTGCCAGCAGTTCGATGTCTGTGAAGCTCTGCTCGACATCGCCTTCGTTTGCCCACAGCTGAAGCTCGCGCATGCCGGGCGTGTCGATGATCATCCCACCGTCAGGGTGAAGCAGGAGCGACCTGCTGGTCGTCGTATGTCGTCCTTTCCCCACGGCGTTGCTGACTGTCTGCACCTCCTGCCGGTCCTCGCCCAGCAGGCGGTTGATGATGGTCGACTTCCCCACACCGGACGAACCGAGGAACGCGATCGTACGCCCGGGAGTGAGATAGCTCCGCACAACGTCCACACCCTCATTCCGAGCCGCACTTACTGCGTGCACGGGAGCACCCGGGGCAACCGACTCGACGTCCTTGACACGAGCGGCGACGTCGTCGCACAGGTCGGCCTTGTTGAGCACGACGACCGGCTGTGCACCGCTTGACCACGCTTCGGTCAGGTAGCGCTCGATGCGCCTCAGGTTGAAGTTGCCATCCAGCCCCGTCACGAGAAACACGACGTCGACATTCGCAGCGACGATCTGCTCCTCGATTCCCGATCCTGCGACCTTCCGTACGAACTGCGTCCTGCGACGGAGAAGAGCGTGGATCAGCGCCCGGCCTTCATTCGGAACCGGTTGGAGACCCACCCAGTCGCCGACAGCCGGAAAGCCGACAAGCCCTGCCAGGACATGCAGGAACCGCCCCGTGACCTCAGCCTGCCATTCTCCCTGTTCTCCATAGGCGATATACCCGTTCTTGTGCTGTTCAACGATACGCGCCGGTATCAGTTCGTCGCGTTCAAGACTCTCGAATTGTCGTGAGAAGTAGTCATCCCACCCAAGCGTTGCCAAATGCATCTCTTCTGCCTCCAATGATAATCATGGATCGTGGGGTGCGTGGCAAACCACGCACGGATCGCGGAGGGGCGCTCGAAGAGTTGTACTGACAACAAGTGAACTCCGGCAGACCTGCCGGACGCCGGACAGACTCTGTTGACGCTGATCAGGTCAGGAGTTCAGTCGGTAGCAGTCCAGGAGGCGCCCCCAGTGGTGCGCACTTCTTCATGTGTCGTCATAGAGGTTCCTCCCTTCCGGCCATCGGCCAATGTCTGTTCCGACGATGATTCTACATGACTGTAGGGACTTGTCAAGTGAACTCGGTCCATCAGCTTTCGGTGGCAATCACAGAGCCTGCCAGAACATTATGCGTATACTGCTTGAGTGCGTCCTGACCGGACGCAGGGAGGAAGACGTGTCCTTTGCCTTGACTGCTGTCCTGTTTGGCCTCGTCGTCCTGGCGACCCATTTTGTCCAGGGGATCACTGGCTTCGGCTGTGCCGTGCTGGCCATGCCGTTCTGTATCCTCCTGACCGGTATCGACACGGCTCGCCCCGTCCTTACCGTGCTGGCCCTGGTCCTGGACGTCTACCTCCTGGTCGTCTCATGGAAGAACGTCGACTGGGGTCAGTACCTGCGCATCCTCGCCTTCGTCCTGCCCGGACTCCCCCTTGGCATGATCGCCTACAACGTCCTACCACGCACCACACTGATGCACATCCTCGCCGCCTTCATGGTCGTCGTCGGCATCCAGGGACTGGTCACACAGTTCCGGCCAGTCAGGGAAACGTCCCGACCGTGGCCCGCGTGGCTTCTCGACAGCCTGCTCTTCATCGGCGGCGCCGCACAGGGGGCGTTCACGTCGGGGGGTCCACCCGTCATCATCTACGCGACCCAGCAGCTGAAAGACAAGGCTTCGTTCCGCGCAACGCTGGTCGCCATCTGGACGACACTCAATGTGTTCATCGTCGCAGACATCGTCGTGCGCCACAAGCTGGCTGGCGTGCCGGGCAAGCTCGTCCTGACGTCTCTGCCGTTCCTTGCACTTGGCGCACTGCTGGGAGACGTCATGCATCGCCGTATCAGCGGTGAACGCTTCACCCAGCTCATCTACGCAGTACTGGTCATCTCGGCTGTCTTCATGGTGCTGTAGGAAACGCTAACAGAAGGAGCCTGACATGCCCGAACTACCTGAGGTGGCAAACCTTGCACGCCAAATGGACCAGGAACTCCGCGGCAGACGCGTGGCCGAGGTCGACGTCGTCCAGCCAAAGTGTCTGAACGTGCCGCCAGAGGAGTTCGGCCAACTGCTCCTTCATACACGGGTGAACCGTGTGACGTCGAGGGGCAAATGGGTTTTCATGGACCTCCGGCCGGGAGTAACGTTCCTGCTCAACCTCGGCATGGGCGGAGAAGCCCTGTTTCACCACAAGGGTGATCCCTTGCCCGGGAACCGCCAGTCGGCCGTCCTCTTCGATGATGGCAGTGCCTTCAGCCAGCACTTCTGGTGGTTTGGCTACGTCCACGCCGTCAAGACCACCGTGCTGGCTTCCCATACCATGACAGCCACGCTGGGTCTCGACCCGATGGATGACAGCGAGTTCACTCGGGAAACGTTCGAGAAGATGCTGGAACAGAAGAAACGGAGCGCAATCAAGACGGTTCTCATGGACCAGAAGAACATCGCGGGCATCGGCAACGTCTACATCCAGGACATCCTGTTCGCCGCCGGACTGCATCCCCTGCGCAAGACCGCCGACGTCACTGTATCCGAGTGCACTGCGCTGTACGACGCAATCCGTTCGCAACTGCGGAACGCGCTCGAACTGGGCGGCCTGGCATATGAAAAGGACCTGTACAACCAGTCGGGGTGCTTCAAGGACTTCCAGATCGGCTACCGGGAGGGCCAGCCGTGCCCGGTGTGCAGGACACTCATTCAGAAGATCCGGACTGGCAGCACGGCATCGTTCATCTGTCCACACTGCCAGACATAGCATCCGGCCCGTTCCTCAAATGTTGAGGGACGGGCCGTCTTCATTGCCCTTCATTGAGAAACTGGACCAATTGCTGGGACAGAACTGACGGCGGGAACAATCCGCCGGTTCAGGTCACCGCCGGTGCAGGGATATCAATAGGCGTCCTTGTCGTGTTGCCTGCCTTATCGGTAGCGACGATAGCCCCGTGGATGCCCGAACGGTTGACAAGCAGGAGTTCGTTGTGGCCGGCGTTCAGCCATGTATGCAGTGACCCGTCGGCACCAGTCTCAAGGAATGCCTGTTTCAGGTTGGCTTCGACGATGTCGATGCTCACCGTCACGAGACGGGAAGAGAAGGCACTTGCTTGGGCCTTCCAGGTGATCACTGGCACAGTCGTGTCCGGTTCGGGAGATGGATTGCCATCAACGGGAACAGGGTCAGGGACGCCTGTCATGGGAATGCGGACCATGGTCGACTCCTTCGATGTCCAGACAAGCACGAAATCGTCTGTCGTGAGCGGTACAGGGATGTTCGCCCGGTCGAACTCCAGACGCACCATGACTTCGGTCAGCGCTCCCACGCTCGTATCCAACGTGTATGTCGCCTCCTTCTGATATCTGTCCGACTGTTCCTTGGACCGGTCAGACAATGATGTCAACCTCAGGCGGCGCGGTGCCAGGATCGTGCCGGGCATACTGAACCAGGCATCAGGGGATCCACTCTGGTCCCAGACCCGCGAGAGAGCAGGGGAAAGTCTGATGGAGATCGTGTCGGAACTAGTAGCAGATGGAGACGTGAAGCGCACTGCCGGTGTGCCAACCAGTGCCCCGTTCCGCCCAGTGCGGAAGCGCACAAGCACTGTGAGACGGTCGGCCCGCGGAGTCTCCACTGTCAGAGAGACAGGAGATACACGACTGACGGTACTGATGCCCAAGTAGTTTGATACCAGCGTCGTCGCCGCCGAGTCGCCCTTCAACTGCAGCCGGACGTGCATGGCTGTACGTGGGTTCTGGATCATCGCGCTGCGCAAGATGGTGAGCTCATGGACTGTCCCGCCAGAGAGTGCAATTGGGACAGGTACCGTGAGCGTGTGTCCTGACCACTGTGCGGAGGCGCCTGCAAGGGTTCCATCGAGTGACACGTCCGCCGCCGCAATCTCCCGGAATCCTGCCCGGTTGATGCTGTCGTCGAATATGATGCTGATGGTTTCCCCCAACTTCATGTCGTGGCCCAGCACAAACCGGACATGGTACTCCTCATACTCTCCGACATACCCGTCCACCATGCTGACGTTCACGAAGGGAACCGTGTCAGCCGCGCCCGCCGGTCGGATACCTGCGCAGGACACCAGCAGAGCGACGACGACAATGATCCCCAGAAATCTCATTCGCATGATACGCCTCCTATTCATAGCGCAGGGCTTCGACGGGTCTGAGCCGGGCAGCCTTGCGGGCAGGATACACGCCGAAGAAGATGCCCACGGCAATCGAGAAGCCGACGGCAAGAATGACCGAGGACGTCGTGACATAGGTTGGAAGGAAGCGCTGGATGATCAGGTTCGCGACCAGGACACTGAACACGACCCCGATGACGCCACCGATCCCGCTGAGCAGGGACGACTCGATGAGGAACTGTGCCAAGATGTCCCGCTCGCGCGCTCCCAGCGCTTTTCGGATACCGATCTCCCTGGTGCGCTCACTTACCGACACAAGCATGATGTTCATGATGCCGATACCCCCGACGACCAGCGACAATCCCCCGAGCGCGGCCAGAAGTGCCGTGAAGATGCTCAGCGTCGAGGAGAAGAGACTCGTGAGCGCCTTCTGATCGAGGACACTGAAGTCGACCTTGCCATGTTTCCGCTCCAGGATACTGGTAATCTGGCTCACCACGGCACCGCTGTCGTCCGGGTTGACACTCTTGATGGTCGTCAAGCTGATGCGGTCGTGCTGCATGCCGAAGGACTTCTCGCCGACGGTGAGGGGCAGGATGACGGCATTGTCCGAGTTGCCGAAGAGGCTCTGCCCCTTCGATGCGGTGACGCCGACCACCTTGAAACTCATCCCGTTGATGCGGATGAGCTGGCCTATGGGCGACACGTCCGGAAACAGCGTCGACATCACGTTTGCCCCGATGACCACATTGCGCGTCCGGTTGCTGACGTCACTGGCAACAATGGGGCGCCCGCTCGCGATGGTCAGGTTGTTGACCTCAAAGTAGGTCTCCGTGCCAAACATGCCAGTGCCCGCCATCGTGGTGCTGCCGCGCTTGATCGTGATGCCCATCGTATTGGCTGGCGACACGACGATGGGATACGTTACTCTGGCCTCGATGATCTTGAGGTCGTCCATGGTGATCTTCGCCCCTGTGTCTCGTGTCGTCCTGTTGCGGCCGGAGAGGATACTCGACTGCGCTCCCGGGGTCAGGTACAGATTCCCTGAGCCGCTGCCCTGGATCTGCCCAAGGATGTCGCGTTTCGACCCTTCGCCGACGGCCATGAGCAGGATGACGGCAGCGATACCGATGATGATACCGAGCATCGTCAGGAAGGAGCGCATCCTGGCGCCGGCTATCGAACGGGTTGCGTTCTTGTAGCTGTCTCGCAGGTCCATGTCAGTCTCCCTCGTCTGCGACGACGAGGCCGTCACGGATACGGATGACCCGTTCAGCCTGCGCCCCGATGTTGTCGTCGTGCGTCACGTAAATAATCGTCTTCCCCTCTGCGTGAAGCGCCTTGAGGATATCGATGACCTCACGTGCTCCCTTGGAGTTCAGGTTGCCGGTGGGCTCGTCTGCCAGGATGATCGACGGGTCCATCATGAGTGACCGGGCTATGGCGACACGCTGCTGCTCTCCGCCGGACATCTCCACAGGCCGGTTCTTCATGCGGTCCTTCAACCCTACATGCTCCAGCAGTCCCTCCGCCTTGCGCCGCCCATCATGGACGGGCTTCGTGGCGTAGGACAGCGGGAGCATGACGTTCTCCAGTGCAGACATCTGCGGCAACAGGTTGTACGCCTGAAACACGAAGCCCATGTCCTGATTGCGCACTGCCGCGAGTTCGTCAGAGCGGAGACCGGACACGTCCCTCCCTTTCAACAGGTATCGCCCGCTGGTGGGACTGTCGAGACAGCCAAGAATATGCATCAGGGTGGACTTTCCAGACCCCGAGGGACCCATGATGGCCACAAATTCCTGCCCCCCGATGTCGAGCGAGACACCTGCCAGGGCCTCGATGGTCACGCCCCCGATCATGTAGGTCTTGCGGAGGTCCGTAAGCTGGATCAGTTCCATCTAGCCCTGTCCTATTGGCCGCCCATGAACGGGGAACCCGACGATGTGGTCGATGTGGTGACCACAGGTTGGCGCTGAATGACGTCACCTGCCTTGAGGCCGGACGTCACCTGAACATAGTCTTCTCCCTCAAGTCCAACGCCTATCTCCGTCTTGGTCGTCACGATCTTGCTCCTGGAGTTGGTGGATACAAGCATGACGTACTTCTTGCCATTCTCGCCGATGATGGACTCCACTGGAACAGCAAGAACACCCTTTGCAGTCGACAGGATGATCGTGGCATCAGCTGACATCCCGTCCACCACTGTTGTCGGGGGCGTCGTAATCCTGATCTTCAGGGCATATGAGTTCAACCCTTCCGGCGTTCTGACCAAGGTTCTGCCAACGTACGAGACCGTACCAGCGAAGTCCTTGTCTGGATACGGATCGACGGTGATCTGGGAATCCTGCCCGTCTTTGACATTCAGGATATCGACTTCATCGACATAGGTCTCAACGTTCCAGACGGAAGTATCCGCTATCTTCACGAGGCTCGTCTGTGGCGAGGTCATGTCACCGGCGCTGACGTTCACGGCGAGGACCGTTCCGCTCCATGGAGCCTTGACGACGTAGTTGTCCAAGGAGAGATCCTGCGCGTTCAGCGCCAGGAGAGCCTGACTCTCCTGTTCCTGCGCAGACTGCAGCTGGAGTGCATTCCGCTGCTCGGTCTCCGAGATCGCTGCAAGATTCGCCTTTGCGACTTCCACTGATGCATTCGCCTGATCCAGCTGCGCCTTCAGGGTTTCAAGGTCATTGGATCGAGCTCCAGAGGTCTTCCGCGTCGATTCCAGGTTGTTCTGCGCCACAGCAAGTGAACTCTGCGCCTGGCTGACCTGCTCCTGTGCCGACGCTATCTGAAGCTTCTTCTGACCGGCGCCGGCGATGGCTGTTTTGTAGCTGGCCTCAGCATTTTCGAGTGAGACTTCGGATGATTTCACCTGCATGCGCTGCAGGTCGATGTCACTCTCGGAAGCCTTGCCGTTGGCACTGGCGTTGTCAAGATTGGATTGCGCCACCTTGAGTGACGACTGGGCCTGCCCCACCTGCTCCTCGAGCACGGCGATCGACTCGTCAGAAGCGACAGGGTTCTTGCTGCTCTCCTGCAAGCGCAGCTGGGCAACGCGCACATTCGACTGTGCCTGCGCGACCTGCGCCTGGAGCTGCGTCAGCTGGTTCTCGGTGACATCCCTGCTCTGCAGCACCGCCAGGCGCGTCTGCGCCATGCTCAGGTTCAGCTCCGCCTGGTTGACACCAAAGTCCGCAACGGTTACCTGGAGTGCAGACGTGTCGTAGTCCTGCAGGCTCTTCAGGTTGTTATGTGTGCTTCTCAGGCTGGCTTCCGCCTGCTTCACCTGTTCCTCGAGGTTCGCCAGCTGCTGGGCGCTTGTATCCTTGTCAGTGTAGTTCCGCAGGTTGACCTGGGCCGATACCTGCTGGGCGAGCGCCTGCGTCAGCGACGCCTGAAGCTGAGTCTTCGTCTGCTCCAGTCCCGACATGGCCACCATCTTGCGGTTCGCAGACGCAGCCCGATATCGTGATTCTGCCTGTGCCAGCTGGTTGTCCTGTAGTCTCGAGTCGATCCTCAGAAGGATCTCTCCCTCCTTGATCGAGTCTCCCTCCTTCACATAGACGGCCATCACCTTGGCCTGGACCTGTGCCGTGAGCGTCGCCGACCGTGTCGGATGAATCGTTCCCGAGACCGACGTTCCGGAGGCCACATCCTGCACCGCCACCACATATTCGGTGTCTGTTCCCGAGACGCTTCCTGCCTGCTGAAACTGCTGCGCCAGCTGCCCTCGACCAACACATCCTGTCAGCCCCACCGCGGCGACCGCCAACAGCGCAACAACGACGACCCCCATATTCCTTCTTCCCATTGTTCCTCCGTCAGGGACACCGTCCCGTCTCGTCTTCCCTCTCCACCCAGCAGGCGCAATCTACAACCGACAGACCATGAATCCGTCGCAGTGCCTCTACCAGCCGGCGTCGAGCACGCGCTCCAAGGTACCACTCTGCAGTATTGGCAAGTATAGCAGGTATGCACCCGCCATGTTGAACCAGCCGAGACCTCAGTGCATCGCGCGACACTGAGACGCAGGCCCACTCCACAGGACCGCCCGGAGACATTGTGAAAGGGCCGCAATCGGTCCAGCAAACGCGCGCGCCGAACCGATCACGGCCCCTGAGAGAGCAATGCAGCCTGGTAGTTGGCAGGGAAGCCGCTGCGGACCTTCTGCCAGAGCGTCAGCTCCCGGAGGGAGCAGGGATGTCGACGGAAACCGTGGTCGTGTTGCCCGCCTTGTCACTCGCCACGATGGTGCCATGGATACCGGTCCGGTTGATGATCATGATGGTGTTGTCACCCGTCGACAGCCGCGTGTGGATGAAACTGCCCGTTCCTCCGGAGAACCACGCTTCATCCAGGTTCTCTTCTGTAACAGCGATGTCCAGCGTCACGAGACGGGGCAGGAGCGCGTTTGCCTTGGAGGTCCAGGAGACCGTGGGAGATGTTGTGTCCGCTGATGTTTCTGACTGTGTCCCTGAGCCCGATTCCGTCGCCGGAGGAGGAACCATTACGAGCGCAGTTTCCTTGCTTGAATAGACCTTCACGTACTCAGTGTCGGACAGACTCGAGAGACTCTGGGCCGTATTGAACACAAGGTAGACATCTAGCTCCATACTTGCCGCAATATTGTGTGGCAGGTTCAGGACAAGTTGGCGCAGGTCGATTCCTGACCCGCTGGTACCATATACGGTACTGGACTGAATCGTCGTAATGCAGGGAACGGTTCTGACAAGCGGATAGGATGAGGTGAGCGGATCGACCTTGACAGTGCCGGCCGTCGCCCACAATCTCGAAAGCCCCTCTGACAACCGGATGGTTATGCTGTCCTCCTGAGTCGGATAGAGAGGCGCTCCCAGAAGGTCGTAGCCGATTGGATCATGCCCAGTCAGTGCACCATTGCGACCCGTCTTGATGCGGATCCTGACCCCGGTCATCTGGAAGTGTTCGACCACCTTCTCCAAGCTCACTGGGACCAGTCTCGTCACCGCCGTGATCCCGTAGTAGCCGGATGTCAGCGTCGTCTTGCTTGCTGGATGTTCAAGTGTTATCTGGTAGTGACCTGGAGTCCACGGATTCTGGATCAGTGCACCGGCCATGATGACCACAACGTGCTCTGTGCCAGCCACAAGATCAATCGGCGAACGCAGTTCCAGCGTGTTGCCGGACCATTCGGGATTGGAAGTCAGAAACGTGGTATCGACTTGGATGTCCGAAGAAGGAAGATCCCCGTTTCTCGCACGGGCCACTTCTGCGTCAAAGGTCAGCGTGAGGCGATCACCCTTACGAATTGTCGTCGTTGCAGAGAAGGTAAGGGTATACTGAGGCACATCCCCCGGGTAGTTGTTGGTGACTGCAACCTGGAGATATTGGGTCGCAGCCTGAGTAACAGGGGCACTGCCAGCCGCCGATATACCTGTCATCAGCAACATCACAATCAGGGCAAGGGTCGTCATCCTAGCATTCATGAACCGCCTCCTATTCGTACCGCAGCGCTTCGACCGGTCTCAGCCGGGCAGCTTTGCGGGCGGGGTAGACCCCAAAGAAGATCCCGACGGCGATGGAGAAGCCGACGGCGAGAAGGATGGAGGAGCCGGTGATTGCCGTGGTCGTGAAGCGTGAGACCACAACCTGTGAGCCGAGCACACTCACGACAATGCCGATGACTCCTCCCGAAATGCTCAGCAGAGAAGACTCGATGAGAAACTGGCCAAGGATGTCCCTCTCCTTGGCACCCAGCGCCTTGCGGATGCCGATCTCACGTGTGCGCTCGGTGACCGAAACGAGCATGATGTTCATGATACCGATGCCACCGACCAGCAGTGAGAGTCCACCGATGGCTGCAAGCAAGGTCGTCAGTGTCGTCATGGACGACGTGACCAGCTCTGTCATGGCCGCCACATCCTGGACCGTGAAGTCTACCTTCTTGTGTTTGAGTGTCAGGTTGTCCGTGATCTCTGTCGTGACGGCGGCGCTCTGCGTAGGGTCTACGCACTTGATCGTCGTTCTCGATACAACGTTGCGGGTCATGCCAAACGATTTCTCGCCGACCGAGAACGGCAGGACAATGGACGTGTCGACCGAACTGCCCATTGTTTCACCCTTGGCAGCAGCGACGCCGACCACCTGGTAGGTGGCGCCGTTCAGGCGGATATCCTGCCCGACAGCTGACTCATCAGGGAAAAGCGTCGTCGCCACCGTATCGCCGATGACGACGTTGCGCGTCCGGTTGTCGACATCTCCCTGCGTGATCGCACGTCCGTCGGCAATGGTCACACCTTCGACCTCGAAGTAGTTCACGGTCGCGAAGATGCCCGTGCCGGACATCGTCGTGCTGTTCCGCTTTATCGTGAGATTCGTCGTATTCACAGGAGAGACTATGATCGACATCGTCGAGTTCTCTTCGATGTACGTCAGGTCATCCATCGTGATCCTCGTGCCTGATGATGACTGACCCGGACGGCCTCCCTGCCCTCCAAAGCCACCCATAAGGACATTCGCCCTGGTGCCTGCGGTTAGATACAGATTTCCGGAACCCGATCCCTGCATTCTTGAAAGGATACTCTGTTTCGAGCCGTTGCCCACTCCCATCAACATGACGACCGCAGCGATGCCGATGATGATCCCCAGCATCGTAAGGAACGAGCGCATCTTGGCGGCCATGATCGCTCGTGTGGCATTCTTGAAGCTGTCTCTGACGTCCATATCAGTCCCCTTCTTCGGCCACGACGAGGCCGTCGCGGATACGGATGACCCGTTCAGCTTGCGCACCGATATTGTCGTCATGGGTCACGTAGATGATCGTCTTGCCTTCCTCGTGCAGTCCCTTAAGGATATCGACGATCTCGCGAGCGCCCTTGGAGTTCAGGTTGCCTGTGGGTTCGTCGGCAAGGAGGATGGACGGGTTCATCATGAGAGAGCGGGCGATCGCCACGCGCTGCTGTTCGCCACCCGACAACTCGACTGGGCGGTTGTGCATGCGATTCGAGAGGCCGACCCGCTCCAGAAGCTCAAGAGCGCGCGCCTTGACCTCTTTCGCCTTCAGGCTCCGATCTGAATAGGAGCACGGTAGGAGGATGTTTTCCAGGGCGCTCATCTGGGGTAGCAGGTTGTACGCCTGGAACACAAACCCCATGTCCCGGTTGCGGACTCTCGCAAGATCGTCCGCTCTCAGTTTGGAGACATCCTTACCGTTCAGCACGTACTCACCGGACGTCGGGCTGTCGAGACACCCCAGGATGTGCATGAGGGTGGACTTTCCCGAACCCGACGGGCCCATGATCGCCACGAACTCCTTCTCCCCGATGTCCAGGGAGACGCCGGCCAGTGCCTCGATGGTCACGCCGCCGATGGCGTACGTCTTGCGGATGTTGCTGAACTGAATGAGACTCATGGGTTAGTTGCCACCAGGAGGTGTGAAGCCTGCTCCTCCGTCGCGGGGACCGCCTGCTCCTCCAGTAATTCCAGGAAGGATGCTCGTGCCGTCGGACTGCGTTGAGCTGGTACTCGTCGTTGTTGTTGCCGTCGTGCTGGCCTTGCGCAGGATCCTGTCTCCTGCCTTGAGCCCGGACGTGATCTCCACGTATTCGTCCCCTTCAATGCCCGTCTTGACTTCCACCCTGCTCGTGGTGACCTTCTTATCCGCTCCCATCGCGATGACATCCACGTACGACTTGCCGCCGGAGGTGCTGATCGCTGCGCTCGGTACGGCAAGAACGCCCTTCGCAACCGACACCGTGATGTCCACATCAGCTGACATTCCATCGACCAGTGTCGACGGAGATTCGGTCATGAGGACCTTGATCGGATACGCGCTCACACTGTTGGACGTTGTGCCGAGGGAATGCGACACGTACGAGACCTTGCCGGCGAATGATTTGCCAGAGTACTGGTCCATCGTCACCGAAGCGTCTTCGCCATTCTTGACATTGAGAATATCCACCTCATCGACGTACGCCGAGATGTACCAGCCCGTGATGTCCGAGAGCGTCGCCACACCGGTCCCGACAGATGCGTTGTCTCCAACCGTGACGTTCAGAGCAGTAATCGTGCCTGTCAGCGGAGCGGTAATGACATAGTTCTCTGCCAGTTCCTTCGTCGCATTGAGAGATATGAGAGCCTGCTTCTTCGCTTCTTCGTTCGACTGTATCTGGAGTTCAGCCTTGCGCTCAGTTTCCGGGAACGCCGCGAGGTTCGCTTGCGCCGTCGTAACCGACGCCTTGGCCTGTTCTACGTTGGCTTCCATCAGTTTCACATTGTCGGCCTTCCCAGCAATGGTCTTCTGACCCGCCGCCAGGTTCGCCTGCGCCGTTGCCAGCGATCGCTGGGCCTTGGTCGCCGTGAGCTGTGCAGCAGTGAGGGAATCACTGTCTGCGAGGGAAGCCGCAGTCGTCTTGTAGTTGGCTTCAGCATTTGCAAGCGCCATCCGGGCGCTCTCCACTGCCATAGCTTGTGCGTCGATCTCGTCCTGTGTTGCCTTGTTGTCCGTACTGGCATTCTTCAGGTTGTCTTGCGCCTGATCCAGCGAGGACTGAGCCTGGTCGACCTGGTTCTGTAAGATGACGAGCCTGTCATCAGACGTCGTGGCGCTCTGTGCCGCTTCTTTCAGGCTCACCTGGGCCGAGAGGAGGCTGGACTTCGCCTGACTCACCTGGTTTTGAAGCGTCGTGAGCTGCGCTTCAGTGACATCCTGCGCCTTCAGGGTCGCCAGCTTCGTCTGGGCCATGCTGAGGTTGAACTCCGCTTGCTTCACCGAGAAGTCGGCCTGTTCCAGCTGCAACACCGACGTGTCATTGTCCTGAAGCTTCTTCAGGCTCTTCTGGGCAGTCGCAAGGTTCTCCTGCGCGTCCGTCACCTGGTTCTGCAGATTAGTGATCGTCTGCGCGTCTGCGTCGGGGTCCGTGCCGTTCTTCAAGCTGATCTCGGCCGACAGCAACTGTGTTTGCGCCTGCTTGACGGCGTTCTCCAGCTGAGTCTTGGCTGCCACGAGGTCTGTCGTCTGAGCGGTCTCAAGGCTAATCATCGTGCTTCGGTACCGCGACTCGGCAGCGGCCAGGTCAGCCTCGTAGTCCGTCGAATCGATACGAGCGATGACGTCGCCCGCCGCGACCTTGTCGCCTTCCTTCTTGGTGACCGCAATGATGGTGCCGGCAGCCTTGGCGGTCAGCGTCACGGTACGCAAGGGATGGATCGTTCCAGAGACCGTTGTCGTTGTAGCAACGTCCTTGGCCGCCACCATATAGACACCGCCGGCTGCAAACGTTGTCCCGGTCCGGGAGGCCGAACTGTTCTTCGCCTTCACCCAGACATAGCCGGCAACTGCCGCCCCAACGATAATGAGCGCGGTCAGAGCTATGATGACTCGCTTCTTCTTCATGTTTCCTCCAGTGGGCTCTTGCGCCCGCATCGATTACTCTAACGCGACTGTCGCTTTGCCAAACAGCCGCGCCGGGTTCATCACTTACTGTAGATGTCCGTGCTTAAGGACAGATTAAGAAGCTCTGTCTGTGAGTGACGCGACCGCAAGCTTCACAACGAAAGTCGTGCCCTGAGATGCCGAACTAGCCACATCCACGTGCCATCCATGCAAGTTGGCGATCTTCTTCACAATTGCCAACCCCAATCCGAACCCGTACCCTGCATGGGATTCGTCTGCCTGGTAGAACGGTTCAAACACGTGAGCAAGTTCCTGGGCATCGATGGAGCCGCTGGAATTGTTGACATGCAATTCCGACCGACTCAGAGACACGCCTACGGTGCCCCCCGGCGCGTTGAACTTGACCGCATTCTCGACAAGGTTGTTCACCAGTTGACGCAACAACAACGCGTCGCCCTCCACGGTGACTCCTTCTTCCAGGGACACCTCGAGAGTCAGCCCGTGCTCCTTGCACGATTCGGCGTTCTGGCTGGTGACCGCTGTCACGAGCGCTGTCAGGTCGACCCATCCAAGGTCGATCTTCGCCCGGTCAAGTTGAGCCACTTCCAGCAACCTCTCGACCAGCAGGGAGGCGTACTTGACCTGGCTCTTGGCTGCCACGATCCCCTGTTCATAGTCACCAGTCTTCATGGCGACGTCCAGTGACGCTGAGATGCTCGCCAACGGGGTCCGCAGCTCGTGGCTGGCATCCTGTGTGAACTGCTCCAGTCGTTCCTGCGATTCGCGAACGGGTCGAAGCGTCTGCCTCGAGAATTTCAGGCCGAGGAAGTACGTCAAGATGCCCATGACCAGCGTGATGAGCAGCATCTCCATCAGTTTCAGACCGACATCTCGTATCCCCTGGCGCGTACGACCTGCGAACTGTACGTAGCCAACGATCCGCCCATCCCGCCGGATCGTCCGGGTCGCAATCGCATATGATTCATCGGTCGGTCTGGTCGTGCCAAACGGATCGACCGGCCCAGGGTTCGCCCCGGCGAACAGATCTCCATTGTAGAGTACGGTGCCGTCAGGAGCGAGAATGCGCGTAAATGGACGCACGCTATAGGGGAGCCATTGCCCAGCGTCTGAAAAGTCCGTCGTGGCCTGGCTTCCACTGACAATATGATCGATCTGGTCGTTCAGCCCGCGCATCATCCTGTAGTTTCCAATGAGAACGTCCCCTGTTGCGAAGATCGTCCCACTGATCAAGATGAGTCCACAGACAAGCCACGTGAATTTGAGTGCGAGGCGCTGTTCCAGCGTCAGTTTTCGGGTTGTATGTATTGGCCGCAGGTGTCGCATGCGCTACTCTCCTATCATGTACCCCTTGCCGGGTACCGTCTTGACAATGTCTTTCCGGAGTTTTCGCCGCAGGTAGGCAACGTGGACGTCGACCGTCTGGGAGAACATGAGCTCGTCGTATTCCCCCCACACGAGCTCAATGATGTCCAGCCGTGACTTCGCGATGCCGCGACTAAGCGCAAGGAACTCCAGAAGTGCATATTCGCGAGGCGCCAGTGCAACGATTCTGCCTTCCTTACGGACTTCGTGCGTATTGGTGTCGACCGTCACGTCACCCAGCTCAATGACCGGGCTGCGCGTCTCGCCCCCGCGACGAAGGAGTGCGCGCATGCGCGCAAGAAGCTCTTCAAGGTCAAAGGGTTTGGTCAGATAGTCGTCTGCCCCGCTGTCCAAGCCCGCCACAGCATTGTTGTGTCCGCTCCTGGCAGTCAACATAAGAATGGGCATGGTGCGCCCGGCTTGCCGCAGCTGCCGGCAGACCTCCAGGCCGTCCATGCGCGGAAGGTTGAGGTCGAGAACGACGAGGGCATACTCTTCTCCTAGCGCCTGCTGCAGCCCCGACTCGCCGTCAAAAGCAAGATCGACGCTGTAGGACTCTGTCTCCAGGTACCGTCTGATGTTCTGCGCGAAGTCCTGCTGGTCCTCAATGACAAGAACATGCATCCGTCTCTCCTCTCATGCCTGTCATTGTACCAGCATGACATAAGAACGGATTAAGACGGAATGGCCTCGACGGTCTGGTCTTCTTGACTTTTCCTGCAATGGTAGGAACATTTCGACAGTGACCAAACCACATCCCCACGCCCATGCCAGGAGCCACGGCTGTCAGGACGCTGGCAGAGGAGACGAGCATCGTATTCGGAGGAATACGGAAGGAGCGGAGCGTGAATCACAAGAGCGTATCCATTGTCATGGCAGGGCTGTTGTTACTCTCGCTCACCCTGTCTGGCTGTCAATCTGGGAATCCCTTCCCGCTAGCGGAACCCGGCACACACGACTACGGCATACACTTGAGTTATGACGTGGTCGATGCAACCCGGGATGACCGGCAGGTCAGCATTCAAGTGTGGTATCCGGCCGTGACACCTGATGACGCGACCCCAAGCGACGGCAACTACGACTACGAGCCGGACCTCAGTGGCGCGCCCTACCCGCTGATCCTCTGCTCGGCCAAGCTGGGGAGCTACTTCGGTTCTCACCTTGCCTCGCATGGCTTCGTAGTGGCGGGTGTCAATGAGCAAGATAGCCACGACCGTTGGGGTCCCTGGCTCATCGACTATCCCCTCGACATCCTCGCCGCATTGAATTACGTTGCATCCACACCACTTGAAGGCCTGGAGGGAATGATAGACGCGGACCAAGCTGGAGTGATGGGATACTCCTTCGACGGCTACACGTCACTTGCCCTGAGCGGCGCGCGCGTTGATCCGAGCTTCTACCTGTCGCAATGCGCCAATGCCTCTGCCATGAGCCCGGCGCCGCCATCGTGGTGGATCAGCTATGTCAGCGACATGACAGGCGGCTGGGATGCATTCGCGGCTCACGCCGGGTCGGCCATCACGACGAGCGACGATGGGTTGTGGCAGCCGATGACGGATAAGCGGATCCGTGCCGTCATGCCCATGGCCCCGGAAGGAGCGTGGCTGTTTGGCGAGCGCGGCCTCGCCGCGGTGGACCGCCCGACTTTGATCATCGGTGCCACACTCGACGATATCAACATCTACGACGTGGAAGCCGCATATATCTATGAGCATCTGGGCACGCGCGACAAGTCCATGATCTCGTTTGTCGGCGAGGACCACATGATGGTCTTCAACTCTCCCCCGAGAGACCGTATGAAGCACTTTGCCGTCGCGTTCTTCGGCTACCACCTCCAAGGGCGCAACAACTATGCCAGCTACTTCTCAGAACGCTTCGTCACGCGGCAAACCGGCCTGGCCTGGGGAGTGTACCAAGGCGAGTGACGCACACAAACTAGAAGGACACGTCCTGGTGTCGGTACCCTGGACCATCCCCGCCCGGGCGAAGCTGAACTCGTCCTGACGAGCACGACCTACGATGAGGTGGTCCAGGACGCGGACACCGACGTACTTGGGGCTTGGGTGATCTTGTTGGTGGTATCGATGTCCTCCTTCGAGGGGTCACACTCCTATCTGGAGTGGATGCCCAACCCCCTCTGAGCAACGCGGTGGAAGACGTGCCACACCCGACACTCACCGCTCTACAGAGCCGTTCCATGTTGTCTTTAACTGAACAAGCAGCCAGGATGTACTTGTCCAGTTTCCCTTGACATCTCTGTTGATTGTGAGTACTCTGGGGAGCAAGCAGTCTTCCGCCGGTGCTCCGGTGAGTGATTGGTCGAACGTGGCCGTGCTGATGCGGCATTGTGGTGCGTACATCTCAAGGTTCTGTCATCCAGTCCTACTCCAACAGCCCAAGGCGTTCAGCGATTCTCAGACGGGAGGCGGTTCCATGAACAAACGCATGTTGTGGTCAGGTATCCTGTGCGTGATCGGCGTGGTTGCCCTGTTGATTGGAGCTCTGGATCCTTTGGAAGGTGCGTTCGTCATCCTTCCCGCCAGTGCAGTGATTGCCCTCAGCGCCTTTCTTGCCAGAAGCCGCTTCCGCCGACTTGCGTACTGGGCCTGTGGACTGACCGCAATCGGCGTGGGCGCGATGTTCATAATCAGCGCTCTCGGGGGAGTGGGCGGCAACAGCGGACGGTCGATGTGGTGGGCACTCACCTGTCTGCCGTATCCTCTTGGCTGGATCCTGTGTCTCGTTGCTGTGGTGTGTATGTTGATCGAGTGGAACCGAGTACGCGGAGAGCAATCCGTCCCACACAGAGACTGAGAGGCTTGACTCTGTTGGCGACTGCCAGCAAGAACAACGCCGACGTTCTCGTCTCAGGAATCCGATGGGGCGTCGCGAAGCGTCCTCCGGGCGATCGGAAGGAAGTACGCAGTGCACATGTCATCTGTCAAGTGAGCGGAGACACTTCATGCCATTCTTGACTGCACGAGCAGCATAGAATCATCAGTCCTGTTTCTGTTGACATTTCTCCGGGTCACGACTAGTCTGGATAGCAGGTAGCCCTCTTGCCGACGGTCCGGTGAGTGATCGGTCGAATGCGGCTGTGCAGATGCGGCAATGTGGTGCGTACTTCTCAAGATTCTGTCATCCAGTCCTACTCCAACAGCCCAAGGCATTCAGCGACTCTCAGACGGGAAGCGGAGGGTTGTGACAGCATCCGCCGATGGGACTTTGGCCGGCCCTCCGGTTCCTTTCAATGAACGGAAGCCAGCATGTGCCGGCCCTGTGGGACTTCAGAGGAGGAACGAATGAGAAGAACGCACATGTCGAAATCCGTAGTCGCCTTTCTACTGGTCCTCGGGCTTGTTGGCCTACCCGCGATCAACGCTGTCGTCCAAAGGAGGCTGTGGCGATGAGACCAATCATACGTATCATCCTGACGCTCGTTCTGTGTCTTGTCTTAGATCTTCCCGGTGTCCACGTGGGCATTCCTGCAACACGGGCCGCAGAAACGGGGACCTGGACGCTCTTGGGCATTGTGGGTCAGCTGGGTCAGTCTGTCAGTGCTCTTGCCGTCGATCCCCTGACCCCGACAACCTTGTACGCGGGCAGCGATGGTGGTGGCGTCTTTCGCTCCACGGACAGCGGCAGCCACTGGACCGCAGTGAACACAGGCCTCATTGCGGTGAACACCCCCCACGGCAATTACCACGTCTGCTCCCTTGCCATCAACCCTGCTACTCCCGCCACCCTGTACGCCGGCACCGAAGAAGATGGCGTCTTCCGCTCCACGGACCGCGGCAGCCACTGGACCGCGGCGAACACCGGCCTCGCCCATGAGTGGATCTGTGCTCTTGCCATTGACCCGATCACCCCCAGCACACTGTATGCGGTTGCCTCTGCTGACACTCTTGTCAGGGGCGGTGTCTTCCGCTCCATCGACAGCGGCAGCCACTGGACCAGGGTGACTACCCGCTGCCACGGTCCACTTGTCATCGACCCTCTCACGCCCGCCACTCTGTACGCCGGGGCGGGGACTAGTGGCGTGTCTCGCTCCACTGATCGCGGCGACCACTGGACCGCGGTCAACACCGGCCTCACCGCTCCGGATGTCTCCACTCTTGCCATCAATCCTATCGCCCCTTCTACGCTCTATGCCGGCACCTACGGTGGCGTCTTCCGCTCCATGGATAGTGGAGACCACTGGACCGCGGTCAACACCGGTCTCACGAATCTGGACGTCATGTCCTTAGCAATCAACCCCGTCACGCCCTCGATCCTGTATGCAGGCACCCGTGGCGGTGGCATCTTCCGCTCCACGGATGGCGGCGACCGCTGGATCGCGGTCAACACCGGCCTCACCGGCACCCAGGTCCAGTGTCTTGCCATCAACCCTGCTACCCCTTCCACCCTGTATGCCGGCACCGATGGCGGAGGCGTCTTCCGCTCCACGGATGGCGGCGACCGCTGGATCGCGGCCAACACTGGCCTCACCGCTCAGGGAGTCTCCTCTCTTGCCATCAATCCCCTCACGCCCGCCACTCTGTACGCCGGAACCGGCGGCAGCGTCTTCTGCTCCGTAGATAGCGGTGCCACCTGGACTATGGGGAACTCTGGCCTCTACGGCTACCGCATCTTCTCTCTTGCCATTGACCCCGTGACTCCTTCGCATATGTATGTCGGCACCGGTGGTGGTGTTTTTGGCTCGACCGACGGCGCATACCACTGGACAAGACTTTCTGGGACCAACTGGATTCCCCAAGTCGTTTCCTGCCTTGCCATCAATCCCGTCACTCCTACAGTCCTGTATATGGGTACCGCGCGCGGCGTCCTTCGTTCCAAGGACGGCGGAAGCCACTGGGTCGCGGTCAACGCCGGCCTCACCGATCAGGAAGTCTCCTCCCTCGCCATCAATCCTGTCACTCCTACAGTCCTGTATGCAGGTACCGCTGGCGGTGTCTTCCGTTCTACGGACGGCGGCGACCACTGGACCGCGGTCAACACCGGCCTCACCGCTCCGGATGTCTCCACTCTTGCCATCAATCCTATCGCCCCTTCTACGCTCTATGCTGGCACCTACGGTGGTGTCTTCCGCTCCATGGATAGTGGCGACCACTGGACCGCGGTCAACACCGGTCTCACCACGCAGAGGGTCTCATGCCTTGCCATCAATCCCGTCACTCCTACGGTCCTGTATGCAGGTACCGCGGGCGGCGTCTTCCGTTCCACGGACAGCGGCGGTCACTGGACCGCGGTGAACACCGGCCTCACCGATCAGAAGGTCTCCTCTCTTGCTGTCGATCCTGTCACTCCTTCGATTGTGTACGCCGGCACCGCGGATGGGGGTGTCTTCCGGTACGATGCCAAGATGGGCATCATTGAGCTGAAGATCGGGAGCACCACCATGCTGGTAGATGGGAAGCCAGTGATCCTGGAAGCGGCGCCCATCATCCTCAACGGCCGCACTCTTCTCCCGATTCGAGCGGTCGTCGAAGCGGTTGGTGCTACCGTCACCTGGGAAGCGTCGACACAGAAGGTCACTATCCTGTGGAAGAACCAACAACTGGAACTATGGATGGGGAAGAACAGGGCGAAGCTGAATGGTCAGTCCGTCAACATCGACACGGATGCCAAGGTCGTTCCCGTCGTCAAGAGTGGAAGGACGCTCCTTCCTCTCCGGTTTGTCACGGAAGCGCTAGGACTGGATGTCCAGTGGGAGGCGACAACCAGGACCGTAACGATCACGTACGCGCCCTAGGGTGGAGCGATACGAAATCCCAACCAGCGAGCAATTGATGGTCCGGTGAGTGACTGGTCGACCCAATGGTTCTGTCCATGTCCTCGGGCACGAAGGAGGTACCCACATGATTGCACAACTGATGCCCCGTTTCTTCCCCCCTAGCAGCGCCGGGCCGTTCTATCACTTCGCGCCACAAGTCCTTCTTGGTGTGATCCTGCTCGTCTTGTATGACGTCGCTCTCTGGGGGACAGACCGGCTCCTGAAGCACACGCACCAGCCCCGCACGAGTCTGCCCTATCTCCTGCTGGACTATTTCGTGTTTTCCGAGGCGATGGGCTGGAACACGACTGTTCAGCCCCTTTACTGGGACCACTTACTCTACCTTGCCCCGAGCCTCACGGCCTTCCTTCTGGTGCGCCTTACCCCGGCGGTCATCGTCGCCCGACGGCCTGTTGCTCCGGAGGAACGCCGCCGGGCGTGGCGAACCGTCATTGGCCTCGGAGGGCTCATCCTCTTCCTATTCGCCATTCTGGCCACAGCCCTGTGGCTCCTGTGGTGGATTATGGACACCGTGAACCCCTAGCACGACCCCCGTTTGTTCTACTGACAGACCTACACCATCCCTGCCCGGGCGAAGCTGAAGCAGTCCTGGCGAGCCCGGCCCACGATGATGTGGTCCAAGACACGTACGCCGACGTACTTCAACGCCTGGGTGATCTTGTTGGTGGTGTAGATGTCCTCTTTGAACCGGTCACATTCCTGTCTGGAGTGAGATATCGAACCCTACTCCGAGCCATGATATGCAGACGCACTTGATGTGTCACCCGTCCTTCGGCAGAACCAGTCCGAGTTGTCTTTGACTGCACAAGCGGCCCAACACCTACTGTCCTGTTTCTGTTGACATTTCTCCGCATCACGACTAGTCTGGATTGCAGGTACTCCTCTCACCGGTGCTCCGGTGACCGATTGGTCGAGCGTGGCCGTGCTGATGCGGCATCTTGGTGCATGGAGCTCAAGGTTCTGTCATCCTGTCTCGATTCAGTAACCCGAGGGGTCCCGTGCTCGTCAGCGGAGGAGGCGGCTCCATGAACAAGCGCACGTTGTGGTCACGTATCTTGACCGCCATCGGCATGGTTGCCTTGTTCTCGGTTCTGGACATGAATCAGGACGTGTCGCTCGTAGGTCCCCTTGTTGGCGGGGCAATGATTTCCCTCAGCGCCTATCTTGCCGGGAGCCGCTTCCGCCGACTTGCCTACTGGGCCTTTGGACTGACCACGATCGGTGGGAGCTGGATGGTCATCATCAGTGCTCTCGGGGGATTCGGCGGCGAGACCGGGCGATCGACGTGGTGGGCACTTACCTTGCTGCCGTATCCCGTTGGCTGGATCCTGTGCCTCATTGCTGGTGTGCGCCTGTTGATCGAGTGGTGCCGAGGACGGAGAGAGGCATCCGTCCCACACGGAGACCAGCACGCTTGAGGCCGCGACGATTTCCCTTGAGAACAACGCCGGTGATCCGGCGACGAAGGAGGTATTCCTATGATCGCACAACTAATGTCGCGTGTCGCCCCGTACTTGGACCGCGTCGGGCCATTTCTGTACTTCGTGCCACAACTTCTTCTCAGCGTCGCACTGCTCGTCCTGTATGACGTCGCCCTGTGGGGAACAGACCGGCTCCTGAAGCACACACGCCAGCCCCGCACGAGTCTGCCATACCTCCTGCTGGATTATGTCGTGTTTTTCGAGGTAGCCGGCTGGGTGGGAGTGTTCGGCAGCCACCCCTGGGCACTGCTGGTCGCCGTGCCCCCAAGCCTGACGGCCTTCCTGCTGGTGCGCCTGATCCCGGCGATAGTCTGCGCCCGACGGGCTGCTGCTCCAGATGAACAACGCCGAGTGTGGCGAACCGCCATCGGCCCTGGAGGACGCGTCTTCTGCCTGTTCGCCTTCGTCACAACAGCTCTGTGGCTCCTGGTGTGGATCATGTTGACCATCAACCCAGAGTAGGCCTCACTTCTGTTGCGCCTCGTTGCCTACACCATCCCCGCCCGCGCAAAGGAGAAATAGTCCTGGCGTGTACGGCCCACGATGATGTGGTCGAGGACGCGGACACCAACATACTTGAGGGCCTGGGTGATCTTGTTTGTGGTATCGATGTCCTCCTTGGAGGGATCACACTCTCCGCTAGGGTGGTTGTGGACGAGGACCACACGGCTGGCGTGATGGATGCAGGCCTCGCGGACGATGTCGGCGGGGTCCACGACGCTGGCACTGATGCTGCCACGGCTGACCTCGGCGTCTTTGATGACCTTGTTGCGGATGTCCAGCAGGACGACGTAGAAGAACTCCTTGCCGGCGTCGCGCAGTTGCGGCGTGAACCGGTCGCAGACGTAGTCGATGGCGTCCTCGGCGCTGGTGACGCGCTTCATCGAGGACGCTGGACCCTGCTGGAGGCGCTTGCCGATCTCGATGGCCGCCTTGAGTTCGACCGCCTTTGCGAGGCCGACGCCGCGCACGTCGCAGAGGTCCTCGACACTCGCCTGGTCCAGCTGGCTCCATCCGCCGAACCGGTTGAACACGTCGCGACCCAGCTCTTCAGCGCTCTTGCCGTGGCTGCCCGTCCTGAACAGAATGGCCAGCAGGCGCGCATTGCTCATCGTGTCAGCTCCACGTTTTGCCAGCTGCTCGCGGGGACGTTCGTCAATCGCCCAGTCTTTGATGGAGACATACGTGCGCTCGGCGTTGACGCGCGACCGGACTTCCTTGCGGACAGCGGTGCAGGCCTCCTTGGTGACGAGGTCCAGTGCCTGAACAATGGCGTTCCCTAGCGGCTCTTCTACTCGCCCACCGTCTGCATCACGGAACCAGGTCCCCCTCTTGGACCACATCGGATAGGTTGCCTTCTGGACGAGATACGCAACGGCTTCCTCACGTTTCGAGATGTTCACCCTGTCCCCCCGTACCGTTTTTCGTGAGTTTCGCTCACTCAAGCACAAGGTAGCACCGTCTCCGGGACACGCAACACCGACAATCCTTGCACGGCGTCCCCAAAAGAAGAAGAAGCGCGTGCGGACGTTGAGGAATGGATTCCCGCATCCGCGGGAATGACAGCTCAAGGATTCCTCTCTCGTCGTCTCTATCCCACGTGAACAGCGAGGAATGGATTCCCGCATCCGCGGGAATGACATAGCAGAAGACCCGTGCTCGTCTGGCGCCCGGTCAGCCTGTGAACTTCTCCTGGCACACCAGTTCGTCCAGCGGCTTGCGGGGACGTGGCTGCTGCGGATGAGTCTCGTCGGGGTACCCCAGCGCGAGGATGGCCACGACGGGGTTCTCCAACGGTATGCCAAGCAGGGCGCGGACCTCGTTGCCGTCGAAGTTGCCCAGCCAGCACGTCCCCAGGCCCATCGACGCAGCCTGCAGGGTCATGTGATCCAGCGCGATGGTGATGTCGATGATGGCCCCCTCGTACCGATTCCCGATGTTGTAGCCAGTGCCGTTCATGCAGGCAACGATGAGTACCGGCGCCTGCTCCACAAACTGCTGTCCGCCGATGGCGTGCACCATCGACCGTATGGTCGCACGGTCACGCACGACAACGACCTTCCATGGCTGCAGGTTGCAGCCTGAGGGAGCCAGTCGGCCCGCTTCCAGGACCTCTGCCAGCTTGTCATCCTCGACCGGCTGGTCCCTATAGTGACGTACGCTATACCGCTGTGCTATGGCCTCGAGTATCATGGTTGCTCCCTATTGTGATCTTATGGCGCTGTCTTGAAGTACCGGTCCATCGTCCAGCCGCCCCACCCTGTGGCGGTACCGGCTGATACGTTCCACGTGTATACTGCGCCTGCGTCCAGCTTCCCTACCGGAACCGTGTAGGATGTGCCGGTGACAATGACATTCAGGATCTGCGAATCCTGCGAGCCACTGGTCCCCTTGCCGACCCAGAACGTGTAGCGAGTCGCGCCCGGTACTGGCGCCCAACTGAACGTGGCGGTCCGTGAAACGCCCGTCGCGTAGGGCAGTGGTGTCAGCAGTGCCGGAACCGGAAGACCCGATGGTACTTCCACTGTGAAGTACTGGTCTTCACCCCAGTCTCCCCAGTCCGAGGCATCACCGGCAGAAACGTTCCACGTGTACTGTCCGCCGTCCGTCAGTATCGATGCGGGCAGCGTGAACGACGTCCCCGTAACCGTGTCGGAGAACACCTCTGTCTCCTGCAAACCCGACCAGCTCTTGCCCAACCAGAATGTGTACCGGGTCGCGCCGGGCACGGCGCGCCAGAAGAACGTCGGCCTCAGTGTTGGAACAGTGACCTCCTGATCAGGTTCCAGAGCTTCGGGAACGCCCAAAGTCCCGGCTGCTTTCACTGAGAACACGCTGTCCTGGGACCAGTCACCCCACCCGGTCTCGTTGCCGGCTGCCACCGCCCACGTGTACGTGCCACCGTCGGTCAGGATGCCAGCGGGCACGGCCAGGCTGTTGATCGTCACAACCTCGCTGTAGATCTTGCTGTCCTCAGTGCCGGTGGTCCCCTTGCCCAGCCAGAACATGTAGCGTGTCGCGGTCGCCACCTTTGTCCACTGGAAGGTTGGCTCAAGCGTGTCGACCTCGGTGGTCGCGGCAGGCTGAATCAGGCTGGGGATGCTCACGGACGACGTCACGCTCCCCGACGTCTGTGTCGTAAACTGGGCAAGCGTCAGTGTCCGGTCTGTCGCCAGCAGCTTCACTTCGTTGATAGGTATGGCAAATCCAAGGTTCGCACCTTCTTCCATGCCCGCGGACGTGATGCCAATGACCTCCCCCATCATGTTGAACAACGCTCCTCCGGAACTTCCATGGCTGATTGGAGCGGTCGTCTGCAGGAAGCCCTCGCGCCGGGCGCTGACGATGCCTGTGCTGACCGTGTTCTGGAGACCGAGCGGACTGCCGATGGCTACGACCGCTTCACCGATCTGAGCGGTGTCGGAATTCCCCATTGCCACAGCGGGCAAACCGCTCCCGGCGACTTTGATGATGGCAAGATCCCCCTCCTTGTTCCATCCGAGGACCTTGATGTCGGTGAACGTTGTGCCGTCGTTGAGGACGACCCTTCCCGACACAGCACCGTCGATGACATGGTAGTTGGTGACAATGCGCCCATCCATGGAGATGATGAACCCAGAACCAGAGGCGCCCTTCCCGTCGCCGAACGCGACTTCGATGTAGACGACCGACTCCACCTTCTTGGCTATTTCGGTCACCGACAGCACGGTCAGTGTCGTCGTCGACCCAAACGTCAGCGTGGCCGCCTTCGTAGCATCATTCCACACAACCGTCCCGCCAAGCCGTTCCGCAACGAACCGCACGGGGAGCATCGTCCGCCCCCCGACGATGAAGGGAACGACCTTCGGGTTCGCGGGGTCGACACTCATCGGTGTGCCGTTGACACGGGCCGTGCTCTTGCCGATGAACAGTTCGAGAACGTCCGGTCCCATGATGATCGTAACCTTCTGATCTGCCGCGGTCCAGGCGATGGTCCCGTTCAGCGCCTCGACGACAGCGCGGATAGGCAGGAACGTCCTGCCCTCGACGATCACCGGGACTGTCCCCTGCACGTCGATGGACTTGCTCACGCCGTTCACTGTCATCGACGGCTTGCCCACTTGCAGGACGATGATGGTCTGCGTCCCGCTGGCCTGCACCCCCGCAGGGGATAGCGCGAAGGGCAGCGCAAGCAGGATGGCGACGACGATTACTATGGCAACAAAACGCTGTGCATGTCTCATGGCGGCCTCCCGACCCGTGCAGCGACCCCGGCAGTTCACGGAGGCAGCGCTCCACGCATGGTCATATGATAGGGATGTGTCACAGGATGCAACACCAGACATTCTGATTGTCCACACATGTGCTAAGATACCTGCTTAGTACCGTGCATCCGAGAGCGAGAGAGATGGAGTAGTACGACCTCATCGATATCCTTCTCGGTATGGCAGGGTTGACCGCGGCCGCGCGTCTCGGGCGCGGAGACTGAATGACAGGGAGCTGTGTGGGCTGGAGCTATGACCAGAACAGGACGTGGCATCGGGCGAACGTTTTTCAGATGGCAAGAAGCATTCTGCATACCAAGCAGGAAGGGTAAGAGACCATGAGGATTCTTGGCGATTGCATGCTCTGTGACCGGTACGACGTGATTGTCGTCGGTGCAGGCCTTGGCGGTATGACTGCGGGAAGCCTTCTGGCGAAGCAGGGCTTGTCCGTCCTGATGATCGACCGGCAGGATCGGCCGGGCGGTTCGTGCACGTCGTTCAGGCGCGACGACATCGTGTACGACGTCGGTACTGCGATGATCTACGGGTTCGGCGAGACCGGGTTCAAGCCCTTCCGCTTCATCATGAACCAGCTCGAGGAGCCCATCGACATCGTTGCCCAGCCCACGCTGGCGCGCATGACCATTGAAGGGAAGCAGGTCGTCTTCTGGCCTGACCTGGAGCGGTTCGAGGATGAACTCGGCGAGATGTTTCCCGAGGAACGCCAGGGTATTCGCGACTTCTACCGGGACCTGTATGGCATGTACGAGAACATCGTTCTCCGCAATGAGGTCATCGTGCCACCGTCGGAATTCTCGCCCAGACAGGGCCTGCGGAGTCTGCTCACCAATCCCGTCGCCATGCTGAAGATGCAGAAGTTGCTCACCGTCAGTGTCCAGTCGCTGCTGGACAAGTACTTCCATACGAAGCCCATCATCGACTTCTTCGACAAGCTGTGTTCGGCCTACGACTACTGCACCGCTGCCGAGACACCCGCCGTCCTTGCAGCTACCATGTTCCTCGACAACCACGTCGGCGGCGTCTACTACCCCGCGGGTGGAGCTCAGAACCTGGCCAACACCATGGAGAAGGCCTTCGAGCGCGACGGCGGCCAGATGCTGTATCGACAGGAAGTCGACGAGATCCTCATCCATGGAGACACGGCATATGGCGTCCGGCTCAAAGACGGAACCGAGATCCACGCCGACCGCATCATTGCGGACGCCACCGTCTGGAACATCTATGGCAAGCTTGTAAGGCCTGAGCACATCGACCCCCAGCGGCTTTCCTGGGTCAAGTCACTCGTTTCGACCTACCCCAGCATGACGATGTACATGCTCGTCGACGCCGGGGGCCTGCCCGCGGACACGTTTCCATGGGAGATCTTCATCGAGAACCGCGCAGTTATCGACTCATCAGACCTGACACTGTACACGAACTCACTCGTCGACCGCACGCTCGCGCCGGAAGGCCAGCTGGTCGTCATGGCCATCGCGCCCAACATGCTGCCGTGGCCCTCACCGGACAGTCCAGACTACCGTTCGGAGGCCTACGAACGACAGAAGAGTCAGGAAGCCGATCGGATGCTGGCACAGATCGAGGCACATTTCCCGGGCTTCCGGAGCCACATCCGCACACTCATCGTGGCGACACCCACGACCATCGAACGCTACCTGCTCAAGAATGGCGGCGCAGTCGGCGGCCCGAAAAACATGCTGGGACAGCAAATGCTCAAGCGCCTGCATGCCCGCAGTGAATGGAAGAACTTGTACTTTTGCGGAGATTCGACTGTCATGGGCACGGGGGCACCGGCCACTGCCGTCTCCGGCGTCGGAGCAGCCAATATGGTCCTGCGCGACCTGTACCGCGCAGAGTACGACCGGCGCAGGTTCCCGCGGCAGTACATCCATTTCGTGACATTGCCATACGACCATCCGAAGTACCAATCCGGCGAACTAATAGGGGCCGACACCGCTCCGCTGGCAGCCCGTCAGTGTCAGTGGTGTGAGAAGCCCGACTGTGTCGCTGCGTGTCCAGCCCACGTGGACATCCCAGGCTTCCTGCGGCGAATGGAGATTGGCAACATGATGGGCGCCGCGCGTGTCATCCGCCAGACCAACCCTCTCGCCGAGGTTTGTGGGACGGTCTGCGGCCCTGACGCACCCTGCCAGCACGCCTGCTATCGTATCTCCTTCACGGGGAAACCCGTCCTCATCACGGAGCTCCAGCGCTGGGTCTGCCAGACGGCCGGTTCGAAGGGCTGGCCCCGGAGCGACGCCCTCCCCAATGGACACCGCGTCGCTGTTCTCGGTGGAGGGCCGGCAGCTCTCACGGCTGCGTACTTCCTGGCCTTGTGTGGAACGGAGGTCGACGTGTTTGCCCCTGAGGACCGGCCCGGAGGGAGACTGTCAGAAGTGCTCCTGCCCGAGGGGGCGCTCGAACGTGACCTTGCGGGGATAATGCTACCCCGTATTCACTTTCATGGCGGTACTCATGTGCACACGGCACAGGACCTTGAGGCCCTCGCCAGTCATCACGATGCCGTGTATGTCGCTAGGACCCCATGGGCAGCACTGAAGAGTGAGATCATGGCCGGCCATCCAGGATGGATCTTGACACCTGAGTTCAAGGAGGGCGTCGCCACGGTCGTCGAAGCTGTCGCCGAGGGGCGCCGTGCTGCTGCTGCAATTGAAGAAACACTGAAACCCTGACAAGAGTACATTCTCACCTGCGCAGAAATGGCGGAAACTGTAACACTCTCAAGGGCTTTGGACCCGTCCCGAGAGTGTTACAGGCGGCGGCAGGTGGCATCCAGGCAATCGGCGGTATACTGAGTATATGAGACTACTGCATACCGCTGACTGGCACGTCGGAAGCACGCTGGCTGGGCTGGACAGGTTCGACGAAACGGGGAAGCTGCTGGAAGAGCTGTTTGCCGCCGCGCAGTCTGAGCAGGTCGATGCTGTCGTCGTCGCGGGCGACATCTTCGACAACCCAATGCCTGGCAACGCCAGCCAGAAACTCGTCTTCGACTTCTTTGCCCGCCTCAGTGGCACAGGTATCCGCGCCATCGTTCTGGCCGGCAATCACGATGGCCAGGTCTTCGTTCCCAGCAAGAGCCTGTTGAGCTTGGGCACAGCGTCCGTGTTCGAGAAGCCGTCCCAGATGTGGTACCAGGTCGGGTTGCGTTCGCGCGCCGACGAGCCTGTGGTCGTGACGGCGCTCCCGTATCCCCACGAGCGCGTGGTCATGAGGTTGAACGGGGCAGGCGACGATGTCCACGGCGACTATGCCAGCAGTGTAAGCACCTTCATCCGCTGGCTTGCTGGGCAGATGCATGCGTCGGACATCAACATCTTCGCTGCACACCTCATGATCGGCGGAGCGCAGCTCACGGACACGGAGCGCCCCATGTCGGTCAGCCCGTTCTTCGCGGTCCCGGCGCACAGCCTGCCCTCGCAAACGATGTACAACGCCCTCGGCCACATCCACCGGCATCAGCAGCTGGTGAACGCGCCCACGCGGTCGGAATACTCTGGCAGTATCTTCCGCGTCAACTTCAGCGAGGAGGGGACCCCCAAGGGATTCAACCTTGTGGACGCAGACACGAAGGGCAATCTCACCGTCCGGTTCTGCGAACTGAAGTCCGCCATAGAACTGCACAATGTCGAGTGCAACACACTGGACTGGGCAAGCCGCCTTGAGCCATATAGGGACCGTGGGTACACGAAGGCGCGCATCCACGCCGACGACCCGCCATTCAACCTGCAGGGCGAGATACGCGCAGCCTGCCCCTGGGTCGTCAAAGTGGAGTTCCTGCGGTCCGAGTCTGCTGCGACGACCCGTCCGACCATCGAGGCGCTGGCCAGCACAGGACTGGAGACCGTGCAGTCGATGTACCGGGCGTATGGCGGCAACGCCGCCGAGGGCGTCATGAAGGTGCTCGGTGAGCTGTACCAGGAGGTGACCCATGCGGATACAGACGCTTGAAGTCGAGAACTTCATGCCGTACCGCGACCCGGTCACCCTGGACTTCCGTGACCTGTCGCTGTTCGCCATCGTGGGAGAGACTGGTTCGGGCAAGTCCTCGATCGTCGACGCCATCTGCTACGCCCTCTATGGGCGCATCCCACGCATCCGCACAGAAAACGGCCAGCGCGAGAACGTCATCAGCCGTGGCGCAAAGCAGTTCCACGTCGCCCTGACATTCGACCTTGGCGGCGCAACGTACAGAGTCGTTCGGCAGGGAACGGTCATGCGGGAGGACGTCCAGGTCTTCAGGGACGGCGAACAGCTCAACCAGCTCCTGAGGAAGAAGGATGCCGACCGCTACATCGAAGAGACGCTGCTGCACATGAGCTTCGACGTCTTCACGCGCATCATCGTCCTGCCTCAGGGGCAATTCGACCGCTTCCTGAAGCCGGACACGCCGCGCGCGCGCAGAGATATCCTCATCTCGCTGCTCAGCCTGGACATCTACGAGCGCATCGGCAAGGCGGCTAGCGCCCACGCGGGGACGCTGATGGGCGAACTGGGAGGTCTGGACCACGACCTGGCGGGTATAGACCAGAGCGCCTTGACCGACGAAGCCATGAGTCTCCTCGACCGCATCGTCGCGGAAGCCGGACACCGGGTCGCGCTGCTCCAGGAGCAGCTCAAAGCCGACGAGCTGGCGCTGGCCATGATGGAACAGCGAGCGTCCAAGGCGCGCCAGCTGGCACAGCTCCGGGGACAGCTTGCGACGCTTCGCGCCAAGGCAGACGAGGTCACCGGCGTCCGCGCACGCCTTGCCATCGGCCTGGCTCTAGCATCGCTGCAGTCTTCGCTGGATAGCTGGGCGCGTCTGGCTGATGAACTGGGACGGCTGACGAGCGAGCGAGACAAGGCATCTTCAGCTGTACTGGCCGCACAGAAGGCTCTCGAGACTCTGCAGGCCGCCCGTGCCGACACGTCCCTGCGGGCTGAAGAGGCCGCGTTTGCCAGGAAGCTGGATGAGATTTCCTCTGCGATCGGGCGCCTGAGCGACCTCCAGCCCTTTGCCGCCCGGGTGGAGGAACTCCAGCACAGGACCGATGCAGCCGCGGACAAGGCCAAAGGGCTCGAACGCAGCATCATCCAGTTGAATGAAGCCGTGAAGCTCCAGGGTGAGCATCGCACCCAACTTCAGGAAATGCTCGCCAGGGCGCGTGGCGGTTCCGCACAAGCCGAAGACGCGTTCGAACGAGCACGCTCCGACAATGCTGCAGTCGTCGTCCAGCAGGGCCTCAGGCCAGGCGACACCTGCCCGGTGTGTGGCCACATCGTTGGGGAGCTGGTTGCGCATGCCGAGCATACGAACTTCGCCCACCTCAAGACAGCTCGTGACGAGGCGCGCAAGAATGCCGAGCACTGCCAGGACACCCTCATGGAGCAGGAGAAGCAGTCTGGAGCTGACAAAGCCCGGCTCGAGGAGCTGGCAAGACAGTTGACCGGTCTGAAGACGGAGGACAAGGATGACCGGCATGAAGCGCACGAAGTGACCCTGCGCCTGCTCATGGACCCGACGGTCGCCCGCGAGGGCAGCAGCAACCCCGTGGCGTTCCTTCGTGCTCGGCTCACACAGCTGAGGGGGCAGGAAACGACGACCCGCACCGCGCAGAAGACGATCGCCCTCCAGCTCGAAGAACAGCGCAAGAAGGAAGAAGACGTCCGCACGGCGCTGGCAAGGTTCCAGACGAAGGCTGCGACGCTGGCAGGCCAGTGCAGTCAGGCAGAGTCCCAAGTTGAAACGCTGCAACGCGACCTGCTCGCGCAGGCGAAAACGCACGGATTCGATTCCGTCGCGTCGATGAAGGCCGCCTTCCTCCCAGAGGGCGAGCTGACCGCACTTCAGGCGTCGGTGAGGCAGTACGAACACGACACCGCTGCTGCTGCTGCACAGGTGGACATGCTGGAGCAGGAGCTCGGCCCCGATCTGCCGTCCCAGGCGGACCTCGACACGGCGCGCGTTGTACGTGAGACTGCTGCCACGGACTTCGCCCGCTCACAGGAGGACTTGGCAGCCGCGCGCCGCAGCAAGGACGACATCCTCGCCCGCCGCGCATTCCTCGCCGACCGCCTTGCACGCAAGGAGCAGGTGACGCGCCTGCTATCCACCTACCAGCAGATCGCCCGCGACTTCGGCAGCAAGGGCATGGTGGCGTTCGTCAGCAGCGGGATCCTTGAACAGCTGCTGGTGACAGCAAACGACCACCTGCGCGTCCTGAGCAAGGGACGCTTCGAGCTGCTGCTCGACGAGGGCGACCAGATGATGGTGCAGGACTCCTTCAGCGCGTCCGGACCACGCGACGTCGCCACACTGTCTGGGGGAGAGACGTTCCTCGCTTCGCTTGCGCTGGCACTGGCCGTCAAGGACCTGCTGTCGACGAGCGTCGATCTGGATAGCTTCTTCATCGACGAGGGCTTCGGAACGCTGGACGAGACGACTGTCCAGGGCGTCGCCGACGTCCTGGAGTCCCTGCGCCGGGACGGCTCCCTCGTCGGCATCATCACCCACCGGGCGGACCTTGTGGAGCGCTTCGAGTCAGTCCTCGAGGTGAGGAATCAGAATGGCTCGGCGCATATCGCGCGCCGGGAGATGGCATGATGCCCCCGATCCCTTTGGTCCAAGGCGAGGGGCGCTTCCACATCCGTCCCGACTACTGGCAGAGCGTCTACACCGGTTCCACGGAGGTCACATTGGCCGATCAGAAACGTTCCTATGAGGTCGTGCCGACCACCGAGTGCCGCGACCTCGACCACTGGGCAGCCGTGCAGGTACCCGACACGGCGTTCGCGGAAGTCGAGACCGTTCGCGTCGCGTTCGTCGACGGCGTGCGCCGTATCGACATGCACGGCATCATCGACGGCAACCCTCCGTACTATGGCGTCTTCGGTTCCGTGGCCGCGGGCTGCATGCAGATGTGCGGCTCTCGCGCCCACGACGTCACCCAGGCACTATGCGACGAGGCGGTTCGTCACTACTTCGTCACCAACGCGCCTGATCCGGACATGAAGACACTTAAGCTGGCAAGCGACGCATCGTGCCCGTTCGACGTGGAGTATGAGATTCGCACCGCCGCCAGCCGTGAGCCGGGCGACTTCGGTCAGGAGCTCAACAACCTCATGCAGGAGCTGGAACACGATGTCGCCCAGAAGCAAGTGGATCGCCCGGACGTGCAGGCAGTCGTAACCGACGGCCCCATCCCCTACGAACACCGCCTGGCAGCCGGGACCGGCAAGCTGGCAGGCATCATCAAGAACGTTCAGGAAGCATACCTCCAGCGTGAGCAGTTTGCGACGGTGCTCTCGCTCAGGGCCGCCGAACGCACACCGATCTTCGAGATCCGCTATCCGGAAAGCCACGGCAGCAGCAAGATGAGCTTCTTCCTGCGCCTTCGAGCGGTGACGCCCTTCGCCAGCCAGATGGCCAACCTGGTCCGCATCGAGCTCCCCGTCATGGGACTCACTGAGGCAATCCACCTGGCCAATCTCGCCTCCGCTATCGCGGTACACTACTCCAGCAACTTGTGGGGTGACACCAGGGCGCCGCAGAACCTCTATCCCGTGGGAGCGCTCGAGACGGCGCTGAAGAACCGGCTTGGGGATCAGCGCTTTCTGCGCAGCGTCATCATGCGGACACTCGCCGCCGACGAAACGCCGGCACCAAGACCAGCTCAGGCTCCTCCACACGAGTCATAAGATGCCCGAAGTCATCTCAGGTAGACAACAAACGCGCCGTACTGGACGATAGGGAAGTCGGGGAACTGCACTCCTCCTTCCTCTTCCTCGCTGATGGAAGCCTTTCCGGCTGTCCTGTCGCTAGTCGACAACTTCCGCGTGGTGCCCATCGAAGGCCACAACGGAGCCCCCAGCCTCGCCGCACCTTGTCAGCACGCTCCTCGTCATCCAGGAACCGACGACGTCGAACAGGAGCACTGCCACCACGACGGTCATGCTGATGTATGTGAGGTTCGGGAACAGGCTGGTGACGACCAGCGCATGCCCTATGGCGAGACCTGCCTGCGGCAGCATGGACAGTCCCAGGTTGCGGCGCACGCTCCTCGGAGCCCTGATGATCCAGCCTCCGACGCCTGATCCTCCAATCTTGCCGACCGCACGCAGGAGGATGTAGACCAGCACCACGGGCCACGCGCTGCTCAGCAGTCTGAAGTCCGTCGTCGCCCCGGCAAGGAAGAAGAACAGGAGCAGCAGCGGGCTCGACCAGTGATCCACATCCTCGAACACACGGTCAGCGGAAGGTGCGACATTGGCGAAGACCGCCCCCAGAACCAGGGAGGCCAACAGCGGTGACAGCTCCCACACACGGCTGAGGCCTACTGTCAACAGAACCATGCCGATGCCCAGTACTCGGACTTCGTTGCGCGAGCGCAACAGGCGGGCAGCCAGGCCGAAGACAAGACCTGCGCCCGTGCCAAGTGCGAAAGACAGACCGAGTTCCCGCAAGGACGTCGTCAGGATGCCCCACCCGTGGGCAACACTGCCACCCATCATTGCCCTCGCGACGACGACACTGATGTCGAAAACGACGATGCCAACAGCATCATCGAATGTCACTGCCATGGCGAGCGTGTCCGTGACGGGGCCGTGTGCCTTGAGCCGCTTGATGACCTCGAACGTGGCTGCAGGAGCGGTGGCAGTCGCCGTCGCCGCCAAGAGCAGGGCTTCGGGCACGAGGTGCTCAAGTCGGAAGAGACCCAGCGTCCCCAGTGTGACGATACCGGCGAGCACGACGGCGAATGTCAGGAGCGCCTGCACGGTGGCAAGGACCGGCCCCCGCACGCCCATACGGCGGACGCCCCTGGCCGTAAAGTCCTCGCCAATAAGAAATGTCACGAAGCCAAGAGCGGCTCCGCTCAGGGCATCGAACCCGGCGATCAGTGTCGGCTGAATGACGCGTTGCAGCGTCAGCCCCGCCAGGATTCCTGCAATGATGTATCCAAGCACCCGGGTGACACCAGCGCGGCTCAGGAGCCAGGCAAAGACGACCGAGATGGCGATGATGAGCCCGAGGTCGAGCAGAATATCCATCAGGCCTGTTCTCCACTGCCGGGCATTGCCGGCGCCAGCCCGTACACTTCAGCCAGGGGGACAACAAACATGATCCCCGTATCCCGCTCCTCGATGTTGCCGACGACGTCCAGGATCAGGCGCTTTGCCTTCTCCAGTGTCTCAGGCGTCATGATTACTGAGAACAGGGTGTAGCGCACAGCGGATGGTCCGCCGGCGAGGACGCGCGTCAGGTTCGTAAACATGGGGACGTCACCATCTGCCAGACTCCCGATTCCGCGCGACTCGATGACGGTGGCGCCACGAACGTCGATGAGCGGAAATTCCCGGAGTATCCGACGCACTTTCTCCTCGTCGGCAAGCACAGCTACGAGCGCATACATGTCAGCCGCCTTTCACCATCTGTCAGATTCGCCGGTCAACAACCGGGTTGCAGTCACGACCATCGTACGCCGTTCGCCGCGCTGCACAACTGCGAAACCCAGCTTGCTGCCACGTCAGCAAACTGGTGGACGGCCACACTCCTGGATGAGTCCCTGCGCTCGTGCTACCGAGCAGGAGGACGCCGGCGCTTTCTGAGCGTCAGGACGACTGCCAGTGCTGCCGCAGCCATGACGGCCAGTGCTGCCAAGCCGCCAAGAACCAAGGCCAGAGGCAGACGTGCTGACTGCTCTCCGTCTCCCGTGCCCTCTTGACCGCCTGGAACCCCAGGAATCACCGCCTGGAGCGGTTCCGACATGGGTCCTTCGGTATCGGCAGAAGTCAGCGCCGTCGCAGCATACAGGTACGTCGCACCGGACTGGACCTCCTTGTCGACATATGCGCCCGTTCCAGCCTTCACCGTACCCATGCGGTAATAGACAATGCCTGTTGCAGGCTCTGCTCGCCAGAGGACGAACGACGTCGGCTGGCCACCGCCTGTCCCGGCCTCCAGCCCCAGCTGCACTTCTGCCGTACTCACGCTATCGAGCCGCAGCACTGGAGGCGCGGGCGCCTGCCGCACTTCGAGGCTGAACGTTGCACTGCCCTTGTTCCCGGTACCGTCGCTCGCCTGGACGGTCAGGACATGGCTGCCGTCCGCAAGGGGATCGACCACGGTGAGTGTCCCCTGCAGGGCAGCCACGGACCAGTCTGCCTGGACTGGGTTGCCGTCGATCGCAGCCGTGAACGTCGCCGGCACGATGCCGGCCCCCTGGTCGCGGCACGCCACGACCAGTTGTGGCAGGAGGGTGGTCACGACCGACGGCGTCCCGGAGGGCAGCAACAGCTCGAATGCTGGAGGTTGCGTGTCGGATCCGATACAGTAGCCACCCAGCTGAGTGATCTGGGCAGTCAGCTTCCTTGTCGCCTGATCGTGCGTTGCGGAAACCGGCCTCCAGCTCCGTGTCCGCAGGTCATAGTGGTAAATCCCGAAGGTCCCGGGGTCACGCACGCCGGCAGCCGCAGGAGTGTAGTTCAGTGTCAGCGATGCCGGCTTCGACAGGGTGCCGTTCTCTGGCTGGAGAACATAGATGCCACCCACAGAGAAGCCTGTCCCGTCCGACGGAGCCGCAATCTGCGTCACTCGCTTGGTCGACGTAGCAGCAACGGGGACTGCCCACACACCGGGCATCGCGCCAAGTGGTGACAGCAGAATGCTGGTACCCTTCTCAAAGACAGTCGTCGCCCCGCCAAGCACTTTCCCACCGACGTTGGCACCAGTCGACAGGATGGTGTTTCCGGCTGAGGAGAGCAGGCCCGTCGCGATGTCCCATATCTTCGACAAGATGTCTCCGACAACTTTCAGCAATTCGACCACGACGCTTCCCAGCGTGTCCACCTGAGCACTGAACAGGTTCGTCGGATACGACTCCAGCTTGACCATGCGACCGACCCGCAGTTCCTTGTCGACAGGAACGAACACCCCACGCTCGACCGGGTACGACTGATAGCGGCCCCAGGTCGGCTTGATGGCCAGGTCGACTTCGTTGCCGAGGATGTTGACGCCCAATCCGACCTCAATACTGGTCGGGTTCTTGTCCTGGGTGACGACATGCTCGTACGGAATGGCAATCGACGAAGCAGCATTCACGATACCCTGGAGGATCTGCCCGCAGAACTCCTTGCTGATAACGATTCGCTTGTCGCTCGATGCCGCGACGGTTGGAGCCAGAGCCATGAGCTGCCCAATAGCAGCGTTCGCTGCAGCACCTAGTACGGAGCGGTCCACGGTGAGCTTTGTTTCCTGCGATTCACCCCGGTCGTCGGGTGGCACGGACATGGTCACGACGAACCGCTCGAATGACGTATTCAAAGGATCTACCACGACTTCTGCCGAGACAGCGTCTGCGCCGGACCATCCAAGCACCGAATAGCCAAGCGCTTCCACCACCGAGAAGGAGACGCTCACCTGGACCCCCGCCTTGCCGCTCAGCTCACCAGCTCCCGGATATCCCGTGACAGAGAGGAGAAACTTCTCACCAACCCCGGCTTTGCCAATGCTCACACCGCTGACGCTGTTCACGGTCGAGGCGCCGCTGGATCCTTTCTTGTCACTCTTGGCGAGTTCGAGCGCCACCCCTGCCACTTCCCCAGATATGCCAACGGACAGCCCGCCGGTGATGTGCTCCATCTCAACATCACTGGACAGTGCTGCGGCAATGGCACTCTGGGCTACTCCCATGATCGTGGTGACACCGGCGCTGGTAACCTGGCTCACGCCACACAGCAGGGCAAGCGCCGCCATCAGCTTGTCCGTTATGGAACACTCCGATGGCTTGTTGAACAGGGTGGCGAAGTCGATGAACGTGCCGACCGTCGCCTTGGAGGACGCGTCCGCCGCCTTGGCCTGCACGGTGCCGAGACGTACCTTGCCTAGGTCCCCCTGCACGCCGATTGCGGCCTCGGCAGACATGCTGTCGGTCACAGACATCGACCCGTTTCCGTCCCAGGCGGGATCAGCAGCAGTCCTGGTGACAACCATACCCCCACCTTGCTGGACAGCCCCAAAAACACCGGCGCCGATACCGAGCCCTGCCTTCCCCGCAATAGCGTTTCCCATCATCCAGTTCGTCGACCACGAGAGCGGCAGGACATCGGTGGCAAAGTCGGGCCTGCTCGACAGAACGCTGCGGAGCCCATTCACGCGGACGCGGTCGATGGTGAGGGTCTTGTCCCAGTGCTGCGGTTCCTCATTGCGTGGCACGGTGAAGCTGAAGACGATCTCCCCGTGCTCGTCCGACGTAGCCGTCACCGTCGTACTGGAGAACGGGTTGTAGTAGCGGAGCTCGGCCCCTTTGACCGTCTTGCCTTCGGCGTCCAGCACGGTGTAGTACCGGTACATCATACCACCCTGCATGATGGATGAAGGAGTCGCCGGGTCGGCGGGGTACAGTGGCACCAGCGTAAGCATCGCGAGAGCCGTCCCCTCGACCTCGGTGCCGTTCAGTCCGGCGTCAGTTGGCTCCACGTTAATGTCCTCGCTTTCGCACTCGATTGCCCCGGAGGTCCTCGTGGACGCAGCGGCAGTGACCGTCGGGTGCTCGATCCGCACAAGCTTGCTGTTGCCGATGTCGACCTGGGTCAGGTAATTGCCCAGCTTCCCCGCCGTACCGTCGGGCCCCATGCGAATGATGAAAGCATCCCAATTTGTGGTCTTCTCACGGTGACTCGTCGCTGCCCAGGCCAGACCTCCATCATCCATTGCAGCGACAGCTCCGGGGTGGCCTGCCGCCGCAAAGACCGCTCGGTCGACCGTGGACATCCACGCGACGCCTCCCCCGGCCGTCAGCTTCATCGCGAGACCATCATATCCGAAGTCGTCATGCTCACTGAACTCAGTTGTGGCACCCACGGCAACGATGCTTCCATCCGGGGCCACATCGATGCCCCAAAGGCCGGCGTCGGCACTGCCACTCCGCAGCCCGCCCACCCATGTCGTCCACTGCACGCCGCCGGCAGAGTCCAGCTTGATGACGTTCGTCCCAAAGCAGCCTTTTGAGTAGCGCCATTGACAAAGGACAGGACCGGTGGACGTCATGGCCATGCTCATCGTCTGGCCGTACGAGGACTTCGGCGTCGTCGTGTCTTCATAGGCAAGTGAGCGCTGGACCTTGCCATCCGCACTCAGCCACATCAACTCAGGTGTGTGCGTCCCGTTCGTCAGGACCGACGACGTCGCGCCAAGGAGAAACCCCCCGTTGGACAGGGCGAATACGCGGGCTCCAAAGCTGTTCTGCAGTGCGTAAGACTTGGTCCAGAGGACGGTACCGTCAGACTTCAGCCGGCACAGGAAGACGACAGAGTTGTACGTTTCCCCGCAGACGGCAAGGCCACCGTCCGCAAGCTGCACTGCATCGGTAAAGGTGGTCACACGCAGTGCGTCGGACGGCGTATAGACCTTGTAGTTGTGCGCCCACCGGACAGTCCCGGAGTCATTGAGCCGCACCAGCTCTTCCCCCCGAAAGACGAGCATGCCGCTCGGTGTGCACGCGATTGCCCTCACCATCTCTTCTGCATTGTTGGCACCGATTCCGTACGTGTTGCTCCAGCGTATCTCACCCTCCGGGCTCAGACGTGTCACGACCAGGCTGCCTTCAAGCGTCCCGGTGAAAACGATGTCGCCACCGGGCATCCGCAGTGCTCCTTGACCGAATGTTCCACCATCGCCACGGTATGTCCGTGCCCAAGTCGACGCGGCGTCCAGCCGGGAAACAGGTGGCACTGCAGCAGCAGTCAGAACGAGAACCAGCAGCATGCAGACAATTCTGCGCCAAGTCAGGTTCCAGCGTGCGGAACAAGTTCGCGGTGTTGCAGTCCTCAGGCTACACATACTCCACCCCCTGCACCGATCTCGACGCTCAGACGCTGCCTCGTATTGCCAGCATGCTAGCAAGAATGCCGGGGCGATGCAAGCGGCGCGTGACGCCGGCGCGTCGCGCGCTATACTGACGTGACCCTACACTTGGAGGAGAGATGACGTACCCACATCAGTTGAGCGTTCGCAGCATGCATGAACTGAGCGGTGCCTGGCTCCCGGCGCTCCCGTGAAGCCCACAGCACTGCACATCACTGCACAGCAAGCGGCCGGTTTCGCGCTGGCACGGGGTGGCATCTCGCAGCCGTTCGACGAGCCGCTTGCGGCCGTCCGCGCCATGGTCGCCGTCCAGGCGCAGTATTCGGCGTCCATCCCATTTGCCATCCATGCCCGCTGCCCGTCTGCCCCGCGCGCGTGGACCGACCGTGCGCTGGCTCACGACCGGTCGATTGTCAAGACGTGGTGCTTGCGCGGCACCCTGCATGCGCTGGCGACTGAGGACCTCGCCCTCATGGTCGGCTCATTTGGCGAACAGTATCACCTCGCAGTCGAGCGGGTGATGCTACGCATGTGCGACATGGATACCGTCGCGTGGCATCGCGTCGAGCAGGACGTCCTGCATGCGCTCGCTGGGGGACCGCTGGACCGTACCGCACTCCACGCAGCCGTCCCCCAACTCCGCGATGTGCCATGGTCTGGCTGGGGTGAAGATGTGAAGGGGCTAGCGTACCAGGGAGACCTCCTCATGGTTGGCAGCAAGGGATCGCGACCGGTCTTCGCCCGCCGCGATACGTGGCTGCCCGACCTGCACTTCCGTCCGCGCACCCGCATCAAGTCCCTCGAGGAGCTGCTGGTCCGGTACCTGCGGACGTTTGCCCCGGCGACCCTCAGCGACTTCGTTCACTGGACGGGCCTTCCCGCAGCCACGGTGCGCGACACTGCCACCCGGGCAGCCACACTTCTGGTGCCCGTAAGTGTCGAGGGCCGCAGCTCGCCCCTGCTGGCCCTGGCAGAGGACGCGGATGTCCTTCAGAAGCCTCTACCTGAGCCTCCAGCAGTCACCTTCCTGCCCAAGTTTGACGCCATGCTGCTCGCGTGGAAAGATCCATCTCGCGTTTTGAACGGCAGAGATCGTGGCGCAGTGTTCCGCCCGGCAGGTCAGATCGAAGCCGTTGTCCTTCTCCACGGACACGCGGCGGCTACCTGGCGCGTGAAGCAAGGGGTAAGCGCAATGCACGTCACGGTCGCGCCCGTCCGACACGTGAGCGGCGTCGCACGGCGGCAGGTCGAGGCCGCGTTCGAGGATCTGGGCGCCTGGTCAGGCGCGCGCAGAACGGCGGTGACCTGGCAGGACTGACTTAGTGGAACAGGCGTGCGATGTTCCCGACCACGACGCCGACCCACAGGAAATCTGCATCGCTCCAGGTCGTGTTCAGCGTGCTCAGCTCTGGTCCCAGCAACGGCAGCAACAGTGCGGGCAGGATGCTGATGATGACGCCGTTGGCGAACCCACCCATGACGGCGCCCTTGCGTCCTCCCGTCGCATTGCCAAAGATGGCAGCCGTCGCACCAGTGAAGAAGTGCGGCACGAGGTTCGGAATGATGATGGGCAGGTGCAGCGCCTGCAGGAGCACCATGCACAGAACGCCGGCAACCAGTGACGACAGGAATCCAATCATCATCGCCGTAGGCGCTTTTGGGAACGTAACAGCAACATCCAGTGCCGGTTTGGCGTTGGGGACGATCTTCTCGCCGATTCCCCGGAAGGCGGGCGTGATCTCAGCCAGTGTCATGGTGACACCCATGACGATGATGGCCATGCCGGCAGCGAACATCATCGCCTGGACAAACGCAAAGACCAGCGGATGCTGCGTGATCTCCAGCGTATCGTGCACGAACGTGGAGCCTGCTTTGAGCGTGACCGCCATGAAGAGAACCATCATGACGAGCCCCGAGGAGATCAGTGAATCGCGCAGGAAGTCGAGCCCTTTGGGCAGCTTGATGTCCTCGGTCGACTGAGTCCTGTCGCCGAACCACTTGCCCAGCAGGCCAGCCACGATGTATGACAGCGACCCGAAATGGCCGACGGCGACGTCGTCACTTCCCATCACCTGTCGCATGAACGGTTGAGCCAGTGCAGGCATCAGCGTCATGACCGTTCCCAGGAAAATGGAAGCTGCCACCGTGACCCAGATACTGGACATGCCGGCAGCCGTCAGCACGGCAACCAGCAGGATAGCCATGTAGAGCGTGTGATGACCCGTGAGAAAGATGTACTTCCACTTCGTCACACGCGCCAGAAGGACATTGAACAGGAAGCCGAAGATCATCACCCATCCCGGCTGCGAACCCAGAGCCTTGAGCGCGACCGCGATGACGGCTTCGTTGTTGGGCAGGACGCCCCGGATGTGAAACCCGAACTGCAGCATCTGCCCCAGATAGTTCAGTGAGCCGATGAGTGTTGCTGCGCCGACACCGAGCACCAGGAAGCCGACGATCGTCCTGACAGTGCCCATCAGCACTTCGCTGAACGACTTGTGCAGCACGACCAAGCCGACGAGTGCGACCATGCTGACCAGCACTGCCGGTGTGCCCAGGAAGTCCTTGATGAACATGAATACGGATTGCATACCTGTCTCCTCTACCTGTCAACGTTTAGAGATTGTCACCAATGCACCCCGTGGGTACGACTCCTATTGTATCGTCCCGGCTGCACTCGGCAACCCATGCTCTTTTCACAGAGCGCCGAGTCATGAAGTGATTTGCCTTCACACTACTATACTGACATCAAGACTCACACAGAGTCTCACGCTGGATTGGAGGAATGCCTGTGATGACAAACGAGATCAGACACCGCATGATTCTGCAAGACATCGCCCATCGGGCGATGCTTGAGCGGGGACTGCTTCCCGACTTCTCGGCCGAGATACTCGCAGAGGTCGACCGCATCGAGGGTCCTGTCCTGACTGGCGACATGCCCGCACGCGACCTCCGGGCCATGCTATGGTGCTCCATCGACAACGACGATTCCATGGACCTCGACCAGCTAACCGTTGCGGAAGCCACGCAGGATGGAACCACCAGGATTCTTGTCGCCGTGGCAGACGTCGACGCTCTTGTCAAAATTGGGTCCGCAATCGACGGCCACGCACGCACCAACACGACGTCGGTGTACACCGCTGCCGAGAAGTTCCCCATGCTTCCCGACAAGTTGTCAACCGACCTCACGTCACTGAACCAGGACCAGGACCGGCTTGCCATCGTCGTCGACATGGTCATAGCCGCGGACGGCACCGTGCAGAGCTCCGACGTCTACGAGGCCATCGTCCGCAGTCATGCCAAGCTGGCGTATAACAGCCTGGCACGGTGGCTGGAGGAAGCCGGACCGATGCCGCAAGCGGTTGCAGCTGTACCTGGCCTGGCGGAGAACCTTTCGCTCCAGGACAAGGCTGCCCAACGACTGAAGAATCAGCGTTACGTCCGCGGAGCACTCAGCTTGCAGACCATCGAGGCAAGACCACTGTTTGAAGGTGACACGATCAGCAGTCTCCAGGCAAAGGAGAAGAACCGCGCCACGGAACTCATCGAGGACTTCATGATCGCCGCCAACGGCGTCACGGTGAGGTTCCTCGCCGCCCACCGGTTTCCGTCGATCCGCCGCGTCGTGCACACGCCAAAGCGCTGGGACCGCATCGTCGAAGTAGCCGGCGAGCATGGATTCAAGCTTCCCGACGTTCCCAATTCGAAGGCACTCGAAGACTTCCTGACCAGTGCGAAGGCAGCAGATCCCGTGACGTTCCCCGATCTGTCCCTCACGATCATCAAACTCCTGGGGCCGGGCGAATACGCTGCGGAACTGCCAGGAGCAAGTACCGACGGACATTTCGGCCTCGCTGTGAAGGACTACACCCACTCAACTGCGCCCAACCGGAGGTATCCGGACCTCATTACCCAGCGACTGACGAAAGCGGCGATCGCGAAGAAGCCGGTGCCGTACGGCATCGACGAGCTGACAGAACTTGCGAAGCATTGTACCGAACAGGAAGACGACGCCAACAAGGTCGAACGGCAGGTCGCAAAGTCCGCCGCAGCACTCCTCCTCGGATCCCGGATCGGAGAACAGTTTGACGCCATCGTCACTGGTGCCGCCGACAAGGGAACGTGGGCACGGCTGCTCACCTTGCCGGTTGAAGGCAGGGTGGTCCAAGGTTTCGAGGGGCTGGATGTCGGCCAGCGCACGCGGGTCCAGCTACTCTCGGTGGATGTCGACCGGGGATTCATCGATTTCAAGAGAGTTCGTCACTAGGAAGTCGAGTCAGGACGGCGAAGCAGCCCCTTTCGAAATGAACCAGCCTCCATGAGTATTCTACTGATGGAGGCCGGCAGGTTTCTGTTCGATTGTCACTGTTGCACAGGGGACGATCCTTGGAAAGGCTCCCCCAGTCAGCTCAACCCTTCAAGTGATTGGCTGCACGTACGACATGCTTTGAAAGCACCGATGAGGTGACTGCCCCTATCCCACCGGGAACCGGGGAGATATACGCGGCATGTGGTGCAACTGCGTCAAAATCCACATCTCCACACACGTTGCCGTCGCTGTCAACGTTGATGCCAACGTCGACAACGACACGGTTCTCGGATACGAAATCAGCCGTGATCATCCTGGCCTTGCCCGCAGCCGCGATGAGGATTTCCGCATTCCGGCAGGTCCCCGCAAGGTCCACGGTCCGGGTGTGACAGATGGTGACAGTCGCATGCTGTTTGAGGAGCAGCATGGAAAGAGGCTTGCCGACCACCATGCTGCGTCCCACGACAGTGACACGCTTCCCTTTGAGGTCGATGCCGTAGTGAGCAAGGACTTCCATGACGGCCTCGGGTGTGCAGGGAGCAAACGCGCTTTCATCCCCGGAAAACACCTTTGCCATATTGACCGGGCTCATGCAGTCGACGTCCTTCCAGGGATTGATCATGCCGCGCACCGGCTCTTCGTCCAGTTGCTTCGGCAGCGGACGGAACAGCAGGATGCCGTGCGTTGCGGGATCGTTGTTCACCCCGGCGAACGCCCGCTCGAACTCCGCCTGGCTGACATCTTCCGGCAGCTCCGTCACGACACACCGGATCCCGACCGCCTCCATCCGCTTCCGGGCGCCGCGTTCGTACGCCAGATCGTCGGCCCGCGCCCCAACCCTGACGATAGCGAGTCCAGGCACAGTTCCCTTCTGGACAAGCTTCTCCACTTCACGCAGCAGTTCTTCCTTCATCGCAGCAGTCACTTCCGAGCCTTTCATGACGATGCTCATGTGATCACAGCCTCCACTTCCCGTCTATTCTGTCAGCCATTGCGGTTTCTTCCGTCGGCATAAACCTTCCCCGTTGACCGCAACTATGATAGCCACACCTGCAGGAACGCAAAGCAGATTTCCAGCACGCTTGACATGACCATTTTGAGAAACGACAGCACGGCACTGACTGCAGCTGACATGGTCGAGACGCTCCTCAGCTCGTTTGGCGAAGGCTTCATGAGTCACAGTAGCTTCTTCACCGAGAATCCTCTCTTTGTCGGCGTATGTCACATGGAGAGGAAACTCTCTTGTGTCAACGACCTGTGAAGAGTGCCCCTTGTGTGAACCCTGTGCCTTCATATACTTTCAAAGGGTCACGTGCCCCGTTACTCAGACAATGGGGGAACAGCATGCTTAAAGGCAGGCACCTGCTTGACCCGACGGACTTCAGTCCTGGGGAGCTCGACGAGATTTTCGACTTCGCTGACCAGATCATTCAATCTCCCGCTCAATTCAATCACCTCTGTGACTCCTCCATTCTCGCGACACTCTTCTACGAACCCTCCACCCGTACCCGTTTCAGCTTTGAGGCTGCCATGCTCCGTCTCGGCGGCAACGTCGTCGGCTTCTCCGAACCCAGCTCCAGTTCAGTTGCCAAGGGCGAGAGCGTCGCCGACACCATCCGCACGGTGGCGTGCTACGCTGATATCATCGTCATGCGTCACCCCAAGGAGGGAGCACCGCGCATCGCCAGTCAGTACTCGCCCGTTCCTGTCATCAACGCGGGCGACGGCGGCCACCTGCACCCGACGCAGACGCTCACGGACCTCCTGACCATCCGCTCAGTGAAGCACCAGCTGATGGGACTCACCATCGGCTGCTGCGGGGACCTCAAGTTCGGCCGCACGGTTCACTCGCTCATCAAGGCCACCTCACGCTACCCAGGCAACCAGTTCGTGCTCATCTCGCCCAAAGAGCTGCGCGTCCCCGACTACGTCACTGCAGACCTGGCCGCCAAAGGCATCACGTACCAGGAGGTCGAACGCCTCGACGATGTCATCGGCGACCTGGACATCCTGTACATGACCCGCGTCCAGAAGGAGCGCTTCTTCAACGAAGACGACTACGTCCGTCTCAAGGACGTCTACATTCTGAATGCCGAGAAGATGCGGCTGGCCCGCAAGGACATGATCGTCATGCACCCGCTGCCTCGCGTCGGGGAGATCGCCTACGACGTCGACGACGACCCGCGCGCCTACTACTTCAAGCAGGCCAAGTTCGGCATGTACGCCCGCATGGCCCTGATTTCCAAACTGCTGGGAGTGAGCTGAGATGTTGACCATCACGAGCATCAGGAACGGCATCGTCATCGACCACATCCGCGCAGGCCTGGGCATCCGCATGTTTTATCAGCTGGGCCTGGACAAGGCCGAGTACTCGGTCGCCCTCATCATGAATGCGGCCAGTACGCGCCTAGGACGCAAGGATATCATCAAGATCGAGAACAACGTCGACTTCGATGTCACGATGCTGGCGCTCATCGACCCGAACGTCACCATCAACGTCATCGAAGATGAGCACATTGTGCGCAAGGTGAAGCCCGAGCTACCGGAACGGGTCGAGGACATCATCACGTGCAAGAATCCGCGTTGCGTTACGTCCGTCGAGAAGTACGTGCCGCACGTCTTCACCCTGGTGAACCGTGAACTCGGTCAGTACCGCTGCCAGTATTGCGACGAGATCTACACGGTCGGCCAGGACTGAGAGAAGATGGAATCTGACACCACATCGCTCCTGATACACGGGGCACGCGTGATCAGAAGCACCCCTTGCCTTGAAGAACACCTCGCATCTAGCACAAAAGGATGCGAGGGACAAAAGGGCTCGGGGGATTCTGTCCAGGACGGAGCAATGGACGTCTTGGTCCGGGGCGGCGTCATCACTGCCGTCGAGAGGGGAATCTCCTCCGACGGCGCCACAATCGAAGCGGGCGGGCTGACGTGCCTGCCCGCTTTTTGCGACCTGCACGCTCACTTCAGGGACCCTGGGCTGACACACAAGGAAGACCTGGCAAGCGGAAGCCGTGCAGCCGTGCGCGGCGGCTATACGGCCGTCAACCTCATGGCGAACACGAAGCCGGTCATCAGCACGTATGCACAGGTCGAGGATGTCCTCACGCGTGCCAGGGACATCGGCCTCGTTGACGTGCACCAGTGCGCTTCCATCACGCGCGACATGGACGGGAGAACGGTCAATCACCTCGAGACCCTCGGGCATTCGGTGCGCATCATCAGCGACGACGGTCACGACGTCATGGACGCCCGCGTCATGCTGCAGGCGATGACAGCCGCATCACACCTTGGTCTGACGGTCATGTGCCACTGCGAAGACATGAACCTCTCCGGCACAGACGATCGCCTGGCTGAAGACCTCATGACGCGGCGCAACATCGAGCTGGCGCGCGTTGCAAGCTGCCGCCTGCATATCGCGCACGTCAGCACCGAGGGCTCTATGCGCGCCGTCATCGCAGCCAAGGAACGCGGCCAGGCTGTGACCTGCGAAGTGACCCCACACCACCTGGCACTGACCAGCGCAATCCATTACCGTGTCAACCCACCACTTCGGACACAGCAGGATGTCGACTTCCTGATCCGCGCCGTGGAACAAGGCTGGGTCGACGCCATCGCCACCGACCACGCACCCCACACGGCGGACGACAAAGCCGCCGGGGCTCCGGGCATGGTGGGCCTTGAGACAGCGTTTGGCGTCTGCAACACAACCCTGGTCCGCCCAGGACACATCACGCTCGCACGGCTTACTGAGCTCATGAGCAGGAATCCGGCACGCATCCTGGGCCTGAACAAAGGGTGCATCGCCCCCGGCTACGATGGTGACCTCGTGCTCGTCGATCTCACGACCCCGTGGACCGTCGACGCAACGTCATTCGGCAGCAAGGGGCGCAACACGCCGTTTGCAGGCAAGACGCTGTTCGGCCGCGTCGTGATGACCATCAAGGCGGGAAGAATCGTCTACGATGATACCAGATCAAACCAGGAGGAACGCCAATGATCGTCGACAAGCTGTTTGATGCCGTCGCGACGCGCGGCCCTGTCTGCGTCGGCCTGGATACCGCCCTGGACTACCTCCCGCCGGAGTTCCGCGCAGGGTTTGCGGGTCCAGGCGAGGCTCTGTTCCAATTCAACCGGCGCATCGTGGAGGCCACGGCACAGAGCTGCGCGTGCTTCAAGCTGCAGATCGCTTACTATGAGGCACTGGGGCTGGAGGGGCTGCGCGCCTACGCCAGAACACTGCGATACATCCGCGCCAAGGGTTGCGTCGCCATCGCCGACATCAAGCGCGGCGACATCGCCGCAACCGCGCAGATGTATGCCAGAGCGCACTTCGAAGGCGAGTTCGAGGCCGACTACGTGACCCTCTCGCCGTACATGGGCATGGACAGCATCGAACCCTGGCTGCCCTGGGTCAAGGACCATGACAAGGGCCTCTTCGTCCTCATCCGCACCAGCAATCCGGGGGCCGTCGACATCCAATATCTCGAGCAGAAGTCCGGCGCCCGCGTCTACACTGAGGTCGGCCGGCGGGTCGCCGAGCTTGGGGCGCACTCCCTCGGCACCTGTGGTTACAGCAGTGTCGGAGGCGTTGTCGGCTGCACCCACGTGGAGGAGGCGCTGGCCCTGCGTCAGCAGCTGAGCACCATCTTCTTCCTGGTCCCCGGCTACGGCGCCCAAGGTGGCACGGCTGCCGACGTCGCACTGTACCTCACACATGGCAATGGTGGCATCGTCAACTCCAGTCGCGGGATCCTGCTGGCGTGGAAGAAGCAGGAAGATGGCGCTGCGCACTTCGACGCCTGCGCAGCTGCCGAAGCGGAACGCATGCGCGACGACATCGCCGCAGCAGTAACAGCAACCCAGCAATGACCACAACGGCGCCCACCTTCGCAACCGTCCCGGTACGCTCCCACGAGCAGATCGCCAGCGACGTCTGGAGGCTGACGGTCGACACGCCTGCCGCTGGGGGCCCTGGCCAGTTCTATCTCGTACGAGCGTGGGGACACGACCCTCTCCTGTCACGACCACTCAGCATCCATGACGTCGGACCGGGGACAGTCAGCTTCCTCTACCAGGTACGCGGAAAGGGGACCGAGCTGCTGACACATTTGGTGCCTGGGGACACGCTCACCGTCACCGGGCCACTGGGCAACGGGTTTGGCACTGGGGACCTCCACGGAAACGTCGCTGTCGTCACCGGCGGCATCGGGATTGCCCCGGCGCTCTACCTGGTCCGATCACTGCCAGGGCGTCACGTGACGGTCATCGCCGGATTCCGCCACGAAGTCTACGGCCTGTCCGAGTTCCGCCTTCTGGGGACGGACGTGCTGGTCGCGACAGAGGACGGCTGCGAGGGTGCAGAGGGCTTGTGTACGGAGATCTTTGACCCCTCCACATTCGACACGGTCCTGACGTGCGGACCGACACCCATGATGGCACAAGTGGCCCAGTTATGCGCTGAAGCCGGGGTCCCCTGCCAAGCTTCGCTTGAAGCACATATGGCGTGCGGCGTAGGTGCGTGTCTTGTCTGCGCTTGCGCGACGCTTTCCGGCAACAAGCGCGTCTGCGCCGACGGTCCAGTGTTTGACGCAGCGGAGGTAATCTGGCATGCTTGAGACGACACTCTGCGGCATCACCCTCAAGAACCCCGTCATCGCGGCATCCGGCACCTTTGGCTTTGGCGCCGAGTACGGTGACTTTTTCGACGTGGGTAGGCTGGGCGGCATCTCCACCAAGGGCCTCACACTGCACCCGCGCGAGGGCAACCCTGGTCTGCGCGTGTGGGAAACGGCGGCCGGCATGATGAACTCTGTGGGTCTCCAGAACCCGGGCATTCCTGCTTTTCTGGAGCGCGAGCTGCCACGCATGCGCACGTTGGGCACGGCCGTCATCGCCAACGTGGGCGGGGGCGACCTGGAGGAATACGTCGAAGGCGTCCGTCTGCTCTCTAGTGCCGAGGGCGTCGATGTCATCGAACTCAACATCAGCTGTCCCAACGTGCACGAAGGCGGCATGGCGTTCGGCATCAAGTGTGACGTGGCGGCGGGCGTCGTCGCGGCGGTCCGCCGGGTGTGCAGCAAGCCGCTCATGGTCAAGCTGTCTCCCAACGCCGAAGACATCACGGCAATGTCAGTCGCCTGCGAGCGGGCAGGAGCTGACGCGGTCTCTCTGGTCAACACGTACAAGGCCCTGGCAATCGATATCCGCTCCCGCAAGGCTGTCTTCGACAACGTGACCGCAGGACTGTCCGGTCCGTGCATCAAGCCCATCGCCCTGCGCATGGTCTGGGAGGTGGCCCACGCCGTTCACATCCCCGTCGTCGGCATCGGTGGCATCACCACCTGGCAGGACGCCCTCGAGTTCATCATGGCAGGCGCGACCGCGGTGCAGGTCGGCACCGCGACATTCGTCCAGCCGACCGCCATGCAGGGTATCGTGGACGGCCTGGAGCGCTACTGCGCAACCGAGCACCTGACCAGTCTCTCAACCGTCTGTAACATTCTCGGGACGGTTCCAAACTGTAACATTCTCGGGAGGAACCCATGACAACTGACGAACTCGTTCTGTACGAACTCAAGGAAACTGGAGCCCTGCTCCAGGGGCATTTCCTGCTCTCGTCCGGCAGGCACAGCGACCGCTATGTCCAGTGCGCGCGTCTCCTGCAGTACCCCGATCGCGCGGCTCGCGTTCTCGCAGTCGCTGCCGAACAATTCCGCCCGGTCCCCTTCGACCTCATCGTAGGTCCCGCCATGGGTGGCATCATCGTCGCGTATGAGCTGGCGCGCCAGTTGGACAAGCCCAGCGTCTTCGTGGAACGTGAGAACGGTGTCATGTCCTTGCGCCGTGGGTTCGCCATCGCCGAAGGTACGCGCTGCATCATCAGCGAGGACGTCGTCACAACCGGCAAGTCTTCGGAGGAGACCGCGAACGTCATCCGTGAGTGCGGTGGTGAGGTCGTCGGTATTGCATGCATCGTCAACCGCAGCGCCGAACTCATCCAGTACCCCGTCTGGAGCGCCATCCGCCTCACCATCGAAAGCTGGCCGGCTGACGACTGTCCGCTCTGCAAGCAGGGGATCCCGTGGGTGAAGCCGGGCAGCAGGGGGAATGCCTGACCTGTTACAACAACTACGACTGTCCCCTGTTACGCGCTTGACAGAAACGCCCCGTCCGCTACGCTAGCTCTCAACTCCCCGGTGGCGCGAACCCCGGGGGATCTGCAACAGAGGGGATAACGATGGAGCGAACGAAAGTAGTTGTGTGCGGAGCAACCGGAATGGTCGGCCAAATCTACGTTGGGATGCTGTCGGACCACCCGTGGTTTGAGCTGGTGGGCGTCGCGGCCAGTGAGCGGTCGGCTGGCAGGCAGTACGGAGACGTCGCACACTGGTACATCCCGGGAGACATCTCTGCCCACGCGCGCAGTCTGACCGTCCTCCCCTGTACGGCCGAGGCCATCGCGGCAACCGGCGCGACACTCGTCTTCTCTGCACTGCCGAGCGACATTGCCGGCCCCGTCGAGCGGTCGCTTGCGGATGCAAGCATGGCAGTCGTCGCGGACACTGCATCACACCGTATGGACGCAGACGTTCCCCTCATCGTCCCCGAGGTGAACCCCGACCACCTCGAGGCATTGTCCGTCCGGCGCAACGAGGGCAACCGGGGATTCATCGTGACCGGCCCCAACTGCAGTACTGCGGGGCTGGTCCTGTCGCTCAAGCCTCTCCAGCTGGCGTTCGGCATTCGACGGGTCGTCGTCGTGACGATGCAGGCCCTGTCGGGCGCCGGGTATGCCGGCGTGCCGTCGATGGCCATCGTCGACAACCTTATCCCGTTCATCAAGGGCGAAGAGCAGAAGATGGAGCGTGAGACCCGGAAGATGCTCGGCTCCTGGCTGGATGGGACCTTTCAGCCAGCTGACATCCCCGTCAGCGCGTCATGCAACCGTGTCGCAGTGCTGGAGGGACACACCGAGTCCGTTCTGGTGGAACTCGGCCGTCCGGCGTCCTCCGAAGAGGTCGAGAGCGTGATGCGCAGCTTTCAGGGAGAACCCCAGCGCCTGCATCTCCCAACGGCTCCCGACCACCCCATCATCGTGCGCTCCGAATCTGACCGTCCCCAGCCGCGTCTCGACCGTCTGGCGGGCGAACCGGCACGAGCCCGCGGCATGGCGGCAGTCGTCGGACGCGTCCGCATCGATCCCGCATTTGCAGCGGGGATCAAGTACACGGTCCTGTCCCATAATACCATCCGTGGGGCCGCGGGCAATGCGATTCTGACCGCCGAACTGCTGGCAGCGAAGGATCTCCTGTGAACACCGTCGTCATGAAGTTCGGCGGCGTCCTCGTGCAGGACGCCCTGGCCATCATGCATGCGGCCCAGCTGGTTGTGCAGGCAGCCCGCAAGAACACCCGAGCAGTCGTCGTGGTGTCCGCCATGTCCGGCATCACCGACGGACTCCTGAACCTAGCCGACAGGGCACGCCAGGGACATGGCGACGAGGTCGCTCAGGCGGTGGACCTCCTCGAGCAACGCCATGAGGAAGCGGTCCAGATGGTCTTCAGCTCGACTCCGGCGATGGCCGTCCAGCCGGTGGTAGACGAAGAACATGCCTTGTTCGTGTCGCTCAGGCAAGCACTGGCTGGTGTCGCCATGCTGCACGAGCTTACGCCCCGCTCGCGCGACCTCATTGTCTCGTTTGGCGAGCGCTGCTCGGCCCCCATCATGTCCGCAGCTCTCCGTGCAGCGGGCCTCACGTCTCGGTCACTGACCGGCGGCGAGGCGGGAATCGTGACCGACGACACCTTCGGCAGTGCCGCACCCCTGCTGGACGTCTCCCGGAGAACCGTGCCACGTGCCCTGACGCCTCTGCTGGACCGTGGGCTCACCCCGGTCATCACCGGGTTCGTCGGAGCCAATGAGGAAGGCGTCATCACGACACTCGGCAGAGGCGGGTCGGACTACACCGCCACCATCCTGGGCGCATGCCTTCCCGCCGACGAGGTGTGGATCTGGAAAGAAGTGGACGGCGTCATGACCGCCGACCCGAAGCTCGTCCCTGACGCCGTCCGTGTGCCGGCACTATCGTATCGCGAGGTTATGGAACTGGCCTGGTTTGGTGCCAAAGTCCTCCATCCCATGACGGTCGCGCCCGTCCAGGAGGCCGGTATCCCCATCCGTATCCGAAGCGCCTTCCTGCCGGCGTCTCCCGGTACGATCGTGCGCGCAGACGCACCCCAAGCGGGCCCTGTCAAGGCGGTGACCTCGATCCGTAAGCTGACGGCGCTGACGATCGGTGGGGCAGCGATGGTCGGCACGTCGGACGTCGTCAGCAGGGTCTTCGGTTTGCTCGCAGCCGCTCAGCTCCCCGTCCTGATGATCTCACAGAGCTCATCGATGGCCAACGTCTCACTGGTCATGACCCAGACCGACGCCGAACACGCGACACGGCTCCTGCGCAAGGAATTCGCCGGCAGCTCGGTCATCCGGGACATCACCGCCACGCCGCATGTCGCCATCGTCGCCATCGTGGGTGACGGCATGCGCGGCACGCCGGGTGTCGCCGCCCGCCTGTTCAACTCGCTGGCGTCCGAGGACATCAACCTGCTCATGATCGCCCAAGGCTCCACTGAAGTCAATATCTCGGTCCTCATCACCGAGAAAGACGCTCAGCGGGCCGTACGCGCGGTTCATGCCGCCTTCTGCCTGGAGGGCACGGCGTAGCCGGACGTCAAGATCGGCGGTTCTTCGCTCCTATGCCTCGTTCGGCACCGCGTCGTGGTCCGGCAACAGCTTCTCAAGATTGCGGAGACGAGGTATCAGGAATCCGGCGAGGGTGACTACTGAAGCAGCCGTCGCGCTCAACAGGAACATCACTGCCATGCCGGCCCCCGCGCCGGTCCCGACCACATGTGAGAAGATAGAGACCAGCGCCCCACCCGGACGCATGGCCGGCTCGAATACCTTGTCTGCCAGGGGACCTGCCAGCAGCGTGGCAATCGGCATCACCATCCAGGCAATCATTCGTCTTGCCGAGAACACACGGCCCTGCAGGCCTGCGGGCACCTTTGCCTGCCAGATCGACTGTGAGAGGCCGTTCGTCATCGTTCCAACACATTGGGACACCAGGAAACCTGCAGCCCAGATGACCGGACCGCGCCCAAAAAAAACGCACAATCCCATCGCCATGAAGTTCAGGGGATCCCCAAGCAGGATTCCGCGCACTTTGGCTTTCGGACCACCCCATACGCCAAGCAGGAACCCGCCCAGCGCCCCGCCGATGCCGGCGGCCGACTGGGCAAACCCCAGCGCCGTAGCGTTCTGGCCCGTTCGGGCCAGGATCATGGGAGTTAACAGTGGATCAGACAGCATGATCATGAAGTTGGAGACAGCGAAGATGCTGACCAGGGACAGCAGGGGGCCGCGGTCGCGGATGAACCTGAACCCGAACGTCATCTGCCTCCACATGGACTCCTGGGCCGACACGTCCGGGACGTGCCGTGGAATCTCCACGGCCAGCAGGGCAAGGATGGCGACGCCGAACGTGGCGATGTCGATGGTCATGATGCCCCCGACGTGGACGACACGGATCAGCAATCCTGCCAGGATCGGTGCGACGATATACGAGCCGCTGTCGGCCAGCGACATCAGGCCACTGGCCCGTGCGTAGTGCTCCTTGGGCATCATCTGCGAGATGGCGGCCGAGTAGGCCGGCCACTGGAACGCCGACCCGATCCCCTGCATCGAGGCTGCCACATACAGGTGCCAGATCTGCAGATGCCCCGACAGGTACAGCACCAGGGCAGCGATGGTAGCTGTCACCGCCAGAAGATCCGACAGCATCATCGTCAGCTTGCGGTTCCACCGGTCGACGTACACGCCCGCGAGAGGGGTCGCCACGATGGTTGCCCCAAGAAAGAAGAAGTCGACAAGTGCCAGAGACGTCGCGAGGCCGGTCTTCTGGTAGGCCCAGATGCTGAGCGCAAACGCCGTCATGGCAGAGCCGACCATGGAAAGGACCTGCCCGGACCACACGAGCAGGAACGCGCGCCAACCGCTTGGGCGTTGCCATTTCAAGCTGCGCATCGTGGTTCTCGACTCCTCTTTGGCCTGCGTCTCGGGCCAGTTCTCTCTCCCCGTCACCAGCATACGGGGTCGTCCCACGATTGTCAAACAGTCGATCCTGCTGCCCGTCAAGCCGCTATCACGACTTCCTTGTAAGGCACGTCCGGACATCTATACTCATGTGTTGAGGGGGCTCCGATGAATTTACGGGAACAGGAATGCGGCGATGGGAGTGTCGAGCATGATGACAGACAGAAGGATGCGGTCACGGTGACGGGATCGTCCGACGATTCTCCGAAAGGCGTTGTCTCGCCGTCGCCCGGGACCGCCGATGAACAGGATTCCAACCAGCCTCCAGCGAAGCTGGTCGAGTATGAGCTGCTCCATGCGCAGGCTCTGGAATCACTGGGCAACCTTGCAGCAGGGGTTGCACACGACTTCAACAACATCCTGACCGTCATCCAGGGAAACGCCGGCCTCGCTGCAGCCTCGATCGACGAGCCCGAAGCTGCACTGAAGCATCTTGCGGCAGTCGATGCTGCAATCGAACGCGCCCGCGCACTGGCTGGTCAGTTGCTGACGTTTGCACGGGGCGGCGTCCCTGTCAAGGAGAATCTCGACGTGAGTGGGCTGATCGCTGACACTGCGCACTTCACGCTCAGTGGGTCCAACGTCGCAGTCAAGTTGTACCTCGAGCCCTCGCTGCCACAGGTCAACGCCGATCGAAACCAGATCGCGCAGGTCGTCCAGAGCCTTGTCCTCAATGCGCGGCAAGCGATGCAGTCAGGCGGGGTGGTCACCGTGACGGCCCGCAGACAGCAGCTCGACGGCGTGCGCAGACTTGCAGACGCCGTACCAGGAATCTACGTGGTTGCTACAGTCGAAGACACGGGGACCGGTATCAGAGCGCCAGACCTCCAGCATATCTTCGATCCCTACTTCACGACCAAGTCCGTCGGTCACGGTCTGGGGCTGCCGATCGCCCGTTCTATCATCCGCAGGCACGGTGGCGACATGGAGATCAACTCCTGTCCCGGCATCGGCACGACTGTCCGTTTCTGCCTGCCGGTGGCAGCCGAATCCCGCCCGACTGGCGGGCCGCGGCCTGAGAGCATCCACGCCACACCGGTGCACGGCACAGGCAGGGTCCTCGTCATGGACGACGAACAGACAGTTGCCGACGTCGTGTGTGCAATGGCGAAGCGTCTCGGCTACACAGCAGTCGCCGTCCCGGACGGACAGACAGCCCTCGACGTTTACACGCTGGCAGCCGGTACGCCACGCGAGTTCGACGTCGTCATCATGGACTTGACGGTGCCGGGCGGAATGGGAGGAAAGGAAGCAGTCACCAGGCTCCTGGATAGGTTCCCGAAGGCGCGTGCCATCGTCTCCAGCGGGTATTCGGATGACGCCACCATGAGCGACTACGCAACCTATGGATTCGTGGGCGCCATCGACAAGCCGTACACGATGCAGGAACTGTCCGAAGCGCTCCATCCTTTTTCCCGGAACCCTGACTGACTACACTCAACGCTTCCGACTGCTTCAGGCCAGTGCGGGGTCGCGTTACGCTCAGCCAACTTTGCGTGGTGCCCTTGACTTCCATTGCCGATTGTTAACACTATTGTTAATAATCGGCAATGGAGGTTGACGGTGAGAAGTTACACAGAGCTCGTTGCATACAGTAGTGCGAACGCTCTCCCTCTCGACCAGGTCATCCGGGAGGAACTGCAGTGTCTCATCCTGCGATACCTGAGCGAACGAGGGTTCTTCGTCCACGGCGTCTTCCAGGGAGGCACAGCCATCCGCCTCGTGTATGACGGCACGCGGTTCTCTGAGGACCTCGACTTCGTCCTCCGACCCGGGAGGACGATCGCAGGCCTAAACCTGCCCGAGCTGCTGGAGGGACTGCCATCATTCATGCGCCGCGAAGTCCCGTTCGCTGACCACCCCAGTGTCAAAGAGCAGAAGGTGAAAGCCACGTTCGCGCGTTATCGGTGCCGACTTGAGCTGCAAGCGCCGGTCGGCGGACTGGTTATCAACCTGGAGTTCTCAGGTGTCCCCAGTCGGTCACCGCGTCCGCAAGTCGTTCGTTCCGACACGGTCGATGTCGCGATCGTCGTCGAAGATGAATCCGAGATCCTTGTGGACAAGCTGGTAGCTCTCGCACTTCGCCAATATGTCAAGGGTAGGGATATCTGGGATACCTGGTTTATCACACACGAACATCACGTTGCAGCGCCGGGGGCAGGTGCGGTTGTCGCCAAGGCGGCCGACTATGGAACGACCCTGATGGATCTGACCAGCAGGATCGAGCACAGCAAGACAAGAATTGAAACCATCGGACTCAGCACGCTCGACGCTGAGATGAAACGCTTCCTGCCGCCTCGGCTGTATGACGCTATGGCTCCTGCGTTTCCGGACATCAACGCGGGCGTTGCCGCAATGGTGGGTACTCTCTTGAACCAACTGATTGGAGCGTCATGAACACCCGCGACTACCTGGACCTGCTGAGCACCTGGAAGCAGAAGAAGCTCTTCCGTACAGTAGACTTCGCGACACTACTGAGCAGGGACATGCCCAGCGTCCGCGTCGAGCTGAGCCGCCTCGTTGCACGAGGGATGCTGATTCGGGTCTCAAAGGGACTGTACCTCAATCCCTACAACCCTCCGACCCAGGAAGAGCTTGCCGTGATTCTCAGATCGCCAGCATACATCAGCATGGAATCGGCACTCGCCCGCCACGGTATCCTCAGTCAGTCACCCTTCACGCTGACACTCGTCACGACAGGTTCGACCGGTACGGTCGATGCCATGAACACGCGATTTGAATACCACCACCTGCAGTCCGCGTGGTTTGGCGGGTACCGCAGACGGGACACGGTTGACATGGCTGAGCCGGAGAAAGCACTGTGCGATCTTGTCTATCTCCGGTACCGGAGGACGCGTGAACTAAGTGAGGATAGGATGCAAAGCTTGCTGGACGACATGGATCTTGCCGAGCTGCACAAAGTACCCTTGCGCCGATACGTCGGACTCATGCGGTTGGAGGACAGCTTCCGACAGCTGCAGATCGCGCTCTAGCTGGAGCAATGTACCTCCATCCATCGTTCCGGCCAAAAGCAGGAACCTGTCGCTTGTAGGCACGTGCACAACTCGCCATACTGAGACAGTTCGTCATAATCCGGGAGGCTTCCATGGAAGCAGAAGAACTTTGGCATTTCATACCGATGGTTCTCGGCGTCGTCGTCCTTCTTGCCGGAGCCTTCATCGGCAAGACCGACAAGGGTGGTACGAGAGTGATGACCCACAAGGCCGTGGCAGGTGCCGGCGTGGTCATCGTCCTGTCTGGTGTTGCCTGGCTGGTCGTCACCAGAGCCCTCGAGCCCAACCTGGCGCACTACTACAGTGCCCTTGTGGCGAGCGTGTTCGTGATCCTCACGCCATTCGGAGGGCTGTATGCCCTGAAGGCAGTCCCCGCAAGGAAGGCCGGCCTGCGCAAATCACATCGCATCGACGTAGCTATCGTGTTTGGGTTGGCTCTCCTCACCATGGTCCTTGGCGTCCTCGACAAATAGGTGCCGAGAAGGTAGCCCCGCCGGCAAGAACAACGCCTCTTCTTCCGTCGTTCTTCCCCCCCCGAGCACTTTCCTCCTAGGCCCCCGAGTATGTCAGTCCAATACGAGGGGCGCTCTTGAGGGGCGCTCCTGAGGGGTGTCTTCGGCGAAGGCGGAAACCATGAGTCGATGCTCCGCGCTGCTACTCTCCGCCCTTTTGCGCTATACTGCCTAGGATTGATTGACACAGCAAAAGGAGTCGGCATGGGAGAGGCAACACCAATCGGATTCGTTCTGGGCACCAAGCCCGCATCGTCGCTGGAGTTCTACGTCCTCGTCGACCAGCACAACTACCTGGAGCTGGATGATGTCGTCTTCGTGCGGTCGGCCGTCGAGGGATATGCCGGCGTCGAGGCCGTCACCTTCTACGGCACCGTCATCGAGGTCCAGCAATACCATGAGGGCATCCAGTTCGACAGCGACACGACCATCGTGCGCCAGGGCATCATGCCCGCGGGCGTCGCCTACGTGGGCAAGGTGCAGGTCACCAAGCTGGAGCCCGAGGTCTTTGTCGCCCCACACCCGGCCGACTTCGTCTACCGCGCCACCGGCGCCGACCTGGACAAGGCGCTCAGCTTCGACGTCATGAAGCAGCGCGTGCCCGTCGGCATCATGCGCAACAAGGAGCCCTTCTACGTCAACTTCGAGTTCCTCAACGGCGCCAAGGGTGCGCACGTCAGCGTCAGCGGCGTCAGCGGCGTGGCCACCAAGACCTCCTTCGCCCTCTTCCTCCTGTACTCCATCTTCCATTTCGAGGGCACCAAGCAGGGGGACCAGCAGATGCAGGACGGCATGCCGTCTGCTGACAAGGCCGCCGCGCGCAGCATCGTCTTCAACGTCAAGGGCGAGGACATGCTGTTCCTCGACAAGCCCAACAAGGGTCTGACCGACGACCACCGCGCCATCTACGCCAAGATGGGCCTGCCCACCACACCCTTCACCGACGTGCGCTTCTTCACGTCCCCCAAGTCCGACAGCGAGGTCCCCTCGCCTAGCACCGAGCAGCGCCAGGAGGGCGTCACCCCCTACGTCTGGACCATGCGGCAGTTTGCGCAGGACCGCCTGCTCCCCTTCCTCTTCGCCGAGGGCGACCAGGAGACGACCAACCTCTACGGCCTCATCCAGCATCTCACCAACCGGCTGGAGTACCTGGCTTCCGACCGCAACATGGAGAACGACAAACACAGCGAAGCCCTCGTGTACCAGGGCCAGACAATCGGCGACCTGTACGACCTCATCACCGTTCTGGAGACCGACATCATGGGACCGGCCGAGTCCGAGGACGAAGGCAAGAAGAGCAAGCGCCCGTCCTCCGGCGGCTGGTTCACCTCCTTCGACAACCAGGGCACCCAGCTGGCTTTCCTGCGCCGTCTGCGCGTGGCGGCCGACGCCATGAAGGGCGTGATCCGCAGCGACGTGGACCACCCCGACAAGTACCGCTTCGAGTTCAACCAGCACCGCGTCACCGTGGTGGACATCAGCAAACTCAAGCCCGTGGCGCAGAAGTTCATTGTGGGCAGCACTCTCAAGATGCTGATGACGCAGAAGGAGGCCCAGGGCCGCAAGCCCTACGTCTTCGTCGTCCTCGACGAGCTCAACAAGTACGCCCCGCGCGAAGGACACAGCCCGATCCAGGACATCCTGCTGGACATCGCCGAGCGCGGCCGCTCCCTGGGCGTCATCCTCATCGGTGCCCAGCAGTCCGCCAGCCGGGTCGAGAAGCGCATCACCGGCAACTGCAGCATTCGGGTCAACGGGCGCCTCGACTTTGCCGAGAGCCAGAGCCCCGAGTACGACTACCTTCCCGAGTCCTTCCGCCTGCGCAGCACCATCATCAAGCCCGGCACGATGATCGTGCACCAGCCCGACATCCCTGCCCCCGTCCTCATCAACTTCCCCCTCCCCGCCTGGGCCACCCGCAGCGAAGAGGTCGACGACCAGGATCTGGACAAGGCAGCGCGAGAGTTTGCGGGGAAGTTCTAGATAGCGAGGTGCCCCACGAAGCTTCCGCAGTCAACTCGCCCATGAATACGCGACGGAAGAGGCACAGTTCGATCGACCGAACCAAGACTTCTAGTAGGGAGGAAGCATGGCACTGAGACCGCTGATTGAGGAACGGGTACAGCAGTTCTTCAGAGACAACCCCGACTCGCACTTCGTAAGTGACAACAAGAGATTCCTCGCGTACTGTATGTGGATGTTGCTGAGGCCGTATTCGCTGGACTATGATCAGGTCGTGCAGGGCATCACCGACGATTCAGGAGATTTCGGTGTCGATGCATTGTATATCTTCAGTTCAGGACAACTGCTGGAGGAAGATTCTGATCTGAACGGCATCACGCCCGATGACCAGGTCGAGTTGAAACTCATCCAAGTAACGACGGATAATGGGTTCAAGGAAAGTCAGATGCTCAAGACCAAGAACGGCATCGATGCCATCTTCAGCCTACAGGAACCTCTTGTGGGTAACGAGGCGTTTCGCAGACGAGGGGAACTGTCAAGGGCCGCCGTCAGACGCTGGGCTTCGGTGTCAAACTCCAACCCCTTGAAAGTCAACGTCTACTACGTTTGCTTCGGGGACGCCAGCTCCATCACCCAGAGCGTCTCGACCGTCGCAGAGAGGCTTGTTCGGTCTTTGGCAAAGAACTGCGCAGCCGACGCACGTGTGAACTACCTTGGCGCGAAAGAAATCTTCGCACTCGGGTCACAGGATTCTTACTCCGGCGAACTGCATTGCAGAGACGTCATTGAATACGTGGACAGACAGAACAATCCTGGCCTACTCGGCTGGCTTAGCATTGTTGATGCGAACTCGCTCCTGAGTCTTCTCACGAACGACCAGGGACAGCTTGAGCCCAGATACTTTCAATACAATGTGAGGGACTACTACGGACAACAGAAGAAGGTGAACCGTAATATTGCCGAGACTCTCAGGTCCGATGGTCGGCGGAATTTCTGGTGTCTCAACAACGGAGTGACGATCGTCTGCCGTCAAGGCAACAAACTGGATAAGGACATCACCCTGAAAGACTTCCAGGTGGTCAATGGATGTCAAACTGCGCATGTTCTCGATGAGTGCCGTGGACAACTTGCCAACGATGAGTCGTGCCGGGTTGTTGTTAAAGTTATTCAAACGACAAATGAGCAGGTGGAGGCCGACATCATAGATGCCACCAACTCCCAGACGATGGTGCAAGGAACAGCATTGCACGCCAACGAACCTGTGCAGAAGGCGATTGAAGCACACTTCCTGAACTACCGTCCGTATATTCTCTACTACGAGAGACGGATCAATTTCTATCGCCGGAGGCTGAAGCCAGCGTCAAGGATCGTTCCCGTGATACGTCTTTTCCAGGTCATGTATAGCGTGTTTTGGAAACAACCAGGCAAATCGCGCAACAACCCTTCCAGAACATTCGAGGACAACTACGAGAGAGTCTTCAACCTCGACTACGACTATGACGCATACCTAGTTGCGTACCTGTTGTACCTTCGCCTCTATGCTATCAACAGAGACAACATCCGCTCGAAAAGCACCAGCCAAGCCAGAGAGGATGTCATGGACTATGGCATGTTGCATCTTACTCGCACGGCCTTCGCAGTCCTTCGAGGTAGCGATTCGGTGCTAGATCTCAAGGGTAGGAAATCGGAGTTCCCGAAACTGAAAGCAGACTTGCTTGCAGCCCTTGAGGACGATGCCAGGGTGGAGGATATATACGCAACGTCATTGACTCTGGTAGAATCGGCCATATCGGAGTACAAGATCATTCACACCGACGCGGTCGGAAGTGACATCCTGCGCAGTGATGACTTTGACGAGAAGTACCTGACAAAAGCCATATCAAAGTACATAAGAGGCCTTCCATCCTCTCCTACAGAGGAGACGCCAGGAGCTGTGATTGACCCTGCGCAAGGATAGTCACCGGCGCTGCACCCCTGCCCCCGTCCTCATCAACTTGCCCCTTCCCGTCTGGGCCACCCGCAGCGAAGAGGCCGACGACAAGGACCTGGACGAGGCAGCACAAGAGTTTGCAGGAAGGTTCTGAAGAATACAGTAAGGAGGACAGCATGGCCAGATTGGCAACGGTCAAGAATTCGCGTCAGGTCTTGCGATCGGGAAAACCTCTGGAGGTCTTCGTCTCATACGCTAGTGATCTCGAGGCCGAAAGCCGAGTGGTCGGCGATGTTGTTGACCGAGTCAACACGCTGTGTGGGAAGCAGTACGGGATCACTCTGCACGCGGTTCTGTTCAAGCGTGACATTGTACCCAGTTCTGGCAAGGGCGATCCTCAGACAGAAATCAACAGAAGCCTCCGGCAGGCCACCTTCTTCGTAGGTCTCATGTGGGGGCGATTTGGCATGCCTACGCCTCGGGCAAAATCGGGAATGCAGGAAGAATATGACGTTGCACTGGAATGTCGCAAGGCTTCCAGGCGAAATATGTTCCATGTTGCCTACTATTTCTGCACTCGGAAGGTCGACCCAAGACATATGGACACCCGCCAGCTGAAGGCTGTCTCGTCTTTTCGGAAGCGAGTAGCTGCAGATGGCCCATACGCAGAGTTCAGCACAAAACCAGAGCTGGAGCGACGTGTCCGCGAGGATCTTGAGAGCATGGTCCTCGCGTGGAAGGATCACCGCGAGAAGCTCGACCGCAGGCTGACCAAGCACGGTCTTGCCAGAAAAGTTGCGATCAAGAGCGGCGCTAGTATCGAGAAATCGAACAAGTTCATCAGTGCTTTCCAGTCATCGATTAGAAGTGAGATGACTCGTGGTGGCAAGGTTGCACTAGTTGGGTTCGGCACGTTCGGCGTCAAGGAGCGCAAGGCTCGCAAGGGGGTCAACCCCAAGACCCTCAAGGCGATCACCATCCCGAAGAAAGAAGTCATGTTTTTCAAGCCCGGGAAGGGGCTCAAGGACGCCGTTGCCAAGAAGTGAGACAATGCGCGGCCGGACACTCGCGGTGGGAGAATGTGCAAGAAGAGCCTAGTCAGTTCGAGTGAGACATTAAGGTATTGCCGTTTACATTATAGTGTTTCCACTTGCGTACCTTAAAGTACTGCCATTTCGCCCCACAGAGGACTGCATCAGTATTTGCGGTACTAGCGATATGTTCGTTCAAGAAGCGTTTGCACCTTGCCCCGCTCCCGCGTCTCTTGTCCGACCTCCTCCAATAACTACTATTCGTTGATGATGCTACACTAGTAATCAAGAGCAACGGCGTTATCGCTTGGATAGCTAGTGCCGAAGGAGGCGCTGCATTATGTACAGACTGTCGGATGAGCAGATTGAAAGGGTTACAGCTCTACTTAAAGAAGGGAAGCCTCTTCCTGAGGACTACAAGACTGCCCTCTTTGAAACCAAGAAAGAGTACGAACTCGTCTACGCTGACAAGGCGCGTGAAGAAGATATTCTAGCCGATACAATGGCCGTACCACTTCAAATGGTCAAGGCGTTTCAGTCCGGCAATACGGATGCTGATTGGACCAATATGCTCATTTTCGGGGATAACCTTCAGGTCCTGAAGAGTCTCCTCCAGATGAATCAGAACGGGAAGCTCAAGAACGCTGATGGAACTTCGGGAATCAGACTAATCTACATCGACCCGCCATTTGCCACGCAGCAGGACTTCAGGGGTAGTCAGGATCAGAAGGCATACCAAGACAAGATAACAGGGGCCAAGTTTCTCGAGTTCCTGAGGAAGAGACTTGTCATCCTACGAGAGTTGTTGAGTGATGATGGAAGCATCTACCTCCATTTGGACTACAAGAAAGCACATTATGTCAAACTGCTCATGGATGAGGTATTTGGAGAGGAGAGGTTCCGCAACGAGATCGTATGGTCGAATGAGAGTGTGTCGGGCTACAAGTCGCAAGCGCAGAAGTTCATCAGGGGCCACGAAGTGATCTTCTACTATGCTAAGTCGGACAGTCCCGTATTCAACAAGGAATTCCTGCAGCAATACTCAGAGGCAACGATTCGAAGATACGACAAGGTGGACAAGGAGGGACGCCGCTACAAATCGTACTTCGACAACGGCGAGGAACGACGGCAGTACCTTGATGGCTCGAAAGGCAAACCAATAGCCGACGTATGGACAGACATTCCCTCGTTCCAAACGACAAACGCTTCGCGCGAGCACGTGTATCCTACTCAGAAGCCAGATCCCCTACTGGAACGTATCGTCAAGGCATCCTCCAACCCTGGAGACCTTGTTCTAGACTGCTTTGCTGGCTCAGGAACGACTGCAGCAGTAGCAGAGAAGCTCGGCAGACGCTGGATTGGCGTTGATTGTGGAAAGCTGGCCATCTACACGATGCAGAAGCGACTTCTGCGCATCGCAGAGAGCAAGAGCTTGGATGATCCAAAGAAGAAGTACGGGAAGGCCTGTACTTCGTTTGCGCTCTACAACGCAGGACTGTACGACCTAAAGGCTCTCAAGGGGCTCCCATGGGAGCGATACCGTCAGTTCGCCCTCACTCTGTTTCAGTGCCGCGACGAACCACATACAATTGGCGGTCTTACGCTGGACGGTCACCTCGGCGAGGCAAGTGTTATGGTGTTCAACTACCAGAAACATGAGAACGCCATGGTAGACCGCACCTTCGTTGAGCAACTGCATACAGCGCTGGGAAAGAAGATAAGATCCCGCTTCTTCCTCATCGCGCCTGCTGGCTCTGTTGCTTTTCTCGAGGATTACATCGAGCTGGACGGGGTGAAATACTACATTCTCCGCATCCCGTACTCTATCATCGAGGAGATCCACAACCGTGGCTTCTCCAAGTTGAAGCAGCCCGTCAGTGAGTCAGATGTTAACGACACCGTGGACGCTGTTGGCTTCGACTTTGTGCAAACACCCACCGTCGACTGCACATACGCCATCGAGAAGGTCAAGGACCCAGATCTGCTGAACCAAGGAACAAAAGAGTGCGTCATCGGCATCAAGACGTTCGAAAGCAAGGTTATTTCGAAGAAGCCAATTACGCTTGCCAACCTGGAATCTCTGTCCATGGTCATGCTGGATTACGATTTCGACGGCGAAGTGTTCGATCTCGACGATGTCTTCTACGCAGAGGACCTCGAGAAGAATGGCTATGAAGTGCGATTCCCCGCAGACAAGATCGATAGGCAATGCGTCATTATCTACCTCGATATCTTCGGGAACGAGAAGCGCGAGATCAAGAGGCTGTCCGATTTCGCCAAGAGCAAGGGAAAATAGCTATGCAAGATCAGCAGACGTTTCGTAACGAGGATCTCGTACTCCGGGTTTCGCCAAGTTATGATCCGCAGGTGCTCAATCTATCCAAGTACGAGCCCTTCCTTGATGCGTTGTGTGGAACTCGGGAGTACCAGGCAGTTGCGATTCGTGAGACGATACGGTACTTCCTCGGCGGACAGTATCGTGATCTCAAGGATCTGGCTACGCAGAACTACCAGGAGAATCCGAAGCTACAAGAGAAATACGGATCTCTCGAGGCTTTCATCAAGACACTCCAGCTCCCGAACTGCTTGTCGTGCTCCATCGATCATGCAACTGGTACAGGCAAGAGTTATGTGATGTACGGTATCGCACGCATCCTTCTGGCAGAAGGAGTTGCCGACCAAGTTCTCGTTTTGTGCCCTTCGATTACGATCGAGGCAGGGCTCACCGAAAAGTTCCGTGCTCTCTCAAGCGATCGGATACTCAAAGATGTCCTGCCGGATAGTGCCAAAGTACTCAACCCCCGTATTGTCAATGCTACTGGAACAATTGAGAAAGGCGACATTTGCATCGAGAATATTCACGCAACGCGCATCAATACGAAATCTGCCATCGAGGATAGCCTTACTGGAAAGGGAAGCCGAACGCTGGTCCTCAATGACGAAGCGCACCATCTCATGAATGCCTCCGATGCTGAGCTTAAGCAGTGGAAGCAGTTCCTTCTCGACGAGAAGTATGGCTTCCGGTATGTCGTGAACGTCTCTGGGACTTGCTACATCGGCAACGAATACTTCGTGGATGTCGTCCATCGATACTCCCTGCGCGATGCCATCGAAGACCGCGTCGTCAAGACCATCAGCTATGTCCAGGAGGACACGCCTGGCGGAGAGGATGAGAAGTTCCAGAAGATTTACGCCAATCACACGGCCAACAAGACTACATATCGTATGGTGAAACCCATCACGATTCTGGTGACGAGAGACATCAGTGCCTGCAAGAGTCTTACCGAAAGACTCGTCGAGTTCCTTGCCAAGAAGGAGAAGACGACCAAGGGAAGCGCGGCTGAGAAAGTGCTGATCGTCACCTCTGCAGAAGAACACAAGAAGAACGTCCAGATTCTCCGGATGGTTGATAGCAAGGACAATCCGGTTGAATGGATCACGTCCGTCAGCATGCTCTCCGAAGGATGGGACGTCAAGAACGTCTTTCAGATCGTTCCTCACGAGGAGAGGGCGTTCAACTCCAAGCTCCTCATCGCCCAGGTGCTGGGCCGGGGGCTCCGCATTCCCAACAAATACAAGGGCGGCGCCCAACCGGTCGTTACCGTCTTCAACCATGAGAAGTGGTCCGGCAGCATTCGGCATCTCGTCGATGAGGTCATGGACATCGAGAAGAGAATCAACAGCTACCACGTTGACAAGAATGAGGACTACAGCTTTGAGCTAGACCAGATCAACTATGAGCGGGACATCGCCGAGACGGTCACGTACGCACAGGAACGTGAGTACAATCTCCTCGAGAACAAACCCATTACCTACTCGACGCAAAGTATCTCTGAAAACTCGAGCACGACCTATGTGATAGCAACGCCGGGTACAAAGGGAATCGAGTGGCAAGAGAAGCAACAAAACACGACAATTGAGCATGAAATGGTACCTGTTGAAGAAGTCGCCAATGACATCTTCAACAGACTCGTCGTCTTCGACCAGGACGCAAATACTAGCTACAGCGAGAAATGGACGCGGGATAAGTTGGTAGCGAAAATCTGCGAGTCACTTGCAGAAGTCGGCGACAAGTCCGGCATGGTAAGCAAGGAGAATCGTCTGAAGACGCTGCAGGCATTTGGCATTATTCAGAGAGAGAAGAGTACCTTCCCCCGTATCGTTCCGATCTCAACGAAACCGTTCAAGATTGCAACCAAAGACATGCCAAAGCACAGCGTCCCGTTCAGTGCACTTCGAAAGGATGGAGCAGTTTTCCTGGACGAGAATGCCTTAGTCCTCAGTACCCAGTCTGACGCGGAGCTGCTGCAACAGCTCTTGGACGATGACGACCTGCCAAAGAGGGTAATGAACAACGTCGACAATGCATACAACTTCAAGACCCCAGTAAATGTGGCACTCACTGACTACAGACCAGAGCAAAAATTCGTGAGCAAGCTGGTGGAGGAGAAGAACGCGAAAGCGCTTGATGCGTGGATCAAGTCTGTCGACGTCGGTTTCTATAGCATCCCGTATACCTGGAGAAAAGGAGAACACCCCAAACAGGGAAGCTTCAATCCAGACTTCTTCATTAAGGTAGGCGACGACATTCTTTGCGTAGAGATCAAGGTTGACAATGATACCAGTGATGAGAACAAAGCAAAACTGTTAGCTGCAAGACTACACTTCAAGACGCTCAACGACCTTCTGGCAGGGACGACATACTATTTCAAGTTTCTGTCGCCCGTCAGCTACGAGTTGTTTTTCAAAGCGTTGCGCGAGAAAACCTATGGCACTTTCAAGTCCAAACTTGAAGCCGACCTCGAAGGCTAGAGAAGCGAGGACGCTCTGGAACTCATTGATGGGTTGATTGGAGACATTGTCCAAGCCATCCCAGACTCCGCTGTGTGCGTCGAGCTGTCCATAGAACGAGGGCAGCGCTTGGTATTCTCGCTCGAATTAACCCGTTACCTGCAACACAAGACGGTGGACATGCGAAATGACACACGACCAGGCAAGAAGACCTCGGTCTCGTGTCACTGCGACGACTGGGCTAGAATGCCCGCGAGCTCTCTGATGCCTCTTGTCCTAAAGGGCCTGTATGGCATCTGAGCACATAGTGCTTGCAAACGGATGTCTGTAGTAACAAGAATGTCGGCTTGGGATGCGGCTACACAGTACCTTGCATCGTAGGTGTCGTTCTTCTGCCACTTCTGCCCGTTCACATAGTTTCCGGCGATTTTCGCAAGAAAGTACCCGGCGGCACTCGTGGCGTGGGGTAAGAGTGGGAGATCGTCTGCAGTGACAACTCTCTTGTATCCAAGGTCCTCCAGCATAACCGAGACCCAGCGTGCGAAATCGTCCCGGGATATCGAGCGTATCCATTTGCCTAGAGCAGGAAGGTCGATTCCATCGCCATGCTCTGTAAGGCGCTGTGTCTCCGCAGGATCAGCATCACTATTCCCCAGGGATGCCTCGAACGCACGAGTAACCCCTTGACGAGTCGCATCTGTGGCTTTCAGCGCAGCTCGTTGCCCAGCAGCTTTCTCCTCGTAGATCAGCTCTCTGATGACCCGTTCAGATCCATCCTCCGAGTTGAGCGTGATTCCTCCTGCGTCGCATACTGCGAGAGACTGCTCATAGACCATTTCTTCCTCGTCACGTGCCATGAACCGGTCTGTGTCCGAGGGGGCGTGTCCGTTGAGACCTTCCCATTCGAAAAGATCCCAAGCATACTTTAGCATATGTCCACCAGAAACCACTCGGAGAAATGCTAGCTTCTTTCGCGCAGCTGCGTGGTCCGTCCCACTCCCTGCAACTGTCTCAGCAACGAGTGACGGCGAAGTCCAGACCGCTATCTGCTGTTTGAGAACAGCAACCCGAATGCCGTCCGCGAGGTGTCCGCTTGGATTGCGGACGAGGATGTCGTTCAGAGCGCAGTTGTCGAGGACAATGACTTGCCGGACACTATCGAGGTGTAGCGTCACCTTCCCCCCTCAATGGATCTCTTGAACGTTGCTCCCAGTTCTCCCGTCGTCGGCTCATAGCCCAGCCGTCCAAACACATCTTTCGGCTCTTCGCCGCGCCGTAGCTTTGACGAAACAATCACTGGCTGAGGTCAAGGAGTCACTATTCTAGCCACAGGGATGATTGAGAAGGCGCGGTCCTCATGGCCGCTGCGGGCTCGGTTGTCTGGGTTGCCTGCCTCGGTCTGACGAGAGAGGACGGTCAGCGTCGCGTGCGCGCTGCTGAGCTGCGACCCGAGCTCCTCCCAGAGCTGCTTGAGCACGTCATAGTACGACTCTTCGCGCGCGTCGCCGCGGTGATACTGCTGCGCGACCGCCCCCAGATACCTTTCCACCGATGCCCTGAACGTCATGACTCCTCCGTGAAGTTTGCTGGTGTTTCTATGTAAAGCATTGTAGTCTCAAATGCAACAAGATGGACTCCTGCCTGCGCGGACTGACGAACTTGGCTGTGTTCTGTCGTTCACCCGAAGCCGGGAATCCTTGTCCATGAGACACCGACAGCATTTCCAGCGACAATGGACGCGGCGAACGACCACAACGCTGTTGGTATATGTTACACCCTATTGACACAATACATTACATATCCATAATGCAAAGGGAAGGACTGAGAGGAGGATTTACCATGGACAACGCCAGCGATTTCGACGGGCTCCTCAGCAAACGAATCCGGTCGATACGGGAACAGCTGGGATACAGCCAGCAACGGCTTGCAGAACTACTAGGTATCTCAAGAGTGACGGTGTCACAGATGGAAGCCGGAAAACGAAAGCTTTCGGCAAGTGATCTCAAGAAACTGTCGGATATTCTGGAGACTCCTGCAGATTATCTGCTGAACCCAGACAAGGAGCCAGAGGTGGTTATCCAGGGAGTGAGGGAGAACGAGGAACCCGTTCAGTCGATGCGTGTAAGTGTCCCGCAGGAGAAGGTGGACAAGTTCAAGGAAGTCCTGCTCTACATCTTGAACAGGGTCGGTGCCAAACCCAATGTTGGTCGGACTGTTGTCTACAAGCTCCTGTACTTCATGGATTTCGACTACTACGAGCAGTACGAGGAACAACTCATCGGGGCTCGGTATCAGAAGAACCAGTATGGCCCGACACCGATGGAGTTCACCAAGATCGTACAGAGGATGGAACAGGACGGAGACCTGACCGAGGTCAAGAACAAGTACTTTGAGCGATTCCAGACCAAGTACTTGGCCCGCAGAGCGCCAGACCTCTCAGTCCTGTCGGGACAAGAGCTTCAAGTCATCGAGGATGTGCTTTGCCGGTTGTCCGACAAGAATGGCACGGAGATCAGCGCATACTCCCATGGAGATGTCCCGTGGCTTGCAACAGAAGATGGTCAAGTCATCGACTACGACTTGGCGTTCTATCGCACACCGCCGTATTCTCGGCGGCAGTACACTGAAGATGTTTAAGGCTACACCACACACGCCGGAGTTCGAAGGCGACCTGAAGCATCTCAAGAAACGCTACCCGAGCCTTGATGAAGACCTTGCAGTCCTCACCAAGGCTCTTCACGTTTGGTTGTGTGTTTTAGGCAGGGCCGGTCAGTCATATGATGACGGCTACGTCATCATGAGTAACTACGGGGCCAATGGCTGTCACCTCTACAAGGTCAAGCACTTGGCGTGCGCAGCCATCCCCGGCAAAGGCAGTCGGACCGGACTGCGCGTCATTTGCGCCTACTGGCCAGAGAGCGACACCCTGGAGTTCATACAACTCTACTTCAAAGCTGACAGTGATCTGGAGAATCAGAGCCGCGTCAGAAACTACGTGAAGACAGTACAGCGATAGAAGGGCCTGGTGTCGTGGTTATTATCGTCCGCGATAATATGGAGCGCAAATTGGTGCCTCATTATCGGATATGGGCACTTTTCAATATTAGCGGGGAGCCCCTCTCAAGGATTCGTCCGGCCATTGACATCCTGTTGGAATGCTGCATACTCGGTGTGGATTGATGCGTTTTCACTCCACTTGGCTCTGACTGGAGTAATATATGAACAAGAGAGACACAGACAAGCAGATAAAGAAAGCATGTCTTGCTGGACATGGGTATGTTCATGGGTCCACGTTGAGTAAGTATCATGTTCAAGCGCGTACGTTGAGAACTCTAGTCGCCGAAGGCACAGCGCACAAGGTGAAACCCGGACTCTATAGACTCGCATCTTTTGGCAAAACCGCGGGAGCGTGGGGGGACTTCGTCGACGTGTGCACGGCCATGCCGTCGGCCGTCATCTGTCTATACTCCGCCCTCAGCTACTACGACCTCACGACATTCAACCCGCCGCGTGTCGCGATTGCATTGCCTCGCAACATGACGCCCGCACGCATGTCATTTCCGCCAGTCAAAGCCTTTCGTTTCTCGGAGCGGTTCTATTCACCCGGTATCGAGCGTGTGAGGGCGGGCGCGGGACGCTTCCGGATCTATTCACCTGAGAAGACGGTCTGCGACTGCTTCAGACTTCGCCGGTCCCTGGGTGCGGACGTTGCGCTCGAGGCGCTCAAGACGTATGTTCACTCTAGAAGGTTTGATTCTGCCAGACTCCATGAGATGGCTGCCGTCTGCAGGGTGACCTCGGTCATCCAGCCTTACCTCCGAGCTCTCCTGGCGGAATAGCGGCGTGCGGAGATCTCTGCTCAACATCCCGGAATCCATCCGGAGCAGGCTTCTGAACATCGCACACTCTCATGGAGAAAACTACAATGCTCTTCTGAGACGTTACTTTCAGGAGCGTCTCCTGTTCAGGATAGCACGGTCGGAGCTCGGCGAGCGTCTGTACCTCAAGGGGGGCTTACTCCTGGTTGCCTATGGACTGCCGGCACCGAGAGCTACCGTTGACATTGATTTCCTGGGACATGAACTTGCCAACCGACCCGATGAGATAAGGACAGCATTCGCTCGAGCGGCAGCTCTGCCTTTCCCCGAAGACGGAGTCCTGTTCGACGGAGACAGTATCAGTAGTAACCCGATCGGGGCGGATGCCGAGTATCTTGGGGTCAGGCTTAAGGTCGTGGGGCATCTTGGTGTTGCACGTCTGCTTGTTTCAGTAGACGTCGCCTTTGGTAGTCCCTTCCAGACCGACGAGCTGATCGATTACCCCGTCCTGCTTGGTGACATTCCGGCGCCTCGCGTGCGCGCCTACTCCCTGGACTATGCGGTCTCCGAGAAATTCGAGGCCATGGTGCATCTCGGGTTGGATGATTCTCGACACAAAGATTTCTACGATGTGTGGTACATCGCACAGCACAGGAATTTCTTGATGGCCCCCCTTCAGTCCGCTGTGAAGTCTACATTCGGATACCGTGGCACGCCTCTGTCTCGCCGAGTGACTGTCTTCCATGATGCCTTCTCGTCTTCGATTGATCGCCAGCATGCATGGCAAGCCTGGCTCGCTCGCACCGGCCTTGTTGCCCCGAAGGATTTCGCCGATGTCATGCATACCGTTATCGAGTTTCTTGAACCTGTTTGTGAGGAACACGCTGAAGACAAGCACTGGGACGCAGTATCTCAAACGTGGATCTCCGAGCCCACCAACGACAGTACCGGCCTTGCCCCGTAGCTGCCACGGCCCGTCACTATCCATTAGAATTATTCTACTAGAATAGTGCCAAACGATGGCGATGTGCTGCGGATAGGATGGGCTCCCGCCTGCGCGGCAGAACGCCACTCCCATAACACTGACATGCTCGTGGGAAGCGCCCCTCGCATGGGAAGAAAGTGCTCGGGGGAGTGACGGATCAGTCGCCTGCGCAGGCATGACGAATCAGCAAACTGGCACCAGTCCGCCACTTGACTATACTGGGCACAGGAGGCGGCTATGTTTGAACCAAGATTCACGATCAACAATGCAGTTGTTGCAGGTCTGACACGCATCGAACGCGCCGTCGGTTCTATGTCGGCTGCACGGCTCTCGGACGACTGGATTCGCGACATGCAGGCAAACGCCCTGACTCTGGAAGCACACCATACGACGCATATTGAGGGCACACAGCTGACGCTTGAGCAGGCCACGCAGCTGCTGGCCGGACAGACGATACCAGAGGCCAACCCAGACGATGTGCGCGAACTGCTCAACTACCGGACCGCATATGAGTTGGTTGCTGGATGTATTGGCAGCGTCGAGCCTATGAGCGAGGCGCTGATCCGCGAGATCCACAAACGGTTAGTCACCGACGTGCGTGGGGACTCGGCGACACCCGGCCAGTATCGACTGGGACAGAATCTGATCGTCGATTCGGTGACCAGGGAAACGGTGTACACTCCTCCGCCTGCTCATGAAGTCGAACCGTTAATGACCGATCTCGTGGCATGGCTCAACGCAGACACAGGAATCAACACGGTCCTGGTGAGTGGCATAGCACAATTTCAGCTGGTGCACATCCATCCTTTCATCGATGGCAATGGCCGTACGGCTCGGTTGCTGGCTATGCTGGTGATGTACCGTGGCAACCACGACTTCAAGCGCCTGTTCACCATGAGCGAATTCTATGACCGGGATCGCTCGGCATACTATGCGGCCCTGCAACGTGTGCGTGAACACGACATGGATATGACCGGCTGGCTCGAATATTACGTGGGTGGTCTGGCCACACAGATGCAGGAAGTACAGAGCAAGGGTGAACAAGTCATCAAGACTGGCGTCCTGCAGATCAGAGCGGGAGCTGTGGGGTTCTCGGGGACTGCTCTGAGCGTGTTTTCGGCCATCCTCAGGGAGGGAATCAACACGCCGTCGGCCCTCACAGTCAAGCTTCATATCAGTCACAGCACCCTGCAACGACATCTGAGAAGCCTCATTGGGGCTGGTCTCATACGAGCCGTGCAGTCGGGCACTCACGACCCCACGGCTCACTACGAATCCAACATCTAGGTACTGCGTCACCTTACTGCGTCACCACACCCGAGGGGAACAATGAGTAGCCCAACAAGCAAGCCTCGGGAAGGCCAGGGCACATGAGAATCGCCCTCTATGAGTGACCGTCTGGACATGCGGGCGTTGCTTGAGACAGCAGCAATGACGCTACGTGCAGAACACGGGAGCTGACCCGCTGGCAAGGGGAGGGTCCTCGATGGAACAACTGAAGCAGGTGGCATTACTGGTTATTGACGTACAACAGGAGCTGTTTGAGAAGTCGACGCCCATCTACCAGGCAGATCAGCTCCTGAGCAATATCAACCTGCTGGTCGACCGCGCACATGCAGCGGGTGTGCCTGTCTTCTTCGTCCAGCACTCCAGTTGGAAGACCCTGGTGGAGGGCAGCGATGGGTGGCGACTGCATCCAGCGTTGCAGCCGCTGACCACGGACCACTTCGTCCAGAAACATCACAGCAACGCGTTTCAGGAAACAACACTCAAAGGTGACCTGGATGCCTTGCACGTATGCCGCGTCGTGGTGGCGGGCCTCTTGACCCACAACTGTGTCCAGGTCACCTGCAACGGGGCGCACGAGCTGGGGTATGACGTCGTGCTGGTGAAGGACGCCCACAGCAACTACAGTTTGAAGGCTCATGACGACATTGACGAGTGGAACGAGAAGTTGAGCCACGGCATCGTCCAACTTCAGTCTACAGCCGAGGTCGACTTTGGGGTGCCCAGCACGAAGTGACTGCCAGGGCACGACCCGGAAACGAGCTTGACCCGCGTTCCTGCCTTCATGATTCTGGTGTATCCTGAGAGTGGACAACCGCGGCACATCCCCGGGAATACCACGCAAGGAGGCAATCATGCCAAAACCGACCAACAAGCAGGAACTGCTGGGTGAAGCTCAGAAGGAGTACGAAGCGCTGATGAAGCAGATCGCCGACTTCACGCCGGAGAAGATGGTCCGGCCGGGCGCCATCGGCGTCTGGTCCGCCAAGGATATCCTGGCACATCTGCTGGAGTGGCAGAGGATGTTCGTTGGCTGGTACGAAGCGGGGCTGCGCGGCCAGATGCCGGCCACACCCGCGCAGGGGTACAAGTGGAGCGAGCTGCCCGCGCTGAACCAAGACATCTACGAGAGGTACAAGGATGCGAAGCTGGCAGCCGTCAGGAGCCAGCTGGAGGCATCACACAGGCACATGCTGGACCTGGCAGGGTCGCTGGCAGAGGAAGAACTGTTCACGCCGGGACGCCACACGTGGACGGGCGTCAGCACGCTGGCTTCCTACGTCAACTCATGCAGCGGCGCTCACTACCGCTGGGCACGGACCGGCATCCGCAGGGGGACCAAGCAGTGGTCTGACACGACGCCCGCTGCGAAACCGGCGGAGACTCCGCCTACGGTCGTGCACGCACGCGTTATGGGGGGCAAGCCCGCCCTGCTCATTATCGACGTCCAGAGAGAGCTGTTCGCAAAGGCTCTGCCGATCTACGACGAGGACCGGCTGCTGGCAAACATCCGTCTGCTGGCGGACAAGGCGCACGCGGCCAAGGTCCCGGTGTTCTGGGTCCAGCACTCCACCGACAAGACGCTGGTGGAGGGGACGGATGGATGGAAGCTGCACCGGGCATTCATCCCACTGAAGTCGGACAACTTCATCCGCAAGCACCACGGCAACACCTTCGAAGACACGCCCCTCAAGGCAGAGCTGGACGCCCTGCACGTGCGTACGGTCGTCGTCGCGGGCCTCGTGACCCACGGGTGTGTCCAGGCCACCTGCAACGGTGCGCATGAGCTGGGGTACGACGTCATATTGGTGAAGGACGCCCACAGCAACTACAACGTGAAGGCGCGCGACGTCATCAACGAGTGGAACACGACCCTGAGTCATGGCGGTATCGTCCGGCTCGAGTCGACGGCGGAGGTGGACTTTGAAACGCCCGACGTCAAGTGAGGACAACCTGAAGCGCACGACCAGCATTCCGGCGTCCATGATGACACCCTGCGGCATGGACTGCGGGATCTGTGCCGCTCTCCTGCGCGACAGGAACCGCTGTGCCGGGTGTCTCTCCCAAGAGGGACCACAGCAGAAACACTGCATGGTCTGCAGTATCAAGCTGTGTGCCGAGAGAACCGAGGGCGCCACCTTCTGTTTCAACTGCACGAAGTACCCTTGCCGAAGACTGCGACAACTGGACCTGCGCTATCGGACCAAGTACGGCATGAGCATGATCGAGAACCTGGACCGCATCCGTGAGCTGGGACTGGACCGATTCATGGCAATCGAGAACACCCGCTGGGTCTGCCCGTCGTGCGGCAGTCCCATCTGCGTCCATGATCGGCGCTGCTACACGTGTGGCGCCCAATGGGAGCGGGGCGCCGGAGCGTGCACGCCACATCGTGCGAATACCGCCCGGAAGATGGTCTCACCAGAACCGGGAACTTCCCGAGCACCAAGTCGTCCCGGCAGTGAACGCGACACGCGACTTGCCGAATGAAGGCAGGCGCACATTCTGACGTTGAGTACAGGAGGTATGCCATGAACAAGAGATTTGCGTTTGTTGCACTGCAGTCCATCGCTATCGTGGCCATTGCGGCTGTCATCGCCTTTTCACCCGCCCTTGCGGCAAGGCAGTCCGTCAAGGCTGAAACATCGCTGACCATTCCGACACCGACCGTCAGCGTGCTTGGCACCGGCAAGGTCACAGTCAAGCCAACCATCGCACGCATCAACTTCGGCGTCTTCACCCACAACGACACGGCAAATGGCGCCCAGACCGCGAACGACGCTATCGTGGCCAAGATCACTGCTGCCCTCAAGGCCGCAGGCATCAGCGAAGAGGACATCCAGACCACCGGATACAGCCTTCAGCCCCGATGGGTATGGGACAGAACCAATGAGAAGAACATTCAGGACGGCTACGACATGAACCACAATATGATGGTCACCGTTCATGTGATCAAGGATGCCGGCAAGACCGTCAGTCTCATCGCTGACAACGGTGCCAACACGGTTAACGGCATCTCCTTCGACGTCGACGATGCGACACTCGAGCAGACCAAGCTCACCGCCCTCAACCTCGCCATGACCAGTGCCCGCAAGAGAGCAGACGTCGTCGCCAAGGCAGCCGGAAAGACCATCCTGTCGGTCCAGACGGTCGTCGTGAATGAGAACTCCTATGCACCGTACCCGATGTACAACAAGGCAGCCGACATGGCCATCGGTTCAGGCAGTGCACCAGCCCCTGTGGAAGCCGGGACAGTGGACGTCCTGATCAGCGTCAGCGTCACCTACGTGTTCTAGAATCAACAGGATTTTGTCCCAACGAACCCCCGCCTCGAGGCGGGGGTTTTGCGTTGCACGGGAAGGATGGATGCGACCCGCCGGGGCGCGAGACTTCACCGACAACGGGAACTTCCCGGGCACCCTTTCCGTCCTATCAGTGAACATGAACCGCGACTTGCCGAACGAGGGCAGGCACACATCCTACTTGTGCAGTACAGGAGGTATACCATGAAGAAGAGATTTGCATTTGTTGCACTGCAGTCCATCGCGATCGTGGCCATTGCGGCCGTCATCGCATTCTCGCCGGCCATTGCCGCAAGACAGTCGGTCAAGGCTGACACGACGATCACCGTTCCAACACCATCGGTCAGCGTGACCGGCACTGGCAAGATCACGGTCAAGCCGACCATCGCGCGCATCAACTTTGGCGTCTTCACCAGCAAAGAGACATCCAGCGCCGCGCAGATTGAGAACGACGCCATCATGGCCAAGATCACCGCTGCCCTCAAGGCCGCTGGCATCAAGGATGAAGACATCCAGACCACGGGATACAGCCTTCAGCCCAGGTACGAGTGGAACAAGGAAACCGAGAAGTCTGTCCTTGTCGGCTACGACATGAACCACACCATGATGGTCGTCGTTCACGCCATCAAGGACGCAGGCAAGATCGTCAGCCTCATCGCCGACAACGGCGCCAACGTGGTCAACGGCATCTCCTTCGATGTCGACGATGCAACGCTCGAACAGACAAGGCTCGCCGCCCTCGACCTCGCCATGACCAGTGCCCGCAAGAGAGCAGACGTTGTCGCCAAGGCAGCCGGAAAGACCATCCTGTCCGTCCAGACAGTCAACGTGAATGAGAATACCTATTCTCCGAACGCGATCTACAGGAGCGACATGGGCATAGCCAAGGAAAGCGCGCCAGCCCCGGTCGAAGCCGGGACCATGGACATCCTGATCAGCGTCAGTGTGATCTTTCTGTTCTAGAGCCTCCAGCAGACCGTCCTGAAGGAAACCCCCGCCTCGCGCGGGGGTTTCTGCTGTGAACCTGTCCGCTGGACATGCACATGACCCCCAACAAGACACGCGATGCATTCTGCGGTTCAGGGTTTCTTGTCTTGCACAGAACCCTTGACGATATAGACTGTGCAGGAGAAGGAGCGACCAGGAGGCAGGAGATGGCGACATGGCTGTTTCGGGGAAACCCGAAGGACTTCGACCTCAACGCGTACTTGCAGGTGCACCGCGACATCCGGTGGTACGTCCACCAGCAACTGCTGATTCCCGAGATGCACCTGGGCGACCCCGTCTACATCTGGCGATCGGATGGCGGTTCCCCCGGAACGGGAGGAATCGTGGCCCATGGAATCTTGTCCGGCCCGGCGGTCGTGCGCCCCGACAGCAGCTTCGTCACCTGGCTGCGCAAGAAGCCCGACATCTCTATCCCAACGGTCCTCATCAGGCTCGACGACGTCCGCCTGACGCCCCGCTCCGGTTGCCTGCTCAGGTCCGAGATCCTGCAGGACGCTATCCTGCGGAACCTGCACGTCATCGGCATGCCCAGCGTGACCAACTACAAGCTGACAGCGGTCGAAGACGCGCGCCTGACCCAGGTATGGGAGGGGCGGAGGTTGCGCGACCTGTAGCGACGCTCGGCGGGTCAGTCTTTCAACCGTGATGACAGGAGGTCGGATACTCTCTTGATGAACGAGGGCGATGACGTACAGTACTGTCAGGCACGAACATGGGAGGTACGATATGCCGACTTGGCTGTTTCAGGGGAGTCCCAAGGACTTTCCCACCTTCGATGACTATCTTCGCACCTACACCGAGATTTCGTGGCATGTGCGGCAGAAGCGCGCCGCGGAAGAGATCTACCCGGACGATGAAGTGTACATCTGGCGCCTGGACGGCAACCGGCCGGGAACGGGCGGTATCGTCGCGCACGGTATTCTCATGACGGAGGCTCGGGTTATCCCAGACGAGAGCAAGAAACGGTGGGTGAGTCGTCAGCCGGGCCCAACGGTCCCTTCGGTCGACATCACGCTCGACGATGTCCGTCTGACCCCTGAGGAAGGATGTCTGACACGAGCGGTCCTGTTGCAGGATGCAGTGCTGTGGAACATGCACGTCGTCCAGTCGCCGCACCTCACCAACTACAAGCTGACCGCCGAAGAAGAGGAACGGATCGCCACGCTCTGGCGCGCTGCGAAGCGGTAGAGAAGACCCGGGCCCACTGCTGGTCGGGACAGTCTGGACTTCTAGCGAGGCTTCCGGCTATCGGTTTCCCTGTCGACGACGGAGACCCTGCCCGTCCACCTGTTGACGACGCACTCACGTCCATCCACGTTTGGGACCCGCTCATATCCACGGCGGTTGGCCAGGGCGACCGATGCGAGCCCGACGAGTGTGCCGATTGCCAGTATCAAGGGCTTTCCCATGTTCATCATGCAACCATCCTCCAGCGTACCGCCTATGCGGGACCGTGTGGTCCTCACCTATCAAGACGTAATGCGTGCTCTTCTGGTTCCCGGCCGGACCCCATGGACAACGTCCGTGAGTCACACCCAGTCACTTGGCATACGTCGACGGCATGTTCTGGTTACATCGCCTCCCCGATCCCCCCACTCCCAGCGCCTCATCCGCAGGTTTCGTCGCACACAAGCCCCGCCGAGGATGACGGGGCTTGTGTCGTTCGGTTCTATCGCATGCGTCCGGGAGGCATCACTGTCCCGGCTGTTGACCCTGTACTATGCTTCCGGTCGTGACCAGGATGTGGTCCTCGTCTGTAGGAACTTGACGAGCTTCGCCACGAAGTGAGTAGCCTGACCCAGTCTGGCTGGGTCGATGACGTCTTCCGTGTCATGTGCGCCGTGAAGGATGTGAGGGTATCCAGAGGTTGTGAGCGGAATACTGGGGACACCGCGCCAGGTGAACCCTGAGTGGTCGCTTTCGACCCAGGGGTCAATGGCGACTACTCCTGGAAATGTCGCCATCGCCTTCAGGACACTTGCCTCCAGCGCAGGCGAACCGGCCATCGTTACGACGCCCGTGGCCCCAACCCATGACCCGACGGCGTCCACGTTGATGACGGCGACGATGTCGTCAACCTGCTTGACGTGCTGGAAGTACGCGGTGACGTCGATCCCCGCTGCTTCTTCACCGCTGAAGAAGACGAATTCCAGGTTGCACGCAGGCGTGGTGTCCTGCAGCGACTGGGCCAGTCCCAGCAGGACAGCGGTTCCGGAAGCGTTGTCAAGAGCTCCCGGACTACCGAACCTGGTGTCAAAATGGGCGCATAGGACGAGGCGGCGAGTCCCGTTTCTTCCGGGCAGCGTTCCGACGATGTTGGCTGCCGTGGACGGCGAGCGTGTTGATGCGATAGCCAGGTGCAGTGGTACATCTGCATGCTGGAGAAGGCGACGGCCGGTGTCACAGTCGACCGTCACGGAGGGGACCGCAAACTCCCAGTCGCAGATGACCGGCACGGGGTCATGGTGAGTCGGACTGATCGCGATGACAGCCAGAGGCCTCTTGTCCAGTAGCGCTGAGGCGACAGGATCGGGTTCGCTGAGGTAGATGGCGTACGGTGGATCAAGTTCCTCCCGCCGTGTAAGGTTCCCGTGGATGATGCAGATGCGACCAGTACAATCAACACTGTCGAGTTCGGCGGGTGTTGCAGCGACGACCGCGGGTGCGGTAAGGTCGCAGGGTGGCGTATACGGGTTGGCGCGAACGTCAACCAGCGAGCCGCCCTGCTCAAGGGACGCGCTCTGAAGAGCCCAGTCGGGGCACGCGTACTCCTGTGCGTTGACCGCAAATCCACTGGATGTGAGCACGCTCTTGATGTATACCCCTGCGGAGCTGTTCGAAGCAGAGCCGACGGGGCGTGGACCAATCTCACCTGCAAGATGATGCAGATGCTGGAGCACAGCAATGTCGAGGTCAGTCATCTGGTAATCCTCCTCTGGTGCAGAATGTGGCCTGCGCAGACCTACTACTATTCTACAGCCCTGGAGTCCTAGTGGAGGGTTACGGCTTGATTGACAGCATCCTCGTCAGCATCTGAACTAGTGTTGTTGCCCGTACTTCCTGCTCGCCCAGGAAGGTCAGCCACCGGTCTGCCGCCGTCAGCGCGTCCTCGTCCGGGCGTGGAGTGTCAAGCACGTGACGCACGTCGATCGACTCGCCACTGTCGAGTCGCAGGACCATGCGCAGGACGGCCATGGAGCTGTACCCGGAACGCAGAAGCAGGCGGATGACCCGAAGACGTTCCACCTCGACCGTCCCATAGATACGGTATCCCCGCTTGTCTCGAGGAACGCGGAGCAACCCATCGCGCTCCCAACCGCGCAGAGAGTCCGGGCTCAGCCCAATCTCACGGGCAACACTGCCGATGTATCGGGGTGGTTCCACCGCCGGGATGTCGGCACGGTGTGCCCATCGTTGCAGAAGGACGACTACATCCTCGGCCTGCTTCCGCTCAGCCCGCACCAGCTCCAGGTGCTGCCGTGCCTGGCACAGCGCGGTGGGCAGGTCACCTGAGGCAGCCCGGCGAACCAGCGCGATGGCCGAGTCGCGTACGTCACGCCCTGGCCATCCTCCGTGCAGGGCAGTCCGGGCAAGGAGCATCTGGTCAACGTCCTTCTGCATGAACAACCGGTATCCGCCCGCGCTGCGAGGCAGAGGGCGCAGAAAACCCCACTGTTCGTAGAGGCGGACCGTGTTGGGATGCATCCCCGCAATGAGTGCGACCTGGGCGGTCGTGAAGTACGGGGAATGTGGACGTGAGACCCGGTTGCGTTGCACAGTGCGTTTTGCCATCCGCCTCCTGGTGCCCACTCAGCATCTCCCTGCCGCGCAATGTAGTGCCCAGACAGCAGCAGCCTATACTATAGTATCTGATTTGTTGATTGGGGACGACTCCTACCAGACACACGTGGACCGACGCCAGTGAGGTGAGACGATGGATCAGCATCAGGCATCTATACAGAGTGGCACGACACCGCGACCTACAGAGGTCCGGCTGAGACCCCCGGCATCGCCGCTGCAAGGAAGGCCCGCACTGTTCGACCCGACCCAGATCGCCGGCGCCGCTGCCTACGCCATCCTGCTGTACCTTGGCATCCTCTACGGACTCACATTGGTGCCCGGGCCCTCCGGGATGGCTCCTCGCGTCCAGAGCACGGTCGCACTCATCGGCAGTCTGTTGCTGACGGGCATCGTATTTGGCGTGATGGCCGTCCTGCGTGAACGTCTGGCGCATCGCCCGCCCGGGGCCGCTCCCGAACAGATCATCAGGCTGGATGACGCCCTCCGGTGGCTGGTTCCTGCCGACCTCATGCTGTCCTATACGGGCCCCATGACCATGTTTCGGCTCAACCTGCTGGACCTGATGACCATCGCTGACGGCGGACAGCAAAGGGTTCCCGCAGCTGCGTACGCGGCATGGCCAACTCCGCTCGACCACTTGGCGGCAGCCGTGTTCACCGCTTACTATGGCATCTCAAGTCCCGACGTCGACCCGTTCGTGTCCCAGGATGTCACGGAATTGGGACGGTACCTCGCCGAGCGCCACCAGGACTGACCGTACAGATTCTTCAGAGTATCGGACCGCGTGACGAGAAATCCACAACGTGCTAGAATAGGAGAGCAGAATCGCTACTGTGCCAACGGACCGATGTGGCAAGGGGGATGACACCTATGGAACTCAACAAGGAACGAGGACCAATCTACTCGAGATATGACCGCGACCTGTCAGCCGACTATAGTGCGGTCATTGACTATGCCGCACCACCGCGAACCCGGGAAGAGATCGAGTTCATGATGGCGCACAAGATCACGCCGGCCGAGGCAGAGCCGGGCGACATACGGACCGGCACGGCCAACAGATATCAGCAAGCTGAAATGCCGCTTCCTGCCTTCCTGCAGTCATTGTCGAACTCGATGGCTCAGCGCACGTCCCGCCAGGCCGGGAACCTCCAGAACCGGAGTGGACGCAAGAACCAGGCGCAGAGCAAGGGCGCCATGGTGGGCGTTATCATCTGGGTCATCTTCATCATCATCTCAATGCTGATGACCTTCTTCGCGAAATAGAAGCGGACCCCGGGACACTCCCATGCTGCTCTCCTGGCTGCTCTCCGATACTTGGCTGATGGCTGTGCCCGCACGCGTTGCAGACACCCTGCTCATGGCGGTCACGCTCTGGCTCGCGTCACGGTGGTGCTGTAGCAAGCAGCAGGTCTTTGGCAAAGCTCTGCTTGTCTCCAGTCTGAACGGTGCCCTCGGCATCGGACTGTATGCGCTGTTCGTGTGGGTGCGCGATACGGGCGCACTGCCCTGGCGTGGTCCTCTGTGGCTCGTCGAGATGTTCCTCCTCGCTCAGACAGCGCTGTTCGCCGTCCTCATCCTCGTCGCCTACCGACGTGATCGGTTGCGTTCCCTCAACGTGGCTCTCGTCGCTCTCACCCTGACGGGCATCATCGAGGCAGGCTTCATCCTGCTTCTGTCCGTCCTGGCACCTCACACCTCAGGCTTGCAGCGCTGACAGTATTCGTTTGCCGACTTCCGGGACGAAGAGGGCCCGTGAAACCGGCGCCCAGACGGTCCTGCTGAACAACGACATGGGAGGCATGGGATGAACACGGAAACGCTCGCCAATTCTTCCACGGACCGCGACAAACCCAACATGGCCGTCAAGACGAGGTGGACTGTCCCCCTGGCCGGCTTTCTGCTTGGCCTCATGGGTGGGCTTTCCTACACATGGGGCGTCTACGTAGGTCCGTTGGCTGACCGGTTTCGCTGGACCACCGCTGCGGCGATGCTCCCGTTCACGGTCTTCATGGTCGTCTTCGCTATCGCCATGGTCCCCGCCGGCAGACTCCAAGACAGACTGGGGCCTCGACGGATCGCCAGTGCCGGAGCCCTGCTCTTCTTCGCCGCGTATGGTCTCGCGGCACTCGTTGGGCGCTTCCCCTTTGTCTGGTGGCTGACCACAAGTTACGGGGTCCTGGGCGGGATCGCCTGCGGGCTGACCTACGCCTGCGTTGCCCCTCCTGTACGCAAGTGGTTCCCCGATCGCCCTGCCTTCGCAGTTTCCACAAGTGTCATGGGGTTTGGTTTGGCCGCCCTGGTGTTCGCTCCGTTCAAGGCAGCCGTCCTCATCCCCCGTTTCGGCGTCGAAGGCACGCTCCTGATGGACGCTCTCATGACCGGCACTATCTCACTCGCTGCTGCAAGCATGCTGCGGAATCCTCCAGTTGGGTATGCAGTTCCGGTCACCAGGTCCACCGTGGCTTTCCAAGCTCCTCGTGACCTTGCTCCGCGTGACATGACGCGCAGTCCCATCTTCTGGCTGCTGTGGACCGCGCTTGCCCTGGTCGTGGCGGGCGGACTGACGAGCGTGGGGCTCATCCCTTCGTATGGCAAGCTGGTCTTGCAGTTGACACCTGCCAGCGCCGCCATCGCAACATCCGTGTTCGCAGGGTTCAACGGGTTCGGAAGGCCTCTCGCTGGCTATCTCGGCGATCGGTTTGGCAGTGTTCGAGTCATGATCGTGACGTGCGTCATACAGGCGATCACCTTCCTCCTGTTCACAACACTAGCCGTCGATCGCGGAACACTCTACATGACCTCGGCCTTCCTCGGTTGGGGCTTCGCTGCTACGCTGGCGCTGTTCCCGACCATGACATCCAACTCCTTTGGCACTCGACATCTCGGTGTGAACTATGGACTCGTATTCACCGCGTTTGGCGTCGGGGCACTGGCCCCCACTGTCGGCGCTACGGTCTTCGACGTGACGGGCAGCTACATGCCGGTGTTTGCGTCTGCCGGAGTCCTGGCAGGCCTGGCGCTGGTTCTATTCGTCGTCCTCAATAGGAGATTCCATCTGAGATGACCCTGCAACCCCGCCCGCAGCAGAACCTCGTGGACATCTCTGGGCGGCTCAGGAGCACGGTCAAGCAGTACCGGGGGCTGTTGCGTCCGCCCGACATCGGGATAGACTGGACTGAGCATATTCGCTGTTCTCCGGAACTGGCGAGCGAAAAGGGGAGTGAATGATGGCCAGTGCCTTTCAACTTATGTGGTCCGGATACGTGTTTCTGTTCGATTTGCGCGTCTGGGGATTCGACGTCCTGCCTGACGTTCTTGGATATCTGCTGATAGCCGCCGGCCTGAGGCGTGTCAGCCACTTGAACGACCGCTTCGCCAAGGCAGCCCGCCTGGCACCCATCGCCGCACTGGTCTCGCTTGCGGACTTCTATGAGCCTGTAAGAAGCGGCGCCAGCGCCCTGACGCTGACCGGTCCTTCGTTCAGGACACCTGTCGGCGCAGTGCTCACGATCGCCGGCATTGCTGTTATCGCCCTCAACTTGCTGATGACCTGGCATCTGGTTGGAGGTCTCCTCCAGCTTGCTCTAGACCGGGGAGACGAGGATATCGCAGACCGATCCGCGACCCTGTGGTCCGAGTACAAGGGTGTCCATATTCTGCTGATGGCCGTCTGGCCGCTGGCGGCACTGGCTCCCGCAGCCGGATGGCTCGCCCCGCTTGCCCAGCTGTCGGTGGGGATCGTCGCTTACCTCAGTATGATGGTTTTCCTGCGGCAGGCGCGACGCGCTTTCGGCGAGTCGACAGGGAAAGCTAGCTGACGCTCGTGCTTTAGGGTATGCGCCGCGGGCGGAACGCCCGATTGGCCCAGGAGAGCGCCTCACGGTCGCTGACCTGGTGGAAATCCTGGTAGAACTGACCTACGGCCATGAGCCATTCGGCGGCGTGGACTGCGACGACGCGGTATCCACGCTCGGTCAGCTGACGCATCACTTCGCAGTCGACGACGGGCGTACCGACCGTAGGCAAGCCGCCCATACCGGTCACGACGTCCAGGGCCGCAATCATCGTCGCTCCCGTGGCAATGCCGTCGTCCACGACCAGCACACGCGCACCCCGTTCCCAAGTCTGAGGGATGTAGCGCTCAAACAGTTCTGCGTAGAGGACGAGGCGCTCCTTCTCGAATCCAATCTCGGCCTCGAGGTGCTCGCGACGCTCATGGGCTGATTCCGGGGAGAGGACCGTGGCAAATTCGCCGTTCCCGGCGTACCCGAGAGCCCCCACCGCAAGCTCGCGGTTCGCGTCGGCACGGATCTTGCGGATGAGCAGGACACCAAACGGAAGGCCGAGCTCCTGAGCAACGACAGACCCGACGACGACACCGCCGCGTGGAATCCCACAGCAAAGGTCAAAGGTCAACCCTTGGTCCCGAATCTCACTTGCCAGCTTGGCTCCCGCTTCTTCTCGCGACAGGAAGACCATCGTGTTCCTCCCACTGGGTCATGCAAGGCGGTATCGGAATCTCCGCCGACATCAGCATGACAGAACGAGGAATTTGGTCAACATCCCTGGCCAGACGACAGCCGAACCCTCAGGGAAAACGTGTCGGAGAGCTTCAGACCTCGAGATACCAGACGATGGCGGTCTCGTCCTCACTACCCGGCGTGGCCTGCAGGTAGAGACGGTCGAACCCGCCGATGACAAAACCGTAGTCACGGTAGAACATGCATGCCGTCACGTGGACGTCCTGTGTTTCTGCGCGCAGCCAGTGCAGTCCCCGGGCAAGAGCCCATGCCTTGACAGTATTCATGAGCGACGTCGCGATGCCGTGATGGCGATGGCCATGCTCAACGCGCAGTCCCCAGACACGTGCCATGTTGTTGTGGTCTTGCTGGACACACACCTGACCTGCCAGCTTCTCTCCGACAAACGCGAGATAGACGGCAGCGTCATCTCTGCCCAGATAGGCACAGTCGGGACGGCTGGTCTCTGCCTTCTCATAGGGACGCTGGACGGAATCGACGTCGAAGTCATAGGTGTCACCGCACATGGAAACCTTGACACGCGCCTTCACGGCGAAATTGCTGCGGAGCCCGTCCACGTAGCCGGCCATGTCCGCTGTCGCCCGTACGATCCGTATGTCGAAACCGGCCATGTTATCCACGCCCACATCATACACGAACGCCACGCCAAAGCGGGAAGCCGGCATTCACAACCAGACCCTGTTCCCGGGGAACACGCACCAGCGGCCCTCCTTTGGGGTTTCCCCCTCTTCGCGGGAAGGACGTAAGAGATCTCTTGGCCTGTCGTTGGCGCGCACGCGGGTATCCCTGTGTTGCGTCGAAGGTGCTGCAGTGGTGTAACAGTCTCAACGGAAATGGAACCGTCCTGAGAGTGTTACGCTTGCCTGACGCATGGTGGCCTGTTGTCCTCAACTTCGCCTGAGGTATACTGCAGGCACGAACCTGGACCGTTATTGTGAGGCGAGTGGTTGAGACAGCACTTGTTTCGGTCGATCAAGATACTGGCGCTTGTCATCCTTTCTGTATGGTGGTCAGGATGCCGTGCACCGACAGTGGTCACGCAGGAGGCACCTATGGGAATCACCGTCACGAGTACCGCGTTTTCGCCCGGCAATTCTATCCCGGTCAAGTTCACGGGGCAAGGCAATGACATTTCACCGGACCTTGCGTGGAGCGGAGCTCCGACGAGCGTCAAGAGCTATGTCCTGATTTGTGACGATCCGGACGCCCCCGGCGGAACGTGGGTCCACTGGACCTTGTGGAATATTCCGCCGACGGCAACAAGCCTGCCAGAGGGAATTCCATCAGATGCAGTATTGCCAGATGGATCCAGTCAGGGAGTCACCAGCTTTGGACGCCATGGCTACGGCGGTCCAATGCCCCCGAAGGGAAACGCCCATCACTACTACTTCCGGGTGTATGCCCTCGACACGATGCTGTCCCTCCCGGCGTCTGCCTCGCGGGCACAGCTGGATGAAGCGATGCGAGAGCACGTTCTCTCCCGGGGACAGCTGATGGGAACGTATCAGCGGCAGTAGTCAAGCTTCTCGAGGTTGACAGGCATCCTGCAGATCCAGAGCGGAATCCTGCGGTGAGGTCGCCGCAGGAAGGCACCTACTGGGGAGTCGACGTTCCCCCGGAGACGGTTGCGCTGTTGACGGTGATGGTAACGGTCTTCGTGGACTCCTCCCACTGGACCTCTGCGCCAAGGCGCTCACTGACGAAGCGCACTGGCAGCATGGTCCTGCCATTCATGATGGCCGCTGGAACGTCCAGGACAACCGCCTCGCCGTTCACGACAGCAGTCCGATTGCCGATCTGAAGCAGCAGGATCGTGCCATTGAACCCCACTTCGACGCTGCGGGTTTCGGGGACCCAAGTGATTGCGCCACCCAGACCCTCGATGATGGGTCGCAATGGCACTAGCGTTCGACCCCCCACGATGACGGGAGGGGTGTCCAGGGTCACGATCTGGCCGTCCAGATGAGCGACCAGGCTACCAACGGAAAGCGTGATGATATGTTGGTTCGGGTCGACGGACTTCTCGAATGTCGCCAAGACGGATTTGTTGTCATCCATGGTGAGCGCGAGCGGATTGGCGGTGCCCGTGACACTGCCGCTCCACCCCGTGAACTCCCATCCGGGAGCCGGCCTTGCATTGAAGGTCACCGTACTCCCTGCAGGATACGGTCCCTTCAGCGGCTCTACGCCCAGCAAGCCGTTGCCCATGACCGCAGAAAGCAGCGTGTATGACGTGGGGGTGATCCCGCCGATGACGTACTGGGACAGACTCTGTTCATTCCCGTTGAACCAGTCCAAGTCGACGCTGTGCCCTTCGATGCCCGGAACGGTTCCATTGTCGGCATACTGCCAGAACGCCCAGCTGTCCCAGCCCCCCGTGTTTGGCTGGGCTGATGGGGTATACCCGGCGATCCACAGGCGATAGCGTCCATCGATGGTGGGGTCGGCCTTGTGGAGGTCCGCTGCCACCGACGCGCTGCAGTACATGAGAGGGTTGGCCCCGGTTGCTCCACGTACGATGCCAGACCATTCGTCGATCCAGCGCACCATGGCCGCGCCCTTGATGCTGTACCGTGGCTCGATGTCCAGAACTGGCACCAGGAACCCCAGACCGATGAAGTGTCCGGCCGTCTTCAGGAAGTAGGCGGCCTCGGCGGCGGCCGTGTTCTCAGCGGGCCAGCAGATGTGGTAAACTCCTGTCAGCAGTCCCGCTGAACGCGCACCAGGTACCAGCACGCTCATGCAGGCGTCCGTGATGTTCAGTCCTTCGGTCGCCTTGACAAAAACGAACCGGTAACCCGTGGAACGCACCGCGGCCCAGTTGATAGGGTCGCCGGCTTGCTCTCCCCCACACTGCCACCGGGACACGTCGATGCCCTGAATCATGCCCACCCGCATCTGCGCAGGGATATTCATACTGCCCGTGGAACAGGCGACGCGGACGAGGCTCTCGTAGGTCCCCGCCGGCATACCGGTCCGCTGCACCCCGATGTTGATGCGCTGACTTCCGCTAACAGGCACGCTCCCTGTCGTCGGCGAAACACCGACCAGCCATGAAGCGCCAGGGATGATGTCAAACGTCACTGGCGTGCTCCCGGTATTCTGAAGCGTCAGGACGAGCGACGTCTGCTCGCCGCCGAAATCAAGCTCGGGAGGAAGAAAGAAGATACCTGTCGGCATCGGTGCCACCTGTGGAACCGCCTGGACACCCTGACAGAGATCGCTTGCGCCGTTCGCGTTGATGGCGCTGACGGCGTACCAGTAGGGTTTGCCGCCGATGAGCATGGGCCCGTCCGTCCACGTCCGCGTGTCGAAGCCCTGGTCACCGACATTCAATATCGCAACGAGCGCCCTCGGATCCACGCGACGGTCGCGGTAGATGCGCCAGGCAGTGATCGGGGCGGTTCCGGGTTCCTCAGGAAGATTCCATGAGAGCGCAACGGACTCGATCCCGGCTGTCGCCACAAGAGCCGTCGGCGCACTCGGAACTGGACTGGCGACGACCACCTTGAGGTACTTGTCGACCGACCAGCCCATCACGCCGCTTTTCCACTGGACGCGCCACCACGTGAAGGTGCCGCTGACAACAGGACCCTCCTGGGCGACCCCGCGAGCCCCGTCCATCTCGACGCCGACGACAGCTCCAGCACTGTCAGCCGACGATCGCACGTTGAGGCCGTCTCCCCCTGTGCCCGTGACTTCGACAGCAGAACCTACCGTCAGTGTTTCGGCAAGCGCAGAAAAAGGCGCGGACATGAGCGAGGTCAGCAGCACCAGGCAGAGCATTATGGCAGTCTTCCCCCTGGGTGCCACTCTCGTCTCACCAACGTGCCTGCCTTCTGGATGCCTCATGTCGATGGTTGTGCCTCCCGTACGGTGGAGTTCCCGGATGCAGTCTGCCGGCCTGTCGTCGCCACCTGTATCCATATTGTAGCAGCGTTCAGGCATCCATTCCGCGCAAGTCTTCACAGAACCTGCGGTGCCGTCTTGCACGACACGGTTCACGGCCCTACAATGCATGTGCCGCAGTACCAGCAACAGCGGGCGCGCAACGCAGGACAGGAGGCCAGTGATGAAGTTGATCATGTTCGACATGGATGGTACCCTCTTTCGCACAGAGACGTCCTTCTTTCCCTCTGTACGAGAGTTTGCCGGCCGCCATTCCTTCCCGGTTCCTGATGAGGCATTTCTTCGAAGCTTCATCGGTCAGAGTGGCAGTGAATGGCGCGCCTGGCTGGAGCAACTTCAGCTCGGCCAATCAACCCAGGAGTTGGCCTCAGAGTTCGACCTCCTGGAACAGGAATACGTGAAAACACAGGGTGCGCTGTACCCTGGTGCCGTAGACGTCCTCAGGGCACTGGCACTGGATGGATGGAAGCTCGGCGTATGCAGCAACGCCCCTGGGTGGTATCCTGAGGTGATCCTGACCCGGGCAGGCGTCCGCGACTTGTTCACAGTGGTTCGCGTACCCAGCCGTCCCAACCAGACGAAGGCAATGATGCTCTGCGAGGTGTGGAATGAGCTTCACCCGGACCAGTGCGCGATGGTGGGGGACCGAGCCGACGATATGCGGGCCGCGTACGCAGGAGGATACTTTGCGATAGGCGCCGCCTACGGTTGGGCTCCGCAGGAATTGGAGCTCGCAGACGTTCGCATCCACGACATCGCCGAGATACCGACGGCTCTGGCCCACCACTGGTCTCAAGAGGGTGAGACCGAGAGCGCAAGCTTTTCGGCGATGGCCGCACCCACTCCTGTCGTCTCGCCCGCACCCACTCCTGTCGTCTCGCCCGCACCCACTCCTGTCGTCTCGCCCGAACCCACTCCTGTCGTCTCGCCCGCACCCGCTCCTGTTGTCTCGCCCGGACCCGCTCCTGTTGTCTCGCCCGCACCCGCTCCTGTTGTCTCGCCCGCACCCGCTCCTGTCGTTGTACCTCCACCCCCCTCTCCACAGCTACCCGTCTCCCAGGTGCCAAAGGCAACGGCCAAGTTGCAGGAACCCCTGCCTGCCGAGCCAACAGTATCCGTTCTCCTTCCTGAAGAGATTCGTTCTCGGACGATCGAGACGCTCCCGGAGCCCCTGGTGAAAGCACCTGTCGTCGTGGCGCCGGCCGAGCCGGTCCTTGTTCCTTCGGCACCGATGCCGTCGCTCCCATCGAAACCCGAGACTCTCTTCCCTGCTCCCGTTGCACCGGGACCGCCGGTTGCAGCTAGAAGGTCCTGGAATCCGTTCCGCAGGCATGAAGACAAGCCACAGTGAAGTAGACGCTCTTGGCAACACGATAGTCCGTTGTACTATGATTGTGCGATCAGGCCGTGCCTGACTCCCATGGAGGTTGCTCGAGTGCGAATTGCATAGTTCCGTCATACCGTAGTAACAACTCCGCCACATGCCCTCGGCATCGCGGCGACGAACACGGAGGAACATATGCAGATAACGTGTACGAACCTTTCCTTCTCATATCCTGACCAGGCCACGGCGCTGTTTGACGGGGTCACGTTTTCACTCTCGGACAGCTCCCGTCTGGGTATCATCGGTCCCAACGGCAGTGGCAAGTCGACCCTGCTGGGCCTGTTGACCGGCAGATTGCAGCCGACCGCAGGCACCATCGGCAGATCCCGGCCGATTCCCCGGATCGCCCTCATCGAGGTCGACGCTGGCGACATCAGATCAGTCATGGCAAGCGCCGTCGCGGTTCGCGACCCAATGCTCAGCGCAGTCTGGAACACCATGCAGTCGAGCTCGAGTATTGACAGTACAGGAGAATCTGCCGCCGAGTTTGCCGCACAGGGTGGCTACGCGGTCCTGGCGGAGGTCCAGCATACGCTGGTCGATGTCGGACTGCCCGCCGCACTCTGGGACCATGCCGTTGAGTCGTTGTCGGTCGGCGAACGTCTGTGGCTGCGTGTTGCAGAAGCACTGATCGCGCAAGCAGATCTCCTGGTTCTCGACGAGCCTACCTCGCATCTCGACATCCAGAAGCGGGCAGAGCTGGCCGCAATGCTCCAGGACCTCGACCGGCCCTACGTGGTCGTCTCGCATGACCGGCGCTTCCTGGACCTGGTCTGTACGCAGGTCCTCGAGCTGACACACGGACACGGGCGACTGTACGCTGGAGGCTATACGCAATACGTCGCCACCATGCGCGCGCAGGAGGAACATGACCGCGACATCTACACGGTGCAGACACGCAAGGTCCGGCAGCTGAAGCAGGCCATCGGCGCTTCCAGACAGCATGCTGCCAACATCGAGCTCTTGGCACACAAGTCCTCATTCATCGGCAAGACACACTACAGCGCTATTGCGGCCCGACTGGAAAAGAGGGCGAAAGCCATGCGCAGGCAATTGGAGCGGTCTCTCGCCGAAGCGCAGGCGGCCAAGCCGTTCATCGAGAAGAAACGCACCTTTGCCATCGACGGCACCACCCGTGGCGGCATCCTGGCTTCGTTCGAGTCCGTTTCCGCTATGGCAGGGGACAGGACCTTGTTCAGTAACCTGTCCCTGACAGTTCGTGGCGGTGAACACTGGTGCATCCTGGGGCCCAATGGCGCTGGAAAGTCCACGCTACTCAGTATTCTTCTCGGGAAGCGCCAGCCGGATTCCGGCGCTGCTTCGATGGCACGGTCGATCAAGGTCGGCTATGTTCCACAACAGGTCACTCTCACACATGGAGACGAGCTTCCAATCGATCTCGTCCGCGAGGCAAGCGGCATAGGCAGTGAGGATGCACGCATCCTCCTTGGAACGCTGGGCATCGAGGACGACCAGGTCTTCCAGCCGGTCGGGCTCCTGTCCGCTGGGCAGCAGAAGCGAGTCTTCATCGCGCGCCTCGTCGCTGCGCGGCCCGACCTCCTCGTCATCGACGAGCTGGAGGGGAACCTGGCCATCGACGCGTTGGCACTGCTGGAACAGGCGCTGTCGCAGTTCACCGGCGCGCTGGTGATGGTCACTCACGACGCGGCACTCGCCCATGCGGTCGGTCAGCAATTTATCTCGCTGGACGGCATCGGCGGATGGTCACAGGAGAACCGTTTCGACGATGAGGAGTCTTGACTTTGTCGACGTCAGACGGGAACCGATACTGTTACACTCGATGAAGTGCTGAAATGCCTGCAATCAGGATCACCACACAACCTTCGTTGACAGCACCCTGTTTGACCCCATACTATGATGTCTTGCAGGTCTGTGCACAGGGAAACAGACGACCGGAGAAATCCGATCGAACGCTCACTGTCGATGTCTCATAGCATGGGTCCAATAGCACTCGCCACACCCGTGCGGCGACATCCGACATATGAAAGAGCCGCCTGCTGACTGTCTGAGAGCGTCATCCTGTCGAGCGCCGGCACAAGGAGCTCACGTGACGTTTGATTCATTCCATCTCGACCCCCGCCTCACTGCGGGTATTGTTCTATGCGGTTACACCACACCCACACCTATCCAGGAGAAGGGCATTCCCCCTGTCATGGAAGGACATGACGTCATGGGCCTTGCCCAGACCGGCACGGGCAAGACGGCCGCATACGCACTTCCTATCATGGAGCGCCTGCTGACGGGTCCGCACGGCACGCTGCGCGCCCTCATCGTCGCCCCGACTCGGGAACTGGCCGAGCAGATCGCCGAGGACTTCCGCGATTTGGGGCACAAGGCTCGCCTCACCGTCCTCACCATCTACGGAGGCGTCGGCATCAATCCACAGATCGATGCACTCCGGCGCGGCGTCGACGTTGTCGTCGCCTGCCCTGGCCGTTTGCTGGACCATATCACCCAAGGGACGGTCGACCTCACCAGGATCCAGGTCCTCGTTCTCGACGAAGCGGACATGATGCTGGACATGGGCTTCCTTCCCGACGTCCGCCGCATCATCAAGAACCTCCCCGCCCAGCGTCAGAACCTGTTGTTCAGCGCCACCATGCCGGAGGATATTCGCCATCTGGCTGATGCCATCCTCCACGACCCCGTGACCGTCCAGATCGGCCACTCCGCTCCGGTAGAAACGGTTTCACATGCTCTCTATCCGGTACCGCAGCACCTCAAGACACCGCTGCTCATCGAGCTGCTGAAGCACACCGATACAGAGTCAGTCTTGATCTTCACCCGCACGAAGCACCGTGCCAAGAAACTTGGCGAGAAGTTGGCCAAGGAAGGCCACCGCGCGACGTCGCTGCAGGGAAATCTGTCACAGCGCGCACGCCAGGAAGCATTGGGCGGCTTTCGTGACGGCACCTACAAGGTGCTGGTCGCTACCGACATCGCGGCCCGTGGCATCGATGTGACGCAGATCTCGCACGTCATCAACTATGACATCCCTGACACGACGGATGCGTACACTCATCGCATCGGGCGTACCGGCCGAGCTCTTCGTTCGGGAGACGCTTTCACGCTGGTCACTGAGGAAGATACGATGCTGGTCCGTGATATCGAGAAGGTTCTGGGAACGCCCATCGAACGGCGTACCCTCTCCGGCTTCGACTACAGGGCCCCGGCTCCAAGACGCGAGACCGAATTTGCCTGGGACCCCAGGCCCAGTACGGGTTCCAGCCGCACTCAGCGTTCGGCCGGCCGTGATGCTCAACCCGCTTCACCGCCGAAACATCATGAAGGCAGCGTGAATTCGCCAAGGAGCCCGGATCATCGCTCAGCAACGAGAAGACCGGCCAGTATCCGGACCTCTTGACAGCGCTTCCAGAGAAGTGATATAATGGGGGTGTGATGGCGCCAAACGCTATCACATGCCCTCCTTCGCAGGGGCCCCGTCTGGGGCCCCTCGCTTTTTCCCTGCGGCTTGTCCCCGTTCCGGTACGCTATTCGCGAATCGTCTGCCCCAGCGTCGGCACATCCACGAGGACAAGATCCGAGTGGTCGATCGCTCCCACCATGAACGCGGGCTCGTCCGCGATCCGCGCCTGGTCCCCTGACTCAAAGTCGACGCCATTGACAGTCAGAGCGCCACGGGTCACGTAGAGGAATGCGCAACGGTCCGGGGTCATCCGGTACTCGATCATCCGGTAAGGCTCGAGGAAGCCGACGAAAACGGTCGCATCTGCGTTCATCGGAATTGCCCCTGCCTTGTTCTGCCCGGAGGCAACTGCGACGAGCTCGTTAGGAGGAGGAAGCGCTCCAAATGCAGCCTCAACATGAGAGGGCATCAGTCCCGGCACCCGCGGAAAAATCCCCACCTGGTATAGATGGGCCTTTCCCGGGCACTCGTTCATCTCCTCGTGACGGACGCCCGTGCCGGAAGACAGGACTTGGACATCTCCTGGACGAAGGCGTACCGGAGGTTGAATCCCTTGCCGCTGTCGTATTTCCCCTGCCACGACGATGGTGACGACCTCGATCTCATCATGAAAGTGGAGTGGGAAACTACCCGCGGGGTTCAGCAGGTCATCGTTGAAAAAACGGAGACCGCCCCATCGGACGTTTCCGGGCTCAAAGTAATCATCGTACGAGAACAGCAGGAAGTTCTCGGAACTTTGCGACACGGCGAGATGTCGCTTCTGCGATGCTACGCGGCGGATCATCCGGTCTCGCTGTCAAGCTGGTCCTCAGACAGAATCTCGCCAGAACCGATCATGTCGAGGAATGTCAGCCCTATCGTTGGATCGAATTGCGTCCCAAGGTGTCCCGCAATTTCCTTCTGCGCTTCTGCCACCGAGAGTGAGCTACGATATGGACGCTGAGACGTCATTGCATCGAATGTGTCGGCCAGAGCCATGATCCGAGAGCCGACTGGAATGTGTTCTCCCGACAAGCCATCTGGATAGCCTGCTCCGTCCCATCGTTCGTGGTGATTGCGGATGATGGCTGCAACATTGTGCAGCTGCGCGATGGGGCGCAGGATGCTCTCGCCGACCAGAGGATGGGTGTCCATGAGCATCACCTCGTCGGGTGTCAGACGGGATGGCTTGTCCAGCAGGCGGTCGGGGACCGCTACCTTGCCGATGTCGTGGAGACGGGCGGCCAGCTGGATCTCGGCAGCATCAGCGGCATGGCCCAGGATCCTACGGGCAACCTTGCCCGCCATGAAGGCGACTCGGGCGGAATGCCCGCACGTGTACCGGTCTCGAGCTTCCAGTGCGTCAACCAGCGTGATCATGCCGTCCACAAAACGCTCCTGCAGGGCATCCTGCAGGGCCGCGACCTGTTGCTGAAGCCCACTGACTCGTGCCTCGTGACGGGCATCCTGAAGTTGACGGTCTGTCACGTCGTGAGAGGTAACGGTCGTACCGGCATAGGTACCTCCCGACGTTTTCACGGGGACGCATCGGTGTTCATAGACCCTGCCTGTCGACGGGTTACCCTCGACAACAGAGAACTCCGTGGCCGTCCCTGTCCGAAGTGCTCCAAGCCCGTGTTCGACGTCCTCGGTCACCGAGCCGGCGAAGAGCAGGGGGAAAGCAATGCTGGCATCCGGCCGCGGACCCCTGATGAGTCGCGCCTGAGCGTTGAGCGTAACCACATGGTCATGAGCATCGGCCACGACGACGCCGTCAGGAAGCTGTTCGAGAGCCAATCGTATCAGTTCACCTTCGTCCTGAGCCATATGCGCCTCCTAAGCGTCACGTACCACTCCCCTTCAAGAGAGTCTAGCGCGTTATGGTGTCAAGTAAAACGATGCCATCTGAGACGGTGGGAATAGACGTCACTGCCAAGGGGAAATGAAAATGGCGAAAGGCTTACGCCCCTCGCCATTATGGGAAGTTGGTTGGAGAAAGAAAGTCGGAACCTTCTCATCTAACACGTTCGTAATGTTAGCAAGTTCATCGCGGCACACAAGGGCAGGTCTCGCAGACAATCGTTCACAATTTGTGCAAGACACCGGAAGATGCGCTGTCAATAAGGTTTCGATGCGGACTCCCTTCTAGAATGCCATGTTCGCCGTAGTCCCTGCAGCAATACTGTTGCAAAAGAGGCGTGGTCGCATACCATGAAGTTGCAGGCCCGCTCAGCGCTTACATGGACGCCGATGGCGACGGTCACGGGCGACCGCAAGGGGAGCACGCAATGGAGCTACGTGGAACGCTCAAGGACTTCTCTCTCGAGGCCATCCTTGGCCTGATTCGGAACGGTCACAAGACAGGAACACTGCGTCTCGTCATTACGACACCGCTGGGAATGCCGCGCCGGGTCGACCTCTCTTTTCTGTCCGGGGAGATAGCATCCGTCCAGTGTGGCTCTCTCCATGGGCTTGACGCTTTGCGTGAAGCAGCAATATGTGTGGATGGCTCATTCGAGTTCAGCGTCGACAGCGCACTCTCCCCTCAGGATGAGAGTGTCCCGGTTCCCATGGATGTAGCACTGGCGACCATCGATGAGGCACAAAATGCAATGAAATTCCTGAGCGCGGCCCTTCCTGCGACCGCCGTGCCCCTCAGTCACGGCCTCCCTTCCGATGACCCCGTCCACATCAGTGTCGAGGAGTTTCGTCTGCTGACCATCACGCGTGACGGCATGACCCTGAACGATCTCATCGCAGCGAACACTGCTGCTACCGTGGATTCGATGCGCATCGTCCAACAGCTCATGGAACGAGGGCTTCTCCTCGCCGGTCCCACGGGGTGACATCGAGCGTAAGCGGCGCCACAGGCTCGTCCTGGGCCTTTCTGTCGATGGGTTCCTCATAAGACATGCGGGTACCCGAAATCCAGAACACAGGAGGCACAGATGACCGTCCAGGAACAGGCAGGAACGATCCGTATCACGTTCGTCAGCAAGAAGGGCGAGACCATCGCCTACGTCAACCCGCTTGCCACAGACGCCGTCGCATATGCGTGCGCCGGACAGCTTATGACTCTGCTCACTGAGCAGACGGCCGCCATCGTACGCAACAGGCGGTCCGCGTTCGTGGAGTAAGGAGGTAACCCATGGCTGATTCTCAGACCACCGTCCTTCGCCTCGTGTTCGGCACCGACACACCTGGCAAGACCTATGCAATGGAGTTCAACAGCCCCAAGCCGGACCTCACGGACGCTCTGATCCGTCCAGTGATGCAGCAGTTCATCGACGGCCAGCTGGTCAGTGGAACGAACGGTATGCTCACGAGCATCGAGAGCGCCGGCATCATCACCCGTCAGGTGACGGAAGTCATCTCGTAGCAACACCTCATCCATCGAGGCATGACAAGAAGGGGCGCGGCCATGGCCGCGCCCCTTCTGCATTTCCAGCGTCAGACCTAGTCCTTGACGTTGACTCCTGCCCGCAGGGCCACGTCAGCCGCAACGACCCCCTTGGCCACAAGCTCCTTGACACACTTCTCCATGGTCATCATCCCCATGGCCGCACTGGTCTGCATTGTGGAGACAATCTGGTAAGACTTATTCTCACGAATGAGGTTCCGGACGGCCGGTGTCGCTATCAGCACTTCCGTAGCCACGACCAGCCCGTTGCCGTCTCTGCGCGTCAGAAGCTGCTGCGTCACGATGGCTGACAGCACGTTCGCCAGCTGGACCCGGATCTGCCCCTGCTGACCGGCGGGAAAGACGTCGATGATACGGTCGATGGATTGCGGAGCCGAATTGGTGTGCAAGGTCCCGAACACCAGGTGTCCGGTCTCAGCTGCCGTCAGCGCTGCCGCGATCGTCTCCAGGTCTCGCAGCTCGCCCACAAGGATGATGTCAGGGTCCTCTCGCAACACTGCGCGCAGAGCATGTGCGAACGATTCAGTGTCCTCTCCCAGTTCCCGTTGGACCACGATGCCCTTGCGGTGCTGAAACAGGAACTCAACGGGGTCCTCGACGGTGACCGTATGCACGTCGCGTTGCTGGTTGATCTTGTCGATCATCGCCGCAAGCGTCGTTGACTTTCCGTGGCCGGTCGGCCCCGTCACGAGCACAAAACCCTTCTCTAGTCTGATGAGGTCCTTCACGGCTTCTGGCAATCCGAGTGAATCGAGGTCGGGGATAGCGAAGGGGATACGCCGCATGGTCACGGCCATCGTGCCCCTTTGCCGGAACACGTTCACACGGAACCGCGCCAGCCCTTTGACCGCGTAGGAGAAGTCAAAGTCCAGATGCTGTTTGAACACGGCCTTCTGGTCGTCGTTCATGATGGGAAACACGAGCGCTTCGATGCCGCTTCCTGACATCACCTCGGTCCCAATCGGCAACAGATGCTTGTGGAGACGCAGCATGGGCGGTGTTCCTGCTTGTAGATGCAAGTCCGATGCCCCCCGGTCCACAACGATCTTCAGGATATCGTCCAGGCCCCTGATCTCAATGGGTGCCCTGTTGTTGTCGTCCATCAGTACCTCCAAATCGGCCGGACACTCAACGCTTGTACCGTGCCTCCATGTAGTATAGCAACACAGTGCCATGAAGCGCCATCATGACGTCGGGTGGGACACATCACTGCGACGTGCATCGCACGATTGACAAACCGGCACAGGGGCGGTAGCATGAACCAACAGTCATGGAGCGCATGACCACCATGCTCGTCCACTGGGAGGCTTGTCATGAACATCAACACACGCATCTGGGAAAACAGCATCGCAGACCTGCCAAAGGGGGACCAGCAGGCGGAGCAGTTCGAGCATTACTCCCGCGAGTTCTTCATTCCTGACAGTATTGCCCCGTCTGTCTATCTGGCCAACGTGGCCGCGCTCATGGAACAGTCGGCCGAGGAACGTGGTGTCCAGCCGACGCCATCAGCGGCACACATGGCCTTGGCGATGCAGCATCCCACTGGCTTCCCAACATGGTTTCTCGCAGCCTACCCGGACGTGGCCCTCTGGTTCTCTTCACAGGATGGCCCTGACCGCAAGGCTGTCGACGCCGAAGTCACCAGAAGATCGGCGGCATCCGGAGCTGCAGCCGGCCATCTCGTCGACGAGAATGGGTCTTTCGCGCACGCCGTCCTGCGGACTCTTGTCGATCTGTACCGCGAACGTACAGGCTCTGTGCTGGAATGCACTGCTTCTGATGCCGACCTTCAGGAAGACGGGGAAGCCGGTTCGACGGACGAACAGGCCCTGACAGCCCAGCAGGCTGTCGACCTGATGGCCGCCAATATCACTCGTTATGAGCGTGAGCTGGCAGCCAGCTACGGAGACAGGTTCGCAGGGATGCAGCCGCGCCTGACGGTGGCAGGACTTCTTCAGCTTGGCTACTACGTCCTCGTAGACCATGTCATCCCGCTTGCGACCCTCATCCAGGCTGCCGACGTATCCGTATCTGCAATCGATCCAGTCGTCGAATTCGTGGAGCGGCTCGAAATAGAGGTGTTTTGCGCCGAGGGCGGGGAAGGTGAACGAAAGCGCATCGAAGGGGCATGCCACCTGCTGCGCTCGCGCATTCTTGACGTCGTCCTCCAGACTCGGACCGACTTCGAAGAAACACCCTCACTCACGCAGGCCACCCGCAACTTCATGGATCTGCCTCAGTTCGAGTCACTGCGACAGGCCATCGGTATCCGTCCGGCCACCTAGCAGGAGACTCTGGCGGGAGGCGAAGTCTGCTTAGGGGATGTCCGAGCGCAACGGTTCTGGTTCGATCAGTCCGTATGCCTCGGAGACGGGAACCACGAACATGATTCCGACGCCCTTCTGGGTCAAGTCCCCAACCGCACCCAGCACGATCTTCTTGGCGCGCTCCAGGGCTTCCGTGTTGCTGATGACCGAGAAGATCATCTTGCTGCTCTCCTGTACCGGTGAACCACCCAGCAGACGGGCAATGCTGGCCACGATGGGGATGTCAGCCGCAAGCATCTGACCCATGCCCCGGCTGTCGATGACCGTTGCGCCACCAACATCGATGGCAGTGAAGCCCTCCAGTACCTTGCGCACATGTGCATCACTGTTCAGCACAGCAACCAGCAGGAACATCGGCACCTCCGGAAGAAAACGAATTCTCGCTAACAGTGTGGCGAAGGACCGACCCCTGTCAACTGCCGCTTGACGGACAAGGCTCGCACTCCCCTGTTCATCACTCTTCGGCCGGGGCGATCCCTCTTGCCCTTGGGGCTACTGTTCCCCATGGGTGAGCGGAAGCGGCGTCTCTTCGGGCCGGACAGGAGCCACACTGCGATGAGCTGCGGTTGCAGTGGCAGTGTCCTGCGCTGTCACGTCGTTCCCGAGTTCACGTCGTCTGCTCCCCTTGCCCTTCGCAGCCTCGGGATTCCGCCCAAGCAGCGACTCGGGCACGAACCCCGCATTCTTGAGGAAGAACCAGTTCGTCGCAGGAAGGTCGAGCGCCAGGTATGCCGAGCGAGCGCCATGCTCCAGCGTCCCTTCTAGTAGTAGCGGATGGGAACCGATCTGCATGAAGCTTTCGAGGACGCCCTCGCCGGGATACGACTCGGACGCGCCGAAGTGCCGGGCAGCCTTTCGCAGGCCGTTATGGTCGGCGTAGTGCAGACGGCAGTCCGGCGAGACCGACGCCAGCAGAAGCGCCATGAGCGGCGAGACGTGGGAACCCTGCGGAACACCCGCGGTCACCGTGTGGCGCGCGGCACATGCCCGTTCGACCAGCCAGCCCTGATGGTGGACACGCTCCCCCACCATGATCCGCTGGCCTCCCACGACGTTGTTGGGCAACCACTCCTTGATGTCGAGGAGTGCCCTCGGGTCGATGCGCCGCACGGCCCCTTCCTGCTCGATGATGCCGACGATATGCCTCAGGACAGAATCCTGTGCCCCGCGGTCGTGCACGAAATCGAGGTCGCCCACCAGGATGAACTTGCCACGCGCCCGACTGAGCGCAACGTTTAGCAGGCGAGGCGCCGGGTCGACGTCCCAGTCCTCGAGATTGCCCCGTGTCAGCGTCGACATGGACCACTGCGGTTCTCCGTCGGTCAGCGAGAAGATGACGACGTCCACCTCAGACCCCTGGTAGCGGTGCACCGTCGAGATCGTCAGCCGTTCGCGGTCCAGTGCCAGTTCGCGCGCCATAGTCCCCAGCAGACGTGCCTGGACAGCATAGGGCGTCACCACGCCGATGCTGATGTCCGGGTAGCGGAAGAGCATGCCGGTTGCGATCGTCATCACGGTGACAGCCTCCACTAGGTTGAGGCGGGAATAGCCCTTGACCTCCCGGTAGCACCGGGTCTGCAGCAATGAGGTGTCCACAGCGGCCATGGCCTGTCCCTCGAACGGAGCCAGCGCCGCAATCGAATTGGTCCGGATGATGATGCGCTCGCCGTCGTCCAGCCGGTCCTGGTAGAACAGCCTGCTCACGGCCGATCGGATGGACGGGTGCATACGGTATTGCGTGCGCAGCATGGCCATGTCGGGCACGTCCTGCCCCGCACGCACCGCCTTCGTGATGCCCCGCACCTGGTAGATGTCCCGCTGGAGCCACTCCCGGACAGCAGGCGTCGTGCCCGAGGAAATCGGGGGCAGCTGCATGAAGTCTCCCGCGAAGACGATCTTGCCCTGTGCCCTCGAAGCGGCCAGAACGTCATACGGCACCAGTGACATGCTGGCCTCGTCGATGATGACGACGTCGAACGAGCGTTTCATCAGTTCGTCCGACAAGGCCAGCTTTGTCAGTGTCGTCGCGACGACCTGCGTTTCCGAAACCAGTTTCTTCAGTTCCTTGTCGACACGGTGGCGCAGTTTTCCCATGTCGCCCCTGACGATCTCGAACTCTGCGGTGTCGAACAGTTCCTCCCGCTTCGCGTGTTCCAGCAGGTCACGGCGTCTGGACTGAAGACCCACAAAGCGCTCAGCATCGACGTTGCGCCCAGCAAGGATGTTGAGCGGGTTGATGTCGGACTCGACCAGTAGGTCGCGCCTGGTGATGATGCCGTACCGGATCATGGCCCCGCAGGAAAGGTACGGTGTCCCACGGCAGGCATTCACCACGGCAAGTGTCGCGACGTCGACTGCCGCGTTGCTGTGTGCCAGAAGCAGGACACTCTTGTGGCGCTCGACGAGTTCGCGCACGAGGTAGGCGACGGTCCGCGTCTTGCCGGTTCCCGGTGGACCCCAGATGAAGCTGACGTCGCGCTCGGCCACCTTTTGCAGTGCGTTCCGCTGCGACGGGTCCAGCCACCGGTTGTCTGCAAAGACCCCGTTCAGCTCTGGCAGACTATCCCCAGGAGCAGGAGGACTGAGCAGCGCAAGAGCCCGGCCACAATCGTCCTCGTCCTTCAGCGCGTTCAGCCTTTCCTCCAGCTTCAGCAGCAGGTCCCATGGCGTAGCAATCATGCTGGCCGCAGGCACCCGGGCTCCGAGGAACTCGCTCGAGGCAATCGACACCAGGTCCCGGTCCCCGCCCACGTAGACGCCCTGCACGACGCGGCCGTCCACGTCGAGCTGTATCATGGCTTCCTCGGGCAGGTTGACCTCATACGGCGTGCTGAAGAAGTACAGGAAGTTCTCGTCGCTGCTGTCCGACACCAAGGTCCCCTCGACGAGGGAATGGCGATGCGTCCGCTCGGACGCCTTCTCGGCGGTGACTTCGTCCTCGATTGCAGCGGCGAACGCCGCGATATGAACTGCCAATTCTTCGTTCATGCGGGCTCCTGTCGTCGCGGCATTGCGCCACGCGAGTATTCATTATACCGCCACGGGGTTTCCTGTATACTGAGCGCATGACACATTGGCGTTTCCTAGCATGAAGTGTTCCTTGTGGGAGGTAGCCTGATGTACAAACCGACGACGAAGCTCTCCGCCGTTCTGACCGAACACCCGCGGGCGGCGGCCTATCTCGCATCGATCAACCCGAAGCTGAAGCTCCTCGGCAACCCGGTCATCATCGGCCTCATGGCCCCACGCACCGACCTGCGGAAGGTCGCGGAACGCGCCGGCTGGACCGTGGAAGAGCTAGAAGCGGCCCTCGTCCGCAGTGACACCGAGGGGACCGCACCAGCCACATCGGGAGAGGCTCCGACCAAGCTCAAAGAGGACCTCAAGGCCGTCCTCCGGAGGCTATATGCGGGCGATGACCCAGTCGTGTGCAAGGCGCAGTTCAAGGAACTGATCACCAGAGCGGACCCACTGCTCATCGCAATAGCCGAGGCGGAACTAGCACGTGAGGGCTTCTCCACCGACCAGCTCATGGAAGCGTGCGATGTCCACATGGACGTCTTTCGCGACCAGCTGGCAAGCTCACGCACCGTCGTTCCGGACGGCCATCCGCTGCGGCGCTTCATCGACGAGCAGGATGCCATCATCGCTTGGCTTGAGCAGGGACTCACCCTGGCCAGGACACTCGGGGCACTGAACGGGTACGCAGCAGCGGAAGGCGCTCTCACTGAGTTGCGCACCCTGATACAGCATCTGCACGAGGCACAGAGCCACGACGCCCGGCAAGAGAACACGCTCTTTCCGCTGCTGGAACGGTACGGCGTGGAAGAGCCTCCTGCCATCATGTGGGCTGAACACAACCGCATGAAGGCGACGCGCGACGTCATCGACGAGACGATCAAGGAGAAACCTGACGCCCTGCCCTACGCACAATTCGCACAAGTGCTGGCGGGAGCGTTTCAGCACTGGCTGGAGACCTTCGTCCAGCACGCGAAGAAAGAACAGGAGATTCTGTACAACGTAGCACTTGACCTGCTGTCCGCAAAGGACTGGCAGGATCTTCAGCAGGAATCCCAGGAACTGGGGTTCTTCGCACTTCCAGGGGAGGAGAACACATGAGCGATACTGGTCTTGACCTGTTCGAGGGCATAGACCTCGACCTTCTGCTTGCACTGTTCGATAGGCTGCCGGTCGACGTCTCGTTCGTGAACGCCGACGACGAGGTGACCTACTTCAATCTGCCCGCCGCGGGACGTATCTTCCCGCGCACACGGCTGGATATCGGGCGCAGAGTACAGCGCTGCCACCCGCCCCAGAGCGTCGACAAAGTCCAGCGGATCCTGAACGACTTCCGCGCGAAAAAGCGCTCCACTGCCGACTTCTGGCTGGAACTGGGCGGCAAGTTCATCTACATCCGCTACTTCGCCGTTTACGGCAAGGACAGTGCCTACCAGGGGACCCTCGAAGTCTCGCAGGACTGCACCGGGATCCGCAGCCTTCAAGGTGAAAGGAAACTAGAGGGCGAACCGGCCGACTGAGGCAGTTGGGGCAGCTGATACATTGAACGCCCCCGCTTTCGCGGGGGCGTTTGTGTTCCAGGCGATGGCCTCTGAGGACCGCCGGTTCAACGAGTATCAATCATCTCGTGGCAATGTGTTTGTCCAGCCAGTCCGCTGCGAAGCTCAGGACCTGCTCTCGCGCTCCATCCGGCTCGTGATGGATGAAATGGTACAGCCCGGGCCACAGCTTCAAGGTCACGTCGCCGGACGCTCCTGCGGCAAGACGCCGCGACCCTTCGGGCAGTGCAATTACGTCGTCCTCGCCATGCATCACGAGTAAGGGGACCTGGATCTCTCCTGCACGCGTGAGCGCCTCTGTGCCGGCTTCCCCGATGACAGCCGCCAATCCGACGGTAATCCTCTTGTACACCAGCGGGTCGGCGTCATACGCGTCCAGCACGCCGACGTCATGGCACACCTTGTCTCGGATGGCGCCCATGCCATTGCTGACGGCCATGGTGGGTGCAAGGTGGCGCAGCATCCTGACCTTTCCCATGGCAGCCGCCGACGCCGCCGGCATCACAAAGCCGCTGCTGCACAAGATGGCACCCGCCAGCCGTGGGTGCCTGCGGACAAGATATGCGGCAGTGATGGTCGAACCCATGCTGAAGCAATACAGGAACAGTGGCTTTCCGGGGAAGTGTGCCTGGATTTCGCCACGGTACCGCTCCAAGTCGTCCATGAAATCGTCCAGGCGTGCAACGAACGCCCGCCTGCCCTCGGACACGCCGTGCCCGCGCAGGTCCCCTGCCACAAACGCGTACCCGCGGTCGACGAAGCTAGCTCCGATATCCACGTACCGGCCCCCATATTCCCCGAGACCATGCACCAGGGCGACCACGCCGCGCACGCCTCCCTCGGGCGTCCACACGCGGGCGTACAGGTTCAGGTTGTCCTTGCTGCGATATCGGAACTCATCTCTGTGCATTGTTGCCTCCCAAGTTCCATGTCATTGCTCAGAATAGTATACTCCCATGATGTGTCAGCCGCGGAGCTCGCCATACCGTATGGTCGCCAGCACAACGTGAACTTCGACGCTATCTTGGTTGAACAGTCTCACACTTCTCACCCGTTCTTCGCGTAGCCTGCTGCACCGTAGAAAAGGCCGGCCCTCGAGGGCCGGCCTGGTGGTGCACGGTGTGTACTTCGAGAGGAACTACTTGTTCTTGGCCATCTCCAGGGCAGCAGTGGCTGCGTCCTTGAAGAGCGTGCTGGTGCCGGTGGCCTTTGCGACAGCATCAACCTTGGTGACGTCCTGCGAAGTCACGAGGCTTTGCTCAAGTGTGGCCCATGCGTCAAGTGACGTCTGATACTGATAGTTGTCCTTGGTCTTGACCTGGAGGTCGGCAAGCTTGGCATCGGTAATCTTGCCCCCGGAGACCGTGATGACTGCATAGCCGACACTGCCACGAGCGTCTGCGGACGAGAACCCGACGTAGGAACCATCGGTGTAGGCGCCGACGGAGCCGGCGTTCTTCAGTGCTTCATTGACGGCCTCAGTCAGCTGGCCGGATGTTCCGGTTGCCTTGGCAACAGCGTCAACCATGGTGATATCACCAGTCTCGATGAGCTTGGCCTGCATGGTGGCGATAGCGTCGACAGCGGTTGGATATGAGTAGTTGTCCTTGGTTTTGGGCATGAGCTCGACGTATTTCGCCTCGGTGATCTTGTCACCAGCAATCGTCAGCGTGATTTGACCAACGTTACCACGAGCGTCGGCGGCAGAGTGGCTGACATAGGAACCGTCGACATAAACGGCCTTCTTTGCGCACCCAGTGAAAGCAACAATCATTAGAGCAGCGACGAGGGCAAAAGAGACAATTCTTCTGGTCATGTCTTGTGGTACTCCTTCCAATTCAGAGAATTTTGCTACAGCAGGATTGTACCCTCTCTCAGGGGGTCCGTCAATCCAACTCGTCGCAAATCCTGCTTGACATTTGCCCCATTACCCGCCCTGATCCTCATCTCCAAAGCAGGCATGGAATTCACAATTGTGTCGCACTCCGGACAACGCTGCAGGGACGACCGGGCCAGCAACATGAGGGGCGGGCGCGACTCCGCCCCTGAGGAAGGCTGCCGAGCCTCGAGTTCGTAGACACGGAGGAGGCCCGGCACTTACAGAATCGCCACTCCAGTTCGGTGCGTTACAGTCGGAACACGCGATGTTCCTTGCACCGTGCCGGGCCACTTCTATACTGCTGGGAGGAACCCGGGAGGCGTCTATGGACAAAGTAGCTCGTCTTGTGCACCAGCGTCTTGCTCTCCTCTATGCTCAGGCATCGAGCCTCCTTGACGAGATTCGTGCATCAGGCGCGTCCGCGCACCTGATGTCGGTGGACGGAAACCCGTTTCCCGGAGCCAACAGATGGATACGCGCGCCGTACCCCATGCCTGTCATCGACGTGACAGGGAAGGGTTCGATTGGCTTCGATCCAGCCGGAGCCTTCTTCGTGTTCGCCGTCCCCGCCGTCGAGGCCAAGGCGGCAAGCATCGATGCCCTTTTCAACTGCTTCGAGAACGCCTCGCTCCTCGGTGCCAACAGCCTCACAGACTACTGGTCCAGCCACCACGGAGCTGTCCCGTCGGTCGCTGAGGCAGCCCATAACGGTGAAGCCGTCCTGCTGGTCATCGTGCGCTTTGGCCTGGAGATGGAGGGTCTTCCTGGACTGTTCGAGCAGGCGGCCCATATTATGGCCGGTCACCTGCCGACCATCCTCTCACCTCCTTAGCTCAAGCGCCTGGATATGCCGACCACCTGGTGCCGAGCCTGCAGGTACTACAGTGGTGCCTGCTCGGCTTGCGCCCGCAGCCGCAGTTCGGCACGGACGGCTTCGATGTCGCGCGGCACGACGATGATGGCACCCACAAACAGCAAGGCACAGACGGCCCACGTCGACGTGCAGATGACGACGATCGCCGTCCGCAGGTCCAGCCTGACCGCGATGAGACCTGCGACCAGCGGCGACAGTGCCGCTCCTGCACTCTCGACGAAATTCTGGATGGCAACGGACGTGCTGTGCACTTCAGGCAAGGTAACATCGAAGACCGTTGAAATGACGTTGGGCGATGCGAATGGGGTGAAGAGAGCCGAAGCGGCGAGCATCACCAGAAACGTAGTCTTCGCGGTTACGGGGATGTTCATGGTGATGAAGAAGAGCACGGTCCCCAGGATGACGCCGACAATACTCACGATGAGACGGCCGCGTGTTGTCCTGCGGAACAGGCGGTCGCCCAGCGTCCCGGCAAGAGGATACCCTGCCGCCAGCACCAGAATGGCGACAATCATGGTCGAAAGGACTTCCCCACTGCTATAGCCTCGTTCCTTCTCGAGATACCGGAAGAACCAGTACGTGATGACGTTCCAGGGAAACACGCCGAAGAACCCCTGCAGGTAGAGAAGGACCAGTGATTTCTTTCGCAGCAGCCGACCTGCGGTACGCCACTCGAAGTGGTGTTCCTGGAGGACGGCAACATTCTGGAGCTCAGGCTCCGACCTCCCCCGTGCAGCGTCGCGCACGCCGAGAAGAATGATCGCGCTGACAATGATCCCCAGCGATCCGGTCACGTAGAACACTCCTCGCCATCCGATGACGTCCTTGAATGCCGTCGCCAGAATCATGCCGATGATGTAGCCAAATGGCGACGAAATCTGCAGCACGCCATAGACACGCCCACGTACGGCGGGAGCAAAATAGTCTGCGAGCAACGAGTAGATGCCTGGGTAGCTGGCGTCATCGATACCGGTCGACGCACGCGTGACGACGAAGATGGGGAACGTGGGCGCCAGGGCCGAAAGCCACGTGGTTGAACCCCAGAGGAACGAGGCCAACGCGAGCAGCTTCGGCCTCGAATACCGATCGTACAGGTATCCCCACACCGGGTAGAGGATGCCTCCCACAATGAGGGCACCGGTGACGACGGCGCCCATCTGAGCCTCGTTGATGTGGAACGTCTCCATGACCGGCGTCGTGAGCGGTCCTATGAGGAGCATGTCGGCCTGATGAAGCAGCATGAACCCAAAAAGAGTCCCGAACACGAACCACCGATTTCCGCGGCTTGTCTGCATATTGGCCCTACTAGGTGTCGAAGGAGGCGTCGACCCAGGCCGCGCCTTCTTTGCTGCTCTTCACACAATCAAACACGAACTTCGTCCCGCGGGCGCCGTCGACGACGGTCGGGAAGACATCGAGCGGGTCCGGCGTGTTGCCTTGCTTCTTTGCCATGAGCACATTGCAGAAGCACCTGTACAGGTTCGCAAACGCCTCGAAGTACCCTTCGGGGTGACCGGCTGGGAGGCGAGTGAAGTGCCCGGCGACAGCCGACAGGTATCCGTTGCCACGTGTCAGCAGCTGCAGGGGACCGCCTTTCTTCTGAAAGCGGAGGACGTTCGGGTTCTCCTGTTCCCATTCGATGGCACCATCCGTGCCATACACGCGGACACGAAGACCGTTCTCTTTGCCGATGGCCACCTGCGACGACCAGTAGTTCCCGGACGCTCCCCCTTTGTACTTCAGGAGCACATATGCGTTGTCGTCGAGCGGACGCCCCTCGACGAACGTCTCGAGGCTGGCTGCCAGCCTGTCGATCTCGAGTCCCGTGATGAAGTGCACCAGGTTTTCGATGTGGGTGCCGATGTCGCCAACGCAGCAGGACACGCCCGCATACTTCGGGTCCGTGCGCCAGACGGCCTGACGGTTGGTGCCCGCTCGTTCGATGGGGTCGGCCAGCCAGTCCTGTGGGTACTCTGCGGCTACGACGCGGAGGGTCCCGAGAGCGCCAGATTTGACGAGGTCGCGGGCTTCGCGCACCATGGGGTAGCCGGTATAGGTATACGTCACCATGAATTCGGCCTTGTGCACGCCGGCAAGTGCGACAAGTTCCTTCGCCTCCTGCTCGGTGAACGCCATTGGCTTCTCACACACGACATTGATGCCTCGTTCGAGGAATGCCTTGGCCACTGAAAAGTGAATGTGGTTCGGGACCGTGATGATGACGAAATCGATCCTGCCCTCGGCGCGCGCTCCCTCCTCGAGGGCCATGTCATGGAAGTCGGCATACGCGCGGTCAGTGTCGATGCCGAGGTCCTTCGCGACCTGGATCGTTTCCGATGGGAGGTCGGAGAAGCTTCCCGCAACCAGCTTCGCTTGGTTGTTCATTGCAATAGCGATGCGGTGCACTGGGCCGATAAAAGACCCTGGTCCGCCGCCTACCTGCCCATACAGGAGGCTGGCCCCTGTGTCGTTCAGCTTGCCTTCGATCATGACACTTCCCCCTTTCCAGACAACAGACTCACATGCCCCCGGTGGGAGGAGACCGGCTGTCGTCGGTCTAACCGGGGGCATCTGGAACGCGAGAGGGTGGCGCAACTGTCGCAGCCGCGCCACTTGCAAAGGAGGCTGCCGGCAAATCCTGTGGACTCACCGACACACCCGGTGAACGGTCCACTCACGCAAGCCTCCCTACATCAGGCCTCCCTGTTCCATGACCTGAAGCGTCTCGGCAAACGGCCGTACACCGCTCGAAGCCCCTGTCGCAGTAACGCACATGGCCCCGACGGTCACCGCAAGGTGGGCGCACCGAGAAGCGTCCCACCCGTGCACGAGGCCCGCCGTGAACCCGGCAACGAACGCATCTCCTGCGCCGGTCGTGTCGACGGGCGAAACGGCAAGAGCGGCAACATGCTCTGTCACACCGTCCTCTGTCCTCAGCAGACAACCCCTGTCGCCCAGTTTGATGATGACGTTTCGCGCACCGTGAGCGACAAACGACGCTGCCATCGCTTCCGGATCGGTGACGCCGCTCAGCATGGCGGCCTCGCCCTCGCTTGGAAGAAAGTAGTCACAGAACGGCAAACACGGCTCGATCGATGTCATCCACCTTCCAGACGCGTCCCATGCCGTGTCGAGCAAGGTCACCGTCCCGCTTTCCCTGGCGGCTCTGAGGACCTCCACCATCGACTCTCCGTCCAACCTTGGCATCAGGAGAGATCCGGCAACGACGAGGACGTCAGCTGACCGCACCAGCTCCATGTCGACGTCCTCAGCAACAAACGTGGCGTTGGCACCGAGGCAATGGAGAAACGAATGCTCGCCGTCCGGCCCGACTAACACGACTGTAGCCGCAGTCTGAACCATGTCTGAACGCCGAAGACCCCTGGTGTCCACCCCTTCCTGGTCCAGCATGTGCAGGACGAAATCGCCAAGACTGTCGCGACCGATCTTCCCCAAAACGCTGCACGCCACACCAAGTCGGACCAGGTCGATACCTACGTTGGTCGCGCACCCACCCGTGTGCAGCTCCAGCTGGTCGATGGGCACAAGCAGTCCGCGTCGGGGCAGACCGTCCACTGGTCTCGCAATGATGTCGGCACACAGAATGCCCAGAACCACGACCTTGCCGCTGCTCACGACGCACTCCTGACAGGCGGGCAGGTCAGCTGCGAGGGGACGGCCTTCCCGCCCATTCCACTACTGTTTCCTCCGCGTACTGACGTCGACCGCCACCGCGATCAGCAGAACAATTCCCTTGACGACATATTGGTAGACGACACCGAGATTCATCAGGCTCATGCCGTTGTCCAGAGACGCCATGACCAGAGCCCCGATGATGGCACCGAACACCGTACCCTCGCCACCCATGGTCGATGTGCCACCAATGATGCACGCCGCGATGACGTCCAGTTCCATGCCCGATCCCGCCCCGCCCGTTGCCGCATTCAGTCTAGAGGTATAGACAATGCCGGCGGTCGCCACCGCAAGCCCCTGAAGCACGAAGATCAGGAAGTTCGTTTTCTTGACGTTGATGCCTGAGAGTTGTGCAGCGTCCCTGTTGCCGCCAATAGCGTACACATACCGCCCGAATGTCATGTTCTGTGAGACGAAACTAAAGATGAGAACCATTGCCATAACGATGAGAATGGCGTACGGGATCCCGCGATAGAAGACCATGATGGAGAAGACCAGCGCGATGATAATGGACATGCTCGCTTGTATCAACACCTGCTTGCGTGGGGATGCCACCGCAAATCCATGTTTGATGCGCCCTCTCCGGCTGCGCAACGCGGAGACGTTGTACAAGATGATTGCGACAATGCCGATGAGGGCACTGAAATCGTTGAAACTGGCACCCTTGAAGACCAGCTGAGGAAGGTACCCCTGGCCAAACTGACGGAACAGCTCACTGTTGGGGCTGATCGTATTGCCACCGCTCACGCCAAGGATTCCGCCACGCATGATGAGCTGTCCTGCCAGCGTGACAATGAACGCCGGGACGCCGACGTACGCCACCCAGTACCCTTGGAATACCCCGATGACCAAACCAAGGAACAGCGTCACCGGGATGGCCAGCAGTGTCGGCCAACCCGCCTTGGTAATGAGCGTAGCAACCACGGCGCCAGTGAAACCGACCGCGGAACCCGCCGACAGGTCGATGTGGCCTGCAACCATGACCAGCACCATCGTGCACGCGATGACGGCAACGGTAGCCGACTGGAGGAACAGGTTCGACAGGTTCCTTGTGCTGATGAAGATCCCCTTGGTAAGCAGAGTGAAGATGCTCCACACGAGCAGGAGGGCAATGATCATCGTGTACTGCCGTACATTGATACGCAACCGGCTGCGCCAGCTGCCTCCCATTGAGTTCTGCGGCTGTACGACCGTCTTTAAGTTCGCGTTCTCCATGGTTACTTGCCTCCCGTTGCCAAGTACATGACCTTCTCCTGCGTGCCTTCCTTCCAGGAAAGGTCTCCAACCAGTCGACCCATGTGCATGACCAGAATGCGGTCACTGATGCCAAGAATCTCCGGCAGCTCAGACGAAATCATGACAATACACACACCCTGTTCGACAAGCTGGTTCATGATGTTATAGATCTCAATCTTGGCGCCCACGTCAATACCGCGCGTCGGCTCATCGAGAAAGAGGACCTTGGGGTGCGTCATCAGCCACTTTCCCACAACAACTTTCTGCTGGTTGCCACCGGACAGGTTGCCCACTTTCTGTTCCACAGAGGGTGTCTTGATGGACAGGTCCCCCACGTATTGCTCGGTGCGCCGAATCTCCTCGTTGCCGTCGATGACGCCGTTCTTCCACAGCTGCTCCATGCTGGCAAGCGTCATATTCCCACGCAAGTCCATCATGGCAACAAACCCATATCGTTTGCGGTCCTCGGACAGATAGGCCACACCCTTGTCGATGCAGGCACTTGGACTATTCGCGACCATCTTCTTGCCGTTCAACAGGAGCTCTCCAGTCCGCCCAACGCCGTAGCTGCCGAAGATCGACATGGCCAGCTCCGTTCGTCCGGCACCCATCAGGCCCGCAATGCCCAGTATCTCGCCCTTGCGAACGCTGAAGCTGATGCCATCGATGACTTTCCGCGTCGGCACGTCCGGGTCATAGACTGTCCAATCCTTGACCTCGAGGACTGTCTCGCCTGGCATATGGTCGACGCGCGGAAAGCGCTGGGTGATTTCGTGTCCCACCATGAGGTTGATCATGCGCTGCTCGGTCATGTTCTTCACATCATCGGTCGCGACAGCTTTGCCATCTCGAAGGATGGTAACGCGATCGGCGATCTGAGCAACCTCCGAGAGCTTGTGCGAAATGTAGATGCACGAAACTCCCTTGGCCTGAAGGTCACGGAGTATCTGCATAAGGTTGTTGGTCTCGGTTTCCGTCAGCGCTGCAGTCGGCTCATCGAGAATGAGCATGCTCGCCTTCTTGGACACGGCTTTCGCAATCTCAACCAGCTGCTGCTCTCCAACACCAAGATCGATGACTTTGATGAGCGGGTTGCGACTCAGATGGACTTCGTCCAGAAGCTTGCTTGCGGCGACAAACGTGGTGTCCCAATCGATAACGCCGTTCTTCTGAAACTCATTCCCAAGGTAGATATTCTCTCGAATGGTCATCTGCTTCACAAGCGCGAGTTCCTGGAAGATGATGGCAATCCCGGCCTTCTCACTGCTCCGCGTCCCCGAGAATTGCAGCTCCTCACCGTTGTACATCATTTCGCCGGTGTACGATCCGAAGGGGTACACTCCCGCGAGGACCTTCATCAGGGTAGACTTGCCGGCTCCGTTTTCTCCAACCAGTGCGTGGATTTCGCCCCGTTTCACGTTGAAACTGACGTCATTTAGTGCCTTGACGCCCGGGAATTCCTTGGTGATATGGTTCATCTGGAGAATGTAGTCATCCATCCCTTCCACCTTCCATATTTCGCTGGGAACCGCACACCCGACGGGCGGGGTTCCCGCAACCATATGCCCTCCGAGACTCATTGGGGGAGCGGGCATGCCCGCTCCCCGGTTCGTGCAATTGACTTCTACTGGTAGACGTCTGTTCTCTTGAGGTATCCGCTGTCGATCAGCGCAGCGTCGATGTTGTCCTTGGTAACGGAGATAGGGACCAGCAGGATCGAAGGAACATCCACGGTGTTGTTGTTGACGGTCTGGTTGGCATTCGCAAGAGTATAGCCACCAAACATCGTCTTGGCAGCTTCGACTGCAGCATCGCCAAGCATACGCGTGTCCTTGAAGACAGTCATGCCCTGGGTACCCTTCACAATACGCTGAGCGGCGGCAAGTTCAGCATCCTGACCGGTAATCGGGACTTTGCCCGCAAGACCCTGAGCAGCAAGCGCCTGGATGCAGCCACCGGCTGTGCCATCGTTCGGAGCGAGCACGCCCTGGATGTTGTTCTTGTTGGCCGTCAGTGCGTTTTCCATGATTTTCAGTGCATTCTCGGGCTTCCACTCGACAACAGCCTGTTCAGCAACGATCTTGACATCACCCTTGTCGACAAGAGGCTGGATGATGCTCATGGCTCCCTGCTTGAAGAGCTTGGCATTGTTGTCGGTCGGGGCGCCGGACAGAATGGCGTAGTTGCCTTTTGGCATAGCCTTGGTCAGCCAATTACCCTGGAGCACGCCGACCTGTACGTTATCAAATGAGATGTAGACGTCGACGTTGGACGTATTCATAACCAGGCGGTCATAGGAGATGACCTTGACCCCAGCGGCATGCGCCTTGTCGACGATCGTTGCTGCAGCAGCAGAATCCTGTGCTGCAAGGATGAGGACGTTGATGCCCGAGGTGATCATCTGGTCACATTGGCTCTCCTGCGTAGCGGCATCCATGTTGGCGATCTGAGTCAACAGCTCGATGCCCTGGTCAGCACAATCCTTGGTGATACGATCCTTGTCCCGCACCCACCGCTCTTCCTGCAGAGTGGCAAGAGACAGGCCGATCTTCAGCTTCTTCTCCGCGGGGACGGCGGTCTTGCACCCTGCGAGGACCGAGACGAACAGCATTGCGGCAAGCAGTACGACGATTGCCCTAGACGTTCTCTTCATGAGCCATTCCTCCTTGAAAGATTCTGGCGTCATTGCCAGTTCCACGAAACCTCACGCTTGGCAGAAAACCTGACCTTGCGTGCCAACTCCCAACCCAACCCCCAAAGGCTGGCTCGTCCCGTCACTCCTGTGGCGGGGCCCCGTACTCATGCAGGCAGTCCACGATTGCCTGCGTCACGAGCGTTTCCAAATACTCCTGCCGGCCCGAACGGCTGGGCGCCGGCTGTCTGTCGAGGATATAAGCTTCGAGGCCTGCAAAATCCGTCCTGCCATCCACGATGTCCTTGCCAATACCTGTAGCATAGGATGCATATCGCTGTTCGACAAATCTGTCCAGCTCTCCGCTTTCAATAAGCCTTGCAGCCGCTCTCAGACCCAGAGCGAAGGTGTCCATGCCAGCGACATGCCCGATGAAGAGGTCATCGAGCTCGAAGGACGCGCGCCGAACCTTGGCGTCGAAGTTCAGTCCTCCCGGCTGCAAGCCGCCATTCTTGATGACTTCCACCATTGCAAGTGTGGAGGTATACGCGTCGGTCGGCATCTGGTCAGTATCCCAGCCAAGAAGGGGGTCGCCCTGATTGGCATCGACGCTGCCCAGCTTGTCGTTGATGCGGCAGTACCGGAGCTCGTGCTGGAAGGTGTGACCGGCAAGGGTCGCGTGGTTGGCTTCGATATTGAACTTGAAGAAGGGGTCGAGGCCGTAGCCACGCAGAAAGGCAAGTGCGTTCGCGGCATCAAAGTCGTACTGATGCTTGGACGGTTCGAAGGCCTTGGGCTCGATAAGGAACTGGCCGGTGAACCCGATCTCTCTGGCGTAGTCAACGGCCATGTGGAAGAACCGGGCGATGTTGTCCTGCTCAAGTCTGGAGTCGGTGTTGAGAAGGGTCTCATACCCCTCGCGACCTCCCCAGAAGACATAGTTGAGGCCACCGAGACGTTTGCTGACCTCGAGCATATGCTTGACCTGGCCGGCGGCGAACGCAAAGATGTCGGCGTTGCAGGAACTGGCCACACCGTGGACAAAGCGGGGGTTGCTGAACATGTTGGCGGTTCCCCAGAGCAGGCGGACCGTGCTGGTCTTCATGTGGTCCTCGATGAGGCTGACGATGACGTCCAGGTTGCAGTTGGTCTCCCGAAGGGTGTCGCCTTCCGGCGCAACGTCCCGGTCGTGGAAGCAGAAGAACGGTATGCCGAGCTTCTCACAGAATTCGAACATGGCATCGACCTTGACGCGAGCCCTTTCCATCGGGTCGTTGATCGTCGTCCATGGCCGCTGCATGGTGCCCCACCCGAACATGTCGGTCCCGTCCCCTCCGAGCGTGTGCCAGTAGGCACCGGCGAACCGCGTCCAGTCGGCCATCGTACGACCGAGAACGACCTCGTCCGCCTTGTAGTACTTGAAGGCAAGCGGGTTCCTCGAGTCTCGACCCTCGTATCCTACCGTATCGATGCCCTTGAACACCATGACTACCTCCGCGTGTCTAGCTTCGCCGTTCAACGAGCTGTTGCGTATTGCTGAACTGCTCCTTCAGTGCCCTGTACAACGCCTTGTACTGCGCAAACCATGGATCGTATTGCCTCCTGCGCAACGCGTCGGGGTCATATTGTTCCACCAGCTTGACCCATCGGGACGTGTCCAGCCCCACCGCGCTGGCTGCCAGACGGGCAGACCCGTAGGCTGCCCCCTCATCCACCAGAGGACTCCAGATGGGTGTCCCGAAATTGTCCGCCAGCATCTGGCACCAGATGCGAGAGCGCGACCCTCCCCCGACGACACGCACGTTGGTCATCGGAGTCCCCATTTCCGCGATGCACTCCGCCCCTTCGCGCAATGCGAAGATGACGCCTTCGTGGACCGCGCGCAAGATATCGCCCTGACTGTTGAACGAGCTCATGCCATAGAGGACGCCCCGCGCATCAGGGTCTCGGTGGGGTGTCCGTTCACCGTTGAGGTACGGAAGGAACACGACACCGTTGCTGCCAATCGGACTCTGTCCGACCATCTCTTCGATGCGACCATAGGAAAGGTTCTGAGCGAAGCGCTGCCGGAACCAGTCGAGCGCTCCCGCCGCCGAAAGGATGACCGCCATGTGATAATAGCAGTCCTTCGTGACATGACTGAACAGGTGCACGCGACCTGTGAGGTCCGGGCTCGGTGTGGAAGTCACGGCAACGACCGTACCACTGGTCCCCAGGCTGACGACTGTATCGCCAGGCTTCTCGACACCGCACCCGAAGGCTGACGCCGCATTGTCCGCTCCTCCGGCGACGACTGGAACACCATTGAGCTGAGGCAGGTCCGGGCAGGTAATTGCTCCGATGACCGAACCGACACCCACCAGGTCCGGCAGCATCGAGCGTCGGACGGTCAGGACGTCGAGGATGTGATCGTCCCACACGCCTTCGCGCACACGGTAGAGCGACGTGCCAGAAGCATCAGAAGCTTCGATAGCGAGCCGGCCGGTCAACTTCAGGACGAGGTAGTCCTTCGGCAGGCAGAACCGCGCGATGCGGGCAAAGCTGTCAGGTTCGTTGGCGCGCAGCCACAGCAGCTTTGGCGCCGTGAATCCTGTGAGCACGGGATTCCCGAATGCCTTGATGACTTCCTGTTCGCCGCCGCAGGCCTCGGTCAGTTCGACGCACTCCCGCTGCGTGCGCTGGTCACACCACAACATGGCGGGGCGCACGACATCGCCAGCTGCGTCGAGCGGCACGAGACTATGCATCTGACCGGATATCGACACAGCGAGAATCTCGAGATTGCGATCGACGGTCAGCGTGTCCAGGACCTGGATGGTCGCCTTCCACCAGTCTTCCGGACTCTGCTCGGCCCAGCCGGGTCGGGGCGTCGACAGCTGAAGTGGGACCGAGGCGGTTGCTACAATCGTACCGGACGCATAGACCAGCAGTCCTTTGACGGATGCTGTCCCGGCGTCGATACCAATGATGCATTCCTTCATCTCTGCCACCCCGTCTCGTTCCTACCCACTGCCCGCCCCATTCACAATCATGTGCAGGTCAGACTTCACGTTTCAACGGCGATTCCAGACGCACAATCAATGCAGCCAGTCTGTTCCTAATGTTCTATTAACAATCGTAGAAGATTCCACAGAAAAGTCAACAGTCCTCGCGCTGGCGGCTGAACGCAGCCAAGAACGCCTAATTCACAGCACTACTCTCCCGCGTTATGAGTTGCGCGAGGAAAGCTCCGGACGAAAGCCGTTCTGTTCGATCTTGATACTATGCTCTTGGCCGATGACAGCAACGACTCTCTGCCGATTGCCACCGAGCGACAAAAGAAACAGCCCGGCTGGACCGCCGGGCTCTGCTTCTTCAGCAAACCGTGAGAACTACCGCTTCTTGCTGTATTTCCGGATGTCGACCGCAACCGCCGCAACGATGATGATGCCCTTGACGACCTGCTGCCAATAAGCTGATATGCCCAGGACCACCAGTCCATTGTTGAGGACCTCGAAGATCAGAACGCCCGTGAGGACGCCGGCAACCGTTCCGATACCGCCCATGTTCGAGACACCACCGATGACAGATGCCGCGATAGCATCCAGCTCGTAGCTCGCTCCATAGTTGTTCGTCGCGCCGCCGGAACGGGCCGAGAGGAGGACGCCTGCGAGGCCGTACAGCATACCGGCGATAGCGTACAAGGTGATAAGGTTTCTCTTGACATTGACGCCCGAAACGATGGCGGCGTTGAGGTTGCCGCCGATCGCATAGATGTTCTTGCCAAGCTGGGTCTTGTTCAGCATGACCCAGTAGATCAGATAGACGATGAGTGCGATCAGGATGATCGTTGGTAAGAATCCGATCGATCCAGTCCCCAGGTTGGTGAAGTCGGTCCGGAGTCCACCAATAGGCTGTGCGCCCAGCGGCGGCCGGTCGACGTACAGTGATGCGGCACCCCAGACAATGACCATCATACCGAGGGTTGCAATGAAGGGAGGAACTTTCAGATACGCAATGGCAAGACCGTTGATGATGCCGACCAGAAGTCCGGCAGCGATGCCCGCAAGGACCGGGACGATGACCCACATGTACGGAAGGTTTGGAAAGATCTTGCTTGCATAGTCAGGACGCTGGGCGAGCGATGCTGCAATGACGGCGGCAAGACCGACGGTACGCCCCGCAGAAAGGTCGACACCACCACTAATCAGTACCCCGGCGGCTCCAAGCGCGATGATGAGACGGACCGAGGAAATCCTCATGATGTTGACGAGGTTATCCGGCGTCAGGAAGCCATTCTTGACAATGCCAATGACAAGAACCAGTGCCGCAAGCACCAGAATGATGGCATTCTTCGTCGCAAACTCGCGGATGGAACGCGCATTGATACGCTTGCTCAAACTTGTCGATGCAGGATTCTTCATGTTCGTCTCCCTATTGCATGAGCTGCGTCGCAAGCGTCATGATGCGCTCCTGCGTCGCTTCCTTGCCATCAAGAATGCCGGTGACCCTTCCTTCGCACATGACCATGATGCGGTCGGACATTCCGATGAGTTCGGGCATCTCCGAGGAAATCATGATGATCGTCTTGCCATTCTTCGCAAGGTCACCAATGATCGAATAGATCTCGTACTTGGTACCGACGTCGATGCCACGTGTCGGTTCATCGAGGATCAGGATATCCGGCTGGGTAAGCAGCCATCGTGCAACGATAACCTTCTGCTGGTTACCGCCCGAGAGGTTCTCGATCAGGGTCGCCAACGTGGGTGTCTTCACCCTGAGCATGTCGATAATCTTTTCCGCATCATGGCTGCCTGTCTTCTCGTCGAGGAGACCGGATTTGCTCACATACCGGCCAATGCTTGCCATGAGCGTATTGTCCAGCACAGAAAGCACCGGGAAGATGCCTGTCGCCCGTCGCTCTTCGGTCAGAAGCGCCATCTTGTACTGTTTAGCCTGTATCGGGTTGGTGATGACAGCCTTCGTGCCATTGATGCTGACTGTCCCGCTCTTGACGCTGCGCAGCCCAAACAGGGCTTCGACCAGTTCGCTCCGCTGGGCGCCCACGAGACCGCCAATCCCAAAAATCTCACCTTTCTTCACGTCAAACGTGACGTCCGCGAAGGAGTGTTCGACCCCCGAAGTGAGGTTCTCGACCTTCAGAACGACATCGTTCGGTGTATTCTCCCGGGGAGGAAACAGGTTTGTCAACGTACGACCCACCATTTGTTTGATGACAAACTCAGGAGTAAGCTGGTCGGTAGGATACGTACCAACGCACTTGCCGTCGCGCATGATCGTGACTTCATCCGAAATCTCGAAAATCTCCTCCATCCTGTGGGAAATATAGATGATCGCGATACCCTGGTTCTTCAGCCTTCGTATGATCGTGAAGAGGTGCTGCACTTCGTTCTCGGTGAGAGACGATGTCGGCTCGTCCATGATAATGACACTTGAATGGTAGGAGACTGCTTGCGCAATCTCCATGGACTGGATCTTCGAGGCGGACATGTTGAACACTTTGGTCGCTGGATCAATATCCATTTTGAGGTCGTCAAAGACCGCCTTGCAGTCAGCGTACATCTTCTTCTCATCGACGATCTTGACGACGCCGTAGTTCTTCACCGGGAAACGTCCTAGCCAGAAATTCTCCATGACGCTCCGCTGGGGGACCGGCAGGAGTTCCTGCTGGATCATGGCGATGCCCGCATCGAGAGCTTGTCTGGTGTTCGCGAACGAGACCGGCTGGCCGTCAAGGATCACTTCCCCTTCATCGGCCGCATAGAGACCAAACACGCACTTCATCAGTGTCGATTTGCCGGCTCCATTCTCGCCTACCAGCGCATGCACTGTTCCCGGACGCACCTTCAACGTGACATCGTCAAGGGCTTTCACCCCTGGGAAGTCTTTGGAGATGCTGCGCATCTCCAGTATGTACTCACTGCCGCTCATCGAGATGATCCCTCCGTGGCCGAAACGTACAGACAGAGGGCGTACACTCTAGAGCGTACGCCCTCCTCTGTTTACAAGGGAATCAAGTGTTTCCCCGCAACTCACGCCCCATCTGCTGGGGAATCAAGTGTCTCCCTGAACGTCGAGGATGGTGCTACTTGAATTCCAGGTAGTTGTCCAGAGTGACCTTCACATAGGGGACCCAGATGTACTTCCCGGAGGCGTTTGCCGTTCCGTCGGCAAGAGCGAGAGGAGCAACGTCAGTCTTGGCTTCCGCACCCGTCGCAAGAGCGTATGCGAGATCGAATGTGGCCTGGCCCTGCCTCACGGCATCATTCAGGACGGTTCCCAGAAGCGTTCCCTGTTCAAGTGCATCAAGAGCGGGTGGCGTGGCGTCGACGCTGACAACGGGCATGTACTTGCCATTCGCAAAGTAGCCGGCAGCCTTGAGGGCTTCAATTGCGCCAAGGCCCATGTCGTCGTTGTTGGCGAAGACGACTTCGATCTTGCCCTGATAAGCCGCAAGGAAGGCAGCCATTTTCTCCTGACCTTTGACGCGGTCCCACATGGCGGTATCCTGAGCAAGCTTCTCGACTTTGAGGCCGGCATCCTGGACAGCCTTGATCGAGAACTCGGTGCGGTACTTCGCGTCGGTATTCGAAGGATCACCCATCAGCATAACGTACTGGATAATACCGTCCTTGTTGAGATCGGCTTCCGGATGTGTCTTCCAGTAGTCGACGACGATCTCACCCATCATCGTTCCGGACTGCTGGGCCTTGGCTCCGACGTAGTAGACCTTGTCCCATGCCGCCATATCGGCCGCGACGGGCTCACGGTTGAAGAGAACAAGCGGGATACTCTTGGCCTTCGCCTTTCCGATGATGACGGACACGGCAGACGGGTCGACCATGTTGATAGCAAGAGCGGTGACCCCCTGGGTCAGGAACTGATCAACCTGGTCATTCTGCTTCGGCTGATCGTACTGGCTGTCCTGAGTAGAGAGCTCGATCTTGCCCTTGGCAGCTGATTCGATCTGGTTGCGGACATAGGACATGAATGTATCGTCGAACTTGTAAATAGCGACACCAATTTTCGGGGTTGCAGCCTTCTTCGCACAGCCCACGATCGAGAAAGCGAGCGCAACGGCAAGAAAGAGCATAACAATCTTCTTCATTCTGAATCCTCCCTTTTTGATAGTTGGTGCGGCTACAAACGCAACAATAGTAATGTCACACAACAAATCCTAGAAAGTTTCACAGGAAAGTCAACAGTTCTTCCTTCGGAGGTTGCACGCCGCTTGGAAAGCACGTATGGCGAGCATCATGGGAACGCTGGGATTTCTGGTATACTCTTTCGCATTATGAGCCATGAGGAGAATGCTGGATGAAGACGTTCTTGTTCGACCTTGACGGTACACTGCTGGCCATGGACGGCCAGGACTTCATGCGCGCGTATTTTGGTGAGCTTACACGTGCCTTGTACGGCCTGCTGCCCACAGAGGGACTGGCCAGGAACATCCTTGCTGCGACGGCGCGCATGCAGGCGGACACAAGCCCGGGCAGTAGCAACCTGGTGAAATTCAGGAGAGAGTTTGAGGCCCTGTATCAGGACATCGACGAGCAACCTGTCTGGGACCGCATCATGGAGTTCTATGCGACGACCTTCGACAACGTCCGCGACGTCGTGGGACGCAATGAGCCCGTCTGCCGGAGTGTCGTGTACTTGCGGCAGAAGGGACACCGTCTCCTGCTGACGACCAATCCCGTCTTCCCGCAGTTGGCCACATATAAGAGGCTGGCATGGGCTGGATTCGGTCCGAATGCGTTCGAGTATGTCAGCACGCTGGAGAACTGCTATTTCTGCAAGCCCCACGTGGAATACTGGCACCACGTGGCTGCTGTCATGAAGGTCGATCCCGCGCAGGCGGTCGCGGTCGGCAACGATTGCGTCGAAGACGTATCAGCGAGGCTGGCCGGTATCGAAACGTACCTCGTGACAGACTACGTGGTCGGCGATGCTGCGTCATCGGGGGCGGACCACATTTCGGACGCCCTCGGGTTCGAGCGCTGGATTCTGGAGAACTACTGAGTCTGGAGCCGCATCACGTGGTGTGCCGTCATCGCAAATACGCGGCCCCCTGCGACAACGATACGCCGTACGGCAAGGTCGGGCAGCCCACTGTTCAGACGCCGCCAAGAAGCTCCCTCGTCCTGTGAGATCGCCGCTCCGCGCGCCTGTGTTCCTGCGTACAGGGTACCATCTGTGGCAACCGCAATCGTGTTGACAGCTCCCGATGGGGACAGGATCGTCGACAGCCCGATGCTCGCACGGGACCATTTCGTCCAGCCATCCTGCGAGACATACACACCTTCGGTGTCCGTTCCGGCGTAGAACCGGCCTGTCTGTTCGTTGACGGCGAGGCTGTCGATCCAGGGTGTCCCGATAGACGACTGCAGGGGAGTCCAGCGGCTGCCGTCATTCGCTGTCGTGTAGAACCCCTGACCCAGTAGTGAGCATATCACCGTGCCCGGCGTCGCGGGGTCCGGCAGGAGCGCAGCAATCTCGATGCGGGGCGTCGGCGATCCCGCCGACACCTTGGCCACGAGGCCAATGTTCCTGGGCTCCCAGGTCAGACCTGCATCGTTCGAGACCGCGAATCCCCCATCGGTACCAGCATAGACCGTGCTCGACCCCGCAAGACGGGACGCCAGGGACTTCACCCTGACCCCGGGGATGCCACGACTGACAGATATCCAGCGGTCCCCGCCGTCGATGCTCCGCAGCACCGACCCGTCGGACGTACCCGCAAGGACAGTCCTTCCATCCCGCAGGACGAGAACACTGAGCGTCTGTCTCGACTCGGAGCAGCGTGACCACGAGATACTGGCGTCCAGACTGCGAAAAACCCCCTGGTCTGTCGCTGCGTAGAGGACCTCGGCATCGACCGGCGACACCGCCAGTCCTGCAAGGGTAAGGTTTGTGATCCCGGTGCTGGATTCGCTCCATGCCGTGCCGTCACCAGAGGAGAAGACCCCGTGGGACGTCGCGGCCAGCACGCCCGAGCCCGAGCGCGTGAGTCCGAAGACATTTCCGCCGTCAGGTAACTGAAAGGTCAGCTTCCAGTCAAGGCCATCTTCTGAGAAGAACAGTCCCCCGGATTGCGTGCCGAGGGCAAGTCCACGTACCCCGCCCGGGAGGAACTGGACCGCGGCACAGTCCGACGGGAGCGACCCCCTGCGCGACGCAACCCATGTCCGGCCTCCGTCCGTCGACAGTCCCATGCCGCCACCGGTCACGGTGACAGCCAGGCGGAGTTCGTCCCCCGGATCGATACCGATGCCCGTCACCATGGGCTCTGACCCAAAGGGCAGGAGAACTGCGTTCCACGTTCCACCTCCGTCCCGCGAGACGAAGAGGCCGTTCTGCTGCGTTCCCGCGTAGACCGTCCTGCTGTCACTCGTGACATCAACGGCCATGATGCGGTCGCCCAGACTCCGGCGACCAGTCCGGCTCCACGAACGCCCTCCGTCCCGCGAGACATGGAGACCGGCATCGGCCGTCCCTGCGAACAGCGTGTCAGGAGAGTCGGCAGCGGAAGCGAGGCAGGACACCGACCGGCTGCCCAGGCCTCGACTTGCGTTCTGCCACGTCTGACCGCCGTCCTCGGACAGGAAGAACCCGGCACCGTACACGGCCTTGCCGACAATCCTGCCCTCCGCCCTCGGATCAAGCTCGATGCCTGCAACATAGTGGCCAGAGGAGGTGCCACCGAGCGCTGTCCAATTGCTTCCGCCGTCGGAGGAAACGTAGACCTCATCTTCACGCGTGCCGGCGTAGACGACTCCACGATCAGCAGAGAGACTGGCAATGGCTGTGATCGGTCCACCAAAGAGCCCCTCGTCCGATCGCGCCCAGACCGTTCCATCGGCGATGCCTTCAGCATTGGTGAAGGCACGCCGCATGACAACGCCCTCGCCCGCGCTGGCATACCAGAGAACAGCCAGGACGAACACAACCAGAACCGCTATCAAGATACGACCAACGTGTTTCATCACTGTCTTCCCCCACCACCGGATCTGCGTCACTCCATAGGAACAACGCAAGCCGGACCAAACGGTTACGCCGCGTTTCCACACCATCTGTTCGGATTGCAAACGATTTCCGCAAGACTATACTCACAGCATACCACGATGCCGAGGTGAACCATGGATTCTGGACAGCAGTTTCTGTACGACACGCGCTATGCGGCCGATCTGCCCGAACAGCAGTCCGATCAGCAGAAGGGGTTGCCACAGCCGCCGCTTGAACTGCCGCCGGACGCCGGCATCCCCATGATTGCCCTGCCGGACCCCAAGACACTCGCTATTGCAGGCATTGACTTGCGTACGGCCATCGACCGTCGCCACAGCATCCGCCTGTATCGCGACGAACCGCTGAGCATGGAGGAGTTGTCCTACCTGCTGTGGTGCACCCAGGGTGTCAAGGCTGTCACCCCACGCCCCTGCACGCTCCGTACCGTACCGTCCGGCGGTGCACGCCATGCCTTCGAAACCTATCTGATGGTCCGCGCCGTCACCGGCCTGGAGCCCGGCATCTACCGGTTCCTCGCCATTGAGCACGCGCTGCAGCTCGTCATGCCCGGGACGCAGACCCTGCAGGACGTCACACAGCTGTGCAGTGACCAGAAGATGGTCGAACTCAGCGCGGTCACGTTCATCTGGACAGCCGTGCCATACCGTATGGTATGGCGCTACAACCAGCGCGCTTACCGCGCCCTGTTCCTCGACGCAGGCCATGTCTGCCAGAACTTGTACTTGGCTGCCGAGGCCATCGATTGCGGAGTCTGTGCTATCGCGGCGTTCCTGGACGACGAGTTCAACACGTACCTGGGGTTCGACCCTGCACAGCAGTTCGTCATCTACTGCGCATCGCTCGGCAAGAAGCCGGCCGGCTCCCACGAATAATCCCAGCCAGGAAGACATACCGGCGCATCATGCAGGTGGCCCTCCTGGGCCGTTCTTGATGCTGTCAGCATCCTGCGCGAAGGAACCTTCACTTGACACATGGGGCTGCAGGACTAGTCTGGCGTAAAAGGGAGGCACATCATGCCCAATGCACTGGTCGTGTTCTACTCACTGGATGGTGACGTCCGATTCCTGGCTCGATCGCTTGCCAAGGAGCTACAACTCGACACCATGGAACTGGAGCTGGTCAAGCCGCACCCAACACGCGGGTTCATGAAGTACTTCAAGGGTGGTTTTCTGGCGGCAACGGGCGCCACTCCCCCACTCCTTCCGCTGGCTCATGATGCCGCACACTACGACCTGGTCTTTGTGGGGACGCCCGTCTGGAACAGCCACCCCGCACCAGCTGTGCGCACGTTCCTGAAGGGCGCCGACTTCAAGGGGACAAGGGTTGCCTTCTTCACCTGCTATGGCGACAACGACGTCAAGACCCAGCGTATCCTAGCTTCGCTGGTACCCGGCGCCAAGGTTGCCGGCCGCATCGGCTTCAAGCTGCCGCTCAAGATGGACAAGGAGCAGTGTGTCACCGACCTGCTTCGCTGGGCGAAGGACCTGCTGAACAGCTGAGGCGGCGTTCTGGCGGTTGACGTAGGCCGTGGGGGCGCTATCCTGCCCCTATGCCCCGACGAAAAGCAGCAGTCATAGCCCCTCCCAGAGACACCTCATCCGACGAGGTGGCCCTCCGCGCTCTCTACCGCAAGGACCCGTCGCGCATCCTGCCAAATCCACTGTGGAAGACCTCCCAGCGCCTGCAGTCCCTGGAATGCCGATTCATCGCCGACGGTACGCAGGTGACGGGCGTCGAACTGCGCGAACCTGGGAAGCTGCTCATCTATGGCACACGGACCCAGGACCCCCTGAAGGCTGCGTCGGTCAAGCTGGACGGTGTCCCCACCGTCTGGATCCACAACGACTTCGTAGCTCCCCTTGCCCCATGGTTCGACCGCAAGGAGGCCTTCTTCCGCCTGATCCACACCGGCAGCGAGCTGCCACTGCGCGCCACTGTCCCCGGGTATGCAATCCGCGAGGTCGACACGGCGACCGAACTTCCACTCGTGGCCACGATCCTGCATGCCTGCTACGACACGCCGACACCGGGCACCGACGAGATCGTGACGTGGACGAAGCGCCTGGTCTTCGCACCGCACGCCTGGCTGTGGATCGTCGACCACAAGGAGAAACGTCCTGTCGCTCTTGGCATCGCCGAGACTGACAGGCCCACCGGAGAGGCGTCGCTCGAGTGGATCCAGGTCCTGCCCGCGTTCCGCAGTCTCGGACTGGGCACCATGCTCGTCCAGGAACTGGTCTATCGCCTGGAACAGAAGGTCGCATTCACGACGGTCACCGGTCAGGTGAAGAACCCCTGTGAGCCCGACCACCTCTTCCGTCGTTGTGGGTTCGCCGGCCGCGACGTCTGGTGGGTCCTGCACCGGTAGCCCCACTGCTCCGTCCTAGATCGTCAGTATTCCGCCATGGTCTTTCAGCCAGCGTTTGCGCGCGTCATAGTCCGGCAGGACAGATGCTACGACCACCCAGAACCTGGCTGAATGGTTCATTTCGCGCCGGTGCGCCAGTTCGTGCACGACCACGTAATCGACCACATCCATTGGGGCCATGATGAGGCGCCATGCGAAGCTGACGGTACCGCTGGTACTGCACGAGCCCCAGCGCCGCTCAGCGCCCGTGATACGCAACCGGGGGACGCTCACGCCGACCAATGGAGCATAGTGATGGACACGCTGATCAAGCAGTTCGCGTGCCCGAGCGCGGTACCACTCCTCGAAGACCACTTCTCCACGGTCGAACGCCGCCATGTCGAGGCTGAACCCTGTCTTCTCGTCGAAGGTCAGCGGCGTCTTCTGGAACGCGACGACCACGAACGGCCACTCGCGTCCCAGGTACGGGAAGCGCTCTCCCGTCAGGAAGTCGTGCCGGGGCAGCAGCGACACATGTCTGCGTGCCGTTGCGAGCTTGTCCTCGATCCATCCTGCCTTCTCCCGCAGGATGGACTCCACGAGCCGCAGCGGTATCCGTGTGGGCGCTCGTACCACCAGCGTTGCGTCCGGTCCAACCTCCAGCCCGATGGACCGGCGGCGCGACCGCACCAGCACATATGCGCCCGCGACAGGACTCGTGCGCTGTTCCCCTTCCGTCTTCTTCGCACTCACGGCGAACTGTAAATCCCTTTGGGGTCAGGCACTATGGTCTTCACATTCCAAGTGTCACAGCCACGTGCTTTGCGGTACCAAGTCCCCACGCTTTCCATGCGAGTATTGTGCCCCCATGTCGCAGAAGCGCAACCGGGACGTCTCCACTTAACGATGGGTTAACGCTATGCTGGTATCATCAGGGTGCGCAGGGAGACCTGCGACATTGGGAGAAAGGAGGAGAGCGACGATGAGAGTATTGGTGGTGGAAGACGAACCAACGATGCTGTCCGCGCTTTCCGACGCGCTGACACACGAGCGACTGACGGTCGATACTGCGCTGGACGGCAGCGACGCGCTCAGCAGGGTCCATATCGAGCAGGCGTACGACCTGATTCTGCTGGACCTGATGACGCCCCACATGGACGGCCTCACGTTCCTCAGAACCATCCGATCCGAAGGATACGCTATGCCCGTGCTGGTGCTGACGGCCCGGGACCTCATAAACGACAAGATCGCCGGCCTAGACGCAGGTGCCGACGACTACCTGACCAAGCCCTTTGACCTCGACGAACTGCTGGCACGCGTACGCGCACTGCTGCGCAGAAATGGGAATCGCAAGACGTCTGTCCTGCGGGCGGGAGAAGTGGAACTAGATACTGTCACCCACGTCTGCCGCGTGCAGGGCACAACGGTGGCGTTGGCCACGAAGGAAGAGCAGCTGCTCGAGTACTTGCTGCGCAACCAGGGCCGCATCGTGCCACGCGAGGAACTGGAAGACCACCTGTGGGATGCCAAAGCATCACTGTGGTCGGACACTCTGCGCACACATGTCCGATATCTGCGTGCCAAGCTGGACATCGACCCGATGCACCCGCTTATCACGACCGTACGTGGATTGGGCTACGGCATCGTCGCTCCCTCCGAGGAGGAGGACGGACATGACTCGTAAGCTTGCAGGAACGCGCTCTCGTCTGATCTTCACAGCAGTTGTGCTGTTCATCGCCGCGATCGTCCTAGGGAGCATTATGCGTCGTGCAACGCCAGGCGCAGCGGACCCGGACACCCAGGAGATCACAACAGCCGAAGCAAACACGACGATCCGGGAGCGTATCGCAAACCTGGACACGAAGGCGATAACAAGCGAGGCGGTCAGGAGTGCGATCGCAGACCAGCTGCCGGCTCTCGGTGCACGAGGGTTCATCCGTGTCCGCATCGCGAGCAAGAACGTCGACGTCCTCGTCGGTACCGACTACAACTTCGACCAAGTCCTGGAAAGCACGACAAGTGAGAACTCATGGCATTACCGGATGTCGCTGGCACCGGTGGATGCGCCGGACGAACTTCAGCCACTGTACGTTACCTACATGAGTACCGGCATGGGTGCCGTCTCGGGTGAACTCATCATCGGCAGCGCCGGCCCTACTGCCGCTCAGACCAGGACCTCGCTGTCATTGATGATCACCATGTGGGTGTGTCTGTGCCTTGCAGCTGTCTGTATCATCGCGGTGTTTGTGATGCCTGCGAACCACATCACCAGCCGAGCGCAGTCGTGGACACCACTGCGACGCGGACTGACCCTCGTTCTGGTCGGTGCCGTCCTCGCCGTTCCCGTTGCGTGGACCCTGCTCAGCAGGACGCACGCCACAGCACGGGCGAACTTTGCCCGAAGTACGGACCTCATCATGACATCCACAGCGAACACCATGTCCAAGTGGCTCTCGACGGGCGAAGTCTCGGCTGCATACCTTCACGCAACGCATGCCATGTCCTACCCGGACTGTTCGTTCCGCATCCTGGTGGACGGCAAGCTGCAGGACCGCGCTGGCGTGGACTACGGTCCCGCCGCGTATCAGAAGCCTGGCGACCCGGCAACATGGCGCAACCTGGCCCCCTTCATCGAGGGTGGCACACCGCGGCCCGCTTACCTGACGACCGCCACCAAAGACAACATCCGCGTTGAGCTCGTCGCTCCGGAGCCAGACTACTGGCAAGTCATCCGTCTGCGCCGCACGCTCCTGTGGGCTGTCCCCGCCCTTCTCCTGGTCCTTTTCGCACTGGGATACCTGACGAGCCGACGTCATGACCCCACGGTCCCCTCTTCCGAGGAGATCCTCCGTCACTCGGTCGTGCGTCAGGCGGTTCTCACCGTCCTTGTCGTCTGCCTGGCACTGGTTCCTGCTGCCGGCTGGTTCGTGCAGACGTACGAGGCGGCCTCCGTCGCCCGCCTAGACAAGACGCTCCAGCATGATGCCGCCACGCTCAGTGGCATCCTCACCAGCCTCGACTCATCATCAGCTTCGACGAAGTCTCTCCAGCTTGCCGACTATGCACTGACCGTCGCCCGGACCGGCATGACGTACTCGTTGAAGTTCCAGCAGAAGGACGGACAGCCGGGCGGCATCACCATCAACCCAGCAGAGAGCATGCTCAGCGTCGTGACAGCCACGGACACACCTACTACCCGCATCATCCCAAATCATACGGACTGGTCCCTTCCGCCCGGCCGCAACCTGGTCGTGCGCGTGATTGGCGCAAGTGGCCGTCTGAAAGACGGCGTCGTCTTTACTTTCCTGCTTGGAACGACGATGCGCCCCGTCGAGCAGGACATGCAAGAGTTGTGGAACGCTGCCGCGTGGGCTGGACCCGTCGCTTTCCTGTTTATCGTCCTGGCCGGTCTGATCGCCGCGAGTCTCGCTCTTCGCCCGGTCACGGAGTCCATGCGACGCCTGGAGCAGTTCACCGGAGACGCCGGGCACGAACTGCGCACGCCGCTGAGCTCGATTGCTCTCAACGCACAGGTCGCACTGAACCAGGATGAGCAACCCGAGGAATTCCGCAGGCATCTCACCGCTATCGCATCACAAGCGGAACGCTCTACGCGACTCTCGGAGTCACTGCTCCTGCTGGCACGCCTCGACCGCGAGCAGCCTGCTCCACTTGGACCGGTCCAACTGCGAGACATCTGGACCGATCTACACAGCGCGCATGCTGAAGCACTGAATGCAAAGTCGGTGACACTGCAGACACCATCCGAGCCGCGGCTCGTCACGGCCAATCGAGAACTGCTGACCGTGGCGCTCGACAACCTGGTGGACAACGCCGTCCGCTATGCACCCGAAGGGACGACCGTCGCCATCACTGCTCAGCAAACCAAAGCCCGGGTGACCATCGCGGTCACCGACCAGGGACCAGGCATGCCACCGGACGCACTGTCCCACATCTGGGACCGCTTCACCCGCGTCGACGCCAGCCGCAGCCGGGAATCAGGAGGCAACGGCCTGGGCCTGGCCATCGTCCGCAAGGCGGTGGAAGCCATGCATGGCCATGTCGCCGTCACCAGCGAGGTCGGCAAAGGCAGTACGTTCTCCATCATCCTGCCGGTTTCCTAGCGCTCATCAATTGTGAAGACCACGGTGTCAGACACCGTTGTCTTCACAATTCAGACTAGTCGTAGGCCAGACGGATTTCCTCGGTGGCTAGCGTGGACTGGATGAGCTCCTGCCACAATGGCGATTTCCAGGAGCCCAGCGCGTCGTGGATCCTAAAGTACTTCTGAGGGATGGGGTGCGTTCCGACGACAACCGGGATACCAAATTGCTCGGGAATGTATCGCCGGAAGAAATCCACACGTGTGCACGGTGGATAGCCGACGAGCATGCCTGTGGCAAGATGGATGACCGTCACGCCGTTCTTCTTCATCTCGGCGGGAGCGTACTCGATGTTGCCCCCCGGACACCCGCCGCACGTAGTACAGCCGACGAGTTCCACTTCCTTTCCTGCGTAGATGCTGAACGCCCCCTCGCGGTTCCGCATGGCACGCAGGCACTTGCCAGCCGCACACGTATGGTACCTGTCACAAATGATGATGCCAACGCGGACGATCTCGTCGCTCATGATACCTCCTCATCACAGAACGGATTCATGCAAGTGAGTCTAGCAGCATTCTGTCTGGCCTGCCACAGCATGGCCCTGATCGGCAGGACGAAGCGCCTGCAGACACAAGGAAACCCCCAGGCGATGAACCTGGGAATCTGGCTTGAGTACTGAGACAGGGCTTCTCTGTCGATTGATCTGATAGCATCCGGCTGATTTCGATCCTTGTCGTTGCAGGAATACGACGCCTAGGGCGCGGGAACTGAGTTCGGTGTGGCAAAGGCTGTCGATGTCGTCGCGACATATCCGACCAGCGCCTCAGTGACTGCCGTGAAGGACGGCATCTGGACGTCTTCGACGTGACCGGTGTCCGCCTGTCGCGTAACATCGGGGTCTATAGGAAGCCGTGCAAGGACAGGGGCGCCGATACGATCGGCCAACTCCTGCGCGTGGCTGGTCCCGAACAGCTCAAATCCCTCTCCACAGTGCGGGCACGTGATCATCGCCATGTTCTCGACGATGCCAAGAATCGGCTTGCGCATCTGCTTTGCCAGGCCGGCAGCCTTCTCGACGATCATGCCGGCCAGCTCTTGCGGCGTCGTGACCATGAGGATGCCGTCGACGGGCAGGGACTGAAACGCCGTCAGGGGGACATCAGCGGTCCCTGGTGGCAGGTCTATGATGAGGACGTCCAGGTCTCCCCACGCCACGTCCGTCCAAAACTGCTTGATAGCAGACGTAAGCAAGGGGCCACGCCAGATGACCGGCTGGCCGGAATCGTCCAGGAACAGATTCATGGAAATAATCTTGATGCCTGTTGTCGTCTCGGGCGGGAGGATGCCGACCATGGAAGACTCGGGTCGTGCTGTCATGCCGAAGAGACGCGGGATGGACGGCCCCGTGATGTCCGCATCGAGGATACCCACCCTCAGTCCGCGACGTGCCAGCTCGACTGCCGCCATGGCGGACACCAGGGACTTTCCCACCCCGCCTTTGCCACTTGCAACTGCAAGAACGTGCCGGACGTGGTTAACCTGTGATGTCAGGCTCTCATTGTCAGCCGTTGCCATGGGCCTCTCCTTCGTGATGGCAGGACACCTGTCCGGCAAGATCGACAAAGGTGCCCGCGCGGCAGGCCTCCACAATCTCGTCCAGCTTGCTCATGTCCGTCTGCATCACCTTGTAGCCGGCGGCGGTCAGTGCATTCATGGCGCCCATTCCCATTCCACCAGCGATGATGGTGTCACAGCCATGCGCCGCGTCGGCCATCAGGCCATGGACCTCTTCGTGACTTGCATCGGACTCGCCATGATGCTCCTCTCCATGGACATGCGCAAACTTGTCGCGCAATTCTGTTGAGGCAACCTTGCCGTCCATGATCTCGACGACCTTATAGTAGTGGGCGCGGCCAAAGTGCTGACATAGTGTCGTGCCATCGTCGGTCGGTAGTGCGATTCGTGTGGTCATCCTGGTACCTCCTGTTGTCTCATCCTGCTGTCTGTGGACTGGTATGGCGTTCATGCCCTCGTCCCACGCCCGCGCAACCGTCAGCGGATAGCCACGGACAAGCGCTGCTGCGACTTTGTGTCGAGCGCCCGCAAGGATACGTTGGAACGTACTCTGGGAGATGCCCATAAGGTGTGCCGCTTCCGTCTGATCCAGACCCACCAGGTCATTGAGACGCAATGCCTCCATCTCATCAGCCCCGAGGACGTGCAACGTCCCTGGGGCCTCCGGACAGAAGGTCTGTATTCCGTCATATGTACCACACCTTCGAGCAACCTGTCGTCTGGGCATGTCATCTCCTCGTATGATATGAATATATATTCATTTCATTGGCATGTCAACCTCTGCGAGGAGACCGACACCCGTGCATCTCATATCAGGGTTCACTCACCAGACGGCGAAACAAGAACCCCCAGGATGTTCTCCCGGGGGTGCAACTAACTGAGATGGAAGGGGTCAGCCTGCGATACAGCTGCCAGTGCCAATCCGGCGCATACTCTGGCCAGCGCCGTTGCCGCGTGATCCTTGCCCGACTCCGCGACCGCCGCGGCCAGTCCCCTGCCCGATCCCGGTACCGCCGGCAAGAACATTCTCGAAGGCAGACAGGTGCTTGTTGGCAGACGCTGCCTTGAGGTTGCCGAAGACCTGCAGGATGTCCTGGTTGTCCACGGTTGTGATCAGTCCGTCATACAGGGCAATGTCCTCTTTCTCCACCGTGACGCCGAGCTTGAGGGCGTCTTCCACTGTGGCGACACCTGCCATCAGAGTGCTGGTACGTGCAGCCTGTGTGTCGGCGGGGACTGCAAGCTGGTACTTGGTGAACAGGGCCGTCAAGGCTGCAACGTGCTGTTCTTCAGACTTCACGATACTGGTGAAGGGACGAATGCTGCCAAGCTTTGCGACCACTGCAGTGTAGATGTCGCGGGCCAGATACTCTTCCTGGAGTGTCGTCACCAATGCGTCCTTCTCCACCTGAGACAACGCCTCGACGGGCAGGTTGGCGATCGTCGTGCAGGTGGTGGCTGGAGTCGTGCGCCGAGCACCTCCGTATGCAGATGCAACGCCAGCACCGGAACCGACCAGGACTGCGACTGCGAGTACTGCTACTAGTATTCTCTTCATATACGTTCTCCTTGTGTGTGGTCTCGGGGAAGCTTCCGCTACGGTAGCCTCTCCTGAGTGTACTACGCCGTGACCCGACAATCCGTACTCACACAATGGTCACGAAATGGCAGAGTGCAGTCATAGAGCTGGTCGTACGGAATACGTGCGTCAATTGCTATTCCTTGACACTGCGCCGCGAAAGGAGAGAACCATTCGGGGTGCCTTTTGTCCAGATACCTGCAGCGCGCCTACGGATTGGTCGCCAGTGCAGCAACCTTCCAGGCGCCACCGCCCTGGGGGATGAGTTCCACCCAGCGGACGTTGCGGCCGGCGTCCCATCCGTACTTCTCTGGCGGGTCGGACGTCTTCACGTCCAGCGTCACCTTGTAGAACTCGCGCTCCGCCGTCCACTGCTCCAGGCTGGCCTGCTCCACGCTCACGACAGTCAGTGCACTCAGGCTCTGGAAGTTGGCCAGCCACATCTGCGCGGTGGCTTCGTTGGGTGATGCCGAACTCGCAAGCTGGCGCACCGCCCACTCGGGCTGGCTCGTACTGATGAAGCCGAAGAACTGGCGGAGGTCCTTCTCGTGGCTCTCTGTCCGCGGCTTCAGCAGGGCCTCGCGGTCGATGGGCAGCTCCATGGGCTCATTGCGGTCATTGACGGCCTTGAGAACGGCACCTGTGATGCCATCCACAAAGAACCAGTAGATCAGCATACCTCCAGAGGCAAGCGACTCAGAGAAGGAGAACACCCACCCCGGTCTCTTGCGGCTGTCACTGTCATATTCGTACGTGAACTCCGTCCACGTGAGAGCGGAGAACTCAGCACCCTGAGCGGCGACGGTCTTTGCAGCGTCCTTCATGGCAACAGCAGGGCGCTCCCTCGGCCACTCGGCATCCATGGCCATCTTCGAGAAACTCCGCGTCCCGATGTCCCTGCTGGCAATCGCCTTGCCCTGGACGCTGAACATCATCCAGTTTTCGCCGACAGGGTCAGCATACCAGACGAACCAAGCCGAGGACCGATCGCTGTTCTGCCAGTCGGACGCCAGACGCATCGTGAGCGAACTGCGTTCCTCGACGGGCGCCATGCGCCACAGCACCGCATCACCGAAGTTCCTCTTTGCCTCCTGCCAAACGAGTTCAGCAGCCTCGACGGAGGTCAGGCCGGCTGATTGCGACGTACCCCCAGATTTGCCCTTGCATCCAGCCAGCGAGCAGGAAACGAAGCACAGCAGAAGACAGAGCGCGACGAGACGACGAGCAGCCATAGCCACCTCCGGTGGACGATGTCATTGAGTTCTGACCCCAGTGTGGACGGAGGAGGGACCCTGTCAAGGACATTTGATTCCGTGCGGGGGTGGCGAGTGTTACCAAGACAGCGATGGTAACGCTTGACCCCAAGGGGAGCTACCTGAAGAGGAGCGCGACGACAAACAGCCCCACCATCAGGACGGAAGCGACGAGGACGATCTGACGCTCCCTTTCTGTGGGCGCGGGGATGGAACCCAGCCACCGTGGACGCGTAGGGTGCCGAGTCGGCTGGAACACAGACCACGAGGGGCCACGGCTGGTCGTCGCCCACGTCGCGGAGGAGACTCCCGTCCCCTTGGGCCGTCCGATTCGCCGAACTGCCTGTCGCACACGTGCCAGTGCAGGACCTATGCTGGAAGACCGCCAGGGCGTGAACCTTGCCGCCCTGGACCCAGTCGAGGGTATTTGCAGGGGGGAGCGGCCGACATGTTCAATGAGCACGCGTCCACAGGACGGGCACCGTTCGGACTCCCACGGGATGGCAGCATGGCAGAAAGGACACGGGCGGTATCCGGTGGGCATGTCCCCGCCGGTACCATTCGTCCGTTGCTGATACTCCTGTCCCTGTGCATGCAATGACCCATCGTCCATGACGACCCCCTGTCCTGGTAGACAGTATACAGCGGTCGCCGTGGACATGAAGAAGCCCCGCGTCCTTGCCGACGCGGGGCCTTGACGCTATGCGATGTCTTTTCTCGTGGTACTGTGTGTCAGGTCCTGCTTACTTCCACCAATACCAGTACTGGATGTTCCAGTTGCTGTAGACGGTGGAGGAGAAGTAGTGGTCGTAGCCCTTGATGCCCTTGCGGACTTCGTCGGGATAGACACGCTGCTCAAGATACATGCACGGAAGGTCCTCGCCGAAGATGTCCTGGATGTTGGCATAGGCTTCTTTGAGGGCAGCGGCCGTGGTGGCCTTCTGCGCTGCGTCGATCCACTTGTCCATCTCTGGGCTGTTGTAGCGGTAGTTGTTCTGGCCCTGCATGCCGTTGGCTTCGGTCGGGATCTGGTTCGAATGGAACTGGTTGACCGAGCCAAAAGCATCGTAGTTGCTGAAGCTGATACCGTGCAGACTCACGATGAACGTGCCAGCTGTATTGGCATCCAGCATGGCGTTGAAGTCCATGGGGTCGTGTTCGGCCTTGACGCCGAGCTTGGCGAGCATGGGCTCGATCAGGGTGACTTCACGGATACGGAAGGCGGCACCAGCCGAATACGGGAACTTCAGGACGGCTGCGGTGCCATCAGGAAGGGTGCGCTGCGTCTTGGCGGCGTTCCACTTCCAGCCGGCGGCATCCAGGAGCTCGTTGGCCTTGTCGACGTCGTACGCATACTTGGCCAGGACCGGCTTGAAGTAGGCGGAACAGGAGGACAGGGGCGACAGGACGGAGTCAGTGCCAAGCATTGCCTTCTGGGTGATGAGCTTGCGGTCAATACCATAATAGAAGGCTTGGCGGACGCGCTTGTCCTTGAACCATTCGCTGGTCAGGTTCCATTCGATGATGCCGGCGGTCGTGCCCTTGTTGTAGTAGACGTTGAAGTCCTTGCCCATCTTCTGCTCGAACTGCTGGGCGAGGTCCAGCGTCAGCGACTCGGAGGAGGCGTCAATCTGGCCGGTCAGCATGTTGATGAGCAGGGTGTTGGTGTTGTCGATGAACCGCTCGGTGATGGTCTCGAAAACGGGCTCACCGCCGAACCAGCTCTTGTTCGAAGCGTAGATGATGTACTGCCCTTCAACCTTGGACTTGACGGTGTACGGTCCGCAGTAGGTGGGGTTGTTGTTGAAGTCCGAAGTGTTGATGCTCGTGGGGTCCTTGTCGAACTGCGGTCCAAGGATGTGCTTCGGGAAGATGCTCCAGCCAGTCGGGATGAACACGTCCCAGTTCTTCCAGGTGATGCGGCACGTGAGGTCGTCGATCTTCTGGATGTTGGTGACGAGGTCCATGGGGGTACGGGACACGACCTGGATGTCGTCGCTCATGTACAGCTTGTGTGAGAAGATGTAGTCGTCGATCGTGACAGGCTGGCCGTCGGACCACTTCATGCCCTTGCGGAGCTGGAAGTCGCTGATGACCGTGCCGTCCGCGTTACGGATGAGGTGCTTGTTCTCGAGCGTGGCGACATAGGTGCACATCTCGGGATACAGGACACCGTACGGGGTCAGGGAGACGGGGCCGCTGGCCAGGAAGGTCACGGCCTTTGCGGTGTAGGCGGAGTCGGAAATGAGGGTGAAGAGGCTTTCGGGAGCGCTCTCCTCAGCAACCATGACGGTCTTCTTGCCGGCGGCTGGAGAGTTCACGGTGTTGTAGATGGCGAACGCGCAGTCGCCACGGGTGGCCGACATCATGGGGTTCAGGTTGCGGAACTTATCCCATGTCAGGAGCTGAACGCGCGGGCGGACGGCGATGGTGACTGCGCCGATGGCGTAAGCACCGATCTTGGACTCATCGTTGGCGAAGGCAACCGGCTCATTGATTTTCTGAGATTCGGCTTCCTTGCCGAGAACGCGAACCAGCAGGATAGCCATATCCTGACGCTTGATCTGGGAGGCAGGGGCGTACTTGCCACCACCGATGCCCTTGATGTAGCCAGCCTTGACGGCAGCTTCGACATAGCCGTATGACCAGCGCGATGTCGAAACGTCGGTGAACGTAGCCCTAGCGGGCTTCACAAGTGCAAGACCCTTGGCAATAACGATCATCTTGGCGAACTCTTCGCGCGTGACCATGCCCTCGGGCTTGAACGTGCCATCGGGATACCCGTCGATGACCTTCTTGGCGGTCAGGGCTGTTATCTCATCGAATGCCCAATACGACGCAGCGACGTCCTTGAAGCCGGCAGCGCGCGGTGAGGACTGGGGAACAGACGGCAAGCAGCATAACAACTGCAAGAACGATAGATAGGAATCTCCTCATGTAATTCTCCTTCCTTAGCAGAGTAGGTGCTGAACACGATTTCAGGTGGAGCGGTGGTTGGCAAGCACCTCCTTCCTCGCAGGCAGTCATAGTATTCGTCTAGCTCGGTTGCTCAGTCACGGTTTACCAATTTGTACAAACGCAACAGCAGAGTCCACACACATGGTGCACAATCCCGTTGCGCCACAGCGTATGGCAAGGCACGTCGACACCTTGGTAAACGTTACACGAACGGATTTTTTTGTCAAGCAAGGGCAAAGGGTGAGGCACGGGTTCAGTGTGCCGAACGAATTGTCCCGGCCATCGTTTGGCGCCCTGATGCGTCGTCGCGCGCACACGACGAATAGTGAAGGTGACGGGAATCCTCCGTGGATACGCTCGGGATACGAAAGGGGCCTTCTCACGAAGGCCCTGACAATTGGCTGGACAGAAAAAGGTCGATCAGATCTTGTTCTCCTGCTGTTCCTTGCGCCACTTGAAGAAGTCGAGGGCGACTTGAGGGAAGATGGCATAGGACAGGACGTCTTCCTCCTGCTGGATGTAGTCCTTGACCTCCTCGCGGAACTTGGCCATCTGGGGTTCGATCAGGTCCGCGGGACGGCAGTCGATGGTCGGTTCGTCGCCGATGATCAGCTGTTTGATCTCGTCGGAGATCGGTACCGAAGCGCGGCCGTACTCGCCCTTGACGAGCGCCTTGGTCTCCTTGGTGCATTGGACATAGCGGCCCATCATCACGTTGAACACGGCCTGCGTTCCCACGATCTGCGACGTCGGGGTGACGAGGGGGGGATAACCTAGGTCCGCGCGTACCCGCGGTACCTCCTTGAGGACCTCCTGATACCGGTCGAGCATGTTGGCCTGCTTGAGCTGGCTGACCATGTTGGAGATCATGCCGCCCGGCAGTTGATAGATGAGCGCGTTCACGTCGACCCCCATCACCTTGGCATCCAGCAGGCCCGACTCCAGGGCCTTCTCGCGGACCGGGATGAAGAACTGCGCTACGGCGTTCAGAGCTTCGAGGTCGATCCCCGTGTCGTACGGCGTGCGCTTGAGTGCGGCCACCATCGTCTCGGTACACGGCTGCGACGTTGCGTTGGCAAATGGGGAGATGGCACAGTCGACGACGTCCGCCCCCGCCTCGATCCCCTTGAGGTACGACTGTCCGGCCAGGCCGGTCGTGTAGTGGCTGTGGATCTGGACAGGCAGGTTCGTCATCTTCTTGAGTGCGGCCACCAGATCATAGGTCGCGTATGGCGTAAGCAGACCCGCCATGTCCTTGATAGCAAGACTGTCGACACCCATCTGTTCCAGCTCACGGGCAATCCCCACGTACTTGTCGAGCGTGTAGGTAGGGGCGATCGTGAAGACGATGCAGCCCTGGGCGATGCCGCCAAGCTTCTTGGTCGTCCGAATGGCCCTTTCCACGTTGCGCATGTCGTTGAGCGCGTCGAAGACGCGGATGATGTCGATGCCATTCTTGAGGGACTTCTCGACAAAGGCGTCCACGACGTCGTCGGCGTAATTCTTGTAGCCGAGGACGTTCTGGCCACGCAGCAGCATCTGCAGCCTGGTATGCTTCATGGCACGGCGGATGCTGCGCAGACGTTCCCACGGGTCTTCGTGGAGAAAGCGCAGGCAGGAGTCGAAGGTCGCCCCACCCCACATCTCGATGGAGTGATATCCGACGGCGTCGATTGCCTCGAATGCAGGCTCCATTTCCTTCGTTGTCATGCGCGTGGCAATGAGTGACTGCTGCGCATCTCGGAGGATCGTCTCCATGATGCCCACCTTGTGAGCCGGCGCCATGCTGGAAGATGGGGATGCCAAGTCTAGTCTGCTTCCCGCCCCAGTTTCCTCAATTTCGACGTCGAACGACTTGCCGCCGACGTTCATGCTGAACTTGTTGGACACGTGAACCCCCTCTGCAGCTGTTTCTCCTGTGTTACGGCGCGGACCGGGAGATCCTTCCAGCAGTGCGCCCGTACTCTAGATAGTATACGCCATTGTCATCGGAAGTTGACGACTACGCCACTGAGGGTTGATTGAACCTGTGACAGGGAGCGCAGAATAGCATCGAGGCCCCTGCTGACGCAGGGGCCTCGGGCATACATATGAGAGAGGAGGGTCTACAAACCAGTGGATGTGGTCGGAGCAGCATTGCTGCCAGACCATCCACCCATCATGCCACCACGGAATCCGCGGCCGGCACCCTGCCCAACACCCCGGTCGCCAGACTTGCCACAACCGCCAATTCCTCTGCCCCCAAGCGTAACGGTGTTACCGCTAGCGCCCGTGAAGGACGTAGCCATGATCGTGTTTGCGTCTATCGCTGTCTTGAGGCCTTCGATCTTGACCACGTCGTTGACCTGCACGGTGACGCTGCTCGCGTCATCTCTCAGAAGCACTGTGAACACAGTGCCCTCGGCCTGCTTGACCTTGATCGTTGCCATTGCCTCGCAAGCCGGCCTGCTGGTGTCGCCCGTGGAGGGAGTCGTAGTGGCGGGCGTGATCTCAGTCACGGTACCGGAAACGCTAACGCTCTCACCCTGTATCCCACGGGATCCGCCCTTGTCATCCAGATCACGAACAGCGACAACCTTGCCGTCGGGGCCGGTGAAGCTGGTTGCCATGACTGTGTTGGCATCCATTGGAGTCTTGAAGCCTTCGATCTTGACCGCATCGCCGACCTTCAGGGTGACGTTGCTCGCTTCATGTCCGAAGATCACGGTCACGATGGTGTCGTCAGCCTGCTTGACCTTGATCGTTGCCATTGCCTTTGGGGTTGGCCCGGTCGTGTCGTCCAGCGAAGGAGTTGTGGACGTGGTCGGAAGGTTCACCTCGGTGACAGTCCCTGCAACGCTGAGGGTCTCGATGTTGGGGGTTCCATCCGCCTTGCGCAGCGTGACGGCTTTGCCATCTGCACCAGTGAATGTCCACACCTTGAGCTCATTGACACTGTTCCGTGTCTCCGACGTTCCTTCGACAGTGACGACATCACCAACTTCCATCGTGATGCCCGCAGCCTCCTGACGCCCAAGCTCCAGAATGTAGACTGTCGCGTCCGCGTTGTCTTTGATCTTCGCATAACCATCACGCCCACGGCGGAACATGCCCATGAAACTCTTGGTGGACTCGGCAGTGACTGGGGTTGAGACCTCCGTCACTGTACCCGTCACCAAGATGACATCGACGCTGGTCCCCTGTGGCGTCGTCCCGGTCCGTAGCTTGGTCGCTGCTGATGCTATGGCGATACCGCCTGTAAGGAGCCCGGCGATGACGACTGCCAGGACGACCTTGCCTATCGTTTTCCTCATAGTGTTCTCCCTTCTTGCGGGGTCACCCCCGGAGTGCAACATCCATGGATGCTGTCACCTCTAGTACGTGGCACCGAAGGGTTTCGTACGCGCGAATCTGTGAAGAGGGTGGGTGTCGGTCCCGATACGGATTCCACCGCGCGGACAAGCCCACTTGGATGCACCGCATGGACAAGGAGACGTTCTCGAAACCCTCGAAAACTCTGGCAAGAGCATCGTCAGGCCTGCACACTCCAGTGACGTACGGGGAGGAGCGTGACTGAAGCTGGAAACCGAGATCTATGGAGCACCAAATTCCGCCGTGAACGTGATCGTCTCGCCGGCGCGACCCAGCTGGGAACCCGCCGGTACAACGCTGACCAGCTTGGCGTCAGGAGGTCCGCCACCAGTCACGGTCAGGGTATAGACACCTGGGCGCACGATGACTTCGTAGGGGACCATTGAGGCGGTCCACCGTTGCGCTCCATTTAGCCGGAAGGCGAGGCGTCCCGACCAGGTCGTCCCCTGCTGGGACGCCCGGACATGGACAATGGTCTCACCTTCTGGTGCCATGACGCGCTTGATCTGTCCGAAGAAAATGGGCAAGACGAGCCCCAATACAACGCAGAACGTCAGGAACACCGGCAGACCGCGCTTCACCTTCACCAGGTTCTCAGAATCGCGCCAGCCGGAGCGTTCCTGTTCCGGCCCAACCAAACGTGCCACTTTGTAGTGGGACCTGGCATGATAGCGGGCCCCGTCCGCGCTCCTGGATGGGCGAGGAGCTGTCGCATATGAACTCCGTGACTTGTAGAGTCTCATGGTTTCCCGTCAGGAGTGTACCAGGCCATACCACCAGCCCAACCCATCGACCTGCGTCACGCACCATGGCCGGTCAGCCATGTCACGCGTCCGATACAGCTTCCCTCCTGTGCCAGCGTGCGGCGACTCACCGCCGGAACAGCGACTGGAACGCCTTGGTGAAAGCAATCATGCCCAGCATCATGCCACCGATCCAGATGATGCCGCCGTTCTGAAAGGTCCACGTCGTCGCGTCAGCAGGTGTCTGCGCCTGCAGCAACAGCACGGTCTGGTACAACTTGAGACCACAGAGGGCGAAGACCCCGCCGCTCAGGATCGCCGCGAGGATGACCGGTACCCATCCCCGCACGGCGAGCGCAATGACCCCGCTCACCAGGCACAGGAGCCCCAGCCCAACGTTCAGCAGGTTCTGCAGGTTCAACGGAATCCCCTGCTTACTGTAGAATATGCCCTGCGCAGCCAGCATGGCTACCCCGCCCAGGATGGCGATGAACCCGCCGCCAAGACGCTTGGCAGATGTGGCACCACGAGCGCGCTGATAGCCTGGAGCTGCCGTCGCCTGGGGATACCCAGAAGGAGCAGGGCTGGCATACGGGCTCCTGAGCGCCGCGCCGGGTCCCCCGTAGGGCGCCGCCTGCGCGGGCTGAGAGGCTGACGCAGCTGATGGGGGCGTCGGTGCTGCACTATGCGGCCCTGCGCTGACAGGTTGGGTAAGAGGTTCCGGGGCTGGCGTTTCCGGAGCTCCCTGCTGGAGATCAGTCACAGGGGCCGGACTCTGGTTGGCGACGTCGGCTCCGCAATTCGGGCAATGCTTCGCTTCAGGCGGTAGAGGCTTACCACATTCGATACAGAACTTCACGGGTTCCATCGTTTATCCTCCTGGGCAGTCTCGTATTCTCCGTTCAGGTTCGACGGTCATGCGTCATCCGTGCTGTGCTCAGTATACGAGGTAGGCGATACGCTTCAAGGACGGCGACGCCTGATCGGACGCTCACTTGACAGGACGGGCCGCGAGAGCATGACAAGATAATTGGTAGGGCGGCGCAACCCGGACACTCGAACCATTGCCTCGTCCAACGGCAGATGCACCGTATCACCCCAGAAAGGACCAGGATGAACAATGGCCTCAACTACCGGGGCTCGGATCTCATGCTCGACCGTCTACCTCTCGCCAGCATCGCGAAGGACTCCGGCACACCTGTCTACGTCTGCTCGGCCTCCTCGATCCGCAGGCAGGCCGCTCGTCTGATGCGGAGTCTGGGAACAATCGGATCGCTACACTACGCGGTCAAGGCCAACGCGAACCCTGCGCTCCTTTCCCTCATCTTCAGTATGGGCTTCGGTGCCGACACCGTGAGCCGGGGAGAAATCCAGGCGGCTCTGGACGCCGGTTGCCCTGCCGACCGCATCGTCTTCTCCGGCGTTGGAAAGACACCGGAAGAACTGGCATTTGCACTGGACCAAGGCATCTTCATCAACGCTGAGAGTGAGGAGGAGCTGGCTGCCATTTCCCGCCTGCAAACGGGCGCTCACGTCGGCATCCGCATCAACCCCAGCATCGATGCACACACCCATCAGTGCGTCACCACCGGAACGGAGGAGACCAAGTTCGGCATCCCAATCGACGCAGCCCCTGACGCGTTCCGACTGGCAATGGACGCCGGGCTTGTTCCCGACACCATCTCCTGCCATATTGCCAGCCAGATCACGAGCCTCGAACCCTATCGCAAGTCCCTGGCTCGATTGGTGGAACTCCGTGATTCCCTCATGAGCGACGGTATCCCCGTGAGCTCTCTGGACGTGGGAGGAGGATTCGGCATCACCTACGACAAGGGTGCCGATTTCGCCGTGGAGGACCTGCAGGCTCTCCTGCATCGAGACGTTCACCAAGGGATGCAACTCTCGTTCGAGCAGGGCAGGTACCTTGTGGGACACGCTGGCACGCTGGTGACACGTGTCCTGCACCGCAAACGATATGCCAGGACATTCATGGTTGTGGACGCCGGCATGAACGACCTGATTCGTCCCGCGCTGTACCAGGCGCATCATGCGATCCTCCCGGTGACCTGGAGGGCTTCCGAGCCGACTCCATGTGATATCGTCGACCCCATCTGCGAGTCCGCAGACTGCTTCGCCTGGAATATCTGCATACCGCCGCCAGAACAGGGCGACCTTCTTGCTATCTGCGACACGGGCGCCTATGGATGGTCCATGAGTTCGACCTATGACGGCCTTTCGCTGCTGCCGGAGGTCCTCATCGAAGACGAAGAGCCGGTCCTCATCCGCGAACGCGGGCAGTAGGAGAAGCCTGTCGCGAAGACGCACCGGTGACCCCGGGCATGAGCGCTGGGGGAGAACAGTCTGCTACCTGGGGTTGGAGGGATCGACGCCAAGCTTGCTGTAGAGCTGATTCCGCGTGATGGGGAGGACGTAGACTTTGACTGATCGACGGCCCCACCTGCATGCATCGCCAAACGAGTTGAAGAACAGGTCGATACAGTTTCCGTTGATGCTGGTCCCCGTGTCCGCTGCGACCGCGTAGCCGTATCCTTCGATATACAGTACCGTCCCCATGGGGATGAGGCGCCGGTCGACCGCACAGGTGCCGTAGTGTAGCCACAGCCCCGAGTATCCATACAGGTGGTCCTTGCCATCGAGGATCGTGGCGCGCCTGTTCGAATAGGCGGTGGCAGACATCGTATACGTGCGTGTCGGCTTGAGGTCCAGGCGAGCGGCACCGACCTCATAGACCTCGTGCACGACAGGCTTGATCGTCTGCGTCTTGACGACTGCTGAACCGACTGCCTGCTGGGCGACCTTGGTCACCTTGATCGTCTTCTTGAGAATGCCGTTCTGGCCCATGACGCTGATATAGCTTCGGCCGACTTCCATATAGGGGTTCTTCTCGTAGACGCGCTTATAGGCGATCGTCTCGGTCTTGCTGGTGTACGCGTACGTCGTGCGCATGACGACGATGTCATCGTTGTACGGCACGGGGTCCGTCGGATCAGGGCTGACCTTGTCTTCCGTGTTCAGCTTGATGCCGTTGTCTGCCAGCAGCTCTCCGACCGTCTCCACGATCGAGTAGATGGTTTCACTGGTATGATCGATGGTGAGTGTGACCGGCTTGGCGCGCACGATAGCGATTTCCCCGTGGGGGATGACCGCGGCGACATCTGGTGTTACCACATCTTCCGGGCGCAGCGAATAGGTACTCGCCTTCGCCAGGATGCTGCTCACCGACATGCTGCGGAACGCGACGATCCACGTCTTGTTGCCTGCGTCGTTGACAACATACGCGTGGACCCCTGCACTCCAGAGGAACAGCCCACCGAGGAGGACGCCCATGACAGCAAAGAGGACGGCCTTTCTCCTCTGGAACACCCTCACGAGTCGTGTTGTGTCCATAGTGGGCTGATTATACCACTGGCTGCAGCAGCTGCAAAGGTTCCGCCCAGGAACGAATGGCTGGACCACTCATCTGGAGAGGTTCAGTCACACTCACGGCGTGGACGTGAGTCAGGTGCGCCCTCGGCCGCCGAAGAACCTGAGGACGAACAGGAACAGATTGTGAAAAGCGGACCGACGGGCCTGCATCTGTTGCAAATCGTGTCCTGGCCATACAATGAAGACTGGAGATGCCGGTACCAGGAGCAGGAAGGCTTCTCTGCCACACCTGCTACGGAAATGGGGTCTGTCCCATGACACGGAGGTGACACAGTGTTCGCTGATTATGCACGAGTCTGGCCAGTTCACGCAATCCTGATGGGAAGTGCTGTCCTGTCGCTTCTCACGGCCACCTGGGCCGCTACGCTCGGACGCTACCGCAAGGGGTCTTTCCGTCTTCACAGGACTGCCGCCGTGACCACGTTTGTACTGTTGGCAACAGGGCTCCTTGTAGCAGCCGGCATGGTCCAGGCCAGTGGGGGGCCGCACCTCCGTGTCCTCCATGGTGTCGGTGGTACAGTGACAATCGTGCTGGGGTTCCTCACCGGCGCAGGAGGGTACGTTGCAACCAAGGCACGCTCCAACAGAAAACAACTGCGGACCGTCCACCTGTGGGCGGGCCGTCTCGCGGTTGTGCTGTTCCTGTTCACCATCCTTGCCGGGCTGCGGCAGGCCGGCATCCTCTAGCGGGGTATCTCAGGGCTTCGGGTACGTGACCGTCACAACCTTCGTCGTCGGGTCATAACTGATTGCGCACCCCAGCTGCTCGGCGACGAACCGGGCGGGCAGCATCGTCCTTCCCAGGAGGATGACCGGAACCACGCGAGCGTCAGCCGGGTCGATAGGAACGATCCGCCCATTTGTAGTCGCTGTCGCCTTGCCCACGACCAGCGCAAGCATCAGACCTGTGCGCTGGATGGTCACCGTCTGGGTGCCAGCGGTCCAGCTGACCGTCGCACCTAGTGGCTCGGCCACGTAGCGCACCGGCAGCAGCGTTCTCCCGTTCTGGATGACGGGAGCCGCGTCGAGCGTCACCGGTGTGCCGTTTCGAGTGGCTTTCGTCGACCCGATGGTGAACGTCAGCACGACGGACGCGGGAGCCCCAACGTCAATGGACGCACTCCCCTTCCGTGCATGAGGAGATACCCCATCTGCATTCCCGGTTGCCCAGATGATCTTCAGCTCCCCGGATATCGGCACTGCCTTGTCATGAGCGTCGCCGGTGACCCGCTTGCGGCTGAACTCGATCGTTGTCGTCCCTGCCTGTTCGCTCCCTGCGCTGGCTAGAAGATCCATGGTGCCGCCCAGCGACGTGTCGTCTGGATGGGGACCGAACATCCCGGTAGAGTACTGGTCGAGGACCGTCGCCTTGCCTCCGCTGACCCAGCCGAACACCATGTCGGCTCCGTTCATAGCAGTTTCCGGATCGAGGCCCAGCGCGACCCAACCCGTCGTCGTCGCCTCGATACCAAACCAGACCGTATCGCCGGCAATAGTCCAGGAGAGCGCGTAGATTCCGCCGCCCAGCACAGTGCTATGGTCATACTCCCCCGTCTTGACGACGCCATCGACGGTCGGCTGTGCCGCCCGAACCCCCGCTGGCAGCATGAACAACACTGCAACGACGACCGCAGCACAAGCCCGGAGAACGCGTTCGATGTGTGCCCGGTGAATCATGCCAAACCTCCCGATGTCGGCCATTCTCTGAGGGCGACGTGTGTTGACAGACAGCCGACCCGACCGTTCCCTAGTGGTTCCTGCCGTTTACGATAAGCCCGGCCCCCTCGCACGACTCGTACTCAAACTGCAATGTGGCGTGCGTGATGCCATACTTGTCAAGCAGTAGTTCCTGGATCTGCCCCCGCATCGGCCCGGTATCGCGGACGGAGATGTCGTCCACGTTGACATGCCCCTCGAACATCGTTTCGGTATCGCTGATCTGCCAGACATGGACATGGTGCAGGTCCTTGACGTGGGAAAGCGCGCGGATGTCCGCGTCCAGCCGGGCCAGCTCCAGTCCATCTGGTGCGCGTTCCATGAGGATGCTCCCGGCCTCGTGGACGACCGAGAACGCCTCCTTGAGGACCCATGCTGCCACGAGTACCGTAATCAGCGGGTCAACCCAGGTCACGTGCCACACCATGACGACAGCGCCACCTATGACGACGCCGACCGACGAGAGCGTGTCCGAAAGCAGGTGCAGATAGGCTCCGCGGATGTTGAGGCTTTCACCGGCGGAGCGGTGGAGGAGAAGGACGGACATAAGGTTGGCCACCAGCCCCACCAAGGCGACGGCCAGCATAATGCCACCCTTGATGGGGACCGGATGCAGGAACCGGTCGTACGCCTCACGGAACAGGACGAACGAGACGACAACCATGGCTCCGGCGTTGATACCTGCAGACAGGATCTCGGCGCGTCGATACCCCCAGGTGTACTGCTCGTCGTGAGCGCGCCGCCCCAGGCGCAGCGTCCAAAGTGCCAGGACCCCAGCCAGGGTGTCCGTGGCGTTGTGAAACGCGTCGGCAAGCAGCGCCAGCGAGCCGGAGATGAGGCCGCCCACGATCTCGGAAATGGTAATGATGATGTTCATCAGGATGGAGATGAGCAGGTTGCGCCCGGTGGGCAGTTCGTGTTCGTTGTGGTCACTCATGGTGCACTTCCTTTTCTGCAAGGTGGTCCAGCGCGAACCCGACAATGATGTCAATGTGCTTGTCTGCCAGCGAGTAAAACGTGCGTCGCCCATCTCTGCGGGAACGGACGACATCACTGCAGCGCAGGGCAGCCAGCTGGTGCGAGACGAGCGTCTGGCTCAAGCCCGTTTGGCCGCAGATACCGGCGACGTTGTCCTCACCGTCGCGGAGGGCAAGCAGGATGGCCAGCCGCGATTCATTTGCCAGCAGCTTGTAGAACGACGTCAATGCGTCGAGCTCCGTCTCTTGTTTCATGATGAGTTCATCATATGACAATACCATCATGTGTCAAGAGTGTCATGAAAGAGTAGTCATTCCCGCGAAAGCGGACATACACCCTTGTAGAGTCTTGCTTCCTTTGCCCGCGTCTGGAGCAACTAGGTCTCCACGTAGTACATGTTGTCGCAGAGGTCGTCTCCACTCATCAGAGTCCTGGTTCGCTTGAACGCCAGCTTCGGGTTGAAGGATCTGACCCAAGGCTCATCTCTTGCGCACATGATCAACCCCAACTCAGGCTCCTCGAGCTCACGGAAGATTTCCGCGTACATGCATCTGGTAAAACTGTAGCCTACGCTGTGAGGCTGATCCTCGGTCTTCTTCCATTTGTGAGTGCCTACAGCGGCCTTGTCTACCATTGCACAGAAATCGCGAAGATCCGTCTCTGGCTTTCCCGCATCTTGGCGTGATTCAAACTCTTGGTGGTTGACCATTTCTCGAACGACTTCACGCGCTCTTGAACCGAATTCTCTCTCCATGGCGCGCAGGAGCTCTACGGCGATGTCCGCCATCACCGTCATCTTGCGCTTCAACAAATCCAGCAGAATCTGCTCATCTGCCTCGCTGATAGGATCGGGCAGAATCTCATTCAGATTGCCAGCCATAGTATTCCTCCTTGTTCTGCCTAGAAGCAGGAACAATCATAGCCTTCTTAGCTCGCCCAGTCGATGTTCCGAATCTCCATCTCTCGGTTAGAGACTGTGACAACGGGCCGTGTCTATCATTCGTACCCCGTCAGCTCAACGTAGGCGAAGCCGTCCAGTACCTTTCTGTCCAAGAAACGGGTGCCGTCCAGATCGACCGTGGTCACGATCTCGGCGTGGACAGCGCACAGACCCTCCCAGTAGTCCGGCGTGATCAACGAGCATAGGTACTGCCCGTTGAGGACCGGCTTCACGTGGGCGGTCATAAAGGGGGTCGTCGCTTCGGGGCTGTCGAAGATCCGTAGCTCCCATTCGATGGGGTACCTAACGCCGTTCTGAGCCGCGCAGACGTCCAACGCCCGCACCTCGAACCGTTCGATGCGCATCGTTTGCCCGTGCCGGTACATGTTTCCGGCTCCGTATGTCGTGCCCCAGCGGTCGAAGTTGAACAGCATGACGTACAGGTCGTCGGCGTCGAACCGCAGAGAGAACCAGTCCCACTTGAGGTTGACCAGATTGAAGTTGCCCCACTGGTGGTCGTGCCACGTCAGCCCGGTGACGGGAAGACTCTCGCCCTTGAGGACGATTGTGCCCTCGGTTGTCATGTTGGGCAGCGTGAAGTAGTAGGACGCATCGCCTGGGCTGTTCTGCATCTCCAGGACGCCGGCCGCCCCCTGCGCCATGATGTCCTGGATGGCACAGGAGCAATGCACTTGCAGGCCCCTGAAGCGTGTGTCGATCACGAGACTATTGCTCCCCTCGTTGAACCCCACCCGGTTTCCGAGCAGGGCAATCACTGTCTGAGTGTTGGAGATCAGCGGGATGTGTACAGGCACGAGCATGCCGGTGAAGGTGAACGTGTGCCCCTCGACGTCGGTGACGGCTGCGTGGACGATCACACTGTCGACCAGCGTCCTCACGCGGAAGAAGGTCACTTCCAGCCCAATGGGGGCTTTCCTTTTTGGTGTGTTCAGGACGCTGGTGAAATACCACCACTCGACGTGCGCCCTCCGATGGGGAAAGTGATCCCTGCTGCTGAAGTCGATGGGCGGCACAGGGCGGCGTGACGCGCCCCGGACCATCAGCTCATAAAGTTCGATGGGGAGCTGGGTCAGCGCGCCTTTCAGGATCTTCCTGCCCGTCATCATCGGTCACCTCTGCTGGTCACAGTATCGACGAAACAAGCGGTTTGCCCAATTGTGACAAGAGACGGATTCCCGACATCGCATGAATTGTGAATGTCCAAAGCGCCTGACACAATGGGGTTCACAATTCAGGAGGGCGACGTTGCCAAGCGACCTTCGCCTTGTAGAATGATTGCATGAGCGCACATGTCATCCTGATCACCGGTCCGCGGGCGAGCGGCAAGTCGACGTTCGCGGCCGAAGTACACCGGGCGCTAGCGGGCTCGGTCCTGCTGCGTGTGGACGAGCCGTTTCATTCGGCGATGGATGAGAACCGCGACCGGTGGGCCGGCAAGGAGATTGAGCTGTACGGGGTCGTTTTGCACCACCAGCTCGCGCTTGCGCACGACCTCGCCATGGCCGGTGGCCGCCTCGTCGTCGACGCAACGGTCCTGCCGGACCAGCTTGCGCCTCTCTGGGAAACGCCAGCGTCGGACGTGAGTATCATCGTTCTCCTGCCTCCTCTTGAGGAGTGCCTGGCAAACGAGCACCGGGCAACGCGCACGGTCCCGGTTCGAGAGGAGAAGGTGACCGCTACGTGGCAGGAGATGCAGGAGTGGCGCAAGGTGACACGAGTCCCCGTCCGGACTGTCGACGGGGATGAGACTGAGCGAAGGGAAGCACTGGCCGAGGTCGTGGCCCAGCTGCAGCAATCGCTCTAGTCCCAGTCTGAGCGGCTCCGGCGTAGCAGCAGGGCAAAGACCGGTGCACCGATGATTCCGGTCAGGATGCCCAGCGGGATCTCTGCCATCGTCAGCGTCCGCGCCACGTCGTCGATGAGCATCATGTAGATTGCCCCGAGGGGGATGGATACCGGTATGAGCTTGCGCGAATCTGGCCCGACCATGCCGCGTGCCAAGTGCGGCACGACGAGCCCGACCCATCCGATGACGCCGGAGACGGCCACGCTGACAGCGGTGGTCATGGTCGTCAACCCGATGAGGATGACCCTCATCGCTGCGGGGTTTTCGCCCAGCGACCGTGCCTCGTCGTCACCCATGGAAAGGACATTGAGCTTCCAGCGCAGCACGGTGATGGCCAGCAGGCACGGCACGATCACGAGGGCGCCCCTGAGCAGGTCTGCCCACTGGACAGACACAAGCGAACCCATCAGCCAGAAGACGATCTGGGGCAGCTTCGTCGACGGGTCAGCCACATATTGCGCGCCCGCCACCAGCGACGCAAACAGACTGCCGACGACAAAGCCCGCGAGCACAAGAGTGATGTGCGACCGGTCGCGTCCGGAACGGGCGATCAGCCATGTCAGCGACACCGCCACAGCCCCTGTCGCGAAGGCCGAGGCCTGCGTGACCGCAGCGCTTGCGCCCAGGAGGATAGCGACCGCAGCCCCGAACCCAGCTCCCGAGGAGACACCAAGTACGTACGGCGAGACCAGCGGGTTGTGGAACAGCCCCTGGAAGACTGCTCCGCCAGAAGCGAGCGCCGCCCCGATCAGTGCAGCCGCCAGGGCGCGGGGTAGGCGTACCTGCCAGACCACCGTCTCGACGGTCGGTTCCCATGTGCGGGCAATTGGTGCAAACCTGGCGACCAGCACTTGCAGGACCGTTTTCGGGGCGACGGGATAGCGGCCGAGGCACAGCGACGCCAAGAGTACCGCCAGCACGCCCACCCACATGAGCAGCAAGGTCGGCAGGAACCGCCCGCGCCTCACGAATCGGTCCCCGCGACAATCACGCGCCGTGTGCCGTCCGTCAGAACATCGATGGGCATACCATACAACCGTCCCAGGTTGTCGGCCGTCAGAACCTCGTCCGGAGTTCCGAGAGCAATCAGGCCCCCGTCACTCACGAGTCCCACCCGGTCGGCGTACTGCATGGCATCGTTGGGGTCATGGACAGTCATGATGACGGTCAACCCACGCCGGAGCGCAAGGTCGCGTATGGTGCTCAGCACCAGGTGCCGGTTTCGGAAGTCCAGGTGCGCCGTCGGCTCGTCCAGCAGCAGGACATGTGCCTCCTGCGCCAACGCGCGGGCAAGCAGGACCAGTTGAAGCTGTCCCCCGGAGAGCTGGGTGTAGGGACGAGTGGCAATTGCACGTATGCCAAGTTCGTCCATGGCTTCCTCTGCCACTGTCACGTCATGTGGACCAGGTTGAGCAGCAACGCCCAGATGGGGATTGCGCCCCATGAGAACAACATCTTGGACAGCATACGGGAACGCCGGGGCATGAGACTGTGGGACGGAAGCCGCACGTCTGCTCACGTCGCGTGCAGACAGTGACTTCAGGTCGCGCCCATCGATGCAGATCGTCCCGGTTCGTGGGGTCAGAATTCGCTCGATACAGTGAAGGAGCGTCGTCTTGCCAGCCGCGTTCGGCCCAACGATGGCGAAGACCTCGCGGGGAACCGCCGCCATCGTGAGGTCGTGGAGGACTGTCGCCTCTCCGTAGGCGAAGCCAAGGTCCTGGATATCGACGACTGATGGGCGGAATTGTTCCATGCACTACCGGGAAAGCTCTGCGAGGTCGGCCGCGGGGACAGTGAAGCCATAGAACTGGTGATAGAATTGCGTGACCTCGGCAGACATGTCGAACCTGACTCGATCAGGATACAACTTGTGGGCCAGCCACATCGTGCCCAGGAACGACTCAGGGACCGGCATGTCCCATGAGACGACATACCTCGGCATCACGTAGACCCTGCGGCTCGTCACGGCCGCCACATTCTGCAACTTGGGGTTGGCGAGGACGTCGCTCACGGTGTCTCTGGTATAAGACGTGAGGATGATGACGTCCGGGTTCCAGATGAGCACCTGCTCAGGCGAAACGTCAACTTTGCCGCCGGTCAGCCGCTCGGAAACGCTCACACCCCCAGCGTTCCTCACCATGAACGTCTGAAAGAAGTCACCGGCGAAGGTCTTGAAAATGCCCGTCCCGGCGACGTACACTCTGAGGCGCCTCGCTGGTTCCACTGCCTCAACTGCGTCCGCGACGTCCTTCATCTTCGCAGCCAGCAGGTCAAGCGAGACAGCTGCTTCTGCCGCGTGCCCAGTCAACACTCCCATCTGTCGGATAGCCTCCGTGAGTTGTCCCGGCTGCTCGACCGAGAACGCGTACGCCGGCAGTCCGACTGCCTTCATCTCATTCAGCGCGGGACCGTCTTCTGTCAGAACGATGTCCGGACGTGCGGCAAGCAGCGTTTCGATATTGGCCGCGTTCTGACTACCAGCCTCGGGGACTTGGGTCATCCGCGGATAGATCGCCGCCATGGCCTTCCCTTTGACAGCGGAACCGAAGCTCGCGACAACGAGCTGGTCTTGTGCTCCGACGGCAAAGACGAGTTGCGTGGCGGTTGCGGAAAGGGTCGCGATGCGTACGACGCGACGCGGCACGGTCACGGTGTGCCCCATCATGTCAGTGACCTGGTCCATCTGCTTGGGTAGGGTGAGAGAAATTGTCCTGCTCAGGACATTCCATGCTGCGAGGCCTCCGAGCGACTCTGCAGCAAACCGCACAGGAATCATCATATGACCGAGAACGATGGTCGGCACGACCCGGTGGTCTGTGTCGATCCACACTGTGCGGCCGTCGACTCGCGCACTGGCATTCCCGACGACCAGTTCTACCACATGCGACTCCAGAGCAAGGCGTACCAGTCTCGTGGCAGGCGTCCATGTCACGTCGCCCCCCGTCAGCTCCACGACGCTGCGAATTGGCACGAAAGCTCTTCCCCAGGTTGTTTCGACAACAGGGACCACGTTCGGATTCGCGGGGTCGATTGGGAAACGGAAGCCGTTCACACTCATGGTGGGACTCCCCACGGTGAGAACGACGGAAGACACCGGCCGGTAAGACGCCCGTGCGGTCGCGAACGGTAAACCGGCGACAACCATGACAGTGGCGATCAGGACGAGACAGACGGAACGACGAATACCGGTGTACACAGCGTAATCCTCCGAGGCAGATGGCAAATGAGGGCGACGGCACGCCCCATCTCACCGGAGGTACGGCGCACGACGGCGCAGAACCTGAAGCCACACGCACGACGGCGTATGGCCACAGCGACAATCCACGACGGGACTGAAGCCGGTTTGTTCTTGAACACAGACAGTATAGGTTCCAGAGGGCTTGTGTCAAAGAGAACGATCGTACATGAGCAAAGGCTGACCGGGCCCGTGGTTCCCTGTCTCCCTGGGGAACGACATGATACAAGCGACGCTGTCATGCCCGCGCAGGCGGGCATCCAGCGTTCTCCGTGTCTGCGCCCCTGCAGCAAGTCGCAGGAAACCAAGTCTGTCACCCTACCACGAACGCTTGCACCACAGCGCCCTTGTGGGTATGCTGGTCTCATTGATTCTGAGGAGGTTGGAGCATGGAGAACCTGCCTGTCATCATGAATGGAACCAAGGTCGTCCTGACGCCTGCATGCCGCGAGGATGTCCCGGCATACCTGCGCTGGATCACGGACCCTGAACTGAACATCTATCTGCTGGACTATGGCAAGGTGTCCACACTGGAGCAGGAATACGCCTGGTACGATGATGTTGTCGCCAAGGCTGCCAGCCATCACATGGTCCACATGGACATCCGCCTCACCAGCGACCAGAAGCTCATCGGTGCCTGCACCCTACTCGACATCAACGACAGGGAAGGCACCGCCGAGGTCGGCATCCTGGTGGGCGAGAAGGAGTATCACAGCAAGGGGTACGGCAGCGAAGCACTCTACCTCCTGTGCCGCTACGGGTTTGACAAGCTGAACCTGCATAGCATCTTTCTGCGGCATCTGTCCATCAACACCCGCGGCAACAAGGCCTATCGGAAGATCGGGTTTCGGGAGTTTGGCTGCTTCCGTGAATCCGTCGTCCGCGACCGCGTGCGCTACGACATGGTGTACATGGACCTGCTGGAGGCTGACCTGCGCAACCCGGCTGCCGGTGAGCGATGACGCTCCGCCAAGACTTGCTCCGGGAATTCTGCCCGCAGAACGCACTGGAGCTGGAGCGCGACCTTGCCCTCCTGCATCGTTCGAAGGGTGGTCAGGGACTTGCCGACGCCATCGCCAGATTGCAGGAATTCGTTGGACCATACACTGTGCGCCACTATGCATCCACCACCGCGTGCCAGGGATACCTCATGCCACGCCCCTGGAACCTCAAGGGCGGCTTCCTGCGTCTGTCCACTGGCGAGTGGCTGGTCCCTGACCTGAGGATGGCGCCCATCGGCGGAATCTTCCTGTCCGGACCAAGTCGCGGCATCGAGCGTCTCCGTGTTGTCGACGTCGGGTCCGGAACAGAAGACGCTGACTACGCTCAGCCAGTCGAGGGTTGTGCTGTCCTTGCCACGGGCAAGCCTCCCGTCGTCTACCGTGAAGCCGTTGCCAAGCGCGGGGGGCGCTGTGTCATCTCCGATTTCATGCCTGCACAGGACACCCGCATCGGCCGGACACCCGAGGAGATGCCCGACACGGTGAACTATGCCTCGTTCGGGTCCGAGGCCCAGGGCGAGGGCTTCGGCTTCAACGTCAGCCGCCGCACGTTCAAGCGTCTGCGGGACATGGTTCGGGAAGAAGCTGTCGAGGTCGATGCCTTCTTCGACGCCGACGCCGGCACGGGTGACCTGCAGGTGCTGGAAGCTCACATGGGGACGCCGGGGCCGCGGAAGCCCATCCTCCTGCTGGCCCACTTGTGCCACCCCCGGCCGGGGGCGAACGACAACGCCAGCGGGGCCGCCCTGCTGGCCGAACTCGTGCGCGTTCTCCGTACCATGCCACTGGAACGAGAGATTGTCACCCTGTGGATGCCCGAGTTCTATGGCACCATCGCGTGGCTTGCCGACCAGAAGCCCGACCTGGCGTGCGCGATCGACCTGGACATGGTCGGCGAAGACCAGGCAAGGACCGGCTCCACGTTGGAAGTCACCGCGACCCCATGGTCACTGCCATCGTTTATTTCGGACCTCATGGCGGTCAACCTGACCACACACGACTTCCGCCTGATGCTGACGGGGTTCACATGGGGATCAGACCATGCCGTCCTCAACGATGCGAGCATCCATGTCCCTGCTCTGTTGCTGAGCCAGTGGCCCGACCGCTACTATCACTCCAGCGACGACACACCGGACAAGTCCAGCGTTCAGTCTTTCGCATGGGTGGGCCGCGGCATTCTGGATACGCTCGCGGACCTTGTCTCCGGCATCCCGGACGAGCGCGCCGCTGTCGTCGCAGCCCGCATACGCGAACAGGGACTGGCGGACAGCGTACGGTACAACGACCCGTTGATACGGGACTGGGTGGCTCGGCGCACCCGTGCCGCCCTCCTCGCCCTGCAGGAGGCCGCCGACACCCCTGTCGTCCGCGCTGAACTGGCCGCAACAGGCGCCACCGCTCCCATGCCTGCATTCCAGCCCAGAGTCCCGGTCATCGGTCCCATCGAGGAGGTATGGATGACCACAGACGACCTCCAGTGGAATGACCGCCTGATGCGCGACTTCCCCTGCTGGTCAAACCTCAAGGCCGAAGTCGTCAACTTCATCCAGTTAGGCGTGGAACGCGAAGATGCGCTGAAGCTGGCCACTGCTGAATTCGATACGCCGGCAGCCGCCGTGCACGCAGCACGGCATTATCTCGACCTGCTGACGGCAAGGGGGTACCTTCTGCCATGACCACACAGTTCACCAGACCCGGCATCGCGCAGGGGACGCTCGTCGTCCTCGTCGGCCCGTCCGGGTCGGGCAAGTCGACGTTTGCTCAACAACACTTCAAGCCGACCCAGATCGTGTCGTCCGACGCCTGCCGTGCCATCGTCGCGGACGACGAAGCGGACCAGGCCGCGACCACAGCCGCATTTGCAGTCCTGCACTGTATCGTCGAACAGCGTCTGCGCGCCGGCCGCATCACGGTCGTCGACGCCACGAACGTCCAGGCGAAGGCGCGCTGGCCACTGCTGGAACTCGCGGCCCGCTATCACCGTCCATGCATGGCTGTCCTGTTTGAGCTTCCGCCGCAGGTGTGCAAGGAGCGCAACCGGCTTCGGCAGGACCGCGTCGTCGGCGATTTCGTCGTGGACCGCCAGTGCGCTCAGGCGCCCATCAGCGAGGATGTGCTGAGCCATGAGGGATTTGACCCCGTCATCGTCCTGCACTCTGCGGAAGAGGCAGACAGCTTCGGAGCGCCTGCTCATCCCTCCGCACTCATGCGGCACGACAGAGCCGGCTCTTTTGACATCATCGGGGACCTTCACGGGTGCTGTGATGAACTCCTGTCGCTGCTCAGGATTATGGGCTACAAGGTCGAGAACCCGGGATCCCTGATTCCCCGTATCACGGCGCCGGAGGGCAGGACTGCCGTCTTTGTCGGCGACTTCGTGGACCGTGGACCCGACAACGTGCGCACACTCCTCATCGTCATGGCGATGGTCCGCTCCGGCGCTGCCCTGGCGGTACCCGGCAATCACGACGACAAGCTGCTCAGAGCATTGCAGGGAGCCCCGGTCAAGATCAGCAATGGGCTCGACCATACACTGCAGGAACTGAACGCGGCGGGTGAGGAGATGCAGGCACTCGTCCGGGACTTCCTGAGCGGACTTCCGTCACACCTCGTCCTGGACGGAGGCAGTCTGGTGGTCGCGCATGCCGGACTGCCGCAGGACCTCCACGGCATCGATTCGCCGCGGGCGCGCGACGTCGCCCTGTTTGGCACGCCGACCGGCCAGCGGGACGAGTACGGGGTCAAAATCCTCGCTGACTGGGCCCATGCCTATGGGGGTGATGCGCTTGTCGTCTGGGGACACCTGCCAGTCGCCGAAGCAGTATGGGTTGGGAACGCCATCGACATCGACACCGGCTGCGTTCACGGAGGCAGCCTGACCGCACTGCGCTATCCCGAACGCGAGCTGGTCAGCATCCCCGCCGCGCGCGTCTACTCCGCGCCCCTCAAGCCTCTGTGACAGATATGGAACCATCCCGGATGCTGCAGGGAAGGGTGTGCCTGGTGACGGGCGCTACACGCGGTATCGGCGCGGCCATGGTGGAAGATCTTGCCCGCATAGGGGCGACAGTCGTTGCCACGGGGCGAAGCGCGGAACGCGGACAGGTCCTCGTGTCCGGCATCAGACAGCGTACGGGCAACGACGACGTGCACTTTCTGTGCGCCGATCTGGCGTCGATGGCCGAGGTGCGCGGTCTCGCCCGGGCATTCGTGGACCGCTGGGACCACCTGCACGTCCTGGTCGACAACGCCGGAACGGTGTTCTCAACCCGCCATACTACCATCGACGGGTACGAGGAAGTCTTCGCGGTCAATCACCTGGCTCCCTTCCTGCTCACCAGCCTGCTGCTTCCCGTTCTGCGGGGAAGTGCGCCTTCGCGCATCATCGTGACCTCCTCGTACGAACACCGGCGCGGGCAGATGCACTGGGACAACCTGCAGGGAGAGCGCTTCTACTTCTCCCAGCAGGCATACGCGCAGTCCAAACTGGCAAATCTGCTGTTTGTCTACGAACTGGCGCGGCGGCTGGAGGGAAGCGGTGTCACTGTCAACGCCGTCAACCCCGGCCTGGTGCGCACGAACATCTGTATGGACAGTGGATGGCTCATCGGGACGGTCAAACGGATGATGAACCGGTTTGCCGGACTAAGCCCGGAAGAAGGTGTGGACACCGGCGTCTGGCTGGCCTCATCACCTGCCGTCGAGGGAGTCAGCGGCCGCTACTTTCAGCGCAGACAGGCGGTCCGTTCCTCGCGCGCTTCGTATGACGTGGCCTTTCAGCAGCGCCTGTGGCACATCAGCGAGGAGTTGACCGGCGCGTTTGCAGAATCCAATATGCGGACGGCACCCGACGGCGTCAGTCGCTAAAGGTCGAACAGGAGTTCGGGGGCTGTAGGGACCCTGGGCAGCTCCAGCAGTTCGTAGTCTGTGGCGCCTACCGTCACGAAACCACACCGTTCGTACAGTGACAAGGCGTTTCGGTTATCTGTCTCGACCTCGATGGTGATCCACTGGCTGCCGCTGTTCTGCAGACCGCGGACGATGGCCAGCAGCATCTGCCTCCCGATGCCCTGTCCCTGCATGTCTGGCCGCACTGCGAAGTGGACGATGAACGCGCGTCCGTCGCTGACGGCCGACTGGATGACCCCGACAGGCCGTCCGTCCTGCGCCGCAAGGTAAGTGGTACGCGTAGGGTCCTTCATCAGGCGCCCAAGAGCTTGTTCTTCTTCCTGAACCGGACCCGCAAATGCTGACGCAACAATCGCAGCCATGACAGGAACGTCCTCGGCTCCTGCTGGCCGAAGTTCCACCTGGACCCCCATGGTCTCAAACGAGGGAATCCGCCTCACGTCAAGGTCCATCGTATACTCGCTGTGGGAGTGCCGCGTCCCCATTGCGGCAGCGAACGCAACACCCTCTCGCGACTCCTGTGGAACGGCCAGTAGAAGCCTTGCCACTCTGCACTTCCGGCATTCCCCCATGACGGCCCGTACCATGGCACGACCTAGACGCCTCCTGCGGGCATCCGGATGGACAAGGATGCTTGCCTCGACTTCCGAGGGGTCACCATAGCTGTTCATGCCCGCAAACCCGACAAGCCGTCCACTCTCATACCACAGCACATCACGGACTGAACCCTCTGGCCGTGTCTCCAGGGTGCCGAGGTCCAATCGCGCCTCCACCCCGTAGCCATCTGCGGCCTCGCAGACACTCGCAAGGGCTCGGACCTGGTTGACCTGCTCCGTCGAGAGTCCCTCCGGTATCATCATGCCATCGTCAGTCACCACGCGATCCTCCCCTGGACTACCATGTTCTCCGCTTGTCGCGCTGACCCGCTAGATGCGCACCCGGCGCCCCTTGCGCAGGAGCGAAGATGGGTAGAAGGTACCGCGCCACCACACGCCGCCACGGATGGTCCCCAGGACCCCGGCCCGCAGCATGAGGATCCCGTTCATCGCTGCCCCAAGGGGCTGGGCTATGGCGGGCAGCGTACGAGCGCCCGCCCATCTGTTCAACGAAACACACGTCACCTGGGCAATGACGACGAGTGCCGCTCCCACCATCTGCAGCACAGGGATGCGCCAGAATGCCAGTGCAACGTAAGGCACAAACTCCATTGCCCCGTACCCTGTGACCGTCGCCACGATGCGAGGCAGGCTGAAGTGTCCGATGGAGGTGAATCCAGCACGTTCAGCAGCGCGCGCCATCGCACCCATGGTCGGGTAGAAGAGGACATCCAACATGCCCCGACCCATCGCCATCGAGCAGTGGGCACCTGACCCCTTGAGCATCTCCCCCAGCGCGATGTCGTCGCCCATTTCCAGTTTCAGCCAGGCTAGTCCGGGCGACCGGTCAAGGGCCAAACGTCGCACGAGTGAAAACGCTCCCGCCCCGACACCCGCGTCCGTACGCCGATCCTCGACAGCCCAGGGACGCGCGAAAACAAGCACAGTCCGCAGGAATTGGGCGATGACAGCATCTAGGACGAATCCTGTCGACCGCAATTCAGGGATGATGGCCAGCAAGTCGAACCCGCGGGCCTCACACCTGGCCACCGCCCTGCGCAGGCAACCCGGTGCAGCATGGACATCCGCGTCTGTGAAGAGGATCCATGTCCCTGTTGCACGCTCAAGACCGACCTGCATGGCGTGCTGTTTCCCCAGCCAGTCCTCGGGGAGTTCCGTGACGTGTATAGATACGATCCTTGGGTCCTCCGCGGCAAGCCGGTCGATGACAGCTCCCGTCTCGTCGGTCGACCGGTCGTCGACGAGGATGAGTTCCACGTCAGGATATGCGTCGAGCAGGCGGCTGCGCATGGCTGATTCGATGGTCTCCTCTTCGTTGCGTGCCGGAACCACGATCGATACTCGGGGCCATTGCGCAGGAGCCGGATCGTTGAAATCGCGGACGAACGGGACAGCTCGCCTGATCCGCAGGAATGCGCCAAGCATGCCCAGCCACCACACGGCGCCGGCTCCAACATAGATGAAAGCGACGATGGACGGGAGGCTCACATCAGTGCCCACATGGATCCCTCTGACCTCATGTGCACGTCATGAGCCCGCCAACCGCCCACACAAGCAGTCTGACGTCAATGCTGCGCTACTTCGCTCTCAGACCGTCCAGGGCGGGTTTCGCTTCGGGACAGAACCCAAAGAACCCGTTGATTGTCTTGCAGTCGTTGTACTCGTCACATTCCGCGCAGGTGGCGTAGCCCCTGCCATGGGCGCACGCCCGCACATCGCAGACAGTACAGTGCGAGAATAGTCGCGGCCCGGCCGACTGGCACCCGTCACAGGCGACGTCCTCAGGCTTGACCTCGATACCGTAGGCTGCCGACCACGCAGCGGCCGTCTTCTCCTGCAGTGTCCTGTCACCGCTCGTGCCGGCGACGTATGCCGGGCACGACGTACAGCTGAGACCACACGCTCCGATCATTCCCATATCCCTCTCCTTTGTCTGCCAAGCTACTGTGGTGGTACGACCTGCACAAGTTTCTGATCCAGTATACCGTCACACAAAGGAAACGCCACGCCGGGCGAACGCAGGCTTGGTGGAACTCAGTCGGGGCTCGTTTGCGGCTTCAGTGCTTTGGCTCTGAGTCTTCTGGTATAGTACGGTGACATGGCCAGCAGCTTCCGGCGGATGAATGGCCGTGCTATGGGCACGAACAGCTTCTTCCATCCCAGGGTCTTCCGCTGCAGTGCAAGCGTCTCATCAAAGCTGTGGTGCTGGTAGTGCAGCAGCCGCTCGCTCTCCTCGGTGTCCATGAAGTCACAATGGAACGGCGTCTGTGAGAACGCCGACTCAGGCAGCATCCCGATACCCAGCGCGTCGAATGAGCGCTGCATGAATTGTCGTCCAGTCACCTGGCAGGACGGGCCTCCCGCGACCATCAGCGTCTTTCCTTCCAGCCCCGGCAGCAGTGCCGCGGCGGCGGCGGCGGCACCAGCGTCCATGGGCGCCAAGTACTCCATGCGGTCGTCCATCCGCACCTCAAACATGAGAGGATCCAGCTCGCCGAATTCGATCGGAGGAACGGCGCCGAACCGGAGGATGACCCATGGTAGGCCAGACGCATGCAGCATGTGTTCGCAGGTGAGCTTGTGATAGGCGTAGTCCTCGTACGGGTGCAGCAGCTCGTCAGCCTTCCGAGGCGGTGCGAGGTGCTGTGTGCGACCGTACAGGGCGATAGAGGAGCTGAAGACGATGCGCGGCCTGCGCCTCGAGGCGAGCGCGGCCTGCAGGAGATTCCACGTACCGCCAACGTTGATGGTCTCAGCCCACGCCGGGCGCTGCTCGCTCTTCGGAGGGATGATGAAGGCCAGATGGACGATGGCGTCGACACCCTGCACGGCCCGCGCCACGACCTCCGTGTTGCGGATGTCTCCCCAGATGATTTGGATCCTGCCAGCATAGTGCCGGGCTTTCCGCCGCGATATGCGCGACGGGATGTCCAGACCCCGGACGGTCACTCCACGGCTCAGCAACTCGTCGACAGCATACGTTCCGACGTTTCCAAATGCGCCCGTTACCAGGACGTTCATGGTTTCCTCCCGCCCATGGATTCCATGAGCATGGCCAGCGCGCGCTGCATGAGCGCCCCCCAGTCCTGGCCTTCGGGGTCCAGGATGCCCTGGAGCAGTAGCCCCAGAACGACGCTGAGCATCAGGGCTGCCGCCAGGTTCGTGTCCTTCACCTGCAGGCTCCCTTCGGACACGCCGCGTTCCAGCACCTGCTGGAAGAACCCCTGGTATCTGCGAATCATGTCGATGGTGTTGCGTGCCACCTCGGGATCTGCCTTGGACTTGGCCCAGAACTCGAGCAGGATGCTCCACTTGCTGCCAGCCACGTGGTAGATCTCGTTTACTCCTGCTGCCATCGCCGCAACCTGCAGGGGCACTGATTCACTGCCGGTCTGCGCCGAACCGAACTGCCGGTCGAGCTCTGTCAGCCACGCATTGAGCAGGGCAACAAACACCGACCCCTTGCTGGGAAAGTGATGATAGAAGGCACCCTTGCTCACACCGGCGGCGCGACAGATGCTATCGACGCTCGTCACGTCGTAGCCGTGGTCGGCAAAACTCAGTTCGGCGGCCGCAAGGATGCGGCTTCGTGTCTCTTGCGAGCGTTCTTCCTGTTTCACAGCAACCCCCAACGGTCCGGCATTACACAAACCGACCAGTTGGTCTTATTATCACCGAGCAGCGCACGCGGTCAAGCCCGATGATGGAGACGCTGTTCACACGTGTAGTCGGTTCCTCTGAGAGAATCCTCAGTGCGGGCGCAGGAAAAGGTACCAGCCGGCGACGACCACGATCTGGACGGCGACGATTAGCCAGAACCGTTCCAGGAAGCTCTCTTTGCTGGTCTTGTGGTGAAATAGCCGCATGCCTGCGATCGCTCCGATGGTACCGCCGGCAAACGCCAGTGTCAGCAGGACCTTCTCCGGTACACGGGTTGCTCCAGTCCCTGCAATCAGCTTGTCATAGCCGTACGTGAAGAATGTGGTGCACGTAACGGAAAGCAGCCAGGACTGCACCCAGTCGAGTGCCGGCAGATACTTGTGGAGAAGTACTGCACCTGCCAACACAGGCATGAAAGATATAAACCCGGCTGTGAGCAGTGTCCGGGAGGAAGCACGGTTTGGGCGTTGGTCCTGGTTCACGTGGGCTCTCCTTCCTCACGTGCAAGTTCGACCTGCGTGGTGGCGAATTCGACTGCGTGGTGCAAAGAAAACAGGTGGCCCTGCGCGGAGCCCACGTAGCCGACGCTCACGACACACTCCTGCTCCAAGAGGCGCCCGAAACCGGCGAACCGTTCCTCGTGAAGTACGATGTCCCTGCGCGTTACCCGCTCTCGCTGTCCATCAACCATGCCCGCTGCACCCTCTGAGAGTTCCTTCGCGCCGTCAGAGCGGTACTCTGCAAGATGGAAGCAGGTGTTGTGTTCATAGCCAACCCCAATCAACGCCGTTTCGGCGTCGAGGTCATACAGGCGAGCCAGCGGCGAATGCTCGCCCAGGCAGTATTCCAGCTCGTGGTTGTTGACCACTGCGTGCGCGTTACCTCCCCAGGCCGCAGGGTCTGTATTGGAGCCACTCATGGCCGGCATGACGATAGTCCCTGTGGCGTGATAGCGTCCATCAATGCCTGTATGACGGCGATGGGACCGTCGCAGACTCAACCCAGCGAGCTCAGGGACACGTGCCCCAGGACCGACATACCCGCGACCATTCCCATCTTCCGCATGTCGTGCGCCAGACTCTCACGCGTGCGAGGCTCGGTGCACCGCGCTATCGCCTCCTGTTTGGTCGCCATGTTCACACTCCTCCGATGTGTTCAACAACGATTCCATGATATGAAGAACCCCGTCGCGTACAACGCGACGGGGAACTCGCCAGCGTCTTCATGGCAGGGAGATGACGCCGTGAACAGCAACGGGGTTCAGGCAGGGCTATCCACCAGGACAAAGCTTCCCCCCGTTGCTGATGCAAGGGAGAGAGCGTTGGCTTCTCCAATCACCCGTCCTTGGTCTCCCTGCTCCAAGAGGGTTCCATTCAGTGAAATTGACCCAGACGTCACGTACATCAGGACACACCGGTCGCCCGTGATGGGGTATTCAAGCGCAAAGGCTGGAGAAAACGTCGACAGCGAGATGGAGGCGTCGGCATGCATCGTCACTGCACCGGGCTGCCCCCTGCCCGAGGCCACCGTCAGCAACTGGTCCTGCCGCGACATGTGCGTGAAGTCTTTCTGTTCGTGCGATGGCGCCAGCCCGGGTTTGTCTGGAAAGACCCAGACCTGGTAGTACCGGGCTGGGTCGCTCGACTGATTCTTCTCCGCGTGTCGTGTCCCCGTGCCGGCAGATATCCTGTGTACCTCACCTGCGTGGACAATTGTGCGCTCCCCGGCATCGTCAGTGATGGTCAGCTGCCCCACCAGCATGATCGTGACGAGCTCCAGTTCTTCGTGGGGATGCATTCCGAAGCCTTCCCCGGGCTGGATCAGGTCGTCATTGAAGACACGCAACTTGCCCAGGCGCACGTTACCCGGCACATACCACTCACCGTATGAGAACAGCCAGTAGGCTTGGATCCATGACAGATCGACGAAATGACGTTCGTGTGCCGGTATGCGGGTGACCATGACAGACCCCCTTGTGACAACCGTACCGAACTTGCAGCGCCCAACTCGAACCACCCGGATTTGCCTTGTCCGGTCCTGATGCCAACGACGGGTATTTGTCTTATGCGTTCATCTGTCTCAGGTATAGGGGAATCACACCCTGAGTCAAGCGCGTAGTCGAGATGCGCACAACTCCGCAGTGGCCTTCTTCAGGTCTGGCGGGGAACCTTCTTCTTCCTCCTGCCGGCGACTTTGTAGCGCAGCCATACCAAGCCCTCGCCAATGGTCTCGGCACTGACAAGCGTGAGGGGGATAACACCTTCGAGAGACGCCAGGTCCGGAGCGCGGAACAGGGAGCGCTGTGACGTTCCGCCGACCAGTGCAGGATGCACGAGGATGCTGACCTCATCGACGAGTCCGGCCCGAAGCAACACGCCGTTCAGAATACCGCCCGAATCAACGCGCACAGTCTGGATGCCGTAGCGTGCGTTCAAATCCTCCAGTGCGGCTGTCATGTCGACCTTCTCGCGTCCGGCAACGATGCAGTCGACCCCTGCCTCAGCCAGATACTGCAGATACTCGTCTGGTGTGCTGTCTGAACAGATTGCTACGCCTCCTCGCCAGTAGGGCATCGCCAGCCACGTCTTCCAGCAGCGGACACGCCCTCGGCTGTCGACGATCGCCAGCAGTGGTCGCGTGTCGGTCGGGAGGGCGACCTGCGGCTCCCAGGGACCCTTGTCGCGAGCCGCCGATTCAGGAGCCGCCAGGACCGTCCCAGAACCCACCAGCGTGCACTCCTCGTGCCATCTCCCCGCGAGGTCGTAGAGAACCCCGACGTCGGCTTCAAACCAGTCGATACGTCCATCCGCGCTCACTGCATTGTGTATGACGACCCGTGGCAACAAGTGGCACCCCCTTTCTCCTGACTGCATCATACAGCAGGTGATGAAAGGGGTCAACGTGACGAGCAAATGAACGCATTGAAACCCATCAGCGTCAACTCTCAGTGACCCGAAGGCGCCCTCGCCGTTCAGCTGATGGATTCCGGCCGCACGGGAATGACAAATCACGCGATCGAGTGATGCGTGGCTGGAACCCCGTTCTCGCGCCCCAACGAACCCGGGAGCGCACTCTGAACGAACAACACTATCATGATACCATGGACTTGCAGAAATGGGCGATGTCGGTGGTGCAGGATGGCGACAGCTGTTGGCTGGTAGTGGTCGGAGGTGACATGTCCCCCTCGATCAGTGCCCGCGTCCATGCGCTGGGGGGCGCTGTGGAGGCGTTGCATCCTGCCTGGCTGGTGGAGACAGTGCCCGGATACTGCACGCTGGGATTGATCGTTCAGCCACTGCAGGTCTCACTGGAAGAGGTCCAGGAACTGGTGTCCAGAGCCGTACGAAACGTCGCGGCTACCACGCCCGTCGAGACGAGGACCGTTTCGATCCCGGTCTGCTACGGCGGCGCCTACGGCCCAGACATGGACATCGTCTGCCGGCATGCGGGACTGAGCGACAAGGAGGTCGCGCAGCGACACGCTGCGGCCAGCTACCAGTGCTCCATGCTGGGGTTCTTGCCCGGCTTCCCCTACCTCATGGGCCTCGATCCACAGCTGGCAACGCCGCGGCTTGCAGCGCCGCGAACCGTCGTTCCGGAAGGCAGTGTGGGCATAGCGGGCGCGCAGACGGGCGTATACCCGGTGTCCAGCCCGGGAGGCTGGAACATCATCGGCCGCACGCCTCTTGTCTTGTTCGACCCCTCGCGTGAACAGCCTTCGCTGGTGCAGGCCGGAGACACTGTTCGCTTTTGTCCTATCAGCGTCGAGGAATTTGAAGAGAAGCACTCACATGAATTCACACATTATCCACAGATATGTGATGTTCTTGAGCGCGACGTTGGTGAGTGTGAGGTGCTTGAGCCTGGTCCGTTGACAACCGTTCAGGGCGGCGGCCGCTGGGGCCTGCAGCATCTGGGGGTTCCCGTGTCAGGGGCCATGGACCGGCAGGCACTGGCGCTCGGGAACGTTCTGGTTGGAAACGAGGAAGGGGCTGCGGCACTGGAAATAACGCTATCTGGTCCCCTCCTGGCGTTCATGACAGACACACTGGTGGCCATGACGGGTGTGGACATGGGCCTGCAGGTTGACGGGTACGATGTCCCGGCGTGGACCGCGATCCTCGTACGGAGGGGAAGCGTCCTCTCCATGACTGGTTTCACCGGAGCCGGGTGCCGCGCCTGGCTATGCGTCGCGGGCGGCATCGACGTTCCGGACGTCATGGGCAGCCGTTCGACGTTGCTGCGGTCTGCCTTCGGGGGATTCCAGGGACGAGCACTGCGCACGGGAGACCGTCTGTCTCTGCATCGTCTGGCAAGTGAGGCAAGACGTCTCGAGGGGTTTTCCTGTCCGGTTGCGCTGTGGCCGTCGTATGTCATGGACACAACGGTTCCGGTCCTTCCGGGTCCAAACGCCGACGCGCTGACATCCGGCGCACGACAGGCTTTCCTGGACACAACGTGGACGGTGAGCAACGACAGCGACCGCATGGGATGCCGGCTGGAGGGGCCACGACTGGACCTGGAAGGCAGTGCTGACGTCATCTCGGAGGTCGTCCCTGAGGGAGCTGTCGAAGTGACAGGCTCGGGTCTGCCCATGATCATGCTGGCGGACCACCAGACAACCGGAGGGTATGTCAAACCGTTCATCGTCGCCTCGGCGGCACTCGGATGGCTGGCGCAGCGTCAACAGGGTGACAGCGTCCGCTTTCGCATGTGCACCCTCGACGACGCACGGGACATGTTGGAGAGGCAGTCATCCGCTAGGAAGGAATTGATCCGCCTGCGGGTCCTCTGGCGCCAGTGCCGCGTGGGTGGTACACTGCATGTGACCGTGAACGGCGTACGGCATGTGGTCGAGTGGCAGGACGTGACTCCTCTGGAGGTGGACCATGGGCATGGCAGTTGACCTTAACAGCGACGTAGGCGAGAGTTTCGGAGTGTGGACACTCGGCGATGACGCCCATGTCCTGGACCATGTCACCAGTGCCAATGTCGCCTGCGGCTTTCACGCAGGGGACCCACAGGTTATGCTGGCAACGGTGAAAGCGGCGCATCATCGCAGCGTCGCCGTTGGAGCACACCCGGGGTTTCCGGACCTAGTCGGATTCGGACGCCGCGCCTTGACGTGTACCCCCGATGAAGTCTATGCCTTCTGCCTGTACCAGATTGGAGCGTTGGCGGCTCTCTGCCGTTCCGAAGGAGTTCCGTTGTGCCATGTCAAGGCGCACGGAGCGTTGTACAACCAGTCGGCCAGGGACCTGGACCTCGCCCGCGCCCTTGCGCGAGCGACCCGGGACGCAGCCCCTTCCCTTATCCTGCTTGGACTGCCTCGCTCACAGCACGAGGCTGCTGCCCGTGAAATGGGTGTCCTTTTTGCGGCTGAGGCTTTTGCTGACCGCGCCTACCAAGCGGATGGTTCGCTGGTCGCTCGCTCCCATGAAGGCTCCATCCTCGTCGACCCCGAGGCTATTGCCACTCGTGTCATCGGGATGGTCACCGAAGGGTCTGTCGAGACAGTGCAGGGCGAGGTTGTTGCAATACACGCCGATTCCATCTGCGTTCACGGGGACAATCCAGCTGCGTGCCGCATCCTGGAGACCGTCCGCCGGGCGCTAGATGCCGCTGGCCTGCACGTCAGCCCTTTGCGGGAAGTGCTCAGCCTCTAGCGGCCAGGACCCTCTGCTCGTGCTCCAGCAGCCAGTGCTTGCGGTCGAGACCGCCTGCGTAGCCGGTGAGCGAGCCGTCGCTGCCGATGACGCGATGGCAGGGAACGATGATGGCGATGGGGTTGTGCCCCACAGCACCGCCCACCGGGCGTGCCGACCTGGGACGGTCGATAGCCACGGCAACGTCCCGATAGCTTCTCGTCTTTCCAAATGGAATCTTCCGCAACGCATGCCAGACCAGCCTCCGGAACTCCGTGCCTCCCGGGTTCAGGCGGACCGCAAACGTCGTCCGCCTGCCACCGAAGTACTGGCTCAGCTCTGTGATGCACTGCTGTACAACTGACGTCACGCAGGCTGCTCCCATGTCGACGTTCTCGACGAACGTCACCGACACGATGCCGCGTTCAGTTCCTGCGACCTCCAGTGCGCCGATGTCCGTGAAGAGGTATCCTTTGTCCAGCTGCTCCACCATACGACCCCCTGAACGACGTTCCAGATGCATCGCTACGCGTGCCACGGCATCATTCCTCCACCGGCAGGTCCTTGATGCGCCGGGCAGGAACGCCGGCGTACATGCCGTTGGCAGCGCAGTCCTTGTTGACGACAGCTCCTGCCGCTATAACGCAACCGTCCCCGATCGTCACTCCCGGCAGAATGACGGAGCGTGCCCCGATCCAGCAGCCGTCCCCGACCGTGATAGGTTGGGGATTGACGCGCCCCGCTCTTTCGGTCGCCGGTCCCATAACGTGCGTCGACGTGCAGAACAGCACTTCCATGCCAAGGCCGCAGTTCCTCCCGATACGAATCGGCGCCGACCCGTCGAAGAAGCATCGGTAGTTGATGAACGTACCTGCTCCGATCGCGATGTCGCGGCCGGCGAAGTAGCATCCGGGCCGAATCCCGTGCGTGCTGGTCTTTATGCCATAGAAGCGCATTAGTGACGCTCTGACTGGGTTCACGAGAAGTGGACTGGCTGCCAGCCAGTTGACGAGAATGCCTCGCCACATCCGGTCGGCGACGGTGATGACGGCTGTCAGCCGATCTGTGCCAGTATGCTGTGTTGCCATGTCCACACTCCTCGTTCTTTCTTGACGCTGTTGACGCCGCTCTTGCGTTCCCTGCCATGAACCGGTTTCATCAATAAACCTCCATCAACCTCCAACTCTGCCCTTCAAGCCGGAAGAAGAACGATGAGGGCGGAATATGCATGTCAGAATCGCAGCAGCTGCTCGGACGCCCCCCGTCCATGCCTCCATGCTGCTCTCCATCACCCCGTGCCGCATTGAGACGACACTGCCTGTAAGTTCCACGACTGCGCCGGGAAGGACCGCCTTGAAGAATCGCGCCTCCTTGATGCCGACAAAGTAGACGATCTGACCCTCACAACGCGGTGTCGTCAGCATCATCAGCGAAGCTGCTTGCGCCATGGTCTCGATGATGATCACGCCAGGTGTCATGGGAAATCCGGGAAAGTGTCCCGCGTAGAAGGGGCTGTCCTTCAGATAGGTTGCCTGCGCTGTCACACGAACACCGGGAACGACATCCGCAGGACCGTTGACGAAGAGAAACGGCTCTCGCTGGGGCAGAAGTTCGCGAACCTGCTCCGGGCCGAGTCTAAGAGTGTTCTGCGTCTTGCCAACTGCTTCAGAAACCATGTTCGTCCTCTCGTACGGAGTGATCCACTGCCGACGTCGAGTGCGCAGAATCCGGATTCCATTCTATGCAATTCGCTCCCCGTGACTACCCTGCACCCATAACGATGTCGAGGAAGGCTGAGTCCGCGCGAGATCAAGACTGCACGTTGTGGCATGGCGGGTCAATGCTATACTGCACTCAATCCTCAAAGGGGGGTGGCACATATGGCACGAGGAATCTGGAACAACGCCACACTGGCAGACAGCGATGAGTTCATTGTGGTCGAGAACAACTACTACTTCCCTCCGAACGCAGTGCACTTCGAGTTCCTCCGCGAGCATGCCGGGTACCATACGGAGTGCCCATGGAAAGGGACAGCCAGCTACTACGACGTCATCGTGGACGGACAAACCAACCCGGATGCGGCATGGTCATATCTCGAACCCAAGCCGAAGGCACTGAACATCACCAAGTACGTGGCATTCTGGAAAGGCGTGCGCGTCGAGGTTTGAGCAGTCGTGCCACAGCACCGGACTTGTCTGAATTGTGAAGGATCCGTGCCCGGTCGGACCCTTGTGTCGTCTGATGAGCAGGCTAAGATGGGCGACGCGTTAGATGAGAAGGTCTCGACTTTCTTTCTCCAACCACTGCATGACAATGGGGGAGGGTATCTGCCCTCCGCTTTCTCATTTTCGCCTCTGCACTGAGGGCGCCAACACGGAAGCGCTGTGACTGTGCCGGCGCCATTTCCTCCTGTGGCTGCTCGGTCAGGGTAGTTCGATCCCGATCGACTTGTTCAGGTCGAAGACATCCCAGGTGAATGAGGTCGTCTTGCCGTCTTTGGTCGATTTGGTCTCCCAGCGGGTGGTACCGCCCTTGAACTCGCCTCTGTCAATGACCCATGCCGTTATGCTCGTGACGGCATCATCGACCGTCATGGCCATCACATACTTCTGGGTGGAGTATCCGTTGACTGTCCCACCATCTGAGCGTTTGAACCCACTGTCCTCGTTCTTGACGGAAGAGTAGTCTTGACCGAACAGGCTGGTATAGATACCACTCATGCCCATCATCCCCTCGGCCATGTCGCCGGTGAAGGTATTCCATTCGCCTTCTGTGCTGGTACGCATCTTCACCGTCTTGCCAACTCTGTAGAGCTCGTTGACGCCCTCTCCGGTTCCGGTGCGGAAGTACTCACGGTCCGGCTTCTCGAATGCGCCTTCCGCGATTGAGGGGTCCGTCTTGCCTTCTTCCAGTGAAGACCATTTCCAGCGATAGCTGGTGACGTTCTCTAGGATGCTCTCGTTGCCGGTTTCCTGCTCGGTGCCTGATCCGTCGTCTTCTGACGCCGACGTCGATGACAGCGTCAGTGTGGCTTCCTGCTCGTCGCCCTCGACGCTCAAGGACGTCGACTCACTGCCATACCCGGAAGCCGTACCCTCCAAGTCGTAGTCTCCGCTGGGCAGATCGGTGAAAGATGCCTTGCCCTTGCTGTCGGAGGAAGCAGTGGTCTTCTTCCCCTCTCCGTCCGTGAGTGTCAGCGTGACCCCCTTGACGGCATCACCGTTGTCGTCCTCGACAGTGACCCGTATGCTTCCCGTCTCTGTAGGAGCCGTCTTCTTCCCACACCCAACGACCAGAACCAAGCTCAGCAACAGCAGCAAAACGATTCCTCTCCTCATTGTCATCCTCCTGTGAAATAGTCACTCATGGGCTACTGGTCTACCATCGTACCGCCGTACGTGCCTTGCTGTGCGCAGTATACCAAGAAGACCCGTGTCAATCCAGCGTCTGACCTTCCCACGCCAGTTTGTCCCGGACTCGTGGTGTTCTATGCACAGCGCATAGGTGGGCGAGTTCTGGACGTCTGTTATGGGAGTTTGATCCCAAGCGGTGTGCCGAGGTCGGTGATGTCCATCGTGTAGCCGCTGTTTGCGGACGTGTCGCCATCCTGCTCGGCATAGACTTGGTAGCGGGTGACGATGCCTTTGAAGTCTCCGCTCTTGATGACCCAGGCGGTCGCTGTCGTGGTCACCCCGCCTACGCCATAGTGGTAGACGCACTGGTCGGTGCTGTATCCATTGACCCAGCCTCCGTCTGACTTCTTCGGCTGCTTCTGAGCCTTGGCGAAGGAGTAGTCGCCGGAGAGGGTGCTGACGAAAGATCTCCCGAGGCCGGCTCCCTTGGCCTCCTCACCTTCGAGCGTCTTCCAGTTGTTGCCGGAACCTATCCTGACGGTCTCACCGACCCTGTAGAACTCTGTGGTGCTCTTCCCGGTGCTGTCGCGCATAGCGACGTACTCCCTGTCTGGTTTCTCGAAGCTGCCCACAACAAGTGTCGATCCCGTTTCGTTCATGTCACGGTAGGTCCACTTGTAGCGGTAGCTTGTGAGTGTCTCAAGGACAGATGCGGCACTCGCTTCGACGCCGTCCTGGCTGGAGTCGGCCGAGTCCGATTCCATGGCAATCGAGAGATCCTGACCGGTGGAGCTAACGGCGATGATATCTGAACTGTTCGTATACCCCGACATGGACGCCGCGACGTCGTAGCTGCCATAGGCTACAGCTTCAAACACCGCTGTCCCGGTCGAGCCGGCCGTGGCGGTTAGCACCGTGCCATCGATGTTGGTCAGCGTGATCGTGGCACCCTTCACTGCAGTTCCATCACTCTCCGCTACAGTAACCGTAACCTTGCCCGTCCGTACTTTTGGCATCGGGCTTCCACAACCAACAGTCAGCAACAGGCTCATGGTAAGCAACACTGCAATTGTCCTTTTCATATGACTCCCCCCTTCGTGCAATAGTCGCTCGTGGGCCACCGGTCTACCATCGTGCCCCCATATGTGCCTTGCTGCGCCCAGTATAGCAAGAAGACCTGTGACAATCCAGCGTCTGACCCTCCCACGCCAGTTTGTGCTAGACTCATGGTGTTCTGTGCACAACGCACGATCCCTGGTAAGTGAGGTCGGATGAATGGTTGACGAGAAGTTGATCGAGGGTTCTACTGTGAAGTGCTTCGATACCCAGGACACAGTCGTTGTATCGCGTATCAGCCTGCGTGATACCTTCGCGGCCATGCAGTACCCGAACTACCGCATCTGGTTCTCCGGACAGCTCGTTTCCCTCTTCGGAACCTGGATGCAGGCAACAGCACAGGGGTATCTTGCCTACCAATTGACCAGGTCATCCGCCTTTCTTGGCTATGTCGCGTTCGCCACGGGCCTTCCAGTCTGGTTATTCATGCTCTATGCGGGTTCGGTCACAGACCGCGTATCCCGCAAGACGCTGATGCTCTATACGCAGTCTGCCATGCTCGTGCTGGCCTTCATCCTGGCATTGCTGACCTTCACCGGCCTCATACGCCCGTGGCACATCCTGGTCCTGGCGTTTCTGCTCGGAATCGCCAATACCTTCGACTCGCCGGCGCGCCTGGCCCTCGTGAACCAGCTCGTCGACGACAAGCGGCACCTGCCCAATGCCGTCGCGCTCAACGGTTCGATGTTCAATGTGGCGACAGCATTGGGACCAGCGGCCGCGGGCGCTGTATATGTCCTGCTGGGACCGGCCTGGTGCTTCACCATCAACGGCCTGTCCTTCGTCGCGGTCATCGCAGCCCTCTTGCTGATGCACCTCCGACCGGTGCCATTGTGCCCAAGGGATCAGAACCCTGTGGCGGGGATCGTCGAGGGACTCAGGTACGTCTGGAAACACGAAAACATCCGTATACTCATCCTTCTTATTGGTGTCACGTCGCTGTTCGGCCTCTCGTTTGCCGCTCTTATCCCGGCCTGGGCAGTCAAGGTCCTGCACGGTACTGCAACGACCGGTGCAAGCATCAACGGCCTGCTCCAGTCTGCCCGTGGCATCGGGGCCCTGCTGGCAGCGCTGACCATCGCGACCGTCAGCCATCTGAAGGTGAAGGGTCGCATTGCCACATTCGGAACGTTCGCCTATCCCGTCGCCCTTCTGGCATTTGCCGTTGCCCGCTCGACGGCTCCTGCAATGCTTCTCATGGGCCTCGTCGGATTTGCCAGCATCCTGGTCATCAGCCTCTGCAACGTGCTGATCCAATCACAAGTGGAAGACTCGCTGCGAGGGCGTGTCAGCGCCGTCTACAGTCTGGTGTTCTTTGGCATGATGCCCGTCGGCTCGCTTCTGACAGGCTGGCTGGCACAATGGGCGAGCGAGCCTGTGGCTATCGTCGCGAACGCTTGTGCCGCATTGACAGGCGCAGTTCTCATCTGGATGCTTGTCCCGCGTCTGAGGGCCATGCCATGAATGACATGCCTGCCTAGGATCGTCATCAGGAGGATGACATGGAAGAACACGTCGGCTCGGCAGCACTGCTTGGTCATGGACGAACTGCAGAGGTGTATGCCTGGAGAGAAGGCAGCGCCCTCAAGCTCTTTGTCCTCGGGTTTCCTTCGCGTCTCATCGATCAGGAAATGGAGGGGACACGGGCAGCCAACGCTGCCGGCATCCCTTCGCCCCAGTTCAGGGAGGTCATCACGGTGGACGGTCGCCGGGGACTGGTGCTGGAACGACTGACAGGACACAGCATGCTCACCATTCTCAGCCGTGAACCTGCGCGCGTGGCATACTATGCCGGCCTCTTCGCCGAACTGCAGGCGCACATGCATAACTGTCATGCACCAGGACTGACCTCCCGCCGCGAAGACCTGGCTCGGCGCATCGCCCGGGCGGGCGTTGTTGCACGTGTCAAGGGAGACGCCCTGGCCACACTCGAGAGGCTTCCCGACGGAGATACCCTGTGTCACTGCGACTTCCACCCCGACAACGTCCTCATGACACCACAAGGTCCGACGGTCATCGACTGGTCGTTTGCGGCACGTGGAACACCCGAATCCGACGCCGCACACACCGCATTGCTACTTCGGATAGCGGGTGCGCCGCCCGGGTCCTTTCGCGTAGCCTGGGTTGAGCGCGAAGCGAAGGACCGGTTCTATAGAGCGTGGCTGAAGCGCTACCGTGAGCTGCAGCCCGATGCAGCAGGCGCCATGTGGAGCTGGCTGCTGCCGGTGGCCGTTGCACGCCTGGCGGATGACATCCCCGAAGAGAGGCCGCGCCTGATGACTCTTATCGAAGAACTGCAGCAGAAGCGTTGATGACGCGAAGCCGCCGTCTCTTTGGCCATTCCTTTGACCCGCGGCTTGGTACAATGACGAGCCGCTTCGTACGGCACTTTCGGGGCATGTGGTCACATGATGACGCCGCGGCAGCGCCCCGCCTGGAGGTATCATGAACAAACTCGACGTGATCCTGCTCATCGGTCGACCGGCAGCAGGCAAGAGCGAAACCATCGACTTTCTGAAACGGCTGCCAGACGAGAAGCGTTTGCGGGACTACCACATCGCCCCATTCGAGGAGCTGGACGACTTTCTCTACGTCTGGCAGACGTTCGAGAACGATGCCATCAGACAATCCATGGGCCTTGGCCGACGGGACACGGACGAGGCCCTGTACTTTCTGGACGACCGCATCTGGGATTTCTTCATTGAGCGGATCAACCTGGATTTCCGCAAGAGACTGGCGCGGGACCCGCTGTTTCTCGAAGGCCACACGGTCATGATTGAGTTTGCCCGCGGCGGGGACAACGGCTTTGCAAACGCTTTCCAGCATCTGTCGGACGATGTGCTCAGCCGAGCATCTATCCTGTACATCGACGTCTCATTCGAGGAGTCCCTGCGCAAGAACCGCAGGCGCTATCGCCCCGAACAGGCGGATTCCATCCTGTATCATTCGCTCGAAGACGCCAAGATGGAGCGATACTACAGGGACAATGACTGGGCGCGTCTGTCCGAAGAGCACGACGAGGGATTCATCACAGTCAAAGGGCGCGAGGTACCCTTTGCCGTGTTTCACAACGAACCGGAGAAGACTCTTGACCCCGACCTTCTTGGCGCTGCCCTGCGCGATGCGACCGCCCGGCTTGTCAAGCTCTTCACACGCAAGGGTTGAACAGGCCTCCGAGGGTGCTAGACTCAGACGTTGGTTTCTATACGTGTTTCCGTGCCCGACATGCGGATTCTCTGATAAGAGGAGTGCAACATGGCTGCATTTGATATGACCATCCACGAAGACGTTCTGGCAACGACCGTCAAACTCGCCCAGGACCGCAACATCATCATCCCCACCTTCGCACAGCAGAAGGACCCGTCGCTTGTCCCGGACAAGGTCAAGGCCAGGCTCAAGGGGGTCGGCCTCTGGGACGTCAATCCCATCAACCTGTTCCGCATCACGTGGCACAACGACGTGAAAACGGGCCTGTACGGCGACGTAAACTATATCGAGCTCCCGGGATCCATCACTGGTGTCAAGGCTCGTGTCGTGGGCATCGTGGGCAAGTATTTCCCGACCGGCGCACACAAGGTCGGGGCTGCATTTGGATGTCTCGTCCCACGACTCGTGACCGGGCAGTTCGACCCCACCCGGCAGGCGGCCGTGTGGCCTTCCACGGGCAACTACTGCCGCGGTGGAGCCTTCGACTGCGCCCTGCTGGCCACGGATGCCGTCGCCATCCTCCCGGAGGGGATGAGCAAGGAACGCTTCGACTGGCTGCGTGAGATCGGGACCAAGGAGGTCATCGGGACTCCCGGGACCGAGTCCAACGTCAAGGAGATCTACGACAAGGTGCACGAACTGAAGGCCTCCCGTGGCGATGGCATCGTCGTGTTCAACCAGTTCGAGGAGTTCGGAAACGCACTGTGGCACTACGACATGACCGGTTCGGCATTCGAGCAGGTCTTCGACGCCATCAAGGGACCAAGATCGCGTGTGGTGGGCTATGTCTCCGCCACTGGCTCTGCCGGGACCATCAGTGCCGGCGAGTACCTGAAGAAGGTCTATCCATACAGCCATATCACAGCCGTCGAGGCCCTCCAGTGTCCCACCCTCTACGCAAACGGATTTGGTACGCACCGCATCGAGGGTATCGGTGACAAGCATGTCCCCTGGATCCACAACGTCCGCAACACTGACGCCGTGGCCGCCATCGACGACGACTATCCGATGCACCTGCTTCGCCTCTTCAATGAGGACGCAGGCAAGGCCTATCTGGAGAAGAAGGGTGTCCCGCGCGACCTCATCGAGCGGCTCAACCTCATGGGCATCTCCTCTCTGGCCAACATGGTCGCGGCCATCAAGATGGCCAAGTACGAGGAGATGGACGAAAACGACGTCGTCTTCACCGTGTTCACGGATTCCGCCGACCTGTATCTGTCACGCATCGAAGAACTTCGCGCCGAGTGTGGCCCGTATACCGAGATGGACGCGGCGCTTGACTACGCGAAGTACCTCGAGGGTATTCTGACAGACTGGTACCGCGAGCTCAACTATCGCGACCGAAAGCAGCTGCACAACCTCAAGTACTTCACCTGGGTCGAGCAGCAGGGCAAGAGCGCGGAGGAACTGCGCGAACTGTGGGAGCCGGAGTTCTGGAACCAGATCTGGACTGCTGCTCCAGCGTTCGACAGTCTCATCGACCGGTTCAACGAGAGGACGGGGCTGCTGGCCAAGCTGTAGTATCGGCCCCTCCTGCCGATCCATCTTCTGACTGGAATTCGACGAGGCGCTCGGCATGAACAGTTCGGCGTCTTTGCATGTCCTTCCCGAGCTCGGCTCTTCTCCACAGCCGCTGTTGATTATGTGGAAAACTGGTGGAGTCGCGTACGGTCGTGCCGTGGACAACCTGTCAGGGAGCTGTGGAAAACCACCATACAGCCATGTTTCAGCCCACCGTTCTGAGCTCCGCATCCCAGGCTCGTTCCAGCAAAACATGCTCGTAGTGGCGCTGAGTGGACTGAAAACGTGTGGGGATACGGCATATTGTCCGAAATCGTCTGACAGGGCCACTCTTTTGCGCTCTGACTCTCAACATCCGCTTTTGAAGCCACTTTACAGGTTCTCCACACAAGAAGGAGCAGAAAAAGGTTGACTACCCACTACGAGGGGCAAACGGTCAACCACTTTGGAGGACTATGCTTGCTCGTCGTCGACGGTTTGCAGGATGACCCCTTGGGCCGAAATGTCCAGGACAATGGTCTCAGCCCCCGGGTCCAGCTCGATCATCGCCTTCTGCATCGCTTTGGCAACCTTCTCTGCCTTGGCGGGCTCGGCCAGAGCCGCGATGCTTGGTCCGGCTCCCGACAGGAAACTTCCGTAGGCCCCGCCCCACTCGGCGGCATGCGACACTTCGCGAAATCCGGTGACAAGCTTCTCGCGGTAGTGCTGGTGGAGACGATCATGAAGCGCGAACGGCAGGAGGTCATAGTTGCCACTGAAGATGCAGGCGGACAGCATCGAAGCGCGGCTGATGTTGAAGACCGCATCTCTGCGCGAATACGTGTCAGGAAGACACGCCCTGGCTTTCTTTGTCGACAGAAAGCTGGACGGGACCGTAACGACGACCTTGAGGTTCTGAGGAACGACTTTCATGTAGGCCACGTCACTCTTGTCACTTGCAGCGATGATGAACCCGCCGATCAGCGATGCGGTGACGTTGTCGGGGTGTCCCTCGATAGCGATAGCATACTTGAGGACTTTGCCGGTATCGAACTGCGTGTTCATCACGACCTCGAAGCACGACAGGAGCCCCACGATGGCGCTGGCACTTGAACCCAGACCACGCGTCAGAGGAATGCCCGTATGAACGCTGATGCTCACTGGCGGCAGGTGTACCAATTCGGCACGCTCGAAGTAGTCCATGACCTCGCTGACGAACTTGAAACCCTTTTCGTTGAGGACGTCAGCGCCCATGCCTTCGAAGTGGACGCTCCACTTCTCTCCGGACGAGAGCACCTCGACGCTATACGTACTGCGCATTTCGAGGGCCAGCCCAAAAGCGTCGAACCCCGGCCCTAGATTGGCGGTGCTTGCTGGAACACTGACTACGACTTTGTTGATCACGTCTTCTCCCCCGGGGAAACTGCCAATTCCTCGATACCGGTGTTGGCAGCGCCCGAACTATCGCAAAACGAACTACTTGACATATCTTACCACGTCCTTGACAATTGCAAGGTTTGCCGTGAATGGTCGAGCCGAGGCTTGACCACCATGACCCAGGAGGTAGACTAAGGAGGAGGTATATGACACCATGATACATGAGCAGCTCACCTACCTTGGCCATTCGGCTTTTCTGATCACCACGACAGCCGGTGACATCCTCATCGACCCGTTCCTCTCGGGCAACCCTCTAGCGTCCATCGGTCCCGACGACGTCCATCCTGCCTACATCCTCGTAACGCATGGCCATTCCGATCACCTGGGCGACACCATCGTCATCGCCAGACGCACCGGGGCAACAGTCATCGGCCCGGCAGAACTTGTCACCTACCTTGCGGGCAAGGGTGTTGCGAACGTTCATCCCATGCATATCGGCGGCAATCACATCTTCCCGTTCGGTGAACTGTTGCTGACCCAGGCCCTGCATGGTTCCTCAGTGACGGAGGATGGCCAACTCATCTACACGGGAAATCCCTGCGGGTTTGTCATCAAGACCGGAGAGCGGACTATCTACCATGCCGGTGACACGGGCGTGTTTCTCGACATGGAGCTCCTTGGCCGGCTGCACCCACTGGACATCGCGCTTCTCCCTATTGGCGGCAATTTCACGATGGGGATCGACGATGCCGTAGAGGCAGTCAAGATGCTTGCTCCACACACCGTGATCCCGATGCACTACGGGACCTTCCCGGTCATCGCCGTCGACCCGCAACTATTCCGGAAGAAGGTGGAGTCCAAGACAAGCGCTCATTGCGTAGTCCTGGAACCCGGACAGACGTTCTGAGCCAATTCGCACCAGGAACCAGGATTCATCCTCGCGCGTTGACAGCAGGGGTCTGGCCGATACACTCTGTTCCATGAGAGATCAGAGTCGTACCCCATTCTTCGATGCTGTCCAGTCGTATATCGGCAAGCACCGCGCTGGCCTCCACATGCCGGGGCACATGGCAGGCCAGGGTATTCATCCGCGCCTCAAGGAATTCTGGGGCGAGAATGTGTTCCTTTCCGACCTGACAGAGGTTGAAGGACTCGACTACCTCCATCGCCCCATCGGCGTCGTCAAGGAAGCGCAGGAGCTAGCTGCTGAAGCCTATGGCGCTATCGAATCATTCTTCCTCGTCAACGGTTCGACGGTTGGAAATCAGGCCATGATCCTGTCGACCTGCGACCCCTACGACCGCGTCATTGTGCAGCGCAATTCGCACCGCTCCATGTATGGAGCGCTCATCCTCAACGAACTGCGCCCTATCTACCTCGAAGCTGAAGAAGACCGCCTGCTGCAGTTCCAGACATTCCCGTCCAAGCAGACGTTCGCGCGCGTGCTCCGGGATCATCCTGAAGCCAAGACCGTCTTCGTGACCAACCCCAACTACTTCGGCATCAGCTCGGATATCGACTACTACGTACAGAAAGCGCACGCCACGGGACGTCGTATCCTGGTCGACGAGGCCCATGGGTCGCACTTCCATTTCCACCCGGACCTTCCCAAGAGCGCTGTCGATGCGGGCGCCGACATGGTCGTCCAGAGTACGCACAAAACGCTCTCTGGCCTTACTCAGACATCCATGCTGCATCTGGGCTCACGGCGCGTGGACAAGGAACTGGTACGAGCCACACTCACGATGCTGGAGAGCTCCTCTCCCTCGTACATCCTCTTAACAGCCCTCGACGTCGCCCGTATGCAGATGGCGACGAACGGTCACGACCTGCTTCAAGGGGCCATCGACCTCGCTGAGGATGCTCGCCGGCGCATCAACAACATCGAGGGACTCTTTGCACCGGGCAGGGAACGCGCTCACTCGGACGCCATTTATGATGTTGACCTCACCAAACTGACTGTCCATGTGTCGAGGCTGGGACTGACTGGATTCCAGGTCGAAGAGATCCTCAACAGAGACTACAACGTCGAAATCGAATTGTCTGATCTTGAGAACATCTTGGCATTCATCACGATCGGGGCACCCAAGGAAGCGGTGGAGATTCTCATCAAGGCGCTCGAGGATATCTCCCGCAAACGCCACGGCAAGACCTCCAGCATCACTCCCCCACCACCCATCCCCAGCATTCCCGAGATGGTCCTCTTCCCATTCGAGGCATATTATGCCAAGAGGGAGCGCGTCCACATGGAAGACTCCATCGGGCGCATCATCGCCGAGCTCGTGACTCCCTATCCGCCGGGCATCCCGATCACGGTCCCCGGGGAAGTTATGACGCACGAGTGTGTGGACTACATGGTGTTCATGCGCGACCATGGCGCCGACCTGCAGGGCATCATCGACAAGACAGCCAAGTACGTGCAGGTCGTCAAGGAGCGCTGATCGGTCTCCGGATTCGTCCCTGGCCTATCATGAAGACGCCCCGAGGTATGAGTCGGGGCGTTAGACGTCTCTGAGGAGAGACAAGCTCAGACAGTGGATGGCGGACGGATCCGGATGAACTCGGCCTTCTCGCGCAACTCCACAATGGAGCGCGCGCCGACGTAGCTGAGACTCTCGCGCACCTGCGTCGCAATGTGCGCCATGACCTGAGGGGCGGTGTCCGTCGTCAAGGCATTGAGGACGACGGCTGCGGCTCCGGCGGCAAGAGCCTTGACGACACTTGCGGCACAGCGCACACCCATGTTGCAGATGATCGGCCTCTCGTAGAGGGACGCGACGTCCTCAACCTCCATGAGAGCCGACAGCTCGGGAACGCCAACGCCCGACAGCTCTGTCGCCTCTGCAAAGGAACTGAACCCACTGCCGACGACGACGATGTCTGCGCCAGCATCGATGACGTCTTTGGCTCCTGCGCGTGTCTGAACGTTGCCGACCATGAGTGGCAACCAGTCATACTCTGCTTTCACCACTTGGATCTGGCGAAGAATCGCGAGGCGGTCGGCATGCGGCACATCCACGACGATGACATCTGTCCATACTTCAGCAAGGGCGCCTATCCATTCCAGCATGCCCTCCCGTTCAAGATCGACAAGGGCGCCAACCACGGGGCGGCCCTTGAGGTCACAGGCCGCCCCGTCATCCTTGCACGTGAGCTCCTTGACCTTGCGCACCTCATGCGCCTGATCCTCGACACTCCCAAACAGAGGGATGATGCCGATGCCGCCAGCGCGCGCGACGGTTGAAGCCAGGCGATAGTCAGCCACAAGCTGACGCGCCGACGTGACGAACGGCGACCGTAGCACGACATTGGCCGAAAGCCTCGATTCGAGGCTGACGTCGGATGCACCGACCTCGCTTCGGCGGGGCAGAAGCATGACGTCGTCAAAGAACAGGCCTTCCCGAAGTCCCTGCATCCCGCCTCCTACCTCCTGCTCCAGAGGCCAAAGAAACCTCGATGTTGTGACTGTTCCCGTTCCACGTCCTGAGAGATAGCTGGAACATCCACCTCGGCTGCAAGCCCCGCCTCTATGAATCCGTAGAGCGCCTTCGACACAGCGACACTCCCCTTGCCGGTCTTCCTGGCAATCTCACGCATCGATGCCTTGCCATCCAGTTGTGCCATTACCTGCCACTGCTCCCTAGTAAGGATCAAGTCCTTGGTAGCGCCGTCCGCCCTCAGGGAATAGACTGCATCCAAGGAACCGAGCCGGCGGCGCATAGAATTCCACTCGTCGAGAGCAGCTGTCACCTGAAGGACGATGTCTGCAACCGGCACGGACTGGTCCTTGGCCTCCGCTGTCTCACCGCTCGCAAAAGAGAAGCTTCCTTCGCGTAGACTGAACAAGTCAACAAGAGAACTGTATGCCGTACCAGGACCGACCTCGACAAAGACTATTCGCGAATCCTCGATATAGAACGCCGCCCGGACGTGCCCGCCAAAGATCGATGTCCCTTCGAGATTGAGGCGTCCAGTCCCCTTGCCCTGAATAATCGTCTGGAGGACTTCGTCCACCTGGCAGTTGCCGAACTTTCCCTCAAGCATCCTTGACCCCCAGCTCCACAACGAACAGAGCATGCTTATTCTACTCCGGTGCGCGGGACTTTACAACGTTGGCGCGTTGCATCCTTGGAGGCCTCTGGTATACTGAAAGGGTGCCCAACCTCGTGCGAAACATCCTGCATATCATTCTCATCACCATCATCCCGGGCGTTGAGGTCCGCGGTGCACTACCATATGCCATTGGCGTGCTCAAGATGCCCGTGTGGGAGGCACTGCTGGTCGCAACGCTTGCCAACCTGTGCATCGCTCCGCTGTTCTATCTCCTGGAGAAACCCGCACTCGCCATCGTATCGAAGTGGACATGGTTCCAGCGTTACCGCACCCGTCTCGCCGTGCGCAGCAAGTCCCCTTTGGTCAGGTATGGACTTTTCGTTGGTCTCGCGCTGTTCGTGGCCATCCCGCTGCCAGGGACCGGCGCCTACACAGGGTGCCTGATCGCTGAGTTTACGCGGATGAAGAAGAGTCATGCCCTCGTATCCATCTCGCTGGGCGTCCTGGGGGCGTGCACGATCGTCTTTCTCGTATCGGTCGGCGTCATAAAGGGCGTCCTTGCGAAGTGGCTCTGAGCATCAGATTGTTCCACGTGGAATAGTGACCGGAGAACCGCATGAATTATGATGGAAAGTTCGGTCCGACACAACTGCTTTCCATCGTACGGCAATCAATGGCCAGCTTTGCTGCGGCACTGCCTGTCATGCTGAAGCCGACGATATGCGCCGATGCATTCTGCGCGGGGCTAGTATCGTTTCTCACCATGCTTGCCCAGGCCAATGAGGTCATGAACTTGACGTCCGACGCCGGTCCTGAGCACCTGCTGGCGACGCACATCCGCGACTCGCTGGCACCCCTACTCGCGGGTCTCGAGGCCCCGCGCGCGCTCCTCGATATCGGGACGGGTGGAGGCTTCCCAGCTGTTCCCCTTGCACTGGCGTGGCCAACCACGGCGGTTACGATGACAGAATCGATCGGCAAGAAAGCTCTCTTTCTGGAGAGTCTCGTGGGGGGCGTGCCCCTTCCCCGGGGACGGGTCGTCCATGGACGGGTCGAAGATCATGCGAGCGTCCTGCCCGAACGAGCCTTCGATATGATCACCGCCAGGGGCGTCGCCCACATCGCGACAGTCCTTCAGTACACTCTCCCTCTCCTTGCGAGCAACGGCAGGCTGGTACTGTGGAAAGGAGAACGCGACCTCGCGGAACTCCGGGATCCACCGTTCGTGGCTACGCTGCATCGCGTCCACTGTACGGCCACGGTTCTGGACTATGTCCTTCCAGGTGTTGAACGCAATTCCAAGCTCGTCATACTGCAGGTGACTCCGACGCTCAGCGGCCGGTTGTCCAGGAGGAACGGCTCGTGAGAATCATCGCCATTGCCAATCAGAAGGGCGGTGTGGGCAAGACGACCACTGCACTGTCGCTTGCCGCATCGCTCGCCGAGCTCAACCATCACGTCCTGCTCGTCGACTTCGACCCACAGGCTAATGCAACCACAGGCCTTGGGCTCAACTCAGTGGAATTCACATCCAACATCTACACGTGCCTGTTGTCCGGCGATCCGATCGAAAAGACAATCCAGCCCAGCCACGAACGCAACCTCTCGCTGGTCCCGTCGTCAATCAACTTGGCGGGGGCCGAGCTGGAACTGGCTGACATGGATCGCCGCGAGTACGTCCTTCAGAGTCGTTTGGCTCCCTTGGACGGGTCCTGGGATTACATCATCATCGACAGCCCCCCCTCGTTGGGGCTTCTGACCCTCAACACGCTGACAGCGGCGCACGAGGTCATCGTCCCCATCCAGAGTGAGTACTATGCCCTGGAAGGCTTGACGAACCTGCTGCGGACGATCAGCCTGGTCAAGCAGCGTCTGAACCCAGGGCTTGCTCTGCTGGGCATCCTGGTAACCATGTTCGACAAACGGACCATCCTGTCCGCACAGGTCAAGGATGAGCTCGTCAAGCACTTCGGAGAGATCGTCTTCACCGCCGTCATCCCCAGGAGCATACGCATGAGCGAGGCGCCCAGCTATGGCAAGACCATCCTGGAATACGACACGCTTTCCACCGGTGCCGAGGCGTACCGGCAGCTCGCCAAGGAGGTAGAATCCCGTGAACAACAGTAAGCGTCTTGGACGAGGGCTCGACGCCCTTTTCGCCGGCGAACCGATGCAGGCCACCTTGTCGGGAGACAGGGGAGTTCACATGCTGCGCCCTGACCAAATCATCCCATCACTGCTGCAGCCACGCCGCCGCTTCGACGAGGCAGCGCTCGCGACACTCAGAGAGAGTATCCGCAAACACGGCATCCTTGAGCCCATCATCGTGCGCCCACGGGACGGCCGGTTCGAGATCGTCGCCGGAGAACGCCGCTTCCAAGCTGCCCTTCAGGTGGGCCTGGAACAAGTTCCGGTAACGGTCCGCGACCTCGACGATCGCACGACCATGGAGGTCGCTCTCTCAGAGAACCTGGAACGCGAGGACCTGTCGCCTATCGAGGTCGCCGTCTCCTTCAGCGAGTACCTCACCAAGTTCGGGACGACCCAGGACGAGCTTGCGCAGCGCCTCGGCAAGGACCGAAGCACGGTTGCCAACATCATCCGCCTGCTGGACCTTCCGGAGGCCGCGCGTGCCGCCCTGGACAACAGGACCATCACTGCCGGGCATGCCCGTGCACTCCTGCCGCTCAAGGACCAGGGACAGCTCGGGGCAGTGTTGACAGATGTGGTCCGCAGGCAGCTGTCGGTCCGTCAGACCGAGGCGCTTGTGCGGCGCCTGCTGACAAAGAAACCCCGCGCAGGCGCTGTCCATGACGAGGCGCTGCGCAACATCCAGGAGACTATGCAGAAACTGCTGGCCACACGTGTCAACATACGAGGACGGGTCAACAAGGGCATCATCGAGATCAGTTACTTCAATCAGGAGGATCTCTTGCGCATCCTTGGCATCCTCAACTCTCAGGAAGATACCAGCAATGGGAACGGCCACGCAAACTGACCTCCTCGATGGCTGTCTGCGACAGAGCCCCGACGTCATGCCTGGGCTCTGTCGCAGACAGCCATCGGCCTATGTCAGATCCTCGAATCTGGGCTCTCTTCAGCTTCGCGGAAGTGCGGCATGTCTCCCGAGCAACTGCCTTCTCCTCCATCGTGCTGCGTCTCCGTGAAATCGAACCCGTCAGCCTTCAACTCCCCGATGAACTCGTCAATCTCCCGGCCCACCGTCGCCGCCGGCACGTTCGGAAAGTTGAACATGGTGCCACCGGGAATTTCGGTATAGAACGGCCTGTTGCACCCCGGGCATCCGTGTGTCACAAACACGAAGTGCCTCGCCAAGAATAGCCGGATCTGCGCTTCACTGAGACCAAGGCCGTGTATGCTCTTCCGGGCATCGTAGGCGACACAGAAACGCTCTTGCTCCTCCCAATCCAGCAGCCCAAGCAGCAGCTGAAGCCTGCGATAGGACACCAGCGCCGGAGGAGCACCGTGTTCCATACGCGTGCCGCGAACGGGACTGAAGGCAAACAGCGACACCAGGACGCCTGCGCGGTGCAGCTCGAGCATTAGCTCTGCAGCCTCCATCTCCTCTTCACCCAGACCGATAATGAGGTGTGTCGAGATACAGCCGGGATACCGTCCAGCCAGGTCCTTGACCAGCGTGACCGACTCGGCCAATGACCCTCCCCGAAGCTGAGGATGGAGGCGTTTGGAGCAGCAGTCGATCGCGACACCGATGCGCTGCACGCCTGCATCAAACAACTGGTCCGCCTCTTCGTGCCTTGTCACCCTGTACGATACGGAGATCGGCACGCAGCTTGCCTCGTGAATCCGCGGCACGAGTACCAGCAGCTGCCTGAGCACTCCGTGTGAAGCGGTCGTCTGAAAACAGACTCTCTGGAACACTCCAGGATGTGTGATAAACGCTTCGACCAGCCGATTCTCGCCGACCTCGGGCCAGTTGATGCGCGAAAGATGGCTGTGGTCTCCAACGGCGCCCCGTCCCTGTCCACAGTAGGCACAGTCGCCCATGCAGCTGTTGCTGGTCATCAGATACGCCGTCGTCGGTACGGCAGCCATGCGGATATCCCGCATGCCCAGGACGGCCAGTGTGCCAATGCTTGCACGAAGACTCACTGGGCACCCTGTCCGTGCACTCGCCCGTCACTGATAGAAAACACAGCACTCCTCCAGTAGATCTGCATCCTCTGCCCTCGACTGCTCACCGACGACGCCCCGGAACTGATACCGTTCCGCAAGATTGGCTAACTGCTCGCCGTAGCCAGCCACTCTCGGATGCATGCAGCCAAGCACGAGGTCCGCCGACGGAAGCCTCAGTCTCGCATAGGCGAAGACCGACTCCACTGCATCAATCGGAACCACGGGCACAGTGTCGTAGACTGTCCCCTCCGTGGGGATGAGAACCAGAAAGATCACTGATGCCGGCTGAAACGCGATCAGTGAATCGATTGCCGCAAATTCTCCGACAACGACGCCTCCCTTGAGGCCGATCGTCAGGTGAAGGTTGACCCGCTGTTTCGCAGACGTCAGTGCCTTCGAGCTGCCCGCTTCCGAGAACGCGTCCGTCCAGCGCCGGGCTGCGTGCAAGTAGTCAGCGCCAGATCTCTGCAGATGATAGACGTCATGGACGGTCTCATCGTCCCACACGTAGTCGAGGGAAACCTTGTCGAAAAAGGGCGCCAGCACACGGATATCGTCGTCCGGCTGCAGGCCAACGTGAGCGTTGATACGTATTCCCTGCTCGTGAACCCATGTGATGAATGCCAGATGCTCTGTCAGAGGCAGGCGCCCGCAGGCATCACTTCCGCCGGACAGAAGGATGCTCCGGTATGCTCCCAATTCAAGAACCCGACGGGCCCCAGTGACGGGAACCATGTGCTGGAGGTAGTGCCTGTTGCAGTGGTTGCAGTGCAGAGCACATTCCCCACCCGTGACGGACACGGAGAGTGTCCGCCTGGGAAGGCAGTTGAAGACCATGCCTCTCAGGTCTTCCGGCCTATCTGTGGCATATCGTTGGCAATGACAAGGGAGACGCTGAGCCTGTCAGCCACTGCAATGACTTGATATGCCTTGTTGATGGCGGAGAGGACGGTGTCCATCTCGCCATAGCAGCTTACCGCCATGTTGCCGATGACGCATCGGACACCAGCTGCCTCGAGTGCACTCTCGAATTCCTTGATCACTGCCACCGTCCTCGAGCCATCGTACGGAAACAGAATTGCCTGGACTTCAACGTTCACGAAACGACCTTCCTTTCCGGCCCCGGACAGGGGCGAACTACAGATTGTCGAGATCGTCGAGGGATCCGGACAGCGCAGCGAGGACCCGTGGATCCCATCGCCCCTTGTCAGTCTCCTTGCGAAGAATTTCCAGAGCCTGGTCGCGGGCGAACGCCGGACGGTACGGCCGGTCGCTCGTCAACGCTTCGAAGCTGTCAGCCACACCGACAATCCGCACAAACAGGGAAACCTGCTCCCCCTTCAGACCGTCAGGATACCCAGAACCGTCCATCTTCTCATGATGATGCCGGACGACCTCGGCCACGTCGCTGAATCCATGGACAGGCTTGATGATCTTCTCCCCGTACTCACTGTGTCGCTGCATCTCGGCCCACTCTGAGGAATCGAGCTTGCCCGGCTTGGAGAGGACCTCTCTCCGTATGACCAGCTTCCCAACATCGTGCAGTGAACCCGACATCTCCAGGACCCACAGCCCATGTCCTTGGATGCCCATCCTCTTTCCAAGGATGACACTGATGCTGGCGACCTTCTGGTTGTGATGCGGCTCCGTGGCCTCGGCCAGTTCGATGGCATTCGTAATGACGCCAACGACCTCGGACAACGCGAAGCGCTGTTTGGTCATTCCCCTCAGTCGCGTCAGGGAGCGCATGCGAACGCGCAGTTCTTCCCACGATACGGGCTTGTTGAGAAACTCGTCAATACCGCACTCGAACCCCTTGAGTTTGTCCACGAGCCCCGACAGCACCGTCAACATGATGACAGGCGTCGTGCCCAGCCGCTCCGTCGCGCGAATCTCCTTCACGACCTCGAACCCGTTGATGTCGGGCAGAAGCCCGTCCAGCAGAATGACGTCGAAGTTGCCGGTAGCAGCCTGCTCGATGCCTTCCTGACCCGTCCTCACCCAGGTGACTTGGTATCCCCAGCTGGTCAGCTGCTCTGACAGCGCGGCCCCATCCAGTGCACCGTCCTCGACAATCAGGACGGGAGCCTGGTCGCCCTCTCCCTGTCGTTCACGGGAGAAGAAGACCAGCTCAACCCTGCGAATCATGTCATCGTAGGTGATGGGTTTGACGACATAGTCGAATGCCCCCATCTGCATGGCCTTCATGACGTCGTCGTCCTTGCTGATGGCAGACACGACAATGATGGGGATGTTCTTGGTTGACAGAGCGGTACGAAGAGTCTCGAGAACGGTCAGTCCGGTAATGTCCGGCAGACGGAGATCAAGCAGAATCAGCCCGGGCTGTTCCTTGACGGCCCGGTCAATGCCTTCCCAGCCCGTGCTTGCGGTGACCGCGGCATAGCCCGCTCGTCGCAGCATGTCGCCATACAGCCGCAGGCTTTCGACGTCGTCGTCGACCACGAGGACCTTTCGTTCCACCAGCACACCCCCGGTTCCGTCCTTGTTCATCGGCCGCTTCCAACAAGCGTGTGGAGACGCATCAGCAACTGTACTCCCAAGAACGCTCTAATCGATTATTATCTATGTATCCGGACAAAAAGCAATTCCCGGAACAAGGACTGCTGGCTTTGGAAACATGGGCAGCCAGACCTCGGAGGCGCCAATGGGCAACTTTATCGAAACGAACCTGCGGGGACTACTCGGCAGACAAGAGAGCCCACGGGGTGGACAAGCATGACCACCTATACCCGTTCGACCCTGGTCGTTCACTCGGCCTCTGGGCATTCGGGCAAGACCACGATCTGCCGCTCTCTGGTAAGGGACCTTCCCTTTGACGTGTATATCAAGCTTTCACGGCACAGCCTGCACCTCGCGAGGCGCTCGCTGGCGACCGGGACACTGCCCGTCGAAGGAGGTGACACCGGACGCCTGAGCCACTCAGAACGCTCTCCCTGGCTGCGGCCGTTGCGTGACATCATTCTCCTCGACGGGCCTCATCGGGAAACAGAGGACGCCGTGGTCACAGTTCTGCAACAGTGGCCCGCAGAGACACCCGTCCTCATCGAAGGCAACTGCTCCTCCGTCCCAGAGAGGTCACGATACCTGTACGTCCTCCGCTGCCCCCTGCTGCAGAGCGCCAAGCCCAATGTGGGCATAATGGCAGCCCGGGCAGATCTGCTTGTCGTGAACAGGTTCCCTGGCTGTACGCCGGCCGAAGAGGCAGCCCTTCTTGCGTTGCTCAGAGACTGGAATCCCCACGCGAACGAGATCTCAGGTTCCGTACAGGACGAGTCATTCATCGAGACGGTCGAGGCGGCCGTCCTCGAACTTCTGCCAGCGCTGCACTCCGCTTGAATATGTTCCCCCTCATGACACACTGTACTGCCAGTGCCTGCACCCGGTAGAATCAGGAATTAGGAGGTCCCCGTGGAAGATGTTGCACAGGAAGTCCGCGATGAACTGCTCAGGGCAGCAACCGACGGATTCATCGATTGCGGCAAGGCTCTAGCTATCGCCCGCAAGTTGAACATTGACCCCAGAGTCGTGGGCAAGGCCTGCGACCTGCTGCACATACGGGTCCGTTCCTGTTCACTCGGCCTGTTCGACTAGCCGTTGCCAGCGCTCATCGTCCTCTCCACTGCTGTCGCAGTCGTGGCAGTCCTGCTGACCCCGTTCTCGCTCCTCGTCAACTTCCTGCCGCTCCAGAGACTCGTGCTTTCCATGGTCGGAACGACGGGAGGCGCCACTCCCCGCTTTAGTGTGGCTGAAGCTGTCCGCCGCGTGACAGACCTGCTCGCGTACCTTGCAGCCTGGAGATCCCTGCCGGACGACGGCTTCTACTCGTCCCTGGAGCTTGCGCACATGGGCGACGTCCAGGCGATCTTCCAGGCCGTTTATGTGACGGCCTTTGTTTCATGCCTGCTGACGGCTGCTTTCATTGCTTTCCTTCGCAGAAGGAGGGGGGACGTTCGCCACATCGTTCGCGCCGCTGGCATCACGGTGCTCGCCATCGTTGCCGCTCTGGCTGCCATCTCGGTCACCGTCGGATTTGACGCATTGTTCACCTCCTTCCACGAACTCGCTTTTGCGAACGACTTCTGGCTCCTCCCTGAAGACTCCGGGCTCATCCGCCTGTTCCCCGAGAATTACTTCATGAGCTACTTCTTCATCGCACTCGGCGCGACCGTCATCGCCGCCCTTTTCCTCACAATGCTGTCATGGCAGAGGCGCGCGCACTGGCTTTAACCATCACTCTTTGCTGGTATACTCCTTGGGTAAGCAACCAGGCACAGCCCTGCTGTACATCATAAAGGAGACACACATGGAACAACGTGCTGAAATCGGGATCATCGGTGGTTCCGGGTTCTATTCTCTGCTCGAGAACGCGCAGGATATCAAGGTCGAGACGCCATACGGCGCTCCGTCGGATCTCATCTCGCTGGGCGAGATTGCGGGCCGCAAGGTGGCATTCCTTCCCCGTCACGGCAAGCACCACCAGCTTCCACCGCACGTGATCAACTACCGAGCCAACATCTGGGCTCTCAAGTCCCTCGGCGTCCGCCATATCATTGCTCCTACCGCCGTCGGCTCACTGCAGCCGGATATCAGGGTGGGGGACCTCGTGGTCACTGACCAGTTCGTCGACCGGACACGCCGTGGTGATACAACATTCTACAACGGCCCCGTCGTCACCCACGTCTCCACAGCCGATCCGTACTGCCCAGTCCTCAACAAGATCGCAGTCGCGACCATCAGGAGCCTCGACCTTCCGGTACACGATGGTGGCACCTGTGTGGTCATCGAGGGCCCCCGTTTCTCCACCAGGGCCGAGAGCAACTGGTTCACCCGCATGGGTTGGCATACCGTCAATATGACGCAGTATCCAGAGGTCTCGCTGGCACGCGAGCAAGCCATGTGCTACAGCAACATCTCGGTCATCACGGACTACGACGCAGGACTGGTCGCAGAGGGGGTAGTTGACCCTGTCAGCAACGAGGCGGTCATCAAGGCGTTCATGGCCAATCTCAAGAACCTTGTGACTATTATCGAGAAGATGGTTCCACAGATCCCCGGCCCAGACGAAGACTGCACCTGCTTCCACGCCCTGGACGACGCCAGGATAGGTTAGTTCATGCTTCCCATCCGCGACGACACCCCAACCCGGACGTTTCCGCTGGTCACGTTCCTGCTGATCCTCGCCAACGGTCTCGTGTGGCTGTGGGAGGTGTCTCTGGGCGGAGGGGCTGCTCTGACCTCTGCGTACTTGCGTCTCGGTTTCATCCCGAGCGTCCTAGTGGGGGGCCACGAGGCTCCCATGGGGGCACTACACCCATACATCCTCACGACCCTCACATCCATGTTCATGCACGGCAGCTGGACGCATGTTCTAGGCAACATGCTGTTCCTGTGGATTTTCGGCAACAACATCGAGGACTATCTCGGTCACGGCAAGTACCTGTTGTTCTACCTTGTCGGCGGTGTGGTGGCCGCCCTGGTACACCTGCTTTCCGGACCGTCATCATTGGTCCCCACCATCGGGGCGAGCGGAGCCATCGCAGCCGTCATGGGAGCGTACTTCTTCCTGTACCCGAAGGCTAAGGTCCAGACCCTGGTCTTCTTCATCTTCATCACGTCCATACGTCTGCCCGCCTGGGTCTTCCTCGGTGTCTGGTTCGTGATGCAGCTGTTCGAGGGAACGTTCGGCGCAGCCCAGGGGGTCGCTGTGTGGGCGCACGTAGGGGGTTTCCTGTTCGGCGTTCTGATTGTGTTGGCCACCAGCAGGAGAGGACGGGGCCGCACAGAGTACGGGGTCTGAGGAGGACACACATGCACATCCTTGTCACCAATGACGATGGGCTGTGGGCGCAGGGGATCCAGGCTCTTGTCGCCGCAATCCCTGCGGAACACACGATTTCGGTCGTCGCGCCCGCGTCTCCCCAGAGTGCCAAAGGGCACTCCCTCACCATGCACAAGCCTCTGCGGGCCACCAGGGTGGAAGACTATGCTCGCCCCGGCGTCGATGCATGGGCCGTGTCGGGTACTCCCGTCGACTGCATGATGCTGGCCCTCGACGAACTCGTGAAGCAGAAGGTCGATCTTGTCTTCTCTGGCATCAACCACGGTGACAACCTGGGCGACGACCTGCCATACTCCGGTACGGTGTCGGGTGCCCACGAGGCTTTTTTGTCCGGATACCCCAGTGTGGCATTCTCCACCGCGTTTCCACGGACGGGGAGCTCCGGGTTCGATTTCAGCCCTATCGCCTGGTTCCTGCGAACAATGCTTCCCCTCATCCCGGAACTCATCAGGATTAATGAACCCCTCGCGAAGAGCTTCGGAAGCGCTCTCAATGGGAGTCTGTTCCTCAATGTCAATGCACCCAACTGTCCAATTCTCCAGATCAAGGGAGTCCGGGTTGTCCCTCAGGGACGCCGCCGCTACGCGCATCGCGTCACCGCCAGCGTGGACCAGTTTGGGGCTCCCATCTACTGGATAGGGGGGGACATACCGCCCATACCGCAGGAAGGAACCGACGTGACCGCCGTTGCAGACGGATACATCAGTGTCACCCCCCTGGGCATCGACCTGACGGACTATGTCCTTCTGCAGAGGCTGCTCCAACTCGGCACGTTCGCGGACCTCATGCCGTCCTCACCGTAGACGAACCAACAACTGGCACAACGAAGGAGGGCTCTGCCCATGGCAAGGTTCACAATGCTGGATGGCGCTACCACTATTGGCGGCACCAAGCTCCTCTTCGAGGCTGGGGCGTCTCCCGAGTCCGCCCGGCTGCTGTTCGATTTCGGGCTCAACTACGCTACTATGGGCACCTACTTCGAGGAATTCCTCACGCCGCGCACGTCGGCCGGCCTCACCGACTATCTGACGACAGGGCTGCTGCCGAAGCTGGGTTTCTACCGTTCCGACCTCACCACACTCCTCCAGAAGATGCAGCCTGAACTGGCAGCTCAACTCACGGACCCCGGCCACGTCGACGCATGCTTCATCACGCACGCTCATGTCGATCATACCGGTTCGATTTCGTTTCTGGATGAGACCATCCCCCTCTATGCCACACCGGTCACGGCCGCCGTGCTTCGAGCCATTCAGGAGACGCAATTCAGCACGGGACCCGAAAACGGTGTGACGAAATTCATCCTACGTCCCAACCTAGGGGCAAACCAGAAGGGGCGGCGCGATCTCGTCGACCTCGACTTCCCGATGAAGCCTCCAGACAGCCAGACAACAGCCTTTCCCGTCGGCCCCAGCGTCCCGGTGGAGTTCCCCGGCTGCTGTCAGGTCACGGCCTACCCCGTCGATCACAGCGTACCAGGAGCGTGCGCCTACCTCATCGAATATGACGGAGGGAAGCTGGTGTACACGGGTGACCTTCGGTTTCACGGCCGCATGGGCCGCGTTACAGCTGATACGATCGCCCGCCTCGCCGCTCTTCACCCCGACGCCCTCTTGATCGAAGGAACCAACCTGCGCGGAGACGATGCCTTCGCCGCCAGGGAACCGGCTTTCCACCGGAGCTCCCAGTTCTGGTCGGAACAGGAGGTCGAGGGCGAAGCCCTCAAGGAAGTCCATCGGGCACACGGGCTCGTCATCGCGGATTTCGGAATGAAGGACCTGGACCGCCTCATGACATTCCAGAGCGTCGCAAAGAAGACAGGCCGCAAGCTGGCCATCCTCCCGCGTGATGCGTACATCGTCCGCCTGGCCCAAGAAGCGGGCTACCAGGATGGCTGCCCAGAGGAATCCAAAATCAACCTGCAGGATCCCGGGGTCGTCCTCTACATCAAGCGCGGCGGCAGTGGCACCTACGACACTGAGGATATAGAGAAGGACTGGGCGCGTTCGACGATCCTCCGATTCGCGGGCTGGGCCCCCGACTCATTCGATGTCGCGGGCAAGAGGGAAAAAGTGGGCCAACTGCTGGACGGCTCGTGCCCCCGGGTAGTCCGGGCGGCCGAGGTCACGGCACATCAGTCGGACTACCTGCTTTCGCTGGGCTACTGGGACATCCAGGAGCTGTGTGACCTGCACCCTTCCGAGGGTTCCCTGTACATCCACTCCTCCGCGGAGGCATTCAGCGAGGAAATGTCGTGGGATCAGAAACGTCTCGCCGAGTGGCTCAGCCTGACCGGCATGGACTCAGTTCACATCCACGCGTCGGGGCACGCTCGGCCGGAAGACCTCTTCCGCATCGTCGAGCAGCTTGCTCCACGACGTGTGTACCCGATTCATACTGAGCACCCTGAACAGTATGCCGAGAAATTCAAGGATATCGTCAGCCTTCTGAGGTATGGCCAGACAGTGCTCCTAGATCAGTAGGAGTCTATGGATATCGTGGTGATTTCCTCACAATCTCCGTTACGAAAGCGGGCATAGTTACGTATACACAGGTGTATGTGGCAAGCACACCTGTTGCAGGTGAGGAGGTACGACATGATCGATGAGAATGGCTTCATCAAGCCCGATGCTGACGAGACCGAGCATCCGGACACATCAAACACCGTAGAAGGCTATGTCCCGCCTGAGACTCCCCCGAGGACTCTTTCTCAATCCGAGGGGCGCTTTCCCCCAGCCGTCTCGGCGTATGACGCGCCTATTCCTCCACCTCAGCCCGCCGCCAGGCCTTCGAATCCGGGCCGCGTGCTCCTGGTATGGGGACTCATCATCGGATTGCTGCTCGGCAGCGTTCTGGGTGGAATCCTGGGCAACTATGTCGTCATGTCCAACCCGGGGACGTTCCCCTGGGCACGCACCGTATCGACGACATATCCAGGGACGACCAGCTCGGGCATAACCATCGTCACGACCGAAGAACAGGCTGTCGAGAATGCCGTCAAGATCGCTTCCCCTGCCGTGGTCCAGATCAACATCACCTCGGTCAGCCAGAACCCGTTTGGCTTCTCATATGGACAGCAGGAAGGTCTCGGCTCAGGCTTCATCATCACATCTGATGGCTACGTGCTGACCAACAACCACGTCGTGGAGAATGCCACCAAGATCACCGTCGTGCTCAAAGATGGGCGCGAGTTCCGTGGCCAGGTTGTGGGCACGGATGCCACCAGCGACGTCGCCGTGGTGAAGATCAGCGGCACCAACCTGCCGATCGTGGAACTGGGCGATTCGTCAAGGCTGACCGTCGGTCAGAAGGTCATCGCCATCGGCAACCCGTACGGCCTGAGCCAGACGGTCACGACCGGAGTCATCTCCGCCCTCGAGCGGAACGTTCAAGCGTCACAGACTGAGACACTCGTCGGCGTCGTTCAGACCGACGCGGCAATCAACCCTGGCAACTCAGGAGGGCCCTTGGTCGACCTGTCCGGCCGCGTCGTCGGCATGAACACCATGATCTACCAGAATGCGCAAGGCCTCGGGTTCTCGGTCTCGGTCAACACGGTCCGCAAGGTGTACGACGCTATCATCAAGAATGGCAAGGTCACATGGCCGGCTCTGGGCATCCAGGGAGCCACCCTTACGACCTCCATCGTAGACCAGTACAACCTCAAGGCATCCCAGGGCGTCTACGTCGTCCAGATCACATCTGGATCCGGCGCAGAAGCCGCCGGGCTCAAGGCCGGAGACGTGATCACGGCAATCGACGACAAACCGATGACCACCATCGATGGAGTCCTTGGCTACATCCGGTCCAAGAACGTCGGCGACACGCTCCAGGTCGTCGTCGACCGCAGCGGCTCTACCAAGACGTTTGCTGTGACGCTGAAAGCCCTCGGCCAGTAGACCCCCGGATTTGTTTGCTCTTCAAGAATGGCCCCTGCACATTGTGCAGGGGCCATTTCACATCTCCCTCGCCTTGCCAACTACAAAAACAGGACAATCCTGTTCACGGATACAAGCGGGTGCGTCCGAATCTACCGGGGCGGAGGCATGGATGACGAGCACACTGAGACTTGGGTATGGACTCATGAGTGATATGGTGCGTCTGGTGAGACCCCACCTTCATGTTGCACTCGACTGCCCCGCAGACTGGACCGTCATGGAGATGGATGACCAGGCGGGACTGCGCATATCCAACCCCACTGACCCGCGTGTCGCCCTGCAGGTCACTAATGACGACTCCGGTTCGCCGCTGGACGAGGTGTCTGAGCGTCGCCGCAACGGCTTGCCGGAAAACGCCCGCCGTGAGCAGGGGACACTGAGAAGGTGAGAGCTCGATGCAGACGGTCGCGCAAGCCCCGACACTCCGCCCGTCAATGCGCTGGTGTTCAATGCCCGGGACAGCTCATTCGTCTATCGGGTCCTGGTCGCAGAGGACGCAGGGCGCCGATGGACCGTTCGTATCGAGACTCTCCAGCGCAAGGAGTGGTGGCAGCAGAGCAGAACACTGGAAACGATGCTGGCCAGTCTGCTGTTGTTGTAGAAGAACCTACGTTGCAGGGGACTCTTCGATGTTCTGCAACTCCTTCAGATGGCCAAGGACCAGCCTGGCTGTCGCAATGTTGGTGGCGAGAGGGATGTTATTGACATCACAGATCTTGAGCACGGCGTTGATATCAGGCTCATGAGGATGTGCAGTCAGTGGATCCCTGAGGAAGACGACTGCCTTGATCTCGTCGGAGGCGATCATGGAGCCAATCTGAAGGTCCCCTCCCTTCTCTCCGGAATTCACCCTGGTGACGTGAAGGCCGGTCAATTCCTCGATGAGGCCACCTGTGCTCTTTGTGGCAACCAGCTCCTCCTGAGCCAGCATCTCCTGGTAATCCCTGCACAGTGCGATCATCTCGGGCTTCTTGCGGTCATGCGCGATCAGTGCAACTTTTGTTCTCATGTGTTCATTCTACCATACGTGGGCGCAAGTCAACGAAGTCGTACCACGTGCTCTTCGCAGTTCAGGTTATCCACAGGATGCTGTGAGTATCTGCGAAACACAAACGTTCGTGGGTCTCAACCACACTGTTGATAATGGGTTCTGGTTGCACAGCAGTCCACAGGCTCCTGTGAAACCTTGGGTGGCCTGGGGCCCGCTGTGGACAACGTGTCTGCATCTTGAAGAGTTATCCACAGTACCTGTGGATAGTGTCAGTACTTCCTTGACGTCGCCCGGTTCGTCCTGCGCTTCTGCTGTTCCTGGTGTCGCCAGACGTCCCAGCGCATCCAGGCCTCATAGGCATGCAGAAACGAAAGTCGAAGGGTGGGGTTCTTGATGTCCTGCACTGCCTTCTCGGCTCTCGCCTTCTGCCCCGGAGACAGTTGAGTCGTGGCAGCCAGAGAGTCCGGATCCAGCGCAGAAACAGAAAGCGTGATCTGCGGCCGATGGATGCGGACCTCGTGAACGCTGTCGAGACCAAAGGACAGGTCAGTCACGAGCTTGCCTCCCATGTGAGCATTCAGCCGTTCTACAATGAGGGCTTTCTGCTCAGACAGAACCTGCATGATGGACGGATTGGCACAGAGGATCGTCAATGTCCCATTCTTGAACTCGGCCGGATGAGAGTTGCGGGCGACGTACGTGCCAATAGTGCGCTCACTCCACAACGACTGGACGGCGGGCCAGACATCGCCCAGAGACTGGACCATGATGCCCTTGTCCAGGCGACCGGTGCGTCGCATCTCCTCGATGACCTCTCCGATGCGCTGCATGCTGTTGTCGTGTTTTCTCACAGCCGTACGGACATGGCGTTTAGCCCGCCTCCAAGACGCGCAACATCGAAGGATGCGATGAAGACCTGTTCGAATCTCGCCACCAGGTGCATCAGTCGATCAAGGTTCGGCGTGTCGATATCGCCTTCCAGGTCATCCAGCAGGAGGACCGGGTACTCCCCTGTGACCATCCGTATGTACTCGGCACCAGCAAAGGTAAGCAGCAGTGACACCATCTTCGCCTCTCCCAGTGACGCTGTGTCCCGCAACTGCCTCTTCTTGCGGAGCAGGAGAAAGTCGTCGAGGTGACACCCGGCCAGACAGGCATGCCGCGCCAGTTCCCTGCCCCGGAGCGCACGGATGGACTCGGTGGAAATGGGCCGTGGGTCATAAAGAACGGACACATCCGCAAGCGGTTCAAACAACCCATCGGCAATCAGGCTCGTCATCGCCAGACCCACGGCGGCGAGAGCTGCCCTTCTCTTTGCATGAATAGTGGTCGTCAGGGTAACGATCTGCTCGTCAAACAGATCCAGTAGAGAAGCATCGACGACGCCAGAACCCGACTGCCGCAGCAAAGCGGTCTTGCGTGTCGTGACGGCCGCATATGCAGAGAGTGCTTCCAGGTAGGTGCGATCACACGATGCGATCAGGAGATTGACATACTGACGCCTTACCGAGGGCATGCCCTTGACCAGAAACAATGAACTGAAGTTGAACTGGGCCACGCGAAGCCCACCGATAAGGCGAATGAACCCATGGTAGACGGTCCCGTCAATACGGAGTTCCTTGCGCCCCTCCGTCGTGAACATGGCCTGTGCCGCATGACTGACTGACCCTCCAGCGACCGGATCACGCGCACGGTACCTGCCGCCGACCACAAAATAGGACTCCCCGTCCCTAATCAGCTCCGCATTGGTCAGCCCAAGACATGACCTTCCAGAGGCCAGAAAATGGATGGCGTCCAGGAGCGTCGTCTTGCCGGCGCCGTTGCCGCCTTCAACAGCAATGACGGGTGCGGTGATGTCAATCCGCTCTTCAGTCAGCGCCCTGAATCCCTGTACCCAAAGCGATTCCAGATACATTGCCCTCCGAGGGGCGACTACTCCATCTGCTTGTGGGGCATGACGAGGTAGAGGAAATCTTCCTTGCCCTGGTCTTTGATGACCACAGGATGAACAGCACTGTTCATGTGCAGTTCGGCATTCTCGGTACCGACGGAGGAAATACCATCCAGAAGTTTTGTCCCGAAGAACGAGACAGCAAGACCACCAGCCTCTCCCTCATAACCTAGCTCGTCACGGGCATTTCCCTGATCCTGGGCCGAACCCTGAATCGTCAGCCGCCCCTCCTTGAATGACAGGGTGATAACGTCCGTGCCACCAAAGACGACGGCACCAACCCGGCGCAATGCATCCAGGAGCTCTGACTTCTTGACACTGACCGTATATTCCCACTCGCGAGGCACGATGTCGTTGTAATTGGGAAACTCGGCACCAATGAGAAGGGAAATGATTTGTGTATCACCGGATGAAAACAGACACTCATCCTCGGTAATAATGATGTGCACGTCACCCGCCGGCTTGAACGATTCAAAAACCTTGGCCGGAACAATCGCCCGCAGCGGTTCACGCTTGAAGTCGAACTGGACATATCCGAGGCGCCGTGAATCCGTCGCGACAAACCGGAAATAGTCTTTCGTCTGCTCCAACAGAATTCCCTGAAATTCGAGACGACGCTTTTCATTATGTTCCACACAGGGAAGAACACGATCAACAGCACTGGAATACTCATTGAGGCTAAACTGATACTCTCGGCCTTCCTTGATCTCCGGGATGCTTGGAAATGTATCCATCTGATAACATGCCAAATCATAGTGCGTCTTGCCAGATGATATCTGGAGTTTCTTGTCGTCCCCTTCGATCATGAGTTCACCAGATAAGGCTGACACAATGTCCTTCAGAAACTTGAACGGAACCAGGGTACGCCCGACTTCTGCAACTTCAGCCGGCTCGGCGTTCACCAGGTACGTCGTCAGGTCAGTGCTCGTCAATTGAAGCACTGTGCCCTCTGCAGAAAGAAGAACCGCGTCTGACGTGAAGGTTGAGCTTTTCTGCTGGATGACCTTGGCGTGCTGTGCCAGTTTCTTAGTCAAGCCCTCAGCCTTTGTTGTGAGTTTCATTCTTCCTCCCTTTAGTATGAAAAGACTCTCTGGATCACAATCATCAAGATAAGGCAGTTGGTAGTGTTGGTATGTCCTTTGAGGATAGCTGTGTGGCTTGAGGTGGTTGTGGATGCAGCTGTGGATAACTTGCGCGGGTTATCAACACGGTGTACGTTCGGAACGACCGGGATCATTCTCCACAGGTTATACACCTCTCTTTAACTGCTTTACCAAACTGTCGAGCAGGGCTCTCAGGGTGTCGTCGCTCTTCATTTCCTGCTGGATTTTCTGACACGCGTAGATAACCGTCGTGTGATCGCGCCCGCCGAACTTCTCGCCTATATACGGCAGTGAGGCTTCGGTCAGGTCCCGGCTCAGGTACATGGCAATCTGCCTCGGCATCGAGATGTCCTGACTGCGCCTCTTGGCCTGGAGGTCGGCGACAGAGATGTGAAAGTAGGACGCGACCGACTGCATGATGGCGTCGATGGTGATCGGCTTGTTGATGACCGGGATGATGTCCTTGAGTGTCTCTTCGGTGAAGGAGAGGGTGACCTCCTCGTTGGTGAGCGAAGCGGTCGCAAGGACGCGCATGAGTGCGCCTTCGAGTTCGCGGATGTTGCTGCCGATGTTCGCGGCGATATACTCCAGCACTTCCTGGGGGACGTCAATCTTATCCAGCTGGGCCTTCTTCTTCAGGATGGCGACCTTGGTCTCATAGTCGGGGCGGCTGATGTCGGCGATGAGGCCCCATTCGAAGCGTGAGGTGAGGCGTTCCTCAAGGGTGGCGATCTCCTTGGGCAGGACGTCAGAGGTGATGACGATCTGCTTGTGGGCATCATACAACGCATTGAAGATGTGAAAGAACTCTTCCTGTGTGCGCTCCTTGCCTGCCAGAAACTGGATGTCGTCAATGAGCAGGATGTCAGCGCCGCGCGTCTCCTTGTGGAAGTTCTCGATGACGGAGTTGTTGTTCCGTGCGTTCTGGATGGAACTGACCACCTCATTGGTGAACTTCTCCCCGGTCGTATAGACGATCTTCTTGCTTGGAGCCTGGGTCAGGATATGGTGTGCGATCCCCTGGAGAAGATGGGTCTTACCCAGCCCTACCCCACCGTAGATATAGAGGGGGTTGTAGACATTGCCCGGGTTGCCGGCAACGGCGTTGCAGGCCGCGAATGCAAGGCGGTTCCCCGCGCCGACGACGAAGTTCTCGAAGTTGTAGCGCCTGTTGAGGATCAGGGTATTGTTGTGCTGGAGCATACCGGGCTCGGTCGGGAGTTCTTCCGGCGGCCGTTGCACGACTTCCACCGCGATGGTGGTCGGCTGCCCCTTGATTGCGTCGATCGTCTCTTTGATGACGTCGTAGTACCGGCTGACAATCCAGTCCCTCGCAAACTCGCTGGGGACGCCGATGGTGAGAGAAATGTCGTCTTCGTGGAGCGTCGTCGCGTTCTTGAACCACATCTCGAACGTCGGGCGCGCGAGTTGCTTGCTGAAGATGTCGAGCAGGTGCTGCCAGGAATCCGACTGTTGTTCTTCCACGCTCTACTCCCTTTGCTCTCGCGCTACGTGACCACGCTCCGGTCCGAGAGAAATCAGGCCTGAGATGGGTCACACGTACGCAAACGCCGGCGCGTTCACCCCGCCTTTGTGACGGAACACCGGAGCGTCGCCAGGCAATGTGCGTCCGTTTTGTGTGATATAGTATAGACGAAATGAAGATCGGCGACAATCAGAAGAAGGCTCACAGATGACAACCCGCGGAAGACAAGGCAGGATTGGTGGCAGGCGACGTTCCCGGGATGGGGGACTACTTGTCCTCATTCTTGCACTGGTTCTGGCCGTTGCGGTCGGCTCCAGCTTCCGCAAAAGTGGTGGGCGGAGCACGCCCGTGGCCTTGTACTATCTCGATGCCTCGACTTGGGACCTGGTCAGCAATTCTGTCGTGGCAAAACTGCCGACACGGCGTATGGAACAGGTGGCAGGCATCATCGACCTCCTACGCACACCACCTGCTGACCAGGGGCTTGCGACGGCTGTCCCCGCCGGATTCATTGCGCGCAGAGCGACACTTCTGCCGGGAGGGATCCTCCATGTGGTCCTGGGGGCCGCGCGGGATCAGACTCCCATGGGGTTTGAACAAGAAGATGCGCTCTACTGGCAACTTGTGAATTCCCTGTTGACTTTGCCAGGTGTCAGCGCCGTCGAACTCTCCGTCGACGGTCGCCCCACAGGAACCTTCCTCTCCTTCGTCAAGACTCAGCGAGAGCTGGGGACCAATGAAGAGATGTTGGACAAGGGACAGTCGGTCGATCTGTATTTTGTGGCCAGTGACGGCCGCCAGGTCGTCGAACGCCGCACGCTCCCGACCGGGCTGACGCGCTCGCAGCTGGCATTTCAAGCCACGCGCGCTCTCATGGAGGGGCCGGTGCACCGCAGCCTTGTGAGTGCTCTGCCCGGCACGGACAGGCTTCGGGGTGTGACCGTCTCCGGTCGAACAGCTTCCGTCGACTTTGACGAGAGCGTCCTCAATCTGAACATGGGGGCCCAGGAAGAAGAGCAGGCCAAGGACTCCCTGGTTCTCACCCTCACGAGACTCACGGGTGTCAGCCGCGTTCGACTCCTGGTAGGCGGACACAGCGTGCGGGGTCTGTTTGGGCACGTGAATGCAGCAGACCCGCTGTTCAGGCTGGATGGGCGCCTGGAGGCAGGTACGGCCCTCGCCGTCTACAGTCTGACCGAAGTCGACGGGGACAGACTGCCGGCTCTGACTGTCTATCCGCAGAAGCAGGCTTTCATGGGATACAACGTCATGATTGCAAACTCGATCGCCCGGCTGGGGAATCCACCCGGAGGTGACTCATCACTTGTTCCGGACGGCATCCGCATTACCACCATAGTTTTGGAAGCCAACACGGGAATGCTGCGCGTGTCTCTTGTCATGACTTCTCTTCCCGAGGACAGGGAGGCCGAGGCTCTCATGGTCGACCAGCTGCGCTTGAGCCTCACTGAACTGCCGTCCGTCACGTCGTTGCAGGTAGTGGTCAACGGGTCTGTTGCTTTTCTGCCGAGAGGCTACTATATAGGCAGTCCATTCTCGCGTTAGGAGGAAGATCATGACTACAGACAGGACCGAATTCCGGCTTCTGGCCGGTACTCTGGCGGCCCCTCATCATCTTGAGAAGCTCCAGAAGCTTGGTATGAGCTCTTCGCTGTTCGAAGACGGTGACCTCAAGGCTGTCTTCGACGCATTTCAGTGGTACTGCTCCAACCACAAGGGAGAGGGGAGCAAGATCGACCTTCCCCTGTTCACGGCTTACCTGACCGAAGAACGTCATGCGACTCCAGCTACTGCGACCCTGGTGGGCAAGCTCACCGACGCCGGGGGAGAGGACATGACGACACTGGTCGAGATGCTGGACCGGTTGAAGACGCGCGCGGCACGTCGGAAGCTGCGTACGATTTCTGACAACATCAACAGCTTCACCGATGCCGAGAAACAGGGTCGGCGCGTGGAAGACTTCGCCGCTGAGATCTCCGAGCAGCTGCGACAGGTGGCGCGTCTCTCGTCCCAGGACAGGCAGGAACCCATCCGTGACGAGCTGCTTCGGTATGTCGAAGAGGTCCGCACCCGGGGCGTCGGGCTTCCTTCAATCCTCGGTATGAGTATCGCCCCATATGACAACCTCAACATAGCGGTCTCAGGGCTGCGCCCCGGCTTCTATTATGCCCTCGGCGGGGCTCCGAGGCGTGGGAAAACCAACCTGATGCTGCGGCTTGCCACGCTGGTAGCGCGCAACGAGAAGGTCCCGGTCCTGTACTATTCCTATGAGCAGACGAGGCGTGTCCTCCTGACACGCGTCCTGTCACAGGAATCACTCATCAACCCGCTGGTCCTTCAGAAGGGAGACATCAGGAACAAGGCTGAGCTCGTCACCCGGTTCAACAAGGGAATCAAGGAGACCTCGGCCTATATGGACAACTTCTATCTCTTCGAGGGCGACCGTCAGGATACGATCGAGCACATCCGCAGTGTCGCGTATGGCATCATGGATTCCCACCACGCCGACCGCTGCGCCATCTTCCTCGACTATCTGCAGAAGGTGCCAACAGTCAACCCTTACGCCAGTCTTCAGAAGCAGGTCGACGAGGTATCCGGTCTCATTGCACAACTCTCCACCGAGCTGCAGTCCCCCATCGTTGCCGTGTCGTCTTTTGACAAGGACGGATGCCGCCTCGACAGTGAGACGTCCAAGGAGCGCCCCACGATGTTCAATTGCACGGGCGGCGGCGACATCGAGTATGACGCAGACGTGGCACTGATCGTCGTCAAGGACTACCACGACACGGCGCAACTGGAAGAAAAGATTGCCAACGCCGTACGCGAGGGGGGGGTGAATCCCCACCACATTCCTCATTTTGACATCCTCAATCTGTTCATCGACAAGAACCGCGATGCTCCCGAGGGAGGCAACATCATTGTCCAGTTCCTCTTCCTGATCGAAGATAACCAGATGGTGGAACTGGGCTACAAGGATGTCGAAGAGCGGTACTCCTATGCAAAGGCCGGCAAGATTTTCGAGTGGCTGCTTGAGCGCGGATACCTCGAGGCGGTCGGCCCCGGCGAGCACTGAGTCTCCCCTGTAACCTTTTCTCTCCTGTCACCGTACGCTTGGTGAACACATAGAGCAATCGATCGCGGAGAGGAGCAGGTGGATGGAAGCAGTGGCTGACCGCGAGCTCTTCGCCCAGTTAATGGCGGAGAGTGAGCGTCCTGTGTATGCCTTTCTGGCGAGCAAGGTCAGGGACCGGGGGGTGGCGTCAGACATTGCACAGGAAGCGTTCTTTCTGGCATACAGGCGATTTGACTCGTATGACAGAAGCCGCCCTTTTCTCCCGTGGGTCATGACGATTGCGTACAATTGCCTGGTCGACCACTGGCGCAAGTCAGCGCACGAAGGAGGGGACCTGCCGGACGAACAGATCATGGCGGCTCCCGAGCGGGACCGAGACGATGAGTGGAAACAGCACGAGATTGTTGAGGCAATGACACGGATTTCTCCAGAAGACAGCGCACTACTGACGATGTTCTACGCTGAAGAGTGCTCACTTGCAACGATCGGCGGACGGCTTGGTGTTGCTGAAGGAACGGCGAAAGTCCGGTTGTTTCGGGCGAGAGCCGCATTGAAGAAGCAGGTGGAAGCCCTGCACGAGCGAGGTGCTTCATGAACACACGACATCTGACAGACGAAGAGCTGGAACGCATTCTTTCCAAGGCCCTCTCGTGCCCCCCCGACCTTGTTCCACAGCCGGGGTTCGCATGTAGCGTGTGGGAACGTATCGACGCGTGGGAGGGAGAGCAGGAGAGGAAGAGGGCATCGCGGAGCATTCTGGCTCGTCTCATGGGAACACGTATGAGGAATGGGGAGCCGGTGGCCGTCCTCGCCGCAGCGCTGCTGTTCGGGGCTCTGTTCGTAGGGCTGTTTCTGACTGGAACGTATATTCTCGCCACGCACTCGTCGACCATCATGCGGGTCGCGCAGGTCGTTGTCGGGCCAAACCTCGACGAACTCAGATCCTTGCTGATCCTGTGCACGCTGACCGCGGTGGGGGGACTGCTGCTTGGCAGTCTTGCCCTCAGTGAGCGCCTGTTCGGTTTGGGCGGAGGATCGGCTGCATGATGCAGTCTGCTTCCATGACTGGTCGCAAGCGCGTCTTGGTCGCCGCTCTGGTCGTGAGCCTGATTGTCGTCGGCTCCGCCGTGGTGACGCTGGTGACACGGAACGGAGGATTCATGGTCATTCCGGCATTCGCAGAGGGAACGGTCCTGGAACTCCCGGGCGGCTCGGCGAGCAGGATATCGATCGTAGGAGACAACCTCGAGATTGTCGTGGGCACATCCCCGGCCGTGACTTCAGCGAGCATCGTCCTCGGCAGCGATGGATTCCATCGGGATTTCCGTGCAAAGACCGGTACGTATGGATTGCGCCTCGACAGCGTCTCTTCCGTCCAGGCAGGGGTCAAGCGCCTGACAGTGGTGGTTCCTGAGAACGGCACATTGACACTGACACTGGTCGGTGAAGCCCAACTGATCCTGGACCAGGCTCAGCTCAAAGAGCTCCGTCTCGCTGGGGCGTCCTCCGCACTCGAGCTCGACGCCTCTGAATCCGGATCGATTATCGACCTTGTCCAGATCGAGAATATCACCGGGGGCTTCTCGACAGTGCGCCTCGGCAATCTGGACATGGCGGATCTTGTCATTGGCAACATCACTGGGAGTTACGACCTCGACTTGTCAGGATCGCTAGGCAGGCACTGTGACGTCTCACTGCACACGGCTGTGGGGAACGGTACGGTGCGCATTCCCACCAAACCGGGAGCACAGCTTTCCGTCGGGAATGTCCTGGGCAGCGTCCTGTCGTCGGGATTTGTGGCCGAGGGCGGCAAGTCGTTTCTCAATGCCGCGGCAGCCGGCGGAGCTGACTGGCAGCTCGTCGTGCGTATCGACAGTGCAATTGGACAGATTCAACTTGTGGAGGTACAGCAATGAACAGCAACAACATTGACCGGCGGGTCGCCCTGAGCGCTCTGCTCATCGTCTTTGGCGTCCACTTCCTGCTGGAGGCATTTCCGCAGACGGGATACCATTTTGGCATCCTCGTTCCTCTGGCGGCGTTTGTGATCCTGCTGGGCATCTACGGCGTCGCGACGGGTTTCCAGCACAACGCTCGTGAAACAGTGTTCTGGAGTGCCATGCTTGGTTTCGTCGGCATCATTGTCCTCATGCAGGTCCTGGAGGTCATCCGGTTCAGCATCACGACCTTCGCCGGAGCAGCCGTCATCTCTGCGGGACTCTCCATCTTGATGTCGACGTTGCTTGACTCAGTTGAAGGCAGGACGTCGAGAAACGGGCTAATGTGGGGAGTCGTGGCCGTCGCTGTTGGCTCTCTTGCGTTTCTTTCGGGGCTGGACATCTTTTCAGCTCAGGTGGTCGACATTATTCGGAAATCGGCAGTCGGGGGACTGTTCCTTGTGCTCGGGCTAGCTGTCCTTATCAAGGGAGGAACCAGGAAATGAAGAGTTTTGACAGACCGGATGAAGAAGCGGTTGGTGTCTGCACGAAGTGTGGAAAGGCGCTGGCTCGCGAGGAAGTAGTGATGGTGGACGGCAAGATCATGTGCGGCATCTGTGCGCCGACACAGCCGAGCGCTGGATTCGGTGAACAGGGACCCATCCAGGACACGCGGGAGCACACGCAGAGTGAGCGCCCAGCGTCTTCGGGAGTTAGTTATGATTCCTCCAAGAGGCTGTACCGCTCACGCAAGAACCAGGTGATCGGTGGCGTGGCGGCTGGCGTGGCGGAATACTTCGATATCGATCCGACCATTGTGCGCATTGCCTGGGCACTGCTCGGGATGGCATGGGGGACGGGCGTCCTCGTCTATCTCATCTGCTGGCTCGTGATCCCGCTCAAACCTGCCCAGTAGGTCAGGTACGAAAACATAGCATATCTGTGGATAATGTGTAAGTAGTTCCGTCAGTTGTGTCCGGATGACAAGTCTCTGACTGCCCTTATAGGTGGTCAGAGACTTGTTTTCATGGCGTCCAGGAAGGTCGCTCAGCAGATGGGGGGAGGCGCCTTGCTGCGCGGAGGTATCGACTGACCGTCGTATAGTGGACGCCGAGGTGGTCACTAATCTGCACGAGCGAGTAGCCAAGATGGACGGCTGCCGCGACGCGCAGAGGGAGCTGCGAACGTTCACGCCTGACATCGGGTCCGAAAATCTGTGCCAGAGAGGGTCGTGCAAGCATCAGGAGTGTTGCGGCGACTGACGGCTCGGACGCCCTGCTCACCAGGTGCTCCGTGACCACCTGGACGAACGTCGGCGTTCCCAGGATACCCGGCGGCATCACATGGGCAAGAGGGGTCGGCTGGCCGATGCCCGCTTGTATGTAGTAGGCATAATTGGCAACAGCCTCTTCCTGTGTTCGACCGAACCGTGACAGCAGAGTCTCGGCGGCAAGCGGGGCACTCCGCACGTGGGTACTCATGACCGTTGCCTGGTAGCTGCTCCAGGGCCATTCCTCAGGGGTGGAGACCACGGCGGATGCCACGGGTTGAAGGACGACGTGGCGGCAGACCGGCAGCAGCCATACGTCGGGTTCGAGGAGGACAGCACGATAGGGTCCGCGGAAGGCTCGCCCCGAGCTTTTGTTCTGGTGGTTCATATGCTGTGCGTAGTTGCTGCTGAACCGACGCATGCCTTTGCAGAGATCTCCGCGGGGCGTCTCGACGACGAAGCTGTAGCGGTCCGGTAACATGCACCACGCGTAGATGCACCAGTCCAGACTCGCCGCTACCGTCGTGAGGTCCGCGAGGAACTGCAACCGGGCGTCGTCGCTCTGCATGATAGAGCGACCTGCAGGAGCAGTGTCGGAAACCAGGTAGAGAGAACCCGGGAACTCAATACGCAACGGTCGAGCCATGAACCCTCCTTTGCCGAGACGCGTGGACGATGAATCTATCCACACTGTTCACATGTTATCCACAGCAGCGCAACATTTCAATATCGGATCCCCCGCGGCAGCCCTCTTCTCTTCCAGCTTGTGCGGCAGTCGGTGGGTACTATACTTGAACCTGTCAGTACAGGAACGGGAGGTTGCGAGTGGCGGAGTTCTGGGTGGTAGCCGAGTCAGTGCTGATCGTATTTGCAATCAAATTCGTCAACATGGCTCTTCAGACGCTCTCGATGAACTTCCTGGTCAGGGGACGCCGACTGTACACGTTCATTTTTGCGTTTCTTGAGGTGATGGTCTATCTGGTCGGCCTCTCTCAAGTCCTGAATGCCATGACCATCTACAAGATGCTCGGCTATGCTCTCGGCTACGCAACGGGAGCACTGTTTGGCATCTGGCTGGAACAGAGGCTGGCAATCGGCAACCAAACGTGGCTGATCATTCCCAACGAGAACCCGTACCGACTGGCATATCATCTGCGCGACCGGGGTTTTGGCATCACGACAATCTCCGGGTCGGGTATGGACAGCAACCGCATGATCATCCTGACGACCACCATGCGCAAGAACATAGCACTCCTCAGCGCCTCGCTCACGGAGCTTGCCCCGGACGCTTTCGTGTCCGTGCTCGACACGCGAACGACGATGGGGGGACATGTGACTCGAATTCCGAGAGGTTGAACCATGATGAAAAGGATGACCTTCCACCGGGCAGAAGCGCACCTTAGAAGAGCCCCTTGCATGGGAAGAAAGTGCTTGGGGGCGTTGAACCAAATTGCTCGGGGGCTGGCGCTCAGCCTCGCCCTGCTGCTTGTCATGTTCTCTCTGACCGGCTGTGCCCGCCGAAATGTTGTCTCACTCCGGATCGTATCCGCCTACTCAGGCAAGGGTGTGGCCAATGCGGCCCTGACGTTCACTGGTTCCAGTGGCTCTGAGTCTCTCGGATCGGATGCAACCGGAACGGTATTGGGACGGGTTCAGGCCGACAGGATTCAACTGAGCGTCGAGGCCACAGGGTACCAGAAGGCGTTCATCCAGGTGACGGACCTCACGCAATTGCCGACAACCGTCCAGCTGGCCCCCCTCTTCCTTGGTGCCGGGACGGTGACATCTGGCGGCCAGCCGATAGCCGGGGCCTCCGTGACGGTATGGAACACCACGACGGCGACAGGATCGGACGGAACGTTCACCTTTGAGGGGCTCGCTGAAGGGACGTATGCGGGGAGAGTCACGAAGCAGGGGTTTGCCGATGCCACATTCGAGCTGATTATCGGGAAGAACGTGAAGGCAGTCAAGGTTGCGCTCCAGGAGGGGCAGCTCCTGCCACTCTCCTCTCTTGCCACGCTTCCGGCGTATGAGCTGACAGCGTCATATCGCCGAACGCTGGGTGGCGAAGAGAGGTCATTCGACGGCCGTGTCGTCAAGAATGGGAGTGACCTTCTTGTGATGACCGGTGACCCGGCGAACCCGACAGCGTCACTCATGGTCCGCGGTGGAACGGGATATGTGTTCGAGAACGGGGCGTACGTTGCCAAGGGTGAGACTGCGGCCGCAGCTGCGCACGTCCTGCAGGAAAGCTGCGAGGGCCTTCTCGGATTGCCGGCGACGTTCTCGCCGCGTCTCTTCACCATTGAGAAGCAGGTGCCGGTACAGCTGCTGGGGCAAGCATGTGACGTCTGGAGCATGAGCGGCCGGTTCACGTTCGACGGAGAGGCCGTGACGGCGACGGCGACGGTGACCGTCGGCACGACGGGCGCGCTGGCCAGTGTCCCAGTGAAGATCATCCTCAACGCTCGCTCGCAGTCGTTCTTTGATTTTGTCTATGACGCTGTGGTCGAAGTGGTTTCAGTCGACCAGAAACAGATTGCTGCCCGGTTCGCCCTGAAGGCTTTCCCTCAGTCCGAGGGGCGCCTCCCGACGCAGTGAGGAACCCGGCATGAGCTTCGTCCACCTGCATCTCCACACCGAGTACTCACTGCTGGACGGCATGAACAAGATCGCTCCGCTCGTTGCCCGTCTCAAGGAGATGGGGCAGACCGCGTGCGCCATCACGGACCATGGCAACATGTATGGCGTGCTGGACTTCTACCTTAAGATGAAAGATGCAGGACTCAAACCGGTCATCGGCAGCGAGGTCTATGTGGCCCCGAACGGTCGCCTCAACAAGGACAAGGAAGCGGGATTTCCCAATCACCTGATCCTCCTGGCGAAGGATTTCAAGGGCTATCAGAACCTGAGCCACATCGTCTCCATTGGGTACCTCGAGGGCTTCTACTACAAGCCGCGTGTCGATTATGAAACACTGGAGAAGTACCACGAGGGGATCATTGCCTTGTCTGCCTGCCTCAAGGGAGAGGTCGCCGAGACGGCCGCCAAGGGGAACGAAGAAAAGGCACTGGGAATTGCCAGGAAGTACCAGGACATCTTCGGCCAGGAGAACTACTTCATCGAGCTCCAGAACCACGGTATCGAGGAGGAACTGCGCGCCCTCCCCATCTTGCGCAGCGTTGCGAAGCGCATCAGTGCAAAGACCGTGGCTACCTGTGACAGCCACTACCTGCGCAAGGAGGATTACGCCGCGCACGAGGTCCTGCTCTGTGTCCAGACACTGCAGAAAATGACCGACGCGGACCGCATGAGCTTCAACGGGCCATACTACCATGTCATGACCGAGGATGAGATGCGCGAGCGCCTGCCCGAAGACGAGGAGGCCATCCAGAATACTCAGCTCGTTACCGACATGTGCAACGTCGAAATGCCCCTTGGTATCTATCACCTGCCCCGGTACATCGAAGAAGGGCAGACGACGCCATGGGATGCCGACGTCAACCGCCAACTGCTGGAGAAAATAACCATGGACGGCATCCAGCGCCTCTACCCTCCAGAACAGATGGAAGACGCTGAGGCCCGGGCGCGCATGGAGTTGGACACGATCGAGAAGTGTGGGTTTGTTGACTACTTCCTCATTGTCCAGGACTTCACCCGGTTTGCTCGCCGAAAGGGAATTGCCGTCGGACCTGGTCGTGGATCTGCTGCCGGCGCCATCGTCGCCTACGCGACCGGCATCACGGAAGTTGATCCACTACGGTATAATCTGCTGTTCGAGCGCTTTCTCAACGCCGCCCGAATCTCGATGCCGGACATCGACATGGATTTCGAGGATGCGCGCCGGGGGGAGGTCATCCAGTATGTGCGCGAGCGATACGGCGAATCCTCAGTCGCTCAGGTGGCGACCTTTGGGAGGATGGAGGCCAAGCAGGCCGTCCGTGACGTGGGGCGGGCTCTGGGTATGCTGCCCAAGGAAACAGACCTGATCTCCAAGCTCATCCCGTTCGGTACGGGGCTGGAGGACGCTCTCACAACGGTCGAGCAGCTGAAGAAGATGTATGATGACGGCACGAAGCTGAGTGGAACCACCGTCAAGGAGCTGTTCGATACGGCCATGAAGCTGGAGGGCGTGAACCGCAATTTCAGCACCCATGCCGCAGGCGTCGTCATTGCTGACACCGAGCTCACGAACTACCTGCCCCTGCAGCGCGACAAGGACGGCAACGTCATCACGCAGTGGGACCACAACTTGGTCGAGACCTTTGGTCTCCTCAAGATGGACTTCCTGGGTCTCTCCTATCTGGGTGTCATCCAGAACACCGTCAAGATGGTCAAGGAGCAGCTTGGCGTGATGGTGGACATCAGCCACGTCGACATGGAGGAACCGGCCGTCTACAACCTCATCAGCAGCGGTGACACAGTCGGCGTGTTCCAGATGGAATCTGGCGGCATGAAGGGCGTCGCGTCCGGCGTCCGACCTACCTCCATCGAAGACCTGACAGCTATCATCTCGCTCTACCGTCCTGGTACCATCAAGGCCGGCGGCATCCAGAAGTATATCGACCGCAAGAATGGCAAGGAGAAGGTCAACTTCTACCATCCCAGCATTGAGGGCGTCCTCAAGCCAACCTACGGCATCATCGTGTACCAGGAACAGATCATGCAGATCGCCAACCGCATGGCCGGGTTCACCCTGCAGGAGGCGGACATCCTGCGCAAGGGCGTCTCCAAGAAGAAGGCGGACATTCTGGCCAAGCAACGGGCCGTCTTCGTCGAGAAGTCGGTTGAGAAAGGCGTCCCAAAGAAGACCGCCGAGGACGTGTTCGCCCTCATCGACTTTTTCGCCGGCTACGGGTTCAACAAGTCCCACGGGGTTGCCTACGCCATCATGGTCTACCGCACGGCGTGGCTCAAAGTCCACTATCTCATCCAGTACCTGACGGCCCTCATGAACTCAGGCATCGATACCGAAGACCGTCTCAAGGAACTGGTCGCGGAGTGCCGCAGCAAGAGGATCGCCATCCTTCCACCGGATATCAACAGGTCCGACAAGCTGTTCGCGGTGGAGACGCAGGCCGACGGTCCTCAGGGCATCCGGTTTGGCCTGCTTGCCATCAAGAATTTGGGTTCAAAGGCGATCGACGAGATCATGGAGGAGCGGTCCAACCGCACCTTTTCGACATTCAAGGACTTCCAGCGGCGTTCTGGCGGCGGCAAAGTCAACCGCAAGTCCGTCGAATGCCTCATCAAGGCCGGGGCATTTGAGAGCCTGGGCGAGGACCGTGTCGCTGTTCTCAGGGAGTTCAACAACCAGAACGGCAAGGCGCCTGTCACAGAAGATCCAGGTACAGGCCTGTTCGGCGGCTCGGTGGGCGAATCCGGAACCAACGCTTCCTCGTGCGATACGGCGGGCGCCGCGGCAATGGAAAAGGAAGCGTTCGGGTTCTTCTGCTTCTGCAGTCCCTTCCAGCAGTACGAACCTCTCCTCGCCAAGTACAAGGCGAAGCGCGTCTCGGAGTGCGCGGAGTGTGACGATGGGACTGCCGTCACGGTCATGGGTCTCCTCACATCTGCAAAGACCGCCAAGTCGAAGGCGGGTCGCGCCTACGGCAAGTGCACGCTCGAGGACGACAGCCGCAAGGTGGAGCTGATGGTGTTCGAGTATGTCCTTGGGCAGTTCCAACCATGCTTTGACCGCGAGGGCGCCATCGTCCTGGAGGCGAACGTGCGCATGGACGGCGACGAATTGTCACTGACGGCCAAGAAGTTCATCGACTTCGTGACGCCCGAACAGGCAAATGGCTCGAAGCCGGTTTCTGTGACCCATCCAGTGCTCAAACTCACCATGACGGAGCAGCAGGTGAACGGTGAGACACTCAAGAACGTCCTCCTCCTCACGCACCACTATCCAGGCAAGGAGCATTGGCGCATCCTGTACCACAACACCATCGATCACTGCCTCGAGGTCGGCAATGAGCACTGGGTCACCATCACGCCCGCGCTTCTGAAGGGACTTGCCGAGATCCTTGGTCCAAGTGGCGTCGACTACTCCTAGCGACCGGTCCGAGGGTCGTCGCAGAGATGTAAAGGAAATTGAAGTTGTCATTCCGACATTCATAGGTATACTGTTTCCTGTAATGTCATGAACGTGACAAGCAACTAAGCGACATGACGTCCGAGAGCCCTGCTTTCGGACGTTTCATATTGGTGGAAACGAAAAGTGGGCGCGTGAGCGGGCCACTTTTTTGTTTCACGTGGAGAGATGTATGGATACGAGATTCGCAGACATAGTGCAGCTGGAAGTGGCGAAGAGCGATACCACGCTCGTTGCGATCGAGAACGCTCCAGGCATGGTGAGCGTCGTGCTCATGATGCCCCGGAAAGACATCTCGGTCGATGAGCTTGAGAGCGTCAGCCGGGCGATCAGCCATGCGTTCATCGAGCTGTACGGAGACGACTACTTGCCAGCGTTCGAGGTGACAAGCCCCGGACTGGACCGCGTTCTCAAGACAGCGCGGGAGCTGGAGCTCTTCGCCGGCCGGCTCGTGCGCGTAACGACGAAGGAGTCCAGGGAGCCGATCATCGGAACTCTGGAGACATCGGACCGGGACAGTGTGCACGTGACTGTGCTCGGCGTAGACCGCGCATTCGACATGCAGCAGGTGACGAAGATCTCGTTGTGGGACGAGATATTGGGAGGTGCGTGTGAGGGATGAGATCCAGAGTGCCATCTACGAGCTGGAGAAGGAACGGGGAATCTCCAGGGAGTACATCGTGACAGCGATCAAGGAAGCCTTCGAGGCGGCATATCAGCAGCAGTACCAGAAAGACAACTTCCTGGTGAAGGCTGACACGGGGACTGGCCTTGTCCGGCTCTATTCACGCAAGACGGTTGTCGTCAAAGTCACGGAAAGCGACAGTGAGATCACACTGAAGGACGCCCGCAAGGTGGAGCCAGAGGCGAAGACCGGGGACGACGTGCTCATCCAGGTCAAGATTGAGCAGCTGCCCCTGTCGGTGATCGTGAAGGCACGCAAGTTCATCGATGACAAGATCAAGGAACGTGAAAACGATCTGGTCTTTGAGCGCTTTCACTCTCAGGTGGGAACACTGGTCAACGGTGAGGTCCTGCGCCAGAACAAGGAAGGATTGCTGATCAACCTTGCCCGGTGTGAAGGCATCATGCCGAAGGATCAGCAGATTCCCGGAGAACGGTTGCGCTTTCAGGGTGTTGCCAAGGCGCTCATCCTATCGGTTGACAAGTCGGCACAAGGGCCACGCGTGGTTCTGACGAGGTCGCATCCGGACTTCATCCAGCGTCTTGTGGAGCTTGAAGTCCCCGAGGTTGGGTCAGGTCTCGTTGAGGTTAAGCGCATCGTCCGCGAGCCGGGCCAGCGCGCAAAGGTCGCCGTTTTCAGCCGCGACCCAAAGATTGACCCCGTGGGCGCAGTTATTGGGCCGATGGGTGGACGCATCCGCGCTGTATCGCGTGAGATCGCATTTGAGCACATCGATGTCATCCGCTACGATCCGAACCCCGTAAAATACGCAATCAACGCCTTCAGCCCCGCCAAGGTGTTGGATGCAGAACGCAGACCGGAAGACGGCACCTTTGTGGTGCACGCCACTGCCGAGTCGTTCCCCGTCGCCCTGGGCAAGGGCGGGGTCAACGTCCGACTCGTAGAGCGGCTATTGGACGCTAAGGTGGAACTCGTTCAAGTAGAGGAAGGGCAGCCGCAAGCGGCCCCAATCCGTGAGGCAGGTGAGACACATGAAGAAAGTACGAATCTATGAGCTCGCCAAGGAACTGAATCTGAAGTCGGCACGCATGCTGGAGATCTTGGCTGAGCTGGGAGTCCCGGTGAAAGGCGTGGTTGGCACGATCGAAGAAGAAACGGCGACCCTTGTCAAGGAGATTGTCGACAAGGAGAAGACCGCCTCGTCGGAGGTCAAGAAAGTGACTCCGAAGGCAGCCAAGGCGACCCATAAGGCCGCACCTGAAAAGGAGAAGGAGAAACCTACGCCTGCGCCGGTCGAGCCTGTCATCATTGTAGAGAAGCCCAAAGCATTTGCGGAATCTGTGACCTATGCAGCTTTCGCGAAGCAGTTTGATCTCAAGCAGCACGAGCTGAACACGATGATGCTCAAGAACGGCATCCCGGTGCGCGAGTGTGGTCTGTTGGACCCCAGTGACGCCAATTACCTTGCCCGTATCCTCGGCGAGAACTACGTTCCATCATCGGAGAAGTTCATGAGGTCGTTCGAGACACGCCCTCCTGTCGTGACAGTCATGGGCCACGTCGATCACGGCAAGACGACGTTGCTGGATTTCATCCGCAAGAGCAGCGTCGCCAGCCGCGAGAAAGGTGGCATCACCCAGAAGATCGGCGCCTACGAGGTCCAGGTCAAGGGCAAGACCATCATCTTCATCGATACTCCCGGTCACGAGGCATTCACCTCGATGCGTCTCAAGGGCTCGCAGGTGACGGATGTGGTGATCCTGGTCGTGGCCGCCGAAGAGGGTGTGAAGGAACAGACCCTTGAGGCTCTTGACCATGCGAAGGCGGCCAAGGTGCCGATCATCGTCGCCATGAACAAAATCGACAAGCCCGAGGCGAACCCGGAACGCGTCAAGCAGCAACTGGCGGACCGTGGTCTGCAGCCAGATGACTGGGGCGGAGACACCGTTTTCCTTCCTGTGTCCGCAAAGACCGGCAAGGGTGTGGACGAACTGCTGGACATAATCCTCTTGCAGGCGGAGATGGCAGGACTCAAGACCCGATCCTCTGTCGAAGCGTCCGGCTCCGTCATCGAGGCACGCGTCGACAAGAACATTGGTGTCCTGACTCGCCTGCTCGTGCAAACCGGAACGCTCCACGTTGGTGACGACATCCGCGTTGGCGACTGCGTCGGCAAGATCAAGCGCATGACCAACGAGGCCGGAGCAAACCTGCGCGAGGCGAAGGCGCTCATGCCCATCGAGGTCATGGGCCTATCGGAACTGCCCGAGGCCGGCGAGGTCTTCCATATGGTGGAAGACGTGGACTCGTGCCGCATGATCATCGACGAGAAGCGGCAGAAGGAGCGCCTTGCGTTCCTGGCGCAGGAACAGAGGAAACCACTGACGCTGGATGATCTGTTCAACGAAGAAGAGGCGCTGGAGAAGAAAAAGCTCACCCTCATCCTGAAGGCCGACGCGCTTTCCACACTGGACGCTGTCAAGTTCGAGTTGAGGAAGGTTAAGACAAAATCGATTCCTCTCGAGATCCTGCACGAGGGCACGGGCGGTATCACGAAGTCGGACGTCTTGCTGGCTTCCGCCAGCAACGCTGTCATCGTTGGCTTCAACGTCGTCCCCCTGGCCGAAGCGCTCAAGGTTGCCGCGACCGAGAGGGTTCAGATCCGCACCTATGATCTCATCTTCGAACTGGGCGACTCCATTGACAAGATGATCGCCGGGCTGATCAAGCCGGTCTTCGAAGAGATCGTACAGGGTCGCGCCCGCATCAAGGACGTGTTCAAGATTACTGGTGTCGGCGCTATCGCGGGCTGTCTGGTCGAGGATGGCAAGATCATCCGGGGTGCCAAGGCCCGCGTCGTTCGCAACGCGGTCGTCGTGTATGCCAACTCCAGCATCTCCTCGCTGAAGCGCTTCAAGGAGGACGCCAAGGAAGTCCTCAAAGGCTACGAATGCGGCATGGGCCTGCAGAACTTCAATGACTTCAAGGTCGACGACATCATCGAAACCCTGGTGATGGAGGAGAAGAAGCCGTAAGGCAGGGCCTTCCTCGTTCTCGTTGAACAACGATCACCCCCTGAGCATGTTTGTTCAATGCCCCCGAGCATTCTTTCCGCATGCGAGGGGCGCTTCTGAGGGGCGCTTTCGCGCCGGGCGTTCATCGTCCGGCGCGTTTTCTATGACGGACAAATCCCGATGCAAGCATGGATTCCCGCATGCGCGGAGAAGCACCCCTCGCCTTGGACAAAAGGGTTCGGGGGAATGACAGAGCCCTGTTCCCTTCTTCGCACTCTTGTCGTCGTCCCCGCGACGGCGGGGACCCGGGCCCTGCGGCAGCATGACAGAGGAAACGCGATATACTGTGGCGATGAAAACAGACGCGGGTGAAAGCGTGGGAAGTGCCGGGAGGGATCCAGAAGACTGCCTCCAGCAAGAATTGCAGGGACTGTATGACAAGGCGTTTGCGTTATCTGACAGGGACGCCCGCGCCGCGAGAGTCCTGGCAGACGACATCTACGCGAAAGCCGGAGATGTGAAGAGTCCATATTGGCAGGGCCTGTCCCGGTACCTTGCGGGCTTCTGTTTCTACAACCTCAGCGAGTACGACAGTGCTATGGAAGAATTCGAGCATGGCGACCAGATTGCCCAGGAGCACAACCTCCCGAACCTTGCAATCAAGTTCCGCAATGGATATGGGGCGATCTTCTCGCGACTCGGACGGTACGATGATGCGATCGAGCAGTTTGCAGAGGGCCTGAAGAAGGCCAGGGAAATGGATCTGAAGAGGGATGCCGGCCGCTTTCTCGTCAACCTCGGGGAGGTCTCGCTTCTCATGGGCGATACCGACCAGGCACTATCCTTTGAATCGGAGGCTGAGGGGCTCATTCTGAAGGACATGGCTGGCGACAGCAGATACGCGATCGATGTCTACTACAACCTCGCAGAAGCACAGTCGAAGAGCGGCCGCATGGAGGACGCAGAACGGTCCTATCGCCGAAGTCTTGAGACTGCTACCACGGTTGGCAATACCGTGTCCGAGGTGGAGGCGCGTGTTCGTCTCGGCTCCATTCTCGCGGGTCGTGGTCACGAAGCCGAAGCGCTGGCCGTCATCGAAGAGGCATATCGGCTGAGCAGGAGTTGCGGTTTTGCCCTACAGGAGGTTGGCTCACTGATCGCATGCGGACGCATCGAACTGAGTCTCGGGCGTCTGGAAGAGGCAACGCATCACTTTGAGATGGCGGTCGAGGTAGCCGACAGCCACAGAATGGGAGACCTGCTCCCCCCTGCGCTCGAGTCGCTCTCCACAGCCAAAGCTGCCATGAATCGCTTCGACGAGGCCTATTGCGACCTCCAGAAATCGGTCGAAGCGGCACATGCATGGTCAAGTTCGGAAGCAGCCAGAATGCTGGCCGAGCTGGCTGCAGGATATCGGCTTGAGAAAGTGAAGCGCGAAGCTCAAGTCGAGAAGGTTCGGCGCGAAGGACTCGAGTCCGCAAACGAGCGCCTCCGGATTGTGACGCGTATCGGACGGAGTCTCACGCAGAGCCTCGAACCCAAGGACATCCTCACGCGGATGTGGAGTGAACTCTCGACGTCCATCGACCTGAAGTCGCTGGGATTTGGCATCTACAGCCCCGATTCGGGGGAGATCGAGTTTCCTGGATTGATCGAGTCTGGCGTCCTGCAGAAGGCATCGTCGGTCTTTTTGAGCGACGAGTCCAGCCTCGCTGCGCTCTGCGTGCGGGAGAAGCGCATCCTCTACTGTGCAACGTCAGATGAGGCGCGGTCAGCACTCGGCGACAAGCCAACCACTACGTTTGGGTCGGTGCCGGTCAGGTCGGAGACAATCCTGTATCTTCCGTTGTTCAGAGAGAATGACATCGTGGGTGTGATGACGGTCCAGAGTGCCAGAGACCACGCGTATTCGGACGATATCATTGAGATGCTCGAGGCTGTCGCCTTGTTCACTGCGATCGCCGTCGAGAATGCACGCATCTTGATCCGGCTGAATGAGTTGAATCAGACAATTTCGGGAGAGAAAGAGCAGGTCGAGAAGGTCGCCCTCGCATCTTCCTGGCTGGCTGAGCACGACAGCTTGACAGGACTCGCCAACGGGCGATTTCTCGAGAGGATCCTCGACGAGAACATTCGGTTGGCGATACTTGAAGACAACAGCATCGTGGTGTTCTTTGTCGACCTCGATGACTTCAAGAGAGTGAACGATGCGTATGGGCATGATGCCGGCGACCGAGTCCTGGTGGCCATTGCGGCCCGCCTGGTCTCCGTCTTTCGAGATGGGGACTACGTCGCACGCGTCGGGGGAGACGAGTTTGTCGTCGTGGCGCCCGGTGTGAAGGATATGACGAGTATTGCGTCGATGGCGGACAAAGTCGTCAAATCGCTCAATGAACCGCTGTCGATCACTGAAGGCCCTGTATCTGTCAGCACTTCAGTCGGCGTCGCTCTATTCCCGGAGCACGGGCACAGCAGCAGGGAGTTGGTTAACCGCGCCGACGAAGCGATGTACTTGATCAAGCGGACAGGCAAAGGGGCATGGCGCCTGTGGTCGGCTTTCTAGCCTGCCGCATCAGCCACCGCGTTCTTCGAGAACGCAAGTGCAATGTGTGGTATAATCATTGTGTAACACCTTCATCACGTGGGGAATACGCCCCTCGTATGGGAGAAAAGTACTCGGGGGTGCTGGGGTTCGACAGGTACGTGAGGTGCAGGGTTGCAGGTAGAGGACGACAGTTGGCCTCTTTAAACATCTGTCACAAGAAAACAAGCCAATAACAATTACGCTCTAGCTGCCTAAGCGCGGCTAGCGTTTCTCCGGGCCGTCCATCCCTGGGTCCGTCAGGGGCGCGTCTATAGGGGTCTCGAAGGCGAGGGTCGTTCCCGTTCCTTGTCAGAGAGTACCAAACGGGAAATCGTGCAGAGCGGGGCGTCGACTCCCGGCCGAGCGCAAGGTACAACAGTCGACTAAACCTGTAGTAACGCTGTGTTTAACGTATTTGGACGCGAGTTCAACTCTCGCCACCTCCACCAAGAACAGCACAACCCGCCCGCCGGCACCCCAGCCGGTGGGCTTTTTCGTTGCCGCCAATGGTGACGCCTCTGTCGTCCCCGCGAGGACTTTGGTTCAATCCGAGCGGTACTTTCCCGCGAAGGCGGGGACCCACAGATCATGGAAAAACTGGATTCCCGCATGCGGGGGAATGACCGATCAGGAGACTCAGGCACGTGAGATGGTCAGCTCAGAGTTCTCCCTTCAGACCGATGGCCTTGGCCACCTCTCTCATGCCGAGAATGGTCTCCGTGATGACGTAGTCGAGGTCCATGCCCAGCATGGCGGCGCCCTTCTCGATGACTTCTCTGTTCACCCCGGCGGCAAACCGGTGGTCCTTGTACTTCTTCATGACCGATTTCAGTTCAAGGTCCAGTACGCTTCTCGACGGTCTCATGATCGCGCAGGCATTGATAAGGCCGGTCAGCTCATCGATGGTGAACAGGACCTTCTCCATGGCAAGTTCCGGCTTCACATCAGAGCAGAGACCATACCCGTGACTCTGGATTGCGTGGATGTACTCCTCGTCGACGCCACGTTCTGTAAGAATCTCCCTGGCCTTGGTGCAGTGCTGCTCCGGGAACATCTGATAGTCGATATCATGCATCAGTCCGACGATACCCCACTTCTCTTCATCCTCGCCCAGGAGACGGGCGAAATGGCGCATCACGCCTTCAACCGCGAAGGCATGGGTAATGAGAGCGGGAGAGTCGTTGTACTTGCACAGCAGTTCATACGCTTTATCTCTGGTTGGTTTCAAGGTTGCACTACTCCTCAATTGAGTTGATTCGCATCTTGACACATCATACTCGGCGACGTCCGTGAAATCAACGGGGAGTGTCACCATGTCAGCCACCTTGCGAAGCTGTGCCTGAACTCGTCGGTGGCCTCCTGATTCAAGTAGTACCTGCCGCCGGGACATGCTACGAGGACGCCGTATCGTGACAGCTTGTGCACGACAAGCCAGCGCGAGCCAAACGCGCCAAATCGTACGAAGGGGTTGATCATACCGTCGATCTCGTCCAGGGGAAGCGCAGTCTCGGGACTCACGATCCCCCGTTCTTCAAGCACGTTCAGGTATGCCCTCTGGAGGAACCAGAATCCAGATCCATTCGTAGAATATGGCATCTCTGACCTCCATCACTGTGACTGCTCTACTGTAGCACGAACTGCGACGAAGTATCACAAGGAGAGAGGCGAGTCATGCAAGTTGCAGCTGTGCGATGACCAGCGCGTGATCGCTGCCCGCCCGGACAGCTTCTTCGTACAGGTAGCGGATGCTTGTTACGCCGATGCTGGACGAGATGCGGATGCTGTCATAGCGGCAGCGCAGGTACTTGCCTTTCCGTCCGCGGTGGTAAGAGTCGGCAAGGGGTCCGTTGGGATAGTACTGGACGCGCCGTTTCAGCTCTGCGGGATGGCTGGCGTACCATAGGCGCAGGACGTCTTCGGTTTGCGAACCGGGGCCAAGCACCAGGGCCTCTTCCTCGGTCCACCATCTGCTCTGTTCGATGTCGGGGTGGTCCACGCGCGGACCGTTCGCGTCCATGCCCAGCACGATAGGGGCTGGGAACGTGGACAGCCAGGCTGCCAGGGTGCTGAAGCAGTCAGGCCGTTCTTTCCTGCCTGGGCCCGTATTGGTCGGGGCGTAGCAGGAGAGGAGTGTCAGCGTGGCATTTCCATGAGTGGCGGAAACGACAAGCGAACGCCGGAAGAGCAGTTCGTCCGGGGTTGGCGGTGTCGACGTCAACGTCCAGTCACCAGTAGCTCCTATCAGACATCCTCCTCGGCGGATGATGGCCCCAGGAGGATGAGGCAAAGACCACGTGTCGGCGAGGTTGAGCCACAGGCGACTGTCCGCCACGGCACGCACTGCCGACGGTCCCATATCCTGCAGGAGCACGATGTCGGCGTGCTGGTCGGCCAGCAGTCCGAGCTGATCGGTCGGATGGGGCATGCCGCGTACGTTCCAGCTTGCGATTCGCAGTCTCATGTAGGCAGTATACAACGCGCCCTGCTCTCGCAAAAACGTGGGAGGGGTGTAGTCTGAACGTGACGACGGGTGGCAGAGCCCGCACGACGGGAGGTAGAGCTATGAGCCAGTACAATCCACAGGCAGTCATGACGCCAGAGATGCTCGAGCGGTTCAGGATGTCGTTCGAGAGCGACCCGGTCAACCGGCTGGCACAAAACGCTGTGACACGGGTGTCCGTGCAGACGGCTGCCCTCAACCACCAAGCGGCGACCTGCGTGGACCACACGTTCTCCGTGATGCTGCCAAGCAACGAGGCGACCGCTCAGGAGAAGAGTGGGCGCTGCTGGCTGTTCTCCGGGCTCAACACGTTCCGTACCGAGGCAATGCAGCGCCTTGACGTCGACAAGTTCGAGCTGTCGCAAAGCTACCTCATGTTCTGGGACAAGCTGGAGAAGGCCAGTTACTTCCTTGAGAGTATTCTGTCCACGCTGTCCGAGCCTACCGACGGGAGACTGCTGATGCACCTCTTGAGCCGTCCTCTGCAGGACGGGGGGCAGTGGGACATGTTTTGCGCCCTTGTGGCCAAGTATGGCGTCGTCCCGAAGGTCGTCATGCCCGAGACGGAGAGCAGCAGCAACTCAGCGGTCATGAACGCCGTCATCACGGCCAAGCTGCGGGAGTATGCCGCCGAACTGAGGCGGATGGCAGGTGCTGGAGATGACGAAGATGTCCTGCGCTCGCGCAAGGAGATGATGATGGGCGTGATCTTCCGCATGCTCGCCATTCATCTTGGGACACCGCCCGCCGAGTTCTTCTGGCAGTGGCGGGACAAGACGGGCGCCTTTCACCGCGACGGTTCTGTTACCCCACAGGAGTTTTTTGGGCGGCATGTCGGCGTGGACCTCGAGAACAAGGTCTGCCTGATCAACTGCCCGACGCCCGACAAACCCATGAATCATCTGTACACGATCAGCTACCTGGGCAATGTCGTCGAGGCGAAAGGCATCCGATACCTGAACACGCCCATCAAGGTCTTCAAGCAGGCCGCGATCGACATGCTGGTCGCCGGTCGGCCGGTGTGGTTCGGCTGCGATGTGGGCAAATTCGAAGAGAGGGACCTCGGCATCCTGGACCCGTCAATCTATGAGTACGACCTCGTGTATGGCGAGGGGTTCATGAGCGACAAGGCTGAGCGCATCCTGTATGGGCAGAGTCTCATGACGCACGCCATGGTGCTGACCGGCGTCGACCTCGATGGCGATGGGCATGCGCGCAAGTGGCGTGTCGAGAACTCATGGGGAGACAAGCTTGGAGACAAGGGATTCATGGTCATGGCGGACGCATGGTTCGACGAGTATGTCTACGAAGTCGCCGTCAGCAGGGACTATCTTCCGGAAGAACTGTCCTCTGTCCTGTGTGAAGAGCCCACGGTTCTGCCGCCATGGGATCCGATGGGCGCGCTGGCTGCGGCCCGTTGACACGTCAGGATCGGGAGGGAGACATCCATCATGGAAACCCTGGAAGCGATCGCTGCGCGGAGGAGTGTGCGCAAGTTCACTGACCGTCCTGTCGCCGAGGAGACAGTGAGCGCAATCCTGGCAGCAGCAGTTCTCGCACCGTCGGGCAAGAACCGTCAGCCATGGCGGTTCGTCGTGGTGGCGGGAGACGAGAAGCGCAGGCAGATGATACGCGTCATGCGCGAGGGCATCGCAGACACCAAGACCCGCGGGATGGAGACCGGCTCGGCTATCATGACGGCTCGTATCATGGAACACGCTCCGGTGACGATCTTCATCTTCAACCCGGAAGGTCTGCATCCCTGGACGAGCCACTCGGTTGGGCAGACCCTCATGGAAATGGTCGACACGCAGTCCATCGGGGCAGCGATCCAGAACATGCTGCTGGCCGCGCAAGACGTCGGTCTGGGCACGCTCTGGATGTGTGACGTGTGGTCGGCATATCAGCAACTGTCAGCATGGCTGGGAGAATCGGGACAGCTGGTCGCCGCGGTGGCGCTCGGGTATCCGGATGAGTACCCCGCCGCCCGCCTCAGGCGCCCGCTGTCCGAGGTTGTGCGCTGGTTCTAGCAGGCGGGTTTTCAACCGAGCAGTCTTGTGACCTGACGTCGGAAGTCGGGGAAGAGGCTTATTGAGCTCATTTCCTCAAGCGTGAACCATCCGATGCCTTCCGTCTCCCGGGTATCCTCGGTGAGATGCGCCCCTTCGCCGGGCAGGGGCTCGCAGACGTAGGCGAAATCGATGTGGCAGTGTTCGGGTTCGATGCCGGTCGGGATGCGCTCACACAGGACCATCCATGGAACGTGCAAGACCTCGACCACATCCGGCTCGCCCAATGTCTCGTCCCGGGGGCTCACGATGCGGCAGTGCACGCCAGTCTCCTCGAAGATCTCGCGGAGGCATGCTTCGTCTGGCGTTTCGTCCTGATCCACGTGACCGCCCGGATAGATCCAGACACGATGTTTGCGGTGATTGACCAGCAGGATGCGGTCATCCCGCAGGACAAAACCCGACGCGGTGAAGTGTTTGGGCAGCATCCGCGCCCAGGATGGTAGCAGTTCCGTCATAGCGACTCCTTTGACGATGTTGGGCGGCATACATCTTCGCGGACCCTTGCGACGATGTCGCGGGCTGCGTTGGGCCTCCCCAGGCGCCTGAGGTTGCCAGACACCTCTGGACCTCTTTGGGTGAACATCAGTTCGTCGGCGGAACGCAGAAGCTGCTCGGCGTCTGCTGCGACATATGCTGCCTCGTGCTGAGTCAGGAACCGGACGTTCATGGTCTCCTGGCCGGGGAGAGGCTGGTAGATCACGAGCGGGACACCGACAGCTGCCGCCTCTGCAAGCGTGACGCCTCCTGCCTTGCTGACGAGCAGGTCGGCTGCCTGCATGTACGCGGGAACCTGGTCAGTCCATCCGATGGGAGTGATGGTGTGTGTGACCGAACGAGCGACGGCAAGGCTGCCTAGTTGATTCAGGACATCAGTGTTGTTGCCGCAGAGAGCCACGACGGTGATCGGTTCTCCAAAGGGCCTGGACGTCATCGCGTCACATGCTTCGAGGATGTTCCCGAGGCCGAGGCCGCCTCCCGTGACGACAGCCAGACGGGCATTCTGCGGAATACCCAGCAAGCTACGGGCTTCCTGCCGCGAACGGTGAACGGCAAATGTTGGACGGACAGGAATGCCAAAGGAGTAGATGGGCTGGCGGACACGCCGGTTTGCAGCTTGGAAGCTTGCGGTGACTTGCTCGTTTGCTGAGACGTGCCAGTTGACTCCCTTGACCATGTACAGTGTTTGCAGGATGTAGTCGGTGAAGCAGTTGATGAGCGGCGTCCCCTGCAGGCGATGCCGTTTGACTTTCGAGAGTGCCAGTGTCGGCCAGAGGTTCGTGGAGACGATTGCGTCGGGAGCCTCGATGAGTGCCAGCTCCCGCAGTCTTCCATAGCCGACGTTTGCCAGAAGCAGCGATGCGTACTCCGCTTCCTTGATGTCCTGATTGACGGTGTGCTGGAAGGCCAGGTCATAGGCTTCCGGGAGGATCTTGATGAGTTCCAGATAGGCGTCGCACATCGCGAAGCGCATGACAGCGGGGACCTGGTCAAGGAAATCGACGTATCGCGTTTCCCAGCCCTGCTGCTGGAAGACTTCTCCCAGTGCGTGTGCAGCCTGTTCGTGTCCGGCGCCGACGCTGGCGTACGCAAGCAGGACCTTGTACTCGGCCACGATCACGCCTCAGCTAGGGCTGAACGAAGTGGGCGCGCGAGGACGGCGACCACGGCCATTTTGGCGACGTCGAGAGCCATGATCGGCACAAGGCCGAGGAGAGTCGCTTGGGCCGTTCCTCCCCGCAACAGGAGGACTCGCCACATCCACAGGACGCCCGGGACATAGATGAGGACGAGTGATCCTTCTGCAAGAGCCAGGTCGCGGCGCCAGGAGTCCCAGTGCCAATGGTCGGCAAGAGCGCCGACGACGATTGAGGCGAGAAGAAAGCCGGCAAGGAAGCCCCCCGTGGGGCCTGACAGGGCGACCATGCCGGAGGCTCCTCCGGCGAAGACGGGCAGGCCGACCAGTCCAAGCAGCAAGTATGCCAGGACGGCAACGTACGCTGCGCTTCCAAAAAGGAGTGGTGTCAGCACGACAAAGGCACTCTGGAACGTGATCGGGATAGGGCGGAGGGGGATGCTCACGTAGGCACCGATGACCAGCAGTGCCACCATGACGGCAAGCTGTGCGACGCGCCGCGTAGAGAGTTTCAAGAAAGGTATCCCCTCACAACAGCCACGAAGACCGACACGGAGAGCGGGAAGATGTCCTCGTCAAAGGTGAACGTTGGATTGTGGTGAGGGGCAGTGAGACCCTTTGCCGCGTTTCTCGTCCCAATGAAGACAAATGCCCCGGACACGTGCTGGAGATAGTAGGCGAAGTCCTCTCCGCCCATGGTGATCTCAGGTTCAACGACGTTGTCCTCACCGACAGCCTGCTGGAGGACGGGACGCAGGAACGCGACGGATTCGCCACTGTTGATGACCGGGGGATACCCGAATTCGTAGTCGATGTCGGCGGTTGTTCCAAGAGCCTGAGCTGTATGGCTGACGATACGGCGCAGACTGGCGGCGCCGAGTTCGGCGTCTTCCCGCGACAGTGCGCGCAGGGTGCCGGTCATACGGACACTTTGGGGGATGATGTTGAATGCAGAGCCGCCGTCGATGGTGCCGATGGTCACCACACGCGATTCGAGAGGGTTAGTCTCGCGTGAGACGATCGTCTGGAGGGCGGTGACAATCTGGGCGGCCGCCACGATCGGGTCCGTGCCGAGGTGAGGCTGCGCGGCGTGTGTGCCCTTGCCGGTGACCGTCAGCTGGAACCGGTCGGCTTCGGCCATGAGAGGCCCCTCCCGCAAACCAACCTTGCCAAACTCGAGCGCATTCCACAGATGCATCCCGAAGGCGAAGGTGACCTCCGGGTTCTGGAGGATTCCCCCCCTGACACATGGCTCCGCACCGCCCGGAGAGATCTCCTCTGCCGGTTGAAAGAGCAGCTTGACCGTCCCGCCAAACTGGTCGCGGTGATCGACCAGCCAGTGTGCGACGGCGAGCAACGTCCCGGTATGGCCATCATGGCCGCAGGCGTGCATCACACCCTTGTTCTGTGAGGCAAATGGCAGGCCCGTCTCCTCCGTCAGCCGCAGGGCGTCGATGTCGGCGCGCAGCAGGAGGACCTTGCCGTTCGCGGGACCGCGCGTTCCGGCGACGATCGTCGTGACCCCGGTCCCCGCTATGGGTGAGGGATCTAGGCCGAGGCCGTGCAACTGCTCGGTGATGTACTGCTGCGTCCCCCGTTCCTCGAACGAAGGTTCCGGGTGAGCGTGCAGATAGTGGCGGTGCTCCGCCGCTTCTCTGGCGTACGTGTCGATGTTGGGCATGTTTTCCCGTGTCTCCATGGTCATTCCTCCTAGACCGGCAACATCCATAGTGTAGCGGGATAGCACTACCCGCCAAGTTCCTTCGTCCATCATTCCCCCCCGAGGACTTCTGTCCAATCCGAGGGGTGCTTTCGGCGTATGCGGGAATCCAGTCCTGGAGCGCAAGCTCCCCCATGGCAGTCCAGGTACTTGGTGGCTAGAGCCGGGCAACAGGTTCGGGCATTCCCTGCTTGAACCAGGCGTGGGCCATGTGCGGTGTGTTCTGGGCAAGACTGATGCCGCCCTGATTGTCGATGACGATGATACCGGCCTCGGTCGCCAGCATGTTGCTCGGCATGTTCACTGCGCTCGAGGCCGCACCCTGAGCGTCGAGCCCCATACGCATGGAGTCGCAGGCGGTCTTGGTGATGAGGGTGTGCATCATGCTCTCACCCAGTCCGGTCAAGGAAACGCTGCCGAACTGCGTAGCATACGTGCCGGCGCCAGGCAGTGATGTGTCGCCGACGCGTCCCAGCAGCTTCAGAAAGACGCCGCCGGTGGACGTGCCCGCGGTCACATCACCCTGTTCGTCCACAGCGACAGCACCGACGGTGCCGTGCATGACTCTAGGTGTTCGTTCATGAGGGCCTTGAGCTTCGGCCAGTCGCCGGTGTCACCAGCCGGGAAGCGCTCGCGGTACTCGTGCCACTGGGTGTGCCTTTCGTCGATAAGGGGATTGTGAGGCGCGATGCCCATCATGCGAGCGAACTCCTGAGTGCCACTACCCTGAAGGAGAACGCGGTCCCTCTTCTCCATGACCATGCGTGCCAGTGAGATGGGTGCTCGATGTTCTTGATGCCCGCGATGGCTCCGAATCCAAGTGCAGGGCCATGGGCAACGGCGGCGTCCATCTCAACCTCCCCGTCAAACGTCAGCACCGGTCCAGTACCGGCGTTGAACAGTGGATTGTCCTCCGGGACTTTCATAGCAGTCTCCACTGCGTCCATCGAGGATCCACTGCCTGCAGGAACGTCACTTCCAGCAAGAACAGCCTCCCGGACCCCAGCGACGACAGCCTCTTGCCAGTCGGGGGGACCGCGCCGACACCTCCGTGAACGATCATCGAGTACATAGCGCCTCCACGCCCTGCATGACTACGTACCTTCCAAGTATATGGTATACTCAATAATTGACGATCCGGCTTCAGAAGTGACGCACGAGCTTGCAGGCCGGGAAGATACCTGGGGGTACCTATGGACACGGCAACCAAACTGGTCGAGATAGCGAAGCGGCTGTATGACAGGAACATGAACGCGGCATTGGGCGGTAACGTAAGCTTTCGGCGTGGGGACGAGATCACCATTACGGAGGCCGGCATCAACAAGGGGTTCATGAGCGCGGACGACGTGGTCGTCGTGGACATGGACGGCAACAGACTGCTGGGAAACGGCAAGCCGTCATCTGAAGGCAAGATGCATTACGAGATCTACAAGCTGCGTCCGGATGTGCAAGCCATCATTCATGCCCATCCGCCCTTCGCCGTGGCGTTTGCACTGGCACACCACGACCTGCCGGACGACATTCTGCCCGAGGCGACCATCCTGCTGGGTCATGTTCCCTGTCTGCCATACGTGACGCCGTCGACGATTGAGCTTGCCCGTGAAGTTGCCCAAGGGCTCGCTCATCGCAATGCTGCGTTCATGGAGAACCATGGTGCCATCACCGTCGGTGCGGACCTGGAAGAGGCGTACAACCGCATGGAGCTTCTCGAACAGACGTGCATGTCTGTGGTGTATGCAAGCGCTCTTGGGGGAGCGCACCACATCCCGGAGAAAGACATGGAGTTCTTCGTCGACAACTTCGGGCTGAAGCGCGAGGGCTGAGCAGGGCTGGAAATCCTTCAGATGCCTGCTAAGATGCGATTGATATGAACGCAGCACGTGGTACTACTGTCATCGAACTGCACGAATTGCAGAGTATCCTGCAGGAACGTTCGCACCGAAAGGCGGTTCAGCGGTCCGTAGAGGTGATCGCGCATCTCGTGCCATCGTGCAGCGTGACCTTGATGACCGTCGGTCTGCGGGGGAAGCTTCGCATCGAGGCGTGGGCGAATATCCCCACCTCCGTCATCCGCAGCGCTGAACGCAGCTTCGACCGGGAAGGACTGCCCAGGAATCTTGCAGACATCGTTCATCTGAAGAAGACGGTCATCATCGAGGATCTCAGCTCGTATGCTGACTGGCGCGAGCCCGTACTGCCTACCGCTTCCTGGGCCGGCTTTCCCATCCTCCTGCACGGGCGCGTCATCGCCATCGTCAACGTCCAGACGATCGAGCAGCGTATCACGCGTCAGGTCATCACTGTCATCGAACCAGTGGTGAGCACCATCGCGCTCCTCATCCTACGCTATGAGGAGTCGCGTGAGCTCGCGGTACGCAACCAGCACATGAACGTTCTCTATGAGATGGCGGTGGCTGGCGCGCAGGCAACCGGTGAGCAGGAGCTGCAAGCTAGGCTCGATCACATTCTTGAACTCATCGGTCGTGTCCTGGGGTATGGACATGCTGTCGTTCTGCTCTATGACCCACAGCGTGAGAAGCTGGTACTCAAGGCCAATCGCGGGCGCGAGATCGGACACGCTGGCCTGGAAATGGACGTGCGCAGTCACCAAGGCGTCACCGTGAAGGCGTTCCTGTCGTCAAAGCCGGTTCTTGTCCACGACACAAGGCGTTGCGCAGAATTTGTCATAGGGCTATGGCCTGCATTGTCTGAGCTGGCGATGCCACTGGTTACCGGGGGGCACTGTGTCGGCGTGTTCGACGTCGAGTCGCCCAAGGTTGGGGCGTTCACACGCTCCGACATCCGGCTGCTCATGCCGTTCACGTCTGGGCTTGCCCTGCTCATCGACAACCAGCAGAAGACGAAGCAACTGCACGAGCAGGCAACCCGCGACGGACTTACCGGGGTCTTCAACCGCCGCATGATTGATGAGATGCTCCCCGTGGAGTTGAAGCGGGCAGAGCGGTACCATCGTGACGTGAGCCTCGTGATGCTCGACCTCGACGAATTCAAGGCCGTCAACGACAACCTTGGCCATCAGGAGGGAGACCGCATGCTGCGGGTTTTTGCTGCTTGCATTCGCAAGCTTGTCCGTTCCTCCGACCTGGTGTTCCGCTACGGTGGCGACGAGTTCCTTCTCCTGTTGCCTGAGACGACGCGCGAGCAGGCCGAGCTGTTCCTGAAACGATTGACCGATTTTGCATGTCCGGAACTCATCACGACGATGGGACGTGTGACCTTCTCGGCCGGTATCGCCGGTCATGTCAGTGATTCCTCTTCAGAGGACCTCCTCAAGCTGGCTGACGACCGCCTGTACCAGTCCAAACGGCTTGGCAAGGGGCACATCACCAGCCGATAGGACCGCTTCTTCATGCCAGTCCATCATTCTCGCGCGCATAGGAATCCATTCCTGCCCCTGTTGCCGCCTGTTACAACAACTACGGCTGTCCGCTGTTACAAAGTCCAGTCCTTGTCCGGGGAACCGCAGCCACTATACTGACCGCATGAAGATCATGTTATGCGCCCAGGGTGGCGGTCTCAAGAAGTCCTACAACAAGATGGCGCAGGATGAGTACTGTCGTCGCTTGGAACATTACTGTGAGGTGAGCGTCGTCGACGTTGCCTCACGTCAGCTCGCCAACTACGCGCGGTTCGAAGAGGGAGCGCGTGTCCTGCTCGACCCCCGTGGGCAGGAGATCACGTCCCACGAACTGTCCGAGCGTCTGCAGGATCTGATGAATATGGGAACGCGGAAGCTGTCCTTCTTCATCGGCGGTGCGGAGGGGTTCAACCCCACCCTGCAGACCTACATCGAGCAGAACGTCGGCGTTCGCCCTCTCTCTCCCGGCACGAGCATCCTATCGCTTGGCAAGCTGACGTTGCCGCACGAGCTGGCACGCGTCATTCTCCTGGAGCAGCTCTACCGTGCCTTCTCCATCCTCAAGGGAGAGCCGTACGACAAGTAGTCTGTCTTGACTGTGATGACAGCTGTCACAATCTGCGTTGTGAGTTATCCACACCCCGCAACCGGTTGCACCGGAACAGGAACAGTTCATTAACAAATCGTCTACAGGTCTCTACAGACAGACTGTGCCAACCTGCTGACAGGTTATCCACAACCTCAGACGTCGCTTTTGTGCGGCTCAGCCGTCATCTTTGTGAGTTTCTGCCCACTTTCCACAGGTCAGTATCCACAGACATGGCCAGCCATGCGGGTTGATAGGGATGGGGTCACCTTGAGGGGGAGGTCGTCCCCGCGAAGGAAGGGGCCCGTACGTTGGAACCTGGGCTGGATTTCCACATGTGTGGGAATGATAGTTGGGAGACCTGTCAGCAACCGCCACAGGAGGAGCATCCGGAGCCGCCGCAGCCGCAGGAGCCTCCTCCGCAGCTACCGGAACCCTGTTCCAGATTGTCAGCCCCGTCGGTGTGAGCGTGGACGGTCTTGGCCAGTTGACATTCCTCGCCGCAGTCAGGGCATGAGGCTGTCCACTTTGTGCAGGGACCGTACGTCCGGTCGATCCAGTCGGACTTGACGCCGTCAGCGTCGAATTTCTTGTGGCATGTGGCACAGTAGAAGATACTCATGGTTCCTCCTTGATGGTAGGTGTCTGGAGCGCAGGCAGGCGTTCAGGCGCCGGAGCAGGTGACCCCCGTGCTCAGCCCGCCGAGTTCCAGCGTGTCGAGGCACTGCCAGATGTCACCCTCGTCGGCTTGGAGATAGGAGACATATGCCACCTGGAACGAGAAGGGGACCAGTTCGCGGCTGACGCTGCCCTCCGCTTCGAGCAATCCCTCCCGGTTCCCGAAGAACCCGACAGAGATGTGAGGAACGTAGTCAACTGCCCGGTCGAACGCGACGTCCGGGAACGATTCAAGAATGATCTGTCTCAGCGTGAGCAATTCGCCGTGGGGGGTAGTCGGCTGCAGCCACAGCACAAAGCCATCCACGAATATCCCCGGTCGAGCAACATGGATGGTGAATGGAGGGAGGTGAACCAGCGACTCGTCGACCTGGTGACGTGCCAGCATCCAGTCGGAGACGTCGAGGTCGGCGGCAAATGCCAGTGTAATGTGGGGCACGATCCGCCTCACGTGTGGATCATACCGCTTGCGGAAGCCATCCACATAGTCTGCCGCATCGCCCGACACTGCAATCGTAACCGCTCCACCTTTGCGAAGCCGTTCCCCGTCTTGTTCCATAGCATCAGTATATGAGCATTGATCCTGCCCGCAACGAAGGATCAGGGCTCACCTGCGGCATATGAGCGTCGCGCACCGCGTGATTAGGGTCAGGCCTACACATTCTACAAAACACCCCTGACCAAAGGGCCACAGTGACACGATGGGCCCATGACCGGGCATGTTGTCCTCTTCATGGGTGCCTTCGCTGGTTCGCTACCCGAGATGATGGTACAATACTAGAAGAGTCATAGGTCGGAGTCACGGGAGGCAGTGCCATGGCAGTCTACATCGGGACCGTCCCACCTGTCGGGTGGGAGAAGGTATGGGACGAGGCAGCACGGCGTGCAGGCTACACTGGTCCACCACCACAGGTGATCACCGACACCACTGAGCTGACTCGGCACGGTGGGGACATCGGCGCATTGGTCACCAGGAGTGTCACACCGGAACTGCTGGCAGCCGCGCCTCATCTCCGGTTGGTCCAGGTGCCGTTCGCCGGGGTCGACAGCATGGATCTGGTAGTACTCAAGCATGCCGGAGTGCCGCTGGCAAACTCCCATGGCAACCGCGAGGTGACCGCCGAACATGCCATCGCCCTGATGTTCGCGCTGGCGCGCCGTATCATTCCCTATGACCGCGACCTCAGGCAGGGCATCTGGCACGGTTTCACGACGATGGACGAACCGGTCGTCGGGCTCGTCGGCAAGACGGTCGGCATCGCCGGCCTGGGCAACATCGGCGCTCACATCCTGCGCATCTGCCGCGCCATGGACATGAAGGTGCTCGGTCTGAAGCGCACACCCGGCGGGGCGTGCAGCGACCTGGTGGACCGCGCATACGGCTCCGACGAGAAGATGGAGTTCCTGCGCGCTAGCGACTTTGTCATCGACGTCTTGCCGCTGACTGCTGAGACCGAGAACTACTTTGGCAGGGCGGAGTTCGAGGCAATGCGCGGGCACTGGTTCATCAACATCGGCCGCGGGCGCACGGTAGATGAGAAGGCACTCTATGACGCCCTCAAGGACGGCACGCTTGCAGGCGCCGGCATCGACCCATGGTGGGTGTATCCACCGCAGCCGGTTGTCAAAGACCCGCTCACCGGCCGTATGCTGCAGCCGGTCTTCCCCGCGCATGAGCCATTCTGGGAACTGCCAAACGTCGTGATGTCGCCGCACACTGGCGGATTTGCGGACGTGTCCGTCGAGGGGCTCTGGGGCGAGTCCTTTGAGAACGCCATTCGCGCCGACCGCGGCGAGACGCCACGGAACCTGGTCGACCTGGAGCGCGGCTACTGACGTGAGTGACGCAGTCCACGACTACATCCTGTCGATGGTGACCCCCGACAGCCCTGTGCTTGCCGGGCTGGGATTCCGGTATGAGGGGCGCACCGACATCCAGCCGGCGATCGGGCCCGAAGTGGGCAAGCTACTCGGCTTGCTGGTGCGCCTCGCGCAGGCGACGCGCATCCTGGAGATGGGGACCTGTCTCGGGTACTCGACCGTGTGGCTTGCGCAGGCGATGGAAGCGACCGATGGCCAGCTCGCCAGCGTGGAGATGGATCACGCTCTTCTGGAGGAGACCCTGCGCTCGCTGGAGGCGGCCGGACTCTCACACCGCGTCCAGCTTATCGAAGGAGACGCCGAACGGGTCCTCCGCGAGCTGACGGGGCCATTCGATCTCATTCTTCAGGACTCTGCCAAGCCGCTGTACCCCAGACTCTTTGAACGGTCGGTTCAGTTGACACGGGTGGGTGGTATCCTGGCTGCCGACGATACTCTCTTCAGGCCCATGGGCATCCCGGCGAAGTTCGCAGACCCTGCGCACGAATACAACACGATGGCATTCAGCGATCCTCGGCTCTATACGACCATCCTCCCTATCGGTGACGGCTTGACCATCAGTCTCAAACTGTGCGACTGAATACGTTGGATATCTGCTGCCTGACCCGCATGTGGGTCGCTTGGTGACAGGGGAACCGGCCAGCAGTTCTCGAAACTGACAGTTGCTCTCATCTGGGCGCGGCCTACTATGTGAGCATGGACACGGTCACACGTAAGTCACTGCTCTACCGTACCGGCATCGGTGGTGCGGGCGCCTATGCGGCGACACACGTCGTCGGATGCTCGCATGGCTGCCGCTTCCCGTGTTACGCCTTCCTCATGATGCAGCGGTTTGGCAAAGTCGACTCGTATGAGGAGTGGTGCCGGCCCCGGCTGGTCGCCAATGCGCTGCAGCTGGCACAGAAGGAACTGCCGCGGCTGCGTGGCAAGGCGGGTTCCGTGCACCTCTCGTTTGCGACCGACGCGTTCATGTATCTGCATCCGGAGGTTGTCACGCTGACGCTCCAGCTCATTCGCCTCATCAACTCGTATGACATCCCCGTGCACACGCTGACCAAGGGTGCCATCCCGGAGGAGGCTCTGCAACTGTCCCACGAGAATCAGTTCGGCATCACTCTGGTTTCGGTCGACGAGGACTTCCGGAAGCGCTACGAACCGGGCACCGCCCCGTATCCCGCAAGAATCGCAGGACTCCGCCGCGCACACGACTTGGGGTTTCACTGCTTTGTCAACATGGAGCCCTATCCGACACCCAATATCTGGCAGCAGGACGTCCTCCGCGTCCTTGAGGCTGTCGACTTCGTCGACGAAGTTCGCCTAGGACAGCTCAACTATAACAATATCGTCAAGCAATATCCGGACTGGCGCGTGTTCTACCGCCGGACGGGTGCGATCGCTCGAGACTGGTGCGCATCGCACGGCATCCAGTACGAAGGAATTGCAGCGGCCGACACTCCCCACCCCCGGCGTATTGCATCGGACCCCAGAGACTTGTTCAGCGCCTGACCGAGTATGTTACACTTCGGGGCGGTTCCAAACTGTAACAACCTCGACACGTGCGAGTCCTTCGGATGGAATCGTGGTATAACAGCATCATACAGTGACGGGTGCGTGGCGGGAGGAAGCGATGACAGACGACGAGCGAACGCAGTGGAACATCGTGGCGCTGGCGCTGGAGGAGACGGGCAACTACCGTGTCATTCGGAGGCTCCAGCCGGTGGAGCTGTATGCCGAGCCCGACGGCGAGCCGACGCAGTTGGGCCTGATCCTCGACACAGAGACGACAGGTCTCGACGTGCAGGCAGATGAGGTCATCGAGCTGGGCATGGTCCTGTTCGAGTACGCTCCCCTGACCGGGGTCGTGTACCGTGTCGTCGACACCTTCGACGAACTGAGGGACCCGGGCCGGCACATCCCCGCCGAGATTACGTCCATGACGCACATCACGGACGATATGGTGCGCGGGCGCGCGATCGACGTAGTCGCAGTCGAGGCATTCGTCGCCCGGGCTACCGTGATCATCGCGCACAACGCGGCATTCGACCGCCCGTTCGTGGAGAAGCAGTGGAGCGTGTTCGCAACCAAGCCCTGGGGGTGTTCCATGACGCAGGTGCACTGGCGTGACGAGGGTGTCGCGACCCAGAAGCAGGAGCTTATCGCTCTCTGCCTGGGGTTCTTCTACGATGCGCATCGTGCCGAGAATGACTGCCGCGCCCTCCTCCATATCCTGGCAAGCGCCCTGCCCACATCCGGCCAGCCGGCCCTGAAGCCGCTGCTTGGCCATGCCATGGCCGATGACGCCAACGTCTGGGCCATCGGAGCTCCCTTCGATGCCAAGGACGTCCTCAAGGCGCGTGGCTATCGCTGGAGTGCAGGCTCAGGAGGCGACCCCAAGGCTTGGCACATCACGGTCATGGCCGACGAGCTCGACGCCGAGATGGCGTTTCTGGAAACCATCTACAGCCGCGACGATGTCCACAAGGTTCAGGTGGACCGGATGTCGCCGCTCAACCGCTTCTCGGCCCGGACGTGAGTATGGAACGGCTTGTCTTCGACGTCGAGACGGTCGGGGTTCCTTGGGAGTCATTGGACCCGGGCGTTCAGGAGTCGCTGCTGCGTTCTGCCAGGAGTGACGAGGAGCGGCAGGACGTCCAGGAGTCGCTGAGCCTGTTCCCTGTCACGGCGCAGATCGCGTGTGTCGCCCTGTACTCGCCGGAGCAGGACCACGCTGCGGTGTTCTTCCAGGCGCCGCAGGGAGGTGCCTCGCAGGTGCGCGAGGAGAAGGCGGTGTTCGTTCCCTGTACGGAGAAGGAGCTGCTCGTTCATTTCTGGGAGGCAGCCGGCAGGGCGAAGCAGGTCATCACCTTCAACGGGCGCGGGTTCGACTGCCCTTTCCTTCTGGTGCGTTCGGCGGCCAATCGCGTCCGCCCGACGGTCGATCTGATGCCCAATCGCTACAGCAATCAGCACGTGGACCTCATGGACCAGTTCACCTGGTTTGGAGCGGTCCGCCGCCGGTTTTCGCTGGATGCCTGGTGTGCCGCGCTGGCGGTGGAACAGCCGAAGCGCGAGGTGCACGGGAGTGACGTGGCTGCCTTGTACGCATCCGGCGAGTACATGACTATCGCCCGCTACTGCCTCGGTGATGCCATGGCGACCGCGCAACTGTTCGACCTGTGGAGCAAGTACATGCGGTTTCCCGGTCCGGGGCAGGAGCAGACGGCGAGATAGCACAACGTCCCTTGTACTGACCGGGCACTGTCCCATGATTGAAGCAGAGCGTCTTTCCAAGGAGGAAGAACCCGCATGAGCATCACACAGAGAGGTAACACCCGGGAGATCTGGCGCCGCATCCTGCCCATAGTCCTCGTCCTCGCGGCCGTCGTTACCGCGTTCGTCGTGACGCAGGAGCCGCTGGCTCGTGTCGAAGTGATGGATTTCGCACAGGAACAGCAGGACATCGGCAGTCTCTACGGACTGTGGACCGACGAGCAGAAGGCGCTCAAAGCGATGCCCCTCGTCGACTACATCGTCGCGGTGACTGCGGGGAAGACGACTGCTGGCATCGGACCCACATGGGAGGCGTTTGCCCGCGACGTGCTGCTCACGGATGAGGGGAAACCTCCAGACCGGACGTGGCAGAGGCGCGTGGGCGAATGGAGGGGCGTGTACGTGCGTCAGAAGGACCTACCTTCACCAGAGCTGCTGACGGGACTCCCGGACGGGGAAGAGCGCTACGCGGCCCTGCCCGACGGGACGTGGGTGAAGTCCGTCGCCGTTCGCCTCAGCAGCAGCGACTTCACGCTGGGCGCGGGTCTGCATGGCCCCCCGCATGCGCTCGTGTATCCGCTGCGGGGACTGTTCTTCCCTCTCCTGGGACTCGCCTTGCTGCTGTACGTTCTTCTGCCGTGGCCGCGCAGGGGTGAGGACGTCATCGCCTACGACCGGTGGCGTGTGGTCCTTGGTGATGCCATGGGTCTCCTCCTCACGGTCGTGTTTGTCGCGATGCCTTTCCTGATCACCAGCAACTCAGCTCTAGCCGTCACGGAATACTGGGGGCTGACCCTGGTGTTCTGTCTCATCGGGCTCCTCGGATTGTGGGCCGTGCAGGTCGGCATCAGCGCTGGAGGACTGCAGATGATGATCCTGGGGGACCGTCTGGTGCGGGTAACGGCCTGGCGGCACGAGGAGTTTTCCTACATGGACATGGCGCTGGTCCAACCTGCTCTGCAGCTTCCGCCGAAGTGGCTCATCACAGCATCATGGCTTGCCGCGCTGTCGGGTCGCCGCGGTTCGGGGGCCGCCCTGCTGGGCGCGCAGTCGGAGACACGCGGCTTCTGCATCACCATGAAGGAGGGGCGCCTGGTTCACATCTGGCTGACAGATCAGATGGGTTCTGTAACCATCCGTGGCGCCCAGACCCTGCCCGGGGCTCTGGCTGCGGCGGGCGTCCCGATGAGTACCGAGAGCGTCACGGTCCGCGGGATGAGCGTCGGGTAGTACACTTCTAGTTCTGTCCCTGTGCTGCTTTGATGACGTCCGCGAGGACGCCTGAGGCGGTAAGGATAGGTCCTCCGCCGATTCCGCGGACGACCACCGGCATGTCGCCGAACCGGGTGGTGCTGAACAGGAAGATGTTCTCGGAGGGTTCTAGGGTTCCCCAGACGGATGTCTGCGGGAGACTGCGAAGGCCGAGTGTCACATCTCCATCAGCAGAGGCCGAGCCGACGTAGTAGGTGACCATTCCCGGCAGCCGGGCAGCTGTCAGCCGGTCCGCAAGGCGTGCCATGCCATCACCCCGGAATGCCGCGAAGTCGGGGTAGTCCTGGTCGAGGAGGGGCTCCTGGTCGACGTCGCCGATGCTGGTGGCAAGCCCCATCGTCTTGGCCAGGATGACGATCTTGCGCAGGGTGTCGCGGCCGGCAAGGTCCGCCAGGGGATTGGGTTCAGCAAATCCTCTCCGCACGGCGTCCGCAATGGCTTCCTCCAGTGGGAGTCCGCGGTTGAAGCCCCCCAGGATGCACGACAGCGAACTGCTGGGCAGAGCCATGATGCGCTGGACGGTGTCGCCAGTCGTCATGAGGTCGACCAGTGTACTGATGACGGGGAGGGACGCGCCGACGGTACATTCATACCGGAACGGCGTGCGAGCTTGGCGGCTTGCTGCGCGCGCCTGCTCGAACCACCCGGGTGTCTCCGCGAGGGGGATCTTGTTTGCCGTGACGACTGGGATGCCCATCCCCAGCGCTTCCAGCAGCAGAGGTCCTGTCTCGGCTGTGGCCGTGACGTCGATCAGGACATACCGCGTCGTGTCCGGAAGCCCGAAGCGGTCGAAGACGGGGTCCAGGACGTCGAGGGTCAAGCCGGGCGCGCGTGGCGTCCATTCGTCGAAGGATGCTCCCCTGTCGGCTGCCCGCAGTGCCAGATCGTCACCCTGGGCGACACTGCTGCTGCGCACGACAGCGGCGTACTCCAGGTGGACGCCAGTCTCGCACGCGATGCGTTCCCGGTTTTCGACCACCAGGTGGACCAGTGGTCCCCCGACCTTGCCGTATCCCAACTGGATGATATGTGTTACCGGTGTCGTCTTCACTGCAGCATCTCCTCGATGATGCTGGCAATCGTCTCTGGATCCGAGGGTACGTGGCGCGGTTCGTTGGCACAGGCGTCTAGCGATGCAGCCCCCGGGATACCCAGTCCGGCTGTCTGTCCTGTCGCCAGCGCGATGGTCGTGTCGGGGTCCTTGAGCAGGTTGCCGGTGATGATCAGCAGGACGCTCTCACCGGGCAGCACGACGCGCTCGCGCATCAGCCTGCGCAAGCCGGCCAGCGTGGCGGCCGATGCCGGTTCACACCCGATGCCTTGCCAGTCAAGGTCATGTTTTGCCAGCAGGATCTCGGCATCCGTGACACTGGTCACGACCCCGTCCGTGAATCGGATGGCGCGTACGGCCTTGTCATAGTTGACCGGGTTGCCGATACGGATGGCGGTCGCTATGGTCTCCGGCTCCGTGGGCTGGAAGTGGCGGAAGTCGTCCTGTGCAGAACGCGCGAACGGGGACGCGCCCGCAGCCTGGACGACCGCAAGGCGCGGCACGCGGTCGATGAGGCCCAGTGCCTTCATCTCGATGAGCGCCTTGCCGAATGAGCTGGTGTTGCCCAGGTTTCCTCCCGGAACGACGATCCAGTCCGACAGCCTCTGCCCCAGCTGGAAGAAGCTGTCAAGGATGATGGTCTTCTGTCCCTCCAGGCGGAACGGGTTCAATGAGTTGACCAGGGTCAGGTTGTGCGTCGCGGCCATCTGTTCCACTGCGTGCATGGCATCGTCGAAGCTTCCGTCGATCTGCAGGGTGTGGGCGCCGTATGCGAGTGCCTGTGCCAGTTTGCCTTGCGCGATCTTCCCCTCAGGGATGAGGACGAAGACGGGGAGGTGGGCGCGGGCGCCGTAGGCCGCCAGGGAGGCGGACGTGTTGCCGGTGGAAGCACAGATGAGGGCGCGGGCCCCCTGGTGCCTCGCCCAGCTCACGGCGACGGTCATGCCCCGGTCCTTGAAGGAGCCGGTAGGGTTCTCTCCTTCATGCTTGGCCCAGAGGGTCGATAGGCCGAATGGGGAGGGGTCCAGTTCGTAGAGGTTGGTCCGGCCTTCGGGGAACGTGACGACGTCGCCGGGGGGGAGGTCGAGCACGAGTTCGCGGTAGCGCCAGACGCCCGAAAGGTCCTGCGGAAGGCGAGAGGAGAGACGTGTCTCGAACGTGGCGGCGAGAGCAGCAGGGGGCTGAGCGCCGTCCATGTCAAGCTGAACGTCGAGCAGCCCCCCGCAATCACATCGGAGCCGCCGCTCTTCGAGGGGATAGGTGGATCCACACGTCACACACATCAATTGTCTGTCCATAGGCACACCTCGATTCCAGTATGCCGCAGAACGGCTCGGTGACAACTGCCGTAACATTTTGGAACCGTCCCGAAATGTTACAGGTCTTTGCGAGAACGACGAGTGGGCATGCGTCGTAACGGTTACTGTAACACTCTCGCCGAGTTCGGAACCGTCCCGAGAGTGTTACAGCTTGTCGAGCTCCTCCTTAGTGAGGCGGTTGTGGCGGATGAGGCGCCCAGTGGTGGCAAAGACGACGTCCTCGGCGATGTTGGTCGCCAGGTCGGCGACGCGCTCGAGGTTGCCGCTGACGAACAGGATCTGGAGCGACCGGTCGATCGTGGTGGGGTCGGCCATCATGTAGGTAAGGAGTTCTCTGAAGATCTGGTTGCCCAGCTGGTCGACGATGTCATCGCGTTCCACGACGTCGATGGCAAGGCGGGTGTTCTGGGTCGAGAACGCCGTCATCGCGTCGGCCAGCATCTTCCGCGCTTCTTCGCTCATGCGCGGGATGTCAATGTAGGGCTTGATGTCGGGCCGCGCGATCAGGTACTGCGCACTCTCGGCGATGTTGACGCCATGGTCCGCCAGGCGCTCGAGGTCTGTGCCGATCTTGGCGTACATGTAGACACTGCGCAAGGTCCGCGCCTCAGGCTGATACAGCGCGATGAAGTTGATGGTCTCGCGTTCGATGGCGTGGTCGAACTCATTTGCCATGGGCTCGTCGAGGTCGATGACCTCCTTGGCAAGAGCTTCGTCCTTGGTCACGATAGCCCTCGTGCCTTTTTCGACCATGGAACTGGCCAGTGCGCTGAACGCAAACAGCTTGTCCTTGATCTCCTGCAGCTTCTCTTCGTGCATGGTCTGCTCCTTCCCTGTCATCCGTACTTGCCGGACAGGTAGTCTTCGGTTCGCTTGTCCTGTGGGCCGACGAAGACGCGTCTTGTCTCGCCGAACTCCACCAGTTCGCCCAGCATGAAGAAAGCGACATAATCCGAGATGCGCGCTGCCTGCTGGAGGCCGTGGGTCACGAAGATGATGCTGTAGTCAGACTTGAGGCCGGACAGCAATTCTTCGATAATCGCCGTCGACTTCGGGTCGAGGGCGCTGGTCGGCTCGTCGAAGAGCACGACAGCCGGTTCCATGGCGATCGTGCGGGCAATGCACAGACGTTGCTGCTGCCCTCCGGAAAGGGACGTTCCGGCCTTGAACAGCTTGGTCTGGACTTCGGTCCACAACCCGACTTTGTTCAGGGTCGTCTCAACGACCTGGTCCGCCCTTTCCCGCGCAAGGCGCTGCCCGGTGAGGCGGTAGCCCGCAAGCACGTTTTCGTAGACGGTCATCGTAGGGAAAGGGTTGGGCCTCTGAAACACCATGCCGATATGTTTGCGGACGTCCACAATGTCCATGGTCGACGTGTCGGTGCCCTCGAGCAGGACAGTGCCGGAGGAACGGGCTCCCGGCGTCATCAGGTGCAGCCCGTTGAGCGTCCGCACGAAGGTCGTCTTGCCACAACCGGACGGGCCCATGATTGCGGTGACCCTGTTCTTCGGGATGTGCGCTGAAACGTCGAACAGGACCTGGTCCTTGCCGAACCAGGCGTTGATCTTCTGGGTTTCGAGAACAATAACAGGTTCTTCCATATGTGCCTTCCTTATGCCTTCACTCGCAACACGCGGGCGATGAGATGTTTGGCGCCGAACTGGAGCAGCAGGATGAGCAGGACCAGGACAAACGCGGCGCTCCAGGCCTGCTGCTGGAGGGCGGGATACGGGCTGCTGGCGTAGATATAGATCTGGAGCGGAAGGGCTGACATCGGGCGCAGCATGTTCCATTCGATATACCGGCTGCCGAACGCTGTGAACAGCAGAGGCGCAGTCTCGCCTGCGATACGAGCCATGGACGTAAGCAATCCCGACGTGATGCCGGCCGCAGCGGTCTTGATGCTGACATTCCAGACTACACTCGACCTTCTGGCTCCAAGAGCGTATGCCGCTTCCTTGAGTCCCGAGGGGACCAGGTTGAGCACTTCCTCAGTGACGCGGGCCGTCGTCGGCACGAACATGAAGGCGAGCGCGACGCTGGCTGACAGGGCGGAGTAGCTGCGGAACCGCGCAACCAGGAACGTGTAGCCGAAGATGCCGATCACGATGGAAGGTATCCCTTGCAGGGCGTCGGCACACAGGCGCACAATGTCGGCGAACCGCTGACCCCGGTGTTCTGCGACATAGATGCCGGCGAACATACCGAACGGCGTGCCGATGGCGGCTGCCACGAGCGTGATGAGGAAGGTTCCGACAATGGCGTTGAACACACCGCCGCCACTCTCACCGAACGGGGCGGGTGCCTTGGTGAAGAAATCCCAGTTTAGGTAGCGGACGCCCGAAATGAAGATATGCCATACGATGACGGCAAGTACGGCGATGAGCAGTCCGGCCGACGCGGCGACCAGGAAGCCCATCAGGCTGTTCTTGAGTTTCCGGGCCGTCACTGTTGAACCCCCCGCCTCAGAATGACCCGTGCCGCGATATTGATGACGATAGCGATCACGAAGAGGATGAGGGCCAGCTGGATGAGCGACGCGATGTACACCGGGGACGTAGCCTCAAGGAACTGGTTGGCAATCGCTGACGCGAGCGTGTTGGCCGGGTCGAACAGGGAATGTGGCAGCCGCATCCCGTTGCCGATAACCATGGTGACGGCCATCGTCTCGCCCAATGCGCGGCCGAGTGACAGGACGAGTGCGCCGACCGTGCTTCTGCGGACATACGGAAGTTCGACGTTTTGGATGGTGTCCCACTTCGTCGCTCCCAGCGCGAGTGCCCCTTCCTTGAGTTCCATGGGAACGACCAGCAGCGATTCCAGGATGAGCGAGGCACTGAACGGCAGGATCATGATAGCCAACAGCAGGATGGCCGCCAGGAGGCCGACGCCGGTCGTGCCGCTGGCGACAAGGGCTTCACTGCCCACCAGCTTGCCAAACCAGACCTCGAACTTGCTGACGATCGGGACGAGGACGAACAGGCCCCACAGCCCGAAAATGACCGACGGCAGTCCTCCGAGGAGTCCGATGAGATACTTGACCGGTTCCGCGGCCTTCTTGCCTGCGTAGTCAGCCAGAAAGATGGCGATGCCCAGCGCAAACGGGGTTGAGATGAGCAGGGCGCCAAACCCGGTGATGAGTGTTCCGACGACCATGGGCAGTGCGCCGAACTGCTCGGTGACTGGGTTCCACTCGCTGCGCCACAGGAAGGGAAGACCGAAGGCGACCCGGGACGCGCGTGAGGTGACGAACAGCTGGACGAGGAAGAGGACGATGGTCGTGACGAGCGCGACGGCCGCCGTCAGTCCGGCAGCCGTGAACACACGCTCGCGGGTCAGCTCCCGCCGGTCGCTACGGGATGGCTGTGCCGCCATAGGTCATGGAGTTCACAAGCGCCAGCGCCTTTGTGACGGCGGGCGCAGGCAGCTTCGCATAGGACAGCCCCTCGTTGATGGCCTGGCCGTCGGTCAACATCCAGGTCAGCAGCTTCTTGAGCGCCTGTGCCCGTTCAAGCGTGCGGCCGGCATAGTTCTGTTCCTTGTAGACGAGGATCCACGTGAAGGCGCTGATGGGGTATGCATCTGCCCCCGGGCTGTTCACGATCACGATGCGAAGGTCGTCGGGAAGGCTCACTGCGGCGGCTGCGGCGGAGGACGCGAGACTCGGCACGACAAACGCGCCGGACGCGTTCTTCGGAGACGCGAAGGGCATCCTAGACTGTTCTGCGTAGACGAGTTCGACGTAGCCGATACCGCCCTTCGTCTGCGTGATCATGCCGGCAACGCCATCATTGCCCTTTCCTCCGACGCCAGCGGGCCAGCTCACGGACTTTCCGGCGCCGACTGTCGACTTCCACGATGGGCTGACCGCCGTGAGGTAGCTGGTGAAGATGGACGTGGTGCCCGAGCCGTCCGAACGGTGGACAACCGTGATGGCGAGGTCGGGGAGCGAGAGGCCCGGGTTGAGTGCGGCAATCGACGGGTCGTTCCAATTGGTGACCTTGCCCAGGAAGATGTCAGCGGCGACGGTACCGTCGAGTTTCAGGGCAGGGTTGCCGTCCAAGTTGTACGACAGCACGACGGCGCCTACGCACGTAGGAATGTGCAGCACGGGCGCCCCCATGGCCGCTGCCTCCTGGTCATTGAGAAATGCGTCGGAAGCCCCGAAGTCGACGGTCTTGTCGGTAAGGGCTTTGATGCCGCCGCCGGAACCGATGCTGTTGTAGTTCACGCGGACGCCGGTGACACCGTCATACGTGTCGAACATCTTGGAGTACAGGGGATAGGGAAAGGTCGCGCCGGCCCCCGCCAATTCCTTGACGGTCGTGGAACCTCCTTGCGAACTGCAGCCGGTCACGACCAAGGCGATCACCAGTAGTGTCGCCAGAACCACCGACAAGCGACGGGGCATCTTCATGCAGGCCTCCTGATATGTGCGCGTCTCACGGATGTCACTATGTACAATCATAGGATAGGACAATACCGTGAGTACTGCCATTGACGGATGTTAAGATTGTATTAAGCGGGATTTCTCCCGGGAAATTGATACAGCGCTCCTGGTACTCCAGGAGCGCTGTCTAGGCAGAGAGAAGTAGTTCAGTCGGGGATGGGCGCTCCACCGTAGGTCATGGAACTGACGAGTTTCTGTGCTTTCTGAATAGCGGCTTCTGGCAGCTTCCCATAACCAAGGCTTTCGTTGACCGATTGGCCTGTTATGAGCATCCAGTTCAGTACTCGCTTGAGGGCGATCGCTTGTCCCAGCGTTCGTCCAGAGTATTGCTGCTCGCGATACACCAGCAGCCATGTGAACGCGGCGATTGGATATGACTGGGGGTCGCTGCTGTTCATGAGGAGGACCTTGAGGTCGTCCGGTAGCTGGATCTGGGCGGCGCGCCCTGACGATGCAAGGGACGCGGTGACGAAGTTGCCCGACGAATTGCGCATGGTCGCATAGGAGAGCTTGGATGAAATCGCATACACCAGCTCCACGTAGCCGATGGAACCCTTGTTCTGTGACACGAGCCCCGCAACACCGGCATTGCCCTTGCCGCCGATGCCCACGGGCCAGTTGACTGACTTGCCGGCTCCGACCTTCGTCTTCCATTCCGGAACGGCGACAGACAGATAGCTGGTGAAAATGGAGGTAGTCCCCGAACCGTCCGAGCGGTGTACCGTCGTGATAGACTGGTCCGGGAGCGTGATGCCGGGGTTCAGCGCGGCGATGCGCTTGTCGTTCCAGCGTGTGATGGTACCGAGGAAGATGTCGCTGACAGTCCTGGCATCGAAGCGCAGAGTAGGATTGCCCTCGAGGTTGTAGGTGAGAACGACAGCTCCGACACAGGTCGGGATGTGCAGGACGGGCGCCCCCATGGCAGTCGTCTCGGCTACAGTCAGGAACGCATCGGAAGCGCCGAAGTCGACGGTCTTGTCGGTCAGTGCCTTGATGCCGCCGCCCGAGCCAATGCCCTGATAGTTGACGCGGACACTGGTCGAACCGTTATAGACGTCAAACATCTTCGTGTACAGGGGCAAAGGGAATGTAGCTCCAGCTCCGGCTAGTTGCGTCGGAACGGGGACGGTGATGAGAGGAAGCACAATGGTGACGGTCCTGGTCTTGCCGGTGGACGGATCAGCAGTGAACGTCACTTTGGCACCAAGCTGTTCGGCGATGAACCGGATCGGAACGAACGTCCGGTTCTGACGGATGGCCGGGCTGGTATCAAGAGCAACAGGCTGGCCGTTGACCGTCGCCGTCGTGGAATCCAGCGAAAGAGTGATGGTTTTGAGCGAAGTGGAGCTGTCCGGTAGTCCAAGATTGACCTGCGAAACGCTGCCGTTGACGTTTGTCTTGTATGATACGCCAGCTCCCATGGCCTCGGCGACAAATCGGACGGGGAGCATGGTGCGGCCGCCGGCGATGAAGGGCGCTGCGTCGAGCGTGACGCTCGAGCCGGCGACCGTCGCGACCGTCGAGTTGATAGTGAGAACAATGGCCTTGGTTGAGGCGGCTGACGCTGTAAACGAGCCGGGGACCACAAGCCCAATGGCGATAAGCGCAACAAGTGCTATCGAAAGGATCCTTCTTCCAGTTGCTGACATACATACCTCCGCGTACTCGATAAACCCCTTGGGGTTTCCGAGTGACAGTCTAGAGGGGCATGTTTGCCGCGTGTTTGGGTACGGTTCAGATTGTGTTAAGTACGCAGGAAATCCTTGCCGCCTGCCTTGCCGCTACTTGACTGGCTTCCCCTGCCACGTGAGCTGGGCGAGGATGTCTCTGGCAGCCGTGCGGACGCTGTCGGGCAGATTGGCATACTGCAATGGCTCGGCAAGCGCCTGCCCGTCGCCAAGGAGCCAGGAGATGACATCATATACCGCTACAGCCCGCTCCCGCGAGCGGCCGTCATACGCCTGGTCGCGGTAGCACACGAGCCATGTCAGGCTGACGATGGGGTACGAGGTTGCCCCGGGACGGTTCAGCAGCGTCCCCTGCAGGTCAGCTGTCAGGTCTGCAGGGACAGCCGCCTTCATCGAGTCGATGCTTGGCGTGATGAACGCCCCTGAACGGTTCCGCAGTGCGACGCAGGTCAAGGTGGACTGAACGGCGAATGTGTACTCCAGGTAGCCGATCGACCCGGACGTCTGCCGCACCATGGCCGCCATGGCGGCGTTGCCCTTGACACCGACACCGGCCGGCCACGCGACGAGTTGCCCAGCCCCGACTTTTTCTCTCCAGGTCTGATCGGCAGCGGCAAGGTATGTTGTGAAGATACCGGACGTACCCGAGCCGTCTGCACGGTGGATGACGACGACAGGCGAGTCAGGGAGCTTCAGCATCGGGTTGAGCGCTGTGATGCGCGCGTCGTTCCATGTCTTGACGTCACCGCGAAAGACGGCTGACACGAGCGCCGCGTCCATGCGCAGAGCTGGGTTGCCTGGCAGGTTGACACAGACCGCTACGGCGCCGAGACACGTGGGGATCGCAAGCACCGAAGCAGGAAGGCGCGCCTGCTCCTCGGCATTCAACAGGAGGTCTGTTGCGCCGATATCGATCGTCCGGTCCTGCAATGCGCGCAACGCGGCGGAGGAGCTGAGAGCACCATAGACACCCTTCACCTGGGTCTTCTCGTACCAGGCGTCGAGCTGCTTGACATACAGGGGCTCGGCAAATGTGGAGCCGGCGATGGCCAGGTCCTTGACCGGAGCCCCTGGAGCAGTTCTGCAACCGATTGTTCCGATCAGCAGGCTGAAAATCAGTGCGGATATGGCAATACGCTTCATGCGTCTCATGGGTCCTCCCTCTTCGTGTCGGATCGTTCTACAGGTGTCGCAGCAGGTCTGCGAGGCCCCAGGTTCCTGGGGATGTGAATGACGAACGTTGTTCCTTTGTTGACCGTGCTCTCGACGTCGATCGTCCCGTTGTGGGCAAGGACGATGCGCTTGACGATCGCGAGACCGAGGCCGGTGCCGGGGCGTCCGTGGTCGGTGGCACGGGAGTAGAAGCGCTCGAAGATGCGCGGCAAATCCCGGGCGGGGACCCCCTGGCCGGTGTCGGACACTCTCAGGATGATATGAGAGGCGTCTGCGGCGGCGGAAACGCTTATTGCACCAGCCTGCGTGAAGCGATAGGCGTTCTCGATCAGGTTGATGAACAGCTGCAGCAGCATCAGACGGTCAGCGTACAGGAACCGTCCCTTGCTGTCTACTGAGAACCCTAGAGCGACACCAGTCTCGCGCCCCTGTTTGTCGAACAGCTCTACCAGGTCACGCTGCAGCTCGCTGAAGTCTACAAGTTCGATCTCCGGCGCCCTGTTCTCGAAGCGAGAGAGAAGCGAGATGTCAGACGAAAGGGCGATGAGACGGTCGACGTTTCGCTCAACGATGTCAAGATAGCGAACGTTACCAGGCTCTTCCCTCAGCAGTTCGAGATACCCCCGGATGGCGGTCAATGGGGTCTTGAGTTCGTGGGAAGCGTTGGCGACGAAATCGGCCTTGATGCGCGGCAGCGCCATGGCATCCGTGATGTCCTCAAGGACGACCAGCACGCGCTGCTTGCCGAATGTCATCTCATCCAGTTCGTGGACACCGCAAGAGTAATACCGACCGCGGTCCTCGGCGACCACTGTCTGCGCCTGATGCTCGCTGATGCAGCGTTCGATGGCTGCAAGACACTCAGGGAGCGTAACGAGTTCTGCGATGTGGCGCCCTGTTACCGGCAGGGAATTGCCACCGAAAAGATGTCCGAAGTGTGTGTTGGCCGAGAGAACGGCGCCGGTGCTGTCGAGAATGGCAATCGCCTGCGGAACAGCGTCCAGAACGGCAGAGAGGACTGAGGATTGCGAATGTTCCCGCAGGGTGAGCATCTCGCTTTCCTGCAGCAGCGCGTAGCTTGCTCTCTGCGCTCGTCCGAGTTCGGTGACGTCGGCGTGCATGGCAAGGCCTGCCAGGCCCTGTACTGAACGACGTTCCAGAGCGTCGGCGAGGTCCGCCAACGGCCTGGTGGCAATGCGTGCAAGCACGCCTGCCAGGACGAGCCACAGTGCGCTGACGACAAGCAGGAGAGGCAGAGCCCAGGAGAGCGTTCTGGACGCGGACTGCCAGGTCAGGCCGACCGGTGAACTTGCAGCGGCAAAGCCGATGAGCAAGCCTGAGTCTCGGATCGCAACACAGACGGTGCGTTCGCGCTGTCCCGATTCGATGCGATAGGACACGGCAATGCCCACGCCGCCTGCAGTGGCTTGTTTCACTTCGGAGTCAGCGAGGCGGTTGGCGACCACGCCTGGATCGAAGTTCGAATCGGCGACAGTCGAACCCTCGGTATCCAGGATGGTCAGGCGAAGTCCGGCAGGAAGATCCCCACGGACTAGAGGGACAGCAGGGCTCCCGGCATGGACGGCGGCGTACGTGTTGGACAACAGCAGTGCGGAAGCCTCGAGGCGGCTGACCTCATCGATGCTTGCCTGACGATACACTAACGTGACCAGGGCAACCAGTGCGGTCGCGAGCACGAGGCTGGTGACGATAAGGATGACGCTGAGCACGTGGAGGGTGTACGGTCGACGCTGGATCACGCTTCGTCCTCGAGGTAGTACCCGAAACTGCGTGACGTGCGAAGCAGATGCGCAGCGTAGCTGAGTTTGCGGCGGATGCTGGTGATATGGACGTCGACGACGCGTTCCATGGCGTCGGTCTCACCGGTGGCCCGCAGCAGGTCTTCACGGGAGACGACCGAACCCTTCCGCTCGACCAGCGTAGCCAGGATGTGGTACTCTGCGGGCGTCAGATCGATCGGCTTCCCACCGACACTCGCCGTCTTGCGTGCCGAGTCGACGGCAATCGGTCCCGCGGTCATGGCCCTCTGTTGGGACGCAGTGGAACCCACCTGCGCGCGACGCAGCATGGCGCCCACCTGAGCGACGAGCTCGTGAGGGTTGAACGGCTTGCGGACATAAGTGTCTGCGCCCAGTCCCAGCGTGAGAATGACATCGCTCTCGGCCGCCCTGGCGCTGCAGACAACAATGGGCATGGCGTTGCACGAAGGACGGCTGCGCACTGCCTTGATGACGTCGGCACCGGAAAGTTCCGGCATCATGAGGTCCAGGATCAGGAGGTCCGGGGGCTGCCGCTGTGTGTCGAGCCACGAGAGGAACGTGACCGGGGACGCGAACGGGACCGGCTCCATGGAGTCCCTCTTCACGTATAGGCCAATCAGCTCCCGGATGTCATCATCGTCCTCGAGTACCGCTATGCGTCTGATGATCTCACCTCAGGGTCTTTCCATCTGCATCATGAATCTATACTATCAAGGTATTGCGGCAGAAAGTCAAGAAACGCATCGACTGGTCCACCATGTCCACCAATTTGTCCGGTACCGTGGCTGTTACCTGGCTTGAGATTGGACATTCTCGTCATGTTCGTTATAGTCGGAACAGAACACGTGTTGCATTCAATCGACGTGACCAGAGGTGAAGCCATGGTTAACCTGGTTCTTGTTTCCCACAGCCCTTCTCTTGCACGGGGAGCTGCCGAACTTGCGAGGCTGATGACGCAACAGTCCCCACTGATTATCGCGACAGCTGCCGGCACCGGCGACGAGAGTTGTCCGCTTGGGACCAACGCCGAGGAGATAGCGAGGGCGATGGAACAAGCGTATAGCGATGATGGCGTACTCGTACTCATGGATATGGGCAGTGCGGTCTTGAGCGCGGAGATGGCCCTCGAGTTCCTGCCCCCGGATAAGAAAGCCAAATTCATGTTGAGTTCGGCGCCGATCGTTGAAGGCGCGGTTTCTGCGGCCGTGCAGGCGAGCCTTGGCGGAACTCTGGAGCAGGTACGGGAAGAAGCACTCGGTTCTCTTGGCAACAAAGCTGCCCAGCTTTCGGTGCCCGAGGAGAACAACGCAGCCCAGGCACAGCCGGGCTCAGAGGTCGAATCAGGCCCCACAGCTGATGCCGTCATCGAAATACGGAACAAACTCGGCCTTCATGCGCGGCCTGCGGCGACCTTTGTGCAAACAGCTGGACGCTTTGCATCAAAGACACAGCTTGCTCGAACGGACAATGAAACGCGCCGGTCCAATGCAAAGAGCATCAACGCTGTTGCCAGCATGGGTCTGCGTCGCGGCGAGACGATTCACGTGTGGGCTGAGGGACCGGACGCATCCGCAGCAATCGACGCACTGAAACAGGCAGCCGAGAATGATTTTGGCGAAGCCAGGGAAGCAGCGGCGTCAGCGGCCGCAGTCCCGCCTGTGAGCGCCGGACACGGCAGCAAGATGTTTGATGGCGGTCTCATGGGCATTCCCGCTTCGCCAGGCTACGCCGCAGGTCCGGCAATCGTTCTGAAGTTGGCCGAACCGGAAATCAAGCAACGCACAATCGATGACCCCGGGACAGAATGGAAACGTCTGTCGAAGGCTCTGGATGCTGTGCGAGATTCGACCCAGCAACTGCTGCGGCAGATATCGACCTCTGCGACAGCGTACGACGCAGCGATCTTTGATGCTCATCTCATGTTCTTGAACGACCCTGACCTCCTGGAGAAGGTTCGGCTTGCCATTCTTGACGGACACAAGAACGCTGAATGGGCCTGGAGTGAGGCAATTCAAGGTGCGCTTGTCGAGTTTGGCAAGATCGAAGACGACTACATGCGCGCTCGTGCCGCCGACGTGGCGGATATCGGCCGGCAGGTGCTCATCCAGTTGGGCGGAGGGGCTGGGGCCCTCAACATACGGTTTCCAGGCATTCTGGTTGCGGCGGATCTGTCACCCTCTGATACGGCGCGGCTCGACCGCGCAATGGTGCTCGGTGTCTGCACAGAAAAGGGTGGCCCCACATCGCACAGCGCGATACTTGCGCGGACGCTGGGCATTCCCGCAGTTCTTGGCTGTGGCGATGCCCTTGGCGAAATCGCCGAGGGAACACCCTTGGTGGTGGATGGATCGACAGGACAAGTCTGGACTTCTCCGCCTGCACAGATTCTGAGCGCATACGAGGAGAGGATCGTGGAGTGGCGCAACCTGCAGGCCCTGGCCCGGAAGACGAGCCGCGCTCCTGCCGTCAGCAAAGACGGCATTGCAGTGGAGATCGTGGCAAATATCGGTTCTGTAGAGGACGCGCGGGCAGCGTTGGATTCTGGAGCCGATGGCGTCGGGCTTCTGCGATCGGAATTTCTCTTTCTGGGCCGCCTTGACACGCCAGAAGAAGATGAGCAGTTTGCAGCCTACCGGGAAATTGCTGAAGTGATGGGAGACCGTCCGCTTGTCGTCAGGACCCTGGATGTGGGTGGCGACAAACCACTGGCCTTTCTCCCACAGAAGGAAGAACAGAATCCATTCTTGGGAAAACGGGCACTGCGTCTCTGCCTGGACCGGCCGGACTTCTTCAAGGCGGAGTTGAGGGCAATCCTTCGAGCATCAGCAGGTCACAACATCAAGATCATGTTCCCTATGGTGGCAGACATCGCGGAAGTGCGTCACGCGCTCTCTCTCTTGGAAGAAGCCCGGGAAGAAGTACTGCGACGTGGAATGCTGACTGCGCCGAACGTCGACGTTGGCATCATGGTGGAAATACCCTCGGCAGCCCTTCTTGCTCCAGTATTCGCCCACGAGGTGGATTTCTTCAGCATCGGCACGAATGACCTGACGCAATACACGATGGCCGCCGAGCGTGGAAATGCCGACGTAGCGTATTTGCAGGATGCTCTGCATCCGGCCGTCCTCCGGTTGATAGACCGGACCATTCGCGGCGCTGACGAAGCGGGCAAATGGGTCGGCGTTTGCGGAGAACTGGCGGGCGACCCCCTGGCAATCCCGATACTGCTCGGCCTCGGTGTCAAAGAGCTGAGCATGGCTCCTGGATCGATACCCGCAGCAAAGAGTCTCGCGCGCACGCTGGACATCGCCGCTCTGCACGACCTCGCCAGGGAAAGTCTTGAACTGGAGAGCGCAGCAGCGGTAAGGCTCCTGGTCAAGGAGAGGCTGGGCTTGCACTAGGAGCCTGGATACTACTGTTTGACTATCTTTCCCGGGCACTGTTGTGCAATTTGACGAATGTGTTATCGTATCGACAGTGGGTTGTGTGGCAGATGATATGGACGAGTTTCAGCATGTCAGTGTTTTCCCGATTCCAGGGTTCCAGAAGCCCTCAGTGTCGGGCGCCCATAGCAGGTGATGTCGGAAGGGAAAGGGGGTTGACAGGAGATCGGCGTTGTTGACAGGAAGTTCGTAGTTCAAGTACCTCTGATGATTGAGTTTCCGCAAGTAGAATTATCCCTGCACGTAAAGGAGACATCAGAATGAAGAAGAACGGTCTGTTTGGAGAGTTGATCGGTGAAGTGTTTGGAACCTTTGTCCTGATTTTGCTCGGCGACGGTGTTGTCGCCAACGTTGGTCTTGCCCCCCGCGTGGCTGCTGGTGGTTATAACTGGAACACCATTACAATCGGATGGGCAATGGCTGTCATCATCGCCGTGTACGTCTCTGGTGGCGTTTCCGGTGCACATCTGAACCCGGCCGTCACCCTTGCCGTGGCCGTAAAGCGCGGCTTTGCTTGGGCAAAAGTCATTCCATACTGGATCGCCCAGATGGTCGGCGCCTTCCTTGGCGCTTTCGGCGTCTACCTTGTCTACCTTGATGGCCTCAAAGCTGCCGGTATGCCGAACGTATGGGCCACCGGGCCTGGCTCAACCTTTGGCCAGACGTTCTGGGGAGCTGGAGCTGCTGCGTCAGCCGGCCCCTACAGCTTGTTGACTGCCTGCATCGCTGAAATCGTCGGGACCGCCATCCTGCTCTGCGGTATTCTTGCATCTGGTGATGCCAAGAACATGGGTCTCAAAGACAACCTCGGCGTCTTGATCGTCGGTGGTACCGTTCTTGCCGTCGGCCTCTCCCTTGGTGGACCGAGCGGCTATTCGATCAACCCAGCTCGTGACCTTGGTCCCCGTATCTTCGGTGCCCTTGTTGGAACGAAGGGTCTCTTTGACGGCCTCTACTGGCTCGTTGCGCCCGTCCTGATGCCGTTGGTTGGTGGCCTCGTGGGAGTCTTCGCGTATGATGCGTTCATCACTCCGAATCTCCCCGAGAAGAAGTAGCGGACGAGAGTGAATTCGATAGGATAGCAGGAGGTATGGCATGAAGAAGTTGATCAACAAGCCAGAAGATGTTGTAAGAGAAGAGCTGGAAGGGATGGCGCTCGCCTACCCCAGCATGATAAAGATCAGTCTTGAGCCAAAGTTCGTTTACCGCGCGGATGCGCCCGTACAAGGCAAAGTGGCGCTGATCTCTGGCGGTGGCAGCGGCCATGAACCAATGCACGGCGGCTTTGTCGGCAAGGGCATGCTTGACGCTGCTTGTGCCGGCGAAGTCTTCACGTCTCCGACGCCTGACCAGATGCTCGAAGCTGCCAAGAAGGTGAACGGCGGAGCGGGCATCCTGTACATTGTCAAGAACTACACCGGCGATGTCATGAATTTCGAGATGGCGGCCGATCTGGCTCGCTCGGAAGGCATGAAAGTGCAGAATATCCTGATCGACGACGACGTTGCCGTCAAGGACAGCCTCTGGACTGCCGGACGACGTGGAGTCGGCACGACCGTCATAGCGGAAAAGATTACCGGCGCGGGTGCGGAAAAGGGATATAGTCTCACAAAAGTCTCTGATCTCTGCCGCAAAGTCAACGCCAGCGGACGCAGCATGGGGCTTGCGTTCACCTCCTGCACGGTTCCGGCCGCAGGAAAGCCCACGTTCGAGCTTGGCGATGATGAAATCGAGATGGGTATCGGCATCCATGGCGAACCTGGCCGTACGAGAATGAAGATCAAGTCTGCCGATGAGCTTACCGAGATGCTGGCGCTCTCCATCATCGAAGACGGCGACTACTCGCGGACGGTTCACGAATGGGACGAGACAAAAGGCGAATGGGTTGATGTGACGCTGGTCAACAAGGCCTTCAAGCCAGGGGATCAGGTCATTGCCTTTGTGAACGGCATGGGTGGTACGCCAGCTATCGAGCTTCAGATTGTCTATCGCAAACTGCATGAGGTGTGCGAGAAGAAGGGCCTGAAGATCGCCCGCAACCTCATCGGTTCCTATATCACGTCGCTCGAGATGCAGGGTGCCTCAATTACCCTTGTCCGGGCCGATCAGGAAATGATCGAGCTGTGGGACGCGCCAGTCAAGACTCCTGGCCTGCGTTGGGGCATTTAGACAGATACTGCCAGCAGTAGGCTCGGGTGTGACGCCGCCTGCTCGTCGTTCGAAGCACAGTGTGCCTTGGGGGCGACAGGCGGTGTTTGCTGAATATTGGTGATATGAGGAAGGAGTTGAATATGTCCGCTACCACAGGCGACGTAGTGAACTGTCTGAGGAAGATGTGCGACGTCTTGCACGAGAACAAGGAGTACTTGACTGAGCTGGATTCCGCGATAGGCGATGCAGATCACGGCATCAACATGGACCGTGGTTTCCAGGCTATTGCAAAGAAATTGCCCGAGCTTGAGAACATGACAGACATAGGCGCTATCCTCAAGGCGTGTGGAATGACGCTCATAACCACGGTAGGTGGGGCGAGCGGACCACTGTACGGGACGGCTTTCCTGCAAGCAGGATCGGCACTTACAGGGAAGCAGGAGCTTGAGCCCGGAGACCTCCTTGTCGCTGGCGAAGCAGCGCTGAAAGGCGTCTTGATGCGTGGCAAAGCTATCCTGGGCGACAAGACGATGGTAGATGCGTTGACCCCAGCGATCGCGGCGCTTGAAGAAGCACTTGCAGCGGGAGCGAAGGCAGCTGAGGCTCTGGAAAGAGCGTCCACGGCGGCCGAAACCGGTATGACGGGGACCATTCCCATTCAAGCGAGAAAAGGGCGAGCGAGCTACCTCGGAGAACGAAGTATCGGACATCAGGACCCAGGCGCCACATCCTCCTTTCTGCTCATCAGGACCATGGCTGAGACCGCTCGCGAAATCGGATTCTAACACGCCTTGATAACTCCATTTGACAAATTCGGTCAATGAGATAGATTAGCGAGGGGAGTCTGCTTCAGAGCTGGGGAAGACCCCGTGTTTTCCAGTGTTTTCCCGATTCCAGGGTTCCAGAAGCCCTCAGTGTCGGGCGCCCATAGCAGGTGATGTCGGAAGGGAAAGGGGGTTGACAGGAGATCGGCGTTGTTGACAGGAAGTTCGTAGTTCAAGTACCTCTGATGATTGAGTTTCCGCAAGTAGAATTATCCCTGCACGTAAAGGAGACATCAGAATGAAGAAGAACGGTCTGTTTGGAGAGTTGATCGGTGAAGTGTTTGGAACCTTTGTCCTGATTTTGCTCGGCGACGGTGTTGTCGCCAACGTTGGTCTTGCCCCCCGCGTGGCTGCTGGTGGTTATAACTGGAACACCATTACAATCGGATGGGCAATGGCTGTCATCATCGCCGTGTACGTCTCTGGTGGCGTTTCCGGTGCACATCTGAACCCGGCCGTCACCCTTGCCGTGGCCGTAAAGCGCGGCTTTGCTTGGGCAAAAGTCATTCCATACTGGATCGCCCAGATGGTCGGCGCCTTCCTTGGCGCTTTCGGCGTCTACCTTGTCTACCTTGATGGCCTCAAAGCTGCCGGTATGCCGAACGTATGGGCCACCGGGCCTGGCTCAACCTTTGGCCAGACGTTCTGGGGAGCTGGAGCTGCTGCGTCAGCCGGCCCCTACAGCTTGTTGACTGCCTGCATCGCTGAAATCGTCGGGACCGCCATCCTGCTCTGCGGTATTCTTGCATCTGGTGATGCCAAGAACATGGGTCTCAAAGACAACCTCGGCGTCTTGATCGTCGGTGGTACCGTTCTTGCCGTCGGCCTCTCCCTTGGTGGACCGAGCGGCTATTCGATCAACCCAGCTCGTGACCTTGGTCCCCGTATCTTCGGTGCCCTTGTTGGAACGAAGGGTCTCTTTGACGGCCTCTACTGGCTCGTTGCGCCCGTCCTGATGCCGTTGGTTGGTGGCCTCGTGGGAGTCTTCGCGTATGATGCGTTCATCACTCCGAATCTCCCCGAGAAGAAGTAGCAGTAGTTGACAAAGGAGAAATCATCATGGCAAAGTACGTAGGAGCAATCGATCAGGGCACGACCAGCACTCGGTTCATGATCTTCGATCATGCCGGACAGGTTGTCGGTATCGACCAGAAAGAGCATGAGCAGATCTATCCCAAGCCCGGCTGGGTCGAACATGATCCAATGGAAGTCTGGGCATCCACTCAGGCGGTTATCGCTGGTGCGCTTGCAAAGGCACATGTTGATGCTAAAGATCTCGCAGCAGTCGGTGTCACCAACCAGCGCGAGACCACGGTGGTCTGGGACAAGAACACCGGCAAGCCGGTCTACAATGCCATCGTATGGCAGGACACACGTACTGACCTCATCTGCAATGAGCTGGCAAAAGTCGGCGGACAGGATCGCCTTCGTGCCAAAGTAGGACTCCCACTGGCCACGTACTTCTCCGGTCCCAAGATCAAATGGATTCTTGACAACGTTCCTGGCGCCAGAGAAAAGGCCGAGAAGGGCGAACTGTATTTTGGCAACATGGACTGCTGGGTTATCTGGAACGTGACGGGTGGAGTCAATGGCGGCGTTCATGTCACTGATGTCTCGAATGCCAGCCGCACCATGTTGATGAACCTCGAGACCCTCCAGTGGGACGAAGAGATCCTCAAGCTGATGGGCATTCCGCGCTCTGTGCTCCCCGACATCAAGGCCTCTTCGGAAGTCTACGGTATGGCTGTTGGCGCACTTGCAGGCATTCCTGTCGCCGGGGACCTTGGCGACCAGCAAGCAGCTCTCTTTGGCCAAACCTGCTTCAGCGCGGGAGAAGCCAAGAACACCTACGGTACCGGTTGCTTCATGCTGCTCAACACCGGCACCAAGCCCGTTCCTTCCAAGAACGGTCTGCTCACCACGCTCGGCTACAAGATCGGCAAAGAGCCCGCCGTGTACGCCCTTGAAGGTTCCATCGCCATCACAGGAGCCTTGGTTCAGTGGCTGCGCGACAACCTCGGCCTGATCCAGAAATCCTCCGACATCGAGCCTCTGGCCAACACGGTCGAGGACAACGGCGGTATCTACTTCGTACCCGCATTCTCCGGCCTCTTCGCCCCGTACTGGAAGAACGACGCTCGTGGTGTCATCGTCGGCATGACCCGTTACGTCAACAAGGGTCACATCGCCCGCGCCGCACTTGAAGCGACCGCGTATCAGACCCGCGAAGTCCTCGAAGCCATGAACAAAGACTCCGGCGTTCCGCTTACCGCACTCAAGGTAGACGGTGGCATGGTGTTCAACGATACATTGATGCAGTTCCAGTCGGATATCCTCGGCGTTCCCGTCATCCGTCCGAAGGTAGCCGAAACCACCGCTCTCGGTGCTGCGTATGCAGCTGGCCTCGCAGTTGGTTTCTGGGCCAAGGTCGAAGATTTGCGCGCCAACTGGGGCGTGGACAAGACGTGGGAGCCCAAGATGGACAGCGCCAAGCGCGCCAAGCTCTTTGACGGCTGGCTTGAAGCCGTCAAGCGCACGTTCGGTTGGATAAAGCAGTAGAACTAGCACTCTAGGTTTCTCGTATTCAGAACGAGCCGCGACCGGCGGTCGCGGCTCGTTCTTGTCCGGGCCGGCTCGATCGACGATGTCTTGGCTTACTTCTTTGGAAGTACGATACTGAACAAAAAGGAATGGCGAATATGGCGGACAAAACGTATGATGTCATCATCATAGGCGCGGGTGTGGTCGGCAGTATGGTGGCCCGGTTTCTCTCGCGCTACAAGCTTGATATCCTTCTGATTGAAAAGGATTCCGACATCGGCATGGGAGCCTCCTCTGCGAATACGGCGATTGTCCATGCTGGTTATGACCCCAAGCCAGGCACGCTGAAGGCCGAGATGAACGTTCTGGGAAACCAGATGTTCGATCAGCTCGCAGGCGAGCTCAACTTCTCCTTTGAGAGGCGCGGAGATTACGTCGTCGCCATAGGACCCGAGGAGTTCACCAAGCTCGAAGGTCTGCGGCAGCAGGGACTTGAGAATGGAGTTCCCGGAATGGTTATCATCAACGGTGCAGACGTTCGTCGGCGGGAGCCCAACATCAATCCCGAGGTGAGCGGTGCTCTCTGGGCCACTACCGGCGGCATCTGTGACCCCTTCGGCGTTGTGGTCGCTGCTGCGGAGAATGCCGTCGTCAACGGGGTCACCCTCATGACCGACACGGCATTTCAGGACTTCATTATGGAAGGAAGGCACATCGTCGGCATCAAGACGAATCGCGGCGACTTCAACTCCCGCTGGGTCGTCAACAGTGCGGGCCTGTATTGCGACGAGGTGATGCACAAGGCCGGCGTGCGGCCGGAGTTCAAGATTACACCTCGAAAGGGCGAGTACTACGTCTTCGACAAAGCCGAAATCACCATCAACAACGTGCTGTTCCCGGTACCGTCCGCGACCAGCAAGGGGATTCTGGTTACCACGACCGTGCATGGCAATACCATCGTAGGACCGAACGCTCTGGAGATTGACGACAAAGAGGACCGTTCCATTACCCGTGAGGGATTGGATGAAATCTGGCAAGGGGCTCTGAACCTGGTTCCATCGCTCAGCCTGCGATATTCGATAGCGGAATTTGCCGGACTCAGGCCGGGAGGGAACGCTCCGTGCGCCAACCCCGACGTCAAGTACAACAAGGACTACATCATTGAGATCCCCAAGGAGGTCGACGGCCTGGTCAATCTTGGCGGCATCGAGTCGCCCGGGCTTACCTCGTCTCCAGCTATCGCCGTCCGGGTCGTCGAACTGCTCGAGGGCGCCGGTGAGAAGCTTGAGGAGAAGCCGGACTGGAACCCCATACGCAGGGCTCGTCCGCGTTTCCGTGACATGTTGCCGACTGAGCAGAAGTTGCTCGTAGAGAACGATGCGAGCTATGGACGCATCATTTGCCGCTGTGAGAACGTCACCGAAGGTGAAATCGTCGCCGAAATACACGCGCCCATACCTGCGCGCACCTACGACGCTATCAAGCGGCGTACCTGGCTGGGTACGGGACGATGTCAGGGTGGTTTTGATACTCCGCGTGTCGTCGAGATTCTTGCCCGTGAACTGGGTGTCTCACCGCTCGAAATCAGCAAGAAGGGTAAGGGATCAGAATTCCTTGTCCGGCCGACCAAGGATAAGGAGGCAGAATAATGCTAAAGGAAAGATATGATGTGATCGTTATCGGCGCCGGCCCTGCCGGCTTGGCCGCCGCGATCGAAGCAAAGAAGACGGGTGCTCAGGATGTGCTTGTTGTCGAGCGGGCACAGGAGCTGGGCGGGATTCTCCAGCAATGCATTCATAACGGATTCGGCCTCCTGATATTCAAGAAGGACATGCCAGGTCCTGCCTATGCGCAGCACTTCATCGATGAGCTTGCAGGGCTCCACATCGATACGCTGCTGGATGCGATGGCACTCAATGTGACCAGCGAACGGCATGTGTATGCGACGAGTCGGACGTCCGGTTTTCTCGAACTTGACACGAGGGCTCTGGTGCTCGCCATGGGCTGCCGTGAGCGAACGAGGGCACAGATTGCTTTGCCGGGAACAAGGCCGGCAGGCGTCTATACCGCAGGAACGGCCCAGCGCTTCGTCAATATCGAAGGCTTCATGCCTGGCAAGCGCTTCGTGATTCTTGGATCGGGCGACATCGGCATGATCATGGCGCGCAGGCTTACCTTCGAAGGCGCCAAGGTGGAACGAGTGCTGGAAATCATGCCCTTCCTGACCGGCCTGACGCGCAACTATGTGCAGTGCCTTCTGGACTATGACATTCCGCTCCAGCTGCAACATACGGTCAAGCGCATTATTGGCAATGACAGAGTAGAAGCGATCGAGTCGGTTCAGATCGATAAGCAGCGTCAGCCGATACCCGGCACCGAAGAGATCATTCCCTGCGATACGCTGTTGCTTTCAGTGGGCCTCATCCCGGAGAATGAACTCTCGCGCAAGGCGGGTGTTTCGCTTGATCCCGTCACCGGAGGCCCATTTGTCGACGAGAAGATGCAGACTAACGTGCCAGGCATTTTTGCCGCGGGCAACGTGGTCCATGTCTACGACCTGGTGGATTGGGTGACTCAAGCCGGGCTGCTCTGTGGGCGGAACGCGGCGCAATACGCCATTGCTGAGCGCAAACACCACGGCCGACGGGTCAAGATGAAAGCCGGAGACAATGTTCGCTACGTCGTTCCCCATGTTCTGGACAAGGAAAGCCTTGCAGAATCGGCCCAGCGTTTGCAGATGCGTGTGACACTGCCGATCGAGGAACCCGTCTGGGTCGAAGTCATGAACGGCGAAGAACGCGTGACCAGAAAGACTGAACTCTACGTGCGCCCGGGCGAGATGGTCAATATCGACATTCCACAGTCTGCCTACGATGCGGTGCAACGCGCGTCTGAGCTGAGCGTTCGAGTCGTCAGGCGATAAGGAGACTGATATGGCGCATGAACACAGGAAGTTTATCTGTATTACCTGTCCAAGGGGCTGTGCCCTGGATGTGACACTCGAGGGTGAGATCGTTGTCCAGATGGAAGGGAATAGCTGCAAGCGTGGCATCGACTATGTGACGGGGGAATTGAATGATCCGCGGCGCATGGTGACGACCACGGTCCGGGTAAGGGGCGGCGTGCATCCTCTTGCACCGGTCTACACCGAATCACCGATTCCCAAGCCGCGTATTTTTGATCTGCTGGCCATGATCCGAAAAGTCGAGCTCAAGGCTCCCGTGAAGATTGGGGACGTCGTCATTGAAAACGCGCTCGGCACCGGCATCAACATTCTGGCAAGCAGGAACATTCCGGCGAAGAGCGAGGCATCATAGGAACTGACATGGCAAAAGACCGGAAGGACGAGAAAGACATCATCGTACCAACGGAACCACCGATACCCCCTGTCGAGCAGAAGCCAGGGCTGGCGCAGAAGAAACAACCGCCTCGCTACTGGGTGAGACTCGCAGTGTTTCTTGTGCCGCTTGTCCTGAGCGAGATCATGTTCTGGAAGGGAGGAAGACCGTGGAATGCTGTGATATTCCCAGTAGCCTGGGTAGCCTTCTTCTACTTCCAGATGAAGCGGGGCGGGTGGAACGTTTTCAAGCCCTGAAGAGGTAGCGCATGTTTCAATTGGACGCCCTCCCGTGCGTGCACGGGGGGGGCGTCTTGATTGCCAGGACAAGGTGTTCGCTGATTGCCCTGTGGAGGAACGCGGGCGTGACAACAATGTGAAAAGCCGCGTTGTATTATCCCCTTGAACGCTATACTGTTGCCAGTTGCAGCAAACAGCAACTCCCCTTTCCTTTTCCACATTGCCCCAGGCCTAACCCCCCTGGGGCGTCTTCCTTTCTGGGCACAGGACTCCTCGCCATTTGGATGAACGTGACCGCACAGACAAAACCCCCGGCGTGAAGCCGGGGGTTGGTAGTCATTGCTGAACTAGAGTCTAGTAGCCAGTCGGGGCTGTCCAGACGCCGACCTTGGTGGGGTCTTCGGGAGGAGTGACCTTGCCGTCGATGATGTCCTGACGAAGAGTGTTGATCTTGGCAATCTGTGCGGCAGACAGGACCTTGGCAACACTGCCCTCGGCCCAGCCCACGCCACCATTGCGAAGAGACAGGGTAATGACGCCAGGAGTGAAGGTCCCGTCGACGATGGACTTGACGGAAATGTAGGTGGCAAAGTCGACGTGCTTGAGAGCAGAGGTCAGCGTGCCGGCAGGGTACAGGTTCGGGTTCTTGCCCATGTCGACGTCGACGCCGATGCCCCACAGGCCCTTGTCAGGTCCGCCGGCTACTTTGATGGCTTCGAACATGCCGTTGCCAGTGGCTCCGGCAGCGTGGAACAGAATGTCGCACTTCTGACCAATCATGACCTCGGCAATCTGCTTGCCCTTCGGCGCGTCGGTGAAACTCATAGCGTAGACGTTGGACACGTTCTTGCCGTCGGTGCCATACGCGGTCTTGTTGGTGGTCTTGATACCGGCGAAGAAACCTGCTTCATAGCGCTGGACCGGTGGGACGGGAATACCGCCGATGTAGCCGATCTTGTTGGCCTTCGTCGCATAGCCGGCGATGGCGCCGACAAGGAACCCGCACTGCTCTTCCTTGAACAGGAAGCAGACAAGGTTGGGCAGGGTGGGCAGAGGTGCATAGTTGGAATCGGCAGGAACGGCGTCGATCAGCATGAACTTGGTCTTCGGGTGTTCCTTGGCGACCTGGTAGGTGGCGTCGGCAAGCATGAAGCCGACCGCGACGATGAGCGCGCAGCCCTCGTCCTCGGCAAGCTTGGTGAGGTTGGGGATGTAGTCGGTCTGTTCCCTGGACTCAAGGATGACCGGAAGGACATTCGTGAGTGGAGCAATATTCCGGTCACTGAGGTCCGGAGCGTTGTCGGCCAGAGACTGGTTGTACGCAGCATCGGTCATGGTCGCGTAGCCACCGCCCTTGACGAAAGACTTCTTGGCTGCCCAAGTCTCGAGACCGCGCATGGCGGAGTCGTTGAATGACTGGTCGCCACGGCCACCAACGTCGGTGACAAGGCCAATCTTGACAGTGCTCGTGAGAGGAGTCTTGGAGGTGACGCTGACCACGCGCGTCTTTCCATTCCAGCCGACGGTCAACCCGGACTTCTCAGAAACGAAGCGGATCGGAATAAGCGTGCGGCCGGCCTTGGAGATGTATGCGGCTGCATCCATGAGGAAGGCGTCACCATTGACCCTGACAGCCTTCTGGCCAATGACGAACTCGAACTGCGTAGCGCCGAGGAGGACGCCTACCGTCTTGGTGGCGGCGTCATAGTTGACGTCGGCGCCAAAACTCTCGCCCACCAGACGGATCGGCACGAACGTGCGCGAATTCGTAATCTCCGGGGCCTGGTCACCCGTCTTGGTAATCCCATTTAGCGTGTAGTTGAGCTTGCCGATCGTCAGAATGAGAGAGGTCGTCGTCGCAGCAGTAGCAGTGGATACACCAGCAGTGAGCCCCGCAATCATTGCCAGGACGACGAGAAGTGAGACAAATCTCTTCACGTTTACCTCCATAATTGGATGTGGTACACCTTGGGGCACATGTCAACGCTCCACCCATAAGATTAGGCATAACACCTCTTCGGTCAAGACGTACAATACCCCGCTCGCGGTGGGCGACTGGGGGGTTCCGGCAGCAGTGCAAGCCTAGAGATACTGCAGACGGCCCTCGACAGCTGCTTGAAGGTTCTGGTGGTTGCGGAGGTATTCCTCGACGACGTCCCGGCCAGATGTGGCAAGCAGGCGGGGCTGTTCCAGCTGTGCCAGTTCTGCCCCGGTCAGCTGCAGCCCGACGGTCGAGTTCTTGTAGTGATATCCCTGCAGACAGATGGAGTACTGTGAGGCATCGTCGACCGGAATGCCACTCAGGGTCAGCGACGCCAGCTCACGCTTCTCCAGGTCGTACACCGCCTTCACACCCCTGTTCACCTGATAGTACTCGCCTTCCCCGTTACGGTTCTCCGGGCGCATGAACCCGGCGAATGCATGCTTGAGTTGTGCGCCGGTCACGACGAACCGGGTGACGGAGTCGTCATAGGGAAACAATGCCAGGTAGTCGCCAAGGGTGACGACGGGACCCAGTTCCGTCTTGCGGATGCTGCCGCTGCCGACGAACGCGACATCGACACCCGTCTTCTCCTGGATCGCGTCGGCGAACAGGTTTCCGAGTTCCGTTTCGCGTGTGCGCTCCGGATGGGTGAGCATACGTGGAAACTTGGAGATGATACTGCCATACTTCTTGTCGACGACGTCCTTGAACCCATTGATGAACGCAGTCAGCTGCTCGTCGGGCTGGCAGTGAGCGCTGTCGATCGGGACCAGCCTCCATGTCCAGTCGACGATGCTGTTGGTGTCGTCGTCCACGGTGACGTCAAAGCGGCCAATCTGATCGGTGCCGGTACCCGCCTGTGCGATCAGGATGTTGTTGACGAGGGCGGGCTGCTCCAGGATTGTGTGGCTGTGCCCTCCGATGATCATATCGACGCCCCATGCGGGGTCCAGCAGGCCCGCAAGTTCCTCGTCGGACTCGAAGCCGATGTGGGTCAGCAGGACAGTCAGGTCGATGTCGTCAGTCTTGTAGGCGTTGCAGATCTTCCCAACCTCACTGGCGGCCTCCTGGAGCGTGATGAATGACGACAGCATGTTGTCGGTCTTCAGCATGTCGATGACTTTCTCGGTGATGATCCCAATGAACAGGATGTTGAAGCCGTCGACGTTCTTCACGACGTATGGTCTGAACAGGCGTTTGTTGTACTGCGTGATGTATAGGTTCGCGTTGACGATGGGGAAGTTGGCCATTTTCTCCAGGAAGAGCAGGTGGGGCAGACCGTAGTCGAACTCGTGGTTGCCCAGGGTGGCGACATCCGGCGCAAGGTAGTTCATGATCTCTATCGTGCTGATTCCCTTGTACTCGGCGTCGATGAGGGATCCCTGAACCATGTCGCCTGCAATGCAGTACACAACATTCTTTTCCTCATTCCGGACCTGATTGATGTACCCGGACAGCAGAGACAGGCCGCCGATGAGGTGGCCCTCTTCGCCGCGCATCTCTGCGAGAAAATCGCCGTGCATGTCGTTGCTGTGAAGGATCGTGAACCGTTTCGTGATACCCAAGGTGGCCTCCTGTGGAGAATGGCAGTGAGAACCTATGGAGACATTCTCTGAGACGAAGGTCCCGTGTCAAGCCTGCACCGCCGATCGTGAAGGCTGGTCACTCAATGGAGTAGATGCGCGTCACCTCACCATTGCCACGGGTGCGTGGCTGTGTATGATTGACCAAAAGGACTGGAGGAGACTGTGGCTACGATAGAGGACTTCGAGCAACTCGACATCAGGACGGGGACGATCATCGCGTGCGAGCCGTTTCCCCAGGCCCGCAAGCCTGCGTACAAGCTGACCATCGGCTTTGGACCCGACGTGGGAGTCAGGCATTCCAGCGCCCAGATCACAGCTCTCTACGCGCCGGAGCAGCTTGTCGGACGCCAAGTACTGGGTGTGGTCAACTTTCCCAGCCGTCTCGTGGCGGGGTTCCCGTCAGAAGTGCTGGTTCTCGGCGTCTACACACCTGAAGGAGTGGTGCTGATCGGCGCAGACCGTCCGGTGCCCGACGGGCTCAGGCTCGGCTGATCCAGAGGTGTTGCGCCACAGCGCGCCGCGCCTATCATGAGAGAGAACCTCAATCAGGAGGCAACCATGGACGAAGACAGGAAGACATTCTACATCGGCACCGAGGTGAACCCGGCAACGGGTCAGGGCGGAGCCCCCGTTTTGTATCCAGGCAAGGACCTGACGACACATGGCATCATCGTCGGCATGACCGGGTCCGGCAAGACAGGCCTATCAATCGACCTCATCGAAGAAGCCCTGATTGACGGGGTTCCGGTGATTGCCATCGACCCCAAGGGGGACCTGGGCAACCTCCTCCTGACATTTCCGGGACTGAGCGCTGCGGAGTTCCAGCCGTGGATCGATCCGGCAGAGGCTGAGCGCAAAGGGCTCACGGTCGAGCAGACCGCTGCAGCCACCGCCGAGACGTGGCACAAGGGGCTTTCCGGTTCCGGCATTGCTCCCGAGCGAATCGCACAGCTGAAAGCCAGTGCCGATTTTGTGATCTTCACACCAGGTTCGACTGCTGGCATCCCAGTCTCGGTCCTGCAGAGCTTCCGCAGGCCCGCGGGGGAACTCGGCGACGAGGAGACGCAGGAGAAAGTCAAGGGTGTCACCTCCGCCCTCCTCGGCCTCGTGGGCATTGATGCCGACCCGATTCGCAGCCGTGAGCATATCCTTATCAGCTCCATCATCAACGACACGTGGGGCAAGGACACCGACCTGACCCTCCCGGACCTCATCGTGCAGCTGCAAAACCCCCCGTTCGAAAAACTCGGCGTTTTCGAGGTGGACACGTTCTTCCCGCCAGAGGACCGCCTTGACCTTGCCATGCGCGTCAACGGCCTCATCGCCTCTCCCTCGTTCCAGTCCTGGTTGAACGGCGCGCCTCTGGATGTTGAGACGTTCCTTCACGCGCCGGACGGCAGGCCGCGCTGCAGCATTTTCGCCATTGCACATCTGTCTGACGTGGAGCGCATGTTCTTTGTGACGCTCCTGCTCCAGGAGGTTCTGGGCTGGATGCGTCTCCAGCAGGGGACGGACTCTCTGCGGGCCCTGCTGTACTTCGACGAGGTGTTCGGGTACTTCCCACCGTACCCATTCAATCCGCCCTCCAAGGTGCCCCTGCTCACGCTGATGAAGCAGGCGCGCGCCTTTGGGCTCGGCGTTGTGCTGGCGACCCAGAACCCAGTGGACATCGACTACAAGGGCCTCAGCAACGCCGGTACCTGGGTCATCGGCAAACTGCAGCAGGACGGGGACCGCGAGCGCGTGCTCGGCGGTCTCGAGGGAGCCCTGCAGGAAGGAGGCGGCACACTCGACAGGGCGTGGTTCAGCGGCGTTCTTGGCAGTCTCAAGCCGCGTCAGTTCCTGTTGCACAACGTCCATACCGCCAGGCATGTCGTCGTGCAGTCGCGCTTTGCGATGAGCTATCTGCGCGGACCCCTCACCAAGGCCCAGATTGGTCAGCTGATGTCGCCTCACAAGATCGAGTTCGAGCATGTCACCCACGAGGCGTTGCCGCCGTCGGGACCGTCGCGATACCTGCCTGCGTTCCCCGAGGGCGTCCCGGTCCAGTTCGCTCCCGTCCCGGCAGGGGCCACCCTCGACCCGTACCTGTTTGGCGAAGCGGACGTGGCCTACGAGGACAAGACGAGTGGGGCATTCGTGCAGGAGCATCTCCTGCTTGCCGTCCCGGTGTCGCAATGGCCTGCCGTCGACTGGACCACGGCGGAGCAACTGCCCGAGGGCACGACGTGGTGGGATAAGGCTCCCGAGGGCGTGCTGTATGAGGAGGTCCCCGCGGACTTGCAGAAGCCGGTGTCCTGGAAGACGCTCACTGCACGCCTCAAGGACGTCCTGAAGGTCCGACCGCTGACGCTGCTGACGAGCAAGCCGTACAAGGTCGCCCAGCAGGACAGCGAAACGGAAGCCCAGTTCATCGCGCGGCTGGGCGTGCTGTCCGCTCCCGACATCACCGGGGCTGTCAACAAGGTGCAGGACAAGCTGCAGGAGAAGCAGCGGAAGCTGCAGGACGAGCTGACCGAGGCACAGCAGCGACTGAACATTGCGCAGATGGAAGCGCGCAACCGCAACTCTACAGCAACCATGCAGACCGCCGAAGCCTTCCTGGGTCTGCTGGTCGGGCGCAAGCGCAGCTTCACGGCGGGCGCTCGGACACGGGGAACAGCCCAGACGTTCCGGGAAAAGGCGGGAGATCTCCAGCAGAAGGTGAACGACCTTCAACAGCAGCTAGCAGTGCTGGCGGCACAAACGCAGGCGACCGTGACGGCAGAGGAGCAGGCTGCCCGGGCGAAGTACCTGGCAGTGGAAGCGAAATTGCTGCGTCCGAAGGTCAGCAATATCGTCGTCAAGCGCGTAGGCATCGTGTTCCGGTAGGATCGCTTCGCCGCCTTCTCCGGGCCGTGGCGTCTGTCAGGACAGGAGGTCCTGTAGGTCCGGCGAGGGAGGCATGCTTCGCAGGGGTTCCGACAAGCGAACTAGCTCTTGGACATATGCGATGTGCGGGGCGGGCGCGCCCGTCTCGCGCTCGATCGCGGTCGTCTCCATACCGTGGCCCAGACCGCAGAGCACTTGATCCAGCGTTTCATAGCGTATCTGCAGCGCGAACTCGTCCGTCATGCCTGGGGCGACGTCGCCGGTCGGTTCTTTGCGCACGATAGCCTCGGGGACGCCGATGAAGCGGGCAAGCTGGAGGACCTGTGTCTTGTACAAGCCGGCGATGGGCTCGACATCGGCGCCGGTATCCCCATATCGGACGAGGTAGCCAGTCATCTTCTCTGTCAAGTTGCAGTTCCCGATCACCAGCTGATTATGTATCTCGGCCCAGTAGTACCAGATGGCCATGCGCAGCCGATGCTTGACGCGGACGTAGGCGCTGTCCTTGCGCAGCTCCTCTACCCCGTCACCACCGCGGAGCACCCTGATGAACGCAGACGGTTGTCCGCCCTGTGGTGCCCGGTAGCGTCGTCTGACATACCGTTCCTGCAGCGATCGGGGTACCAGCCATGCCGGAGGAACCAGTCGATAGGCGCCCACGGCCCGCAGCAGGGGTGTTATGCTGACTGTCTGCAGCGGGATGCCAAGCGCGGTCGCTACCGAGACGGCATCAGCCTTGCTCCGGGGGTTGCTGTCCCGCTCCGGGAGGAACAGAAGGGAGACTCTGGACGCACCGAGCGCTCCCACGGCCAGCCAAGCTCCCAGCGCCGAATCGATGCCGCCACTGAGGCCAAGGACCACCCCGTCGGCGGTGCGCTGCTGCACATAGCCGCGAAGGAACGACATGATACGGTCCGCGACTGCAGCGGGACTGCCAAGGACGAGCTGGTCACAAATGCTCAACCCGTCGCCTCCTTCCGGTCATGGGCGGCTCCGGCGCGTCAGGGGGACGATCTGTCCGCGAGTGCGTCGGCGACTGCAGTGACGAGGTCCTGCATGTGGTATGGCTTCTGTACGTAGCCGACCATGCCTGCATCAAGCGTGTCCTGCGCGTGTCCGTCGAGACCATAACCCGTCGACAGGATGGCGCGTACGTTGGGATCGATGGCTTTGAGGGCCTTGAAGCATTCCTGACCGTCTTTGCCGGGCATGACCATGTCGATGATGACGAGGTCCGTTTCATGTGGATGTGCATGGTACCATGTCACTGCCTCCGTAGCACCGGCGGCGGTGACGACGTCGTACCCTGTCCGACGCAGCATCTCGCGTGCGAGCTTGCGGACGACTTCTTCGTCGTCGACAACCAGGATGCGTCCATGTCCCTTGTGTGGGAGACCGGCACGGTGCGCAGTTGCAGGAACAAGGTCGGTTGCAGGGAGGTACGCGGTGAACGTGGCCCCCTTGCCCATGTCACTCTCGACGTCGATGAACCCCTGATGTGCCTTCACGATCCCGTACACCATAGCAAGTCCCATGCCAGTCCCCTTTCCTGCGTCCTTGGTAGTGAAGAAGGGCTCGAAAATGCGGCGGAGGTTCTTCTTCTCGATGCCGACGCCGGTGTCCGCAACGGATAGTGCAACAAACATGCCTGGCTTCGCCCCGGGGTGTGCCATGAGCTGTTCGCCGTCGAAGAGTTGGCGCCATGTCCGAAACGTCAGAGTCCCACCCTGCGGCATCGCGTCGCGCCCATTGATGGCCAGGTTGAGGGCGACCTGCTGGAGTTGTCCGGGGTCTCCGAGGACCGTTGCCTGGTCTGTATCGAAGTGTTCGGCTACACTGATATTCTTGTTGACCGTTCGGGTAAGCAGCGACACGACCTCGAGGATGGTGGTGTTGAGATCGACGGTAGTGTTCTGGCGCTTGCCCCGCCTCGCGAAGCTCAACAGCTGCTTGGTGAGCTCGGCCGCTCGCTCGGCCGCCTGCTGGATGACATGCAGACCCTCCTGCATGGTACTCCCGGGAGCGGCGTCCGGCTCCAGCATGTTGGCATATCCCAGGATGCCCGTCAGGATGTTGTTGAAGTCGTGGGCGACACCGCCAGCCAGGAGTCCGATCCCTTCCAGCTTCTGGGATTGGCGCAACTGCTCCTCGAGAGCAGCCTCCTGTGTGATGTCACGCCCGACATAGGTGTAGTTGGCGACCTCGTCGCCGGGACCGCGGACAGGACTGACCGTCAAGTCGAGTTCCACCAGGCTGCCATCCTTGCGAACACTGGTGATTTTCTTCTTCCAACTGTCGTACGTGGTCAGGTGCTCCTGTTCACGCCGTTCGAGAGGGACGGTAACCTCGTCGCCCAGGAGTTCGCGGATATTGCGTCCTGTGCTGTCCACGCCCGGGAACCCGGTGGCGTGCTCGAAGGCAGGGTTGATGTAGGTGACGACGCCGTCGGGATCGGTGATGGCGATAGCCTCGGCGGCCTGTTCGATGGCAGTAGCCAGGCGAAGCGCCTTGGCCTCGGCCCGTTCGCGCCGGACGTCATTGACCCCAAGAAACGCGATGCCCAGCATCAGCAGCAACATCACCACGGCAGTGAGGACGACAAGCGTGCGGTTGGTGTCCAGGATGGTGACGGGGCGGTTGATCACCGTAGCCCCGACAGGCAAGCTGGACGCTGAGATGCCGAATGCCTCCAGTCTGTTCCAGTCAAACGCCACGTGCGTCGACCGCTGTGTCACCACTGGAATTGAGCTGGCGGGTTCGCCGGTCAGGATGCGGGTGGCGAGTTCTCCCGCCTGTGTACCCTCCAGGTGGGCGCTGGTGAGAACGCCGCCCACAATACCTTGACCCAGGCAATGCTCATAGAGGCCGTAGATGGGAAGGCTGGTGTGCCGTGTGAGCTCCGCAGTAAACTCCGGCATGTCTGTGAAGACGCCGTCGCGATCGCGAAGAAACGGGGCAGCCAGAATGATGGTACCACTCGGGAGTTTCGTCACAGCATCCATGACCTCTGCGATCGTCGAGTCAGGCGAGAACGTGAACACAGCGCGGTCCCGAAATTCGGGAACGGCCCTCTCGATCGCTCGGCGAACGGCAAGGCCCGTCTCAGTGAAGTCGGTGATGACGTAGACGCTGGTGGCGCTCTTATGCAGCCTGAGCGCCAGCGCGAGTGTTCCAGTGGGGTCGATCTCCTCGGCCACACCGGTCACATCCTTCGCCCCACCGAGCAGAGACGCCTGATAGTTGTTGATGCCACAGAACACAATGGGTACCCCGGCAAAAAGACTGCTGCGGTGGTCCAGCGCAAAGTCCAACGCTGGATTGTCAGTGACGATCAGGACGTCGGGTTTGCTGGCGCCATAGCGGGTCTGCAGCAGCTTCTCGACCCGATCGAGGTTCTCCTGTGAGGGGAACCGGCGCCAGTCGAGGTACTCTGCAGAGAGCTGGATGGACGACGAGTCACCGAGGACACTGCGGATCCCTGCGACCTCACCGTCCGTCCAGGAGTAGCCCTGCTGGTAGGAGTTGAGGATGAGGACACTGCTGGGAGGCGCTGCCGAAACAGCGGGGGGGATCCCCAGCAGTACTGCCAGGGCTGCAGCCAGAACCAGCAGTATGACTACATACGATGCCTTCACGCGTATTCCTCCGAGCCGCGGTCGCCAGGGGACGAACGGTGGCACACAACTATTCTGACGTTCAGCCTCTGCCGTTCAAGAGGGAGGCGAGGACCGACGTCAGTTCAGCAAAACTGTACGGTTTTGCCAGGACGGCGTCGAACTGATAGGAACGGTACTGAGCCATGACAGAGTCGGTCGCATATCCACTCGAGGCAATGAGGCACGCCGTCGTGCGCTGGGTGCGGAGTGCCACGCATGCCTCTTCGCCTCCCATGCCGCCGGGGATCGTCAGGTCCATGATGATGATGCTGAACGGACGTCCCGCGGCATGGGCCTCTGCATCAGCACGAAGTGCACTGGCCCCGTCAGGGACAGCCTCAGCCTCATATCCAAGCTTCTTCAGCATCGCAACCGCCACCTGTCGCACCGCTGGTTCGTCATCCATGACCAAGACGCGGCCGTGTCCTCTGAACTGAGGCGCCGTCTCACGCAACTGAGGGGACAGACTGGAAGGGTCAGCCGGCAAGAAGATCGAGAAGGTCGTGCCGGTACCTGGTGTCGAGACAACACCGATGTATCCGTCATGCTTGTGGACGATGGCATACGACGTCGCCAGGCCAAGTCCGCTGCCGCGGCGCTTTGTACTGAAGAACGGATCAAAGATCCTGCGAAGGTTCGTCTCGGCGATTCCTATGCCAGTGTCGCTGAGGTCGACGCGGACATAGTCGCCTGGAGCCAGGTCCGGGTACGTGCCGTCCTCTACGGTGACGTTGCGTGCAACGACAGAAATCGTCCCTCCGGCAGGCATCGCCTCGTCGGCGTTGATGACGATGTTGGAGAAAACCTGAGACAACTGCCCCTGGTCGACATTTGCCCACCACAGGTCCGCGGGCAGGTCGAAACGAGGCGAAACGTCAGAACCGCGCAAGGCGAAGCTGACCGCTTCCTGCAGGATGTGAGCGATGTCCTGGACAGAACGGACGGGAGCCCCTCCCTTGGCGAAGGTCAGCAACTGCTGCGACAACCCACGAGCCTGGAGGATCTCCTGCTCCGCTTCCTGCAGCAGTTCTCGGGAACGGTCGGTGTCGTCCTCGATGCGTGCCAGATTGATGTTGCCGATGATACCAGTCAGCATGTTGTTGAAGTCATGCGCGATGCCACCCGCAAGAGTGCCCAGTGACTCCAGCTTGTCCATCCGCTGGAGCTCGCGTTCGAGGCGGACACGGTCGGTGACGTCGACCCCGGAGGAGATGAGCCCGGTCACCCGACCCTGGGCATCCCGCAGCAGGGAGTCATGCCATGCGACAATGCGCTCTTCGCCACTGCGTGTGACAACCAGGTTCTCCGTGGAACGGGGAATGAACCCTCCCTCAAGCTCGCTGCGGATCAGTGCCTTGACCCTGTCACGCTCGCGTTCTGGCAGTTCTATATCAAGCCAGTTCTTGCCGACGATCTCTTCCGGCGTGTACCCGAAGAAGTCATAGCCTTTCTGGTTGAGGCGCACGAGCCGGAGGTCCATGTCGGTGACCTCCATGATGACCCCTGATGTATTGAAGTAGGTTTCTGCCTTGGACGCCTCGACGCGTGCTGCTTCCTGCGCGTCATGCCGGGCTGTCGCGTCATGTGCGACCATCAGGACCCGTTCGTCCGAGAGAGGGCTGATGCGGACCTCGAACCAGTGCCGAGACCTGGAGATGTTGTGGCTGAACTCCACTTCGGTCGTCACGTGCTCAGCAAGCGCTCGCTGAACCTGGGCGAGGACCGCCGCGGCAGCCTCAGGAGCGAAGACCTCATGTGCACTTCTGCCAACGAGGCGGGTCGCTGAGTACTGCCGTGATGCCCCGGTGGAGACCACCTCGATGCATCTGCCGCCTCGGTCCAGGATGACGATGACGTCGTTCATGGCAGCGAACAGAGCACGCATCCGCGCCTCGGAGTCCCGCAGGGATTTCTCGGCTGCGACACGGTCTGTGACGTCGACCATCGCGACAAGGACCCTGTGCAGGTCTTCCTCACCGCCTGGTGCGACCATCCACTGCGTCGCAATAAAGAGATGCTCACCGTGCACGGTGGAGGCCGGTCCATCCCATTGGAAGGAAAGGTCTCCGCGAGCGATGTGGAGGAGTTCGAGCTCGAAGCGCTCGAGGGCGCTATCAGGCATGGTGGCCGTGAGAGAGCCGACTAGTTCGCTCTTCTGGCCGGCACCGGCGAGTCTGAGGGCTGCACGGTTGACATCCACAACACGGACGAGTGATGCGAGTTCACGGACGACCTCTGGGTGGGAGTGCAGCCACAACGCGACGTCTCCCGTTCCTGGAGGAAACACCTGCTTCAGGTGCCTGCTGAGCTCGAAGAAATCCTCCTCCCAGAGAGCGACAGGGGCATCTTCGAAGAGCGACCGATAGCGCAGTTCGCTCTCCCGGATGGACGCTGCAGCACGTTGACGGTCGATTGCGACTGCGATCTGGTCTGCGACGAACGACAGGACAACCCGGTCCTGTTCGGAGTAACGATAGCTTCCGTGGTACACCTGGACAGCGATGACTCCGATTGGCGTCCCCTTCAGACGCAGTGGGACACCGAGCCAGCTGATGGGAGGTGTTCCCGTGGGCGTGAGGCTTCCCGACTTAATTGGCTCTTCCTCGTGGAACTCACTCAGGAGCAGAGGTGTTCCGGTGCGCAGGATGTGTGCCGTCAGGCCGGTCTCAGCCATCTGGGGGTCGGGAGGTACGACGTCATACTCGTCGATGTAGTACGGATAGGTAATGAACCCTGTCTTCGGGTCTCGCAGCGCAAGGTACAGATTCTCAGACGGCATCAGCTCGGCGATGATGTGGTGAATAGATCCGTACAGTTCCTGCAGACTCTCGGTGGACGCCGCCGCCTGCGAGATGCGGTACGTGGCGTCCTGCACCTTCCGTGCGCGCACGGGTTCATCGATGTCGACGATGCTGCCCTCAATGACAAGTCGTCCATCAGGCATCGTCAGCGGGCGCCCTTGCTCCCAAACGGATCGCTCAGTGCCGTCGGGCTGGATGAGGTCGTACTCGAGATGGAAGGGTTCTCTCCTGTCGACCGCGGCCGTGACGATCTCGACATAGCGAGACGCGTCGTCGGGACGCATCGTCTGGACAATAATCTCCGGCTTCCCGACCAGATCCTCGGCTGAGAGGCCAAAGATGCGCTCATATCCTCCACCTACAAGCTCGAAGGCGAACGGTGCCTGGGCAGAGGCGAGGTAGACCATGCCGGGCAGACCTGCCATCAATCGGGTCAACTCCTGGTCGTTTGCTACACCCTCCGTGATCGGCACGTTCCTGTCGCTCATGCCAGCCTCATCACCATGATTGTTCTCGCGCCATGGCTTCTTCTCCATAATGTTTCCAGTATGGTGGAGAACCGGCGCCATGCAAGATGACCGACGGCGACGCACGGGCAGGGGTTGTCAACCATTGTACGCTCCCGCCTGACAGTTCAGCGCACCACGGGTCTTGCCGATCAGGTATGGCGATCAGACCTGGTCTCGCAAGGTTTGGCGTCATCTATGAAGAGCCTTCGTACTCGGTGGTTGGTACAGAGCTGATTTCCGTCCATAATGGTGTCCTAATGAGCATGCGCTCACATAATGAGCATGGATTCAAGAGGGAGTTCAGGGATGATCGATGATCTGAGTCAACATGACGGCCTTGCGCGGCGCGAACGACGCGTCGAGCGCCGGCAGGAGGAAATCCTTCAGGCGGCGGCTTCGGTGTTCGCTGCCAAGGGATATGCGCAGGCGACGACCAGGGAGATAGCGGCGGCGGCCGACATGGCCGAAGGCAGTCTCTACAACTACTTCGGCAGCAAGCGCGACATTCTGGTTGCCATCATCTCCCGTTCTCCAACCCCCGTGGACCGCCTGATGGTCGAAGCTGAATGTCTGACGGATGATCGTGAGGGGTTCATCCATCTCATTGAGCGTTCCGTGCTTGAACCCAACCCTGAACAGCCTTGGATACGCACGATCATCAAGGAGGCGTGGACGGACGACGAGCTGTTCCGCCAGTATCAGGCGGGTCATATGCACGAGACGGTTAGCCGGGTCGCAGGCCTCATCGAACGTGGCATCGCGGCCGGATGGCTCCGCCCGATGGATCCTGTGTACGCTGCACAGGCACTCATCGGCGCGCTCATGGCGTCCATGATGTCGTTGCTGTGCAGTACCGGGAGTTCCGAAGGTCGAGGGGTACGGGAGCGCGCGGCACGTGTGACGGCCGACCTCCTGCTGTACGGGCTGATGAAGCCGGAGGGAACGCCAGATGTCTAACCTCGTGAAGATCCTCAGGTATCTGAAGCCGTATCGACGCAAGGCCACTATCGCACTAGTCGCTCTGACCGTTTCCATCCTCACTGACTTGGCGGTTCCGCGTCTCATCCAGGCCATCGTCGACAACGGCATTGCAGAAGGGGACATGCGCTCGGTCCTGACGATCATGGGCATCATGCTGGCCGTCTCAGTGATGGGCGCCGTCGTCTCCATCGTCAACACGCGCTACTCGGTCGACGTGGCCCTGGGATTTGGGACCGATGTCCGTGCGGCGACCTTCCGCAACATCCAGAGCTTCAGTTTCAGCAACCTCGACGACCACCGCACGGGCGCACTGATGACCAATCTGACCAGCGACGTCAACCGTGTGCAGGGGACCGTCCAGATGGGACTGCGAATCATGACCCGCGCTCCGCTGATGATGCTGGGCAGCATCGTGCTCATGCTGGCCACCAGCCCGCGCCTCGCGGTCTGGGTCGTGGCCCTTCTAGTCGTGACCGGCGCGATGATCGTGGTGCTGTCCACCAAGGCTCAGCCCATCTTCCTGCGGGTGCAGGCGAAGCTGGACCGCTTGAACACCGTCCTGCAGGAAAACCTGGCGGGCATGCGGCTCGTGAAGGCATTCGTGCGTTCCAGTGAGGAGAACCGTCGGTTCGGCGTGGTCAACGACGACCTCATGGAACAGAACAAGCGCGTTCAGAGATTGTTCGCCGTGGTCATGCCGACCATGACGGTCATCATCAACCTGGGCATGGTGCTTGTCATCCTCATCGGCGGACGACAGGCCATTGGTGGCACGATGACGACGGGCCAGCTCATGGCATTCATCAACTACCTGATGTTTACGATGTTTCCACTGCTCATGATGGGCATGCTGCTCGTGATGCTGTCGCAGGCCGAGGCGTCTGCAGGACGCATCAATGGCGTGCTAGACACCAGGAGTACGATCGTCGACCGACCGGGTGCCGTCGACCTGTCCGAGGTCAGAGGCAGGGTGGCTTTTGACCGCGTGACGTTCAGCTACGACAGTGCATGTGGCGAACCCGTGCTGCAGGACGTGAGCTTCACCGCGGAGCCCGGACAGACTGTCGCCCTTCTGGGCGAGACCGGTTCGGGCAAGACGACGCTGGTGCACCTCATCCCACGGTTCTATGACGTATGCGGAGGTAGCGTGACGGTCGACGGCATCGACGTACGAGACGTCACTCTCGCGTCACTGCGCCGACAGATGGGCATTGCACTGCAGGAAGCTGTCCTCTTCACGGGCACCCTGCGGGACAACATACGCTACGGCCGTCCCGACGCCACACAGGAAGAAGTGGAGGTGGCGGCGCGAGCCGCACAGGCCGAGGAGTTCATCCTCAGCACCCCGAAGGCGTACGACACGTTGGTCGAGGAGCGCGGCGCCAACCTCTCGGGGGGGCAGAAGCAGCGCATCGCCATCGCCCGCGCACTGCTCCTCAAGCCGAGTATTCTAGTCCTGGACGACAGCACGAGTGCAGTCGACGTCGACACCGAGGCCCGCATCCAGGAAGCGCTGTTGCGCCTGCACAGCCAATGCACCGTTTTCATCGTTGCCCAGCGCATCAGCACCGTGCTGGCGGCCGACAAGATCCTGGTCCTCGACAAGGGGCGCATCGCGGCCGAGGGGACGCATCAGGAGCTGATGCAGACGAGTTCCATCTATCGCGAGATCTACGAATCACAACTCGGAGGAGGAACCAGAAATGGCTGATCAGAACACGCGCGGACAGGTTGCCCGCGGCGGCGGCCCGATGGGTGGAGCCATGGCGACGGCCAGGGCAAAGGACGCACGCGGGACTGCGCGCCGACTGATCGCCTACCTCAAGCCTTACCTTGGGAAGCTCGTGCTGGTCACGTTCCTGCTGGTGATCGGGGCAGGGCTTTCTCTTGTGAGCCCGCTCCTCATCGGACAGGCGATCGATACGATCATCACAACGCACAGTGCACAGGGGCTGGTGCGTATCGCCGGCCTGATGACCGCTGCCGGTATCGGCACGTGGCTGGCCGGATCGCTGCAGGCATGGATCATGGCAGGCGTTTCACAGAGCGCCGTGCGTGACATGCGACGGAGCTTGTTCGAGCACCTGCAGACGCTTTCCATGAGCTACTTCGACCGGCATTCGCAGGGAGACCTCATGAGCCGCCTTACGAACGACATGGACGCCATCAGCCAGTCACTCTCGCAGGACCTGACATCCCTTGTCAGCAACGTCTTGAGTGTGGCGGCCATCATTGGCATCATGCTGGCTCTCAACGGGTGGCTTGCGCTGGCTGCATTTGCCATGATGCCCTTCATGTTCCTCCTGACGGGCGGGATCATGGGGCGGACACGCGCTCTCTTCCTTGAGCAGCAGCGTACGGTGGGCACACTGAACGGCGTGATGGACGAGACAGTCGGCGGCCAGCGCGTCGTCCAGGCGTTTGGCCAGGAGGCCACAACTCTGGGGGTGTTCGATCGGAGCAACCAGGCCGCGTTTGCCGCAGGTCGCAAGGCCCAGTTCATCGCCATGCTGGTCATGCCACTGCTTATGGTGCTTGACCACGCGGACATCGCTGTCGTCGTGGGCGTTGGCGGCATGCTTGCCATCAAAGGTGCCGTATCGATCGGTGTCGTCTCAGCCTTCATCACCTATACACAGCGGCTGTCGCAGCCTCTTCTGCAGGTTGCCAACCTGCTCAACACGATCCAGGCGGCTCTGGCGGGCGCTGAGCGCGTGTTCGAGGTCATTGACCATCGGCCGGAATTGCGCGACAAGCTGGAAGCAGCTCCACTCAGCGAGATCCAGGGCGACGTCGTGTTCGACCACGTGGGTTTCGGTTACCTGAAGGATGTCCCGGTCCTGCGCGACGTCAGCCTGCATGCTCTGCCAGGGCAGATGGTGGCACTCGTCGGTCCCACCGGGGCCGGCAAGACGACGATGGTCAGTATCCTCTCCCGGTTCTACGACATCCAAGGCGGGAGCATCACGATCGACGGCACCGACATCCGCGACGTCCAGGTGGACAGCCTGCGCCGCCAGCTGGGCATCGTGCTTCAGGACGGGTTCCTGTTCTCCGCGAGCGTGAAGGAGAACCTCCGCTACGGGCGCCTCGACGCGACGGACGAGGACATCGTAGCGGCGGCGACGCTTGCCAACGCCGACCAGTTCATCCGCCGCCTTCCACAAGGATACGATACGGTCCTCGCCGAGAGGGGCAGTGACCTTAGTCAGGGACAGCGCCAACTGCTGACCATCGCGCGTGCGATCCTCGCCGACCCCCGCATCCTCGTCCTCGACGAGGCCACGTCATCCGTCGATACCCGTACTGAAATTCACATCCAGCAGGCCCTGCTGAACCTCATGCAGGGGCGTACCAGCTTCGTCATCGCGCACCGCCTGAGCACCATCCGCACCGCCGACCTGGTCCTGGTCATCGACGGCGGACGCATCATCGAGCAGGGGACGCACGCGTCACTGCTGGCACAGCACGGGTTCTACTACAACCTGTACATGTCGCAATTCAAGGGGATCGCAACTCCAGCTGCTGTCTCCTGAGCCGGCACTCCTGGTCCGTCGTTCCCGCCCGAGCACTCTAGTTCAATGCCCCAAGCACTTTTCGCCCATGCCCCCGAGTATGTCAGTCCAATACGAGGGGCGCTCTTGAGGGGCACTTCTGAGGGGCGGTTTCGGCGAAGGCAGGAACCCATGTCTCTGGCAATATGTGGACAGACCCGCTTTGCTGCTACACTGTCACAAGAGGAGGAGCCATGACAAGGGAGAACGACGTGGCGACATGGATCTACATGGTACGACTGACCAGGCCAGAGGCGATAGCGTCGCCGACGGAGGAGGAGTCCGTCGCCATCGACTGCCATTTGGTACGCCTGCAGCAGGAATGTGCCGCGGGGAGAGTACGGCTGGCAGGGCCCACGACGGACGGAGCATTTGGCATCGTGATCTTCGAGGCGGCGGATGAGACTGCCGCATGCTCGTTCGTGGAGGAGGACCCGGCCGTGCTCGCGGGTGTCATGACTGCTGAGTTGCACCCGTTCCGCGCGTCAATGGAGCATCTGGCATGCGTGTGATGGGGGTCGACTTGTTGCCGGTGCTCGGTTATGCGCTGGTTTCCATCTTCACGCCTGGACCCAACAATATCACATCCTCGTCGCTGGGGATGCGGCTGGGATACCGGGGAGCACTGCGATTCATCATGGGTGTTGCCACAGGGTTCTTCTGTATCCTGCTGACCTCTGGTCTGGTGACGGAGGTGCTCGTATCGGCGTACGGGCGCGTGGCGACGGTGCTCAAGATCGCGGGCGTACTTTACCTGCTCTGGATCGCCTGGACCGTCATTCGGCCGGAGGATCATGCGCACACGTCCCCCACGGCGACCGGCACCAGGTACCGTGACGGCCTGCTGCTTCAGCTCGTCAACCCCAAAGTCATCCTGTTCGCGTTGTCGATGTATGCCACGCTGCTGGCCCCGCTCACCGCAAGCTGGATCGCAGTCGCCGTATCGGCGGCAGTGCTTGCGATCCTGAGTTTCTGTTCTACTTCGTTGTGGGCACTGTTGGGCGCGGGCATCCAGCGTTTCATCGGCAATCCGAGAATCAAGGTCGTCTACTCGCTCGTTCTGGTGGGTCTGCTCCTCTACGCAGCCTGGTCGGTCGCCATGTCCTAGAAAGAACGCAGAGTGCCCTTCATGGGGACAGAACGACAGAACCCCGGGACCATGGTCCCGGGGTTAACAGTCAGGTGATGTGGGGATGACTACTTGGTGCCATTCGCACCCGGCTTGGGAGCTTTCTGCCCACGCTGGAGCTTTGCAGGGGCCTTTGTTGCCTGTGCAGCTGGCTTTGGTCCCGGCTTTGGGGCAGTCACCTTCAGGGCTTCCTTGCCGCCCTTGACGACAGGGGCTTTGTTCGATGATACCGGTTTCTTCTCGACCGGTCTTGCTGGTCTGCGCTGCGGCTGGGCTGTCTTCGCCAGCTGCTGACCGCTATGTGGAGCGTTCTTCGCGGGGACCTTCGTCTCGACAGGCTTCACCGCGACGACTGTCGGTGCGGTCCTGGTCTGGGGCTTTGGAACGCTGGAGGCCTGTGTGACGGGTCTTGTCTCAACGGTCACCGGTGGACGTGATGGCCTGCGGTCGCGTCTGTGGGATGGAGCAGTGACTGCAGGGTTCGCGGTGGAGGAAGCTCCGGGCTTGCCTGAGGGACGCTCCTTCGTGGAGGCAGCAACAGGTGGCTGCTGGGGCTTAGTGTCGGTGGAACCTACCAGACCTGCAGCTGCCATCGCTGCGCGTACTTCGGCGCGGAAGTCGACGACGGGTCTGGCGGAGCCGGAAGGCCTTGCCGCCGGCGTCGAGACTGGGGGTATTACCGGGGTGATTCTCGTCTCGAAAGCAGGGCGCTGAGCCGTCGTGGACGGAGCGGGCGTTGTCTGGACGGCAGGAGCAGATGTCGGCTTGGCCACTACAGGCGTTGGTGCCAGTTCGGCCACAGGAGCGGCTGTAGCAGTCGTCGTTGCTGGTCTCTGTTCCCGGTCGCGGCGTTCGAAACGGCCACGTCCCCTGCCATGGCTACGGTCGCGCTCAGGAGCACGCTGAGGCGTTGTGGACGCGGCGGCCTTAATGGGAGCAGGCGTTGGAGTGGTGATGGCCGGTTGTGCAGCCTCCGTGGGTTCGGTGGCACCATTTTCCTGATGGTGGACGCGTCCGTGCACGTCGATCAGATCAGGCTGCTGACGGGCGGGTGTCCCGGGACGGAGGCGCGAAAGATCGGTCTTCACTCCCTGGAGTGATGGAAGGAACATGAGGCGGAGAGCGCACCACCACAGGTACTCGGCGTCAGGACCCTTGAAATCGTCGAGGTCCAGAAGGCCGTGGGCCAGCTCGTTGCGCATGTTGGAGCCGAACTTCTCCACAAGCAGGCCTCTGAGGTCGAACATGAGGTCGCGCCCGAAGACGCGTTCGGCCTCGTCCATGTCCAGCAGGGCGCCCAGGACGCGTTCCTGCTCGATGTTGCGCATGTCGATCTTGCTGGTGACGACGCCGGCCTTCTTCAGGACGATGCGTACCGCATTTTCGACTTGTGGTGTCAGCAGTGAGACGGCGACAAGGAAATCGCCATTCATGCCAGCGTCCATGCCGCGGGCGAAGATCTCCTCGCGGCCGACGGGGATGAAGGGGTTGTCGGTCGTGAAGGCACGCCAGTCATCCAGTCGAACGACATGCTCTGACAAGATTTGGCGACGAGCGGGATCGATCAGCGCGAGCACGGCGATCTGACGGTTGCGGGCGGCTTCCTGGTACAGTTCGGCTTCTTTGGCCGTGCGGATCTCGCGGGTATCGCCGGTGAAGGCGGCGGGAGCGTGAGAGGCGGCCTTTCCCTCCTGATCCATGCCGACAGTGCTGATGAGGTACTGGAACGGCATCCGGCCCGTCTTGGCATCGACCTGCTCTTCGAGTTCTGCGGGCTTGGGTGTTTCGGCCAGATTGGCCAGAGCAACCAACGCGCCGCGCAAGTCCTTGCTCTTGACCTGGTCACGTGCCCACTGGGTGATGCCGGCCGGATCCATACGCGACGGCTTCTTCATGGGAGCATCATTGCGCTTCAGCTCGAGGGCGTCCACCTGCTTCTTGAGCTCGATGACAGCCTGCTCGTTGCCTGGGACCTTGGCAAGCGATTCCATGGCGCTGCGCATCAGTTCCAGCGCGTGGTCGGTGATGGGTTGGGCCTCAGACTGTATGACGTCGGCCTGCTTGATATAGGTGTCGGAGGCGCGCTTGAGAGCCAGTTCCTTGTTCTTGTCCTGCCCAGCCGCGGTCTCGCAGCGAGCCTTGACCTGCCAGTACAGGCGGGCGGCTTCCCACTGTCCAGCGGTCTCGCAGCGCTGTGCGCTTGTCCCGCAGATGCTGGCGAACCGGGATGCGTTGCCTTCGCCGGCGTCCAGCAAAAGGTTGATGAGCTTGGCCCACCAGGGTGTTGGCTCTTCGACGCCAAACTCACTGAGCTGTTTCTGAAGGTAGTCGATGGTCTTGCGGTAGGCCTTGGTCTCCTTACCCATGAAGACGGCGATGTCGAAGGAACGCTTCAGGCGATCGTAGCCATCTGCCCACTGGACGACGTCCTTGAGATGCAGGGCACTGCTCAGGTAGCTGTCGACAGCAAGGCTGGCCACGCTGGCATCACCCTGACGCACCCAGAGGATGTCGGCCAGGCGGGACCGCAGTTCCGCGTCCTGGACAGTCTCGATGAGCTGTTTGATGACACGCAGCTCGTCGGCCGAGAAGTCTTCTGGGAGCGGTGTGCGCGAGTACTGCAGGTCGGCAGCGGGGACAAAAGGGTCGCGCGAGGGAGTCTCGAGCTTGAGCTCAGGCGAAGCGACGGCGCCGAGGAACGTGTAGACGGCCTCTGTGCGCGAGTCGTGCGCCTTGCCTGCTTCCTGTGCGCGCTGGTAGAACAGCTTGGCATACACCGAGCAGAGTTTCTGGTCGGCTTCGACCAGGACCTGTTGCCAGGCAGTGCGGTCGATGTCTTCTTTCTTGATGACGAGTCTGGTGATGGACACGGGTTCCTCCGAATGGATGGGTGGTGTGGGAGATTTCACGTGGAAAAGGGGAGGCTGACGCCGGGAAGCAGCTTCTTGAGGGCACGCACAAACGTCTTGAACTCGTCGGTCGTGCTTGACTGGCCAGAGGCAGTGACGCGCTTCACACCGGTATCCAGTGCGATTCGCCACAGCACAGGCTGGTCGGCCTGCTGCACGTGATCCCAGTTCCAGACGTTCGCCTTGTCGGCGGCGCGCCAGAAGCGCTTCCATGCTTCAAGGGACGGTTGAAACGCAAGCTGAGGCTCAGAGCCTGCACGCGCATACAACGTTCCCGCTTCCCAGTGGACCGTAACGGTCCGCGAGGTGCCACAGCCGAGCGCCACTTCCACGGTGACGGGCTCAGCCGGCTCGATAGCAAGAGTCATACAATCCTCCTTGCGGCCAAAACGCTGTCCCACGGCAGCGGACGGCCACACGCACGACTTGGGGGTGCGATCGCCCGTGCACCCGGCAGCTCAGTAGCCCCTTTCAGGACTCGCAGACGCCCGTGCACCTCTGCTAGTATATCGGATTTGTGGCGCGACAACAGTCACCGGCCTCTCACATGTGAGGTGGTCACAGCCGAGAAAGGACATCGCCCGGCAGGATAGCCGGGCGATGCGGAGGAAGGAGAAGAGAGGAAGACGGTCTGTGTCTTCCTTGTGCTGTCCCGTTGGCTCATCTGAGAACCAGTCCTTGCCGACTGGGTTCTCACTGTTCTGCTGCTACCTGTGCTACACCTTCCTCGAGCCAACCGTACATCACACTCTTCACTTTCTGTCCCACTATTCCCGCCCATGCGGGAATCCAGGTTTGCCTTTGGGGTCTTTCATTGGAGTCAGCTGCCCGCTCAGCCTGCGTGGAGGAGAACTTGCACAGCTTCCAGCAGCTGGTGCAGGTCGTACGGCTTGCCCAGGAACCCCTGGACACTGCCCTCGTCGAGCATCTGCTTGACGGTGTCGTTGGTGGTATACCCTGAGTTCAGCAGGATGGGGGCCGTGGGGTTCAGAGCCCGAATGGCTTTCACGATCTCATCTATCGTCATGCCGGGCATGGTCATGTCCAGCAGGATGAGCCCAATGTCTGTCAGGTGCTCTTGCAGGACGTTCAGGGCTGAGGCTCCATCCGGTGCTGACAGGACCACATACCCGCTCCTGCTCAGGAACGTCTGGGCGACCGTGCGCACAACCGGCTCGTCCTCGACGACCAGGACGGTGCCACTGCCTGCGTTCACGGAGGCGGCTGGGGGAGCAACGGACTCCCTGGGTTCTTCCAGGCATCGAGGGAGATAGATGTCGAAGGTCGCCCCCGAACATGTCTGTTCAATTTGAGGGGCGGTCTTCCCGGCACCTTCCGTGGACACTGCCGTGATCCATCCGCCGGCCTGTTTGACGGCACCGTAGACGATGGAGAGTCCGAGCCCTGTGCCGAACCCAGCCAGCTTGGTCGTATGAAAGGGCTCGAAGAGGTGCTCCAGGATCTCTGGCGGAATCCCCGGACCGGTGTCTGTGACGCTGAGATGAACGAACTCCCCTGTGCGTGCAAACGGATGGGCCCGGAGGTACTCCTCTCCCACGACCTCGTTTCTGACTCCGATGGTCAGTGTCCCCCTGCCCTCCATGGCGTCGCGCGCGTTCACTGCCAGGTTGAGGAGGATCTGCGTCATCTGCGACTGGTCCAGCAGGACGTTCCAGGCTTCCTGATCGTCGTCGCGGACGATCTCCATGGTGGCCGGCAGTGACTGCTTCAGCAGTACTAGGCTCGCTTCGAGGGCAGTCGTGGTATTCATTGGTACTGGCAGGACCATGGCACTGCGGCCGAAGGTGAGCAGTCCTTTCGTGAGGTCCGCCGCCTGACGGGCAGCGGTCTCGGCTCCATTCAGGTTCTCCAGCAATGGATCTCCTGGGGGCAGGCTGGTGCGCATGAGGGCGATGTTGCCCATGATGCCGGTCAGCAGGTTGTTGAAGTCGTGTGCCACGCCTCCTGCCAGTGTCCCGATGGCTTCCATCTTCTGGGACTGACGGAGTTGAGCTTCAACCTTCTGACGCACAGCTTCTGCCTGCTTGCGCTCGGTAGTGTCGCGGTAGATGGCGTAATTGGCCTCCTGCTTCCCTGCAATCAGAATAGGTGCGCCGATGATGGAGACGTCAATAAGGGAGCCGTCTTTCCTGCGCCGCGTTGTCTCCAGAAGGACGGTCTTCCCTTGGTTGGTAGACTTTGATATCTCCCTGGCCTCCTCCTCGCAAGCGGGAAATGCCACCAAGTCGTCGATGTTTTGTCCGACGGCTTCGTCAGCCCTATAGCCGAACATGCGCACGAACTCGGCATTCACCCGTATGACCCTGCTAAGGGGATCCGTGATTGCAATGCCTTCCGGAGCTGTCTCCACCAGTTGGTCAAAAAACGCTCGTTCTCGCCGAGTCTCATCTTCCGCCCGCTTGCGCTCAGTGATGTCGGAGAAGGACCACACGCGGCCCACGATCTCATCGCCGATTCTTTCGGGTTGGGAATAGCGCTGGAAAATGCGTCCATCCGCAAGATCGAGCCGGTCTTCACTCGATTCTTCCGGTCGTCCGTATAGCTCTCTGATTTTGCCCAGAAACGTCTCCGGCTGAGCCAACTGTTGGAGGACATAATTGAGGGCTGTTTCGTCAAGACGGTCGGACAGGAGCTCTTCCGGGATGTGCCACATGTCGGCGAACTTATGATTCCATAGCGTAATGCGTCCGTTCAGGTCTACAACGAGGATGCCATCAGCCGTGGATTCCATGGTGGATTGAAGTAAAGACAGGGATGATACCAGAGCTTCCTCCGCCTGCTTGCGCTCGGTGATGTCAGTGTGAGTGCCGAACATCATCAGCGGTTTGCCGTCGCCGGTGCGGGTGATGACGCGGCCGCGGTCGTGAACCCAGACCCAGTGGCCGTCCTTGTGCTTCATCCGGCAGTCGTGGTCGTAGTAGGGCAGTTCACCCCTGAAGTGCTTCTCCAGCAGTTCGTCGGATTGCTTCAGGTCATCGGGGTGGACAAACGTTTCAAACGTCTTGATACTACTGGGGGCCAACTCGTCGAGCGTAAAGCCGATGATCTGCGCCCACACCTCGTTGTAGACCGTTTCCCCGGTCTGGACGTTCCACTCCCAGGTGCCGACATGGGTCCCCTCGATGATGCTTTCCAGCCGCCAGACCGCGTCCCGCAGAGCGTCATCTGTCTGCTTCTGCACCGAGGCAGCCTCGCCTGAACGGGTTTCCTTATCAGTCATTGTTTCTCCTCTTGCCTGTCTTTGTGACACGTCTAGCCATATCAGCGACACCCCGTACTGCCGGAAACTGTTCTGTAGACGTTCTTGGCATTTGCAGTTCCTGAACTCTCCTTGACTTCGTCGAATGGCAGTTCTCTCGTCACACGCGAAACGTACGGAATCTGCATGATCCTGCTCTCAGAATAGTCATGGCGCAGAGTGGGTCAAGTGCCAGAATGCACGCAATAATCCGTCTTTGCCTTCGTTCGGGCTCCTTGCCCGTCATTCCCCCGAGCCCTTTTGTCCCTATCCTTCTGTCCAAGACGCGAGGCGTTCTTCAAGGCCCCTGAGCACTTTCTTCCCGTGCGAGGGGCGCTTCTGAGGGGTGCTTCCCACGAGCCCAAGGATGTTTTTGTATCCGAGGGTGTTCTGCGTGTTGGTGTCATGCACCCGAGTATGTCAGTCCCATACGAGGGGTGCCTCTGAGTGGCGCTCTGCCGCGAAAGTGGGAATCCAGACCTGTCTGTTACCTGTCGTGCTCAGTCTTTCACTCCAGCAACCTCTTCCGGCACGATGTCCATGATGATCTCTTGCACAACGCGCGCGCCAAGGTGCAGACCCTGGCGCCGGCCGACCTCACGGAACCCGCCCTTCCGATATGCGGCAATGGCTCGCTCGTTGAAGCCGTAGACATGCAAGATGACATTGCTCAGGCCCAGGACGTGGAAGGCGTATCGCGCCAGCAGGGCGACAGTCTCCGTCGCGTACCCATGGTTCCAGCAGTCCTTCTCGCCGATGATGAGTCCCAGTTCGGCCGTGCCTGCCGCGTGGTCGATATCAAACAGCGAGCAGTCCCCCACCAGGCGCATGCCGTTGACTTCATGGATGTCGAAGTGCACGCTGCCCCCGCCGGCCTTGGCGATGTTGTTGTCATACCACTCGTATTCGTTCTCGATGGAGACGCACGCCCCGACGTCGGTCAGTCCGGCGTTGACTTCGGGGTCGCAGATCCACTTCCAGTACGTCGGCACGTTCTCCCGCTGCTGCGGGGTCAGTGCGATTTTCGTGCCTTTGATGATGACGGGGACGTCACCCATCGTTCTGTCCTCCGGCTGCATCACGCGTGGGTGCCGAACACAGCCTGCACAATGCGGCCGAACGCGTAGGAAGCTGCTGCGGCGCCAAGGCCGGTGACGACCATCTCGCGGATCTTGCGCCGGAACCCATTACTGCCAGCTGTCAGCGTGATGATGCTGGCGACTGTGGCAAGAGCAAGCCCTGCGAACAGGACGCTGAGGATCAGCGCCGTGAAAGAATTGCGCGCGAAGAAGTAGGGGAGGACGGGGAACAGCAAGCCGATGATGTATGCAGCGCCGGTGAACAGGGCACTGCGGATCTCGTTCACCGAAGAGTGCTCGGTGAGGAGTCCGATCATCGCCTCTTTGTTCGATGCCAGTTTTGCGGTGACGTCGTCGGTCAGGTCGGCGGGCATCCCGGATTCGATCAGTTTCTTGGCCAGCTCTGCCTGTGCTCGTCTGGGGGCGACACTGAAGAGGAGGTCAGTCTTGCGCCGGATGCCTTCGTTGACCTGGCGCTGACTGCGGACCGACACCCAGGTGCCGATCGCCATGGACAGTGCGCCGGCGAGGCCGACGACGAGGCCACTGACGCCGACGACCTGCGGACGTGTCGGGTAGACGGCCGAGAGGCCGGTCACCGCGCCAAGCAGCTCGACGAGACCATCGTTCATGCCCATCACGAAATCGCGGACGTTGTCCTTGGGCAGCGCGTTGAACTGCGATTCCAGTTCTTCCTCGTGGCCCAGCTCGTCCTCGATGATGCGCGAGATGTCAGTCTTCTCTGCTTCCTCAAGGACGGTGGAATTCAGGAAGTCATAGTAGGAGTCGACGGCGGTCGCCTCGGTGATTTCGAGGAGGGACAGATAGCGTCGCGTCCCCAGGATCCTGCGCAGGAGCCGCGCCCAGGCGAACGAGAACCACGACGGTTCGGTGGCGCTGATGCCGCGCTTGAGCAGGAACGCGCGCCAGAAGGCCATGTGGAGGTTCTCGACCCGAGCCAGCTCTGCGAAGCGCTGCCGGAGGGCAGGGTCCTTCTCGGACCCGGCCAGGTATGCATACAGGCGCGATGCACCCCGCTCTTCGGCGTAGAAACCCATTGCCTTGGCTGTTTCATTGATCATGGGAGGCTCCTTTCATATCAGGTTGGACTGTGAAGTACTATGGGTGTTCACAATTCAGCGGCGAAGTGTGCGTCGGAGCAGAATTGCCTGCTCGGGGCACATCTCGTGACAGCAGTAGCACAACACGCAGGTCCGCCGGTTGAACTGCGGGTACGGTGCAAGGTCGATTGCCTTCGCAGGGCATCGCTGGGCGCAGATACTGCACTTGACGCATTTGGACGTGTCGACCATGGGGATGGGTCGGTTTGAGGAACCCACGAGGCGCTGAAGTGTTGCTGCGATCGACACCACCGCACCACCCATGTAGCTTCGGGGGCTCATGAATGCTGGCTGGATGGGGGTGAGATCGCCGATGACGAGTGTGTCGTCAGGAACAGGGACGACCCGTGATAGTGGCGTGAGTTCCCAGTCGATGCCCATCATACGGCACATGGCCCAGTCCGCGAGGACAGCGTCGTCCGCGACGATGACGGCCCGCAAGTGTCGTGGCCTTCCCGCGGAGGGTCCCTCGCCGTCCATGCCGCGGATGCCATCCATGACGACCCGTTCGGGGATGGGGAGGGCGGCGTGGAGGTCCAGCAGGCACCTGGCAAACTCGTCGCCCGATGGGATCATGTGGAGACCCGTGCGCTCGGCCTTGGGCGTGAGTCCGAACAGGTTCTTGACGGCGCCCGTGATCAGCGTCAGGGAATGGGTTTTCGCCTTCGGCAGGTTGAAGAGGACCTTGCACTGCCACAGCAGGTCAGGAAGGGTGACAGGTCGGGGGCTCCGCGGGTGCTCGAGGTGGATACGCCCGAACCCGTACTGGTCCAGGTTGCAGATAGTGACCCGTTCGTCGCCCACGTATTCCTCGAGGCCAAAATCGGCGGCAAGGCGTTCGCTGGGGACACGGTTGCCCGGAATGTCGCCGACGATGATGCGCAGTCCGTGCCCGAGCAGAAACCGGACAAAGGCATGAATGAAGTGAGGGTTGGTCGTCAGTGCCCGTTCGGGCTCAGCTTCCTGCAGGATGTTCGGCTTGACGAGGACTGTGTCGCCGGGGGCGAGCCCGCCCAGAAGGAACTCCTGGCGGCTTGCAAACACGTCGGTCAATCGTCCTTCGTCGTAGTCGTCGAGTCGGTCGATCCATGCCTGCATGCATGCCTCCTGTTGTGTATCAACAGGATAGCCGCAGCAGCCCGTGACTCAAGCCTGTTCCTGTGGAGGGATGGGCTTGAGAACAGCCCTGAGCGCGTGGCGTGTAGGCAGAAGGAAGGCGACCACGACCAAGGCGGCCGCAACGCCGAGCAGCAGGCGATACGCTGACGTGATGCTGGTGTGCTGCGCCCACTGACCCAGGATGATGACGACACTGCCGCCGATGCCCCAGGAGAGGCCCATGATGGACGCGGAGACGAGGCCGCGGTGGTTCGTGACCAGTTCGTGCGCGAAGACGATGTTGGAGCTCAATGTGAAGCAGCTGAAGAAACTCATGGCCGGGAACCAGACGATGCTGGTCGACCCGGTCAGGACGAACATCAAGAGGGTCACGGCTACGCCTGTCGCCCCAATGAGGTTGATCGTCCTGCGGCCGATGTGGTCGGAGAGCTCGGCCCCGATGACATTGGCGACCGCGCCCACGAGCGAACCGACGGCAAGGTAGACGCCGGCTTTTCCCGGCAGGAACCCGAGTTCCTGGAACAAGAGGGGCAGCAGGACGGTGACGCCGTTGAAGACCATGGCCGTGAGCGTGGAGTTGGCAACAAGCATGAGGTACCCCTTGAAGGCAGGGCTGTCTGTCATGCGGCCGCCGTTGCCGTCTATGGCGGCTGCTTCGCGGCCTTCCTGACGGGGGAGCGCGAACACCTGGAAGAACGCCAGCGCGATGCCGGGGATGGCCAGGATCCAGAAGCGCTCGAAGTGCAGCAGTCCAAAGAGAGGGATGACCATCAGTGAGCCGACAAAGGAGCCCATGGACCCGCCGAAGTTGAAGACGGACATGAACCGGCCCTTATTGGTCGAGGACAGCTGGCTCGTACCGGTGGCCCCCTGCGGATGAAACATCGCAAGCGACAGTGCTATGGCGGTGAAGATGAGCAGGAGCCAGCCAAAGCTGTGGGCGAATGGCAGCAGTGCCAGCGAGACGGCGGCAAGGATGGAAGAGGTGACGACAAGCGCATTGGCATGCCGCATGCGGTCGGACAGAAGGCCGAAGATCGTCTGGACAAGACCCGAGACGATGGGGAGACTGGCGCCAAGTGCGGCGGCGGCCCCCAGAGAGAAACCCAGTTGGGTGCGGAAGACGGGAACGAGAGGGGGGAGGAAGGCGGCGTACCATTCGACAAGGAAGTGACCACCAGCAATTGCAAGCAGTGCTTTTCGTATGCGGCTCATCGTTCGGCTCTCTCCTGGGACATGCGAAAAAGGCAACCTCGGAGCGAGCAGACGAGTCCGCCATGAACGCGAGCAATGTTCCGCGCGAGGCCACCTTCTTCTATTATTAGTATAGCAAATCTTCGAACTATGTCAATTTCCGAAATATCTCAGTCTGTAGGCTGCTTCCGGACATTGGTCATGGAATGTGTGGCATCCAGACTTCTGTCCGGAGGTTCCGCGTCAGGCGTGGCAGTTCTGCGTTGACGATGCCGGTCACCCAGGTCACTCGTCTGCGACGAACCTGTCTCTGGCAATCCCCTTGAGCAACCGGCGCAGTTCGCGTGGGTCCGTATGGCCGTCGACCTGGAGAGGAATCTCCCCAGTCGTCGTGCTGAGCATAAGTTTGTGGGGAGGTTCTCCGGCTGTGCGTGGGCCGAAGCGGCCCGGCGGGGTGCCTTGGACCAGAACGGCCTCCTCGAGGTCGGCATAGCCCAGCACACGGGCTGTTGGCAGTCCTGTCAGGGCATTGGCTATCGTTATCCCGACATACGCGTCAATGAGCGCGAACGGTGCCTGGGCGGCGTACCACATCTGCTGGAAACGGCTTGCTCCCTGCGATTTTGCGTCGGCCATTCTCGCCACGCGAATTCTGCGGACTCTTGCGTGGTCGAACGGGGCAAGTACGACAAACGAGCTGGTCAACAGCAAGGTCAGCTCGAGGGACTTGAAGACACTCTGTCGCTCGACCGCCTGACACGCGAGGAGAACAGTCTCTCCTTCAGGAGCTTCCATCAGAACCTCAGGTCCAGGAAGAGCACCAGAGCGGAGACGAGAGCCATGAGCACCGAATAGGGGATGGCGGACACGGACTCCTTCGCGCGACTGGCGGATTTCCAGCTGATGTAGAAGACAAGGAACAGCGCGGGGACGAGCAGGCCCCAGTAGTCGGTGCGCGAGCCAAAACGCCAGAACAGGGCTGCCATGATAGCCGTACAGACCGCAGCGACAATCACTACTAGCAGTTCACTGACCCATCGCTTGCTCATGTTGACCCCCTCTCAACTGTGTCGCCCGAACGTATGCGTACTGTCAGGATAGTCCAAGGCAGCCGACGGTCAATGACAGGTGATCTCTGAGTGAGTGGCGAAGAGGAGGTGGCAGACGTCTTCTGCGCTCCACAGGACATGTAACGTTCGCACGCGGCGACCGTAGACCAGGTGTGGAGGTGGTACCGATGGAGTTGATCCTTGTACCGTTTGGCATTGTTGTCGCGGCGCTTCTCGTGGTGGGAGCTGTCACGGGAGCTGCATTCAAGTTCGTATGGGTTGTGCTCAGGTTCATCTTTGTGCTGTGTTTCTGGTGGCTGCTCCTGCTCATTGGTGGGGTTGCCCTGCTGAGGTCGATCCTGCACTGACCGCCACATTGTTCACACATAGCACGCCAAGGCGCCCGGACTCGTTGGGCGCCTTGCCCATCCACGGGCATCGCATACAGTGCAAACGCCGTCAGAATGGGGTGCGTGGTCCACTTCTCCTTGATATCTTTACAGGAGACCATTGACTGACGACAAATGCCCTCTACTCTTAGCTTATCAAAGTAAGGGGGAACCGTGATGAGAATAGTGACCAACAGCAAGCGTATGGAACTAGTTCTGGCGAGGTTGCGCAGCTACTGGGAGACTGAAGACCCTCGTCGCGTCGGTGGCTTGACCGAGTCCCAGCTTTCGTTGCTGCTCTCGCTGTCTGAGCACCCTGGATGCCGCGTGCAGGACACTGCCCAACGGCTTGACCTGACTGCTCCGACAATCAGCATCGGAGTCCGCAGACTGGAGAGGATGGGGTTGGTGCTGCGCGACACTGATCCTGACGACCAGCGGGCTGTGTGCCTGTATCTGTCGCCGCAGGGCAGAAGAATCGCGTCCAAGGCACGTTCTCTGCGTGCAGCCAAGCTGGAGACAATGCTTTCGGCGCTGACACTGGATGAACAGGAGTCGCTCCTCGAAATGCTGGAGAGGGCAGTTCCGGATATTGACTGAAGGTACACTACCGTAGCCGGTTGACAGAAGAGGAGGTTACCGTGAATGCACGACCACTAACGTCAGACATTACCCTCATGGGAGCGGTCGACTGGGACCGCAGACTGTTCGACTCGCTGATTCCGCTTCCCGAAGGGACCAGCTACAACGCATACTTGGTGCGGGGCAGCGAGAAGACTGCGCTGCTCGACACGGTCGACCCGACCAAGTTGGATGTCCTGATGGCTCAGCTCGACTCGGTCGATCACCTGGACTACCTGATAGCGCACCACGCGGAACAGGACCACAGTGGTTCCATCCCTGCCATCCTTGCCCGGTATCCGGAGGCTGTGCTCGTGACGAATCCGAAGGCGAAGGAGTTGCTGCAGGAGCTCCTGGACATCCCGTCCGGTCGATTCAGGACCGTCGCCGACGGAGAGACCCTGTCGCTCGGCAACAAGACCCTGCGGTTCATCTACCTGCCATGGGTCCACTGGCCCGAGACGATGGGCACGTATGTCGAGGAAGACCATGCCCTGTTCTCGTGTGACTTCTTTGGCTCACACCGGGCGCAGTCGGACATATTCGCCGAGCAAAACATCGTCATGCACGGCGCCAAGCGGTACTATGCCGAGATCATGATGCCGTTCCGCAGCTTTATCATCAAGAACCTGGACAAGCTTGCGGGCGCACAGATCGATATGATCTGCCCCAGCCACGGGCCCGTATACAAGGATCCGGCGTTCATCATGGACGCTTACCGCGAGTGGGCAGGCGGCCCTCCTCACAACAAGGTCGTCATCCCCTTTGTCTCCATGCATGGGAGCACACTGAAGATGGTCGATCGCCTTACGGCCGCTCTGGCCGACCGAGGCGTCGGTGTCGAGCGGTTTGACCTGACGACCGCCGACCTGGGCGAGATCGCCATGTCCCTTGTGGACGCGGCGACCATCGTCATCGGAACTCCTGCCGTGCTGACCGGTCCGCATCCCAAGACGATCGAGATTGCGTATCTGGCTGGAGCCCTTCGTCCCAAGACGCAGTTCGTGTCCATTGTCGGGTCATATGGGTGGGGCCAGCGCATCGTCGACGTCCTTGGCGGACTCATCGCGCCGCTGAAGGCCGAAGTCCTCACGCCCGTCCTCGCCAAAGGTGACCCTCGCGCGGCCGACATGCAGGCGATCGATGCCCTGGCGGAGACGATTGCGGCCAAGCATCATGAGGTTGGCCTGCTCTAGACCCCGTACCCCTTTCTGTAAGAAAGACCCCCGGACGTGAGGCCGGGGGTTCTGCCGAACGGGTCCGGTGCCAGTCGGCGGTCAGTCTGCCCGCGTGCACGCTTCTGGGTGCAGCATCTACGTTCGTGGCGCTTTGAGCAGGCGCGCGTTGATGGCGACGATGATGGTGGACAAGGACATGAAGACGGCGCCGACGGCTGGGCTCATGATGAAGCCGACGCCGGCGAGCACACCTGCCGCCAGCGGGATCGCGACGACATTGTATCCTGTGGCCCAGGCGAGGTTCTGCAGCATCTTGCGATAGGTGGCACGTGACAGCTGCACAACAGCGACGACGTCGCGGGGATCGTCACGGACCAGGATGACGTCGGCCGTCTCGATGGCAACGTCGGTGCCGGCGCCGATCGCAATCCCGACATCAGCCTGAGCAAGCGCGGGAGCGTCGTTCACGCCGTCGCCGACCATGGCTACGGTCAGACCCCTCCCTTGCACTTCCTGGATCCTGGCTGCCTTCTCGTGCGGCAGCACCTCGGCAAAAAAGTCATCGAGTCCCAGGTCCTGGGCCACCCACTCGGCGGCAGCGCGCGAGTCGCCGGTCAGCATGATACTCTTGATGCCCATCTGGTGCAGCGCCGCAACGGCCTCGCGCGACTCTGGCCGTATGGTATCTGCCAGCGCGACTGCTCCCTGAACGACACCGTCGACCAGGACGTACACGACCGTTTTCGCTTGCGAAGTCAGTAGGTCGACTTGAGTCGAGGACACAGCCAACTCATGATCGATGACGTAGCTGGGCCGGACGACCATGACCTTGTGGCTTTCGACTGTTGCCTCAGCGCCGACTCCGGGGAGGGCCAGGAACTCGGTGATCTGCGGCAGGGTGATGGCGCGTTCCTGTGCACTGCGCACGATGCCAAGTGCGATGGGATGCTCGGACTGGGCCTCGACGGCACCGGCCAGTCTCAGAACTTCCTCCGGTGTGCTCGTCTCGCTCAGGGGAACGATATCTGTGACGCCAAACGACCCCATCGTCAGTGTGCCAGTCTTGTCGAAGACGACTGCCTGGAGGTTACGGGCCTGTTCGAAGGCTGTCCTGTTTCGGAGCAGCAGGCCATTTTGGGCCAGAAGGGCAGTCGACACAGACACGACCAGTGGAATGGCAAGTCCCAGGGCGTGTGGGCATGTCGTCACCATGACCGTGACCATGCGTTCCAGAGCGAACGCGAGACCCTTGCCGAGCAGCAGCCATGTGACCAGCGTCAATGTGCCGGTGCTCAGGGCGATGATGGTCAACCAGAGCGCTGCCCGGTCAGCAAGCGCCTGTGTTTTGGACCGCGACTCCTGAGCGAGGCGGACCAGTTCGATGACCTGAGACAGATAGGTGTCGCTGCCGACCTTCTCGATGACGACCGTCAGAGCGCCTTCGCCGTTGATTGCACCGCCAATGACAGCATCACCTGGCTTCTTGTCTACCGGGCGCGACTCCCCGGTCAGCATGGCCTCATTTACGCTCGAGGCTCCACCCTCCACACGACCGTCCACGGGGACTTTCTCACCAGGTTTGACCAGGACTCGGTCCCCAGCCGCAAGGTGCGCGACGGGGTGGTCCATGACCATGCCGTCGGGCATGATGACATGTGCATCAGAGGGCATGAGGCGTGCGAGGCTCTCCAGCGCGCGGGAAGCCCCCATCACCGACTTCATCTCCAGCCAGTGGCCAAGGAGCATGATATCGATCAGTGTCGCCAGCTCCCAATAGAAGACCATGCCCTGAAGACCCAGCGAAACGGCAGCGCTGTACACAAAAGCCACCGTGATTGCCATCGCGATGAGCGTCATCATGCCGGGGGTCCTGGCCTTGAGTTCCTCAACCATCCCCTTGAGGAAGGGCATGCCACCGTACACATAGATGAACGCTGACAACGTGAACAGGACCCACGTCGAACCGGGGAACTGCAGCTTCGTGCTTAGGCGCAACAACATCTGCACTGGCTCCGACAGGAGCAGGACTGGGACAGTCAACACGAGACAGACCATGAATCGGGTCTGGAAGTCACGGATCATGTGAGCATGGTGGTTGTGTCCCTGGTGCTCGTCGTGACCTGTGTGGCCAGCAGGCATGTCATGCCCCGCATGCGCCATCTCTGCATGCATGGAAGGGTCATGGCCCTCCTGATGCATAGCATGTGCGTCGTCGTTCCTATTGTGATGCATGTGTTCGTGGTCTTCCATGTGCGGCCTCCGACAATCTGGCGAAGTGAGCCCAGTCTACGTCAAAGGCACACATACTCAACGCTGCCCCGACTTCCTAAACAGGGCCGACAGCTGCGCTACGGTGCAGTCACGATACGCACAGTTGCTGCCACACCCTGAACGGGGTAGCTCTCGGCCACCGGGCCGTTGAACGTGACCTCAACCGTATCGCCTTTCTTGATCTCCGAGAATGCAAACAGACCCGTGATGGGGGTATTGTCGCGCAGCACGACGGATTTCATGTTCACGGTGACGCTGGCCTTGTCGAACGACGTGTCGTGTTCCAGCTTGCCTTCCACGAGCATCGTGATGCCATCCTTTCCCCGGACAATGTCCGTCACGACGCCCCTGATGCCGATTGCGCTACTGTCGTCGAGGATAGGCTGGGCATTCTGGAGCAGTTCTGACCCACTCTTTGTGCAGACCTCGTCCGCGTCAGCAAAGCCGATGTACAGATTCTGCTTCTCGTCCACCGCATACTGTGCAATATGTAGGCCGCTTCCCGTGTCTCGGGTCGCGCCGAGGCGCGTGATGATCTCCCGGTACGTCATTCCCTTCCGAATACTCTCCACGTCGGACGCACGTATGTGTGCAATTGCGTTGTCGTACGAGAGCAACTCCGCGAAGGTCATCGCGTTCAAGAGCCCTCTGCCACCCTGTGTGCAGGTTTCGCTCGGATCTGCAAAGGAGAAATACAGGTCCAGCTTCTCATCCACTACATACTGCGCAACGTGCAGGCCACTCCCCACGTCCCGCGTGGCCCCGAGGCGCGTGATGATCTCCCGATAGGTCGTTCCCATCCGGATACTCTCGACGTCCGATGTGCGAACATGCCCGACGGGATTGTAGGGAGAGAACAGCTCCTCGAAGCTCACGGGCTCGGGACCGCTGCATGCAGTCAGCGAGACCGCGACTGCAATCAACGCCATGATAGCCATCACTCTTCTCATCGTTCCTCCCCGTCCGTCTGGATGATGCCGAACCAATGAACGCATCCAGAGGTCTCCTCATTATGACTTGATAACCTCTGCAGAAGTTCCTTCGGCCTGCTCGCAATCGAGGTTGTCAACTCGATACCAAAGGCCGCGCAGCGAAGGTTCGCTGCACGTAGCCCTCCCGGCTCTGGTTTCTGCGGAAGACAACTATAGACTACCCAATATGGGGCTTGAGGGGAGCCTGGTGGTATTCGGGCTCCTGTGGAGCCGGACGTGAGCAGAGGTGAAGGAGGTACGATGAGTGTCAGAGTGGTCTACCAGTCAGTAACAGGAAACACGAAGAAGGTGGCCGAGGCGATTGCACGCGCTGCTGGCTGCAGGGCGGAACCGGTGAGGTCAGCGACGGTGAATCAGCCGGTGGACATGCTGTTCCTGGGAGCATCGATCCATGGTGGCGACGTCGACCCATTGGTGAAGAAGTTCATCGAGGGGCTCGATGCCACCCTCGTCAAACACGTGACGGTATTTGGCACGGGTTTCGAGGAGAGCAGGGACAAGGCAGTGGGGATCATGAAGGATCTGCTGGCACGGCGGGGAATCGCGGTGACCGACAAGTGCTACTTCTGCCTGGGCAAGTTCGTTCTGTTCAATCGACATCACCCTGACACCCAGGACCTGACCGGTGCAGAGGAGTTTGCGCGGAGCATCCTCGCCGGGTAGCATTTCACTCGTCCGCAAGGGTAGTCTTGGAGGGTGTCCACGCTCTTGCGAGAGCGACAGACAGGGGCAGGGTGTAACCTTCGAGGTTGGACGACTGTACACCATGGTGTGGCGTGGACACGATCCGCGCTGCAAGTCGGAACAAGGAGCTGTGAACATGATCCGTCAGTCGATACAGTATGGGTGGAACAAGGCACGTCTGTGGGTCTGGGCATTCCTGCCCGTGGTCCTGCTGCAGTGGGTCCTGGACGGAGCAGTGACGTGGCGTGTGGATGCTGGAGGCAACCGGAGCCTGCAACTCTGGGGGCACAATATGGGACCGCAGACCCTGGGCATCGTCATGACGGCGACTGTCCTGGGGATCGTGGGTTATATTGTGTCCATGTGGATCCGGATGGGCATCATCCATGGTTCGGTGAAGGCCGCACGTGGTGAAGGCGTGACCACGGGGGACTTCTTCCTCACGTGGGAGAACGTGGGACGCTTCATCCTGGGCACGCTCCTGTACGGCCTCATCGTCGGCGTGGGCATGATCCTGCTGGTCGTCCCCGGCATCATCTGGGGACTGAGGTACTGCCTGTACGGGCACTACCTTGTGACGCAGGGCGCAGGCCCCGTCGAGGCGCTGCAGATGAGCGCCGCCGCGACGGACGGACACAAGGGCGAGCTGTTCGGACTTTGCCTCGCGTCTCTCGGTGTCGTCATCCTGGGAGCCCTGTGCCTGGGTGTCGGGCTCGTGTGGGCCATCCCCACCGTCAATATCGCCTGGAGCACCGTCTTCCTTCAGCTCTCCGGACAGCAGACGGTACCCGTCCTGGAACCGGCGTAGACGAACTACAGGGAGGGGCCGACCTGGCCCCTCCCTGTGCTGTGTGGCAGATATGTCGTGGGCGACGTCGTCAGTCGTACATCTTCTGGTAGTATTCCTCAACCATGCGCGCGGCCGAGAACTGCCATTGTGCCATGTCGATGCTGGCACGCATCATGGCGATCCATGTATCGCGGCGGCTTTCGTAGGTTGGGATGACGTCGCCCCTCAGCACATCGTAAAGCGAGGCGCAATCGATGCTGTTACAGTCGTTCCCCTCATATCCGCCGCCGAACTGCCATCCGTTGACGCCGTGCTTGCAGCCCTCGGGCCACCAGCCGTCGAGGGTACTCAGATTGAGCACGCCGTTCATCGCCGCCTTCATGCCTGACGTGCCACTTGCTTCCATGGGCCGCACCGGGTTGTTGAGCCAGATGTCGCACCCGCGTGTCAGCATCTTGCCGATGGCCATGTCATAGTCCTGCAGGAAGACGACACTGTCGGGATACTCTTTGGCGATGCGCACGATGTTGGTGATGGTCGCTTTTCCACCCATGTCGTTTGGGTGAGCCTTGCCCGCGAGGACAATCTGCACCTTGTGGTTGCGCAGCAGGTCGCCAATGATCTGCCGGTCCGAAAAAATGAGATCGCTGCGCTTGTACGGCGTGGCGCGGCGGGCAAATCCAATCGTAAGGACGTTCTCGTCGAAACTCACCCCATTGCGCTGCTCGATGTCGTCGATCATGGCGCGCTTGAGTGCCATGTGTGCTGCCCACAAGTCTCCGCCGGAAGCATGGGCCTGACGAATGCTGTCGTCCTGCCAGGTACCGTTGTGGACGCCGTTTGTGATGGAAAGGATGTCCGAGCCTCCGGGAATGTTTTTCCACATCTCGCGCGCCGTGTGTCCATGCAGCTGCGACACAGCATTTGCCTTCTTCGACAGACGGATTCCCGCGGCAGTCATGCTGAACGGGTCCCCGCCGAGGGTGGCGATCTGGTCATGCGTGAGTCCATCATAGGCGTTAATGTATTGCAGCATGCGGTGAGAGTGCACCTCGTTGCCCGCAGACACTGGCGTGTGTGTTGTGAACACGATGTGCTGTTTCACGGACCAGAGTGCGTCCAGGAACGGCACGCCATTCGCCATTTGCTGACGGATCAATTCGACGCCGGCGAACACGGCATGGCTGTCGTTGAAGTGGTAGATGTCGACGCTGATGCCCAGCGCCTGCAGGGCACGGACGCCGCCGATGCCGAGAATCATCTCCTGGGCGACCCGTTGCTCCTCAAACCCGCCATACAGCTGTGCCGTCAAGTTCCAGCCTGCGTTGTCCGGCAGGTAGGTGTCGAGCAGATACAACGGGACATTGCCGAAAGCGGTGCATTTCCACACCCTTGCCCGCACCTGCAGGTCCTCGATCGGGATGGTGACGACGACCCCCGTGTCCTCAAGGGAGTCGTATCGATATTCATGGTAGCTGTCGTACGGTCGGTCATACTCGTCGATGAACTGTTCTGTGTAGTCCTGCCGCCACAGGATGCCGATGCCTACCATGGGACGATGTTCGTCCGCCGCGGCTTTCAGGATGTCACCCGCCAGGATGCCCAGACCCCCGGCATAGATGTGCAGCTTCTCATGCAACCCGAACTCCATGCAGAAGTAGGCTACTCTGGGCATTCCGTTGTCCATTCAAAACCTCCGTTGTATCAGGCTCCGTGGCAACACGTATGGCACCGGGACCGCGATCCCGGCACGAGAGGAACATGCGCCCTTGTTCCACCAGACACTGCAAACTCTGTTATGATAGCAGGACATTGCCGGATTGCCATGGACTCAGGACTCCGGCGCTTCATGAAGTCACTGGAAGCAAGCGGATTTCTGTCGTCGCCGAAAGCACCCCTCGCATTGAACTGAAGTGCTCGGGGGGATGACAGCCGTATACAGGCGGCATGCAGAACGGGGCACAGGGAATATCCCCGTGTCCCGTTCCCGGAGCGCCTTCTCGATGCGGACGGCAAAGAAGTCGTACGGGTCCACGCGCAACTCGCCGGGCCTGTCGGGGTCTGTCGTGCCATCAGTGTATCCGGCGTCATTCCAGTGCTCCGGGACGAACCAGTCCGCTCCGTCTTTGCCCCTTTTGCCGTGGAGGATGTTGGTCACGCACCTGACGTCGGCGACGGGATCAGGAAGCTGGATCATCTCAGTACCATGATGGACATGGGAGGCAGAGTAAGTTGGTCTCCCCGAAGGGTTGCCGCAGCGCCCGTCGCTGACAGGTATCCTCGAATGCCGGCGTACCGGTTGGCCGTCCTGCTGAACTCGAGCATCTTGGCCTCATTGGACGTGTTGATCACCAAGAGGATCCGCGACCCGTTCCACGTCTTCGCGACTGCACAGACCTCCGGATCCGCGATCCCGCTCAGCACGGACACTGTACCACGGGCAATCTCGGGGTTCTCGTTCCGCAGACGTATCGCGCTGCGGTAGTAGTTGAGCAGCGAAGCAGGGTCCGTGTCCTGAACGTCCTCGGCGGCAAACAGGTGGACCGGCGGCTCCATCCCGGGCGGACCTGTGGTCATGCCAGTCGTCACCGTATCCGACCACAGCATAGGTCCCCGCTTGTCCGGGTCCGTACGGGACCCAGTCATGCCAATCTCCTCGCCATAGTAGACAAACGGACCTCCGCTCATGGTGAGGTAGAGGCCGGCGGCCATCTTCGTCTTCTGGAGATCTCCGGAGAAGAAGCCCGCCGGTCGCGCCGTGTCATGATTTCCGATGAAGGGGGCGTCGATCGCCTGCGTGTCGTACTCCTGCAACATGCCCTGCCACGCCGCGGTCGCCTTGCAGAATGACTGAGCGGACGCATTGGAACCCGTTCCGTTCAAGGTCGAAGCGACCAACCCGGTCGCCTGGGCAAACGGGAACGCGAAGAAGCTGGTGGCGTCGCTGCGGTAGTAGTCGGCAATCGTCGTGGCGTTGCTCCACACCTCTCCGACGATGTACGCGTCCGGGTCGACCGACTGGCAGACGCCAGTGAACCAGTCGATCAGTGCAATGTTCCTGTCGATGTCTCCCGAACTCGTGGTGCCATAGTACGTCTGCACGGCATCAAGGCGGAACCCGTCAACACCCAGACCAAGCCAGAACTGTGCAGACTTCTCGAGTTCCGCGCGCACGGCTGTGTTGTCCAGATTTAGGTCGGGCATGGACGACGTGAACTCCGCCTCGTAGTACCAGCCCGTTGTGCCGACCGGCGCATATCCACTTGATGCCGGCGTGCCGTGAACGAAGTTGTAGTAGGCCAGGTACGGGTTGGATCCAAGGTTGTCCGGATTGTCACGGATGGCCTGTGTCGCCGACAGGAACCATGGATGCTGGCTGGAGGTGTGGTTGAACTCATAGTCGATGATGAGGCGGATGCCTCTCTTGTGACACTCCGTAGCCAGTTGCTCGAGATCGCCCAAGGTACCATAGGACGGGTCGACATTCTCGTAGTCGGTGACGTCGTACTTGTGATACGAGGGCGAGGGCATGATCGGCATGAGCCAGATGCCGGTGATGCCCAAGCCGCCGCCCTTCCCATCGTTGAGATAGTTGAGTTTGGCGGTCAGCCCCGCCAGGTCGCCGGTGCCGTCCCCGTCCGCGTCATAGAATGAGGGGACAAAGACTTCGTACCAGGTACGGTACGCGTCGTCGACGATGTTCAGTGGCTGCTCGTACTCGTACCGGGCGGTCTGCGCACAGCCTGGAACAAGCAGCGTGCAGGCCATGACGATGGCAATCGGGACAGACAGCTTCTTGTTCACGGGCGCCACCTCATGGCTGGACGATGACAAAGGACTGTGGGGCCATGCTCGTCTCGTGTTCGGACCGAGCCGGCAATGCTCCGAGCGAGAACAGGAACGCGCCCATTGTATTCACGGGGGCACCAGCCGGACGGGCGGATGGGTTGACGGCGATGATGAGTCCTCCCCTGCGGTAGATAAGGGGATATGCACCCTTCTGGGCATACAGCACAGCAAAGGACCCATCCGCCTGCAGGTCAGCGTGCTCATGCCGCAGACGGATCACCCGAATCACCGTGTTCAGCAGTGATTGGGGATCATCTGCCTGCTGCTCGACCGTGGGAGCGTCGGAGCTCACGTCCATCGGGAGGTACAGCCTGTCTGCGGGAGCATCCGAGAACCCACAGTTGACGCCGTGGGTCCACTGCATGGGCGTCCTCGAGCCTGTGCGATCGTATCCCCCCTCCTTGCTGACCAGCCCTTCGACGTAGCGCATGCCGATCTCATCGCCGTAGTACAGGAATGGGACGCCGGGCATCGAAAAGATGAACGAGTAGGCGAGCTTCAGTTCAGTCTCGTCATAGGTACGGCGCATCCTCGGCGTGTCGTGATTGCCGGTGATGAAACTCATGTACCCATAGTCCTTCGAGTCCTCGTACCGCCTCAGGTAGTCGGCGACAAACAGGCTGATGTCGCCGTTCCCTTGCCTGCTGAAGAAGCCCAGCGGTTCGCCGGTTGCCGCGTCCCTGTTCCTGAACAGAGCATGGCAGCCGTTGTCCTCGTGGTCCAGGTAGAAGTCGGCGTGGAACCCGGCTCTAAGTGCGCGTCCGGGGTCCGACCACTCCGAGACCAGGACGGCTTGAGGGTAGTCCCGATCGAGCATCGCTCTTACGTCGCGCCAGATGTCGGCAGTGGCCCTCTTGTCATCATCGTTTTTCACCAGCGAATCGGCCATGTCGACGCGGAACCCGTCGCATCCCTTGTCGAGCCAGAACCGAATGATGTCCTTTACGGCGTCTCTCGTGGCCAGGCAGTCAGGATGTGTGCAGAGTTGCTGCCAGCTCTCCGTGACGTGGCCGAAGCCGTAGTTGAGCGCCGGCTGCGTATTGAAGAAGTTGACGACGTAGTTGGCGTCCCGGTCGAACCGGCCGCTGACACACCGGAAATCCCGCGGCACAGTCCAGGTGCTATCCGTCCAGATGTAGCGGTTCGTGTACGCGTTCCTGGACGGCAGGGAGCTCTGCTGGAACCATGCATGCTGATCCGACGTGTGCCCTGGTACGAGGTCGAGCAGGATGCGTATTCCTTCCGCATGCGCCTTGGCGAACAGTCGGTACAGGTCCTCGTTCGTGCCATACCGGGGAGCTACCGTTCGGTAGTCTGCAACGTCATAGCCGCCGTCCTTGAACGGCGAGACGAAGCAAGGGTTGATCCACACCGCATTGCAGCCGAGGCCGTGGATGTAGTGCAGTTTTGAAGCGATGCCCTCGATGTCGCCGATCCCATCACCGTTCGTGTCGCGAAACGACTGAGGATACACCTCATAGAACACGGCGTCACTGAGCCAGGCAGGCATGACGGTGTTTCCAATGGCGGCGTGGCGCTGCGGCGTCAACCCTTGACCGATCCGCCTGTGATGCCCTCGACGTAGAACCTCTGCATGGAGATGAAGAGAGCCACAATCGGGATCGACACCAGGACCGCGCCCGCCGTAAACATGGAGAAGTAGGTCGTGATGTGCTCGCGGTCAATCATGCGAAACAGGCCGAGAGCAACCGTGTAATTCTTGTAGGCGGTCGGGCCCATGATCATGTTCACGAAGATGAAGTCCGCCCACGGAGCAAGGAACGATGTGAGAATCGTGAAGACAATGACGGGTTTGGATAGTGGCACGGTGATCCGCCAGAAGATCTGAGCCCGCGTCGCCCCGTCGATCATGGCGGCCTCGTCCATCTCCTTGGGAACCGCGTCGAAGAAGCCCTTTGCGACGTAGAACCCCAGTCCCGCGCCTCCCGAGTAGACGAGGATGAGCGCAAGCAGGGTGTTAGTCAGGCTGAAGGCCTTGAGGATGTAGTACACCGCGATCATGGACATGAAGCCGGGGAACATGCCCAGCACAAGCGCTATGTTCATGAGCGGTTTCCGCATGTGGAAGCGCATACGTGACAGGGCGTACGCGACCGAGAGGACTAGAACTGAGGAGAGGGCACACGAACAGACAGCCACCAGCAATGTGTTCAGAAACCATCTCGGGAAGTAGAATCCGGAGCTGATTCCGGCGTTGGAGAAGAGCTTGGTGTAGTTCTGGAACGTCAGGCCGTACTTGGGCCAGAAGTAGTTGGGGACACCCGCGACGCCCTTGCTGAACGAAATGACCACGATCCAGACGATGGGGACCAGCCAGATCAGGCACAGGACAGTAAGAACGACATAGGCGAGCGTGTTGCTGGCGACGGCGCGGCCTTTCGCATGGGTATACGCTCGACTACTCATTGGAAGGTCTCCTCGTTCTTGTATGACTTCGTGTTTCTGTAGGCGATGAGCGACAGCACGGCGGAGATAATGAAGACACAGATGCCGATGGCAGACGCATAGCTGTAGTCACGCGTGTTGACCGTCAGCTTGTACAACCATGTCACCAGCAGGTCGGTCTTGCCTGCTTGGTAGTAGCTGAGGCTGTTTGGCCCTCCGCCGGTCAACAGGTAGATGACGTTGAAGTTGTTGATATTGCCGATGAACTGCGTGATAAGGTAGGGAGCCGTCACGAACAGGACGTATGGCAGGATGATCTTGGTATACATGCGGAACGGCGAGGCCCCGTCGATCATGGCGGCCTCATAGAGTTCCTTCGGAATGCTGATGAGGATTCCGTTCGTGATCAGCATGCTGAATGGGATGCCAACCCAGAGATTGACGACCAGGACGCTCAGCCTTGCGAACATGGCGTTGGTCAGAAACGGCACGAAGCTTTTGGTCAGTCCCCACTGCTGCAGGATCCCGTTGATGGGTCCGAAGTCGTCGAGCATGTTCCTCATGATGAGCAGAGACACGAACTGCGGTATGGCAATCGACAGTACAAAGATTGTCCTGAAGAGACCCTTGGACTTGATGCCCTTCTTGTTGATGAGGATTGCAAGCAGCATGCCGAGTAGATAGTTCGTTGCGGTCGCGACGACCGCCCACGTGAGGGTCCAGCCCAGGACGGGCCAGAATGTGCTGCCCAAGACTCCACTGTTGGAGAACAGGCCTTTGAAGCTGTACAGCCCCGTCCAGTGGAAGAGAGACCCCGGGGGCTGGTGCGAACTGTCGTAGTTGGTGAAGGCGATCAGGATCATGAACAAGAGAGGGAGCACCGTAAACAGCAGAACGCCGGTGACAGGCAGGAACAGCAGCGTGACATGGAATTTCGCGTCGAGGTATTCCCGCGCCTCGACCCTGAAGCTGGGCAGCGGCTTGCCCTGCTGCTGGAGTTCCTGTGCCTGAACGGCAGAGGAGACACTCCAGAAGTACGTGGCGATGAACCACACGACCAGCAGGACAGTGGCGACTCCGTACAGCAACATGAGCATGGAATTGTCGCCCGGGACGAGCTTTGGCACCCATCCGGGGATCGCTTCGATGTGCTGTGTCTGTGTCCCCAGCGTGTGAAGCCCTGCCAGAGAGCGCGCGCCACTCTTCACCATATAGGTGACGAACAGCAGTTCACATACAAGGTAGTAGATGCCTTTCACTACCTGGCCTCGTGCCAGGTTCGAGAAACCCATGAGAACGTACGATAGACGCGTCTTGCCATCGCCCTTGCCGAAACTGTGCGCCAGGAACTTCAACTGGTTTGCAGGCGTGGTGAGGGCGTTTGCCAAACCGGACAGCCCAAGCCTTGTCGACGCCTTCTCTTCCATGTTACACCGCCCTTTCGTCCGCCTCGCAGTCTCTGTGGGGCAGGAACTGCAAGGCGACGGCACAACCGCGTATCTGTCGCACGAACTGTGCCGTCGCCTTCGTTGCTACCTGAGCAGGAAGAAACCTATTGCAGTGCTGCGAGAATCTGCTTGACCAGTGCGTCCAGGTCCTTCTGGAGGGTGGCAGCGGTGGTCTTGCCGGTCTCGATGCTGGTACCCAGGGCAGCAGCCGGTGTCCAGTAGTTGTTCATCTGCGTGATGGACGCCTGGAGCGTTGCGAACTTGCCCTGCAGAGCAGAGGCTGCGACCGCCAGGTTCGATGACAGCGTTGCCGTGTCGGAGGCGACAGCGACGTTTGTCGGAGCGAAGCTCCTCGCCTGGAACCGCAACAGCTGGTTGTCCTTGTTGGTCACCCACTCTGCAAGCGCCAGGGCGTCTTCGGCGGCTTTCGTGTGCGAGTTCACGCCGTAAAGTTTGAAGTTGGCGAAGGAACCCATGTTGACGTCACTGCCGTTGATGTTGATAGTCGGCAGTTTGGTCGCGCCATAGTCGGTGCCAAGGGCTTCCTGTACCTTCGTGGCGTTCCATGTTCCGGAAACGGCCGCTGCAAGCTTGCGGTCCTTGAAGTTCTGGCACATCGTCGAGTCATAGTTGGCACCATAATCAGCAAACTTCTTCTTGTCTGCGGCAAGCCTGATCATGTACTGGCCGGCGGCAAGGCCGCCTGCGTTGTTGAACTCACAGACCGTGGGGTCAACTCCGCTCGGGCCAAACAGCTTGCATCCGCCGGCAAAGAAGAACGAGGCGATGTACCAGCCATTGCTCATGTTCATGGCGAAGTTGGTGACACCGGTCGGCAGAGACTTGCCCATCATAGTCTCAAGAGAACCCGCCTCTGCTTCGGACAGGTACTTCTTGTCATAGTACAGGAAATACGTGTCGGCGGAGGATGGATAGGCCACCAGCTGACCGTCGACCGTTGCTGCCGTGACCGAGGCAGGCGAGTTGGCTGCCTTGATGGCTTCTGTGTCGATGGTGACCGGCAACAGCGCTCCTGCACCCTGCAGCGCGGCAATCTGGTCGCTAGCGAAGGAGAACACATCGCCAGCGGCGTCCAGATCCCTCAGAACCGTATCCTTGGCGACATCCTCACCACATACGCCAAGCGAGATGGTGTAGTCTTTGTCGGTATGAGCTGCCTTGAACGAGTCAGCCATCGTCTGCAGCATCGCCTGGTCGTCCTGCGATCCCCACAGAGTTAGTGCAACCACGGGTTTCGGTTTCGGAGCGCAACCGGAAACGAGCGTTACGGCCATGGCAACTACCAGAACCAATGCAAGAATCCTCTTCAAGTTGCCGAACATATATCCTCCCCTTCTCTGTTTGTCAGAGCATCTGAATGAGTCACAAACTCACGCTTCACCAGGAATGTCGACAGACTTCATCCAGCCGACATGGTAGGCCGGAACACTCACCGTTCCAATTCGTACGCCGTTCTCACCTCCCCTGCATGCATCCACGCCTGATCCTCGCAGCATACCCAGTCTCTGCCCGCGAAGTCTCAGGGCCGCCGTCTGGTTCCCGTTATAGTCACAATCGTTTCCTGGTCAAACATCAATACCTGCCCTGACGACATCCAAGAGGGCTGATCCATCACTCCCACGCAGGCAGAAGCCTAGGCGTATCCACGTCTTCCCACGTCCGACCAGGGCTCTAGTGTTCTGGCGAGTGACAGGACTCCATGAGTCTCTTGGTTCTTGCGCGAACATGAGGAGGCAATGCGCGGGCAAGCGCCCGGTCGAGCACTGACATGTCGATACAACCACCGCCCAGCAGGTGATCCTCGATCAGTTTCACCTTGGGTTCCCTGTCTGGCATCAGCTGATAGAGCACATACCAGTCTTCCAGCGACGTGAGTGGGATCGTCACGCCCTTCACGGTTTTCGTCATCGCGACAGCCGCGCCACCGAACGGGAAGACGTAGGTGCCGTTCTCGTGCCTGATGGCGAATCCGGCCATGACGTCGACGTCTGTACCGTCGACCGCGTACTCAAGAAAGCGGCTCGTCGAGTACAAGCTTCTCCCAGGATCACCGGGCACTTCGTTGCCCAGTCCGCCAAGGATCGAGGCAACCATGTCTGCGTCTGCTTCGGTGGTCATGATGTCGATGTCACGAGGAGCGTCGACCAGACCGTGGTAGTACAGCAGTACAGACGCGCCGATTCCCCAAGGGGCGCCAGCCCGGTTCAGTGCGCGTGCTATTCTCACTAGTGTATCGAAGAGCATTGCGCCTCCTGCATGACCATGTCACTTATCTGTGACATGTGCACGGTTCAGTATAGTAAGTTCGCGAATTCAACGGCAATGAGTGGGTTCTCGCCTTCGCCGCAACGACTGCCGGATACGCACGGCATGCAGAACGGGGCGCAAGGGATACCCTTGCGCCCCGCCTTGTCCCCTGCAGAAGAGGTCTGCTATTCCTGGGTGACGGTGACCGAGCCCACACCGACGTTGAGGTCGATGCTCAACGCGATAGCGCTGGACCCATATGCCGCATTGCGGTAGGTGTTTCCATCCTTTGTGAAGCCCTGCGTGCTGATCGAACCAATCCCTCGCTTGGCTTCGACCGTGACCCCGACGTTCCTGGGGACGACCAGCTTAATGCTGCCGACTCCACCGTCGACATGGACAGTCGCGCTGTTCTTCCAGTCACCGGTCAGGTCGATGTTGACCGACCCCACGCCTGTCTTCACGTCCATGGAAGTCATGGCTTTGGGGGAACCTGTGATCACTGCGCTGGATGCGCCCGCGTCCACAGTCAGGGTGCGCACCATCATATCGCTGAGGTCCAGGTTTGCGTTTCCGGCCCCGGTCTTCACCTCGAGGTCGATCGGTGTTGAGCTGTTCAGCCGGATGTCCCAGTCATATCGGTACTTGGCGCTGAAGGAGTAGGAGCTGTTGGGCTCGCGCACCAGAAGCCTTCCCTGGTCGTTTGTCACGACGTAGTCGACGATGGGCTTCCAGGCGGCGACGTTGTACGAGAACGTGGCGTTCATGAGATCCGAAGCCCCGCCCCGCACAGTCACCTTGCCCGCGCCCATCCTGAGCTCGACGCGAGCACTCTGTGCTCCCTGCGTTTCGACAGCCTTGTCCTCGGTCATGACGTCGCCGGGGGCCGGCTGATCACTGGCGTTGGGACCCCACCACGACTTGCCCGAGAAGACACCCGTCGTATACAACCCTCCAACGATCAGGAGCACAATCACCAGAAAAATGGCAAGTCCTCTCATGTACTACCTCCCACAGGAAAGCGGAACGACCGCTTGCGGCAGGCGGGTTTGTGTTCGTACCCCTGTCCTGCTCTCACCTTGCGTACGACCGGGAAGACCTGAAGGTTACACCATCACAAACACGCGGTCGGCAGTCCCTTCACATCCGAAGGACGACACGTGGTGCGGTCCCACTGCGCGGGGATCGAGGCCTGCTATGGTCGCCGGATCCCTATGGACGGGCCAGACCCTGAACGGTGCGCACCTCGTGTGTCCCCACTGCAGCAGCCATGTCGCCGCTGATCTCGAGTCCGCCGTTGCGCCCGCGGCCTTCGAACAGCAGAACGTCTCCGTGGGCGTGCCGCTCGATCAGGCGGACCTGCACGACAGCGTTCAGTTCCTCGACGAGCATCTTCGTCATGGCCCCGGCACGTGGTGCGAACACCTGACCCATCCCGCTCCGCCCGCCGCTCCAGACTTCCAGCACGCGTTTTCCACCCACGACCGTGAACTCGGCATGTTCATCGTCATACGCAAAGTGTTCCAGTCGTGATCCATTCCATGTCGTCCACCGGTAGAAGATGCCGTCGAACAGGAATCCGACGATGAACCCCCGAAGGACTCTTCCCGCCAGAGGGATGTCCGCGATCGAAGCAGTCAGACAAACATGGTCCTCGTCGAAGTGGTTGGATTGTGTCCACACCCAGGCGCGCGGGAAGGCACTGCCCCAGTCCCGCTCCATGTAGGCCCGCCCTCCCGTGAAGTCCATCTCATCGCCCCCCTCGGAGAGAGAACCGGCGATACGGGGGTCGACACTTGTGATGGCGTGATATCCCTCGAGGAATGGCAGAAAGGCAAGAGGCCCCATAGCCCCCGGCGCCCACGGATGAATGGGCCACCCCTGTGATGGGGAGAACCGCAGGTCACCCTTCAGGCACAGGTCCGGCTCGTCGATATCGATGTGCATGGACGTCAGGCTGAAGCGGCTCTGGCCGACCGCGATATCGAATCGCTCGCGAGATGACCAGAACTGCTGGGTGGGATAGCGGTGCATCGTCGTGTGGCCAGTCCGTCCGTCGAGAAACTGGATGAAGCAGTACTGCCTGGCCGGGTCGCGGTCCATCCAGATGCCCGGAATGATTGCCCACACGTGCCGCTCGGAGGGGTCGACGACCTTGAAATACCACCCGTCGAATCCGCTGGAACGCCACCCGCGTCCGTGAAGCATCTCAGGATGCCAGACGATGCCAAGGTGTGTCATGTGGACCGTTCCTCTCGGCCGCAGAGGGCTCTGCCTGCGCACAAGATTGCGTTGGCCGTGCCAGTCTCAGTCATGCCATCAGTATGGCAAAGGGAACTCCTTCTTACAAGAGCGTACTGTGGCGCCTGCACGTTGTTGTCAATTTATGGCATTGACTTCATAGCATATGCTCACAAACTACTTACGAGTTGTTTCGTGGAGTTCTCGTATGTGCGTGGCAGTCTTGAGACTATGAGATGAACAGCACAAGAAAACAGGAGGAACATGTGAGAGTCATCATTGTTGGTGGAAATGCCGGAGGAGCTTCGGCGGCAGCGCGCCTGCGCCGTCTCGACGAACAGGCGGAGATCGTCGTCTACGAAAAGGGAGACTACATCAGCTTCGCCAATTGTGGGTTGCCCTATCATATCGGCAACGTCATTGCCGACCGCAATCAGCTGCTTGTTCAGACACCCAGGTTAATGAAGGAGCGGTTCAATATCGACTTCCTGACGGGGCGTGAGGTGACCAGCATCGATCGGCAGGCGCACACGGTCACAGTGAAGGAGCTCGTCACCGGCACAGAGACGACCGACCGGTATGACAAGCTGGTCCTGTCTCCCGGCGGTTCTCCCTTGCGCCCGCCCATCCCGGGGATTGACAGTGAAGGCATCTACTCGCTATGGACCATTCCGGACATGGACCGCATCATTCAGGCCGTGCACGCTGGCGCCAAGAAGGCTGTCGTCGTCGGAGGGGGCTTCATCGGCGTCGAAGTCGCTGAGAACCTGAGGGAGCAGAAGGTCGACGTCACGCTGGTCGAGATGCTGCCGCAGGTTCTGGCATTCCTCGATCCCGACATCGCGGCCTACGCGCATCAGGAACTGCACATCCACGGTGTCGACCTGCGCCTGGGTGATGGCGTCAAATCGTTTGCGAAGAACGGGGACAGGACACTGACTGTGACGCTGACCAGTGGAGCACAGCTTGCAGCAGACGTGGTTATCCTTGCCATCGGTGTAGGTCCAAACACCAAGCTTGCCGAACACGCAGGGCTCACGATCGGCACCTCGCACGGAGTTCTGGTGGACGAGCACCTGCGCACCAGTGACCCCGACATCTACGCTATCGGCGACGTCATCGAGGTCGAACACTTCGTGACGAAGAGCAGGGCGCTCATTCCGCTGGCGGGTCCCGCCAACCGGCAGGCACGCATCGCCGCCAACAGTATTGTGGGACGTGATGACGTCTACGGGGGCACGCAGGGGACATCGATCGTCAAGGTCTTCGATCTTGCCGCAGGAGCAACCGGCGCGAGCTCGTCTCTGTTGACGAAACTGGGTATCCCGTTCCGGTCCGTCACCATCCATCCGGGTTCGCATGCGGGATACTATCCGGGCAGCACCCCAGTCCATCTCAAACTGCTCTACAGTCCGGAGGGTAAGCTGCTCGGTGCTCAGGCCGCCGGGTACGATGGTGTGGACAAGCGCATCGACGTTCTGGCCACAGCCATACGTCTGGGCGCTACCGTCGACGAGCTCACCGACCTCGAGCTCGCCTACGCTCCACCCTACGGCAGTGCCAAGGACCCCGTCAACATGGCAGGTTTTGTGGCCCAGAACGATATCGAGAGCCTGGCCCCCGTCGTGACGCCCGACCATCTGGCCGACGAACTCGCCAAGGGCGCGATTCTCCTGGACGTGCGTGAGCCGGAGGAGACGTCCTGTGGCATCATCCCCGACGCCGTCACCATTCCGCTGTCTGTCCTGCGCGACCATATCGGCGAGTTGCCCGCAGGGAAGAAAATCATCCTCACCTACTGCAAGGTGGGCCTGCGCGGGTACGTTGCGCAGAGAATCCTGGCCCAGAACGGGTTCCAGGTCGCCAACCTGACCGGTGGGTATACGAGCTGGGAAGCTTCTGTGACGCACGGTATTGAAGAACAGCCCACTCGCCCCGAGCGCGAGGCGGACGATCAGCAGACCTGCACGAGCGGGCCGTGCGCCACGAAGGCAGAATTGCTGCTGCCAGGCACCACAGCTTCGACGAAGACCGTCGAGATCGACGCCTGTGGCCTTCAGTGCCCGGGACCGCTGCTCAAGTTGAAAGAAGCACTTGCAACAACAGGGCCTGGTGACACGATCAAGGTCACGGCCTCGGACCCCGGGTTCTATGCTGACGTCGCAGCCTTTGCTCAGGCACAGGGTCTGGCAGTGGTGGACCGCCAGCGCGGCAAGCTGGTCACGGCGACACTGCGAAAGCCTCTTCAGGCTGCGGTCGCGGCTGGAGTCGCCGTTGTCCCGGGCAGGGCGGACGACCACGCGACCATCATCGTGTTCAGCAACGACCTGGACAAGGTCATCGCAGCATTCATCATCGCAAACGGCGCCCAGGCCATGGGCAAGAAGATCAGTATGTTCTTCACCTTCTGGGGTCTGAACGTCCTGCGCAAAAACGAAAACGTGCGCATCAAGAAGACGTTGATCGAACGGATGTTTGGCATGATGATGCCACGTGGCGCGACGCATCTCATTCTGGGCAAGATGCACATGATGGGGATGGGTACTGGCATGATCCTGGGTCTCATGAAGAAGTACAACGTAACGCCTGTCGAGGCAATGATGCGGTCTATCCTCGATGGCGGTGGCACATTCATCGCGTGCACGATGTCGATGAACCTGATGGGGATTCACCGCGAAGAGCTCATCGACGGCATAGAAGAGGGCGGAGTGGCGACCATGCTGGGCGACGCAGACCAGGGACACATCAACTTCTTCATCTGATCCTTCTCATTGTTGAAGAAGACCCGCCCCGGCTGTATGCCGGGGCGGGTCTCTTGTCTACCTCACGTTGCGTCACTGGCAAGAGGGCTGGACAAACGAAAGCCCCGGCGAAAGCCGGGGCTGATTGGGTTCAGTATGGGGGAAAAGACTACTTGATCGTAACGTCCTTGGCCTGCGGACCCTTGTCGCCTTGCACGACTTCGAATTCGACCGCGTCGCCTTCCTTCAGCGACTTGAAACCTGAACCGAGGATGGCGCTGTAGTGGACGAAAACGTCCTTGTCGCCGTCATCACGAGTAATGAAACCATAACCCTTCTCTGCGTTGAACCACTTGACTTTGCCTGTAAGCACTGAAACCTCCATAAAACTTGGCATGTACTATCTTGCCATAGAGCAGTATAGGAAGGATCTTCCCCGATACAAGTGCCCGAGTTGCAGCATGTGAATTCACCATGTATTCTCATTTTCTTCCGATGTGTCCTTCCGGTGAATACAGGAGCGAATGAGGATGAATCCTGCGCGCTACTTCGTCTCCGACGGCACGATCCCGTAGATCCTGGAATACTTCTCCTTCACCTCGCTCATGAAGTAGTGGTAGTCCAGCGGTTTCCCGGTCACCCGCACAATGAGGTCCCTCGGATCGTAGAGGGCGCCGTACTGGTGAATGTTGGACCGCTGCCATTCGCGCAACACGTCAAGGTGACCAGCGGCGATCTGTCCGTCGAGATCCGGGATCTCTTCTCTGGCCGTAGCGAAGAATTGCGCAGCGTAGAGATTCCCGAGCATGTACGACGGGAAGTAGCCGAACAGGCCACCCGACCAGTGGACGTCCTGGAGGACGCCGTGCGCGTCGTCGGGAACCTCCATGCCGAGATACTCCTTCATCTTGGCATTCCAGAGGTCCGGGAGATCTGCCACCTGGACTCTCCCATTGATCAGAGCTTCCTCGATCTCGAAACGGAGCATCACATGCAGGTTGTACGTGACTTCGTCGGCTTCGACCCGTACCAGGGATGGTTCGGCGACGTTGATCGCCCGATAGAAGTCCCCGACGGGGACACCCTCAAACTGTACAAAGTGACTCTGAAAGCGCGGATAGTAGTACTGCCAGAATGCCTCCGACCGACCGACGAGGTTCTCCCAGGTCCTGGATTGTGACTCGTGAATACCCATGGAAGCTCCCTTCTGGATAGGCATCCATCGGTATTCCTCGGAAATCCCCTGTCCGTAAAGGGCGTGCCCTCCCTCGTGCATCGTCGAGAAGAGTGCTGAGGCGACGTTGTCTTCGTAGTAGTGGGTCGTCACGCGGACGTCGCCGAAGCCGATGCCTGTGGTGAAGGGGTGCGCCGTCTCGTCGATTCGGCCGGCGTCGAAATCATAGGTCATGGCCTTCAGGATATCCAGTGACAGTTGTTTCTGTGTGGCCTTATCGAACGTTCCCGCGAGGAACGAGGTGTCGGGTCGCTTTCCTTCTTCCCGCAGCTGTCGGATGAATGGCACCAGCTCGGACTTGAGGCCGTCGATGATAACCCTGAGGTCTTCGGTCGTCACGGAAGGCTCATAGTCGTCCAGCAGCACGTCGTACCTATTCTTCTCGTAGCCGCAGTACTCGACGAACTCTTTCTGGTACGCGACAATCTCCTCGAGGCAGGGACGGAACATCGCAAAATCGGACTTGGCTTTTGCCTCCTGCCATGCGTACTCGCCTTTCGAGCAAGCCACGGTGAACTTCTCGAACCTGTCGGCAGGGATTGCGGAGATCTTCCGGTACTGCTTCGTCTCGAGGTATACGTTTCTACGGTCGACCTCGCTGAGCTGCCGGTCGACTGCAGGCCTGTTGAAGTACTCGACAAATGCAGCCATCTGCGGAGATGTCGACATCTCGAAAGCAGTCCTGCCCAGCTTCCCTGCCACCTCCGACCGGTCTGGTGCCGCTTTTGGAGGCATCTTGGTTCTCATGTCCCACTCGACAAGCGCGGCTGCGCTGTTGTAGTTCGCGATCTCCTTGCAGTAACTGTAGAACTCCCTGATTTCCATTGTGCCACTCTCCCCACTGAATGTCATACAACGCATCATAGCATATGGGCGGGGCAGACCCATGTCAATCGGTATCCGTACGATCGGGCTGCAACAATGGAAAGTCCCCGGCGCAAGCCGGGGACTCGATTCGGTTCAGGTGTCAGTGATCAGGCCTTGGCCTGGACGTCCTTCGCCTGCGGGCCCTTGTCGCCCTGCACAACCTCAAACTCCACAACATCACCCTCTTTGAGGGACTTGAAGCCGGAGCCGATGATTGCGCTGTAGTGGACAAAAACGTCCTTCTCGCCGTCATCACGAGTGATGAAGCCATAACCCTTCTCTCCGTTGAACCACTTTACCTTGCCTGTAAGCACTGATGACCTCCATACATAATTCTGGCATGTCGTATCCTGCCATAAACAAGTATACAATTTCGGAAAAATCGCGTCAAGACCCTTGAGACAGCGTCAAGTAGTCTGCTTGGTCGGATCACCTCCCCATCTTGCCTCAGCCCTTGTGGCAAGCTGATCAAAGCTGCATATACTCTCCTTTGAGAGAGGATGTTCCGCCAGGAGGAAGCCCATGCAGGTCGCAGGAAGACAGCTCAAGGTCCTGGTCATGTACTATTCCTCCGCGGGCCACACGCGGACCATCGCTGAACAGGTCGCCAACGCGGCACAGGCCGATCTGGAGGAACTGCGGGCGGTCGGCGAGCCGTCGGGGACAGGAGCAGGGCACTACTTCTGGACGCTGCGCCATCTGCTGCTGTCTCAGAAGCCTCTGTTGGTCCCCGTCCAACACAATGCTTCAACCTACGACCTCATCATTCTGGGCAGCCCCGTCTGGCTTGGTACGTTCAGTCCCGTGCTTCGCAGCTACATCCGGACAGCTCCTCTCGCACGCAAGCGCGTCGCACTTTTCTGCAGCTACCGCAATGCTCCGGGACTTGCATTCAAACATGTCGCCCGTATGTTGAGCACGTCGACCGTCATGACGGATACGTTGAGTTTTCTCGACCCCGTCGCAGCAGGACCGAGCAGCATCACCATACGGACTCAGCGCTGGGTGCACGACCTTGAACTCGCCATGATGGCCCGGGAGGGAACGGCGCTGTAACCCGACCGGTCCGGTCGGCGTATACGAAATGAACGGTGCATGAACCAGCTCGCCCCCCGGTACGGGCGTGAGCTCAGGTCTTCCTGCAGCCTGCACAAGGGGGTACGACATGAACAACAATGAACAGCACGAACGCAATACGAGAGCTCTTGGACTCTTGCTTCTCGGCGTGGGAGCCTGGATCCTGATTGCCAGATTCATCCACATCGACCTGGGATCCTGGCTGTGGCCCTTCTGGGTCATCGTCCCTGGCGGACTCATTATGGCACTCGGCTTCCGCGACACACACCGCAGCAACGAAGGCCTGGTCGTTTTTGGCAGCATCGTTGCCGTAACGGGCATCATCCTCTTTGTCCAGAATATCACGGGACAATGGCAGAGTTGGGCATATGCATGGGCTCTCCTGTTTCCGGGCAGCATCGGTCTCGGTCAGTACCTGTGGGGCAAGCGTACGGGCAATGCGGCAGCGGTGCGCTCTGCTGAGAAGACTATCCAGGTCGCACTCGTCCTCTTCATCGCGTTCAGCGTCTTCTTCGAAGTCGTGCTCGGGATCGGTGGCTTCCGCCTTGGCGCTGCTGGACGCATCGTTGTACCGGTGCTGCTCATTGCAGCGGGTCTAGCCCTCTACATGACGTCCGCGAACGGTGGACGCGGCAGCTATTCTCAGCCGCCGGATCCTCCGCAGGTCACGGCCACTCCACCACAACCCCCCTCCCAGCAGGCCGACTTCCAGGACGACATCACTCGGCGCCCCTAGAGCGCCAGATCTCTCCATTCCTCTGCCCGGCCGCACAGCGGCCGGGCTTTCTTTCAGCAGACCAGCATCTCCTCTACCATTCGTCGCAACTGTTTCCAACCTTGCAGGACGTGTCATCATGACACAGGTTGACAGTTGCGAGGGCTGTTCCTATAGTGAGAGGCACCCATCCTGCTTGATCTTGAGGGACCGATGACACGACGCTTTCCTGTCCGAATCCTGACGACGACTGGCCTGTTGCTGGCCGTCGGGTTGCTGTTGCCAATGGTATTTCACTCCTTGTTTGGAGCCGTGGGCGGCAGGACGTTCATGCCGATGCACTATGCAGTCCTGCTGGGCGGACTGCTGCTGGGCCCCGTTGCAGGGGCATTCCTCGGTATCGCCACCCCCTTGCTCAGCACGCTCATGACGGGCGTGCCCGCGGTCGCCATCTTGCCACCGATGGTCGTCGAGCTGGCCGTCTACGGTCTGGTCGCCGGGGTTGCCCGTCGTCGCTGGAAACTCGCGCCCCTGTGGTCGCTTCTTCTCGCCATGGCGGCGGGCAGAGTCGCATTGGGTCTCGCAGTCGCTTTGCTGGGACCGTCCATCGGCTTGAAGGCTGAACCTGTGGCCTACGTCCTTGCCGGCATCGTCACGGGCCTCCCCGGCATTGCCGTGCAGGTTGTGGTCATCCCGCTCCTTCTCTCGCGCGGACGCCTCGAGCGGTCGATCGCGGAACGCTGACGGGATCCACCCTTCCACAGAGGTTTCACAATGTGCACGATGCATCCGTTATGCTGAAGAAGATTTGATCTTCCAAGGAGGAGACACATGTACGAAGTAGTTTTGCTCCGGCACGGTGAAAGCACGTGGAACAAAGAGAACCGGTTCACGGGATGGACCGACGTCGAGCTGTCCGAGAAGGGTGTCGCCGAAGCGCACGACGCAGGCAAGCTCCTGAAGGAGACCGGGTTCACCTTCGACCTGGCGTACACGTCGGTCCTCAAGCGGGCAATCCGCACACTGTGGATCGTCCTCGACGAGATGGACCTCATGTGGGTCCCGGAGGTGCGCAGCTGGCGGCTCAACGAGCGTCACTATGGAGCCCTCCAGGGACTCAACAAGGCGGAGACAGCCGAGAAGTACGGCGAGGCCCAGGTCAAGCTGTGGCGGCGCAGCTACGTCACTCAGCCGCCCGCTCTCCTGAAGACCGATGACCGCTGGCCGGGACACGATCCACGCTACGCGGACGTACCTGAGGCCGACCTCCCGCTGACCGAGTGCCTGAAGGATACCGTGGCGCGATTCGTCCCCTATTGGGAGGACACGATTGCTCCCTCAGTGAAGGCCGGCAAGAAGGTCATCGTCACTGCACACGGCAACTCGATTCGTGCTCTCGTGAAGTATCTCGACGGCATCAGCGATGACGACATCACCGAGCTGAACATCCCCACCGGCATCCCGCTCCTGTACAAGCTGGACGAGCACCTCAAGCCGATCAGCCACGCCTATCTCGGTGACCCGGAGGCCGCTGCACAGGCGGCAGCTGCCGTCGCAAACCAGGCAAAGGCCAAGTAGCTTCCAGGCGTCACCTCACACGCATAGAACATGGAAAGAACCCCCGGCTTGGAGCCGGGGGTTCGGGTAGTGCGTGGTGTCTTCCATCAGTGTGCTGTCATGCCTTGGAGTGCAGCTCACCGGCCAGTTGCCCACATGCTCCGCCGATATCGCTTCCAAAGCTCACTCTGCGTGTCCAGGCAATACCTTGGTGAGTCAAGACCTCTTCGAATGCTCGCAACGCAGCCAGGCTCGGAGCCTTGAATATGTCGCGGCCGTCGCCAGTCGCATTGTAGGTGATCAGGTTCACCACGCTCAGGCGAGAGATATCTCTGTAAGCGTGGATGAGAACCGCCAGGGCCTGAGCCTGGCCGGGGCTGTCGTTTATTTCCCCCAGAACCAGGTACTCGATCATGAGTCGCCTGTTGGTTCTTGCAACGTACCTGTCGAGAGCGGGCATCAGCTTCTCCAGGGGATAGGTCTGGTTGATCGGCATCAACCTGGAACGCAAGGCATTGCTGGGAGCGTGTAGGGAGATCGCCAGGTTGACCTGCCAGTCTTCAGCCCCAAAACGTTCGATCCCGGGAATAATGCCGCTCGTGGAGACGGAGATGCGTCGTTGCCCCAGGTTGAAGCCATCCTTGTCGTTCAGCAGCAGGATCGCCCTCTTGACATTGTCGTAGTTGAGAAAGGGCTCCCCCATTCCCATGAATACCACATTAGTGACCTTCTCTCGTGCGCCTCTCAACTTGCGGGCAAACCATAGCACCTGCTCAGCGATCTCAAACTGTGTGAGGACTCTCTTGAAGCCCAGGTGCCCGGTAGCGCAGAAGGAGCAATCGATCTGGCAGCCGGCTTCAGTCGACACGCACACCGTGCGGCTGCCGTCCTCGTGCTTGATGAGAACGCTTTCGATCGCCAGGTTATCGTGCGTGAAGAGCAGGGCCTTGCCGGAACCATCGGGCGATTCCTGTTCGGCCTTGAGTGTGAGCTCATCAAAGGCCAGGAGCCGATTCAGATCGTTCCTCAGCGCCTGGGGTACCGTGTCGATGGCATCAAAACCTTCCTTCAGGTCTCGATAGAACGCCAATGATATCTGCTTGAGGCGGTAAGCGGGTTGTCCCAGCTCTTGCAGGGTCGTCTGAAGTTTGTCCAGATCCATATATCAACTATAGCCTACTTTTGTGCATCCCTTGAGGTGTTTCTGTAAAGAACAGGCGCAACGACCAAGGCAAGACTCGATTGACGGGGGGACTTCTCCCTGTTCGGACAGGTTAACAATAGGTTAACGTTAACAGGGTACAATGAGTAGGGAGACAACCATGACCTTGTATCTTGCTCTTATCATAGGAGTTCCCGCACTCTTGATCGTCCTGCTGCTCATCCAGGATGCGCGGCGCAGGAAGAGGGCACATGTGGATGACATAGAAAGTGCCTACGGCGCGAAACGCGATCTGTACGACGAGACGGCGGACATCAAGACCGGTGTTGGCCGTGCGATGCGTGACGTGGACTTGTACAACGGCGCGAAGAGCATCAACAGGCCAAGAGGAAGATAGCGCTGGAAGGGTTGGCCCAAATAGAAGAGAATCTACAAAGAGCCGGATCAGTGTGTCTGATCCGGCTCTTGTATGAACAGTGGCCAGCCCTTCGTTACGTGCTGTCTCTATGAAACAGGAAACTCAAAGAGGTCGATGGAAGGGAAGGAGACATATCCCGGAGATGCTGGTGTCTTGAGCGTGAAACCCTGTTGCCCCCTCCCGTCGAAGCTCACGATCGAAGTCTTGTCGACGTGCAGACTTCCGAGAACTGTTCCGGATGCATCCACAGCATAGTACACGGAATTCCAGTACATATCGGGACACTCGAGAATCAACGTGTCGCTGTCGCTTGCCAAGTGAGCCATGAGCGGCGCCTCAGCGTCAGTCGGCCCAGCGCTGTAGACCTTGGCGAGAAGCGTATTGAGTGTCTCCGGTAACGTCACTGATGGCGAAGCAGCTGCCGTGTCGATGCAACCGATTTTCGTGTGTCCGCGAGTAAAGTAGATGAGCGAACCGACGCGGGTGAAGCTTGGACCCTCGCCGGAGTAGAAACCTCCACCGAACGCGGAGGCATCGCCGCACCGTACCCAGGATGTTGTTCCATTGCTTATGCGAAGAAGCCAAAGCGAGAATGGTTTGGTAAACGGCGCCTTGTCCTGCGGTGCTTCAAAGAGAACAAACCCGTCGGCAATGCTGCCGCTACCGTACAAGACGCCTGGCTGCAGACCAGAGGGAACGGGAACAGTCAGCGTCTGTGCATTGGAACCGGACGCAAGGCCCTGCTCCGTTATCGTTACGACTGTCCCATCCGGCATTCCAATCGCGACGAACGCGTTTTCCTCCGGCACGTACCATCGTGCACGCACGCTACTGGCCGACTCCATTCCAACAGGAGGGACGAGAAGGCTGAGGTCCTTGGACGTTGCCGTCATGAGTTCCCAGCGCTGGACGGCAAGTAGAGGCGAACCGGAGCGCCAGAGCAGCACGGCCTCTCCGTTCGTATTGTTTGCGTGCAAGACCAACGTTCCGGTGCTCTGCAGTGTGTTCTGCCCGACATTCCACATGAATGGGACCGTATCGTATGCGGAAGAAGTGACGTTAGTCAGCATCATTGCGCTGACCTGCAGTCCCTCTACTGGAACAACTTTCGGTGCACAACCTGTCGCTACCAATACTACTGCAAGCAAGATGCTCAGGAACGCGGCTGTTATGGAGCGAGATCGTGATTTTGTTGTCTTCATGTTATGCGCCTCCAACGCGTACGCTCGTCATGCTTTCGGCCCTCCTATCACGTCGTCAACAAGCCATACGCCGTTGACCTTCTTGAGCGTGAGGGTAATGGGTTCCTCTCCAGCATTGCCGCCGTGAGCCACGGTATCGTCCGTCATCACGACCTGGTTTCCATGTACTGTATAAGACCCGCTATCCAGCATCTGTACGGAGTTGATCTCAATACGTTCCGGCCATGGACGTGAAACGTATCTTCCTGGAATCCTGATCTTGTCCTGCACGAACACCTGATACAGTCGGTCAGTAATGAGCTGCTTCAAGTTGAAGTCCACCGCGCTAATCACGTCCTGGTCGGATGTGGTGATGACTACATCCTTCAGGCGCGCGCCGAACTCGCCGACAACCTGGTAGATTGCGTTGATGTCTGCTGCACTCGGCAACGACCTTACGGGCGCTCGGTACAAGAAGAATCCGGCAATCGAGATGACGAGTAGTAGGACAACACCGACAACGATGAACTTGACCAATCCGTCTGTATTCATGTTATGCTCCTCCAACACGTTCCTTCAAGAAGGGCGTTGGAGCGGTACCTGGTCACCAGCGCCATCAGCGCGCCGTATCGTTGCGGCATCGCAGCGGAGATCACTCTCTCCACTGTTAGTATAACGTGCTAGTTGTGTACATGACAGGCATCAATAGAGAAGAGCCGGAACGTCAGTACGTCACTCCAACCGAGGGCGTTCCTGGACGAACGTGCCGTAGTCGCCGCAGACGCTGGCGCAATCAGCTATGGAGGGGACGTTGCGGTACCTTGGCAGTTGCAGTTCTCCTGTGCCACCGTCATCAATTTCACGACGTTGATCTCAGGAAGGGCTGCTGACGATCCGTGCCAGTTGATGACAAGTGAAGTGCTGTTTTCGAGTAGAAGTGGCAGCAACGTCAGTCCGCCAGCAGTATATCTGGCAAATCGCCAACGAATCGGGAAGCTCGGAAATGAACCCGGGTTTTGGGAAACTAACCGGGAAGTTCACAGCTTGTACTTCACTGGCAAATGGACGCTACCTCATCGGACATGACGACCAGAAATCCGTTGTCTATCGCGCGGAAAAGCCACAAATTGTCAGGGTTTGTCAGAGGGGTAACCACCTTTGTGATGTTCGTCGTCCATAGTTCCTTGCCCGTTGCTGGATCAGTGCCAAAAACAAGTCCGCCAGTGGCATATGCATACAAGACATCTCTTGTGGCGACAAGCCTCGGCGAAGGAAAGTAGTACTGTTTCGTACCATCGTCTTTTGCAAACTGCCGCTTCCATACCACAGTGAGCGACGGGAGTCTCAGAGCCACAAGCGTACCAGTGTCATTTGCAGCATAGACACGATTGTTGTCGACGGCAATTGAGTACCAGTACGTGCCGTCACTGAATGCCGTAGAAACCAGCTTGCTCTGTTGAAGATTGTGGTCCTGTTGCGCATCAAGAGGTAGCACAACAATGGACTTCTTCAGTTCGGTATTGGCGTTGCCGGAAGACACGAGCAGGATTAACCGGTCGTCCTGTTCGATGAGCTTCTCTGGCGATCCGACCAGACTGCCTATCGGAGTGACTTCCAGTGTCTTTGTGTCGATGGCGACAACATCTGTATACACGGCATCTGCTCCATCGCTTGCTGTGACGATGGATTTGTCCTGAGGTGAGCTGACACACAGGTCGGCATAGATCGTTCCGTCGTCGTAGAGGAGAGATATCGGTGGACCAAAATCGGTAGATAGCGTTGGATACTTGATGTAGTCAATGAACTTCCCGTTCGAGGCGTCCCACACGTAGATCCCGGAATAGTCTTCCACATTGGGGACACGAATCTGGCGTCCATATTGATCGACATTCTCTATGTTCTGTCCGGCAGCCTCAACAGCATAGAGTCTGTTAGCGATAGGGTTGCTCTTCGACGTATCAGGCAGGATAGTACTGCACATATTGCGGAAGACGGTCTTGCTGTCCGGGAACACGCTTCTCCACTTTATTGAACCTGTTGCGCGATCAAGGCACACATTGCCCGTGTATATGCTATCAGCATCATATGCCGACCGTTGATCGTCCACGCCATATCCAACGATCGACCAAATCTTCTTTCCGGTCATCTGGTCCCACGCAGTTGTTCTGACTTCGTAGTTGTCTTCAGCTTCTTGAGACATCGCATAAAGTATCCCGTCCAGGGAGTTCGGCACGTTGGCATATTGCATGCCGTTGTAGCCAGCCTTCTGTGTTGGATAAGATAAAGTGACCTTTGATGGCGCTTGTTTCAGACCGTTCACGTCCACAAACGTATCGTTTACGGTGTGAGGTCCAACCGATACAGGCAGGTCGGCGGAACGACATCCCGACAGGGTGGTGGCAGCAAGGACAACAATCATCAGAACAGCAACTGTCGAAACTTGTCGCAAGCCCGCCTTTCCCATTTCATGCCCTCCGTGTGGTACGTATCCCCGCCTACCACGAGTGTAATGCAGTATTGATGTTTTGACTAACCGGCGACTGGCGTCATCGGCAATTGAGTTCAGTTTCCAAAACAGGGGCTCAATTCCTGGGTGCCCGTCTATTCCTTAAACACGTACTCTCCGTTGGTCCAGACATATTCTCCGGCTACATAGCCGTGTTGTATTTCGGATCCCCCCACCGTTACCTTGATACTCTTGGAATGAGGGTCTTCTTGCCAAAACCCCCATGTCTGGTCCATCGCGGCCGTGTAGATGAAGCCGTCTTCCTTGTAGCCTCGGGCATTGATGTGCCTCAGCTTTCCGGCTCTGGTGATACTGAACAGCGCATATTTCATCTCGCCACTGTCGTCATGCACAGGTGCTCCGATATTGAAATCAATGTCGCCGTCCTTGTTCCAGTCACCCGTTGCAGGGACGAAAGCGCCCATCAACCCGAAGGTCCCGTTGCCGAAGTACTGGTTGATTCCCAGTTCATCGATGAGTATCCCATCCATGTTCCGTATCACGAACGAAAAACGCCCCCGATATTGGCCCTCATAGATGCTGAACCCGGGATCATCCGGCGTCAGCAGCTTCATGTATTCCGTCTGTTTCAGCTGCAGCGTGTATTTCTCGCCGGAGGACAAAACGATCATTTCCGAAGAGATGATCGTCTTGTCAGGCTCTGGCAGGTTCTGTCTGAACTCAGCAGCAGTGGGGATATACACGAGAGGATGGTCCTGCCAGCCGGGTTGGAGAACTCCGACGACGTAATACGACTTCCCAGCGATAATCTGTGGATACCCTTGGCCTTTGTAGCCTATTGTACCGTCGGGAAGCTTCTCTGCTGTGGTTGAGATGGGCTGACAGAGATAAAGGTCCACTACGAACTTGCCGGGGTCTTGGCCAACGGTGGTCGTTGGCAGAACAATCTCCGCGGCAATTATCCTGGTATCTTCCACTGACACTACGTTCACTGTGGCAGAGAAGTTGGCCGTATACGTTCCCTTCGAGATAGAGATGGGAACGTCTCCTCCATAGAGAGATATAGCTCCTCCCTCCACGATTTGGGTGGTCAGGTCATCTCCGACAGGAACATCGACTGTCCCGCTGGTTCTTGGTGCGCAGCCTGTTGCTACCAAGACTACGGCAAGCAGGACACTCAGGAATGTGGCCGCTATGGAACGGGATCGCGATTTCAATGCCCTCATGTTGTATGCCTCCAACACGTGCCTTCTTTCAACAAGGGCGTTGGAGTGACACCTGGTCATCAGCGCCATCAGCGCGCCGTATCGTTGCGGCATCGCAGCGGACATCTCTCTGTCCATGATTAGCATAACGTGCTAGTTGGGCATATGACAGGCATCAATAGAGAAGAGGCGGGATGTTGCTACTTCGTTCTGCCCGAGCGTGTTCCTGGGGCAACTGTGTGGCGATCATGGTACACGCTGTCGAAATCAACCGCGGAGGCATGAGAACATCGGCGCTCGCCTGCGCTGACGTCACCAATTCCACGACTCTATTTACCGATTACAGGACATATCTGCAAATTACAGGACACATTTACCGATTACACGACTAATTTGCCGATTACAGGACACATTTGCAGATTACAGGACTCTATTTGTCGCGCCCACCAAACTGGTTTCCGCAATTAGAGTCATGTAATTCATGGTCCGCAAACCCGCATGGTTGCCTGGGGCGTTCAGGATTACACGACATTACCGCAGGGGTAGAGTGATGACAAATTAGCCAATTTGATGACAAACGGAAAATCGTTTTCGGCCGGGAAGCGGCAGAAACGTCAGTCAGGGAACGGCATCACCATGAATCCTGAAAATCACCAGTGAATCAGGAGACTTGGAGATTAACGCGGATTTCATGGGACTATCGCTGGTTCTTGGAAACCAACCGTGCAGCCGGATCAGCTAACCTGGGACGGCTGTGGCGGGGACGATGTCAACTACTCCGCTGTACTCAGAAGATGTTCGCCTGAAGGAGATCGTTGGAGGAAAGGTTTGCGCCGTGCAATTGACGGAAATGCCGCCAAGTACAGAACAAGCTGCGGTGTTCCCTTTTCCGCGAGGGTTAACAGTACGTTAACGTCGACATGGTAGAATACGCGTGGAGGCAACCATGATCTGGTATCTTGCACTTGTCATAGGAGTTCCAGTAGCTCTGATCGTCATACTGCTCATCCAGGATGCGCGCCGCAGAAAGAGAACGCATGTGAATGAAGCCGAGAGCGCCTACCGTGCCCAACGTGATTTGTACGATGAGATTGCAGACATCAAGACCGGGGTCGGTCGCGCGATGCGCGATGTGGACCTGTACAACGGCGCCAAGAGCATCAACAGGCCAAGAGGAAGATAGCCACCAGAAGGCTGGCCCAAATTCGACAGAATCTGCAGAGCCGGATCAGACGTATTGATCCGGCTCTCTGCATAGACAGGCGACAAGCCTTTCGCAGTACGCTGTCTATGACACGGGCGACTCGAAAAGATCAGGAGAAGGGAAGGACACATACCACGGAGATCCCGGTGTCTTGAGCGCAAAGCCCTGATGTTCCTTCGCGTCGAAGCTCACGATCAAACTCTTGTCGGCGCGCAGACTTCCAAGGACCGCTCCGGACGCGTCCACAGCCCTACTATGCCTGACAGGACTTCGACATTTGGACCGAGACCACAAATCCTCATTCCAGACACGCGCTCACGATGTCGTGTTGTAGCTGAAGCCTTCGAGCACTTCACCCGTCTCCGCATCGAGAACGACATTCGTGTCTCCGAACACATACGTATCTCCAGTCGAGAATACCTGATGTCCATCCTCGTCGATCATGCACGGCCCGGAACGCAGCATTTGTACTCCGTGGAAAGTCACGATCCAGACGGGAACGTCTTTCAGGACCCTGGTCGTTCCGGGCAGCACCTGGGGAGCACTGTCTGGCCCTGCAGAGTAGTCTGAGAAACTCGTGAACATGGCTGTGACATGTGCCGTGTCCTGAGCGATCATGCCAGCGATTTCCTTTCTCGCTATTGCAATTGCTGACTCTTCGGACACAGTCGGAACACCGATAGCGTCTTTCAGTTCCATGCCAAATTCCGCTACTTTCGAGTAGAAGAGCTTCGTGTCATCATCCGTTGTTGAACTCTCAACAAGACCTCTTGCGTAGTCTGCCGGCTGAGATGCCCGAGCAAGAGCGACGGCAGCGTAGCCACCGATCCCAAGGACCACTGCAAGTGCAACGACAAGCATTCGATTGCGCATACGAATCCTCCCTAATACCGCGTATCCCAAACCTCCCACGTCGTGTCGCCGGAGGCAATGTTATTGGACATCGTCGACAGACTGTGGTATTCCGTGACGCCTGCAGAGACCCAGGTATTGCTGGTGTTCTTGTATTGTGCCGCGCCCATCGTCACAGGGTTGCTGACAGAGCCAGGACATTGGTCGTCGCTATTGTGATTCTCTGCGAACAGCTGGACTTCAGTCGGAGTCCACTGGAGTGAGCTCAGTGCGACGGTTCCCAGCTGTGTTCCGTTGAGCTTGAAGTACATCGTCGTCGTGTCGCTCCCAACCATGTAGTCGTTGTGGCTACCGGAAGTTGCGTTGCCAAACCACTCCTGGTCCCATTGGCTCGTCACGTCGGAACTGTATTCGTAGAAGTACCTTGGGCTGGTCCAGCCGGCAATCTTCAGCCACCCTGTCTGAGCATAGTTCTGCTGTCCTGCCGATGGATCGCACGTCATGGCCCATGCAGACAGTGACGAACCCGTGGCAACATATGGGTTCTGGGTTTCCACGGTCAGTGCAGCCCCCTTGTTGGCAACTGTCTTGTAGCCTCCATTGAAGAAGAAACCTGTCGTAGCACGAGCCGACAATACATTCGTGAAGACCAGTGCTATGACAACCGCAATTACAGCGACAGTACGTACGACATTTCTTCTCATCCGTTTCAAGCCTCCTTGTTTGGATTGATAACCGACATACGCGCAGACCACCAGGTGGAGCCAATTCCTACCTCAATCTTGCCTCCTTTCACCGTCACGAGCTCATCCTCGACATCCTTTATCGACGTCCCTTCACCCATATAACGCAGATCATCCAGAATGTCGGAAACCCTCCAGACACGAGCACGGTCATCGGGGGTTTGCCACAGGCGAGGTTCCAAGGTAGACTGCCGGTGGAGGCGGGAGTGGAAACGGGACTGGAGGAGAGAAACGATCAGGAACTGCTGGAGCTCGCGGGGACAGACTGGCAGGCATTCGCCGCGCTGTACTCCCGGTACTACCGTCACCTCCGCGCATACGCCATGGGTTTCCTGAAGGATGCCGACCTTGCGGACGATGTTGCTGAGGAGACCTTTGCTCGGCTCACAGGCCGCCTCGGATGGTTGGCTGTTGCTCACAGACCGCTTGCTCCCTGGCTGTTCCGCGTGGCGCACAACCTTGCTGTGGACGAGCTGCGGCGGAGATCGCACTCGCAGACGCTGGTGGAGGAGACGGCCGCAGCCAGCGCTGATCCCGATGAGACGACAGACGACATCCAGTCCCATGTCGAGGAGATCCGGAATGCTATGGGCGCACTGCCTCCATTTGAATACACTTGTGTGACACTGCGCTTCATGGAACACAGGACGACGGCGGAGATAGCGCATCAACTTGGTTGTACCCCCAGGCAGGTGACGCTTGCCCTGAGCTACGCCTACAAGGTGCTGCGGCGTGAGCTTTCCGATATTCTGCCCTGACTCCGTTCTATGCGTGAGAGGTGATTCTGTGGAACGCGATGATCGAGACATAGAGAAACTGCTGGAGACAACGGACTGGGAGCCGGAACCGGACCCCGTCCGGGAACAGGCGTCACTTGCTCGTCTTGTTAGTCGCCTGAATCGGCGCCGTCACACGATGCGCGTCGTTGCCAGAACGAGCATAGCCGTCTGCATCGCCGCGATCGTGATTGCCACCGGGATGACATGGTATCGATGGACACAACCAATGGTTGTGGCGGTTCAGGAAACGCAATCTCTCCCCCCGAGTGCTGCTCGCCTGATCAAGTCAACTTCCACTGAGACTCCCGAAACGTGGCACGCTCTGCTTGCCAGGGCGACAGCGCAGGACCCGCGAGGTTTGCTGGCCCGCGTTCGCACCGTTCCTGGGACTGAGCTGCTGCGAGCGGAGCTGTCCGGCGGTGCGGGCTACGTCTTGCTCCTGCCGGGCCAGGGGGTCGTCGGCATCGTTGCTGCGGCGTCTGACTCTGACAACATTACAAAGGGATTCATGGCCGTTACGTCCAGCGATGCTCCTGGCATCACCGCACAGGATCTTGCAGCGGCCAGGTCAGTCGCTTCGAACGATACCGCTGTCGCTCGCGTCGGTTCGCCAGATAACGACGCGCTGCAGGTGGCTAGCGTCTACCAGCCGACGATGCCATACAAGAACAATAATCACGCCGTGCCTTATGATCCCTTCATCCTTTCTACTCCTAGTGGCTACGTCAGAATGCGACGCGTGGTCGCTGTACCACTGAAGCCGCAGCGGGAGAACTACACGCTACTCACCGCGTTGGTCGACATTGATGCACACCGCGTTGTCGGGATCGTGGACACGACGCACGTCGCCGGAGTTCTGCTCACAGAGGATGCAGGACCACAGGTGGTGCTCTCAGAACCATAGGGGCACGAGTCCGGCTATCGGCTCGGAACCCGACGCCGGCAGGTTCTTGTCCCATACCGCTGACAACGTCTACGACCATGAGTGCGATCATCACCTCAAACGCTCGGGCAACAGTCCAGAGGCCACAGTGGCTATGCGTTGAGTCTGTTCCATTGTCACCGATTCCACGACTCAATTGCAGATTCCACAACTAATTTACCGATTCCACGACTAATTCGCTGATTCCACGACTCTAATTGTCGCAACCAAGAATTCCACATAACGCTCTTGACGTCCTGTAACGGTGGATATACTGTAACGACTGTTACATATATCAAGCGAGAGGTGGCGTTTATGGAAAGTGCAAGTGAAGTGAACGTGTCGGTGGAAACGAGCCAGGACAGACCACAGCGCACGTTCTTCGGGCTGAGTCAGAATGTCTTTGTCTTTGGCTTCGTCTCGTTGCTGACAGACTTTAGCAGCGAGGTGACAGTCAAGACGTTGCCGTTGTTCCTGGCCAATGCGCTCGGCGTCAAGCCGGCGGTCATCGGGTTCATCGAGGGACTGGCGGAGACAACGGCCACGATTCTGAAGTGGGTGTTCGGCTGGTTGTCGGACAGGACGAAAAAGCGCAAATGGCTTGCATTCAGCGGCTATGCCATCTCCAATATTACCAAGCCCCTGCTGTATTTCGTCAGCTCATGGCCCTTCGCCGCATTCCTCCGCTTTGCCGACCGTACGGGCAAGGGGGTCCGTTCGTCCCCCAAAGATGCCCTGCTGGCCGACTCGTCCGAGAAGAAGAAGCTCGGCCGCTCCTTCGGGTACGGCCGCTCTATGGACACGCTCGGGTCCGTCTTCGGCATGCTGGCTGCGGCCGGCATGGTTGCCGCGAGCGGCTCTGCGGCGGCGATGACGCTGACACGGTCGGTCTATCAGAAGCTGATCATCATGGTCAGCATTCCGGCCGTCCTGGCACTTCCCCTGATCGCCGCGTTCGTGCGTGAGAACGCGCCGCGCACTGCGAATCCGAGGACCCTGAACCTGTCGCTGAAGGGATTCGACTGGCGCTTCAAGGCATTCCTGGTCATCATGATCGTCTTCACGCTGGGCAACAGCAGTGATGCCTTCCTCATGCTCAAGGCTCAAAGGGCCGGTCTGGATATCGTGCAGATCTTCCTCATGCTGGCCATGTGGAAGGGCGTGACATAGGCGCTCTCCATCCCCGCGGGCATCGTGTCGGACCGTATCGGGCGCAACCGTGTCATCCGCGCTGGCTGGATGGTGTATGCCCTCGTGTACCTGGGCTTCGGGTTCGCCACACAGGGATGGCAGATTTGGGCGCTGTATGCTCTGTATGGTGTCTACTATGCTATGACCGACGGTGTCGCCAGCGCGCTGGTTGCCGACCTGGTACCGCAGTCTGAGAAGCGCGGCACCGCCTTCGGCCTCTACAATGCTGCCGTAGGCGTCAGTGCCCTCCCTGCGAGCCTGATCGCCGGTATCCTGTGGGAACGCATCAACCCCACCGCGCCATTCGTCTTCGGGTCTGTCCTCGCGTTTGTAGCCATGATCGCTCTCACGGTTCTGATGCGGGCGTCGACTCGTGCAACGCCAATCGTCACAGCATGAAGATCTGGCTGGCCATCACGTACAAGGTCCCTGCAGAGCCATCGCGCACACGGGTATACCTGTGGCGGAAACTGAAGGAGCTGGGCGCGGTCTACGTCCAGCAGGGGGCCGCCATTCTGCCGATGACCGAGACCCTCCTCGTCCAGGTGCTCGCTCTCAAGGCAGAGGTCGTTTCCAGTGGGGGAGAAGTTCTCGTCGGCAGGATGGAGTTCGTCGACGGCGAAGACGACGCCCGTGTGATTGCCGCCTTTCAACTTCAGCGGGACGGTGACTACGACGAGATCGTGGAACAGTGCGAACGCCTGGTATATGAGTTGGACCGCGAGACCGAGAAGGAGAAGTTCACGTACGCCGAGATCGAGGAGAACGAAACCGAGCTGGCCCGTATTCACAAGTGGATGGAGCGTATCGTCGCGCGGGACTGGTTTGCCGCTTCTGGTCATGCGCGCGCGCAACAGGCGATCGAAGATGCTGAGAAGCGCTCAACTCTCTACACGGAAGAAGTCGAGCGGCGCGAGGGTCATGCCGTCGACATTGACCTTCCACATAACAAACGCTCCTGAACGGCAGACAGCAGGAAGTGCAGAAGCCTCGGCCGCATGAGGCCGAGGCTTTGCTGTTGTGAGTGTTTGGCGTGCCTATTTCTCGACGTACCCGCCGTTCGCGACCCAGGCGTCATATCCGCCCACCAGGCGGTTGATGACGGTGAAGGAGCTTGTCAGCAACATCTGGGCAGCCTTCTTGCTGGATTCCTCGTCGCGGGAGTAGACGACGTAGTGCTTGCTGGCACTGAGCGTGAAGTTGCCATTGATAATCTCCTGCAGCTTGTCAACGGGAGTATCCAATGCGCCCACGATGTGTCCGTCAGCCCATTTGCCGGATACGTCGATGATGACGAGGTCGCGGTCTGTCTGGAGAAGTTCTTCGACCTTCTTGGCATCAACCTCAACAATGGTGCGGTTGGTATCAACGATTGTGTCCCCTGTCGAGGGGGTCGTGGTATCCTTCGGGGCACTGCACCCTGCGACGCCGACGACGAGAAGGAACAGCAAGACCGCTGCAATCGACCTCTTCATCCTCATGTCTCTCTCCCTGATGACTAGTGTGGGGGGTATCTGCCGTATCATCAACCGCAGCCGAGGCGCACTCTCCCTCGTATCCTCTATCAGCAGAATAGGGTTCTGCCGAATTCATGCAAGAGGAATCATGAACGTGAAGCCCATCCGGGACGTCCCATTCACGCCGCCAGGTGCGGAAAGCGCATCACTGCCAGAGCTAGGTGCGCGAGAACCCTATGGAACCGATAAGGTCCCCCAGTTTCCAGTACTGGCCGCTTACGTAGCAGACTGGATCCAGAACGCGCCCGCCCGCCCGGACACGCTCTTCCAGGTGGACAGCGACGACCTCGCCGATGAACATATCGTGGGTACCAAGGTGCAGAGTCTGGCGCACAACACACTCGATGTTGAGGGGGCACTCCGCAACCAGGGGCACGGCCGTGGCTGTTCCCTGCTCGCGGGTAAGGGCGCTCAGCTTCCACTTGTCGGTATCCTTGCCGGACACGTGGCCGCAGAGGTCGAGGGCGCGCGTGTGAGCGGTGTCCGCGACGTTGACGACAAAGGCCCCTCCCTCCACGATGAAGTGGTGCAGCCAGCGTTCCGGACGGACGCTGATGCTGATCATCGGGGGCTCGGAACAGACGGTCCCGACCCAGGCAAGGGTCGTAATGTCGGATGCTGTCATCGTTCCCGCAGTCACGAGCACGGCTGGGACGGGAGTGAGTGCTGTCGAAGGTGCTCTGAGAAGTTTGGCCATAGTGTCTCCTGGGCGGTCTGGCAGAGGCGCACCGGACTCGTGGCTCCAGTATAGTGGGACATGGTTGCGTTGGAATGGCGAGTGCGTAGAATAGGGGCAGGGACAGCGTTGCCGTGCAGCCACACCACGGCTCCGACAACAGGAGGTCGACGATGACGAGAATCACAGAGTCCCCGGATCGGTACGTCCAGGGACCCGGAGAGATTGGCAGGCTTCACAACGACGGTTTGCAGCCGGGCAACGCGTTTCCTGTCGTGGGCAGTAGCCGAACCTTGGCGACGACGCGATGGTTGGCAGAACAGGCATTGGGCGTCGGTCACGAAGAGGACGAGGACTGACGTGGCCCTGGACAGCCTGACGATGGATGCCGGCGCCTGCCTCGTCAGCGAGGAGATGGCGCAGTACTTCCTCACGGTGGACGGCCAGCCGGGAACGTACATCCTGGGCGACGTGTTCGCTTCCTCTGTGCGAGCGCCGCAAGTCGACCGCAATCGTATCTTCAGGGCTCGTCTTGGCGCAGGCACCGCCGATCAGAACATTGAACGGCTCTTGCTGCCGTTTCGCCATGCCGCCGTACCGGTCACCTGGTATGTCGACGGCTGTTCCAGACCCAACGACCTCGCGACACGGCTGGTGAGCCACGGGCTTGAGCTGCGATACTTCTGGACGGGCATGGTCCGTTTGCTTGACGGTCCAGTCGAAGAGGAGGGCGTGCCGTCGGACATCACGGTCGTCGATGCAGTCTCCCCTGATGAACGGGAGCAGTGGATGCACGTTGTGCTGGAGGGGTTCGGCCTGACACAGTTTCATGACCTGGAGTCGATGCTTAGGGAAACCGGCGTCCTCTCTGGCCGCTGGCATCGTTTGACGGCACTGCAGAACGGGACCCCCGTGGGCGGCGCACTCTTGTTTGCAGGTGACGGCGTGGCGGGACTGCACTGGCTCGGCGTGCCTCAGATGTTCCGAAAACGCGGGGCAGGCATCCTGCTCAGCCGGGAGGCACTGGCTCAGGCGGCTCGCATGGGCTATTCACACCTCGTGCTGCAGGCGAACCCCGAGGTGGTGTCGCTGTATGTCCGGCTTGGCTTCGACAGTGTCGGAGACATCGCCGTGTTCGACTGGCGCCCCGGAATCGGCGCGCTCACCGTGGAGCCGGACTAGAGCGGGCGGGAGGCGACCCCGAGGCCGAGGTCGTCCTGCTGACGGAGGATGAGATTCCAGCCTTCCTCGAGACCGAGAGGGAGGAGGGTCGAACCGTGGGTCCGAGCGTCTGGTATGTGTTTGGAGCACTGCCAACCTTGGCGCGGCATGGTTGAACCTGTTCGTCACAGGTGCTAGTCTGAAGGAACGCGCCGGACTGGCGCGAAAGGGGTGACGCATGCACAGTTTCGAGTTCTACAATCCGACACGGGTGATCTTCGGTCGCGGGACCGTGCAGCAGGTAGGTCCGGCCGTCGCCCGTGAAGGCGCTCGCAAGGTGCTGTTGGTCGCTGGCGGAGGTTCCATCCGCGAGAACGGCGTCTATCAGGCCGTCACCCAGTCCTTGAGTGTGCAAGGCATCGAGGTGACAGAAGCCTGGGGTGTGCGGCCTAATCCCGAGCTGGCGCTCGCCCAGCAGCTGGTGCAGATTGCCCGTGAGCGGCAAGTGGACGGCGTGCTGGCTGTCGGAGGCGGTAGCGTCATCGATACGGCCAAGTGCGTTGCGGCGGGCGTGTACGTCGACGATCTCTGGAGCTGTTTCGAGAGACGTTGTCCGATCGACAAGGCGCTCCCGGTCTTCGTCGTTCTGACAATTTCGGCTTCCGGAAGCGAGATGGACCCATGGGCTGTCCTGACGCAGAGCGAGCAGCACAGGAAGTGGAGCATTTCCTCTCCTGTCCTATATCCCCGGTTTGCGATCGTGGACCCGAGCGTCCAGACCAGCCTGCCGTGGCGCCAGACCGTGAACGGTGCTATCGGCGTCCTCAGCCACATCATGGCCACCTACCTCGTGGGGTCGTTCGAGGAGACGACGCTTGCGCTCGACGAGGGACTGATGCGCACAGTCATCAAGATGGTGGACCGGTTGCAGGCGGACCACGCCGACTACGGTGCTCGCGCGAACCTCGCCTGGGCTGCAACGCTGGCCATGAATGGTCTGAGCTCCGCCGGCATAGAGGACAGTGACTGGTCGGCCCGGAGCATCGAGTCGGCGATGAGTGCCCTGCACCCCGAAGTAGCCCATGGAGCAGGCATGGCAGTCATCCTTCCCGCATGGATGACCTACCAGCGCGAGAACAACCCCGGACAGTTTCAGCGGTGGGCGAAGACCGTCTGGGGCGCAGGAACAGTCGAAGAAGGCATCGTGGTCATGAAAACGGCGTTCCAGCGTTGGGGAGCACCGTCGACACTGGGGGACCTTGGCATTGCAGCTGGTGAGCTCCGTGACATTGCCTTCAATGCGCTTTCCGAGGGTCCGCTCGGAAAACTGCGCATCCTGACGGCGCGTGACGTCGTCGAGCTCCTCAAGCCTGTGCTCTAGGTGCGGGGGCAGTCAGCGTGACGTGTCCGTGAGAGGCTCACTGCGTACGACGCTGCTGGAACTGCTGGCGGGCGCTGTCCTGGGAGGCGGTATGCTCCTGCTGGGCAGCCGGGTCGGGGTGAAGCTGGGCGCCAGTTCCGGCAATGGCTGGGGAGACATCATCGGGGCTCTGGTCGGCAGTGTCCTCGCCTGCCCTGTCGGATTCGTGGCGGGCATGTGGCTCGTGGCGTGGCGATTGCGTGTTCCTCACAGTCTCTGGCGAGGCATCTTCGGGGCGGTCCTGGGACTCGTGCTTGTACTCCTCCTGGCAGAGCCGCTGCGCCTCAACCAGGATTCGCGCTTGATGGTGACGCTCCTGTATCTTGTCCCGAGCGTGGCTGCGCTGTTCGGTTTCAACCGGCCCCAGCACGCCTTGCCTCCGACAGGCTCTTCGAAGGCGCTCTAGTTGCAGGAGCACCATGACGTTACAGAAACGCACTCTGCATAAGGTCCTGGCACTGCTGGCGATAGCGGCGCTGCTTGTTGGAGTCGTCGCTGTTTCACATGCTGTGCCCGCGTATTCTCTCGTCACTGATGACTCCACGGCGGGCGCTGTCGATCATCCACCTCCCGCGCAGCGCGTGATGCCTCCCATTCCTCTCGAGCCGCAGCCCGACCTCGACCAGCCCCTGAACATCCTGTTGCTTGGTGCCGACTCCCGTGACAAGGAAGACCCCGGGCGCGCAGACACGATCATGCTGGTGCGGCTGGACCCGGCGACGAAGCACGTGCGCCTGCTGTCTCTCCCCCGCGACACGCGCGTCACGATCCCCGGCCACGGCGTCAACAAGTTGAACCAGGCTTCGAGTGGTTACTACGCTGGTGGCGGGACCAGCCTGCTGGTCGACACCATCACGACAGACCTGCTGCCAGGTCTCCGCATCGACTACACGGTCACAACCGATTTCGCAGGGTTCGCAGCCATCATCGACGCTCTGGGCGGTGTAACCATCGACGTCGAGGAGAGGATGCTCTACAAGGGGGTCGACGTGCTCATCGACCTGCAGCCGGGCGTCCAGCATCTCGATGGCGAGCAGGCGCTCGAGTATGCTCGGTTCAGGATGGATGCCATTGGGGATTTCGCCACGTGGTCTGGCGAGGACCATGGGCGCGTAGCGCGCCAGAAGAAGCTCCTGGCGGCTATCATCGACCAGACGAAAGAGGTGCGAACCCTACTGCGACTCCCTGCGGTCATCCGCGCAGTGCAAGCGGCCGTGACAACCGACATGTCGTTCGGTGTCATGGCGCGCATCGCTATGACCTACAAGGATGTCGCGGCTGAAGGCGTGGAATCGGTCCCTTTCCCGGGATTGCCGGAGGTGGTGGACGGCATATCGTACGTCATCCCAAAGACCGATGTGCTCCGGACGACGACGGGGCCGCTGTTTGGCGTTGCAGTTTCCTTTGAGGTTCCTGCGGACTGAACGAGGTCCAGGCACAGCTCCCAGACGCCAGGGAGCCCCGCGGCGCGGGGCTCCGATGAGGTACGTTTGGTTGTTTCGAGGGATTCTATAGCCTGGCTAGCTCTTCGTCGAGTTTCTCACGCTGCAGCAGGTCATACTGGAGCAGGCGGCCCTTCACGAGGACGCCAGTGAGTCCGCCACGAGACAGAAAACCTTCTGGATCGATGACGGCGTCCACTTCTGCGATCGGTATGCCCAGCTTCTCGGCAACATACGTGCCCGTTTGGCTGAGGATACGGTACTGAAACGGACACGAGAGAGGTCCGAGCAGCACGGTGACGCGGCTCTTGTCGTTGGGCAGCGTCGTCGGCTCCACCACTGTGTGTGCGGTTGGGGTCCAGACCGTTTCCGGCACGAAGGGCTTGAACATGAGGTCCGGGTCGCCATCCATGTGGACAAATCCGTGGTGCAGGTAGAATGATTCGGCTGACTGCTGGCCCTCAGCTTCGCCATGAAAGGCAATGGCAGCCATGCCATCAGCAGGCTTGCCGTCGAACCAGCGATGCTGACGATGCATCGTCGTCTCGACCTCTGCCAGAAGCTTGCTGCCGATGCCCCGTCCCCAGCGGGACTTCTTGGGCACCCAGATGCAGTCGATGACTGCGACACCCACACCCATGGGGTCGCGGTCGGGATGACACTGGATCATGCCGATTGGGTCGGCACCGTTGTAGGCGACCCAGGCAAACGTGCCCAGTTCGGCCAGGCGGTCACGGACCCATTGTCTCTTGGCCTTGGTCGCCCGCTCCCACAATGGATCCGATTTCGCTCCTTCTCCTGCACAGATCGTGGCAAGGTCGCCTGCGTTGCGTACTGCTACCGGAAGAATTCTTGTTGCGCTCATGATGGCCTCACCATTGGTTGAATACTTTCTCGGCGAAACCGAGGAAGTGGTCGAGGTGCACCCGGGTCCCGTCGTCGAGGACGGCGTCACCGGTGAAGAGTCCAAAGACTTGATGCCGAACGGTCTTGATGACGCCGATGTCAGTCTTGGCATGGCGGTCCAGGATCGGCTCGAAGTCCATGTCGAATCGACCGTCACTGCTCACGAATTTCCACGGCTTGAGGAAGGAGTCAGGCGGAATCTGGAACTCAATGCGGTCGAACTTGTGAACCCTGCCGTCCCACACGATGACGTTCTCGCTGGCGGCGCTGGTGTCGCCAAACCCGTAGCCGATGTTGAACCCGAAGGGATGTCCGTCCACGCGGCCCGAACCCGAGCCCCAGTACCACGTGTTGCGGTACGTCCAGACCCCCCGACCCCAGTCGAGGACGCCGGCCGAGGTCTGTGGATCGAAGACGTGCTCTACACCGCCGACGGTGATGGTTCCTGTCGCGGGCATGCAGTTGACTTTCTGGTTGTAGTAGAAGGCTTTCGGTGTCCGCTCGAACGGGGTCAGGATGACCATATTCTCCATTGCCGGGTCCTGGTCCAGTCTCAGGCTGCCCTTGATTCCCCTGCCGTGGTCGAAGCCCGGGATATCCAGGCTCAGCACGCGTGACGCAGGGTTGCGGGTGAAGCGTATGTCGATGCGGCTGTCCTTGTACGCGACGTCACCTGTCTCGGACGTGCGCGGCAGGTTGAGCGACCCGCGCGTGAAAGGTTTCATAATGGTTTCAGTGGCCTCAATCCGGTTCACGAAGTCCAGCCACGTCACGGAGATGTTTGCCAGGTAGCCGATGTCCGAGATGGTCATGGCGACGCCATAGTCGGGGGTCAGGACACAGTAGTAGTCCCACTCCTTGATGCGCAGCCAGCTTGTGGCAATGCGTTCGCGGTTGTAGGTGGCCACCGGCTGGCGTGCCCATCCCGTTGCGTTCAGTTCGCCGTTGTCGTTCAGCAGGTCTGTGTGCGTCGTCAGCTCATGCTGCATCGACATCCCCCGTTTCCTTGCGCTGTTCCATTACTGGCAGTCGGTGCGCGTCAATCCGAATGGCTCTTTCCGTTCGATCCAGTCCTTGCGTGCCCAGTCCTTGGATTTCCAGGGGATGTTCTGCGGCGTGACCATCGGGAGAATGTCGCGGAAGAACGCCAGACGCTCGACGCTGGTCATGGGCACGAAGTCCTCGGCAAGGTCGATGTTGCCGTCCAGCTGTTCGATGGTGGAGCAGCCGGTAATGACAGTGGCGAGCGGCAGGCCCATGCTGTACCGCAGCGCCCGCTGCCAGTCCGCAGCCAGGGACTTGAAGCCCAGAACCTTCATGCCGACGACACCCATGCACTTCTGGAGCGCAAATGGCAGAAACTCTTCTGCGAAGCTGTAGATGAAATGGTCCAGCGCCGAGACGGCGCACAGGGCTGTATCGAATGGAAATCGCCGGATGGCCTCGACGAGTACCTGGGGATTTGCATGTCCCGAGATACTGATGAACCGGACCAGGCCCTCGTCTCGCGCCTCGATCAGGGCCTCGAGCGCCCCGCCCTTGCCGGTCATGGCATTCAGCCGGTCAAAACTGAAGACGTTGTGCAGACGCACTTCTTCCACGTGGTCGGTCTGCAGTCGGTCGAGGCTCGCCTCAAGCTGCCGGCGGGCACCGTCCCGTGTGGTCTCGTTGACCTTGGTCGCTATCCACATGTCTGTGCGCCGCCTGACTGCTACCATCCCGACACGCCGTTCGCTTTCGCCCTCCGAATAGGCAGGCGCCGTGTCGAAGTACCAAACGCCGCGTTTCAGGGCCTGCTCGAGGATGGCAACGGCCTGGTCCTGGTTGCAGCCTTCCTCGTCCACCAGCCGCTGGCATCCGAGGCTCAGGATCGGGAGTTCGACACCGGTCTTGCCAAATGGTCGTTTCTCCATGAGGTTTCTCCCTTCCGCGGTGAGGCCGCGTCCACAAGTAGTATAGTCCCACGGGGCAGCCGTACCAGCGGCATGTAACCTCGCCTCCTTCACCTGCGTAGACAAGGTGACGGCACGACAGGCGCAGTGCCGTGATCCTTCGCAACGACAATAGCATCAGAGGAGACAAGACATGAGCAATCGAACGGAAGAGTTCAAGGTCAGCGGCGAGAAGCTGCTGCAGCAGGTCAGGGACCTGGTCCATCAGGGAAACGTTCGGCGCATCACGATCAAGGACAAGGACGGCATTGCGCTGTTTGAGGTCCCGCTCACCGCAGGTGTCGTGGGCGCGGTCCTGCTTCCCGTGTGGGCGGCCATCGGGGCTGTCGCCGCTCTCGCGGCGTCGTATACTATTGCCGTAGAGCTTGTCGACACGCCGGCGAAACCGACTGTCGAAGGCTCGTCTGTCGACAAGACCGAGGCTTCAGCACAGTAATCTGCCCTCGCTGGAGCACTGCAGACGGCCGGGCTGTTGCCTGGCCGTCTCGCATTTCTACGCCAGAGGCTTGAAACATGGAGCGTTTTCTCTATAGTGCCGGCATCACACCCACATGTTCACATGGGAGGTAGTTATGGATGACGAGAGAGTACGAGTCGAGGGAGTCGTCACTGCACTCGAACTGAAGATCAGCGAGTTGGACGCGGACAACGTTGCAGTGGAAGAGGCAGCACGCTTGCGTGCAGAGCTTGATGAGGCATATGAACAGATCGATGCGTCCGGCCTTTCGGATGATGATATCGATGACCTCATGGACCGGCTGGACGACCTTCAGGACATCCTGGAGGACCTTACCGACGGCGACAGCGACTGGGAAGACGAGCAGAAGGAAGAGGAAGAGGCGGAGGACGCTCAGGACGACGAAGACGAATAGTTGTTTGCCCAGGCTCAATGAATACGGAACGCCCCGGAGCAATCCGGGGCGTTGTAACAGGGGACAGTCCTCATTGTTGTAACAGCCCCGAACGGAGGGTCAGGGTTTCAGAGCAAGCAGGCGGCTAAAGAGAACGCATGCCTATGCGCGTGTGCAATGGACCTCGGGGTTCAGCTTTCCCCCGGATTCGATGCCGGGGTCGGGATTCTTGATGATGCCCCTCTCGAAGCAGGCCTCGATGAATGTATAAGCCCAGTAGCCAGGCTGGACGTCCACATAGGGGAGGGTTGCCCGGTCGTTCCAGCGCTGTGAACGGGCGACGATGGCAAGTGCCTGGGCCATGTTCACGGGTTCCTCCGGCCTGAACTGTCCTCCGGGGTAGCCGGTCAGCCATCCCCTGCGGACAGCTGCCGCAACGTAGCCTGCCGCCCAGTAGTCGGACGCGACATCCTTGAAGGGATCGGAGATTGCGGTGTCGGGCTCGACGCCCAGGGCACTACAGACAAGCCTGGCATACTCTGCCCGTGTGACCGCGTTGTCCGGATGGAACTTGCCGTCCTCGTACGCCGTGATCAAACCCCGGGCACTCAGGTCTGCCACGGCGGTGAAGGCCCACGATGTGGTAGGGACATCCTTGAAGCGGACTCCCGCGGCGATGACTTGCGGCACGATCTGGCGCACACGCATGATAGCATAGGCGGCCTTGCCGAGGTCGTACTGCATGGACAGGACCCCTGCGAGATTCAGCTTGTAGTCGATCCAGGGTGTGAACCCGTAGGTACCAGGGCAGGAGGCGATCAGGAGGGTTCCTGTGACAAGGTCGGTTTCTTCTCGCCACATGCCCAGCCCCGGACGAGCGCCGCTCGTCGAGGGGAGAAGCGAAGTGACGGTGGTGTAGGGAGTCGAGAAGACGGTGGAGGAGGGGGGCTGGTCCTGCTCCATCTGGGAGACAGCCTCCTTCGAGAGGATACGCTTGCCGGACCACACGCCGTCCTGCAGGAGCATGGTCAGGAAGCGGGCATAGTCCTCTGCCGTCGAACGTGCGCCGCCCGCCACATCTGGATTCCGGTTGAAGCCCATCAAGTCGAAGGTAGTGCTCGCCATGCCAAGAGGTCCGGCGAGACGGACACGGAAGAACTCCTGCCATGTCATCCCGCTGATGACCTCGCAGACACGGGCTCCGACCTGAATGGAAACAGACCCATCACTCACAGCCGTTCCGGGCGGAGAGGACACGGGTCCGGCGGCAATGCGCCTGACGCACTCTTCCAGCGTCAGTGTCCGGTCACTGATCGAGGCGTCCGTCGCAGGCAGTCCAGAGTCATGCGACCAAAGCTGCCGTATTGTGATGTCGGCCTTGTCGCCGGTGAACTCGGGAAGGTACGTCGCAATGGGGTCGTCCAGCGCCAGCATGCCCTCGTCCACCAGAGTCATCATTGCAGCAGCAGCCAGCCAGCGTGAAGCAGAGCCGACATCCACGACTGTTCCGGGGCCGAACTTGGTATAGCCGACACTCTCGATGACCTTCCCATCCTTCACGACAATCAGGGCCATGCCGCCCGCGGCGGGAGCAGCCGAGCTCAGGAAGTGGTTGATCTCCGTCATGTCGTAGGACCCAAGGGCGATCACCTGGTGTCCCGGAGCCGCACACCCGCTTGCGCTCGTCAGTACCGTCAGAACGAGCAGGCCGGCGACCAGACGCAACGCCGAGCTGCTCACACGGTGCAGGCGGGCCTGATGCGTCACAACCGGCGCTGACTGGCGAACCGATGCAGGTTCGCGACACTTCCCAGGATGATGAGGCGATCGGCCGGCTCGAGGACGTCGTCAGAGTGAAGAGTGACGAGGATCTCTCCTCCACGCCGGATGCCCACCACGTTGATTTCAAAACGAGCGCGGTAGTCGAGGTCCCGGAGTGTTCTGCCCTCTGCGCCATGAGGAATCGGGAACTCGAGGATATCGTAGTCGGGAGACGACTCCAGGAAATCGTAGAGGCTGGAAAGACTGAGCCTGTTGGCAAGGCGAATAGCCATATCGTGTTCAGGAAAGACGACTTGGTCGGCGCCGATACGGGAAAGCAGCCTTCCGTGCAGATCGGACGAAGCCCTTGCTACAAGGTGGCGTATGCCGATCTCCTTGAGGACCGCGGCCGTAAGGACGCTGTGTTCAATTTCTGCTCCGATGGTCAGGACCACGGTGTCGCAGTTGAGAATGCCCGCGGCCTCGAGCTCGGCCGGGTCCGTCGTGTCAGCGACGACGGCGAGGGCGACGTCATCCTTGATACTGTCGACGTTGCCCTGCGTTTCGTCGATCGCCAGGACGTCGAATCCCAACTCAGCCAGACGGATCGCGCAAGACCTGCCAAACTTGCCTAGACCGATGACAGCGATCTGTGGTTTCATGATACCTTCCTCCTATCCTATGGCGACGTCGTCTTCAGCGAAGTGAACCCGACGTTCGAGCTTCTGTACGGGAGCAAGGAGCGTCAACATTGCCGTAAGGACGCCGACACGTCCTGCCAGCATGGTCACGATCAGCACGATCTTGGCGCCGGCCGACAGCGCCGGAGTGATCCCTGTGCTAAGGCCGACTGTGCCGAAGGCGGAGGTGACTTCGAAGAGCAGGGCAAGGGCGGAGAACTTGTCTCCATCTGTTGCTGCCAGAAGGAATGTTCCGCCAAGGACAAGGACGAGACTGAGAGCAAAGACGACAACAGCCTTCTTGACATTCTCCATGCGAACACCCCTGTTGCCGAGGTGAGTCTGGTCCGAGTGGATGATGACACTCCAGACAAACGCAGCGACGACGGCAAACGTGGTCGTTTTCACACCGCCGCCGGTGCCGCCGGGAGAGGCGCCGATGAACATGAGCAGGATGATGACGATCAGCGAGGTCGGATGCATTTCTCCGATGCGCAGGCTGTTGAAGCCGGCTGTCCTTGCCGTTACCGACTGGAACCAGGACGTCAGGACACGCTCGTTCAGAGACATGGGTGCAAACACCTTTGGGCTCATGCTTTCCAGGATGAAGATCAGAGCGGCTCCACCAATGACGAGGACTGCCGTGACGCCCAGGACCGTCCTGGTATGGGTCGACAGCCTCTTGTGCTGTGTACGGGAAAGGCGGAGCCTGAGCTCATCGATGACAAGAAAGCCCAGGCCGCCCAGAATGATGAGCCCCGGGATGACCAGGTTGACTGTGATGTCGCCCGCGTAGGGCTCAAAACTCGTCATCCCTCCGCCCAGAACGTCGAACCCGGCATTGCAGAAGGCGCTCACACTGCTGAAGATGCCGTTCCAGACAGCCTTGCCCACTGGCATGTCGTGGAGAAAGCGCAGGGAAAGGAACAGGGCCCCCAGACCTTCGCAGACAATTACCGTGGATGCAATGACGCGGGCGAAGCTGCGGGGATTGCGGTGCGATGGTGAAGCAACGCTCTCGTAAAAGTCGCCCGTCTGGCGCAGTCCGAGCCTCGCGTTCCGAAAAGCAGCCATGAGCGTCGTCGTCAGGACCATGTAGCCCAGTCCACCAACTTGAATGAGCAGCAGAATCACGACTTGACCGGACATCGACCAGAAGGTACCGGTATCGACGAGAGCAAGGCCTGTGACGCAGGTGGCGCTTGTCGCGGTGAAGAGTGCCCTGAGAAAACCAGGGTTGATGCCAGTGTTCGACTGTGGCAGGAGAAGGAAGAGTGTTCCAACGAGGATGACGATCGTGAAGCTGAGCAGGATGCGCTGAGCAGGACTCGTCAGCATGAGCTGCCAGAGTATATGGGGTCTCCGACGATTCGGAGCACGCACGACTGTCATAATCTCGGTTTTCCTTTCACGAACAGAAGTATACCGTTGCAGGAGTCATATGCAACGCTCTCCCTCGCCGGTGGCCATTCTTCCGTCGTTCCCTTGAATGACGGAGGGGCAAGAGGGAATGACGGGCCACACGATAACCAGACTTCGGGGCGGGCCAGGAAGGTCCGCCCCGATTGCATACTAGAACACCAGCTTGCGGTATTCGTCCTCCAGCTGCCACAGATGGTCCATGCGGTCGGCGAGAACGAGTTGAAGCTCAGATGCCTCCTTCAGCGAGTCGCCAGAGAGAGAGGACGTCAGCCGGGTGCACAGAGCGGGATTCCCGACGGTGTCGTCGGCCAGCTCGCGCCGCAGAGCGTCGATGCGTTTCCAGAGGTCCTGTGCTCGGTCGCTGGCAAGGTCGAGCGGCTGACAGGCGCGTATGGTGTCCAGGTCTTCGGGGATGATGCGCACCAGCAGTTCGTGCTTCCAGCGAGCAGTGGCAGCGCTACGGAACGCGTCGATCACGCGGGGCGTCAGCACATTTCCTGCGGTCAGCACGCGGATGCGGTCTGGAAAGAGCACCAGGTTCTGCATGTTCTCCCAGACGGTGGCCGGAGGAACGCCAAAAAGACGGTCACGTTCTTCCTGTGTGTAGTTCTCGAAGACGTTCTCTTCCGCCCGATACGCGCGGTCTTGCTCGAGGTAGCTTCCGGGTTCACCTGCCTTCTTGGAAATCTCTGCGAGCAGCGCTTCGGGTGGCGTGCCGGACTCGACCGTCCATCTGATGCCGTCAAGCATTGCCAGGATGGACGCGGCCACGGCGAGGTAGGTATTGGTGTAGGGGTTGGGAGCCCGCAGTTCGAAACGGGTGGCACGCGGGTTGTCGACGTCTCGGACCAGGCCCGCCAGGACTGTTCGGTTGCGCGATGGGCTGGCGGGATCGCGTCCGAGAGCGGCGACGATGCAGACGGGTGCCTCGAAACCGGGTTTGAGCCTGTTGAAGGCATCGTTGCTCGCCGAGATGAAGGGGCCGACGACCTCGTAGTTGCGCAAGAGGCCCATCAGCGCGCCGTATCCGATGACGCTCAGGAAGTCGGCATGCATGTCGGAAGGTGCAAAGAGGTTGATGTGCCTTCCACTGGGCAGGACGCCCGCGATGCCCAGATGCGTGTGTTCGCCGGAACCGGCGACGCCTGGGATTGGCTTGGCTTTGAAGTTGACCTTGAGGCCGTTGGCACGGAACGTCTCCTTCACCAGGATGCGCGCAAGGAGTTCATTGTCGGCGGCTTGAAGCGCGGGGGCATACCGCCAGTCGATCTCCATCTGCTCCATGACGTGGGTCAGTTCCCCGCCGGCCCCGATGGCCGCTTTGACGCCGCCGACTTCCTTGTGGCCCATCTCGGGGTGCAGACCATAGGCTTCAAGGGCCATCACAGCCTGCTCGAGGGCGGTCCGGGCGACGCCTCGCGTTCGTTGCCAGTAGTTCTCCTGCAGGATCTGCGCTGCCGAGAGTTCCTCGACGTTTGCCGTGTCGGTCGGCGTCTTGATCCAGAATTCCAGTTCTGTCCCGACGGTGAATTCGATGTCCGCAAGCCGCGCCGGCTCGAGGTGTGCAAGCAGCGGGGACGAGGCATGGCTGCGCACAAGCCTCAGGAGTTCCGCCCGCGCATACTCCAGTGTGGCTGCAAGCAAAGAGCGTGCGTCGATACGTTCGCCATGGTGTATCAAGAAGGACGGGATGCGCAGTGTCCCCACCGGGAGACCGGTCTCGTGGTCTACGTGTTCCTCGTTGTAGTCGACGAACCAGGTGGCCGTCAGGTCCGGCGCCAGGTCGACCTGGGCGTCGTTCAGCGAGGTCATGCCGGTCAGGACGACAGACGAGCCATCAGTCTGGACAGCCTTTCCGGCCAGGAATGAGTCAATGTCGGCGACGAAGGTCTGAATGGGAATGCGCTCGTCGGTGTCATTTCCGGCAAGGTCGATGGCCACGAGAGAGACGAAGCGAATCTCGGGATGTTCGCGAAGGATGGCGAGCAGGGTCTCGCGGCCACACTGACCCCCTGCGATACTGTAGATGCGTTTGCCGTTCATAGTACTCCTCAATGCAGTTTTCCTGAGAGTACCGTCTAGAGCGTTTTTTGCAAGCCGCCCGCTTCACACTGCTATACTGGAAACATGAAGAAGCGAGATGGAAAAGGTGACGGCGAGCTGGAACCGGCGATGGACGATCGGCTCCCCGCAGAGCTGATCCCGGATGTGCTGACGTACGGTCTGCGTGTCGTCTTCTGCGGTTCGGCACTGGGGGATGTCTCCTGGGAGCGGAAGGCCTACTACGCTAATCCTGGCAATCGTTTCTGGCAGACGCTTGAAGAGGTCGGGCTGACACCACGCCGGCTTGCACCCGGGGAATACCCGCGGCTGGTCGACTGGGGTATTGGACTGACCGATCTTGTCAAGACCGATCACGGGCAGGACGCGCACATCTTCGACGGCCATGTCGATCTGGACCGGGCGCGCAGACTGCTCAGGTCAAAGGTCCTGCGGTGGCAGCCGCGTGTTCTGGCATTCACCAGCAGGGCCGCAGCAGCTCAGTTCCTTGGGTGGCGTTCCGTTCCGGGCCGGCAGGAGGAGTGCATCGGACGGACCGTGGTGTGGGTGCTGCCGTCGACCTCCGGACTGGCGCGACGGTTCTTCGACATCGCACTCTGGCACGAGCTTGCCCGGTTCGTCCGTGACTCTGCGGGCGAACCCCCTTGATTACCTGCCACCCGGAATAGACTGGTCGTGTCTGGCATCATGTCACATGAGAACGGAGAGAAGGATGATTGCTGAGACGGTTGCAGTGGATGTCCGCGTCGAGCTGGAGGAGTCGTTGCATCGGTTCCCGGGCGAACGCTGCCGGCGGTGAAATGACAAGCAACAAGATCACGTCGCTGCACATCAGGATTCCTGACCTGAGGGGCATGCTTCCGGGCGTCGAGACTGCCGTCTCAACAGCATTCTGGGTTCCCCTTGCCGAGTTTGTCCTGCGTCGCTCGGGGACCTTCGAGGTCGTTTGCCTGCGGGAAGACACCGACGCCATCAGACTGCTCATGCCGGTCGCTGAGACGATCGAGCGGAGGCACGAAGACGGAGCCCTGATGTTCTGGGGTGCCGTCACGCCTGCGGTCACCAGGGCTGTCGTCGGGGGGCACGGTTCTGGTCACGAATCTCTCTGGTGGTGGCAAATCGCCCTGACACGTGACGGCGACCAGGTGTTTGTTCTGCAGGACTATGGTGAGCATTTGGAGGTGTTTGGGCTTACCGGGGATGAAGCGGCGGAGGTCATCGACCTCCTGCCATTCTCGGCGCGGACTGTCCGCACGACGGATACGACGGGGACTCGCTAAGGGAACGCACCCTTGGTACCGATTTCTTCACGTTCTGGCTGGCGTCCCGTTGAGACGGTGTGCAGTTTGCGGTATAGTAGTAGCCAATCGTGGTGCAATTGCACGCATGACACACAGACCCGCGGGTCTGTCTTGACGTGACTTGGAGGTGACAACATGCCCGGAACGTACTACATGCCAGGGGTCAATCTCATCCATCGCGGGGCGCTGAAAGACGTCGGCACATGGGCACACAACCTGGGTGGGACGAGAGGGCTGATTGTTGCATCCATGGGATCGTATGGCGAGGAGCAGGGGAAGATGGTCGCCGACGTGCTTGCCCGAAGTGGCATCCAGTCGACCGTCTATGCCGGCGCGGGGCCAAACCCGACCGACATGATGGTCATGAATGGCGTCGAACTGTACAAGGAGCAGCGCTGTGACCTTCTGGTTGCCATTGGGGGCGGCAGCGCAATGGACTGTGCCAAGGGGATCGGCCTCATCATCAGCAACGGTGGAACAATCGACCAATACGAAGGTGCCGACAAAGTGTCCAGGTCTCTGCCGCCGTTCATTACCGTGAACACGACGGCCGGTACGGGCAGCGAGGTAACGTCGGTCGCCGTGCTCACCAACAGCAGGACGCACCACAAGATGACGATCATCGACTGGAGGTTGACGGCCGACGTGTCTGTAAACGACCCACAGCTCATGGTCACCATGCCGCCCGCGCTCACTGCTGCCACAGGGATGGATGCGCTGTCGCACGCCATCGAGGCGTATGTGGCCACGAACGCCACGGCGCTAACCGACGCGTTGGCGTACGAAGCCATCGTCCTGGTATTCCAGTGGCTGCCCTCGGCGTTCGAACATGGAGAAGACGTTGCTGCTCGCTATGGCATGTGCAACGCAGCGTTCCTGGCGGGCCTCGCGTTCAACAACTCGGGCCTCGGGTACGTCCATGCCCTGTCGCACCCCCTGACTGGCAAGTACGGACTGCCACACGGCGTCCTCAACGCTATGCTGCTCCCAGCAGTCATGCGATGGAATGCGGTGCTGGTGGGGACCAGGATGGCGAGGATCGCCGTGGCCATGGGCGTCGGCCACCCGTGGCGCACTGACCGGGAGAACGCCGAGAAGGCCGTTTCGGGCGTCGAGGCCATGAGCCACCGGCTCAAGATGCCGTCGGGACTGGCTGCCATGGGCGTCAAGGAAAGCGATATCCCGGCTCTGTCGGAGGAAGCCATGCAGGAGCTCGTGGGCAAGACCAATCCACGTCAGGTGGCGTCCGTCGAGCAGATGCGCCGTCTGTACCTGGACTCGATGTAGTCCAGGCGGTCTTCAGAACAGAGGATTTCTTTCCACAATGCTTGGGGCAATTGTCGGCGACGTCGTCGGCTCCGCCTATGAGTACCGTGCTGTTCTGGACGGCGAACTGCCGCTCCTGACTCCGTCATCCTCCTATACGGACGAAACGGTCCTGACAGTGGCAGTCGCGGACTGCCTGCTGCATCACCGTTCCTATGCAGAGGCACTGCGAACCTGGGCCCTTGCAAACCCCGACCGCTCGTACAGTACGCGCTTTGTGAAGTGGATCGAGGACCCCGGACGGACGATGCCGACCAGCTACGGAAACGGCGCGGCGGGACGTGTCAGTCCTGTCGGCTGGGCATTCGATACGCTCGAGGAGACCCTCGCCGAAGCGCGTAACAGCGCCGAACCCACGCACAACCACCCGGACGGCATCGCCGGAGCACAAGCCGTCGCAGCGGCTATCTTCCTGGCCAGGACAGGCTCATCGAAAGACGGAATCCGGGATTATCTGGAGCGCACGTTCGGCTATGACCTGCAGCGTTCTCTCATTGACTGCACCGGTGGATGGTTTGAGGCCGCTGAGCTCTCGGTCCCCGAGGCGGTCATCTGCTTCCTTGTGTCCACCGACGTGCGCAGCAGCTTCCAGAACGCCGTGAATCTCAGGGGTGACGCCGACACGCAGGCAGCCATCGCCGGAAGTATCGCCGAGGCCTTCTACCATGGTGTTCCGGCCGACCTGGCCGAGCCGTGCCTGGCCATGCTGCCCCCTGACTTCCGCTCCATCCTCGACGAATTCCGCGGACGGTTTCACATGGGTCAGGATGCTGACGGTGTATGACGCTGCGCGCTGACGAGAGCTGGTTCCGAGACGAAGCGGGACGCACGCTCCTCCTGCGTGGCGTCAATCTGGGGGGCGACACGAAGGTGCCAGTTGTTCCGGACGGGGCGACGCACGTAGCCCAGGGGTTCTTCGACCATCGCATGGTCTCGTTTGTGGGCCGGCCGTTTCCCCTGTCAGAAGCAGTCGAGCACCTGTCGCGCCTCAAATCCTGGGGACTGACGCTGCTACGGTTCCTGGTGACGTGGGAGGCGATCGAGCACGCGGGCCCGGAGCTCTACGATACCGAATACCTGGACTACGTTGAGCAGGTCGTCCAGGTGGCAGGGGACATGGGTTTCACCGTGTTCGTCGATCCACATCAGGACGTCTGGAGCAGGTTCACAGGGGGTGACGGGGCCCCGGGATGGACGCTCGAGTCGGTCGGCTTCGACATGACCATGTTCGCGGAAACGTGCGCCGCCATCGTGCATCAGACACATGGAGATCCGTTCTCGCACGTTATATGGCCGACCAATGCGAGTCGGCTGGCGTCCGCGACAATGTTCACGCTCTTCTTCGGGGGCAATGACTTCGCCCCGCACCTTCTCGTCGAGGGCGAACCGGTCCAGGAGTACCTCCAGCGGCACTATGTGGACGCCGTTCTCCAGGTCGTACGACGCTTGAGAGGGAAGCCGTACGTCGTGGGCTACGACACATTCAATGAGCCGTCGCACGGGTATATCGGTTGGAAGGACCTCACCGCGCATGACAGTATGCTGAGGGTCGACCTCCAACCGACACCTCTCCAGTCGTTTGCGCTGGGCGACGGACTGGAACAGGAAGTCGGAGTCTGGGGCGTTGGACTGAGAGGAGCACGATTGCAAGGACACCGACCGCTCAACACAGGACACGTCCGGGCGTGGAAGGAAGGCAGGCCCTGCGTCTGGCGAGACCACGGGGTCTGGACGGTGGACGGCGAGGGCAATCCCCAACTGCTTGTTCTGGACTACTTCTTGCGCGTCGACGGTCGAGAAGTCGACTTCGAGCGGGACTATCTGATCCCCTTCATACGGCGCTATGCAGATGCGGTACGGGCGGTAGACCCCGAAGCGCTCATCTTCACCGAGGGTGAGCCACAGGCGCTGCCGCCGCAGGTTGGAGACGGATCGTTGGGGTTCGTGTCGGCGCCGCACTGGTATGACGTGGTTCAACTGCTACTGAAGAGGTCGAGCTCGTGGCTCGGCTATGACGCCGTGCAGAACCGGATCGTCCTCGGACCGTGGGCTGTACGTCGCAGCTTCGCCTGGCAGCTGGCCGCCATCCGCCAGTCCGGGACCGAGCGCCTGCATGGACCCACCATCGTCGGCGAGATCGGCATCACGTTCGACCTTCGCGGGGGACGAGCCTTCCGGACCGGTGACTACCGGGAGCAGGAGGCGCTCATGGACCGCAGTCTTTGTGCTGTGGAAGGCAGTCTCTGCTCAGCCACGATCTGGAACTACACGGCGAGCAACACCAATGCGAGGGGCGACGGCTGGAACGGCGAGGACCTGTCCATCTGGAGTGCGGACCAGGGTCGGGACACAAGAGTCCTCGACCGTGGGGGGAGGGCGCTCCGGGCCGTCGTTCGCCCGTACCCTGTCGCGACAGCCGGTGAACCTCTGCAGCTCTCCTTCGACATGCGCCGCAGGGTCCTGCGCTTCACCTTCCGTCACGACCCGGGCGTCACCCTGGCCACCGAGATTTTCGTGCCGCCGTCACAGTACCCGTTCGGGTACAGAGTATGGATGACGGACGGCACCTTCCTCAAAGACGACGTACGGCACATGCTCACGTACCGTCACACGCTTGGGCAGCCGACGCACACCATTGTCATCCGCCCTAGGCGGGGACCGGCGAAACCCTAGCGCAACGTCACTGTCGCGCCGAACACCTGAGCGAGGAGGTTGGCCGCATCCGCGGCGTTCATCAATGGTTTGAATGTGTAGGAGAACTTCCCCTGCTGTGTCACGATGACAAGCTGGTGGTCGTTCTGCCACCGATGGTTGTCGTGGTCTGTGACCCAGCGCCCCTGCGTGACCGTGACCTGCGAGACGCCGGGGGCGTCGACCCACCAGTTCTCGGGCGTCTCGGTCAGCACAGCTTCCGGGTCCATCGTGAGGTACCGCTCGTGCAGCGTGAACCCGCTGGTGGCGGCTACCGCCATGCGTTTGAGAAAACCGCCTCCCTGTTTCTGTACCTTTGCGTCGACTGCCTGTTTCTGGATCTCCGGCGTGAGCCTGGCGACAATGATGCGAGCGTTAGTGACCACGATGGTCCATGGGATGCTGTTGAACAAACTCTTGTGCCACTGGACCGGGAGTGAGCCCAGCACGTGTTCTCCTTGCATCGGTCCCTCCTGAGGAACGGGGTGTGGAGTATGACAGTGCACGTTGCGCTGTCACGCTCCAGTGTAGGCAGGTTGACTGTTGTTTCCACAAGGGCGTTGAGGCAGCTGTCGAGAGGTCGTCATGTGGATCGTATGCCCTACTGTGTGTTGTGCTAGAATGACTTCATGGAACGACGACAAGCAAGATCATGCATGAAAAGGACGTGCGGAGTGTACCTATGAGCGGCATCGTGTTCAATGTCATGCACTATGCTTTGCATGACGGGCCGGGGATCCGCACGGTCGTGTTCCTCAAGGGCTGCCCACTGGCGTGCCAATGGTGTCACAACCCCGAAAGCCAGGGCCGGAACTCCGAGCTTATGGTTGTGGCGTCCCGATGCATTGGGTGCGGGGATTGCCTGACAGCTTGCCCGACCAGCGCGGCAGTTCTGGTCGATGGCGTACCGGGGGCCACCGACGTGTGCACCGCATGTGGACGGTGTGTGGACGCCTGCTTGGCCGGGGCCAGAACGATCGCGGGAAGGACGATGACGACGGCAGAGGTCATGAGCGAGGTCGTCCGGGACCGCGTCTTCTTCGAGGAGTCGGGCGGCGGCGTCACGTTCTCCGGTGGAGAGCCGTTCATGCAGCCGGTATTCCTGAGGAGCCTGCTCGAGGCTTGTCAGGACGAAGGCATATCGACTGCGGTCGAGACCTGCGGGATGACTGACCAAGGGGAGTTGCTGGGGATGGCGGACAAGGTCGACCTGTTCCTGTACGACGTCAAGCAGATGGATACCACGCGGCACGAAGAAGCGACGGGCGTGGGAAACGAGAGAATCCTCGTGAACCTCGCAGCGCTGGCAGCGGCACATGCTCACGTCATCGTACGTCTTCCCGTGATACCGGGGGTCAACGATGGCAGCGAGAACGTCGGCCTGATGGTCGCGATGATGCGTCGGCTGGGCCTGCGCGAGATCGACCTGCTGCCCTATCACCGTATCGGAACGGACAAATACCGGAGGCTTGGAAGGCCGTACCAGCTGGCAGATCTACAGTCTCCTTTGGCAGAAGATCTGGAGAATATCCGGCGCATGTTCGCCGACACCGGCATTGAAGCGTCGGTAGGAGGCTAGCATGAACGAGCGTGTCGCACATCTGCGTCAAGAGAGTCTTGCTGCGGTGCCCCGGCTATCCCTGGAGCGAGCGCATCTGGTGACGGCGTTTGACCGGCTGGCACGGGGATTGTCGGCGCCTGTCTACCGCGCACGCCTCCTGCAGTACATCCTGGAATACAAGCAGCTGTTCATCGGGTCCGGCGAGCTGATCGTGGGTGAACGCGGTCCGGAGCCCAAAGCCGTGCCATCCTTCCCTGAGCTGTGCTGTCACAGCATGCAGGACCTCACCGTCCTCGACACGCGGGAGAAGGTCTCCTACAAGGTCGACGACGAGGGCCGCCGCATCCAACACGAGGAGATCATCCCTGCATGGAATGGTCGGTCCCTGCGCGACCGCATCTTTGCCCTGATGGAACCCGCATGGAAGGATGCCTACGAAGCCGGCGTGTTTACCGAGTTCATGGAACAGCGCGCGCCGGGCCACACCGTGCTGGGCGACGTCATCTATCACAAGGGGTTGCTGGAACTGAAGACTGAGGTGGCGGAAGCCATTGCCTGCCTCGACTCCCTGAACGACCCACAGGCAACCGCGCGCCGTGAAGAGCTAAGGGCCATGGCCATCGCCGCAGACGCCATGATGGGCTACGCAGAGCGCAATGCCGCCTTGGCTCGTTCGATGGCTGATACAGAGCACGATCCCGTGCGCAGGGCGGAACTTCTTCACGTAGCCGAGGTTTGTTCCCGGGTCCCTGCGCATGCTCCGAGCACATTCCACGAGGCCCTGCAGGCATACTGGTTCGTCCATCTGGGCGTTGTGACCGAACTGAATACCTGGGACTCATTCTGTCCCGGGCGCCTCGACCAGCATCTGGAGCCGTTCTACACGAAGGGGCTAGCCGACGGGACGCTGACGCGAGCGTCGGCCATGGAACTCCTGGAGTGTTTCTGGATCAAGTTCAACAACCAGCCTGCACCACCCAAGGTGGGCGTGACCGCTGCCGAAAGTGGAACGTATACGGACTTTGCCAACATCAATGTGGGTGGAGTGCGCCCCGACGGTTCCGACGGCGTGAACGAGGTCAGCTATCTCCTGCTCGACGTCATCGACGACATGCACCTGCTGCAGCCGTCCTCCAATATCCAGCTCAGCCGCAAGAGCCCGGACCGCTTTCTCAGGCGTGCCGCAGAGGTCATCCGCGAAGGCTGGGGTCAACCCTCTGTCTTCAATGCCGACATGGTCGTTCAGGAGCTCCTCCGTCAGGGCAAGTCTGTCGTCGACGCGCGCATGGGCGGCACCTCCGGCTGTGTCGAGACTGGGGCCTTTGGTCGCGAGGCGTACATCCTCACGGGCTACCTGAACCTGTCCAAGATCCTTGAGGTGACCTTGCATGATGGTTTGGACCCCCGTACCGGGAAAGCCATCGGTCTCCACACGGGCGATCCGCGGGCATTTGTCGGCTATGAAGATCTTTGGGAAGCATTCAAAGCGCAGCTGCATCACTTCGTGGACATCAAGGTGCGTGGCAACAACGTCATCGAGCGGCTGTATGCCGAGCAGATGCCCGCGCCGTTCCTGTCGCTCTTCGTGGAGGACTGCATCGCGCGCGGCCGTGACTATAACGACGATGGGCCACGGTACAACTCGACCTACATCCAGATCACGGCGCCCGCGAGCTGCACTGACAGTCTATCGGCTCTCAAGGAGCATGTCTTCGACCAGAAGGACTTAGTCATGGACGAGGTCCTGGCAGCCGTCGACGCCGACTTCGTGGATCACGAACGAACGCGGCTGCTGCTGTGGAACCGTTCGCCCAAGTACGGCAACGACGACCCGGCGGCGGACGACATCCTTGCGCGGCTCTTCGACACCGTCTTCGACGAGATCGACGGACGTCCCAACACCAAGGGCGGGACGTATCACGTGAACTATCTGTCGACCACGGTCCACGTGTACTTTGGTTCGGTGACCGGAGCGATGCCGGACGGCCGTCGGGCGGGACAGCCACTGTCGGATGGCATCTCGCCTGTTCAGGGAGCCGACAGGAAAGGCCCGACCGCCGTCATACAGTCGGCGGCTCGCATGGATCACGTGCGCACCGGTGGAACCCTGCTCAACCAGAAGTTCTCGCCGTCACTGGTGGAAGGAGATGTGGGACTCAACGCGCTCATGCACTTGGTTCGTTCGTATTTCAGGCTGGGCGGGCATCACATCCAGTTCAACGTCGTGACTTCTGCGACCCTGCGTGCCGCCCAGGCCGAGCCGGACAAGTACCGCGGCCTCATCGTGCGCGTGGCCGGCTACAGCGACTACTTCTGTGATCTGACGCCTAGCCTGCAGGAGGAGATCATCACGCGCACCGAACAACAGTCATTCTGATCAAGGGCGTCTGCCCGAGACTCTGAGATACATCGGCATGGGAGGCGACGACATGGAAGACACTCCGGAAGTCACAAGTGGCGTGGTGCGGGTGGAAGGGCATCAGTACTACTGGGAACGGCATGGTGTCACCGAAAGGCAGACGCTGGTATTCCTCAACGGCATGGCGTCGAGCACAGCGTCGTGGATCAAGTACCTGCCCTTCGTCAGCGACGCCTGTGACGTCATTCTGTACGACTACCTGGGCCAGGGCAAGTCCGACGCTCCGGATGTGCCGTACAGCATCGGGCAATTTGCGGACGCGCTGGATGCAACCCTCGAGGCCAACAAGGTCGACAAGGCTTGGCTGGTTGGGGCCTCATACGGGGGTTTCGTCGCCCTGGAGATGATGCGCCTCCACGCTGACAAGGTGAGGGGGTTGTTCCTGTCAGGCGTTCTCCTGGAGAGGGCACGTCTGTTCGAGATGTACCTCGACCTCTCGCTTCGGTGGTACCGCGAACTGCCGTTCGAGGTCTACCCGGACTACCTGTACGAGAAGATGTTCAGCGAGAAGTACGTCCGTGACCACAGAGATGCGGTCGAGGCAGCCAAACACCATATCGCAGGATTTAGGGATAGGATCTATCTGCTTGTGCGTCTCATGGAGGCCCAGCGGGACTGGTTGCTTGCGGTCGACGAGCGCCGCAGCGAGTACACAGGGAAGTCCATCCCTGCCTGTGTGCTGGCTGGAGCACAGGACCGTCTCATCCCACCCTGGTTCCAGAGGGCAGCGGCCTCAGCTCTCGGAGCGGGCTTCGAGGCGGTTCCGGAGTGCGGGCACCCGGTCTACCTGGAACAGGCGGACCTATTCTTCAGTAGGATCAGGAGCTTCGCGAGCACCTAGTCACCGCAGTGATGATCTGGCGTACCGCTGAGGCCGAGCCGGACAAGTACCGTGACCTCATCGTGCGTGTGGCCGGCTACAGCGACCACTTCTGCGATCTGACGCCTAGCCTGCAGGAGGAGATCATCACGCGGACCGAACAACAGTTGTTCTGACTTGCCGTCTCTACTGAGTAGAACCCGGTGCCTGCTTCCGGCTTACAAGATAGGCTGCAATGAAGAGGATCCCGACAACAACCAGGGGCAGGACCAGCGTCGCAAGCTCTGTAATGCCCTGAATTCGGAAGCGCAGCGTGAGCGCCCCGGCAGACGCGAGAGTCAGGATGCCGCCGAGGAGTGGATTCCTCCACGAGACCAGCAGGACTGCGACCAGGACGAGTGACGGGATGGAGTGCATCACGAACCCACCCAGTTTCTCAAGGAGCGTCCCTTCCATTTCGAACACGTCCAGCGAGAACATCGTCAGGAACAAGATGAATCCGATCATGAGGATGCGCGCAATCCGTGTGAGCGTGACTCCTGCGCGTGGACGATTCATCATCTTTGCCTCCCATCTCGTGCTCCAGAGCACGATGTAGCCTAGAGGATTGATCGACCGATTGTCCAGGCGTTCGCGGAATGTGCGCCCCGGACCGGATAACGGGTTCAGCAATACTCTACCCTAATTGTCATCGTCTTCCGGATCATTGCAACTTCCCGGGATGGTTTGTACCAGTGGTCATTCGGAAGTCCTGGCCCTGCCTGGAACTGACCCATCATCGGTTCGGACAGACAGGGGAAGCTTCCATGATCTCCCGTCCCTCAAAGAAGAAGATGGCACGTTCTTGACACCCAAGAGCATCGACGTATATTATATCGGTACATAACGATATAATCGGAGAATGGCGATGCAGATGACGAGTACGGAGATGATTGACAGGATTTCGGTTGCGAAGGCGCTAGGAGACGAGACACGATCGCGCATTGTCGGTGTCCTTGGTGTGCGCGCTTTGTGCGTCTGTGAGCTGAAAGTCGCTCTGAGTCTTTCGCAAGCAACCGTCTCGGATCATCTGCGCATTCTTTTCGAGGCGGGACTCCTGACGACCTCCAAGCGGAGTTACTGGACGCTGTATGCAATACGCGACGACCTGCCGCCCGAGACCCTCACGTTCGTATCTCTTCTCATGGACCAGGTCCACACCCAATTTCCCGACGACCGGAGCCGCCTGGCAGATACTCCTCCGTTCGTCTGCAATGTGGTCACCAGCCCTTTGCCCGCTGGACGGCACTGGGCTGACCATCACTCCCAGAAGTCCCGTACAGGCAAGTAGAAACTAGCAGAACTGCTTCACATCTATATTCTAGGAGGTTGCGTTGAAAATCGAGTTCTATGAACCACCAATGTGCTGTACGACCGGGCTGTGCGGCCCGTCGGTCGATGAACGTCTCGTTCGGCTCAATGAGGATCTGAAACGTCTTCAGGGGGAAGAGCCCGGCATGGTCGTCGAACGGTACGCGATCAATCAGCAGCCGTTCAAGTTCCGCGACAATGCCGACGTCTATAAGCTCGTCACTGGCAACGGAAAGAAGATCCTTCCGGTGACGACTGTCGACGGCAAGGTTGTCAAGACCATGGAGTACCCATCCTACAGCGAGATGAGAGCTGCGCTAGACGGAGGGAACGCTTGAATCCAGAGTACATTTTCTTCTCAGGCAAGGGGGGCGTCGGCAAGACCTCAATGGCCTCCACGACAGCCGTCTACCACGCAGACCAGGGCAAGAAGACGCTCATTGTCACGACCGACCCTGCATCGAACTTGGCTGACGTGTTTGAGCAGCCCATAGGCCACCATGTGACGCCTATCACCGGCGTCCCGAATCTCTGGGCCATGGAGATCGACCCGGACGAGGCCACCCGCGAGTACAAGGAGCGGTCACTGGCCCCCATGCGCGGGCTCTTTGACGACGAGATGCTGAGGGTTGTCGAGGAGCAGCTGAGTGGTCCATGCACAGAGGAGATGGCCTCATTCGACAAGTTCACCGATTTCATGGAGGATGAGAATTGGGATGTTATCATCTTTGACACGGCGCCGACGGGACATACGCTGCGGCTTCTGGAGCTTCCGATCGAGTGGAGCAAGCACATCAAGGACAGCGCGCAAGGGAGCGGACAGACATGTATGGGCCCCGTCGCCCTGATTCAGGAGAGCAAGAAGAAGTACGATGACGCGATAGCCCGGCTCCGAGACACAAGCCGGACGAAGTTCATCTTTGTGATGCAGGCCGAGCAGACATCCCTTGAGGAGACGTCACGGTCGGTTACGGAGCTGGCAGCTCTGGGTGTGGCGACCTCGAGCATCATTGTAAACGGACTTGTCCCTGAGGCTGAGACGGTGAATCCCTTCTTCCGGAAACGACGTGACATGCAGCTGACATATCTGGCGCGTGCCAGGCAGCTGTATGCAGGTACCCCTGTGCAGACGATGGAACTGCTCGACAGTGAGATCAAAGGGCTGGCGATGTTCCGCAGGGTCGCGCCGATGCTGTTCCAGGGAGGGACGAGCAATGGCTGACATCGAGAGCTTGTTGCGTCCGAGTGCAAAGGGGTCTCGACAGGTATTCTTTGCGGGCAAGGGCGGCGTGGGCAAGACGACCATGGCATGCCTGACTGCGGTACACGCAGCCCGACAAGGGTACCGGACCCTGCTCCTTACAACGGACCCCGCGGCACATACTGGCAGCGTGCTTGGCAAGAACGTGACGGATCAGGTAGAGGCCATCGATGGCGTCCCGGGGTTGTTCGCCGCCAAGATCGATCAGAAGCAGGCGACCGAGGACTACAAAAAGGGTATTCTCGACGATGCGCGGGCCAAGTTCGACGAGGACACGATTCGCACGATGACCGAGGAGCTGGCATCGCCTTGCACCGAAGAAATGGCAGCGTTCCAGCGTTTCATTGACCTGTCGAGGAGCTCAGGCTTCGACGTCATCGTCTTTGATACAGCCCCGACGGGGCACACATTGAGGCTGCTCGAGCTTCCCATGGACTGGAGCGAGCAAATCAGGCTCAAGGCCACCGGTGCCACCGAAGCGATGTCTGCAGGAGACCGCCAGCAGAAAGACCGGTTCGACCATGCGGTCAGTGCAATGCGAGATCCTGAGCTGACGACGTTCAGTTTCGTCATGTACCCCGAGAGTACCCCGATTCTTGAGGCGTACCGCGCATCTCAGGAATTGGAGGCGATCGGTGTGGCAACGCAGCTCGTGGTGGCAAACCTGCTCATTGCCGAGGAACAGGCGACGACGCCTCTCTTCCAGAAGCGCAGACAGCTGCAGCTGGGATACCTGAATGACATGCGACGACGCTTTGCCGGAGCTGCATTGCTTCAGGTTCCACTGATGGATAGTGACATTCGTGGTATCGACAAGCTTGACATGCTGGACAAAATCGTATTTGGAGGGATTGCATAATGGCAGAGACTACTGTTCAAATCGAGGTCTATGGAATCTGGGACGAGGCTCCGGCAGCCTCGTCGTGCGGGTGCGGCGGGGGTGGGTGTGGCCCGGGCGCTGCGCCAACGCCGACAATGGGCGAGATGTTCGACAGTCTGAGGACGTCCCTTGGCGCGAGCGACATCAAGGAGCAGTGCTCACTGAGGTTCATCGACGTTATCAAGGACACGGACCCAATGGTCGACGAAGTCCGGCGACTTTTCGAGACTGGATACTCCCTGCCACTGACGGCACTGAACGGCAAGTGGTCATTCTATGGTGGTATCTCGAATGAGTTGTTCTACCTCAAGATACGAGAACTCCTGACTGGCGAGAAGGACCGAGTCGGAACAGCACGCTGATTCGCTGACGCAGTAGAGGAAAATCGGACTGCCTGGCATCTCATGATGATGGGCAGCCTGTTTTGTTCGCGAGTCTCAGACCATGCTCGGGCGTATTCCTCCACGAGTTCGACCAATTCAGGGAAGCCGTCTGATCGACATGACAGCCGATGGCCGGACAGTCCTGCTTGGAGAGCGGAGCGCCATTGTGGTCCTAATGCAGGAGGAACGGATCTTCAGCCGGCGCCGTCCCGGTGTTCCCGGTCGGAGTCGATACCCAGGGACCTCTTTCTGTTTGCCAGCACGGTTCCCTCCGCGCATGACGCCAGTTCCAGAACGCATGGTGCAGTGAGGGAATACTGGATCTGAGTGCCGAGTCTCCTGGATTCCACCAAGCCAGCTTCTCTGAGCATAGACAGGTGTTTGGACGCTACCGACTTTTCGATCCCTGCTTCAGCGGCCAGCTCACAGACACACCATTGCCTGATACTGAGCCTTTCCAGCAGGAACACACGCACTGGGTGCGCGAGAGCCTTGAACATGTGCGCTGTCAGTTCGCAGTGCATTCTCTCTTGTTCAGTCATAAACATATTGTTGCAGTGTTAGGAAACTTAGTCAAGGTTGCCCTTGACAATGCTATTAAGTTGCCGAAAATGGAAACATAGCAACAATCGTTCAAACAGGTGTGCGTGGAGGACTCCGTACGTTATCGCACGATGCAACGTGATTCTGTGCACAAGGGAGAAGACAATGAAGGTACAGATCCTGGGGCCCGGTTGTCCGAGATGCAAGGCTCTCGAGCAAAACACGCGTGAGGCCCTGGCGAAACTTGGGCTTGAATCTGACATCGAAAAAGTCAGTGATATCAACCGTATCATGGACATGGGCGTCATGATGACACCGGCTCTTATCTTGGACGGCGTCGTGCTGAGTGTAGGCAGGGTGCTGTCGAGTGTACAGATTGCCGAATTGTTGACCGAGGGGAATCACTGACATGGAAGGCTCCTGCACATCCGGGTTGAACGTTCTCCTCTACTCCTGTTCTGGTGCCGGCGACGGTCATTGCCAGAGCGATCATGGCATGCCTTGACCAGCGGTCTGTCATGCGCTATCTGGGTCCAGATGCAGAGAAGCCCGTGACCTATGGCGTCGCGGCCGTGTCGGGGGCAATCGTTGACGTACGTCGGATTGGTGGTCGGGTTTTCGACGGTAGCCTGGATGATCTTTGGAGCCTTGCCATAGAACATGCCGGAATGGTTTCCTGAAACAGCAGATAGAGACGGTATCCTTGGAGGTACAATGAGCCACGACAGCCAGAAGAAAGCATCAACACCCGCTCCGCTCAAGGGCAGGGTAACCACGGTCCTGAGAGCCGTTCTCCTCGTGTTCGTGGTTACTGCTGTTGTCGCCTTGCTCGTGCACGAGGTACGCGGCAGGACGACACAGACGCCCGGCACCTCGACGACCGTCAGCACTCCGTCTACCCCATCCTCTTCGGACTCGGGCGTGATCCCGTCGTCAGGCGAGACAAGCGTGCCCGCAACCGGCGTAGTCGCCTACTACTTCCATACCACTGACCGCTGCTCATCGTGTATGACAATCGAGAAGTGGACCGCCGAGGCGATTCAGACTGCCTTCGCCAGCCAGCTCACAGATGGAACGCTGGCGTGGCGGGTCATCAACGTCGAGGAAGCGGCGAACACACATTTCATCGAGGACTACCAGCTTGTCAGCAAGTCTGTTGTCCTCGTGAGATACGCGAATGGGAAACCGGGCAAGTGGGAGAACCTGCAGAAGGCCTGGCAGCTCCTGGGTGACCAGACTGTCTTTCAGGACTACATCACGTCATCAACCAGTTCGTTCCTGGAGACCCAGGAGTGACTGGCATCCTTGCCGGTGCGGGAGCTGCCCTCTGGTTCGGCATCCTGACATCCATCAGCCCATGTCCCCTTGCAACCAACCTGACGGCCATCTCCTATATGGCGCGCACCATCAATCACCCTCGCCGCGTTCTGCTGTCGGGACTCTTGTACACGCTTGGCAGGGTCGTGGCCTATACTGCGCTCGCGGCACTCCTGGTTGCGAGTGCCTTGTCGGTACCCGCCATATCTATGGGGCTGCAGCGCTATGGAAACCTCATCCTGGGCCCTGTCCTGATTGTCGTCGGCATGTTTCTGCTGGAACTCCTGAGCCTCCCGACCAAGGATGGTGGCGTATCGACCCGTTTGCAGCAGCGTGCCGACGCGGCCGGAATCTGGGGCGCAGCCCTGCTTGGGTTCGTGTTTGCCCTGTCCTTCTGCCCGACCTCCGCAGCCCTCTTCTTTGGGAGTCTCCTTCCTCTCGCGCTGAAGGTCCAGTCCCGCTTCCTCCTTCCGGCACTGTTTGGCATTGGGACGGCACTGCCAGTCATTGCGGCCTCTGTCGTCCTTACTCTGGGAGGCAAGGCGACCTCCCGCTTCTTCGAGAAGATGACCAGTCTTGAGCTGTGGGTCCGGAGGGCCACCGGGGTCGTGTTCGTACTGGTAGGCATCTACTACTGTCTCAAGTACATCTTTGGTCTGGCAATCTGAGCACAACTCATCCAAGGTGACTGGCACCGCAAACGACTCAACGACCGTCGTCTGGCGCAGGTGTTCCAGGAGGTTCTTGTCGTTATATGTCTAGGTCTTGACACTCGAACGTCCTGATATAACATATCAATGTACATTGAATCAATGGGAGTTGTGACATGATCCAGCGTGTGCCGGCCTGTGGGCCGCGAGACATAGGTACTGACTGGAACTCGACTCGCGAGGAACAGGCGAAATTCGTGTCTATCCTGCTGGAGCCCCAGCGTATTAGGATCATCAGGCTGCTGCGTAGTGGCGAACAGTGTGTCTGCGAGATTGAGCGCTCGCTCAGCATCCCGCAGAACCTGGTTTCGCATCACCTGAGAATACTGCGTGAGGCAGGGCTTGTCAGCGCTCGCAAGGAAGGGCAATTTGTGCACTACTCTCGAGTGGAGGACCGTATTCTCGTGTTGACGCAAGCCTTGACAGAATTGCTGTCGACGTAGGACGAAAGGAAGCAGGGAAGGCCATCGTCGGCGCTGGTGCCTGACATGGCGACGAAAGGGCGGGAGACCGCCTTTTTTTGAGAATAGTATATCAACGGAGGTTGTTATGCTGGCACGGTTCGCTGACTGGTTCACGTATGTACTGCTCCGGATGTCACAAGGGACGCTGCTGAGCGGGGCAGTCCACTTCTTCGTCTACGACACTATCAAGATCTACCTTCTGCTCGTGGTGGTCGTCTTCGTAATTTCGCTGGTTCAGACGTGGTTGCCGGCCGAGAGGATCAAACGCGTCCTGATGCACCGCAACGAGGCCTTCAGCAATGTGCTGGCAGCTCTGATGGGAGCTGTCGCTCCCTTCTGCTCGTGTTCTTCGATTCCACTGTTCATCGGATTCCTGGAATCCGGCGTGCCACTCGGCGTGACGATGTCGTTTCTCGTGGCGAGTCCCATGATTACGCCGCAGGGCGTCGTGCTGCTCTGGGGGCTATTTGGCGCCCAAGTAGCACTGCTCTACGTGACCATGGGTCTGGTCATTGCCGTCATGTCTGGTTGGATCATTGGCCGGCTTCACCTTGAGCGCTGGGTCGAGGACTATGTGTATCAGATGCAGATGGGCAGCGTCGCACGGCTGAGGGTCTTGACATTCAGGGAACGTGTGCGGTCGAGTTGGGCGTCGGTCCGCCAAATCTTCCGCAAGGTAGCGCCTTGGGTAGCAGTAGGCATTGGTATCGGCGCGTTCATCCACGGGTATGCGCCGGAGGCCTGGCTGGCAAGGGTTGCAGGAAGGAACAACCCGTTTGCCGCCCTCATCGCGGTCATCGTCGGCATCCCCCTGTACTCCAGCTCCGAAGGCATCATTCCTATTGTCCAGGCGCTCTGGGCCAAGGGGTTGCCACTGGGAACGACGATAGCATTCATGATGGCTGTCGTCGGGTTGTCGCTGCCGGAGATCATCATCCTGCGGCGCGTGCTGAAACCGCGGCTCCTGGCAACCTTCGTCGGCATTGTCGGACTTGGTATTGTTATTGTGGGATACCTCTTCAACTGGGTGTTCTAGACGACTCATCAGAAATGGCAAGCACACCGCCCAGCCTCGACGAGGCTGGGCGAGTTGTTCCATGGCAGCTTGCACGTTCGCACGAGTGAGAGACAGGTTCGGAAAAGAGAGAGTTTCAGCCTTGTCGGTAATCGTCAGCAGTTCGCCCTATGCCGGGTTATGCTGTGACTGATCTCTTTCTGAGACCACCTCTCGTATCTTGTTCACCACCTGTTCTGTATTCATATTCCGTACTTCGATGCCGATGTGCTTGTCTCTTGCAAATCCCACACTGTCAAACGCATCTCTGAACATCTTCTTCTGCATCGTAGGATCACAGGCGGCGACATAGAGTTCATCGATTCCGGCCCCTCTGAGCAATTCCTTCAAGTATCGGTCTCCATCTTCTGCACAAAGCTGTGGATGAACTCCTACCCATTCGAAGATGTTCTCTCTCCTCAAGGTGTTCAAGACTTCAAACGTGTCCATCGCCTGGAATGAAGGGCACGTTCCCTGGCAAACGCACAGCAGTAGTCCCTTTTTCATGACTGTTTCCTCCCATCTCCAAAGAATCCTATCGCATGGCTATCGCAGATCTTCGAGCATCCTCGGCAGAATTCGACGCAGTTGTCAGGATTCACAACGTCTGGGTATCCGTCTTGACCAATTGTGTAGACACCATGTGCACAGAAGTTCACACACTCGTAACACTTGACGCATTTGTCCTTGTCAGTGATGGGGTACCAATTCTTTGCCACGTCAGTCACCTCGTTTCGCTATTCTGGAAGTCTTCCAGCAGATCTGCGATTCTGCCCTCTCTCGCCTCGTCTACCGATACGTTGCCTTTGAGAAGCTCTTTCGTTATGTCTGCGTTCTCAACAGACGATACAACCAGTCTCTCTGCCTTCGTCTCCTTGATGAACTCGGCAAACGCTCCTGCATCTACTTCTTGCTTGAAATAGACATTTTCCACGTTTCTGACTCTCTTGAGCTTGGCGCCTTCGAGCTCCACAACAGTGAAGTACTCTGATTGAGAGATGTTGCTGCCCAACTCACTGTTCAATCCAAGGTGGTTCTTTGATGCGAAGGCGATAATCATTGCGGTACCTCCGGCATAGACATGTGCATCTTGAAACGGGCACCCTGAACCCCCGCCGGTACTGCCCATCCACGACGGTTCATCTATGTTGGTCCCGATACTGCAGGCCTCGCTTTCGACAGCAAGATCCCCCTGCAGATAACGCGAAATGGCCTTACATGTCGGCAGTGCCATGTTGACACTCCCAGCCCCACGTGATACGGAAGAGATGCCTCGTGTGAATTGTAGTCTAGTTGCACAACTTGACAACTGCTACCAGGACGGAATACGGAATCGTTCACGAAGACCGAGTGTACGGAGCGAGTTCACGCGAGTTTCAGGTGAGTCGATGCGGTCTCGATGCTAGAGACAATTGTCCTGCGCGGCGTTCTCAAGCCAAAGCTGCTTGCAACACTCATCGCTGTAGCAAGAGTTGGTGTCCTCATCGTGGGGTGTTTCTTCAACTGGGCCCTGCAACAACCGACGATGTACCTCTCCCCGAACAACAAAGAAGCCCGGCCTCGAAGAGGCCGGGCGGTGTGCTTGGTCCGTGTATCGACTACTTCGCGCGCGTGTGCCGCTCCACGAGTTCGATCAATTCGGGGAAGTCGATGCCGTCATTCCTGAGTGTGCCCAGTGTTGGTACTCCGTCGGCATCCCAGCCACGCCGTGCGTAGACCGCGTCCTGAAGCTGACGGTACTGCGACTCACGGTACTCGCGCAGGGTGGCCATCTTCTGCTGGAGGCTCATGCCTGCGATGTCCACGTGTGCGGCCTCGGTCAACTGCTTCTCGTAGCGCTCCTCCCGGGACAGGTATTCCTCTTCGGTAACCGGACCCATGCCACGGTACGGCATCCAGTCGTCCTTCCGGGTCCCCTGGCCCATGCGCAGGTTGAAGACGCGCTGGAAGTCATACACGCGTTTGCTCTGTGCAAGCAGTCCGTCAAGATCGAGTGCAACACCCGTCATGCCCTTGTACAGCAGAAGGTAGTTCTCGATGTGCTCAGGAATCTTGGCGGCCTGCATCCCCGTGTATTTGTCACGGTTGTCGCGCGGCTCGGAGTCGTTCCAGGGGAGCTTGCACAGACCCATGAGCGAGAACCAGGTCCGGAAGAGGGGAAAGAAGGAGAGTGCTTCGGCCTTGTCGTCGAACGTCGGCAGTTGGCCCTTGACTTGATCCATGAAGATGAGCCATGCCTCGTCGTGCTGCGGACCCTTGGTGGCCATGGCGTATCCCGCCTGCTGGGCCAGCGAGTCCTTGGACATGTACTCCGAGACTTCCATGCCCTTGATCTCCATGCCGATGTCGTTCAGGAAATCGGCATCGGCATGGTATTGTTCGACCAGGAGCTTCTTGAGTCTGTGAACGCCCAGGCCGGCGACCGGGCCAAAGCCACGGCCCTCGCCGAGCCGATGAATCAGCTCGAGAGCGTCCATATCGCTGCCGAAGTGCAGGTCGAGGCCACCCGTGATTTCCTTGTCGATGATGCCATTCTCATAGCACTCCATGAGGAAAGCAAGCGTCGTGGCGAAGCCTACCAGGTCGATACCGTAATAGTCACAGTAGAAGCTGGCCTCGGCGACAAACAGCGGGTCGAAACTGCCGGTGTTGGAACCCAGCCCACCCACTGTCTCATATTCGGGCCCGTCGATGAGTACCTTCTGACCTTTGAGAGGTCCTGTCTTCAATTGAACCGTGTCGATGCCATGGGCACACGACATGGTGCAGCCCAACCAGCAGCCGTCGGGCATGTCCTGACTGATGAGACGGAACCACACGTCGCTCCTGATGTCGACTGTCCTGGCGTCCGAGCCGAACTTGAAGTTCTTGACCGGCAGGACATCGACCTTGTCAAGGATTTCGACCGTGTTGGCAGTCCCGATCTCGCGCATCCTGCTGTGGGTGTGATCGAGCGTCAGGATCTCCTTGTTCATGCGCCCGCCGGCGGTCTTGATAGGTTCCAGGTCAGCTGGATTGTTGATAAGAGGAGTCGTTCCTGCGAAATGGACGACCACTGCCTTGATCTTCTTGTCTCTGAAAACGGTTCCTGGTCCCCCGCGTGCCAGCTGCTTGAGGCGCGTGTGGTTGCGTTTGGCATCCCAGTAGCTGACGTGGATGAGGCCGAGGAGGGAGTGTTCTGCCCCCGTTCCTGAGACCGCGACGCTGACGTTCTTGCGATCGCCGGCGCCATCAGCATACATCTCGTGCAGAACCTCTGGCAGATCGATACTGTTGCAGGGTTCCTCGGGAGCAGTCTCGATGGTGATGAGGCCTTTGTTGCCATCGATGAAGATGATGACGTCCTCCGCAGCCTTCCCCTGCACTTCGATCGCGTCGAAGCCTGAGAACTTCATGTACGGAGCCAGGTAGCCGCCGCCGTTGTTGTCGATGGGAACACCTGTCTCCGGAGAGATGGTGACCGAGTGCATTTTTCCGGCACCGGGATACTGCGTGATGCCAGTGAGTGGTCCGGCGCACAAGATCAACTCATTTTCGGGGTCATTCCAGTGCGTCGTCGGTTTAATCGCCTGCCAGAGATAGTACAGCCCGTAGCCGCGCCCCCCCGTGAACTTCTCCTTGACCACCGGGTCGATGGCACGCTCCTCGATGGCATTCGTCGTAAGGTCGACGTACAACCTGCGGTCTGTGTATCCTCGTTCGATTCTGGCAGGCGTGTACAGGTACGACGCAAGAACTCTGTGCGCTTGCCGCATTTCCTCGATGGTTTTCACCTTCTACCTCCGGGTTGGTCGTGAATCCGCTCACATGGTAGGTCAATCAACACGCTGTTCAAGACGGTGTGCCGCCAACGGCTGTCTGCGTCTGCGGTATATCCTCGCTTCTCCTGTACCAGCAACAGGCCCGGCATACACCGGGCCCAGGGGAGGAGAAACGAGGGTTCAGGTCAGCAAATGACTTTGGAGCCTCCAAGGTATGCGGCGCGGACGCGCTCGTCACTCTTGAGGTCACAGGCGTCACCCTCGATGGCGATCTTGCCGAGTTCCAGGATGTAGCCGTAACGTGCGACACCCAGCGCCTTGCGGGCATTCTGCTCCACCAGGAGGATGGAGACGCCCTCTTCCTCGTGGATCTGCCGGATGACCCGGAAGATCTCCTGGACGATGATGGGGGCAAGTCCCAGCGAGGGTTCGTCGAGCAACAGGACGTGGGGTTTGGAGATGAGACCGCGCCCGATGGCCAGCATTTGCTGTTCGCCGCCCGAGAGCGTCCCCGCGAACTGCTTGCGCCGTTCCTTGAGGATGGGGAAGAGGCCGAAGATCCATTCCTTGGTCTTCTCCAGTTCTTTGCCGGCTGGCATGTTGCGGACGCCGTAGGCGCCCAGGTTCAGGTTTTCCTCCGTCGTCAGGGTGGCAAAGACGTGTCTGCCTTCGGGTACATGCGAGATGCCTAGCCCGGCGAGACGAAAGGCGGGCGTCGTGACAAGGTCCTTTCCCTTGAATTCGATGGTGCCTCCCTTGATGCTCTGGATGCGGGAGATGGACTTGAGCAGCGTCGTCTTTCCTGCCCCGTTTGCGCCGAGCACGGCGACGATGTCGTGTTCGCCCAGCTCGACGTCGATCCCCTTGAGGGCCTGTACGGCTCCATAGTTGACGACAAGGTTCTTGACGGCCAGGACTGTCGCCATGTCAGTCATCCTCCTTGCCCAGGTAGGCTTCGATGACGTGTTGATCGTTGTAGACGTCCTTTGGCAGGCCTTCGGCGATCTTCTGCCCCATGTCCATGACGGAAACCCAGTCCGAGATGCCCATGACGACCTGCATGTCATGCTCGATGAGCAGCAGCGTGAATCCCTCCTTGACAAGGGCCTGCAACAAAACCATCAAGTCCTCACTTTCCTTGTCGTTGAGTCCAGAGGAGGGCTCGTCCAGAATCAGAAGGTGGGGAGCGGTCGCGAGTGCGCGGGCGATCTCCAGGTAGCGCTGCTTGCCGTAGGGCAGGTTCTTGGCCAGCTCGTTGCGGTATTTCCACAGGCCGACCTGATCGAGGCGATAGGCAGCCGTCGCGACGATGTCCCGCTCCTCACGGACTTCGGCGATCGTATGCATGACCGCGGCCCATGTCCCGGACCGCGCATGACAGTGGGGACCCGACATGATATTCTCGATACAGGTTAGCGAGGGAAACAACCGGATGTTCTGGAAGGTGCGGGCGACACCGTAGCTGATGATCGTGTGGGGCTTGAGACCGGTAATGTCGCGTCCCAGGAAGTCGATCTGTCCAGACGTGGGCTTGTAGATGCCCGTGATCATGTTGAACAGTGTCGTCTTGCCCGCTCCGTTGGGCCCGATGAGCGACGTGATCTTGCCGCTGCGTACGTTCAGGTCGAAGTTGTTCACTGCGGTCAGACCGCCGAACTTGAGGGTAGCGCCGTGCGTCTGCAGTAGCATTCCCTCCTCCATTGCGACGGTCACGGGCGGGAGTCTCACTCCTTTGACGACGGCTGTGGTGGCTGGTTTGAGGATGGCAGGATCCGGCTTGCCCAGCAGGATGAGGTCATCGTCATTCCTGGGAAGCCCGCGGATACCGAGACCATCCAGGCCGGTGCCTTCCCTCTTGCGCGGCCAGATGCCCCCCGGGCGGAAGATCATCATCAGCATGAGCGCCAGTCCGAAGAACAGGAGACGGTAGCTGGCGAACTGACGGAAGACCTCGGGAAACACGACGACCACCGCTGCCCCCAGGATACTGCCGGGGATGGAGCCAAGGCCGCCCAGCAGCACGATGCAGAAGAGCAGTGAGGACTCGATGAACGTGAAGCTCTGCGGCGAGACAGACATCTGCTTGGAGGCGTAGATGTTGCCTGCCATGCCAGCAAGCGCGGCACCCAGGACGAAGGCCAGCAGCTTGTAGGAACGTACGTCCACACCGCTTGCCTCGGCGGCAGTTGCATCCTCGCGGATGTAGTTCCAGGCTCTGCCGATGCGGGAGTGCTGCAGGCGTATCAGGCCGAAGACGACGACCCCGATGATGACCCAGGTGTAGGAATAGAACTGCGTCGACGAGTTAATAGCCAACCCGAAGAGATTGGGCCCGCCGATGCCGTTGATGCCATTCGGCCCTCCGGTCGAGTTGAAGGGGTTGTTGATCATAGTGAGACGCACGATCTCGCCGATGCCGATAGTCACGATGCACAGGTAATCGCCCTTCAGGTGGATGACGGGCGACGTCACCAGATAGGCGAAGCCCGCGGCGATCAGGGCGCTCAGTGGCAGCAACACGATGATAGGCACGTGCATGGTTGTATTCAGGATGGCCGTGACGTAGGCGCCGATGGCATAGAACGCAGTGTGCCCCAGATCGAACAGGCCGACCTCGCCCAGAACGATGTTGAGGCTGAGGCCCAGCAGTGCGTAGATGCCCACGAAGAAGGCGACATCAATCCAGTAGTCGGTAATGAACGGCAGGAATGGATAGGCGGCGAACACAGCCCCGGTGATGGCCAAGAGGAGCCAACCACGGTTCCTGGACCAGAATGTGACGGGCTGGTCGCCGGAGGGCTTGTTCGCTCCCAGGCCGACGCGCTTGAGGATGCTCTCTGCGATTCCCATGGCAGAGGCCTCAGACCTTTTCCGCTGTCTTCTCGCCCAGCAGCCCGGTCGGCCGCCAAAGGAGAACAGCGATGAGGATGACGAAGACGAAGACGTCTTTCCAGGCTCCACTGACGTAGCCGGCAAACAGTGATTCCATAAGTCCCAGCAGCAACCCGCCTATCATGGCGCCCGGGATGTTGCCGATGCCGCCCAGGATGGTGGCGGTGAACGCCTTGAGGCCGTAGGTCCAGCCCATGTTGAAGCTGATGGCGCGGTAGTACATGCCGTTCATGACGCCGGCGATGCCGCCGAGAGCGGGGCCCAGGGCGAAGATGAAGAAGATGACGACGCGGACGTCGATGCCCATCAGCGTCGCAGTGCTGCGGTCGAGAGCAGTGGCGCGTATGGCTGCGCCAAACGTCGTCTTCTCGACGATGAACCAGATGACCAGCATGAGCGTGAACGAGAGCAGCAGGATGACCACCTGCAGGCTGGTCACAGGCAGTCCCAGGAGGGAGAAGCGTGCGGAGGGGACGACGGCTGCCGGATAAGCCTGGGGACGGGAGCCCCAGATGGCCATGACGGCGTTCTGCAGGAAGATGGACATGCCGAGCGCAGAGACCACCAGCGAAAGCCGGCCCGCTGGATAGACAGGACGATATGCAATACGTTCCATCAGGACGCCTGCAAGGCCAATGCCGATGAAGGCAAAGAGCATCGCTACGGCCATCCCTCCCCAGAGCCCGAAGTGGACCGTCACCCAGGACGAGCTCGCGACCAGCAGGGTGTAGCCCAGATACGAACCAAGGGCGAAAAGGTCACCATGGGCAAAGTTGATTAATTTCATGACACCGTACACCATCGAGTAGCCCAAGGCCACCAGTGCATAGAACGAACCGATGGTCAGGCCATTTATCAACTGTTCGAAGAACGTGGCCATGGTGACCTCGCTTCAATCAAGATTTGAGACTATGGCTGATAGACGACGAGTTTTCCGTCGGCTGCAACCTCGTACATCTTGTAGGGGACGTCCTTGCGATCGCCCTGTGACGTGAAGAGCGTGGGACCAGTGACCCCTTCCACCCCGGTCATGTTGGTGTGCATGGCGGTGGCGATGGCGTCTGCATCTGTCGAATTGGCCTTGCCGATTGCCCCGACAATGGCGTACAGGGCGTCGGCAGCGTACACTGGCCACGGGCTGGACGGGATCGTGCTGAACTTCTGCTGATACAGGTCGCGGAACTGCCCTGCGATCGCGGTCGTGACATCAGTGACCAGAGGTTCCTGGGTCATGAGAGCGCCTGCGGCGACATCAAGACCGGCAATCTTGACGAAGTCATCGTTGATAGCGGCGTTTCCACCAATGAATGGGCAAGTCAGACCGGCATCGCGTGCCTGGCGGATCACCAGACCTCCTTCGGGGTAATAGCCAGTGAAGTACCAGACGTCAGGCGTGGTGTTGCGCAGCTTGGTGACGGCAGCCGAAAAGTCCTTCTCGCCAGGAGTGATGGCGTCGTAGTAGACGATCTCGGTCTGCTTGGCGTCGAGGTATGGCTGGAGGGCCTTCTTTGCTTCCTCGGCAACGCCCTTGGCGAACGTGCTGTTGTCGTGCATGATGGCGATGCGCTTGGCTTTCATCGTTTCGACAGCGTACTTGGCAAAGAACAGGCCTTGGGCATCGTCGCGGCCGCAGGTCCTGAAGAAGTAGGTGCGCTGTTTGTCCATGGTCAGGCGGAGGGCGGTGCAGCCATAGCCTACCGCGACCATCTTGTTCTTCTCATAGATGTCGATTGCCGGCTCGGTGACGGACGAACCGTAGCTGCCGATGACGGCGACAACCTTCATGGAGACGGCCTTCTGGGCGGCGATTGCGCTGTCCTTGGGATTGGAGCCATCATCGACGACGGTGATCTCGATCTGACGTCCCAGGACGCCGCCGGCTTTGTTTATAAGTTCTGCGGCGACTTCGACCGACTGCTTCGCCATTTGACCTTCATAGGCATAATCACCAGTGATGGGAGCTTGCAGCGCTATCTGGATGGGTCCGGTGTCGCCGGTCTTCTTGGCACAACCGGAAAGGAAGAGTACTGCGGCAAGCATACAAATCAGTAGTACTGATACGGTCTTTCTCATTCTCTTACCTCCTGTTTCTCGCTCGAATGTAGTGATATTGAAAGCGTGCATGAGCTTTTTCGGTAGAGCTGTGGTGCCGTACCCTCTTGTCGAAGTCCGCCCCCTTTTCTCTTATGCCTCCTGGAACCGTGGTTCGTCACTATGTTGATAGATGTACGAGAAAATGCAACATCTGTTTCCCCGTCGAGCCGGAGTATCGTCGGAGCCGACACCTCGTTGAATCCAGATTCCATGCGCTGAGAGGCGTCGTCGTCTTCCCGAAAGCTGTCGTTAATTTCACTGGCTTGTAGAAAAATGCGAGCGTTCTTCTATACTGCAAGCGTAGGAAATCAATCCGCATCGGAGAGGTGAAAAAAGTGGAAGACAATCGCATCGCCACGCATCCGATCCTTGCGTGGGACCGGGGAACCCCGCTGCACGTCACGTACGACGGCAACGAGATCACCGCCTACCCCGAGGAAACAGTTGCGATGGCTCTGTATGCGGCCGGCGTGAAGCAGTACAGCACTTCCTCCCGGTTCTACCGTCCAAGGGGCATGTTCTGCGCTATCGGAAAATGCTCATCATGCATGATGCGTGTCGATGGCATTCCCAACACGCGTACCTGCGTGCTGCAGGTCCGGGATGGGATGGATGTCGAAACCCAGCACGGTGACGGCAAGTTCCCCGATGTACAAGCTGCCATGAAGGGTGTCAAGGAGAAGAACACAGAAGTCCTGGTCATCGGTGGCGGGCCTGCGGGCCTCGAAGCGTCTCTCTGGGCAGCCAGATCCGGTGCGGACGTCATCCTGCTGGACCAGAATCCTCAGTTGGGCGGCCAGCTGGTCAAGCAGACGCACAAGTTCTTCGGCTCGGCGAAAGAGAACGCCGGGACGCGCGGCATCACCATCGCGAAGAAGCTGATCGAAGACGTGACAGCCGCGCCCAACATCACTGTCTACTGTGGCTTCACTGCGTTCGGATGGTTCCAGGGAGCCGTCTGTGCGGCTGACCAGGACCACGCGGTCCTGTTCCACCCGCGCAAGGTCATCGTCGCCACCGGGGCAGCCGAGAAGATGCTGATGTTCAAGAACAACGACATGCCGGGTGTCTTCGGGGCCGGGGCAGCGCAGACGCTGATGAACGTCTATGGCATCAAGCCGGGCAACAGGGTCCTCATGGTAGGTGCGGGAAATGTTGGCCTCATCGTCAGCTACCAACTGATGCAGTCCGGCATTGAGGTCGCCTTGGTCGTCGAGGGCGCGCCAAGGGTGGGAGGGTATCTCGTCCACGCGAGCAAGATTTCCCGGAACGGCGTCCGCATCATGACGCGCCATACGGTGCTGGAGGCGGTCGGCACCGACCACGTCGAGGCGGCGATCATCACGGAGGTTGACGAGAAGTGGCAGCCGATTCCCGGTACCGAGCAGCGTGTCGAGTGCGACACGATCTGTCTGTCTGCGGGGCTCAAGCCTTCCACCGAGCTTCTGGAGCAGGCAAGGCTGGATCTCGCCTATACGGGTGAGCTGGGCGGCTGGGTCGCCAAGCGCAATTGGGCGATGCGCACCAGCAATCCCGACATCTTCGCCGCAGGTGACGCCTCCGGCATCGAAGAGGCCTCCACTGCCATGATGGAAGGCAAGATCGCAGGACTCCAGGCTGCGTACGACCTTGGACACGTGGACGTGCCGGTCGAGGAACAGAAAGAGACCAGGCACAACCTGGATGACCTCCGGGCCGGACCGTTCGGCGCCAAGATCTGTATCGGACTCAAGTGCGTCGAGGTGCTTCAATGAGCCACTTCGAGACCGGAATCATCGATATCACGTATCTGCGCGAGGAGGGTTTTCTCCCTTCCGAGGAACGCGAGAAGAACGGCCCCGTCGCCGTCATCGAGTGCATCCAGGAGATCCCCTGCGATCCATGCGTCGGCGCCTGCAAGTTTGACGCCATCACCATGGACGGTATCAACGGCATCCCGCGCGTGGACTTTGCGAAGTGCACGGGATGCATGAGTTGCCTCAAGGTGTGCCCGGGTCTTGCCATCTTCATCCAGGACAAGTCAAAGGCGAAGCCGTCGGTCACGGTCCCGTATGAGTACCTTCCGCTGCCCGTCAAGGGCGGCCCGGTCACACTGCTTGGTCGCGACGGAGCTTCGCTTGGAAGCGCGAGGGTCAAGTTCGTACTGGCTGCCGACACTGTCAGCAGGTCATCGCTCGTTTCTGTCGAATTCGATGACCCCGCCCTCTGTGAGCAGGTGCGCAACATCAAGGTGGAGTGACGCCATGACCAGAGAAGACGAGAAGACGATTGCCTGCCGGTGTGAAGACATCTCGGTGCAGGAGATCACGGATGCCATCCACGAAGGTTATGTCGACCTGCAGTCGCTGAAGCGCTACGTCAAGTTCGGCCTCGGGCCATGTCAGGGCAAGACCTGTATCCTGCTTGCCGCACAGATCCTGGCACGCGAGACGAATCGGACGCTCAACCAGATCATGACCCCCACGACACGTCCGCCGGTCGACCCCGTTCCGCTGGGCTTCTTCGTGAAGGGCAGGCAGGTGGACGATGAAAAGTAGCTACGATTGTGTGATTATCGGGGGCGGCATCTCAGGGCTCGCCATCGCCTACGAACTTGCCAAGAGGGGCTACAAGGATGTTGCAGTCCTGGAAGAGTGTTACCTGGGCAGCGGTTCTACCGGCCGTTGCGGGTCTGGCATCCGTGCCCAGTTCACGGGACCCGACCAGATTGTCCTGCTTCGGGAAGCCGAAGAGATGTGGGCGCACATGTCCGACGAGCTGGGGTACGACATCCACTTCAAGGCGTGCGGGTACCTGTTCCTGTGGGATACGCCCGAACTTGTGGAGAAGGCGAAGCACAACGTCGCCCTCCAGAACAAGTACGGCGTCATGAGCCACATGGTCGACCGCCAGGAGGCGAAGGAGATCTGTCCGTGGCTCAACACCGATTCCTTCCTGGCCGGCCAGTGGTATGACAAGGACGGCATGGCCTTCCCCTTCGACACGGTCACCGGCTACGCGCAAGCGGCACGGCGCCTGGGGGTGGACATCCTGACGATGACTGGTGTTGTTGCCATCGAGGGCACCGCGGCCCACACATTCACCGTGCATACGACGCAGGGCAACATCGAGACGAAGAACGTCGTCAACGCCGCTGGACCGGGGTCACAAGCTATTGCTGCCATGCTCGGCGTCGACCTGCCGTACCGCCTCGACAAGCACCAGATTATGGCGACCGAGCCTCTCGAGCAGTTTCTGGGCCCCATGCTGGTCAAGAACTCACTCTACTACTTGCAGACACACCGCGGCAACGTCGTGGGTGGCACCGACACCGGCGAGAAGAATGCCACAGACGTCGACTCCACGTTCGAGTTCCTGACCAAGTTCGCCAGGGAGGCCACAGAGATCGTGCCGCGCCTTGCAGGGGTCAAGCTCATGCGCCAGTGGGCAGGCTACTATGTCTCTTCACCCGACGCTCACCCCGTGCTTGGCCCGATCGACGAGGTTCCGGGCTTCTTCCAGGCCAACGGCTACTCAGGACACGGCTTCATGATGGGCCCCATCGTCGGCAGGCTGCTGGCCGAGTACATCATGGGGGGCAAGCCCAGCATCGACATCGAGCACTACAACTTCCGCCGCTTCGCCCGTGGCGAGCTGCTGACCGAGAAGGCCGTCATCGGCTGATCATCCCGGGGTCAGGTCTTCACATTCTGCAAAACCGGTGGCAGGGTTCATTTCCTGACACCGATTGTTGCGAGGTGACTCCTGATGGCCGTGCTTCTTGCATGCTGCTTTGGCTGGCATACACTGAAATCGTGAGCATCTTATGGTGCTGACAGGGAACACTGCCGATCGCTTGGCAAGAAATCCCGTCGATGTCAGCAGGCATGCTCGACTGATGAGTGATCGCACACGTGTATTGCCGGACAGCAATGGAGGAGACGATGACTGAACAGGTGATATTTCGCGGCTGGCCCCATTGCAGGCGGCTCAGCAACGGTGCAGTGGATTTGGTCGTCACGACGGACGTTGGGCCACGCGTCGCACGTTACGGACTTATCGGCGGAGACAATGTGCTGTGCGAGGTACGTGATGAGGATGGGCTGACTGGGGGCGGCACCTGGCACACCTTCGGAGGGCATCGCCTCTGGCACAGCCCCGAAGCCAGTCCGCGCACGTATCAGCCGGACAACGCGCCGGTTCCCTGCGAGGACGGGGAACACAGCATTCTCCTGAAACAGCCGATCGAAGCGGCGACAGGAGTCCAGAAGGAGATGGAAGTGTCACTGGACCTGACGGGGACAGGAGTGACCGTGACACACCGCCTGACCAACCGGGGACTGTGGCCGGTCCGCCTGGCTGTGTGGGCCATCACCGTGATGGCGCCCGGGGGCGTTGAGGTCATTCCACAGACACGCGTCGATACCGGATCGCTGCCCAACCGTTGCGCTGCCCTGTGGCCCTACGCCCGCATGGACGACGCCCGCGTTCACTGGGGAGACCGGTTTGTCGTGCTGCATCAGGATCCGACAGTCAAACCACCGTTCAAGCTGGGCATCACAAATGAGGCCGGCTGGGCTGCGTACTTCAACAGGCATTCAGTGTTTATCAAGCGTTTCCCGTTTGTGCCGGGTGAGGCATACCCGGACTTCGGCGTGAACTACGAGAGTTACGCGACGGACTTCATGCTGGAGATGGAGACGCTGTCTCCCCTGCGCACGCTCGAGCCTGGCGAGACTGTGCAGCATATCGAGTCGTGGTCGCTGGTCGCGGGAGTGTCGTTCCCGGGTGTGTCTGAGGACGGCATCGCCACTGTGCTTGCTGACTGCTGCCACATCGACCCTTCGCAAGCGGGACAGGTGCTCTGAGGGCGCAGGCGTGATGGGAGGTACGATCACGCTGTACGGAGTTCTCCACGGACCGCAGCCCCTGCTCCTTCCGGGCGAACCCTCGTCCTGGGTGGTGGTCCTGTGGACTGTCGTCGGGTTTGTTATGGGATCGCTACCGACTGCGGTCATGTTGGCAAGACTTGTGGCCCACAGAGACCCGCGTGAGGCCGGCGATCGCAACCCCGGCGCCGCCAATGCGTGGCGCGTGGCCGGTCCGGTCGTAGGGATGCTGGCCGTCATCCTTGAGGGGATGAAGGGGCTTGTCCCCGTAGCACTGGCGTACTGGCAGTGGCAGGTGACCGGATGGGCTCTCATCCCCATCATGCTTGCCCCGGTGTGCGGACACATGTTCTCGCCGTTTCTGCGAGGTCGCGGCGGCAAGGGCATCACGGTGACGTTTGGCGTTTGGACGGCACTGACTGCTTGGCGCGTGCCCATATTCTTCGGGCTTGTTCTCTTCCTGCTCATCGTGTTTGTGCGACTGGAGGACGCCTGGACGCTGATGCTGGGATGGTGTCTCGTACTGGTCTATCTCCTGTGGGCGTATCCCTCGGCTCCGGTGCTTGTCACAGGGATTGCCAACTACGGCCTCCTCATCCTGCGTCACATGCCGGATCTCCACCGCCCGTTTGCCAAACGACGCCATCGGGAATGATGAGAGCATTCTGGGCGTCCCAGCAGTGGACGGTCATCGGGTTCCTGGTTGTCACCACCATCATCGAAGTCAGCAACTGGTTCACGCTGCGGCATCTGGAAGAATTCGCTGCACTGCCGCGCATACCTCGCGTTTCTGTCCTGGTGCCTGCGCGGAACGAAGAAGGTACGATCGAACAGTGCATCACGTCGCTGCTCGCTCAGGATTACCCGGATCTCGACTTGCTTGTTCTCGACGACGATTCGACAGACGGCACCCAGGAAATCCTGTGCCGGCTTGCCGCTGCCGACAGAAGGCTTCATGTACTGGAAGGTCGTCCCCTGCCTGCAGGATGGATTGGCAAGCACTGGGCCTGTCAGCAGTTGCTGGAACACGCTGACGGGGAGTATGTGCTGTACGTCGACGCGGACACTCGGCAGCATCCGTCTGCTGTGTTCAACGGAGTTGCTGCGATGCTTGCAGGGCAACTTGACCTCCTGTCCGCCATCCCGCGTGAGGTCGTCGGTACGTTCGGAGAACTCCTGACTGTTCCAATGCCTGTGTGGTCGTTCTTTGCGCTGTTACCGATGTGGCTGGCATTTCACACAAAGACGCCACTGCTCGCGTCGGCCATCGGCCAGTACATGATGTTCCGCACGGCATCGCTGAGGCAAATCGGAGGATTTGGGCGCATCCGCTCAAATGCGGTCGACGACTTGTCCCTCGCCCGCCTCATCAAGGCATCCGGAATGCAGTGGCGTCTTGCAGACGGCACCGGACGGGTGACCTGCCGGATGTACCATGGGTTGCGCGGGTGCGTTCAGGGGTTTTCCAAGAACCTGTACGCCGTGTTCTACCACAACCCGCTGTTGTTCGTGTTCGTGTGGCTCTTCGTGCTCATGGTCTACAGTGCCCCGGTCGCAGTCTTGGTGGCCGCTGTCTGTGGATACGTCATCCCACTTCAGGGGATCGTGACGGCGCTGGGAGCGGTAGGACTGTCAGTGCTACAGTGGAGCATCATTGCGGTGCGCTTCCACTTCTCGTGGGCCTTGAGCCTGACCTGGATCCTGGGACAGCCCATTTGCGTGTTCATTGCATTCCGATCCATAGCGCAGTCCTTGGCGCGGCGCGCAACCTGGAAAGACAGGGTCATCAGCAGCTCACAGCGCCCGCGGGACCGGTAGGCCGAACGCAGTGACGGGAGGGCCTACGCTCGGCCCTCCCGTCACCATTTGCAGGATCAGGTCCCTCATCGGACGCAGCAGCTGCAGCTACCTCGCTTCTTCAGGGCATTCCCCTGCACTGGTTAGACTAGCAGGGTTGGTGAGTTGTTCAAGCGTCGTCCTTCACTGTCCGAGACGAAGGGTCAAGGGGATGCTGACGACATCCTGCTGACTACCGTCCTTCATGCTGGTAATGAAAATGCGCAGTGCCCCCTTGCCTTCTGGAACCGGATTTGAGGCTGCGCTGATGAGCACCAGTATCTGATCGAACGTGCCGAACTCGGGGGCTCCCGCTGACGTCATGAAGTAGCCCCGCCCGAGTGAGCTCAGGAGGTCGGGTGACAACTGTTGTATCGCTTCCCAGCTGACTGTGGCCTCCCAGGCACGTGCACTTCCCGTCGTTCGGAAACTGCCCTTCCACGAACCGTCGGTCTGTTTGACGAACGTGACCGTTTCCTGGGGTGCCGGGAGCGTGACCTTGACGTTGCCCTCGCGTGACTCCATGGGCCCGGACCTGCAGCCGACAAATGCCAGGATAAGAACAGCAATCATCAGCAGGACTGTTCTCTTTCTCATGGACACCACCACCTTTGGGCGAATTATATCACAAGAGTGTCCTCTGACCACAGACCGCAGTGCCACCTTACCCAAACTACCGTTCCCGCGGTTTTCATCCTCCGGCTTGTCTTCCCGGCGTATGCGTGAGATCCCCGGAAATGGGAAGGAGGGCGGGTGCCGTGGCACCCTCCCTCCGGTCTTGCAGAATGAATCAGTCGCTACGGAAGTGAAAGCCTGACGAGGAGACCCTTCAGGAATGCGAGTTCATTGCGTGCGTCGTCGATGAGGTTGTCCAGACGGGCCAGAAACTGAGCGCGTGCCATGGCGCGGAAGGCCTTGACAAGCGTCTCACGTGCGGCAATGGCAGCCTTCAGCCGTCCTTTTAGACCGTCGATCTCCGTTTGCGGAGCCTTGGCGTCGATCTTCGTCTTGATCTGTTTCTTGAGATCACGGACGCTAGTCTCGACGGCTTTCAGCTGGATGCGTTCGGCCTCCGCAAGTTGTGGCTTCCGCATCCGCTTGACGTCGATGCGCAGATGTCGACCACCCTTGAAGGCTTTGGCAATGTCCGCCCTGAACGTCGTAAGGTCCTTTCCTGCCGCCTTCGCGGCCTTGATTTGCTCCTGTACAGCCTTTGCGGCTTCACGGACCTGTTGACCAAGCGACTTGAGTGCGGCCAGCTTGGCATCGGTGGCAGCCTTGTCTGTAGCCGTCACAGGCGCGGACGTGTCTGCACGGACGGCGGGAACAGCTATCAGTGCCCCAAAACCAATGACGGCGACAAGGATGACACTTATCAGTCGAAAACTCTTTCTTGTCATGTGTACCTCCATAACAGCAGAATTGCCTCCGGATGCACCTATTGGACTGTGAAGGGTCCGGCTATGTTCACGAAGTGTGAGCGGTGACAGTGACATCGATCTTGACAGCCTTGGCGAGCGTATTGTAGACCGTACTGCGCCCCACTGCGTACGAAAGCAGTTCCTCCGCTGCAGGCTGCGAGAGGACGGGTGACCAGACGTCGATATGGCAGTCGATGCGGTCGATCGCGGGGATATCGTCGTCGCGATGACCAGTGATCGTCATCGTCAGCCGGTCGACTGCATAGTCAGACTCCTGCAACGCCGCTCCAAGGTCCAGGTTCAGACATCCACCCAGCGATGCCACGAGCACTTCCATCGGCCACAGGCCCTGCTTGTCGATGCCACGGCCCGTATCGAAGATCAGTTCCACGCTGCGTGACCGTGCTACGCCGATGATGTCGCTGTTCCTCTCGAACTCGAGTGTGAATTCCATGTGCTGCCTCCGGCCGAATCTGCTGTGCCTGAATTGTAGCCCCAAGGTCGGCGATGCACAACGCCCGTCCGGGAGGAGGTCAGCGAGAATCGGGGAGAGGAACAGCGGTGTCAGTCTGTCGTGTGTGTGGCGGTGAAGGGACGACGACCAGCGACACGTGGTACAATGGACGCATGAACAGAAAAAGACGGGCTAGGTGGAGAGCGATGGGACTGGCCGCAGTGTTGATGGCCGTGGCTGTCCTGACTCTTTCCGTTCAGGGGGTGCAGGCACCCACCTACCCGCCGAATGGGGTAACCATTCCCGCGCGGCCGACGGCACTGCAGCTTGATGCCATCACCTTGCGCGAAACGTATCACCTTCCTGCCCTCGAACTGTGCGTCATTGACGCGGACGGGATCATCGAAGTCGCTTCCAACGGAGTCCGCAAGGATGGCGGCACAACTGTGGTCGAGGAATCGGACCTGTTTCATGTGGGCTCCATGACCAAAGCGATGACCGCCACAATGCTGGCAACGCTGGTCCAAGAGGGAAAGCTCAGTTGGGACATGACCCTGGCACAGGCGTTTCCGTCGTGGGCGTCCGTCATGGATTCACGATACAGGGACGTGACACTGGAGCAGCTGCTCACGCATACGTCTGGACTGCCCGGCTACACGACTGATCCCGAGTGGGAGAGCATTCCTCCATTCACGGGGACGCCGGCGGAGCAGCGGCGGGCATTTGCACGCATGCTTCTGACGAGACCGCCCATCGGCACGGCGGGCGTGTACCGATACTCCAACGCCGGCTATGCAGTAGCGGCAGCCATCGCCGAGAAGGCCACCGGCGAGACATGGGAGCAACTGATGCAACAGCGTGTGTTCGGTCCACTGAACATGAGGGCTGCGTATGGCTGGCCGCTCCTTTCTGGTGAGGGCGAACCTTGGGGCCACCGTATCAAGAACGGCGTGGTCACGCCGCACGACCTATCGGACCACTACAGGGTGCCCACTGTCCTCGCCCCCGCAGGTGATGTCAGCATATCCATCCTGGACTACAGCGCGTTCGCTCGCGTGCACCTGGCCGGACTCGAGAGCGTCGACGGGAGCGTGCTGTCGGCCGCGGACATCCAGCGCCTTCACCAGCCCGCGCTCGAGTACAGCAGTGGATGGCACGAAGAGCTGATCGACGGTGTGCCGACGAGCTGGCACAGGGGGACCTGCGATACCTTCGACACGTTCGTGCTGCTGCAGTCGTCGCGGGATATCGGCGTCATCATCTTCACCAACGCCGACGGCGACGATCTGGCGGCCAAGGCGCTGTTTGCGGAGATGCTCAAGATCGCCGGGATCTATGCGGGACAGTAAGTCTCCGTGATCTGGTGTGCCACGACTACCACTAACCTGAGACAGCTGGTCCGTCACCTTCCGTTGTCAGTCTCTGGCGACTCCTTTGCGGCGCGCTTCTGGTTCTGCAGGTAGTGCAGCAGCACCGCGACGTCGGCGGGGCGGACGCCGCTGAGGCGGGATGTCTGGCCCAGCGTCTGTGGTCTTGCCTCGACCATGCGTTCGCGCCCTTCCTTCGACAAAGAGGGCACCAGCGCGAAGTCGACCTCCTGCGGGACCACATATCCATCAAGCTGCGACAGGTCGCGGACCTTTGCCTGTTGACGCACGATGTACCCCTCATACTTAATCTCTGTTTCCAGTTCCTCAAGCAGTTCGTCGTCGACGTCTGCCAAGTCGGGGGCCAAGGCGACCAGCTCCTTCTTCCAGAAGTCCTGGCGCCTCAGCAGTGTGGCAAGCGATGTTGGTGTCTGGATGGGGTCGGCGCCAAGAGTAGCAAGCCTGCCTAAGGTCGGACCGTCCGGGTTCAGCATGCGGGCCCGCAGGACCTCCTTGAGACGGTCCAGTTCCTGTTGCTTGTATACGACGCGCTGATAGGCGGCATCGTCGATGATACCCAGCTCATGGGCGATTGGCGTGAGACGCAGGTCGGCGTTGTCCTCACGCAGGATGAGCCGGTACTCGCAGTGACTGGGCGTGATGCGGTATGGTTCGATGAGTTCCTTGGTTGTGAGGTCGTCGACGAGCACGCCCAGGTAGCCGTCTGAGCGCCGCAGGATGAAAGGGTCGCGCCCCCTGACCTTCTGAGCGGCATTGATGCCCGCGATGATACCCTGACCGGCCGCCTCGTCGTACCCAGTCGTACCGTTGATCTGGCCGGCCAGGAACAGGCCCTCGACACGCTTCGTCTCCAGCGTCAGCTTCAGTTCCTGCGGGTTGACATAGTCGTAGGCGATGGCGTAGGCTGGGCGCATGATCTCGACGCGTTCCATGCCGGGGATGGTGCGCAGGATCTCCTCCTGCATCGGCAGAGGAACACTCATGTACATACCCTGCACATACATCTCGTTGGTATTCCAGCCTTCCTGCTCGAGGAACAGCTGGTGCCGCGTCTTGTCCGGGTACCAGCGCACTTTCTCTTCAATACTGGGGCACGTGCGCGGGCCCACGTGGACCATGAGTCCCATGACGGACGGCGACAGCTGCATGTACTTGCGCGTGACCTCGATGGTCTGGGGGTTCGTCCAGTTGAGGTAGCTGGGCAGCTGGTGTTCCCAGACACGCGGCTTGCTGCGGAACGACCAGTGCAGGGGGATGCGGTCGCCCTCCTCGAGCACGAACTTGCTCAGGTCCACTCTCCTCTTGTCGATCCGCGGCGTCGTTCCCGTATTGAAGCGCTGGACGTCGAAGCCAAGCTCCTTCAGTGAGTTGCTGAGCCCACTGCTCGCGAAGTCCCAGGCGCGTCCGGCTGGGATAGCGATGTCGCTGATGTGGATGACGCCCCCCAGGTATGTGCCTGTCGTCAGGATGACGGTGTCGGCTTCGTAGCGGACGTGATAATTGGTGACCACGCCCTCGACATGACCGGACTGTGTCAGCAGGCGCTCCACGCGTTCCTGCTTGAGCGTCAGGTTTGGCTGATTCTCCAGCACCTGTTTCATGCTCGTACTGTACTCCCACTTGTCGCACTGGGTGCGTACACTCTGCACCGCGCGTCCCTTGGAGGTGTTGAGCAGCTTGATCTGGGTCAGTGCCCGCTCGGCGTTGAGCCCCATCTCGCCGCCCAGGGCATCGACCTCGCGGACGACCTGGGCCTTGCCCGGGCCGCCGATGGCCGGGTTGCACGGCATCCACGCAATGGCGTCCATCGAGCCGGTGAGGACGAGCACCTTGAGTCCAGCTCGTGCTGTGACCAAAGCGGCCTCGCAGCCGGCATGACCAGCCCCGACGACGATACAGTCGTACCGGCTGCCTCCACCGAACTCGTTCTGTCCATGTTGGTCCTGTTCGCTCATCGGCTAGTCTCCTGTCGATACATATTGAGATAGCATACCACGGGTTGCAGAGGCGGTACGCTCCAGGCTGTCATTCCCCCGAGTATCTCTGTTCAATACGACGGGTGCTTCTGAGGGGCGCTCCTCCGCGAAAGTGGGAATCCAGTCCTGCGCCTGGAAGTGAGGGACGTTGGCCTGTTCGCCACACGCAGAGCACTGTCGTTGGCGCTCGCCGGCCTAGTGAGTGTTGGACCAGAGACCCAGTATGATCGGCAGGTCCATTCCCGCGTGGAACAGGATAGAACCCCACAGGCTGTCGGTCTTCCGCATAATGTGGCCCCATGCCAGCGCAAGCGGTGGAAGCGAAGCCAGGAACATCAGCAGGTCCGGGGTATACCGCACTCCGGAGTGGTACAGTGTGAACAGAATTGCTATGAGGATGTTGGAGGTCCACGGGCCGAAGAACGGCTCCAGTTTGCGCAGGAACAGCCCACGGAAGAGAAGCTCCTCATTGGCAGCGTTGGCCAGTACGAAGATCAGGAGCCAGGGGATCCATGGCAGGATTCTTGCCAGGTTGAGGTTGTTGCCACCAAACATGAAGCGTGCCAGCGGTACCGACGCTACGGCAGCGGCGCCGAAGGCGATGAGTCCGATCATCAATCCCTGGCGGAGGTTGCCCTTCTGGACGTAGATCGACCCCACGGACGCACCCGACGCTCTCGTAAGAAGGAGAATCGTCCCGACAATGAGGACCCCGGTCTTCGCTTTCATGAGGGCGTCACCGGCGGACGTGTTGAAGTCCGCCCTGATGGTGTTCAGCATCCAGTAGCTCGTGTACAGATCGAGAGAGATCACAAGGCACGCGATGAAGAAGGCAAACAGGAGAGGCCAGTACGCTCGGAGGGATGTGCTTCTGTGTGCCAGCAGTGCCGCCACCAGGAGGACCAGGGCGACACTCACTCTGGCAAAGAGGTCGACGGCATCGGGAAGCAAAGGATTGTAGTTGTGCAGTACGACGAAGACGATGAACCCAAGCGCAAGGACCACTGCACCCAGAATCGTCCGCTGCCTCCATGTCCCGATAGACGTGCTCTCACTCTGCATCATCAACCTCCTGCGTACTGGTTCCCTTGTTCCTATTGTACGCAAAACCCCGCCGCAGTCGCGGCGGGGTCGGCAGTGCAGCAATCTCGCGGAAATGGAACCGACTCGAGAATGAGACAGCTAGAAGACTACTTCTCCGGAGTCCGTATGGAAGAGGTGTGTGCGGGCGACGTTCACGACCAGCTTGACCGTCTCGCCCTGCGTATACTCAACCGCACTGCTGGCCCGTACGACGACCGTGGCGCCGGCTAGGTTCGTGTGAATGAAGGTCTCGCTGCCCATCATTTCGACAAACGAGATCCTGGCACTGAACGTGGCAGCGACTTCGGGCACGTTGGACTGGCCGTCGACCAGCAGGTCCTCGGGCCGGACGCCCCACGTGTAGCTGCCGGCGGACACGGACTTGGCGGCCTGCTGCTGACCGGTCGACAACTGTACGTGCTGTCCCTCGACGTCCAGGGCGGGCGTTGGGGACAGGACCAGGTCGACGGGGACGAAGTTGGAGGGAGGAGTGCCGACGAATCCGGCGACGAACTTGTTGGTCGGATTGTCGTACACCTGGCGGGGCTTGCCGATCTGGCGCAGGAACCCGTTTTCCATAACGGCGACCCGCGAACCAAGGGTCATGGCTTCGACTTGGTCGTGCGTGACGTATATGGTTGTGACGCCGAGCGCCTGGTGCAGCTTGATCAGTTCCTCGCGGGTCTGCACGCGCAACTTGGCGTCCAGGTTGGACAGCGGTTCGTCCATGAGGAAGACTTTGGGCTTGCGGACGATGGCACGGGCAAGGGCGACGCGCTGGCGCTGTCCGCCGGACAACTGCTTGGGGACGCGCTTGAGGTAGTCCTGCAGGCCCAGCATCTGAGCAGCGTCTGCGACGCGGTCGTTGATCTCTGCGGTGGGGATATTGTGCAGCTTGAGACCAAACGAGATGTTGTCGCGCACGGTCATGTGAGGGTATAGCGCGTAGTTCTGGAACACCATGGCGATGTCGCGGGCAGCAGGGGGAACGTCGTTGACGACATCGTCGCCAATGATGACCTTCCCCTCATCAGCCAGTTCGAGGCCGGCAATCATGCGCAGGGTCGTCGTCTTGCCACAGCCGGACGGGCCCAGCAGGACCAGGAACTCCTTGTCTTCAGCTTCAAGCGATATATTGTTGACGGCGAAGACCTTTCCATAGCGTTTTGTCACGTTCTCCAAAACTACCTTTGCCATTCCTGCCTCCGCTTGCAGATTCATCCAAGTGCCAAGGGACCGCATTCCTGTACAAACTTCCGCCGGTCTCAGGAACAATAACCCCTTGACTCAGCAGGCCAGGTATTTCAGTCAGTTTAGTCAATGGCTTCCCGTTTGCAACGGAGATGGCGCCCTCGTCGTTCCGGCGAAGGCCAAGACGCACAGGCACCTGGAAGACACAGGCCGACCCGACTCGGCGACTTGTCCAACGCGGACATGACGGTATAATACTAAGCTTTGCATGGGGCAGGATGGACGTGCTCGCAGCTGGATCGCAAGGAGGAAGCATGTCAGTCAAATTGACTTTCTACGGCGCGGTAAACGAGATAGGCGGGAGCAAGACGCTGCTGCAGTACAGTGGCACGAACCTGTTTCTGGACTTCGGCAAGGACTTCTTCGGCGGTACGGACCACTTCAGCGATCGCCTGAGACCAGCGACATACTTGCAGATCCGCGACTACCTCCGGTTTGGCAATCTGCCGCCGATGGCGAGCCTGTATCCGATGGCCCAGTCGCAGTTCCTTCAGCAGGAATTCGGCGCGACCCTCGATACCGGTAACGTGGACGGCATCCTGCTGAGCCACGGGCACATCGACCATTTCGGGTTCCTGCCGCTGGTGGACGTCAATGTCCCCCTGTACATGAGCGCCGAGACGCTCGAGGTCCTGCGGTTCTTCGACGAAACGGGCGAGTTTGACCTCCGCATGGATCAGCGCCCTGTGACCGTGTTTGACCATGACAAGGTCGTGCACATCGGGAACTGCGAAGTCCTGCCGGTCCGCAGCGACCACGATATCCTGGGTATCCTCGGGTTCATCGTGCGGTGTGGCGCCACGTCGATCATCTATACGGGCGACTATCGTCTCCATGGCAAACACCCTGAGAGGGTGCGCGCTTTCGTCGAGCTGATGCGTCAGGAGAAGCAACATTTCAAGACTGTTCTTCTCACCGAGGGGACCAGGCTGGGGTTCGGCAGTATCGATCAGCTGACCGAGAATGAGGTCCAGGAGCTTGCCACGAGAGCGGTTGGCACGGCTCCCGGTCTCGTGCTGACCAACTACTACATCCTCGACACGGACCGCCTCAAGGTGTTCCTGCGAGTCGCAGAGAAAACGGGACGGACAATGGTCCTGCAACCGCAACATATGCTGATGGCTGGGAAGTTTGCTCGTTTCGACAGTGAGCTCGAACGGCTCATCAAGAACGCCGAAGTGTACCTTGCCAGGCGTGGTTCGGGCAAGTACCTGGCGCCCGACTACCGGCTGTTCGAGCAGGAGTACCTGGTGACCGCGCTGCGCGCCGCAGATGTCGCGGCAGAACCAGCCAAGTATATGCTGCAGCTCGATTTTCCCGATCTGGGTGAACTCGTGGAGATCAATCCTGCCGCGCATACCGTGTTCATCCAGTCCGGTGGCGAACCTCTCGGACAGTATGATCCGAACTACACTGTTCTCATGAAGTGGGTCAAGGATTTCAGGTTGGACTTCTACCGTATCGCTACCCCCGGGCATGCGAGTGAACTCGATATCAAGGATCTGGTCATGCGGGCAGACCCCAGCGTTCTGGTGCCCATGCATTCCAAGGCACCCGAGGCACTGAACGGGTACATCAAGGACACGATCGCATTGAGGAAAGGCGTGACGTACGAGTTCTAAGGAGCTGACATGAGCGCAACCAGAAAGGCTCCACGCATACGGATTCTGCTCACCAATGACGACGGCATCTTCGCCAACGGCATCAACGCCGTTGGAGCGGCTTTGGCAGCAGACTACGACGTGATGGTCGTGGCCCCGGAGGGCAACCAGAGCGGGTCCAGCCATTCTCTTACGCTGGGAGACATCCTGCCGATCCGCGAGGTGACAATGCCGTGTGGTCTGAAGGGTTATGCTCTTCGCGGGACTCCTACCGATTGTGTCCTGGTGGCTCTGCTCGATGTGATGAAGGACAATCCGCCGGACATCGTGGTCAGTGGGTGCAATCATGGACCGAACGTCGGGGTGGACGTCCTCTATAGTGGGACCGTCAGTGCTGCTCTCGAAGGACTCCGCCAGGGACATCCGTCCATTGCCGTCAGTCTGGATATGGTGCACGGCGTGCAGCCTCATCACTTTGAGACGGCGGCGGCGGTGCTTATGGAAATCCTGGCTGAACCGGCATTCTATGCCAATCTGGTCAAGGCTCCCGCCATCCTCAATGTCAACGTCCCCAACGTCCCCTTGAGTGACGTCGAGGGGGTCATGATCACCAAACAGGGGTTCAGGGCCTATGAGAACTTTGTGGAGAAGCAGTTTAGCCCTCGTGGTCGCGCCTACTACTGGATTGCCGGCAACTCCGGTCCTCACGATGCCAAGCCCGGTAGCGACGGCTATGCACTCATCAACAACTACGTCTCTGTCACGCCGATCAATCTCGACCTGACGTGCGATGAGCTGTTGAAGCCACTTGAGGACCGCAAGGGTCTGGTGGACAAGCGGCTGGCCATTGTCACTGGTGCGCGTGGAACCTTCGGCAGGCCGGCGACTCCTGCCAGGCGAAGTGTGAAGTCTCCTGTTGCGGCGACCAGCCCGAATAGTGCATCAAAAGCTCTTGCTGCTACTTCGAGGACTGCGTCGGACCACAGCGGGTCTGGTTCTGAAGTGAAGGCTGTGAGCGCCACGGCGGTCAGGAAGAAGCTCAAACGTTGATGCAGAGCCTTGTTCAGATGCTCACATAGTGCGGGTGACAAGCGGGGTCGATGCTATTGACAAGAGAATCGACCCCACTATAGTTGTTGCGAAGTTCACTTTGCTTCATGGGAGACAACTGCGTGAACACAGATACCAGAATGGTTCTTTCGTACGGAGACCACGAGTCTGTCGACGAACCACCCCCAGGCCGCGAGCGGCATAGACGGGGGCTGTACGCACGTTCCCTTTTCACTGGTAACAGCCTTTTAGCACTGATTCTCTCCACTGACGAGCGGCGGCTCCAGCCGTTGGCTACGCTCCTCGGCGATGGTCGGGCTGGATAGTCATGAGCAAAACCTTACTCATCACCCATCCAACAACGAGGAGAACGTATCATGCGTATAGGCATTACCTACAATCTGTCTACTGAAGTCGCAGCCACAGAAGGAATCCCATCCGACAGGGCGGACGAGTTCGATTCCCTGGAGACGGTTCGGAATATCGAGAGAGGCATTATCGCAGCCGGGCACGAACCCGTGCGGCTGGGATTTGGGCTGGACGCCATAGCGCGTTTGAGACGGCAGCCCGTCGACCTGGTCTTCAATATCGCCGAGGGACTGTACGGTCGTGCCCGTGAATCGCAGATGCCGGCCATCCTCGACATGATGGGCATTCCATACACCTTCTCCGACACGCTGGCATTGTCCCTCGCGCTCGACAAGACGATCACCAAACGAGTCTTGATGCAGGGCGGCATCAACACGCCGGCCTTCTGGTCGGTGGACAATCCTGTTCAGGTCGAGGCCATCATCCAGGCCGGTGCCCCCAGGTATCCACTGTTCGTCAAGCCGTCCCGTGAGGGCTCCAGCATGGGTATCAACGACAACTCCCGGGTCACTTGCGACGACGAGCTCCGCAACCAGGTGAGCGAACTGCTGGCGGCGTATCCCGGCTCCAGCATCCTCATCGAGGAGTTCTTGCCTGGCCGCGAAGTCACCGTGGGCGTCATCGGCAACCGGGAACCAGAGGTTCTCGGGGTGATGTCGTTCAAGCTGCTGAGCGGGACTGAGAGAGATTTCTTCTACACGCCGGAGATCAAGCATCACTGGGAGAAGTACCTTGTTCCCGAGTGCCCCGCTGACCTCACCGCCGATGAATACCAGAAGGTGCGCGACTTGGCCGTCGGTGTCTTTAAGGCACTGCACTGTCGTGACTGTGCCCGAATCGACATGCGATTCGACGCAAACGGCGAACCGTCGTTCATAGAGATCAACCCACTGGCCGGTCTGACGAAGGGCAAGAGTGATATCCCCGTCATGGCCGAACTGATGGGACTATCCTACGAGGACCTCATCGGCCGCATCATTCAGGCCGCCGTCGAACGCATCGACGCAGAACGGCCCGAGACCACGGTGGTCACCGAGGTTCAGCGCGAGACCGTCTGACCTCCTGCAGCTTTGACTCAACGTTGATGGGCGCTGGCGCTGACTGGCGTCCATCTCGTTTCATATGATAGGATGCTGGGCAAGCCCGCGTCTTGGTCTTTCCATAGCAGATGGGCGAGCTACACTGAATACGTGTCGCAGCACTGCCAGTCCAATCAAGCGCTGCTGACAGGAGCGTGCATGGAGTGAGCAGTTTTCCGCGCGTCGTCGTCGACCTCGATTGTCTGACCGATAATGCTGCCAAGGTCCGCTCACTCTGCCGGGAGCACGGACTGGGTGTCGTGGCCGTCACCAAAGGAGTGACGTCGGATGCCGAGATCGTTCAGGCGTTCATGCGCGGTGGCATTCACAGCATCGGCGACTCGCGCGTCCACGACTTCCTGAGCTTGCGTCAGGAGGAGTTCGGTGTCCTGGAACTCACGCTCCTCAGGCAGCCTCCACACTCGCAGATGCATCTCGTCCCGCACATCACTGACCGCGCGTTCATGTCGGAACTGAGTGCGATGGAGGCTCTGGGTGAGGCTGCTCTGGCCAAGGGAACGACCTGTGATGTCCTCGCGGTGGTTGAAATGGGAGACCGACGCGACGGTGTGCCGACGTCGGAGCTGACCCCGTTCGTCCTTGCCGCGTCGAGGATCGCGGGTGTGGATGTCGTGGGCCTGGCTGCAAATGTGGGATGCATCACCGGGATCCTGCCCACTGCCGAGAACCAGGAGTTGTTCGGTGCGACTGCCGAGCGTGTCCGCCGCGAGACGGGATTGCCCCTGCAGATCGTCTCGACCGGCGGAACAGTAGCCCTCGACCTCATCGAGCATGGCTTGCTGTCACCGACCGTGACCGAGCTGCGAGCCGGCGAGGCACTCCTGCTTGGTGTCAGCACGACCGACTCGCGCGTCATCCCCTGGTTGCGTCAGGACGCGTTTGTCCTGGAGGCTGAAGTCATCGAGGTGAGGGAGAAGCCGAGCGCACCCGACGGGCCTGTGGGTCTGGACGCGGAAGGCCGGCAACCCCATGTCGTGGACCGTGGTATCCGCAGGCGCGCGGTGCTGGCACTGGGATACACCGACACGGACCCGGGCGCCCTGATACCTCTGGACGAGGGGATCGCAATTGCCGGCAGCTCCAGCGATCACATGGTCCTCGACGTGACGGAGGCAGAGAACGATTTCTGCGAAGGCGACGTCGTGCATTTCAGGATGAAGTACGCAGCGTTGCTGCACTCCATGCTCTCACCCTACGTGGCCCGAGAGTATCGTCGGAGCCAGAACGCCGTTGTCGAGATGCTGACCCGGGAGGGTCGATTGACACAGGCGCGTCAGACCAGCACAGAGGACGGCGTCGGGTCATGAGAGCACGGTCGCAAAGGGGGACGAGATGAGGGATTGGAGTTGGACAACGATGGTGGAGCTGCCTGCCGACCAGGCACAGCAGGAACCCATTGCTTCCTGTGTTCCCGGGAACTGTCCGTGTTCGTGTCTTCGGAGCATGGTGCGCGTGGTGGACGCGGTCGCGACTGAGCAGGCTGTACTGGAGGCCCAGGCGGCGCTTGGCGAGGTGACCGGCAAGGTAGTCCTCTCCGTCTACCGCAAGGTGGCGGGCGAGGGCCTGCTGGACTTGGTGGCGACAGGACATGAACCCGGCGAAACGCTCACCCGCATCAGAGTACCGGTTATGGCGGCCTCGATGCTGGGAGCGGTGCTGGCGGATGGCGTGGTCCGCTGGGTGACGGCGGATGAGGGTGACGTTTCCACAGTCGGCGTGGCGGCACTGCGCGACCAAGGACAGAACATTGGGCTGGTGATCGCCGAGTTTGCACGCGACGGTTCGGGTGTGGGCAAGCCGTCTGCGGTCTGTCTGCGCTGCATGGCTGCCGTCATGAGTGTGGTCACCCTCAGGGCCAGGATCGACGAAGCACACGGGAGTCTGCTGAGGCTGGCCCGGTATCGCAGCGTGGCGGAGCTGTCGGTTCAGGTGACCCACGACTTCAACAACATGATGCAGGGGGTGCTCGGCAACGCGGCGCTGGCCAAGATGGACGTACCCGAGGATAGTCCCCTCGCACTGTCGATGGCTGCTATCGAGGAGTCTGCCACGCGAGCCTCAGTTCTCGCGCGCAAGATGCTGAACTTCGCGCGCGACAGCGCCAAGGGCACGGCCACATGTGATGCGGTCAAGGCGGCCTCGGATGCCCTCGACCTGGCTGGAACACTGTACCTCAAGGGAGTCACGCTCATCAAGGAGTTGCCCGGACATGCGGTTCCCGTGCGCATGACCGACAACGACCTGGGGAACATACTGGTCTTGCTCATCAAGTCCAGCGTCCTTCGGCTCAAGCCGGTCACGGGTGCCCAGTTGAGCATCGCCGGTGATCCCGTGAGCGAATGTGAAGAGATTCGACTGGAGCTTCACGGCGTTACCCAGGCGATCAGCACCGAGGATGGAAGGGAAGCAGAACTGCTGGCGTCGGAGGCGCAGGCGGTGGCAACCCGGAGCAGAGCGTCGCTTGACGTCACATCTGCCCCGGGAGTTATCAGCATTTTCCTGACAGTGGCAAAGGAGGTGGCGCAGCAGTCTTCGTTGCACTCTGACCACACGCAGCCGGCTCAGGAGGCGGACCTCAGGGGGACGCGCGTCCTCGTCGTCGGCAAGCCGTCTCCGCTCGTCATGCTGCTCGGTGCGACCGGGTGTACGGCGCAGGCGTCGTTGACCTGGGAGGACGCCGCGCAGAGTACTGCGCACGTTGCGCCGAGTGTCGTGCTGGCAGTCATCAGTGACAGCTCCGATCTTGATGCTGCGGTGGAGGGGCGCGGGCGTCTGGGTTTGCCGGTCATTGTCATTTGCCAGCATGGTGTCGGCTGTCCTGCCGACAAGGCATCATCCGTCGACGGTGTCCTGGGGCTGCCTCTCGATCTCGACGATCTGCGTCATATGCTCGCTCGCGTCCTTCGCTGACCAATTGTGAATCCCTTTGGTGCCAGGCACCAAAGGGATTCACAATTGACGAAGGGATATCCGTCAGATGAGTTCGAGTGCCTTGAGCCCGTCCTGGTACTTAGATGAGGCGCGACGGGGAATGACGGCGAAGAACGTCTCGAACGCTCGCATCAGGTCCTGAAGACCCTCGACCGAACCCGCTTTCTGTTCGATTTCCAGTTCAGTTGCGTCAGCCTTGAGCCCGGGCTTGCGGGGGGAGCTGAAGACGACCGTGTCGCACGCGATCTCGTAGGCCCGCTCGCCGTCATGGAGGACATAGTGCAGGGAGCGCTTGTCCATCGATCGCAGGGAAGCAGAGAGGGTCACGTCCTTCAGCAGTCTCACTGACGAGGGCATCAGGCCCATGACGTCCTCGACGGTTGGCAGCGATTTCTCCGAAAAGCCCGGAGCGTCGACCTCTTCCTCGGGACGCTCCTGCACCAGCCCGTCCGGTGAGGCGGACGGGCCTTTGAGAGAAAGAAAGACCCTGCCCTGCATGATGCGAAGGCGCAGCGCGTGGTGGCCGTAGAACAGGGTCAGTTCGGCAGTGTCGAGGTAGATGGTCAGGATGTCGACGGTTCCGGCGTGCTCGAGCGCGAAGTTCCCGATATGGTCCATGGCGTTCAGGCGGCGAAACAGTGCCTGGTCCAGGACCTGATACTTGACTTCGCGCTCGGTGGTCACCCTATCCCTTCAAGAGTTCTGCCATGGCGTACGCATAGATGCGCGTCGCCTTGAGCAGGGAGTCGACATCGATGTACTCGTCCGGTCCGTGCTCAGTCATTGGCTGACCGGGGAACAGTGGTCCAAAGGCTACCGCGCCGGGGATGGCCCGCGCGTAGGTGCCACCGCCGATGGCAAGACATTTTGCTTCTGTGCCCGTATACTCTGTGTAAGCCTTCTGCAGGGTCTGGATGAGGGGCGTGCCGGGATCGACATAGTGTGGTGTGCTGTCAGACATCACCGTGAACTCGACCTTGGTCCCCAGCAATTTCTCGACGAACTGGTCGGTGACCTGTTTGCTGGTGACCGTGATGGGGTACCGGATGTTGATGACCGCGGTGCTGTCGTCATGGTCCACATGCAGAGTGCCCAGGTTTAGTGTGAGGATGCCCGAGATCTCGTCCAGGAAATCCACGCCCACACGATGTCCGGTCCATTCGATGCCGATCTCGCGCGCAAGGAACTGAAGGGACTCGTCGTCTTCGAGACAATGCACGGTGTCGAGTACCTGCAGCAGCTTCCCGACGGCGTTGCGGCCTTTCTCGGGAGTAGACGCATGGGCGGGCATGCCCTCCACGTCGAGCTTCAGTTCACCGTTTGCGAGCGTCGTCGATACCGAGAACTCGTCCCTGGGTAGGCGTTCGATCAATCCCTGCAGGCGCTGCAGCTTGTCATGATCGGTAACCAGGACCGCCTCGGCGTGCTGCGGGACGACGTTGGAACGCGTGCCACCGTCGGCGTGGCGCAACATGCCTCCGTGTGTGCCGTGTCCGACCAGCTGGAGGTTGAGGATGCCCTTCTCACCGTTGACGATAGGGAATTCGGCGTCGGGGCTGAACCCGGACTCGGGGATACCGTACTTCTTGAAGTAGTATTCGAAATCGGCCCATCCGGATTCCTCGTCGGTGCCGATCAGCAGCATAATGGCGTTCCTCGGCTCGATGTGCTGCGCCTGCAGCGCCGCACGGGCGGCAGCCAGCGCAAAGATGGAGGCAACAGCCGGTCCCTTGTCGTCGGTGGAACCTCGGCCGTAGAGCCGGCCGTCCTTGATGGTCCCAGCAAACGGGGGAACGCTCCAGCCCGTTCCTTCCGGAACGACGTCGACATGGGTCAGGACTGCATATTGTGTCCCGTCGCCACCCCAGCGGACGCGGCCGACGTAGTTCTCCATGTTCTCGGCCGTGAAATGACGTCCTTCGGCGGTCTTGAGGATGAACTCGAGAGCGCGGCCGATCTCTTTGCCAAACGGGGCATGCGAGTTGGCCGTCGCCGGGTCTTTGACTGACGGGATCGCAATGGCACCCGACAGGGCCACCATCATCTCGTTCTCGTGTTCGTTGAGGTAGTTGTCGATAGCCTTCTTCATAGAGTCCCCCCTTTACCTGAACATCAGGAGTCCGAGTCCACCAGCTGCAAGCAGCACCAGGAACAGGTTGAGCTTCTTCCCATACTTCAGTATAAGCAAAAGGATACCGACTGCCGCAATGTATCCCCACCACGCCGGGATGCCGCTTCTGGCGATGGAGTAGACCGCGTAGGTGAGCAGAGCCAGCACGACGGGTTTCAGACCGTCGAGAAATGCCGAGACCCAGCGGTTTGTGCGGAATGTGTGTGCGACGGTCGCGATGATGAGGATGATGATGAACGAGGGCAGGATGACGCCAAGCGACGTGACCAGCGCGCCCGTGAGGCCCCGCAGCTTGTACCCCACGAAGGTCGCCATGTTGATGGCAACGGGTCCCGGCGTGATCTCGCTGATGGCGACGAAGTCCACAAACTCCTTCATGGGAACCCAGGCGAGATTGACGACCAGGTCTTTCTGCAGCAGGGGGATCATGGCCTGGCCGCCGCCGAACGTGAACATCCCTATCTTGAAGAAGACGCCAAACAAGGCGAGGAAGCTGATCATGACGCGCTCTTTCCAGCGGCGGGTGCTGTTCCGGGCCGACTGAACGCCTCGACGGTGATGCCAACCAAGCCACCGCCCAGAATGAGCCAGATGGGGCTGACCTGGTGGACGAAGAACAGGACGCCGAGCGAGGCAGCGCATACGGTAGTGGAGACCATGGTCCACTTCTGCCGCTTGCCCAGGTCGAGGACGATGGTCGCTATCTGTGCCACGACGCCCACGATGACGCCGGCGAAGAAGCGCTGAACCCAGACGTTGTCCTTGAAGCCGGGGAAGAAGACGGCGATGACGATGATGACGGCCACGGCGGGGATACTGACACCCAGTGTGGCAAGGACGGACCCCAGGATGCCACTTTGTGCATAGCCGACAAACGTCGCCATGTTGACGGCGATCGGGCCGGGCGTGACCTGGCTGATGGCCAGCATGTCATAGAATTCCTCATCCTTGAGCCAGCGATACTGCTCGACGAGATAGCGCTTCATCATGAGGACCATGGCGTACCCGCCTCCGATGGTAAACGACCCGATGATGAAGAAGATCCAGAACAGCAAAAGCTGTCTCCTGACGGACGCGTGACCGGCTGTATAGGTGATGACCTTCTTTGGTTCCATGCATTCCTCCGGAGTCACGAAAGGGGCAGCACACGGCTGCCCCCCAGATTTCTATGTTGTATAGGCCGATCCTCGCAACTACGCGTTGAGGAGCGCAATGCAGCAGACGTCGCGGATGTCCTCGGGTGAGCAGCCACGGGACAGATCGTTGGCCGGCTTGGCCAGACCCTGCGAGATCGGCCCGATAGCTTGGGCGCCCGCCAGCCGCTGGACCAGCTTGTAGCCGATGTTGCCTGCGTTGAGCTCGGGAAAGATGAAGACATTTGCCTTGCCTGCGACAGGACTGCCCGGAGCCTTGCGTGCGCCGACGGAGGGCACGTACGCCGCGTCAAACTGCAGTTCGCCGTCGACCAGGAGCTCGGGAGCCTTCCGGTGTGTCAGCACGGTGGCCTCACGGACCTTGGTGACCATGTCATGCTCGGCAGAGCCTTTGGTGCTGAAGGACAGCATCGCGACGGCGGGCTCGATGCCTGTCAGCGTCTTGTACGTCTTGGCCGTGGCGATCGCGATGTCCGCCAGTTGCTCGACGGTGGGATCGGGGATGACGGCGCAGTCGCCGAAGCCCAGCAGCTTGCCGTCAGGCATGACCATGAGGAACATGGAACTGACCGTCTTGCTGCCCGGGGCGGTGCCGACGATCTGCAGCGCTGGCCGTAGCATGTCACCGGTGCTGTGCAGGGCACCTGTCACCAGTGCGTCTGCCATGCCGGTCTCCAGCATGCAGGTGGCGAAGTAGATGGGGTCCACGGAAAGTTCGGCAGCTTTCTCCGCTGTCATGCCCTTGGCTTTGCGCTTCTCATAGATGAGCGTGGCAAACTTGGCCGCCTTGGGTGACGTCTTAGGATCCACGACCTGCACCCCGGTCAGGTCCACACCGGCGTTGGCTGCGTTCTGACGGATAGACGCTTCGTCCTCGACCAGGATGACGTCCGCCATTCCGCCGCTGACCAGCATCTGCGCCGCTTTGAGGGTACGTTCTTCGTTACCCTCGGGCAGAATGACAGTGCGGTGCAGAGCCTTCGCCTTGGCCCGTATCTCTTCCAGTACGCTCATGTGTTCCTCCCGCAAAGGTTGACTACACCAAGCATTGTACCACGCCAGCGCTCTGCGTCCAGCAGGACGGTGAAACGGAGAAAGCACAGGGTGTGACTACTATTTTCTGGGACAGGGAAGGCTCCGGGAAGGCGAGAGATGCGCGAGCTTCTGCCGATGAACAGAAGTTCTCTCACGAAAAGGATGACCCAGACCGGATCAGTGCCACGAACCTGTGCGCAGATAGTGAACGGCTGTGTTCCGCAACCGGCCCTCCTCTGCGTCCTCCGAGGAGCGGAAAAGAGTGCCAAAAGGATTCCGACTTTTGACGAGATCTTTGTTATATAGAAGGAGGGCAAGCTTTCAGCAACTCTCCCTTGTGCGTTGCTCTGATAGAAGGAGGGATTCTTGAACAGCAAGACCAGGGGAGGGAGTACTGAGCAACCAGGAAGAACGAACGTGAACTCTCACTGCCGGGAATGCGGCAGGGAACGACATCATTGCGCCTGCCTTGGTACAGTGAGTAGGCTAGTATCTACACCGGCAAGGAAGACGGAAACGTGCCTGAAGGAGGCAATACTGTGAAGTACACAAAGTCTAGGTCTAGAATCATCATCCGTTGTGTCAGTCTTGTGTTGGTCGCTTGTCTGTCTCTGTTCGCGGCAACGGGAGTAAGGGCCGCTGATTCCTCCGCCAATTCGGACCGCAGTACAGACGCCGTTACTACTGCTTCTAATGCAGTATTCGCCAGAATCGAAAACGGAATATGTGAATATTTGGCAACACAAACTGTGACGGTGGCCAGCGTCACAGAATCCACCACAGTAGTGCGGGGGGCGGACCTGCAGGAGGATGGCAGACACAGAGGACACAACGATGGCGCTACGCAGTTGCCATGTTGATAGTGCGACAGCATTGAAGTACTCGTCCATGACCCCATCTCAACTGGGAGCAATTATCGCCAGCGGAAGTTTTACAGATACATTTGAAAACTGGGATTCCAGCTGGTCGGTTCACATTCGTTGCATTGAAAACTACGATAAGGTCGAGGTAACTCAGAACAATGTCCTCTATGTCTTCTTCAAGCCAGTAACCACATCCGGTATGGTGTTGTACCGTGATCCACAGGTTATTCTCACACAAGGCAAGATCGAACAGAAGTGCGCCGGGAAGATGTACTCAAGTCCAACCCCCAGCGCCTACATTGGCATTGTCTTGCCGACTTCACCGCACTATCAAAGCCAGACATTCACCTATCCGAGTGTTGGGCCCACTTATTCGATGACCACCAATCAACCAAACGTCTGGTATGACATTGGCCCCGCACTTTCTTATGTTTGGCCCAGGTGGACGGTCACAATACAACGCGGTACGGGTAACCCTTGGACGGTATATGCAGGCCTACCCTACGGAAGTCCTTCAGCGTGGTAGAAGAAGCATGAATCAGCTTCCTTTGCGCACGACTTCCCGTTCGTGGTTTTCACTGGCCACCTTTCTATTGCTTGTGTGCTGCTGCCTAAGTGCTGGCTGCAGTCCACGTGGCATGACGACAACGACGTTCACTGGGTCCTCGGCCCATTGGAAGGCGAAATACGTGGTGCGTTTGGAGATAGTGAACAAGGATTATGAGACATTGTCTCGCACGGAGCTCGACATATGGTGGACTGGTGCATCGTCTGACAGTAGTGACAAACCGCAGTACCAACTCACCGGACTACACGGCTTTATGCAGGGAGGAGACATGCCAGGGAGTCTCTACCCATGGGTGTCTCATGGCGAAGGTGGAAATGTTGCCACAGCAAAAGCTGAAGACAATCTTCTCCTTACAATTACGTGGAATGGTAATAGCAGTGAGACGATGATGCTCGTCAGCCACTAGACGAAAGTTCAATAGCACACCGACCGGGGTCAGGCCTACACATTTTGTAGAACCGTTGATGTCAGACAGAAGAGCCCGTGGGATACATACCCACGGGCTCTCGATTTCTTGATCCCCGTTCGTTACATCGTTTCTGTCAGCACTCGATGAAAGTGATGATGCAGCCGGACACCCCTTTATCGCCCATGAAACTAGAAGTTGCCAAGGTCACCTTCTCACCCCATTGTGGGCGCTTGTGCACGATGATGAACTTGATCAGGCCGCCGACGCTTGCTGCAGCAGAGATGTAGAGGGGCAGGTACATGGGTCATCACTGGGACGTTCAGCATCTACAGGTCGGATATCGTGGCTGCGACAGAGGATGCCTGAGGGTGCAGGATGCAGCCGGACTTGAAGTCCTGCAGCATGTCATCAGTCAGGCCTGCCTAGTTCACCGTCCACCAGGATGGTGAAACGGGAGAAGCACAGGGCATTGCTACCCCTTTTTGGGACAAGGGAGACTCCGGGAAGGCGAGAGATACGCGAGCTTCTGGCGGAGGATCTTGTAGGAATCACCAAGAGCAACGGTCACCTGACGTCGTGAGCATTGCAGTCTGCATGCAATGTCCGTTGTCGTCATCCCTTTGGCATATCGCAGGTTGATGCACGTACGCTCAAATGGAGCCAATGCATGAATGGCGCACCGGATTTCCCCTGCATAAGCTCCCACAAGGTATTGGTGGTCGGTACCGGGTTCATTGAAAGCAACCTGCTGCCTACCAAACCGTACAACTCTCGACCTTCGACACAGCTCATTCCTGGCAAGATTCCCCGAGACAGTCAACAACCACTGCTTCAGTGGCGTGCGCGTTGGGGCAAGCAGCATGCAGTGTTGAAACAGCCGGGCAAAGGTCTCCGCGGTCATGCCTGCCGCCAGATCGGTTTCATGCAGGATGCCCCGTACATGTCTGTAGACAATATCGTAATACCGGACGTACAGGATCTCGAAAGCGCCCGGGTCTCTCCCCACCAGGTTCAGCAGTTGCCGATCAGTCCTCTCCTTCGGTTCCTTCATTGTGCCAACCTCCACCCAAAGGATAGGAGTTGTTTGTTTCTCTACAACTCCTGTTGACAATCTTTCCAACACAGCAACTTCTGCCGATGAACAGAAGTTCTGTCACGAGAGGGATGGCCGGCACCGGACCAGCGACACGAACCTGTGCGTAGATAGTGAACGGCTGTGGTCAGCAACCGGCCCTCGTCTGCGTCCTCCGGGGAGGAGAAAAGAACGCCAACAGATTTCCGACTTTTGACGAGATCTTTGTTCTATAGAAGGAGGGCAATGGTTTCAGCAACTCTCCCTTTTGTGTTGTTCCGATAGAAGGAGGAAATAACTGAAGAAACATGTCGACCTCCATGAAGGGTTGGGATCTTGCAGGGTGTGTGATCGAAAACGGAACACATGGTGCAACAGAACGTACGTGAATGTGATAAACAGGAGGATCCATGAAATGTGTGAAACAGATGTGTCGTCTTCTCGTTGTTATACTTGTTGTTGCGTTCTCTTTTGCTAGCATTGTCTCCCCGGCTCATGCCGAGGCTCTGGTTGCAACGAATCAAGCTGCGGCAGACAGCACTCTGGAGTCGCTGGAGGCTGAGGCTGCAGCATCAGGAATCGGAGTCCGTATTGTTAATGGTGTGACAGTGTTCCATACGAGAGATGGCCTCGATCTCGAAATAGCCAAGATTTGCGACGGCAGCGACGGCGTCAAGTATCATGAAGAAGTTATGACTCTCGAGAGCGCGCTTGCATGGCAGCTCTCTCTTCAGACAGACATGGGAATTGCTGGTGATTCCGAGGAGCGAATCATGAGTGCCATGCCTGTTGCTACGATGTACCCGGTTTGTTACGCACAAAGAGACCCCATGTGGAACGACGTTCTGCTTGGTTACGGAACGAACCTCAATAGGCCCACTATTGGTCAACAGGGCTGCTATGTTGTCTGCGCTGCGATGGAAGCCGCCACCTATGGCATAGGTCTGTATGACTATTTGGCAGACCCTCACAGCCTGAATACATGGCTCAGCAGCAATGGTGGTTTCGGATGGGACACCACCGATGGCGCATATACTAACATTAGCTTCGAGAAAATGTCCAGCCTCCCCGGCGGCATCATCGGGGGTACTGAGCAATCCTTTCAGCATACGGGCTATGATCAGTATTCGCGTGCATGGTACTTTATGGCCGGGCAGGTGCCTCAACATCCTGAATACAAACCGTCCTTGCCTATCATGGAAATGGAGAATGTGCTTGGCGTGCACTTCTGTGCGTGGTACCAATCAGATGGAATGTCGACGCCTGAAACAAATCGTATTGTCCAGCCCACCCTCAATGACTTTAGTGATACGAGTCTGAAATGCTCAGTAAAGGATGCCGAGGACTCCTCCAAGCAGTACTACCCAGTCGGCAATAGTGATCTGATGCGCGTAGGCTGGAAGAGCTGATGAAAGACCTGCGGCGCAACGCAGTATGTTGTCTTCTCGTTATCTTCTGTGCTGCCGTGCTGCTTTCTGGCTGCGGGGAGAACCCCGCAGCCAGTGATGAGTCTTCGTATGATACCGGCAGCATGTACTGGGATGTCGAGGGAGTGCAGCAGGCGCCAACCACGGCAGCATGGACGCATGTCTGGGGCCAGTCGTTCAATCATCAGATGATTGGGTCCTTAGGTACGGTAGCAGGGAAGAAGCTCTATCAGGGGGGGCAGGGACTCCTGGAGCTGGACCTGGCAACCGGCATGGAACTCCTGAACGTCAATTGGACGAAACAGCACCCTGTCTACCTGGAAAGTGCACCACTCCTCTGGCAGGGCAAGCTGTATGGTATCCTGTCCGAACAGAAGGAGACAGAGTTGCCTGGTGTGGGGCTGCTGTACCAGCGGCTGGCCTGTCTGGATGTCACAACCGGCAATGTCCTATGGCAAAGTGATGAGGTCGGCACGTGGGAAAAGCGTTGCGGTCATCCTCTCCTCCTCGGCGGCAAGGTATACCTGGCTGCCTGTTTCCCAGCTCCACCGTCTGGCAAGGCCGACACAACCGATGTGCACCCGGCTGTCGGTATCTGGGATGCATCGACCGGCAAGCTGACGGGACGCATCCCACTGCCAACGGGCACATTCCCGGGCGACTCCAAGCTCGTTTCCGATGGAGCATACATCTATGGCAACGCTACGTATAGCGCATCGAGAGGGCACATCTGTTCCTCCCTCTTCTGCTATGACCCCGCCACCGCCCAGACGCGCTGGTCCATCACCTATCCAACGACTTCCAAGGATTTCGTCAGTATTCGGACTGCTCTTGCTGTTGATGGCAAAACACTGATCACTGTCTTCCAGACAACGGACCAACCTCGTGGTGTGATCAATGGTGTGTTCACAGAAGGCGCTCAGCATCGTACTGCAGCAGCGTTTGATACGCCGACCGGGCATCTCCTATGGACCAAGAAAGAAGCAATCTCGGATACCATTCACACCCTGCAGGTGCCTGATCTTGCCATGCGACCGGGCGTCGCCTTCCTCACCATTCATGATGGGACGCTGATCGCTGTCGATGAACGTACGGGAGTGCAGGCGTGGTCCTTCAATGCTGGCACCCATAGTTTTCCATTCCGCGGTGAGACTGCGGTGTCGCTTGTCGACTGGTATCTCAAACTCGTCACCATGGCCACCCGTGACGTGTTGTACGTGCAGGACGGAGAGAGTTGCCTCGTTGCTCTTGACCCGACAACCGGAGCCAAGCTCTGGCAGAAGACCCTGCTCACACGAGAGGAGCAAGAAGCCGAGAAGAAGCAGATCTGCTGTATTGTGCCAGTGGACAAGGGCCTGATTGTCGTGACGGCAAACACTTCCGATATGCGCCCGATCATTGAACTCTGGAAGTGAGCAGAGTGTCAACGGGATCAGGTCTACACATTCTACAAAGCCATTCACGTCAGGAAGAAGAACCCGTGGGGATACAAACCCACGGGTTCTCACCGTGTTGTGACTCGCGTACTGCACCATCTGTGTCAGCATCCGGATGAAGGCGATGATGACACCCGTGACCCCCCTCGCTATCTATGAACCCAGAAGCCGCGAGGGTCACCTTCTCATTCCACTGTGGGCGCGGAACACTATGCCAGCAGCCGTGTCAGGATCATGTAGACCGCCGTTCCTGAGAAGATGCTGAGGAGGGCGTTGTGCTTCCACCGGTGGGCGAGGACGCTCATCGCCACACCTGCAAGCGCCGGTATCCCGTAGGGCATTGTACGCCACGAAATACTACTGAGCGAGTAGAAGACGAGCAGCCAAAGAACAAGGGGTGGCAAGACAGTCTCGACGGTGGCAACCCAGCGGGGTGGGTGGTTGCGGCCGAACAGGAGGAACGGCAGCAGGCGGCTTGCGAAGGTGATGCCTGCCATGACGGCGAGGACCACGAGGGAGTCAGCCATCTTCCGCATGCCTCGAGAGAAGCAGCAGCATGCCGGTTCCAACAGCGATGGATGCCGGCAGAACGGCCGAGGATGGAAGAAGAAGGCGTCCGATCACGGTCGTTGCCAGGGCGACAGCAAGCGGCACAAAGGAGCGGATTCTCTCTGTACTTCCGACGGCCAGGACGACAAACAAGGCTGTCAGCGAAAACTCGATGCCGGTGATGGTGGCGGGGACGGCCGTTCCCAGAACGGCACCGACCAACGTCCCGGCGACCCAGTACAGCTGGTCGAGGAGCGAGATGAGGACATACAGCCGAGTTCTTGTAGAAGGATCTGGTTCCTCGACAGTCGTTAGGAGGGCGAAGTTCTCATCCGTGATGGCGAAGATCAGATATGGCTTGGCCCACCGTGTGCCGGAAAACTTCGCAAGGAGGGACAGGCCATAGAAGGAGTGGCGCAGGTTGAGCAGGGAGGCCATGACGATTGCCGTTGCCATAGACATGCCGGTTGCAGACAGTCCAAGGATGAAGAACTGGGTGGCTCCCGAGTAGACGAAGATGCTCATGGCTACCGGATACCACCATGGGTGTCCTGCCTGCACTGCCACGAAGCCGAATGCGATGCCAAGAGGGATGTATCCCATGAGGACCGGGAAGGAGTGCTGTGTTGCCTGTCGATAGATGGATCGGTTTTCCATGGGCGGATTGTACGGAATCGGCCACTACTGTCAAGCGGCAGGGATGACTGTCACACCATCTCTGTCAGTGCCTGAATGAGCGCGAAGGCGCAGAACGTCAGAATTCAGTCAGAGTCGTGCTGCATCCGCTTCCGTATGGGCCGGCACACGGCAAATGCAGCTACTCCGCCGATCACCGCCTCGGGGACACCGCTGGTCAGGATGGTCAGGCCGATCAATCCAAGAAGGAGGTTGAAGCTCTTCCCCAGCACCGTTGCGTAGTCATGGCCGAAGAAGACATAGATGCCCCCAAGGACTCCAAAGGTGTTTGCCAGGCTGCCCAGTACTCCGCTGAGGCCATAGGAGACGCCACTCCTCCACTTCAGGCGGGTGAATAGATGGAAACAGGCGCCCGCTACGACGCCGACAAGGATCCTCGGCACAAAGCAGATAACAAGGCTCCACACGTTTCCGTGCGTGGTCCCAAGCGCGTAGAAGGGGGTAAAGACAAACGCGACGAGAGGGCTCGGAGGGGTAAACGTCCAGACCAGAAAGCTGAAGAGGCCTGCGAGTGCCCCCATGGCTGCGCCCGCGCCGGTGCCGAGAAGGATGGCCGTGATGATGACCGGGACCATGGCGAGGGTCGCGACGATCGGTCCGATCGCCGGAAGGGAACCGAGCGGCGTGAAGCAGACCACCGCCTCAATAGCGAGAAGCATGGCAAACTGAGTCAGGACAAGCGTCTTGTTTCGGGTTGGTGTCTTCATCACAAGCCTCCATGCAGGTTATCGGCGGCATCCTCGGCGCAACAATCGCAGCCGCTCCTCTGGTTCGAGAAGGCGGTGATGTCCCCTTGCGAAACCACAGGCATGGGTGGTCTCATGAGTATTCTAGCACGGTTTCATGAGCGTGGGCTATGTTGACTCCGTGGAAAGGCCGATGTCAGGAGTGTAGTCTTGTGATCTGTCATTCCGGCGAAGGCGGGAATCCATCCTTGAACATGCTGCCGGGCGTCACGCTCCTGCTCGTGAGATGCCGACGGCCGGAGGTCAATGACCTCCGGCCGTCGCAGCAATCGGCGTGACAATGCCGCCAGCGGCAGTATACTGTTCATCAGGGGAGGTGAGCGATGGACGAGAAGGAGAAGGCACAACTGGCGCATGTACTGAAAGGTCAACTGGCTGGGCTACAGCACGGCGGCATCGTCATCCCGCCTGCACATCCTGCCACACACCCCGATCTCACTCCGTTTGCGATTGCGGCATGTGCAGCGAATGCACATCTCCACCGGCATATCGACGATGCGCTGCGGCAGGCTGACCCCACGTGGGACACGCAGATCGCCGGCAGTATGCTCATGCGTCATCCGGCACTCACCACCCCGTCCATGGAAGACGCACCGTACGCATGCAGGCTGGTGGGTGTTTCTGTCGCGGCACAACACGACCAGCGCGCACGGGCCTGTCTGGGTGAGATCGTGCGCGATGGCTGGCGCCGTGCGTGGCAGACGGTCAGCGCCGGCGAGAACATCGGTCTGGAGCGGTTCAGGGCGATGCATCCGCGGGAACAGCAGCAAGAACCCGACATGGAACTGGTAGTGCTGGTATGGTACGCCGGCGTCTGTGGTGTCCCTGTGGCGGAGACGCCGTTGCGCGAGGCTTTGGATCATTCGCTCGTCAAGGCACTGCACCGCCTGACTCTGGCGGCGGAGATCAGTCCGGAAAACCAGTCCCGCTATGATGCCGCTTTGAGGTATGACCGGTTGTGGTGGCGCGCGACCGGTGGGGACACCGGAGATGGGGAGCTGGCGGTGCGGCTGAGTACTGCCCGTGACCTTCTCAGGCAGATAGCGCAAGTGGACCAGACTGTCTCTCCAGGACCGGGTGACGTCTGGCAAGCATCATTCCTGCTTGCTGGAGCGGATACTGGACTCGATGACGGAACAGCCGTCAGCATGCTTGCTGGACTCTTTGCGTTGAGACAGATTCCGGCGACAAGGTCACCGGCGATGTACGGGCTGAGCCCATCGGGCGGCTCCCCGGAAGACGGCGCAGAACTACGCAGGGCACGCACGGAGCTTGCCGTGCAGCTGCGCGAGTCGCGGCGCCTGACTGGAGAACTGGATCGGGCGCGCGACAGACTGAGCGCGCGAGAGGCGGAGATCTCGCGGCTGCTGGGCATTCTCTCCGCGCGCGACGAGGCCGAGGCAGAAGTGCAGTACACCGTGCACTCCCTCACCGAGCGAGTCCTGGTTGCCGGTGGACATGAGACGTTGTCCAGAAACCTGCAGACATGGCTTCCCAACAGTGTTTGCATCGCCACGAATGGCAAGGAAGACCTTGACCCCGCAGTCCTTGCCACGGCACGCCTTGTGGTCATTCTCACCTCCTACATCAGCCATTCCTTCTCGGGGAAGGTGATCAACGAGGCGCACAAGAGGGACCTTCCAATCCTGATGCTGGATTGGCGCAGTGCCAAGCACATCCTGCAGGAGATTGACCGTTCCCTGGCCGCCAAGCAGGGCCTTCCGGCAAAACAGTAGGACCCATCGTCATTCCCCCGAGCATGCTACTCCAATGCGAGGGGCGCTCCTGAGGGGTGCTTCCCCGCGCAGGCGGGAATCCATCCTCCACGCTGTTGCCGTTGCCCATGCTGGCGAGTGCCATATACTGAAGAATCGGGTACAGATGACTTGATGCCTGAGCGTGGAGGCCCAGAGAGTGAGAATGCGCAAGGCAGCTGGATGGATCCTGCTGGTGATGGCAATAGCAGCAGTGGTCGCAGTATCGGTAGGGTTCAGCCGTGATCGTGACGGCAAGGATCAAGCCATCGCCTACGTGCAGTCTGCTGACATCTGGCGGGCCAGACAGCATCTCTTGTGGCAGGAGGCTGACGCCGCCTATGGTGCCCAGGTGGCACAGCAGGAGCGGATCCTGCAGGCGGCCGAGGCTGAAGAAGCGACAGACGTGGCTGGCGTCAAGGCTGGAGACCATGAGGCCATGATACGCCAGGGCAACAGGGAAGACCAGCTCGTCCGTTCCGTCATCGCGGGATGCGACACCGCGGTTGCCATGCAGCTGCCGACGGCAGGGGAGCTGGCATGGCCGCTGACGGGACCTATGAAGGTCACGTCTCCCTATGGCGAGCGCATGCACCCCATCATCGGTGAAGAGGCGTTCCACCGAGGCATCGACCTGCACGCCCGGTATGGCTCAGCTATTCTTGCGCCCGCTGACGGTGTCGTTCTGTACGTTGGCCCCAAGACCGCCTATGGCAACATGCTCATCGTATTGCACGGTGGAGGCATTGCCACCGTCTACGGCCACTTGTGGAAGTCTGGGGTTCACCCATACGAACGTGTCCAGAAGGGACAGCTCCTCGGATATACGGGCAACACGGGCTTCAGCACCGGACCTCACTTGCACTTCGAAGTGCGCCAGGACGGCGAGCCGACCAATCCGCTGGACTGGCTGTCTCCGATCGAAACAACCGAACAGGGGTACTGACAGGACAAGGCGCCCAGAGGTCCTGTCGGGCCCTATTTCATTGGCAAGCCATAGGTTCGCGTCTCCGAGTCCATGAACAGCAGAATGTGCGGTGGCCGTACCGTGAAGACAGCGAAGATGCCGGCCAGGGCAACGATCGAGAGGGCAGCCGCGACACGACCTGCTCGCGTGCAACGAAGTCGGGTAACCAGCTGGTAGAACAGTGCTTGCCCCAGAACGACTGTCAGCACGAAGTCCACGATGTCCATTACAAACAGGTCACCGTGTGCAATCGCGGCGTAGGAGTAGTAGAACGCTATCTGGAACAGCGGCATGAACCACAGCACGACAGCCGATGCACCGACCAGCTCGTATGTGCTGCCGCGCCTGACCGACAAGGCGACGAAACAGTACCAGAGGAGCGGCGGCAGCAAGACCAGCTTGGCATGTTCCCAGACGGACTCGTTGACGGGAGCCAGCAGTCCCAGTAGGGTACTCTGCCCAAACCAGTTGTAGACGAAGTGCAATGCCGAGCCGGCAAGCGCCATGAAGATGCCGCCGATCATGGTTAGTCGAACCAGTTTGTCATTGTTACGCGCGTCTCGCGTCCTGGCATTCACGTGTCTCTCCCTGCGCGGATCTCACGCCCCGGGCACGATGCCACCCATGGGCGTCAGGTCGAGTCCGTTTGCCCGAAGGACCCGTATGAGCGCATTGATTCCCACGGAGTCGCAGGCCATGTGCCCGGCGACGACAAGCGTCCTTTTGACCTCCGATTGCCGCAGCTTCACGATATCACCGACCTCCATGTGCAGGGTCATCACGGTCCCGACCCCGTGGCGCCAGTACGCTTCCACGACGGCGGCACCACCGTTGGTGCCGCCCGCGAAGGCCGTGACGACCTTGCCGGCTGGTGCAGCGGCATCTCCCACGACCACAGCGGGTCGTGTCTTTGCATGTGCGTACTCAGGGATCTCCAGAAGGATGTTCGTCAGGTCCTGTACGGTCGCAGCGGACCCAGTCTCGCCCAGACGCTGCTGAACGTGGGCATCCACGATGCGTTCCATCATGAGGTCGCATGGATAGTGGACGTTCATGAACGGCATGCCCATCAGGCGGGCGACGCTGGGCATATAGTCCCAGTTGTGCATGTGGTTGTTGCGTTCTACACCGAACTGCCGCGGCCGCAGAGCCTCGCGTGCCTCGTCCTCTGGCACTCCTGCTTTCGTGAGGGTCTGCAGTTGCCGGTTCATGACAAGGTGGAGGTTCAGCATGGCCTCGTCTCCCTGCGGATGATGCACGATGACGCCGTCGTATCCCAGGTTGCGGGCGATGCTCAGGAGACCGGTGTCGGCGTCGATGCACACCAGTGCCTTCGTGATCTCGCCGGGCACGTACACCTGTGTGTCCTCCGGGATCTCAGGAAGCCCCGCCATGTCCAGTGCCAGTTGCATGATTCGGTCTGTATGCATACGTCTCTCCCCCTAGTAGGCAAAGAAGCTGTTGCCGATGAACTCGCGGATGATGGACGTACTGGGGATCGCGTCGATGTCCATCACCGGCAGGAAGTAGTCCAGGAAACGGACCAGCCGCCGCGCTTCCGAGTATTCGGGGACGGTGTTGTCAATCTGCAGCAGCAGCTGCATGGCGTAGTTCTTGAGGAAGGCCAGCTCGTACACCAGCGACGAGTTGAACATGGCGTCGGCGTTCTCCTGGAAGGGGAAGATGTGACGTTCCTCGCCCATGCGGACAGAGTGCCAGATCTGCAGGGTCTGCAAGGCCGAGTATCCACGGAAGTTGTGGTCACGCACCATGCGTCGCAGAATGCGCACATCGGTCGTCGGGATGCGGTTGTCAGCGTCCAGGTTGAGGAAGGTGAGGGCCGACACGTAGATGCGATACTTGGCGCTGTCCGGTATCTGGGAGGTCAGGTTCGGGTTTAGGCCATGGATCCCCTCGACGACCAGGACCGTGCGGTCGTTGGGAATGACGGTGTCACCCGTGTCGTTCGAGGTCCCCAGCTTGAAGTTGAATTTGGGCAGCGTAACAGTCTCCCCGGCCAGGATGCGGTTGAGGTCGTTGTTGAACTGCGCCGTGTTGAGCGACTCCAGACACTCGAAGTCGGGCTTGCCCCCAGCGTCCCGAGGTGTCTTGTCGCGGTCGACGAAGTAGTCGTCCAGCGAAATAGCGTGAGGGTCGAAACCGTTGACCCTGAGCTGCAGGGCCAGCCGCTTGCTGAACGTCGTCTTGCCGGACGAGGACGGACCTGCGATGAGGACCAGGTGGGCTCCCGAGGCGCTCACGCGGTCAGCCAGCTGCGCGATCTTCTTCTCATGCAGCATCTCGCTCACCATGATGAGTTCGCGGGTCCGTCCGCCTGCAACGACGTCGTTGAGGTCTCCTGCCGTCTCCACCCCGATGATGTGTCCCCACTCCTCCGCCTCGTCGAAGATGTCGGCCAGCTTGGTCTGAGGCACGTAGTCCGGCAGGGCGTTGGGGCTGGTGATGCCGGGGAAGACGAGCACCATGCCGGTGCGATAGGGGATGAGGTCGAAGAGCGGCGTATCGCCGGTGCTGTGCGGCATGAAGCCGTAGAAGTAGTTGGGGTGTTTGCCCAGGTAGTAGATGTTGACGGTGGACTTGCTGCGGAAGCGCAGCAGCTCGGCCTTGTCGTGCATGTCCATGCCGTCCAGCAGTTTCAGGGCATCCCACTTGTAGAGCTCCTGTTTCTGGTACTCCAGGTCCTGGTCGATGAGCTCATGCATGCGCCGCTTGATCTGGACGACCTCGTCGTCTGTCACGCGCATCTCGCGGAAGTCGCAGAAGAGCCCCTGCCCCAGCGAATGAAGGACGCGGAGTCTCCGGTCGGGAAAGAGGTCACGTGCCGCGGCGTAGAGAATGAACACGAGACCGCGCTGATAGATACGAGCGCCGTCCTCGACGCTCATGTCGATGAAGCGGACAGTGGCGTCGTGGTTCAGCGTCTTGAACAGTTCACGGATGTCGTTGTTGACGCGTGCTGCCATGATGCGAGACGCGTGGTACGCTGCGTAATCCTTTGCCAGCGAGTCCAGACGGACCCCACGTGGGTACAGGACGTCTTCGCCGGTCTCCTCAATGTGCAGTCTGATCATCTCTGTCGCCATGGTGTTGCCTCCTGGCTTCTCAGTCTATGCGCGCGGCGCAACTGGGCAAGGCCGACACATGCAGCAGCTCTCATTCCCGCAACTGAAGGACCATGCGCCGTGTCTCGACCATCAGTGAGGATGTTGATCGACGGTCGGTGTGTCGGATGCGGAACCCGATTCGTTCGTACAGTGCTTGGGCACGCGGGTTGTCGATGTCGACATCCAGCTCGACACAGGAACATCCAGACGCGCGAGCCGTGTGGATGGATCTTTCGATGAGAGAGGAACCGATGCCAAGTGACTGCCGTGCTGGGTCCACACCCACGAATGCAACGTACCAGCTGCCAGGCAGGTAGCGCTGCAGAGCTCTGGCCAGGACCACACCGCGCCAGGCAAGGAGCAGGAGTGCCTTTGCTCCCAGCCGTCCAGCTGCCGGGACCAGCCAGGTGGCGCTGCCGTTCCTTGATGCCACACTGTATGCAGTGATGAGGCCGGCGGGGAGGCCATCGTGGAGTGCGAGTTCCGTGTTGCGCCAGGAGAACATCCCGCCGGGAGCCCGGTAGAACTGTTCGACGACATCGAGAGGTGACAACCCGGCAGCAAGACCCGTGAACAGGGCATCGACGTCTCTGCGGGCGATGCCATACAGGAGAGGCCCAGCGAACGGCGCGTCGTCCGGTGTCGCAGGTCTGAAGGCCAGTTCAGGGACGCTCATAGTCAAGTCCTTTCTCCCGTCTGCAGGCATGACCGTACGCGTAGTGCTTCAGGGAATGTACAGGTCTCCCGTGGCCACCACAACAGTCCTCCCTGCAATGAGTACGCGGTCGCCTGCCAGGCGCACCTTCAGGATGCCCCCCCGCGGCGATGCCTGGTACGCGACGAAATCGGTTCGTCCGAGCACACTGCTCCAGTAGGGCGTGAGGGCCGCATGCGCAGACCCTGTGACCGGGTCTTCGAAGATGCCGTCGGCGGGCGCGAAGAAGCGTGACGTGAAGTCATAGGGCGCATCACCTGGCCCCGTCACGACGATACCGGGCAGGTCGAGCGCCATCGTGGCTGCACGGTCAGGCACCAGTGCACGCACGGCCGCGGCCGAACCGAGGTCGAGCAGCCAGTAGCGGTGGGCGTTGACGCCGGTCCAGCGCGGAACTGTGTCCAGTCTCAGTGCGTCGAGGACCGCTAACGACACCGGTGCAGGCGTGGGGGGCAGCGAGGGGAAGTCGAGCTCGATCCAGTCTCCGTGGTACCGGGCAGCGAGGTTGCCACTCAGGCTGCGGAAGTAGATCTCGTCGCCTTCGACGATGCCGGCTTCGCGCAGCGCCCGGGCGGTGGCGATCGTCCCGTGGCCGCAGAGTGGCACTTCCACTGCCGGCGTGAACCACCGCAAACGCCAGGCGTCGTCCTCCCACAGGACGAACGCTGTCTCCGACAGGTTCATCTCCTGTGCAATGGACGCCATGACCTCGTCGGTCAGTGGCTCCTTGAGAAGACACACCGCTGCCGGATTCCCGGAGAACAGCCTGTCTGTAAACGCGTCGACGATGTAGTACTTCATACTACTATTCTATGCGAGGTCGCTTGGCAGTGCAACAAGACGCTAACGTTGGAACAGGTTAGTGTCCATTTGCTGCAGTCCTGGCGAGAACGTGCCCGTAGTAGTCTCTGATACGATCGACAGCAGCAGTAGTGTCGACATTGGTGGTCGATCGTCCAGGGTCTGACGGCAAGACACTGCGCCATACTTGCGGTAGAGGCTGTAGTCTCCGCTGCGACGCCGCAGCGATACAGCAAGCTGATAGCGCCGGTGGCCCGGTTCTCCTACCCATCAGTCTTGTTGAACGTACCTGTTGTGGGCATGTGGTATCTGAAGATGGGCTTGCGAGTTCATCATAAAGTATAGATGACTATGTGACGGATTTGTCAGAAGGACTGCGTAGCGGTTTTTGGGCGCAGATCTCGAGATTTGACTATACTCCTGATTGAAAGCGGCCACTTGTATCTTGGAGATAGTACGATGAAGAGAACAGAGTCCTGGAGATTGCTCAAAGACCTGTATGCCAGGTTTGTGAATGACGACGTACTCTCAACAGGAGCAGAAATAGCCTTCTTTCTGCTCCTGTCCCTGTTCCCGTTTCTCATCTTCCTGATGACGCTGGTTTCCTATGTACGAATGGTCGACGTTCAGGACAGCCTGCAGGTTCTTGCCGCGCTTATGCCTGCAAGTGCCTATGAGATCCTGCGGGATATCGTCAATGAGACAATTGCGGACAGAAGCGGAACCCTGCTGTCCTTGGGTGTGCTCTTTGCACTGTGGTCGTCAACAAGTGGTGTTGCGTCTCTCATGCGGGGCATAAACAGGGCATATGATCAGGAGGAAACACGACGCTTCTGGAGGATGAAGGCCATTTCGCTGGGTTTCACGGTTGAGCTTGCCGTCGTGATTGCGGTTTCGTTCATTCTTGTTGTTCTCGGCAGGATCCTGGGAACACGGATCTTTCAACTCCTGGGCTTCTCGGATGTGTCTCTCGAGATCTGGAACTACGGCATGCTCGCCATTGTCACGATCACGAGCACTCTCATGTTTATGTTCTTCTATCATGTTGCCCCGAACTGTCGGCTGAGACTCAGAGAAGTCATACCCGGGGCGGTAGTGGCATCGATTGGCTGGGTGGCCGTCTCTCTTGCCTTCTCATACTACGCGAACAATCTGGGGAGCTACTCGAAGGTATACGGAAGCCTTGGTGGTATCATTGCCTTGCTTATGTGGATGTACCTGAGCAGTATCAGCATCTTAATGGGTGCTGAGGTGAACGCTTCCCTCATGCTATCACGCATGGGAGTGGAGAAAGTCAAGTTCAAGCGGTTCTAGAACCGCCTCCGACTACCCTGTGTATCTGAGTCTAGTGTCCCTTTCCCGCGATCATCTCCAGGGCATGAGGGAGCAGCGGGATCAGGACTTCCATGCCGTCCTGGACGGCCTTGAGGCTGCCCGGGAGGTTGATGATGAGCGTCGCACCCCGGAGGCCAGCTTCGGCGCGGGACAGGCAGGCAGTCGAGACACCCTTGTTGAGGCCGTAGAGACGGATGGCTTCACTGATGCCGGGCGCGCGGCGGTCGACGACCGACAGCGTCGCCTCGGGGGTGACGTCGCGGGGGGAGAAGCCCGTGCCGCCCGTAGTGATGATGACGTCGACGTGGTGCTCAGTCGCCCAGTGCTCCAGCATTTCCGCGATCTCCATCTGTTCGTCCGGAACGATCGTCATGTCCTCGATGTCCCAGCCTGCGCCCTGCAGGCGTCCTGCGGTGAACGGCCCGCTCTGGTCGACGCGGCTTCCGGCAGCGCAACTGTCGCTGATGGTCAGAACTGCTGCTTTCATCGGGTTCCTCCTTTGCTGATGATGGTGATGATGTCGCCGGCCTGAATCGTGCCGCTCGTGACAACGTGGGCGAAGATGCCCTCGCGGGGCATGACGCAGTCGCCGACCAGCTTGCGGATCTCACAGCCCAGGTGGCATTCCTTGCCAATCTGGGTGACCTCCACCGTCACGGCGGCGCCGATCTGAAGACGTGTCCCGACCGGCAGGGTCAGCAGGTCCAGGCCCTGCGTCGTGATGTTCTCCGCGAAGTCACCGGGCTGCAGCTCCAGGCCGTGGCCCTGCATCTTGTCGATGCTCTCCTGCGCCAGCAGGCTGAGCTGACGGTGCCAGTCACCTGCGTGAGCATCACCCTCCATGCCCAGCACGGTGATGGTGACGGAGCCCTGCACGGGGTGTTTGCGCGTGCTTTTCTGTTCGGAGATGTTGACCGAAACCACGAAGGAGTCATTCATGCGCCCTCCCACCTTCCGGTCTGGCCGCCGCTCTTGCGGACGAGGCGTAGGTCCGTGATGCGGATGCCCCGTTCGACGGCCTTGCACATGTCGTAGACAGTCAGCGCGGCGGTGGAAGCGGCAACCAGGGCTTCCATCTCGACGCCGGTCTCGGACTTGGTGCTCGCTGTCGCCTCGATGTCGACCGTATGGTCAGCATCGTTCAGTATCAGCGTCACGCCGACGAAGCTCATGTTGATCTGATGGCACAGAGGAATCAACTCCCACGTGCGTTTGGCGGCTTGAATGCCGGCGACTTGCGCAACGGTCAGAACGTCACCTTTCTTGAGGTTGCCGGCTTTGACCAGCTCGAAGGTCGCGGGCGCCAGCAGGACGCGGCAGCGGGCGACAGCCTCGCGGACCGTCTCCAGCTTGCCGCCGACGTCTACCATGCGCGCGTTGCCCTTGTCGTCCAGATGTGTCAGTTCATTGCTTCCCATGCTATCCTCCTATACTTCCCATGGCGCGGCCGTAGTCGCGGGCTGTCTCCGGCATGCACTCGGGTTTCTGCTGCATCGCTTGCACAAGCAGGCTGCGTAGCATGTCCTCGTCGACGATGGGGCGCAGGGCAGGTCGGATGTCAATTTCGTCAGGTCCAAAGAGGCACAGCCGCAGGTGACCGTCGGCAAGCAGACGCAGGCGGTTGCAGGTGGGACAGAAATGCTCGGTGACGGGAGCGATGACAGCCACCGTTCCAGGCGCTCCCGGGATACGGCGATACTCCTGTGCGGGGCCATTGCCGTCAGGCTTGTCAGCTGACTCCAGCGGAGCCAGTGCTTCCAGGTTGCGTCGCAGTTCGGCGGCGGGCACCAGGTAGTGGTCCTCGCCCAGTGAGCCTATGGGCATGTACTCGATGAAGCGGACCTCGACGGGAAGGCGCCTCGTGAGGTCCAGGTATGGCGCCAGGTCATCGTTGACGCCACGCAGGACGACGACGTTGACTTTGATGGGGCTGAACCCTGTGTCGACGGCCGCCTTCAGGCCGGCAAGGGCGGTGTCCAGCGAGCCGAGACGCGTAAGATCGGCGTAGACGGCGGGGTCCAGTGAAGGCAGGCCGATGTTGACGCGCTTCAGTCCCGCGGCTTTCAGCTCGGCGGCAAACTGCGGCAGGAGGATGCCGTTGGTGGTGAGTGAGAGGTTCTTCAGGCCGGGGACAGCCAGCAGCATGTGCACGAGATTCACGATGCCGGGGCGGCGTAGCGGTTCGCCGCCGGTGAGGCGTACCTTGACGATGCGCTCGGCTACGGCGACGCGCATGAATGCGACGATCTCCTCGAAGTGCAAGATGTCCTCGTGCCTCAGCATGGGCACACCCTCTTCCGGCATGCAGTAGCGGCACCGCAGGTTGCACCGGTCGGTGACCGAGATGCGGACGTAGTCGATCGTGCGCCCGAAACGGTCTGTCATCAGTGGTCCTCTGGCAAGTCGGTGAGCTGGACGTGAACGGTCTGGCCGGCTTCGACGGTGGGCGTATTCTCGGGGATGACGGCGATGCCCGTGGCAAGCGCCATGGACGTAAGGATGCCGGACCCCTGGGGACCGGTCAGCGTAGCGTGGAGGACTCCATCACGTTCCTGCAGACGGACCCGGACGAAATGGGTACGTCCTGCGTCGGCGCCCTTTGCGTACTGTTCGTCGAGAACGGCGATACGGACGGGACGGTACAGCAGGGCACGGCCCATCATGTGGCGTACCAGGGGGCGAACGTACTCCTCGGTACAGACCATGCAGGATACGGGATTGCCGGGCAGCCCCACGATGCGCTTCGAGCCAAGGGTCCAGAAGGCCATTGGCTTGCCGGGCTTCTGCTTGACGCGCCAGAAGACCAGCTCCGCGCCCATCTCTTCCAGGGCGTCCTTCACGAAGTCATAGTCACCAACTGAAATACCGCCGTTGGTAAGCACGATGTCAGCTTGGATCAGCGCCTGCTGGAGCACGGACTTCACGGCCGCGCGCGTATCGGGCACGCGGGCAAAGACGACCGGCTCGGCGCCCATCGCGGCGATCTGTGCCCGCAGCGAGTGCGCGTTGGCATCGCGGATCTGTCCCGGTCCAGGCGCCTCGGCGGCGTCGACCAGCTCGCTGCCGGTGGTCAGGATGGCAACCCGGGCGCGAGGGTGGACAGTGACAGTAGTATGACCGACTGCAGCGCAGACGCCGACCTCGCCGGGGCGAAGGACCGTGCCGGCCGTGAGGACGACTGTGCCGTCCTGCACGTCTTCGCCTGCCCGGCGCACGTTGACGCCGTTCTTGAGAGCCAGGAGGATGAGCACGTCGTCGCCCTCTGTGCGGGTGACCTCGACGTGGACGACGGTGTCGGCGCCGTCAGGGAGGGGTGCACCCGTCATGATACGGATGGCGGTGCCAGGGCGAACTGGCTGGGTTGCGACGCCGCCAGCAGGGACGTCTTCCAGGATGCGCAGGCGGACAGGGGTGCTCTCGGATGCTTCCAGAATGTCCGCAGCGAGGACGGCGAACCCGTCCATGGCGGAGTTGGCAAAGGGAGGTACGTTCCCGTGCGCGATCACATCCTCTGCAAGTACCAGTCCTGCAGCGTCATCGAGTGGCATGGTGACCGGCGTCAGCAGCGTAGCCTCGTCCAGTACCGCCTTTAGTGCTTCCTCGATGTTGAGCATGGTTCCTCCAATCGGAAGTGTTACAACAACTACGGCTGTCCCCTGTTACACAAGCAGCTCGCCGGCAACAAAGCGACGGGTCCGTTCGTCGCGTGGTTGACTGAAGAAGTCGTCGCGTCCCTCCTGTTCAATGATACGTCCCTCGTGCAGGAACGCCACCTGGTCGGCAACGCGACGAGCTTCAAAGATGTCCTGCGTCACGACGACGGCTGTCATACCCAGGTCGTCCCTCATATGGAGCAGCAGATCTTCGAGCAGCTTGGTACCGTAGGGGTCCAGGCTGGCGGATGGCTCGTCGAGCAAGAGCAGGCGTGGCTGCAGGGCGAGGGCGCGGGCCACTGACAGGCGTGCCGCTTCACCGCCGGAAAGCGACGATGCATGCTGGCGCGCGCGCTCTGCGATGCCGGCCTCGCGCAGGGCGGCCATCGACCGCTGCTCTGCCTCGGCATGGCTTATGCCGCGTAACAGCAGGCCATACGTCACGTTGCTGAGGACCGAGCCGCTGAAAACTGCCGGGTGTTGAAACGCGAGCAGCATCTGTCGCCGCAGGGGCAGGTAGCGCTGGTCCTGAGCAGGACTCCTGGTCGAGGCGCCATAGGTGACGGTCGATACGCCGGGGACAATGCCGTCATAGGCAATGGTGCCTTCGTCGGCAGGTTCCAGCAACCCGAGGATGCGCAGGAGGGTTGTCTTGCCGGCCCCGTTGGTCCCGAGGATGACAGTAATGCTGCCCTCGGGGATGCTGAGGTCAATGTCCCGCAGGATCTCCCGGGCGCCGAAGCGCTTGCGCACGCCTCTCGCCGTGATGAGGTCAGTCGATGTGGCGGACATTGCCGGCCTCCGACGTGCCCTCGCCCAGGCGGGATAGGACGACGTTGACGAGAAAGGAGACGAGGAGCAGGATGATGCCCAGCGCAATGGCGCGGTCGAAGTTGCCCTGACGGGTCTCAAGGACGAGGGCCGTGGTGAGCGTACGGGTCGCTCCCTGGATGTTGCCACCTACCAGCATGGCTGCACCCACTTCACTGATAGCGTTGCCAAACGCGGTAATGACAGCGCCGAGATTGGCCAGACGCGCCTCGCGGAGCAGAGCGATGGACGCCTGCACGCGTGTCGCCCCCAGTGTGAGCGCGAGATCGAAGACGCCCTTGTCGGCGCCGCGCAGTCCAAGGACCGAGAGTCCCACGATCACTGGCAGAGCTAGCGCGATCTGGGCGATTACCATCGCCGTTGGCGTGTAGAGCAGTCCCAGCGGCCCGAGAGGGCCGCTGCGGGACACCAGGAGGTACACCAGGAGGCCCGCTACCACTGGTGGAAACCCCATGAGCGTGTAGACGACGTTCATGACGCCCTGCTTGCCCCTGAAGTGGGAGAATGCGAGCAGGATGCCGATGGGAAACCCTGCCAGTGCCGACCAGAACAGGGCAGTCATGGTGACGCGGAAGGACGTTCCCAAGGCCTCGTACGTTCCGGGGTCAAGGGAAAGGATGAGGCGAACGGCCTGAACGAAGCCTCGGCCGATATCACCCATCGTCGTCGCTCCGCGTCATTTGCATACTACCTGTGGATCTCGAGCCGGTAGACGTACTTTACGGTGTTCACCAGGAACGCGCCCCTCGTGGTCATGAGAGCCATGAAGCCATCGTCGGTCGAGAGTGTCGTATTGTTCTTGAGGTAGACGACGGTGATCTTCGTACCAGTGCGTGTGTTGTAGATATCGTCATAGTCCAGTGTCATCTGACTGCCATCCGTGGCTGTGGCGACGACGGTGAGGCGCTTGGCGGCTGCGAGGTCGGGCGAGATGACCTTCAGGATGTCGATGAGCTGGACACCACCGTACAAGACCGGCGTGAGTGACTGGTTGTTCTGCGGGTAGATCTTGACCGTCGCGACAGGGAACGTGCGCACGTCGTTCAGACGGTAGATGACCGCCTCACCGCTCGGGAGCACGATGTCGAGACTGCGCGTTGCCCTCCACTCGGTGGAATCCGGGTAGAAGAGGGACTGCCCGTATTGCTCTACACCGAAGCTCTTGATGAGTTCCTGGCCGGGAAGACCGGTCATGAAATCAGCAAATCGAACGGCGAGGTCCACCTTTACCTGTGGATACTTCGCAGGGTTGACCGGGATGAGACCGTAAGGGTTGAGCAGGCCCTGGGACCCCTGGACGAGGATCGGCAGGTTGATCTTGCCACCATTCTGATAGGCAAGGTACGTGGCACGATCGGTCAGCGTATACGCCTGCTTCTGGTCGGCCATCATGAGGACTTCGCCCATGCCCTGCCCGGCACTGAGATACCAGGTCTTGCCGGCAGGCGTGATACCCGCAGCCCTCCAGACGTCGAGCTCCTTGGTGTTGGTGCCCGACTTGTCGCCACGGCTGATGAAGATCGAGCCCGAGGCAGCCAGTCTCTTGAACGCCGCGGTTGCGTCGGTCATGCCCTTGATCTTCGCGGGATCGCCCTCCGGTCCCACGATGATGAAGTCGTTGTACATGACATCCTTGCGGAAGAGGCCGAAGCCGTCGGCCATGAACAGGTCTTCCTGGGCACGCGCGTGCACGAGCAGGACGTCTGCGTCGCCCTTGCGCCCGGTCGTGATCGCCTGGCCCGTACCAACTGAAATGATCTTGACCTTGACGTGGTTTGCCTTCTCGAAGAGAGGGACAAGGAACGTCAGGAGTCCGGAATCGAAGGTGGACGTCGTCGTGGCGAGGGTCATCGACTGTGTATCGGGTTCCTTGTAGTCGAGGATGGCGGGGAACCAGGTGGCAGTCTGAGCGCGCGTGATGGCGGCGGTCGGCTTGGTCACGTCGGTGACCATGCCTTCCTGCACACAGGCAGCAGCAGCTGTCCGGGCCCACTGCGAAAGGTCCTCCGAGCCTGCGACGCTGTCCAGGACCGTGTGCGTCGCCATGCCGCGGACCTCGAAACCCATGCGGCGCGCGACGAGGGCCATCGATTCCTCACGGGTGACGTTGGCTGCCGGGTGGAACGTTCCGTCTGGATAACCGACAACCCACCCCTTGGCGACAGCAGCATAGACCAGAGGAGAGGCCCAGTTGCTCGTCGGCAGGTCCAGAAGCGTTTTGGCGGGTGACGGCACGGGGTCGAGGACTGCAGAGCGCGCAAGTGCCACGATGAACTCGGCACGCGTGACTGGAGCGTCCGGTCGGAACGTCCCGTCCGGATAACCTTTCATGAACCCCTTGCCGACGACCCGCTCGATGACTGCCTGATCGGGACGCCCGACGACGTCGGACAGCGATGCGGCGCGCGACGGGTGGACGGACGCCATGGACAGGAATGCGAGAATGAGTGTGACCGAAAGGACGCGGCGGACCAGCAGACGTGACAGACCTCGATTCATTGTTTCTCCTTTCCACAATGGGAGGCACGGCCGTTTCCCGCCGTACCCTGCCGGCTGTACGCCATGGCTCGCGCCGAAGGTCGGACAGCTCGAAGAATCGCTCTCTGCAACTGCAGAGGAAAACAGTATAGATGGTGAGACCTGTATGGCAAGAAATCGAGGGGAACTCCTTCCTCCACTCCGCCCGTACGAGAGTCTTTCTCATCTGTCTGTCATTCCCGCGCATGCGGGAATCCAGCTCTGTCTGACGGCACGAAACGAAGGAACAGCCCGCAGGTTGCGGCCCCCCCTTCTACAGCGCTATTTGAGCAGAAACTCGATCTTGGTCAGAAGTTCGCTCTCGGGCACCTCTGTCGGAGAGTTGTAGTAGGACTCATAGACCACACCGGCCGGCTCGAACCCATTGTCGCCGATCCACTTGGTCATGGCTTCGTAGGTGGGGCCCATGTTCTTGTACGGGCCCTTGTACATGCAGGTTGCCCTCTTGCCGCCGGGGATGTGACCGGCGACGACGTCGCCGCTGCCAGCCATCTCCGTGGCAACCGGAAACCCCATCTCCACCTCGAGCTTCTCCATATCCATATTGAAGTAGGCCGTGAATGCCGGCCCCTGAGGCTGTACACCCTTCTCCGTCAGATACGTGATGATGGCGCCATAGGCCTTTCCGAGTTCCTGGGGCAGATGATCCACAGAAGTCAGTTTCCTGATCCAAAGAGCAGGCTGCGGTTGTGACTCGACGATCTCGAATACATACGCCATGTCGAAGACCTCCATCCTTTGGTTGAACGCTGCTGCTGGAATGAGATTACTGTTCTTTGTCAACTATTCAAGCGACCGGTCCTCTGAGTCCCCATGCTTCGTCAGAGCGTCACTGACGGGAATCGTCGGAGCGCGACGTGGTTGTGACGGCGCTCTGCTTGACCGCCCGACAATTTGGCGGTATACACAACACATCTGCCTCTGTGTGGGTTGAGCGTGCGCCCCGTCGGTGGCGCAGGAGGAAAATGATGACAAGGGGACTGCAATGGTGTCTGAGAATCGTGGTAGTGCTGGTTCTGGTGCTGGCGTGCGCGCTGCCGGGGAAGCCTGCCCGTGGCGCACTTAGCCTGCCCACGATTGACGCCGCCTTTCTGGCCCGCGTCGGGTCGTCACCATCGCTGCAGGATGTCATCGTTCGTATGCAAGGTCTTTCGCTGGTTGGCAGAGTCCACGATGCAGGAGTGACAGGGTGGCTGGACACCACGGCTGCACACGGGGCAGAGAAGGCAATCCTGGAGGAGCAGGACGCGTTTCTGGCGTCACTGACAGCACAGGGTGTCAGGCACACGGTCAAGCAGCGACTGAGCGTGACCTTCAATGGTCTTGCGCTGAGCGTTGCCGGGCGTGACCTTGCAGTAGTTGCGGGGACGAGTTATGTCTCCTTTGTCTACGAATCCCGACAGGCGCAGGTACTGGACGACGACACGAATGCCGCCATCGGAGTGGATCAGGCATTGTGGGACCGTACCTTGGCGGGAGGGAAGAGGCTTGATGGAACCGGCGCGACGATCGGCATCATCGACACCGGTATCGACTATATGCATCCGGACCTTGGAGGAGCCAAGTTCCCCAACGCGAAGGTCGTAGGAGGATACGACTTCGCCGACGACGACAGCAACCCCATGGACAACCAGGGTCATGGCACCCACGTTGCAGGCATTGCAGCCGCGGACGGCAAAGTGCACGGTGTCGGGCCAAAGGCGAAGCTCTACGCCTACAAGGTGTTTAGTGACCAAGGAGGAGGGGCCGCCGACGGGGACATCATCGCTGCACTTGACCGCTCTGTGCGTGACCGCTGCACGGTCGTCAACATGTCCCTGGGCACGTCCGGAGGGACCGCCGACACACCCGAGAACGAGGCAATCAATAACGCGGTCAAAGCGGGCGTCGTGGTGGTCGCGGCGACAGGCAACTCCGGTCCACGGAATCCGGAGGCAAACTGGCCTCTGGGTTCGCCGGCGACGGCGCTCAATGCCATCGCGGTAGCCGCCTCCAACGACGGCCCCTATCCAGTTGTGGAGGTTGTGACGCCGACCGGAACCGGGCTGGACAACATCATGGGTGGTTATGCCGACATCGCCCCGGAGTTCAAGGAGGGTTCTACATATAGCATTGTGGATGCAGGGTATGGGTCGAAGGCAGACTTCGCCGCCGTGAACGTCAAGGGCAAGGTCGCACTTGTGGAGAGGGGGCCCATCGGGACGGGCGGGATCTACTTCCGTGACAAGGTGGTCAATGCCCAGGCAGCCGGAGCAGCCGGCGTCATCATTTACAATCATAGCCCGGGTGTTCTGGGGATGACACTCAGAGTAGCGGCTGGCGACGAGAGCAAGGACTATGTGCCCTGCATCGGCATCACGCAGGATGCAGGACTGGACCTCAAGATGTTGACGATGAGAGGGCTGGTCGTCCGGTTTGGAACGTGGAGCAACCTGGGAACGCTCGCAGACTTCAGCTCGATGGGCCCCACCGAGGATTTTCACTTCAAGCCGGAGGTGTCCGCTCCTGGCGTAACGGTGAACTCGACGTTTCCAAATGGCGAATATGCGAAGCTGGACGGCACGTCCATGGCATCACCGGGCGTGGCGGGAGCCGTCGCATTGATCAAGGCGGCCCATCCCGACTGGACGCCGGAGACGGTCAAGCTGGCGCTCATGAACACGTCGAGTGTCCTGCGCAACTGGCAGAACGACGAAGTCATCACGTGGACACTGCAGGGAGCTGGCCGTGTCGACGTATCAGCTGCCATCGATGCCCCGGCTGTAGCTGGGATAGCCACCTCCGACGGGAAGACGACGTTTCAGACGGGTGCCATACTGGTCAACGATGACAGCGTGGCCGCGGCGACGACAATCAAGCTCCGCAGTCTCTCGGACAGCAGTGTCACGTTCTCGCCCTCGTTCAGTTGGACGATGGACGCGCGTGCAGGCGTTGAGGTGACCATCACTCCGTCGTCCCTCGTCGTCGTTACCGGTGGAACAGCACTGATTACCGTGACCACGATCGTGGACCCGGCAACCGTCGCAGACGGACCACACGAGGGGATGATCACTCTGGAATCGACCGGTGGAACACTGCATGTGCCGTACATCTTCTGGCGGGCGGGCGTCGACGTCCCTGAACAACTCAGCGGGATGCTCACGAGCACAGCAACCCTTATGGCACCCGGTGGCACGGTGGACGTGCGGTTCAACATCGGCTACGGTGGCGTGCGCCCCGCCGTCGAGATCGGAGACGAGCCTCAGGGTTCCAGCTTCGCTTCGCAGGTCGTGGCAGCTGTCACGGGTACGAATGGCACAGCGACCCTCGGGACGGTGTACCGCAGATCGCTGTTGCTTGTGGGTGACCACGGATTCACGTGGGACGGTCGGGACGTTCACGGCAATCTCTTCCTGACCGACGGAGACTACCTGCTGAAGACGTCGGTCGTCGAGAGCAACAACGACCCGGCGAACCTGCAGATCTCCGAGGCTGCGCATCAGACGGCGCCCATACGGGTCATGGGTATGGCAGGCGTCCCGGCGCTCAGCCTGGATGTCGTGGGCGGGAGTCTGCGCGAAGGGGAGGACGTGACAGTCAACCTGACCGCCGAGACCACGACGAGTGTCTCAGGCATTGTGGCCGCTGTGCAGTTCGAACCCTGGTACTTTTCGGTGAAGTCGGTGCGGGAGGGGGACTTCCTGAACCAGGGGGGAAAGATCGCGTCGAGCTTCGTCTCCACAGTCGACGCCTCGGCGGGCAGCGTCCTGATCGAAGGCCTGACAAGCACGGGCCAGGTCCAGGGGCGCGGCAGTGTGTGCACAGTGACCTTCACCGTCCTGCACAGTGGCCCCACGGAACTGTGGATTCGGAAGCCTCTAGCGACGAACGGCAGCAGGACGACGACGGAGACGATCGCGCGGTCGCTGGCAATCACGCTGCGGTCGGGGGGCAACGTCTGGGACATCGACGGCAACAAGCGCGTGGACCTCGGTGATATGGTCGCTCTCGCTCGGGCGTATGGCTCGAAAGCCGGGGACAGACGGTATGACAACACGGCAGACCTCAACGGTGATGGTCGCGTAGACGACGCCGACCTGCAGATCCTGCGCCAGCACTACGGCGACGTGTATCCCTAGGAGACGGCGATGAAGACGACGACGAGCCTGCTGTGCGTGATTGCTCTTCTCGGAGCGTTGCTGGTGCCAGGCAGGGGAGTGGCGGTAGGCGCTGCCGCGTTGACCGAGGTGGACACCATTGGCGTGATGCCCTCTGACTACGTCGGTACGCTGACTATCGAGAGCGTCAATACGGTCGAGAACGACTATCCGTCGGCACGTGCATTCCCGTCGCAAGGCGTGGCCATCCTGCCGAATGGGGACGTCGTCGTGTGCGACAGTGGATACGGCCGGGTCCATGTCTTCTCGGCTGACCTCGTCCACAAGCGCATTATGGGGTCGCTGGGAAGCGGGCGCGGACAGCTGCAGTACCCGGCTGACGTTGCCGTGGACAGTGCCGGCAACACCTACGTCGCCGACTTCTTTGGCAACAAGGTCGTCAAGTATGATACCGACGGCTCGGTCGTGATGGAGTTCGGCTCGGAAGGGAAGGGAGCCGGCCAGTTCGGGGGACCATCCGGCATCGCCGTGATGCCGGATGGCAGCATCTGGGTCGCGGACCAGCTGAATGACCGCCTGGAACAGTTCACGGCGACAGGAACGTACGTGACCGCCGTGACAGGCATTTCTCGACCTGCTGGTATGACATCAGTTGGCCTCTTTCCCTATGTCGTCGCCAGCGGCGACAGCGCCGTCTACCGGTTGAGCGGAACGAAGGCCGTCCGCGTCTTTGCGGCTGCGGGAGAGGCGGAGAACCTCATCACGAGCGCTGCCGACCTCGCAGTCGACGCAAAGGGCAACATCTATGTGGCAGACCGTGGAACCGGCGAACTGCCGGTCCCCGCCGTCAAGGTCTTCTCTAGCAGCGGTCAATATCGTCGCAGCTTTGGGCAATACCCTGCCGACATGACCGACATCCAGGACGGCGAAATGCTCAGTCCCGGCGGGGTCGCCGTCGCGCCTGACGGCACGGTCTACGTCATGAACAGCGGGTTCTTCCGCAACGCGACCAATCCCTTCGGCAGCGGCTACCAGGCGAAACTCGTCGAGTACGCCCCCGGTGGTGGCGTCGTGGCTGTCCAGGACTATGCCATCGACCTCCGGGGACGGCTCAACAATCCCCAGGACGTTGCTGTCGACAGCAAGGGCCAGCTGTGGGTAACCTGCAGCTCGCCTGCGGTCTCCATAGACGGCCAGACGATCGAGTGGAACCGTGGGTATGTGGACGTCCTGGACCGCAGCGGCAACGAGCTGTTTACCGTCATGCGCGCAGGCTCCCGTGCAATGCAGCTGGTGGAGTCGGTCGCTGCGAATGGCAAAGGACTGGTGTACATCAGCGCACAGGATGCCAAGGGGGGATTCATCGCCGTCTATGACGAAGCCGGCAACTATGTCAGAACGATTGCCGCCGGCAATGTGGATGGACCGAGCGACCTCGAGATCGCAAGTGATGGGACGCTGTGGGCCTGCAGCCAGGGAGACGGGTCTGTCGTCCACCTTGCGGGAGACGGCAGGGAGCTGGGTCGTTTCACAACTGCGGGTATGCCCGGCGGGTTGACCATTCTGCCAGGCGGAGACCTGCTCGTCTGCCTGTGGGGTGAGTCGTCTGAAGTTCAGCAGGTCGTTCGCTACAGTTCCAGCGGCGTCGTCATCCGGACATTCGGAGCGCTGGGCGGAGGTCGCGGCGCTGGCCAGATGTACTATCCTCACGACGCAATGCTGTTGCCTGACGGCCTCATCCTGGTGAGCGACGCCGAGAACGGGCGCTTCGTCGCGTTCCGTCAGGACGGATCGGTCGCCTGGACGACGGCCAGGTCCTGGTACCTGCCGGGCAGGATGACGTGGTCGGCGCAGGGCACCATCTACGTGACGGACGGCTTTCACAACGTGATTCGTGAACTCAGCTACGGCCGGCAGGAGGCTCCCTCCGGTGCCGCCGTGACCGTCCGGCTGGAAACCATGGAGCGTGCGGTTTCCGCTGGAGCGATGACGCGTCTGCAGGTGAGTCTTCGCAACTGGAGTGCCTGGACAGACACGTTCACGGTCACATCGACGGTCCGAGGCGGAAGCGGGTGGTCGACTTCAGTCAGTCCCACGTCGGTCACCCTGGTGTCTGGAGCGACAAGCATGGTGGAGGTGACGGTGCAGACCCCGTTGGGCGCTGCAGCTGGGACAGTCGGTGCGGTGGATGTCGAGGTCCGCAGTGCCCTGGACCCGGCAAGTGTCACGATCGTGCACGCCGAGGTCGCGATTCGCACTTCCCCCCCTGTGGTTGTCGGGGGAGTCCCGGTCGAGACATTCATGGGAGCGACAGTACAGGTTCCGGTGCATGCACGTGATGTAGAGAGTCTCTACGGAGTGGCGTGTCGTGTCACCTATGACGACAAGGCACTGCAGTTCGTGAGTGTCGCGCAGGGAGACCTCATGGGCGCAGAAACACTGTTCATCGAGGATCACGGCACTGCCGGCGAGGTAACCGTCGCGTCGACACTGAAGGGCGACGCCCGGCCGGTCACCGGGAATGGCAGTATCGCTGTCCTGACGTTCCGCGCTCTTGGAGCCGGAACGACACAGCTGGACATCGATGAGCTTCAGTTGCTGGGTGGAGACGGGGGGTGGCAGGAACTTGCCTGCAAGGCGCGTTCCATTGCCGTGCGTGTGCTTGCGGAACAGCCCCGGACAGTCCTTGTCCTTCTTGTGGGCTCGCCGACCATGAAAGCCGGCAGCTCCAGCATCGTGCTGGATGCTCCTCCGGTCATCGTCGAGGGGCGAACGCTGGCCCCGATCCGGGCTGTCGTCGAATCGCTTGGTGGAACCGTTGCATGGGATGCTGGCAAGAGGACAGTGACCATATCGCTCGATGGGAATGAGCTCACGCTCGTCATCGGGAAGTCGAGTGCATTGGTGAATGGCAAATCGACGCTCATCGACAGCACCAACCCGAAGGTTGTGCCTCTGATCCTGAACAGCCGCACGATGCTTCCTCTGCGTTTCATCGCAGAGAGCCTGGGTGCCGACGTGCAGTGGGAAGCTTCGACCCAGACGATCACCATCACGTACCCCAGACCCTGAGTCCCCCTGGGTTCTCACATCCATCCCGGAGGCGCGATGCACATGAGCTCGCCGTCTGCGTTGTCTCGGCCGGTGAATGGCGTAAACTGTCATGAGAGAGTGTATCTCATACACTCGATGGCACAAGGGTGACGCGGGTGTTCTCCAAGGTGGTAGCAGTAACCTGACCGGCTCCAACTGCGTACACGTGTTGATTGGCATGAGAGCAATGGCTCTGCGTTGAAACAGGAGGCTGACACATCATGACTGGACAGACGGCAATGATATCGGCGTTTGGAACACTGCTGCTGGTGGCTGTCGCCATCTTCATCTGGGTGCGCAGGAGCAGATTCGGCGGCTGGGCGCTGGGGCTGAGCGTGGCTCTTCTGCTCATCGGGGCGGCTGGGCTGGTGTTCTCGGCGCTCGCAGGCATTTATACGGATTTCCTGTTCTTCACCGAGGTCGGCTACCGGCAAGTCTTCTGGACCAGGACGCTGGCAAGAATCGCCGCCTATGTGGCAGGGGCCGTCGTGGCCTATGCCATGGTGTGGGCGGTCACCGGACTTCCACGCGGCCTGTTCGCAGGGATGAACCCGGACGACGCTCGTCGCACGTCTCAGACACTCAAATGGACACGCATCGCCATCGCCCTTGTGACCGCGAACCTTGTTGGTTTCGGTGCCAGCGGTCTCAGTCTGCAGCTCCTGGCCGCAACGCGCCAGGTGGCGTCGACGGCATACACCGACCCCATCTTTGGGCACAGCATCAGCTTCTATTTCTTCACCTACCCTGTGGTACGAGGGCTTCTGGGCATTCTTGCGGGAATCGTCGTGGGTGGTCTGGCGGTCATCGGGGCCAGCTTCCTTGTGGCGACATCTGTACCGGGTGACGCGGCACTGCATCGTGGACTGCGCAATCGCCTGAGCTTCTTCGCAGGCATCCTGTTGCTCATCGCGGCCGCGGGAGTCTGGTTCTCGATGTATGGACTCCTGTTCCAGAGCAATGGCGTCGTGTTTGGCGTAAGCAATGCGGATCAGGTGGTCCGCATCCCGCTGATCAAGGCGACGGCCGTTGGCATCCTGCTGTGTGGCATCGTCTTTCTGCTGGCTTCGTTCAAGCCACGGCTGGCCAACCCGAGATTCCTCGGTTGGGTGGGCGCCATCACGCTCATCGCCTATGTCCTGCTTGTGTCTGGCATTCCGGCGCTATATCAGCGCTTTGCTGTCAAGCCCAACGAACTCTCGCGAGAGACGCCGTATCTGGCCAACAACATCGCCGCGACCAATGCGGCGTTTGGCCTCTCGGCCGTCAACGTGATCCCCGATCCTGGCACGCAAACAACCTTGACGACTGCTGCCGTCGTCGCCAACAAGGACGTTCTGCAGAACGTGCGGCTGTGGGACTGGCGTGCGCTGGCCGACACCAACGAGCAGCTGCAGTCCATCCGCAGCTACTATAAGTTCAACGACATCGACATCGACCGATACACACTGAACGGGAAGCCGCAGGAGGTCATGATCGCGGCGCGCGAACTGGACCAGTCACTGCTGCCCGACACGTCGCGCAGTTTCGTCAATGATCGCCTGGTCTACACCCATGGGTTCGGCGTGGTCGCCAATGGTGTCAGCGACTTCTCGTCCGAGGGCGCTCCCGTCTACGCGGTGAAGGATATCCCTCCCGTCAGCAATGGTGGGTTCGTCGATATTTCCGAGCCACGCATCTACTATGGCGAAAGCACCAACGAGTTCGCTATCGTTAAAGGCAACTCTTCCGAGTTCGACTATCCGCAGGGCGACGCCAACAAGCAGTACCAGTACACAGGCAACGGCGGCATCCGCCTGTCGATGCTCAACCGGCTGGCCTTCTCGTTCGTCAACCAGAACGTCAACATCCTGATCTCGGGGCAGATCAGCAGCGAGTCGCGCATCATGGTCTATCGCAATCTCCAGGAACGCGTCAAGCACATCGCGCCATTCCTCGAAGTGGACAGCGATCCCTACATCGTCGTAGACCCAGAGGGCAAGCTCTTCTGGTTCGGTCAGGGGTATACGACATCGCAGTTCTTCCCCTACAGCGAGTACTACGATGCCGGTGCGGAGTTGAACGGCAAGGTCGTCAACTACATCCGCAACAGTTTCATGTACACGGTGAACGCATTCGACGGGACGACGACCTTCTACCTCATCGACAAGGCCGACCCCATCGCCGCTACGATCGACCGCGTCTATCCGGGGCTGTTCAAGACGCTCGACGATGCTCCATCGTTCGTGAAGGATCACTACCGGTATCCGTCCGGGCTGGGTGCCCTGCAGAGCCGCGTCTTCTCGAAGTACCATATGACCGACCCCCGCGTGTTCTACGGGCAGGAAGACAAGTGGGCGGTGGCGAAGGAACGCTACCTAGGGACAGATTCCGCTATCGAGCCATATTACATCTTCTTCAGAATGCCTGGGTCGACGAAACAGGTGTTCTCGCTCGTCACGCCGTTCACGCCTGTGGGCAAGGACAACTTGGTGGGACTCATCGCGATCAGTTCGGACATCACTAGCCCCGATCGTGTGTCGGTCATCAAGTTCAGCAAGGACCGTGTCGTCTACGGCCCCTTCCAGGTCGAGGCTCGCATCGATCAGGATACCGAGATCTCCAAGACACTGACACTCTGGAACCAGCAGGGCTCGCAGGTATTGCGAGGCAACATGCTCATCCTGCCGGTCGACGGCTCGCTGCTGTATATCGAGCCCATCTATCTGCAGTCCAGCAGTTCCAAGATGCCGCAGATCAAGAAGATCGTCGCAGCCACCAAGGACAAGCTGGTATGGGGCGACAGCCTTGACCAGGCTCTCAGCGGCCTGCTGGGAACGACGATAGACATCGGCGGCATCGGGCCGGTTCCCTCCACGCCGGGCACGGGCGTTGTGCCTGGGACGGGGACGACTCCCGGGACTACAACCCCCGGCACTACAACTCCAGTGACGGTAACGGCGGAACAGAAGGCACTCATCGCGGAGGCAGTCGCCACGATGACCCGATACAAGCAGTACACCGCGGCGGGGGACTTTGTGAAGGCTGGACAGGAACTCAAGGCTCTCGAGGATGTCCTGGCGAAGCTGGACGCTCTGCAGACGACGCCATAGCAGTAATTCCCGATTGTTCATCCGGGCCACGGCACGTGCCGTGGCCCTTTTCGCATATACTGGAGGCATGGCACCGGCTCTCATCCGAAATCACGGTGCCTTTGGTGGAGAACTGGACATGATGCGACAACCTGACGTACGGCGTGGGATTCCTCTGGCATTGTGCGCCGGTACGCTGCTGGGAGTAGGAGCACCTCTTTCCAAGCTGCTGGTCTCCCGGATGGACCCCGTAGCTCTTGCAGGGGCCTTGTACACCGGTCCGGCGATCATCGTCACGCTGGCGTTGCTGCTGGGACTTAGCAAACGCAGGCGGTATCTGCGTGTCACGCATCAGGACATTCCACGTCTCGCGGTCACCGTGCTGACCGGCACGATCGCAGCTCCTGTCCTCCTCATGTATGGAATGCGTATCTCCAGCGGATTTGCCGCTTCGCTCATGCTGAACATGGAGGCGGTCGCCACCGCCCTTATCGCGCTGGCGTTCTTCGGCGAGCGCGTCTCTCCGTCGATCTGGCTCGCTGTCCTGTGCATGACGCTCACTGGCATCCTGGTCACCGGAACGGGGGGTGAAGGATCGGCACCTGTCGTGGGAGCATTGCTCATTCTAGGCTCCTGTGCCGCGTGGGGGATCGAGACGAATGTCGTGACGACACTGTCGTCGCGGGATCCTCTCCTGATCACGCTCATCGAATGCGTGCCAGCCGCAGTGATCCTCACACTGGTGGGCGCCTTCCGCATGGGCGGCCTTCCCCCGGTGCGTGATCTCCTGCTGGGAATACTGCTGGGATCCGTGTCCAATGGAGTCGGCCTGCTGTTCTTCTTCGTCTCGCTGCGGACCATGGGGGCGGCACGAACAGCCGCTTTCGCAGGTGTTGGGCCGCTGGCCGGCGCCCTGCTGTCGCTCGTGCTGTTCCGAACGCCTGTGACCTGGACCGCCCTTGCTGCGCTTGGACTGACAGCAGCAGCCGTCTTCGTCGTGGGACGTGACGACGAGCGGCGTTCACTGGCGTGGGAGGCCGTGGAGCGATGAATGTCCGCCGAGGCATTCCACTTGCGCTGGGAGCGGGAGTCCTGTTCGGGCTCAGTGCCCCGCTGTCGAAGCTCATCGTCGCCGATATGGATCCGATCGCGCTCGCGGGTGTCCTCTACCTCGGAGCATTCGTGGCCGTGTCCGTGGGTCGTCTGCTCGGCGTGACGCGTGGACTGCAGAGCGAACCACTCCGGCGCTCGGATGCACCGTACGTGCTCACGATGATCGCCGTCGGAGGGGTCCTGGCCCCCGTCCTCCTGATGTTCGGCTTGCTTGCGTCGTCGGGGTTCACGGCGTCGCTGCTCCTGAACCTCGAGGGCGTGACCACGGCGCTCATTGCCTGGATGTTCTTCAGAGAGCGTGTTTCGGGGGCGGTGTGGGGGGCGGTCGTGCTGATGACGACGACCGGCGTCCTGCTCACCGGGGTCACTGCGGGCGGGATGTCCGGCGTGGTTGGACCGCTGCTGATCGTGGGCGCAGCCATTGCATGGGGCATCGACAACAACGTGTCCTCACGCCTGTCCCGTTGCGATCCGCTTGTTCTGGTCAGTGTCAAGGGACTGGCGGCGGGACTCTTCTCGCTGGGACTCTCGTGGGCGACCAGAGGTAGCCTGCCCGCCCCGGCCAGCCTCCTGGCCGGACTGGGCGTCGGCTGCATCTCGTATGGGGTCTCACTTGTGCTGTTCATCCTGTCGCTCAAAGCCATGGGCGCGGCGCGCACGGGGGCCTTCTTCGCCGTCGGTCCCCTGGCTGGAGCCCTGCTGTCGCTGGCCATCTTCCGCAGTTCGTTTACGTGGGCGATGGCGGTGGCGCTCGTCCTGACGGCGTCGTCGATTGCGCTGGTGGCAAGCGAAGGATTACGCGCGCCAATGGACGGCAGCGAGCCGAACAGTTGACCGACTGACGGTTCCGGGCAGACTGTAATGTTTGGAGACGGACCGTTACGATGAACTCACACATCACTCACACTGGAAACACCGATTGACTGAACAATACTGTAGTGTCTACAACCCTGTACCAGGAGGAACAACGATGACAACAGCTATCAAGAGTGTACTGGCACGAGAGATCCTTGATTCGCGTGGCAATCCGACCGTCGAAGTGGAGGTCACCCTCGCATCTGGCATCATGGCACGGGCGGGTGTTCCATCTGGAGCGTCGACAGGTATTCATGAAGCATTGGAACTGCGTGATGGTGACAAGGCCCGCTATGGCGGAAAGGGTGTCCTGAAGGCCGTAGAACACGTGAACAAGGAGATTGCGCCCGCTGTCACGGGCAAGGATGCTACTGACCAGGCGGGTATCGACCACTTGATGATCGAGCTGGACGGCACTCCGCACAAGAACAGACTGGGCGCCAACGCCATTCTGGGTGTCAGCCTGGCAACCGCGCGGGTCGCAGCACTGGCCTGTGACCTTCCGTTGTACCGGTACATCGGCGGCGTGACCGCGACGATGCTGCCGGTCCCCATGTTCAACATTATGAACGGTGGCGTCCACGCCAACTGGCAGGGGACCGACCTGCAGGAGTTCATGATTGCCCCGGTGGGAGCACCAACGTTCCGAGAAGCTGTGCGCTGGGCAAGCGAAACGTATCATACACTTCAGGGCGTTCTCAAGAGTGCGGGCTACACCACTGGCGTCGGCGACGAAGGTGGATTTGCTCCGGCGCTCAAGCGAAACGCTGAAGCCATCGAGCTGATCATCAAGGCCATCGAGAAAGCCGGGTACAAGCCGGGCGAGCAGATCGCCATCGCGCTCGACCCAGCCTCCAGTGGCTTCTACGAAGAAGGCCTGTACAACCTGCGCACCGAGGGCCGCAAGGCCACGTCTGCCGAAATGGTTGCCATGTATGCCGACTGGGTGGAGAAGTATCCTCTCGTCGTCCTTGAGGACGGTTTGGCCGAAGACGACTGGGACGGCTGGAAGCTGCTGAACCAGACCATCGGGCAGAAGATCGAGCTGGTTGGCGACGACCTGTTTGTCACCAACGTCGAACGCATCCAGCGCGGCATCGACGAGAACGCTGCCAACGCTGTCCTCATCAAGCTGAACCAGATCGGCACCCTGACCGAGACCTTCGCGGCCATCATGATGGCGCGCAAGGCCGGATGGGGAGCCATGGTCTCCCACCGCAGTGGCGAGACGGTCGACAGCTTCATCGCCGACCTGACCGTCGGTATGGGGACAGGGCACCTGAAGACGGGTGCGCCCTGCCGTGGCGAACGTGTCGAGAAGTACAATCAGCTCATGCGTATCGAAGAACAGCTGGGCGGTCAGGCCTCGTACGCGGGCCATTCCGCGTTTGTACGACCCTAGGTAGCAGGCAAGAGTAGTTGAACGGCGCGGCACGACTCCTGTGAGCGAGATGAATCAGGAAGGCGCGCCGCGCCGCAGCATTTCCGGTGCCATCCGGAGTTTCTTCGCGCTGAACTCCAGCATGATCGCCCTGCTTTCCATGGTCGTGCTGGTGGGCATGGGTGAGAAGATGGCCGAGCGCTTCCTCCCGCTGTACCTCATGGCCGTAGGCGGCACGACATGGGCGGTCGGCTCCCTGAACGGCATGGACAACCTGCTCTCGGCTCTCTACAGCTTCCCTGGCGGGTATCTCAGTGACCTGCTGGGCTACAAGAAAGCACTCATCGTCTTCAACGTTGTCGCGATGACGGGGTATGTGGTCGTCATTCTGGTTCCCACATGGTGGGCAGTCCTCGTCGGCGCGGTCTTCTTCATCTCCTGGACGGCGATCTCCCTGCCGGCGATCATGTCACTGGTCAGCAAGGCCGTTCCGAAGGACAAGCGCACCCTCGGGGTCAGCCTCCACTCACTGACACGGCGTATCCCCATGGCCCTGGGGCCGGTCGTCGGTGGCGCGCTCATCCAGGTGTTTGGACGCATCCAGGGTGTGAGGATCTCGTTCGGAGTCGCTCTCCTGCTGGGGGCTATCGCCATCGTGCTGGAGGTCTTCTTCATCAAGGAAGACCCGGATGCAGGCAAGAAGAACCGTGCTGTTCGCCTCGGAGACTCTATCCGTTTCATTACCCCAGACTTGCGCAATCTGCTCATCTCGGACATCCTTGTCCGGTTCGCCGAACAGATCCCCTATGCGTTCGTCGTCCTGTGGGTTGTGGACCGGAATGGCATGACGCCTCTGCAATTCGGCGTCCTGACGACGATCGAGATGGTCACGGCGATGCTCGTCTACATCCCCATCGCAATCCTGGCGGACCGCAACAGCAAGAAGCCCTTTGTGTTGACGACATTCGTCTTCTTCACGGCGTTCCCGATCGTCCTGTACTTCAGCCGGTCATTCCCTGCGCTGTGTGGTGCTTTCGTCCTCCGTGGGCTGAAGGAATGCGGTGAGCCGACGCGGAAGGCGCTGATCATGGACCTTGCGCCCGAGAATGCCAAGGCGTCGACGTTTGGGACGTACTACCTCCTCCGGGACGTCATCGTCTCCGTCGCTGCGTTTGGCGCTGCCTGGCTGTGGAACAGGGGACCGGGAGTGAACTTCTTCACTGCCGCAGCCTTCGGGGCTGCCGGCACGATCTACTTCGCAATATTCGGGCGCGACCTCAAGTCCGCTGCCTGACGTTTGGCATCTCGGCGCCTACGGGCAAAAGCGGGCACGCCCATGACGAGAATGGACCACCACAACCCGATGCTCCACCCCGCGAGGACGTCAGACAGGTAATGGGCGCCAAGGTACAAGCGGCTGAACCCAATCAGCAGAGGGAAGAGAAATGCCAAGGCCAGCCAGAGCCTCTTGAGTCTTGGCGAGCGCGCGGCGCGGAACAGCAGGTAGAAGCCGAGTGCGTAGAGAGCTACCGAGATACTGGCGTGTCCAGACGGGAAGCTCGCGTCCAGGGGCGTGAGGACGGCGAGCACAGCTGGGGGCCGTGGTCTGCCGAAACCGGCCTTGCCGAGCGAAACGACGAGCTGTGACCCGGCGGTGGCAACGAGGATCGACAGCGCAGAGCGACGCCTGCGGTTCCACAGGAAGACGACGGCGCTGATCAGCACAATGACGACAACCTGCCAGTTTCCAACGAAGGTGACGGTCTCGAAGAAACCGATGCCCGTTGGCGTGCGGCGTGCGGCAAGCCAGTGCACGAGCCGTCCGTCCGCCAGCACGATGCTTTCCGTGTCGAGCACATCCTCCGCCAGTCCCGAAACGAGGGCGCCGACGTACAGGAGGGCTGCACCAACCAGCACGGCGAACGGCACGGGGTTCTGCAGCCAGAGGCGTGCGCGACTGGTGAGGAACGACACCTGTTTTCTCATGCAGACATGATAGCAGAACAGACGCGGAAGCATGCATTCCCGGGCTTGCCTGACAGGGCTGTCCAGATACACTTCAGAGGCAGGGACCTATCGGCCGGGTGTTTCAGGAGGTACGAGTGCGCGACGCGAGGATCAGAGAAGCCTTCACTGCCCAACACCATGCGCTGTTGTTTGCGTGGGTCGATCAAGGTGGTGGTACTGATCTCGGCATGAATCCGGAAGGACGATGACGTATTCCCTGTGCTGTGCCCGATGCGGCCGGGACTACGATGATGATGGAAGGCGCCTGCGCTGTGACTGCGGAGGCATGCTGGACCTGCAGTTCGAGCCGTCCTTCCGGCCCGGCATGGAAGTCGGTCGACCGTATGACCTATGGCGCTACCGCGAGGCACTGCCTGTCGGCGACGACGTCGTAACGATGGGCGAGGGTTGGACGCCTCTGTGTTCGGTGATGTTCGACGACCGGCAGCTTCTCATCAAGCAGGAGCAGCTTTGTCCAACTGGCTCGTTCAAGGACCGGGGGGCCGCAGTCCTCATGACGCACCTTCGCGAGCTTGGCGTGAAGCATGTCGTCGAGGACTCCTCGGGCAACGCGGGCTGCGCCGTGGCCGCGTATGCGGCCAATGCCGGTATTGCCTGTGATATCTATGTCCCGGCGAATACGTCCTCGGCCAAGACCGCGCAGATCGAGGCATATGGGGCGACGCTGCACCGGATCCCCGGAACACGCGAAGACACAGCGCACGCGGCGCTTGAGGCTTCTGTGACGTGCGTGTACGCCAGCCATGTGTACAGTCCGTGGTTTCTGCAGGGGACCAAGACGTTTGCGTATGAGGTCGCGGAACAGCTTGGCTGGACGGCCCCCGACACGCTGGTCATGCCCGCAGGCAACGGGACACTGCTGCTGGGAGCATACCTGGGGTTCACGGAGCTCGCCCGTGCCGGAATCGTGAGCCATGTGCCGCGCATCGTCGCGGTCCAGGCTGCGGCGTGTGCCCCTCTTGCCCGCGCATTCGAGGACGGTTTGGATGAACCCGTCGCAATCGGTGCAAGCCATACGGCTGCTGAGGGTATCGCCATCGCGACCCCGGCGCGTGGTTCTCAGATGTTGGCGGCAGTGCGTGCTAGCGGCGGATCGTTTGTGGCTGTTTCCGAACAGGAGATCGTCGCCAGTCTCCGAGAGTGTTGTCGAGGCGGCTGGTTCATTGAGCCGACGTCCGCCGCAGTGATTGCGGGAGCGCGCAGATATGCCTGCACCGCGGCTCCGCGCGAGGCGATCGTCACAGCGTTCACCGGTCACGGACTGAAGGCGGCGGCCAAGGTCGCCGAACTGGTGGAGTCTCTCTGACAAGAGGAGGCCAGCCGTGCAGGTGGTAACGTTCTCGTGCCTGGGTTGCCGGCTGAAGACGATATCAGGCCCTTCAGGCGGACGATCCAGCGTGCGTCAGGCGGCTCTGATAGCGCGGAACAGGATCCAGGTACTCAGGATAGCCAGTGCGACTATGGAAAAGGCGAGCGTTGCCCTGTACTCCTTGCGTTCTTCTTCAGTCATTCGGCCATGGTCGCGCAGCAGCATGGTCGCAGCCACGAAACCGGCAATAGTCAGCAGCACTACCGATGCAATATTGCTGGGAACGTAGAGGTTGTGCCCGCCGGAAGCCATGGTCCATCCATCCCAGACGTAGTTGCCTAGTCCTAGCAGCCCTCCTGTGAAGGCCATGATCGTCATGAGTCTTGTCATCCAGGACACTCCTTGCTTCCGGCCGACTGCAGGCGTCATAGCACTATTCGGGGTCAGCGGGCTCCCTGGATCTCGCGCAGGTCGACTACTGTCTCCTCGGGTTTGAGGAGACTGCGCATCGTTTCCTGGTCTACATCTGCCACCTTGAGGATGATGCGGATGCGATTGGGCAGTGTCGCAGGGAACGACGACACGCTCGCGACAAGCCCGCCCGCTTCGACGACACGGTTGAACAGCGAGGCGAGAGCACCCTTGCGGTTGTCTATCTCAAGAGATGCACGGACACCCGGTGCACGTGAACCGAGCATTTCGACGAACAACCTGAAGATGTCCGTTTGGGTGATGATCCCCACGAGCGTATGCGATTCTGGCGAGTCTACGACTGGTAGGGCGCCAATGCTGTGGTCGGCCATGGTCGCGGCGGCCAACTCGATGGGACAGTCAGGGCAGACGGTGACCACATCGTGTTGCATGATCTGGCGCACAGGCAGGGCAGCAGCCTGAGAACTGGTTTCCACCCAACTGATCGGTTTGTCCACAGAAGGCAGGGCATACAGCAGGTCCTTATCAGAGACGATGCCGATCAGCAGGTCGTCTTCGACGACAGGAAGATGGTGGACGTTGCGCGCGCGCATGATGTCGAGGGCGTCGGATAACCGTGCCTCGGGCCCGATCGTCACGAAGTCGTGCGTCATGTATTCACGGACAAGCATTGGCTTCTCCCGGGGACCTTAGCGCTTGCGCGCCGTGCCGACCAGGAACGCACCGGTCAGCGGCCTGAACATGCGGCCGAAGAATTCCTGCCTCGAGGCGGTGCTGTCCTGAAACGCGTCCTCGTCGGGAAGTGTGTGGATGCAGCTTTCCATCGTCAGAGCCCCAAACGTGCCCGTGCGGTGGATCAGCAAGCGCAGGTCGGACGGCGAGAAGAAATGAGCTGCCCCGTAGATAGACTCTTCCCGCTTGGCATGTTCACGGCGAGCGTCGGCCCATGGAGAATCGTTGTTGAGGACGCCGACGACCAGCTTGCCACCCGGTCGTAGTACCCGAGCCATTTCCATGAGAGCCATCAACGGGTCCGCGGCAAACTCGAGCGCGGTAATCGACACAACCATGTCGAAGGTCCTGTTTTCGTAGGGGAGCTTGAGCATGTCTGCCTGATCGTACCAGATGTACTGGCCACGGTCCTGGGCCTTGCGGCGCGCTATCTCGATCATCTTGGAGGAGATGTCCACAGCAGTGACGTCGGCGCCGCCTTCGGACAACCGAGTACTGTACAGTCCAGTGCCGCATCCCACGTCCAGAACGGTCTTGCCCCGCACGACGCCCACGTGCTTGAAGATCAGAGCGCTTTCGAGCTCATCCTCATAAGCGCCCAGGGGTGTCATGTACCAGCTATCGTAAGTGTCAGCCCCGCTGTCGAACAACGCGTCGTCTGCCATGTGGCGCCTCCCGGAGAAAATCCTCTCTGTTCATTGTCTGCGAGACAGGCAGGAATACAAGACGGAGAAATGCAGGCGGTGCGTTCGCGTTCTCCTCGTTGCCCAACGGTAGCTCACTGCTGCGCATAGGCACAGAAGGCATGATAGCCCTGGATGAGTGCAGTAGAATAGCGGCGAGAAGGGCCGGAACACGTCCTCCGGCCCGCAGATGCTTCCTGTATGTCTGGTCTAGCCCCTGGGTATCTCGGTGGTTCTCATGAGCAAGGCGTGGATGGCATGTGCAGCTTTGCGACCCTGGCCCATGGCCAGGATGACTGTCGCGGCTCCCAGCACGATGTCGCCACCTGCAAAGACTCCCGAGATCGGCGTCTCCATGGTTTCTTCGTCAGTGATGATGCCCCCGTGCCTGTTCATCTGCAGACTCGGGAGAGCGGCGGGGATCAGTGGGTTGGGGTTGTTGCCGATAGCCACGACGACGATGTCCGCAAGGGTATGGCTGGTCTGGCCGGGAATCGGCAGTGGCCGCCTGCGACCGGATTCGTCCGGTTCGCCGAGTTGCATCTCTTGGAGAGTCAGGCCGGTGACCCATCCCTCAGGGTTGCCGAGGACTTCCAGGGGGTTCTGGAGGAAATGGAACTCGACTCCCTCCTGGACCGCATGGCGATATTCTTCTTTGCGGGCGGGCATTTCCTCCTCTGAGCGTCGATAGATGACCATGGCCCTGTGGGCTCCTAGCCGCAGTGCCGTCCGGGCCGAGTCCATGGCGACATTGCCGCCGCCCAGGACCGCCGCTGATTTGCCGTGCAGGATGGGGGTGTCGGAGTTCTCGTCGTAGGCGTGCATGAGATTGGCGCGCGTCAGATACTCGTTGGCGGAGTACACGCCAAGCAGACTCTCGCCCGGGATGCCCAGGAAATTGGGAAGTCCGGCGCCACTTCCGATGAACACGGCGTCGTAGTCTCTGCGCACCTCGTCGACTGTGAGGGACTTGCCGATGACCGTGTTGTAGCGGAAATCGACGCCGAGCCTGGTCAGGTAGGCAACCTCCGCATAGACGATCTCCTTGGGCAGACGAAATTCGGGAATGCCGTATCCCAGGACGCCTCCCGGCATATGCAGGGCCTCGAACACGGTGACGGCGTGGCCCAGCTTGATGAGATCACCAGCTACGGTGAGGCCTGCGGGACCGCTGCCGATAACAGCTACGCGCTTGCCGGTCGAGGGTGCGATCTGAGGGATGACTGCAGCGTGGTTCTCTCGTTCCCAGTCGGCCAGAAATCGCTCCAGCTTGCCGATCTGCACAGCTTGTCCAACGTCCCCGTGTGCTATGCCTACTGTACAGTCCTTCTGACACTGCTCTTCCTGGGGGCAGACGCGCCCACAGACGGCCGGCAGCAGGTTGGTTTGCTTGATGATCCCTATCCCGGCGAGGTAGTCGCCCGACTCGATGGCTTGAATGAAGTCGGGAATGCGCACGCCGACGGGACACCCCTCCACGCAGGGCTGGTTGGTGCAATGAAGGCAGCGCTGCGCCTCCTGCACCGCCATTGCGGGGGTGAACCCGAAGGGCACCTCGCGGACGTTGTGGACGCGCTCAGCAGGGTCCTGCTCGGGCATGACCACAGGTGGCAGCTTCAGTCGAGCGGCAGCGTTCATCGGGGTTCCACGGCGTCCAGGCCGACGCGGCATTCGTGGTCATAGCGTTCAGCTGCCTGCTGCTCTGCTGTGCGGTAGGTCCCGAGACGACGAATCATGCTGTCCCAGTCTACCTTGTGTGCATCGAACTCTGGGCCGTCGACGCAGGCGAACTTGATCTCGCCGGCCACCGTGACACGACATCCGCCGCACATGCCGGTCCCATCGATCATGATGGGGTTCAGGGAGGCCATCGTGGGAATGCCGAGTTCCTTGGTGAGCAGAGACGTGAACTTCATCATGAGAGGGGGGCCGATGACGATAGCCTGGTCGATGTGCGTCCCGCCGTTCACGAGAGAGCGGATCGCGTCGGTCACGAGTCCCTTGGTGCCGTACGACCCGTCGTCGGTGGTGACGATGAGCTCATCGCTGACAGTGCGCAGGTCGTCTTCGAGGATGAGCAAGTCGTGTGTCCTGGCTCCGAGGACCGTGATGACATGGTTGTGGGCTTCCTTCATGCCCTTCGCGATAGGGTAGAGAGGAGCTATCCCGATGCCGCCGCCGACGCACAGCACGGACCCGAACTGCTCGATGTGCGTTGGTCTGCCCAGGGGGCCGACGATGTCATGGATGGTGTCCCCGGACCTGAGCATGGCCATCTCACGCGTGGTCTTGCCGACGGACTGGACGATCAGGGAGATGGTTCCCATTTCGGGGTTTGCATCGGCAATCGTCAGCGGAATCCGCTCACCGTGGTCCGTCACGCGGACGATGACAAACTGCCCGGGCTTTCTGTGCGTCGCCACGAGTGGCGCGTCGACGACATATCGGACGACGTTGCACCCAATCTCTTCTCTTCTGCAGATCGTATTCATGTGTTCCTCTTGGTTTCCTGGTAAGTGGGTTCGTTACAGTATATTCCGAAAAGGCAGGAGGCATCAGGCCGGTTGCTGCGGTAACCCGCCGCTCACTGGTTTGCAGTTCTTTCTCAATTGTCGTATAACCTAACCCAGAGAGGAGTAACCATGGTGGAGACGTTCATTGCTGGATACGGAACCGAGATGCTTCGGCGCACGCTCCAGCACATATCGATGGTTAGCGTCGCTCTTGTGCTGGCAGCCTCCATCGGCGTGTCGCTCGGGATGGTCATTTCTGGACACGAGCGCGTTGCCCGTTGGGTTATTGGAGCCGCGTCGGTCCTGTTCACGATCCCATCGCTCGCCCTGTTTGCACTCCTGGTCGTTGCCCTGGCGCCCATCCGACAGGGGACTGGGATCGTACCTGCCGTTACGGCACTGACCCTCTACTCTGTCCTTCCCATCGTACGGAACACGTGGGTAGCGCTGCGCCAGGTGGATCCCTCGACGGTCCAGGCAGCTCAGGGGATGGGCATGACGTCCGGGCAGGTCATGCTTCGCGTCAAGTTGCCTCTGGCCCTTCCGCTCATCATGGCGGGTGTGCGCAATGCTGCCGTCATGGACGTGGGCATGGCGACAATCGCGACGCTTATCGGAGGTGGCGGGCTGGGCTACTTCATCTTCGAAGGCATTGCCCGAGCCAACCGGTCCATGGTGACCGCTGGAACGATGGTCATCACGTTGCTGGGACTGGCTGTGAACGGTGGGCTGCTGGCGGCAGAAGAAGCCTTGATGCCAGGAAGACGTGGAATGCGGGAGCACCGGCGATGATTGAGCTGGACTCGGTAACCAAGCGATACAGGGACAAGACGTCCGTCGATCGCCTCTCGCTCACGATCCCAGACGATGCCGTCACGATCCTGCTGGGTCCGTCGGGATGCGGGAAGACCACGACGCTCAAGATGATCAACAGGCTGATCGAGCCAACAAGTGGAGATATCCGTATCGACGGGCGCAGCGTCTTCGCAATGGACCCCATCGAGCTGCGGCGCAGCATCGGCTATGTGATCCAGGAGATTGGCCTGTTCCCGCACTACACGGTGGAGGGCAACATTGGGGTGGTCCCCGGCCTGTTGGGGTGGGACAGGGTTCGGATCCGGCGACGGGCGGAGGAATTGCTGGAGCTCGTCAACCTCGACCCTTCCGTGTACCTGCGGCGATGGCCGCGGGAGCTGTCAGGAGGCGAGAGCCAGCGTGTCGGCGTCGCTCGCGCCCTCGCAGCCGACCCCCGCGTTCTGCTGATGGACGAACCGTTTGGCGCCATCGACCCCATCAACCGGCGCAGTCTCCAGGACTTCTTTCTCAGGCTGCAGAGTGACCTGAAGCGCACCGTCGTCTTCGTGACCCATGACATTGGTGAGGCTATCAAGCTTGGAGACCGCATTGCCATCATGCGAGATGGACACCTGGTGCAGATGGACACCACACGTGCTCTGTTGGAGCACCCGGCGGATGCGTTCGTCGAAGATTTGCTGGGTGCGACACGCTCTGCTGAGCAGTTGCTGCTGTATCGGGCTGCACACTACGTCGACACTGCGTTCACGGTCATGACGACAGAGGAGATGCATCGTTCGGGCGTGCAGGCGCAGGCGCCGCTCATCATTCTCAAGGACGGAGACGTCATCTCAGGCTATGTTGAGAAGGGACAGCTGATCACATGTGAGGACCCACAGGAGGCGGTTTGCCGGTTCGAGACCGTGAGCGGCAACGCTACACTGCTTGAGGCCGTCACGACCCTTCTTGAATCGGGACGGGGGCGCGCCATCGTCCAGGACCCCGACGGTACGGTCCTGGGAACACTGAGCGTCCCAATGGTCGCCGAGATCATGGCGAAGGTCGCGCGGTGAACGCATTCCAATACCTGGGCAGGAACTGGCCGGAGGTCAGTGCCAAGATTGTCCAGCATCTTGGCATGGTTGGCATCGCAGTTGCCGCTTCTCTGGTCGTGGGGCTCGTGCTGGGCATCGTCGTCAGCCGGCCAAGGCTGCAGAAGGTGGGACGGGCGATCGTCGGGGCTACGGGAGTCGCTCAGGCTATCCCGAGTGTAGCGGTCATCGCCCTCATGTTCGTGTATACGGGCATTGGTCCCCGCACAGCGGTCATCGCCCTGTCCATTTATGGCGTCGTCCCCATCCTCTTCAACGTGTCTTCAGCCCTGTTGCTGGTGCCCGCGGACATGCGTGAAGCAGCCGGAGGGATGGGCATGACCCCTCTCCAGGTGCTGATGCGGGTCGAGTTGCCGCTTGCGTCCCAGTCCATCATGGCGGGTCTGCGGACGACCGTCACCATCGACGTCTCGACTGCCACAGTCGCCTCTGTCATCGGGGCGGGTGGCCTCGGCGACATCATCTTCGTCGGTCTCAGCGTGGTACGTCCCGACATGATCATGGCAGGGACGCTTCTCGTAGCATCAATCGCCATCCTTTCTGATGTGCTGCTTGCGCTTCTTCAGAAGTCCGTGGTCTCGCGCGGACTGTCGATCCAATCCTAGGAGGTCTCGTATGTGTAGAGTATCATGCGTCATGCTTGTCCTTCTGCTTGTAGCGACGATGGCTCTGGCAGGCTGTGCCAATCCCGGGACCAAAACCATCACCATGGCCAGCAAGGATTTCACCGAGGGGTACGTGCTCACGTCTCTCGTCGTCGGTCTGCTGCGGAACGCAGGGTTCATCGTCAACGAGAAAGCCGGCATGAAGACGCTGATCATTCGGACCGCCCTGATCTCGAAACAGATCGACGCGTATGTAGAGTTCACAGGGACAGCCTGGACGACACATCTCAAGAAGACTGACATCATCCGTGATCCCGTGGGGCTGTTCGATGCCGTGAAGCAAGCCGACCTGACGGCCAACGGCATCGACTGGGTGTCACGCATCGACTTCAACGACACCTATGCCCTCGCCGTCCGCAAGGCTGACGTGGCGAAGTTCGGGGGCAGGATCTCGACTCTGGCTGCCTATGTCGCACAGAATCCGAAAGGTGCCCTGTTCGCGGTCAACCCCGAGTTCTACGAGCGCCCCGACGGTTTTCCGGCCCTCACGAAGTTCTACGGGATGTCGGTCCCGTCGAACCAGGTCAAACTCATGGACGCCGGTATCACCTACCAGGCGCTGGACAACAAGCAGGTCGACGTGGCGATGGCGTACTCCACGGACGGTCTGCTGAGGAAATTCGACTTTCAGGTGCTGGAGGATGACAAGTCGTTCTTCCCCATCTACAATCCTGCCCTGTGTATCCAAAAGGACGTCCTCGCGAAGTATCCGGAGATCCCCACGATTCTCGCTCCGCTTGCACAGAAGCTGACGACGGAGGATATCACCAGCCTGAACTACGCCGTCGACGTGGAGGGCAAATCGCCGAACGTCGTTGCTGAGCAGTATCTGAAGGACAACGGTCTCATCAAGTAGAGGAGGCGCCGGGGAGGAAACGTGAGCGAGATGTCGCATCAGATTCAACCTGCTATGAAGACGCTGGCCGCTATTGCGGCCAGCGTTGAGACCGTGATTCGTGGCAAGCATGAACAGGTCCTCCTGGCCATGGTCCCTATGATCGCGGGGGGACACTTGCTGTTGCAGGACGTGCCGGGCGTCGGCAAATCGACGCTGGCGCAGGCACTGGGGCAATCCATCGGAGCGTCCTACAGCCGAATCCAGTTCACTTCCGACCTCCTGCCCGCCGACATTCTTGGCGTCAACGTCTATGAGGCTGCTACCGGGGAGTTCCGATTCCGACGGGGTCCCATCTTCGCGAACGTCGTTATGGCCGACGAGATCAACAGGGCCAGCCCCAAGACCCAGTCTGCGCTTCTGGAGGCAATGAACGATCGGCGCATCACTGTCGACGGGACGACATGGGAGCTGCCGGACCCGTTCTTCGTCATCGCCACACAGAATCCTATCGAGTATACCGGGACATACCCGTTGCCAGAGAGTGAGCTGGACCGCTTCCAGCTGTGTATGGGTATTGGATACCCGGACGTCGACGCGGAGCGCAGGATCCTGACCGAGCGCCCCGTACGCCAGCACTCCATCCATCTGCAGCCGACAGCCTCGGTCCAGCAGGTGCTGGACGCGCAGGACGCGGTCGACCACGTGACGGTTGCACCAGCAGTGCTGGACTACCTTCTCGCGTTCGCACGCGCGACCCGTTCCGAGACGCTATTCGAGGTTGGCGTCAGCCCCCGGGGTGCGATCGATCTGCTCAAGGCAGTTCGCGCATGGGCGCTGCTGCAGGGTCGCACGTTCGTCGTTCCTGACGACGTCAAGACGATGGCTCCCTATGTGGCATCTCACCGTATCCTGCGTCGTGGCAGTCGAAAAGGGGCATCGCGGGCCGATATTGACCGTGTCTTCGAGCAGGTGCCCGCTCCTGCGTGAGGGGAGCGGCTCCATGCTTCACTCCTGATGAATCTGGTTGAGGTGAGGTACAGGAAGTCCCACCGGGCGGAACGGCTGACGCGCAGTGGCCTGTTGTTCTTCCTTGCCATCATCGGCATCGGGGCGGTCGCCATCAACTCGGGCAACAACCTTCTGTATCTCATCTTCAGCGCACTGCTTTCTGCGCTCATCTTTTCGGGATTGCTGTCGGTCGCCAACCTTCGCCGTCTCGACGTCTCGCTCGACGCAGCGGACGAGGTCTATGCCGGCCGTCCGGCGCTAGTCAGCGTAAGGGTTCGCAATACCGGGTCGTTTCCACTGTTCTTCGCGCGCATCGGCGTTCGTCAGGGGGGAGAAACTGTTTCGCTGGGCGTCCCTTTCGTGGACGCTCGTTCTGCTCTGGAACTTCCCCTCACCCTTACCCTGCCCACGCGAGGGCGTGTGACAGGACTATGGGCGGACATCGCGTCCACGTTCCCCTTCGGTATCGTCGAGATGCGCAGGGACGTGACTGTTGGTGGGGAGCTGATTGTCTACCCATACATCCACCCCGTCCTCTTGCGGCAACAGGACGAACAGGGCGAACACCGCCTCGAGAGAGCGAGGGCCGGTGGCGACGGGGATTTCTTCTCTCTGCGCAAGTACCATGAGGGCGACGATTCCCGGCACATCGACTGGAAGGTGTCGGCGCGGAGGGGCGACCCCTACGTTGTGGAACAGGAAGCCAGGTACCAGCAGGAGACTATCTTCTACCTTGACACTGCAAGGGGTGCGTGGCCTGACAGCCAGGCCTTTGAACTTGGCGTCTCCAAGATAGCGAGTGGTCTGACGTCGGTCTTCGAGTCGGGAGAGGCCGTCGGGCTTGCTCTTCCCGGATTGTTTCTGGTCGGACGTGAGCGCAGGGTATGGCAGGAGGCAATGGAGCTGCTGGCCTTGGCGGAACTCACGGACGACCCACCCCATGTCGGACCTCTCCACAGCTTCACGCACGAAGCCATCGACTTCGTAGGCGGTGCTCCATGAGGCGCTCGCCGGACATCCGGCGCATGCTGGCATTCCTGCTCGGTCTCACGGCGTGCGGGTTTCTGTCCATCGTCGAATCCTGGTATGCTCTGTATGGCATCGCTTTCCTCGTGGCCCTGGTCCTGACAGGGCACGTTCATGGGCGCTGGGGGCGGCGCGCTCTCGAAGCAGTCCCCCTCGTCTGGTTTCTCGTCCTCGTGGTCGCGGGGACCCAACTCTTCGCTCTCCTTGCGCAGGCGATGCTGACTGCAATGGCGTGCCGATTCGTTCTGACAGAGAATACCCGCGACTATCAGGGACTGGTACTCATCGGCGTTTTTGTTACGGTCTTGTCTGCTGCCGGGTCTATTTCGGCGGCATTCGGGCTTCTACTGCTTGCAGAGTTCATGATTGCGACCATCCTGCTGATCATGGCCCAGTTCGAAGGCCGGGTCCCGCACATCGGCCGGGGATTCTATGGTGCCATCGTCGTGTCTGCACTCGTGTCGTTTGTGTTTGCGTTTGGCGTGTTCTTCGCCCTTCCGCGGTGGACACTGGGCTACATCAAGGGCAGCCCTGCACTGGCGGTCCAGACGACAGGCTTCTCCAAAGACGTCACCATCACCCCTGGGGAAGTCCAGCAAGACAACACCGTCGTCATGCGTGTCGAGCCCCGGAAAGGCGGTCCGCGGTTGCCCATGCCAGCCTATATCTCGGGCATGCGCTATACGACCTTCAGTGGCAGGCAATGGCTGGTCGCCTCTGGTCGCCCCGAATCCCTGTACGCGTCCTCCGGGATCGATTCGTTCGTGGTGAGTGAGCAGCAACCCGATACGCTGACGACCGTGTACCTCGAGCCGACCGGAACGGACGTTATCTTCGGACTGGAACACATCACAGGCGTGCGAGGGCAGTTTCAGTACCTGCGCCGCGATGCGGAGGGGAGCCTGTTCACTGATGCACCCTACTACAAGACCATCCGATATGATATCTCGTCGCTTGATCGGGATACGGTTCCTGTCGACAGTGACATGGCTCGTCGGCAGGTATTGCTGGACAGGTATCTTCAGGTCCCTGAGCTTTCGCGGGCATTCAAGGACGTTGCTGCACGTGTTGTGCAAGGTCTGACAGTCAGAGACAAGGCGCGGGCGACTCGCGAGTACCTCCTGGGCAACTATGACTACTCACTGAATCCGACAGCAACGTCCGTCGAAGACTTTGTCGTCAACGGGCGTACCGGTTACTGCGAGCACTTCGCGACGTCCATGGTGTTGCTGCTGCGTGCCGAGGGCGTTCATGCCCGCCTGGTGTCCGGTTTCGTGGCCACGGAGTGGAACAATGCCTCGGGGTATCTCATTATTCGGGCCAAGGACGCACACACGTGGGTCGAGGTCTTGGACGGAAGCCTCTGGGTCCGCTACGATCCGACGCCCAGCTCCTTCCAGCAGGTGTCACTGATAATGAATGTCCTCGACAATGTTCGTATGGCCTGGTATCGGAACGTCGTCACGTATGACCTTGCCAGGCAGGTGCAGACGGCCAACAGTCTCGGCCATTTCCTCACTGGCAGTGGCCGTGCCGTCGCCGGTGCGTTCGAGTCCTTCCGGACGACGGTGTCACGTTTGGCGCGCGACTGGCGCGTCATCGCGGGCCTATGTGCGGCTGCTGCCCTGGCAGTCTTGTTCGTGCGCCGGCGGTCGGAGGACAGGCGTGGCCGGCTCGCTTCAGCGCTGGAGGACCTTGTCGGAGAACGGCGGCGTCCCGGAGAGACGCTTCTGGAGCTGGTACACCGTGCAGCGCCGTCTCCCGGCGTCGAAGGCCTTGTCTGGCGCGTCTATGACGCTCTCTTCGCCGGCGAGCGGTCGGTGGAGGAGGAAAAAGCCGTCCTGCAGCTCATCCGCGATGCGAGGCGTGCTCGGGCGGCCTCTGACCCTCAATTGTGAATCCCCTTGGGGTCAGGCACTTTGGAGATTCACAATTGGAGGGGTAGTCCAATCGAGCCTTCTGCTGCCTCCATGATCATCTCTGTCATCGTCGGATGTGGGTGAATCGCCTGGAGCAGCTTCTCCGCCGTCATGCCGAACTGTACGGCCAGGACCGATTCCATGACGAGGTCGGTGGCTTCGGCGCAGTAGAGCGCGATCCCCAGGATCTCGTGGGTTTCGGCCTGGACCAGGACCTTGGCAAATCCGACGCTTTCCTCCATCGTCCGCGCTTTGCCGCTGGCGGTCACGGGGAATGTCCCCGCCTTGTAGGGGACTCCTTCTGCCTTGAGCTCGTATTCCCTCTTGCCCACGACGCTGATTTCCGGGTCGGTGAACACGACCGAAGGGACAGCCGTGTAGACCATGTGAGCGTCGTGTCCCGCGATGTTCTCGGCCGCGACGACTCCCTCTCTTTCGGCGACGTGTGCCAGCATGTAGGTCCCTTTCACGTCACCGACAGCGTACAGGCCAGGGACACTGGTGCGCATGTGATCGTCGACGACGATGCCCTTCTTCGAGAGTGTTACGCCCAGCGGTTCGAGTTCGGGGCCGACGGTCGAACGGCGTCCGATGGACAGCAAGACGTGGTCACACTGAAGCTCCTGTGTGTTTTCGTTCACGTCGACCCTCAAAGTATAGCCAGAATCCGTGGGGGTGACCGACTGGGTCCTCGCTCCAGTAATGATCGTGATGCCTCGCTTCTTGAGGTTCGCACTGAGGGCCTGTGCCACGTCCTCATCCTCGGCAGGCAGGATGTGCGGCATGAGCTCGACAATCGTGACCTTCGTCCCGACGGTGCTGAAGAATGTTGCCATCTCGACGCCGATGACGCCTCCACCAATGATAACTAGCTCCTTCGGCTGCTCCCTGTGGCGGAAGACGTCGTCACTGGTCCAGATGCCCGGATCGGTAAAGGGAGGAAACCTGATGGGTGAGCTACCGGTCGCGATGATGACGTTTCTCGCTTCGACGACCTCACCGCTCAAGGCCATGCAGACATGTGTCGCATCATGCAGGGTCCCCCGGCTCGCATAGACCCGGACGTTGTTCTTCTTCATCAGGTATTCGATTCCCTTGCGCAGGCGGATCACGACCTGGTCCTTGCGCGTCATGATTGCGCCGAAATCGGCCCCGACGCCTTGTGCGGTCAACCCGAACTTGCGGGCATCCTGCATGCGCGCGAGGAGCTTGCTGCTGGCAAGGATCGTCTTGGTGGGGATGCAGCCCCAGTTCGTGCACGTACCGCCCATGTCGGCCTCTTCCGCCAGCGCGACCGACAGGCCCAGCTGTGATGCCCTGATTGCAGCGACGTACCCTCCCGGTCCGCCACCGATAACGAAGACGTCGACCATGTCAGCCTCCTGTGGTACTGTTGCGATGTACGTTCATGGTATCACGCGGGAGCGGCCGGTCAACCTGTTAGGTCATCTCATGGCAGGCCTCAAAACCGTTCAATGCGTTGGTGGTCTGTGCAGAACGCCGCCCGGCACAATCTTGACTCGGGCAAGTGCAGCGTATCATAGGGGCAGATGCATCTCGCGACTTCGCGGAATGGGTTTGTTGAATCTCAACCAACATCAGGAGTATCAAGGAGGAGCCATGAGTCGAAGACTGTTCGTTGCACTACTCATCCTGGCCATGTGTATTCCGTTCCTCGGGCCTGTAGCCGCGGCCAAGGCGGAGACGACGCAAACAACGGTGGTATATGATTTCATTGCGAACGCTGCTTCCGCAAGCTGGCGCAGTTCGGCGGTTCCCCTATCGTTTGGTGGTCCCAACAACGACATTCGGGGCTTCGCAATGTACGTTGCGCCCGCTACGATGGAGGACGGCACGGCCCAGCGCAGAGTCCTCGAGACCCACCCCCAATGGATCAGCACAGGGTGGATCCAGGGCGCCTACTACAACGTCAAGATTCCCTCTGGAGCAACGCTCAACGTCAAGGCCGGGTTCCTGAAGGGAGCGACCAGCAGCAACGGCGTCCTGTACTCAGTCCGATTCAAAGAGAATGGGACGTCGACCTGGTACTACTTTCCAAACGGTTCAACGACGTACAACGCGGGCCATGCGAAGACCTACAGTGAGAACATGTGGACCCTCAGCTGGTTCCTGCAGGATCTGGCGGGCAAGACGGGGGAGTTCGACCTGCGGGTTGACGCCAACGGGAATTCCAACCAGGACTGGGCCTGCTGGCTGCAGGCGGACATCACCGCGCTGACCGTGCCTGGAGCTGTCGAAGCGCATTCCTCCGGGACCTCCGTCACGGTCGACTGGGATTACACCTATACAGCGCCACTCTTCAGAAGCCTGTCATTTGAAGTGCAGAGGCAGATCAATGTCCTTCCTGCCATCTGGTTTGGCGTAGGGACAGTGGCCTACCCGACGACGACGCTGACGCTCGAGGACCAGTCTGCAGGGCTGAACACGTACCGGGTGAGGGCGGTAGAGACCATCACGTTCATCGGGACCACGACAATACCAAGCGACTGGTCGGCTGCCCTATCCTCTTGGGTACTGAGTGCTCCGACCGGCGCAGACGTGCAGCGCGTCGCCAACGGCATGGGAATCAAAGTCAAGTGGACAGGACTTGACCCCCTCGCGACTCACTACCAGGTCTTGAGGAGCACTGTTGCTCTCATGAAGGCGCCTGTCATTCACGAAGGCCCTCACACCGACACGTCGTGGGTGGATGAGGATGTCGATCCCAACAAGAAGTACTACTACTACCTACGCGCCGTCAAGACGGGGACCGAAAGTGAAGACAAGGACATTTCGAGCCAGTCGTCGGCTGGATCCATCACGACACCACCCGAAGCGCCCACATCGCAGGTCGCCCACAGCGCGGGTCCTGTCATTACTGTGTCCTGGGCGCATTCCGGCAACTGCAGCCAGTTCCACGTGTGGTCGAAGCCGACGAGCGTGACTGATCCGGTCATGCCAGCCATGCTCCCGAGCACGCAGCGCTCCTACACCATCACCGACGCCGAGTATGGGAAGTGGATGGTCGACATGGCCGCATGGGGTGAAGGTGGATACAGCCCCGACACGCCTGTGCTAGATGTCTGGGTGCTGACGACGCCCTCTGCCCCCTTGGCAACAGTAGGCGGTGCAACCACCGTGAACCTCACGTGGGGTGCTCCCGATGCCAATGCGACGACCGTGCGCATCCTGAGAAGCGTCTCGGCCGGTCCATTTGCCAACCTCAACACAGTCGCACCTGGCGTCACGTCGTTTGCGGATACAACCTGCCTGCCTGGGACTTCGTACGTCTACAAGCTGCAGGCGGTTAGGGATGACGACGTGTCTGAACTCTCTCCCGCTTCTGTGTCTGTCACGACTCCCGCTGCCCTGACGGTTCCGGCGACACCTACCGGTCTCACTGCCACAGGGCAGTCGCCCACAGCCGTGGGCTTGACCTGGACGGACAACGCCGACAATGAGACCTCGTATCATGTGTTTCGCAGAGATGGCGCAGCACTTGCCTTTGTGCAGGTGTCGCCTGACCTGCCCGCGGGTACGGCGACGTGGCAGGATACCTCCGTGGCTGCATCCTCGCTCTACACGTACACTGTCAAGGCGCGCAACGCCGCCGGGGATTCTAGCGCGTCAAATGAGACAGTTGTCACGACGCCTGCCGCTCCGGCCGCACCTGCAGCGCCGACCGGTCTTACCGCCGTAGCCCAGTCTTCAACTACTGTGGGCCTGACCTGGACAGACAACGCCAACAACGAGACCTCATACCGGGTCTTTCGCAGAGACGGGGCAGCAGTCACCGCCGTCCAGGTGTCCCTTGACCTTCCTGCGGGCACGGTGAGCTGGCAGGACAACGGACTTACCGAGTCCTGTCTGTATACGTACAGTGTCAGAGCGCACAATGCAGCGGGAGACTCCGGAGCATCAAACGAGGCGCAGGTAACGACTCCTGCTGAGCCGGTGGCAGCTCCGCTCGCGCCGACACTCCTGGTGGGGGTAGCGGGAACACCCAGATCAGTCGAAGTGAACTGGAACGATAACTCGTCCAATGAGGAGGGATTCCGGCTCGAGCGCCATACTGGAACTGGAGCCTGGACACAGATCAAGACACTGGGAGTGGGCGCCATCAAGTGGATGGACGAGACGGTCTCGCCGGCCACCGTCTACAGTTACAGGGTCAAGGCCTACAACGCCGGCGGCGAATCTGCCTGGTCCAACGAATTCACCGTTACGACGCCTTCTGACGTGCAGACGGTTGTCATCAAGCTGATCATCGACAAGAAGAACTACACGATCAATGGCATTTCGATGATGATGGACGTTGCGCCCGTAATCCTGGAGAGCCGGACGCTGGGTCCCGTCCGCTACATCGCCGAAGCGCTTGGCGCGGACGTCGCCTGGGACCCGTTGGAGCGCAAGGTCACCCTGACCCGGGGCAGCACGATCATCGAACTGTGGATCGGCAGGAACACTGCGCGGGTCAATGGTGCCTACGTACTGATCGATCCCGAGAACCCCGAAGTCAAGCCGGTCATCCTTCCACCCGGCCGTACGATGCTGCCATTCCGGTTCATCGCCGAGCAGCTTGGCGCCGGTGTTGGGTGGGATGCCGTGAAGCGCGAGGTGACCATTACCTATCCGGCTGCCTGAAAACCATCCAAGCATTCCATCATGTGGCACAGACCCCTTCGTGAGGAGGGGCCTGTCCGCTTGATAGACTGTGTGAGCTGATGTACAGTGTTAGAAGGACACATCCAGAGAGGTGAGCATGAGGCACGGTCGTTCCAGCAGGTGGGCTACATTGGCAGTGCTCCTCTGTTTCGCGCTGCTGCACCAGGCAGACCGCCTCATTGTCGGGCCACTCACGAGTTCGATCATGGACTCCTTTCACCTGAATGAGGCGCAGATGGGCACGGTGCTGTCGGGGGCGCTGGTGTCCGGCGGCCTGCTGTTCCCATTGTGGGGGTATCTGTTCGATCGGTTCTCGCGTGCGCGGCTGCTGGCGATTGCTGCCGCCGTCTGGGGTGCGACGACCTGGCTTTCGGCGGTGGCGCCCACGTTTGGCTGGTTCGTCGCGTCGCGGGCGGCGACCGGGATCGACGACGCCAGTGTCCCTGGCGCATACAGCCTGTTGGCAGACACGTTCGAGCCTCGCGTCCGCGGCAAAGTGTACGCGGTCCTGAAGACGTCGATTCCAGTGGGCTACGTGGTGGGGGCGGCGCTGGCAACGTTCCTGGCGCCCCGTATCGGATGGCGGTGGGTCTTCGTCGTGACGGGGTCCGCAGGTATGCTTGTCGCCGTATTGGTGGCGCTGTTCGTGCGGGACGTACCGCGAGGGGCGACGGAGCCGGAACTCGCGGGAGCGCCCGACCTGTCGCTGACATTCCGGTGGTCCGTCGCACGGACGCTGCTGAGGCGAAAGACCCTTGTGGCGTTGTACGCGCAGGGGTTTCTCGCCGTCCTCCCTATCAACGTCGTGACCTTCTGGATCTACCGGTACCTGGAGACCGAGCGAGGGTATTCCGGGCAAGCTTCTCTGTCCGTCGCCGTTGTCACCGTCGCCGGCCTTGCCGTAGGTCTTCCGCTAGGTGGGGCGCTGGGTGACAGGCTGTTCCGGATCATGCCCAGAGGGCGCCTGCTCGTGGTCGCGGCGACCATTCCGGGCTCATTTCTGCTCTGTGCCGCTTTCCTGGTCCCGGTTGCGAATCACCTCGCGTTCGCGCTGCTGGCCATGGCTGGCTCCTTCCTGGCGGGATTCGCAGCGCCGAACATCGGAGCCACCATCAGCGACATCAGCCCGCCCGAAGTACGCAGCACCGCCCTTGCAATGCAGAGCCTCGTGGAGACAACCGGCGCCGCGCTTGCCCCGTTGCTGACCGGCATCCTGGCGTCGAGGATCAGTCTGGGGACTGCTTTCCTGGTGCTCATAGCAGGGGCGTCGGCGCTGTGGATACCCTGCTACTTGATAGCGCTCGGGCACGTGTCCAGCGACATCGAGCAGACGCGAGCCGAACTCCGCGCGCGGTCCAGCAACTGATTAGAGCCAGGGGTTGTCGCCCAGTTCAGCGCCGACGGTGGTCGGATTGCCGTGTCCCGGGAAGACGCGCGCGGCCGCCGGGAGTGTCATGAGGGTCACGCGTATGCCGGCAAGCAGCTGTTCGAACTCTTCATGGCTGGGCGTGCGCCCAACGCTTCCTGCAAACAGTGTGTCGCCGACGAATGCGTGATCTCCCGCGATGAGGACACTGCTGGCAGGACTATGTCCCACGATGGTCGCGATGCGATAACTGATGATCCCCAGGGGCAGCCCCTGTCCTGCAATCAGAGGAGATGACTCAGCGTGTACGGCGAACGTGGACCCCATCTGTGCGGCGTAGTTCGCCACAGGGTCTCTGGCGAGTTCGGCTTCCCGTGGGTCCATCAGCAGCGTCGCGTCGGGGAAACGCTTCATCACTATGTCGACGCCTGAGACGTGATCGAAGTGCCCATGGGTACAGACGACCCACCGAAGGTGAGCGTTGGCGCTCTCGACGACGGTGGCCACCTCCTCAAGCTCCCGGTTCCAGACCATGCCGGGGTCCACCAGCATGAGCTCCGTCCCTGACTTCACCAGGTAGCAATTGGTTAGCAAGGGGCCAACCGGCATGCGTGTAACTGTCGCTCCCGCCATCGTCTCGTGAAACTGCTCCATTCCAGCCTCCCGTATTGTAAGGAGAGTATACTCAAACCAGACACTAGGCGAACCACGCAACGATAGCGTTGCAGGAAACGGGCGTTCACTTTGCCTGGCTTGATGTTCAATCGCCATTCTGGTCCTGGAGGGTTTTTTCTGGCCTCGAACCGATCAGTTCTGTGATCCAGGAGTTGACCGACCGATTCACGGGTACGTTACGTACGTCGCTTTGTATGCATGACATGGTCATAGTGAATGTATACTATAAACGAACCGGGAGTTGTGGCCACCAAAGACGCAGCAGTGCGAGGAGAAGAAGCCATGAGACTATCCGTCATTGACGCGGAACGCTGTACAGGTTGCCAGATATGCATGTTTGCGTGCACTCGCCGGCTAGGCTTTGCAGGAACGGGCAAGACGGCGATCCACATCACGTCCGTGGGGGGCATGGAACGTGGTCTGTCGGTGGTCGTATGCCGGGCATGTCAGGACCCCCCGTGTGCCAAGGTGTGCTCGGAGGACGCGTTGGTCCTGCGCAAGGGTGGAGGAGTCCTTCTGAACCCCTCAAAGTGCACCGGCTGTGGCCTGTGCCGGGAAGCGTGCATCGTCAGCGCCATCTTCTGGGACGAGGAAGCGGAGAAGCCGATCATCTGTGTACATTGTGGCTACTGTGCCAAGTACTGCCCGCATGGAGTGCTGGCGCTCGAAGAACGCCGTGAGGAGGTCCCTGATGCTGCCAAATGATCCACTTGCCAACGTCCTGTACATCGACCTGAGCAAGAAGCGTTCATGGGTCGAGCGTCGCGAGGACTTGTTCGGGAGGTACTTCGGAGGGGCGGGGGTCGGTATCCAGCTCTTGACCGAGAACTGCCCGGCGGGCATGGACCCGCTGGCTCCAGCGGCGCCGATTGTGCTCGCGACCGGACCTCTGGATGGGCTCTTTCCTCTTGCGTCCAAGACCGTGGCGATGTTCAAGTCGCCACACACTGGCAACTTGGGCGAGTCGCACGCGGGAGGCCGTAGCGCAGTAGCTATCCGCATGTCGGGCCTCGGCGCAATTGTCATCACGGGAGCCAACACCAATCCGGGGTACCTCAGTATCGAGGGAGGCAAGGCATATTTCCTCGATGCCACTACCTTGTGGGGCATGACTTCCAGCGTGACGGCCGGCCGCATCATACGGCAGAACGAGAGGTCGGCGGGCCTGCGCAGTATCATGCGTATTGGTCGTGCGGGTGAGAACCTGGTGACCTACGCCGACGTCAGCACCGAAACCTATAGGCACTTCGGGCGACTTGGCATGGGGGCGGTCTTTGGGAGCAAGAAGCTCAAGGCTGTCGTGGTATCCGGGAATCGGACACTTGAAGTCGCGGACAAGGTCGCTTACCGGGCACTCTACGATGAGATCAACACGGCGGCGGTCAGCAGCCCCGTCATGAAGAAATACCACGACCTGGGAACGGCGGAGAACATCCAGCCCCTGTCTGCGCTCGGCGGGCTCCCGACCCGTAACCTGCAGGCGGGACGCTTCGATTCTGCTGAAGCCATCTCGGGGGAGCACTACGCCGAGCACTACCTCGGCCGTCGCCTGGCCTGCTCGCATTGCCCTGTCGCGTGTATCCACATAGCGGCCCTGCGCGAACCCTATCAGGATGAGGCGTACTACTACAAGACGACGATGATCTCGTATGACTATGAGCCCATCTATGCGCTCGGCTCGATGCTTGGCATCAGAAATCCTGAGCAGGTGCTGAGCCTGATGGACAAGGTGGAAGTCCTGGGACTGGACGCCATGAGCTCCGGCGTATGCCTGGCCTGGGCGACTGAAGCGATGGAAAAGGGATTGGTCACTGAACAGGACACGGGCGGCCTGCAGCTCGAGTTTCGCAAGGTCAATGGGTATGTTGCAGGTGTCGAGGCTATCACGGGCCGGTCCAACGAGTTCTGGAGGATCCTGGGCCGTGGTGTGGACGCAGCTGCTGCCCGTTATGGCGGAACAGATTTTGCAATGGCATTTGGTGGCAACGAGATGCCCGGATACCATACGGGCCCGGCGGGCTACCTGGGATTCATGCTGGGAGCACGTCACAGCCATCTGGACAATGCCGGTTACGCCATCGACCAGAAGGAACTGACCAAGGGGTCCATTCCAGCCGAGCAGCTTGCTCAGAAGCTCATGGACGAGGAGCGCTGGCGCCAGGTGCTCAGTTCTCTGACCATATGCTACTTTGCCCGGGGCATCTACACGCCGGAGTTGACACTGCAGGCGCTTGCCGCAGCTGGATACAACCTGACCGCCGAACAGCTGGCAGCAACCGCAGACGATATCTATCGGGCAAAGTTCGCATTCAAGCTAGCCAACGGCTTTGACTTCAACAAGCTGACGATCCCGCACCGGATATTTGAGACACCGGCGGTCGTAAACGGGTTCGACGAGGCGTACATGCGGCGCGCGATAGCATTTGCCGCGAATGAGCTGGCCAGTCCGCGCGCATAACCGCGGCAGAGCCGTACAGGAGGACAAATATGGCAGACAAGAACAGGGAGGCGATGAGCGCCGCCGCCGAGGATCGCAAGGACCGCAGGCAGCGGGAACGCCTCGCGGAGCTGACGCGTTCGTTCAAGAAGGACCCCAGGGACTTTGTCCAGAAGGTGGAGCAGGCGTGTCCGACGGGCACACCGCCTGCGACTGCACTGCTGGACGCCGCGGTGGTTCTTGCGGAGCAGGACGAGTTCAAACCAGCGCTGGCCTTGCTGGACAGGGCGGTCGTGCTGTACGAGGTCAGCCATGACAATGCCGGCCTGGCCCACGTCTACGTCAACATGGGCCCCCTGTATGGCATGCTCGATGAGTTAGAGAAAGGCATCAGTGTCTCGCTGAAGGCCGAGGCCCTGGCCAAGGCTCTGCCGGCTGATCCTGAGCTTACGTTGCACTATGCGAGTGACCTCGGAGGCATGTACACGGAGATGGAGGAGTGGGACAAGGCGATGCACTACTTCCAGGTCGCCTGCGACACGTCGAAGGGCATGGGCAACAAGGAAGTCGAGACCGACGCTCTTCTCATCATGAGCCAGGTGGCCGTCGCCCAGGGAGACGCACGCAAGGCGCGTGAGCTCGCCGAGAAAGGCGGCGCTCTCGGCAAGGCCCTGCACAACAAGCTTTTTCAGGCGCGTGCACTGCAGACAATCGGCGACGCGAGCGCGCTCGACAGGAACCATGAGCAAGCTGTCGTCCTGTTCCAGCAGGCGCTGGACCTTGAAGCTGACCAGCCCGACCTGGAGCTTCGACAGCAGTTGTTCTGGGAAATGAGCGAGTCGTATGAGGAAGAGGGAAACAAGGAACTGGCAGAGGACTATCGCAGTCGCGCTGCTGACCTCGACGAAACCGACGAGGACATGGACGAGACGGACGACTCAGCCGAGTGACCACGTAGTAGATGCACATGTGCCGTGTTTTCAAGGACGACCAGCGGACAAGGAGGATGGTATGCTGTACGAACGTGAATTGAAAGAGACGGCAAGAGCTCTGGTGGCACCGCACAAGGGCATCCTGGCGGCTGATGAGAGTGTTGGGACGATTGGCAAGAGATTTGCGAAGTTGGGCGTGCCGTCGACGGCGGAGACGCATCGCGCCTATCGAGACATGCTGTTTACGACGTCCGGTATCGAGGAATTCATTGCGGGCGTCATCCTGTATGACGAAACGATTCGCCAGGAGTCTCTGGGGGGAACCTTGTTTCCCAGGCTGCTGGCCGAGAAGGCCGTTATCCCGGGCATCAAGGTCGACACAGGGGCAATTGAGCTGGCACTCCACCCCGGTGAGAAGGTCACACAGGGACTCGATGGACTCCGCGAACGGCTGGCCGAGTACCGGTCGATGGGCGCGCGGTTCACCAAATGGCGTGCCGTCATCACGATCGGGGCCGGCATCCCCAGCAAGGCGTGTATCAGTGCCAACGCCCAGGACCTCGCGCGTTACGCTGCCCTGGCACAGGAAGCTGGACTTGTTCCGATCGTCGAACCCGAAGTCCTCATGGACGGTGACCATGACCAGGAGCGGTGCGAGGTCGTTACCTCGGGCGTCCTGAGGTCTGTCTTCAAGGAGCTTGCCCGGCAAGGGGTCCTGCTCGAGGGGATGCTGCTCAAGCCAAGCATGACGGTCTCCGGCAAGTCCTGCTCCCACCAGGCGGGGGTTCAGGACGTAGCCGAGGCGACAGTGCGCACGCTTCGCCGTACCGTCCCTGCGGCTGTCCCGGGCATCGTCTTCCTGTCGGGTGGGCAGTCGTCCGAACTGGCGACCGCTCATCTCAATGCTATGAACAAGCTGGGATCGCACCCATGGGAACTGAGCTACTCGTACGGAAGGGCACTGCAGGAGCCCGCACTCAGCATCTGGCACGGTGAGCGGGCAAACGTGGCGGCAGCACAGGCGGCCTTCTATCATCGAGGCAAGTGTAACAGCGCTGCACGCACCGGTTCGTATACACCCGAGCTCGAGCGCCAGCAGCAGTAGTCTCCCTGGGGTATGACCCAGGAAATGACGTTCCGGGCAGCGGGGAAACCCACTGCCCGGAACGCTGAGAAGGAGGAACGGCGGGGAGGCTAGCCGCCCAGGTAGGCTTTCTTCACGTCCGGGTTGTCGCGCAATTCCGCGGCCGTCCCTGAGAGTACCAGGGAACCGGTTTCCAGCACGTATCCGCGGTTGGCTATGGACAGCGCCTTGAATGCGTTCTGCTCGACGAGCAGGACCGTCTTGCCCAGCCGGTTGATCTCGACGATGACGCCGAAAATCTCCTCGGTCAGCACGGGCGACAGGCCCATCGAGGGTTCGTCGAGCAGCATGAACGGGTTGTTCTGCATGAGACCGCGGCCGACAGCCAGCATCTGTTGTTCGCCGCCTGACAGAGTGCCGGCGATCTGCCGCCGCCGTTCCTTCATACGAGGGAACAGAGCAAACACCTTGTCCAGGTTCGGTCCTGCCGTCTTCTTGTCTTTGACTGACGACAGTGCCACGTCCAGATTTTCCTGGACGGTCAGGTTGCCAAAGATGCCACGGCCCTCGGGGACCTGGGAGATACCCATGCGCGCGATGAGATGTGGCGGTGTGTGGGTGATATCCTGTCCGTCATAGACAATGCTGCCGGACGTTGCACGCAGAATGCCGGAGATGGCACGCAAGGTCGTCGACTTGCCGGCGCCGTTGGCACCGATGATCGAGACGATTTCACCCTTCTCCACGTTGAACGACACGTCTTTCAGGGCACGGATGGAGCCATAGAAAACGTCGATGTTCCGGACTTCGAGCAGCATGTCAGGCTCCCTTTCCAAGGTATGCTTCGCAGACCCGCGGGTCATTGCGGATATGCTCGGGCACGCCTTCGCAGATGGTCTCGCCGAAGTCCATGACCTTGATACGTTCGCACACGCCCATGACCACCCTCATCTGGTGCTCGATGAGCAGGATGGTCAGGTCGAACTTGTCGCGGAGCCAGTGGATCATTTCCATCAGCTCGTCTGCTTCTGCCGGGTTCATACCGGCTGCGGGCTCGTCCAGAATAAGGAGCTTTGGTTTGGTGGCAAGCGCACGAGCGATTTCCAGGCGGCGCTGTGCCCCGTAGGGGAGCGAACCGGAGACATCCTCGGCGTGTCCTTCCAGGTGGAACAAGCGCAGGAGGTCGATGGCATAGTCGTCGACAAGTTGCTCGCCCTGCCAGTACTTGCGTGTGTGCAGGAAGGCATCAGTGTTACCGTAGCACATGCGGAAGTGATAGGCGATCTTGATGTTGTCGATAACACTGGACTTGCTGAACAGGCGGATGGTCTGGAAGGTGCGGGCCATTCCTGCCTGGGTGATCTGGTGGGTTTTCTTGCCCACAATGTTCTGTCCGTCGAAGACGATGGTCCCCTTGGTTGGCGTATAGACACCGGTGATTACATTGAAGACGGTCGTCTTGCCGGCGCCGTTGGGTCCGATGAGGCCGACGATCTCGCCATGTTCCAGCTGGATGTTGAAGTCGGAAACGGCGCGCAGGCCGCCAAAGAACTGTGTGAGATGTTGAACGTCGAGGAGAGCCATTATGCGCTCACCTCCTTCCTCTGACGCTGGGGAATGAGGATGAAGCTAAATTCCTTGATGCCCATGACGCCTTCCGTCCGGAAGATCATGACCAGGATGAGGATCAGCGGGTAGATGACCAAGCGCAAGGACTGCAGGCCGCGCATTAGTTCGGGCAGGAGCGTGAAGATGGCCGGGCCGACTATGGCGCCGCTGATTGATGTGGAGCCGCCGACGTACAGGTAGATAAGATACTCCAGCGACTTCACGAAACTGAAGTTGTCTGGGTGGATGAACTGGAGCAGGTGCGCAAAGACACCACCTGAGACGCCGGCGAAGAAGGCCGAGAAGACAAACACGAAGACCTTCTGGCGCGTTGTATCGATGGCCATTGCCTCTGCGGCAATCTCGGAGTCGCGGACCGCCTTCATGGAGCGGCCGTACGACGAGAACAGGTAGTTTCGCATGAGAACGACGCTCACGATTGCGAACACGAAGACGATCTCCAGCGTCGTGAGCTTGGGGATGCCGCCCAGGCCACGGGGACCACCGAGCACTTCAGTGACACGGACGACGGTGCGGATGAGCTCGTTGGCGGACAGTGTCACGATGGCCAGGTAGTCGCCCTTGAGACGCAGCGATGGCGCACCGACAAGATAGCCTGCTGCGGCAGCCAGCAACCCTCCTGCAAGAATCGCGACAATGAAGACAGGATATGCGACCCATGGATTGGCCGTACTCGTATGCAACCAGACCGTCGTAATCATGGCTGAGGTATAGGCGCCGACAGCCATGAAACCAGCGTGTCCGATGGAGAACTGGCCGGTGAAACCGTTCACCATACCCAGGCTGACGGTCATGACGATGTTGATGCCGGCCAGCACGATGAGCTGGATGTAGTACTTGTTCAGGAGGGGTTCTCCATTGACGAGGGGCAGGACGCTCAGGACCTTGACGATGACATAGACGAGCACAAATGCGACGACTGTGGCTATGGTGCGATGAGTACGGAGAAAGGCCATGTCAGACCTTCTCCGGCATGAACTTGCCCAGCAGGCCGCTTGGTCGAACAAGCAGGATGCCGATAAGAATGGCGAAAGCGATGCCGTACCCTAGGTTGGAGTCGACCGACGTCGCAAACGCCTCCGAGATGCCCATGATGTACGCGCCGAGCACGGCGCCCGGGATGTTGCCGATGCCGCCAAGGACGGCTGCGATGAAGGCCTTGAGCCCTGGCCAGGTTCCCAGGAACGGGGATCCCAGCATGCCGTAGGTCGTTCCGTACAGGATGCCGCCGGCGCCTGCCAACGCCGGACCCACGATAAAGGCTGTACTGATGACGACGTCGATGTTAATGCCCATAAGGCTGGCTGTCGGCTTGTCGAATGCCACGGCGCGCATCTGCTTGCCGATGAGGGTCTTGTTGACGAACCAGAACAACAGGACCATCAGGACGACGGAGACACCGACGTCGAGCAGCAGCACGTTGGAGATGGTGAGGCCGAGGTTACCGGGGATGGGAATGTTCTTGGCCACGATGAGGTCAGGGAACTTGCGGAACGTCGGGCCGAAGATGAACGGCAGGGAACAGAAGTTCTCCAGGAACAGCGACACGCCCAGCGCCGTGATGAGGGCGGATAACCGTGACTTGTACCGCAGCGGGCGATAGGCCAGTTTCTCCATGACAAAGCCAAGCAGGCCAGTAATGAGCATGGCTGCGATGATCGTCGGGATGAAGGCGCCACCAAAGACCTTGGCCATGACGGGGGCAAGGAAGAATCCCATGTAGGCGCCAAACATGAAGATGTCGGCATGAGCGAAGTTGATAAGGCGCACGATGCCATACACCATTGTATAGCCCAGGGCAATCAGGGCATAGATACTGCCTATCTGAATGCCGTTGATGAGTTGCTGCAGGAACTGGCCCATATTCTCTCCTCCAACAGGAAGCGCAGCGGGAACGTACCTGATCCCCGCTGCGCCGAGATGCGTGCTAGGTTACGGGTTGACAGTCGTCAGGAACGTCTGCTGGCCGTTCTTGATCTGCAGTATGACTGCGGCCTTGATGGGGTTGCGGTTGGCGTCGAACTGGTAGGCGCCGGCAATGCCCGAGAAGGTCGTGTTCTTCATGGCATCCCTGATATCCGAGCCCTTGATTGAGCCACAAGTCTTGAACGCGTCGAGGAACAGTCCCGCAGCGTCATACGCAAGAGCAGCGAGTGCATCGGGCGCTGCCCCGTACTTGGCCGTGTATGCTGTGACGAAAGACTGGACTTTGGGGCTGAGGTCGTCCTTGGAGAAGTGGTTGGAGAAGACGCCACCTTCGACAGCCGCGCCACCTATTGTGACGAGCTCAGGTGAATCCCAGCCATCGCCGCCGCCGGCGGGAACGTTCAGACCCATCTCGCGTGCCTGTTTCAGGATGAGTGCAGCTCCGCCGTAGTAGTTGGGCAGATACAGGAACTCAGGCTTGGCAGCCTTGATGCTGGTCAGCTGGGCCTTGTAGTCGATCGTAGTAGCTTCGTCCGTGAAGGCTTCATAGGCGACGACCTTGCCGCCCAAGCTCTCGAAACTGGCCTTGAAGGCCTCGGCCAGTCCCTTGGGGTAGTCGTTGCCGTTGTCGTACAGCACTGCGGCCGTCTTGACCTTCAGCGTGTTCCATGCGTAGTTGGCCATCACCTTACCCTGGAACGGGTCGATGAAGCAGGCACGGAAGATGTAGTCACCGACCAGCGTGACCGCCTCATTGGTAGACGTTGGCGAGATCTCCGGGACGCCGGCATCCTGCGCGATAGGCGCGACGGCCAGGGTGACCTTGCTCATGACGGCGCCAATGATGCCGATGACCTTGTCCTGATCGATGAGTTTGTGGGCAGCGCTGGCGCCGACTGCGGGGTCACCAGCGTCGTCCTCGTTGATGTACTTGATCGTCGTTGTGACGCCATCGACCATTGCTCCGCCGGCAGTGTTAAACTCGTCGACGGCCATTACTACACCGTTCTTGCTGGAAGTACCGAAGGTGGCCGAGGCCCCAGTCATCGGGAAGATACCACCCAGGTTGATGACCCCAGTTTTTGCTTTGCATCCGACGCCAACGCCGGCGATGAGTGCACAGACAAGAATAATAGCAAGCAGTCTCCTCATGTATTCTCCTCTCGTAATGTGGATGTGTGGTACAGGTTAGTAGAGCGACAGAGCGTCGTCAGGTTTGCAGGCCTGCTGACACCCCCTTCCCAAGAAAGCGGAAAGACCTCACGGCGTATTGTTCGGGAGGTCTTCTGGTAGCTGCGCAAGCTGAGGGCTTGGGTCCCTGCTCAATGCGGACTCCGGACAGAGTTCTGCCCGCTGAGTCCGAGGCACAGCCATTCGGAACAAGGCGTAGGCATGAGCCGAATGGGTGTGGTGAGTCTAGGTATGAGACAAAGTTGGGGAACCATCTGATGTCCATAGTCAATTCTTGCAGAATGACCAGAAAAGTCAAGAGGCGGAGGCTGAGGACCATGAAGGAGCTAACGGAGTGCGTTTGCCGGTACGTTCCGGCATGACGGAGCACGCGGGTCTGTGAACAGGCAATAGGGAAGAGACTCGACGTGGCCTACCGCAATCGATGCCGGCATGCCGTCATAAGCGACGGATCCAATCATGAGAGAAAAGACCTCTGCGCACCGCGTTTCAGCACCTCACATCTGACATCCTCGCTATGGGACATTCCACGTGTCGTTCCACGTATTCTCACCTCGTCTATGCACACTATGGCCGTGCCGCAGGAATTGTCAAGGTGTACGTGACTTCGTGTCCATCCGGCGTTCTACCGGGTTGGGCCGAGCTGTACGTCAGGCTGACTGTCTGCGAAAGCGGAGCACGGCCAGGACAGCCAGGCCGATGGCACAGGCCAGCAGCAGGGCACAGGACATCAGGACCGAGGATACGCCGAGACCTCGCTGGACAACGTTCTCATAGGCGTCGATGATCAATGCCCCCGGCGTCGCTCGCGCCACCTTCTGGAATGCCGCGCCGGTGAACTGGAGAGGGACCCATGCGCCACCGAGGCCGGAAAGGACGAACATGAAGACGAGAGAAAACGCTATACCCTGCTCCTCGGAGCGTGACGCGACCCCGATGAGCAGGCCGAGTGCTGCCACGAATGCCGAAGCGCAAGTTGTCACGAGCAGGGTCGCGATGGGTGCGTGCAGGTACTGGACACGCAGGACTATGGCTGCGAAAAGGATGAGCATGGTGAGCTGCGCAAAGACCTGTGTGAACATGGCCAGGTAGTGTCCCAGGAGGATGCCCGAACGCGATAGCCTGGTCGTCATGAGCCGGGCAAGGGTTCGTGATTTCCTCTCTTCGACGATGATTCCGGCGGCGCTGAGCAGCCCGGCTATGGAGAACTGCAACATCATGCTGGGGGATGTGTGCGCGAAACCACCGGCGTTGCGTTGCTGCTCCGTGAGCTTGCTCGATACTGTTACAGTGACGGTCGTTGGTTGTGTCTTCCACGCAGACACTGCGGTCTGGAACGCGTAGGTGAACTGCTCAAACGTGAGTGCCGAGGGTTTGTCGGACCCTGAAGGAGCCGCCACGTCCTGGTACACGGTGGCCGTCATGCGTGCGATCCGAACGGCGCCCACGAGACGCGTCGACAGGTTTGTCAGCTCGTTCCTGGCTGTCGTTCCACCACTGCTTGCGACGTCTACGACGCATGGCAGCATGGGGACGGTGCCATCGTAGCAGGTCTGCAGGAATCCATCGGGGATGAAGACGACGGCCGTAACCTTACCGTCACGGACGGAGGCGCGAAGGGCCTGGTCTTCCATGCTTGCGGGCGAGGCCACGCGGACGACGGTTGAGGATTCCACAAGGTCGACGAGGGCTACATAGGCGGGGTCGCCCGCGTCGCCGGCGACGACCACCGGCAGACGAGTATCCGCAGGAGCGCCGTAGCCACCGAAGACGAACCCGAACATGAGGGTGAACGCGATGGGCATGATCAGGATGAACATCAGGGACTTGCGGTCACGCAGGATCTGCGTAAGGTCTTTGATCGTCAGGTTGAAGGCACTCATGGCGGACCTTACGCGAACCGTCGCGCCATGCGGGCACGGCCGACGAGGAACATAATCGCGGTCCAGGCGAGCAGAACTGCCGCGCTCGTGAGCAGCCGGCCCATAGGGGCTCCGTCCATAGCCTGCCGGAAGGCGAGGAGTGACCACCCCTGGGGCACGAAGAGGGCGACTCGCTGTCCCAGCTGGGCAGCGGACGGGACGTTCATCGTGAACACGCTCGCGAGCGCAAGCATGCCCGTCGCCGTGACGACGCCGCCGAACACGACGCCGGCCTGCCGCGTCGTCTTCAGGAACGACATGAGGAAAATGCCGAAGGCGGAAGCGCACAGTGCCGTCGGCACGAGGGCGATCATGATTGGCCCGAGCCCACCCCAGCGGATGCCCAGGGCGAGCGCCGAGACCAGCATCAGGACCAGCATCTGGAGAGCCGTGGTCAGCAGGATGGACAGCATCTTGCCCTGCATCACGGTTGCCGGGGCTGTCCTGGTCGTGAACAGGCGCTGCAGAGTCCCCTGCTCCTGTTCCAGCAGAATACTCTCGGCGCCGGCAGTCCCGGTGTAGTAGACGTAGAAGACCATCATGGCCGCCATGTTAGCGGCGAGGATCGTGGCAAGAAGACTCGCGGACCTCTGCTGTTTCGCAGGAGGAGCTTCGACCTTGACCGAGCCGAATGTGGCCTGCGCGGCCATCGTTTCCTCGACGAACCTCTGGACCGCTTGTGCTACCTTGTCCTGTGATGGTGTGATACCTGTCGCGGCGAGGCTGGCGGTCATCGTCGATTGCATGATGCGGACGGACGTGAACTCGTCGACGAACTGGCCGATGATGGCGCGAACGATACCGGGCCCGAGGGTGAGTGTGGGGTCCTGGTAGATTTCGACTCCTCCTCCCGGCGCACCTTCCATAGAGGTTCTCGTGAAGGCCGTCGGGATGATGACAGCGACCTGTGCAACGCGGCTGTCTACGGCGTCACGGGCGGCGTTGGCTGATGTGACCGTCGTGACGGCCATGAGCTCCTTCAACTCGTCCGATGAGAGTAGATGTGTCAGGATGTCTCCTGCCGTCGTGGACGGGTCAGCATCAGAAGGGTCAAGGTCGACTGCCTGAATCCCCATGTCGAGATTGGCGAGGATGACCTTCGTGACAGGGATGCTGAACGTCTGCTGTTTCGAAGTGGCGGTCCCGCCGAAGGCCACGGTGAACAAGCCGACGATGAGCAGTGGGACGGCAAACATGAACATGAGCCCGAATAGGCTGGTGAACGAGTGACGTATGTCCTTGAGGGCGATATCGAATGCTTGCACGGGTTGTCAGTCGCGAAGTGCGCGGCCGGTGAGACGAAGGAAGACTGCCTCGAGGTTAGGCTCCTGGATGTCGACAGACACGATCCGCACACCAGCTCCGGCGGCGCTCTCGAAGAGGCGGGGAAGCACGCGGTTGCTGTCGGCCGCAAGCACGGTCACGACGCCATCATCCGACGTCACGTCGTTGATGCCCTCTATTGTCTTCCACGTCTCCAGGAAGCCTTCAGCCGGTTCGCTCAGCCGCAACTGGATGCGGTTGAGTTCACCCACACTCTTGACCAGTTCGCGCTGTGTGCCCACGGCGACAAGCTTGCCATGGTCCATGATGCCTACGTGGTCGGATAGTTCCTGCGCTTCCTCCATGTAGTGTGTGGTGTACAAGACGGTCATTCCCTGGTCGCGAAGCTGTTTGACGTTGTCCAGGATAGACCGACGGCTTTGCGGATCGATGCCGACCGTGGGCTCATCCATAATCACCAGCGCAGGCTTGTGGAGAAGTGCGACGGCGATGTTCACGCGGCGCTTCATGCCGCCCGAGTACGAACTGATTCGTTCCCTCTGACGGTCGTTAAGCCCGATGACGTCCAGGACTTCGTCGGCACGACGGGCCAGAGGGGCGCCTCGCAGCCCCTGCATCTTCCCCCAGAACAGCAGGTTCTCACGAGCCGACAGATCGCTGTACAGCGCGACCTCCTGTGGGACAACACCGATCGACGTCTTCACCAGCTGGGGATCAGCCGAGATGCTGTGTCCCATCACCAGCGCGTCCCCGGAATCAGGTTTGAGCAGACAGGAGAGCATGCTGATCAGGGTGGTCTTCCCGGCGCCGTTGGGGCCAAGAAGGCTGAAGATCTCGCCCTGAAGAACGTCAAAGGAAACTCCGTCGACTGCTCGGTTCTGTCCAAAGCTGCGGTGCAGGTCCTGTACCTGGATAGCGAGCGTATTCCCCATGAGCGACTCCCTTTGTCCGTCATTGTCGGTGCGGCCATGATAACGCGTAAACGTAAATCATGATATCCCGTTCGATGTGACAATACAATGTGGAGGTTGCGTGTGGGCGCTGTCGCGCTACAGTAACTAAGAGGTACTGCACGTCAGGAGGAACACATGAAGGGTCATTCCACGGATTGGATTGCAGGGCTGCGATGGCCGCAAATCGCTATGGAGAGGGGATGAGCGCGTCGAAAGTGTGGTTCACCGACCTGCGCACGCGCCCCGGTCACAATCTGCTGGACAAGACCGAGGCTGTGATGCGCGGCGCCGGCGTCACAGACATCGACTTCAAGGACAAATTCGTTGCCGTCAAGCTGCACCTGGGAGAGCCCGGCAACCTCGCTTACATTCGTCCCAACTACGTCGCGCGTGTCGTGAAACTGATCCGGGAACTGGGTGGCAGGCCCTTTCTGACCGACTGCAATACACTGTATTCGGGAGGCCGCTCCAACGCGGTCGATCACCTGCAGTCTGCTCAGGAGAACGGCTTCAACCGTATCGCCGTCGGGGCGGACGTCATCATCGCCGACGGCCTCAAGGGCACGGACTACCGCGAGGTGCCCATCCATCTCAAGCGATGCGAAACTGCCAAGATCGGCACTGCAATTGCCGACGCCGATATCATCGTCTCGCTCACGCACTTCAAGGGGCATGAGCAGGCCGGCTTCGGGGGCACGCTCAAGAATATCGGCATGGGCAGTGGTTCGCGGGGCGGAAAGATGCAGATGCACTCTGAGTCAAAACCGCGTATCGACGTCGTCAGGTGCGTCGCCTGTGGCACCTGCGCCCGTTCCTGTCCGGAGGTCGCGATCGCGTGGAACGCCGACCACAGGGCCGTCATCGACTACACAAAGTGTGTCGGTTGCGGGCAGTGTGTCGCTGTCTGCATGTATGGCGCCGCGCACCCCGTGTTCCAGGGGACCAACGACGCACTCAACGAGAAGATCGCGGAATACGCCTATGCCGTTCTGCATGGCAAGCCGGCGTTCCACGTCAGCTTCATCATGAACGTCAGCCCCAGCTGCGATTGCTGGGACCTCAACGACGCTGCCATCGTGCCGGATATCGGCATTGCCGCGAGCTTCGACCCGGTGGCCCTCGATCAGGTGTGCGTGGACCTCGTCAACAGAGCCGTCGCCAACCAGGGAAGTGTGCTTGCCGATGTTCACTTCGAGCACGGAGACAAGTTCACACACGTCCATCCCGAAACGCACTGGGAATCCCAGGTCGCCCACGCGGAGGAGATCGGACTGGGCACGCGGCAGTACGAGCTGGTGGTCGTCGAGTAGACAGATTCCTTCCGGCACGTCCCTTCCGGGTGCCGCACCAGACCAGATGCGGCGCCCTGGTCTGGCAGGCCGGCCGATCTTGTTGCAAGAGTCAGCAATTCCTCTATCCTTTGTACACGAGCATCCAGTTGTAGAAACCCATGAGGGGGCTTTGTGGCTCGAGTTCGACCGACGGGAATGAAGGCGTTTACACTCATCTGGGCTGGTCAGGTGGTCTCGCTTGTCGGGTCCGCGATGACCGCCTTCGGTGTGAGCGTGTGGGCATGGCAGGTGACAGGCTATGCGACCGCCCTGAGCATCGTTGCGTTCTTCAGTTTCGCACCTACCATCATCATGAGTCCCATCGCCGGAGCGCTGGTCGACCGGTGGAACCGCAAGGTGACAATGGGGGTATCGGACCTGGCGTCCGGTCTGGGGACGATCATTATGCTCATCCTGTACGTAACCGGGCACCTGCAGATCTGGCACCTCTGCGTCGTCGGAGCGTTGTCCGGGACGTTCCAGGCATTCCAGTGGCCGGCGTATCAGGCGGCTATCAGCACGATGATGCCCAAGGAGAAGTATGGCCGGGCAGCGGGCATGATGTCGCTGGCACAGAGCGGTTCCGGCATCCTTGCGCCCATCGTTGCGGGCGCGATCGTCGTCACGTGGGGCCTCGTGCCGATCTTTCTGTTCGACATCGCTTCATTCTGCATCGCCGTCGCATTGCTGCTGGCGGTCAACGTCCCCTCTCCCTCGCGATCACAGGCAGGCGAGGAGGCACGCGGCAGTCTCTGGAAGGAGACGGTCTTCGGCTGGAGGTACATCGCAGCACGCCGGCCACTGCTCCTGCTGCAGCTTAGTTTCTTTGCGTCGAACCTCGTCGCGATGGTGTGCATGACGATATGGACTCCGATGATCCTGGCGCGGAGTGGTAGTAGCCCGACCACACTGGGCATCGTCAACACAGTGTCCGCTGTCGGAGGCGTCGTCGGGGGGGCACTCATGACGGCCTGGGGCGGACCGCGCCGCAAGGTGTACGGCGTCCTGTGGGGCATGGTGTCCGTTTCCGCCCTGGGAATCATGCTCATGGGGTTTGGTCGAACGTTGCCCGTCTGGCTCGTCTCAGGGTTTCTCGGATCGCTCATCATCCCGTTTCTCAACGGCTGCAACGACGCTATCTGGCAGGCGAAAGTGCCGCACGACGTGCAGGGCAGGGTCTTTGGCACGCGCATGATGATTGCACAGGTCTCGGTTCCCGTGGCCATGCTGACCGCCGGACCGCTGGCCGATGTGGTATTTGAGCCCTGGATGATGCCCGGAGGAGTCTTGACACGAGTCTTTGGCCCACTGGTCGGTGTCGGCCGTGGTGCCGGCATGGCTCTCATGTTTGTGCTGTTTGGTGGCGTGGCGCTGCTGGTGAGCGTCGCGAGCTTCATGGTGCGCGATATCCGCGATGTGGAGGTTCTGATTCCGGACTATGTCCCGCCCGGCGAAGAAGTGCCTGAAGCAGCGATTTCTGTTTCTGTTGAGGCGAATGTCACCAATTGCGCCACACGCGCAAGAACGTAGCAGAGTCCGTATCGTGTCTCCGGAAGCACGGTTGCTGGTGATGGGACGTTTTGACGTGGTCGCGCGCGGGGGCTTGACATCTTTTATGAAACTTGTTTTGTTGTAGAGTATTGACATCAAGTCTTGGTATCAAGCGTCAACATCAGTGTGAACGTCAATCTCAACAAAGGAGATGGCAATGGCTGGAATAACAAAGAAGTCTGCAGAAACAGTAAAGAAGGTCGTCGTTGCTGCACCGAAGAAGGCAGTGAAGAAGGTTGTGCCAGTCGTCAAGAAGACGGTCAAAGTCGTGGCGAAGCCTGTCGCCAAGAAGACAGTTGCCAAGGCCCCCGCCAAGAAGGTCGTTGCTGCCAAACCCGCTGTCAAGGCCGCGAAGCCAGCAGCCAAGAAGCCGGTCGTCAAGAAGCCCGCGATCAAGAAGTAGCATACTGATACCGGGACGTTCCTCGCTGTGTCCGCACACCTGCGGACACAGCGAGGTTCTTTCTCTGAGACGGTCGCTGCGCTCGTGGACGGTGGCCGCATAGGAACTGGCAGGCAGCCCGAACCTGGGCTTGGAGCCCACGATTCGACGCCGCACCAGGAACACTTGGTGCGGTTTGTCATTCCAGATCACGCAAGCGGGCCTGTTCGCGTTGCGGGAAGCCGATGGAAGGCAGGGTCAGGTGAGTCATTCAGGTTCCATCAACCATGTGACCGCGGATCGCAGCCCTCACGAGTCTTCAGTCGAGTGCACCCGCACACTTCTGTGCACAACGAGACGACTGGCATATAATGGATGCCTGCCACGATGATACGTAGCTGACGTGGCACCACTTCCTAAGCAGACTCAGCTGGTGTCCGAGGAGAGTTCCGAATGAGCGTCAAACGTGCTTACCGTATGATTGATCTATTCAGTGGAGCTGGTGGGCTGAGCCAAGGATTCGCCATGGTCCCAGGGCATCGTTTTCGAGCAGTGTGGGCCAATGACATGGATGTCGACTCTGCCGAGTCCTATGCAACTAACTTCGATACCCCGTGCGTTGTCGGCGATATAAACGCTATCCTCGCAGACAAGAGAATCCACATTCCCAAAGCGGATGTCGTCATCGGAGGTCCACCTTGCCAGGGTTTCAGTCTCCTCAACAAGAAGAGAGATGGAGATGCGCGTAGGCAACTCTGGCGGCCATTTCTGGAGGTCGTGCGTCGTACGGGTGCGTCCACGTTCGTCATGGAGAACGTACCGCAGCTCCTGGGTTCGGAGGAGTACGCGGAGATCGTGAGATCTGCTCAGAGATTAGGATTCGAACTGGCATCAGCCAAGCTTACGGCATGCGACTACGGTGTTCCACAGATGAGGACACGAGCGTTCATTATCGGGTGCCGGTCGGTGGACCCTTCAATCGTATTCCCTCCGAAACGGACGCACTGGGATGCGGCTGCCGAGCATAAGGACAAGAACCTCTATGTTATTCATCCAAAGCGGTGGGCAACAGTCCGAGATGCGATAGGCAAACTGCCGCCTCCAAGAGGGACCGATCCGAGAGACGTCGCCCCTCCACTTGATCTTCAGTTCGGGCGTCGGCCGACTGACAGGAGTTTGCTCAGGTATGCGGCAATTCCAGAGGAAGGAATGAACCGGTTTGACCTACTGCGTCTAGCACCGGAGTTGACGCCTGAGTGTTGGGTCAGAAAGAAGAGTGGCAGTACCGACCTGTTTGGTCGGCTCTGGTGGGACAAACCGTCGGTCACAATCCGGACCGAGTTCTTCAAGCCAGAGAAAGGGAGGTACTTGCACCCACAACAGGATCGTCCCATCACACACCGTGAAGCGGCGCGGCTTCAGTCATTTCCAGACACCTTCCGGTTCGTTGGATCGAAGATATCTGTGGCGAGACAGATCGGTAACGCTGTTCCTCCATTGTTGGCCGAAGCCGTTGCAGGGGCAGTGCTACAAATGCTCGATTCCAAGCAATGAGATGGCCAAGCGTATTCTGAACACCGATCCACAACGCAGTGCAATGATGGGTCGGGTCAGGCAACGGGACACTGCTGCCGAACTGAGTGTGCGCAGAATACTTCGAGCTCGTGGGTATGGCTATCGGGTATGTGTGTCGAGTCTGCCGGGGAAACCCGACATCGTTCTCACCCGCTATCACACGGCCATTTTCGTGAACGGATGCTTCTGGCATGGGCATGCCGGTTGCCCGAGAGCCACTGTGCCGAAGACCCATGCACGGTTCTGGAAACAGAAGATTGCAGCCAATAGGGCTCGAGATGCAAAGGTGAAAACCGAACTCGAAGAGCTCGGATGGAACGTCCTGACAGTGTGGGAATGTGAGCTTGGAGATGTGGACAAGCTGGCGGAGAGACTCACGGAGTCACCAATGTTGGCAGCGTCCGTATTGCTGCAGAGGAAGGGGAGTGCTGGGAATGCCTAACCTATTCCAAGATCTTGCTAACCTGAGGAGAAAGTACTACGCGACGCTGTCGTCTGCCAGTGTGATATTCAGTAGAGAACTGAATGACAAGAGTCAGGGAATCACAGGCTGTATACGAGCTCCAAACATCGCAGACTGCGATAGTCTGTCAAGTGTGAAGATTGCGGTTCGGATGGTCGAGATTCTGGGTCTTCCAAACGGAGATATCGCCAAATCCTCACAGGCGACGGGGGTAGGTTTCACGACGGCCACCAAAGACTTTGTGCAAGATGCTTTTGCTCTCCTGCAGAGATGGCGGCCTGGCCAATGGACATTCACCACCGAGAGCCGATTGGCTGACTACTACCAATACGAGCATCTGGGCGCACTGTCGGAATTGGTGACCAAGATTTCGGAGTTATTTGTCGGTTCCGAAGAACAACTCCCTCTCGTAACCGAAGGGTCATCAACTCGAACAAACCTTGAGATGGCGGCTCACGAGCTCAAGAGTTCCTTGGCACTCGATTATATCGTGATCCCCGACATCGTCGTGTATCGGAATCCCATGGACGAGTCTCTGCTGCTGTACGAGACGACTGACGAGAATGGTGTGCCCGAGATTGCGAGGTTGACGGCCTTTCGCGCACGCAACGTAGGGCCTCAAACGAAGATCATGCATGCCAGTATCTCCTGCAAACTCACCATAAGATCCGACCGCGCGCAGAACACCCGGACTGAGGCGTTGAACCTCTTGAGAAATAGGAAGGGACATGCACCCCATATGGTTGCTGTGACTGCCGAGCCACTTCCCACGAGACTTGCTTCTTTGGCGCTCGGAAGTGGGGACCTCGATTGTACGTATCATATTGCCCTGCCCGAGTTGGTCGAGGCAGCCAAGACGACCGGATGCATTGATCAGCTGGACATGCTGAATCAGCTCATCGAAGGACGACGGCTACGTGACATAGCCGACCTTCCCCTCGACTTGGCGATATAGCTCCGGCCGCCGAGAAGACGATTGACAAGAACCCAATCGTGACCGCCGTAATTGTCTCCGCGCTGTCTGCCGGTTCGGACTGTTGCTTGAAGACCGGACGGAAGGCTCAGAGCTGTGACAAGGGCACACCGTTTCCTTTAGCCAGTGTGACTCACCCAACGTGAGATACGGCGCAACTCCCGATCTCGGACGCATGCACTCTACTGTCCTTGGCTTCTCTCCGATAGGGACAGGATAATGTCGCCAAACATCTTGCCACACGCAATTTCCGGCTGACCTTGCCGACCATAGTACGAAGAGAAGCGTGCTTGTACGTCCTTGATGAAGTGTGGCGAGATTTGAAACCGAGGCATCTCATACTCTCCCCGAAAGTCTTTGTTGGTGACACTCGACAGCTTCCTGAAGTTGATTAGTCCGCCATAGAAGAATGAAGTTCCCGGTAGCCAATGGGTGTGGAGCACTTCTTTCCTCTTCCGTAGAGACTCCTTGAGACAGGATACCTGTTTCTCCTCTGTCGTGCACCTTTTCAACTCGGCCAAATCATACCACGGTTCTTGGTCGATTTCTGCCAAGACGATCATGTCCGCCTTATAGGATTTCTTCTTCTCCCCAGCGCCATCAGTATGCTCCCTCATTACAAGATCACAGGCTGGGTTCAGAACTATATGAAAAGACTTATCATCTTTCTTCTGGACAATGCTACCTGTTCTGAGTTCAGAATTTGAGGGTGGAAAGATATATGCTTCTTCAGGATACTGGGCGTCGGTGTCGTTTTCCAACCTCTCCATTACATGATCGAGCGCTAGCCTAAGCAATGCCTTCTCGGTCTGTTTCTCGGCGTCCGGTGTAGTGGATTGCGCGTATCCAAGCCAAACACTCAATTGGGGCCACAGGCTGCTACTGTAGACTGCATTCAGCGCATCCTCGATCTGCCCGTTCCGTCCGAAGATTCTCGTCAGTCCAGTTCTGCTCACTTGGTAGTGCCAATCGAAGATGCTTACATATTGAGCTTCACCTTTGATGAAAGTCTTGACTTGGGAGAGAGACGGCGAGATGCCCTGTCTTGGCGTCCCCGTCATGATGGCGACAGGGATCCGCAGGCACAGCTTCGCGATCTGATCAATAACTTGCTCACCTCCGTCTTTACGATCGGCAAGCGTCAGATCAACAATCGCTCCATCGTAGTTCTCGCTGGCGACTTTCTGCAAGGCGTCATCTAGTGTTGTGCTCTCAACGAGTCGGATGCCTCGTCCATTCTGGTCTCGATACACTTCGGCGGAGCTCCGACAGGCCTGGAGGTCAGAGTCCTCGTCCTCAACGATCAGGAGTTGCAGTGAATTGTCTGTTTCACTCATGGGGCTCGTCACTCCTGGGCTGCAGCCGAAAATGTGCTCCCGACTCGGACTCGAAAGCCATCAGCTCCAGGCCGTTGCGGGAAGCAGCTTCACCTGCGATAGCCAGCCCGAGTCCTGTTCCTTCTGGCTTTGTCGTATATTGTGGCTCGAAAATGACTTCGGATGCGATATCGGTGGGGTTGATTCCGGGTCCCGTGTCCCGGTATTCGATGTATTGAAGTTGATCTCCATCCACCACGATGTCCACGGATATCTCCTTGGTCTCCGACTTCGCTTCGATCATCCAGTAGATGCTATTGTCGATCAGGTTCACGAAGATCGCATATATGTCCTGCGGCCAACACAAGAATCCGTGGTTGGTGGGGCCCATGATGTTCACCGAGATTACGTTGTCGGCCATCTGCTTGTGGAAAACCGAGAACGCGCCCGCGATCGTTTTGCGAAGTGGCAACAGCACTCTTGCGCTCCGTTTGCCGGTGGCAAGGGGATCAAGACGACCGAAAAGCTTCACAAATACGTCCGCGTTTTCTCCGATGCCTCTGGCGATCGAGTCGATCTTCTCCAAGGTATCTGTGTTCCCCGTCTTGTGCCATGAATCCAGCCAGTATTCCATGTTTGGAATCTGATTCCTGAAGTAGTTCAGCGGTCTTCTGCCCTCGTGAAGGATGACATTGATGATCTTCCCCAACGTTGCCTGCCCCTGGTACACTGCCACTGCCTGACGAACGTCGTCGACAATTCGGTTCTTCTCTTCCTCTTCGTGCTCTACAATCCCAATGATCTCATCTGAGACCTTCTGGTCCACCCCGCTTGTTGCAAGCTTGTTGCGTATGTCACGTTTTGCTTGGTCAAAGGAGTACAGTTTCTGAAGGTCTTTTTCGATTTTGGCGGCAGGTTTGCTCAACCCAGCCATCCTTCTGTAAGCAAAACGTCGCGCCTCGAGTTCTCGAATCACACTGTTGGTTATGGATTTCAAGTTGTCGAAGGCTTTGTTGTCGTAGAGTCCGTCTCGAGCGCTCTTCTCGATTAGACCCGACTGCAGCTGCGCCTGGATCTGCACGTAGCCAATTACCTGATTGCTACCGATTCTGAGTGACGGATTCTGAATGCGCTGGTCGTTGAGTTTCAGCCAGTCAAACTCTGGGTCGCCCAACGGTCTTATCCGGAATCCATTTCTGTAGACTCCAATTCCATTGAGGCTGTTGAGAAGGTTCCGTGCCTCGAGCCTGCCCAGATAGTTCCCAGCACCGTCTTTGAGCTGACCACGATGGACCAGTGACTCGATAGAGTCTCCTTCACGGTCATAGACCCGGATGTCGAAGGATAAGTCGCCGCACTCCGTTGGCTGATGAAGATCGAATGGGATCAGTTCATCCGGCGTACTTCGGCTCTTCTGAACGGAGTAGATCAATGATCCCTTGCCGTCGGCCTGTACTTGTCCTGACACTCGGTAATCATAGGATTCGATAAGAGGATATGTTTCAACTCGTTTCTTCGGGGCACTCTTCTGTTCGTCAGAGGAGTCCGGGAGTGTCAGATATATGTCGAAACACATGGCCTTGCTGTCTTCAGGTACGACATCGACTGGAGATGCCAGTTTCTTGAGGGCGTTTTCGAGTTTGACGAGGTCGTCACTGCTCCATTCCGCGGAGAACTGGCCCTCGTCGGTGATTGTCAACCTTGTTCCAGGAAGCTCCTCTACCTTGTCGGTCTCGATAAGAATTGGGACATCGTCAAGGTACCGCGCATTCTCGAAGCTGGTCCAATCGACCAGCACTGTTGTCTTGTTGTGTTGCGGATCTACTGTCTCCAGCAGGAGGTCCTTACCCAGGGCAGCAGCAGCGTAGCGCCCAATACCTTTCTGCCCTTGCATTGTCCTACCACCGGGACTCAGTCTCCTAGTCACCTTGTCGTCGGTGGATGGCACCATCCATCTGTCGACCACCGTGTTTCTAGACATTCCATGACCACGGTCTTCTATGATGATGGAATATCCGGGTCGGTCACCGGATACCTTGAACTGGATGCTCACATCGGGCGAGTCCGCGTCATAGGCGTTCTTCACCAGCTCGATTATTGCAGCGCTCCGGTCTTGGACCAAGTCACGCCCAATAGTGAGGATATGCCTTCCCGCGGGTCTGATCCTGTACAACTCACTTGTACCCATTACCAGCCCTCCCTCAATTGCTTAGCGATCTTTGTAGCCAGAAGCACGGGGACGGCATTGCCGATCTGGCGAAATGCAGCAGTGCGGCCTGGAGTCGTCGACATGCTCTCGAAGAAATAGTCATCCGGGAATGTCTGTAGCCTGGCCGCCTCTCTCGGCGTGAGAGAGCGATTTTGGTTGATGTCGGGATGGATGTAATAGTGTCCATCCTTGGCAATGTGTGCCACAACGGTCTGGGAAGAAGGCAGGTCGCCCGCCACAACCTTGAACCGATCGAGGAATGAAACGACATTGTCGTGCGTCTGCAATCGTTCCGGCAACGTCTCATAGCTGAGCCTTGTTCCGTGGGTGTTCCATTGTTCGACTGCCAGCCTGTAGATTTCCAGATCTTGGTCGGTGTTGGGACGGGCCTGATGCCACGTGACCGAGGAACCGCTTCCCCTGATGTGAGCATCATACAGGTACGTGCCTTGGTACGCTCTCAGAGCACATGGTCCAATCGTGCCTTGACCGGCCTCCAGCGGTGGAAAGTCCATCAGCAACTCTCCCACATTGACCCCGGGCTGCCACTTCTGCGGCTGGGGGTAGAAGCCCGTCTTCTTACCACGCTTGCCCACCAAAACGACCCTCTTTCGGTTCTGAAGCACGCCATAATCGTCGGCAGAGAGCACCCTGAACTCTGTTTCGTATCCAGCATCGCGGAATAAGCTCTGCATGTCACTGAAGAAGAGAGTCCCCATCTCGTCGCGGGCAGAGAACAGGCCCACAACGTTCTCAAAAACGAAGTAGGATGGCTTGTAGCGTCTCAGAAACTCGACGTAGAACCGATACAGACGGTTCCGTTTGTCGCCTTTCATCCGATTGCCATCTCTGGAGCGGCCGACAATGGAGTACGCTTGGCAAGGGGGCCCCCCAATGATCAGGTCCAGCTTGGCGCCATCAAGAAGCTCATCGATGGAGTTGAAGATGCTTGGCAAAGAGGCCTCCCCTATCTCGGCACCTATGACAGAGTCGATCTGCCGTCTCGGCACGAACTGATACAGTTCCGGACGCGTGATTCTTCCCCGCAGGTAGTCTTCGTAGCGTTCGGAACTTCCGTGCGAACTCAGCCAATGGAATGCAGTCCTAGTTCTCAACGTAAAGCACGCAGCGCTATTGACTTCGACATGCGCTACAGGGTCGAAACCAGCACGCGTGAACCCCTCGGATAAGCCACCGGCTCCGGCGAAGAGATCCAAGAATCGTAGACTATGAGCCATGTGTTTCTTCCACCTCTATTCTCGACATGAGCCAACCGTAGCAGCCAATTGAGCGGCTAGCTCTGTCACTGGCGAGACTCTGCGAGTGCAGGGCATCGGCACCATTGGTGCTGCCTGAACAAGGAAAACCCTGGGGGTCTCCTGTCGAGCGCTGGGGAGCGCCACGATGGCATGTTGCAGCATCTCTTCATGATGCAGCAAGTAACGCAAGCATCGTTTCCACATGAGAATCTTGACACCCCCTCTTGACTTCTCTCACAGTTTAGCAGTGAGCCTGCGGTTGTACAGGCCATGGTGTCTAGACCGCTTCCTTGAGTCACCCCTTTTTGAACTACAATGTGTACAGAGTGTCAACTGTGTTGTGGACTGTAATGTTGCGTGAACGCCGTGGGGGGATTTGATGGATGCACTGCTTGATTGGCTGTTGGAAGGGCCGTCGTGGGTACGGTACCGGGCGCTGGTGGACCTGGCGCACGAGCCGGAAACGTCGCCTGACGTTCAGGCGGCTCGAAGCAAGATGCTCGTTGACCCGCAGGTCGCCGGAGTTGTACGGGAGTTGCAGGGATGGCCGGGAGTCGTCCTCAATAGCCACAAGTCAGCCGGGCAGCTGTACCACAAGCTGAGATTTGCGGCGGACCTCGGCCTGCGCTGGTATGATCCGGGGATGCCTGAGGTGGTCCGTGCCGCCATGGCACATCAGTCGGAGCAGGGGCCGTTCCAGTTGTCCATGGCTGTGTCCGCAGCACACGGTGGAACTGGACACGAGGATCGGGGATGGGCGCTGTGCGACGCCCCGGTCATCGTGGGCACGCTCTGTGAGCTGGGGCTGTCCGGTGAAACCACCGTACGCCGTGCTGTCGACTCCATTGCGGGGCTGGCGCGAGACAATGGGTGGCCGTGTGCCGTATCGCCCGAATTGAAGGGCTTTCGGGGCCCTGGACGCAAGGGTGACCCCTGTCCCTGTGCGACGCTTGCGTGTGTCGAGATGGAGCTGGCAGCGGGCATTCCCCACGAGCAACAGACACGGGATGGGGCCGAGGCACTGCTGACGCAGTGGTCGGAGCGGCGGGAGTCGCACCCCTACATGTTCTACATGGGTACGGACTTCTGCAGGCTCAAGGCGCCATTCATATGGTATGACATTCTTCACGTGACGGACGCCCTGTCGCGAATTCCGTGGCTGCGGCAGGACCCACGGCTGCATGACATGGTGAGCGTGATGATGAAACAGGTCGGAGCCGACGGGCGAGCGACGCCGGGGTCGGTGTGGATGGCATGGAAGGACTGGGAATTCGGTCAGAAGAAGGTACCGTCGCGCTGGGTCACGCTCCTCGTCGAGCGCGTGCGACAGCGCGTGAAGGGCTGACGGAGGTGCCAGATATGAAGACGATCGATCTTCGCAAGCAGATGAAGGACCTGTGGAACCCGCCGGTGGGCAAGGTCGTTCTCGTCACTGTGCCTGCCATGCCGTATCTGGTTGTCGAGGGGGTCGGCAATCCGTCGACGTCCAAGACGTTCCAGGAGGCTATCCAGGCACTGTATTCGGCTGCCTACACCATGAAGTTCGGAGCCAAGGCAGCGGGCGTCGCCGAATGGAAGGTGACACCGCTGGAGGCACTGTGGTCGACTACGTCAGGCAAGGACGTTTCTGACGCTGACTTCGCAGCAGATGCGGGAGAGGACATCGCATGGAAGGCACTGTTGATGCAGCCTGCAGTCGTGACGGCAGAGATGCTGGAGCAGGCGAAGGCGGAGGTCGTCCGGAAGAAGAAGGACGTGCCCGCCCTGGGCCAACTGCGCCTGGAGACGTGGGCTGAGGGACTGTGTGCACAGACAATGTACGTGGGGCCGTACGATGGAGAGCGCCCGACGATCGACATGATGCACGCATGGATGGCCACCAACGGCTATCGCTCGCGCGGACGGCACCACGAGCTCTACCTGGGCGATCCCAACCGGATGGCACCTGAGAAGCTGAAGACCATCCTTCGACTCCCCGTGGAGAAGGTCAGAGAGTAGGGACAGGCTCCCCTGCCGGGAGCACGTTGCGGGAACCGGTCGCCTCGTGCATGGCGTCACGGTCCGGTTCCCGCATACGGCTCCCAGCCTATGACTCGATCGTCACCGTCCTGCCGACCGGGTCCCACGTGACCGTAGAGCCCAGATTCTCGGCGACGAACCGGAGGGGTAGCAGCGTTCTGCTGTTGACGATCATTGCAGCAACGTCCAAGGCTACGTTCACTCCGTCCACACGTGCCTCTCTCGAGCCGATCCAGACCTCGACGGTATGCGTGCCGAGCGTCACGGTCGCCTTCCGCTGGACGGCGTCCCAGGCGACGCTGCCCTCGAGAGCCTCGATCACGGCGCGGATCGGGAGCAGGGTGCGCCCCTCACGGATGATGGGCGGAGAATCAAGCGTCGCGCGTCTCCCGTCGACGGACATCACCGACGAACCGATGGTGAGCACCAGCGTATGTGACGGAGGCGGAGGCAGGACGATGGGGATAGGCTCAAAGACAGCGGTGATAGTGTGATCTACCGTGGCACCGGTCAGTTCGTACATGCTGTTGCGCACGAGACCGGTTACATTCACACCGTTGTCGGTAAGGAGAGTGAGGTGATAGCCTGCGTCGGGCAACATGGTTAGTGTGACACTCTCACCCTCGGCGACTTCCTTCAGTATTGGAAGGATGGTACCATGTCCTTGTGGCACAGATGCCGTGATCTGGAAACGGGCGATGGGAACGTTCACCAGGCGGAACAGGCCTGCGTCCGTGCCAGCATACACCATGGCGGGCACCGAAGAATCCACGGCAAGCGCAGAGACGTTCTCTGTGAGCGGCCCTCCCACCTGGGTCCAGGAGTCACCGCCATTAGCCGACGTGTACACGCCGCCAGAGGTCATCATGCCGCTGTCGCCCGCGTAGAGAACAGATGGGTTGACCGGATCGACGGCGAGTGCCGCAATTCCGAAGAAGTACCGGAGGATGCCCGATGAGCTGAGTCCGGTTCCCTGTGACCAGGTGGCTCCGCCGTCTCTGGACTTCCACACACCGGCAGTAGTTCCGGCGTAGATCACGTCCGCGGTCAAGACGACTGTCAGGACACCTGCGCCTGAGGAGTTGACCTCCATCTTCCCGGTGGTTTTCGTCCAGCCGGCGCCGGCATCCACCGAAACGTACAGTGAGTGTTCGACTGCCGCATAGACTGTCGAGGGTCCGTCTGGGTCAATAGCCAACCCGTCCACGTCGTCACCGGAAATCCCTGACCCGGACGACCTCCACGTTGCTCCGCCGTCCGTAGAGCTCAGGACGCGTCCCTCCGTCATCATGCCGCTGTCGCCCGCATAGACGGTCTGTGGATTCACAGGGTCGACCGCCAGCGCCGTAATCGCGTAGTAGTAGCGGAGTATTCCACTGCCCGCAAGCATTCCCGTGCCCTGTGACCATACTGCACCCTCGTCAGCCGACTGGAACACGCCGGCAGAGGTCCCTGCGTACAATCGGCTGCCGTCCCGAGCTGCGGCAAGGGCCAGTATCTTGAGTGTGGTGGACGAGCTCGTCTTGATGCCGGTGCCGTATTGCCCCCAGGTCACTCCTCGGTCCGTCGACCTGAACAGTCCCCGGTCGGTTCCGGCGAAGACAGTATCAGCGTTTGCGGGATGAACCAGAACGGCATGGACCTTCCCCGCGTCGAGTGAGGTCTTCTGCCACACTGGTGTCGCCCCTGAGGTGGCTGCCGGTAGCAATAGCAGGCTTGGGACGGTCAGCAAGCCGATAGAAACCACGACAATCAGCACAACAACTCGGCGTCTCATAGACACCTCCCAAGCATCACTGACGGCCAGAACGACTCTCCGCTGCCATTGTAGAGAAATAGTCCGCGGAGGTCAACTGCGTCGGCAGCAGGGCGTCAACTGCTCGAATTCCAGGCGTTTGGTCCGTCAGGAACGTGTTGGACTTGTGCCTGTTGACAGGGTTGGATATACTCAACCAGGAGGTCACCATGAGGGTCATCGGAGCGGGCTGGACTGATATCGGACTGCGGCGTCACGTCAATGAGGACAGTTTTGCCGTCGTTCAGGAAGGCAAGGAGGTTGAGCGTCAGGGTGCCTGCTACGTCATCTGCGACGGTCTCGGCGGAGCACGGGCAGGGGAGGTCGCTTCTCGCACGGCTATGGAGACCTTTGTTACGGCATGGTCCTCGCGGGAGTTGTCGGCCGAAGACACCAAACAACGCCTGCGGCTTGCTGTCCATGAGGCGAACGCAGTCGTCTATCGCCTGTCGCTTTCGTTGGAGGAGCTGTCGGGTATGGGTACGACGCTCGTGGCGCTCGTGCCGCACGCCGAGCGGGCATATGTCTGCAACGTCGGTGATAGCAGGTGCTACCGTCTTCGGGCCAGTGTGCTGGCTCAGCTGACGGAGGACCACACGATGGCCGCGGACATGATACGCCAGGGACTCCTTGACCCTGCCTATGCGCGCGACGTCAGCGAACGGAACATCCTGACCAGGGCGGTCGGGACGGCTCCGCGCGTCGAGGTCGACGTCGTATCAGACGAACTCTGCGCTGGTGACCGATATCTCCTGTGCTCGGACGGGCTGTGGGGCACGGTTTCCGAGTCAGACCTCAAGGCCGGCCTGACAGGGGGTTCTCCGGAGGAGACCGTGCACCGCCTGGTGGATCTTGCCAACACCTGTGGAGGGCCGGACAACTGTACGGCTATCGTCGTGGACGTCCAGGAAGCAGGTAACGTGGCCGACTGAGAGGCGCCTCGTCCCTTCGTCTTGCGGAACCAGGAGGACAATCTGTGAAAAGTGTACGGCGCTGGCGGACATGGTGTCCAGAGTCTGGTCATGGTTGTCGCCAGGTGTTCTGCTACAATAGTGGGCATGTCGGCCTGGCTGGAGCGACGAAGTCAGCGTCATGACGGCTCATGAGCAGCTGACCGAAAAGGAGATGGAAATGAGTGACAGGAGAAGCCCGACGGTCGAAGAGCGCGTGGTCGCCCTGCTGAAGGCGAATCGCAAGGACCTGCGGGCATTCGTACGCGCGGTCGAAGCGCTTTCGCCGCCAGACGGTGACGTCGCAGGCTTTCTGGACGAGATGGGGGCGTCGCTTGCTTCCGAGGACAGGACGATCGGCGCTTTGGAGCTCTGGAACAAGGCTGCGAACATGTACGAGGATCAGGCGCGTCTTGAAGAGGTTGCGGAGCTCTATGCCAATATGGGGCCGGTCGCGGCCACGACGGGCGACATCCCGCGCGGCATCAGGTTCTCCAGAAAGGCGGAGGAACTGGCAGCCCAGCTGGACCTCGACCCTGAGCTTGTCTATCATGTCTCTTCCGACTTGGGAGCCATGTACGCGGAGCTGGGAGACTGGGAGAAGGCGATGTATGAGAACAGTCGCGCTCTCGAGGTATCACGCGCCACGGACGACTGTGCCGGGCAGATCAACGCGCTGCTTGCTCTCGCACAGGTCAGCCTTGCCCGGCAAAACCTGGTGTCTGCGCGGAGTGAGGCCATGGGAGCCTTCTCACTGGCTCATTCGTGCGGTGACAGCCGGCTCGAGGCCGAGGCGATGCGGGCGGTCGGAGATGTCTCGGAGGCTGCGGGGGATCATGAACAGGCCGTCCGCCAGTATGAGCAGGGACTGGCTCTCGAGACGATGTCACCGGATCCCGAGATACGGGCGCAGCTCCACTTTGCTATAAGCATGGCGTGTGACGCCATGGGCGATGCGGCGAGGGCGGCAAGCGAACGGAATCTGGCCGAAGCAGTTGGGCTCCCGGTGGACACGGAGGACGACGACAGTGACGCCTGACAAGGACCTGTACGACGTTCTCGGCGTGAGCTCGTCGGCCTCGCCGGAACAGATCCGCTCGCAGTATCGGGTCCTGGTGAGGAAGTACCACCCGGACCTGCATCCTGGCGATGCGAGCGCTACTCGCATGATGGAGAGGGTCAACGCCGCATACGATATCCTCGGCAGCCCCGAGGAGCGGCGTCAGTACGATGCCGAGATCAGCGCGTCGTCGCAGAACTGGGGTGACACCGCTGCTCCCAGCAGTTATGGACAGTCGGCATACGGCAGTCCACCTTCCGACGCGGGCCCCCAGTCGACATGGAACCCCCAGTGGGGCAACACGGCGGCGGACCCGCGCGAGCGGCAGGCTGAAGCCGAGGCGATGTGGGAAGCGATGCGTTCTCAGGAGCGCGCCAGAGGCGGTCTGTTCGGCGACGTGTGGGCCAATGTTCCCGATCAACGCGCGCAGGGAGACTTGAGCGGCTGGGCTGTGGTCGGGCGAGTTATCTGGTTGATCGTTCGTATCGTCTTCAGTGTTCTGTTCATCGCACTGCGTGTGATGAACACGAAAGTGGACGATCGCAACGACTTCTTCTAGCACGCATCTTGCACGCAGGATATGATAATGGCCCACCCCGTGGTGTGGGCCATTTCGGTGTCGTTGGAGAGTGGTGCTATGTCGCAGGTTCTGCTTCCAGATGACCACCGCAGACCAGGCAGTCGGGGTCACGGTCGACGCGGGCGGCATACCACCGAAGGATGCTCGGGTGTGTCCACTTGAAGCCCATGCGCGGCCAGTTCGCGTAAGCTTCTTCGCGCCGGTTTGCCCAGACGTAGAAATCCGAGACAAGGTCTTCGTCGACGGTGCTCATCCCAGTCTCGATGCCGCGCGACAGTTCCACCAGCGCCATCTTGGTCAGCATGTTGGCGATAGGCGCGATGTCGGAGGACAACCCGACCTGGATCATGGCGTTGATCTTGTCTTCCTCGACGTAGGCCGGCAATACGGCGAGGGCCTGCCGCTTCTGTGACAACTCCTCTTCGCGCCCGTCGATGAGGCCTGAGGAGAACACGCAGTTGTAGCAGGGTCCCTTCCATGGCCGCACGCGCAGGACGTCGCCGCCCGCGGCGCGCGTAATAGCACGCCCATACAGGGCAACCTTGTTGTTGTTGAGGGACATCTGGTTGAGGTTGAAACGGCTCTGGTCATTGTCAGAGGCGACGATGAGCAGGTCAGACGCTGCGACCACGTCTTCGACCTGATTGAGTGACTGGTTGACGTTCACCTCCATCGTCGAGACTTCGGCAAAGGGGTTCTTCTGCAACACCTGGTCCCGCACTGCAAGCGTCTTGTACCGGCCGAGATCATTCACGCCACACACATGGCGGCTGATGTTTCCCAGCTCGAGCCGGTCGAAGTCGATGAGCGTGAACTTGCCGACCCCCGCTCGAGCCAGTTCCAGAGCGACGGGAGAACCGCCGCTGCCAAGACCGACGATGACGACTTTCTTTTCGGCAAGCGCCGACGTCTCGAGGAGCCCGGTGTTGCGAGAGAACAACTCAGAACGGCGAGGGACATATCGCGTATCTGCGCCGGCTACACCCTTCTCGGTCAGGATAAGTGCGCGGCAGGAGGGTGAACCCCCCACGCCGGTCCCGGCAATCAGGACCACGATGGGAAGCCCGTCGGGGTCGAGACGTCTGCGGACCTGCACCATAAGACTCTCTTCGTCGACAAACCCCGCAGCATCCGAACGTATGGCGACACAGGGGCAGATGTGCCCAGAAGGAGTGGAAACCGGCTTCTCGGTATAGGCGTGGAAGACCGTCCAGTCGTCGAACCCGTAGGCAACACCGTCTGCCAGGCGGACGTCTCCCGTCTGGCTGAGCAGGTCACGGACCTGCTCCTCAAGCACGTAGACCAGGGGGGTCATGGCAGTCAGCGGGCGAAGAAGCCGTCCCGCGTCGGATCATCCGCTGTCACAGCGTCAGGCGAGAGCTGAGTGGACTTGGCGTCGACAAGTACCAACTCCTGTGTCCGCGGGTCGAAGACCAGCTTCTTGGTCGTCGTCTTGCCCTGTGTGATCTGAGCCAGATGGTCCAGCACACTCTTCGAGTCCTTCTCTTCCATCGTGTTCCTCCTCGTGGTCACGCTTCCATGTGCGGAAGGTAGTGGTCTATGGCATAGCCGCTATCCAGATGGCCTTCGTAGGCTTCGATCCAGGCGCGGATTTTCAACAGGACTTTGGAGAATGTGATATTGGGGCTCCAGTGCGAGGCGCTGTAGTGACAGATGCGTACGACGCCGTTCTCCGGTTTCAGCAGGTGCATTGGGTACGACGTCCCAAGGTCGATCAGGGAGTGTCCGAAGCGATCTCGGAGGGCGGGGCTGACGACCTCGACGATAGGGACGGAGTTTGGCAGGTCGGCGGGCACGTGGAGACGAACGACGTATTCGCTACCCGCGTTCGAGCGCAAGGACCCCTCGATGACGGCATGGCCAGGGATGATGCTGTCCTTGAGGAAGAAGGTCGGGAAGTAGCGCGACAGGATTTCCATTTCGAGACGGAGCCTCACTGACTGCTGCGAAGACCAGCCCATGGGACTCAGCCCTCTCTGTCGCGGGGGGCGTCAGGTCCCGTGTGTTCCCGGTTGACAAGGAAGGTGGTGACCAGGTCCTCGATGTTCGTAACGACGTCGTCGCCGCGGTCCATGGCCACGAAAAGAGTGCGCGGGGCTTTCCATGACTCTTCCTGCCCTGCCGGAATTTCCACGGGTCGGCATTCGACGACGGGCTTGACGACGGGGTAGGAGTGGGGAAATACAATCTCGAACGCGTACCCGTCGCGGCGAAAAGCCAACGATACCCGTCCGTCTTCTCGCTGCAGGATCTCGACGTCTTGTTCGAGCGCCGACAACGCCTGAAACAGGTGATACAGTTCGCCCCGGCCTTCGGGGGTCGCCATGAACGATGAGTTGGGGAAGGTCGGACTGGCTGTCTGTGGCGTGGCTGCCACGATGGCAAATGTGGTGCTCGGGATGGCTTCATAGGTTGAGGCGGGAGTGCGCGGTCTGCTGGACGGGAATTCCTTGACGGCTTCAATGGCAGCACGCACGGGACTGGAACCAGGCAGGATGAGCCACGTCAACTGCCGGCGTTCTCCACCGCCGTGTGCACGATACAGGTACCCGCGCATCTCGACTCTGTCAGACTTGTCGGCGAAACTGCAGATCGTGAGCAACCAGGCATTGAACCCGTTCTTGTCGAGCGCTCGCTGCATCGTGCTCGAGTCGCCTGTGGATGGTACGGTAAGCCCGAGCCTGTGATGAGAATGCCAAGTCCCTACATGCTGCAGACCGTGCAGGTCGCGGAGGATTCCGCCGGCGGACTTGAGGAACGGGGATTCCTGATAAAAGGCCGTGTCGTCGTGTTCAGCAGTTTCGCCGGGTCCCAGTACGTACTCGATCATGGGTGAACCCGTATGGGTCCAGAAACCAAAAAGGTCTCCACCGGTCTCGATACTTGGGTAGTCTGTGGCGAAACGGGCCATGATCTCCAGTTCGCCCTGGTAGATCAGTGCCTTGTCACCACGCGATACGCCGGACGTCTCAGTCCTCTTGCGGAGGGAAGCCGCCATTGTGCGCCTGAACTTATCGCTGTGCCCTGTTGCCATTGTTCCTCCCCTGAAATCTTCTCTCAGAGCCCTCTGGCTGCGGAGAGTATACCACGAGATGCAAAACAGCAACTACTCCGGTATGGCAGTCATCTCAGGCTGTCAATCGCATTGGGCCCTTCCTCAGTGGCTGTTCGGTGAAGGCGACGTCGACGGAAGGGTGCGTTTTGTCGTCGGGAGGTTGCCGATGACGACGCCGGCGACGATGAGGAGGCCTCCCGCAAGGGCAACAAGCTTCATGCGCTCGCCAAGCAGCACCAGTGCATACAGGGCGGAGAGGACGGGTTCTAGGGAATCGATGATGACGGCTCGCTGAGCACCGATCATGGCGATACCCTGCACGAACAGGAACATCCCGCCTGCGGCCGACAGACCGATGCCGGCAAAGACGAGCGTTGCCGTGCGGGAACTGAAAACGACTGGGTAGAGGACGGGCTGGCCTATGGTGAGGAGGCACAAAACCAGGGCGGGGGCCACCTGATTGTAGAGACCGAGCGTGCGCGGGTCCACTCCACGAATGACGCGCTGGGAGAGCACGGCGTACAGCGCATAGGCCACCGTGCAGGCCATCATGGTCAGGACGCCGACCCCGGAGACGCTGCGGAAGCTTGCGCCAAGCAGGAGCAGCAGACCGATACCGATGACACCCACTGACTCCAGGTAGGCGTGCGTCACGCGTTCATGCAGGAGAATCCAGGCGAACAGGCCGGCGAAGGCAGGGTAGCAGTGGAACAGGAACATGGTGGTCGACACGGGCAGCAACCGGACGGCGGTGAAGTATAGCAATGTCGGCCCGGTGACGAACACGGCCGAGAAGCCCAGGAGGACGCCCGCCTCATGCCAGTTGCGCGGGAACAGCAGGCGCCAGTTCAGGAGCCCGATGATCACGACCAGGATGATGCTGGCGAGAAGGTACCGCTCCTTGAGGAGTTGCACAGGGCTCAGGTTGTACCGGTACGCGAACTTGGCGAGGACCGAGACGCCGCTGTAGATGACGGCCGACGCGAGGGCGACCAGGAACCCTCCTTTTCGAACCTGAGGCTGACTCATAGATGTTGCTCCTTTCGAATCGTACTACCTGTCATCATAGTACGTGGGGAGCCGAGCGCAAGGATGTGGGGCGGGGCGCAGGAGTCACATCATCTCACCGAGGGTATATCTAACGTGGGGCACGCGGTGCAGGGAGCTAGAAAGGCACACGGTGTCGCGGCTTATGGCGTTCCTGCTATCTGGAGGCTGTTCCGGCTCTCGTAGAGTCTCAGGAAGAGGACGCCACCCAGGATGAGGAGACTGCCGACGACATCGATCCTGTTCAGGCGTTCTCCAAGAACGACGTAGGCGATCGCTGCCGTAAATGTCGGCTCGAGCGTGAGAATGAGATTGGCCACACTCGACGGCAGGTAGCCGAGGCTGACGTTGTACAGACCGAAGCCCGCGACGGTGGGACCTGCCGCCAGGAGGAAGAGCACAAACCAGCCCCACGCGGTCTTTCCAAGCCACAGCAGCTCTACGGGACGGACGGCCGCGCCCGGCAGAAACCTCCCGAGGAACACATTGAGCAACAGGAGAAAGCACGCGGCGAAAGTGAACGTGTAGAGCAGGGTCGTCCAGGGGTTGAGACCTCGCTGAGCGGCCGAACGGCCCATCAGGCTGTAACCCGCGTACCAGAGGCCCGAGAGCGTCCCGGTCAAGATACCTGTCAGGTTTGCCCGCCAGGCGCCCGGCTCGAGAGCACCGGAAGTCAGTACGCAGCCTCCCACGCAACCGGCGATTGCCACAACCTTGACCCACCCGAGGCGCTCCTTCAGGAGCCACTTGCCCAGCAGTGCGGTGAACGCCGCCGAGGAGTAGACCAGAACCGTCGACACAGCCGCTCCGTTGAGTGAGACGGAAAGCGTCCAGAAGGAGTTGAACATCGTCAGCATGAGGCCATAGGCGACAAGATACCCGATGTGGCGTCGCTCCGTGCGGAGTAGGCGAGGACTCAGGAGGGCGAGTGCAATCAGCATCGTGAGCGCCACGAACGCGTCTCGCCAGAATGCCAGAACGAGCGCCGGCATGTTGTAGGCTTGTGTGAGGTAGCGGATGAAGATGGCGGTGGTCGACAGGATGATAGCGCTGGCTACGGCGATGGGGTATCCGCGCGCGAAATCGGAGTGTTCGTGGTTGGAGCGGGTGATGCGCCGTTCCCGGCGAAACGTCGTCTGTTCCTTCATGAACCCTCAACCTTCAGGACTGGCCTGACGAATCCACGCCGTGCCAGACACCAGATCTTGGCAACACCTGAGGTGTGCGAGCTGGAGGGTCCGATCATGATCGGTCCCATGACGTCGAACGTGGCCACGTGTACCTCCCGATTTCACTCCAAGTATATTGTGGAGAGGGCCGTGTCAAGTCTGGCGCTGTAGTGGAAGCGCAGTTGTCCAGCTGCCATATCCGCAATATACTACTAAACAAGGGGTCATGCCTGGCCCCGGAACAGGAGGAGTGACGATGAAGACTCGCAGGAAGAAGAAGCTTGGCTTGGCTCTCAGTTCGGGAGGAGTCCTGGGGTATGCGCACATAGGCGTGCTGCGGGCGCTGGAAGAGCTCCACGTCGAGATCGACCTGTTTTCGGGTGCTTCGATGGGTGCCGTGGTAGCCGTGTTCACCGCAGCGGGCCTCGACTCGACTGCCCTGGAAGCCCTCGGCACCAAGTACAGCGCCCAAGTAGCCATGGTGCTCGGGTCTGTCATTTCTGTGGGTGGCCTGACGACGCCCTGGCGCCTGCGGACCGCTCTCCGCAAGGAGCTTCCGGTCACCCTCTTTGAGGCTCTCCAGAAACCCGTCTGCATTGCTGCCACCGACGTACAGACCGGAAAGGCCGTTGTTTTCGACAACGGGGATGTCTGGGGTCCGTTGTCCGGGAGCTTCTGTGTACCAGGCGTGTTTCCTGTCGTCAGGCTCGGTGACCGGTACCTGGTTGACGGCGGCATGTCGCTGCCGGTCCCCGTGACGGAGCTGCGGAAGCGGGGCGCCACGAGAGTTATCGCGGTGTCACTGTATGACCCGCTCCAGGCTGACGAGTACAAGCCCAGCCTGAACATTGCCAAGCTTCTCGAGCGTTCGCTCAATGTGATGCTCAACAACGTCGCACAGCCGGAGCTCGAGAAGGCTGACGTGGTCGTCCGTCCTGATCTCAAGGGCTGTGAGCCTTCAGACATCCATCGGTATGTCGAGCGAGGGTATGACGCCGTCATGAGCAGAAGGGCGGAGATCGAGGCCCTGCTTGCCTGACATCCACGGGGCTCTGGGAGTGCTGCAGCAGACGACGGCGCAGTGGGCTTCCAGGACCGTGAGTGCCGGCTGGAACGCATTCTTGCCATTCGTTCCTTCCTTGGCGGCGACTGCCGCGCTTCTTGTTCTCGTGGCAGTAGCCGGCATTGCCATCCGGATGCGTCGCGACCGCGTGTTTCACGGCGCGACGCTGCATTCCATCGACACCATGGATGGCACGCAGTTCGAGAGATTCCTGACAGTGCTGTTTCTCCACCTCGGCTACCGCGTCCAGCATGTCGGCATGAGTCATGACTTCGGGGCCGACCTGGTGATCACGTCGCGCCGTCAGCGTGTCGTCGTGCAGGCAAAGAGATACGCTGGCAACGTCGGTATCGGCGCTGTTCAGGAAGTTCTGGGAGCTCTGCAGTACTACCGTGGCACGCGTGCCATGGTCGTCGCGAGCAGCGGGTTCACGGAATCAGCCCGGGAACTGGCGGCAAGGTCTCGGGTCGAACTGTGGGATCGACAAAGCCTTGCAGCAGCTATGGCGAAGACTGCTGGCAGAGGCCGTGCAATCGGGCGGAAACCTGCCTACAATATTCACGAGGAGTGAGCCATGAAGATAGCAACGTGGAACGTGAACTCAGTGCGTGCTCGTCTGCCCGTCGTCCAGCGGTGGCTGGAGGAGTCAAGGGTGGACGTTCTCGCCATGCAGGAGACCAAGACGGTCGACGAGACATTCCCTGTGGCAGAGTTCGAGGCATTGGGGTATCAGGTCTCCATGTCCGGCCAGAAGACCTACAACGGCGTTGCTGTAGCGTCCAGGCTGCCCATCTCCGGCGTCGTCAGGGGCTGGGCCGGCAACGATCCGAGCCGGATTCTGGCAGTGGATATCGGGGGCGTCACGTTGATCGACGGGTATCTGCCACATGGCGGCGAACGTGGTGACGAGGCATTTCTGCACAAGCTTCAGTTCTTTCAGGAATTTCGGATCTATCTCGACACGACGTATCCGAGAGACCATTCGCTGTTGTTTATGGGTGATTTCAACGTGGCCAGGGATCCCGAGGATGTCTGGGCTCCCGAGGAGATGCAGGACGCCATCGGTTTCATGCACGAAGAGCGTGAGGTGCTCGAGAATCTACGTGGGTGGGGGTTCGTCGACCTTTTCCGCAGATTCCACGGCGAGCAGCAGTTTACCTGGTGGGACTACCGCATGAACATGTTCAAGCGCCACATGGGCATGCGCATCGACTATGCATGGGGTTCGGAGGCGCTGTCAGTGCGTGTCACCGACTGCATGGTCGACGTCGAGCCGAGGCGCTGGGAGAAGCCGTCAGATCACACTCCCGTCGTCGTCACCATCTTGTGATTGTGGAACGGGTCGCACGATTTGCGCCAATCGGGAGGGCAAGATGACTACAGGAGTGCTTGACGAGAGCCTGCGTGGGATCCTGGATGCCGTTTCGGACGGCGTGTACGTGACAACCGCGGAGCGTGAGATCGTCTTCTGGAGCAAGGGAGCGGAACGCATTACCGGCTACTCATCCGACGAGGTTCTGAACAGGCACTGCTACGACAGTATCCTGGTCCACACCGATGTCCTCGGCAGGAACCTGTGTTTCGACGGCTGCCCGTTGCAGAAATGCGTCGAGACCGGCGAGCGGCAGGAGGCGAAGGAGGTTTTCCTCAAGCGGAAAGACGGAGAGAGAGTGGCTGTCTACGTCAAGGCGTCGGTTTTCCAGGTTGGAGATGAGCGATACGGCGTAGAGGTATTCGGCGAACTTCAGTCAGTGGCTGGAAGTGCTCTTGCGGAGAAGTTGAAGCAGCTATCTGACGTGTCGACGGTCGACCAGCTGACCGGTCTCTACAATCGGCGCTACATCGACACAATCCTGGAGCAGCAATATGGGCTGTTCAAGCGGCATTTCCAGCGGTTTGGCCTTGTCATAATCGATGTTGACAAGTTCAAGAGCATCAATGACAGCTTTGGACGTCTGGCAGGAGACGAAGCACTGAAGCTTGTCGCCTCTGTCATACAACGCTCGATGCGCTCGATGGATTTCCTCGCCCGGTTTGGCGGCGACGAGTTCATTATCGTGTGTCCGCTCATCGAACTCGAGGGAGTCGAGAAACTCAGTGGACGGATCGTCGAGCTCGTCCATCACTCGGTTCTCTCATCGCCGGACAACCCGACAAACGTCATTGAAGTTTCTGTTTCGGTGGGGGGGTCGATGGTGGACTACAAGGACAAGTCAGCCCGGGAGGTCATTGTACGAGCGGATGAGGCATTGTACCGGGTCAAGCGCGACGGGGGCAACTGGTACGCTCTGGGCTAGGGCTGTTTCCTGAACGTTTCAGTGCGAGGGGCCGGACGTAGCTTCCGGCCCCTCGCTTCGGTGTGGTCTATGCCTGTCTCTGAGGTCTAGTACGAGCCGAGATACCTGCTCTGTTCTTCGGTCAGCATGTCGATGGACAGGCCACGGGATGCAAGGAATGCTCTCGATGCCATGTCGTCGATCGTCTCGGGGACATTGATGAGTTCCTTGGGCAGAGACTCCTGGTGTCTGACCAGATACTCGGCCGACAGCGCCTGCAGCGCGAATGTCAGGTCCATGATCTCGATGGGGTGCCCGTCGGCGCAGGCCAGGTTGACAAGGCGCCCCTCACCCAGGACATAGAAGTGCTTTCCGTCGCAAGCATACTCCTCGATGTTGTGCCGGACTTCGTGGTGCTGAGGGTCCTTGTTCCTCAAGTGTTGAACGTCGACTTCGACATCGAAGTGCCCGGCGTTGCACAGGATTGCGCCGTCCTTCATGACGCCGAAATGCTCCTTGGTGATGACCTTGTCGTCGCCGGTGCACGTGATGAAGATTTCACCGATGCTGGCGGCCTCGAGCATGGGCATGACCTGATAGCCTTCCAGGTGGGCTTCAACACCCTTGACAGGGTCAACCTCCGTAACGACGACTTGGGCGCCGAGGCCTCTGGCCCGCATGGCTACACCCTTGCCGACCCATCCGTACCCAGCGACGACCACGACCTTGCCAGCGACGTTCATGTTGGTCGTCCGCAGAATGCCGTCCCAGGCGGACTGCCCTGTGCCGAAACGGTTGTCGAAGAGGTGCTTGCACAGGCCCTCGTTCACCCCGATGACCGGGAACGACAGTTTGCCCGCGCGGGCCAGCGCACGGTCACGGATGACTCCAGTCGTCGTCTCTTCGCACGCTCCCACAATGGCGGACAGCAGCTCAGGATGCTCAAAGTGAACGGCGTTCACGAGATCTCCACCGTCATCGATCAGCAGGTTGGGCTTGGTGGCCAGGACGTTGCTGAAGTATTCCTTGTACTCAGCGGGCGTCTCGCCCCGTTTGGCGAAGACCGTGACTCCGCGTTCGGCAAGTGCCTGAGCCACGTCATCCTGCGTCGTAATGGGGTTGGATGCCGTAATAGCGACATTGGCACCGCCGCGCAGCATCACGTTGGCCAGGTTGGCCGTCTTGGCTTCCAAGTGGAGAGCGATGACGACATTGAGCCCGGCAAAGGGCTGTTCCTTCTCGAAGCGCTCGGCAACCGACGACAGGATCGGCATGTGACGGATCGCCCACTGCATTTTCTGTTCGCCCGACTGGCTGCTCATGATCCACCTCCATGGAAGTAATGAATGGGCCGCCGGAGGACGAGGTCCCCACGGCGGCCTGGGAAAGAATCGACTAGCGCTGTTCCTTGTAGTACGGCTGGCCGTCTGCTGCGGGAGCGATCGACTTGCCGACGAAGCCTGCCAGAACAGCCAGCGTAAGGACGTAGGGAAGGATGAGTGTGAGTCCAGGTGCCAGCTTGGGAGCGATGCCCGTCACGGCGATGACGGATTGAACCATCTGGCCCGTTCCAAACAGGAGTGCCGCCCCAAGAGCACCGAATGGGGTCCACTTGCCAAAGATCATGGCGGCCAGGCCGATGAACCCGACACCGTTGGGCATGGAGTCACTGAACCCCGAGAATGAGCTGATGGACAGTGCGGTACCGCCAATGCCTGCGAGTGCAGCCCCTGCGATGACCGCGAACCAGCGAACGCGGAACACGTTGATACCGAGGGTCGTTGCTGCCTTGGGATTCTCACCGCAGGTACGGATGCGCAGGCCGAGGACCGTGTGGTACAGGAGCACGTGCATGAGAACCGTACAGATGAAGCCGAACCATATCATGAACGACAGGTTGGAGAAGGCACCCAGAAGGGGGATCGTGGCAAGGAAGGGGAGCTGCACGCGATATGCCTGAGCCCCAAAGTAGTTCTGGATCTGCGGCGAGTACCCGGTCGTGCTGAAGATGAATTCCAGCAAATACGTCATGAGGCCGACGGCGATGACGTTGACGGCTGTTCCGGCGACCGTCTGATCGCCATTCCACCTGATGGTGATAAAGGCGTGGAGCGCTCCCACAAGGCAGCCGACGGCGATACCGAGGAGCAGGCCGATCCAGGGGGAATGAGAGAAGAATGCCCCGAGCAGCCCGAAGAAGGCGCCAAAACGCATGACGCCGTCCAAGCCAATGTTGACGACGCCTGCGCTTTCGCTGAGGACGCCACACAGCGCAGCAAACAGGATCGGCGTGGTGTAGTCCAGCATCTGAGCAATCGTGAGGTTGATCTGTGTGACGTTCATGCTGCGGCCTCCTGGTCTGCTGGCGGTTTTGTGCGTGTGCGACGGCGCTGGATGATCTTGACCAGGTAGTATCGCACGGCAACCTGCAGGGCGATGAAGCCGACGGCCATGCCCTCGATGATGTTGGAGAATGTCTTGGGGATGTTGGCGATCTGCATGGACGTGGCTCCGGTACGCAGCGCTCCAATGAACAGTCCTGCCAGTACGACACCTAGAGGTTCGCTCTGGCCGATCAACGCGATGCCGATTCCAGTCCAGCCGTATCCCATGGTCGCGGTGTTGGGGAACTGATAGGTCAGACCCAGGATGAAGAAGGAGCCACCGAGCGCCGCAAGGCTGCCCGAGAAGAACATGAGCTGCAGGATGCGGCGGCTGACGTTGATACCCTGTGCACGCGGTGCTTCCATGCCAATGTTGGCAGTGTAGCCGATGGCGCGGATCTCGTAGCCGACCGTGGTCTTGTAGAGGAGGAACCACGTGGCATACGTCGCGATCAACACCAGCAGAATACTGGTATTGAGACGTGTCGGCATCATGATCCTCAACAACTTGGCCGTGTCAGCCACATAGAAGGAGCCAGAAGTGAACGTCTGGGAGGGGGGCGTCATCGGCCCGAGCACCAGCCAGCTAGTGATCAGGAACCAGGCGATCCAGTTGAGCATGATGGTGCCGATGACGATATTGACGCCGCGCTTGACGTAGAGATAGCCGGCGACTGCCGCCCAGGCACCACCTGCGAGCATTCCCATAATGATACAGATGGCTCCATGCAGGAGTTGCGCTATCCAGCCGAGGCTCCCCAGAGCCGCGTACATGGCACCAAAGGTGTGGGCCACCGGAGCCCAGTATCCAAAGAAGGTCGCTACGATGGCGCCTACCCAGAACTGCCCCTCGGCGCCTATGTTGAACAGGCCACCCTTGAATGCCAGGGCGACCGACAGACCCGTCGCAATGTACATGGCGCTCTTGATAAGCAGTTCGGCGAACTCGCGGCGCCATGACGCGCCACCTGGAATGAGCCCCGAATCGCCAAACAGAAGTGCGTATGCCCGGAACGGGTTTCGCCCGGAGGCGGCTATGACCAACATGCCGACAATCAGAGCAAGGCCCACGGAGATGAGGGGGACCCAGACGTTCAGAGGGTCTCTCCGATTGTGTTCCTGGTTGTCGATCCCGAAAGCTTTGAGGAACTTGCTGGTGAAATTGCTTTCGCTCACGATTGCACCTTCTTGTCGATACCGACGCCGAGCATCAGAAGACCCAGGGCCTCCTCGGTCGTCTTGTCCGGGGTTGTTTCTCCGACGATGCGGCCTTCAAACAAGACCAGAATGCGGTCGGACAGGCCGAGGATCTCGGAGAGTTCAAGCGAGATGAGCAGGATGGCCTTGCCGGCCTTCTTCTCCTCAAGCAGCTTGCGATAGACGAACTCGGTGGCGCCGACGTCCAGGCCGCGCGTCGGCTGCGAAGCGATCAGGAAGTTGTGTGGAAGAGACAGCTCACGGGCCAGGATCAGCTTCTGCTGGTTGCCGCCGGACAGAGATCCAGCCGTGTCATAGACGTCACCAGGACGGATGTCATATTCTTTGACCTTCCCTTCTGCGAACTCCCCAACTTTGTCGTAGTTCATCCTGATGCCCCTGCTGAACGGTTGGCTCAGGTGCTGTCCCATGACGGAGTTCTCGCGAACTGTGTATGGCATGACAAGACCTCTGCGTCCACGGTCCTCGGTGATGTAGCTCATGCCTTCCTTGCGTAGTTGTGCTGTGGTGACCATGCGCATACTCTTTCCGTTGAGTTCCATGGAACCCGAAATTGGATGCGAGAAGCCGATCATGGCGTTGACCAGTTCGTCCTGGCCGTTGCCCTGGACGCCCGCTATGCCTACGATCTCTCCGCCGCGGACCTCAAGGTTCACGCCCTTGACGGCTTCATATCCGCGCTTGTTTCTGACATGCAGATCGTGACACGCAAATGCCATGGCCCCCACTTCGACCTCGACCCTGGGAATCTCGAGGACCACGTTGCGGCCGACCATCATGCGAGCCAGTTCCTCTTCGTTCGTGTCCTTCTTGTTCACGATGCCCTGCAGCTTGCCGCGACGCAGGACGGCTATGCGGTCGGCGATCTCCATGACCTCTTTCAGCTTGTGGCTGATGAACAGGATCGTCTTTCCCTCGGCCTGCAGCTTGCGCATGGTCACGAACAGCTCGACAGTCTCTTCGGGTGTGAGGACGGCCGTAGGCTCATCGAAAATGAGGATCTCAGCCCCTCTGCGGAGCACCTTGAGGATCTCGACACGCTGCTGAACGCCGACGGGCAGGTCGCCAACGAGTGCCGAGGCGTCCACGGTCAGCGAGACGCGCTTCGACAGCTCCCGGACTTCGCGCAGTGCCCTGCCGTAGTCAAAGAAGATCCCCTTGTGCGGTTCATCCCCGATGACAATGTTCTGCGTGACCGTGAACCTTGGAATCAACATAAACTCTTGATGCACCATGCCCATCCGGAGCTTGATGGCATCCTCGACCGAACGAATCCTGACTTCCTTCTCGTTGACCAGGAGGTCTCCACCCGACGCGGTGTAGATGCCGTAGATGATGTTCATCAGAGTACTCTTGCCCGCGCCGTTTTCACCCACGATGGCAAAGATCTCTCCCTTCTCCACCGAGAACGAGATATTGTCGTTCGCAAGGTTCCCTGGGAACATCTTCGAGATGCCACGTACTTCCAGTGCTTTCATAGCTTCACTCCCTCGCAACGGCGGAGAGGGCAGGTGCTGCACCCTCCTGGCGCCAGAATGTTCCTGTCATGGGATGACCGCACACCATGGCAGAAAGTTGGGACCGTCCAAGCCAGTCCTCTCGCAATCCGTCGACTCGGCGGCGGGAGCCAGGACCAAGGGATCCGGGAACAGTTTCCTCATCCAGTCTTCTCCTCAGCAGGATTGGTTGCCACGTGGCTATTATATACTAAACGGCCTCAAAACAAGAAGGCGCAAAGCCCTTTACAGACTTGTGATTGAGTTCCTGCAGGGGGCGCTGTGCCATCGCGGGAAGGGTGGTTCTGAGCCGGTCTGGGAATTGCGTCGCTTGTATTAGTCGCCCAGCAGGTCGCGGTGCTCGCGCTGTCCGAGATGCCAGTGGTACAACCAGACAGGAGTCCCGACGAGGACGGCGACGATGTTCCTGATAAGGCTTTGGATCGAGTACGTATTGATCGGGGGGACGCGACTGAGGTCGTCCGGTTTCACGGGCGACGTCATCGGATCCAGCGACATGAAGAACGCCCTATAGATACTGGGAGCGATGTTAATGAGGTTGAACATGACGATGAACAGTCCAATGGCGGATAGCAGATAGATGTACAACCTTCTGATGAGATCTCGGCGTGCCTCCGGCTGTGGCGTCGGGGCGGCTGTGATGGTTTCGCTCGTCATGGAGGGGCCGACTGTCGCAAGTGCTGGTGTATGCTGGCGTGTTTCCTGGATGATGCCCCAGTGGTACAGCCAGACTGGCACGCCAACTGCCACTGCGGAGGCGAAGGTCAGCAGGGAGGCCAGTTCGTTCTGCATGCTGTCCGACGTAATCAGACGGAAGACGTACATGTTCAGGACACTGGTGATTGCCCCGATAAGGCCGGTAAGAGCCATGACGATCCCGACCACGGTGACGACATACAAGTAGATGGTGCGAACGACATTGCGTTGTTTCATGGATACCTCCTGAGGCACACGGTGCGGTCGATCGCTGAGGGGCTGAGCACCAGGAGATGAGCCAGAAAGCTCCAGCCAGTCTTGGTGCCCAGTTGCATGCCTTGCGGCATCCCTCAACGACATACTAGAGGAAGTCCTGCCGTAATGCAAGAATTGTGAGCAGACACGGTGTTGTGGTGAGGAGACCGGCCGCTCAGGTCGGCGTTGCAGATGCCCGCGTCACACGACGGTGTTGGTCTCTCAGAGGGTTGTGATATGATACATAATATCTACTAGTCGAATCAAGGAGCAGGATGCATTGTGATTGAACTGGAACAGAAGGACTTCGAAGAACTCGTGCTCGTTGCTCTTGTCACGCTTCCTGACCAGTTCAGGACGGCGCTCAAGAACATCGACGTCGTCGTCGAGGATTTTCCTCCCATGGACGTCCTGAAGCGTACCGGAGTTGCCAACGGCTACGGCCTGCTGGGGCTGTACCAGGGGGTTCCGCTCAGGGACCGGGGTCCGCACTACAGTGGCACTCTGCCCGACAAAATCAGCGTGTTCAAGGTTCCCCTCGAGTCCTCGGTCGATACGGTCGACGAGCTGATGCCTCTTGTCCAGCACGTTGTCCTGCATGAACTGGGCCACTACTTCGGGCTCAGCGACGACGAGATGCGCGAGAACAGAGGAGATCTGCACTAACGTAGAAACTGGAGTGGGCGCACTGCGTGCCACTCTTCCTATCTGGTAACAGGAGAGGTGTACATGGAGATTCGAAGGATTGCGGTGTTTGGTGCCGGCGTCATGGGAGCGGGAATTGCCCAGGACGCAGCAGCGCACGGTCTCGAAGTGGTACTCGTCGACCAAACGGAGGGCGGACTGTCGCACGCCCGCCAGAGCATTGAGAACAGCCTCAATCTCGAACTCCAGCGATGGGGTATCACGGGATCAGAGAAGAAGATTCTGCTTTCTCACATCAAGTTCACGGTGAACCCTGGTGATGTGGGCAGCGTCGACCTTGTCATTGAGGCCATTCCGGATGATCTTGGGGCCAAGCAGGATCTGTTCGCCCAACTTGAGGCCCAGTTTGAACACATGTGCCCCGGTGAGATCACCTACGTGAGCAACACTGCTATCCTATCCATCACTGACATCGCTCTGAAGATGGTCAACAAGGAGCGTCTCGTAGGCATGCACTTCCTCGCGCCCGTTCCAGCGATCAAGCTTGTCGAGATGGTGCGAGGTGTCCATACGTCTCAGACAACCGTCGACCGTGCGAAGGAACTGGCACGCCGCATGGGCAAGACCCCCGTCGACGTGCTCGAAAACCCGGGATACATCACGGCGCGCCTCGTCGTTCCCCTTATCAACGAAGCCATCATGGTCTACCAGGAAGGAACGGCAAGCAAGGAGGACATCGATGTCGCCATGCGCCTTGGGTTCGGCTTTAACAAGGGCCCGTTTGCCCTTGCCGACCAGATCGGTCTGGATATCGTCCTCGGGTGGTCGGAGAACCTCTTCCGCGAGCTTGGCGAGACTCGATATCGTCCACAGGCGCTTATCCGGAACCTGGCTCGACGTGGGCACCTGGGAGTGAAGACCGGCCAGGGCTTCTACAGCTATGAGAATTGTGTCGACAACGGGGAGGAGAAGATATGAAGGTTCTGGTCCTGAACTGTGGCAGCTCTTCTATCAAGTACAAGCTGTACGACGATGATCAGCAGCTGGCCGAAGGCCTGCTGGAGAAGATCGGGACGGCCCAGGCGCAGCTCAATCACACGGTTGCCGGACGGAAGAAGGTCGTCTCTGTCCACGAGATCCTTGAACACCAGGCCGGCATCGAGCTTATCCTGAAAGCTCTGGTCGACTCAGAAAAGGGCGTCCTCACGAGCATCGAGGACATTCAGGCTGTCGGGCACCGCGTGGTCCATGGGGCCGAGTCGTTTTCGGAATCGACGCTGATTACCCCCGAGGTGGTGGCCAAGATCGAGGAGTGCATTGACATAGCACCTCTCCACAATCCGCCGAACCTGGCGGGCATCTACTCTATCTCGTACCTGTTGCCCAAGGTTCCCCAGGTTGCCGTTTTCGACACGGCATTCCATCAGACGATGCCAGAGAAAGCATTCATATACGCGATCCCCTACGTTTTCTACACGAGGAACCACATCCGCAAATACGGTTTTCACGGCACCAGTCACTACTTTGTATCGCATGAAGCTGCTGCGGTACTAGGAAGGCCCATCGATGAACTCAAGCTCATCACGTGTCATCTGGGCAATGGTTCTTCCATTACCGCGGTCGATCATGGCAAATCCGTCGATACGTCCATGGGATTCACTCCTCTCGAAGGGCTGCCCATGGGGACGCGCTGCGGAGACGTTGATCCTGCTGTCCCCCTCTATATCATGGGGAAGGAAGAACTGAACCTTCAGCAGATCAACGCTCTCCTCAACAAGCACTCGGGCGTTCTGGGTATTTCTGGTATCAGCAATGACTTTCGCACTCTTGAGGAGGAGGCTGACAAGGGCGACAAACGTGCGACGCTGGCACTCGAAGTGTACTGCTACAAGCTCAAGAAATACATCGGCTCGTACATTGCGGCCATGAACGGTGCCGACGCGATCGTGTTCACGGGGGGAATAGGCGAAAACAGTGATATCGTCCGTGAACTGGTGGTGAAGGATATGGAATTCCTGGGCATAGAACTCGATGCTGACAAGAATCACGCGAAGAAGCGCGGTGAAGCGGAAGATATCAGTATGCCGTCTTCGCGCATCAAGGTCCTGGTCATCCCGACCAACGAGGAACTGGTCATTGCGCGGGACACCCGTCGGATAGCGGCTGCAAACTAGACACCCATCGTCAGCAGGAAAGAAGCCCACAGTGCGACAGTGCTGTGGGCTTCTTCTCTATCCAATGATTGCCTTGACAGTATTGCCATGGGACTGAGGCCGTCTTGGCGGTGCTGTGTAGCCGAAGGTGCGATAAACACTGCCTGAACAGAGAGGGCTTGACAATATCAGAATGTGCACCAGACTAGTCTTGTACATCGAAAAGAAGACCCCGTATAGGGTGCTGTTCATCCGGGCCGCCGAGTTAGTGATTGTACTAGTATTCCGGCAAGCCATCGACATGACAGCGCGTGAAGGTGACCAAGACTGGTCGCGGCTGCCCTTCCTGCGCACATTCAGATTCTTCTCCGCATCAGTCCAGGTCCCGTTGAGATCGTTTGGACGGCCGCCGTTGTCGAGTGTTTAGAACTCGTCGACGTCTGCAGTCATTTCTTTCTCTTGCCACCGAAGACGGCGGTCTCCTCGAGAAGCTCCTGCAATGGTGGGTAGTGACGTAAGTCTGGTTATTGGGAAGTTCACATCGTGATACAGAGGAGGAACTGCTATGAAGTGGGGAAGCAAAGTCACCGCCAGTGCCGTTTCGATCGCCGCCATCGTCGTCTCCATCCTTGCCAATCTGAAGTGGCATTAGCCACCAACCTACAGGAGGAACTGCTATGAAGTGGGGAAGCAAAGTCACCGCCAGTGCCGTTTCGATCGCCGCCATCGTCGTCTCCATCCTTGCCAATCTGAAGTGGCATTAGCCACCAACCTACAGGAGGAACTGCTATGAAGTGGGGAAGCAAAGTCACCGCCAGTGCCGTTTCGATCGCCGCCATCGTCGTCTCCATCCTTGCCAATCTGAAGTGGCATTAGGTCGGAGTCTGCCGAAATACACGGGCCAAATTGACAAGGGGGCGTAAACAGCGAAAATACGAGAAGTGACCTCATGACGAGGAGTTGAAAAGTTGAACAGGCGGACCTTGCGTTGGGATTGGATATATGTCGGGTTCACGGGATTGATGGCGGTTGGTATGGCCAGTCTCGCGGCAAGGGCTGTTGTTCCCGCTCCATATGTAGACTGGTGGTGGGCTGCAGCTTTCCTTGTGCTGAGTATTGCCGCGGATTTGAACCCGGTGGTACGCCTCGGGTTTGGCAGGGAGCAGGTTGAGTTTACTGTGGCGTTGGCTCTGACGTTCTCGGTTGCGTGTATATGGAGTCCTCTCACGGCAATGGGCATCGTGGCTGCTCAGACCGCGTTCTCGGATCTGGTCACACGAAAGGACATTGAGAAAATTGCGTTCAACGCGTTCCTGTACATTATTGTCATAGGGGGAACGAGCCTCCTTTACCACTTGGTTGGAGATCCGACCGCGCCCTATCTGGGGCTCGTGAATCTGAAGGCACTGCTGCTTGCGGCCGGATATTACGTGGTCTCTGACTGTGTGCTCTTGTCCGGTCTGTTCGCTGTGCTCTCTCGCAGACCATTCGGCAGCGTCCTGGTCGGCCTCTTGCGTGACAGCTGGCTCAACATTGCCGCGTTGCTTCCACTGGGGATAGCCATTGCTGCTCTATTCCGGTTGAACCCGGTGGCCATACTGTTCTTGCTTCCGACGTTCTTTCTGCTCTATGTCTCTCTGAAGCGAGAACAGACCCTGCGAAGCCAAACACAGACGATTCTTGAGAAGCTGGTCGACGTCCTTGAAAGCAAGAGCCCCGAAACCGCACAGCACTCGAAACGGGTGCGAGCGTGGGTCAATAGTATGTGTGATGAACTTGGCATGGAGAGTTCGGAGGCCGACATGGTACTGCAGGCTGCCGTGCTCCACGACTTGGGGAAGGTCGGGCTCGACGATAGCTTGCTACGCAAGCCAGGACTGAGCGCGGAGGAGTTCCATCACATCATGGAGCACCCAGGGGTTTCCGCCGGCCTCCTGGAGGGGCTGACGCTGTTCCAGGGTGGGCGGGAGATCGTCCTGCACCACCATGAGCGATATGATGGCAACGGCTACCCGGACCATCTCGCGGGCGAGAACATTCCTCTTGGTGCGCGTATCATTGCTGTTGCAGATTCGTTCGACGCCATGGTGAGCATGCGACCTTACCGGGACAAGAGCCTCACGGTCACGGAAGCCCTGAAGATCATGGACCAGGAGCGCGGGGCACAGTTCGATCCAGAGCTGGTGGTCACATTCACGAAGCTTGTTCGTGAGCATGTCGAGAGAGGAGACATGACCAACTTCCCCTCCACGGTGCAGGTCGGCTCGACAGACGGAGTCAGCATCGCAGCGGGCGTTCAAGCCTAGTATGCTCGTTCTGATTGTTCTGGGTGTCGCGCTGGTCTCCAGTCTACTCACTGGGGGTCGGCTTGGGTATGCCGAGAACTGGCACCTCAAGGGACTATGGATGGCTCTGGGGGCGTTTGCAGTCCAGACAGCTCTGTTCACTTCGTGGGGAACAGGTTTCGTGGGCGAGGCGCTTGTTCCCATCGTCTACGTCGTCACGCTGTGCGTCTTGGCGGCGTTCTTGGTCACCAACCGACGTACTCTGGGCATTCCGATTCTTCTGGCCGGGCTGATGCTCAACATGCTTGTCATCAGTGCCAACGCCGGACGCATGCCTGCCTCCGTGGCCGCGCTGGAAGCTGCCGGCCGCATCGAAGAGGCAGATTCGCTGCGACTACATGGAGCAGCAGCCAACTGTGTCCTGATGAGCGATTCCACAAGGCTCAACATGCTGGGGGACAACATCGTGATCCGACTAGGCGGGCCGGTTGGCTCGGCGTACAGTGTCGGCGATCTTGTTGCACTTGCAGGCGAAGCCGTGGTCGTGTTCGGCGTGTTGAGGGTGAAACCATCAGGTCATCAGTCGGAAGAAGGGGCGTGACTGGCCCGCTTTCGGCATAGCGACGGAAACCGTTCGAGATCTCTACCAGATCGAAGGAAACTGGGGTGCGCACATGATGGCCGGAGACTGTCCCTGGGTGTTCTCCCTTGGTTGGTTCTGTCGTTCGTGGCGTATACTCTTGTCGAACGCAATGTGCTGACACGGGAGGTGCGCAATGCGCATCCGGGAACTGTACGATCTCATCGATACTGTGGCTCCGTTTCGGCTGCAGGAGGAGTATGACAACGCAGGACTGATCGTCGGTTCAATGGACGACGAGGTGTGCGCGGTCCTCCTTTGTCTGGATGTCACGCATGAGACGGTCGAGGAAGCTGCTCAAGCAGGTGCCAATCTCATCCTGTCTCATCATCCCCCCATTTTCAGGGCGATCAAGAAACTGGACCCGATCCAGCACTCGGCGCTGTTGGCCGCCATTCGTATGGACATGGCTCTATTGGCAGTGCACACGAACTTCGACGCTACCCCGGACGGTCTGAACACATTTGTGGCGCGTCGGATGGGCCTCACTGATCTGGGTATCCTTGAGCTTCACGAGTCGGAACGGTTGTACAAGGTTGTCACGTTCGTTCCTCCCGAGTTCAGGGAACAGGTCCTGGAGGCTATGTTTGCCGCTGGGGCGGGGCATACCGGCTCCTATTCGCGCACGTCGTTCCGAGCCGCCGGGATGGGTGGGTTCGTGCCTGATCCTGGAGCGCACCCCTTCGTGGGTGAGGAGAGGGCCATGACCGTCGTGGCCGAGGACCGCGTCGAGACCATCGTGTCCGGCCCGGACCTGACTTCCGTCCTGAAGGCCCTGCGGGGTGCTCACCCATATGAGGAGCCTGCAGTCGACGTTTTCGAGGAACACCTTCCTGGGAGTCCAGTTGCCGGGTTCGGACACGTGGGAAGACTGCCTCATGTCATGGGTCCGGAAGAGTTCACCACGTTCATCAAGTCGTTCTTCGCTCTTTCGGTGTTGCCAGTGGCGGGGACTCTGCCGGAGGCTATCGAACGTGTGGCCTTCTGTTCCGGAGCAGGATCGTCACTTCTCCCGGCTGCAATCAGAGCGGGAGCCCAGGTACTGATCACGGGAGATGTCACCTATCACGGAGCGCTCGAGGCGTCTCAGGGTGGAGGCTGCATAGCCATTGTCGACCACTACAGCTCTGAGCGTTTCTTCGCGGGTGCGATGGAGGAGGCGTTGCGGAGTGCGGCAGGAGACAGGGAGTTGCCGCCACTGCACCAGTCGACCGCTGACTATCAGCCCGTTAGATTCTGGTAGAAGGGGCAGCAGAGAAAGCAGCCCGAAGCGCGATTGCGGTCCGGGCTGTTTTCGAAGGAGGGCATGTAACCGATAACGTAGTTATCGATTACATCGCTACTATACGAAGTATCTGATTCTTGTCAATGGCAACGTTTGCATGCTTGTTGTCGGCCATGGGCAGCATGCCTGCAGACTGTGGATCCGTAAGTCTTCCTGTGTTGAACGCTCTCTGAATCGTGCTATTGTTTTGTCATGAAGAGACAGGACAACGTTTCGGTCGAGCAGTTCGGGCGTTCCACGTGGCTGGAGATCGATTTGGCCTGCGTACGGGGCAACTACCACGTCGTCCGCGGGATGGTGCCAGCGAAGACCCATGTGCTGTGTGTCGTCAAGAACGATGCCTATGGGCATGGTGCAGTGCATGTGGCGCGAGTCCTCCAGGAAGAAGGTGCCGACTGGTTCGCACTTGCTTCGCTGGAAGAGGCTCTTGAGCTTCGACGAGCTGGAATCAAAGGTCGCATGCTGGTGTTTGGGTATGCCCCTGCATTCGGAGTCAAGGAGGCAATCGCTCAGGGCATTGCACTCAGTGTCCCCAACGACGACGTCGCCCGCGAACTCGTCGAAGCCGCCGCCGGAAAGCAGCTGACAGTCCATCTCAAGGTGGATACGGGTATGGGAAGAGGCGGCGTTCTTGCGGAAGGGGCGCTGGGCGTGCTGCGCAAGCTGAACGAGATGAAGGGTCTTGAGGTCGAGGGGCTCTATTCGCATTTTTCCTGTGCGGACTCGGACGAATCATACTCCTCCATGCAGTTGCGCAGATTCGAGAAAGTTCTGCATCAGTCGACCGTGGAGGGCATACGCCCTCCTGTTGCCCACTTCTGCAACTCGGCCGGCATCCTGACCATGAAGGCTGCGACCTTCGAAGGGGTTCGTCCAGGGCTGTTGCTCTATGGTTGTTCTCCCATCGAGGGCGTGCCGATTGCGGGATTGCGGCCGGCGATGTCGATGAAGTCCCGGGTGATGGCGTTCAAGCAGGTCCCTGCCGGCTACGGCATCAGCTATGGGCGCAGCTACTTGACGTATAAGCCGACGACGGTGGGCATCCTTCCGGCAGGCTACGCGGATGGCTATTCCCGCATGCTGTCCAACAAAGCGTCGGTGCTCATTCATGGCAAGCGGGCGCCGGTCATTGGACGGGTGACTATGGATCAGACCATGATTGATCTGTCGGACGTGCAGGGGGTGACGGTGGGCGACGAAGCTATTCTCATGGGTGAAGCCGGAGGCCAGCGGATCACCGCGGGTGATCTGGGTTCACTCGCCCAGACGATCAGCTACGAGGTCCTCTGTATTGTCGGGAAGCTCGTTCGACGCGTGTACCACGACCAGCCGAAGCCCGAGACAGAGTGAAGCAGGACACGCGGTACGTTTTCGTTCAGGAAGCGCTTCAAGGGGTTCTTGCGACGGTGGCATTTCCATGTGCCGTGCAAGCTGAGCTCTTGAGTGCAGAAGACCGTTGTCTCATCTTCTCCCGGAACAGCAGCCTCCCGTTTGGAGCCGCGTCGATCATCAAGATCCCTCTCCTCGTCTGCGTTGCGCAGCTAGTTGAACTGGGTGAACTGGCCTGGGACCGGCCCATTCGTCTGACAGTTCCTGCCCCTCATGGGACTGGCCTTCTCGAGCATCTGGACTCCACTCGCCCGTGGTCGGTCCAGGATCTGTGCATCATGATGATGGGTGTGTCTGACAACATGGCCTGCAACCAGCTCATCGAGGAGATCGGCATGGAGCGTCTGAACGATGTCCTGCGTGGCCTTGCCTATACCGCGACCAGCATTCGACGTCGGATGATGGACCGCGAGACACTTTCTCGTGGAATCGACAACACCGTGACCGCCGATGAAATCGCCGACATGCTGGCACAGCTGTACGCGCATCGTCTTGTCTCGAACGCGGCGAGCGAACGCATCCTTGGCTATCTGCGCATGAACCAGTTGAGAGACCTGGTTGCCTGGCCGCTTCCCGGCAGTGCCGCTCTGGCGGGAAAGACGGGCGGTATGCCTGGTTCTCTGCTCGACGCCGAACTCGTGAGCGTGACGGGCGGCCCGACATACTCACTGTGCGTGTTTATGGCAGGATTTGAGCGTGCAATACAGGCCAAGCGTCTGATGGCGCAGGTGTCGGAGATGATCTACGGAGCTGTCTCAGGCGGCAGGAGGTCGGACTCTGTCTGAGGATGTGGCGAGACAGTACTGCTGCTGAGCGCTGTCGCCGGGGTACCCTGGGGCTGCGACACCGCATCCCCAGGGTATGTGATATCGTGCGCCTGCGAGACACACGAACTCACGCTGTCTACGATGGGGCGGTCCGGTCCGGGTCCAATGTCGAGCAATGATCGCCGTAGCTGCAGGTGCGCCTGTGGAGTGCTTCCTTTCATTGCCTGCAAGGACGGACAAGTGGTCCACGGTAGCTATCCCCACCAGATCACCCTTCCCTGCTAATGTAAACGTGGCAGAAGCGATTACGTTACAGCGCGAAAGGTGACTGGTGACGTGGGAGCCGGCGCCCTCAGACAGGAGCGACCGGGGTTGATGTGGTGAATGAGGCGGCTCAGCCTAGACGCCCCCTCGTGTGGTGATAAAGAGGAGAGGGTAGTGCAGGCGCGTGCGGTCCGCAATGGTCTCCAGGTCGCCCGACTCAAATCCTCTGGCACGGACAAGGTTCGGGTCGAGGGTCTTGGTAGGGACGAAGTTCTGGATGACGTATCGCGATCCAGGGGGCAACATGCCGGCGATGCCATCGATGTCGACTTCGTCGAACAGCAGAGGCAAGATGGTCGTCCGATATTCATGGACGGTGTCACTCCCGGCCAGAAGCTGTATCGAGATCTCCGCGAGGGCGAGAGCATGTGGGTTACCCGTCAGGTCACTGTATCGCGAGGCCGGCGCCTTCACATCCATAGCAACATAGTCCAGGGAGCTTCTTTCCAGAAGGTTGCCAAGCATCTCGGGTTCGGACCCGTTGGTGTCCAGCTTGACGGCATAGCCGAGAGCGCGAATGCGGTCGACGAATCCGACCAGATCGGGGTGAAGCGTTGGTTCTCCCCCAGTGATGCAGACGCCCTTGAGCCTGCCCCTGCGGCGTTCGAGAAACGAGAAGAATGCCTCTTCGGTCAGTCGCGGCGTATCCTCCGTCGGGGTAACGAGCTCAGGGTTGTGGCAGTACGGACACGCGAAGTTGCAGCCCACCGTGAACACGGTTGTGGCCAGTCTGCCCGGGAAGTCGCTGAGCGACAGTGGTTCGTAGTGCGCCAGCCTCATGCTGCCATTTCTCCACGAGAGGGTGCTTCCCTCGTGACACTATGAAAACGCCGCTGATAGTCCTGCAGGAGGCCCATGTCCAGCGGCGCTTTGCGCAACGCGATCATTGTGCTGTGTTATGTTGTTTCTTTGCCTCGAAGCATATCCTGTCAGCCCACTCAGCCTTTTTCCCTTTGTTCCATTGGGAAACGGGCCTCAGATAGCCAACCACGCGGCTATAGACTTCAGTCCTTGTGCGTCTCCACGCGGATACCGTTATCCCGTTGTCCAGCAACAGGTCCCCATTCTCTAGTTCTTTCACTTGTCACCTCCTCTTACCAGGAGAAGTATACTCGGGACTTCAATTCGATACAGTGACACTGCCTGTCGCTACGAATGCCGTCGTTCCCGATGGCAGCATGATCCGGATTGCCCGTTTGTCCGCCGTCATTCCCATTGCGACGACGTTGTCACCCTTTTCGAGTACGGTGGTGGCGGTCCCGCTGAGACTCTCGTCGAGGTACACACTGACAGTCTTGGAAGCGGTCACTCTGGCAAACGGCGCATACGTTGTCGATCCACGCGTTATTCTGACGTATCCACCATAGACCCAGCCCATCTTTCCCTTTGCCTGACCGAGCCCCTTCGCTTGAACCCAGCCCTGACCAAGAGCCAGAGCTGTCCTTGTCTCCGTGGGGGCTGCGACCTCCAGGACCTTGCTGCCGATGGTGATGGGTTGGTCCCGGAACATGAGTCCCGTGTCGGTCGTCAGCGTCGCGCCGGGCTGCATGCCGGCGGCAACGGGTGCAGTGCCGCCCGTGAATTGATAGGCGAACAGCGATGGGGTGCTGCTCTTGACGATAAGCTTGGGGCTGCGCGAGCCCTCGACGTACTGCCACGTCTCATAGGTCAGTGGGGCGGTCTTGCCGTCGGCGCTCGTACCTGAACCATAGATGCCAAGTTCGTAGACGAGTGTCTTGCCGTCCGTCGTCCGTGATGCGCCACGCACGAAGGGCTGGAGGATGCCTGTTGACGTGGGGGGCGGAGTTATGCTCGTTACCTTGCCATCCTTGGTCTTGATGCCGAGGAACGTCCCCTTGGTATCCTGCATGGGGCCAAAGAATGTACCATCGGCAAACGTGACTCCTGTCGGGCCGAGAAACGTGTGAGCCGTGTCAAAGCCGAGGCTTGAGGCGGCGATCGTCCAGATGCCCCCGGGAGAGACGATGAGAGGTGTCGATCCGTCCATAATCAGTCGCGTCGTCCGATCAAACTGTTCTCTTGTCAGTGGAACCTGTGTCCAGAATGGCCCACTTGTTGTGCCTTCATAGCCCAGTGAAGTTATGGCCAGCTGGAGCAGCCGCGGAGTCGTCGTCGGCGATGCCTCGACCAGCAGGACGCCACTCGAGGAACAAAGCAGTTTGGGCCACATCTCGGTCTTGCCCTGGGTGATCACAAGTTCCTGCTTGGACGCCAGTTTTCGGTCGACTGCTTTGTACGAACCGTCGGCTTCGCTGGTCACGTAGACAAGCTCGCCTCCGGCGGGGTGCCAGTCGAAGGTGACGATCGTACCCACCTTGGTCAGCTGTGTCTTGCGCCCACCCACCCACTGCCAGAGGTCGCCCTTGTCCAGATACAGTCCGACATCACTCTTTGAGGGTCTTGCCGTGGTCCCTGGTGTACCGTTTGAATTCAGGTTGCGTGCGACGAGGAACACAGACGCAGCAAGAACAAGGACAGCGACGGCAAGGAAGATGGTTTTCTTCTTGGGACGACGGAATCTTCTCATGGGGTAGACACCTCCTAGCTTCCAGGACGGGTTGCAAACGGGACGTCTTCAGAGGCAGGGCCTGCAGCTACCTTCTGTGCCTCGAAGGCGAGATCCTCGTCGCACCTGGGGCAGAATGGATGATTGCCGGCGATGTACCCATGTTTGGGGCATACCGAGAACGTGGGCGTAAGCGTGAAGTAGGGCAGTCGATAACTATTCGTGACTGCGCGCACCAGCTGCCTGGCCTGATCCGCGCTTTCCAGCCGTTCGCCGAGGAACAGGTGGACGACGGTGCCCCCCGTGTATTTGACCTGAAGAGGGTCCTGGAGGTCAAGCGCTTCGAACGGGTCGGTCGTGTATGTCACGGGCAGCTGCGTGGAGTTGGTGTAGTAGGGGTCGGCTCCGTTCTTGACGGCCTCTTCGTTTGCCACGATGATGCCCGGATACAGAGCCTTGTCCTGCTTGGCCAGCACATAAGTTGCTGATTCGGCGGGGGTTGCTTCAAGATTATACAGCTGTCCGCTTGCGTGCTGGAACTCCTCGAGCTTGCCCAGCATGAAATCCACGATCTCGAGCGCAAGACGTTGTCCGTCGGGTTCAGCAATCGTGACGCCGGCGAAATTGAGCAGGAGCTCGTTCATACCGTTGACGCCAATCGTGTTGAAATGGTTGGCCCAGTAGGACCCGTTGCACTGCTTGACCGCGTCGAGGTAGTGACGTGAATAAGGATAGAGTCCTGCCGCTGTCAGATTTTCGATGATCTTGCGCTTGATTTCGAGCGACGTACGAGCGACGTCCATGACGTGGGACAGGCGCCCGAACAGCTCGTCTCTGCTATGAGAGAGGTAGCCGATGCGCGGGAGGTCGATGGTGACGACCCCGATGGAACCGGTGAGGGGGTTGGCCGCAAACAATCCGCCGCCTCTCTTTCGCAGTTCGCGCGTGTCGAGCCTCAAACGACAACACATTGAGCGGGCATCGTCCGGATCCATGTCGCTGTTCACGAAGTTGCTCCAGTACGGGATGCCGAACTTGGCGGTCATCTCGAAGATGGGGTCGTAGACAAGGTTCTGCCAATCGAAGTCCTTGGTAATATTGTACGTGGGGATGGGGAACGAGAAGACACGGCCCTTGGCGTCGCCGGCAAGCATGACTTCGGCGAATGCGCGGTTGAACATGTCCATCTCTGGCTGGAAGTCCGCATAGGTCTCGGGCACAGGCTTCCCGCCGATAATGGCTTCCTCGCCGGCCGTGGCGCCATGCGGGCGCAGATCCAGGGTGATGTTGCTGAAAGGGGACTGGAAGCCCGACCGCGTGGGGACGTTCATGTTGAACACGAACTCCTGCACAGCCTGCTTGACCTCGTCATAGTTCAGGCGATCGTAGCGGATGAAGGGCGCGAGATAAGTGTCGACTGAGCTGAACGCTTGTGCGCCTGCTGCCTCGCCCTGCATGGTGAAGATGAAGTTGACCATCTGCCCCAGCGCCGAGCGGAAATGCTTGGCGGGCTTGCTTTCGACCTTGCCGTACACACCTCCGAGTCCCCTCAGGAGAAGGTCCTTGAGGTCCCAGCCCACACAGTAGGCGGCGAGGTATCCCAGATCGTGAACGTAGATGTCGCCACCCACATGCGCATCCCGTACTTCCGGCGGATAGACCTCGTTCAGCCAGTAGCGACTTACGACGCTCGTCGCAAGGTGCATATTGAGCCCCTGGAGAGAGTAGCTGGTGTTGGAGTTCTCGTTGACGCGCCAGTCCAGTTTCTCCAGGTACTTCTGGATTGTCTCGCGGGGGTCAAGCAGTGTCTTGAGGTCGCGCAGCTTCCGGTGCTGCTCGCGGTAAAGGATATACGCTTTGGCCGTCTTGTGATGGCGTGACTCCATGAGCGTCTGCTCGACGAGGTCCTGGATCTGTTCGACCGTGGCGATGTCGTCGGGGATCTGGGCGACGATAATGCGCGTCAGGCGGTCCGGTTCAGTCTCGTCGAATTCCTTCGTGGCCTTGCCGGCTTTCATGATAGCGATACGTATCTTGGCCTGGTCGAAGAGTACTTTTTCACCTGTGCGCTTGATTACATATTGCATGCGTATCGCCCCCAAGTACTGCTGATGGTCTTGACCCATGCTGCGCCGGACACTTCAGATTGTCGCACCCTCAGCAGGCACATGACCATTCTATGATGGCACGAGAGTGCGTCAAGCATTGTGAAGATGCGGCTCGAGGGCTTGACAGAACCAGAATACCTGTTCCAGGAAGGACGTTCCGCGCCGAATTGTCCAATTGATTGTCATGGTGCGCGGTTGGGAGGACCGTTTGCCCATCATGACCAGCTGACGCCGGACGAGGACCGAGACGCCGGCCGTGTCGATCAAACGCATCATGACGACGGGCAGCACGACACTGTACAGGATTGCCACACATGCGGCGAAGAACAGCGCATGACTGCCCAGAACAAGCCACAGCACGGCCAGCCCGGCCCCGAGAGTCAGGCCGCGCGAGGCGGTGCCGAGGTACCGCTTCATTGCTTGCTGTAGTCGGCCAGCTTGGGAATGGGCACGTTCTTGAGAGTGTTGGTCACGACCTCGTTGGTCGTGACGCCCCTGAGACGGGCTTCAGCCTGCAGAATGAGCCGGTGTCCTGAGATGAATGGGAACACCAGCTTGATGTCATCCGGGATGACGAAGTCGCGACCCTGCAGATACGCGTATGCCTTGCTGAGACGCATGAGGTCGATGCTGCCACGGGGAGACAGTCCAAGGTAGACAGTGTCGTCATGCCGCGTGGCATCGACCAGCGAAACGACGTAGGTGATCAATTCCGGCGCGATGAAGATCCCCTCGACCTCTTTCTGCATCGTCGTCAGGTCGTCGCGTGAGATGATACGGACGTCGTCGCTGATGACCTTGACTCGGGCATAGAAACCGGTGACGATCTCCTCTTCCTTCTCTTTGCTCGGATACCCGATCGTCAGTCGGGCCATGAAGCGGTCCAGCTGGGCCTCGGGCAACGGGAAGGTACCCTCATACTCGATGGGATTCATGGTCGCCATGACCACGAAGGGACGATCCAGCTTGACGATGGTCCCGTCGATGGTGACCTGGTATTCGGCCATGGCCTCAAGCAGCGCGGACTGTGTTTTGGGGGTGCCGCGGTTGATCTCGTCTGCCAGCAGAAGGTTGGTGAAGACTGGTCCCCGTTTCAGCCGGAATTCCTGCGTTTTCTGGTCATAGACCGAAACGCCGGAGATATCCGACGGCAGGAGGTCCGGCGTGAACTGGATGCGCTTGAACTCCAGTCCCAGCGATCGGGAGATGAGATTGGCGAGTGTCGTCTTGCCCAGGCCAGGGACGTCCTCGAGGAAGATATGCCCGCCGGCGAGCAGTGTCGCGAAGGCCACGTCGACGACCGTGTTCTTGCCGACGAAGTACTGCTCGACGTAGGATATGGCTCTATTCAGGTTTTCGTTCATGATCAGCTCCTTCAGTAGTGTTCTATCCCCTTCATTGTAAGGCGTTCAGGCCAAAATCAACGAGCTCGCGCCAGTCGTCGCGAAGCACGGGCTTCCTTGCGCATGCTCCGGACACTTGCCTGCAGGTTCAGCAGTGAGGCCTTGGCCACAAGCACGTCTTCCCCGGTGACGCTGGGACGGCTGTACCGCGCTTTGCCAAAGAGTGTTGCCAGCTGGCTCATTGCGTTCGCACAGGCAGGGGCTTCGACTGTCACACGCTGTGCGAACTCACCGGCGGTTTCTCCCCGTCGCAGGCGCGGCCCGATTGTCCCGACGACCTCGACACCCATGGCAAACAGTGCTGTGATGCTGGTCACGGGGTCTTCCATCAAGGCCCCCTCATCGAGGGAAACGAGCCGGCGTACGGCCCGGATGACCTTCTTGCGCTCCGACCGGTCGAGCATCGACAGCAGGACCTCGTGACGGAACTCAAAGACCATATCCCGGATACTGGCGACAATCGACACCAGAAGGAGACTGGCCCCCATCCAGTACACGCTAGCGACGATGGTCTCGAGCGTGGCCTTGATCTCGTCGTCCCTGGGAGGCAGGACGTTGCGCTCCCGCAGGGTCTTGACGATGTCGTCAAAATCCTCCCCCGGGACACGTCCCGCCTGGGCAATGCCGTTTGCAATCTGCCCGGTCTTGGCTCCCGTGTAGACGATTGCAAAGATCAGAGCAGTCGCGACGACCGCGACAGGGAAGATCAATGCACGTATCGTCTTACCCCACGTGTTGTGAAGGATCGAGACGGAGACGATGGCTGCGGCGACCAGCACTGCTATCATGATCGCCAGTGGGAGATACATGAACCCGAACAGCTCCCAGAAGTGCTCCTCCATGACGCGTCGCAGCGTAAGGGCAGGAAGGTTGACAGGCAATCCGCCCGTTCCCGCGGGCTTCGGTGTGGACGCAGGTGTCCCTGGCAGCAGCCATACGGCGGCTCTGGGAAGGGTAGGCGCCTGCACGATGGGGGAGGCGACTGCGGCCACAAAGACGACCAGGAGGATGATGAATCCAGGAAGAAGCCGCTTGGCTGCTCGTGGGTCGGAAGCGGTGACCGCTGAGAGCATCGATGCGGCCAGCATGATGGCCAGCACGATGGTGGCGATGAGGGGGTCCGTATTGCCAAGGACAGCGTAGCAGCACGCGATGATGCTGATGCGCAGGAAATGGGCGGGCGACTCGGCGGCCAGCGTCAGGTTGCCGACAAACCAGAAGTAGAGCTCGAACAGCACAGTGAGCAGGAGAATGGCGAGAAGCTCCTGCAGCGTATGCCGGTCGGCAGTCAGCGCCAGATAGATGATGATGAAACAGGTCTCGAGACCGTGATAGAGTCGGAAGAGTCTCTGGTTGCGATGTGGCAGCGCGATGTTCAGCAGAACGAGGGCTGCCACACCAAACCACCAGGGGACCGCAAGACGGGCAATCCAGAATGCGAGAAAGCAGGCGGTATTGGCGATGATCAGCCGGGCGATGCGTGTCGTGTCCATGATGGTCTCCTCAGCCAGTGGCGAGTGTGGTGATAGGGTCGTTCAGTCCGACAATCGTCAGTTCGATGCCGTTTGCCCTGAGCACGCGCTGCAGAGACCTCAGGCGGAGCAGTCTCGAGGTATCTTTCAGGAAGTACGGTGCCTGATGCTCGCCCGGGAGGAGGAACGTACCTTCCGGGAACAGGATGATCGTGATGCGCGCGAAGTGCTCGCGCTGCTTGAGCAAGTGTACGATCTCGGTCTCGTCCATCTCGTGCGCGACGAGAACCAATTGTGATTGCGCAGGGATCACGCGCGCGTTCCGATTGAGCCAGTCCAGCACGATGCCGGTGTCTTCTGTCTGCACGGCCTGCGCCCTGGCTATCGTCGTGAGGCAGGAGAGAAGATGCGTGCGGTCACGGCCGGTCCCTGTCCAGTCCGTGTGTGGACCGATTGCCACAAGGCCGAAGGACAGTTTTCGGTCGTGAACATACTGCAGGATACTTGCTGCTGCGGTCGACAGAGTGTCGTCCAGCGCTTCCAGCGTAAAGCCCGTGTCCCGGTGTACGGTATAGTCTACCAGCAGGATGACGGTCTGAGACGCCGAGGGAGTGAAGTCCTTGACGACGAGCGTTCCCGTGTGGGCGCTCATCTTCCAGTGGATGCGATTCATCGGCTCGCCGTCATAGGGGTGAGTCCCTGTGAGCTGACTGGTATCGACATTGGGAGCGTAGCGGACACGCTGTCCGTCGAGAGGTGACGTGAGCGCGATGTGCATCACCGCGAGGGAAATCGGACGCGGGACGACCGTCAGGGTCAGTTGGGAGGGAACCGTGCGCTGGGTACGGAAGATGCGCAGTGGGTCCTGCAGCGAGACGCGGGCGGAGCCCAGAGCGTACTGCCCCTTGCGGGTGGCGTCGAAGAACACGGTCATGCCATCGTCTCCCTGCCTGCTGTGGCGCTGGATCACGTAGGGCGGGAGCAGCGGTTCGACAGAAAGCAGCAGCGGACCTGCAGCCCTGTATCCAGAGGCTGTGCACGTCAGCATGTTGGGCTGGCGTACCGTCGCGACGCTGTGGCGAAGGACGCTCGTGACGGTGAGCCGTTGGTGCAGGGTGGTGAGCATGCCGCACAGAATGACCGTATAGGACAGTGCAGCGAGCCCGACGATGAGGAAGGAAGCGCTACGGAGGAGAAGGGCGACGACAAGCATGAGCGACGATACAAGGAGACCGGCCCCCGCGGTCCCGAAGAACACGTGAAAACCACTGGAGTGTGCCGCAGTACTGCGACTCCCCCCTGGCACTGCCTGTGTCTGACGGATTCCCGCTGTCCCCATCTCGCCTCACTCACTACATCGGTCAGGACTCCGGCACGTTACAGACTGGTTGGGCTACTGGGAGACGGGCAATGCTCCCTCGCTTCTGATGCGCGGGTGCTGGGCCTCGACCTTCAGCATCTCCAGCAGCTTCTCATAGGTACCTTTGGCCAGCCTCACCTGATCGGGAGTCACGTCGACCTTCGAGTAGCGGGCGACGTAGAACAGTCGTCCCAGCACGCTGATTTTCTCGGCCAGGTCAGGATACCACCGGGTAACCCGAGTCGCCAGTTCTGTCGGCGTTTCTCCGCGTACCATCGCGAGGTCGAGTGGATACAAGGCGTTGGCGGCCATGTAGAAGATCGCGATGATCGTCCCACGCGGGTCGCGCAGCAGTTCTTCGTCGTCCAGGCTGCGAATCCTCTTGATGGTTCGTTCGATGACGATGCGGTCACGCCTGCGCCCAATGCCCTCGAGGCGGTCCCACTTGGTTGCGAATGCCTCCCGGACACAGATGACGCCACACGTGAGCACTGTCAGGATCGACAGGTTGCGCAGGATGAGCCGCAGCGCTATGACCGCGGGAGATGGTAAGAGATTGACCTTCAGCCTGAGCGCCAGGAACATCTGCCATGTACGTGGCACCAGAAGCTTGCCGTCGATGATCCAGGGTGAAGAAGGACCGAACATCAGGGTGTTCAGGGCCTTGCTGCGCATACTAATGAGACCCACGAAGATGCAGCCCATGCCGAGCAGCAGGAGGAGAGCAGGCACAAGCTTCCGCAGGGACTTGCCCGGTCCCTGCTGGAGGACGCCTCCAAGGAATATCCAGGCAAGCAGGATCACCAGTGGAGCCACCAGCAGGGAGAGGGCGAGGACGCGGAGTTCTTCGGCAAGTGCAGTCCGCATCAGCCAGGAGCCGAGGAGACTCGTCGCTGCGACCGGCCAGGGCTTCCACCAGTTCGTGGTATGGCGTCTTGTGATGAAGTCGACGTCCGTAGGATTGCCAAACAGGAAGTCCTGCAGGTTCTGGGCAGTTGACGCGCTGAACGGACCTGTCTCGACTGGAAGGGACGTTGCCAGGATGGTGACGGCAATCAGGATGACGGCGACCGGAACCAGCCGCTTCAGAAACCTCGGCCGGTCCTCGTCTGTTCCCGCAAGCAGCAGTGCCAGGATCACGAGGAGCGACAGCACGGCGATCGAGACGGCGGCGCCCGCGACGTCGAGAGTGACCAGAAGCGCCAGCCACACGATGTTGCCGACGTAGACCGGTTCGCCAGGAGTCTTCAGCCTGGTGAGAACAATGCCTGCGTAGAAGAGCATCGGCACGAGGAGAAAGAAGAACTCCCGATAGCGCGCTGCGTAGTCCATGGTCAGGCGCTGGCCGTTTGTGGCCACGATGCCTACCACAGCGACGCCGATGATGGCTTCCCACGTGAGCTTGTGTCGCCGCAGCCATGGTCCTGCCACAACAACCGCCAAAGCGGGCAGCACAACCCACAGTGGGATAGTGGCGCGTGCTGTCCAGAAGACCAGGAGCGTCGCTACCATCATGAAGGACAGGTGCAGCAGTGACTTCTCGCGATGCACGATCAGGCTTCTCCGAGGGCAGCGAGCGTGTCGTTGAGACCGATAATGGACAGGTCCACTCTGGCATCTCTCAGGATCTTCTGCGTCTTCTTGAGACGCGCAATCTGTTCGATGTCGGGCATGAAGTATGGGACTGCCCGCTCACCGTACAGCAGGAAGCTTCCATACGGGAACAGGCAGATCGAAATGCGTGAGAACTGCGCCTGCATGCGAAGCAGCGCTCCAATCTCCTCTTCCTTCAGCTCATGCTGGATGAGGAACAGCTGTGAGCGGGCGGGGATGCGGAGTCGTTCCCGTTGGAGATAGTCGAGGAATACTGTGCTGGAGGGTTCCCGGTCCATGCGGGCACGCGCGCGTGCAAGGAGGCGATAACAGGCGAACAGATGGGTCGCGTCCTTCGAGAAACTATCGGAGGAGAGTGTCTCCTCGCCCAGAACGGTAAGCCCGAAAGGCAGCCTGCGGTCATGGGCATACTGGAGGACACTGGCACTCACCATGGTCATGTAGTCTTCGAAGGTCTCCAGGGTGAAGCTGGGCTCGCGCCGAAGCGTCAGGTTGAGCAGGACGACGACGGTCTTCGAGGCCGACGGGGCGAATTCCTTCACCATGAGCTCACCTCTGTGAGCACTCATCTTCCAGTGAATACGGTTCATGGGGTCACTTTCGTAGGGCCGCACTCCCGCAAGCTGCGAGACATCATAGTTGGGTGCGAACTTGACGCGCTGACCGTCGAGGGGAGAGGTCAGTGAGATGCGCAGTTTCTCGAGGGGAAGGACTGTGGGGAACACGGTGAGCTTCTCGTCAGCCACCAGGCGACTGCTGAGGCGGAACAGGCGAAGAGGGTCGGTCACGGTGAGGATACCCTCTCCCAGACCGTACACGCCTCGACGGTTGACGTGAAACTGCAGGACGTACGTCCGGTCATGCCAGGACGAACTCTCGCGGATGATGTACTCGGGGACCAGAGGCTGGAGCTGGATTGAGAGAGGGGAACGTGACGGGATGCCTTCAAGCGAGATCGTCAGCGTATTCCGTGACTTCATCTGCACGACTGCCTGTCGCAGATGTTTGACGACCCGAACTCGGTCGCTTGTCCCCAGTACCAGTGGGACCATGACCACCGTGTACGTTGTGATGAGGGTCGCAACATAGAAGAGGGGTCGGGTCCCGAGGACAAGCCATGACAGCGCCGCGAGCAGGGATATCAGGATTGCGCGCCCTGCGACGCGGAGGACTCGCCTCATGCTGCTCTCACGATTCCACACCCCGTTCTTGTACGCTCTCCCGCGTGCCTCATGCCAGGATCACCTCTTTGCGGTCAGCCGTGTGCTGCAGACTGTAGGTATTGTAGGGCGACAGAGCTGATTTGCAATGCTGGAGCGGTACAAGAGGGTGCCGTACTGCCAAAGGGCGAGGTGCCGGCGCTGGCTGGTTGTTGTGGGCTGTCTTTTCTGGTAAACTGTGCATGCGAATGCGCGGAGGTGAACAACACATGATACAAGTTGTCATGGACACGACGACAGGCATGACCAGACAGGAGTTCGACCAATCAGGCATAGCGATGGTCCCTCTCTACGTCCGGGACGGTGACAAGCTCTACCGTGAACAGGTGGACATCTTTCCCGACGAGTTCTACCAACGGGAAAGGGAAGGTCTCATCTATGAGACCGCCCAGACGAATCCTGCAGACTTGGTTTCCGTATTCAAGCCCATCGTGGAAGCAGGCGACGAAGCCATATGTGTGCTCATCTCGAGTGCCATCTCGGGTTCTGTGAACGCAGCGCATGTCGCCGTTCAGATGCTTGGGGCCGAAGACAGGATAACGATCGTCGATTCGCTGGAATCCGGCTACGGTGAAGCGTACCTTGGTCATACGGCAAAGAAGATGGCCGATGCCGGCGAGAATCGCGCGGAGATTGTTCGGGCTTTGGCCGACATTCGCAGCCGGACGCGCACGTATTTCATCGTGGAATCACTCAAGTGGCTGTTCCATGGGGGACGCCTGACGGGAGCGCAGTACTTCGTCGGATCCGTGATCAAGCTGAACCCGATTGTCTGGTTCGACGAAGCGGGACGCATGACATCCTATGACAAGACACGAACCATCAAGGTTGCCAAGGACCACATGCGTCAGCTGGTCGCAGACTGTGGCAAGAACGGGGTCGAGGCTGCGACCCTGCATTGGCCGGACAATCTCGATGAGGCTCAGGGGTTCCACGCGGAGATGGAGGAGATCCTCCAGGTTCCTGTGTCATATACGAAGCTGTCGTGCGTGCTGGGCGTGCACACGGGCCCTGACCTTCTTGGCCCCTGCATCGTCATGAAGGCGTAACGAGGGAACCTGATCGAAGCAGTCAGTAATGCTCATCTTGGGGTTGTCGTGCAGCACGATGGGCAATTCTACTCGTGAAACAGGCACAGGGTGACAGGCGGTCCGAAGGGGTCTCCTGAAAGGAGTCGTATGATCAGAGTCGTCATGGACTCGACGTGCGGTATGACTGTCGAGGATTTTGAGAAGGCAGGCATGGTCATGGCGCCTCTCTATGTCCGTGAAGGGGAGAGAGTGTATCGCGACGGTGTCGACATGAAGCCGGCCGAGTTCTACAAGAAGGAGCGTGAGGGCGTCATCTTCGAGAGCGCGCAGACTAACCCTGCCGACCTGGTGGGCATCTTTGGGCCGATTCTCGAGGCCGGAGATGAAATCGTCTGCGTCATGATATCGGGGGCTATCTCGGGGTCCGTCAACGCGGCTCACGTTGCCGCGCAGACCCTGGCCGCCGAGGATCGGATTTCCATCGTCGACTCTCGCCAGAGCGGCTATTGTCAGCTGACGATGGGCCGGTTGGCCAAGAGCATGGCGGATGAGAACAGGAGTCGCGCCGAAATCGTCGAAGCGCTCACCGAACTGCGGGACCGCACGTGGGTCTACTTCATCATGGAGTCGCTCCACTGGCTGTACAAGGGTGGTCGCCTTACGGGTGCTCAGGCCCTGGTTGGGACGATTATCCAGCTCAAGCCGATCGTCTGGTTTGACGACGCCGGCCGCATGGTGACGCACGACAAGATCCGGACGCTCAAGGCGGGCAAGGAACGGCTCAAGGAGCTGGTTCTGGAAATGGCCTCCTATGGCGTGGTGTCTGCAGGGTTACACTGGGCCGACAACTGGGATGAGGCCAGGGAGTTCGGAGACTGGATGGAATCGGTGCTCCATGTACCGGTCGAGTACAACAGGGTCTCCTGTGTCGTCGGCTGTCACGTCGGCCCGACGGTTCTGGGACCCGTCGTCGTCATGAAGGAGAAGCCGCCGGCGAAGAATCGCGCAGACTGAGCAGGACGCCAAGAAGGACGACGGCTCCGCCGGCCAGCTGCATCACGGTCACTGTTTCGTGCAGCACGACCCAGGAAGTCAGCACACCGAAGACCGGGACAAGGTTGAGGATGTTGACCGCCTGGGTCGACGCCATTCTGGCGACCCCGTAGTTGTACAGGGAGTACCCTCCGACCGAACAGAAGACCGCCAGATAGATGACGGCCCACATGCCCGCGGCTGGGACGGGGAAGACCGGCCGCTCGAAGGCACCAACCAGAGGAAGCAGGACGATACTGCCGAACAGCATCTGAAACATCGCAGTTCTGCTGGCCGAGCTCTTCCTGGACAGGTTCTTGACCAGGATGCTGTAGAATGCCCAGCAGATGCCTGAGAGGATGATGAGTCCGTCGCCAAGCAGGCGCTTCCCTTCCATGGCCCCCATGAGAGAACGTGGGTTGACGATGAGGACGACGCCGACGACAGACAGCGCAATGCCCCCGATGGCAATGCGGGAGAACCTCCTGTGGTAGACCAGACCCTCCACCACGAGCGACAGGACGGGAAAGACGCCCATCATCAGCGAGATCTCGGAGGCCGTCGACAGAGCGAGACCCACATTCTCGAAAATGTGGTTCAAGGCATAGCCCAGGATTCCTCCCAGCATCATGGCGCCGAATTCCCGGCGGTCGAGACGAAGGTCTTCGTGACGAACAACCAGCCAGGCGAGCAGGATAGCACTCGCGAGCACGAAGCGTATCCATGCGAGCGAAAGCGGAGGAATAGAGCGAAGAGCCAGCTTTGAGACAGTGAAGGAGGTTCCCCAGACAAACGCCGCCGCGACGACGGACACTATGCTGCTGGTTCGACTTGTTGGCATGATGGCATATGGTACCTTTCTGGGCAACTCCTGTCAAAACATGCGGGGCACCGGACTTCGTGGCCCTGGCGCCTGCAGTGCCGTGAACGAACAAAGCCCCGGCGGTTTGTAACAGGGGACAGCCGTAGTTGTTGTAACATGTTGCTTGTAACAGGGGACAGCCGTAGTTGTTGTAACATGTTGCCGAGGGCATGATTGGATTCCCGCCTGCGCGTGTAACAGGGGACAGCCGTAGTTGTTGTAACAGGCGGCGAGTTTTGTGGGGAGGGCACTTGCAGTGCCGTGAACGAACAAAGCCCCGGAAGGTTTTGTCCAGGGCTTCGCAGAGTCAGGAAGTCAGGTGCAGGATGGTGTCGCTACTGATCCCGCTCCTGCAGCTTGTAGTCCCGGATCTTGTTGAACAGCGATTTGCGGGAGATGCCGAGGATCTGGGCGGCCTTGGTCTTGTTCCCGCCGGACTCGCGCAATGCCTTGCGGATCATGTCGATCTCCATTTGCTGGATGGCGTCTGACAGACGAAGTCCACCGTTGCTGTCTGTGGCGACGGCCTGCGGCTGCGCGGGTTGTGCCACGAGCGGCTGACCCTCAGGAGCTGAAGATTCCTCACGTCGGTGCAGAATGGGCTGAGCGCAGAGTTCTACTGTCTCGGGCAGGAGCACGTGTGCCTGGGAGATGATGACTGCCCGGGCGATGACGTTTTCCAGCTCGCGGACATTTCCTGGCCACTCATAGGCAGTAAGGCGTTCCAGGGTCTGGTCTGCAATCTCTGTGACGTCACGCCCGTACTTGGCCGCGTACTTCCGGACGAAGTGGCGTGCCAGCAGCACGGTATCGCCGCGCCGGTCACGCAGCGGGGGAAGACGCAGCGTGATGACGTTGAGCCGGTAGAACAGGTCCTCGCGGAACTTGCGTTCAGAGACCAGTCTGGTCAAATCCTGATTCGTGGCCGCGATGACGCGTGCCGATGACGTCAGATGCTCCCGACCGCCGACGCGCTCGAAGCCTCCATCCTGCAGGATTCGCAGGAGTTTTGCCTGGAGCGGCAGCGACATGTCGCCGATCTCGTCGAGGAAGAGGGTGCCACTGGAGGCCTGCTCGAACTTGCCGATGTGCGTATCGAAGGCGTCAGTGAAGGCTCCCTTGTCGTGACCGAACAGCTCACTCTCAAGAAGGTTCTCCGGAATGGCTGCGCAATTGACGACGATGAACGCCCGGTCCTTTCGATGGCTGTTGTTGTGGACGGCCTTGGCGACCAGCTCCTTGCCTGTGCCTGATTCGCCGAGGACCAGGACGGTCGCATCTGAACTGGCAACCTTGCCGATCTGCTTGTAGACTTCCTGCATGAGCGGACTCTGGCCGACGAGCTCGTCACCGTTGATGACAGGAAGGTCCTCGGGGCGAGCCCGTCCTGAGAGACATGATAGCTCGCGAAGTTCAAGAGCCCTTTTCACCTTGATCTTGACCTCATCGATGTCAAACGGTTTGGTCAGATAGTCATAGGCTCCGGACTTCATGGCGGAAATGGCGACATCCGACGAGCCAAACGCTGTCAGGAAAATGACAGGGAGGTCGGGCTGGGATTCCTTGATCCTGAGAAAAGCATCCATGCCGCTCATGATGGGCATTTTGACGTCCATCAAGACCGTGTCCGGGTTCAAGGCTCTGACCTTCTCGACCGCTTCCTGACCGTTCTTGGCGACGTTGACGCGATAGCCCTCGTCCTCAAGTGACTCGCGGAGCAGTTCGCGAATATTCTCCTCGTCGTCCACGACCAGAATGAGCTTGCTTTGGGTTTTCATAGGCAGTCTCATAGTCTAGCAGCTACGAAGTCCGAGTCAAACTCCAGGATTGATGATTCGCTGCATGCTGACAGTGAACGTCGTGCCCGCTCCCTCCGTACTCTCATAGGTGATGACGCCATTGTGAAAAGACGCGATTTTCTGGGAAATGGGAAGGCCGAGGCCGGTGCCGTGTTCCTTGGTCGTGAAGAACGGGGTGAACATCTTGGGCTTGTCCTCATTCCTGATACCCGCACCGACATCGCGTACCTCGACGACGACACGATCAGCTTCGACCCTTGCAGTGACCGTAACGGCCCCGCCGCCCTTATCCTGCATCGACTGTATGGCGTTCTGCAGCAGGTTCATGAACATCTGTTCGGTCTGGCGCGCATCCCATGTGACCATGACCTGTGGCACCTGGAGGTCGAGTGTGGCGTGGCCGTCCTCGAACTGCTGCGCCATGAGCTCTCCCATCGATTCAAAGAAGCCACGCAGATCGAACTCGACCGGCTGGGGCAGCGCAGGGCGCCCGAAGGTGAGGAGGTCCTTGACCAGCAATTCGAGACGGTCGGCTTCACTGCGGATCGGGATGATGTACTTGGCTTCGGGACGCCCCTGTAGCTTCTTCTCCAGAAGACCTGCATATCCCTTGATACTTGTAAGGGGGTTGCGTACCTCGTGGGCGATACCGGCCGTGAAGATGCCGAGCGTCTTGAGTGCCTCGGTCTGTTTCGCCTCTTCGATGCTCCGCTTGAGTGAGTGTGCCAGGTCGGCGACCGCGCGCGAGATCTCTCCCAGCTCCCCTCCACCGCGTGGCACGCGCGTGTCCAGGTTGGTCTTGAGTCGGACGACGCTGCGGCGAAGGGACAACAGGCGTATCAGGAAGAAGGTCAGCAGGATGATTGTCGCCCCGCCACTCAGTGCGATGGAGACCGTCGAAGTCTTGAAGGCCTCGAAACGGACACGCTGCAACGGAGCGAGGACCTGAGGCATGTCCCTGTCGACGACCAGATAGCCGAGAGTTCGTGTGCCTGCCTTCAAGGGAAGAGCGACGGTCAGCTTGGGCAGCGGGTTACGCGACCCGTCGGTCAGATAGACGAGACTTGGCGTGAAGAGGCTGACCTCGTAGCCGATGCTGACATTCGGGAAGTTGCCCTTGAACACGTCGATGTAGTCATAGTAGGACTTCGAGAGAAAGACGCTTACCAACTCGTTCTGCTTGCTCTGACTCAGCTTGTCGAACTTGTAGCTGCTGGACAGTTCGCGGTACATGCGGTTCCAGCGCTCGACAGCCTGCGATCCTATGGCCTGGAGGGTCTCGCTTTCCTTCTTGACGAGTTCGTCCTGAAACTCGAAGATGAGGCGGTTGCTCAGAATCGCCATCGAGACGCCCACGATGAGAAGGGCGGTCACAATAATCTGGAAGGTCAGCGACTTGAAGACTCGACCCAATTGGTCCTCCTGGGATGAAACAAGGTCAGATGGATACTCGCTTCAGCAGTTCCACAAGCTCCGGCTTGAGAAGGTTGCGCCGGGTGACTGCTTCGAGGGTCTCCTGAAGAACAATATGCCCGTCGCGTGTTCCTGCGACGACACCTGAGCGGCCTTCGCTGAGAGCGACAACTGCTGCTTCGCCCGATGTGCTGGCTAGGATGCGGTCGAAGCGCGTGGGGCTCCCTCCTCGCTGGACATAGCCGAGAACGGTGGCTCTGCACTCCACCGGCAGGTTCGCATTGATGTAGTGCGACAGCTCCTCTGCGTGTCCTGCGCCTTCTGCCATGACGATGATGTGGTGTTTCTTCTGCGCCATGACGTCGTCGTGCAGGCGGGTGATGAGTTTGGGGATGCTGAAGGGCAATTCCGGGGTCAGAACGATGTCGGCGCCCGTCGCCAGAGCGGCTTCGAGTGCTATGGAGCCATTGTCCCTGCCCATGACCTCGACGACAAAGACGCGGTCGTGAGACTCTGCCGCGTCGCGAATACGGTCGATGGCGTCGATGGCGATGTTGACAGCAGTATCAAACCCGATGGTGTAGTCAAACCCATACAGGTCGTTGTCGATCGTCGACGCGACCCCGACGACGGGAACACCCAACTGGGCGAGCAGGTAACCACCCGTCTGTGAGCCGTTGCCCCCGATGATGACCAGGCCGTCCAGCCGGTTCTGCTGGACGACGAGCGCTGCCTGCTTGCGGCCCTCCTCAGTGCGGAACAGTTCACTGCGGGCACTCTTGAGCATTGTGCCCCCAAGTTCCAGGATGCCGGAGACGCTGCGTGCGTTGAGTTCTATCCAGGTGTTGGATACCAGTCCGTCGTAGCCGCGCTCGAACCCGACTGCCTCGACTCCCATCGACGCAGCCGTACGCGCAACTGCGCGAATGGCAGCATTCATGCCGCTGGCGTCGCCACCGCTGGTCAGAAGTCCGACGCGTTTCATGGCTACTTGGAGAAGACCTTCAAGAGGTCGACCCACGCCTGAGGGACGGTCTTGAGCGTGCCAACAGCTTCGGTGAGCGGAATCGCGATCACTTCGGTACCGCGGAGAGCGGCCATCTTGCCGAATTCGCCGCCATGGATCATCTCGATGGCTTTCACACCGACGCGCGATCCCAGGATGCGGTCGAACAGAGTGGGACTGCCTCCCCGCTGGATATGCCCTATTGTGGCCGAACGAGTCGAGATCCCCGTCTTTTCTTCCAGGATTCTGGCCACTTCCGGACCAACGCCCCTGTCTTGCAGCAGCATGTGGCCAAAGTCGTCCAGTTTCTCGCTGGTGGCCGGCGTCACTTCTACTCCCTCGCTCGCGACGATGAAGGCGTACTTCTTGCGCTTGTACGCGGTCATGACCTGACGCACCATAGCGTCCCAGTCGATCGGAACCTCGGGGATGAGTGTGTAATCAGCTCCTGAGCCGATGCCGGTATAGAGTGCAACCCATCCGGCGTGCCTGCCCATGACTTCCAGGACGATGATGCGGCGATGGGACAGTGCAGTGTCTTTCAGCCTTCGCGAAGCGTCGAGGGCAACGCTCACTGCCGTGTCGAATCCAAATGTGTAATCCGTTCCGGACAGGTCATTGTCCATGGTCTTCGGAACGCCGACGACCTTGACGCCCAGCGCCGCAAGCTTGGTGGCTACACCCAGCGTGTCGTCCCCGCCGATGGCGATGACAGCATCCAGACCCATCGCAGCGATGTTGGCAATGGTCTGCCGGACAAGTGTGGGGTCCTTGAATGGGTTGGTTCGGGATGTCCCCAGGATGGTGCCGCCACGGTCGATGATCTCGTCGACGCGGGCAAGGTCAAGGGGCTCCGTCTCGCAGGACAGCAGTCCTTGCCAGCCTTCGATGATCCCGACACATTCGTCACCGTAGTCAAGCGCCTTGAACACGGCGCCACGTATCGCCGGATTGAGTCCTGGACAATCCCCGCCGCCTGTCAGGATTCCGATTCTCATCTGTAAGTCGACCCCCATTCGTGCATACTACTAGACATAAGTGCGCCTCCATTGTAGGGTGGCGACAGGATGAGTCAAGGCGATGTTGTGGAGTGCGAATCTCGTGGTCGAGGATCGATCGGAGGCGCGCACGTGTCTGTTGGGGAGGTTGCCGTGAATCGTAGATGGATCGTTCTGATCCTGGTCATTATCACCGCTGCGGGCTGCAGACCCCGGACCATATGGCCGGGTGTGGACGAGGTCGTGTCAGCAGTGGACGCACAGCGTGCTCACGATGCCGTCGTCGAGCTTGCTTCACCGGTCTATGCCGGTCGCCGTACGGGCACGACCGGCGAGGCACAGGCTGCTGCGTGGATCGCTTCACAGTTCAAGGCGATTGGCCTGCGAGAACCTCCCGGGTTCACGGAGTATCTTGCCACGTATGAGGCGCCCCTGTACGCGGTGAGCTCATTCACGGGTATCAAGGCGACTGGAACGCGCGGTGAGTCCTTCCTGGGTGACCGCGGCATGGCGATGCCGTACGCAGGCAGTGGGAGCGTTGAGGCCGATGCCGTGCTTGCAGGGTTTGGGGTCCAGATGACGGGGTACGACGAGTATGCCGGCCTGGACGTCGCGGGCAAGGCGGTGGTCTTGTTGCGCTACAGTGCCCCGACGCGTTCTGTGCCCGAATCGCAGACGTACCTGGCGGCCAAGGTCGGGAGCGCCGCCGCGCGTGGCGCCGCCGGCGTCCTCATCCTCGATATGCCTTCGGCGCCCAATCCGTTCGACATGCATGGCCAGTTTGTGTCGGCCCTCCCTGACGCACCCGTGTCGGCTCTCGTATCGTTGGCCGGAGCGCGTTCTCTGTTCTGGGCGGCGGGGCTCTCCTTCGACGACATAGCGGAACAGGCGTGGGCAGGCCAGGTCGTTTCACGCGACCTCAATCTGAAGGTTTCCTTTGGCATTGCTGCATCGTGGAATCCCAACGCAACTTCGTTCAACGTAGCCGGCGTGCTCGGTGGAAGTGACGACACACGGCCCATCATGGTTTGCGCGCACCTCGACCACTTGGGCACCGACCGCTCGGGCGTCATGTACCCCGGAGCCGACGATAACGCGTCGGGCGTGGCCGTCATGCTGGAGATGGCGCGCTCGATAGTCTCACTGGGCGCTGTCCCGCCGGTATCCATCTGGTTTGTCGCTTTCAGCGGGGAGGAAGAAGGACTGCTGGGTTCTGCCGCATTTGTGGCGGCAGCTCCCGAGCTGGCTCAATCGCTGTCCGCCGTGCTGGACCTGGACATGATGCGGTCGACGTCGGGCCTCGGCGCGGCTATCGATCCGTCCAACCAAGCGATCATGACTGCTGTCTCAGGAGCAATCCAGGACGGTGCTTCGCTCGCGATCATCCCCTGGACGGGAGGATCAGACCATGAGACCTTCAGCAGGCTCGGCGTTCCCAGTTGCATGTTCTCGGCGCATGGAAGAGAAGCCCAATGGTATCATGCCGCCACGGATACGGCGGAGGACCTCCCAGCGGCAGATCTCGGCGCGGCTGCGCGCGACGTGCTTCGGGTCGTGTGGAGACTCATCGGAAGCCTGTGACACGCAGACACATCCAGCGGAGGGCATGGTTGCGTTCACAGTATCTTCACTCTTCTCGTTCCAGGGACTTGACAAGATTGAGGTCAGTACTAGGATAGTATCGTCCGAATAGTGTAAGACGTCAGAGAGAACTAAGACATCAGGTAACACTAAGACATCAAGCAAGACTGAGACGTCATGGAAGGTTCGGACGGTAATGCGCAGTGGAGGTGCCCAATGGGACCAAGAGCGATGCTACGAATGGGCGAGCTGGACCGCAGTGTTGTGTTGAACAGTGTTCTTCGCCTGCCCCGCTAGGGCGGCGTGATGGAGTGCCGAGGAGGTTCTTGTGAATATCAGGAAACCTGCAGTTACCGCTACCAAGATGACTCCTGTCGAAATGTGGGCTTTTGAACGGTTGACCAGGTTCCCGCGCTAGGGGGGGGACGTGCCCGCGTCGAAGAAGGATTTCGAATCGAAGAAAGACTTGGAGCGCGCGGTGATCGACGACCTCGGGTCGACGGTCACCGCGTCGACGTCTGAGGAGCAGAAGCTCGAGGCACTTCGCATCAAGACGTTTGCCAGTGCCGTCAGGACCAGAGTGCTGGTCGCGTTCAGCACCTGCAGTGGCAACTCAGGAGTCTCGGTGAAGCAGTTGTCAGAGAGGCTCGGCATGTCCCACGGCACCGTCTTCTACCACGTGAAGCAGCTTCAGAAGGCTGCATTCATCGAGGAGGCCGGTACGCGAGAGGTCAACGGTATCCTGGAGCGGTTTTACCGACCCGTCAGGCAACTCGTGCGGATCTCGCCGGAGACCGCCGCCCGGATGGACATCCCCATCAACATCTACTTCGAGGAGGTTTACCAGCAGACGCGCAAGCCCGTGGGGCGACGAAGTCTCCTGAGCGAGGAGATCTACGTGAACGAACAGGAGCGCAACGAATTCCTGCAGCGCTACGTCAAGCTCTGCGCCGAGTACAGCACACCGGGCGAGGGCAAGATGCATCTCGCGGCCGCATCTGTGACGTATGAGGTCCGGGAGGATCCGGACCACGTTCCCTGCGCCGACAGCGAGGAGTCCCTCTCCGACAAAGGGACATAGGACCAGGAGACAATCAGGCGCTGAGAAGACGACAGCTTGAGGGCGCACAGGCCGGCGATATGGTGTCGGCTGGCAAGGCCGCCACTCGCGCCATCTCTCTCGGCGCAACTCCTTCCCTCCGGGACCCGGCGAAGAGCCCCGGAGGTCTTCCTTTTCAGGAGTCATCGTGGCTTTCACCCCGAGGACGCGTATAGTATCAGTTGAACGTGACATGCTCTCACGATATCGGGGACACTTGCGGCGAGGAGATGCACAACGATGGAGATTCTTCTGACAAGCCTTGGGCTTGCGGTGCTGTTCCTGGCCCTCGGGGTTCCACTGATGCTGGGCAAAGTGAAGCGCAACGGTGTGTACGGCGCCAGGTTCCCTGCCACCATGGCGGACGATCGCGTCTGGGACGTCGTAAACCGGAAGTCAGGATTCCTGTTTGTCGCTGGGGGAGCGGCAGCAGCGATTGTCGACCTGCTTGCCATCGTCGGGGTCATCACACAGGATGTGGGGCTGTATGTTGCGGGAGCCCTGGTGAGCTACATCCTCATCGCGGGCGTGTGGCTGTGGCGCTACTCTGAACAGGTCGCACGGGACAGTGGCGTCACGGCCCGGGACGTGGAGGTCGGCACCACGACGCCGCTTATGGTCTCCGTCAGCTGTTTTGCCGTCGCGGTCGTCGGGGTCCTGTCGGCATTCTCTACGCCTAATCGGTGGCTTGGGTTTCGTGTGCCTGCGACGTTCGCCGATCCGGCCGTCTGGCATCAGGTCAACCTCAAGGCGGGACTGACCCTTGCCGTCTTGTCTGCCGCCTTCGGGTTCATGTTCCTCGGCCTGCGCAGCATGACCGAAGGTGAGCGAAAGCGGTTGTTCTCGGGACTGTTCGTCGGCTGGCTCACAGCAATCCTCCTCGTGGCAGTTGCCGGCACCTTGTTCGCAAACAGTCTTGCCCGCTGAGGGACGTCGTCCTGATCGAGACTGCCGACCGTCACAAGTACGGCATCTCACCCGAAGACGAAGGCGAATTCGTCGGCGATCTGCGTTCCCGTCTTCAATTGTGAAGCCCATTGTACCAGGTACCAAGGGTATTCACAATTGCGCTGCGGCGCTGACGACGTATCCTGAAAGCAGGGAGGCCGTGGACGGCTTGCCGGTGGAGGAAGCCTAATGTGCAGGATGGTTGGAATGGTCACCACGACACCACAATCCATAGCTCCCTGGTTGACTGACGTCGAGCCCTCGCTGCGCTCGCTGGCGGTTGCCGACAAATCCGGTGAGGGCAATTCCGACGGCTGGGGTATCGGATGGTATGACGGTGAACAAGACCGTCCCCATGTTGTCAAGGAACCGGGACCCGCGAACGAATCACCGCTCTTCGAGCTGACCGCTCACGACGTCAGATCCTGCATTGTCCTTGCTCACATCCGCCGTAGCAGTGGTACGTCTCGCCGGCTGGCCAACACACACCCGTTCGTCGCGGGCCGCTGGGCGTTCTGCCACAACGGGCACTGCTCGGGCGAACGTCTCATGGAGCACCTCCAGCCCAGGTTCAGGAGTGCCTTGCAGGGTGACAACGACAGTGAAGTCTACTTTGCAGTGCTGCTGCAGCACCTCGAGTCGGCGGCCGATCCTCTCGACGCCCTGAGGGACGCCGTCCACGAGGTGGTGTCAGTCGGTGACTTCACTGGTCTCAACTTCCTCCTATGCGATGGACGGCGTATGTATGCCTTCCACTACAGCACTGATCCGGAGCGACACAGCATGTACCTGCAGCACCAGGATGGCAGGGAACTCGTCGCCAGCGAACCCCTGGGCGCCGGTTCCTGGGAGGAGTTGCCCAACGGCTCGTTGGCTGTCCTGACGGCCGCCGGGTACACACTCGCCTCTCTGATCTGAAGTCTGGCCGAACGGAACGGTCCGAATGAGGATTCGGCCGTTCCCTGGAAGCCGTTCCGTTGCTTTTTGGCAGCGTTTGTCTACCATATGGCATATGTCTGAGGTCACACCGGGAGGTACCACTGATGGTCCTGTGGAAAAGCATCGTGCTCGGAATTGTACAGGGGCTGACCGAGTTCCTGCCTGTCAGCAGCTCGGGGCATCTGGTCGTGTTCTCGGGACTCCTCAAGGCCGATTCGACGCTGGCCTTTGACGTGGCTTTACACTTCGGCAGCCTCATCGCGCTGATCATCTTCTTCTGGGGAGACATTGCGGGCCTGTTCCATGGATTCCTCTACACGTTCCGCGGCAGTCTGTCTCATGACGAAGCGCGCAAGCGCAAAATGTTCTGGCTCATCGTCATGTCCATCATCCCGTCCGGCGTCGTCGGCTTGCTGTTCAGCGCGACCATCGAGAAGGCCTTCGCCAGCTTGTACGTTGTAGCGGCGATGTTCCTGGTTACAGCTGCCCTGCTGTTTCTGCAGCACTTCTCGTCAACCACCAGAACGATCCGTGAGGTCGGCTGGAAGGATGCGCTGGCCATCGGTATCGGCCAAGTGTTTGCGCTGCTGCCTGGTCTTTCGCGCAGTGGAACGACGATGTCCGTCGGCGTCTACAGGGGTCTCAGGCAGGAGGATGCCGCTCATTTCAGCTTCCTCATGGCTATCCCCACCATCGCGGGCGCGGGGATCTTCAAGCTTAAGGACTTCCTGCAGGCCGGCATGTCTTCAAGCGCCCTCGCGGAAGTCGGCATGGGCGTCGCCGTCAGCGCGCTGACCAGCCTCGTCGCGATTGGTCTGCTGCTCAAGGTCGCACGGAAGGGCAAGATGCAATGGTTTGCGCTCTATTGTGTAGCTGCGTCGGTCTTCACTGTTGCAGCCCACTATTTCGGACTCATCTGAGCCTCTGCGGGTGCGCAGGAACCGGACTGAGGGTACAATAGCAGGAACTACCATGTGAAAGGGGAGTGTGAGCCATGTTCGAAAAAGCATCCAACAAGAACAACATCGGCGATCTTGCACGGTCGCTCGGTATTCGTGACGAGGAAGTCGATTTCTTCGGCAAGTACATGGGCAAGATCGACTACCATATCCTTCAGCGCTTGCAGGACAAGCCGGATGGCAAGTACATCGATGTGACAGCTGTCACGCCGACACCGTTTGGTGAAGGCAAGACGGTCACGACCATTGGATTGGGAATGGCACTGAACAAACTGGGATTCAAGACGGTCAACGCATTGCGCGAACCGTCCATGGGGCCGGTCTTTGGCATCAAGGGCGGTGGCACTGGCGGTGGCAAGTCTTCCCTCTTTCCGATGGAGCAGATCAACCTGCACTTCACGGGCGACATTCATGCAGTAGAGACGGCAACCAACCTGCTGGCCGCAGTCGTGGACAACCATATCTCCCAGGGAAACGAACTGGACATCGATCCTCAGAGCATCAGCTGGCGCCGGACCATGGACGTAGAAGACCGGTCGATGCGCAAGCTGACGATTCAGCTGACAGAGAAGAACAACGGCGTCAAGACAGAGACGTCGTACGAGACTGGCTTCGACATTGCCGCCGCATCGCCCATTATGGCGATCATGGGTCTGACGACAGGATTCGAGGATCTGCACCAGCGCTTGTCGGAGATTGTCGTCGCGCGGAGCCGCAGTGGGGCGGTCGTAACGGTCGCAGACCTGCGTGCAACCGGGGGTCTGGCCGCCGTTCTCAAGGACGCCATCTATCCCAATCTGGTTCAGACGGAAGAAGGCACCCCGTCCTTCGTTCACATCGGACCCTTCGCCAACATCGCCTTTGGCAACAACTCTGTGCTGTCCGACCGTATTGCGCTGAAACTTGGTGACTATGTCGTGACAGAGAGTGGGTTTGGTGCCGACATGGGGTTCGAGAAGCTCATGGACATCAAACTTCGACAGGCCGGCATGAACGGGCCTGACTGTGTGGTCATCGTTGCCACGATCCGCGCGCTCAAGATGCATGGTGGCGCGTTCAGTATCAAGCCAGGCAAGAAGCTTGACCCCGAACTCGTTTCTGCCGTCAATATGCCGGCGCTCGAGCTGGGCTGTGAGAACCTCCGGGTGCATATCGAGAATGTTCGTTCATACGGTCTTCCCGTCGTCGTCGCCGTCAATCGATTCCCGGACGATACCGCCGAAGAGGTAGCGATGGTCCGGGCCAAGGCTCTGCAGTTCGGCGCGCTGGCCGCCGTTCCGCACACGTTCTTTGTGGATGGCAGCGAGGGTGGCCTGGAACTGGCACGCGCCGTTCAGGAGGTGGCATCGACGTCCCACGTGGGAGCCATACACTACCCGTACGAGTTGACCGATACCATCGAGGACAAGATGCGCAAACTGGTCCGTACGATCTACCGTGCCGGCGACATCGAACTGACACCTGTGGCGGTCGAGCGCATCAGGGAGTTCACTGAGGCCGGCTATGACAAGTGGCCCATCTGCATGGCGAAGACGCATCTATCAATCAGTCATGACCCCGACGTCAAAGGCGCACCGTCTGGATACCTGTTCCCGATTCGCGACATTCGTGCCGCGACCGGTGCGCGCTTCCTGTATCCACTAGGTGGAACCATGCAAACCATGCCGGCACTTTCCAGGGTCCCGGCAATGGTGAATATCGATGTGACGACGGAGGGTGTCATCACCGGCCTTCGCTAATCTGTGAAACCCGACCGGTACTGTGAATGTTTCCCTTTGTGCCGTCCATGGTCATTGGATACAATGAAGATAGGAACACAACTCGCGTACGGAGGTGAGTGTTGAAACAGACATTTCTCAATCTAGGTGCAGCTTTTGTCGGTGAATCCATGGCCCGCAACCGGTACGCCATGTACAACAAGGTGGCCCGGACCGAGGGGTTTGAGCAGATAGCAGGGATCTTCGCTGAGACCGCCGAACAGGAACGGGAGCATGCCAACATCCTGTTCCACTTCCTCCAGGACATCAAGCAGGAGAACGGTGGGGAACTGACGCTTGCAGGTGCGGAAGTGCCACTCGTACTTGGGACGACGGCCGAGAACCTGCAGGCTGCCATCGACGGCGAACACTATGAGACGACGACGATGTATCCCGGCTTTGCCGACGTTGCCGATCAGGAAGGTTACAATGCCATCGCCTTGCGCCTGCGTGCCATTGCGGTAGCCGAAGCCCATCATGAAGAGCGCTACGGCAAGCTGCTGAAGGAAGTCAAGGCTCACTCCGTCTTCAAGAAGGATCACAAGATCGTCTGGGTTTGCCGCGAATGTGGGTATGTCTACGAGGGGACCGAGGCGCCGACCAAGTGTCCCGCGTGCCAGCATGCACAGAGCTTCTATCAAGTCAAGTCAGAGGACTACTAGCGTCCGAGAACCAGCCATGGGGCCTGCTTCGGCAGGCCCCTTCGCGTCAGACCGCGCGTGAACACGCGCATCGACAACTGCTTCGTCTGTTCGCCGGGCAACCCGGCCGGTCTCCATCGCCGTCTCGACGTCGGAGGTGGCACCTGTGCAGTTGGGTTTCTTGCCCGATTCGACGTTCGACGGGGAATCATGGCGTTACGCATGGAAGCACCCAGGCGACAATCCTGGATGAGGCCATGGCCAATGTGACGACTTTCAGGAGTGAAACGACGGATGAGCACCAACAAGAAGAAGGCTGCACCGAAGGTGAGTCGGACGCAGGAGCTGCAGAAGAAGTATCCGGGCCACAAGCCCATTCCGCCGAGCACGCGTACGGTGGTCATTACAGTGGCAGCGACAATCATCCTGTCGCTGTTGCTCGTGTTCGTCGTCCTCAAGAAGGCTCAAGCTCCACAGGTGGCAGGGAACAAGTACGTAGTGCTGGAGACCAACATGGGGACGATCAAGCTTGAACTCTACGGTGACAAGGCACCCAGGACCGTCACCCAGTTCCTCGAGAACGTCACAGGAGGGAAGTACGACGGCCTGACGTTTCATCGGGTCGTCAAGGGATTCATGATCCAGGGTGGGGACCCCAATGGCAACGGCACGGGAGGCGGAGCGATCCCCTTTGAGAAGACGGACGTCAGCCACGTCCGGGGGGTCATTTCCATGGCGTCGTCGCAGGCGGGAGTCACGCAGTCGGACATGCAGTTCTTCATCATGCACGGTGACTACACGGGCCTGGACGGCACGTTTGCAGCGTTTGGCCGCGTGGTCGAAGGGATGGACGTCGTGGACCAGATCGCCAGCGTCCCTGTCGGGCCGAATCCCGGCATGCCCGACGAAATGTCCGCCCCTCTGACTGGAATCATGATCATTCAGGCGACCGAAGTCGCCAACTAGGAGCGTCACATGGAAGAAAAGAACAAGTTCGTCCGTATGGAAACGTCCAAGGGGACGATGACACTCGAGCTGTACGCTGCTCGGGCGCCCAAGACTGTCGAGCGGTTCATGGCGGCCGTCACCGCCAGTATGTATGACGGCCTCAAGTTCCATCGCATCGTCAAGGACTTCATGGTTCAGGGTGGCGACCCACAGGGCACCGGCATGGGCGGCGGCAACGTCAAGTTCGAGGGCTCCGACGTCAGACACGTTCCCGGCGTCATCAGCATGGCGGCTCAGCAGGCGCACGTCGACCAGTCCGACATGCAGTTCTTCATCATGACCAGCACGTCTGACCAGCTGGATGGCAACTACACCGCGTTCGGACATGTGACTGAAGGCATGGACGTTCTGGCGGCTATCGCGGCGACACCTGTCGCCCAGGCGCAGTGGGGCGAACGTTCACGTCCTGTCGAGGACGTACGCATCGTCAAGGCGTCAGAGATTCTCGACTAGGAGGAATCTATGGCTATTCGTATCGTAACGGACTCTACAAGCTACCTTCCGACTGGTTTTGCCGAACAGCACGACCTTCCCGTCGTGCCGCTCAAGATCTCGGTCAACGGAGTATTCTCCCGGGAGTTTGTGGAGATGACTGCTGATGTCTTCTACGCGAAGCAGAAAGCAGGAGCCAAGTCCGGGACCACACAGCCTGGTCCCGAGGATTTCATCGCGGTCTATACCAAGTTGCTCGCGAACCCGGACGACGAAGTACTGAGCATTCACCTGTCCGCCGGCATGAGCGGGACACTCAACAGCGCATACATTGCAGCCGAGCAGACCGACCCCAGGCGCATCCATCTCTATGATGTGCGGACGGCAGGTCTCTGTCTCGGGTTCATGGTCATGGAGGCCATCAAGCTGGCTGCGGGTGGGGCCAACATGGACGACATCATCGCCGCGCTGGACGGGATGCAGCCACGCACGCATATCTACTTTCTTGTCGGTACAATGAAGTATCTCATCGAGGGCGGGCGTATCGGCAAGGCGGCAGGCGTCGCAGCCAGCATCCTGCAGATCAAGCCCATCCTCACCGTCAAGGACGGTATCGTCGATGTGTTCGAACGGCCCCGAACCATGCGGACAGCTCGAGATCGCATGTGGGCAATCATCGACCAGGCGGTCGTACGGGGTATCGAGCATATAGGGTTCCACTATGCGGGCAACAGAGCTGAGGTCGAGGCAATGCAAACTGAGTTCACCAGGCGCACAGGTATTCCGTCCGTCCTCAGCCAGCTGGGCCCTGTCATCGGGTGTCATACGGGACCCGAGACGGTGGCAGTCGTCATCGTCGACAAAGCGGTATAATGTAGAACAAGGGGGAGACTCGTCTCCCCCTTGCACGGCCAAGTGAGTAGTCCCGCCGTCTCCGCCGGCGGGACGAATGCGCAAGCGGAGAAGGGAGCCGACAATGGCCATCCATATCGTAACAGACAGCACGGCGTGCCTTCCGCAAGGATATGCCGAAGAGCACGGCGTCACCGTTATTCCACTCAAGGTTTCAGTCGACGGCGAGTACTTCCGCGACGGCATTGACATCGCGAACGACGAGTTCTACCGCCGCCTCGTGGCCGGCGCAAAAGCGGGCAGCACGCAGCCGTCACCCGAGGAATTCGCCTCCGCATATCGCGCCATTCTGGACAAGGATCCTGAAGGAGACATCATTTCGCTTCACATCAGTTCACGCATGTCGGGCACGCTCAACTCGGCCCTCACGGGGCGCAACCAGCTGGACACGGTTCACGTCCAATTTGTGGACACCTTGAATGCTGCTCTCGGTGTCGGGTTCCCAGCGATGCGGGCAGTTGAGCTCGCTGAAGCAGGGACGCCGTTGGCGCAGGTCATCGCTGAAGTGGAGGCGCTGGTTCAGCGGACCCATACCTACTTCGTGCTCGACTCCCTCACATACCTCGAGAGAGGCGGCCGCATTGGAAAGGCTGCTGCCATCGCCGCCAGTATCCTCAAGATCAAGCCCGTCCTCACCTACATCGATGGGGTCACCGACGTCATGGACCGTCCCCGCACCAAGAAGGTTGCTCTGGAACGCCTGTGGGCAATTATCGACAAGCATATGCAGAAGGGCGTCGAATATGTGGGGTTCCACTATGGTGCCAACCGGACCGAGGTGGAGGGCTTCCAGCGGGAGTTCACGTCCAGGTACAACGTGCCGAGCATTCTGACCCAGCTTGGGCCTGTCGTCGGAACCTATTCGGGACCTGACATGATCGGAATCGTCATTGTGGAGAAGAAGTCGCAGTAGCGCAGTTGTTCCATACCGATATTACTCCGTCACGACATCACACGGCCCCCCAGGCCTGATCCTGTCCTGAGAGGTCTCGCGTCCGGAGAGAGGGGAATGTGGGTCGAAGAAGTCGCTCAGACGCATGCTGATCTAGTCAGGGGCCTCCTCGTGGGGGATGTGGGCCGCACACCTGTGAGAAGAGAGGGAGAACAATGACGGGAACATCGGTGTTCAGGTACGGAACGGAAGAGATGACGGTTCTTCCTGAGACGATGGTTCTGGAACAAGGGCTAGCCGACGAACGCGCAAGCGGAGAAAGGAGCCGATAGTGGCTATCCACGTCGTAACAGACAGCACGGCGTGCCTGCCGCAAGGGTACGCCGAAGAGCACAGCGTCACGGTCGTTCCACTCAAGGTCTCGCTCGACGGTGAGTACTTCCGCGACGGGATCGACATTACCGCCGATGAGTTTTACCGCCGCCTTGTGGCGGGCGCGAAAGGGGGAAGCACACAGCCTTCACCCGAGGAGTTCGTCTCCGCCTATCGCGCCATTCTGGACAAGGATCCCGAGGGGGACATCGTCTCACTCCACGTCAGTGGACGCATGTCCGGCACGCTCAACTCGGCTCTCACTGGGTGCAACCAGCTGGGTACGACTCACGTTCGGCTGGTGGACACCATGAGTGCGGGTCTCGGTATTGGATTCCCGACGATGCGGGCTGTGGAGCTCGCCAAAGCAGGGGCGTCGCTGTCGCGGGTCATCGCTGAAGTGGAGGCGCTGGTTCAGCGGACCCACACCTACTTCGTGCTCGACTCCCTCAAGTACCTCCAAAGAGGCGGGCGCATCGGAAAGGCTGCTGCCCTTGCCGCCAGCATCCTCAAGATCAAGCCCATTCTCGCGCTCATCAAGGGGGTCACGGATGTCGTGGATCGTCCTCGCACCAAGAGAGTTGCGCTGGAACACCTTTGGGCAATCATCGACAAGCATGTGCAGAAGGGCATCGAGTACGTCGGATTCCACTACGCCGCCAACCGGACCGAGTTGGAGGACTTCCAGCGTGAGTTCGCGTCCAGGTACAGACTTCCAAGCATTCTGACACAGCTTGGGCCTGTCGTCGGAAACCAGTCGGGGCCTGACATTGTCGGAGTCGTTATCACGGAGACAACGTCACAATAGCCGACAACGGACGGGGAGAAACCATGATGTACGCCATCGCCGCGCTGTGCGACTGGTTTGGCGCCAAGCGCGTCGCCATGCGGTTGTTTGCCACTGCTCCACGTTCAGACTACGCCGCCTGGTGGGGGGCGGTCGGTCTTATGCAGACCGGCAGGGATGAGGAGGCACTGGGCCTCCTGACCCGCGTACGCGCCATTCATCCTGGATGGAAGCGCACCAAGCGCTTGCTGGCAACGCTGTACCTTCGTCGTGACCCTGAGCAAGCCGTTCAGCTCTATAGTCCCCCGATGGGAATCTGGGAGGAGGTCTTCCTGGGTGACCTGCTGTACTTCTTTCTTCACCGCGAGGACGAGGGAGCGCACTGGTGGCGCCAGGCGTACGCGAGAGTGGACTGGAAGAGTGCCCGCGAACTGGACAATCCCGCGCGTCTCCTGCTCAAGAGGTTGTGTCGCATCACCAACGACCCTGTGCTGCTCGAGCGGTTTGCAGAGCTGGACACTGACAACTTCCGCCAACAGCACATCGTTGATTACGTCGACATCCTGGCATCGCGCGGCGAGCTGGACAAGGCGAGGGAGATGCTCGACCGTGGTTTCTATCTCTATCGCGGGGATCCGATGCTGACAGCGCGCTGGGAGAGGCTCGGATTCGGCCGGCTTCCTTCGTACAAGGTGAAGACCTCGGGGACGGCGGCCATCAGACACAACGTGTACACGGGGCTGCTCACCGAGGTGAGTGATCTCTCGTCGATCGTGGACAGGGTTCATCAGGAGCACCCGACGGGCGTCGTTACGATTGCCAGCAGCGTCATGACCATGTGCGAGGGGACGCTGATGTGGATCGGCACATTCAAGCCGTCACGCCTGGCACGTTTCCTCGGCCCCCGCACAGGACACGGCGGCGGGAAATTCGTACACTGGTACAGCTATCCGATGGAAGCAGCCTGGAAGGTTCAGGCGTACATCGAGCTCGCCGGGACGTTCCGCGTCCTTCTCGGGGCGGGCGCCACGGTACTGGGAAAGCTGCTGCACCGCAAGGGCTGGTTCTACACAGTCGTCGGACCGGTGGCCAAGGCGGTCGACAGCGACAAGGTCATGCCATACGACGCCTGTCTCGTCCCCGGACCACTGGACGTGGAAACCAGCATCAGGCACCTCGAGCGCACAGGCGCACGCGTCAGCGTGGTGGACGTCAACGATGTCTTTGGCGCGGAGATCGTCGCGTCGACCGAGGGCGTCGACAAGGACTGGCTCAGGCGGTCGCTGGAGGACAACCCTGCGGGCAACGACGATTCAATGACACCAATCGTCGTCGTGATGCCAGAGTAGCCGACAGGGAACATACGCAATGAAAGAGGCGGGAGCAGTGATGCTCCCGCCTTGTGCAATTCCCTTGTCCTGTGGTCAGTTGGCGGCTGGAGTCTCCGGCAACACACCAGCATAGACCACAAGCTGGGTCGCCTCCGTCGTCGTGCCGTCGGACGAGACCGGTGTCACGACCAGGACCACGAGCGACTTGTTGACATACCCCTCAGAGACCGTCGTATCTCCTAAGCTGGTGTTCTCGGTGTCACCTGCAAAACCTTGCCGGCGCAGCCAGATGTCGATATTCACGGCTTCGTCCGTGGTCGCCGACTTGGCGATCATGACGACGCCCGAGAGAGTCAGCCTCGTTGGGTTGCCCTCGCCCGTGGCGACATACCAGTCGAAGCTGCGCGGAACAGCCATCGAGAATTTGAGGCTGCTGTCTCCTTTCAGGTCGTTCAGGAGCTGCCGGGCAGGTGCGATGTCCACAGTGGGGACATTTGTTCCCCCTTGCTGGCCTCCGTGACCGATCATGTACCATGCAACGCCGGCCGCGACGATCAGCACGGCCAGCAGAACGACCAGCACCTTGATTGCGATTTTCATACAGCAGAAACCCCCAGACTCTTGTCAAATGGATGGTTCATTGTACCACATCCGCCGCCGCTTCAACCGTGGAAAAGCGATGATGCTCCAATGTCATGGACGTTGCCCGGGGCGTCAAAGTTCCGCAGGCAGGTGTTGACGTTTTGTCCACCAGGCCTAGCATGATTGGTGCAGGTCTGTCGAACGTGGAGGTGTACCGCATGCGGATCGAAATGGCGTGGCGCGACGAACGGGTCAACGTGTTCGCTCTGAGCGGCGTGAGCATGGGCATGCGCCTGGAGCCGCAGTTGTTCGTCTGCAAGAAACATCCCATCGGACACCATGGCCCGTTCGTCCTCGACCCGCGCAGGGGTCGCCCCCGGTTTCAGTTGTCACAGCTCGGCGCCACAGCTCAGGAACAAGCGAATCAGACCGAGTATCCGCTATCGTACGTGGCCGAAGTGGACAGCTACCTGCGCATCCCCGTCAATTATGCAGTGTTCGCCGGACTGTGCGCTGAGGGTTGGTTCTCGCTGTGGAACCCCTCGGCGCCGCTGGCATACTTCGAAGACTTACAGGAAGGGTACCTCGCTCTGATGCGGGTCTCACGCCTTGAAGCTGAGGTCCCCGAGCAGCTGGTCGAGCACGGCCGGTCCGGTGCCAACTTCATCTACTACCTTGACCCACCCGTCACGGTGCAGAAGCTGCACCCCATCCTCCGTCCCGATATCTATGAGCGCCGCAAGGGCGACCTCACGGCCTTCCTGTCCGAACACAACTGGCTCCTCGGCGAGGAAGGTCCGACCGCGTCAGGGGAACTGGAGACAGAAAGTCTGTTTGACGTGTCGGAGTTGCCTGAGAGAGCTACTCGAAGAGGATAGGAGAGGACCGAAATGAAGCAGTACGAAGCAGTTATCAAGGCGATGGAGCGCGAGGGTGGGTATGCGACACTGGGACGACTCTATCAAGTTGTACCGACCGTAGCAGAGTGCGCCTGGGAGACAAAGACACCCTTCGCATCCATTCGCAGGATTGTGCAGGACCCACGCTTCTTCTTCAGAATCCGTCCGGGTTTGTGGGCACTGAACGACTGTCGAGACCGTTTGCCCGAAAGCGTCTTGCCGTCAGGGAAGACCCCTATTGCCAAAGTGAGCGAGAACACCCACGCATACTATCAGGGACTCATTGTCCAAGTTGGCGCTATGCGCCACATGGAGACTTTTGTTCCACTACAGGACAAGAACAAGCCATTCATGCAACAAACCCTGGCATCGGTTGCAACTGTCCCGGCGATGTACAAGTTCACGTATGACGAGACGCTGAGAAAGGCTCAGACTGTGGACGTCGTGTGGTTCAACGAAAGGAAGATGCCCGAGGCTTTCTTTGAGATCGAGAACTCGACGGATATGCTGAATGCGCTGTCGAAGTTTGTACAATTGCAGGACTTCGCAGCTCGCTTCTTCATAGTAGCTGACGCCTTGCGGAAGCGCGAATTCACGGACAAGGTCGCTCTGACAGCATTCGGCGACGTGCGCAACCGAGTTCTGTTTGAAAGCTATGAACATATCGCAGATCTGCATGCGAAGTTGACAGAGTTGGCCGTGCTCGAACAAGGCGAGGACCAAAGGCTTTAGCACACTGCTTGGCTTCTCCCGCTGCCAATGCCATGCTGCGGCGTTGTTGTGCTCCGATCAGGGCGTCGAACTGGACAGGTTCATCCGGAGCATCCGGGATTGCCCGGTGGGGATTCGCTCAGGGGTTGACCGTCAGCAGGACTGAGTGGGTACGTGCCGCGACCATGTTCGGATAACCGATGCGGATGTAGCCGAAGTACAGGGTGACCTTGCCGGGAGAGATGGCGCGGAAGGTCCAGACTTCGGTTCTTGCGACGGCTTCCTTGGCGTCTGGTTGATCCAGGAGCTGCACTTTCGTTCTGTCGGTGGCTAGCAGGTCCCACCGGAATGCCGGATCGGCACTGCTGTCGAGCGTGACCGTGAAGGTCTCGCCGACACGCGCCTGGACTCCAGGGATGGGTTTGAGAGATCTCTTGACCATCGGGATGATGACGACGAGGACGAGGGCGATCAGAGCAAAGGTCAGGACCTGCTTCACGGTACCTGTCATTTTCATGATGGATAGTATACGCAGATGCCGCCGAAAAGCACGGCAATGCGAGGCCGGGTGTCTCGAAAGAGCGTAGCAGGAGACTGCACGGGAGGGTACATGACAGCGCCCCGCAACGGAAGGCTGCGGGGCGCTCTTGATTTCGTGGCTATGCTACTTGACAGTGACGGTGATGGTCCTGGTCTGTGCAGGAGGGACGCTCTCCCAGGGACGGGCGTAGTTCAGGGTGATTGTTGTCGTTCCCTTGCCGACAGCCTTGAACGTAAAGGTGTCCGTGCCGCCGCCGCCCACAACCTGAGGGTCGCGAGTCTCTGCCGCATATTCGTTGCTGACGAACGTGACCACCGTCTTGTCCCCGACGGTCTGACTCCAGCTGTACCCAGTGGTCGCGTTGGCATCCAGTGCGATGGTGAACGTCTTTCCGACGGTCGTTTCGAACGTATCCGCGGTGACCCGGTCTCCCCCGGAAGCTCGGGTCAGCACAAGGGTGACGACTACGGCGGTAACCGCCACCACAATCACGATAACAGCCAGCATGTTCTTCTTCATAATCTCATCTCCTTGAACCGGTCGGTGTCCCCGAGCCGTCGCCTTTAGGACGTACGGAGTGCCGACACGGTTCCCGGAACGGCCCCGCCGCCGGTGGACTCTGGTCCAACATCGGGTATCCTTATACAATCAAGGTGGAGGTGTTCCATGACGACAGACGAACTTCACGGCAAGTCAGCGCGGCTGGTCGACCTGATCGTGGTCCAGCCAGGGGCGATTGTCAGCAAGACGCTGGTCGAGCGGCCGACAGGGACCGTCACGCTGTTCGCGTTTGACAAGGGGCAGAAGCTAAGTGAACACACTGCCCCATTCGACGCGCTGGTGAGCGCACTGCAGGGGAGCGTCGACATCATCCTGGACGGCGTGCATCACGTACTGACTTCAGGCGACGCGATCGTCATGCCGGCAGGCGTCGTCCATGCCGTCGATGCGCTGGAGCCTTGCGTGTGGCTCCTTACCATGATACGTTCCTGAAGCGCTGACATGGGAGAAGACGACGCGCACGGCAAGGACCGGTCCACGCGGGTCCGACGAAAGCCTGAGGCTACGACGGGCATTCCGCAGGGAACGCTGACTGCGCCGCCTGCAGACGCCGCGATTCCGCCGACCCGTATCCGGGTCCTGTGGTATGACCAGGACCACTGCGAGGAGCAGGAGTCCGGTGAAGCCAGTATTTGTGCGGCCTACGCTGGCCGGTCAGGGACCACCTGGATCGACGTCACCGGTGTCGGTGACCCGGTGGTCCTGCAGGAGCTGGGGCGGACCTATGGCCTGCATCCTCTTGCACTCGAGGACATCCAGAACCTTCGGGAGCGCCCGAAGGTCGAGACATACGAGGGCCAGAAGTTCGTGGTGTTTCGGCTTGCCCGCATCAGCGGCAGCGTGTCCATGGAACAGGTCTCAGCATTTCTCGTGGGGTCCACGCTGATCACGTTCCAGGAGGACCCCATCGATCCATGGGAGGCTGTGCGTACGGCCATTCGGGGCGGGGCAGGCCGTGTCCGGTCCGCAGGCGCCGACTACCTGCTCTACTCGCTCATCGACGTCGCTCTGGATGAGGTCTTCCCTGTCCTCGAGCAGCTGGGGGACCAGCTTGAGGACCTTGAGCAGGCAGTCATCGACAATCCGACGCGCGAGACGCTGAGCGTCATCTTCAGTCTGAAGAGGGAACTCCTCATGCTGCGCAAGACGGTGTGGCCGGAGCGTGAGGTCGTCCTTGGATTGCAGCAGGACCTGTCCGGGCTGATCAAGGACGAGACCAAGCTATACCTCCGGGATGCCTACGACCACGCGGTCCAGCTGATGGACATGCTGGAGACCTACCGTGACCTGGCGTCGAACATGCTGGACGCATACCTTTCATCGCTCAGCAACAGGATGAACGACATCATGAAAACGCTGACGATCATCTCGACCATCTTCGTGCCCCTGACGTTCATCGTCGGCCTGTACGGCATGAACTTCCGCTACTTCCCCGAAATCGAGTGGCGCTATGGCTACCTGTTTGTATGGGTGGTCATGGCCGTCGTGGTCATCATTCTCTTCAGGTACTACAGGCGCAAGCACTGGCTTTGACGTTCCGCACAGGCGTCCATCCCCGGAACCTGTTCGTTTGGGCACATTGGAGTAGAATGTCCAGACAACGATCATGGCCGGAGGGCCAGTATTGATGGAGGTGTGTGCATGATCGAAAACGTCGCAAAGTTCCTCGAGGAACGGCTTGGCGAGGAGCAGTACGCCAAGCTCAGCAGGATATCAAGTGGGAAGCTGTACGATTTCATTGCCCACTTCATCAGGTTGCTCGATCCAGCGAGCGTCTTCGTCTGTGATGACTCGACGCAGGATCTCTCCTACATCAGCGAGAAAGCGATCCGCGATGGTGAGGAGCAGCGCCTGGCAATGAAAGGCCATACGCTTCACTTCGATTCGCCTCTTGACCAGGGCCGCGACAAGGAGCACACGAACATCCTGGTGGACCCGGGCGAAGAGATGGGTCCCAGGATCTCCACGCGAAACCGCGCCGAGGGCCTCAAGGACATAGGCGAAGTCCTGGATGGCATCATGCGTGGACGTCAGATGCTGATCGTCTTCGCTACGCTGGGCCCCAACGCTTCCGAGTTTGCCATCCCTGCAGTTCAGCTTACCGACAGCGCCTACGTTGCACATTCGGAGAAACTGCTCTATCGGCCGGGCTATGAGGAGTTTGTCCGTCAGGGCGAGCAGGCGCATCTTTTCAAGTTCGTGCATTCTGAGGGCGAGCTGACCGAAAGCAAGACGACGAAGAACATCGACAAGCGCCGTATCTACATCGACCTCAAGGACGATACGGTCTACAGCGCCAACACGCAATACGCCGGCAACACGCTGGGCATGAAGAAGATGGCCATGCGCCTCGCCATCCACCGCGGGTCGCAGGAGGGCTGGCTGTGCGAGCACATGCTGGTCATGGGCATCCACGGGCCCAATGATCGCGTCACCTACTTCACGGGTGCGTTCCCTTCGATGTGTGGCAAGACGTCGACCGCTATGCTCGACGGCGAGAGCATCGTCGGCGACGACATCGCCTATCTCCGCAGGATCGATGGCGTGGTGCGGGCAGTCAACTGCGAACATGGCATGTTTGGGATCATCCTGGGTGTCAACAGCAAGGACGACCCTATTCAGTGGAAGGCCCTGCATGCTCCCGGCCATCAGGTGGTCTTCAGCAATGTCCTCAGGACGGATGACGGCGGGGTATACTGGGAAGGCAAGGACGCGGCGGTCCCGGAGCACGGCGTCAACTATAGGGGCGAGTGGACGCCAGGAAAGCTCGACAAGGACGGCAAGCCGGTACTCGCCTCTCATGCAAATGCCCGCTTCACGCTGGGCCTGGAAATGCTTGAGAACCTGGACAAGAACGCTGACAATCCTGACGGTGTCGAGGTCAGTGCATGTGTCTACGGCGGCCGCGATTCGGACACATGGGTCCCCGTACAGGAATCCATCGACTGGGCCAACGGCATCGTCGCCTTTGGCGCTTCGATCGAGTCCGAAACGACTGCTGCGACCATTGGACAGGCCGGTGTGCGTCAGCACAACCCGATGTCCAACCTGGACTTCCTGTCCGTCCCGCTGGGCAAGTACCTCCAGATCAACGTCGATTTCGCCAGGGGAGCCAGGAGGCTGCCAAGGATCTTCGCCGTCAACTACTTCCTCAAGAGCCGCGACGGCAAGTTCCTCAACGGCAAGAATGACAAGAAGGTTTGGTACAAGTGGATGGAGCTGCGCTGCCACGGTGACGTCACCGCTATCAAGACCGCGACAGGCTGGATCCCGGAGTACAAGGACCTTGTCCCGCTGTTCAGGGGCGTCATCGGTCGCGAGTACACGCACGCGGAGTACGAGGCCGAGTTCTCACTTCGCATCCCCGAGAACCTGAGCAAGATCGACCGTGTGATCGAGAGCTGGAAGAACAGCACCCACGACACCCCCGAGGTCCTGTTCACCGAGCTCGAGGCTCAGCGTGCGCGTCTGCTGGAAGCGCAGAAAACCTTCGGCGACGAGGTCAGGCCGTCGCAGTGGAGTGTCATCGCATAGCCCTGTGACATTGCTGCAATATTGGGACAGGTCCTATTGGTGTTGCAGCGCCTCTCCTTGCGGAGGGGCGCTGTCGTCGTTGCTGGTTCATCCCTTCTCGCCAGAGATCGACTGATCTGTCGGCGTCATTGGTGTTGACCCCGGGGCGAGCTGGTGCTAGATTGGCTCGAAGCGCACTGGTGGGAGGTTCACATGGAATCGTCCTATACGGCACCATTTGCACAGGCATACAATCAACGGTGGACCGGGTTTGTGACGCTGGTCGGGCCGAGGTTGCGGACCCTGTACGAGCAGGTCTGTCCGAAGGGCGAGCGGTCGCTGCTCGACGTCTGCTGTGGCACCGGCCAGTTGGCGCTCCAGTTCCTGCAGGCAGGATATGTCGTGACGGGTCTGGACAATTCGGAACCGATGCTGGCCCATGCGCGCATCAATTGCGCTTCGTTCGTCTCTTCTGGCGAGCTATCCTTTGTACAGGGTGACGCGGCAGATTTCTCGCTGTCCTCGCGGTTTGGGCTCGCTGTGTCGACATTCGACGCCCTCAACCATCTGTCCGGCATCGACGCCTTGCTGTCCTGCTTTGCCTGTGTGCACCAATGCCTGCTGCCGGGAGGCCTGTTTGCGTTTGACCTCAATACGATGATGGGACTGCGACGCTGGAACAATGTGACTTTGGAGGACGCCCCGGACGCAATGGTGATCAACCGCGGCATGTACGACGAAGACAAGCGTCAGGGGCGCATCAAGATCTCCGGATTCGTTCGGCAGGAATCGGGCGGGTGGCTCCGCTTTGACGAGACATTCGTGGAAAGCGCGTGGCCGGTGCGAGAGGTGACCACGGCTCTGCTGGAGGTCGGGTTCAGTGCGGTCTACCAGGCGCGTGCTGCAGACCTGACCGTACCTCTTGCCGACCCGGAGTCTGAACCTCGTGTCTTCTTCGTGGCTCGCGTGTAGCAGAATTGAGGTCTGTTCCCATCGTCTTGCGACAAGCGCAGAACCGACCCCATGCCGAGACGGGGCCGGTTGTCATTCCATGACAACAAGCAGCAGCTAGAGGGACAGGATGATCTGTTTGGCGCGTGGGATCTTGGCGGACGACATGGACAGTTCGTCGATGCCCATGTCGATGAGAACGGGGATGGCCCTCGGGTCTCCCGCCAGTTCACCGCAGACGCCCACCCACTTGCCATGGGTGTGGGCTGCCTCGATGGCCATATGGATGAGTGATAGCACGGCTGGGTGCAGCGGCTGATACAGGTAGTTGAGGTCGCGGTTCGTTCGGTCGGCGGCAAAGGTATACTGTGTCAGGTCGTTGGTGCCGATGGAGAAGAAGTCGACTCTATCGGCAAGACGCTCGGCATCCAGCGCCGCGGACGGGATTTCTATCATGATGCCGACCTGCAGGTCGTGGTCGTACGCGGCCCCTTCTGCATCCAATTCGTCACGCACGCTCTGGAGAAGAAGATTGGCTTGTCCGATCTCCTCGGCGACGGCGATCATCGGGTACATGATCCGCGCCGTTCCGGCCGTGCTGGCCCGTAGAATGGCGCGCAGCTGGGTCTTGAACAGCGTTGGTCTGCGCAGGCCAAGACGGGTCGCGCGTACGCCGAGGTACGGGTTGGTCTCCGGGGGCAGGTGCAGGTATGGGATCCGCTTGTCTCCTCCGATATCGAGAGTCCGAATGATGACGGGTTTGCCGCCAAAGGCAATAAGAACGGAGCGGTATGCTTCGACCTGCTCTTCCTCGGAGGGTGGGCTGTCGCGGTCGAGGAACAGGAACTCCGTGCGATACAGGCCGACGCCGTTCGCGCCGAACTGCAGGGCTGTGGCGACATCACCGGGGCCACCGATGTTGGCAGACACTTCAATACGCTTGCCATTCCCGAGGACGGCTTCCCTGTCCTTGTACTGCGAGAGATGCTCCTGTTCAGCTGCAAGGGCGCGGGCATGCTCCTCGAGGACCGCACGTTCCTCGGGAGTAGGGTCCAGAACAACTGATCCGGCAGCACCGTCGATGCCGAGGCATGTCTGTTCGTCGATGCTCGCAAGCGCTGTGCCCAAGCCGACGACAGCAGGTATTCCCAGCGTCTGAGCCAGGATAGCAGTGTGGTTCGTCGTACTGCCTTGCTCCGTGACGAAGGCAAGAACGTTCCTGCGATCGATCGAGGCCGTGTCCACGGGTGTCAGGTCGCGCGCAACGACAATGGCGGGGTAGGGCAGTACCCGCAGATCGGCCTTGGGCATCCCCAGGATGACGTCGTCCGGGCGATAGATGTACACTCGCCCAATGGCAATACCCGCTGACGCCGGGATTCCTCTGAGTGTACTCACAAACCTGACCCGGGACGTGCAGCACTGGAAGCCAACAACTCGACGTCATTGCGACCACTGATCATATCACCTGTCATGACCGGCGTTCCTCCATGCGCGGCTCCCCCTGACTGCAATCTGGGCAGAGGCGTCGACTGTCAGTGTACTTCGGAGGCGGGAAATGCAACGTAGAATCGTGAACGGCAGTGGATCGCCGGTCGCGACTCGCCGTCAGTCCTGGTGCGTTGCCGCGCGCGGAGCCTCAGGCGTGCGGAATGTGATGTCGAATCCTGTCGTGAGACTTCCGTCTGGTGCGACCCGGACCAGACGCGTATGATACAGCGTGCTTGACTTGAGCTCCATGACTGCGAGGTCGACATTGTACGTCATGTTGCCGAGGAGTGGCCCCTGTCTTTCCGTGGCGTACTCGTAGGTCTCGGAAACACCATATTCGAAGAACCAGAGAGTTGGCTGACCGTCAGGCTTGACGATGCCGTTCAGCACTGCCGACGCCGACGTCACCGATGACGGAGCAAGCGTGGTGACGAGATGCTCGAGTTCAACTGGTTCGGGTTGATGGTTGAGGACCGTGGCAGGGACTGAACTTCTCGTCGTCACGGCCGGCTTGGGAGCGGCTGCGACGGTGATCGGTGACTTGACGATGTGGTAGTATTTGACGTACGTCCAGCCACCGAGCAGCCAGCCGATAGTTGTCCTTTTCCGGTCGTACGTGTGGGCGTTGAAGAGGGGTTGGCCATTGGACTGCTTGGCCGAAACGAACACGGCATGACGCAGGCCCAGCCAATTGCCAAAAATGGCAACGTCGCCAGGCTGCAGGCCAGTCGGCGCCAGTGAACTCGAGGACGTCTTCCAGACAGTGGCCTTGAGGGTGTTCGTCAGGAACGCATCCAGACTCGTGCACTGCGCAAGGCTTCCGCTCTTGTCGACCGAAGGGCTGGCGCGAAGGCTGAGGCCACCTGCGATCAGGCACTGGGAAACGTAGTTGGCACAATCATTGAAGCCATAGCTCAGGAACTTGGGATTGCGCTTGTTCCACCACTGGTCGGCATACTGGATGGCTTTGAGAGGGTTGTACGTCGCAGCGCTGACGCTCGGAGCAGGAGCAAGAACGAGCGAGGAGGCTGTCGCCGCAATGATGGCGAGAGCGACGACGATCTGCCTTCTCCAGCGTACATCTGGTTTCGAGGTTGTCACAGGACGACTCCTTTCTTGCCGCGGGGTCCGACGCAGGATAGCCAGACAAGGGAAACCGTTCCTTTCTGCCAATCTCATTAGACTCGAGCCGAGGCGTCTTGTCAAGAGTGCAAGAGTGTGGCCTGCCTGTTCTGCCGCTAACGAAGGAGATGGCGAAGCGTGTCGACCAGCAGCAGGACGTTGAGGCCGCTGACGACGACGGTCGTCGTCCACAGGAGCACGCGGTCGGGCATGGTGTTCACGTATCTTCCCATCACGCGTGGGTTGGAGGTGAGCAGGATCTGCAGGACGATCGTCCATGGCAGCTGAATGGAGAGCCCTATCTGGCTGTAGATGAGGCCCTTGAATGGGTTGGTGATGACCAGCACGATCAGTAGAGCTCCAAGCAGTGTTATCATGATACCCAGGCGTGTGTGGTTGTCCGACGGATCATAGGGTTCGCCGGACATGCCGGCGACGATACTGCCGCCCGCCATGCCCGCGGTGACCGAAGATGAGAGGCCTGCCATGAGCAGTGCTCCACCAAAGACGACGGCTGCTGCCCGGCCCAGCATCGGCCGCAACATGGCCTGAGCCTGTCCGAGTTCTGTGACGGCGATTCCGCTGGAGAAGAACGTGGCTGCGGCAAGGATGATCATGGAGCTGTTGATGGCCCAGCCGATGACCATGGAGTTCAAGGTGTCCACGAACTCGAACCGGAGCTGTCTCTCTACGACGTCTGTACCCTTCTGGTTCAGTTGGCGGCTCTGGATGATCTCGCTGTGCAGGAAGAGGTTATGCGGCATGACGACTGCGCCGAGGACACTCATGATGACAGGAATGGAGCCCAGGGGCATGGCAGGGGTAACCCATCCGGTCGCGACCTCCGCCCATGGGATGCGCACGAGCGACAACTCATACAGGAAGGAAAGCCCTATCAGCGACACGAATGCGATGATGAGCTTCTCGATGCGCCGGTAGCCGTTGCTGAGAAGGAGCCAGATGACGGCGGCGGACACGAGAATGGCGCCGATACGCAGTGGAAGCTTGAACAGCAGATTGAGGCCGATGGCGGCTCCCATGATCTCCGCAAGGGCCGTGGAGACGGAGGCGGCGACGGCCGAGCTCAGAACAAGGCGGGTGAACCGGGGACGCATGTACTTCGTGGCCGCCTCGGCAATGCAGAGACCCGTGACGATGCCAAGGTGAGCGGCATTGTGCTGCAGGAGGATGAGCATCAGGGTCGACAGTGTCACCATCCACAAGAGGCGGTAGCCATAGAGCGATCCTGCAGCAACATTTGACGCCCAGTTGCCCGGGTCGATGAAGCCCACGGTGACGAGAAAGCCGGGGCCGATGTACTTCAGGAGTTCCAATGCCCGAAGACGCGGAGTGTGGCTGTTGAATGACTTCTGGATCCGAGTGTGCAGGCTCATGAGCTGAGTATATATGGTCCAGACATGTCATCAAGCGTCTGCAGGCAGGTTGTGCCCGTTCCTCTTGAAGTTGTGGTTGCACCGGGCCGGACAACTCCTATAATGCTATGTGTACAGCAGGACATTCGAACGAGCACCCCGGCGGTTGGGGCGCATCATGGCCATGGTGGCTCACCTTTCCGGTTGTCTGTTCTCTGAATTGAGTGGAGGTTTTCATGCGTATCAGAATCGAAGCACAGAGTGCCCTCGGCAAGTTCATCTTACCTCAGGGGTACAATCCCTACGTGCAGGGGCTTGTCAATGCGTGCATCCCCGAAGACATCAAGTGGTCTGGCATTGCGACGGGAACGGAAGAAGCCCATTTCAAACTCTTCACCTTTTCGCAGCTCTATGCGAAGTCGGTGGAGCGCATCGACGTCGCCCCGCGGGAAGAAGCTGAAGCAGATGGACGCGTTCACTATCAGCTGTTGATGTCGTCACCAGTCTGGTTCTATCTGTCGTCGCCCAGCCCCGAGTTCATCCAGGCGCTTACGCCTCGGCTGGAGCAGGCCCATGACCTTCACCTCGAGCGAAACCTCGTGCAATCGGTGCGTGTCAGTGCCGCCTATCCCGTTACCATCCCCACCCACGGGCTGGTGACGTGGCGCATCCGTACGATCAGCCCCATCACCGTGTACCAAAGCGAGAGCAAGGACAGCAACTCCGCACACTACTTTGCGCCCGACGACCCGCTGTTCTCCAAGATTGTTCTGGACAATGCCGTGCGCAAGTACTATGCCTGGACGCAGGAGAAGGCACCTAGCGATGGTTTCAGTATCACTTGTCTCGACCATACGCCGCATCTGGCCGTCATCTCATTCAAGGACACGCCCGTGCATGGCTATACAGGACGTTTCCAGTTGACTGGAGACGCAAGACTGTTGTCGTTCCTGTACGAATCGGGACTGGGAGGCAAGAACTCTCACGGCTTCGGGATGTTCGACATAGCGCCTGAGGGAGAGGACGACGCTCACTGGCGCCGCAGGACGGAAGAGGAGAGCCATGAAGTGCGCAGGGCACCTTCGATGCCGATGGCCGCAGCCGATCAGGAACGACCGGACCGCCGCGAGCGGTCGGACAGTCGTGGGCAGGAAGGGCACGTGTGGCACGGCGAGCATCATGGTGCCGCCGGCCAGAGAAGTCTCTCGAAGAGCGCAGGGTCCGGAGACGACCGGCCGCATGCCAGCCGCCCGCGTCCCCAGGGTGAGCAATCGGATCGCCCGCGTACCGACCGCCCGCAATCGGACAAGCCGCGTACGGAGCGTTCTGCGTCGGACCGTCCACGTACCGACCGCCCGCAATCGGACAAGCCGCGTACAGAGCGTTCTGCGTCGGACCGTCCAAGGACGGAGAGACCGAGGCTCGACGGCACGCCAGGGACGAGTCGGGGAACGGGGCGTCCAGGGAATGATGGTCGAAGATTCCAGTCTTCGCCGCGTAGCGGTTCTTCTGATCGCAGAGGGCCTCGTGGCACAGAGGAACCGCGTCGCAAGTTTGTCAGCCGCTACGCTCCCGACATCAAGCCGGTGAGCCATGAGAAAGCGGCTACTGGTTCCTACAGCATCTGGGATGGCAAGGCGAAGGCGGAGCTGCCGCGTTTCGTCCGTCCGGATGGCACGGAGAGCACTGGCGGTCCTCGTCCGAATGAGCATCGCGGAGGACCTCGTCCTGGTGCTCCTGGTCGTTCTTCAAGCGGAGCCGGGCGTCCTCAGGGCGACAAGCGTGGGGGGAGTTTCGGTGCTTCGAGACCAAGCGGAAGTCCCGGTTCAGTGCACCGCCCCAGTGGTGGGCACGGTGATCCGCGCGATCACAGGGGCAGCAAGAGCGGTCCCTACAACCACTAGCGTGGGTCGAGACTGAGTTGACCAGGGGGGCGCCATACGGCGCCTCCCTTCGTTATAGGGGGTCCGTGCCGTTTCTTGTTCGTAGTACGAATAAGGGTATACTGCTAGGCATCTGAAGCAGGTGTGGGTTCGTGCCCGCCGTCTGGAGGAGACTGTGGCAAGGACTGCCTCAAGAAAAGAAATACTCGAGGGACCCATCGTCCGGACCATGTTCAAACTGGCATGGCCGTTGATGATTTCCAGCCTGCTGCACTACCTGTACAACATGGCCGATACGTTCTGGGTAGGCCACTTGCCCGCCTCGGAGAATGCCTCTGCGGTCGCCGGACTCCAGATAGCAGGTCCAGTCGTTTTCTTCCTGATGGCATTTGCCTTCGGGTTCAACTCCGGAGGGCTGGCGCTGGTGTCCCAGTACATGGGTGCCCATCGGAAGGAGGAGGCGAACACGGCAGCAGCCAAGACGCTTTCCCTGTCGATTGTCTTTGGGTTGTTCATCATGGTGACAGGCGTCGTCTTCTCACCTGCGCTGTTGAGACTCCTGACCGATGACCCTGCTGTCGTTCGCGCCGGAACGATCTACACACGTATCATCTTCATAGGGATGCCATTTGAGTTCGTCGCCGTAGCATACGCCCAGGTCATGGCAGCGTACGGGGACACAGTCACGCCCATGCTGGTGAACCTGACGACCGTCCTCATCAACATTGTCCTGGACCCATTCATGATCTTCGGGTGGGGGCCCTTCGCGCGCATGACGGTTGCTGGGGCTGCGGTGGCCACCATCATCTGCCAGGCCATCGCTGCAGTCATCTCACTGGTCATCCTGTTCAGGGGCAGACACGGTCTCCGTGTGAGCTGGCGCGACCTTCTGCCGGACTGGTTCTGGTACAGGCGCATTCTCAAGATAGGCCTCCCTGCCTCCATCGGTGTCTCAGGGACGTCATTCGGGTTTCTGGTTTTGACAGGTGTCATTGGCCGTGTGCCCAACGCAACGGTAGCGCTCTCGGCATATGGCATCGGTGACCGCTTCATCAACATCAGTTTCATTGCCATCGATGGTCTGTCGCTCTCCATCTCGACGATGGTTGGTCACGCGTTGGGCGGGGACCTGCGGAAACGAGCCAACAGTGTCGTATGGACCGGCACAGCGCTGATGTTTGGGATGCTTGTGGGTGAAGGGGCTCTTCTGTGGGGTCTCACACCATGGTTGTTCAGGGCCTTCATTCCAACACAGCCGGCCATCATCAGCGAAGGCATCCTGTTCATGTCCCTGTTTCTGCCCTCCATTCCGTTCTTCGGCATCGTCAACGGAGTCCAGTCGGCGTTCCAGGGTTCAGGGCACAACACCCCGCCGATGATCATGCAGCTTGTACGTCTCTGGGGCCTTCGTGTTCCGCTGTCATTGGTTTTTGGGTTTGCCCTGCACATGGGATCGCGTGGCATCTGGACGGGTATGCTGGTAAGCAACGTCCTTGCGGCTATACTCGCTCTTGTGTTCCTGACGACCGTCGACTGGCACCACAAGGTGATCGAACACTCTCCGTCTGCTGCAGGCGAAGCATTTGGGGGAGAAACCGCCGACGTGTTAGCCGTCCCGGCTGAATCTCAGACCTAGGAGAAGAACATGAGCGATCGGTCCAGAATGCCCACGCGCGAGGAGATCCTTCACGGCCCAGTCGTCATGACCATATTCCGGCTGTCCTGGCCCGTGATGGTCAGTTCTCTGCTCAACATGCTGTACAACATGACCGACACGTTCTGGGTCGGACACCTTCCAACAGCCGAGAATGCGGCAGCAGTCGCCGGCCTCCAGATTGCCGGACCGGTCGTCTGGTTCCTCGTGGCATTTGCGTTCGGATTCGGGTCCGCGGGTCTCGCCCTCGTTTCCCAGTTCAGGGGAGCGCACAACGAGGCCGACGCGGAGAAAGCGGCCGGCCAGACCATGTCTCTGGCGATCCTGCTCGGATTTGCCGTGGCGGTCATCGGCGTCGTGCTGTCGCCAATCCTGCTCCCCATATTGACTCCAGACCGGGCCATTTCAGCGAACGCGATCAGCTACACGCGCATCATCTTCATCGGCATGCCCGCCATCTTCGTGTCAGCCACGTATGCGGAGATCATGAATGCTTATGGAGATACCGTGACGCCAATGGTCATCAATGCGGTCACAGTCGGCCTGAACGTCATTCTGGACCCATTCATGATCTTCGGATGGGGCTCCTTCGCCCGCATGGGCGTGGCCGGTGCCGCCCTTGCGACGATCCTGTGTCAGGTCCTGGCCGCCGTCATCTCGCTTTGGGTCCTCATGACGGGGAGACGCAGATTGAGAGTGGTCTGGGGTGACCTGCGGCCCGAGATTGCCTGGGTCAGGCGCATCCTCCGCATTGGCCTTCCCGCAGCGGTGGGTGGGTCTGGTACATCCTTTGGATTCATTGTCCTGACAGGCATTATCGGCCGTGTGCCCAACGCCACGGTAGCGCTGTCGGCGTACGGGATTGGGGACAGGATGTTCAGCATCACCTCCCTCATCAACGACGGAGCGGGCGTGGGCATTGCCACGATGGTGGGACAAGCGCTGGGGGCCGGCATGAAGGAACGGGCCACGGCCGTCGTTCGGCAGGGGACGATCGCCATCGTTGGCCTGATGGCGATCGCAAGCGTTCTCCTGCGCCTTATCACGCCCCTGGTGTTCCGGGCGTTCATTCCGAGTCATCCGGAGATTATCGCCGAAGGAGTCCTCTTCATGTCCATCTTCCTCTGGGCCAACCCGTTCTTTGGGCTCATGATGGGTGTCCAGTCGGCGTTTATGGGCTCAGGGCACAATGTTCCAAACATGATCCTGGATTTGGTCCGGCTGTGGGGTTTGCGCGTGCCGCTGGCATGGTTTTTTGCGATGGCCCTGAAACTTGGGTCGCGCGGCGTCTGGATCGGCATGACCGTCAGCAACGTTGTGGCAGGTCTGCTTTCGCTCATTCTTGTGTTCATGGTTGACTGGCGCAAGAACGTCATCGGGCATGTTTCTGTTCCTGAGACTCTGCTGCTCGGCGAGGAAGCCATATCTTCCGTCTCCGCAGTTGAGGTCGACGACCGTCCGTAGGTAGTCTGCGCCGCGCTCATCGGAGTGATTGGCGCGCCTTGACGCGCGTGCTTGACAGCACAAGCCATCATGCATAGCATACAGGCGCCGTACTATTCTCTCGCCCCAGGAGGCGCGAATGTTCTACCTCAGCAACATTCTTGGCATGCGCGTTCTGGATCGAAAGCAGGCCGTCGTCGGCTCGATAGCTGACCTTGAAGTGGCCACCGGCGAGAAGTTTCCGGCCGTCATGGCTGTTCTCGTCACGACCCGGCGCGGCTTGACGCGCGTGGCATGGCATAACGTGCGCGGCCTGGGCATCACGGAGTGCACCCTCAAACTCGCCGATGCAGAACTTCAGCCCAACTTCAAGCTGGAAGACACGTCCATGCTGCTGCTCAACCATGTTCTCGACAAACAGATTGTCGATATCCATGGTGCCAAGGTCGTGCGTGTGAACGACATCGAGCTGGCGGAAAGCCACGGGCAGCTGCGTGTCATAGCGGCTGATGCTGGGTTCCGAAGCTTCGTGCGCAGGGCCGGGTTCGCATGGCTCATCCGTGTCGTCGAGCGGGGGCGTCATCACAAGATTGGCGAGAACTCGATTCCGTGGAGTTTTGTCGAGCCTCTTGGGCGCGACGTTCGCAGCGTGCAGGTGAGGGCGACTTGGAAAGAGCTCTCGAAACTGCACCCTTCGGACCTGGCGGACGTCGTGGACGACCTGGATTTCAATGAACGCGACGCTTTGTTCAAAGCGCTCAACGACGAGTTGGCGGCCGATACACTCGCTGAACTGGAGGACGACAAGGTCAAGGTCACCATCCTGGAACGTCTTGGCGTAGCCCGCGCAGCTGACATTCTCGAGGAGATGGACCCAGATGACGCTGCGGACATCCTGCAGGACACGCGGGCTGAAACGCAGGAGGCGATGCTTCAGGAAATGGAGCCCCAAGAACGTGCGGACGTTCGCGAGCTGCTGGCATATGATGAGGATACTGCCGGTGGCCTCATGACGAACGACTATCTTGAGATCAGGCAGGAAATGTCGGCCGAGCAGGTCATCGGGGTTCTGCGTCGGGAGGCTCCAGATACGGAGACCATCTACTACCTGTATGTCACCGACGATGACGGGCATCTGGCGGGGATCCTGTCGCTGCGGGCGCTGATCGTCGCGCAGCCCGGCACCGTCGTGGCCGACATCATGCAGAAGCGAACCGTCTCGGTGTTCGTGGACGATCCGAAGGGCAAAGTGGCTGAGATCATCGGCAAGTACAACTACCTTGCGCTGCCGGTCGTTGACCACGAGGGCGTCCTGCAGGGCATTGTTACGGTCGATGACGTCATCGACCAGGCGATGGATTAGTCCTGCGCCATGGCACGGATCTGGGACCGCATCAGGGGCAGGGTTCGGCGTTTCGCGCTGACACTTCCCATCATGCTCGCTATCTTTGGACCCGGCATCATCACGGGCAATGTCGACAACGATGCTGGAGGCATCACCACATACAGCGTCATCGGTGCCAGGTTCGGGTACTCCATGTTGTGGATGCTCCTGCTGATAACGTTTACGCTGGCCATGATCCAGGAGATGAGCGCTCGCATGGGAGTTGTCACGGGCAAGGGGCTGGCAGACCTGATCCGTGAACGGTTTGGCATTCGCCTGACCATGGTGGTCATGGTCCTGCTCGTGTTCACCAATCTCGCCAATACCATGGGAGAATTTGCTGGCGTAGCGGGAGCCAGCTCGATCCTGGGTCTGAACCGTTTCATCGCCATTCCAGTCGTTGCATTTTTCGTATGGCTTCTGGTCGTCAAGGGTTCATATCGCGCCGTGGAGAAGGTTCTGCTTGTGTTCTGTGTCCTGTTCCTGACTTATGTCATCAGCGCTTTCATGGCACATCCCAACTGGGGGGTCGTTGCCAGGTCTACTGTCGTTCCGAGTTTCCAGATGAACCCCGAGTTCATCTCGCTGTTCATCGCCACGATAGGGACCACGATTGCACCGTGGATGCAGTTCTACCAGCAGTCTTCGGTCGCAGAGAAGGCGATCGACCTGAAGCACTACCGCTATGAGGCTCTGGATACCTACATTGGCAGCTTCCTCACCAACTTCGTCTCCTTCTTCATCGTCGTCGCATGCGCGAGCACGCTGTTTGTGGCGGGTGTCCGTGTCAACACTGCGGCAGAAGCGGCAGGCGCACTTGCGCCGCTCGCCGGAAAATACGCATCGACGCTCTTTGCAGTCGGCCTGATCAACGCGTCGATCATGGCTGCCGGGGTCCTTCCTCTCTCGACGGCGTATTCCGTGGCTGAAGCGTTTGGGTGGGAATCAGGGGTTGGGAAGTCGTTCCGCGATGCCCCTCTCTTCTATGGTCTGTACACCGCTCTCATTGTTCTGGGTGCGGGAACGATCATGTTCGTTCCGGAGAGCAGACTCATCGGCGTCATGCTCTTCTCGCAGGCGGCGAATGGTGTTCTGCTTCCTCTGATCCTCATCCTCATGCTGAAGCTGATCAATGACAAATCACTGATGGGTGAGTACGTCAACAGCCGGGGCAAGAACGTCGCGGTATGGGCGCAGGCGATCGTCATGATCATCCTGGCGGCAACGCTGACAGTCCAGACCGTGCTCCAGATAGTGAGGAACTAGGTCCATGATTCTCCGAGGGGGAGAGTAGACTCACCTTGTCGGATAATTCGGTTAGCGAAAGGAAGAGTGAGTGAACATTCGAAAACGGCTGCCGGCTTTTGAGTCTCGGGACTACCGGATCTGGTTTGCCGGCCAGAGTATATCTCTTGTCGGCACATGGCTCCAGAACACCGGACAGTCCTGGCTGGTTCTCAAGCTGACGAACTCGCCCTTCAAACTCGGTCTGCTGGTCAGTATCCAGTTTCTCCCGTCTCTGGTCCTCTCGGTGTTTGTTGGGCCGATCATCGATCGTTTTCCCAAGCGCTCGATCCTGTTGTTCACACAGACGATGTATGCCTTGACCGCCGCCGCTCTGGCTGTTGTGGCGTTCGGGGGGCATGCGCAGTACTGGCAGGTGCTTGTCATTGCCGCCGTCACAGGTGTCATCAGCGCTGTCGACTGGCCGACCAGACAATCGTTTGTGGGCGAACAGGTGAACGACAGGTCCGCCGTCGTCAATGCCGTCGCGCTCAATAGCACTATGTTCAACATCGCACGCGTCGTCGGTCCTGGCATCGGCGGGGTCCTGATCGCTGCGGTGGGCATTCCCTGGACCTTTGCTGTGAACTCGGTCAGTTTCATAGCGGTCATCATCAGCCTGCTCCTGATGAAGGCAGGCCGCAAGCCGACCAAGAGCAATAAGGGGAGCTATGCCCAGGAAGTCCGCGAGGGATCTCGGTACATCGCTGGAAATCACGTCGTCATGAGCCTCCTGGCGATAGCGGGCGTCATCAGCCTGTTCCTGCTCAATTTCAACATCTTCATTCCCAGCTTTGCCAAGCTGACTCTTGGTCTGCAGGCAGATGGCTACGGGGGACTGATGTCGGCCATGGGAGTAGGGGCGCTGGCTGCCGGGGTACTCATGTCTCTCAGCGGAGCACGCCTGGAACCGACCCCCGCGTACGTTTACGGTTCGGGGTTCATCCTCGCGGTTGCGATGGTCCTCGTTAGCATACAGCGGAATCTCTACGTGACCGGCCTTCTGCTGATCTTCTGTGGATTTGGCATGGCGGCGTTGTCGACGATGTGCAACACGGCACTCCAGATGCAGGCGCCCGACAGCATGCGCGGCCGCGTCATGGCTGCTTACAACCTCGTCTTCGTGGGCTCGACCCCCATTGGCGCGCTCTATGCGGGCAAGATCTCGGATGCTCTCGGCGCAAACATGGGCTTCTTCGTCAGTGGGGTCATTGGCGTCGTGTTCCTGGGAGCGATGCTGGTTTTCGTTACCCCGCGTGCCTTCCGGGGCCTGCGCACGTTCGCCGTGGCTGGTGTACCCACCGGAGGCAGTTCTCAGACGGTCGACTCTTCTGCTGGGCTGGACGTCCGGGAGGCTGGGGCGTCCAGAGACTGACGCACGCGTGTGGCCAGTTCCTGAAGCGTATAGGGTTTCGGGATGAAGGCCACGAAGCCCGTACTGGCGTAAGGAGTGTCAGTCGCATCATAGCCGGACATCAGGATCGCGGCGACCGACGGATTGATCTCGCGAAGCTTCTCGAACAGGTCCTTGCCATTCAGGTGTGGCATCATCATGTCGACCAGGACAAGGTCGATGGACCTCCATGAATCCTTGTAGATGGCGAGCGCTTCCACTGGATCGGCGGTGTCGGTGACCCGATATCCGAGACCTGAGAGGACCTTGACGGCAACACTGCGGACAACATCTTCATCGTCCACGACGAGTACCGATTCTCCCCGGGCGGACCGAGGCAACGACCCCGAGACGGGTGTCTGGCGAGCCCTTCCCTGAGCCACAGCCCGGGAGACAGCCGGAAGGTACAGCGTGAACGTCGTTCCCTGGTTCTGCACTGAAACCACGGTGATGGTTCCTCTGTGGTCGTGCACGACACGCCAGACAATGGACAGTCCCAGCCCGGTTCCTTCAGGCCGCGTCGTGAAGAACGGTTCGAACAGGTGATCCCTGGCCTCAGGTGATAGACCGCATCCGGTGTCCGATACGCTGATCTGCACGTAGGTGCCGTCTGGCAGGACAGGAATGCCGTGGCTGGTGCAGAAGGATTCGTCGACCGTGACGTTGCAGGCGTCGACCGTGAGTGTACCATTGTGGTGTCCCATGGCGTCGCGGGCATTGATGACCAGGTTCAGGAAGACCTCTTCCAGCTGCGTCCGGTCACCGGGGACATATGCCAGATCTGGAGAGATGGTCTGTACCAGGACAATGCGCTTGTCGAAGCCTGGCAGGGCGATCGAGAGCGTATCCGCCAGGACCCCTCCGACATCGACGTCGGCGATGGTCGGTGTGCTGTTGCGCGAGAATGACAGCAGCCGGTGGGTCAGTTCAGCGGCGCGTCTCGCGGCGCGTTCAATGGTGTCCAGTCCCTGATAGAGATCCGTCCCTTCTGCCGCGTCAACCCTGAGCAGTGAGGCATGCCCCATGATGCCGCCCATGATGTTGTTGAAGTCGTGTGCGATTCCCCCTGCCAGTCGTCCGACTGCTTCCATCTTCTGCGACTGCAAGAGCTCGATTTCCAGCTGTCGAGCCCGCTCCTCTGTGAGCCGCTGTTCCGTGACGTCCCGGAATATGCCCTGGACAATAGACGTCCCGGCAGATGGCATGGATTGCAGGGAAGCCTCACACATAATATGACGGCCGTCACGGGTGACAAACGCCCAGTCAAACCGCTGCGCCTGGCCGGCGAGTGCCTGGTCTTCGAACATGCGAATAGCGTCGGCAGAGGGACGTCCGTCGGGCTGCAGCGTGGGACTGACATCGGGGATGGACTTTCCCACCAGCTGTTCGGTTGTGGCGCCCAGCGCTCGCTCCGCAGCCGTGTTTGCCTGCGCAATGACATGGCCACTGATGATCAGAATCGGGTCAGGGGCTTCGTCGAACAGGGCGTGATACTGCTCGTACGCCGTGCGAACAGTCTGTTCGGCCTTGAGCTGGTCGCGCAGGTCACGGGCGACGATGAGCATGCGTCTGCTGGGGGTCTGGAGGTTTGACGTCATGACTTCGACGGGAATGAGGGCTCCGTCGGATGCGACAAACTGCCACCTGGTCGACACAAGGCTTCGGTCCTCCAGAGACGTCATAGCCTCCGACACATCCGACTGTCCGATGAACGCGATGGATTCCATCATGGCGCCAACCAGGTCAGAGCCTTTTCGAGCCAGAAGCGAACACAGGGCACTGTTGACAGCCTCGATGCGCAGATGTCCCTCAGTGCTGTCCACGAGAAGGGCCGGTTCCGGGACCGCGGCAAACAGCTGCTGATAGTAGGCAGCCCGGTCACGGGCGGCGCGTTCACGTTGAGCAAACAGGTAGATGACGATCAGGACGACTGCGATACCCCCGAGCACGAGTAGCGTGGTACTCAACCGATCGCTGTCGGCGTAGAAGGAAGGAGTGGTGCCAAACCACTTTGTCTCCAGTTGCGCCAGCAGGCCACTATGCCGAACGTCCGCCAGTGTCGCGTTGAACTGAGGCAGCAGTGGGAGCATGTTCCGGGCCGCCGGGTATGCCACGAGGCGACGCCCGTTGAGGAAAGAGTTGAAGAGGCTCCCCTTCTGGATGACAAGGGTCCCCTGGTAGTGGGCGCCGATGAGAAAGTGGGCATTGAGATAGTCGTGAACGGCGGCGTCAGCCTGACCCCCTGCGAGGGCGGCGAACACGCCTTCCGGTGATGGATAGCGCTGGACCTGCAGCTGTCCATAGCGACTGCCCAGGCTGGTAACATAGTCATCAGAAGCTGTTCCCGTCTTGACGGCAATACGATGGCTTCCAAGATCACGTGGGGAGCGGATTCCACTGTCGACTGGTGTGACAAGGACGAGACCAGAGTTCATGTATGAAGTGGTGTAGGCGAAACGGGAAGCACGGTCTGTTGTCCAGAAGATCGACCCGATGCCCAGATCTACGGTGCCGTTCTCGATACGCTGCAACTCGTCGGCGAAGGTCGTTGTCTCGTATCGAACGTCCCAGCCGTTGAGCGAGGCAATGAGATTCACGAGATCGACGTCGAATCCAACGAGCTGTCCGTCGCGCAGAAAAGCGAAGGGTTCGTAGATGTTCGCGGCAACGACCAGCTGGGGAGGAGCCGAGACTGGAGTGGTGGCATGGACCTGGGATGCTGGCACGAGAAGGAAGACTGCGACGGCAACAAGCGCGACAGCGCGACGCACGGCATACTGCATTCCGAGTGCTCCCGGGCGCACAGAATGACCAGTATTCACCGAGGTTTCCCTCCCCGCCCTCCCCGCTGTCGGCATTTGTGTATGATATCCCGTAAGCCTCCCCCTGTAAAGCCGAAATCTGCAGTGCGTGGCTGTTCCACCGTGCTCCCAGCAGCTCAGTTTCAGGAGAAGCGTCGTGGCAATCGGGGATACAGAACATCGGGAGAGGCCCGCTCGTCCAGAATGTGTGCATATACTGTGCATGCGACGCAGGGAAGAGATGTGCACAGCGCGATGCTCTATGGTATGTGGGAGGGAGGTATAGGGACACATGAACAGACTTGCCGTTTTTGACCTTGACCGCACGCTGCTCGATGACACGTCGTCAATCTCTGAGGGACTGGTGAGACGATTGGCGGTTGCTCTGGTTCCTGGTCTTTCCTGCACGGTAGCGTCGGGGCGTGATCTCGAGCGCATAGTGCCACTCCTCGAGCAGCTTGGCTGGAAATCGGTGCCTGTGATCGCCGAGCAGGGTGCGGTCGTCGTCGAGCCCGGGAACGGTCACATCCTCATGGAACGGGGCATATCGCGAGAGGTCCTCCTCGGCACCCTGGACACGGTTCGTTCGGTGCGTCTTCCCCTGAACATCATCCTGTATGGTCGGGATGCCCCACAGGTGTTCCGGAGTGCGGGTGCGCCGAGTTTCGTCGAAGGGTGGCTGTCCGGGCGGTACTCGCAGGGTCTGCGCGACGTGCCGCCCCTCGAACAGATAATCACGACAGGCGTACGCAAGATCACCGTGACGTGTCGGCCTGAAGACGCCGGAGGCATCAGGGACACGTTGGCCGCAGAACTCGGGCCGCGCGCAACGGTAGTCAGGGCAGACGTGAACTTCGTCAACATCATGGATGCCGGGGTCGACAAGGGTGCAGCGCTTCGGTGGCTGATCAGCTACCTTGGGCTACAGGCGGCCAACGTCATGGCCGTGGGAGACTGTGAAGCCGACCAGAGTATGTTTGCGGTAGCCGGCGTTTCAGTTGCGGTGGCAAATGCCGATGAACAGACGCGGTCGATGGCAACGTACGTTGTTCCTTCCAACAATGAGCAGGGTGCCGCCCTGGCTCTGGAGAGCTTCGCCGACGGCAGGTTTGGGTTCTGAGGGACCAGGATTCATTTCTGCTTCTGAGGTAGCTGGGACTCGCTCTCTGCATTCTTCACGCCTGGAGCTTGACATCCAGTTGGCCTCCAGTACATTGTTACGGCTTCATCAGCACGAGCATTGACAATCAGGAGGTGGCTCATGAATGAAGACAGCATGATGAAAAAGGCCACGCGGCCCGTCGAGAAGAACCGCCGGACACGGAGCAAGCCGGCGAAGATCCGGCACCTTCAGAAACAGCAGAAGCTATGGATGGCGTCCAAGATGAAATGGCGCAAGCCCGGTGAGAAACCAGGACTTGCGCCTTCTTCATTGTTCCAGTCCACACTCGTGGTTCCATGGCCGGCCTCGAGGTTGCTGTCCCTGGAGTTGTCTTGCCGTCTGACATGATAGCTGCCATAGGTCCACTCTGCGTCCAGACGGCCAGGGACATCAGCATCATCCGTCAGGGGGGCCGTCTTCTGGTGACAGCATGCGATGCTCTCGGAGCAATCGGCTCAAAGCCTGCGGACGTGGTTGCTGCTTCTGAAGAAATCTGTGGCGCCTACACCCTTCGAGTCTGTCTGAACGAGCTTGCTGCGGTCGGTGCCACACCTCTGTTCGTACTGTCGCTGGTCTGCAATGAGTGGGAGCCGACGGGAAGAAGGATTCTGGATGGCATCAGGGCAGAGCTTGTGGAAAGCGGGTATCCAGACCTCCCTGTCAGCGGGAGTTCAGAGCAAAACATGCCGACGAGCATGACTGGGCTGGGCATCGCTGTCGTGGGCACAGCAGACTCTCTGCGATGGCGGCACACGGCACCGGGTGACCGTCTCGTCCTTGTTGGCCTGCCATGGGTCGGATCCGAGGTTCTTGAGCATTCCGGAGAGCTCCTGAGACCCTCAGTTGTCCGATCCCTGATCGGACAGGATGCCGTGACAGACGTCATTCCCTGTGGCTCCCGTGGCGTCCGGCATGAACTCGAGGTGCTCGAAAGTGAGTCAGGAGTGAGGATCGTGCTGTACGAACCGGCGCCCGTCGACCTGGACAAGTCAGCCGGCCCTGCCACGTGCGCACTTGTGGCCCTTCACGGCAGTCTTGCAGACTGCGGCCTGAGGACGACTGAGCTCGGGTTTGTTGAGGAACGCTCGTAAGACTGGGGGGGAAAAAAACCGGCGGCTCGCAGTGTGGTGACCGCGGCAAGCTGATTCCGGCGCCCCGCGGGAGGGCACAGGCCGGCGGTCTTCAGCCCTGACTCACCTGCTCCTGGACGGCCTGTGGTCGCAGACCCGCCTCGACCAGGGTGCGGTATTTCCCGTCTGGATTGCCCATAAGTTCCTCGTGAGTCCCCTGCTCGATCAGACGACCGTCTTCCAAGTAGTAGATGGTGTCCGCCCGCTGGATCGTCGACAGGCGATGGGCGATCACCAGCGTGGTCCGGCCTTTCATGAGCCGCTCGACGGCCTCCTGAACCTGTTGTTCGCTTTCCGTGTCGAGGGCCGACGTCGCTTCGTCGAGCAGCAGCACGGGCGCATTCTGGAGGACCGCCCGCGCGATCGCGATGCGCTGCTTCTCGCCGCCGCTGAGGTTCCGGCCCGACTCCTCGAGCACGGTCTGGTACCCGTCCGGCAGCTGGATGATGAAGTCATGAGCGTTGGCAGCCAAGGCTGCCCTCTCGACCTCCTGCTGGCCGGGGTCCGCCATGCCGCCGACGATGTTCCTGTAGACCGTGTCACTGAAGACGAAGGCATTCTGCGGAACGTAGGCGAAGTTCCTGCGCCACTCGGTGAGAGCCTGGTCATAGATGGAGTCACTCTCGACGGTGATCATGCCATGCGTCGGTGCGTAGAGCCCAAGGAGGAGCTTGAACAGGGTCGTCTTCCCGCCGCCGGATGGTCCGACGAACGCCACCGTCGAGCCCTTCCGAACAGTGAAGCCGACGTCGCTGACAACTGGATCGTCGGAGCCGGAGTACGTGAAGTCCAGGCCACTGACGCCCAGGCCGCAGCGCACAGACGCGGGCTCTGAGGCAGAGTGAGTGAGGTGGTCGGGTTCCGCGGGGAGGTCCATGAGCTCGAGCACACGTATCCCGGCTGTCAGGCTCACCTGGAGGTCGGCGAGAATCCTCGACAGCTGACTGAACAGGCTGGTGACACCATTGGACATCTGGACGAGAGCGACGAGCCTGGGCACAAAGGACGGGTCCAGAGCGCTTCGGTACGCGCCATACGCCATCAGGCCGATGAGGGTCGTGTCTGCGAGCACGTCGACGGTGGCACGGACAGCCTGTGTCGTCTCGGCGGCGAGCCCGGCCCGCAGGCGATTGTTGCTGCGCTGAAGGATGCGATCGGTGATCCAGGCTGCCAGGTTGTATGAGCGGATGACGGCTGAGCCACGTGCCATCTGGCCAACGTCTCCAAGGAACGCGGCTTTCGCCTCCTGGACGGCGGTGCTCTGGCGCCTGAGGGGTGCAAGGAGCGGGAACGTGAACAGCAGCATCAGTGACGAGAGGCCGACGATGACAAGTCCGGCACGCCAGTCGATGGCCAGGACGGTGATGACGGACCCGACACCTGCAAACAGCGTGTTTGCAACGTCCTGGAGCGTCTGGTGGTACATCTTGCCTACGACCGCCGTATCGTTGGTCAGCCGTGACAGTACCTCTCCGGAGCCCAGGCGTTCCAGCTCGGTCAGGGGAAGGCGGTTGACGGCCGCGAACGCAGCACTCCGTACGTGGCGTTCGGAACGTATGGCGCCGACGACCAGCGCTCTTCCGGCGAACAGGACTCCCAATGCTCCGGCAAGTCCGATGACAACGAAGAGCATGACTGACCGGTTCAGTATCGGACGGCTTCCGTTCATCAGCGCCCCTGTGAACATGGACAGAGAGATGGCGAACATGGCGTTCAGTGCGTAGTTGATGAAGCCGAGGCCTGCAATGCCAGCCGCGTACTGGGGAGCAGCATCTCCTGTGCAGGACAGCAGCCTTCTCAGAGTCTTCCAGCTACTCATGGTCGCTTTCCTGTGCCTGCTGCAGGTTCCACAGCAGGGCATAGCGTCCCCCGGCAGCCAGCAGGCCGGCATGGGTTCCCTGCTCGACGACACGACCGTCGTCAAAGACATAGATCAGGTCCGCATCCTGAACAGTCGTCAGCCTGTGCGCCACTGCTACGATGGTTCGGTCGGGGTAATGCTCGACGAGCTGAGCATAGACACGGCGCTCCAGTTCGTTGTCCAGCGCGGACGTGGCCTCGTCCAGAACGATCAGGGGCGCGTCCTTGACAAGTGCTCGTGCAAGGGCAATGCGTTGTCTCTGACCACCCGAGAGCCTGCCTCCGCTTTCCCCGACCAGCGTGTCCTCGCGCTGTGCCATCTCCCCGACAAAATCAGCTGCTGCCACGTCCAGAGCCTCGGCAACCTGGGCCTGCGTCGCCCCCAGATTCCCAGTACGTACGTTCTCGGCGAGAGTGTCGTCGAAGAGAAACGCTTCCTGGTCGACGACTGCAATGACGCCTCGGAGCGCAGAGAGGTCCCAGTCCTGTACAGACAGCTCTTGGACCCGGACAGTCCCGGCATCGGGGGTGTAGTCGCCTGTGACGAGACGCAGGACCGTCGACTTGCCCGAACCGCTGGCACCCACGAGCGCGACCTTCTGTCCCCGCGTCACGGACAGCGAGATGTTTTTCAGGACCGGCTCCGCAGTTCCTGGATAGGAGAACGACACATGGTCGAAGCTCAGCACCTGATCAGCGATTGAAGAGCCGTGTGCCCCTCCCGTTCGTTCCACTGACGTGTCAAGCATCTCAAGGACCCTGTGTGATGCGGCTACCCCCGACCGGATGCGGCCGAGCAGGCGAGGCATTTCCTGTACTGGAAACGACAGGTAGTTGACCAGCTGAACGAACGAGAACAGCAGCCCGACCTCAATGCGGTGAGCCAGTGCCAGGTAGCCGCCGACGGAGAAGACGGCGATGAAGGGCATGAACGCGAGCGTCATGCCTGTTGAGTACAGCTTTGCAACTTGATTTGCCGCCGTAACGCCCCGTTCCTGAAACGAGGACAGTGCACGCTCGTGACGAAGCGACACCGTCGTGGTCATGTTCATCGCCCGAATGACCTCTGCGCCGGATACTGCTTCCTGGGTCACGACACTCGCTTGCGCGAGAGCCTCCTGGGCTGCTGTCGTGAGAGGCCCGAGGGGTTTCGACAGGTATGATGCCACGAGCAGGAGGATGGGGGTGGCTGCAACGGATGCCACGGTAAGCAGCCAATTCCGGGACAGCATGTAGGCTGCCGCAAGGAGAGCTGTCAGAGCCTGTGATACGCACTGCAGTGCGTCGGTCCTGACCAGCTGTTCGAGGAGGAGCATATCGCTCGAGAAGCGCGACTGAACGGCGCCTGAGTGTTCGCCGTGCATTGCCTCAGCCGTCGCATGGGCAAGACGCTCGACCGCGCGGTCACGGAGCGTCCATTGAAGACGCTCGCTGAAGTGGCCGGCAAGGAGCTTCCCCAGGAACGTGCACCCCACGGACGCGACGCCCACCGCGACGCCGACGATGATGACCTGACGGAGAGCCTCCAGGCCTGCACCGGCGACGACGAGGGAGAGGGAACGGCCGAAGATGTCGGCGAAGGCTACCGTCGACACCGACACGACCACGGCACACGCGACAGCTCCCGCGAACAGCCAGGTCAGTGCCCCAGCCTCACGGAACAGGCGCCTCATTCAGTCTTTCCTCAGTTGCGTGTCCTGCCAGGAGACGCTGTATTCGCCAGTGTCGAGTCGTGTCACAGTTGCGGCTCCTGCCAGCTGTCGCGCGGTGACCATCGCGTTCGCCAGGCAGATGCCGAGGTCGGGAAAGCGGCCGGTGTTTCCCTGCACGACGATCTGATTCGGGGAAATGACCTTGAACGTCCATGGCTGTCTGTTCATCGCTGAAGGAGCAAGGCGGGCGGATTCGAGCACAGTCCGGACGAGAGCTGCCGAGTCCTGGAGCATACCTTCCGGGACGACCTGTTCGATGGTCTTGCGGGTATGACCGCGGGAGAGGGCTCCCACCACTGCGGAGCGCATACCAGGCGTCGCCGGCCGGCCGACCGTTATCGAGCAAGGACTGCCGGGCAGGCGAACCTGATAGTACCAGCATGTACCCCACTCGCGCGCGAGGAGGGCCAGAACGATCTGCTGACCCTGGTATCCATAGTCGACAAGCTCGTCGGCAGACGACCCGCACTTGGCATACAGGACAGCGCTGCATCCCATGATGGACTTGTCGGCGAGTCTCCAGTCCAGCAGGCTGGTCGGGGTAAGGGGTACTGCCGACGCAATCGCCTGCGCGATGTCTTGCCGGTCAGGGTCTGTCAGGGGGTGAGAAGCGTAGCTGCGCGTCGAATGCCGGTCCCGGACCAGACTGACGTAGTTGAGCTGCGTTTCCATGTTCGTCTCCTACTTGAGTGATGGCATGCGGATGCCGTGGTCTTTGGCAAACTGAATGGCTTTCGGGTAGCCTGCGTCTGCGTGCCGTACGATGCCCATGCCCGGGTCATAGGTGAGAACGCGCGACAGGCGTTTGGCAGCAGCGTCGGTTCCGTCGGCGACGATGACCATGCCGGCGTGGATGGAGTAGCCGATGCCGACGCCGCCACCGTGATGGACCGACACCCAGGTGGCCCCTCCGATCGTATTGAGGAGGGCGTTGAGGATGGGCCAGTCGGCGATGGCGTCGCTGCCATCCATCATCTTCTCGGTCTCGCGGTTGGGTGAGGCGACGGAGCCACAGTCGAGATGGTCGCGTCCAATGACGATGGGTGCAGAGATCTTGCCGGATTTCACGAGGTCGTTGATGATGAGGCCAAACCGCTCACGCTCGCCGTATCCCAGCCAGCAGATGCGGGCGGGCAGCCCCTGGAACTGGACCTGGTCGTGTGCCATCTGGATCCACTTCACCAGGTGCTGGTCGTAGGCGAACTCCTTCAGGATCACCTCGTCGGTCGTCCAGATGTCCTTGGGATCCCCGGAGAGGGCTGCCCAGCGGAAGGGGCCTTTGCCTTCTTCGAACAGGGGACGGATGTACTTCGGGACAAAGCCGTCGAACTTGAACGCATCCTGGTAGCCATTTGCCAGAGCCTGGCCACGGATGTTGTTGCCATAGTCGAACACGATCGCGCCACGTTCCTGCAGGCCGACCATGGCCTTGCAGTGGACGGTGATGGCGTCCAGCGCGCGCCTCTCGTACTCTGCGGGGTCGCTCGCACGCAGAGCGTATGCCTCTGCGAGCGGCACGCCGTTGGGGACGTATCCATTCAGCGTGTCGTGGGCAGACGTCTGGTCGGTCACGACGTCAGGGATTACCCCTCGCCTCAGCAGCTCGGGGAACACGTCGGCTGCGTTGGCGACGAGTCCGACGGACAGTGGCCGCTTCTCAGCGATGGCTTCACGGACCATCAGCAGTGCCTCGTCCAGGTCGGTCGTCATCGTATCGATATACCTGGTGTCGAGACGTTTCTGGATCCTTGCGGGATCACATTCGACAATGAGTCCGACGCCTCCGTTCATGGTGATGGCCAGCGGCTGTGCACCGCTCATACCACCGCATCCACCCGTGAGGACGAACCGTCCGCTGAGGTCTTCCCAGCCAGCCTGCCGGGCGGCAGCGGCAAGCGTCTCATATGTACCCTGCAGGATGCCCTGGGCCCCGATGTAGATCCATGAACCGGCGGTCATCTGGCCGTACATGATCAGCCCCTTGTCTTCCAGCTTGTGGAATTCATCCCAGGTGGCCCAGTGTGGGACCAGCATCGAATTACTAATGATGACACGTGGCGCGTCGATATGAGTCTTCCAGACCGCGACAGGCTTGCCAGACTGCACGACCAGCGTATCGTCGACGTCCATGCTCTGGAGCGTCGCGATGATGTCGGCGTAAGCCTGCCAGTTGCGAGCGGCCTTGCCCTTGCCGCCGTAGACGATCAGGTCTTCGGGGCGCTCTGCAACGTCCGGATCCAGGTTATTCATCAGCATGCGCATGGGAGCTTCCAGCTGCCAGCTCTTGCATGTCAAGGTCGTTCCGTGTGCTGCATGAATGGGTTCCATGTTCTGCCTCCGGTCAGACTGCGTTGCTGTGAATCAGGGCTCGTACCGCGTTGATGTCTTCGATGAACATGCGGTCGCCGTTCATGGGCGGAACGCACGTCTTGAGCTGTGCGAAGAGCTTGCTGGTGGCTTGGCCGAGCTTGTCTTCGCCACCAAGGATATCGACAGCCTGATACGCGGCCAGCAGTTCGATGGCGACCACGGTTCCCACGTTGTCTGCAATGGACCGGGCTTTGCGCGCTGCGATGGCCCCCATGCTCACGTGATCCTCCTGGTCGGCAGATACGGGTATGCTGTCCACGGAAGCCGGATGTGCCAGTACTTTGTTCTCGGAGACCAGGGCGGCCTGCGTGTACTGGGCGATCATGAGGCCGGAGTTGAGGCCGGCGTCGCGCGTGAGGAACGCCGGGAGCCCGCGGTTGAGGGCAGGGTTCAGCAGTCGGTTCGTACGCCGTTCGCTGATGCTTGCCAGCTCTGCCAGCGCAATGCCGAGGTAATCCATGGCCAGCGCCACGGGTTCGCCGTGGAAGTTCCCGCCCGACAGGACGTCTCCGTCGGCAGGGAACAGGAGGGGATTGTCCGTGACGGCATTGAGTTCGTTGAGCAGCACGTTTTCCACGAAGTCGACGGTATCGGAGACGGCGCCATGGACCTGCGGCATGCAGCGGATGCTGTAGGCGTCCTGAACCTCGTCGCACGTGCCGATGAGCCTGCTTCCTGCAACGTAGCTCAGAATATCCCTGGCAACAGCCCCCTGTCCGGCGTGCCGGCGCAGATCGTGGATGCGTTCGTCGAAGGGCTCAACACGGGCGCGGAGTGCTTCCATGGTCATCGCGGCTGCCAGGTTGGCGGTGCGAAGGAGCGCGCGTGCGTCCGAGAAGACGAGGGCGGCGACGCCGGTCATGACGGCGGTGCCGTTGATGAGGGCCAGGCCTTCCTTGGCGTCCAGGACGACGGGCTTGGCACCGATGGCGTCAAGGATTGCCGGCCCCTGGAGGATTTCGCCGTGCACTCTTGCCGTTCCCCTGCCGATGAGCACGAGCGCCAGTGAGGCAAGAGGAGCCAGGTCGCCCGAGGCCCCCAGCGATCCCTGACTGGGGATCATCGGGTACACGTGCTTGTTCAGCAGGCACAGCAGCAGTTGCTCCACCTCGAGACGAACACCCGAGTGTCCACTGGCAAGTGTATTCGCACGCACGAGTATTGTTGCCCGCGCCTCATCCTCGTTGAAGCAGCGGCCGACCCCGACCGCGTGCGACAGGATGAGATTCTCCTGCAGCTTGCCGAGGTCCTGGGGACCAATACGCGCATTGCACAGAGAGCCAAACCCCGTATTGATGCCATAGACGGGGGTTTCACCGTGGACGATCTGCCGGACGAATGAAGAGGCGGCGTTGATCTGTTCCACAGCTTCCTTGCCGAGTTCGACGACGGCACCCTGGCGGGCGACACGGACGACTTCGCTGGAGGTCAGACTGGAACCGGTAAGATGGATGTTCATCTGTTCATCTCCTCAATCGTTGGTGCGAGTTCACTGAGTGAGTCGATCGCGAGGGTTGCTGTGGGCAACGACTCCCGGCGTCCAAAGAGAACAGCCTGAAGGCCAGCCGCGCGGGCTCCCTTGTAGTCCATGCGGTATGAGTCCCCCACATGGACGATCTCTTCCGGTTTCAGTTCGTTCGTGTCGACCAGCAACTGCCAGATTCCTTTGTCGGGTTTCAGATACAGGACTTCGTCCGAGAAGATGAAGTGCGTGAATGGCGTGTGGATGCTGAGCATGTCGAGGACATTCAGCAGGACCTGCCCCGGCGTCTTTCCCGTGTTGGAGGTCAGAGAGAGAGGGTAGTGCCGGGCCAAATCTGCAAGCAGCTGTGGAGCGCCCGGCTCGACCAAGGTCGGCATCAGCCCGAAGATCGCCGCGTCATATCGGGGCCGGACAGCTTCGACCAGATCTCTGGAAGGGTATACGCAGGCCTGCGTCAGGACGAAACCGATCTGCCTGGAGGTTGTCAGCGTCCAGTCGCGCATCTCGCGAACGTCTCTGCGCAAGACGTCGATGCGGCGAAGACTGTCAAATAGTCCATCCTCGCACACGACGAGACCGTGCTGGCCGAGGACTTCGCGAATGGCCTGAGCCCGGATGCGGTCGCGCAGGGCTTCATCCTCGTCATGGTCCAGAATAAGTGTCTTCCACAAGTCCAGGCTGATTGCACGTATCACGTCTTCTCCCCCATGTCTGACGCGTTCAGTATATGGCAAAGACGGCGAGCTGTCACCCCTGGGAAGCAGCGACGTTGACAGAGGCCAGGAACGCATATACTGAAACGTGCCAAAGCAGGAGACGACCGACCCCATACGCAGGGCCGCTTGTCTGGCATGAGAAGTGCGGTCCGCCCTCAGAAGCGGATGCAACCGGTGGCCGAGTGGGAGTCCTTTGTGATTCACCGCAGGCGGCCGGACCAGAAACCCAATGACATGGAGGAACCAGAATGCTCAGGACAGGATCTCGAAACTGGATCGACAGAGTTGTCGACCCGACGGCAGGCTGCAGGCCTGCAGGTGGAAGAAAGATCATATCGCTTGTGCTTGCCGTCATCATGGTATCGACGCTGGTTGCCTTCCCCGCCAGACAGGCCGGCAATGTTGCCTCGGCCGCTTCGATGCGTCGTGTTTCCCTTGAACTCCGCGCCGGCCAGTCCAGCTTCGTCGTCACCACAGGCTCACAGCGTGTTGCAGGCAGCTTCCCCAAGGGGTTCGTCCCACTCAAGCTTGGTACAGGCCTTGCCTTCCCGTTGCGTGCCGTCATCGAGGCAGCTGGCGGCACGGTGCGGTTCGAGCCATCGCAGAATACGGTCTATGTTGGGCTGGGACCCGTTGCTGGTGCATACGAGTTTGGTAGCAGGACGCTCGTAGACGGCTCCTACAACACGTCGGTGCGGAAGGACCTGGTCCGTGCCCTGGGAAAGACTGGAACCCTGTTCCTGTCGGAGGAGCTCCTCAGGGGCCTGGTGACTGTGTCTGGTGGAACGATGACATCGTCTGTCAAGAACGGACTGACGTCGATCGTCCTCCAGATTCCATCCGTCATGAACGACGTCCTCGGCTATCAACATGAAACGTTCCCCACCAAGGCTGGGAGGATGCGACTCGTGACCCTGGCGCCGAACTTGGCAGAGAACTGTTTCGCTATTGGTCAGGGCAGCAACATCATCGCTTCGTCCGAGTACACCGACTTCCCGGAGGAGGCGAAGAAGATCCCGACGGTCGGCGCATTCAGCAACCCCTCACTGGAGAAGCTGCTGGTCCTGTCTCCCGACCTCATTCTGGTGACAGACGGCACGCCACTTGCGGTCGTGGAACGTCTCCGCAAGATGGGGCGTCAGGTGTACGCCGACGATCCCAAGTCTCTGTCGGCCATCGTCGAGGCCATACGTTCACTGTCAGTCGTGCTCGGGGTTCCGGACCGTGGGTTCGAGGTGGCGCTCTCCATGCACAGATCCATCGTACGGGTAGCCGCGGCAGCGAAGAAGCTGACCAGCAAGCCTGCCGTGTACGTCGAGATCTGGAACAGTCCATTGATGAGCGCAGGCAAGGGGACGTTCGTCTCGGACCTCATCTCAGTTGCGGGAGGATCCAACATCGCGGATGAGACGAATACCGCATGGCCAGTGTTGTCCGAGGAATACATCATCAGTCACAACCCAGACATCATCGTCGTGGCTTCCGGCATGGGATCCGGAGACGTTGCAGGGCGGACGGCCTTCTCGACGGTCAACGCCGTGAAGCAGGGACACGTCTACGACATGGTGGGCGACTACATCTTCCGCCCATCTCCCCGTATCATCAAGGGTCTCGAGATGATCGCTGACTATGTCCAGCGTGCTTCCCGTCCCTGACGCAGGGGTTCGACGACACGATGTGGCTGTGCTTGTGGGCACAGCCACTGTCCTGCTGGTCGTTACGGGCATCAGCGTGTTCTTTGGCAGTGCTGGTCTGACGCCTTCCGAGGTACTTCACGGTCTACGCCTCGCGATTGGGGGTACCCCCATGGGAACGCCGGAAGCTCAGATCGTCATGTTGAGGCTTCTTCGCATAGGGCTGGGTGTCCTGGTAGGCGCATCGCTTGGACTATCTGGTTTCCTCCTGCAGACGGCCTTCCGGAATCCGCTGGCCGACAGTTATCTCCTCGGGGTCTCAGGAGGGGCACAGCTGGCCGTCACGGTAGTTGCCCTGCTCGGCCTTGCGGGGACGGTTGCTTCGGTTCCCGTCATGATCGCCGCCCCGCTGGCGGGGGCTCTCTTCGTTCTCGCGATGCTCCTCATCATCAGCAGGCGCATCGGGCATGACCTCCTGGCCTTTCTGCTGTCAGGCCTCGCTCTCTCGTATATGCTGAACGCCCTGTATTCCATCCTGGTCTCGACACGGCCTGACATTCTCTCCAACACGATCTTCTGGTCATGGATGGGTCTCAACAGAGCGTCTGGAACAGGCATGGCAGTAGTGGCCGCAGGGTTGGCTATCGCCGTTCCGGCGGTCATGAGCCTGATGCGCCCTCTTCGATCGTATCTGGTGGGTGACGATTTCGCCCAGAACGTGGGCGTCAACGTGAGAACCACAAGGATTTCGCTGCTGTTCCTCAGCGTCATCCTTGCTGCCACGGATGTTGCCGCCTCGGGAGTTGTGGGATTCGCCGGACTGTTCTCTCCTCACCTGGCACGCCTGCTGACACGTCGCACGGACCGGACGTTTGTCGTCCTGACGATGCTGATGGGTGCGACGATCGTCGTCGTCGGGGACCTCATGGCGCGTTCGGTGAGCGCGTCGGAGATTCCACTGAATACGGTGCTGTCACTCTTTGGTGCACCCTATCTCATCTGGCTGTCGATCAAGTCGAGGAGGGCGGTGTGATCCCCGCGGTGCTTGAGCTCAACGACGTCGCTGTCGGGTACACCCGGGGGGAACCGATCCTGAGAAACGTGACGATCAGCGTTCATCCGGGAGAGGCCGTCGCATTGGTTGGGCGTAACGGGACGGGGAAGTCGACGCTCCTTCGGACGATGCGCGGCTTCCTGCCTCCCCTTGACGGCCAGGTCATGCTGAAGGGCCACCGCTTGCAGTCCATGGGTCCCCAGACGCTTGCAGCGACCGTTGGATTCCTGTCGCCCGCCATACCTCAGGCCCATATCACGGTGGATGAGGTCATCGAGCTCAGTTCCCTTGGAAGGCTCAAGTCCATGCAACAGCTCGAGGCCTCGGACCACCCTGACGTGTTTGCGGAGGTCAGCCGCTTTGGTGCACGATTCCTGGACGAGATGTCGTCAGGGCAACAGCGCAAGATCATGCTCCTGGCTCTTGTGGCGCAGTGGACGGACATTCTCCTCATGGATGAGCCTGAACTCCACCTTGATCTCCCGAGCCTGCGCGAACTCCACGGCTTGATCTCCTGGGCTACCGCCAAAGGCAAATCGGTCGTGCTTTCCACGCACAATCTCGAGACCATACGCGTTCTGCCGGACCGGCTGTACGTTGTCGGCGACAAGACTGTACGCGAGGCACCCCGGACCGAGGAAACCGTGCAGGCGCTGCTGGAAGGGAGCGGGTACACTCCACGGGCATAGAGCGCCGCGGCCCCTGAGGAGAACTGATGCGGCTTGGCAGACTTCGTCGCAGCTCAACGTCCATGTTGACAGCGATTGCAGACGTTCCAGTAAGCCAAGTCCTGATGGCGTGAGCCGTTGTCCGACGACTTGACACGTGAAAGGTTCGTCCTAAACTGCATTTGATGAACCGGTATCTGGGTCGGAAGTCGAGTATCGATGAGACTCCAGCTGCCGATGCGAAAATGGTCCGCGCAGGGCAGAGGACGAGATGCGCTGGGAAGCCACGTGAGCAACGTGACAACTCAAGGGCGGGATTCCGTTATCTGCCGGCAGGTAGTTCAGGCGTAGTCTGGTGCAACGTACAATGAAGTGCTAGGAGGAGTGGAACCATGATAATAGCGCGCGTTGTTGGCTCGGCCGTTGCAACAGTCAAAGCAGACAAACTGTCTGCCCGAAAGCTCCTTGTCGTTCAAGAAGCGACAGTGCACGATGAACTGATGGACCGCACTCCGTTTGTCGCCGTGGACGCAGTAGGCGCGGGTGAGGGTGAGCTTGTCCTCGTCGCCGTTGGCAGTGGAGGCCGGTTCACGGCACTCACTGATGGAGCTCCTGCAGATGCGACGATCGTGGGGATCCTCGATTCTCTCGAGGTCGACGGTCGCGACACCTTCCACAAGTCGTGATAGGTCCTACGACCACCTGTGTAGCAGGGAGTCGAGTCCATGCCTGAGAACGAGAAGCTGACAGCACTGGGCATGATCGAAACCAGGGGGCTTGTCGGTGCCATTGAAGCAGCTGACGCCATGGTCAAGTCAGCCAATGTACGCCTCATCGGCAAAGGGTACTCTGGAGACGGTCTGGTTACTGTCGTCGTGCGTGGTGATGTGGGCGCCGTGAAGGCTGCCACCGACGCAGGAGCAGCAGCAGCCCGACGCGTGGGCGAGATTGTATCCATCCACGTGATTGCGCGCCCCGACAGAGACACCGACATGATCATCGGCAACATGAGCAGGAATCTTGGCCTGCCGGCCAGCGAGGGAGCGTCTCCCGCGCCGGGTGAGGTTTCTGTGCCCGTGGCACGTGAGGCAAAAGCAGCCCGGCTGTTGGAATCGAACGTACCGGTGGCTCCTGTGTTTTCGGACACCGCTTCTGACGCTGCGATTGGACTTGCTGAAGTACGACTCTCAACTCCTGTCATCCGGGTTCCGGAAACACCCATCGTAAAGCCCCTCACTCCTGTTGGGCTTCCAGGCGTGCCTCCTGGAGTGACACGCGAGACGCCGGTGCGACGCCTGAATCTGAACACGGCGAGCGCCGAGCAGCTGGACACGTTGCCGGGCGTTGGCCCCGCACTGGCCGAACGCATCGTCGAGTTCCGTACACAGCAGGGACTATTCAACTCGGTCGAGGAACTCAAGAAGGTCCAGGGGGCGAAAAGAACTCTTGTGACCTCGCTCAAAGACCACCTGTACGTTGACAAGAAGAACGCTCCGAGAAAGAACAGCCGGAAGTCGGAAAAGTAGCGGAGGCAGAGTAATGGCATCAGTCGAACTCATCAGCGTGGGAATAGACATCGGGACCACGACCACGCAGATTGTCATCTCGAAGTTGCTGGTCGCCGAGACGGCGACACTCAGCAGGATGCCGCAGGCAAGGTACGGCCCGGCGCGCAAGCCGAGAGCGCAAGTGGCCAAGAAGGACGTCCTGTATCAGAGCGATGTCCATTTCACCCCCATCGACCACGACGGGCTCGTGGACGTTGATGAGCTCGAGAAGATCTTGTGGGCAGACTACAAGGAAGCAGGGTTTACGCCGGACCAGATCGACACCGGTGCAGTCATCATCACTGGGGAGGCAGCCAAGAGTCGGAACGCAGAGAGGGTCCTGAACATCGTGGCGCCGCTCGCTGGTGACTTCGTATCGACTGTCGCGGGCCCCAGCCTTGAAGCTCACCTTGCAGGGCGAGGGTCAGGCGCCGCGGCATGGACGTCCGAGCATTTTTCCTGGGGCACGAACGTCGACATTGGCGGTGGCACGACCAACATCGCCGTCTTTCACCAGGGAGACCTGATGGACACGGTCGTGCTTTCCATTGGTGGGCGCCATATCCAGGTCGATCAGGTGTCTGGTGTCGTCAAGCATATCACGAAGAGCGGCCAGAAGATGCTGAGTCATCTCGACGTCGACCTGAAAGTGGGGGACGTTGCTTCCATGGAAGTGCTGCGGAAGGTGGCATGCCTGATGACCGACCTCATTGTCGAGGCGCTGTCCGGACAGGTGTCACAGATGGCGCGTGACCTCATGGAGACGGCTCCTTTGTCACGTCCGGTCACCGACACGACGATCTTCTTCTCCGGCGGCGTGGCAGACTTCTACTATGACACGAAGCCGATGAGGACGATCCAGGATGTTGCAGTGTACGGCGACATCGGACCCCTGATGGGCGAGGAACTGCGGAATCATCCGCGCGTGAAGGAGTGGACTGTCCTCAAGCCTCTCCACACGGAGCGCGCCACTGTTATGGGTGCAAGCCACGAGACGATCACGTTGAGTGGCATGACCATATGGGTTGCCCCCAAGGAGCTGCCCATGCGTAATGTCCCAGTCGTCAGACCGATGTTCGACGGCATTCCCGACGAGCAGGCGCTGACCAGGGCGATTTTGGACGGGTACAGTCGCTGGGACCTCGACCCTGCAAGAGATCGAGTCGCTCTCGCCGTCGACCTGTCCGGAGTGGACTGCTATGACGACTTGAAGAAGCTGGGGCGCGGCATCGAGGCGTTTGCCAGCAAGCACATTTCGCCGAGTATTCCACTGATTCTGGTGACAGAGCGCGACCTGGGCAAGGCATTGGGACAGGTCGTAAGCGCCGGGTTACCCCAGTTCAAGGTGCTCTCGATCGATGAGGTCACGTTGACAGAAGGGGACTATATTGACATTGGTCAATCGATGCTGGGAGATCGTCTTGTTTCTCTTTCGGTGAAGACACTTATCTTCTCAATATGACAAGGAGGAAACATGGCATTCCGTTCCAAACTGTTCGGCATCACGTACGACTTCAAGGACGTCAAGGAAGTCCTGGCGAAGGCGAACGAACAGAAGTCCGGCGATGAAGCAGCGGGTGTTGCTGCCAAGAGTGTAGCGGAACGTATCGCGGCCAAGACCGTTTTGGCCGAGATCCCGATGTGGGTGCTGCGCGCTGAGCCGGTTGTTCCTTACGAAGACGACGAAATCACGCGTGCCATCGACGATGGTCTCGATCTCGTTGCCTACGAGAAGATCAAGAACAAAACCGCAGGTGAAATGCGGGCCTGGATCCTCGACGAGAAGACGACGTCCGAGGACATCGCCGCCATCAGCAAGGGCCTCACCGGCGAAATGGCTGCTGCTGTTGCCAAGCTCTGCTCCAGCCTCGACCTGATTGTCGGTGGCAAGAAGATGCCGTGTGTCGTACACAACGTGTGCACAATGGGTCTTCCTGGCCGCATGGGTGCTCGCCTTCAGCCCAACCATCCTACGGACGACCTTGACGCAATCCGCGCCGAGATCTATGACGGTCTTGCATTTGGCATCGGCGACCAGGTCATCGGCATCAACCCAGCCATCGATCAGGTCGAGAACCTTATGAAGATGTACGACATGATGTGGGATATCAAGCAGAAGTGGAACATCCCCGCATCCAACTGCATTCTCGGCCACGTGACCACCCAGATGGAGTGCCTGAAGAAGGGCGCCAAGGTCGGTCAGGTGTTCCAGAGCATCGCAGGGACCCAGGCAGCCCTCGAGTCCTTTGGTGTCGAGGTGGGTATGCTCGACGAGGCCAATGAGCTGGCAAAGAAGTTCTGCTACTCCGAAGGCCCCAACTACATGTACTTTGAGACAGGCGAGGGCACCGAGCTGTCCGCCTACGCCAACAACGATGCAGACCAGCTGACGCTCGAGGCCCGCAAGCATGCGCTTGCCCGCCGCTACAGCCCCATCGGCGTCAACTCCGTCGTCGGCTTCATAGGACCAGAATACCTGTACAACTCTGACGAGATCATGCGCGCAGGCATTGAAGACCACTTCTGCGGCAAGCTGCTGGGCATCCCGCTCGGGCTGGACAACTGCTACACCAACCACGTCCGTGCCGACCAGAACACCAACGAGTTCCTGATGGTCCTCGATGCTGTTGCAGGGTGCAACTACCACATGGGTGTGTCGATGGGAGACGATGTCATGCTGAGCTATCAGTGCGCGAGCTACCACGATACGGCTTCTCTCTGGAGCGCAATGGGCACTCGCCCGGCTCCCGAATGGGAGAAGTGGGCCGAGGAACTTGGACTGCTCAAGAATGGCAAGCTGACCGACAAGGCCGGCGATCCGTCGTTCTTCCTGAAGCGGTAGGAGAGGAGAGTAGAAATGGCTGCATACGAGCTGTATAAGGGTACACAGAAGCAGGCAGATATCGAGGCACGGCGCGCCGAAGGCGCCAAGTTCGGAGTCGAAGTCGAAGACGTTACCACTGTTGAGAAGCGCCATACTGTCGGCGTCGATCATCCTGTGGATCTCGAGGGCTGCAAGGCTCTCATGCATGCGACCGATCAACGCGTCTGCGTTGGCCGCAACGGCCCCCGGCCGAAGCTGAACACCTACTTCCAGATGAGAGCCGACCACGGTGCCACACAGGACTCTCTGAAGTACAGTGTTCCAGATGAGGTCATCAAGGCGCTGGGTCTCCTGCACGTTGGCGAGACCGCTACCAATGGCCTGCTCGAGACCTATCTTCGCCTGCCGCCGCTCGGCCGGAAGCTCAGCGACGAGGCGAAGGCCGTCGTGCTCGAGAAGTGCGTCAAGAACCCGACCGTCCAGTTTGTCGTCAGCAACGGCCTCAGTGGCTATGCCATCGAGCGCTATGCCGGTGACGTTCTCAAGAGCATGACCGACGGCCTCAAGGCTGCCGGCATCGCAGTTGGCACCTCGATCTACGTGAACCGCGCCCGCGTCGGCATCATGAACGATTTTGGCACTCTGTTGAATGCCGATGTGGTCGTCGTCCTGATCGGCGAGCGTCCTGGTCTCATCATCTCTGACGCTTTGTCCATCTACATGGGCTACAAGCCTCGCTGGGAGCCGCTCACGACTGACGGCAACCGCGACAACATCTGCATGATCTCGAAGAAGGGCAAGAACCCCATTGAAGCAGCCGCCGAAGCGGTCGCTCTCATCAAAGACTATCTGCAGTACAAGACCAGTGGCGTCGAACTCGCCACTGCGAAGAGAGGCTAAGTACAGTAGCAATCGCCGGCCTCCGGGAGCGACATCACGATCCTGGAGCAAGACCTGGAGGCCGGTTGGTGGAATCCGTTGACGGGCCCGTGGCCAGCCATCGGACTGTTCCGGGAAACCGGAGAACGAGGCATCAAAAAGGAGTAGAATGACATGGCTCTAGAGATGGAACGGACCCTGAAGCCAGAAATCCTGTCGGTGCGGCTCATTGCCAATGTGCACCCCGACATGGCGAAGTCTCTGGAACTTCTCCCTGGGGAGAAGAGTCTGGCACTGTTCACCTGCAACATCGATGATCCGCTGTATATCGGCGGAGACGAAGCCACCAAGAAGGCAGATGTGCGTGTGGCGTACTGTCGTTCGCACTTTGCCGGCGGTTCGTATCCGTCAGGACCTCTGTCGGGCGAAGCCATGCTTCTGCTGGCCGCTCCGAACCCTGCCGAGGCGACTGCGGGAATCAACGCTGTCCTTGAGTTTGTCGACGCGCTGCGGTATTCGACGGTCACGCTTCCTGTCCAGGTTGCGCCGTTGATGGTCTGGCTGGCCTACACGATCTCGCGGTCTGGGACATACCTGTCCAAGGAAGCTGGAGTTGCTCCCGGGACTCCTATCGCATACATCACTGCACCGCCCCTTGAGGGCCACTATGCGATGGAGCGGTCCCTGAAGGCAGCCGACGTAGCAGTTGGCTCATTCACCAGGCTCAGTGAGACCAACTACCACGGTGCACTCCTGTATGGCACTCAGAGCGCCTGCCGCGCGGCTTGCCGTGCGTTCGACGAAGCAGTTCTGTCTGTGGCACGGGATCCGCTGGCTTTCCAGTAGAGTGTTCTGCGACTCGCACGACGTATTCCCTGATAGACGCTCCGGTCTGATGCTGGACCGGGGCGGAGAACTGTAAGAGGAGGCAGAACATGCCCGAAGAACTCGACCGCGACCTGCTGTCTATTCAAGAAGCCAGGAATCTGGTCAAGCAGGCTCAGGTCGCACAGGAAGCATTTGTTCACTTCAACCAGTACCAGGTGGACGTCGTCTGTGCATCGATGGCCGAGGCTGCGTACGAGCAGGCTGAACGGCTCGGCCGCATGGCAGTCGAAGAGACGCACATGGGTGTTGCTGAACACAAGACCATCAAGAACCAGTTTGCCTCGCGCGACCTCTGGATGTCCATCAAGGACGTCCGGACCGAAGGTGTCATCAGACGCGATGAAGCCAACAAGATCATCGAGATTGCCTGGCCCTTTGGTGTCATAGCAGGCCTGGTCCCGACGACGAACCCGACGTCTACCGTCATTTTCAAGTCCCTGATCGCCGTCAAGGCGCGCAACGCAATCGTGTTTGCTCCCCATCCCGGCGCCCCGAAGTGCTCGGCTGAGACTGCGCGTGTTCTGGCTGAGGCTGCCGAGGCAGCTGGAGCCCCCAAGGGTCTTATCAGTTGTATGACGTACGTCAGTATGGAAGGGACACAGGAACTGCTCAAGCAGAAAGCTGTCCGATTGATTATTGCAACCGGTGGCGAGGCCATGGTCGAGTATGCTCACAGTGTGGGCAAGCCGGCACTTGGCGTCGGCCCTGGCAATGTCCCGGTCTATGTCGACCGCAGCGCGGACATCGAGAAGGCCGCTCGTGACATCGTCAACAGCGTCAATTTCGACTACGCAGTCATCTGCGCCCATGAGGGAGCAGTCATTGCCGACGCTCCGATTGCCGATCAGTTGGCGAAGGCCATGGAACGCAACGGAGCGTATTTTCTCACTGATGAACAAGCCGACAAGCTGGGCAAGGCCATGTTCCGCCCAAACGGACTCATGCAGTCCGAATTCGTCGGGCGGTCTCCGCAGGTACTGGCCAGGCAGTCCGGCTTCGAGGTCCCTGACGAGGCCCGCATTCTGGTCGCCCGGCTCAAGGAAGTCGGTCCCAAGGTCCCGCTGTCACGCGAGAAGCTGGCCCCTGTGGTCGTCTTCTATGTCGAAGACGGGTGGCACTCTGGTTGTGAGGCTTGCATGGAGATGCTTGAGTTTGGCGGAAAAGGACACACCATGGGGCTCCACTGCACCGAGGAGGACATCATCATGCAGTTCGGGCTGCAGAAGCCCGCGTTTCGCATCATTGTCAATGGCTCCACGACCATGGGAGCGATCGGAGCCACAACGAACTTGCCACCATCGCTCACACTGGCGACCGGTGGCATGGGTGGCGGTATCAGCAGCGACAATATCACGGTCCATCACCTGATGAACGTGAAGCGCGTCGCGTATGAGGTGCGTCCGTTCAATCCCCCAATTGTGTATGACCGCAAACCGGTGACAGTGCCGGCAGCTCCTGCGTCAGCTCCGGCTGACAAGCAGTCGCCGTCAGACATCGAGAACCTGGTACGCAAGGTCGTCCGCGAAGAACTGTCTCACAAGGGGTAATGGCCGTGCCTCAACCCTGGCAAGATGAACGGCGGAGGTCAACATGGCAGAGAAGATGATTGCTCTGGGACTGGTCGAAACCAAAGGACTGGTCGGCGCTATCGAGGCGGCTGACGTCATGGTCAAGGCGGCGAACGTGGAACTTGTCGGCGTAGAGTACAAGGGGATCGGTGGGGGCTACGTTACCGTTATGGTACGTGGCGACGTCGGGGCCGTCAAGGCTGCGACAGACGCGGGAGCTGCGGCAGCGCAGCGGGTCGGGACGCTTGTCTCAGTCCACGTGATTCCGCGTCCTGCTGGCGACACCGAGATGCTGGTGACCAAGCCAGCTTCAGACGACACAACCTTGTCATGACCGCCGTGTTCACCACACTACAGATGGAGAGGAGGCAGTGGTTCGGAAAGGCACGACATGATTGTTGTGGTAGACGTTATGGAAGAGTGATTGTATGCAAGTTCACCACGGCACCATACTCTAATTCTAAGGAAGGGGTGTAACAAATGGCTGTAATTAGCAAAACTGTACTTTGGATCATGGCGATTTTCGCTGTACTTGGTGTGATTGAACGTATCATCAAGTACTGGGCACCAGAAGCACACATTCCCCTGATCGACGGATTTGGCCAGGAGATGGAGAACGGTTTCAACGCCATGGGCCCTCTGGCACTGGCCATGGTCGGAATCATCGCGCTGACCCCCGTTCTTGCCGGCTGGCTGATGCCGGTCGTTGGTCCTGTTTTCACGGCTCTTGGCTCCAAGACCGCCATGTTCGCCGGCACGCTGCTGGCCATCGACATGGGCGCTACGCCTCTTGGACTTCAGCTTGCGAAAACCGCCGGTGACCCTGAGTGGGTCGGTTACTTCGGCGGACTTCTGCTTGGTTCCGTTTTCGGCGTCAATATCGTCTTCAACATCCCCGTCGGCCTTGGAATCATTCAGTCGAAGGACCGCAAGTACCTTGCACTCGGCATCCTTGCCGGTATTATCATGGCCCCGTTCGGCGCCCTGCTGCAGAGTGTTCTGGCCGGAAATCCTTTCGGTGCTTCTCTTGTATACCTTGTCCCGGTCTTCATCGTTGCCGCTTTGATCGCTGCGGGTCTTCTGTTTGCGCGTGAAGCAATGGTCAAGGGATTCATCGTCTTCGGTAAGTTCATCACCAGCTTCATCCTCGTCGGCCTCGGGCTGGTCATCTTCCAGACCCAGACAGGCGTGGTAATTCTCAAGGGCATGGCCCCCACGTTCTCTCACTGGGATCCTGCAGCCGGCGCAATGGTTATGGAAGGCCTCGAAGTCATCGGCGCTATCGCTCTTGCACTCGCAGGAGCCTATCCGTTGGTCAAGTTCCTGACGACGGTTCTTGCGAAGCCGCTGGGCGCTCTTGGCAAGATGCTCGGCATGGACAGCATCGGCGCGGCCGGTCTCGTGGCGACGCTGGCCAACAACATCCCCATGTGGGGCATGTTCAAGGATATGACCCCTCGTGGCAAAGTCATCAATGCTGCATTCCAGGTTGCTGCAGCATTCGCCCTTGCTGACCACCTTGGATTCACGGCCGCCAACGCGCCACAGTTCATTGGCCCGTTGATCATTGGCAAGGTGTTCGCCGGTATCCTCGGCATCGTTATCGCTACCTTGGTTGCACCCAAGGCAGACTACAGAGAGCCCGAAACCGCCTAAGAGCACACAGGAAGCTTTCCGCCGCATCCGCACGTGCATGTGCGGATGCGGCAAGAACCAGGAGTTACTTAATTTTCTCGTAGAGGAGAGTCATCTATGGCAGATCCAGGCATGATTGCACTTGGCATGATTGAAACCAAAGGACTGGTCGGAGCCATCGAAGCCGCCGATGCTATGGTCAAGGCGGCGAACGTCAAGCTGATCGGTCAGGAGCGAGTCGGCTCCGGGCTTGTTACGGTAATGGTGCGGGGTGACGTCGGAGCCGTCAAGGCTGCTACTGACGCTGGCGCAGCCGCCGCGCAGCGGGTCGGGGAGCTCGTTTCGGTTCACGTGATCCCTCGACCGGCCAGTGACACGGAGATGTTGCTGCCGAAACGACCGGCCGATGCTGAGTAGCTGGTGTCCGACCTCAGCCGGGTCGTCAGGCCTCAGACCATCACGCGTGATGGGAATGAGCCTGGCACCGCGGCCGATACATTAGGGAGGTAGAACTCGATATGGAGAAGCGCATCATTTCCAAGTTCGACATTGATAACCTCAAGTCCAGTGGACAGACGGTCCTTCGGCTTGAACCGGGAGACACCCTGACTCCTCTGGCGCGTGACACCGCGATGGAGCTCGGCATCAAGATCCAGGACTCCCGCGAGCCCATCGTTCACGCCAGCGTGCCTGTCCCTGTGGCTGCGCCCAGCGACGACAAGCTCGAGGCGATTGTCAAGGCTGTCCTCGAGCGGATGGGGACTGGCGCCCAGGCTCAGACGTGCGCGCCGTGCGCGACGCCGAAGGTCTATGGGTCCAGCCCTGGACAGCTCAAGTTTGCGAAACTGCCCAAGGACTGCGATATGCCCACGCTCGAACTTCGCGACGCTGCCGGAGTCCTGCGGAATCCTCCGGAGATCGACTTCCGTCTTGTTGACGTGATCACACTGGATGATTCCGCCAGTATCTCGGGCGGCTTCATGTCATGGCATAAGGGGCCAGGCTTCAGCTGGACCCTGAACTACGATGAGATTGACTATGTCGTCGAAGGCCGCATGGAGATTACTTGTGAAGGGAAGACCCTCTATGCAGATCCCGGTGACACGGTGTTCATTCCCAAGGGTTCGTCGGTTCACTGGAACACGCCGACCTGGGTCAAGGTCTACTATGTTACGTTCCCGTCCAACTGGGCGGATCAGATCTAGGTATTGGTGCACCGTCTACCTCGTCACCTGAGACGATCGAGGAAGGCTCCCTAGAGGCGCCCCTTTCGTCTCATAACAGCGAGGCATAGCGTGCAGGGAGGCGAGGGCTGGTTCGAAGAACGTGAGCCAGTCCTCGCCATGTTGAGCGGCATTGTCAGGAGATCATCAGACTTGGCAAGACCGCTCCAAGTCCGGTCGTACCGTAGGAAACGGACAGAGAAGGGCAGAAGCAGCACCTGCGTGGCGACCTCGAACGGTGAGGGCTACGGTAAACGACTGTCGACATAGAGTCTCAGGAGGAACACATGAATCTCACGACAACATTGCAAGGGCAGATGTACAGCTTCAAGTCCGTGAAGGACGTCCTTGCCAAGTCTGCAGAGAAGCGTTCGGGCGATGAGCTGATCGGCGTTGCCGCTCAGTCGGAGCGCGAGCGTATCGCCGCCAAGTGGGTGGTCGCGAATCTAACGCTGAAGGACATTTTTGAGAACCCCGTTCTGCCATATGAGACGGACGAGGTCACGCGCGTTATTATCAACGACACGAACAAGGCTGTCTACAACAAGATCAAGGGATGGACCGTCGCCGATCTGCGCGGCTACCTGCTTGACCAGAAGACCACCAACGAGGACATCCAGCGCGTTCGTGTCGGCCTGACTTCCGAGATGATCTCGGCGGTCATCCGTCTCATGTCCGTCATGGACCTCGTCGTGGCATCCAAGAAGATCTATAACGTGACGACAGCCAACACGACCATTGGTTTGCCCGGGACTCTGTCCTACCGTAACCAGCCAAACCATCCGACGGACGATATCGACGGCATCCGCGCCTCGATTCTCGACGGTCTGTCGTACGGTGCCGGAGACGTGGTCATCGGCATCAACCCCGTCGACCCCACACCCGACACGCTCGTTCGCATCCTAGAGATGACGTATGAGCTCATCGAGAAGTGGCAGATTCCGACCCAGAACTCGGCCCTCGGACACATTACTGGCCAGATGGAAGCCGCGAAGCGCGGCGCACATATCGGCCTGTTCTTCCAGAGTATCGCAGGGTGCGAACCGGCCAACAAGGGCTTCGGCATCGACCTCAAGATGATGGAAGAGGCGTGGGCGCTGGCCCGTGAGTACTCCTTCTGCGCCGGCCCCAACGTCATGTACTTCGAAACCGGGCAGGGCTCTGAGATGTCTGTCGGCCTCGACTTTGGCTGCGACGAGCAGACGCTCGAGTCCCGAACGTACGGGTATGGCCGTCACTTCCGCCCGTTCTGCGTCAACAACGTCACAGGGTTCATCGGACCGGAGACCCATCTGGACACGTTCCAGATCGCCTATGGCACCCTTGAAGACCTGTTCGCGGGCAAGATGCATGGATTCCCCATGGGCATGGCTCCCTGCTATGTCAACCACGTCGACATGAACCACAACGGTCAGGAAATGGCCAACTTGCTCGCCGCCGCCGCCGGTGCTGTCTACTACATGGGTATTCCCATGGGTGACGACTGCATGCTGAGCTACCAGGATACGACCAACCATGATGACGTCTCGATGCGCGAGATCTTCGACCGACGCCCGGCTCCTGAGTTTGAGCGCTGGATGGAACGGATGGGCCTGCTGAAGAATGGCAAGCTCACTGACAGAGCTGGCGACGCGTCCATCTTCTCGGCCGAGCCGTCCGACATTTTCCTCTGGTAGGCACAGGAGGCTACAATGGGTGAACTCAAAGAATTTGGACATCGCGAACTGGGCGTCAAGAACCCGTACAACCGTGAAGCACTGGAAGCCATGATGGAGGCTACTCCTGCGCGTATTGCTACTGGTCGCGTGGGTTCCAGGCCACCCGTCGAGGCGTGGCTTTCCTTCCGTCTGGACGAAGCTTCGGCGAAGGACGCCATCTGGTCCAGGATCTCGGACGAGTTCCTGACTGAGCATGGTGTCGGACTCCGCACGTCGACGATTTGCACCGACAAGCACGACTACCTGGGCCACCCGGAGAAGGGAGGCATCCTTACCAAGGAAGCAGAGGAAGCCATCCTTGCCCACTGCACCAAGGGCGCACAGATTCAGGTGTTCATCAGCGAAGGACTATCGTCGTCCGCCGTCATGGAGAACTTACCCGACCTTCTGCCGGCGCTGAAGCATGGGTTCGAGACGATCGGACTGACGTTCGGGACACCATTCTACGTGGAAAACGGCCGCGTTCGCCTGCTGAACGATGTTTGCCGCGTCCTGCAGCCTGACGTGGCGATCATGCTCATTGGTGAGCGGCCAGGCCTGGTGACGCAGACAAGCCTGAGCGCCTACATGGCCTACAAGGCCAAGATGACGGATACCGACGGCGAGAGGAATTGCATCTCCAACATCTACCGTATGGGTCTCAATCCCATGGAAGCAGCAGCAACCATCGTTGACATTGCCAAGCGCATGCTGGACCAGAAGGTCAGCGGCGTCGCACTGAAACTGTAGAACCAGGCACGCTATGCTGCGGGCGAGTGCAGTTCGCCCGCAGGTTCCCGTGGGCCGTGGGCCCAGCGAGGAGACGCTGTATGCGAATTGTCACCGAAGCAGAACTACGAACCAAGATACGCAGGCCGGAACTGGGTATCATCCTGAGCTTCCCGGTTGGCACCCGCTTCTCTCCGTCTGCCACGGATTTTATCAAGCAGTGGCGCATGGAGATCCGTTTCGAAGAATCGGCAGGAGAGAATGTTGCATGTGTCCCTCCTCGCCCGCCTGCCTCGTGTGCATAGGCAGGAGTCTACGACAACACAATGCATCGACAGGCGGGAGTCGCTTCGCACGTGGGTGAACCCGCCTGCCGAGCAGAAAAGAGGAGGTAGTCCTGTGAAACCGAATATTGGTGCCGGGGACAAAGGCACGACAGCCCTGCTGTTTGGGCGGCGCGTCTCCAAGGCAAGCCCCCAGCCTGAAGCATATGGAACTGTCGACGAGCTGAACTCAACTCTTGGCCTGGCGAAGTCTCTGTGTCGGCAGGAGTATTCCAGGGGGATCATCGACGACATCCAGAAGGACCTGGGTATTGTTGCAGCTGAGATTGCGACCGAACCAGAGCGCCATGAGGAGCTCGGCAAGCACGGCTGGATCGTGTCAGACGAGATGGTGAAGAAGCTGGAAGGCTCTATCGAGGACATTGAGCACAAGGTCACGATGCCGAACAAGTTCATCATTCCGGGAGCCACGCCGGGCGCGGCTGCCATCGACGTGGCCAGGGCGGTTGTACGTCGGGCGGAACGTCGCGTCGTCAGCCTCATGGAAACCGGCGATCTGCGGAATCAGAACGTGTCCGCGTACCTCAACAGGGTGTCGGACGTTCTGTTCGCACTGGCGCGGTTCGAAGAGGCGGAAACGGTGGGTGGCGCATGAGCACGCTCTCAAAAGTCAATGAGCGGAGGCTGGTCGTCCCCACGCTTGCCACGGAGACCGGGAAGATCAACCCCAGGCTGCAAGAGGTGCTGGACGAGGCAGACCGCGTGATCCTCTACGAGGGGACAGCGGCGTCTCGCGTGTCGTACAAGGGAGAGATGCATGTCGGCGTCGACCTCGGAACCGCGTATACCGTCCTGGTCGTCCTCGACGAGAGCATGACGCCCATCGCCGGCGCATATCAGTTTGCGCAGGTGGTCCGGGAAGGCGTCGTCTTCGACTATATTGGTGCAATCAGTGTCGTCAAGAAGCTGAAGATGCAGGTCGAGGAGAGACTTGGCAGGAAGATAGAGTCTGCGGCGACCGCATATCCGCCGGGAGTTCCCCTGGCAGAGGTGAGGGCGACCGGGAACGTCCTGCGGGGCGCAGGAATCGAGTGCTCGCGCCTGATTGACGAAGCGACCGCCGCAAGCACGGTCCTGCAGATCGACAGTGGTGTGGTGGTCGATGTGGGCGGCGGGACGACCAAGCTGGCCGTCATCGAGGACGGCAAGGTCGTGTATACTGCGGACGAGCCGACGGGAGGAACACACTTCACGCTGGTCGTCGCCGGTGCGATGCACATCCCCTTCATGGATGCGGAGGCGCTGAAAACCAATGCGGCAGAGCAGGCGACGCTGTTCCCCGCGGTGAAGGCGGTGATGGAGAAGGTCGCCACGATTGTTGCGAGGCATGTCACATCATACGGTCCGAAACGCATCTATCTATGCGGTGGTTCGGCCCGTTTTCCTGGGATGGCCCAGGTCATCGAGGACGTCACGGGGATCGAGACGGTCATCCCGGGCGAGCCGTTGTTTGTGACACCGATCGGTATCGCGATGAACAACGTCGCGGGGGAAATGGCACCGTTGAGATAGGGAGCGGCCAAGGCTGTTGATTTGTCTCCGAATGAATGGTATGACGTGATCTCAGTGGGAGGTAGGGACAATGGTTGAGAAAGCGATCGGCTTCATTGAGACGGACAGCGTCGCGGCTGGGATCGAGGCAGCCGACGCGGCAGTCAAGACGGCTTCAGTCGAGCTCCTTGAGGCGCGGTCGATCTGTCCCGGGAAGTTCATGGTCCTGTTCCGTGGCGACACCAGCCAGGTCAGCAACGCCCTCCGCTCAGGCATCAAGACCGCAGGCGCTACCGTCGTCGACACCCTGTTCCTGCCAAACGCCCATCCGGCGATATTCACCGCCCTGGATCTCAGTTCGGAGACCACGAACGGGGCAGCCCTGGGTATCATCGAGACGGTGACTGCTGCGTCATGCATCGTGGCATCGGATGCCGCTGCGAAGGCCGCCGACGTCAACCTGCTGGAGTTGCGTCTTGCCAATGGCCTGGGAGGCAAGAGCTTCCTGCTCATGGAGGGTGAGGTCGCCGACGTCGAAACTGCGGTCGCGGCTGGTTCTCTGCGACCCACCGAAGACGGTCTGCTTGTGCGGAAGACTGTCATCACACACCTTGCCGAGCAGGTGAGGGAAAAGATCGTATGACTTCCGAGGAAATCATACAGCGCGTCCGGGCAGCAGGTGTCGTGGGTGCGGGCGGCGCAGGATTCCCGACGCACGTCAAGCTGGCTGCCAGGAACATTGACACCGTCATTGCCAATGGAGCTGAGTGCGAGCCAATGCTGCGGTGTGACCAGCAGCTCATGGCAGCTCATCCAGAGCTTGTCATCCGCGGGATGCGCCTGGTGATGCAGGCAGTTGGGGCCGGCCGTGGGTTGATCGCGGTCAAGGAGCACTATGCAAGTGCCGTGAAGGCCCTGCAGGCAGAGCTGGACCGCCAGAAGGACGCCTACGATGCACGGGCATGGCCAGTGAGCCTCTACATCATCGAGCGCAGTGTCTATCCGGCAGGTGACGAGTTCTGCCTGGTCTACGAGGTGACGGGGAGGCTCATTCCCGAGGCGGGGCTTCCTCTGAACGTCGGCTGTGTGGTACAGAATGTCGGAACGCTGGCAAACGTCGCACTGGCTGTTGATGATGGCGTCCCGGTGACCCATCGGTACGTGACCATCAACGGTGAGGTCAAGTCGCCCCGCACCATCAACGCGCCTCTCGGCATGTCATTCGACAAGGTTATCGAATGTGCCGGCGGCTATACCCGCAATGAAAGCGAGCTGAAGGTCGTCGTCGGAGGGCCGATGACCGGGCATATCGTGAAAGACCTGAAGGCGGAGACGATCACCAAGACGACGGGGGGCATCCTGGTTCTCCCCACGGACAACGAGGTCGTCCGGTTCATGTCTCGGTCCCTTGACCTGTGGACAAAACGAGGGAAGGCCAGCTGTGACCAGTGCCGCGACTGCACGGTCCTGTGCCCGCGACATCTACTTGGCCACGATTTCAGCCCTCACGAGATCATGCGCGCAGGTGCCTACGGCATCAACGTCAAGAACAGTGTCCTGACGGGTGCAGTCATGTGCTGCGAATGCAGACTGTGTGAGGCGTACTCATGTCCGCTGGAGCTTTCGCCCATGCAGTTCTACCAGAAGATGAAGCGCGAGCTGGCAGCCGCCGGGTGGAAGAACGAGGTGCATCATCGTGCTGATCTGGCGCCCGACGACTTCCGCGAGGGGCGCCTTGTGCCCACGGAGCGCCTTGTTGCCCGCCTCGGCGTCGGCACCTACCACGCGTGGCCGGTCGCATGGGACGAGTCCGAGGTCCGCGCCGACCGTGTCGCCATCAGCCTCAAGCAGCACATCGGCGTGCCGGCTCAGCCAGTCGTCGCCAAGGGCGACATGGTGAGCATCGGCCAGCTCATCGCCGCTCCTCCGGAAGGGAAGCTGGGAGCCAGCATTCATGCCTCCATTGCCGGCAGGATTGCTGGCGTGGACGACAGGACGATTGTCATTGAAGGCTGATGGCCCTGTAGACGCCGGACAGCTGTTGATGAGCAACCGCCCGACGGCGCAAGAAGCTGTCGGGCGGTTTTCTCGTTCGCAGGGGGTTTGTCTCGCGTCAGGAGCCTTCGGAGGTCAGGTGAGCCTTGGCCACAGATCCTGCCACATTGACTGCATCTCGTGCCGAACTGAACGGCGGCGAGTAGCATAGCTGCAAGTTGTCCAGATCACCCACGTGGGCACCGAAGTAGATTGCCGTCGCGATGATATCGATGCGCTTGGCGATCCCGTCACGTCCTGCAGCCTGTGCTCCAAGCACCCGGCCGTCAGACCCGTACAGGAGCTTCAGATGGATGGGGAAGGCGCCGGGATAGTACTCGGCATGGCTCATGGGATGGATCAGGATCGAGCTGAACGGGATGTTCCTGCGTTGCAGCTGCGCGGAATTGGCCCCCGTCGAGGCGCAGGAAATGTCGAAGAGCTTCAGAACCGAACTGCCCTGTGTGCCGGGATACTGCTCGCTCCAGCCACCGCCGACTCCGGCAATGTTAGCAGCTGCAATGCGAGCCTGCTGATGAGCGGGACCGGCGAGCGGTATCGCCATTGCTACTCCCGAGACAGTATGGGTGACTTCAATGGCATCTCCGACCGCATAGACATCCGGGTCCGACGTCCGCAGGCTGGGTGAAACCGCAATACCTCCCGAGTCGCCAATCGCGAGACCGGCGTCTCGTGCGATGCGTGAGAGTGGGCGGACGCCGACGGCCACGACGACGAAATCCGCGTCGATGCCGCCCCCGCCCGCCAGGACGGCTGTCTGTCCACCGCCCGCACGGGCAATGAAACGCTCAACATGCTGTCCCAGACGAACGGAAATGCCATGTTTCTCCAGCTCTTGCTGAGTGTAGACTGCGATGTCCGGGTCCACAAAGGAGATCGTCTGGGCGGCCTCCTCGACGATCGTGGCGTTAAGCCCCCGCTTATGCAGAGCTTCGGCCATCACACAGCCGACATAGCCACCGCCAAGGATGACGGCGGAACGAGCTCCACCCTGGATGAGCGCTGCGATCCTGTCCATATGCGGGATCGACCACATCGGGATGATGTTCTCTGCGTCGATGCCGGGGATCGGGGGCCAGACAGGCTCTGCGCCCATGGCGAGGACGAGCTTGTCGTAGTGTTCAATGCCCCGTGTGCCTGTAGCAGTGTTGCTCACAGTAATCGTGTGCGCAGAGGGATCGACGCCGACGACTTCGCTCTGGAGGTGGACATCGATGCCATGCTTGGAACGCAAGGAGTCGGCCGACTCGACGAACAGCGCAGAACGGTCTGCGATGGTTCCCTCAAGATAGTACAGCAGGCCGCAATTCGCATACGAGACGTACTGGCCACGCTCGAACACGACAACTTCGACGTCGGGACGCAGGCGGCGGAGACGCGTCGCGACGCTTGCCCCGCCCGCATTGCCTCCAACAATCAGCACTCTCATGGCATGATCCCTCCTGGTTGCTGTTTCCTATTGCTTCGACTTCCGGTTGCGTTCCGTCCCAATGCCAAAGTAGCCCGTCAGCCCGACGACGAAGAGAACGCCGGCTGCAAACCAACGGATGAAGGTGACTTCGTGCGTGGTGAACATGATCAGCCCCCACATAATCGCCATGATCATGAGAGCGAGGTTGAGGCGCCGGCTTCTGCTCTTCCGCTCTGCCGGGGTCATAACACGTTTCTTCGAAGGTTCGGTTTTCATGATACTCCTTGATAGGGGATGTGTAACCTGAGCGAAGTATACCACGGTACGCTGGTTCGGAAACTGTCCTCGTATTGCCAGCGGGCTCTGACCATGTCAGCGTCCAGCTGCCTGAGTCCCGCCTGTGAGCAGGTCGACCATGGCTGACGCATAGATGCGGGTGGCCACAAGCAGGTCATCCAGCTCGATGTACTCGTCTGGTCCGTGTTCGGTCGCAGGATGCCCCGAGAACTCCGGGCCGAATGATACCGCTTCCGGGATCAGACGAGCATAGGTGCCTCCTCCGATGCTAATACAGCGTGGTGTGGCGTGTGTATACTCGCGGTATGCCTTTCCGAGTGTTGCGATGAGAGGAGACGAGGGGTCCACATAGTGCGGAGGTGTGTCGTCCAGGATGGTCAGGGCGGACGCCATGGCCGTGATGGACGGTCCAAGGACCGACAGGACCGACGTCCTCGACGAGGTGACGGGGTAGCGGATGTCGATGTCCAGCGTGCCGGTGCCCCCTTTCCAGCTCAGGACTCCCAGGTTGACCGTCAGGCTTCCAGACACGTCATCGTGGAGATCCACTCCCAGCCCGTGACCCGTCCAGTCCGTCCCGACCGTGCGAGCAAGGAACTGCAGCATGGGAAGGCCTTCCAGAACGCCGGTGGTATCCAGCACCATGAGGAGCTTCCCGATGGCGTTGTGCCCCTTTCCGGGTGTGGATGCGTGGGCTGGCGTACCATCCACAGACACGTCGATACGACCCTTGCCTGTCGTCGTCCTGACTGTGAACCCATCCTCTTCGTCGCACCCGTGGAGGACGTTGAGCAGTGCATCTGTCCCGCGTGGAGGAGTGACGATGACGGCCTCGGCGTGTGCCGGCACCGTGTTTGTCCGGTTACCGCCTGCTGCAGACTGAAGCATGCCGTTGGCGTCCTGACTGCTGGACAGCCGGACCGCCAGGATGCCTTTCTCACTGTTCACGATCGGAAAGTCGCCGTCGGGGCTGAATCCCGAGGACGGCAGCGAGTGCCGAATGCGGTAGGTCTCCATGTCCTGCCACGTGCACTCCTCGTCGGTTCCGAACATGAGAAGGATCGCATTCTTCGGTTCCACCCCGGATGCAGCGAGCGCTGCGCGCGCCGCAGCGAGCGCGAAGACGGTCGCGATCGCCGGGCCCTTGTCGTCCACGGCTCCACGACCATAGAGGCGCCCGTCCCGGATGGTCGCCGCAAACGGGGGCAAGGTCCATCCGTCGCCCGCGGGCACAACGTCGACGTGAGTGAGCACGGCATACTCGGTGCCCGACGTGTCTCCAAACCGAGCCCTGCCGACGACGCCCTCGACGTTCTCACTGGGGAAGCCCATCCAGTTCGTGATGTCGAGCACGTAGCGGAGGGCTCGTGCGATGTCGACGCCGAAGGGAGCACCAGGGGAAGCCGTGGCCGGGTCCTTGACCGACGGGATGGCCAGTGCGCCCGCAATCGCGGACATCATGGCCTTTTCGTGGTCGAGGAGATAGTGCTCGATGACTTCTCTCAAGGGCAGCTCCAGGTGAACGATGGAACGTACTGTGCTAGCTTGGGCGCGGGGCACAGGTCCTGCATGAAGCGGCGGCCTGCTGTTCATCTTCCTGCGTATTCAGTAATGCGATGGCACAAACGTTGACGATGTCTTCCGCGCTACAGCCTCGGGAGAGATCGTTTGCCGACTTCGCGAGTCCCTGGGAAACCGGACCGACGGCCTCGGCTCGAGCAAGCCGCTGGACAAGCTTGTACCCGATGTTCGCGGCATTGAGCTCAGGGAAGATGAAGCAGTTTGCCTTCCCTGCGACGACGCTCCATGGAGCCTTCTGGCGGGCAACCGATGGGACAAGGGACGCATCGAACTGCAGTTCCCCGTCGACGGCAAGATCCGGTCTCCTTGCCCGCACCAGCTTGGTTGCCTGCACGACCTTGTCCACCATTTCGTGCGAGGCAGAGCCCTTGGTGCTGAAGCTCAGCATGGCGACAGCAGGCTCGATGTTTGTCAGCTTCTGGAACGTCGAGGCCGTCGCGACGGCGATGTCGGCAAGCTGTTCGGCGGTAGGATCTGGGACGATGGCGCAGTCTCCGAACCCAAACAGCCGCCCGTCCGGCATGACCATCAGGAACATCGACGAGACGGTCTTGTTGCCGGGAGCGGTTCCGACGATCTGCAGGGCAGGACGCAGCATATCTCCGGTCGAGTGGACGGCGCCCGTGACCAGTGCGTCGACTGCTCCGGTGGCGAGCATGCAGGTCGCGTGGTAGATGGGGTCGACAGCGAGCTGAGCAGCCTGCTCTGCCGTCATGCCCTTGGCTTTGCGCTTCTCCAGGATGAGAGCAGCGTAATCATGCGTCTTCGGGGACGTCGACGGGTCAACGACCTCGATGCCCGCAAGGTTGACGCCATTGGACTCCGCGTGAGACCGAATCGAAGCGCCGTTGCCTACCAGGATCACACGGGCCATGTTCAGACGCACCATGATGGCCGCTGCCTGCTGATTGCGCTCCTCGTCACCCTCTGGCAGCACGACGGTCTTGTGGAGTTTTGCCGCCCTGCCGCGAATCGACTCAAGGATGTTCATGCGACCTCCCGTAGGATATGGCAATGACCAATTCTAGCACGGAGCTGACTTCTGCCAAGACCCGGCATGACCGTCCCCGGTCGATCCTAGTGGAGCAGCAGGTTCGCTGTGAGGATGAACAGCTGACTCAGCAGACAGGCGGCTCCCAGGACGTCACCAGTATAGCCTCCGATCTTGTGGCGCGCGGCGATACTCATCAACAACCCCGTCAGGACGGCCACGCCCATGGACACGGCCCAGCGCAGAGGGTCGAGGAGAGCCAGTGGTGCTGCCAGCACGGCGCTCACGACGGTGGCCGAGTGCTCGTACGGTGACATGAGCGCCCCCAGGCCGCCTGGCTTAGCCGGCGGTGTCACCGCAAGGAGGACGTTCATCGCGAAGCGCCCGCACACGCTCATGAAGAGAAGCGACGTCGGCGCCGATGAACGGAAGGCCAGGTAGAACGCCAGGCAGTAGAAGAACGAGAAGAAGACGGCGAACGGGCCGGTATCGCCCTTGGACATGATTTCCAGGCACTTCTCGCGCCCCGCCTGATTGAGGAAGCCGTCGAAGGTGTCGAGCAGTCCGTCGAAGTGGAAGAGGTCGAACACGTAGAACCCCGTGACAATTGCCAGTACGGCCCCCAAGTCGCCCGGGACGAACCGGCGTCCCGCCCAGTAGAGGAGTCCGGCGACATAGCCGACCAGGGTGAAGTAGCGGGCGATGTGCTTGACGGTTCCCTTGCCGCCGAACGGCAGGCGACTGAGAAAGGAGAAGGCTAGACGCGGCTCATCCAGCACAGCTGGCCTCCCAGGTACGCAGGCTGGTCGTGAGGGCATCAAGGTCGAATACCTCAAAGGTCAGCAGGGTCTGGTCATTGACCCATGGCAGGATGACCCTGGCTGTTGCTGGGTCAAGCGCAAGATGGTCCTTTCCGTCCTGCACTCCCATTGCATGGACCTCGACGACGCGAGGCTTCCACTCGTCGGGGAAGCGCTTGCCAAGGAGATGGTGCCCGACATCGAACACCATGCGCTCGTAGGGCTCGACGACGTCCTTGAGGTTCTCGAGGGCGACCCGGTCGCCCCAGGCGTAGTCACTCCAGTGTGCCATCGGGTGCAGAACGTAGTTCAGAGCTGGGAATCTGTGACCTTCAAAGAAGCGGTACGCGTCCCATGCGTCAGCGGCGTCCGAGAAGGGCAGGTGGACGGCGTACTGGAGGTCAAGTGTGAGCAGCTCAGGGAGTTCGTGTTCGAGCGTAGACTGCGTATCCGGGTCCCAGCTGGCCACCAGGAGTTCCTCATAGTCGACCAGGCCCTGTGCAAGACGGGCGTTTTCCAGCCAGGTACCGGGGACGAGCCAGGATGTGCACCCGATCATTTCAGGATGAGAGGAAGACCTGCGACCATGAAGATGACCTGGTCCGCGCGCTGTGCCAGAGCGGCGTTGAGACGCCCGAGCTCTTCCACGTACAGCCGGGTCGACGCCTCCACGGGGATGATGCCCATGCCGACCTCGTTGGTCACGAGGACCTCTTTACCCGACACGGAGGCCAGGAGCTCATCCTTCATCGCCAGAATGTCACGCTGGTAGTGCATCAGGTTGCCGAGCCATGTCGTCATGCAGTCGACCAGCACGACGTCATAGGACGCGCAGCGGCGAAGGACGGTGGGGACTTCGACAGGCTCTTCGATGGTCTCGAACAGTGAACCACGGTCTTCCCTGTGTCGCTTGATCCGAGCGCGCATCTCGTCGTCCAATGGTTCGGCAGTCGCGACGAATGCCCGGCGCGTTCCGCGCTCGAGCGCGATACGCATCGCGTACGCGCTCTTGCCGGACCTCTCGCCGCCAGTAACGAGGATCATTGCCCAGACCAGTGGTCAAAGAGATCGAGGATCATGTGGCCCCGCCCCGCAACTATTGTCGCGGCAACCTCTTCCAGCAACCCCAGTTCTCCTGTGAGCTGAATGAGACTGCCAAGCCTGTTCTGGACGTCTTCTCTGAGCATCGTGCTTCCTCCGGGAACGCGAATTTCTCGTCCGGCCGCCTGCGGTGAAGGTACCATCTCCCGCAGAAGCCGCCGGTTGCATCCGCTTCTGAGGGCGGACCGCACTTCGAGTGCCCGAGAAGCACACCTGGACACACCTCCAGTATAGGAGTTTTCCGTTGCGGTCAACGCGGCGCTTGTAACAGGGGACAGCCGTAGTTGTTGTAACAGGGGACAGCCGTAGTTGTTGTAACAGGGGACAGCCGTAGTTGTTGTAACATCCTGCACCTGCATCCAGGTCAAGAACCGATACGGTTGGCACGCACCTGTGGTATACTCACAATCACACAAGCCAGCGAGTCTCAGGGGGAACCATGAGGATTGTCATGACCAATCAGAAGGGCGGTGTCGGCAAGACCACACTCGCGTTTCATCTTGCCACGCTGTTTGCCGCCGACGGCAACAGTGTTCTGGCGCTCGACCTTGACCCACAGGCCAACCTGACCAGCTGCTTCACGCGGTCTGACCTGCCACCGGACAACAACGTTGCCCTGCTGTTCGAGGGAGGCTGCCCGCGTCCGCTGACTGTAGGCGACCATCTCGACCTGGTGGGAACAGACAGCAGTCTGAGCAAGCATGAAGACCACGACGCGTCCGACCACCTCGAGGTGATAGGCTCATGGCTTGACGCCGGCGATGCACACGATGTCGTCGTCATGGACACGCCGCCTGCCATGGGGCAGTTCACCAGGGGAGCACTTCTTGCGGGCGATTTCGCCATCATACCCGCCGACGTGTCGTGGTTTGCGCTGAAGGGGCTGGCGGACCTCATCGCGTCCATCGAGAAGCTGCGGTCCAGCCACAACGCCGGCATCAGGCCTCTCGGGATCGTCCTGAACAACATCCAGGAGCGTCAGTCCTTTGCCCAGGAGACGTGGGCGAAGCTCGACGATCTTTACGGGCATCTGCTGTTCAAGACCACGATTCCCGAATCTGTCCGGGTCAGGGAGGCGATCAGCCAGGGTATCCCTGTGACCCGGCTTGACGCCAGGGGCAAGGCAGCCTCCGCGTACCGGCAGCTCTACAAGGAGATCGTTGCGAGACTGGAGCAGTCCAGAGGTTGCTAGTGCTGCCTGTTCACGCGTCGATTTGCCGAGATGACCAGGAGATGAACAAGCAGGCCGACCGCCCCGGCGAGCAGGAGTGACACGCCGAGGACGAGCATGAAGAAGCGAGCCGCGAACAATGAGCTGCCATCGGGAGCACCTCTTCCGAGCAGCAGCCCTGTCAGCAGCAGGACGCCGCCGGTTACGGCAAGCGCGACGGCGAGACGGAATTTGCCCCGTGTCGTCGCTTCAAGTTCAACGCGTTTCTCGTGATGTGCCTTGTTTCCAGCTTTTCTCTTGGTGCTCATTGGAATCCTCCATGCATGCGGGTAGAGATGTGGCATAATTCAAGATGTTCGGCGTCCTATTTTCCGGCGAGAACGGCTCGCTGTCAATGGACCCTTCGCGCCGGCTCGATCAGGTGCGGCATCAGTCGCACAGGAGGTTTGTGATGAGGAAGCTGCTGGCAGCAGGCTGTCTCGTGTTGCTCGTCGCAGTTGCGGCGACCGGTTGTAGCGTGGTCCCCCCTCCCCAGGTGGACGCGAAGGTGTTCTTTGTCAGATCGTCATCGCAAGACATCGAGATTGTCGCGGTGTCACGGCAGGTCTCTGCCGAGCTCCCTCTGGCTGAAGCCGTTCTGCGAGAGCTCCTCAAGGGTCCGACGGCGGCAGAGCGGCGGGACGGGCTGACATCGCTCATCCCGGAAGGGGCTGCACTCCGGTCCGTGTCTGTCAGCGATGCAGGCATCGCGCGGGCTGACTTCAGTGAGGGACTCCAGCAGGGGGTAGGCGGTTCCATGCGTGTCATGGGCATTCGGCAGCAGATCGAGGGAACACTCATGTGGATATCGGGCATCACATCCGTTATACTATCCGTCGAAGGCCAGACGGAGGGAGTTCTGCAGCCCTGAAGTCAGGCAGAATGTCCGCCGTATCTCGGCGGTTGCTGCGCGCGGCCGGCGCAGGGGGAACGAGCACTGAAGCCACTGGAGGAACGTCATGCGAAGAGTAGTCTACTTGGACAACGCAGCCACCACGCCGGTCGATCCGGCTGTTCTCGAGGAGATGAAGCCGTTCTTCACTGAGCGCTTCGCCAACCCGATGACCTATGCACACTCGTCGCCCGGCGATGTTGCCCATGTGGCGGTCGAGGAAGCCCGTGTGCGCGTCGCGTTGCTGATTGGCTCGAAGCCCGAGCAGGTCATGTTCACGAGTGGTGGAACCGAGTCGGACAACTGGGTGCTGAAGGGAACGGTGGAGCGGGCGTCGCGTGAGCGGCTGCACAAACCCGGGCACCTGGTGACGGCGGAATTCGAGCACCACGCCGTCCTGCACAGCGCACTGGCACTGCAACGCCAAGGATATGAGGTCACGTTCGTGAAGGTCGGACGCAACGGTATCGTCGACCCCGACGACGTGCGGCGTGCCATGCGCCCGACGACCGTGCTGGTGTCGATCATGCACGCGAACAACGAGATTGGGACGATCCAGCCTGTCGCCGACATCGCGCGCGTGGCTCATGACCACGGAGCTCTCATGCACACCGACGCCGTCCAGACGATTGCGCATATCCCCGTCGACGTGAATGCTCTGGGAGTCGATTTTCTGAGTGTCTCTGCGCACAAGTTCAACGGTCCCAAGGGTGTGGGAGTCCTGTTTGTTCGTGACCAGGCTGCACTGTATCCGTTCATCGACGGAGGGGGACAGGAGTGGGGATTGCGCGGGTCAACCCACAACGTTCCCGGTATCGTCGGGATCGGCAAGGCGGCGCAGCTGGGCAAGGAACGACTGCCGGCAGAGCTCAAGCGCCTGACGGCACTGCGGAACATGCTGTTTGACAAGCTTTCGGCGCGCATCGACAGGATCGTCGTGAACGGTGACATGAAGCAGCGTGTGCCACAGAACCTCAATATCCGTATCGAGGGGATCGACAACGAACCACTGCTCCTCGCCATGAACGAGGCCGGTATCATCGCAGCGGGCGGTTCGGCATGCAACGCGCTGGAAACGCTGGCGTCACATGTGCTGACGTCCATCGGCTGCGACCTGAAGGAAGCGAAGTCGTCCATACGTCTCTCGTTTGGCTCTGCGACGACCGAGAAGGACGTCGACTACGCCGCAGACGTCATTCCCGGTCTCGTCAGGTTCCTGCGCTCGATGGCGTGAGGTGACGTGGACAAGTACAGTCGTGCCACGATCCGTGAGTTCATGAGCCCGAGCAACATCGGGCACATCGAGAAGGCTTCGGGTACGGGCCACATCACCGACAACGCGGACGCGGTCGAACTGACGTTCTTCGTCAGCGTTGACGCAGGCCACATCACGGATGCCAAATACCGGATTGCGGGGTGTACGGCGCTGATCGCAACGCTTTCTGTGCTCAGCAAGGAACTGCCGGGCAAGACCGTCGGCGAGGCGCTGGCGCTCGACATGTCGTATCTGTCGGGCCTGCAGGGCGGCCTGCCCGAATCCAAGTGGCGCTGTGCCGGGTATGCCGTTCAGGCACTGCACCTGGCGATTGAGGATTACCAGAGCAAGACATCCTGATGATTTCATCTGTGTGAGACTGGCCCGCCGATGAGGCAGAGGCTGAGCTTCTGGCAGAAGTTCTTCTACGGATTCGGCGATACGAGCAATACGGTCTCGTACACGGTCACCTCGCTCCTCTTTCTGTTCTTCCTGACGGACGTGGCACATCTGAACCCTGCGCTGGCGGGCGTCGTCCTCCTGGCAGGCAAGTTCTGGGACGCCGTCACGGACCCGTTGACGGGCTATGTTTCGGACCATCTCCGTACGCCCCTTGGCCGCCGCCGACCGTTCTTCGTCGGAGCGGCCCTCCCCTTTGCTCTGACGTTTGTGCTCATGTGGGTCGTTCCACAACGGTTGTCGCAAGGGGGGCTGTTTGTCTACTACGCACTTGCCTACTCGCTGCACATAACATTCTTCACGGCCTACGCAGTTCCCTACCAGGCGCTTGCCGCAGAGTTGACCGGAGACTACGACGAACGGACCGCCCTCAACTCGTTTCGCATGTTCTTCTCGATCGTTCTGGGACTCGTCGCGGCTGTCGTCCCTCGCGCCATTGTCGAGAGGTTCGTTTCGGCACCGCGGGGCTACGTCGCCATGGCGTGGGTAGCGGCAGCCATCATCGTCGTTCCGCCGCTCGTGGTGTTTGTCACAACGCGGGAACCGCCGCTCGCCGCCGTGGGCCGTCGGGCGCGGGACAGTTTCATAGCCGAAGTCCGGCAGGTCCTTGCCAACAAGCCGTACAGGGCTGCCCTGCTCATGTACCTCTTCACGTGGATGGGCGTGGATGTCGTGTCCGCGGTGTTCCTCTACTACGCGACCTACGTGGTGCACATGGAAGCGCAGAGCTCGCTCCTGTTTGCGATCCTCTTCGTCACCGCCGTCCTGTTTCTCCCATTCTGGGTCTGGGCATCCGGGCGCCTGGGCAAGAAGACAGCGTACATCGCGGGGACGGCATTTGTCGTGTGTGTGCTGGCGGTCATCGCCGCTGTCCCGGTCCCCGGTCCGTGGGTGGTCTATTCACTTCTGTTTCTTGCCGGCATCGGCATCAGCAGCTCGCACGTCCTGCCGAGCGCAATCATCCCCGACTGCATCGAACTCGACGAGCTCGAAAGCGGCACGCGGCGTGAAGGCATGTACTACGGCTTCAGCACGTTTCTCCAGAAGCTGGCTTCAGCAGGCGCCATCGCACTTGTCGGGGTGATGCTGAGTGTCGGAGGATACGTCGCCGGAGCCGTGCAGTCGCCCCGCTCGGTGTTGACGATCCGCCTGCTCGTCGGAGGTTTCTCCGGACTCATCTTCCTGGGAGGAATTGTGGCCATGCTGTTCTATCCGATCACACGCGAACGGTACCAGGACATCCAGCGGCAGCTGGTTGAGCGGAGGGCTGCCACTCCTCCAGGAACAGGCGCATGAAGGCTGTCGCGGAAGAAGTCACCACCAGGCGGGGGCTCCGGGAGTTCGTCGAGTTCCCATACCGTCTGTACCGTGGGCACCATGCCTGGGTGCCGGTCCTCCGTTCGGAGATGATGGCGATTGTCACCGGCCGTGCCGGATTTGTCCTGAAGGACAACCCGCACGCCTTCTTTGTCACACGCGACGACAAGGGCCGGGTTGCGGGCCGCATAGCGGTCCTGGTCGACACGAAGCTGAGCGCCGCCAAGGGTGTGCACTATGGCGCCTTCACCCTGTTTGACGTGGTCGACGATTGGGACCAGGCCAACGCACTGCTCGATGCCGGCACGAACTGGCTGCGGAGTCGAGGCACGCAGGTTGTGAAGGGCCCGGTGTCGCCGACCAATGACGATGACTATCATGGCATGCTGGCCATGAACTTTGACGACCCCCCGATGATGTATACCAACTACAATCACGCCTACTACAACACGTTCGTGGAGCGCTACGGCTTCACGGTGGACGCCCGACTGGGGGCCTGGCGCTTTGACATGCGCATAGTGAGCGACTACCGCGAAAAGCTCATGCAGAAGGTCATGGCGCGCTACCACTACCACGTCGACAACGCTGACATGGACAATCTCGAGGGAACCGCCTGCGACATCAAACGCATCGTGGACGAGGCGATGCCCGCGGAGTGGGCCGACCTGACACCTCCTTCCATCGAGGACGTGCGCATCATGGTGCGCGACATGAAGAAGTTCGTGCGACCCGAGTGGGTTGCAATCGCCAGAACGGATGAGGGACGCCCTATCGGGCTGGTCGCCTCGTGCGCGGACTACAATCAGGTGTTCCGACGCATGAACGGACGGCTGTTTCCCTTCGGGTGGCTGACGTTCCTCCTGTATCGCAATCGGATCGACGCCGGGCGTGCGCTGGTGTTGTTCGTCGTTCCCGACTATCGCTCGAGGGGCGTGCCTGCGGCAATGTTTTCCAAGCTGTTCACCTGGGGGCGTGCGCACGGCTACCGCGTGGCCGAGGGATCGCTGATCGGCGAGGAGAATGTGCGTAGCTGGCGCGAGATCGAGGGGGCGGGCGGCATCCGCTACAAGACCTGGTGTCTCTACCAGATGGCGTTGGACGCCCAGGATTCATGATACCGTCACGAGGAGAGGTTGACGCGGAGTCCTGCCGGGACACAATACAAGTATGACTATCGTAGCGATGACGGCCTGCATGTGTGAAACGCAACATACCGAGAGGCGTCGCTAGTCGCATATCTTGACACTGAACATGCGAAGCCTCCCGGAAACGGGAGGCTTCTTGTTTACTGCGAGCATGCAGAGAAGGAGAGTGAATGACGATAACACTGGTACTCGTGAATGCCCTGAGGCAACACGAGCAGATTCTGAACGAGAACCTGATGAGAGTCCAGCGCGATCTGGTGCGCGACGGCATGATCAAGGACCCCATCATCGTGGACCAGCGGACCATGGTGATCCTGGACGGCCATCACCGCTACAACGCTCTCAGGCGCATGGGATACAAGTACGTTCCTGTCCATTTTGTCGACTACAGCAGTGACCATATAGCAGTCGCTGCCTGGAGAGCCGGAGAACACGTCACGAAGGCAGAGGTCATGCGAGCAGGCCTCACCGGGGACCTCATGCCTGCCAAGACCTCGCGCCACGTCCTTCCGCACCGACCCCATGGCGTCAACGTACCCCTCGCGCTCCTCAAGGAGAAATCACATGACAACACATTCCATCCTTGATCTCATCGGCAACACACCCGTCGTCGAACTTCAACACTTCAGCACAAATCCCGAGGTCCGCATCCTGGCGAAGCTGGAGGGCAACAATCCCGGCGGCTCGGTCAAAGACCGCCCCGTCCTCATGATGTTCAGGGACGCCGAGGAACGCGGCGTACTGAAGCCCGGTTCTCAGCTGCTGGAAGCCACGAGCGGGAACACCGGGATTGCCATGGCGATGATCGCGGCTCTGCGTGGCTACAGGTTCCGTGCCGTGATGGCCGAGAGCGCAAGCATCGAACGGCGGAAGGTCATGAAGATGTTTGGCACGAATATCGTGCTCACCGAGGCTGCCGGAGGAACGAACCTGGCCATCAGGACCGTACAGCAGATGTTGGCCGAGGACCCGTCATGGGTCAACCTCAACCAGTTCGAGAACAGCGCCAACCCGCGTTCGCACGAGGAGACGACTGGCCCTGAGATCCTGCGGGACGTTCCGGACCTGACGCACGTCGTGGCCGGCATGGGGACGGGTGGCACGTTGACCGGACTGTCCGCCTTCATGCACAGGCAGGCGCCACACGTGAAGGTCGTCGGGGTCGAGCCGATTGCCGGCAGCAAAATCCAGGGCCTGCGCAACATGGCGGCCTATACCCCCGGTATCTTCAGCTTCGACAACCTGGACATGACACTGCGGATGACCGAAGACGCCCCCGCCTTTGGGATCGCGCGCGAGATCTACCGCAAGGAAGGCATCAATGCCGGCATCTCCTGTGGCGCGGCGCTCTGGGGAGCCATGGAACTGGCACGCACGCTGGCAAGCGGCGTGGTCGTGGTCATCTTCCCCGACCGCGGCGACCGCTACGCCAGCACGGCACTGTTCGACTAGCCGCTGGTCGGACTAAGAAGCATCCGGAGCTTCCGCCGCAAGACCAACAAAGCGCTTGTACTTGGCCATGGTTTCCGGAAGCCGTATGGGTTCCATCCGGATATCCACGTCGGCATCGATCCCGTAGCTGGACAACTCGCTCGTCAGACGGTCCCTCAGTCGTTCAACCACGGCAGCACCTGTCACACCCGTTGGGTCAAGCACGTCGATGGTGATTTCCAGTTTGGAATGGGAGATCTGGCTGACCCGGAATTCTCGGATGCTGTCACTCGTCGTGATAATCCATCGGCTCACCAAATCAGGGTAGACAGGCTGCAAGAGGTGGTTCTTGTTGGAGAGGTAGAGGACGTCGTCATTCCTTCCCAGCACCTTGTCGATGACTCTGAACGAGCTGCCGCAAGGACAACTCTCACCGAGTTGGATGAGATCATTCATCTCGTACCGAATCAGGGGTTGTGCAGTATTGATGAGATTTGTGAGGAGCATCCGTGTTCCCAGGGGCCCCGGGCGATCCACCGGCTGACCGTCCTTGTCATAGAGCTCGATGTAGACAAGGTCCTCGTTGATATGCAGGTTGCCACACCGGCAGGTGCTGCCAATCTGCCCTTCACTGGCCTGGTAGATCTCGATGACCCGCGTTCCGAAGCTTCGTCGAAAGTGTTCCTTTTCCTCTTTTTCCAGTACCTCCGCATACGAGACAATCATTTTCAGCGGCCTTGTGATCGTGCCCGCCCAGGGCAGCAGCTGCCGGACCAGGCTGGGTGGCGCCATCAGGATGTTGATGCGGTCATCATTGACTCTACGAATGATTTCGTGGACCGGCGTCATGGTGCTGAGGTAGTTCAGGTGAATGACAGGGGCATTGATATCCTCAAAGCCCTGGCTGAACACCCTGAGCAGAAACAGAATGCGGAAGGGAAGGTCCCTGCTGGATAAGCCGCTTCTGGCCAGAAAGACAAAGGGAAGCCGCTCGGTCATGGTCTTTGGTGTGATATAGATGCCCTTGTTGCCGCTGGTGCCGCTCGAAAGGCCAATCACGTACTGGTCCTGGTAATAGCCCAGGTATTCCTTGTGAAGTTCCCTCTGGACGGCATAGTCTCGAACCGCTGAGAGCTTCAAGCCGCAGGTGTTGATGTCATCAAAATGGTCCATCATGATTTGCTTGTTGATGGACGGCAGCTGCCGAAAATCCTCCAGACTCCCCACGGACAGGCCTTCGTACAGGTCGCCGTAGAAGCGCGAATGCTTCATGGAGAAAGCAACCAGCTTCTGGAGTTCAGACAGCTGGTATGCGCGAATCTGCTCGTTAGAGAATCGGTAGAGATGCCTGTTCAGAAGCCGGTAGTCGCGGATGCCCTGGAGGATATTCACGGCCCATCACCGGCCGTTGTGATCCCGTTCAGCTTGTGCTTCTTCTCGCTCTCGCCGAAGCGGTCCAGTACCCAGCAGTAGAAATGCTCCAGGCCGTATCGGAACTGGACCTTCTCCCAGAGCATCAGGAAGCAGCCCCAGCAGAGGGCAAGGACAAGCCCATAGACCAGCGAGGCCAGCAGACCGAAGTGGAGGCCGGGGATCATGAGCGACAGGACCCGGTAGATGCACGCGCTGACCACACTTTCCAGAAAGAACACCGTCAGACCGGCGACGCCAAAGCGGTAGATGAAGGTGCTGACAAACGACATGTGCCGGGTGTCTGCCTCACGTCTGAAGTCGTAGTGCCAGAGAGCAGCCAGCATCATGCCCAGGAAGAGTCCCAGCTGTGCGACCATGATCGCATACCACTTCAGGTCGATGCTCCTCTGAAGCATGGTGTCCGGAAGGCCCACGTACAGCACAACGCCCGTCGCCAGGAGGACAAGGCTCAGCGGAAGCGCTGTGCGCATGAGGGAACGCCAGTCTCGCTCTTTCAGCATGGAAGCCATCCATGCACCCATGAGTCCAAACGCCAGATAGGGCAGCAGGGGGTTGTTCTTGTTGACGAATCCGTTCAGGAGAAGGACCATGCCCAGCTGTTTGTCGGCCACGACTTTCAGATAGACATCGTACAAGGGGATGCGGACCAGCGAAACAAGAAACACGCCGAAAGCAGACACCAGGTAGAAGGATGACCAGCTCTGGATCTTCTTGTCCCTAACCCATCGACGGGCCAGGGTGAACATCAGTCCCATCACGAGGATGTTCATGCCGATCATGGTCAGACTGTCAACGTAAAGGATTCTCTCAGACACGACCGTCGATATTCTGCCGTACCGGATCAGGTCCACCAGCATGCTGTTGTTCATGCTTCTGGTTTCAAAATGCACCAGTCCTGCCCCGGTGAAGATGAAATACGCGTAGCCAATCGCCAAGATGAGCAAGCCGCTGATGCTGTTGAACACCAGGGCTTTCTTCGGTTCGTAACCGCTATCTGCCTTTCTGTGAAGCTGCAGGGTATGAGCTGTGCCACTGATCATGGCAAAGAGACCTGCGAACATCAACAAGAGGCCGATGAGTGTGACAATCAGCGGGGGATTGTTCAGGTCCAGATTGTAGAGACCGTCGAAGTAGTAGAACGCGGAGTGCAGCCACACCACCATGAATATGCCCAAACCCCGCAGGATGTCCAAGCCGAGATACTGTCTCTTCATGAGGACACACCTTTCAGTGATGAAATGGCAATTGTCATCGGTCTATCAGAAGGATATCCAGAAATCGACAAGAAACACAACGATGAGCAGGTGGGGAAAGAGGCGCGTGCTCGTGGTGACCGCGAGTCAGTGGCAAACGAAAAAGGCCTCCGGCTGCTACGAAGGCCTTTTTGTCTCTAAGGAGGAGGCTGGCGTGAAGTCTGTTTCGCCACCTCTAGTACGTACTTGCCGGGGCGAACGTTCCATGCATTCTTCATAGTGTATTCACCCACGACCGGACTATGCTGACCAGAAGCCCGGTGAGGATGAGCCCACTGCCGATGATCGTCTGCGCGGTGATGCGCTCATGGAGCACCAGCATGCCGAGGATGGTCCCTGCGAGGGGTTGGCAGAAGAACATGAGCGAGGAAGCAGAGACGCTGGTGACCTGCTGGAGTCCCAGTGTCCAGAGGGTGAACCCCAGGAACGTCGAGACGATGCCGAGGTACACGACGGCAGCTCCAAGTACCGGGCGGGCAGCGACGGTGGCAATCACCTCTCCCCCTCGAGGGATGAACAGGGGCAGGAGGATGAAGAACCCGAGCGCGTTGCTGATACCTGTTGCAGTGAGCGACGACTGCTTCCGCGTGATGAGGCGGAGAAACAGGGAGTAGAGACCCCACGTGACAGCCGCGGCAACCAGAGCGGCAATGCCTGCGAGCCACTGCAGAGGGCTCGCCCCCACGCCGCGGCGGAGTCCCTCCAGCGATATCAGTGCGACGCCGGTGAGAGCGATACCGATGGCCAGGACGTCCCGGAGACGGATGTGTTCGTGCAGAAAGAGTCCGGCAAGCACGACCATGGCGAGTGGTGTGGCACAGGTGACGATCGAGCCGATGTGAGCACTGGTCAGTGATGTGCCCAGGAACTGGAACGGGATGGAGAGGACATAGCCCGACCCAGCGGCGCCGAGGTAGAGCCACCATTCGCGGCCGTGGGGCATGCTTGGCCGCTGGATGAGGAAGAGGACGGCGAACAGGGCGGTCGAGCAGGCGAACCGCAGGATGACAAGGTCGAGGAACGACAGACTGGCCAGAGCATAGCGACTGACCACGAACGTGCTTCCCCAGATGGTGGCCGCAGCGCCGAGGTTGAACAGCCCCCAGGCGTTGCGTTTCGACGAGTTCACTGCGCTGCGTCCGGCGGGCTAGAGCTCGATGCCCTTCTGGGCAGCGATGCCCTGGCGAAAGTGGTGCTTGACCTCGAGCACCTCACTGACCATGTCGGCAGCGTCCAGCAGGCGTGAAGGAGCCCCGCGGCCCGTGATGCAGACCGACATGAACGGTGGCCTGTGTGACAGCAGTTCGAGGACGTCAGCTTCCGGAATGAGGCCATAGTCGATGGCGTAGTTGAGCTCGTCCAGGATCACCAGCTCATGCCGTTCTTCCACGAACGCGTTGCGGGCGATGTTCATCCCCCGTTGTGCCTCCGCCCGGTCCAGCAGGCTGACCTGTTCCTTGGTGACCCAGTGGTGCAGACCCGTCTGGACAACTTCGAATCCCGGCAGACAGGCGATCCCTTTCAGCTCGGAGTAGCTTGGGTCCCCTTTCATGAACTGGACCAGCAGGACGCGCTGTCCGGCTCCGATGGCTCTGAGGCCGAGACCCAGCGCCGCGGTCGTCTTCCCCTTGCCGTTGCCCGTATACACCATTACCAGACCATGCTGTTCCATTGTTGCCTCCGCTGCGGGGATGTCGCCCATAGTATAGCGCCTCCGTCATTCCCGCACACAGGTGTAACATTCTCGGGACGGTTCCAAAGTGTAACATTCTCGGGACGGTTCCGTTTGAGGCGAGAATGTTACAGTCCGGTGTGCTATGCCCGCCCTGACCGGGAGCATATACCCCCCGGGCACGTAGTTGCCAGCTGACTCCATATTACTTGCAATTGCCGTGCAAAGACGTATACAATATATACGTCTATGGAAGATATCCGCAAGTAACCGATACTACCATGAGAACCTGCTGGACGATATGGCTACGCTCAGGGGAGGTCTAGCATGAAGACTGCGGAGTTCTTTGCCCTGCATCGTGTGTTCACCAGAAAGGAGTTTACAGCTGTCTTGGACGTCAACGGTACAGCAACTCCCAATGCCGTGACTACGCTCCTGCAACACCATCTTCGGAGCGGCCGACTCCTGCTCCTCCGGCCCGGCCTGTACGCTGTCGTACGGCCTGGCGCTGACCCTGCTCACTGGCCGGTCGACATGTTCCTCCTGAGCTCACGCCTGACAGACGACGCAATCATCTCTCACCACTCTGCACTTGAATCGCTCGGCTATGCCTATACGATCCACAATCGCGTTATCATCACGACGAGGCATTCTCTTCGTCGCTTCCAGTTCCGTGGCGTGGGCGTCCTGACGACGCAGCCGCCAAGTGCGCTCGTACAGCACAACGCCGATACCTTCCTTGTAGATACGATGGACCGTCAGGGTCTCGAGGTGAAGGTCACTTCGCCTGAACGCACACTCGTCGATCTCCTGGTGCGCCCACGCCTGGGAGGCGGCTGGGAGGAAATCTGGAGGTCTCTGGAGTCTTTTCCCCCGTACAACGTTGATCAGATCATAGCGTACGTGAAGCTGCTGGATAACGCAGTGACCGTATCCAAAGTCGGATTCTTCCTGGAGCAACACCGCAGCACCCACCAAATCAGCGCAAAACAGCTTGCCTCTCTCCATGCCCTGCAATCCAAGAGCGTGGTCTATATGGACCGCCACGCTGGCGGAACCTGCGTACCTGGCTGGAACCTTATCGTGCCCGAGGACGTGCTCCATCACTTGTGGGAGGAACCTATGTGAGCCTGTCGTGCTCCACACGCCCCTACATCAGTGTTGCCACAGAGAACATCGTCAATACAGAGTAGAGGGTTTGGTCTTTCATTCCTGCATATGCAGGTTTCCAGCCCTTCCTTACCACTCCGGCTGCTCTTTACCAGCTGACCCCATATCACCCCATATCAGTGAAGGTCGGCACTCGCTCCAACAGCATCTATCAGCGCTCATCTGACCAAATGACGAGTCGTCTCGTCATTTGGTCGGCCCAAATGACGAGGGCACTTGTCACTTGGTTTCCCGTCTCCGTGAGGACGACGCTCTCGGGTGATCGCTGTACTGCAACATTCTCGGGACGGTTCCAAGAATGTTACACGTCAATAGGTCGCGTCTGTGAAGCGTGGAATCCATTTCTTCGAGCGTGAAGCCTGCAGTAGACATCTTTTGCTCCTGAAGGGTACTGCAGATTTCCGTTGAAATGACCCATTGACCTTGCAGGAATTCCGGCTCGGTGTACAATTCCGGCATGAGATGATGCCAATGGCATCACGAGGTGACGCTAATGTACAGACGACGCTGGATGACCGATCGACTGAAGCTTTCAGGCCATGTCTTTCCTGTCCTTGCCCTCACCGGAGCTCGGCAGACCGGCAAGAGCACCCTGCTGTCCAACGAGCTCATGTTCGCCGATTACCTGCACGTCAACCTGGACGACCTGACCACGATGACACAGGCCCACGACGATCCACAGGGCTTCGTCAACCAGGCAGACCACATGGTCATCGACGAGGCACAGCGTGTGCCAGACCTCTTCATCAGCGTGAAGAAAGCGGTCGACGACGATCGATCGCGCCGCTTCGTCCTGAGCGGTTCTGCAAACTTCTTTCTGCTCCGGCAAATCCACGAGAGCCTGGCAGGACGTGCGGGGTACAGTGTCCTGCGCCAGCCTACATGGAGCGAGTGGCACGGCGCGGGCAAGCCATCCTGGCTGCTCGACCTGTTCAACGGCACCTTGCCACCAGAACAGGACACGTCCGCCGCCCCCGATGTCAAGGAAGTGCTGTTCACCGGCTGTCTGCCCGGCATCCGCGACAGCACGCCTGCCCAGGCCGCCCTCTTCTGGGAAAGCTACATTCAGACGTACATCGAGCGTGATCTGCCCGGCATATCGGCGGTCGCCTCGGTGGTCGACTACCGGTCAGTCATGCACATGATCGCTATCACCACCGGATCCTTGCTGGAGTACTCCTCGGTCGCCAGCACCACCCGTGTCAGCTCGTCCACTGTGGGGAGATATGTGGAGACCCTGAGAGCTGCCCACCTGCTGGACCTGGTGCCCCCAGCGCCGCTCGCCAGCGTGGAGTCAGTCCGGCGTAACTGGAAGTCCTACCTCTTCGACTCCGGGCTCATCTGCTCCCTGCTGGGCAAGAGAACACCAGATTCCATTGACGACACGCTGGCTGGACATCTGTTCGAAGCGCTGGTCTGCACGAACGTCCAGGCGCTCGCTGACTTGGACAGTTTCTCGATCTGGTTTGTACGCACGCGCCGCGGGCCCCTGCACGAGGTCGACTTCGTGGTCGAACGCGACCGGAAGAAGACTGCCATCGAGGTGAAACTGAGTGACCATGTCTCCTGGTCCGACACCGAGCACCTGCGCTGGTACATGGCAGAGGAGCCGGCATGCCCCGCCGCCGCGATCATCTATACCGGCACGCGCGTTCTGCACCTGGCCAGAAACATCGTCGCAGTGCCCTGGACCATGCTGTAGAGACGCCCCGAGGATTCGGCCCGCCCCTGCCCTTCCCGCCGATTGGCTCGTCATTCCCGCGAAGGCGGGAATCCAGCCTTTCTTCCATCGAGCGTCAGCATGTTACAGCAACTACGGCTGTCCCCTGTTACAATCGGTGAGGCAATACGGGCAATTGACTTCATGGATACGATGCTCTAGACTGCAGCCGGCAGATTCCAGGGAGGCACTAGATTATGAATGCAGAGAATGTGGACCGCCGCTACTGGTTGTGGGTAACACACCCCGAGTACTACCTTGGCGAGGACGGTAGCCCCAGGGAAGATCTGGAGCCAGGGTACGACACCGGCGATGGCTGGTGGACATGTAGCAAGGACACGAAGGCCGGCGATCTTGTGCTCCTGTACAGAACGTCGCCCATGAGCGACATAGCGTACTTCATCCAAGCTCAATCTGACGCCTTCCCGCTCTCTGACGACGACTATGCGCGCGACCATGGATGGGCATATGGATGTGAGTACCAATCACTGTTCCGGTTTGAAGCGCCTGTCACAATCGGTCAGATCAAGGATGATGCGGCTCTCGAGGATTGGCCAGCATTGCGGGGTCGATTCCAGGGCAAGGCGTTTGCCATCGCGCCAGACATCTGGCAGCGCCTCACACAGCTGCTATCCGACAGCAACCCTGGCTTCAGAGTCGCACTGGAAACAGCTGGGGTCCTGCCCCAGGAAGTCTCCTCGGAGAAGGATATGGAGGACAAACTCACCACGAACTTGCGTCGGCTGAAGGAGTTCGGTTATGATATTGCACTCTACCACGACAACAAGGGCAGGACGGGCCGGCAGTTCGTGTGCTCTTCAATCCAAGGTCGTATGGATTTGTTGTGCCAAGACCGCGCCAACGGGGACTACGTCGTGATTGAGTTGAAAGCGAATCAAGCTGGAGACCATGCCTATGCCCAGGTTCAAGCCTACATGGGCTGGGTTATGGACAACCTGCCCGAGGGTGCCCGTGTGCACGGCCTGGTGATCAGTTATGGAACGAACGCGTGGTTCGATTCTGCGATGCATGCTTCACGAGGGGCAGTCGAACACCTCAACTGGAAGGAACTGGGGCTCTAGCTCCCCTGCTTCTCCTCCCGTTCTAGGTAGAAGTACCACACGCCCGAGTCCTTCTGATCCTGTTTGACTTCGCTCGGATGCTGGCCCTGCTGCTCCCGCAACCTGGCGATGGTCTGCGCCTGCTCTTTGGTGCCATGCACGCGGACGAAGCGGCGCCCGCCCCTGGTGGTTCCTTCCTCCACATCGCCCTGTGCCCCCGGGGTAACGTCGACCGGTGCAGATCTTGCGACGGATACAGCAGACTGACGGGATGCCACGACTTCGTTTGGTCTGTCGACAGCAACGACTGCGGTAGCATCCGTTCCCAGCGGCTTCGCGTGTTTGATAGCAAGGCACAGCGTCTCGATCTGCTCCAACGTCAACACGACATCGTGGTGCCGATGGATCTCCTGGGTCGCCGCGATGCCACCTTCCACAACCGGCATACCGCAGCCGTCTTCCACCTTGAGCTTCTCCAGCTTCTTGAACACAACGATAGGGTACAGATGCTCTCGATCCATGTGCAGTTCCGGAACAGCCGTCCGCATCCATTCGTACAACAATTTGATGTGCCGCTCGTTCTGCGACACCGGATTGCCGTCCAGCTGGACCAGATGCCTGCCCTGCCACATACGGCATCCGCGGTGGTTGCAGATGATGGAACCGCTCCAGGTCTTGGTCTCCAGCACGAACACGCCGGCAGGACAAATCACGATATGATCGAGCTGAATGAATTCGCCCGAATATACCTCGAGCACAACGTCGTCGAACACGTTGTACGTTTTGGACAACCACCATGACAAGGCATCCGACACCGTTCCCTCGCCCTGCGCGCCCTGCGCATTCCACTTGGCACGTGTCGCCCTGAAATCCATGTTGACGAGGGGCTTGGCGATCCAGGCCAGCAGCCGTGGCAGGTTGTCATCCACTCGCTGATTCATCGCCTGCCGTTCCAGCTCCACCTTGCGGCGGATGGCCTCACGAAATGCCTTCTGAACCTCCACATCCTGCGACCAGTAGGTAGCGAACATCTTCTATCCTTCCTTCAGCGTGATGGTCACGATCTTGGTCTTGGCATCGTAGGACACGACCGCACCAAGCGAACTGGCGACAAAGTTGACTGGCATGTAGGTCCTGCCTCCCTCGATGAAAGGGACAACCTTGGAGTCCTTGGCATCGATGGGTGTACGTACGCCGTTGACCGTGGCAGTCGGTTTGCCGATCCATAGGACTACGGTGGTCGTGCCTCGGGTGATGGTCACTTTGCGAGCGACGGCATCCCACGACACCTCTGCCCCTAGCGCTTCAGCCAGATCCCTCACGGGCACGAACGTGCGACTGCGGACAGTCTTCACGGACACGGGCCGGTACCCGGGGGTGATATACGCCGACGCGTGCGGTGCCGCCGGGTGGACCTCCACGACCGTTGTGCGGATGTACCAGATGCGCACGGCCAGCTGTGTCGTATTTCCTGCCATATCGCGTGCGACGATGAACACCTGACGCCACCCGGGTTCCAGTGTCAGGTTCTGGGTGTACGTGCCGTAGTACTGTGAGAGACCCGTCGTCGACCCATCGACCGTGACCGACGCGACGCCGGTCTCGGCATCCTCGACCTTGAACAACAGTGCACACGCAGCATCAGGACTCGTCCATGGATTGGTCGCTGGGGACTTCAGGGTGATGATCGGAGGGATGTCGTCCAACTGGGCGGCGCTGGCTGCACCCGAAAGTAGCACCTGCTCCAGCGTCTCATACCCATCCCAGGCGCCCACCTTGTAGTAGTAGGGTTTGTATCCCCACGTCGCCGTGTCGGTATACGTTGTTGTGCTTTCAGGTACATGCCCGATGCGGACAGGCGAACCAAAAGCAGCGTCTGTACTCCGCCATATGTCATACGCAATAGGGACGACCGGCTCACCAGTGACCGAGGACCAAGTCAGTTGGACCGCGTTCTTCTGGGACTGCGCATTGACATCCGCCGGCGGTTGCAGGCGCAGCTTCAGCTGCATCCAGATGCCATTAGCCGTGACCCCTATCGGCAAGCCCCCAAACCCTGGCGAACACGACAACTGCTTGAACGACACACCGACAGCATTGCTATTGACCGGAATCCAGCTGTCGGCTCCGTCATCGGACTCGAACACGCCGTATGCGGTAGAGACAAAGAGCCGGTAGGGGGACGTCGGTTCCACCGCCAGGAGATGCCAATACTTGGTCACGGACATCCCAGCCGTTGCCGGAGCCCAGGTCACACCACCATCCGTCGTTCGTAGGACTCCTTCCGTCTCCGTGCTGACGTACGCCGCATTCGTGGTACTTGGGCTGAAGGCTACCGTCCAGGTGACCCCGGGCTGCTTCAACTGCAGCACCAGCTTCCACGTCAATCCTGCATCCTTCGACAGGTAGACCTCGCGCCGGCTGGCCCATAGCACACGGCTGGAATCGCTCGGTGCAACTGCCATGGCCATACAGTGCCGAGCGGGTAGACCTCCGAGGACCTGCATCCAGGTACGTCCGGCATCCATGGACTTGTACGTCTTGCCAGCGCCATCGCTGTTGTCCCAATATGCGAAGACGTAGTCCGAGGCATAGAGCGTGCTAGCATTCCTGGGGTCGGCGATGATGATGCCGAACTGAGCGGGCGTGTCGAAGAGAGACCAGGACTGACCGCCGTCCTGCGACGTCAGCAGCTTGTTAGCAGTAGCAGTGGCAAACAGGGACTCGGGTGCCGCTGGTGACTGTGCAACCGCACATACGGTCCCAGAGTAGTCGCACAACACAGACCAGGACCGTGCGCCGTCTGTCGAGACCAAGATACCGCCCGGTCCCTCGGCATGCAACCGCGTGCCGTCCACGGACCATTGATACCCCCACAGCGCAGATACATCGCCTTCCAGCACGCGCGACCATGTTGCGCAGTGATCCTGTGATACATAGAGCGACGTCCCGCTCGAGGCATACCATGTACCCGGCGATGGTGGAGACTGGACAAGTGCATTCAGGATGACGGGTGCCAACGTCCATGGTGTACCGCCGTTCTTCTGCGTACACGAGACATCTCGTTTGATCCACGAAGCCCCGGCATCCGATGAAGTGAACAACCCATCGCTCTTGGTCAACCAGAGCGACCGAAGATCCGCAACGTCCAGCACAAACCCCTGCAGATTGTCACCGGGGCGCAAGCCGTTCATCAACTCCTGCCAAGTGTCCCCACAGTCGCTGGAGCTGAAGACGCGCTCGCGGGTCGTCAGATACAGCACGTGCGGGTCAGCAGGATGGACTACCACCCGGCAGGGGGTCATGACAGTGGGATTGGAACTCCCCGCAAGAGGCGTGGTCATGTTGCATCTCTGCCACGTGCTCCCTGCATCGAAGGAGCGGTACATACTTCTCGGCCATGTACTGCCGCTTAGAGACACCCGCGTCAACGCCAGCACGAACCGGGGATCCGACGCACTCCCATACAGATAATTGGCACCGAATCCGGTGCCACCGGCATCCCTGGAGACTGTCTGCCACGTCTGGCCCATATCCGTACTTCGCACGACCTCCTGATCATTGCCGGCAAACACGGTGACACGCTGGCCGTCGATACTCGTCGCTCGAACGCAGCTGATGGACGGTACATACAAGCCAGAGGGTGGGTTCAGTGGCTGCCACGATACTCCATCATCCGGCGAATAGTATGCATTCCACTGATTGCAGATGAACAGGTACCGTGCTGTTGACGTGTAGAGAATCTGGATTTCCCACCTGATGCTGCCAGACCAGATGCTGTGCCATGACTTCCCTGCATCCGTCGAGAGGTAAAGGCCCCCGTCCGCCACGACATACACGTGGCTTGCATCCTTGGAATCCACAACTGGCCACCACACCTTACCCATGGGTTGGCCGATCTGCTCCCATGCTAGTGAGGTCTCGGCGCGAGCAGTAGGACGCGGCAGGACGATGCCAGTCAAGCACAGACACACCACCAACACTAGCGTTGTTGCCATTCTTCTGTTCATTCTGCCCTCCTCAAGGCACTTGCACGTTCAAGTACACTCCAGTCGTGCCAGGCCAATTTGAACTGTCAAACGGCCGTTCGTTGATCAGTTGCTGACCGCGTCAATTCGCGGCCTCTGCCCAGTCTGCACACAACAGTTCTGCCTGCTCAAGAATGGTTTGGGTGGCTTGGACCTGTTTGTCGGGTGGGTAGTGGTACTTGCGCAGGATCCTCTTGACGTCGATGCGCAGTTGGGCCTTGACGCTGTCCTTGGCAGTCCAGTCGATGGTGACGTTCTTGCGCAGTGTCTTCACCAGCTCGCGGGCAATCATGGTCAGAGTCGCATCGCCCAGTACCTGCACGGCGCTGTCGTTGACACCAAGGGCATCATAGAAGGCGATCTCATCGTCCGTCAGCCCCAGGTCCTCGCCCTTCTTCTGCGCGGCACGCATCTGTCGTGCCAGTTCGATGAGCTGGTCGATCACCTGTGCTGTCTCGATCGCATGGTTCTGGTACGCGCGGATGGAACGCTCCAGCATCTCGGCAAAGGACCGCGCACGCACGAGGTTGGTACGCATGCTGCCGTGAATCTCCCCCGCCAGCAGTTTGCGCAGCGTTTCCACCGCCAGGTTCTTGTATGGCATGCTGCGCACTTCTTCGAGGAACTCATCGGAGAGGATGGAGATATCCGGCTTCTTGAGACCAGCGGCGGCGAAGATATCGATGACACCTCCCGAAGAGACGGCGCGTGACACGATCTGCCGGATGGCATGGTCCAGGTCCTCTTCGGGCCGCGGGTCGCCAGCCGTCGACTTGGCCAGAGCTGCCCGGACTGCCTGAAAGAACGCCACGTCATCGCGGATAGCGAGTGCCTTGGGGTTGGGGACTGCCAGAGCAAACGCCTTGGACAGTGCCGTAACGGCATCCAGGGTGCGTTCCTTGCCATTCTCCTGCGCCAGGATATGCTCCATCGCCGCCGGCAGCAGGGTCACGCGCTCCTGAGGCGTCCCCGTGGTCCACGTACGCCAGTCAAAACCGTGGAAGAGACCGCAACACACCTCGTACTTCTCCATGAGGACGGTGACGGCGACCTCTTGGTCGACAGCCGTCGTGCCCGTACCGCCATTTTCGGTGTAGGTCGCGAGCGCCATCCGCAGTTCGTCAGCCAACCCCAGATAGTCGACGATCAGGCCGCCGGGCTTATCCCTAAAGACGCGGTTGACCCGTGCGATGGTCTGCATCAGACCGTGCCCGCGCATCGGCTTGTCCAGGTACATGGTGTGCAGGCAAGGGACGTCGAACCCGGTCAGCCACATGTCCCGCACGATGACCACTCTGAAGGGGTCCGCCGGGTCCTTGAACCGTTTGGCCAGCGCCTCGCGCCCCTGCTTGCTGCGGATATGCTGCTGCCAGTCCAGAGGGTCCGATGCGGCGCCCGTCATGACAATCTTGAGCACACCCCTGGTGTCGTCGGCATCCGCCCATGCTGGGCACAGCTTGATGATGGCGTCATACAGTTCGACGCAGATACGCCGGCTCATGCAGACGATCATGGCCTTGCCGTCCATGGCTGCCAGACGTTGCCCCCAGTGAGTGACGATGTCCTGCGCAATCAGTTGAATGCGCTTCTCGGAGCCAACAACCGCCTCGAGAGCAGCCCACTTCGTCTTCAGTTTCTCCTTGCGGGTCAGTTCCTCTCCCTCGGTCGCTTCTTCGAAGTCGCTGTCCAAGTGCGGACGTTGCGACGCGTCCAGGTTCAGCGTGGCCAGCCGACCTTCGTAGTAGATGGGCACGGTAGCGTGGTCGTCGACCGAGCGCTGGATATCATACACACTGATGCAGTCGCCAAAGACGGCATAGGTATTCTTGTCTGCCTGCTCGATCGGTGTGCCGGTGAAACCGATGAACGAGGCGTTGGGCAGCGCTTCGCGCATGTGCCGCGCAAACCCGTCGACAAAATCGTACTGGCTGCGGTGCGCCTCGTCAGCGATGACAACGATATTGCGGCGGGCCGAAAGCTGTGGGTACTGGTCGCCTCCGTTCTCGGGCAGAAATTTCTGGATGGTCGTGAAGACGACACCGCCCGAGGCTACGGCAAGCAGCTCCTTCAGTTGCGCGCGGTCCTGCGCCTGCACGGGCTCCTGACGCAACAGCTCGTGGCACTGGTGAAAGGTCCCGAACAGTTGGTCGTCCAAGTCGTTGCGGTCAGTGAGCACGACGATGGTCGGATTGTCCATGGCGGGGTGCGCGATGATGCGCCCGGCGTAGAAGGCCATGGTCAGGCTCTTGCCCGACCCCTGCGTGTGCCACACGACGCCGCACCGTTTGTCGCCCAAGGCGCGTGTCGCCCCGATGGTGTGCTCCACGGCCGTCAGCACGGCGTGATATTGGTGATACGCCGCCAGGATCTTGATGGGGTCGCCATCCCCGTCTTCGAAGACGACAAATGACCGCACGATGTCGAGAAACCGCCGCTTGTCGAAGGCTCCCCGTACCAGCACCTCGAGCTGTGGCATCGACTCAGGCGCCAGCTGCTCACCCTCGATGGTGCGCCAGCGCATGAAGCGCTCCTTGTCGGCCGTCAGCGAACCGATGCGTGCCTCAGTCCCGTCACTGATGACCAGGGCCTCGTTGAAGCGCATCAGGCTGGGTATCTGTTTCTTGTACGTCTGCAGTTGGTGGAACGCGGTCCAGATGGTCGCGTTCTCGTCGGCCGGGTTCTTGAGTTCCATGACGACCAGCGGCAGTCCATTGACAAACAGGACCACGTCGGCCCGTCGGTTGACCTTGTTCTCGACGACCGTGAACTGATTGACCGCCAGCCAGTCGTTGGTCTCCGGATGGTCAAAGTCCACGAGCCGCACGAGGTCGCCCTTGATGCTGCCATCTGGCCCTTGGTACTCGACTGGGACGCCACTGACCAGCCATCGGTGGAACATCCGGTTGCTCTGTACCAGCGAAGGGACTTCCTGCCGCTGCAACCGCCGCACCGCATCATCCAAACAGTCAGATGGAATAGAAGGGTTCAGTCGCTTCAGCGCAGCGCGCAAGCGACCTTCAAGGATCACTTGCTCGTATAATGTGCGTTCAGCAGCGGGTTCGCCGGGAGCAATCGAAGGACCGCCGACAACCTGAAAGCCGATCTCCTCGGCCCACGACATACAAGCGTCTTCGACGATGGACTCGTGTAGAACTTGGCCGTTCAAACGAATTCTCCTTTGTTCTCGTTGCAGTACTTCTCCACAACTTCGAACCACCTGTCATACCAATACCATGTTCCACCAACGGTCACTCCATATCCAAGCGCGGGGTTCTTAGCATCTTTGGATTGCCACAGGAGGATGTGATCATGCATGCTGAAATGTACGAAGCCTTTTGCGTGCATGAGCTCCAAAATGTGGCTGGGTAAGCACTTGGGTCTCTCAGTCTCTTTGAGCACAACGTACTGTGTGTTTGCCTGTGTAGCGACCGTCGAATCTGCAGAGACAAACTCTATCACGCGGTCAGCCTGTCCTTTGCGGTTTGCGGTCTTTGGAACGAAGAGGACCCTGTAGGCAAAGTGCTGATCCTGAAAAACTGCATCCTCCAATCGGCTGTCGAAGTCTTCGATGAATCGCGTGACATACGGTGGCAACTCCTTGTGGTCTTTCAAGAGATCAACCTGTTTCTCACCCAAGGCTGATAACTGTAGGCTGAACGCGAGGTGCTTTTCTATGCCGTATTCCTCACCGAATAGACGCCGCACGTACTCGTTATAGTTAAGACAAGAAGCTTGAAAACGGGCGCTCATGAGATCATCGATGCGTGTCGTCATGCGATGCTCTATCTCATGCCGCAGCTCGATTAGGAACCGCAGGTTCTCCCGTGTAGCCGGGTCAAGGGGAGAATGACTATCGTCAATGCAGTGCTCACACTCCCAGTACTTGTAGGCGCCACTTTTGGTTCGGTCAAACTGGTGCCGGCCAGTGGCACTCAGGTTACAGTACCGATACTCCACATGCGTCGATCGATAGTACGCATGCAGGAGATAGGTCCATGCAACAGTCATGAGAACGATGAATGTCTCCGACTTGAACGTGATACTTGGATTGTTGAAGATCTGAACTGCTGCTAGGGCGGCTTCCCGTGACTTGCTAAGGAGTTCCTGTTTGATGGATCCAACCCGGCGGACTCTCTTCATCGCTGCTCCTCCTTCTCACGCACCGTGTTCGATCGCACTTTGGCTACGGACAGCACCAGCGAGGGGACTTCTTGCCGCTCCAGCCGCCGCACCACATCATCCAGGCATTCAGCAGGGATGGAAGGGTTCAGTCGCTTCAGGGCAGCGCGCAGCCGGCCCTCAAGGATGACCTGGTCATACGAGGAACGTTCGGCGGCTGGTTCGCCGGGAGCGATAGAGAGTCCACGTAGTATCTCATAGCCGAGAGCCTCAAGCCAGTCTTCCAGTTCGGACTCGCCTAGATGGGTCATACCTTGGTGACAAGCGGCGTCGGCGCAAGTATCTTGATGAAAGCTGTTCCCAAATGGTTCTCGATAATCTTACATGCCATCGTCTGAGTAAGAGTAAGGATACAGGCGTGATGCACGCTCAGTATGGCATCTTGAAGTTTCTGGTTATCTTCGAACATCTCGACTTTCAGGCCAATTTCCTTGCATTTTGCGGGCGACAGATGGCGCGCATGAGACAACGTCGATGCGTGATCGGCAAGAGCCTCAACAATCTTATTGACTCTCTCGTCGGAGTCTGCATCGGCCTCGAACATGCCAGACAACAACCATTGGCGCACAAGATCTTTCGACCAATGCATGGCTTTTTCGCATTCCCCGATGAGAGTCGGACTGTACTTGGCAATGATAGGTTGCCAAATCGATATCAATGCAGGGTTATCAGTGACCTCTTTCTCTGCTCGCTGGAATTCTTCGATAATGCCGCTCGCAGGAACACCACCAAACTGGGGGTCGATGGGCCCGAGGCTAGATTCACGCCCCATCAGTATTGTCTTGCATGCACAGGCAATCATCGTGCCACACGACATCGCCATCTGCGGAATGATGGCACGGATGTCAGTCTTGAACATGGACCTGAGATAGTCTACAAGAGACTCTGCTGCAGCAAGGTCCCCACCGGGAGTATGCAGTACCAAATCCAGTCCCTTGGATCTGTCAAGTCTATTGATCGTAGTCATGAAGCCATTCTTGTCATCATCGTTGATCGACAACAACTGCACGTTTGCATCGAGCTTTTGGAGCCATCCGCTATAGTAGATGATCACATTCCGGCCGGTGATATTCTGCAGATCTGTCAAACACTGCCGTCTTACAACGTCAGCCGGTCCTCCTACAGACTGAACACGGTTCAACAGCTCATTCCAGTTAGGCATGTCCCCTCCCGGTATCATCATGATCGTCTCGGCAAACATCATCAGCGGCGGCGTTGCTCGCAGTCCAGACGCCCCAGGAGCTCCTGATCATCGCCTCCGCATCGACCAAGTTGCGATACTTCGCTCTTTCTTCTTGGCTCGCAAGCCCAAGGGTTCGGAAAAACGATTCAATAGATTCTTGTGTCTCCTTCTCGCTCACTGTTTCCCCTCCTCGCTCTTCAGAACTGCCAATCGAGACAGCCGTGTCGCTCATAACGATACACCAACTTGAGAGAGCCAATGGTCACGGAGCTCCACACAATAAGCACTGTGTGCCACACGTTCCTCTTCGCACTCTTCACCACCGTTCCGCGGAATCGGCCTCACGTGCTCACTTGAAGGAGCACAACCGCTATCGCTCATATCGTGGATTGAAACGCACGTGCAGGAACGCCTCAAGTAGGGCAAGCAGTTCCCAGCTGAACGTGGCTGGCAGGAGAACGTTCACGCGGCTGCAGGACGACTTGATCCAGGAGCCAGGCGCCGTAGCATCAAAGTCAGCGATTCCTGCCATGCGCTGATCATGCGCGAGTGATCCCGCAAGCGTGCTTGGCGCGCTGCCTGCATTGTAGTGCTGGCTGGTGTATCGCGCTTGTGACTTGGGGCCCACCATGCCAATCTTGAGCCATTGGCCCGAACTCCAGAAACCGTAGATCGCCATTTCCCCCGCCGGAAGCGAGCTTGGTGGTCTATGAGGAGCGGCCAAGAACTCGACGTCCAATTGAGCCAGCTCGATGTGCACGCGGGCGAGTTCCGCCACCTTGCAGAAATCGGCTAGTGCATCGGTCATGTCCATCTTCCAATCAGTCATGATGATGCCTCCACAGGATGTTCGACATCCTTCACTCGTAGGTCACCTGAGAGAAGCTTGGGCAACAACGTGTTGCGAACAGACGCAAGAGTTCGGGATTCGCTTTCCAGCTTATCGACCTGCTTGTATACGCTCCCAGCAAAGACATGAAAGCATTCAAGTGCGACTGCTGGGGGAATGACGAGTGGCTGTGCCTTCAGATCGGTCTGCGTCAAGAGCGGCTGAGTCGAACCCCTGTTTAGTGCCATGAAATCAACCCGTTTCAGCTGAAGAAACAGATACTCGTACGCCCGAAGTTGCTTCGTCTTCAGAACAAGGGTGTTGTCCGAGGGCCAGCACGGCTCGGGGATTCGGAAGACAGACCCAAGGGTTCCAACCCTCCCCGTCAGCAAGAATGGATAATCGATTAGAGCCTCGGGGACAAATGCCATTGGTCCGTTCCCCCCCCAGAGAGGTACACTAGCTTGAGCCGAAGCCTCGGAATATCGAACCCCTGGCCTCTTCCCGCTTGATACTTCAGCGATATCCTCAACACGTTCAGTCTTCCATCCCGTCGGGATCTCGCCAAGTTCGGAGTCTTCAAACGAGTCAGGGAAGAGGGCAGCGATGTCGGCAGGGAGGCCAGGGTCGCGGCCTTCGGCCTTGGCATGGACGGGGTCAAAGTCGATGAACCAGCTCTTGAAGAGCGCACGCGCCATAGCCTCCAGTGTCTCGTTCATTCGCCGGTTGAGTTCGATCTTGTCGTCGAGTGCGCCTAGGATACCGCCGATGGCTCGCTGCTCAGGTACAGGAGGCACGTTTGCTGGAACGTGGCTTAGGATATCTTGGTTCAATAACGGTTGTCCGGAACCAGTGCGCCAGCCGTTGAGCTCTAGAGTACTCAGTAAGTAGAACAGGAACCTTGGGTCGTTGTTGTTGAGTGCAGTCGCACGAATAGCATTATCGGTTACCCAGCATGGTTGTCTGCTGAAGTACAGCGAGCCACATTGGCTGCCGACACGACCAATGACGATCGAACCTGCTTCTGCGTTGGCTGTGTCCGTGCGCCCGATGACTCCGTTGGAACCGTACACGGGATACGGTAGGTAATCTGCCCGTCCGGGGCTGCTGTGGCCGTTTGAGAATGCCAAGAGTGCGCCCAGAGTGGTTTCTCGAATGTCACTTCCCATATCCCAGTCCCTTGAGGTTCCCCATGATCTCGGCATCGAGCTTCGCGCCTTCCGCTTGCTGTGCCTTCAGCGCGGTCACGAGCCGTTTCATCTTCTCGTCGAATGGTTCACCATCATCCTCGACTTCCTCGGCTCCGACGTAGCGGCCAGCTGTCAGCGCGTAGCCGTTGGCAGCTACCTCATCAAGCGTTGCACTCTTGCAGAAACCGGGGGCATCCTCATATTCGCCCGCCTCGGGATCACCGCGCCAGGCATGATACGTCCCTGCGATGCGCTGGATGTCCTCGGGACTCAGCTCCTTGTGTGTGCGGTCCACCATACTGCCTAGCTTGCGTGCGTCGATGAACAGGATACGTCCCCGACGGTCGTGGAAACGGTTGCTATCCTTGAAGCGAGTCAGGAACCACAGGCAGACGGGTATCGGGGTGGAGTAGAACAGCTGTCCCGGCATCGCCACCATGCACTCCACCACGTCGGCCTCGATGAGATGACGGCGGATCTCGCCTTCTCCCGACGTGTTGCTGGACATGCTGCCATTGGCGAGCAGAAACCCTGCTTCGCCGTGCGGCGCCAGGTGATAGATGAAGTGCTGGATCCATGCGTAGTTGGCGTTGCCCTCCGGGGGCATGCCATACTGCCAGCGCGGATCGGTCTTGAGCCGGTCACCACCCCACGGACTCATGTTGAAGGGTGGATTGGCCAAGATGTAGTCTGCCTTGAGGTCGGGGTGCAGGTCGTGGAGGAAGCTGTCCGCGTTCTGGGGCCCCAGGTCCGCTTCAATGCCCCGAATGGCCAGGTTCATGCGGGCAAGCCGCCAGGTCGTGTAGTTGAGCTCCTGACCGTAGATGGAGACGCTGCCCTTCTGCCTATGCTGTTCGATGAATTCCTCGCTCTGCACGAACATGCCGCCAGAGCCACAGCACGGGTCATAGACACGGCCCTTGTAGGGGGCCAGCATCTCGACGAGCGTCCGGACGACACAGCGTGGCGTATAGAAATCGCCACCCTTCTTGCCCTCGGCACTGGCAAACTGGGCAAGGAAGTACTCGTACACACGACCGAGGACATCCGTGGAGCCGTGCTCCGTATCGTTGAGCCCGATGCTGCTCATGAGGTCGATGAGACGACCGAGACGCTCCTTGTCCACACCGGGGCGGGCGTAATCCTTGGGCAGGACGCCCTTCAGTTTGGGGTTTTCGTGTTCGATCGTGGCCATGGCATCATCGATGACCTTGCCAATGCTGGGCTGATGCGCCCCTGCCCGCAATTGGGACCAGCGCGCCTCCTCGGGAACCCAGAACACGTTGGCCGCAGTGTAGTAGTCACGGTCCTCTGTCGCATATCGCCGTTCATCGGGCTCGGCGATATAGTTCTCGTTTGTGGGATCGGCCATGTCCCTTACCAGCCGGAGATGCCGCTGCTCAAACCGGTCTGAGATGTACTTGAGGAAGATGAGACCCAGGACGACGTGTTTGTACTCGCCGGAGTCCATGCTGCCGCGCAGCTCGTCGGCCATCTCCCACAGCTTGGCCTCGAACCCCAGATTCGCCCCCGTCGTGCTGCTGTTGGTTGTTTTCGTCCGCGCCATGAACTCCCCCTCACTTCTTGTCGTCACTGCAGGTCCTCTCCACGGTGCAAACAGCATTGCCTTGCCCTGCAGGTCTGCATACAGACAGTCTAGTAGCAGTCCGTTCCCGTACTACTCACTGAAGATGTGGCCACCGTGCTCAACGAGTGCCTGTCTACTCGGCCACGCGTTCGAATCTTCTGGCAACAGGATGCGCGAACCATGGAGCTGGTAGTACTCCTTGCCATTGTCGTAGTCTTCTTTGAGGCGCTTGCTGACCACAAACCGATAGCCGTCAGGGTCGATGGTGACATAGCCGGCATCGAACAGCTTGTGGATGTCGGCACGCAGGAGGATGCCGTTGGTGACGTCGTTGGTGTGCGTGTCGGACCACTCGATGATATGCGCGGCTTCAAGGACGGGCAGCGAGTGCTCCCTGCTGACGGCACACTGACGATGATAGGCATCGGTCACTTCGACGCGGAACGTCCCCTGACCTTGACGGACCTCACGCAGGGCATACTGCGGTGTGTAGTTGTTATTGTAGAAGGGCAGTGCATCAATCTGCGGCGTCGATGGCGTCAGTTCCAAGTTGCGGAGTACTTGCTGCACGATGGTCTGATCGTCGACGCCGGCCATGTGTTTGTAGCTGACAAGACTGCCAGTGTAACACGGGATCCAGAGCTCTCGCGGCAGATACACGACCTGATCGAGGACTGCACACCCCACGTCCGTGTTCCACGAATCTGCACCGGCACGCTTGTGTCGCATGATGGCGGTTCGGAATGCGTCCAGCGTCGGTACACCGTTGCGGATGCCAAATGCATCCCACACCATCTGGAGGGGGAGGACTGAGTAGTGCATGAACACGCCCGCGCCTGCAATGAAGTTGAGAGGGCTGTGGAGCTTGAGAAGCCAAAGCGAACCAGGTTCGACATGCATGCGTGGACGCGCACTCGGAACCCAGAAGTTCACCTCATCAGTGATCTTGTTCCACTGCAAGTACTCGAACCACCTGTTATCAGTGATACCCAGGTACGCTGACAGCATTGCTCCTCCTCCGCTATGGCCTACATCACTACTGTAGCCGATTGGCGGGTTTGTCAATGAGTCCTGTCGGAATCTGATATCCTTCGCATCCGTTTTCCAGAACGACTCCAGGAATGCCAACGCTGTAGGAGGGGAGCGGAACAGGAATGAGAGATTCGGGGACAAGACTGGATTCCCGCCTGCGCCGAGAGCGAGGGAAGGGTAGGAATGGGTTCCCGCCTTCGCCGAAAGCACCCCTCGTATTGGACTAACATACGCGGGGGGATGACGGAGGGGACAGGGAGGGACTGGATTCCCGCCTTCGCGGGAACGACAGAGAAAAGCCCCGGCGTAGGCCGGGGCTTGAGCCACTCTCGAATCTGATGCGCTGCTACGCGACGCCGAGAGTGACCTTAAGTTGACCGATTGCTTGAGTGCCCGTGCCGGGGACCAGCAGGACCAGGCGCAGGACCTGGCCGTCACCGCAGGTGATATTGAGGGGACGCGTTGCACCTCCCAGCAGGTCAGACAGACGGACACGTGCACGGGCGCGCGCCATGTCGCCGACGAACAGCAGGAGCTCGGCGCCGTCGGGGAATGCCCCTGTATCTCCTTCCGCGATCAGGCTGAGCAAACGGGAAGCCTGCAGACCTTTCGCTCCCTTGAGACCGACGGTCCGTTCGGCCAGTACGATACGGCCAACACCGACAGTCGGTATGGCGTCGAACAGCGTGACGTTGTGGGCACGCTGCTGGAGCGGGTCAGTAGCCTGAATCATAGGAGCGGCCATGGTCTTGCGAAGTATGGGTGCCGCGTCCTCATCGAACCTCGACAGTTCATTGACCATGTACATTGAAGGAATCTGGGACATACGGTGGAGCGTCGGCATGGCAGCTCCCATCATTACCGGCCGCACCGCTTCCCACCCTTCGGGGGTGGCGTTCGCGACGATGATCGTCCGCTCGACTGACTTGCCCGCCTCGGTGCGGACGGCCACGAAGGCAGTTTCCGTGCTGGCAATGCCACTGCGCAGGGACTCCTGGCAGATGAGTCCTGCAAGGGTCTCGTCGGCAGGCTGGTTCTCGGGATAGAGTGTTCCGCTCTCCATGCCAGACTCAGGAGATGCCATCCCAAGCTCCTCCACCCGCTTCTTGAGTTCCTCTGACGTATAGCGGGCGCCTTTGAGCGCTTCCAGCTGCTGCACGCGGCGTGCACCCACCAGCGCGGCGACACCTCCGTGCGTCTGTGCCCCGTCTGCCTCGGTCCATTCGGCAAGAACCTCACCGTGCCCGTCCACAAGGCGCAGGGCCAGAGGCTCTTCGCCTGTGGCTGCTTCACCTGTGGCCCACACCGGTTTGCCCGCGGGCAGGTCGCCCAGGTCCAGTGCATGCCACCCATCTGCGGCCGCCGTGGCCGGCCGCCGTGAAGCTGCATACAGGGCATCTGTCCAGACCTCCAGGCGCAGGCCGGTGGCGATAGGACGTGCCCACGTGTCCACGATCTCATCGAGCGCTGTCGTGATGTCCCCTCCTTCGGGGTTGCTGGTGACATAGCGGTCGGACCCTCCGCCCGCCTCGGCCAGCTGGCGTGCTAGGGCTGCGTTGGGTGACGAATCGACGCACAGGATGCTGATGCGCCTGCGGTCGACATGCTTCGACTCCTCCTCGGCCAGCCGGATGAGGCGCCCCTCGTCGCTGACTTGCGCGTCGGTCACGATCAGGACCTGCCGCGAGAACTTGCCGGCCGGTCTGTGCCCGTGCAGGGCCTGTTCGAGGGCGACACCCAGCTCGGTCCCACCCGAGTCCTTGTGCGACTCCAGGAAGTGCACGGCGTCCTTGCGTGCTGCGTTGTCCATCGCCTTTGGCGCGTCGCTCCACCAGGTCACCGTGTTGTGAAACACGCCGATGCGGAAACGGTCATTTTCGGTCAGCATGCCGATGAGGCGTTTGACTGCCCAGTCGGCAGCCTCCCACTTGGCGCCCTCCATGGAGCCGGAGTGGTCGACCAGCACCGTCAGCTCGCGCGGCACCAGCTTCTGCTCGCGGGAAGGTGGTGTCACCAGCGCCAGGAAGGGCGTACGGCCCTCTCGGTGCGCGGTGAATGCGGACAGCGTCGTCCGCTGAGCGTCGGCGGCAGGCTGCCAGGTGATGACAGCGTCGCAGTCAGGCAGGACGTCCCCACTCTCGAAGCGGGCGTGCAACTCCCTGCCGTCGCGTGTCAGCGACAGCGCATGGGTGGGACTGGCCACCCCAGACGCATCGAAGACGGTCAGGTCCAGGGACGCTCGGTAGCCGGGGTCGGCGGCCTGTGCCAGAGGACGAGCCGCACCTGCTGCAGGGGACTCGTCGTCCCGGGTGTAGCGCACGGGAACGGTGAGCGGGATACGCAGGGACCAACCGGAGCCTTCGCTACGGGCAAGCTGGACGAACGCGATCTCGACCCTCACCTCCTGACCGGGCTTGATGCCGGCCACGCGCAAGGTGAAGACGTCCGCTGCTTCACGGGTGACCAGAGCAGCTTGGCGCCGGTCCTTCTTGGCGTCCTCGTAATCCTTCTCGGCCTGGGCACGCGGTTCCAGGACAGCTTGGATCTCCACGTCGCCAAAGCGCACGCTGACGCCGGTGACTGCGGCATCTCCCGGCAGGGGAAAGCGGTAGGCCGCCTCGATGACCCTGCTGCACTGCTGCTTCGTGTAGCTGAACACGTGGACCACCTGCATGCCCGCGACCGGGCCGGTGACCTCGCCGCTGATCTCGATACGCCGCATGGGCACGAACGCCATCGTCTGCGCATCCTTGCCAAGGACCTCCAGCATCGCCACGCCGCCTTCGGGCGCGTTTTCTACGTATGAAGTGTTGAACATGTGTTATCCCTCCTTGGGGTTGTCGTGGTACTCCAGCTCCAATTCAACCAGCCGCATCAGCTTCTCGATCGTACGTTCTGGCAGTTTGCCCGTGAGTGACCACACCAGGGCCTTGCGTGGGTCACGCAGGTCCTCCACCTGAGCCTGCAGGTTCGACAGTGCATCAGCGCTTTCGGGAGGGGCGGCTTGAACTTCCGCGACCGCATAGTGCGCCGCATCCTCTTCTACGAGGACCGGCTCTTGCAGGACCCCTGCCCGCGTGAAGACCTCCGCCTGCGACAGGTCAAACACATTGGCGATGTGTCGCAGCATGCTGAGCGTCAACCGCCGCTCGCCCTTCACGAGCCGTGACACGAGGCTGGCAGAAATATCCAGCCGCTGCGCCAGCTCGACCTGTGAGAGCGACGTCCGTTCCATCAGCCATTGCAGAAACCGTGCCTGTTCGTCCATGGTGCATCTCCTTGTTGCCATCTTGGCATGTATAGTATAGCACAGAATTGCCAAGATGTCATCACACGATGCTGAACGATTGTCAGTGGCCGCTCTTCAGCGTCTGTTCGGTCTTCACAATGTGACGTACGCAGGCAAGGACTGCTTACGTATTACAGGTGCCAGGAGTCCCAGAAACATCGGGACGAACTTGGCGCAGGGAGATGACACGGTGAAGAAGATCGTTCTCGCGCTGTTGGTCGTCATGATGCTGGCTGGGTTCGCTGGATGCGCGGCGCAGTCTGCCGCTACACCAGGCGCCGGCACCACACCGCCTACCACGTGGACTGCACCGCCCGACGCGACGACGAGCGCCACACCGCAAGGATGAGCTGGACCCAATGATGGATTCCCGCCTTCGCGAGAAGCGCCCCTTGCCTTGCACAGAAAGGCTCGGGGGGGGGGAAATGACGGAGAGGGGCGCAGGCCGTTTTTGCGGCTTGCGCCCTCAGTCGTTACGACAGAGGCCGTGGCGGAACCCTTGACATCGGCATCGTTTTGCTCCAGTATTGTGGTGAGGTTTAGTAAAAGTGGAGCAGGCCATGAACTCTGGCATGATACAGAGAGCCCTTGCAGCAATGCCATATGTCACCAAGCAGAACCTTGGTGTGCTTCTGAATGTCCCTCCTGCTGCGCTTGACTACAGGGTACGACGCATGCAGCAAGCAGGAGACCTCATCTCGATACGAGCTGGGTTCTACGTCCCGGCTCAGTCGTGGCAGGCCGCCAGCACCACGCCCGATGGAGGTCAACAGCTCCTGGAGTACCTTTCCGGCGTTGTACGCTTCCCCTCCTATATTTCCTTGGAGTATGTTCTTGAACGAGCAGGACTTATCCCGGAATCTCCCTTTGCCATCACATGCGTGACACAGAAAACGCCACGCGTCTACACAACTTCCATTGGTACCTTCATCTATCGACAAATCCGCCGGCCCGGACTGTTTGTCGGCTACGACACCGTCGTGTATCGAGGACTCGAGATTGCCATCGCATCGCCAGGCAAGGCGTTGTTTGATACGCTGTACCTCCGGCCGTTCAAGACCGCTCGGGACATGGGAGGGTATCTTCTTGAAACAGGCCGGTTCAACTGGGACGCTCTTGCCCCAAGAGACCGCCACACATTCGCGGCACTCGTTCGCAAAACAGGCATCCCCAAGATGAAACGCATCCTCACGTTTCTTCAGAAGGAGAAGATCATATGATCGAAGAACAGCTCTCCGCAATCATCACGAACAACCGCGGTCTCAACCCCATGGTTCTACGCACAAAGCTGAAAGAGGTTCTTCAGGAAAGCATCCTGGAGTTCGTGTACAACCACGCCGCGTACCGCGCGTTCCTCTTCACTGGCGGAACATGCCTGCACCGCCTCTATGGACTACCCCGCCTGTCCGAAGATCTCGACTTCGACGTCGTGGACGCCGTTGACCCGCACACATTTGCAGCTGATGCACAGTCATACATACAGCGTTCGCTGCACTACAGCCCCGTGCGAGTGAAGGTAAGCAGCAACGGGACGTCTGTCATGTTGACGTTCCCCGTCCTCAAGCATCTGGGGTTGGTCCACAGCTCGGCCGACTCCCCCAACCTGTTTCTCCGCTGTGATCTTCCTCACGAGCAGATCGGTCTGTACGGCGACCAGCGATTGCCCCTCAGTACTGCGAGAACCATGTTCTTTGTCCGTGCCTACGATCTGCCGACGATGTTTGGCAACAAGCTGGCCGCCTTCATCGGACGGGTGTACCAGAAGGGAGCGACGCAAACAGTGCCCTTCAAGGGCCGTGACGTGTTCGACCTGGTCTGGTTCCTGCAGGAGTCACAGCGTCAGAACTGGCGCCTCACACCCAACTGGCCCCGCGTGCTGGCCGTACTCAGGGCCAGGACGCCCGAGGACGTTCTGCGGGATGCAGCCGAAAAGGCCGCAGCGCTGAAGCCGGCTGAAGTTGCTGCTGATCTGCGACCCTTCATTGAGGATTATCAGATGCTTGAGGGATTCATTGCCAATCTGCCAGAAGTGCTGCCGACGCAGTTGACCGCACTGGCGCAACATCTTGCATAGGCCGATATGGGGTCAGGTCGTGTTCTTGGGGTCAAGCGTTGCCATCTCCACGTGGTAACATTCGACCGCAACGCCGCACGATGAATGAGACCTGCGCGAAAATGACGAAATGACCTGCCGAATACCCTATGACCGCGGGATGTGGTACTTCTCCTGGAAGGCATCGAGGATGAGGGTGAACTGCGGAGTCAGGCGGGCACGGGCCTCTCTGGCGATCTCCGGCGGAACTCCGCCATACAGTGCTTCGGCGATCGAGCCTGCGATGGCAGCCTGTGTGTCGGCGTCTCCGCCCAAGGCAACCGCACGCCGCACCGCGTCCTCGAAGGACGTGGAGGTCAGCACGCAGATGAGTGCCTCGGGCACGGACCGCTGGCATGTCTCGTCGAACGAGCAGGACGGCTGGATGTCCTTGTAGCTGCGGTGCAGGTCGTACCTGAACCGAGTCTCCAGGGCGTCCCGGATGTCCGTCTGGCCGGCCCCCTGCCGGGCGAGGAAGATGGCAACCGCCACGGATTGCGCGCCTTTGATGCCCTCGGGGTGGTTGTGACTGACCTCGGCCGAATCCTGTGCCTCCTCCAATGTTTTCTCCAGTGTTCCAAAGGCCCAGCCCACAGGGCTGACGCGCATGGCCGAACCATTGCCGAAGCTGTTGTAGGGTTTCGAACCTGGCACGGTGAACCACTGCCTGAACATCCCACCGAAGCCGGCATCAGAATTCGCCAGCGCAAACTCGCGTATCGTTTCGTTGTATGGACGGCCTGTCAGCAGCGTCTCGGCCACAGCTACAGTCAGCACCGTGTCGTCGGTCCATGCCGAGCGTTTGCCGAACAGCGGGAAATCCATCGACTTGATGGGGTGAAACTCATAGACCGAGCCGATGATGTCTCCTGCGATTGCTCCCAGCATACCATCCCTCCTGAGGTCGGGGCAGCAAACCTCACACCCTTCCACAATATCAGTATACAGCAAAGTGTCGCACTTGGGACGGCAAGGAGTGGATTCCCGCCAGCGCCTAGAGCACCCCTCAGGAACGCCCCTCACAAGCGCCCCTCGCATTGGACCAACATGCTCGGGGGGAATGACGGGGGACTGTGGGAGCGACACTGAGAGTCAGAGCCACGTCCCTATTCGTCTCCCCCGCGAAGGCGGGGGTCCACGTGTTACGGCAGGACTGAACTCCCGCCTCCGCCTAGAGCACCCCTCAGAAGCACCCCTCGTATTGGAAAGAAACGCTCGGGGCCTTGGACAAAAGGGTTCAAGGGGGGATCCCGGAGCGGGCGCTGTTCTACGGTTCGTACCTCTCAGCCGTCACTATGCTGTGTGCTAAGTCTAGGACGATTTTGGCCGCCGTATCGGCCGTACGGAGCACTGAGCATCAGCAGTATCTCCCGGTAATACCAGGTAATGCTCGCACCTCCCACAAGCCACTTTCCATGTGACCCGTACGTCCTTCTTCACATTGCCAGTTGAGGTAATACGGTTCTGGTTATGTTCCCTCACTGCCCCCGGTTGCAGCGTCTGCACGGATGTACACTGTTCGCGGACTAATTCCAGTGCGCTTCAGGAAGCCCTCTGGACTGGACCAACGGGCCAAATACTTGGAGACCTGTACCTTGGCTGATTGAGAGTCCCCCAGCCCCAAGAGCTCACGGCACTCGGCGGGGGTTATGGAACCGTGATGGGCAACGAATTGCCGGACGGTCGCCTCATAGCGCTCGGGCTCAATGCCTCTTGTTTTCGAATAGGACACACGGCCTGTCAGTTCACGGGCGACGGCTTTGGACAGTGCAAATGTTGCTGCCCGCGTGCGACCTTGACGTTCCAGAAGTGCAGGAGTGGCGGTTGTCATCACCTCGAGCATCGAACGGGCTTCCTCAATTCCGAGCTGCAAGAGTGATGCCGCCGACCGAGTATCAATGGACGGATGCTCGCGCAAGAAGCTGAGGATCAGCAGTTCGTCCAGTAGAGGCTCGCGTCCTTTCTCTCGCCATGCAACGACCATGCGTGCCATACGTTCGTCGAAATTGCCATCGTAAATGTGGAGCTTGACTCGCCACTCATCCACTTCGTATTCCGGGGCCTTCTTGCCGTATTGCAGAACCGTGGAGAACATGCGCCGTGCCCCTGTGCCAGCTGACTCAACAAGGCGCATCTTCAACAGCGCATCCGCAAGTGTCTTGTTGCGAGCAACCGGATCGTGACGCAGGATATTGTTCGGAGTGACGCCTCCGATGAATGCGCCCGGGCTGCTCACGGTGAGTTCATGCAGCCGGTGTTTGATGAATACTTCTTCTGACACTGTGTAGTCGCGGTGGGTGACGGCGTTGAGAACAGCTTCACGGACGACGTCGAGAGGAAAGGCAGGGATGCGCACTTTGAAGAAGCCGACGCTTAGTTCCTGTTCAGGGTTGGAGGCACCCGAGAAGCTTGTTTCGATAATCTCCAGGACGTTCAACAGAGCCAGACGCATCTGGTCGTTGCGTGCAACCGACGTGTCACTAGTCTGGTAGACGTAGTGCACCTGGCTTTGTGGGCACAGGTCACGCAGTTGGCCCTCGCGACCAAATAGAACCAATCCGGCGTTGGTGACCTTGCCGCCTCGCGTCACCCCAAGACCTGCAAGCAAGTCCTTATCAGACAGTGTAAGCAGTACGGAACCAGCGTCCTTGTCCCGAATGCGATTGCGTGCCCTCGCGATTTCCACGACATCGAGGTCTGCGGGAGATAGCTCTTCGACAATCTGAGCGCTCCAGTCGGTGGTGCCCAGACGTGCTTGCCCGCGAGCGAACTCGTCCGGATCCAGAGGCTGGCAGTTCTTGCCAACGCGGATTCGATAGGTACCGTCACTGGTGCCATAGGGTCGATGAATTGCATCTCGCACCCGGACCACCAGGAGATGTCCGGTCCCCTCAGGAACGTCGATAAGATGGACGTCCGCGTCGACATGTGGACGTGTGGCATCGTAGATAGCCTTGCGCCAAGTGTCTGTGTTCGCATTCCCACAGCCATGGATAGCGTTGATTCGACCAGAGGCCTTGTCGTCGACACCGAACACGACGGCTCCACCATCGGCATTGGCAAAGCATACGGCATATTCACATGCTACCCGCATATCACGCTTGGCCTCGTGCCACAACTTGAAGTCAAGCCACTGCGACTCGAGATCGTCGGCCACCTTCCCACTGTCGAGCTCATCGAGCAGTCGCTGTATGTCAGTATCTGTTGGTACTCCCACCGCTCCTCCTCAGGCTGCTGTCAGTCTAGGATAGAGTATATGCTGCCAGGTGACCGCGGCAATAGCGCTTCTGAACTGGAGGGAGCCTCAGGCAAGGGGTGACGAAGAGCTCCTTCACGGGTTCACGCTGTTCTCCATGAGTTCAGAGACTACTTGTGCAGCAGTGATGAAGATATTGGCTTACCGTTCTTGCCCATCGACTGTCACTACGCTATCTGCCACGCAGTGCAGAGGACTGGCTGCATCCGTTCTGTGGCGTGACTGACCCATGTCAAGAAGGCAATACCCGAGGACGAGAGTGGATTCCTCCATAACACCAAACGTGTTACACCAAACGTGTTACACCAGAAATGTGGCAACAACAGTGACTTGTGCAAGCTATCGCATCGATACTGGGTCGATCGGCACGACTGTTACAACAACTACGGCCGTCCACTGTTACATAAGGTGTAACACACTTGGAACCGTCCCGAGAATGTTACGCGTTGGCCATCAGAGCGGCGCCGTTCGCATGACCTCAGCAAACAGGGTGATGCGGTCGGCCTCCGCCGGACTCGGAAGGAACGGCAGCACGTCGGTGCGGAGGGTGGCCAGGTCGAGCGTGGCCAGCTTGTCCAGGACGGCCTGGCGCAAGTGCGCCGCATCCGGGATGCCAGCCTTGCTCGCCAGGTATGCGTAGTCCGGTTTCGTCTGCCCCAGCAGCCAGGAAATGTCGTACAGGTCGCGCCCCATTGTACGTGGTCTGTGCAGCAATGCGGTGAACTTCTGAGCCAGGAGTACAGGGGGCGGAGTCAGTAGTACCGGCACGAAGACGTCCAGACGGCTGAGGATGCGCCGCTCCGGTGTGGCGTCGAGATTCTGGGGCTCCATGTCCACCTTGATGCGCAGGACACTGTCGCGGTGCCCCGTCAGGCCCCATCGTTGCAGCATGTCTGTGAAGCGAAACACTGCCGACATGCCCCGGTGCTCCTTCACCAGGACGTCGCAGACAACGTCCTCCAGCGCGAAGCGCTGTGCCACGTCGGTGGCCAGCGTGCGGAACTCGGACGCCGGGACGCCGCGATTGTCGAAGTCGAGGTCCTCCGAGAAGCGAGGACTGCCCGTGAAGAGGTGGATGGCCGTGCCACCCATGAACACGAGACTGGCGCCATGGGTCGTGCCATAGATGTACTGCAGCGCCTTCAGCTGGAGGTACTCCCGCAGGATCGACGTCCTCCATACCGATGTGCTCTTGTGATATGCCTGATAGACAACGGATGGCTCAAGCATGGCACATCGCCTCCTCAAGCGCGTGGACTTGGCGCATCAGTCGCGCGTGTTCGAACCTCAACGCCCATCGCTCCAGGCGGTCATGGTCCAGCGCTGCAAACCCGGCACCGTCAAGGCGTATGCTTAGCATGTCATCAACGGTGCGCATAGTCGGATGAAGGTACAGATAGTCCAGTACAGCCTTCTCGGCCTCGGCGATCAGGAACCGTCGCCCCCGCCCGTATTCGACGACACGATACCCAAACCACCGAGACGGCTTGACGGTCCTCCAGACGAAGGTTGCCGCATCAGTCGCCGACGTCCTCGTCGTACGAGTCCCCACAAGGGTGATGGCATGGGCGGTCTCGGGGACGAGTTCGTACCACGACAGCGCAGACTCGAGCGACACATACGCCGGGGGATAGGCCTGACATCCCACATCGAACAGCAGGGGCAGGTCCACCTGTGCGTCTGCGAAGACGTACCAGCCGCGCGCCAGCATGAGCACCTGTCCCTTGCGGTTCCACTCCGCCAGCGTCGGCTGACGGAATCCGGGGTCGATGAGCGCAAGATCGCGCGTGCTGAACGGTGCATCGGTCCCTATGGCACGTCGCATGGTGCCGAGTAACATCTGTCTCCGTCTCCCTTTCATACGCTGAAGCGTATGTAACTCAAATGCCTCTGTCCATATCGTACCCTCGTGCTGATTCCTGTCAACCGGATATAGGGTCAGCTGGTAAAAAGGCCGCAGGTGGTAAGCAAGGAGGAATGGATTCCTGACTTCGCGGGAATCCATCTTTACATCTCCGTGCGAGCCTCCGTCCGTCGTTCGCGCGACTGCTCGACTTTTTGTCCTCAATCTGTCATTCCCGCGAAGGCGGGAATGCATGCGTCAATACATCCGTGCCCTGGGTTGGCCTTTTCGCGCGTTCGTGGTATAGATTGTATGGGTATGATTCGTTCGTGAATCGTCTAGGGGGAGATGGCATGAACGTGCGACGATGGCCACAGAGAGCCTGCGAGCGGGCAAGACTAGCTTGGAAACAATTGCTGAGCCGGACTACCTCCAAGCTTCGTGCTCTGAATCCTTGGTCACTCAATCCAGGGACCCCTGCGTATGTGGCTTCCGCCGTCGTGACGGCGGCATGCTGGACCCTTGGAAGCACGCGAGTGTGGTCAATCATCCTGCGTCGGCCCGCACTGGATCTTGTCGGAGCAACTGTCACATCGGGGACGGTTGTCGCCGTATCTGTTGGATTGACAGCAATTCCACTGGCATTGACGATCATGCTGAGTCAGATGTACAGCGGTCATGCCGGTCGACTGCGGGTCTTCTTGTATGTAAGCGAAGTTCAAGTGTCACTAGTGGCTACCGTCACGACAGGGGTAGCCACTGCGGTTATTGGTGGACGATTCTACGGTTGGCTGACCTTAGCTTGGCTCGGAGTCATCGCTTTCCTGTCCTGCTTCTCAATCCTCAAGGCTCTCATCCTGCTCCAACGGCCAGATCAGTATGCTGACGCGTGGGGACGATTCATCGTGTTGCGACAGTCTGCTATTACTGTGAATTCCCCGCGTCGTCAGCAAAATGCCATTGCGGCCAAAGCGGCGTTCGCTGATTGGGGTAGTAATGCTATCAAGGTGGAACAGTGGTTTGAACATTTCAACAGCGGAATCTTGGATGACTACGTCGTCATTCCTGCTCAGACGACGGGGGCCATTGACGACATCAGTCTACCAACATTGCATCGCCTCCTGACCATTCTCCAGGAACACGAGGGGCCTCTGTCTACCAATGCTACCATTACAGGCCACACCGTATCAGATGCAAAGGTCCGTGGCCCCATGATGGTCATCTGTCAGCTCCCAGGTTCACTGGTGAAAGACCGCTTGGAAACACTAGCATTGTTTCGCAAGGACGTACTGCTTGATGCGGACTACAAGGACTTTGCGCATGCTTTGAAGAAAGCTTTCCGGATCGACAGTTCTGAGAGGCTGTTGACGATAATCGGTGACCTCCGGTCTGAGGCAAGAGAGCTTGGCAATCAGTTGATGCAAGGGGTTCATTCCAACGATCCTGGCCCTATCGCGGAGTTCTGGGAGGTTTGCAAGTACATTGTCTGTGGTGCCGCACAGATCCATGACCTCGAAGCCTCTGAGGCCGCCCAGCAAACCTACTTTGATCTCCTTGAGGCGCTCGTGTGGGCGACGGATGACGCTCGGTGCTTGGTTGAGAATCCCGCTGCACATGTTGACAGAGAGATCAAGGATCTCGTCTTGAGCCTGCCTAAAAACTTCGCATACGCTGCCGCAGAGACCGGGAACCCAGAAGTCTTCCAGCGCTGCCTATCGCCATTGTGGCTGCAATGCCGGGACTCTCTGCAGCAACAGCCTGATGCGCCAGACACCCGGCATTACCTATCTTGGTACGGTGTCTTGTCCTCAGCAATTCAACGCCTGACGGAGCCAAATGCGGCGAAGAAGACTGGTATCGACCAAGCCGTGTCTGAAGCGAAGTTGGTTCTTAAGAACCTGTCCACCTTGCTGCTTCTGCTTGCTCGACAACATGAGTGGCATGCCGCTGCCTTGGTTGCCGAGGAGATATCTAACCTGGAGCCACGACCATCAATGCGGCACAATGATGCAGTGACTTTGAGCGAGTACCCATCACGCTTTAGGGCTCTTGTGTCTCTCATGTACTATGGAGTACATGCCTGCCTTGTCGACCTTGCCATGACGGAGCTCCCAAGCTCGGTTCCTCCCAACCTTGTCGAAGCGACGTGGCCACACGACGACTTTGACTTGTCTAGACTCATCAGCGTCTATGCTCAAGCAACAGCAGAGGGCAGCGCTGATGCTTTAAGCTGGGGTTGGGAACCAGAACCTATCTCAGGTGTAGTATTCTCTCCACGTATAGATGAGATACTGTCCTGTGGCTTCGTCGCTACAGTTATCACGTGGCCAGAATTCGCACTGTTCCAAGATTCGGACACTTGGCGTGCCGCTCAGTTAGAGAAGCTGGAGCAAGCAGCAGGAGGATTTTCAGAGCTGAAACGGCTGATTGGTACAGGTAGTCTGGTGGACGGGACACTCAAAAACGATGACAAGATTGCCAAATTGGTGGGGACAATTAGCCAACATCACCATCCAGTTGACCAGTCAGTTGCTGCGCTCAGGAAACTGCTACGGTACCTGCAAGATACAGTGGAATCCAACGAACACATGCGGATCAGAAGGACCGTAGTATCGCAAGACGTCATCAGTGCTTTCAAAACAGACCTGGTGAACAAGTATGACACCGATGACGTGGCAGAGGTGACCGTGCTCAAGACCCTGGGTCTCTTGTCCACGGGTTCTATGCCAACCAGCATGACTGGGAAGCCACCTACCCTTGGAGTCAACACCGTGATTGACAAGCAGTCGTTCATCGCCTCAGAATCTAGTTCATGGTCGTCTATTGCAGAGAATTATGGAGAGAAGCTACGCAACATGCAGGTAGGAGCCGTCATTGCGTGGCTCTCCAAGGCCGGCATCCCGACTGACCTTGCGTCGATTCTCGCGTCGGACACCCCTCTTCAAACGAGCACAAGCGTGCTACTCGTAGACACAGACGTCGAGTGGTTGCCCTCCGAGCTCCAAGAGCTGGTTGAGGCCTCTGAGTTGGCCAATCCAAGAGACAACGATCCGTGCGCGTCCCTTCGCATTGCCGGACAACGACTCCCCATGTACCGTTTCTGGATGGGCGGCGAGGTAAAACCCTGCCTCCTGTTCATCCACAGCGCTCGTGTTACCCAGGTGCCGTGGTGCTACGATGACGGCTGGACCTTCTCAAAATCCTACGAGGTCAAGGTTTGCCTCCGCGTCTTTTCCCAGGATCCTGACGCCATGAACACCCTGTTGGAGCAGAGTCCGGCTTGGCTTGAGCAGGAGGCGACCACACCGGATCAGAAGAAGGCCCATCTTGAAGAGCTTGTCTGGCTCCAAGGTTACCAGCAACTCGTCTTGGATCCTGGCACCACTCCAGGCGTCTTCCGTCTGGATTTGCCTACTGACGAGCCCGACACTCTACCACAGCCCAAGGGCGAATCCGATGAGAATATCCGAAAATAGTCGAATCAAGGTAGGCGACGAGACCGAAGAGGTTATCTGAGAGAGTGGTAACTTGATTGGTGTGCCAAGGAGGGCAACCCATGGGAAAACTGATGGACAAGGTAGGAGTCTGGACGGAATCCAAACACGAAATCCTCCAGAAGTATTGCGCGGCCTACACCACGATCATGAACGCTCAACAGCGTTTCCACTGGTGGTACATCGATGCCTTCGCGGGCTGTGGCGAACAATGGTCCAAAGAGAAGGACTGTAAGGTTCCTGGCTCTCCTCTAGTGGCATTGAGCATAGAACCGAAGTTTGAGCGGTACATCTTCATTGACCTTGAGCACAACAAGACAGAGCACCTCAAGGGGCTCGTGCCAGACAGGGATGACGTCGAAGTACTTGAACGGGATGGTAACTCCGCGTTGAAGACCATCATTCCTCGCGTAGATTACTCCAAATACATGCGAGCACTTTGTGTGCTCGATCCCTACGGACTCCATCTTGACTGGTCTGTCGTTGAACAATGTGGACGCGCTGGCTCCATTGAACTGTTTCTGAACTTCCCGATACATGACATCAACCGGAATGTTCACAGACAGGATACAACGAGAATCAGGGCATCTGACAGGGGACGGCTGAACGCATTCTGGGGTGACTCCTCATGGCAAGACGTCATGTACAGTTCAGAGGAGAACCTTTTCGGTCTGCAGGATTCCGTGGGAGGTAACAACGAGATCGTCGCAGCTTACAAAAAGCGACTGGAAACAGTCGCTGGGTTCGAGCATGTTCCTGAGCCCGTTGCAATGTACAATAAAAAGAATGCTGACCTCTACTACCTTTTCTTTGCATCTCACAATAGAGCTGCCGGGAAGATTGTATCGGACATCTTCAGAACCTATACTGGACTAGGGGTGAGATATGGCTCTCGGATCAAGCATTGAATGGACGAACTCCACTTGGAATCCAGTCACGGGATGCACCAAGATGAGCAGTGGATGCCAGCACTGCTACGCAGAGCGTATGGCTCACCGGTTGCAGGGCACCGGTCTTCCGCAGTATAGAAACGGATTTCAGGTTACACTGCATCCCGAGACGCTGGAACTTCCGCTACACTGGAAGAAACCCCAGACCATTTTTGTCAATTCCATGAGCGACCTCTTTCACGACGACATTCCGGATGACTTCATCTTTGGTGTCTTCGATGTCATGCGGCGTGCATCTTGGCATACATTTCAGATCCTGACCAAGCGGTCGCGACGTCTTGCCCGACTGGACAGCTGTTTGGAGTGGGCGCCCAACATTTGGATGGGCGTAAGCGTCGAAGCCACGTCGTACAAGTTCCGCATTGCCAATTTGGCATCCACCAGAGCACGTGTCAAGTTTCTGTCACTGGAACCGTTACTCGGGGATCTGGGACAGTTGCATCTACAGGGCATCGACTGGACCATCGCCGGGGGAGAATCCGGCCCCGGAGCGCGGCCTATCGAACCGGATTGGGTGCGCAGTATCCGTGATCAGTGCATCGATGCCAGTGTTCCCTTCTTCTTCAAGCAGTGGGGCGGCGTTCACAAGAAGGTAAACGGTCGCATCCTCGACGGACAGACCTGGGACGAGCTGCCTCATCCGCTCACGGCTCAGACTATCGTCGTTCACCACCATACATCATCTGCACCGACTTCTGGCGCCGAGCTTGCCACTCCGGCCGGGTTTACCAGCTGACCCCAAAGACAGGAGGAGTTGTTACTGTACACGAAGTTCGATTGTGCATGGCCGCCTAGAGGGGCATGTCGATATGTCGAACAGAGAAGGAGGTGACAAGATGCCTATAGACCTTAGCCCCACCCATCAGCGCGAGGAAGAGGAACGATGGGGCAAAATCGACCAGAAGCTAGCTGAGTTAGAGGGAAGAATAGACAAGAAGCTGGCGGAACTCGAGAAACGGATAGACGAGAAGCTTGGCCACATGGATTTTGGGTCATTCAAGTAAGGCTAGCGTGCAAATGAGCTGCTCTGTGCACTGTATCAGCAGGGCAGCCCACGGCAATAGCGCCAAATGCTGAGTATCCCTCGATGACATCTCGTCGTGCTTGACCGACTCGACTGCATTTCTACGACGTCGAGGGCACTCATCCGGTGTTTCCGAAAGTGGTTTCGGTACTGGAGGGCACTGATGACAGACAAAGACAACTCTTCTAAACCGGGTTACGAAACAAGAAAGGATGCGGCATCGCCGAGTCCGACTGCTGCGACAACACCAAGTGTTTGTGTGACAGCGATTATTAACGCGCAGGAGTCCAGTCGGCCGGAATCCGAAGGACGGGTGGAGGTGAAATTCATCTTGGTTCACCCCCAGCCCGTTATGCACGTCGTGCCCACTCAGCCTCCCGCCGATGAGACCGCTCCAGCTGCGCAGGCAGCGCCTGTCGTGCAACCGCCAATCGCCACGGGAGGCACTACTGATGAAGTGCCATGCGCTCCAGTGAGCCAATTGGCTCCTCCTGAGAAATGAACCCAGACGGTGTACCCGAGAGCTCCGGGAGCCGACCGCTGCCACCACCTGTCAACGCCAATATCCTGCAGAAACTGGACTCGCTGGAACTACGTTATCAAGAGCTCGCGCAACACGTCGCCGATGCCGGAAACAACCATCTTCTCGAATACTGCAAGTCAGTGCTTGTTGCTGCCACCGTGCTCTTGGGGTTCGTTGCTGCAAGCGCACGCAACTGGGTAGGTGCCCAAGCTAATGCGGTGAGTGATGTTGGCAAGATGTTGCAAGTCGCAGTTTGGCTGCTCGCAACTGGTTCGCTGGTCTCTGGGATGGTATATATGCGTTCAGCTGCCCGATTCGCGTCCGGAGAAGTCAAGGCACTGTGCGAGTCCGCCGCCACAATACATCAGGTTAGAGCACCCGAGCAGATACGACTCTATTCAGACTGGGTGGACAAAGGGCACCCGGCCACTCAGTCCAGTGAACATGGAGACTGGCTACTCTCAGCGCAAGGTGTGCTTTTCATCCTTGCCCTGACATGCTTCTTCTTCGCCACGCTGTACTGATATGATGGCTCCATACCTAGGTTGTAGACAGACCAAACAGAGCGGCTCCCCAGCTAGTCCAAGAGCCCGTTCCGAAGCGCCAGCATCTGTAACGACTTCAGACACGGCGCCTATCGCTCAAACTGGATTTGCCAACTGACCCCAAGGGCGAAAAGGACTGGATTCCCGCCTTCGCGGCGAAAGCACCCCTCAGAAGCGCCCCTCAGTACACCCCTCGCATTGAGAAAACATGTTCGGGGGGTATCGGACTAACATACTCGGGGGTATGGGAATAAAGTGCTCGGGGGGAAGCACCCCTCGTATTGGACTAACATACTCGGGGGGAATGACGGATGGGCGCGCACGTGGTGAGGTCCTCGTTTCCTGCTATACTTTCTCGGAAACGGGCATGGGGGCCATCACGCCCTGGACCTCCCGTGGACATGTCAACAGCGAGGTGATCGAATGTACGACAAGGAGAGTGTGGGGAGCCTGAAAGCTGCCAAGTCGAAGTGGCAGGACAGTGCTGACAAGATCCCGGCCGGCAAGACATGCAAGGCCTATGCAGACTGTGCGACGAGTTCCGGCATCGACATCAAGCTGCTCTACACGCCCGAGGATATTGGCGAGATGGACTACATGCGCGACCTTGGGTTCCCCGGGGAGTATCCCTATACGAGAGGATATCAGGCCACCATGTATCGCGGCCGTCTCTGGACCATGCGGCAATATGCAGGGTTCGCCACAGTCGAGGAGTCCAACCGCCGGTACAAGTATCTGCTGAACCAGGGCCAGACCGGTCTGTCCATCGCGTTCGATCTTCCTACCCAGCTGGGCATGGACGCAGACTATCCACTCTCGGAGGGTGAGGTGGGCAAGGTCGGCGTGTCAGTCAGTTCGCTCGCGGACCTGGAGGTGCTGTTCGACGGCATCCCGCTCGACCAGGTCAGCACGTCCATGACCATCAACGCTCCCGCCGCAGTTCTGCTGGCGATGTATGTCGCACTTGCGAGGCGCAAGGGCATCAGCGCGGACAAGCTGAACGGCACGATTCAGAACGACATCCTCAAGGAATACAGCGCCCGTGGCACCTACATCTATCCGCCGGCTCCGTCGATGCGCATCATCAACGACATCTTCGCCTACTGCTCCAGGGAAGTCCCCAACTGGAATACGATCAGCATCAGTGGCTATCACATGCGTGAGGCCGGGTGCACTGCGGTCCAGGAGGTCGCGTTCACCCTCGCCGACGGGATCGCCTATGTCGACGCTGCCGTCAAGGCAGGACTCGACGTCGACAGTTTTGCGAGCCGCGTATCGTTTTTCTTCAATGCGCACAACAACCTGCTGGAGGAAGTTGCCAAGTTCCGTGCCGCCCGTCGCATGTGGGCGCGGATCATGAAAGACCGTTTCCACGCGCAGAATCCGAAGAGTCTGATGCTGCGTTTTCACACGCAGACGGCAGGCTGCACGCTGACCAGCCAGCAGCCGGACAACAATGTCGTGCGCGTGACGCTGCAGGCGCTTGCCGCGGTCCTGGGCGGTACCCAGTCACTCCATACCAACAGTCGCGACGAGGCGCTGTCACTGCCGACAGAGGACTCGGTGCGGATTGCCCTCCGGACACAGCAGGTCATCGGGTACGAGTCGGGAGTGGCCGACACGGTGGACCCTCTTGCAGGCAGCTACTTCGTGGAATCCATGACCAACCGCATCGAGGAAGAGGCCTGGAAGTACATCGCCAGGATCGATGGGCTCGGCGGGGCGGTGAAGGCGATCGAGCGAGGGTTCATCCAGCAGGAGATTCAGAACAGCAGCTATCAGTACCAGCTGGAAATCGAGTCGGGCAAGAAGGTTATCGTCGGCGTCAACAAGTTCCAGGGCCAGGATAAGCCGTTCACAAACCTGATGCGCATCGACTCCGCCCTCTATGAGAAGAGGCACAAGGAGCTGGCTGCGATGAAGAGCCGCCGCGATGCCGCCAAGGTCGAAGCTGCTCTTGCCCAGGTGAAAGCTGCTGCGGTCGGCGATGCGAATCTGATGCCTGCAATCATTGACGCGGTCGACGCATACGCGACCCTCGGCGAAGTCTGCGATGTTCTGCGTGCTGTGTTCGGCGAGTACCGGCCGGACGCGTCGTTCTAAGGAGGAGACCATGGAACAGAAGATCAGAGTCCTCGTGGCAAAGCCTGGCCTGGACGGGCACGACCGTGGAGCCAAAGTCCTGGCACGGGCCTTCATGGACGCGGGCATGGAAGTCATCTACACGGGCATCCGCCGTACACCCGAACAGATTGCGGAGGTCGCCCTGCAGGAAGATGTGGACGTCGTCGCCCTGTCGTGCTTGTCGGGAGCGCACAACACGCTGTTTCCGAAGGTCGTCGACCTGCTGAGGGCAAAGGGAGCCAACGACATGCTCATCATGGGCGGAGGGGTCATCCCCGAAGACGATATCCCGTTCCTCAAGGAACACGGGATCAGTGAGGTCTTTGGACCGGGAACTCCACTGGCCACGTGTGTCGACTACATCCGGAGCCACGTGAAGAAGGAAGCCTAGTCAGGTGGACGTCAAGCTGGGTGTCCTGGCCGGCGATACGAGGGCGGTCGCGCGTGCGATCACGTGGGTCGAGAATGGCGATCCGCGCGGCGCCGAGGTGATCCGTGGCGTGTATGCCAGCACAGGACGCGCCTACATCGTCGGCGTGACCGGTTCGCCCGGTGCAGGCAAGAGTACCCTGGTTTCGCGACTGGCGGCACTGCTGGCGGCTCGTGGGCAGAAGGTCGGCATTCTGGCGGTCGATCCCAGCAGTCCCTTCTCGGGGGGTGCAATCCTGGGGGACCGGGTCCGCATGTTTGACGTTGCTCTCATGCGCAATGTCTACATCCGCAGCATGGGGACCCGGGGGTCACTCGGCGGCCTCAACCGTGCCACTCGCATGGCTGCCCGCATCCTTGACGCTGCTGGGTTCGACTGGATCTTTGTCGAGACGGTCGGCGCAGGTCAGTCCCAGGTCGACGTCCACGATGTCGCCTATACGACTGCCGTGGTCATGGCACCCGGCATGGGAGACGACATCCAGGCCATGAAGGCCGGCATCATGGAGATCGGGGACCTGTTCATCGTCAACAAGGCGGACCGCGAAGGAGCAGACCGTACCGCGACACAGGTCGAATCTGTTCTGCAACTGTCGATGACGGCAGGCTGGAATCCGCCCGTGCTCAGGGTGTCGGCCGAACTGAACACCGGCATCGACAGCGTTGTGGACACGATTGAACGGCATCATGCCCATCTTCTGGCCTCAGGGAAGCTGGACGCACTCAAGAGACACATGGCCAAGCTCGATGTGCTGGAGATTCTCAAGGCGCGCCTGGCCGACACGATGCAGCAGCAGCTGGACCAGCCGGCGGTTCAGGCCGAGCTGGAGAAGGTCGCTAGCAAGCAGAGCGACCCATATTCGCTGGCAGACATCATCTTCGAGCAGAGTTGGAGGAACCCATGAACCTGAGGAACATCGATCATATCGGCATTGCCGTTTCCAGTCTACAGGAGTCGCTGTCATTCTGGGAGGCGTCGCTGGGTATCGAGCTGCACGGCATCGAAGAGGTGGCTGAACAGCACGTGAGAACGGCGTTCCTGCCCGTGGGCGGCACAGAGATCGAGCTGCTGGAGCCTACCAGGCCGGACAGCTCGGTCGCCAGATTCATCGAGAAGCGCGGCGAGGGTCTGCATCACATCGCCATTGGAGTTGACGACATCGAAGCTGCCCTCGCGGAACTGAAAGCCAAGGGGGTCCAGTTGATCGACGAGACGCCTCGCAACGGTGCAGGTGGAGCCCGGATAGCGTTCGTGCACCCCAAGGCGACGCATGGCGTCCTCCTCGAGTTGTGCGAGAGAAAGAAGTAGCACAGAGAGTTGTCTGAAAAGCAAGCGCCCCGGGAAACCGGGGCGCTTGTGATTCATGCGATGGTGAGACGGTGCGTCTAGAATACGAGAGGGACGTAGCCGTTCCGGATGCACTCCGAGATGATGCCTCCCACCTGATCGATTTCGCACCCCAGGCTCTTGAGAGCGTCGCTCACGACCGTCTCTTCCGCGAACTCCTTGCAGGCCATGGCATGAGCCGTAACCTTGAAAACCTCCGCACCGAGGTCCCTGATCTCCTTGTCTTCAGCGAGCAGTCGTTCGATTGGGCCAAATAGAACGACGCGTACATCATCAAACACGTGGTTGTCATGAGTGTTCTTGGCGAACATCAAGCCGGCCATGGCTTTCTCGCGTTCGGCCGTAGAGAGGATGATCAAGATCTTGCGTACTGGCTCCATTCCTTGCCTCCTGTTCCCCGGTGACCACGCGCCGGGCCGCGAATACATGTTCAGCATCCAATTACCACACTATGTATAGCCGTGTGGCGTTCTGCGTCAATGACTCCACGGGGCAAGTGTGTGAATGGCAAGGTGGCTACTTGTCCACATCACTGCGTGTCGACTCATTGCAGCACTTGACCCGTGTTGTTCCACCACTATCCTGAAAGCAGGATCGTGCGAGCTCCCTACGTTTTGCGGGCATGGCGCGAGAACTGCCATTCGACGAAGTCGACAAGAGTTCAGGAGCTGCGAATGCAACAAACATGCACAAGTCAGTCGCGGACAGTGCAGGAGGGGGGCTGACGTGGATAAACGTGGCCCGGAAACAGGCAAGAGGGGCAATCATGATTGACAAGGACATCCGTTTCGGCGAGGATCCCATAGTGCAGAAGCAGGCGGAGGAGGCGTTGCAGGATGGCGAGGAACGCTACCGCATAATGATCGGCAATCTTCCCGGGTTTGTCTATCGTCGCGAGAACGACCGCGACTGGACCATGTCGTTCATCAGTGATGGGTGCAGGGACATCACGGGTTATGCACCCGAAGATTTCCTGCACAACAAGAAGTTGGCCTTCAACAACATTGTTCACCCAGACTACCGGGAGCGGGTGTGGCTGAATGTGCAGGATTGTCTTCAGCAGAAGAAGGCTTTCCAACATGAGTACCCCATTGTCGTCGCTGGCGGAGAACCCAATCATTGGGTGTGGGAGCGAGGGAGAGGCATCTTCTCCGATGCCGGGCAGTTGCTCTACGTAGAAGGATTCATGAGCGACATCACCGAGCGCAAACAGGCAGAGGAAACACTCTACAACGAGCGATTACTGCTTCGTACACTGATCGATAATATTCCGGATTCAATCTACTCCAAAGACCTGGCCTGCCGCAAGACACTCGTCAACTCAACTGAGTTACGCTACCTCGGAGCGAAATCGGAAGCTGATGTGTTGGGCAAGAGCGATTTCGATATCTACCCACAAGAACTTGCGGAGAAGTTCTTTGCTGATGATCAATTGGTGGTGCAAACTGGTGAGCCAATGCTCAATAGGGAAGAGTATGTATTTGACGAGAAACAACAGAAACGTTGGTTGCTCACCTCCAAACTTCCATTGCGGAATCAGGAAGGCCGGATCATCGGTTTGGTAGGTGTCGGTCGCGACATCACGGACCGCAAGCAGGCGGAGGAGGCGCTGCGGGCAAGCGAGATGCGCTACCGCACCTTCATCGATGCGACCTCCGATCTCGTATTTGTGAAGGACGAGTCCTTCCGCTACCTCATCAGCAACGGGGCGAACAACTCCTTCCTGGGCAAATCTGAAGGGAACGTGATCGGCCGCACGGACTTCGACCTCATGCCCAACGAGGCCGCCGAACATTGCCGGGCCAGCGATCAAGAGGCCTTGGAGAAGGGGAAAAGTGTCACCACTGAGGAGTCCGTGGGCGCGAGAATCTACCAGACCATCAAGTTCCCGGTGCCCCTCCCGAGCGGGCGCGTGGGGGTGGGCTGCTTCATCCGAGACATCACCGACCGCAAGCAGGCTGAGGAGGCGCGTGAGAAGGCAGAGGCTCAACTCCGCCAGTCCCAGAAGATGGAGGCCATCGGGACACTGGCTGGAGGGGTGGCGCACGACTTCAACAACCTGTTGACCGGCATCCTGGGCAACATGGCTCTCATGCGCAGCAGCCTGCCCCCGGCGAGCCCGTTGCTGGGGAACCTGAACGCAGCCGAGACCGCCGCTCGTCAGGCAGCCGACCTCACGAAAGGACTGCTGACCTTCGGCCGCAGTGCCGTGGTCCTGCCGGTGCCCATGAACATCACGGCCGCGCTGGATGCGACTCTGGCACTGCTGAAGCAGTCACTGCCGGCAACCATGGAGATCGTCCGCGACTATGAGCAGGCACCGTGGAACGTCCTGCTGGACCAGTCGCAGATGACACAGATCCTGCTCAACCTGGCAGTGAACGCGCGCGACGCCATGAATAGCAAGGGGATACTGACGATACGCGCCAGGGACGAGGTCGTGGAGAAGGAATACCTCCAGGCCCATCCATTCGCCCGCCCAGGGGAGTTCGTCCACGTGAGCGTCACCGACACCGGTCCCGGGATGTCGTCGGAAGTCATGCAGCATCTCTTTGAACCCTTCTACACGACGAAACCGGTAGGGTCCGGCACGGGACTGGGACTCTCCGTCGTCTACGGTGCCGTCAAACAGGCCGGAGGCTGGATCACAGCAGTGTCCACGGAAGGTGCCGGGAAGACCGCCCCTCAGAAGCACCCCTCGGAAGCACCCCTCGCATTGAGAGAAAGTGCTCGGGGGGATTGGAAGAACATTTTCGGGGGGATTGAACAAACGTCCTCGGGGGCAACCTTCGATATCTATCTGCCTCGGTGTCTGGAAACCCCTCGACCGTCACTCCCTCCCAGCGCCCCTTCTGTGAACACGGCCAGGGGAACCGTCCTGGTGGTCGAGGACGAGGCGGTGGTGCGGACGGTCGCACAGACGCTCCTGAGCAGGAGCGGGTATACGGTCCTGACAGCCGGGGATGGGGCGTCAGCCCTGAATGTCCTGCAGGATCACCCTGCGGGCATCGGACTTGTCCTGCTGGACATGACCATGCCTGGTATGACGACGGACGAGATCGTGCAAGGCATCCGTGCTCTGGACACGACGTTGCCTATTCTGCTGAACTCAGGGTACACCTGCAACGATGCTGTCAACCACATGCTCGAGGAAGGCAGCGTCCAGGGGTTCCTGGGCAAGCCGTACGAACTGCACCAGCTCGTGGAGAACGTGCAGAAGCTGATCTCCAGACGTTGAGCGGTCTGCCGGATATCATGACTGGATGCGCTCATGGCATTGCGCAGCGAAAGGCAGTATGATTGGATATCGATCAAGGAGGTTGCCGCATGAGTGACAGGACAAAGATCTCGTTTATCGGCGGGGGCGTCATGGCGAATGCCTTCGTCGAATCGCTGCTGGCCAAGGGTATTGCGTCTGAGGACGACGTGATGGTCAGTTCTCGCAGTTGGGCCACGCTTGAAGTCATGCGGGAGCGACACCACGTTCACACGACGCTCTCCAACCATGAGGCAGTCCAGTTCGGGGACATTGTTCTCCTGGCGGTGAAGCCCCAGAATCTCGAGCGTGTCTTTGCTGATATCAACGGGGCCATGCGGCCGGAACAGGTGCTGTTGTCCATTGTCGCCGGAGCCGGGATCGACAGGCTGAGGGAAGGGACAGGTCATGACCGCATCGTGCGATGCATGCCCAACACGCCCGCCCAGATCGGCGCAGGCGTCAGCGTCTGGATGGCCAGCTCCCAGATAGTGCAGGAGGACCGGACACTGGTCCGTTCGGTACTTGGCGCAGTGGGTGTTGAGATCGAAGTCGACGAAGAACGCTACGTGGACATGGCGACGGCAGTGAGTGGCACCGGGCCCGCCTACGTCTTCCTGTTCATCGAGGCGTTCATGGACGCCGCCGTCCATCTTGGATTCCAGCGTGACATGGCGTTGGAGCTGGTGTTGCAGACGATGGAAGGCTCACTCAAGCTCGCTCGGTCCAGCCACAAACATGCTGCCGAGCTCAAGAACTCTGTCACGTCGCCAGGCGGAACCAGTGCCGAAGCACTCTACGAACTGGAGAAGGGCGGGTTCAGGACAGCCGTGTCGAAGGCCGTCTGGGCGGCCTACCAGCGTACTCTCACCCTCAAAGGCTGATCGCTGTTCGGGTCGGTTGTGCGCCGCTTGATGCCGGAACGTCAGGAGCGCAGCTTGATGTCGTTGGCTGCTTCGCCACGGTCGACCAGTCCATCGCGTTCGAGCGCGGCCACTATGCGTTCCAGCCAGGGCCCATCGGTTTCGTCCTCTGCAGGGAACAGGAGAGACTTCAGTTCTGCGAGCCCAATTGTCTGGTCAGACGGAAGGCCGCGCAGGAGCTCGACGATGCGTCCACGCCAGATGCGGTTCGGCTTGCCCCGGTGAGAGGGCTCGGAGACGCGGGGTGGAGTAGCCTCAGCCATCCTGAATGCTGAACGGCAGGCCTTGGTGATGGGACAGAATAGGCATCGGGGGGCACGTGCCGTACAGTACTGCGCGGCGATGTCCATACACGCCTGGTGCCATTCCGAACTGCGCCCGCGGGGATACACTTCACCGGCGACGTGCACCAGGAGGGGTTCAGGCATGACCTCGCGTGTGGTCGTGAGCTGCAGGAACAGCCGACTGTACAGCCTCCGGATGTTGACATCCAGAACGACGACATCCCGGTGAAAGGCAAACGAGAGGATGGCCGACGCCGTATACGGGCCGAGACCCGGGAGCGACCGCAGGTCATCGGCGGTGTCCGGGAGAAGCCCGCCAAAGCGCTCAATGACGGCGCGCGCGCAGTCTCTCAGCCGCAGAGCCCTGTTGTTGTAGCCCATACCCTGCCATGCACGGATGACGGTCGCGTTGTCTGCGGCCGCGAGTGCGCTGAAGTCAGGGTACTGCCGAAGGAAGAGGGGCAGCTTCTCCTGGATGCGAGCCGTCTGGGTCTGCTGGAGCATCGTCTCGGAAACGAGAACGACATACGGATCGGGATTGGGGACTCTCCACACAAAACGACGTGCGTGTGCCGCATACCAGCCCAGAACCATTGCCTGCACACGCTCCATCGTGGTCAGATCGACCGAGAGAGCAGTGCCTGCGCTCCTTCCGGTTGTCGGAGGAGCTGTCGTTTCGTTGCGCGATGTGTTCTCCGGACGTTTCATGAATGCAGTATAGCAGGACAACCGTTTGCAGCGATAGTTCGGACAGCGATAATGGGTGAGATGGCGTAGGCTGCTTTGTCGGCCGCACGGTCGGCGTAGATATCACGAAGGGAGGTCGGTGCCGGTATGGATGAGAGGATGAGGAAGGTTCAGCAGGCAGTCGAGCGCGAGCTGGTCTGTTCGGCTCACAGCATGCCCCACGTGTGGCGTGTCTACCGTTGTTGTCTCCAGCTGGCGGCTGAAGAGACGAAGGTGGACGTCGAGGTTCTGGAGCTGGCCTCTCTCCTGCACGACATTGCGCGGGTGCGCGAGGATACGGATGACACGGGCATGACTGACCATGCCGTTCTGGGAGCGGCGATGGCTGAACCGATCCTTCGCGACGCCGGATATCCTGAGGCGACGATTCACCACGTCTGCTCGTGCATCGCGACGCATCGGTTCAGGGGTGACACTGTCCCCGCCACCATCGAGGCCAGACTCCTGTTTGACGCAGACAAGATCGATTCTCTCGGTGCAGTCGGTATCGCCAGAGCATACATGCTGGCCGCCGGATATGGCGAAGCGATGTACAGTGACGAGAGCGTCGCTGATTACATTGCCCGCAATCACGTTGGCGGCCAGGCAACCGGGCGCATCAGGATCCTGGGCGAGCATACGCCCAACCTTGAATTCGAGATCGCGTTCAAGCGTATCCCAGACCGTCTGTTCACGCCCCAGGCGCATGCCATCGCCATCGACCGGCTGGCCGTCATGCAGGCGTTCTTCGACCGGCTCAAGGCTGAGCTGGACGGGCGGGCCTGAGAATCCTGGGCTGAAGGATCGCCACGCCTGTCGCGTTGACACATGCGATGTGGTCGACCATACTGGGCATGGGGCCGGTCGTGTGGGTGACCGGCAGCAGACACAGGAGGATCTCATGGAAGAGAACAAACGAATTGCCGTGGGAGATGTCGCGTCAGACTTCACCCTGAACGACAACCGGAAACGCCCCATTCACCTGGCCGACTACCGGGGCAAGAAGGTCTTGCTCTCCTGGCACCCTCTCGCATGGACGAGAGTCTGTGCCGAGCAGATGAAGTCGCTGGAGGCACATCTGGCGGACTTTGCACGGCTGAACACCACAGCGATGGGGATGAGCATCGATCCCGTTCCCTCGAAGAATCAATGGGCCAAGCAGTTGCTCATCGCCGAGACCATGCTGCTGTCCGACTTCTGGCCGCATGGCGCCATAGCCAGGTTGTATGGGCTGTTCCGCGACGTCGAGGGGTACTCCGAGCGCGCCAACGTGCTCATCGACGCATCGGGCAAGGTCACCTGGGTGAAGGTCTATCCCATCCCCCAGCTGCCTGATATCGACGAGGTCCTGGCCCACTGCGCAGAGTGACCGCTTTGAGGTACCGATGAACGCAGCAGAAGACGATGAAGATCCGGGAGCATTGCTACCGCGTCGCAGAGATGCACAACGGCATGGTGGACAAGCGCGTCAGGACACGAGTTGTCTCAGGATTTCCTCTGAACGGGCGAACAGCAAGGAGTGACCCTCGTCAGGATACCACCGTGTCAGGGTATGAGGCAGGAGAGATGCAAGTTCCTCCGCCATGGATGGGGGAGTGATGCCATCTTTGCGTCCCTGCCAGATCTGGACGGGGTATTTGACGTTCTTCAGCGCCAGGCGCCAGGAGCCACGGTAGAGAGCAAGCTCTTGTGCGGCGCCGGCTGTGCCCTGTCTGAATACTTCGGTCAGATTCGTACGCAGCATGTCCTGGATGTCGGGTCGCTCGAGTACGGCCTTGTCCACGTCGGGTCGTTCCGCTGCCATACGGCTCAGTACTGAGGGGAAGTCAGCCTGTACCTCCTGCATGCTTCGAGCGAGCATGCGGCGGGCAAGCCAGGGGAACCGCGCTACCGAGACAAACATCCGGCGCTGATCAGGGTTCATCGCCAGGCGAACAGCCGGGTTGTGAAGGGGAGATATGCCTGAGACGATCCCCGCACCGGTCAGTCTCTCACTGATGCGGTCTGCACACGCGACGACGTAGGGACTGCCGCCGGAGGTGCCGAGGACTGCGAAATCATAGATGCGGAGGTGCGATGCAAGCTGAATGACGTCGTCTGGCCAGTCCGAGAAGAGGCGTCGAGGCTTGGGGTCTGAAAGGCCAAACCCGGGTCTGTCGGGAGCGATGAGTCGAACGCCGACTGCTCGCGAAGGGGCGTCCAGGGCGATGCCCTCGAGGCGTGACGCCGGGAACCCATGGAAAAAGAGCACCGGCTTCCCCGATGGGTCGCCGAATTCAGCATACCCCAGGACACGTCCGTCCGTGAGCTTGATTATCTGATCAGTCAATACCATCTGCGCCTCACTTGACTTGGAGACACGTCTGCAGGTCTCCAAATGTTGAGTGTACCATGAAGCGACGGCCAATCAACTGCAACACGGCGAACACAGTCAGCGTGAAACGTCGGTTGCGCACACCACTCCAGCATTTCCCCCCGAGTATTTCTTTTCAATACGAGGGGTGCTTTCGGCACATGCGGGAATCCAGCTCTGCCATTGTCTCAGCATGTTACAACAACTACGACTGTCCCCTGTTACAGGTCAACCTCTACAGATCAGCTTCTGCACGTTCTCCACCAGCTGGTTCGGGTCGTACGGCTTCCCCAGGAACCCCTGGACAGTGCCCTCGTCGAGCATGTGCTCGATAGCGGCGTTGGAGCTGTACCCGGAGTTCAGCAGGATGGGGACCGTGGGGTCCAGGGCCCGGATGGCCCGCACGATTTCGCCGGTGGTCATACCGGGCATGGTCATGTCCAACAGGATGAGCCCGATACTGTCAGGGTGATCCCGGAGAACGCTCAAGGCTGATGCCCCATCCCCGGCTGTCAGGACCGCATACCCACCCCTGCTCAGCAACGTCTGTGCGACCGCGCACACGACCGGCTCATCCTCGACCACCAGGACGGTGCTGCCTCCTGCGTGCACAGGGATGGATGCGGGAGCACAGGACTGCCCGGGTTTGTCCAGACAACGTGGCAGGTAGATGTCGAAGGTCGCCCCCGAAGATGTTTGTTCAATCCGGGGGGCGGTCTTCCCGGAACCTTTCGCGGATACCGCGATAATCCAGCCGCCGGCCTGTTTGACGGCACCGTAGACGACGGAAAGCCCGAGCCCTGTGCCGGATCCTATCGGCTTCGTCGTGTAGAAGGGCTCAAAGAGATGCTGTATGACCTCCGATGACATCCCGGGACCCGTGTCCGTGACGCTCAGGTGGACGAACTCCCCTGCGCGTGCAAACGGATGGGCCTGGAGGTATTCCTCTTCCACGATTTCGTTCCTGACAGTGATGGTCAGTGTCCCCTTGTCCCTCATGGCGTCGCGCGCGTTCACTGCAAGGTTGAACAGGATCTGCGTCATCTGCGACTGGTCCAGGAGGACGTTCCACGCTGGCTGCTCCTCGTCGCGGACGATGTCCATGGTTGCCGGCAGCGACTGCTTCAGTAGTGTCAGGGTCGTATCCAGTGCGGCCGTGATGTTCATGGGCACTGGCAGGACCATGGCACTGTGGCTGAAGGTCAGCAGTCCTTTCGTGAGATCAGCTGCCTGACGGGCAGAGATCTCGACTGCAGTCAGGTTCTCCAGCAATGGATCTCCTGGGGGCAGGTTAGTGCGCATAAGCGCGATGTTGCCCAGGATGCCGGTTAGCAGGTTGTTGAAATCATGGGCGACGCCACCCGCCAGCTGGCCGATGGCTTCCATCTTCTGGGACTGGCGGAGTTGAGCCTCCGCCCGCTTGCGTTCGGTGATGTCGCGGTAGATGGCGTAGACCGCCTCCTGCTTCCCTGCAATCAGAATAGGTGCGACGATGAGGGACACATCGACGAGCGTTCCGTCCTTCCTGCACCGCACCGTTTCCGAAATGACTTTCTCCCCTTGGCCGGTAGACGTTGTTATTGCCCTGGCTTCTTCCCGAAGCGCGGGAGGTGCCACCAGGTCGTCGATACATCGTCCGACTGCCTCGTCAGCCTCATAGCCAAACATGCGCACGAACTCGGCGTTCACCCGCATGACGTTGCCTTGCGTGTCGGTGATCGCAACGCCCTCCGGGGCAGTCTCCACCAGTCGGTCGAAATACGCTCGTTCCCGCCGAGTCTCTTCCTCGGCCCGCCTGCGGTCGGTGATGTCATCGATGCTCGACAAGACATAGGCATCATTCTTGATACGGATAAGATGGGCTGAGAACAACCCTTTCATGATTTCCCCGTCTTTCTTCTTGAATTTGAACTCCTGCGCAACCACTGTCCCACCACCAAGAAGTTCCTTCACCACACGGTTGCGATCTTCCCCGTCAACCCACAAGCCCATTCCAATCGATGCACCACTTGCCGTCTCTTCGCGGGTGAACCCTGTCATTGCATAGAAGGCGTCATTGACCTCAACAAACAATCCGTCCGCCGCTCGCGTGATGGTTATGGCGTAGGGAGAAGTCTTGAACGCCACAGAGAATCTCTCTTCGCTCTCCCGTAGCTCCTCTTCCACCCGCTTGCGTTCAGTGATGTCGCGGATCGTCCCTTCCACGTATTTGGGGTTCCCCTGCTCGTCCCGGGTCAGATGGCTGGAGATCGAAACCGACAGGCACCTTCCATCCCGATGCAACAGGGTGATTTCGTAGTCGGAAACTGCGCCGTCTCTGTGGAGTTTCTCCAGGAGGGCTGTTCGTTGTTCCGGGTCGGGGTAGAGTTCGAGGACGTTGTGCCCAATCAGCTCTTCAGGTTTCCAACCGGAGAGATTGAAACAGGAGGGGGAGAGATTGGTGATGAGCCCCTGCATGTCGGTCTGGTAATAGAGGTCAATGAGAGTGTTGAATACCGAACGGAACTTCTCCTCGCTCTCTCGTAGTGCCCCTTCAGCCTGTTTGCGTTCAGTGATGTCGCGGCAAAGCGATATGATGCGTAGCGACTCGCCCTCCCCATCAACTGACGCGTTGATCTCTACGGGTGTTATCTTGCCGCTCCCATCCACGTATTTGGTGACGAAGTTCCTGATGAAGCCATTCTTCACGCACTGGGCTACAGCTTCCGCATTCCGTTGCTTCGCTCCCTCCGCTGTCCACGCAATGACGTTCCTTCCAAGGATATCGTGAAGTTTGGTATGGCCGCTAAGGCGCACATATTCCTGGTTCGCATCCAGGACCATGCCTTGCGAGTCCAAGATCAGGTATCCGGTACCTGTCATCTCAATGACGGTACGATACTTGATCTCGCTCTCCCGCAGCGTGTCCTCCGCCTGCTTGCGGTCGGCGACATTCTGAGCAAGCGATAGCATGAATGGTTTGCCGTTGAGCAGAATCTTCCCTACTCTGACCTCAATGGGATAGAGCGTGCCGCTTTTGTGCCTGTGGTACGTGTGGTAGGTCTGATATTCAAAGGGGGGCAGTTGTTCCCAGATCGCAGCTCTATTCTCATAATCGCGTAGGGTGGGGTCAATGTCAAAAGCGGTCAGGTGCAGAAGCTCATCTCGTGAATACCCCGAATCCTTGACGGCAGTCTCATTCACATCAACAATTGCGCCGCTCATTTCATGAAGATACAGGGCTTCGATGGCGTGATCGATGAAGAGCTTGAACTTGCCTTCGCTTTCTTCCAGTGCCTCTGCCGCCTGCTTCTGCACTATGGCAGCCTCGCCTGAAGGGATTTCCTTGTCAGTCATGGTCTCTCCCTTTGCTCGTTTCCATGCCACGCTTGGCCACGCCAGCGACACGCTGCACTGCCGGCGACTGTCCTGTGCATGTTCTCTGCATTCGCAGCTCCTGAACTCTCCCTGACTTCATCGAATGGCAGTATGTCTGCCACACGTGCGAAACGTGAGCAATGTGCACGATCCTGCTTTCAGGATAGTTCCGGCACAGAACGGGTCAAGTGCTCCGCTTGGGGGTTGTGCGTCTCCGGACTGGAACATGGGACTGGATGTCTGTCTGCTCGCGTTCACGATCATCACGTTCAGGGGCATCTGGGGGCAGTGTGACCTGCCCATGTCGATGCATCAGCACGTTCCTGTTGACAGGAAGGCCGTCAGGAAGTAACCTTATCAAGGTTGTCGAGGGCCGGTCCTGGGCGGTTGCCCTGAGAGCGGCCATCGTCATATGTGGAGGTTGACATGGAGCGTGTGCTAAGCAACGAACTGTCCTCTCACGCAGGTGAACGCATCATGATGGCAGGTTGGATGCACCGCATCCGCAAGCTGGGAAGCGGGATGGTCTTTGTCCACCTGCGCGATCGCTCTGGCATCTGTCAGATCGTCGTCGAGGCTCCCGAGGCGGTGGCCTCCATCGACGGACTGCTGGTCGAGACGGTCATCCAGGTCGAGGGCCTGGTGGTTGCAGAGCCACAGGCCGCCGGTGGATACGAATTGCACAATCCTTCGTTCACCGTGCTGTCTCCTGTCACCGAAGCGTTGCCGTTTCCGATCAACAAGCCCGTCATCAATGCGCATCTGGATACGTTCCTCGACAATGCCATGGTCGGTCTCAGGGCTCCTTCCAAACAGGCCATCTTCAAACTGAGCGCTGCGGCCGCGCACGGATTCCGGGAGGTCCTTGACGGCAAGGGGTTCACGGAAGTGGCGACGCCCAAAATCATCGGCTCGGCTTCTGAGTCAGGTGCCAACGTGTTCGCGATCGAGTACTTCGGGAAGCAGGCCTATCTGGCACAGAGCCCCCAATTCTACAAGCAGATGATGGTCGGTATCTTCGAACGCGTGTACGAGGTGGCCCCTGTCTTCAGGGCCGAGCCTCATCAGACCATCCGTCACCTCAACGAGTACGTCAGCATGGACGCCGAGATGGGGTTCATCAAGGACCACACGACGGTCATGGCGCTTCTGACCGAAGTCATCAGGGGGATCCTCTCGTATCTCACGACGCACTGCACCGGGGAGCTGGAGCTTCTCAAAGTCGCAATGCCGCTGGCACCCGAGGCCTTTCCACACGTCTACTTTCCAGACGCACAGCAGTGGATCTTCGAACATCAGGGCGAGGATTGCCGCGGAGAGCCGGATCTTGCCCCTCAGCACGAGAAGTGGCTGGGCGAGTGGGCAAAAGAGACGTTCCAGTCCGATTTCCTGTTCGTTACGGGGTATCCGATGGTGAAGCGCCCCTTCTACACGGCGCCGAACCGGGACGACCCCAGGTACTCCAACTCATTCGACCTTCTGTTCCGGGGGACCGAGCTGGTCACGGGTGGGCAGCGTCTCAACAAGTTCGACGACTATGCCAGGGCTCTGGAATCTCGTGGCATGACCCAGGAAGCAGTGGCAGGCTACCTGGAGACGTTCCGCTTTGGCATGCCGCCGCATGGCGGGTTTGCCATCGGGCTGGAGCGGTTTATCATGCAGTTGACGGGTTTGACGAATCTACGCGAGGCTGTCCTGTTTCCACGCGACATGGAGAGGCTGCAGCCCTGACCCGTCAAGTGTGAACATCGTTGGTGCCAGGCACCTGAGGCATTCACAATTGGAGTGACCGATGAGAGAATACGATTCTCATAGCATCGAACCGAAGTGGCAGGACCTCTGGGAGGCCGAGAAGGCCTATCGGACTGAAGAGGACTCGGTCAAGCCGAAGCTCTTCTGCCTGGACTACTTCCCCTATCCATCAGGAGACGGCCTGCACGTCGGCCATTGCCGCAACTATATCCCCACGGACGTCATCAGCCGCTTCTACCGCATGAAGGGCTTCAATGTCCTGCACCCCATGGGCTGGGACGCATTCGGGCTCCCCGCCGAGAACGAGGCAATCAGGCTGAAGAAGAACCCGCACGAGATCACCATCAAGAACACGACCAACTTCAAGAGGCAGCTCAAACTCATCGGGACCTCGTATGACTGGGAGCGGGAGATCAACTCATCCGATCCCGAGTACTACCGATGGACCCAGTGGTTCTTCCTGCTTCTGCACAAACGGGGACTTGCCTATGAGAAGGAGTCGGAGCAGTGGTGGTGCCCCAGCTGCAAGACGGTCCTGGCCAACGAGCAGGCGAAGGATGGCAAGTGCTGGCGCTGCGGGACCCCTGTGGAGAAGAAGAAGCTGAAACAGTGGTTCTTCAGGATCACCGACTACGCCGATCGTCTGGCCGACGACCTTGATACGGTGGACTGGCCCGAGCGCATCAAGATCATGCAGCGCAACTGGATCGGCAAGTCCGTTGGCGCCGAGGTCGTCTTCGACATCGTGTCGGCCGGCGACGGTTCGCGGCATCCCGTACCGGTTTTCACAACCCGTCTGGACACGATCATGGGGGCAACGTTCCTCGTGCTGGCGCCTGAACATCCTCTGATTCATGAGATCGTTTCGAGCGAACAGCATGCCGAGGTCGACGCGTACGTCGCGGCCAGCAAGACCAAGACCGAGATCGACCGCATGTCGACGGACAGGGACAAGACCGGTGTCTTCACGGGAGCCTACGCGGTCAACCCGTTCTCCGGCGAGAAGGTCCCGGTCTGGATTGCCGACTATGTGCTCATGGGCTATGGAACGGGTGCCATCATGGCCGTACCTGGCCATGACGGCCGTGACTTTGCGTTTGCCACCTCATATGGCATCCAGATTCGTCAGGTCATCGGATGGCCGGACGTCGCGTACGAGACAACGACATGGAATGATGTGTACTCCGAGCACGGCACGCTGGTGCATTCAGGCCGCTTCGACGGTCTGACGACAGAGGACGCCTTCGCTGTCATGGTGGCAGAGGGTGAAGCGAAAGGGTTTGCGAGGGCGCAGACCAACTACCATATGCGTGACTGGCTCATCAGCCGCCAGCGCTACTGGGGAGCCCCGATACCCATGATCCACTGTCCGACATGCGGGACGGTCCCCGTTCCTGAGAGTCAGCTACCGGTCGTGTTGCCCGACGTGCACGGATATGAGCCAAGCGGCACGGGCGAGTCTCCGCTGGCCGGCATCAAAGAATGGGTGGAAACGACATGCCCTGTGTGCGGCGGACCAGCACGGCGCGAGACGGATACCATGGATGGCTTCGCGTGTTCCTCGTGGTACGAGCTGCGGTATACCAGCCCTCACAACGACAAGGCGCCCTTCGACAGGGCAACCATCGACTACTGGCTTCCTGTCGACCTGTACGTGGGTGGCGCAGAACATGCCGTCATGCATCTGCTGTATGCCCGGTTCTGGACCAAGGTCATGTACGACGAAGGTCTGGTTGGCTTCACTGAGCCCTTCGCTCGCCTGATGAACCAGGGAATGCTGCTTTCCTACGACGGGCAGAAGATGAGCAAGAGCAAGCATAACGTCATTACTCCCGACGAGGTTGTCGAGCAATATGGTGCCGACACCTTGCGCCTGTATGAACTGTTCATGGCGCCGTTTGAGCAGGAAGTCGCCTGGTCCAAGGAAGGCATCTCAGGCGCGCACCGCTTCATGAAGCGTCTGTGGGAGCTCGCCCAGCGTACGATCGAGGCGTCGCACGGAGTCCTGAGGGATGCGTGCGTCCCCAGACTCGATCTGCAGATCAACAAGCTGATCAGAAAGATCACTGAGGACATCGAGAAGTTCAAATTCAATACCGCGGTGGCCGCGTTCATGGAATACTTCAACTTCCTTTCCGAAACCGTGAGGAACGACGAGACCGTGCTGGCGACGGCTGAGTGGCAGACCGCGATGCGGCAGCTGCTTGCCGTCCTGGCCCCTTTTGCCCCTCACATGACAGAGGAACTATGGCAGGAGTACGGTTGCGAAGGGAGCATTCACAAACAGCCCTGGCCTGCCTGGGACGAGAGCAAGCTTGTCGAGAGCGAAGTTGAAGTTGCTGTGCAGGTTAATGGCAAGGTGCGTGGCTCGATGCTCGTTTCTTCCGACTCGACCGACGAGGAACTGGGAAGCCTGGCGCTCGCTCAGGATTACGTTGTCAAGTACACGGCCGGACACATTGTCAAGCGTGTCGTTGCAATCAAGGGAAAAGTCGTTAATATTGTAGTTCAGTGATTCTCGATCAGGAGGAAGTTGAATGGCAAATCCGAAGAAGAAAATAACCCACAGCAGGAAGGGCAATAGATACAGCAAAGTCAAGATGCGCTTCAGGAACAACCATAGCCCTCTTGTTCATTGTGGGCACTGCAACAAACTCATCCGTACACATCATATCTGCCCCTACTGTGGGTATTACGATGGCAAGCTCGTGGTCAAGCAGGAAGAGAAGAAGGAAAAGCCTGCTGCCTAGCGTATGAAGGTTGCAGTCGATGCCATGGGGGGCGATTATGCCCCCCATGAGATTATCAAGGGTGCTGTAGAAGCTGCCCGTACGTTTGGTGTCACGGTTGTCTTCGTGGGCGACGAAGTCGCCATCAATCGTGAGCTGTCCACGTATCGCCAGGGTCAGCCCTTCTCGTTCGAAGTGGTTCCGACGACCCAGGTCATCACATTCCACGACCACCCATCCGAAGTACTGAGGACGCGCAAGGACTCGTCGCTGTATCGGGCCATCCAGCTCGTCGCCGAGAAGAAGTGCGACGCGATCGTCTCTGCCGGCAGTACCGGGGCACAGATGGCAATCTCCCTGTTTGTCCTCGGCCGCATTCGCGGTGTCCTTCGCCCGGGGCTGACTACTGCCGTACCGTCCGTGACAGGTGAGCCATTCTACTTCGTTGACGTCGGAGCAGTGGCTGATTGTGTTCCAGAGAACATCCTGCAGTTTGCGCGCATGGGCCAGGTCTACTGTCGCCTCGCTACGGGCAAGGAGATGCCGACGGTTGGCCTCCTCAACATCGGCGAGGAAGCCGAGAAGGGGTCCCGCCAGGCAATCGAGGCGCACAAGCTTCTTACTGCAAAGACTCCCGGGTTCATCGGCAACGTCGAACCGAAAGACGCTTTTCAACATGCCGCGGATGTCGTGGTCAGCGATGGATTCACCGGCAATATCTTCATCAAGACCATGGAGAGTACGGCAGAGACGCTGTTTGGCATGATGAAGTCGGCACTCGGCAGCTCCATCAAGGGCAAGCTCGGTGGCGCGCTGGCTCACAGCAATCTGCGACTCGTCAAGGAGAAACTCGACTACAGCCAGTACGGCGGGGTCCCACTGCTGGGAGTCAAGGGCATCAGCGTCGTCTGTCATGGCAGGTCCGACGCGACGGCCATCTATCACGCCATCCGTGTCGCCAGGAATGTTAGCGAAGAAGGCCTTGTGACGAAGCTGGAGGCACTCTGGAAATGACAGACAGCGTTCGCCCGACTCGCAGGACCGCTATTCATCGGATCGTCGTTCCGAAGGACGACTTCACTAGCGCCATCGTGATGGAGCGGACCGAGGAATTCAACAAGACACTGCCGGTCCCATTCAAGAATCTCCGGTATCTGGTCGTTGCTCTCACGCACAGCTCATTCGCCAGCGAGCACCACAGCTATACGTCGAACGAGAAGCTCGAATTCGTGGGTGACGGTGTCGTGAACTTCATCGTGGCCAAGCTGTTGTTCCTCGAGTTTCCGGACGTCCGGGAGGGCGACCTGTCCAAGATGCGCGCCGCACTGGTCAAAGAACAGGGGATGTATGAGCGTGCGCTGGAACTGGGGCTCGACAGGTATCTGCTGCTGGGCAAGGGCGAGGACAAGCTGCGTGAGGAGCGCAAGCCGGCGATTCTCGCGGACGGCTTCGAGGCTCTGGTTGCTGCCATCTACTTTGACAGCGGCATGCACGCGGCCGAGAAGTTTGTGAGCATCGTGTTTCACAAGGCCATAGGCGAACTGCACAACGGGGCGGTCCTGGACCACAAGACAGCCCTGCAGGAAGAGACGCAGCGGAGCGTCCGCCTGCTGCCGTCGTATGATACGGAGGTCGCGCGGGGCGAGGACGGATCGGACGTGTTCACGTCTCTGGTCTATATCGGCAGCGTCCCGTATGGCGAAGGCCGCGGGTCATCCAAGAAGAAGGCCGAAGAGGACGCTGCTCGTGCGGCCCTTGAGGCTTTCGTCTCGGAGCACCCACATCGAGGGGAGCCTGGCCTGTGAGCTTCCTTTCACGCGTGAAGCAGCTCTTTGGTGGGGACAAGCCGGTGGAGGAGGAAGCTCCAATCGAGCTCCTTGACATCGGAGCCGAGCCACAGGAGTCTGTGCCCTCAGCCACACCACAGATTGTGCGGCAGCAGGCCGGAAGCGCTCGCCGCGAGGCGGCAGATTTCGAGGCTCTGGAGGAGCTTCTGATCGATGCCGGCATCGACGTCGACACGACGATGGCCATCCTGCAGGAAGTACGAAAGGGCGGACTGCTGGGCCGTCCCACGGCAGAACAGGTCATCGAGCGCATCCGTGGCAAGCTGAGCTCCGTGTTTGACCTGGACAGCACGCTGCACACGACAGGTTCACCCGCTGTCATCCTCGTTACGGGGGTCAACGGCGTGGGCAAGACTTCTTCGATCGCCAAGCTGGCAACCATGCTCAAGCAGGAGAATCGCTCGGTCCTGCTGATTGCGGCCGATACCTTTCGCGCCGGGGCGGTCGACCAGCTTGCTATCCTTGCTGACCGCGTCGGCGTCCCAGTGATGCGTTCGGTAGAGGGACAGGACCCGTCCAGTGTCGTGTTCAACGGACTTCAGAAAGCTGTAGCGAGCGGCGTGGACGTCGTGGTGATCGACACGGCAGGTCGGCTTGAGAACAAGAAGAACCTGACGTTCGAGCTGCAGAAGGTTGTGCGCGTCATCGAAACGAAGTTGGGCCTGCCATTGTCAGAGACACTGCTGGTCATCGACGCGACGACCGGCGAGAATGCTCTCATGCAAGCCCGCGCCTTCAGTCGGGCGATCCCGATCTCGGGCATCATCCTGACCAAGATCGACTCCGGCGCGAAAGGCGGCAGTATCGTGAGCATTGCGCGTGAATTGCGTATTCCGATCAAGCTGGTCTGCAATGGTGAAACACTTATGAGCATAAAACCATTTGACAAAGACGATATTGTGAACATGATATTGCTGTCAGAGTAAGCATCAACAGCAATGAGAACGTACCTATTCCACTACACGCAGATAAGGAGCTGAACTATGCAGAGCAAGCCGAAGGAAAAAGTGTCCATCACTCCTGGTCACGAGAAGAAGATCAAGCGCAAGGAAGAGATCGGCGAGTTGCTTGAGTTCTACTCGGGGCTGCTCACCAAGAAGGAGCTCGGCGTTCTGGAGCTGTACATCCAGCCGAGCTGCTCCGGCGCGGAGGTCGCCCGCAACTTGCGCATTTCACGGCAGGCCGTCCATGACCACATCCGTCGCTCACTTGGGCGCATGAGACGCTGCGAGAGCAAATTGGAGCTTATCTCAAACTACAAGAAGAACGCTGTGATGTTCCGGAAGATCATGGCCAAACTCGATCAGTGCTGCGCACAGTCGCACAACGCGGAAGGTGAACAGACCCTTGGGGAGTTGAAGACCCTGTTCGAGAAGCTGATCAACCGCAACAGCCACGAGCTGTAGGCATTCCGCGTGTTCGAATCCGTCAAGAAAGCGCTTGGTGGGGTCTTCGATGGGCTGCGCCGCAAGGGTCTGCTGTCACAGGGAGACATCGATGCTGCGCTAGTCGAGGTCAAGCTGGGTCTGCTCGGCGCCGACGTCGACTATCGGGTCGTCAAGTCGTTCATCACTCAGACGCGTGAGGCGTGCCTGGACGAGAAGGTCCTCAAGAGCATCACGCCCGGTGATCAGGTGGTCAAGGTTCTTTACGAACAGCTGACGCAGGCGCTTGGAGGACAGGGCGGCAAAGGCATTGCCATCACACATATCCCATTTCGGGTCATGCTTGTGGGCCTCCAGGGGTCCGGCAAGACGACGACGCTGGGCAAGCTGGCGCTTCTCCTCAAGAAGGAAGGTCACTACCCCCTTCTCATTCCCGGAGACTACGGCCGGCCGGCAGCCTGCCAGCAACTGCAGAAGCTGGCAGCCGACGCAGGGGTCGAGTTCTATGGCGAACATGCCGGGAGTCTGGCGGATCTCATCCGCGGTGCCGATCGGTTTGCCCGCGAGAAGTCCCTGGACGTTCAGCTGCTGGACACACAAGGACGCCACGACTTCGACACGGAGCTCATGGGTGAACTGCAGACGGTGACTGCGCTGTACCGTCCTGACGAGACCCTGATCGTGCTCGATTCGATGATCGGGTCGAAGGCCATTCCGCTTTCGCAGAGTTTCAACAAGGTTGCCCCGCTCACTGGGGCGATCTTTACGAAGTTTGATTCACCCGCGCAGGGTGGCGCAGTCTTGTCCTTCAAAGAGGCCATCGGCAAACCCATCAGGTATATCGGCGTGGGAGAGCATTTGCAGGACCTCGACTACTTCATGCCGGAGAGGCATGCGGCACGCATCGTGGGCTACGGCGATATCGAGGGACTGCTCAAGCGGTACGATGACGCCGAGTCCAGGGCAAAGGCAGCAGGCGTCGCCAGACGAGTCCAAACGGGGAAGTTCGACCTTTACGATCTCCGCGATCAGCTGCTTGAAATAGCTCAAGTCGGTGGTATAAATAAGATGCTTGAGAGTCTTCCGGCCAACATGGTTCCGAAGGGGGCTGTTGCCGACGAGGGCGTTTCGAAGAGATTCACGGCCATCATTGACTCCATGACCGACAGCGAAAGACGCAGTCCTGCCATCCTGAACGCGTCCCGTAAGCGTCGTGTCGCTCGCGGCGCAGGCGTGGATGTCAGCGACATCAACAGAATGCTCAAGCAGTTCGAGTTGTTCAGCCGCATGGCGAAGATGGCTAGCAACAAGCATGCCGGGGGCTTTGGCTTGCCCGGATTTTGATACTCGCAGATACGCAACAGGAGGAAACATGGTAAGCATCAAGCTCGCAAGGACTGGAACCAAGCATCAGGCTCACTATCGTTTTGTCGTGCTGGACCGCAAGAAGCCGACCAACGGCGCGGTTATCGAGACACTTGGCTACTATGATCCCAAACCCAAGGAGCCGAAGATCGAGGTCAGCGAAGAGCGTGTCACTTACTGGCTCGGACTTGGCGCCCAGCCAACTGATTCGGTGCGCAACCTCCTCAAGCACAACGGCATCTGGCAAAGATTCGTTGCGAGCAAGGCCGCGAAGTAAACCGGCTCTGCGCGCATCAGGAGATTCCCGATGAAGCAATTGGTCGAGACGATCGTCAAGGCTCTTGTGGATAGCCCCGAAGAAGTGGTTATCACCGAGATCGCCGGAGAGCAGACCATGACCTATGAGATCAAGGTCGGCCAGAAGGACACCGGCAAAGTCATCGGCAAAATGGGTCGAACTGCCCAGGCAATCCGCACCATCGTCAGAGCGGCTTCTGCCAAGTCCGGCAAGAGCGCCACAGTCCAGATCGACAGCATGAACGATGAACAGGCCGAAGGTGGCCTGGAAGAGGAGCAGTAGAATCGATGGCTACCAGCGTTTGGATGAAACAGAACGTTCTCATCAAGACGGTCGTGACCCAGCAGTTCAAGGACAGCTATCTCAAGGAGCTGGATGCAGCGCATACTGGGGCGAAACAGAACCTTGAGAGACTGAAGTCCTCACTGTCGCAGGTTATCCTTCGTGGCGGCGGGAGCGGTCAGTACGACGATCTCGTCAAGGCGCAGTTGCAGGAGGAGAAGGCAAAGCAGGAGCAGATGGCTATGGATCTCGAGGCCAAGAAGGCCGAGGTATCCAAGCTGGAGCTTGGCTCTGTCTACGTTCAGGGCGCTCTTGAAGGGACTGTCGAAGTCAAGATGGGGGACAATCTGTTCCAGAAGATCAGCTCCACCTCGGTCCTCATCCAGGACGGCGTCGTCCTGTCTATCGACTAGCAACTCGCTGCATTGTACGGTTGAGGGCAGGGCGGCAACGCTTTGCCCTTTTTGCATGTCCGTTCGACTTGACACGCTCGCGCGATATGTGGTATAGTCTGAAAGCGTGTGAAGCACGCGAAGAAACTGGTCGCATTCGGGTTCGAGAGTGGACTGTCTTCCAGGTGACGGTCGACTGGCAGGTGGCACCGGAGCGCATGAAATGCATCCGGCGAGCTGCCGAAAGGGGTATCGATGGCATCCAAGAAGCTGCTCGGCATGCTGAACGACGCGATTGCCGGCGAACTGCAGGTTTCGGTCCAGTATATGTGGCAGCACGTGCAGTGGAAGGGCATGAAACACTTCTCGGTCAAGGATGAGTTCGAGAAGGTCGGCATCGAGGAGATGAAGCACGCCGAGACAATTGCTGAACGGCTCTTCTACCTCGGAGGGACTCCGACCACGAAGCCCGAACCCATCACGGTGGGGTCGTCGCTCAAGGAGATGCTGACCGCGGACATCAAGGCGGAGGAGAAGACGATCAAGATGTACAAGGAGGTCATTGCCTTGGCCAGCAAGGAGGGAGACCTCACGACGGCACACATCTTCACCGAGATCCTGGGGGATGAGGAAGGGCACCATGACACCTTCCAGGGCTTGCTGGAAGAAGTCTGACCGTTCAATCACAGCACATGACACAAGGCGCCGGGAAACCCGGCGCCTTTTTTGTTGCCAGCGCAGTCAGGTTCTCAACACTCGGGAAGAGTGCGAGCAGCTGCAATGTCCTCTTGCGCAAGCGGCTGTCCCCCTGTTACAAGACCCGTCATTCCCCCCCGAGCCTTTCAGTGTAAGGCAAGGGGTGCTTTCGGCGCAAGCGGGAATCCAGTCCTGCCCCTGCTACGAGCATGTTACAACAACTACGGCTGTCCCCTGTTACGCGTCTCTCCCCTGGTGCTTGGTCTGTCATTCCCGCGACGGCGGGAATCCAGTCCCGTCCCAGTTGCCCGCACGGGGCTCTTGACAAAGAATCGGGTTCATGAATACTGCATCTAGTGAGAGGTGATTCAGGTTTTGGGTTTGGCATTTTCTGGTTGTGGAGGCAGGGATGTCACACATTGCGGGAATGGGAGTCAAGGTTCCGGACAGGGTTCTGACAAACGAGTACTTCAGCAAGTACTTCAACGAGGATTTGAGTGGTTTCCTCGAAGGGATAATTGGCCAGAAGGAGCGTCATTGGCTGGCTGACGACGAATCTGTGGTTGACCTCTGTCTTCCTGCTGCCCAGGAGGCGATGGCAGAAGCCGGGATTTCGGCAGCAGACCTTTCGATGGTCGTCGTCGCTTCCGACACCCACGAGTACATCTCACCGCCGACGTCGCTGGTCGTCCAGGGCAAGCTTGGGGCCATCAACGCGATGGTCTTCGACCTGTCTGCTTCCTGTGCTTCGTTTGTTACCGCCCTCGTGACTGTGGACTCATGGTTCAGGTCTCACCCGGACTTCAGGTACGCTCTGCTGATTGGCGAATATGGCATGACCAAGTATGTAGACAAGGATGACAAATACACCGCATCTCTCTTCGCCGACGGTGCCGCAGCTGTCGTCATCGAGAACACAGGGGAGAGTCTCATCGCGTCGAAGTTCATTGCCGACGGTACCTATCATGACTACCTCGGCGTGTTCGGCGGGGGGACCAAGTATCCCATCAACGACGAGACGCTCGCCAAGGGATTGCACAAGCTGCGCATCCTCAAGAAGTACGATGAGAACCCCAACCTGGTCGCATGGCCCGGACTGGTGACGAGTCTTATGGAGAAGGTCGGCGAGCCTCTGGGTGCCATCGATCTGATCCTGTTCACCCAGATCAACCTTTCGGTCATCAAGAAAGTGCTGGAGATTCTGGGCATCCCAGAGTCAAAGTCTCATTGGATCATGGACAGATACGGCTACACCGGTTCGGCGTGCATCCCGATGGCATTGTATGATGCTCGCAAGCAGGGCAAGGTGAAGCCTGGTGACTTGGTCGTGCTGGTGGCATCGGGCGCAGGGCAGGCGATGGGCGCGGTCGCGCTCCGTCTGTAGTCGATCGGGTCAGGGAGCGGTTACATGAGGACAGTACGTATCGCCGGTACGGGCATCTACACGCCGACACGTTCCATGCCGACCGAGGAGGTCGGCGCAATGTTGAACCTGGACCTGACGCAACAGATTCAGACCGGCGGCATCAGGGTCAAGAAGATCATGGCAGACGATGAGGAAGCATCTGACCTCGCCATCTATGCAGGGATGCAGGCGCTGAAGAATGCCGGCGTCAAGCCTTCGGAACTGGACCTCATCATTGTCAGCACCGATACACCCGACTACATCTCGCCATGCACGGCGTCCATCGTTCAGCACCGACTGCTGGCCAAGAACGCAGGTATCTTCGACACGAACTGCGCGTGCGCGGGCTGGGTTACTGCGCTCAACACGGCCACCAAGTACATCGTGGCGGATCAGCATTTCCACAAGGCACTTGTCATTGGCACCTACGCTATGACGCGGTTTCTGAACTGGCAGGACAAAGTCACGGCCCCGACGTTCTCTGACGGGGCCGGCGCTGCCGTGCTCGTCGAAGACGAGTCCGAGACGGGCGGGTATCTCGGGTCGATGCTCTACGCTGACGGGTACTACTGGGACTACCTGGGTGTCTATCTGGGGTCAGCCAGACTGCCGACGGCCGAGTCAGTAGCGAACCAGGAACACAAGGTGCAGTACAACCAGAACAAGAGGTTTCCGGATGTCAACTCTGTCCATTGGCCTCGCCTGGTGCGCGAGACACTGGCGCAGGCCAGCCTGACACCGCAGGACGCTGACATGCTGCTGTTCACGCAGGTCCGCAGGAACACGATCGAAGGGGTCATGACTACGCTGGGTCTGCCGATGACCAAGACGCATACCGTCATGGAGAAGTTCGGCTACACGGGCTCGGCCTGCGTCCCAATGGCCTTACACGACGCACTTGAGCAGGACCTCATCCACCGTGGCGACGTCGTGGTCATGACGGCTTCGGGCGGCGGCTTCGCCATGGCGTGCTACGCCATGCGTTGGCTGTAAGGGAGGTTCGAAATGGCATACACACTGTTTGAGGGAAGACGAATCTACTCCGAGCGATTGGGAGACGGCAGCAAGACGGTCATCTTTGGACATGGGAACCTGGCTTCTGCCAACTCCTGGCGGCTGATGATGCCCTATCTGCCGCTCGACCGGAAGAATGTGTTTATCGATTTCCCCGGATTCGGCAAGTCGGACAATGTCTCGCCCACGACCGTCGAGCACTGCGCCGATGCCCTGATTGCCTGGCAGGAATACTGGCATCTCGAACCGGCCGTCTATGTGGGTCACTCCATGGGTGCTGTCATCGGTCTGATGGCAGCACTGAGGGGGGCGCGATTCTCCAAGATGGTTCTGATTGGCTGCGGACCCGCGGACGGTTATCCGATGACGGACCAGATGCGGGCTTCGTTTCTGATGCTGTCGCAGAATCCTCCTCTCATCGAGGCCATGACACGCAAGAACAATGAGCCATTCGGCCTTGCGGAGGACATTCTCAAGGAGATCATCGCTGACGCTGTTCGCTGTGTTCCTCAGGGCTACACGGAAATGGCGGATTCATTGGCAGGCGTACGGATGTCTACACATCTCGGCACCCTTTCCGTGCCGATCACGTTCCTTCATGGGGACCGAGATGGTGTTGTTCCCGTCGACTGGATTCGGCCGACGGTCGCGGCTGCTCATGGAAAACTGGTCGTCCTTGAGGGGCAGGTGCACCTTCCGATGCTCGTTGAACCGGAACGGTTCGCCGCAACCCTCGAGAAGGAGCTATAGCGAGTGATGGTCGAGCATCGCACACAGATGACAGCGGTGAAGTCGCGAGAACCCTTGGTCGTGACGACACTCTCGACGTCCGAGCGGATCGTCGGCTCGGCGTTGAAGCTGTTCTTCACCCACGGCTACTCACAGACATCTGTGGCGATGATTGCCCGCGACGTCGGTATCTCGAACTCGGCTTTCTACCGACACTTCAAATCCAAGGAGGGCGTTCTTTTCGCAGTCCTGGAGACGTTCTCGGAAGATTTTGTCGGGGCACTGTCCAGTGGCATGGGACGAGCAGAGGGTCTGGAAGCGAAGCTTCGAGCGTTCTATTCGACGATTCTGGAAGTAGTGGGGCGCGACACGCACCTGTACAGGGTCTTCACGGAGACCGAGTTCAACGGGTACGTCTTTGTCCGTGATTTCTACTCCCGGGTCGTGGCTATCGTGGGTGACCAGCTACGTGGACTGGTGCCTGCGGAGTTCGATCTTGACGACCTGGGCTACTACCTTCTCGGGTCGGTGTATCTGGTGGCGGTCAAGAAAACCCTGTGGGAAAGCCTCTTCACGGTCGACGGGTTCTGCACGCAGTTGGTTGACTTTGCACTCCATGGCATAGACGTGCGCGGCGATGCCCCCGAAGGTCTCGTGCCACTTCCCGAAGCTGCTCCTCTGCAGGAACCCGAAGTGCGCCTGTCGAAAGGCGAGCGCACCCAGAAGAACCTGTTGACAGCTGCAGAGCACATCTTTGGTGAGCAGGGCTATTGGAATGCCGACATCTACAGCATTGCCCGGGCGGCGGGGGTTGCGCCTGGGACGACGTACCTGTACTTCGATTCCAAGCTGGAGCTGTTGTCACGGTTGGTCGTCGAGGTCAACGAGGGCCTTCGGCGCCACACGGCTCAGGCGGTGCGAGGCCTCGCTGACAGGCGCATCATCGAGGTGGCGGCACTTGAGTCCTTCTGCAACTACATTCGGGAGCATAGAAACTCCTACCGTGTCGTCCGCGAGGCGGAGTTTGTCGACAAGGACCTCGGCAGGTGGTATTACACACGGTTGTCCGATCCCTACACGGTTGTGCTGGAGCGAGCCATGGTAGCGGGTGAGATTCGGCCGGGCAATCCTGAGATCACTGCGCTTGCTCTCATGGGCGTGGGTCACTGGTTGGGTTTGCGGTGGGTTCTGTGGAGTGATCATCTCGATGCTGAGGTGTCACCTGCTGCGCTCACAAGTTCTGTACGACTTGTTCTGCACGGACTCGAGGGAGCGGCCCGGCGGGCAGCTTCGAAAGCTGATAACGATCAAGACAAGGGGGTGAAAGCGACTGGCAGACGCAGGCGAGCAAACACGGCCCATCAAGTGGCCGTATCCGGTGGACAGAACGGCTGAATGTATGGCGTCTCATTTCTATAGAACAGGAGGAATGACAATGAAGAAGGTACTGTCACTAGCACTTGCGATTGCCCTCGTCGTCGGGTTATTTGCGGGCGTGCGGCCGGCCAGCGCTGAAACCAAGGATTTCTTCATGGTGCTGCAGGTCGGGTTCAAGCAATATGCCCTCAACGGGCTTCCTCTTAATGCAGAAGTTGCCCCCGAGATCATCAGTGGGCGTACGTTCGTCCCTGTTCGTCTTATCACGGAGACCTACGGCGCCACGGTGGACTGGAATGCAGCTTGGCGCACGGTAACGATCAGACTTGGTGAAGTCAAAGTCATCCTGACGATCGGTGTGAACGCAGCCATCGTTGGATCCGACACCAAGCCGCTCGAAGCAGCTCCCTACATCAAGGCAGGCCGTACCATGGTGCCTTTGCGTCTCATCAGCGAGGCCTTTGGTTTGTCCGTCTACTACGATTCCCAGACGAAGAGTATCTCCATCAAGTCCAAGACGACAGGCGTGGTCCCCGGGATCACAGGGAACCAGATCCTCATCGGCTCGTTCTCAGTTCAGACCGGTCCATATGCGGTCGTGGGTATCCCGTTCTCCCACGGCATGCAGGCATATTTCAACATGGTCAATGAAGCAGGTGGAGTCTATGGTCGCAAGATCAACCTGATGGTCGAAGATGACGGGTTCAACCCCGCCAAGACCGTGACCATCGTCAAGAAGTTCGTCACTGAGGACAAGGTGTTTGCCGTGGTCGGTGGCCTTGGTACTCCTGGTTGCCTCGCCGTCATGGATTACCTGAACGACCAGAAGGTACCCTTTGTCTACCAGGCATCCGGCGTCTCCAAGATATCGATTCCGGCCAAGAACTATGTGTTTGCCGTTCAGCCCAACTACATCAATGAGGGTCAGATCTTCGCGAAATACGTCGCAAGCACACTTGGTCTCAAGAACATCGCCGTTCTCTACAGCAACGATGATACGGGCAACGAAGGGTTGACTGGCATTAAGAAGGGTATCGACAAGTTCGGTGGCAAGATCGTTGTCGAATCGCCGTTCCCTGCTACCGAGACCGACTTCACCTCGTACTTGCTCAAGGTGCAGGCCAGCAATGCGGATGCACTCATCATGTACGCGACTGGTGTCGCAACAGGCGGCAACGTCGTCAAGACCGCCAAGTCGCTCGGTCTCACCCAGAAGATCTTCCTGCCCTATCCCCATTCTGGTATCATTGCGACCGCAGGTGCGGCTGCTGAGGGCGTGTACGTGACTGGCTGGGCGGACTTCTCCAACCTCACGGACCCCGGCGTCATGAAGTTCTTTGACACCTGGAGAAAGTACTATCCCAAGGACGATCCGCTGACGTTCTCCTATGCTGTCGCCGGGTTCGTGGCCGCTGAGGTCTTCACCGAGGCTGTACGCAGGTCCGGTCCTTACCCCACGCGCGATTCACTGGTGTGGGCTCTGGAGACGTTCAACGGCTGGTCAGGATACCTCGCCAAGGACATCAGCTACGGTCCAAACGAGCGTTCCGGCAAGTACTCAATGTTCTTCATGCAAGTCCAGAAGGGCGCGCTTGTCAAGGTCAGCGACTGGGTCAACGTCCTGAAGCCCTAGTACAATTGCAGTAGGCCGCCCACAGCGGCGGCATCCTGCCCGGGGGCTTCGGCCCCCGGGCACAAAGGGAGGACACTATGCTGACAATTGAAGACTTGACCGCAATCGACAACTTGACCGCAATCGACGACCTTACCGTGCGCTTTGGAGGCGTCGTCGCCGTCAAGTCACTCAACCTGACGGTGAAGCGCGGCGAGATTCACGCGCTCATCGGTCCCAATGGAGCGGGCAAGACGACCGTATTCAACGCCATCTTTCAGCTCGTGCCATATACGGGAAGCATCCAGTTCGCTGGAAGGGAGTTGCGTGGCTTGCCACGCCATCGCCTTGCAGGGATCGGGGTGACACGTACGTTCCAGAACCTCAGCATCTTCCCGAGCATGACCGTGCGTGAGAACATTCTGGTAGGACTTCACAGCAAGTCTCGAAGCAGGTTCACAAGCGAACTGCTGGGACTTGCCCGGGAACCCAGACAGCAGCTGGCGGAAACGCTGGACTTCTTCGGGCTGACTGCTCTCGCTCCTGCGTACGCAGCCGTATTGCCGTATGGCACCCTCAAGACCGTGGAACTGGCACGTGCGTTTATAAGCCATCCACGCCTTGTGCTGCTCGACGAGCCGGCGGCCGGCATACCGACGTCGGAGAAAGGCGCACTCAAGGCAGTCATCCGGAAGATGCGAGATGCCGGGACGACGGTGCTTCTCGTCGAGCATGACATGGAACTGGTCATGGACATCTCGGACTCGGTTACGGTCATGGACTTCGGCGAGAAGATCGCGGAAGGGACGCCGGCCGAGGTCTCGGCAGACAAGCGTGTCATCGATGCATACCTTGGGGAGGAAACCCATGCTGCGAGTTGACCAGGTCGTCTCAGGGTATGGGCCTATCGATGTCTTGAACCATGTCACCATCAGTCTCGACAAGGGAGAGATCGTTGCCGTGCTCGGCGCCAACGGAGCCGGCAAGACCACGCTTCTGAGGACCATCACAGGGCTCATCCGGGTACGCAAGGGCTCTGTGACGTTCGGGGACAAGCTCCTGAACGGACTGTCACCCGCGGAGATCGTCAAGTGCGGCATCTCCCACGTTCCCGAGGGGAGGCACATCTTCCCCGACCTGACCGTCGAAGAGAACCTGCTGCTGGCAGCCTATAGCATGCCGCGCAGCCAGCAGAAGAGTAGACTCGAGGCCATGTATGCAATGTTCGACATCCTTGCTGAACGCCGCAAGCAGGCCGGTGGCACGCTGTCAGGTGGTGAACAGCAGATGCTGGCGCTGGCCAGGGGCCTCATGCCGAATCCACGCCTGATGCTGCTGGACGAACCCTCCCTGGGTCTCGCACCCAAGATCATCGGCACGGTGTTCGATACGCTGGCCCGCTTGCGTGAATCCGGCGTCTCCATCCTGCTGGTCGAGCAGAACGCCAAGCGGTCCCTGGAACTGGCTGACCGTGCATACGTTCTCGTGACAGGACAGGTGGCTCTTGAGGGGACGGCGCGAGAACTCAAGGGGAACGAAATGGTGAAGCAGCTCTACCTTGGAGGGACCCGATGAGCATTGACATCTTCTTGAACCTGAGCGTGCGGGGGCTGACGACCGGGGCAATATACGCGCTGGTCGGGATGGGCATCGTTCTCATTCTGCAGACAACGAACGTCATGAACTTCGCCCAAGGCGACACAGGCATGTTTATCACATACCTGGCATTCTTCATGATAACGACAGCGAAAGTACCGTATTCGCTGGTTCTCATCCTTGCCATTGCTGCGGGAGCTTTCGTAGGCTTGCTTGTCGAGCGCTTCATGATGCGGTCGGTACGTTCGCGTTCCCACCTGTCGCTCATCATGCTGACGCTGGGCCTGTCGCTCCTGTTCCAGGGCCTGGCAGCGTTCCTGTTCAACACTGAGCCTCGCCTGTTCCCGCCACTCGTGTCGGGCGACCCCATCAAATTGGGCCCGGTTATCCTGGGCAGACAGGACATTGTGGTCCTGCTGGCCGCGATCGTGACCTTTGGCATCCTGTACCTGTTCCTCTACCGGACCAAGCAGGGCGCCGCAGCCCGCAGCATCTCACAGGACGAATACGCCGCGCGTGTCCTCGGGATTCCCACTCCATCGATCTACATGCTGGTATGGGCTATTGGAAGCGCGTTGGCGGGTCTGGCAGCGCTGCTGATCGTCCCCCGGTTCTCGCTGGAGCCGTCGTTCATGGGGCTTATCCAGGTGAAAGCCTTCACGGCCATCGTCCTTGGGGGAATGGGCTCAGTGTTTGGCGCTGCTGTCGGCGGACTCATCATTGGCGTCGTGGAGAACCTCGTCGCCTATCAGTTCCCAGCCATCAAGGACAGCTTCATGCTCATCGTCGTCGTCATTGTCTTGCTGGTCCTGCCACAGGGACTGTTCGGCAAGCGCCAGCAGAGGAGGTTCTGATGTCTCCTTCCGGTACGAGGCGTCTTGCGGTCAACGGAGCCATCATGGCGCTTGTCCTTGTCCTCCCGCTCGTGTTCAGAACGAGGCCGTCGATTATCGGCTACCTCAATATTGCCATGCTGTATGCCATCGCGACACAAGGACTCAATCTGCTCATGGGGTTTGGCGGTCTTGTCTCGCTAGGGCACGCCGCATTCATGGCCATCGGCGGATACACGGCAGCAGTGCTGGTCATGACGTACCACGTGAACATGTTCCTGGCCGTTGTCGCCGGCGTAGCCGGTGCCGGATTGTTCGGACTTGTCATCGGGTTCCCGTCGCTGCGCCTGTCCGGGTTCTATCTGGCCGTAGCGACGATGGCACTGGGGAGTTCCATTGCCGACGTCATCAAGAGGCTCGCCATTACCGGGGGAGACTACGGTCTCATCAACATACCGGTTCTTCGGCTCGGAGGCTGGGAGCTTACCAGCGAAGCGTCCAAGTACTACTTCTTCGTCGCCATCCTTATCGCGGTGTTCCTGGTTGTCCGCAACTTCCTCAACAGTCGGAGTGGACGGGCAGTTCGTGCCGTGCGCGACTCCGAGATGACGGCTTCGGCAATGGGCGTGAACGTTGCAGCTTACAAGCTTGTGACGTTCATCTTTGCCGCCTGCATTGCCGGTCTCTCAGGGGCGCTGTACGCGTTCACCATCTCGTACCTCCATCCCATGAACTTCGGACTCACATTCTCGATCGAGTTGTTGTCCATGAGCATCATCGGTGGCCTGGGTACGATCATTGGGCCGATCCTGGGAGCTCTGTTCTGGGTCATGCTGCCGGTCGTTATCGGTGGTAGGATGGAGTACCTGTCGACCGTCATCTTCGGTCTCAGCATCATCGGTTCGGTCATGTTCCTGCCCAAGGGTCTGTCGGAATTGGTTACGCGCATACAGACCCGCCTGAAACTGTAACGGCGCTGGCGCCGGTCGAAATTCCATTCCAAGCAAAAAGGGGGACAAGATGAGTGTCGGGATTCTCGGAAGCTATAGCAGCAGGTTTGGCAAGCTGGAAAACTCCAGCATCTATGATCTCGTCGTCGAGGCCGGACGCGGCGCGATCGCGGACGCAGGTATCGCTGCAAAAGAGATTGACGGTATCTGGATCGGGAACTTCAGCGCGGGGGCGTTCAACAACCAGGAGCATATCGCCGCGTGGGGTGTGGAGATTGACCCGGCTCTTCTCTACAAGCCAAGTATGCGAGTGGAGGTGGCGTGCGCTTCTGGCTCGGCGGCCGTGCGGGGTGCCCGACTGGCCATCGGCGCGGGAGAGGCCCGCTTTGTCCTGGCCATCGGGGTCGAGAAGATGACCGCGCTTGACCGGGACGGCGTCACTCATGCGCTTGCCATGGCATCGTACTGGCCGGAAGAGGGGAGCAAGGGCATGACGTTCCCGGGCCTGTTCGGCATGTGGTCGAAGGCATACCGCGAGCATTACGGCTACAGCGACCAGCAGATGGACCTGTGGCAGGCCATGGTGCATGCCAAGAACCGCGGCAACGCGACGCACAACGAGCTTGCGCATATGTACACCAAGCCGAGCAGTCTGGAGTTTGCGCTGCACGTGTCCGAGAAGAACCCCGTCGTCGCGGCTCCTCTCAGACTCACAGACTGCTCTCTGGTCAGCGACGGAGCGGCGGCCATGGTGCTGGGACCGATCGACGACGTCAAGGCCCTCAAGCAGAATGTCGTGGAGATCAGTTCACAGGTGCTGGTCACTGACCACATGCAGTCGAGCAGACGCGAGCTGTGGCACAACGTTGCCGGCAAGATGGCTGTCGAGTCAGCTTACCTCAAGGCTGGTATCACCATGTCAGACGTCGACTGCGCAGAAGTCCACGACTGCTTCACGATCAACGAGCTGCTAAGCTACGAGGCAATGGGCCTGTGTGCAGAAGGCGACGGTGGCCGGCTGATCGAACGAGGTGGTATCGTCCAGCCGGACGGCAGCTGTCCGGTCAATCTGAGTGGGGGTCTCATCGGCAAGGGACACCCCGTAGGAGCGACCGGTGTGTCGATGCACGTCTACGTCGCGCGGCAGCTCGAGGGCCGTCCGCTTGGCCTTGGTGCAAAGAATCCGGAGGTGGGGGTCGTCATGAACGTCGGCGGCTCGAACGTCAGCAACTTCGCATCAGTACTGAAACGCGTCAAGTAGAGAGGGAGGAAGCCATGACACAGGGATACGGACTGCAGGACAAGGTTGTCATCGTCACGGGCGGAGCTGCCGGCATCGGCCGGGCCACGGCCATGAGGTTTGCGGAAGAGGGCGCGCGCATCAGCATCTGGGACATGAACGCCGAGGCAGGGGCGGCTACGCTCGCCGACGTCAGGCAGATGAACGTCGAGGCCATGTTCCAGCTGGTCAATGTTGCTGACGCGGACGCGGTTGAGAAGGCAGTGGCAGATATTGTCTCAGCATGGGGTCATGTCGACGTGCTGGTCAACAACGCCGGCATTACGCGCGACGGCCAACTGGTCAAGTACAAGGAAGGGGTCGTCACCGGGACGATGTCGGATGCCAACTTCGACGCGGTCATCGGCGTCAATCTGAAAGGCGTGTTCGTTGCGACGAGGGCTGTTGCTCCTCACATGATCAAGCAAGGGCACGGTGTCATCCTCAGTGCCAGCTCAGTGGTCGCAGCGTATGGCAACTTTGGCCAGACGAACTATGCGGCGACCAAGGCGGGTCTGATCGCGATGACGAAGACGTGGGCACGCGAGCTGGGCAAGTACGGGATACGCGTGAACGCGGTTGCCCCCGGGTTCACGATGACGGACATGGTCGCCGCGATGCCGGAGAAGGTCCTGGAAGGGATGGTCGCCCACACACCCATGGGACGCATCGGGGCTCCCGCAGATATCGCAAATGCCTACGTGTGGCTTGCGTCCGACCAGGCTGCCTTCGTGCACGGCACGACGCTGGCTGTAGACGGCGGGCTTGTGCTGGGAACCTGAACGTGGCCGACGGGTGGCATGTCGACTGAGACACTGAGCCATTTGATCGCAGAGGAGGGAACGATGGAGCAGGCATCCTGGATGGGCAAGCTGGTCTCGATGGACGAGGTGCTTGGCAGGATATCGTCAAACGACACGGTTGTCGTGGGAATGGCGGCGGCCCAGCCACAGGGGTTCCTGTCGTCGCTGCACAGCGTCCGGGAGCGTGTGCACAACGTGAAGGTCATATCCTGCCTTCTCCTGAGGGACTACCCATTCCTGGCTGACGTCGGAACTGAGGCTGACGCTCCTTTCAGGATGGAGAGCTGGTACTTTGGCAACGCTGAACGTGAGCTCTACAAGAAGGGACTCATCTCGTTCATCCCCAACAACCTGCACAATGCTGGACGAGAGAAGATCCAGGCGGAGCCGATCAACGTGTTTGTCGGGACGGCAACGCCGCCTGACAGCCATGGGTTCATGTCCTTGTCTCTGAGTCTCGTGTACGAAAAGGACATGATCGAACACGCTGACCTCGTCGTGCTGGAGATCAACGAGAACCTGCCGAGGACGTTTGGAGACACGCAGGTGCACGTCGACGACGTCGACCTCCTGGTACAGAATAGTGCGCCGCTCCTGACGATCCCTGTCATTCAGGCAACGGAAGTCGAGCAGCGCATCGGCGAGAACATCGCACAGCTCATTGATGACGGGGCGACCCTGCAGATTGGCATCGGAGGCATCCCAAACGCCATCATGAAGTTCCTGTCGGGGAAGAAGCACCTGGGGATCCACACGGAGATGATCACCGACGGCATCGTCGACCTGGTCAAGGCGGGAATCATCGACAACACCCAGAAGACGCTTCACAAGGGCAAAATCGTCGGCACCTTCGCCATGGGTGGAGAACGTCTCTACGAGTTCGTCAACGAGAACGTCAGCGTCGAACTCCTCAGGGGCTGCTACGTGAACGACCCGTACGTCGTCGCTCAGAACGACCGCATGGTGAGCATCAACACGTCGCTGCAGGTGGACCTGACAGGACAGGTGTGCAGCGAGTCCATCGGGTACCGGCATTACACGGGCACTGGTGGTCAGCTCGATATGCACCGGGGCGCAACACTGTCGCGGGGAGGAAAAGGCATCATCGCGCTGCGGTCGTCCGTGAAGGATGATGAGATTTCGACCATCGTGTCGATGCTGAGTCCGGGCAGTTTCGTCTCGGTCCCCCGTCAGGATACTGACTACGTCGTTACAGAGTATGGCGCGGCACACCTGAAGGGGAAAAGCGTGCGTGAGCGCGCGCTTGCCCTTATCGCGATAGCGCATCCGAAGTTCAGAGAGAGTCTGTCGCTGGAGGCAAAGAAACTCGGCGTGCTGTAGAGTTCGACGGACGACACAGGAGGCGACATTGTCATCCTCCTTCCTTTCCCGTGATGGCGGCGCATTGGCGCCGCCATCATCGTTTTCACTCTATGCCGTTGCCTCTTGTTTGTTGTGCCGCTATACTCGCGGTATTGCAGTTCAACCACGACCACTGGAGACAAGACACGTGAACAGAGCAGCGACAAGAAGGGCAGCAGGTATCCTCTGTGGTGCGCTCGCGGGCGCCGCAGCGGCGGAAGGCTTCCTGTGGGAGCCGTTTCAGCTGGATGTCACTCGGTTTGCGATGGTGTCTCCGCAGTTGCCGGCCGGCTTCGACGGCCTGAAGATCGCGCAGCTGTCGGACCTGCATCTCCATCACATCTCGCGGGTCTATCGCACGGCACTCGAGGTCATTCGCAGTGAACGCCCGGGGCTTGTCGTCATCACGGGCGACCTGGTCGATCGCTCGGACCAGACGTCGGCATGCCTCGCATTCCTGGGCGACCTTCACGCTGCTGCCGGAGTGCCGGTGGTTGTCGTACCCGGGAACTGGGACCACCGGGCTTTTCCGACCAGGCAGAGCATAGCGGCGTGGCACAAGCGGCTCCAGGCGAGGACAGGCGTTCGAGTCCTCGCAAATCAGAATGTCGTCCTGCGTCGGCATGGCGACCGCATGTGGCTTGTCGGTACAGACGACCCGTACTTTGGGCACGCTGACTTGGATGCCAGCTTCAAGGGAGTCCCTGACACCGCGTTCGCGCTAGTGCTGACGCATGCTCCCGAGGCATTCGAGGAGCTGGCACAGCGTCCTGCCGCGCGGCTGGTCCTTGCCGGCCACACCCATGGAGGCCAGGTCCGCCTCCCGTTCATCGGTGCTGTGCGGGTTCCTTCAAGGTACGGCACGCGTTTCGCGCACGGGCTGTTCAAGCTGGGAGATACATTCTTCTATGTCAATGCCGGGTTAGGCATGAGCCATCTGCCGATACGGTTCCTGTGCCGACCCGAACTGACGCTCATCACGCTCACGTCGAGCACGCTGGACGAATCGACAGCTCGGTGACCGCTCACATGCACAGGCGCAAACGGCTGTTCTGGACTCTGACTCTGGCTGTTGCCCTGTTCGTGGAGACCGCAGTCGTCGAGCCAAATACTCTTCTCATTCGCAGGATCGAGGCGAGGGTTGCCGGGCTGCCCGAAGAGTGGAACGGAGGGACGGTTGTCCAGCTGAGCGACACCCATCTGGGGTACCCGTCGCCGGCCGCGTGGCGCGCCATCGATACTGTCCGTACGGAACGTCCAGACCTCGTTGTCGTTACCGGAGACGTCGCCGACAGGCGTTCCAGCATTCCTGTGGTCGTCGCGTGGGCGAAGCAGCTCTGTGAGGCGGCGGGCGTTCCGGTCGTCTATGTCCCGGGGAATCATGAACACTGGCGCTTCGGCGGCGGGGAGGCCTTGGAGCAGTTCCTGGAACAGCTGCGACGGGCAGGCTTTGTTGTTCTGGAGAACGAGTTGACACGCATCAGCCGTCGATCAGGCGGGAGTCCAGTTGCCATCGTAGGTCTGGATGATTCATACAGCCATCACATGGATGTCGAGGCGGGGTTCTCCGGGCTCGCAGCGGGCGAGCGGGCGATCGTGCTGGAACACTGTCCAGACGACGTGGCGAGCATCGTGGCATCGGGGCGTGCTTCGCTAGTACTGACAGGCCATACGCATGGGGGCCAGGTGAGGCTTCCTCTGTGGGGAGACCGTCTGACGGCGGTCCTGGAGGGGGCTCCTTTCGTGCGTGGCCTGTACGAGGTCGACGGCGTCCCTTTCTATGTCAGTCAGGGACTTGGCATGAGTGTCCTGCCCGTTCGGTTCTTCTGTCCTCCCGAGGTCACTGTCTTCACGCTGAGCAGAACGTAGGAAAGCCAGTTTCGGTCCAACAACCACCATCCCGAGTCCGTTTGCGGTCAACTCTTGACACCCGAACTTATTGTACTATCGTAATAGTACAATAAGGGGTGATGATGGAATTCTACGTGAACCCATATGACGGCGTGCCCGTGTACTTGCAGATTATTCAGCTAGTCCGGAATGGTGTGGCTCTCGGTACTCTGCACCCGGGCGACCAGCTGCCCACGGTACGTGAGCTGGCCGTCAAGCTCGCTGTCAATCCAAACACGGTCGCCAAGGCATACAGGGACCTGGAGCGCGAGGGGATGGTCGAGACCGTGAGCGGCAAGGGGACGTTTGTGCGTGAAGGAAGAATCGGCGTGGAGACAGAACGCCTTGAACACATGGTGGAAATGCTGGTCGTGGAGGCCCGCAACGCCGGCCTCACGATCGATGACCTCATCGTCCGGTTGGAGAAGCGCAAGAGGATTTCTGCGAAAGAGCATGACGAGGGAGGGAGTTCATGAATGCGATGGAAATGAATGGCGTCAGCAAGTCGTACGGCCAGGTACGGGCTCTGGAAGACATGTGTCTGACCGTTCCGACGGGCAGCATCTTCGGCCTCATGGGGCCCAATGGCGCAGGCAAGACGACCAGTATCAAGTTGATGCTCGGCCTGATGGAGCCTACGGCCGGGTCGCTCACGGTTCTCGGTGCGGTCCCGTCAGGAGATGGCATGGCCCTGCGCCGTCGCATCGGATTCGTCCCTGAGGACTTCTCACTCTATCCGCACATGACAGGCCTTGAGATTCTGGAGTTCAACGCGCGCCTGTACGGCTGCTCCGTGGACGAGAACGTGCGGAGACTGCAGACCGTCTTCGAACTGCCGCTTGCGCGCAGGATTGCCACATATTCCAAAGGTATGCGCAAGCTGCTCGGGCTCTATACCGCTCTCTCGACCGAACCGGAATTGCTCATCCTCGATGAGCCCACTGACGGGCTCGACCCCGTGGTTCGGTCGCATTTCCTGGGTGTGCTGGCAGACGAGACGGCCCGGCGCAATCTGACGGTCTTCTTTTCGTCGCACATTCTGAGTGAAGTCGAGAAGATCTGTGATACCGTGGCGTTTATGCGTTCTGGTCGTACGGTCCTTCAGGACTCGGTGGAATCCATCAAGGAACGGTATCGGGTCTATACGGTGCGTTTTGGGGTAGGGTACAGCCCGCGCGACGTGAAGAGCATTGCCATCCAACGGGAGCGGGCTCTCGGCCAGGACGCCTGGGACATCGAGGTGCTCGCCGACCAGGAACAAGCCCGCACAGCGTTTGCCGATGCTGGAGGCACCGTGCTCAACGTGCAATCGTTGCCGTTCGACGAGATCTTCCTGCGGTTTGTGGAGGCATGACGTGAAAGCACTGATGTGGAAAGAGCTGCGGGAAAACCGCATGAAGATGATCGTGGGATGCGTTCTGCTGTCGGTGATAGGAGTGGCTGTCTCCGCCGCATATCGCTTCCTCGAGGGGGGCATTCCCGGCATGGGCCAGATTCCACCGGAGTATGCAGATCTGATCAAGAAGCTGTTGCCGGACTTCAGCAACGTGAATGCCTATTTGTATTCCCAGTGGTTCAGCAAGAACTTACAGCAGGTGGGTGCAATCCTCGCAGTCGTTCTGCTGAGTGGTGCGGTCGCCGGCGAGCGGGAACTGCATACCGCCATTTTCCTGTTCTCGCGGCCAGTCAGCAGGGGCATGATCCTGGCATCCAAGGTCATCGTCCTGTTTGGAGGCCTTGCATTGACAGTGCTTGTCTCCACGGGAGGGGCGGTGCTGGGTGCCATCATTGTCGGCAAGGTGCCTCAGCCGGGATTCGTGCTGACGGCGACGCTGCACAGCGTTGTCGCGCTTCTCACATTTGCGTCCCTTGCGACACTGCTCTCCGTGCTCGTACCGGATCGCATGAAGGCGATGCTCTTCTCCGGGGCTATCATTATCGTTCTTTCGGTCGTGGGGCAGTTCAAGCCTCTCCGCTGGCTCAACCCGCTGGCGTTATTCGGGAGTCCGATTCTCATCCAACACCCCGCACCGCAGTTCGTGCCTATTGTCGTCGGCGTGGTTCTGAGTGCCTGCATGCTGTGGATCTCGTATGGCGTTCTGCAGCGGCAGGAGTTCTAGGTCTGCTCCTATTCGTTCCCAGGAGGCCCCGGTGTTGCATGCTAGGGCTCTTTTCGGTTTCCGGTATACCTGCGTCTGGTTTTGCCTACAATGGACATGGAACCACGGGGCTGGAAAGCTTGCTTATGCATTCCCGCCACTGACACGGAAACGATGGAGGAACTCATGACACGACCGAAGCAAACGCCGCACTCCATTACGGCGCAGGATCTCTATGCACTTCAGCTGCTCACGGACATTCGTCTTTCGCCGGATGGCAGGCGCGTCGTCTATGGCGTTCAGCGGGTGGACAAGAAGACCGAGAAGAAGTACGCCAATCTGTGGATGGCAGCCACGGATGGATCCGGCGAACGCCAGTTCACGCAGGGAGACCAGACAGATGCATCCCCAAGGTGGTCGCCCGATGGACGGACTCTTGCATTCCTGTCGTCGCGCAAGGAAGGCGACAGCGCGCAGGTCTATGTCATCAGTGCTGACGGCGGGGAGGCGCGTCGCCTTACGAACCTGAAGGGCGAGATCTCCGGCCTGACATGGTCCCCTGATGGCAGGAGCCTCCTGCTGGAGTTCACCCAGAAGGACCAGGAAGTCATCGACCGCGAGGCGGACGAGCAGAAGAAGAAGCTGGGCGTCGTTTCGCGTCATTACACACGGCTGTTTCACCGCGGAGATGGCCAGGGCTGGTTTGGCCATGAACGCATGCATCTGTGGACCGTTGACGTGGCCAAGGGCCGTCTGCGTCAACTCACGTCGGGTGACATATATGATGAGTTCAATGCGTCGTGGTCACCGGATGGCAAGTCGATCGTTTTCTGCAGCAATCGCAGCGACGCCCCAGACCTCGAACCGGACTTGGTTGATATTTACGTCTTGCCGGCAGCTGGCGGCGATATGAGGCTCATCAAGACGCCTCCAGGCTGGAGCAGTACACCGGTCTTCTCGCCCGACGGAAGCACGATATGCTATGTTGGCCCGAGGGGTTGGAACGAATGGTGGCAGAACGTCGAGTTGTGGGTTGTTCGCGCCGATGGAAAGGGTCTTGCGCGCAGTGTCACGCGTCCTTATGACATCTCACTGACGTGCTCGACCCTGAATGACGTGGGGGGAGGGCTTGAGATGCCTCCCGTGTGGTCAGCAGACGGCAAGGTGGTGTACTTCCAGATTTCCGAGCATGGGAGCACCAAGCTGATGGCCATCGCAGTCGACGAGGGAACACTCTATACAGTCATTGACACTCCGGGCAGCGTCGGCACATTCACCGTGGACAGTGGACAGGGGATGATGGCGTATTTCCTTGGCACGATGACTGACCCCGGGCAGGTCTGGGTACGGGACATGGAAACAGGGGCGGCCCGACAGTTGACACATCTCAACCAGGGATTGCTCAAGCAGCTCGATCTTGGCAAGGTCGAAGAAGTCTGGTTCAAGGCACGTGACGGACACGATCTTCAGGGCTGGATCATGACGCCTCCTGGGTTCGACCCCAGGAAGAAGTATCCATCGATTCTTGAGATCCACGGTGGTCCACAGGACCAGTATGGCAACCTGTTCATGCACGAATTCTACTATTTGGCCGCCGCCGGCTATGTCGTGTACTTCAGCAATCCGCGGGGCGGAACCGGGTATGGAGAGCAGCACGAGAAGGCCATCTGGGGCCGGTGGGGTACCGTCGACTTTGACGACCTCATGGACTGGACTGATCTAATGGAGAAGAAGCCGTACATCGACCGCAAACGCATGGGCGTCACCGGTGGCAGCTACGGTGGCTACATGACCAACTGGATCATTGGCCACACGCACCGCTTCGCCGCCGCAGCAACACAGCGCAGTGTCAGCAACTTCATCAGCATGTGGGGCACCAGCGATAACAACTGGACTTTCCAGTTGCCGTGCGGCAACAAGTCTCCGCAGCAGAGTATTGATGTGCTCTGGGACAGGTCCCCGGTCAAGTATCTGGGAAACGCTACGACGCCAACGATGGTCCTGCACAACGAAATGGATTTCCGATGCGCCCTCGAGCAGGGTCAACAGGTGTTCACTGCACTCCAGGTGAATCGTGTCCCCAGTGAGTTCGTGGTCTTCCCCGAGGAACCACATGGGTTGTCGCGCACCGGACGCACCGACCGGCGCATCGAGCGCCTGAACAGCATCCGTCGTTGGATGGACACCTATCTCAAACCGGTTGCCACCAAGCCCGCGAAGGGTGTCGAAACTCGCAAAGCATCGAAGTAGTCGGCGTTGCTCTGGTTCCAAACGCCCCGGACCTAACCGGGGCGTTTCCATGTGACGCACGGTCATGCTTGGCAAGCGGGCGCGTCTGCTATACTGTCTGTATGATGAAGATCAAAGCGATCTCCATATTTCCACTGCTGTACGAACCGTTCACACGCGTTGGCGTCATGAAGATGGCCATCGACAAGGGCGTTCTGGACTTCGAGGCTGTCGACCTTCGCGACTACACCCATGACCGTCATCACACGACCGACGACATCCCATTCGGTGGGGGCGCAGGGATGATGTTCCTGCCCAGGCCGCTCATCGAGGCACTGGAGACAATCGACAATCCAGCAGGCTCTTGGCTCAAGATTGGCGTTGCCCCGCAGGGCGACCGCCTGACGCAGAACATGGTCGAGGACCTGGCGCACGAGGAGCGACTGCTGTTTGTTGCGGGGCGCTATGAGGGCATTGACGAACGCGTCATGGAACGGCTGGACCTGACTATCTCGATTGGAGACGTCGTGCTCTCCGGGGGCGAGATTGCGGCGATCGAGATCATCGACGCGATTACCCGCCTGCTTCCGGGGGCTACCGGAAACGCCGCATCCACGGGTGAGGAGAGCTTCTCCTCCGGACTCCTGGAGTATCCTCAGTATACACGCCCAGGGGAGCTGGACGGGGAGGCCGTGCCCGATGTTCTTGTTTCAGGTCATCACGCGAACATTGCCAGGTGGCGTCGAGAGGAGGCACTCAGAAGGACCCTCATCCGAAGGCCTGACCTGCTGCGGGATTTCGATTTGACTGAACAGGACCGCAAGTACCTCAGCCGCGTGCTGGCGGACCTCAGGGGGATCATTGACTGACTTCAGGTTGTACCTGGCTGTTGTGCACCATCCGGTCTACAACAAGCACCACGAGATTGTCACGACATCCATCGTCATCCACGATATCCATGACATCGCGCGAGCCGGCAAGACGTATGGAGCCACGGCCATGTACGAAGTCGAACCTCTGCCTCAGGAACAGCAGATCGCCCTGCGTATCGCTCACTTCTGGAACGAAGGATTCGGGCATGAATACAATCCAAACCGTGCCGAATCGTTGTCACTGCTGCGGATCGTGTCGCATTTTGAAGAAGCCGTTGCCGAGATTCAGCACGCTGAAGGTGAGAAACCAATCCTGGTAGCGACAAGCGCGCGGACATTCGCCAACTCCGTCGGCTATCCGGCAATGGGCGAGAAGATTCGTTCAGCGGATCATCCGTACCTGCTGGTGTTCGGGACGGGTTTTGGCCTGGCAGACGAGATCATGGCGCAGATGGACTATGTCCTGGACCCCATCTGGGGGCCGACCGCATTCAATCACCTGTCGGTACGCAGCGCAGCCGCGATCATTCTGGACCGCCTGCTCGGACGATCCTGACGTAGGCCTGGGCACAACCGTCGCGCACATCAGGCGCGAAGTGCGTGTGCGGCTTGCCATGCGTTTCATCCCGCGCGGGGTCGCGGCAGAGTGCAGGGAAAAGGCTGGCCGCCCTCGGGCAAACGTGTAGTCTTGTTGAGGGTGGCTTCTATCGCTTTGTCAATGTGCTGCGTGAGGACACCTTGGCAACTGTGCGGGATCTGCATGGTACTTCTCGCCTTGATAAACGTGGGCGTTCTGCTAGACTGTGTGTTCGTGTGAATGTCAGCCCGGTGAAAGGAGTTCCGAAATGAATGCAATTGACCTTGTAGAGAGCAGATATGTGAAGCCTGACATGCCCGTCCTTCTGGTCGGCGACACTGTCAAGGTTCACATCAACATTGTGGAAGGTGGCAAGAAGAGAATCCAGGTTTTTGAGGGTCTCGTTATTGCCAAGAAGGGCGGCGGTAGCCGTGAAACGTTTACGGTTCGCAAGATCTCCTCTGGCGTTGGCGTAGAGAAGGTATTCCCGCTCTACTCTCCGATGATTGCCAGACTTGAGGTCGTGCGCCACGGCGATGTCCGTCGTGCGAAGCTGTACTATCTCAGAGACAGAGTCGGCACGGCTCGCAACGTCAAGGAGAAGAGAGAAGTCTAGTCCTTGAATAAGGCCATTCGCGAAGTACTTGACTGGGTCATCATCATCGCGGTCGCGTTCGGTGCGTCGTATGCACTGCGTCACTGGGTGGTGCAGCCATACCGGATTCAGATGTCGTCGATGGAGACAACCGTATTTCCAGACGATCTCGTTATGGTGGACAAGGTCTCATACCAATTCCACGAGCCACGGCGGGGTGACGTCATCATTTTCTGGCCGCCCGGCGTTACCACCGGCGACCCGTATATCAAGCGTGTCATTGGCCTTCCGGGCGAAACCGTGGAGGCAAAGGACGGCAGGATGTACGTGGATGGCAGAGTAGCCGATGAACCGTATTTGCACGGGTACGTCATGCCGGATTTCTCGCCGACGCCAGTCCCCCAGGGGCAGCTGTTCCTGATGGGGGACAACCGGGCGGTGAGTCTTGACTCGCGTTCCTTTGGCACCGTTTCGACGAGTTCGATCATCGGGCGCGCGATGTTTGCCTATTGGCCCCTCAAGCACTTTGTCGTGCTTCGAGCCCAGACAGGCCTCGCGCAATAGCGGCAGTGACCATCGGCCCTCCTCGTTTCGACGGGGAGGGTTTTTCCATCGGCGGACGAGGAGAACGACATGCGACACGAAGCTCTAGCGCTCTTTGAGCAAGGCATCAAGTCCCGGTATGAGCTCGATGTCATTATCGGCATCGATGAGGCGGGCAGGGGGGCGCTTGCGGGACCAGTCTATGCGGGCGCCTGTGCCATTACGGATCCACAGGGCACCATGTTCATCAACGATTCGAAGCTTCTGAGTCAGCGCCAGCGGGAACAGGGCTTCGAGCTTCTGCCTGCGCATGCACTGTTCGCGACAGGGAGTTCCACCGCGGCGGAGATCGACGCGGATGGGATTCTTCAGGCAACCTACCGGGCCATGGAAAAGGCTCTCCTCCTTCTCCTGCCGGCGGTCAGACACCACTGGGGCATCGGTTCACGGATTGGCGTCGTCGTCGATGGTCCGCTGCTTCCACCGTTCCTCGAGCATGAGGAGCATCTGATTGCCATGGCGATCATCGATGCGGATGCGACCGTGCTATGCGTTGCGGGAGCCAGCATCGCCGCCAAGGTGTCACGAGATGCGGCCATGCGCGCCATGGCTCGACATGTTCACGGATATGGATTCGAGGGCAACGTCGGTTATGGCACGCGCGAGCACATCCAGGCCCTTCGGACCAGGGGACCGTCTGGCGAACACAGGCGGACGTTCGTTGTCAAGCAACTTGTAGAGACTGAGGAGTTGCCCCTTGGGCGGACAGCACAACCGGGCGCTCGGAAGCGCAGGTGAGGAACTTGCGGCTCGATGGTTGACTGACCACGGTTTCCGCGTGGTGGCCAGAAACCTTCGTACCACCTATGGAGAGCTGGACATTGTTGCCGAGAAGAACGGCCATGTTCACGTGGTTGAAGTCAAGACGAGGAACGGGCCGGGATATGGAAGTCCTCTTGAGGCGATTGACCGTCGCAAGCAGGAGCACTTGAGACGGTCGACCATGGCTGCTCTTGCGGCAGGGATTCCTGGTCTGACGCGGCGTGCGTGGGATATCCACATCGATGCGATGAGTATCCTGATGAGTGATGGAGCTGCGCCGTGTATCGAGTTCCTGGAGGACATTCTTGCATGAGCTCACTCCCGCCGATCGTCAGCGGCTTTGCGGTCCGGCCCGGGAGACTCGTCAGACCTGACGGTTCACGCCTGGAGTTGACATCGCAGTCTGCACCAGTATTCTAGTGTAATTGCGTCAGTGAAACGCCGGGCTTCGTGAGGAAAGGCTGCACGGCAGTGAGAGTATGCAAGGAGGTTTCGGCATGGAACAGGCACTCGTCGTAGAGAACCTGAAGAAGAGCTATGGGAAGTTCGAGGCCTTGCACGGCATCAGCTTCGAGGTGGCGCCGGGGGAGATCTTCGCGCTCATTGGACCCAACGGTGCCGGCAAGACCACAGCACTGCGTGTCGTAGCGACTATCCTGCAACCGACGTCGGGTACGGCTCACGTCTACGGGATGGACGTCCAGAAGGATGCAGCTCGGATACGCGAGATCATCAGCTATCTGCCCGAGGAGGCCGGTGCCTACAAGAACCTGACAGGTCTTGGATACCTGAGGTTCATGGCAGAGTTGTTCGCTTCCGATGCTGCGGTACAGCGCGAGTATGTCCAGAGAGCTTCGGACATCACGGGACTGGGCGAGCGGTTGCGTGACAAGATCGGCACGTACAGCAAAGGCATGACGCGTAAGTTGCTGCTGTCACGGGCCGTCATGACGCGCCCAAAACTGGCCATCATCGACGAACCGACAAGCGGTCTCGACGTGGTTGCTGCCATCGACATTCGTGAGTCGATTCGCAGGACAGCGGCCGAAGGCATGGCGGTGCTGCTGTCCAGTCACAACATGCTTGAGATAGAGTACCTGTCAGACCGTGTGGCCGTCATCGACAAGGGCACGATCCATGATGTGGGAACACCCCAGGGGCTCAAGGACAAATACGGCAAGGCAAACCTCGAAGAGGTCTTCGTTCAGGTGGTGAGGCAATGAGGAGATTCTTCGTCATTCTGAAGAAGGAACTGAAAGAGATGCTGACGTGGCAGACGCTGGTCCCTATCCTGGTGGTCATGGTAATCTACAGCTTCCTGGGGAGGGTCATCAATCAGGAGCAGAAGAAGCAGGCCGCCCCTCAGCCCATCACGGTCGTAGACCTCGACCGCAGCGAGACCTCAGAGATGCTCGCCGGCATCCTCACGAACGCGAACTTCACGGTCACGACAGTCAGTGAGGGTGTCGTCGACGACATCGTTCGCAAGGTCGCGCTGGAGAAAGGGGCTGCCGTTCTTGTCATTCCTCAGGGATTCGAGGTCGGCATCCTGGCGAAGCATCCTCAGAAGGTGCAGACGTACACGATGATGCGCAATTTTTCGATGATGGGCATCGCGGGTACGTTCAAGATGGACGCTGCGCTGAGCGCAATGAATGGGTACATTGGTGACATGTACATCAAGTCCGGCGCTCCTGGACTGGACCCCGCCATTGTCAAGCACGCCATCAGCGCACAGTCATTCATCACGGTGGGGACGACGTCGGCGGAAGCGAACCCCCAGGAGATTGTTGGCGTCGTCATGCAGCAGACCTTGATCATCCCGATCGTCCTCTTCCTGGTGATCATCATGGCTGCCCAGATGATTGCCGCCTCGATTGCGGGGGAGAAGGAGAACAAGACGCTCGAGACGCTTCTTTCCACGCCCGTCGGACGTGGCGCCCTGGTCACAGCCAAGATGATGGCCTCGGGCATCGTCGCGCTGGTTTCCTCCGCGGCGTACATGGTCGGCATGAGAAGTTACATGGGCAGTCTCATCGGCGGCACGAGCGGCACGTCTGCAGCTGCCGGACAGGCAATCCAGAAGCTGGGCTTGGCGCTCGATCTGCGAGGCTACGTTCTTCTCGGTCTGAGCGTGTTCGCTGGCATCATGGTGGCGCTTTCCATCGCTGTCATCCTGGGGGCGTTCGCCGAAGACCTCAAGAGTGTGCAGATTATCATCATGCCGCTCATGATGGTGGTTCTGTTGCCGTACGTCATAACCATGTTCGTCGACATCAACACAGCATCGCCTCTCCTGAAATGGCTCATCTATGCGATCCCATTCTCGCACCCGTTCCTGGCGGCTCAGTCTATCTTTGCTCACAACTTCGTCATGGTCATTGCAGGCATCATCTACGAGTTCGTCCTGTTCTTCGTTCTGGCCGTGGTCGCGGCTCGTATCTTCTCGACCGACCGCATCCTGACCATGAAACTGAACACGGCAGCCCGCGGGTCAGGCCTGGGTAACTGGCCCATCCTTCGCCTGGTTCAGAGCTTGTTCATTCGCCGCAAGTAGCAGTCTGCTTCTGCTCTACTGAGAACCCCCGACCGTGAGGTCGGGGGTTCTTTTCATGAAGGCTGGAGCGATTGAACGAAGTTCAAACTCGTTGTGTGCGCACCTGCGTGATGAATTGTTCGATGGAGGCCGCAATCTTCTCGCGGTCATAGTCGATCGTGGCGCAGTGATAGGAGCGCTCAAGAGTGACGACGCTCTTGAAGCGGCTGTTGACGTGTTCGTGAATGTACTCCGCATTGCGCGGCGGGACGACGTGGTCTTGCGTGGAGCGGAAGGACAGGAGTGGCTGGGTGATCATGCCGAGGTCGTCACGGACGTCCCGCATAAGGCGTTCGAACTGATAAATGGCTTCCAGAGAGTTGAAGCCGAGATCCGGGAGCATGGCGTCCTGATCGGCGACATCCGGAGGTCCCTTGGGCTGATTCCTCTGAAAGTGCCGAAGGATTGGGACCAGTTTCATCTTGGGGTCGTCCACATAGACGGGCGCGTTGATGGTGATGAGTCCCGCGATGTCGGGTCGGTGTTCTCCCAGGTAGAGCGTGAGGGTTCCACCCATCGACAGTCCAGCCACGAATACGGTCTTGCCCATCGAGGCCGCTTCATTGAGTCCGGCGAGGGCGTCACTCTGCCAGGACTCCGACGTCGCGAGTTCCAATTCCTTCCACGTCTTGCCATGGCCCGTGAGAAGCGGGGCAACGACGGAAATGTTGCGTGCAGACAGGTAATCCGCGAGGAACCAGAGGTCGCGAGCAGGTGCTCCGGTCAGGCCGTGCAACAGTAGGCAAGCTGTGTCTGATCCGGCCTGGTGGCGGATCGGAGCTGCCGACGCCTCGTCAAACGGCAGGGCCATTATCGGACGAGGCAGCCGGTTTGTCTTCAGGGTGCATGAAGAGCATGCAGACCGCCGCAAGCACGAAGAAGATACCCGCGTATGGGAACATGACCGACATTGTACCGCCTGCGAGGTCAGCGATGCGCCCGACAAGTGGAGGGCTGACGATGCTGGCCGCCTGGGAGAAGAAATAGTAGACACCGGTCAGCGCACCGACCATCTCCAGATTCCCCATGTCCAGAACGGTCGGCAGCGAGTTGATGTTGACAAGGGCCCAGGACAAGCCACCCATGACGAAGATGGCCAGGCCGGCGGTCGTGGCGATACCGAAGGCCAGCAGGAGGACCATGACGATGACGCCTGCAAGCCCGATGAGAATCGTCGTTTTGCGGCCCAGTCGTCTACCGATGAAGCCGGCCGGAATCGACAGAAGCATGAAGGCCAGAGAGAACACACCCAGGTTGAACTTGGCGCTTGCCTCGGACGATTGACGGACTGCAGTCAGTTCGGCAATCTGGGCTGCATCGGTGGGCGTCGCCGTACCGAGTCTGGCGATAACTGCGCGGACTGCGGGGCTCTCGGCATGCATATATGTCGGGTAGTACGTCTCGATGGCGTTGAACGCGATGAACCAGAAGAAGATGGCCAGGCAGATGAGCAGCAAACTGCGGTACTTCGGCGTCCACATCCTGCGAAGCAGGGAGAAATCAGCATGCTCTGACTGAGGAGCCTTGCGTTCAAGAGAGTCACGCGTCTCCTTGATCGACAGAAACATGATGACGGCAGCCACCAGGACCGATGCGCCTGCAATGGCAAACCCCAGCGGTCTGTTGGTCGTCGAGATCTTACCGACCACAAAGTACACCAGCAGGGAGCCGAATCCTCCCATGAAATTGATGACGCCGTTGGCTGGCGAGCGCTCTTCCGGTGGGACGAGGTCGGGCATCAGGGCAATAATGGGTGATCGTGAGATGCCCATGCAGATGTTGACAAAGAAGAGGACCAGGATGAATGCTACGAGTGATGTTCCACTTGTCCCAAGCCACAACGGAATCCATGGGACCAGAGCAAACAGGAGTCCGCCTATGGGCAGTGTCGAGATGATGAATGGCATGCGACGGCCGATGCGCGTCCAGAGGTGATCCGACCAGAAACCGACCAGTGGAATGAGCGTAATGGCCAGGATGTTGTCGAGATTCATCACCCACCCGGATGCGGTGTAGGAGAGGTTATAGGCGTTTTTCAGCATGATGGGGATATCGGAGTTGTAGAGCGACCAGAGGACCGAGAGACCAAAGAAGCCGAATCCAAGCAGGAAGATCTTGAAGTAGGACGCCTTTCTTTTCATGCCTGTTCCCCCTTGTCATGACATACCCCGGAACTCCGGGGTATTGTGCCAAGCCTATTCTATGCGTACCGGACGATTTGCAATGCTCTGGGAGCGAGTCTAGTCCAGATCCTCAACGTTGATGAGATTGGTGCTGCCGGCGACACCCGCGTGTGAACCCGCAGCAATGACGATCTTGTCGCCTCGTCGTGCCATATGAGACGTGCGCGCCATGGCGACAGCGGTCCGGAGGATGTGGTTGACACTCTCAAACTGCTGGACGACCATGGGGATGATGCCGAAGTACAGTGCGAGGCGGCGCTGAACCAGGTCACTTGGCGTCAGAGCAAGGATGGGCGTGTGTGGGCGATAGCGCGAGATCAGGATCGCGGTCCTGCCCGACTCTGTCGCGCAGACGATGAGCTTGGCCCCGATGGTCTGAGCAGTTCGTACGGCGGCATAGGCGATCGCATCCGACGTGTCCGTCGCAGACTCGGTTTCACGAGCTTCCATGACGGCGCAGTACAGGTCGCTTCGTTCAGTCGTCTCGATGATGCGTCCCATCATTTCGACGGTCTCCACGGGAAACTTGCCGACTGCGGTCTCGTTGCTCAGCATGACAGCATCTGTGCCGTCGAAGATGGCATTGGCGACATCTGTCACTTCTGCCCGCGTGGGGGATGGGTTCTCGACCATGGAATTGAGCATCTGCGTTGCGGTGATGACTGGCTTGCCCATGCGATTGCAGAGGGCGATGATTCTCTTCTGGATGAGGGGGACTTCTTCGACAGGCAGCTCGAGGCCCAGGTCTCCCCGGGCAACCATGATACCGTTAGCTGCGGCGAGGATGCTCTCGATGTTCTGGACGGCCTGCCACTTCTCCACCTTGACGATGATGGGAACATGCGCATCGTGTGTCTCCATGAGAGTACGAAGCTCGTGAATGTCGTCTGGCGTGCGCACGAACGAGAGAGCCACATAGTCGACGCCCGCCCGTAGCCCGGTAAGAAGATCATGTCTGTCCTTTTCCGTCATGGACGGGACATGGAGGTCCGACTGGGGGAAGTTGACCCCCTTGTGGTCCGACAGGATTCCTCCCTTCAAGACTTCCGTCACAATGGTGTCGCCCTCGATTCCGCGTATCTTGAGACGAATCAGGCCGTCATTGATGAAGATGAGTTCCCCGGGCTGCACCTCGGTGGTGAGACGAGGGTGGTCCACGGTGGCCTGTTGGGCATTTCCATCCATCATGTGGGTTGCAAGACGAAAGACATCTCCGGTCGCAATCTCGCATGGTCCCTGACTGAACGTGCCCAGACGAATCTTCGGTCCCTGCAGGTCCTGGAGGATAGCCAGCGGCAGGTCGAGTTCGCCGCGGACCTTCTTCACGGCAGCAATCGTGGCAAGTCGTTCATCGTCCGTGCCGTGTGAGAAGTCGATCCGAAAGACGTCCGCCCCGCGCTCGGCGAGCGCCCGGATCATGTCCTCGGAATCTGTCGCTGGTCCAAGTGTGGCGACGATCTTGGTACGTTTGACGTTCATGTTGTCAGGCATGGTTTCCTCCATCATCAGGGCACAGACCGCCTATCTCCAGTACATGATAGTCCAACGTTACCTCGCACAAATGAAGAAGGGCCTCGGACAGACGTCCGGGGCCCGAGTCTGGCGCGAATGCACCTGCTTGGTCGTGATCGCGAGGCTGGAGGCTTCGGATAGAGCCTTCTTGGGCAACTCCTGTGCAGGCGGATATGCTAACTAAAGGAAACGAGGATGGCGATGACCCCTGCTGCGAACGCGACCAAGCTGAGGAACCACCACAGAGTGCTGATACCGCTCATGCGTCGTCGGACCTGCTGTTCGCTCTTCCACGTCAGGACACTGTATTCCTTGCCCTGCCCGGCGCGCGCGACCCAGAACCCGTTGACCGCCTCGACTGGGCCGACGAAGAATGCCTGGCCCCCGGGGGCGAACGACGTCTCGACGGCGTGAAAGTTTGGCTTGTTCAGCCGGCTGAGCAGGCCACGGCTGGCGGTGACGTAGGGAGCAATGATAGGGTTTGTGGCGTCACGAATGTTCTGGTCAAAGGTCGAAGGCGCATCCAGGGTGGGCAGACCGCCGCGTTCATCGAACCACAACTCGCCGGAGCTCTTCAGCCGGAATGGTGTTCTGGCAGACTGCGACCACACCGTATCCCATTCGATCGTGGAGCCGTCATCGTCCGACGTCTCGGTTCCCCTCTCGAGGTGCGCGCTCCAGGCGACCGCCGGGCGAGTCGAATAGGGTGTCGTGAGTGACTGGTTGGCGACGATCGAGCCCTGAAACTTGCCGTAAAGGCGGCCCTGCGGAGACTGTTGAAGGTTCAGCGTCTGGGCCTTGCTGAGAGTGCCCGCCGTCGACTTGCGCGACCTGGACGCGAAATAGAACCCTGCTGACAGGATGATGAGCAACAAACCGGTGATGAACTGGGCTGCATTCATGGGTCACTCCTCTACTAGTCTCATGAGATAGTGATACTATACCAGAAGAGTGAGGGTTCATGCAAGAGGCGGGAGCTGTGCTGCACCCTCGCCTCGTCCTGAAGATGGCCCAATGTCTTCGTCAGAAGAGTGGCTTGATGCCCGCAATGAGCAGGGCCGCCATACCGATGAGCTTCATGAAGATCAGCAGGGCGGGTCCTGCCACGTCTTTGAGCGGGTCGCCGACGGTGTCAGCGGCGACAGCCGCCTGATGCTCGAAGGAGCCCTTGCGCCCACTGTCTTCTATGAGCTTCTTGGCATTGTCGAAGGCCGTGCCCGTGTTGTTGAAGAATGGCCCCAGCAGGGCCGAGCTGAGCACTGCTCCAATGAGAAGCGCCCCGAGTGCCCAGTGACCGAACATCAGCCCCACGAAGATCGGCACCGCGATGCTGATGACGCCCGGAAGGATCATCTCTTTCAGGGCATTGCGTGTCGAGATGTCGATACAGGTTGCATAGTCCGGATTCGCCTCGCCCTTCAGGATGCCAGGGATGGTCCTGAACTGGCGGCGGACTTCGTCGACCATGAGCATCGCTGTCCTGGCTGCCGACCCGATGGTGAGAGAGCTGATGAGGTATGGAAGGCAGATGCCGAGGAGAACGAACGCAATGGAGTAGGGCTCCACCACGTTGATCGTCTTGAGCCCGACAATGGAGAAGTACGTCGAAAACAGAACGAATGACGTTACCGTTCCGGAAGACATCGCATAGGCTTTGGTGGTCGCTTTCATAGTATTGCCGACTGAGTCGAGCTGCGACAGCGAGCGGACGACCTGCTCGTGCGCCCCTGACATCTCGGCGATACCCGAGGCATTGTCGATGATCGGACCGAAGGCGTCGGCAGTCATGATGTAGCCAATGAGCAAATCAGTGCCAATGTTGACCGCGACGATCGCCAGCAGCGAGCCGCCGGAGATGAAGTATGCAGCGGCGACAGCAATGACGATCATGACGATGGACCCTAGCGGGCTCTGCAGACCGGCGGACAGTCCTGTGATGACGTTGAGCGCCACGCCGCGCTTCGATGCCTCGGCAATGTCGTGGACGGGCTTCCCCGAGGAACCTGCATAGTACCGGGTGATAATCGAAGACGCAAGGGTGGTTGCTACTCCCAGACAGGTGCCTATAAAGAGAGCCATGTCGCGCAGCAGGAAATGGCTGACCAGGAAGGAGCCGAGCACCGCAAAGACGGTGGTCACACCCATGCCGAAGTAGAAGGCGGTTTCGGGCTTGCTTCGGTCGAAGAGCCGTATGGACAGGACACCAAGCATTGAAGCAGCGAGACCGGCCGCTTGAAGGAGCATGGGGAAGAAGAGCACGGCACCTCCGTACTTGGGGACCAGTGTGAGAGCAACGACCATACCTGTGATGATATCGTCCGAGAACGTCTGGAACAAGTCTGCGCCTCTGCCGGCACAGTCGCCTACGTTGTCGCCCACCAGATCGGCGACGACAGCCGGGTTGCGCGGGTCGTCCTCGGGAATGTTCGCCTCGATCTTGCCGACAAGATCCGCTCCGATGTCGGCTGCCTTGGTGTAGATGCCTCCCCCGATCTGGGCAAAGAGAGCCGCGAGGCTGGCGCCAAATCCGAAGCCGACGAGGGGGTTTGGATCCTTGAACAGCAAATAGAGCACGGACAGCGCGACAAGGCTGAATCCCGTGATCGAGAACCCCATGATCGATCCGCCGAAGACCGCCGTGTGGAACGCGGTGTTCACGGATCGTGTCGCGTCGTCGGCGGTCTTGACGTTTGCACGGGTCGACGCGCTCATTCCCATGTACGCGGTTATCAGCGAAGTGAAGACGCCAAGCACGAACGTTATGGCGATCCATATGTCCAGAGCGAAACCCAGAACTATTGCGACGACAGGAGTGACGAGCAGAATCGCCCGGAGTTGGCGTGAAAGGTACGCTCGTACCCCGATTGCGATGTAGCTGGCGATCTCACTCATTCGCGGAGAGGAGATCTTGGCTGCCTTCAGCCTGAGGAACAGATAGAGTGCGGCTCCAATGCAGGTAAGGCCGGCAACGACAGGAATGATGAGTATGTTCATTTCGTTCCTCCAGAGTCTGGACCCAGAGGGAGCCCCATGACGCCCTCCTGCCAGCAGAAACCAACAGACAGTAAGTATATAGCCGTGCGCGTTCTGTCAACCCGGGGTTCAGGTCCTCGAGAGGGCGTGGCGGTGAAGGGGCCGCAAGCGGCTCGTGTTACTGCAGCGACACCTCGTCCGAATCCTCGTCAAATGCCAGCAGATTGCCAAAACGTGCCCAGTTGATGAAGGTCGCGAAGGTGAACTCCGGGTTCTCGTTGGGCAGCAGCTGTGCCAGGCGGTCCTGGACCTCGTCGTCGAGCATGGTGCCGTTCCGGGATGCCTGAACGTCCGCATGGACCGTTTTGAAGATGCTGAGTGTCAGAATCTGCTGTTTCCAGACGACTTTCTGGTCCTCGGTGTCCATGTCCGAGAAGCGGTGCCCCAGGGGCGTTAGTATCGTGCGCTGCTTCGGCGTATCAATGAAATCCAGCATCTCGGCAGCCTTGACGATGTTGATGAGGTCACTGAATTCCTTGCCGAATTCGTGAGCCAGTACGAAGACGTCACCCTGACCGCCATGTGAGTCCAGGTACTCGACGAAGCTGACGACGTCGCCCGAAGAGACGGGTGGAAGGGGCTCATAAACAGGCTGTGAGGGAGTGCTCACGGCTGTGGGCGGGGTGTCGGGCAGTTCGTTGGTCGTAATGATGTCGTGGAGGTAGTCGACCATCGCCAGGAATTCTGGAGCCCGATAGTCGCGAGGTCGTGCCAGCTTGTTCTGAACGATCGTACGGATTCGCCCCGGGTTTGCCGAGAAAACAACGATGCGATCAGCCATATAGACGACTTCCTTGATGTCGTGGCTGACCATGACAATGGACGCAGGCTGACCGTCAGCTTCATCCCAGATGTCGACCAGGTCGGCCCGGAGCGACTCCGCCGTCAGTGCATCTACGGCACTGAAAGGCTCGTCCATGAACAGCAGCTCAGGCTGTACGGCAAGACCACGCGCGATGCCCACACGCTGCTTCATGCCACCCGAGATCTCACGCGGGTACGCCTCTTCGAAGCCCTCGAGACCAACCATCTTGATCACGGCGCTGACGCGGCGCTGCACTTCCTCACGCAGGAGTTGCAAAGGGACGAGGACGGACTGGATGTTCTCGTTCACGGTCATCCACGGAAAGAGGGCAAACATCTGGAAAACCATGCCGACTCCTGGCGTCAGGCCTGCCATTTCTGTACCGCGGGCAAACACCTTGCCGCTCGTGGGTCGCATGAGACCGGCCAGGATGCGCAGGAATGTCGACTTGCCACACCCCGAGGGGCCGAGGAGGCAGATGATTTCCCCCTTCCGTATCTCCATGCTTATGCTGTCCAGAACGGTCACCATGTTTCCGCTGGGCATCGAGAATCGCTGAGTGACGTTCTCGCTCGAGAGCAGGATGGGCTGCTGCACAGATTCTTCCATGGGGCCTCCTCTACTTGGTAAGGTTATACTGTGTACTGGCGACGGCATAGAGCCTGTGCCACACGAAGCGGTTGATGAGCACGACGGTCAGCGACATGATGAGGATCGCGGCGGCCAATTCGGCGAACTTGGCGCCAAACGCAGCCTCACTGATGACAGATCCGATCCCCTGAGCTCTGAGGGTCTCACCGCGGAACGTCACGATCTCGGCGACGATACTGGCGTTCCAGGCTCCACCTGTCGCCGTCACCCAGCCAGTCACGAGGTAGGGGAAAATGGCTGGAAGGTACAGCGACCAGAAGCGCTGTCGTCCTGTGACACGGTAGCTCGCAGCAGCTTCTTTGAGGTCGGATGGAATAGCCTGTGCACCGGCAATGACGTTGAATAGGATGTACCATTGAGTGCCGAGCAGCATGAGTACGACACTGCCGAAACCGATACTCACTCTGAGCAGAGACAGCAGGAGGATCACTGCCGGGAACAGCATGGGAGCCGGGAACGATGCTGCGACCTGGACGATTGGCTGCATGATCCTCGACAGTTTTGGCGAGAGTCCGATGCGCAAGCCTACGGGCAGAGCCCACAGGGTCCCCAGGGTAATGGCCGTGGTTACGCGTGCCAGGGTCAGGAGATCGCTCTTCAACAGGCGCAGCCATTCGCTGATGCGAACGGACATGAGAAGCCGGACAACCTGGGACAGGGCAACCACGAGTCCGGCCGCCAGCAGAAAGAAGAGGATGCGAGAGAAGACGACGGAGAACGAAGGGTGGGTCGACATGCCATGTTTCTCCGGGGGAGGAGCAACTGGAGAGCTGCCCGACATGGTGCGAGGGACGCGCCGGAAGGGCCGCGAAAACAGGCTGCCGAACGCGCGGCCGACAGAGGAGCTTGCAACGCCGGTCCAGCGCAGGATGTGCGAGTGGTGAAGGAGGTCCAGGAACCACGAGTCCATCGACTCTTCCTGGCTCGTGTCTTCGATACGAAACTTCTGTGCCCAGACAACCGTTGGCCGCCACAGCAGCTGGTCCAGCGCGACGATCATCAGGACCATGGCGACGATCGCCGCAGCCATGGCCGGTACGTTGCCCTTCTCGACGGCGACCGACATGTAGGACCCGATGCCGGGCAGCCTGAAATCTCTGTTGCCCAGTTGAAATGCCTCGGTGACCATGAGGAAGAACCATCCGCCAGCCATGCTCATCATGCTGTTCCAGATGAGGCCGACAGCGCCGTAAGGCATTTCAATCTGCGTGAGACGCTGCCACCAGTTGAAGCGATAGATGGTGCCGGCCTCCTGGAGGTACTGTGGTACCGACTTCAGAGAATTGTAGAAACTGAACGTCATGTTCCAGGCCTGTCCCGTGAAGATCATCAGCACTGCGGCAAGCTCCAGTCCGATGTTGCTGCTGGGGAAGAGGGAAACGAGCGCCAGCACGACGCCCGGCATGAATCCCAGGACGGGGATGCTCTGCAGGATGTCCAGGATGGGGACCAGTAACTTCTCGGCGAGACGGTCTTTGGCCGCCCAGTAGCCGTACACAATAGTGAAGAGGAAGGAGATACAGTAGGCGGCCAACCCACGGACCAGTGAGAACAGCGTGTACCGGGGCAGCGCGCCAAACGACAGGTCAATCAGCACCGTCGGCCTCAGTACGCCCGTCCACTCGCGTCCGACCTGCGTTATGCCATAGAAGACCCCGAGGATCCCCAGAATGATGACGATGTCGGCTAGCGCCCCGCTGTGGTAGAATGCCATGACAGCGCCTGACTGGCCCCATACGACCGGAGACGTAGCTCGCATGGGGTGCAGACGACTTCCTCCCGGACTCGTCTTGATGGGTTGGTTTTCGAGCGGTTCCTGCATCGTATCTCCTCGTTACGGCAATTGCGCGCGGGTCATGGTAGCACCGTTGCACTGAGCCTGCAACACTTCAGCAGGCAGTGCACTGGTCTGTCCATTGACGTGACGCAACAGCCCAAGTAAGGAGACTGATGTCTTGACGTCCAACGGGGGCTGCCTATACTCAACAATTTGTGAAGCGTCCCTTCAGGGATTCGCGAGGAGATGTTTGTTATGTATATTGTTATTGTTGGTTGTGGGCGCCTTGGCGCTCAGCTTGCTACGAAGCTCTCGGAAGAAGGCCATGACGTTGCCGTGGTCGACCGCAATTCGGGCAATTTCGCTCGACTCAGCGATGAGTTCAATGGAGTTACGATCACCGGAGTCGGATTCGACATCGAGGTACTGAGGTCTGCAGGGATTGAACGTGCCGATGGTTTCGCTGCAGTGAGTGACGGGGACAACATGAACATCATGGCGGCACAGGTCGCCAAGACCATTTTCAAGGTGCCCATGGTGATCGCCCGCGTGTTCGACCCTGTCAAGGGAGAGACCTACCGGGCTCTCGGTCTTGAGACGGTTTGCCCAACGACTTCAGCTGCGAACATCATCTACAGCAAGTTCATGATCCGCGACGAGGAGAGCCACTTCATTCTGCCCGGGGGTGGTATCGAGCTCGTCGAAGTCGCTTTCCACACCAGTATTCGTGCAACCACGATAGCCGGGATCGAGGCTCTTGACGACTTCAAGGTTATCTCGCTGACGCGCGATGGAACTACGACGTTCCCCAAAGCAGCCGACACTCTCGTCGAAGGCGATCACCTTCTGATGGCACTGCACATATCGGACCTTCCCAAGGTAAGCGCGATCTTCCGTCTGGATGAGAGGTAGAACCATGTATATCATTATTGCAGGTGGAGGAAAGGTCGGGTCCTATCTGGCTCACTTGCTGGTCGGCAAAGGGCATGACGTTGCCGTTATCGAGCAAAATGCGGAGGCTTGTGAGGGGTTGTCGGACTGGGGAAAGGCGCTGGTCATCAACGGCGATTGCTGTGACATGGGGGCGCTCATCGACGCCGGCATCGAGAAGACCGACCGGTTTGCGGCAGTGACCGGGGACGACGCCGACAACCTGGTGGCGTGCCAGCTCGCCAAGGTTCGCTTCAAGGTTCCACTGACAACAGCCCGTATCAACGACCCCCGCAACGAGGACGTTTTTCACAAGTTCGGCGTGGACTTTGCTCTGAACTCGACGAACATTCTTGCGACAGTCATCGAAGAAGGAATTATTGTCAATGACATGATTCCTCTCGTGTCGCTGGGCAAGGGCAAAGCGACCCTTGTCGAGCTGAAGATTACCAGTGAGTCTCCCGTGATCGGGAAGACCATCAGGCAACTGACATGGCCTGCCGGGTGCGTCGTGGCTGCCATCATGCATGAGGATGACGTGATCTTCCCACGGGGAGCTACGGTGCTGACTGCCGGTGACATCGTCGTCGGCCTTGTGGCTCCTGAGGCGGAAGAGCAGTTCAGACGCGTATTTGTCACGGCGTGACCGTCATGACTGCAAGTACTCGCACGAAACGCGCAACGTCTCTCCGTCGTGACCTCCTGGGGGTGCTCACGGAGGTAGCGTTTGCTGGCGGCCTCATCGGGGTCGGTTTTCTCATTTCCTGGCTGTTCTTCGTGGGTCGCTAGACTATGATTCGCAGGGTCTGGAGAGAGGACTTCCGTATCATAGGCCACTACACCGGTCTTGTTACGATCGGCGTTGGAATGCTGATGCTGATTCCGATGGTAACCAGTCTCGTCTTTCGTGAATGGGCCTCCGCCTTGGACTTTGCCATTTCCGTTGCACTCACCCTGCTCGTCGGGTACGCCCTGGCGCTGATTTCCCGCACGAAGAGCACTCCAGGGCTGACCCATGCCATGGTCATCGCCGCGGGATCATGGCTGATCGCCATGGTACTCTCGGGCGTTCCCTATGTGCTGAGCGGACACATGAAGTCGTTCCTTGATGCGTGCTTCGACACGATGAGCGGGTTCACGACGACCGGCATGTTTCTCCTGCAGGACCTGGATCACATTTCCGAGGGACTGAACATGTGGCGTCATCTCCTGACGTACGTCGGCGGTCAAGGGATCGTCGTGCTGGCTCTGACCTTCCTGATTGGGTCTACGGGCGGAGCGTTCAAGATCATGGTCGGCGAAGGCAAGGAAGAGAAGCTCGAGCCCAACGTTCGACACATTGCAGTCCTCATCTGGCGCGTTTCCCTGATCTACCTGGGCATTGGTACCGTCGTTCTTGGCGTCATCGCCATCGCGAATGGCATCAAGCCGTATCTTGCATTCTTTCACGGCGCCTACATCTTCATGTCTGCCTGGAGCACGGGAGGTTTCGCCCCCTACAGCCAGAACATGCTGTACTATCACAGCAGTACCATGGAGATCGCAAGCATGGTGTTCTTCATCCTGGGGTCATTCAACTTCGCACTGCACTACACCATTTGGAGTGGCAACCGCAAGGAGATCCTTCGCAACGTGGAGATCGTCTCGTTTACGATCACAGTGTTGACGACCTTTTCTCTCGTGTGTCTCGCCCTCATGCAGCGAGGCGTCTATCCAGACGCCGTGGCGTTGTTTCGACGTGGATTCTTTCAACTCATATCGGGCCATACGACCACCGGCCAGTCCAACATCTACGCGCGGACGTTTGTGCGGGAATGGGGCCCGCTGGGCATGCTGGCGACGACCATTGCCATGGGTATTGGCGCGAGTGCCGCTTCGACTGGTGGTGGATTCAAGGGGCTGCGCATGGGTATCATCGTCAAGGGCATAGCTACTGATATCAGGAAGCTTCTGTCTCCCGAGCGTGCTGTCGTTACAGGGCATTATCATCACCTGCATGACAACATCCTCAGCGACGGCGTGGTCAAGAGTGCAGCGGTCATCGTCGTCCTGTATGTCCTCATCTATGGTATCGGCACCGTCGTCGGCATGGCCTATGGCTATCCCATGGCAGATGCGCTATTCGAGTCTGTGTCCGCCGGCAGCAACACCGGGTTGTCGTGTGGAGTCGCGCAGGCCGGCATGCCCACGTTGCTGAAGATCGTGTACATACTGGAAATGTGGATGGGGCGCCTGGAGTTCCTGTCGGTCTTCACCCTGTTCGGGTTCATCGCGACAAGTTTCCGGAGCATGAGACTCAGGAAGGCGGTCGTATGAAGAGACTTTGTATCGTCCTGGCAGTCATGGCGCTCGCGGTTCTGATCGTTGCCCCAGTTCCCGTAGATGCTGGACCGCTGCCGGTGCTGTCGACAACGGAACTGGTGGAAGACTCCTACAAGTGGGATGGGAAGACGGTCTCCTTCAAGGGAGAGGTCCTGCAGGACCTGATGGTACGCAAAGATGGCACATGGATGAACCTGTCGGACGGCAACAACACTGCGATGGGAGTTTTTGTGCCAACGGACGTGGTCATGCCGACGATCTCGCGTGTGGAGGACTATCGCACCATTGGAGACGTCGTGCTGATTACCGGGGTCTTCCACCGTGTGTGTGTCCTGCATGAGGGTGAGACCGATATCCACGCCGTGAGCGTGACAGTCCTCACTCCTGGTTCGGCGAGGGAGAACCCCGTTCACGTCGACAGGGTGGTGTGGCTTGTTGTCCTTGCTGGGCTTCTGGGTCTCGTCATGTGGCTCTACTATCGCAAGTCGGCTCGCGGGACCAAACACTGAGTACTGCGCCGGAATAGACGTGCGAAACAGGGAGGCCCCGCGTGAGCGGGGCCTCCCTGCCATGTACGTTCTCCTCTGCTCAGGCTCTGAATGCAGGGTTGCCTGCCACGATCGTGGCGAGGACCTGAGTCGACCGTACTGCCTCTGGGTCGTTGTCTCCAAGGATGTCCCTCGACAGAACGACGACATCCGCGTCCTGCCCTTCCGCGAGATTGCCCCGCTGTCCAGAAAGGCCTACGGAGTTCTGAGGAGCCACGGTGTACGCGGTAAGCGCCTCCTGCACGCTGACGCACTGCTCACCCTGATACGGCTGCTCGCCTGGCCGTGTCCGGAATGCAGCGAACGCGATGCCCTTGAGTGCGTCCGGATCTTCGACGGGTGCGTCGGATCCAAAGTTCAGCTCCACGCCGCTGTCGAGCAGTGACCTGAAAGCATATGAACCAGGATGTGGCGTGGGGAAGGCGGTCTTCAGCTTCCCGATGTCGAGGTCAAGATGCGAGGGTTGGACGGACGCTGTGATCCCAAGGTTTGCAAAGCGTTTCACATCCTCGGGGCGCAGGAACTGGGCGTGTTCTATACGGTGGTGCGCATGCCCCTTGGAGGTGGCGATGCCAGCTTGTTCGAACGCATCCAGCGCCTCTTTGTTCGCTCTGTCGCCGATGGCGTGGATCCATACCCACATTCCGTTCTCGTCCGCCTTGCGGAATCGATCGGCCAGCCAGTTTACGGATTCATAGGTGTGGTAGCCATAGTTGCCGGGTGTTCCCTGCCACGGCTCCTCCATGTACGCCGTCCGGGAACCGAGTGATCCGTCGGCGAAGAGCTTGATGCCTCCGAGTCGCAGGAAATCGGAGCCGAAACCGGACCGAAGCCCTACCGAAACGGCAGCGTCGAGGTTGTCGAGGCCGATGGCCTGCCAGATCCGGATGCGAGGTTCTTCGCTCATGGCGGGGATCAACGCCTCGAGTTCCGGGAGAATCCCGTAGTCCATGCTACAGCACGAGGCAAAGCCCATCGAGAGCAGTTTGCTGATGGCCATATGGAGTGCAGCGAACCGTTCGTCCAGCCGGGGGGCGGGAATTCGGGAAAGAACCCAGTCCTGAGCAGCGTCACGGACGATGCCGGTGGGACCGTCCGTGTCACATGGAACGAGGTCAGAATCGAACGGGCGGGAGTTCCACAGGTCGACGGCCTTCAGAGCCGCCGTGTTGAGCCAGAGCGAGTGGTAGTCTTTGCGGTTGAGCACTACTGGCGAATTCGGGTAGAGGTCGTCGAGCTGTCGGCGATGCGGGCTCTTGGACCAGAGTTCGTCATCCCAGCAATCGCCGTGGACCCAGGCTCCGCTGTCCGGTCTGCCAGTGGTACGGATGCGCTCCAAGGCGCTGTCGAGTGATGCCTCGCCATTCAGGTTCAAGCGCAGAAGAGAGAATCCATAGAGGTCAAGGTGCAGGTGAGCATCCATGAAAGCCGGATAGCATGTCGCTCCAGGTGTACCGATGAAATCGAGGACCTGTGCGTTCCTGCTGGAGGCCATAGCCTGAACCTCGGCAGTACCTCCGATACGGTCGATGATTCCATCTCTCACGTACAGGGCGTCACCCGTCTGTTTCCACCATCCGCCCAGCGACGACATCACCCCGACATGGAGCAGTGCTGTGTCTTCATGCTGCATGATCACATTCCTCCCGCCCGCATGCGGGCGTTCACCGTGGCAAGAAGCCCTGGAGCCCGAGGGTGGCACGTTCCAGAACTGACGGAGTCATTGTAGTTCGGCAGGCGCAGGCTTCAACTCGCTGGGTCTGCCAGCAGCAGAAGCTCAGGCCAGCTTTCGACAAGGTAGGTGGGCTTGAGCTCAAGCAGCGCTTCGCGCCCGATGTAGCCGAATGTGCAGCCGCACGAAGCGACACCAGCGTTGCGAGCTACAAGGATGTCATTCCGGGAGTCCCCAACCATGAGCGTTCGCTCCCTGCTGGTGCCGACGTCTCGTATCAGGGACAGGAGACTGAACGGGTTTGGCTTGCGGAGGTCGGCGTCACCGGGGCCGACCACATGATCAAAATGCCGGAGGATCCCGAGGCGCCGCAGGATTTCGAGTGAGAGATCCTGGGGTTTGTTCGTCAATACTGACAAGTGGGCACCCCGTTCACGAAGCGATGTGAGTGTCTCCGAGCAGCCTTCATAGATGTGCGAGAAGTCCGTACAATGGTCCATGTAGTAGGACCGGAACTCGTCTACCAGCTCATCGACGAACTCCCCTTCGTCAGTCTGGAAGGCCTGCTTCATCATGTCGTCCAGTCCGTCGCCTACCCACGAGACGACCGTGACAACGTCGACGACTGGCCGGGCGTGCAGCTGAAGGATATGGTTGGTGGCTTCCGCAATGTCGCGGCGCGTATCAACAAGTGTTCCATCGAGGTCAAACAAGTAGAGATCGAACACAGGCATTCCCCCTTGCGGTGATGTGGCGCAGATGATTCTCATGTATACTGTAATGATGCATAGGCGCAAGTCTACCCTCGTATCTGTGAAACCGCACCATGCCTGGTTTCTGACGTGCCGCGACCCCGAGTGCGACTCGTTGTGACAGGAGAGGAACAACATTGACGGAGACAAGACTCATCAAGGACAGTACGGGGTTCGGGTCGCTGGAACCGTTCTGGAATCGACTGGTAGCTGAAAGCGTCGCCAGTACGTGCCATTCTACGTTCGAATGGTTGTTCACCTGGTGGAAACATTTCGGTGCGGACAAGCGACTCCTGCTCATCGCAGCATTCGAGGACGGCATGCTCGCCGGCCTTGCGCCGTTGTATGCCGACGCCTGTGCCGACGGGTTCAGGGACCTCCATTTCATCGGCCAGGGCCTCTCGGACTATGCTGACTTCATCACGCCCCGTGATCGCCCTGACATAACTGAAGCCCTTGTCTCAGCCCTGCTGGATCTTCGTTCGTCGTGGGACGGAATGGACCTCGAGGAGATCCCGGCCCAGTCAGCCAACAAGGCACTTCTGAACCGTGTGATCGACGCTGGCAGTGTCCCCGCGGTGTGGCAGACGACGGTGCAATGCCCATACCTGCCGATCGAAACCAGCTGGGAGGCGTTCTACGGTACGATGGGCAAGGGATTCCGGCATGAGGTGCGGAACAAGCTCAACAGATGGAACAACCTGAACAAAGACCGAAGGAACGGGCTGGAACTGCATTACGTCGATCGGAGAGAGGTTGACAGCATGTTTGTGGACGAGGTCGTTGCGCTGTCGGACAAGCGCCGGTCGACCGACGGCCATCGGAGCCCATTCCTCAACCATCCGGACCAGGAGTTCCTTCGGGAAGTGCTGCCACTCATGGGTCGACGCAACCGGCTGCGCGTGGGGGAGCTGCGAAGCGGAGACACTCTCCTGGCATTCATGCTCGCCTTCCACTGGGAGGGGACAGTGTATACGTGGAACACTCAGTACGAACCCGCGTTCGCAGCGTTCTCGCTTGGGCGCATCGTACTCGTACGCTTTGCAGAGCAGGTGTTTCGCGACGGCTGCCGCGAGCTGGATTTCATGCGAGGTGAAGAACCGTACAAGTTCCAGTGGACGGCGTTGTGCAGAACGAACCTGGCCCTGCGCACAGAGCGCACAGAGCGCGCAGCCCGGCGGCCTGCAGGGGACACGCAGACATCTCCTGGCCGCGGAACGGTCCAGGTCGTGCAGGGCGAAAGGAGTACCTGACATGCGACAAAAAGTCATTGTCACTGGGCACAAGAATCCAGATACAGATTCCATCTGCTCTGCCCTCGGCTACGCGTTCTACAAGAATCGAACAGACCCTTCCCGCGTCTATGTCGCCGTCCGGGGAGGAGAACTCAACGACGAGACCCGCTTCGTTCTGGAGCGCTTTGGGTTTCGCGTGCCGCCACTCTTGAGATCGCTGATGCCACAGGTTCAGGACATTCCCCGGAAGCGCCTGGTGACCGTTGCTCCCTCCACCCGCGTCGGCAAGGCCGCCATTCTCATGAAGGAGCACCATATCCATTCGCTTCCCGTCGTCGACGATGCACTGATCGTACGAGGCGTTGTGGACGCCGTCGACATCGCCACCGCGTATGCCGACCAGCTTGAACATGCTGACATCCTCCCGTATGCCGTGGAGCTTGACACCCTTGTGCGACAGTTGTCAGCCAGGATCGTCGTGCATACTGGGGAATCGACGGAGTTGAAGGGGCGATTGCTCGTTGTCACTGGTTCGGTGGGGCGTCTTGCGCCGGGGTCCGAGGACGTCACGATCATCATCTCTGACGGGATACCCTCCGAGGGCATCCTGGCAGCATGTTCGGCCGCCTCCACCCTCATTGTCACTGGCAGAGGCGCTACGGCGGAAACAGAGATGCCGTGGCCGTCACATCTGAGCCTTGTCCTCGAGACGGACATGACGGTGACACAGGCGCTGCGCGCTCTCTGGTCATCGATCCCGGTATCTGCATTCATGGAAGGGACGGTGCCCTTGCTGGGCATGACAGACACGCTGGAGAGGGCAAAGAAGGCAGTGCTTGATTCGTCCGCACGTTGTGCCGTGGTTCTTGACGCTCTCCATCATCCGGTGAACATCGTCACCCGTTCCGACCTCATTCGGTTTGCGCGCAAGAAGGTTGTCCTGGTGGACCACAACGAGACGCTGCAGGCTGTCGACGGGGTAGAGGAGGCCGATATCCTCGAGATCATCGATCATCACCGTGTCGGCGATATCTCTACGTTCCGCCCCATCTACTTCCACAACGAGCCGGTCGGGAGCACGTGTACGATCGTCGCTGAATTGTGCACAGAGAACGGGGTATTCCTGCCGAAGTCGGTAGCCGGGCTCCTGATGTCAGGCATTCTCTCGGATACCATGAACCTCAACATCTCAACCACAACGCCAAAGGACGTCCGCGCCGTGAGGCGACTGGCGGCGACCGTTGGCATCGACGCGGAAATCTATGGACTCGAACTGCTTCAGAACGGTTCCGTGATGTTCAAGGGTCTTCCTGCGACAGAAGTTGTGATGCGCGACTTCAAGGAATTTGACCTCTTCGACACGCGCATCGGCGTGTCTCAGGCTGTCGTATTCTCGTTTGACCACATTCGGGAACGAGAGTCGGAATTCAAGCAGGCGATGCGGGATGTGCGGGCGCGCCTGGGGCTCGCCATGGTGGCATTTCTGGCCACGGATCCTCTCAGCAGGAGGTCGTATCTGATCGTCGCCGGGCCTTCCGAGGCGTTTGAAGAGGCATTTGGCGTGCATATGGAAGATGGACATGCCGTCCTGGATGGAGTGCTCTCTCGCAAGAAGGACTTCATCCCACCGGTTGCCGAGGTCCTGTCGCGGTACGCATGATCCGGATTGCGGCTGGTCGGTTGGCTGACGCGTCGAGGACCCTATACTGTAGTCTGCGGGGCTAATCTCCATGTCAGGACAAGGAGCCGGGATGCTGGACAAGAGCAGTCATATGCCACTTTACGCGCAACTCAAAGATGAGTTGGCTGATCGCATCAAGCATGGGACAATGTCGGTGGGATCACAGATACAGACCGAGGCTGAACTCATGGGGCAGTACGGCGTCGGGCGGGCAACTGTCAGAGAAGCTGTCGCACTGCTGGTCAGTGAGGGCTACCTGGTCAAGCGGCAGGGCATCGGCACCTTTGTCTCCAACCGGCAGCCGTCAATGAGCTTCGAGCCTCTCATCAGCCTGACGGCCTCGCTGCGTGCGCGAGGGGTGAATCCACGAAACGTCATCGTGTGTCACGAGAAGTGCGTTCCAGGGCCTGAACTCCTGGCGCAGCTCAGGTGGATCGCGCCTGAGACCTGCACCCACGTGCGCCGCGTTCGCTATGCAGAGAGTGCGCCCATTGCCGTAGAAGATTCGTGGTTCTCGCACGAGTTTCAGAACGTCGGGGAGCGATTCGACCTGACTGGGTCCCTTTCGCGTATCATCATCGAAGAGCTTAAGGTCGACATCGCACGGATCGATCAAATCATCGTTCCGCGGTTGCCTTCCCCGGAAGAGAAGACGCTTCTGGAGCTCCAGGGAGATGCTCGGGTCTTGCAGATGGACCGATGGATCTACATCGTGGGTCGGGAGACACCCTTCTACACGCTTCGGTTCGTCGTTCCCACAAGCATCTCCTCACTCGGACTCTGATTACTGCCGGCCGGATCTTGGCCGGCTTGACACCCCCGTGCGTCTCGTCTATGCTCTATACGTCAGGACGTCCGAACGTCCGTATGTATGGGGTGGAAATGAGCAGACGCTCGCAGCGCATTCAGCAAAGGCTTCAGCAGCAGGTGAAGCTCAGCATCAGTTGTCGCGAAGGGCACGATTCGATCATTCTCGAGGGAGTGGTGGACAACTGGGCCCAAGTTGTACGCGCGGGCAAGCAGGCTGCTCACCAGGGGTACAAGGGAGTCGTGAACAGGCTCACGGTCGAAGGGCTGACATTACCTCCGCCCCGCTCCCCCAAGTTGAAGGATACTGCCCTGGACGGTCTTCATGTCGACGTCCTGATCGTGGGCGGCGGCGTCACCGGCTGTGCTGTCGCTCGCGAACTCACGAGAAGAAAGATTGTGGTCATGCTGATCGACAAAGAAGATGACCTTGCCACGCATGCATCATCCAGGAACAACGGCATCATCCATCCAGGCATCGAACCGCATCCGGGGACCCGCAGGGCGCACTTCAACGTGCGTGGCAATGCCATGTATGATACCGTCGCGGCTGAGCTGGGCGTTCCCTTCACCCGATGTGGCTCTCTCATCCTGTACCAGGAGCGCTGGGAGCGCCTTCTTGGACCTCTCTTCATGGCTAGAGCCAGGCAGAACGGCGTGCCGGGGGTGCATCTGATCGGCATGAACGAGGCGCTTGCCCTTGAGCCGCACCTTGCCCGGGACTTCTCCGCGGCTTTGCACATGCGCTCGACAGGAATCATATCACCATACCTGCTGACGATTGCCTACGCCGAGAACGCCGTGCAGAATGGCGCCAGGGTCAGCCTCGAAACCATGGTGGTGGACATGAAGGTGCGTGAAGGGCGGATCACGGCGGTCCGCACCGACCGGGGGACGGTGTTCCCGAGAGTGGTCGTGAACGCAGCTGGAGTCTACGCAGACACTGTGGCAGACATGGCAGGTGACCAGTTCTTCACCATCCATCCCCGCAAAGGCGAGATCATCATTCTCGACCGCAAGAAGGGGCATCTCATCTCGCATGTCATCGCGAAGCCACGGCTGCTCCAGGTCAAGTCCGACACCAAGGGCGGTGGCGTGAACCGCACCGTAGACGGCAACATCCTGGTGGGTCCGAATGCCGTGGAACAGCCTTTCCGGGAGGATTACAGCACCGATCGCGACCATATCGAGCTCATGCTCCGGCGGTATCTGCCCCTGGTCCCCGAACTGTCCCCCGCAGACCTCATCACGTACTTCGCTGGTACACGTCCTGCGACGTACGAGGAAGACTTCATCGTTGAGCGGTCGCAGTATGTGCGGAACCTGGTGCACGCGGCCGGTATCCAGTCTCCCGGCCTCGCGTCGGCTCCGGCCATTGCAGAAGAGGTTGCCCGATTGACGGTGAACGCTCTCGGAGAGGTGACCCAGGTGGGAGGCAATCCGACCTTTGATGGGCATCGCCAAGGGATCCCTGAACCCGAGCACATGACGTGGAAGGAGCGCGATGCACTCATCCAGAGCCGCCCGGACTACGGCGTCATCGTATGCAGATGCGAGGGAATCAGCAAGGGCCAGGTCGTGGACGCGTTGAGATCACCGATTTCCGTGACAAGCCTCGACGCGGTTAAGCGTCGTGTCCGTGTCGGCATGGGAAGATGTCAGGGAGGATTCTGTACGCCCCAGGTGCTCCGCATCATCGGCGAGCAGAATGGTGAGCAATTGGCGGCCATCACCAAGAAGGGCGGCGATTCGTTTATCCTGGCGGCCGAGACGAAGACAGTGCGGAGGGGGTCATGATCGTTCGAAGTGTCGACATCGCCGTGCTGGGGGCAGGACCGGCGGGCATGGCTGCTGCGCTTGCCGCTGCAAGAGGCGGGGCGGACACAGTTCTGATAGAGCGGGAGAACCATCTCGGAGGAATCCTGAAGCAGTGCGTGCACGACGGATTCGGTCTCCTCAGGTTTGGAGAGATGCTGTCCGGACCGGAATATGCGGGGCGGTTCGTTCGTATGGTCCGCGAAGCCGGCTTTGCAGTTCTGACGTCTACATTCGTAGCGGAGGCGCGCCGTGACGGCGACGAGAGCATACTGATGCTCGTCGATCGCCGTGGCGTAACGGAGTTGCATGTGAAAGCCGTCGTCCTCGCCACAGGTTGCCGGGAACGATCTGCGAGACAGGTGATGATCCAGGGGACTCGACCGGCGGGGGTTATGACCGCGGGTGCTGCCCAGTACTATGTCAACGTGCTCGGGTACCTGCCAACAACACGCTGCGTCATCCTGGGCAGTGGCGACATTGGGCTCATCATGGCACGCCGACTCACACTGGAGGGTGCCGAAGTGCTTGGCGTCTTCGAGGCAAAGCCGACACCGTCGGGTCTGTTGCGCAACATCGCGCAGTGTCTGGACGATTTTGGCATTCAGCTGCACCTGTCGAGGACAGTGACCCGTATTTTCGGGGACGATCGGGTCGAAGCCGTGGAAACGGCGGCAGTCGACGAGAAGATGCGCCCTGTCGCGGGCACGGAAGAGCGTTTGTCCTGTGATGGCATCATCCTTTCTGTCGGCCTGATTCCTGAGAACGAGGTTGCCGAGGCGTTGGACGTGCCCATGGATTCGGCGACCAGAGGTCCGCTCATGGACCAAAACGGCCAGACACAGGTTCCGGGAGTTTTCGTGTGCGGCAATGCGAGCCACGTGAACGACCTGGTAGACTACGTCAGCGAGTCTGGCGAGCGGGCCGGTGCGGCTGCTGCCGCATTCATTGCGGGGCGTCGGACACGCAGACTCCTCCCTGTCATTGCCGATAGCACCGTGCTGCTCTATGCTGTGCCACAGTTTGTCGACATGGACGCTCCGGAGTCGGGCGCCGTCGTCTACTTCCGCTCGAGAGAGGAACTCGGGGTAACAGTAGTCCAGGTGACGGCAGGCGGGGAGACGGTGACTCGTCATCGCTATCAGCATCTGCGCCCACCGGAGATGGAGCGCTTGGAAATTGATCTGAGCCGGATCCCCTCCGACATCACGTGCCTCAACATTGGGACGGAGTCTGTGGCCGTCACGGAGGTGAAGTCATGAGGAAACTGACCTGCATCGTGTGCCCCAGCGGATGCAGTATCAACGTCAATAAGGATGTCGACCCCTGGAATATCGTGGGCAACCTCTGTCCTCGCGGAATCGACTTTGCCCGGAAGGAGCTGACAAATCCGACGCGGACTGTCTGCTCCACCGCCCGGACGTCCTTCGCGACCGTACGTCGTCTCCCAGTGCGTACTCGGGGCGAAGTCCCTCTGGCGAGCGTCCGGTCGGTCATGTCCGAGATTTCGCGTCTGGTAGTTGACCGGGAGGCACGGACGGGTGATACTCTCATTGAGAACGTCGCCGGCACCGGTGTCGCAGTCGTTGCGACAGCAGACCTGGCGGATCTGATGGAATGGGAGGATTGCGATGGGAGACCGATATGTTCTGGCGATTGACTGTGGTACACAGAGTGTTCGAGGACTCTTGTTTGACGACCGTGGTCACCTGGTAGCCAAGCATAAGGTAGAATTTGGACCGTATTCCTCACCGGTGCCAGGGCATGCCGAGCGCAACGTCGAAGACTTCTGGCGAGACGCGTGCGCGGCCCTGCAGGCGCTGAAGGAGGAATCGCCCGAAGCGTGGAGCCGCATCGGTGCTGTCGCAGTGACCACACAGCGCGATACAGTCGTTGCGATGGATGCTGACGGACTCCCTGTCCGCCCCGCGTTTCTCTGGTCCGACCAGCGCATGGCTCGTTGTGACACGCCGATGCCTCTCGTCGACCGACTGCAGTTCGCAGTCACCGGGATGACGAGAGCCGTCGAGATCACCAGGCGCCAGGGCAAGGACAACTGGATGGTGGAAAACGAGCCTGAGTTGTGGGCCCGGACCAGCAAGTGGCTGCTGCTATCGGGGTTCTTCTGCTTCAGACTGACGGGGCGGTATGTCGATTCGATGGCATCGCAGGTTGGTCATATCCCGTTCGACTATCCTGGACGCGGCTGGCCCCGCAGTGACAGCAGCTGGCGGTGGCACATGTTCAGCACACGCCGGGACCAGGTGCCCGAGCTCATAGAACCCGGTGAGCGGATGGGTGCAATATCCTCTCGCGCGGCGAGCGAGACCGGGATCCCCGAGGGAACGCCGGTCATTGCGGCCGGCTCCGACAAGGGATGTGAGACGCTCGGTGTCGGCTGTGTCGACCCGTCGAGCGTGAGCCTGAGCTTCGGAACTGCCGCGACCGTCCAGACGACGTCACCTAAGTACCTCGAGCCGATCATGTTCATGCCGTCCTATCCGGCCAGCGTCAAAGGAAGCTTCAATCCGGAGATCCAGATCTTCCGAGGCTACTGGATGGTGAGCTGGTTCAAGAAGGAGTTTGCGGCTCATGAAGCCGTGGAGGCAGAACGCCGGGGCGTTGCTCCCGAGGTCGTGCTGAACGAACACCTGAACGACGTACCTCCGGGATCGCAGGGCCTGATGCTCCAGCCGTACTGGGGTCCCGGACTGAAGACGCCCGAGGCGAAGGGATCGATGATCGGATTCGGCGACGTGCACACCAGACCGCATATCTACAGGGCCATCATCGAAGGCATCGGCTATGCCTTGCTCGAAGGAGTCGAACGCATCGAGCGTAAGAGCGGGCAGAAGGTGAAACAGATCATGGTGTCCGGAGGGGGTTCGCAGAGCGACACTATCTGCCAGATCACCGCAGACCTGTTTGACCGGCCGGTGGTGCGAAGTGAGACCTATGAGACGTCGGGTCTGGGCGCTGCCATCAACGGTTTCGTAGGGATCGGCGTCTATGCCACGCATGAAGAGGCAGTGAAGAATATGGTTCACTGGGCCAGTACCCTTCTTCCGCGTCCCGATGCGGCCCGCGTTTACCATGAACTGTACGCGCGCGTCTACAAGCGCATCTACCCTTCGCTGCAGCCTCTCTATCGCGAGATTCAGCAGATAACCGGATATCCGGACATCTGAGGAGGCTTGATGACCGACAAGACAAGCACGTTCCAGCCGGACTGGTTCGAAGACGCCGCGCCGCCTGGTTCCTTCCGCTCTATCCTGAAGTGGGGTGGTACCACGGAGTTCAAGCACCCGAACAAGCGCCTTTATGCGCTCATGAAGAAGACGTTTGGCATGACAGACGCGGATTTCCAGCGCCGTGAGAAGATGGGCCTTGAACAGGTGCCTCACGATATCCCCAGCCGCATGAAGAAGGAGCATCTGGACACTCTGACGGCCATCGTCGGTTTGGAAAACGTCCGCACCGACGGCTACTCGCGGCTGCAGGTCGCGTATGGCAAGACCATGGTCGACCTGATGCGCTTGCGCGAAGGCATCGTCGAGAACGTTCCCGACGTGGTCCTCCACCCACGGAGCACGACCGATATCGAGTCGATCGTCCGCTTCTGCGATGATCAGCGAATTCCGCTGTACGTGTATGGTGGTGGATCCTCCGTGACACGGGGCGTCGAGGCGGTGCGGGGCGGCGTGACGCTGGACATGCGTGTGCATATGAACAGGGTCGTGCGCTTCAGCGAAAGGAACCATACCATCACAGTCCAGGCCGGCGTGTCGGGTCCAGATCTCGAACAAGCCCTGAACGAAGCGCCCGAACGTTTCAATGCGACGAGGAAGTACACGTGCGGGCACTTTCCCCAATCGTTCGAATACTCGGCGGTCGGCGGGTGGGTTGTCACCAGAGGTGCCGGGCAAAACTCGACCTACTATGGCAAGATCGAGGACCTCGTCGTCTGTCAGGAGTATGTGACTCCTGTTGGCATGCTGCGGACAGGCGAGTATCCCGCAGCAGCTACCGGACCATCCATCGACGAGATCATGATGGGCAGCGAGGGAGCATTCGGGGTCCTGACGGAAGTGACGCTCAAGGTCTTCCACTTGATGCCGGAGAACCAGCGGCGGTTCAGCTATGTTTTCCGTACCTGGGAAGAGGGAAGGGAGGCGGCGCGGGAAATCATGCAGGGCCAGTTTGGCTTCCCGTCAGTGTTCCGGTTGTCCGACCCCGAAGAGACCGACGTGGCTCTCAAACTCTACGGTGTCGAAGGGACTGCCGTCGACAGGATCCTATCCGCCAGAGGGTACCGACCCATGGAGCGCTGTCTGATGCTTGGGTTCACAGATGGTGAGGCGACGTTCGCCAGAAACGTGGCGCGGAACGTTGGTCGCATCTGTCGGCGCCACGGGGCGATGTATACGACTGGCTTCGTGACCAGGAATTGGGAACGAGGCCGTTTTCGCGACCCCTACATGCGCGAGGACCTGGAAGACTATGGCATCATGACAGATACTCTGGAATGCGCCGTCAACTGGGAGAACCTCGAGAGCGTCTATGAGAGCGTCCGCGCCTATTGTCACAGCAGACCACAGACCATCTGTACGACGCACATGAGCCACTTCTATCCGCAGGGATGCAATCTCTACTTCATCTTTGTAGCACGCATCGATGAGATCCCTGATTACATCGCGTATCAAGCGGGTATTCTGGACGCCATTCAGAGATCCGGGGCTGCAATGAGCCATCACCACGGAATTGGCAAGATGACGGCGCCATGGCTGGAGGCACAGATCGGCACGCCGGCAATGGACGTGGTTCGCGCCTTGAAGCATCACTTCGATCCGCATGGTATTATGAATCCCGGAGGCACGCTGGGTCTCGATCTGGCGCCAGAACTGCGGCGGGACCTCACGAACAACTGAGGTTCGTGCCTGGAGAATGCAGACGCCCCTTCTTGCGAGAGGGGGCGTCTGCATTCCATATGTCGCTCTCAGTCCTATTCCCACTCGATCGTGGAAGGGGGTTTCGATGTGATATCATAGACGACCCGGTTGACCTCAGGCAGTTCGCTTGTAATTGCGCGAGATATCTCCTCGAGTACGTCCGCCGGAAGCCGTACCCAGTCGGCGGTCATGCCGTCGCTGCTTTCGACGACGCGAAGGGCAACGGTATGAACATACGTCCGTTCATCACCCTTGACGCCGACGGTTCGGATACCGGGAAGCACTGCGAACGACTGCCATACCCTCGTGTACCATCCTGACGCTCTCATCACTCGTTCGACGACTGCGTCCGCACGCTGCAGGATGTCAACGTTCTTGGGTGTCACCTCGCCAAGGATACGGACACCCAGGCCAGGACCCGGGAACGGCTGTCTGTCCACTAGTTCCTCTGGAAGCCCCAGAGCGCGGCCGAGGTCGCGCACCTCATCCTTGAACAGCAGACGGAGTGGTTCGATAAGCGAGAAGGAGAGATCCGCAGGAAGGCCGCCGACGTTGTGGTGACTCTTGATCGTGCTGGCGACGGAGCTTCCGGATTCGATGACGTCCGGGTACAGCGTCCCCTGCACGAGAAACGGGATACCCTGCATGGCACGCGCCTGCTCGGCAAAGCAGTCGATGAACGCTGCGCCTATCGCCTTGCGCTTCTTCTCGGGTTCCGTGACACCCTTCAGCGATGCGAAGAACTGTGTAGAGGCATCAATGCGTACAAGAGGCATATCGAAGCGACGATGGAACACTGACTCGACACGGTCACCTTCTCCCGTCCTGAGCAGCCCGGTATCCACAAACACACAGGTGAGGCGACCAGCGATGGCGCGGTGCACCAGCGTTGCTGCGACCGAGCTGTCGACACCTCCCGAGAGGGCGCAGAGCGCGCGCTCATCGCCTATTCGCGAACGGATGTCCTGAATGGCATCGCCTACGAAACCGGACATCGTCCAGTCGCCTGAGCAGCCTGCCACCTCGAGAAGGAAGTGGCGCAGGACGTCACGGCCGACGGGCGTGTGAACCACCTCGGGGTGAAACTGTATGCCGTATTGTCGTCGGTCAGCATTCTCCATGGCGGCAATCGGACATGCCGGGGTCGACGCGATGGTCCGGAAGCCCGGGGGAATCGTTCCAATGCGGTCGGCGTGGCTCATCCAGCACGAGGTCTCGTCCGGAAGACCACGAAACAGAGAAGAAGCCTGGTTCAGTTGGACAGTTGTTTTCCCATACTCTCCTGCTGGAGCGTGTTCCACGGCCCCACCAAGCAGGTTGGCCATCAACTGGGCTCCGTAACAGATACCAAGGACGGGTACCCCGACTTCGAAAATTGCTGTGTCGCAGACGGGGGCAGAGGGGGCGTAAACGCTGGCGGGGCCGCCGGAAAGGATGATTGCCTTGGGGTTCCTCGCGGTCAGCGTCTCGAGACGTGTGTCGAACGGGATGATCTCGCAAAAAACGTGCAGTTCGCGGACTCGACGAGCGATGAGCTGCGTATACTGACCACCGAAGTCCAGGATGAGAACAAGCTCGTGCTTCGCTGTGGAATTCATTCTGCGCGGTGGTTGGGGCTTTCGTTCGTCATGTCGACGTCATGGGGATGAGACTCGCGCAGCCCAGCCCCTGTGATTCGGACGAAGCGGGATTCACTTCGCAGCAGGTCGATTGTTGGTGTGCCGCAGTAGCCCATGCCCGCCCGAAGACCGCCCAGCAACTGATACAGGACGTCGTGGACCGATCCCCTCAGGGGAACACGGCCCTCAATACCCTCGGGCACCAGCTTGAACCGGGTCTCCTGAAAGTACCGGTCGCTGCTTCCCTGCTCCATTGCGCCGAGCGATCCCATGCCGCGATAGGTCTTATACTGCCTGTTCCCTGCCGTGACGACGTCGCCCGGGCTCTCGGCCGTGGCGGCGAGAAGACCGCCGAGCATGACCGTGTTTCCTCCTGCCGCAAGGGCTTTGACTATGTCACCGGAGTACCGGATACCTCCGTCGGCGACGAGGGGAACGTCATGACGCTGGGCCTCTTGGGCGCACTCGTAGATGGCGGTTATCTGGGGCATGCCGACTCCCGCTACGATACGGGTCGTACAGATCGAGCCCGGCCCTATGCCGACCTTCACGGCATCAGCTCCGGCGATGACCAGGTCGCGAACCGCTTCCGGTGTCGCCACGTTGCCTGCCAGGATGGGGACTGCGGGGAATGTCTGTTTGAGGAGCGCTACGGCTCTGACGATGCCAAGAGAATGACCATGGGCACTGTCGAGCACCAGCAGGTCTACACCTGCTTCGACGAGCGATCGGGCTCGTGTGAGCAAGTCGGTTGCCACGCCGACTGCACCCCCCACAAGCAGTCTGCCTTTGTCGTCTGTCACGGCCTCGGGACATGCCAGTGTCCGCGTCATTTCGCCGATTGTCGCAAAACCTGCCAATTGTCCGTCGGTACCGGTCAAGGCAAGTTCCTGTATCCCCCACTTTGCCAGATGTGTGGAGAGACCAGGTGCATCCAGGCCTGGCGGGACTGCAATCTTCGAGCTCACGTGGAGGAGCTGCGAGAGAAGGGTCGACGACTCTTCAAAGGCAAGATCTGAGGGAGTGACGAGGCCGACCAGGCGGCGTCCTACCATGAGTGGCAGCGCGAAAACGTTGAAGCGCTCCAACAGGTCGTGTGCTTCGAGAACAGTCTGCCGCGGATCGAGGTGAGCTATGGAGCCAGGTGTGTGCATGCAGATTGACTTGACCGTGGTGACTTCCGCGGCTTGGCGTTCGACAGACATGTTCTTGTGGATGAAGCCAATCCCGCCTTCCAATGCCATTGCCACTGCCATCGTGGATTCAGTGACAGTGTCCATGGCAGCGCTGACGATTGGGATGTTCAAGTGGATCGAGCGCGTAAGCTGTGTGCCTAGGTCGACGTCGTGCGGCAGGACATCCGATTTTCCGGGAATCAGCAGAACATCATCGAAGGTCAGACCCTCTCGTGCGAACTTGTCATCCATGGTTCCTCCCAATGGCAGGCGGTCGTACTGGCTCGGCTCCCACAGCGCGCATGTCGATGAACATAGCCTAGCGGGCGCCGGGTCAGTTGTCAACGAGGAACCGTGAGACGGTCTCGGGGTCCCTGAAGGTCGCCTAGGGGTTTCCGGGCAGAAGATTCCGGAGCCAGCTTCCCAGTGCCTGAACATCGATCGGAGGAAGTCTGGCAAACAGGGGTGCCATCAGAGGGTAGACGCGGCTCTCGCCAACGAGAGCGGCCGACACGGACATGGGCAGAAGATGCGCCACGAGTCCCAACAGAAGTCCTGTGATGGCGATCTTGATGATCGATGAGAGGATGATGGCCGGAACGGCGATCAGAACATACAACAGCAGATAGGTCACGATGTAGTAGGCGACGGTGGCAAGGCCCTGATTCGGGAGCCTGATGAAACTGACGTAGTATGGTGTCAGCGAGGCCGTCAGGAGTGCAGACAGACCGATTGCCAGAAGGGATATGCCGATTTTTCCCTGCCTCGTGAACAGGTTCCGGGCGATGATGATTGCCGCCGATATGACGAAGATCGTGTCGAACAGCACTGGGCACCTCCGACGAGTTTGCTCGTCTCTCCTTAGTATGAGCGCAGCTGAGGGCACGTCAACAAGTTGTGACGCCCCGCAGCAGGAGTCGCCGTTGGTTGGGGCCGGTTCCTCGGTATACTGGAACGCGCGCTCCATGGCAGGCACGTAGATGCCTGCCGAGTGCGCCCTTTGGCAGTCGCTGCACATGAAAAGGAGATAGACGTGGGCTATTTCATCGATCTGCTGTTCCTGTTTGTGAGACGCCCCGCCGAGGGCATGCGCCGGATTCGTGAGCATCCGTCGGTACTCGCGGCCCTGATCGCCTTGCTGCTGACGGGCGTTATCGATGCAATGAGCTTTCGCCTTATGGATGTCGTCGGCCTTCTGAAGTCCATGGGTCTCACAAACCAGATGACAGACGCCGTTACCCAGGCGCAGCAAGCTCCGGGGACCTTCTGGGCGTTTGTGACCGAGCCTTTCTTTCTCGTGATATTGTCGGTGGTTGTCATCGACGCCGTGGCGCAGCTTGTATGGAAGCGTACTGCGGCTCCGCACATGTATGTTGCCCTCAGCTTCTCCGGACTGGTGGGAGCGGCACTGCGTGTGATCGGGATCTTGATGGCCGGTGTAGTGAAGGGTATCCTGCTCGACGTCTTCGCGTACGGAGCTGTCCTGTACATGCTCGTCATGGGGGTCCTGGCGGTCCGGTTCTTCTATGAGAAGAGCACGGCAAGAGCACTGGCTCTCTACCTCCTGCCGACGGCGATCGGGGTTGGTGTCCTGGTGCTTCTTACTCTGACTGTCGGTGGAGCCATCTGATGCCCCTGGACTTCAAGGGGGACCTCAACCCACAGCAGTTGAAGGCTGTGGAGGAATGTACGGGTCCCTGTCTCGTGCTTGCGGGAGCCGGATCGGGCAAGACTAGGGTCATCACGTACAAGCTCGCGTATCTCATCGCCAAGCGTGGCATTGCCCCATCACATATCATGGCCGTCACGTTCACCAACAAGGCAGCGGGCGAGATGCGCTCCCGTGTCGACGTGCTCATTGGCGCCGACCTGTCCCGCAAGGGACTCTGGATCGGCACGTTTCACTCGCTGTGCGGCCGCATTCTGAGAGAGCAGATCGAGAAGCTTGGGCTGGGTTATACAAACCGGTTCGTCATCATCGACGAAGATGACCGCACGCGTCTCGTACGACAGGTCCTCAAGGAGTTGAACATGGACCCGAAGATCTACGAGCCACAGAAGATCGTGTATCGTATTTCCGATGCGAAGTCGAATCTGGTTGGTGCCGAAGAGCTGTCCGACTATGGCTACAGCTACATTGAAAAGGCGACGGCCACCGTCTACAAGCTCTATCAGAAGCGTCTCCAGCAAGGCAATCTGCTCGATTTCGACGATCTCATCGCGTTGGTCATCCGACTGTTCGACGAATGCCCGGAGGTTGAGGAACACTACAGCTCGAAGTTTGAGCATGTCCTGGTGGACGAGTACCAGGATGTGAACAAGATGCAGTACGAGCTGGTCAAGCGGCTGTCGAAGATGCACGGGAACGTCACCGTTGTTGGTGACGACGATCAGAGCATCTATGCGTTCCGTGGGGCGAACAGCAAACTCATTCTAGGGTTCGAGAAGGACTACCCGGGCGCCACGGTGATCAAGCTTGAGCAGAACTACCGGTCGACACAGTCCATCCTCGACGCGGCGAACTCCCTGGTTGCGCGCAACCGGACACGTTTTGCAAAGAAGCTCTGGACGAACAATGGAACAGGTACGCCCGTGCGTCTGTTCGAAGCTCTGACGCCAGAGGAAGAGGCCAGTTTCGTCGCCTCGAGTATCGACGTCCTGATCCGGGGTGGTGCAGATCCTCGGGATATGGCAGTCATCTACAGGATGAACAGCCAGTCTCGTGCGATTGAGGAAGCGCTCCTCGCGTCAAACATTCCCTATCAGATTGTCGGCGGGTTGAAGTTCTATGAACGGCAGGAAGTGAAGGACGTGCTCGCGTATCTCCGGCTAGGGTTCAACCCCAGCGACAACCTTGCGTTCGAGCGGGCTGTGAGCCGGCCTTCCCGGGGGTTTGGCGACAAAAGCTTGTCTGAACTGAAGCAGCTGGCGGCCGAGCAGGGAACGTCGTGGTTCACGGCATTGCCGGAGTGGATAAGCAAGGCGAAGACCGGCAAGACCAGGGAGAAGCTGGAGGCATTTGTTGATCTGATCGTGCACATTGATGCATCGAGCGAGTCGGCGATCGGCGCTGCCAACCTCGTGTTTGCCTCGTCTGGGCTGCTCGAACAGTACAAGGACGAAGGTGAGGAAGCTGACTTCGAACTGCAATCGAGACGGGAGAATCTCGGGGAGTTCATGCGCACGGTCGATGAGTTCGACCGGATGAGTGAGGACCACTCGCTGGGGTCATATCTGTCGCAGGTGGCGCTCATACAGGATCAGGACAGCATGAAGTCGGGTACGGGAAGAGGCGTCTTGCTCATTACAGCGCACTCGGCCAAAGGTCTCGAGTTTGGTGAGGTGTTCGTCGTCGGTGCCGAGGAAGGGGTCTTCCCCCACCGCCGGGCATTGGACAGCAGCGCCGACATCGAAGAAGAGCGACGACTGTTCTACGTGGCATGCACGCGTGCGCGCAAAGGACTCTCGATAACGTACTGCACGCAGCGTACCAGCTACTACGGCTCGGGATTCCAAGAGGCCTCGCGATTCATCAGAGAGATGGAACTGACCAGGGAGAAGGTTGCCGGAGTATCGTCTCGCGAGCGACCCGAGCTCATGGAGGGCGACATGGTCATGCACAACATCTTTGGTACGGGCAAAGTGCTGGAGGTGTTCTACGACGGCAACGACCAGTTCGTCGTCATCGATTTCAAGAAGGTCGGCATCAAGAAGCTAGCCGCGCAGTACGCCCAACTGAGAAAAGCGTAGCGTGCGTCGCTGATCGATCCGCGCGATTCTGTCGTTCTTCTCTTGAAGTGTATGTGCATGATAGTAGAATGACACTAGCACGTCGCAACCAATGGGTTTCTGTTTGTGGGAGGTGCTGATGACAGGTTTCTGGATAGCAATGGCAGTCGCGTGTGTAGTAGCGGACGCTTTTCTTCCTTACTACCTGCTGATTTGGTTCTCAGGCGGGGCCATCGCTGCGATCTTGTTTTCATGGGCCGGGTTCAACACGTCGGTGCAGTTCCTTGTGTTCTTCCTGGTATCGTTCGCGCTCATGGCACTCGTTGGGCGCTACATCAATTCACGTTTGTTGAGGGGTGGATCCAAGATGCGAACGAATACTGAAGAAATGATAGGCAAGATGGCCAGCGTCGTCATGGCTATCCCGGCTGGTGATGCAGGACGCGTGGCGCTCAAGGGAACGACGTGGAGAGCCATACTCAATGACGAGGCGGCTGCGGTCGCCGTTGGTGACAAGGTTGTCGTCGTTTCGATCGAAGGCGTCACCTTGACCGTGAGAAAGGAATAGGAGGTACTCATGACATTCCCGTTCAATTGGTCCTTCATCTGGTGGTTTGTCGGCATTGCTGTCGTCGTGATCTTTGCGTTGCGGTACATCTTGATTGTCCGCCAGAGCACGGCGGTCATCGTTGAGCGCCTCGGGAAATTCAGCCGGGAGCTGAAGCCCGGCCTGCATTTCCTGATCCCCATCCTTGACAGCGTAAGAGCTGTTGTCGACTTGCGAGAGCAGGCATGGGACTATCCACCCCAGGCTGTCATCACCAAAGACAACGTTCCCACGAGCATCGACATCGTTCTGTACTATTATCTCACGGATCCTGTGAAGTCCGTCTATGAGGTACGCAACCTGAATGAGGCCATCCTCAAGCTTACGATGACGTCCATTCGCAATATCTCGGGCAGCCTGAACCTCGATGAGCTTCTGGTCTCTCGCGAGAATGTCAACAATGAGCTGACCCAGATCGTCGACGTTGCCACGGACCCATGGGGTGTCAAGGTGACGCGTGCGGAAATCAAGTCGGTGAACCCGCCGGCCGAGATCCTTGAGGCCATGACGCGACAGATGAAGGCGGAGCGTACCAAACGTGCTGTCATTCTCGAAGCCGAGGGACAGAAGGAAGCCGAGATCAACAAGGCAGAGGGAGAGAAGCGGGCTGCGATCCTTCGCGCTGAGGGCGATCGGGAGAAGAGAATCCTCAGTGCTGAGGGTGAGGCACAGGCATTGATCACCGTCGCCAATGCTCGCAAACAAGCGACCATTGCCTATTTTCAGGGTATTCACGAGGGTGGCGCTTCCCAGGATGTTCTGGCGCTGAAGTATATGGAGACGCTTGAAGCCATGAGCGCAAACCCGGCCAACAAGGTCTTTCTGCCGTACGAGAGCAGCGCTCTCATGGGAAGTCTCAGCACCATCAAGGAGCTCTTCAAGGACGCTTCTCCGGTGGCTGTTTCGCCTGTTTCGACAGCGAAGGGCAAGTAACTCAAGCCAACTTCATTGACAAGCGCCGGTCTTCGTGGCCGGCGCTTCTGTATGTTGCACTGTTGACCAGGAGCAGGGGGTCCTGCGCCGTTGTTCTTTTCCCATCAGTTGATACCGATGTGAACGATCGTGTGATCGTGCTGTACCCGGGCAAGACTGTAGAGGTGGATGAAAGCAAGGATATCTACAGACATCCGTTGCATCCACACACGAAGGCTCTGCTGTCAGCGGTGCCCATTCCCGACCCGCGGGTCGAAATGCGGCGCCAGCGCATCGTCCTCAAGGGGGACCTCCCGAGTCCGGTGAGTCCTCCGAGTGGCTGTCGCTTCCGCACTCGTTGCCCTATTGCACGACCGATATGCGCCGAACAGGAGCCTGAGCTGCGCGATATGGAGTCTGGTCACGTGGTCGCCTGTCGCTTCGTAGACTAGCGGACTTTCTGTCACGTCTCATGGGGCCGGCCGAAGGGTCGGCCCCTGTCTGTTCTGGATGGAGCGAGGGCTCGATGAGGTTGGAAAACCTGAGAATCTGCCTATAACTCAAGAGAAGTGGCTTCTGATAACCCGCAAGCCACCTGCGCAGGTTGTTGACAGTAATCATGGAACGTAGGAGGAACAATGGAAGAATTTGAGGAGACCTTGAGCCGGCAGCAGGCAGCCATCGAGGCTGAGCGCTGTCTCTATTGCTACGATGCGCCATGCCAGGCGAAGTGCCCGGCGCACGTTCCAGTGCCCGAGTTCATCCAGTCGATTCGCAGCGGGAACCTGCACGGTGCGCGGACCCTTCTGCAGAGTGCTCATCCATTCATCGAGACCTGCGGCCGCATTTGTCCCGAAGAAGCGTTTTGTCAGTCTGTATGCACGCGGTCGAAGGTGGACGCTCCTCTGCGCATTCGGGAGTTGCATCGTTTCGTAACAGACTCGACTGACCCATCCGATCGCATGGAACTGCCTGAAGCCACTGCGGGCAAGGTTGCCATCATCGGGGCTGGCCCTGCGGGACTTTCCTGCGCCAGAGAACTCAGAGTCAGGGGATTCTTGTGCGATGTGTTCGAGGCTCGGCAGGTGGGTGGCGTTCCCAGTCAGGAAGTATCTGCGCACCGGTATCCGCGCGAGATTGAAGAACGGGAAGTCCGCTTTCTGACGTCCACATTCGTCGCAAACGTCCGTACGGAGCGCGTGACAGATATGAAACCTCTGGTTGCTGACTATGATGCCGTTTTTGTCGCAATGGGACTGCCCTCAGAGGCTGACATGAACATTGAAGGAACTCAGCTGGCCGGTGTATGTCACGCCCGCGAACTCCTGCGCACGATGAAATCTGGCGCAATCAGCGGTGCAGGAAACCGCGTAGGAGTCATCGGCGGCGGGAATGTCGCAATCGAGGTAGCATCCATGCTCCGTGAAGAGGATCCGACACGGGACGTCACGGTGGTCTACCGTCGCGGCATCAAGGAGCTGAAGGCGTTCAAGAAGGAGATTGAAGAAGCCACTGAGATTGGCGTGACCTATCAGTTCCAGGCGATCCCCGACAAGGTTGTCGGCAGCCATCATGTTGAGGGTCTGCAAGTCACTCAGGCTCATCTGTGCGGAGAGGACGAGTCTGGTCGTTGCAGGTTTGAGCCACTACCAGGATCGAGCTTCATCATACCACTCGACACGGTAGTCGTGGCTATCGGGCAGCGCGTCGACGAGGGTGTGTTCCCTGGCCTCGCTCGCAGTGACTCAGGACTCATCAGCGTAGGGGAGAACATGCAGACCAGCATGCCGGGCGTCTATGCCGGCGGCGACGCCGTTCATGGTGCCCAGACTGTCGTAGAGGCCGTGAGTGACGGCAAGAAAGCGGCGGAGCAGATTGCCGCGTTTGTGGCAGGAGGCAAGTAATGTATCGAGAACACGACCTTTCGTATGATTTCCTGGGCATACACCTTGAGAACCCCTTCATTCTGTCTGCCGCTCCACCCACGGACGAGCTGGATATCGCCATTGACGGACTGAAGGCAGGATGGGCCGGAGTCGTCCTCAAGACGACGTCTGTCGAGAGCAATCCCGTAAACCTGAAATACCCGATGATGTCGTCGTTTGGCACGGCTGCACACAAACTGTGGGGATTGGGCAATATCGACCTCATTTCGCAATACCACATCGGCGAAGTCTGTGAGCGAATCACCGCACTCAAGCACATGTTTCCTACCAAGATGATCGCTGCCTCAATCACGGGGTCAAAGAAGGAAGACTGGCAGTCTCTGGTATGGCAGCTCAAGAAGGCCGGCGTCGACCTCATCGAGTGCAGTTTCAGCTGTCCGCAGGGCAGCATGGGTGAGGCTCCCGGCCGCATGCTTGCACAGAGCGTCGAGGCGACGGAGAAGGTTGCACGCTGGGTGAAGGAAGCTGCCGGAGAGACCCCCGTTCTCATCAAGATCACCCCTCAGGTCACAGACATTGTCGAGATCGCAAGGGCACTGAAGCGGGCCGGTGTCGACGGCGTCACGGCAAGCAACTCGGTGCCGGCCCTGATCGGGGTCGATGTCGAGACACTCGAACCACGCCCTTCTCTCTTTGGTGAGGGGGCATATTCGGGGATGACGGGCATGGCGATCAAGCCCCTCACTCTCCGCACCATTGCAGAGATTGCCCGCAACGTAGACATCACCATCAGTGGGAATGGTGGGGCCTACTCCTGGAGTGACGCGGTGGAGATGATGGCTGTTGGGGCTTCCAACGTACAGTTCTGTACGCTCCCGATGCACCATGGGTTTGGCACCATAAGGGATCTCAAGAGCGGTCTTGCAGACTACCTGGACCGCAAGGGATATGCATCGCCGCCGGACATCACCGGCAAGGCGCTGGGGAGCATCAAGGGCCAGGAAGAACTGGTCACGCCTTGCTCTCATTCGGATATCGACCTTGACAAGTGCATCGGCTGTGGCAACTGTTTCCGAGCCTGCAGCGATGGAGCTCATAGAGCGATTCTGTGGGATGCCGAGAAGAGGAAACCCTCCGTGGACGACGAGAAGTGCCCTGGTTGCGGCCAGTGCATGCAGGTCTGCCCGGTGAACGCGATCCGGATGAAGGAGGAACTGGACGGCAAGGTCCACTACTTCGAATTCAGGGGAACTCACTAGGACTGATTCGAGCCTCTCCGTCCCCTGCGGCAGGCGCCACAGGGGACATTCGCATGTGCGGCTGGTTGAGTGCTTTCGTGAACACCGTATACTTACAAAGGGTATTTGCCACGTTCATTTACCAGCGGAAATCTTGAGGAGGTAGTATGAGCAATGATGAACGGTTCTCGGCCTTGCGGTCGAAAAGAGAGCAGATCATCGCAGGTGGAGGCCCCATTCGTGTCAAGAAACAGCACGAAGCCGGCAAGCTGACTGCACGCGAGCGCATCGAGCTCCTGCTGGACGCAGGCTCATTCCAGGAAGAGAACGTGTTCGTGAGCCACCGGAATACCGGGTTCGGACTGGACAAGCAGGAGTTGCCCGGCGATGGTGTGGTCACTGGTCACGGATACGTCGATGGTCGCCTCGTCTTCGTCTACTCTCAGGATTTTACGGTCGCTGGGGGCTCACTCGGCGAGATGCACGCGGCCAAGATTGCTCATGTTCAGGACCTTGCTCTGAAATTTGGAGCTCCCGTTGTCAGCATCAGTGACTCCGGTGGAGCTCGGATCCAGGAGGGAATTGACTCGCTGAAGGGCTACGCCAGCATCTTCTACCGAAACACGATCAGCTCGGGAGTCATTCCCCAGATTTCCATGATCGCGGGCCCCTGTGCCGGTGGCGCAGTGTACTCACCGGGTATCATGGATTTTGTCGTCATGACCGACCAGGCGCGCATGTTCATCACCGGTCCCAAGGTCATCCAGAGCGTCACGGGCGAAGAAGTCACGGACGAGGAGCTTGGGGGTTTGACCGTGCACGCGGAGAAGAGTGGCAACGTTCACCTGGCGGCAGCCAATGATCAGGAAGCCATTCAGCAGATCCGCGAGCTCCTGTCCTATCTGCCCGCGAACAACAGCGAAGACGCTCCCGTGGCACAGAGCGACGACCCCGTCGACCGAAGCACTGCCGAAATCGGCGACATCATCCCTGTGGAAGCGAACAAGCCTTACGACGTGCGCAAGGTCATAGGGAGTCTGGCAGACCAGGGCAAGTTCTTCGAGATAGCTGAGGGTTTCGCGAAGTCCATCTGTGTAGGCTTCGCGCACATGGGCGGGCAAGTCGTGGGAGTGGTCGCCAATCAGTCCAGGTCGATGGCAGGAGTCTTGAACATCGATAGTTCGGATAAGGCAGCCCGTTTCGTCCGGTTCTGCGATGCATTCAACATTCCCCTGCTTACCCTGGTAGATGTCGGCGGATACCTTCCGGGCGTCGATCAGGAGTACGGGGGTATCATCCGGCACGGAGCCAAGCTTCTCTACGCCTTCTCGGAGTGCACCGTGCCCAAGGTGACGGTGATCCTGCGTAAGGCATATGGTGGAGCGTACATTGCGATGTCATGCCGGGACCTCGGCGCAGATTTCGTGTTTGCCCTTCCCTCTGCCGAGATCGCCGTTATGGGCGCAGATGGTGCTGCTCAGATCATCTTCTCGAAGGAGATCCGCGAGGCGGCAGATGCGGACGCTACTCGTCAAGAGCTTATTGCCGACTACAAGGACAAGCTCTACAACCCCTATGTGGCGGGAGAGCGCGGACTCGTCGACGACATTCTGGAACCGTCCCAACTGAGAAGCCGCGTCATCCGATCGTTCAGAGCTGCGGCGAACAAGCGCGAGGAACGACCGACGCGCAAGCACGGGAACATCCCGCTGTAGGAAGGGCCATGATGATTCGCATGGACGTGCATGGGCAGGATGTGACCGATGAGGAGCTGGCTGTCGTTGCAGGGGCAGCGTTGGCTGCGGCCGAAGAAAACGAAAGCAGTGTCTTCCTGGCCGATTCATCCACTCTTGACGACGCCTCTGCAGCGGCAGTCATGGCCGCGATGGCCGCTGCCGGAGCGTCGTTCCAGCAGCCAGAACCGCCGTTGTCCCCTGTTAACGCGGCATGGAGACGACCACCGCATGAACAATCAGTCAGGCCGCGTTGGCGCTGACGGGAGGATAGACAATGAAAAAGTACAGGATTACCGTTAACGGCAAGACATTTGATGTCGACGTGGAAGAGGTAGGTGCACAGAAATCGGGACATTCGCCAGTGTCAGCCCCGGTGGCCGCCGCTCCCGCTCCTGCGTCTGTTCCTGCACCAAGAGCAGAAACTGCTCAAACACCTGCACCGAGCCCAGTGGCCCCAAGGCCTGCTGTGCCGTCAGGTGGTGCTACGACCATGAAGTCACCGCTGCCAGGCAAGATCCTGAAGGTCATGGCGACGCCTGGAAGCTCCTGGAAGAAGGGTGATACCCTCCTGGTCATTGAGGCCATGAAGATGGAGAACGAGATTCTCGCTCCGCGCGACTGCACGATCGAGGATGTAGCCGTCGAGGCCAACCAGACCGTCAAGACTGGGGATCTCCTGCTCAAGCTTGCCTGAGAGGCAGTAGCGTTGCCAGGTGGGACACTCCTCAGGGGCATCGGTACACGAGGAGTGTCTGGCATTGTTGGAGAAGTTGTCCAGTCTTGTACAATGACTACAGGAAGCATACTTCGAGGAAAAGCGGGGTAGCGTGTGTCAGAGTTGCTGCGTGGCATTATCGGTATGTCGGACTGGCGGGTATGGGCGATGTTCGGCGTCGGTCTGGCGCTTATTTGGCTCGCAGTGAAGAAGGAGTACGAGCCGAATCTCCTTCTGCCCATGGGCTTTGGTTGCTTGCTGGCCAACATCCCGTTTTCGTCGGCGGTCGGTGGGGGCTTCCTGGACGTCTTGTTCAAGGGCGGTATCACGAATGAGCTCTTCCCTATCCTCATCTTCATCGGCGTGGGAGCCATGATCGATTTCGGTCCACTCCTGCAGGACCCCGAGATGCTGTTCTTTGGGGCGGCGGCGCAATTCGGCATCTTCTTTACCATGATGCTGGCTCTGCTGGTCGGACGGATCCCCGGCGTCATGGGCATTCCAGGCCTCAGAGAGGCTGCTGCAATCGGCATCATCGGGGCGGCCGACGGACCGACGTCGATCTATGTTGCCACGCGGTTTGCTCCGGCCTTGCTGGCCCCGATCACCGTGGCCGCCTATTCATACATGTCGCTTGTCCCAATCATTCAACCGCCGGTCATTCGGGCGCTCACGACCCGCGAAGAGCGCATGATTCGCATGGAGAACCCTGAACGCGAGGTCTCAAAGACGGTGAAAGTCATCTTTCCCATTGCTGTCACGCTCATCGCCGGCATCATAGCGCCCATGTCCGTGGCGCTGATCGGCAGCCTCATGTTTGGCAACCTGCTGCGCGAGTCCGGGGTAACAGAACGTCTCTCTAAGGCCGCTCAGAACGAGCTTACCAGTCTGGTGACCATTCTGCTGGGCATCACGATAGGGTCCTCTATGGGAGGGAGACAATTCCTGAATCCGACGACGCTCCTCATCATCGCGATGGGTCTCATTGCCTTTGTGTTCGACACCGCGGGTGGTGTCCTCTTCGCGAAGTTGATCAACCTGTTCCGGAAGCGAAAGATCAACCCGATGATCGGCGCGTGCGGCATATCGGCGTTCCCGATGTCTGCCCGCGTCATCCAGAAGATGGCTCAGCAGGAGGATGGCAGCAACTTCATCATCATGCATGCGGTTGGTGCCAATGTTGCAGGGCAGATCGCCTCCATCATCGCAGGTGGCCTGATCCTGGCCCTGGTGCGGTAGGAGTTGGCCGTGGATCCTGTTGTTGCCGAGGGTCTCCGTATCAGCGGACTGAGCTATGTCTTCATCTTTGTCGTGCTGGGGATCTTCTACGGTCTCATCAAGCTTCTGTTGAGGATCTTCGCTCGAAGGGACGATTCGGCGTAACCGGTAGCACGAGTTTCCGCCCGTAACGGACTCGTGAAGGAGGCTGGAGTGGAGAAGCTTCGGATGATCTGTGCCTTGACCATGGCAGTGACGATGACAGTGTCCGGTTGTGGTCCGCGCAGCGTCGTACGACCCACGATCGTTGGGGGAACGATCAAGCCGGTGGCCCTGATCGCTCAGGCTATCGCTGGCACCGCGCTGCAGGTTCAGGTTCTTGCCGGAGACGACGGAGCACCTCTCCAGAATGCGCAGGAACTTGCCTCCGCGAGTGCTGTCGTTTTTCAGACGGGAACCGCTATCGATAGATGGTCCAGCGAGATAGTCCAGGGAAGCGTGCGCTTGGTCAGCCTCTCTGCCGCCTTGGACAAGGGCACGTCGGGAGGCTCATGGTTGTCTTTTCGGGATTCCGCAGACATGGCTCGCCTGATACGCGATACGCTGGATGTCCTGTATCCAGAGTTGAAGGAGCAGTTCGACTCGCGATATGCAGTGTTCATGGACCAGTGCAGCCAGGCGGATGGTCGACTGAAACGACTGGTCTGGAGTGCTGATACCAGGGCGTTCCTCGCAGGGGACACAACGTGGTCTAGAGCAGCTGGGGACTTCGGGCTGCGGGTTGTGGTTCAACCGGGCCTGATAGGTCTTGACCTCTTGGGAGCAGACGCGGTCTTGAGAGTTGCCGAGTGGGGGTCCGGAGAGAAGACCCAGGTCGTCGTCGTGAATGTCACTCCGGGAGGCAGTACCGGAGTCAGCCGGCAGTCAAACGGCATCGTTGTCTGCAGTCTGGACGCCCTCGGCGCAACGGCCAAAGGTGCATTTGTACCCTGGCTCGAGGATCAGCTGACACTCCTTGGGTCGGCGATCGGGAAGTAGGCACGCGCAGGGACAAGGTGGGAGCAGGACACCTCCCGAAGAGGCTGGCAGTACTGTTCTGGACTGTGACGGTTTCTCGATGTTCCTTTTGCTTTTTGCCCCACCGCATCCTATACTGTTGACTTGGGAAGGGCTGGGGGTCATCGTTTGACACAATGCGCTTCTGGCTGGGTCGTTTCTACGTGGTCGCCTCCAGGAAAGGCTCTGTACGTCTCACAGGGTATTCTGGCTGAACGTATGCCATGGAACCACGAATCTGCAGTCGAGGTCTGGAAAGAGGAGGAAACATGAAGGAAGTCTACGAGGTCAGAATGCATGGCAGAGCAGGCCAGGGAGCCAAGTCGGGGTCACAGTTGCTGGCCGAGGCAGCGTTCAGTGAGGGCAAGTACATACAGTCTTTCCCCGAATATGGGTCTGAGCGTCGCGGGGCTCCAACGGTCTCGTACACGAAGATCGCCGAAAAGGTGCTGAGGAGCCATGAGCCGATTGTTACGCCCGACGTGGTCATGGTACTCGATTTTGGCATCATGCGCTCCATCGCGGTGGCAGCGGGGTTGCCTGACGCCGGCATCCTCATCGTCAACACCAAAGTCTGTTCTGCGGAGATCAAGAAGTTGGCGCAATTCAACGGCACCTTGTACGGTGTCGACGCTACTGGCATCTCACTGGAATTGCTGGGTATGGATACGCCGAACGTGCCGATGCTCGGGGCACTCGTGAAACTAACCGGCGTTGTCAAGATGGAGTCGCTGGAGAATGTCTTGCGCGAGCACTTCCTGCCAAAGATAGGCGAAGAGAAGGTACAGAAGAATATCAGCATGCTCCGAAGGGGCTATGAGGAGGTGTTCAAATGAGCGGAAGAAAGGCATGGCAGGAACTTGAACTTGGCCTGGCGCTGCCGGCTGCTACGTCACTTGGCTACAAGACCGGTGGTTGGCGTGTTCTGCGTCCTGTCTGGAGTGCTTCCGAGTGTACTCACTGCATGATTTGTGTGGGCTACTGTCCCGATATGGCTATTCCCGTCAGACAGACGGATGAGGGCGTGCCTGGCAAAGGTGGGCGGGTCTTCAAGGGAGTGGTGCGCCTGGACAGCAACCTTGATTACTGCAAGGGATGTGGTATCTGCGCCCATGAGTGTCCGACCAAGTGCATCGGCATGATTCGCGAAGAAGAGGCGGAGCAAGCCGCCTGCAAGCTGTAGGGAGGAGATGTCATGGGAGTGAAGAAACCAATTACGGGAGCACAGGCAGCTGCTGAAGCGATGCGCCAGATCAACCCTGATGTCGTCGTCGCCTACCCGATTACGCCTCAGACGCCGATCGTGGAGCAGTTTGCAGAGTACGTCGCGGATGGAATTGTCGATACAGAGATGGTGCCCGTCGAGTCAGAGCACTCAGCCATGTCAGCGACCGTCGGGGCAGAGGCAGCGGGAGCCCGCGCCATGTCGGCGACCTCGTCCCAGGGGCTGGCCCTGATGTGGGAGATTGTTGCCGCGACACCAGGCCTCCGGCTGCCCATTGTCATGTCGTTGGTCAACCGGGCGCTATCCGCCCCGATCAATATTCACTGTGACCATTCGGATGTCATGGGGGTGACCACTGTTGGCTGGATTCAGATCTTCAGTGAGAATGGGCAGGAAGTCTACGAGAACCTGCTGCTCGCCGTTCGTGTCGCCGAAGACCCGAGAGTGCAACTGCCGGCCATGGTCAACCAGGATGGATTCATCACCAGCCATGCGGTAGAGCCAGTCGAGATCTTCGACGATGCTCTGGTACGGAAGTTCGTCGGCGTGCGGTCTCTGGACCGTGCTCTGCTGGATGTCGAGCATCCGAAGAGCGTCGGACCGCTGGTCCTTCCGGACTACTACTTTGAGTTCAAGCGCGCTCAGGAAGAGGCGATGAGCAAGGTATTTGAAGTCTATCGTGAGGTCGGTGCGGAGCTCTCAGCTATCACCGGAAAACAGTACCCATTCTTCGAGGCCTATCGTATTGACGATGCGGAAGCGGTCGTCGTCGTCCTCAATTCGGCTGCCGGCACTGCGAAGGCTGCCGTCGATGCCATGCGTGCTCAGGGCAAGAAGGTGGGAGTATTGAAGCCGATTCTCTTCCGGCCATTCCCGTACGCTGAGATCCGCGACGCTCTGAAGGATGCTCCCGTCATCGGTGTTCTCGATCGGTCGATGGATTTCGGTGCCTATGCTCCGGTCTACACCGAGTTCCGCAACGCGCTGTGGGAATTGGACAAGCGACCGGCAATGCAGAGCTACATCTATGGGTTGGGTGGTCGCGACATCATGACCACGGAAATCGGGGCCGTTTTCGAGGAACTGTTGTCCGGCAAACTCGACCCGGAGCATCAGCGGTACATCGGACTGAGGGGGTAGCAGACATGCCTACGCTGCAAGAAATCGCTTTGAAGACGAGTGGTGCTGATGCCCGAATTGTTTCCGGTCATCGGATGTGTTCGGGTTGCAGTATTGGACCTCTCATCAAGACTGTCCTTGCTGCCTCCGACAAGCCAGTCATTGTGCTCAGTGCGACAGGCTGTCTTGAGGTTGTAACGACGATCTACCCGTTTACGGCGTGGAATACACCATGGATGCATGTGACATTTGAGAACGCCGCTTCGGTTGCTGCAGGTGTTGAAGCTGCGTACAAGGCTCTGAAGCGTCGTGGCAGGATCGAGGATGACGTCAACATCCTTGCGGTTGGCGGCGATGGCGGTACGTACGACATCGGATTCCAGGCTCTGTCCGGAGCGCTCGAGCGCAGACACAGGTTCATGTACCTTGTCTACGACAACGAGGGATACATGAACACTGGCAACCAGCGCAGTGGTGCGACCCCGTTCGGCGCCAGCACGACTACCGTTCCGGCGGGGAAGGTGAGCTTTGGCAAGCCACAGTGGCGAAAGAACCTTGTGGAGATTGTTGCAGCCCACCGTATTCCATACGTCGGCCAGGCCGCAGTTCATAATACGCTGGACCTGTACAAGAAGGCACAGAAGGGTTTCAATGCTGATGGTCCGACGGTTCTTGCGGTGCTGCAGCCCTGCACGACCAACTGGTCCTTTGATCCCGCACTTACCATGCTGTACTCCAAGCTGGCCGTCGAGACCAACTTCTGGCCACTGTACGAGGTCGAGAACGGTGTCGTGCACATCAACACCAAGCCCTCCAACCGCAAACCGATTGAGGACTTCCTCAAGGGTCAGACGCGGTTCAGACACCTGTTCAAGCCCGGGAACGAACATATCATCGCTGAGATGCAGACCATGATCGACGATGAGTGGGCCCGTCTGCTCAAGATCGAGGAGTCCGGCATTCAGTTCTGACAGCCTGAATCTCGCGTTGTATTCGTCAGCCCACCGGCTACAATGGCGGTGGGCTGATTGCGTCAAAGGAGCAACTCAATGACAACGAAGACCGTGTTCTACTCTATTGCGGGGCGTTCTCGAATGGTGGCTGAAGGCGCGGCGGCGGCACTGGATGCCCCGCTCTTTGGCCTGACCGATCGCTTCACGGCTCACCCTGCTGGATGGAAGCGTGCAGCGAGGCGAGCCGTCCGAGGCTTTGACTTGGGAGTACTGAACACTCCTGGCGTTCCATTCGACCGAGGGGATCGGCTTGTTCTCGTTCTTCCCTACTGGAATGGGGCCGTCGTTCCTGCGGTATCAGGATTTGTCCGCTCAGTTGAGCTCACAGGCGTCACTGTGTTTCTGGTGATCACACGTCGTTTGAGCGGCGGCGACGAGCTGATATCCCAGCTCGAGGATGACATTGTCAGGCAGGGAGGAACGATCGGCGGGGCCTTCAGCCTCCGCACCCTGTGGCGGACGTCGCAGCATCTTCGGTCGCTGGGAAGCCGTGTTGGGCAGCGCATTGGGCGGGAAGCGCAAGGAGCGCCGTTCAGTCTCTGGGAGCTGCTGGAGGATGCCATCGAGGATGAGGTCGAAACGCGCGCTCGTTACCTGCAGCTTGTCGAGATGACCCCCGACAGGCGCCTGAGAGCAAGATTCAGCTCGCTCGCAGCTGGCAAAGTCGCCCATGCTCAAGAACTGCAGCAGTTGCACCGCGCATATGCGGGCATTGTCTATGAGCCGCACAGGGAAGCCATCGCTTCTCTGAGGCCAGAACAGGCTCTCGTCTATAGTGCTCTGCTCCAGGGACTCGGCGTTGCCATGGAAGCCGAACGCAAGGCTTTCATGGGATACCAGGCGATCGCTGCCCGCTACCCCAGTCAGCCCGATGTTGTTCGCCAGATGCTGATGCTGTCCCGTTCTGACCTCCGGCACTACAGAGATGTGAAAGGCATGTACAACGTGCTGAGCCGCCATCACTCTACGCATTGACCTGTATTCGCCGCTTTTTTGCGTGTTGACTTTGCCCCGTTTGTGATACGCTGAAAGGAGCAATCCTGCATTCAAGGCTGTTCTTTCACAGCAGGAAAAGGAGGTAGACAATGATCTATCTTGACAACTTCCGCAGTACGATGGTCGCGCCTGAGGTCTGGGAGGCGATGCGTACCGCTGCGGTCGACAGATACGCAGTACCGGCAGCGTTCACGCAATGCGGCACTGGCGCCGCAGAACTCATAGAGAGAGCGCAGAACCGGCTTGCAGCTGCTATTGGGGCATCGCAGAATGAGGTCGTGTTTACAGGGAGCGCTACTGAGGCCATTAACATCGCTCTGTTGGGCTCGACGCGGGCACAGGCCATCGACAAACCGGAGATTGTGACCAGCGAGATCGAGTACCCGGCTACGCTTGCGGTATACAAGGCGTTGGAGAAGGAAGGCTACACAGCTCACTACATCAAGGTCGACGGTGAGGGGCGGTACGATGTCGATCAGCTTTCCTCTGTGCTGAACGAGCACACGGCGATGGTCAGCCTGATGGGCGTCAACCACATGATTGGCACGATCGAACCCTTGGCCACGGCAGGGAACATCATTGCCGAGGCTTCAAAACACATTGGCCGCAAGATTCCGTATCATGTGGATTTTGCCAGCGCACTGCAGACACAGCGACTGGATGTCGATGCGGTGAAGGCTGATCTGGTGAGCTTTTCAAGCAACAAGATCCATGGCCCCAAGGGTGTCGGCGCTCTCTACGTTCGAAAAGGAACGAGAATACATCCTATCACCTTTGGCTCTGAGTCCTATTCTCCACTTGTGCCGGGAACGCCCAACACGATGGGCGTTGCAGGATTCGACAAGGCCATTGAATTGCTGTACGCGACCTTCGACAAGGATGTTGAGCACATGCGGAGCCTTGTCAACCGTCTCGCGGCTGGCATCCGGGAGCGCATTCCACATATTCTGCTCAACGGACCGGAAGGCGCTGAGAGGGCGGCATCGCATCTGTGTTACAGTTTTCTGTTCATCGAGGGAGAAGCGATCATGATGTTCCTCGATATGGACGAGATCGTGGTCGACACTGGTTCGGCCTGTGCGGCTGCGACACTGAAACCGAACTACATCCTCATAGCGATAGGGCGCAATCACGAACAGGCGCATGGCTCGATCCGCTTCACGCTGTCTCGCTACAGCACTGAGGCTGACATTGATGGTGCCCTGACGAAGCTCGTTCCAATAGTGGAACGCTTGCGCGCTCAGAGTACGATCAGGCCGCCTGCGCAATAGGGAGGTTACAATGGCAATCAAGTACACTGCAAAAGTCATCGAGCACTTCAAAAGCCCGCACAACATCGGCGTGATCGAGAACGCCGACGCCTGTGCTACTGAAGGGTCGCCCGCGTGCGGCGACGAGATCACGGTCTACCTCAAGATTGACAAGGCAACCGACCGCATCGAGGACGTGAAATTCCAGTCCTACGGGTGTGCCTCCAACATAGCCACAGGTTCCATCATCACCGACTTGGCCAAGGGCAAGACGATCGATGAGGCTGAGGCGATCACATGGAAACAGGCTGCCGACGAGTTGGGGGGCCTCCCCCCTGTCAAGATGCACTGCTCGGTTCTGGCTGTCGACGGACTCCGGTCGGCCATTCGCAAGTACAAGAAAGAAGTGAAGGGTATCGACTATGATTCCACACTTGACGTCAAGACCGTGACCGAGGAGCTGAAGCATGTGCTGTGGCCGCCAGTCGGGGTCGATATCATCACGCTCAAGATGGTCAAGTACATCGGCATTGACCAGGGTGCAGTCAGTGTCGAAGTCAGCATTGGCTCTGACGAGAAGTTTCTTGACCCGACGATTGACGAGATCGTCGAACACGTCAGCAAGATCCGGGGGGTCAAGTCGGTCAACGTCGACAACGTTTGAACAGTCTGTGCATCACGGAGGACTCAATTCGCCTGGAGGGAACAACAATGATCGATTTTCGTTCTGATACCGTTACGAAGCCTACACAGGCCATGCGCGACGCGATGGCGACGGCCGAGGTAGGTGACGACGTCTACCGTGAGGATCCCACGGTCATCCGACTCGAAGACCTTGGCGCAACAATGCTGGGCAAGGAGGCTGGGCTGTTCGTGGTGTCCGGCACTATGGGCAATCAGGTCGCCATCATGACGCACACACAACGTGGGGACGAGCTCATTACGGAAGCTGAGAGCCATATCTTCTACTATGAGGTTGGCGACGTTGCGATGCTGTCGGGCGTGCAGGCACGGCAGGTTCCAGGAAAGCGGGGTGTCATGGACCCGGATGATGTCAAGCATGCAATCCGCGACTCCGGCAACATTCATTTCCCGCGTACATCCCTCATTGCCATCGAAAACACTCACAATCGAGGCGGGGGCAAGGTATGGCCCATCGAGTACGTGCGCGAGATTGCGGCAGCGGCGCGTGAGCGTGGCATTGCCGTGCACATGGACGGAGCTCGGATCTTCAATGCGTCGATCGCCTCCGGCATCGCGCCGGAGGTGTGGTCGTCCTACGCCGATTCTGTCATGTTCTGCCTTTCCAAGGGCTTGTGTGCCCCTGTCGGATCGCTGCTCGTCGGGTCAAGAGACTACATCGAACGGGCGCGCAAGAACCGCAAGCGCCTGGGAGGCGGTCTGCGCCAGATCGGCATCCTGGCGGCCGCAGGTATTGTAGCGCTTGAGACGATGGTGGACAGGCTGGCGGAGGACCATGCCAATGCGAAGCTGCTCGCAGGCGAACTGGCCGGTATCGGGTATGGAACGGACCCGTCTGAAGCCGAAACCAACATGGCAATGGTCGACGTCAGTGCGAGCGGCAACGATGCGGTGTCATTCGTGGCCGCGATCAAGGACAAGGGGATTCTATGCAATGCCGTCACGCCGACCACCGTTCGACTGGTCACGCACCACGATGTGACGACCGATCAGTGTCGCGAGACTGTCGACGTTTTCAGATCGTTGTTGCACGCTTAAGCATCTATTCGCGTCAAGGAGGCAACAGTGCTGGAACCCAAGCATGTCGAAGGAATGCACAACAAGCACAAGGTCTTCCTCTATACGTTGACGACCTGCGGCTGGTGTCGCAAGGCCAAGGCGTTGCTTCAGGAGCTGAGCGTAGGCTACGACTATGTCGATGTCGACGACCAGGAGGGTGGCAACAGGGAACTGGCCAAGGAGGAGGTCATCAAGTGGAACCCAGCGTGCTCGTTTCCGACCATCGTGCTGGATGACAAGGATTGTGTCGTAGGTTTCCAGGAAGACAGGATTCGGGAGCTCGCAACTGAATGAGAGGAATAGCGGACGAACGTGTCGCTGAGGTCTGGGAGAGGCTGGTCCTGGAGGCACGGGAGGCAGGGTACTGTGTCAATCCTGACGACACGTTTGCCAGGGAGCTGGTCCGGGGTCTGCTGGAAAACGAGGCACGCTACGGGTACCGCGCCTGTCCCTGTCGCCTGGCATCAGGAGTACAAACGCGAGATATCGACCTCGTCTGTCCATGTGACTACCGAGACGCCGATCTCGACCAATACGGTGTCTGCTATTGTGCACTGTACGTCTCGCCCGAGGTCAATCGTGGCGAGAAGACTGCCGCATCCATCCCGGACCGGCGTCCGGTCGGCGGGCCAGCTGCAGAGGCGAAGGAAATGGAACAGGTGCGTGTAGCCGGGCTCGCCTTTCCAGTCTGGCGCTGCAAGGTCTGCGGGTATCTGTGCGCAAGGCCCCAGCCTCCGTTGGTCTGTCCTGTCTGCAAGGCTGGCAAGGAGCGTTTCGAGCGTTTCATGTAGCGTCAACACGGCCATCATCTGCCGTCGGCAGCGGGTAGCAGAGCATGGCACACAAGCACTTGACAAGTGAAATCCATTCTGGTATAGTCTCAACGTTGCGCCTTGAGGGCGCGTATGGACATTCGTGTATGTGGAGGTACGACAATGGCAGACAACAGGATTCGCACCAACTGATGACAGGGACGCTGTTGATTGGACCAGCTGCAGCCAGGAGTTTGCCACAGTAAACGCAGGACCGTCAATTCCTCAGTCACTGACTCTCACAGAGTCCGTCAGTAATCTCCCCTGTCATACAGTTCGCTTTTCCCCACACTTGTTCTGGAGGTAGCACTGTATGCATACAGCTATTCAAGTAGAGAACCTCACTCGTGTTTTCAATCAGAGAGGCAAAGCTCCTTTCCACGCGTTGCGGGGAGTCAGCTTCGATGTCTCCTATGGCGAGATCTTCGGCCTTCTGGGCCCGAACGGCGCGGGCAAGACCACGACCATCAAGATCATGTCGACGTTGCTGCTTCCCACGTCCGGGTCTGTTGCTGTGGCCGGCTTTGACGTCGAGAAGGATTACGCTCACGTACGTCCGCTCATCAGCCTCATCTCGGGAGGCGAGACCTCGGGGTATGGCATTCTCACCGTCGAGGAGCAGCTCTGGATGTTTAGTCAGTTCTACGGTATGGAGACGCCTGTGGCGCGGTCCCGAATCGAGGAGTACCTCAAGGTCGTCGGAATGTGGGACAGCAGACGTCAGCAGATGAACCGCTTGTCCACGGGCATGCGTCAGAAGGTCAATCTGGTGCGTGGTCTCGTCACCGACCCCAAGGTGCTGTTCCTCGACGAGCCGACGCTTGGCGTCGACGTCGAGGCGAGCGTCATTATCCGCAGCATCGTGCGCGACTGGGTTCACGGGAAACCGGAACGCTCAGTCATTCTGACAACACACTACATGGCAGAAGCCGATGAACTCTGTTCGCGTGTGGCTATCATCAACCATGGGCTTATTCTTGCGAATGCAGCTCCGTCGCAACTGAAGCAAGACCTGGACAGCAGGGCCCACTATGAGATTACGGTCGATCGGCTCGACGGGGAGCAGCTTGGCCTTATCACCGGATTCATGGGCGAGGGGAACGATCTCGTCCTAGGTGCCGACAAGGTGACGAACAGCCCCATGCTTGTCGCACACCTGATGCACGAGAGTGATATCGCCCGCCTTATCGCGGCATTGGCGGGGCAGGGGGCAACTCTCGAGTACATGCGTAAGCTCGAGCCTACTCTGGAAGACGCATTTCTCAAGATGGTGGGCAGGAGGTTCGAAGATGAAGAAGCAGTTTCTCCTGTTTCTTAGGACGCTCAACGCGCGCGCCTACGTGCGCATTTTTGGACAGATGCGCGAGGCAACCTGGGTCGTTGCAAGTGTCCTAGGCGGTTTCTTCACGATGGCGACCTACATCTACCTCTACCGGACGCTTGGCACCGGTTCTGAGTTCAGCGGACTGGTGGTGCTGGGAGGATTCATGACGCCCTTCTTCCTGAACGTTCTATGGGGTGTCGCAACGCAGCTGTACTGGGAGAAGGAAATGGGGAACCTGGAGCTGATGCTTGTGAGCCCCGCCCCACTGGCCGCCTTCCTCGTCGGTCTGTCTGTCGGCGGCGCCATGCATACGATGCTGCGTTCTCTGGCGGTGCTGTTCTTTGGCATCGCGGTGTTCAAGGTGGAGTTCACGGTTCTGCACCTGCCCCTGGCACTGCTCGTCTTCCTCGTGACCCTGTTCTCGATGTATGGACTGGGCATTGTGTTCTCGTCACTGTTTCTCTACCACGGGCGCGACGCGTGGCGGACTGCCGATCTCGTCATGGAACCGACGAACGTTCTCTCGGGGTCCTACTTCCCCGCCAGATTTCTGGGAGTGGGCCTGCTCGGTATCGCAGCACTCATCCCGACGACACTTGGGCTTGACGCACTGAGGCAGCTTTTGGTCTCTTCGTTCACAGCGAAGGTGCTGGACTGGCGATGGGAGTTACTCATCCTCATCGGACTGGGTCTTGTGTTTGCGTTCATCGCATCGTGGGCACTGCGGTCTGTCGAGTACAAGGCCAGGCGCGATGCTCGCCTGACGCTCAGGTGGCAGTGATGAAAGGTTTTCTTGCTTCCATGTATGTCGGTCTGCAGATCGAGAGCAACTGGACGAAGAAGTGGGTGTGGCTGCTCTATCTTGCCGCATATCCGATCGGAAGCTTTCTTGCGGTCATCATCCTCTACGGTGTCTTCGGCCAGAAGACCGGGCTCCTCCCGTACGCACTGTACGGGACCATCTTCTACTACTCACTGAGTATGGTGTTCTTCGATATGGCGTTCAGTGTCCACGATGATCGAGAACACTATCAGACGCTGAAGTACATCTTCCTGTCGAGCACGTCGTACCGAACGTACCTGTGCGGTCGTGCCGCAACACGTTATCTGATCGCGCTCGCAGGAATCGCCATCAATCTGTGCTGGCTCGTCCCCATACTGCATCTGCCGTTCCACCCCAACTGGGCGTACCTGATAGCAGGCGCTGTCCTCGGGTATCTTGTGGCTGCTGGCCTAGGGTTGGCCATGGCTTCTGTGTTCCTCCTGACGATCAAGCTGGATGTCGACGTTGTCGACGCGCTCTTTGGGGGGATGTTTGTGCTGAGCGGGGCATTGTTTCCTCCGACTGCTTTTCCAGCGGTGTTTGCAAGGATCGCAGAGTCTATCCCCATGAGTCCATTCATCGAACTCATGCGCCGGGCGGTCTCGGGGCAGATCCTCACCAGTTTTCTCTCCGACCTGTCGACGTTCCAGTTGCTGAACAGAGTAGCCCTGTCGGCAGCAGTCCTGTTTGCGCTCGGGTCGGTTCTGGTCGCTTTCGGCAGTCGCCAGGCTCAGCAGAAGGGCTATATCGATGTGACTACCGCATTCTAGGCCAAGAGAAAGCTTCGTAGCTCACGTCCGCCGTACCCGGGAAGGACACGGCGGACGTGCACGTAGGGGAGGCTTCGATGGAGGTGTCAGGGTTTCTGGTCTCCTGGACGGAAGCCGGGTGTGCCTCCGAACCACTTGGCGTAGATGGTGTCGTACGTGCCGTCGTTGGCTAGATCTCGCAGGGCCTTGTCCACAGCGGCTTTCAGCTGCTTGTCTTCGAGGTGCATGGCTATGCCGTAGTACTGGGTGAGGTCAAGGTCTTTCACCTTGAGTACACTGATGACCGTGAGCGTTGGGGAGGCCTTCGCATAGAAAGCGCTGACTGGGAAGTCGTTGACGACAGCATCGATACGTCCCAGGGTCAAGTCGGCCATTGCCAGCTGAATATCCGGGTAGGACCGAACGTCCGTCACGCCATCGATCATGCGTGCACTGGTTTCGCCCGTGGTTCCCACCTGAGCACCGACCCTCAATCCAGCAAGGTCGGAAGGTCCTGATATGGTATGGAGAGTCTTGTCAAACACGATGCCCATGTCTGCGCGGTAGTAGGGAATCGAGAAACTGACTTCTTTCTCGCGTTCGGGGGTGATCGTCATGGACGAAATGAGAACCTCGAACTTTCGCGTCTGAAGGGCAGGGATGATACCATCCCAGGCGGTGGTCACGATGTCTGACTTCAGGCCAAGCTTCTCAGCGACGGCGGCAATGAGTTCGATGTCGAAACCTGTAGGCTTGTTGTTACTGTCGGCGAATTCGAAAGGAGCGTAGGTTGTGTCGTTGCCAGCAGTCAGGGCGCCGTCCTTCTTGACGCGGTCGAGGTCGGATGAAGTGGCTGCAGGGCGGCAGCCCGAAAGGACCAGAAGACATAGAACGAGTGCGACAGTGAAGACCGCACCCCACCGTGATGTACGAGCTCTGCTCATGTCTGACTCTCCTTGTTGTCAGGGTATGAAAAGACGGCACGACATACGTCGGGTCGTTACCAAGGGGCTGGTCGGCTGATTGGCCTGTAGCGTTGGTTGGCTGAAGTATAGGGATGGGTCAGAAAATGCAAGGAGAAACATGCACAGAAGGTGAAGGGAATGCGGAGACCGGCATGCCGCCCGATCCGATGCCGGCATCACTTGTGTTCAAGTTCTGCTCTGGACAACACTCCCAGTCTGACGTAGTCGTCGGCTCGCCGATGGAGTTCCTGTATCTCCTCGTCCGAAAGAGGCCGCACAATGCGTGCAGGGACACCCATCGAGAGTGACCGGGCAGGAACGGTCCTGTTCTCAGGAACAAGCGCTGCGGCAGCTACGACTGCCTCGTCACCGACAGTGGCTCCAGTGAGGACCGTGGCATGCATGCCCACCATGGCATGGTGGCCGATCGTACAGCCATGCAAGACGGCGCCGTGGCCCACGGTGGCGCCCTCGCCGACGATGAGCGGGACATCGACATCTACGTGCCCGACCACGTTGTCCTGGACGTTCGCGTTGCGGTGCACGACGATAGGCGCTATGTCACCACGGAGGACCACCCCGTACCAGATGCTGGCGCCCTCCTCGACGGTCACGTCTCCTGTCAGCACAGCGGTGTCCGCGACAAATGCCGTGGGGGCTACGGTTGGGGTCCTTCCGTCGAACGGGCGCATGATTCCGGACATCAGTGTTCCTCCTTGTGCCACAATTGCTTTGCACGCGTCTGAGCAATACGTGAAACAAGACTCACACCGGCAACGCCGAGTGCACTCATGCCGCCAACAACCGCCATGACAGACCAGCCAAAGGGCCTGCCGACGAGGTGCATGACAAGAGCTGCCACAAAGGCGGCGCCAGCGACCAGGACGAGGCCGACGTTTGTTGCGGCCGCCAATTGATCAGGCTCTCTACGACGCTTTACTTTCTTCAAGGATTGCACAGAGTATAGGGTAGCACTGTTTCTTTGCAGTGCGATATCGGGTAGCTCGCTCAAGTGACAGTTGCCAGAAATCTGAATCAGGCAGGAGGAGAGAGGATGAAGAAGACAGCGTTTGCCCGTAGTGTCGTGTTGATAGTTGTTGCTCTCATGATGGTCACGGTCTTGACAGGATGCAAGACTCAAACTGGAACACTGAACTGGGGGACAGACCCGACGTATGCGCCATTCGAGTACGCCGACGAAGCCAACAAGCCAACAGGGTTTGACGTTGAGCTGATGGAGGCTATTGCCGCAAAGATGAGCAAGACCAGCAGCCTGACGAGTGGGGCTTTTGACGGGCTTCTCCTTGCCCTGCAGGGAAAGAAGTTCGACGCGGTCTGCGCTGCCATGACGATCACCCCCGAACGCGAGCAGGAAGTCAGTTTCTCCATTCCTTACTACCGGGCGGATATGGGCATCATGTACAACCCGGCCAAGAACAATATCACCAAACCCGAGGATCTTATGGGGAAGACAGTCGGCGTTCAGACTGGCACGACAGGGGAGACTTCCGCCAAGCTGATTGCGGGTGTCAAGGTCAATTCCTACCCCGACATCCAGCTTGCCACCCTCGACCTCGAGAATGGCAAGACCGACGCTGTGGTGAATGACTATCCTGTGTGCACGGCCTATGCCAGCACACACCCCGCATTGAAGGTCCTCAATACCACGTCGATAGCCGGCCAGGACCTGACGCAGCTGTACGGTATCGCTGTGCGGAAGGATGACACCCAACTCAAGAGCGACATCGATGTGGCCCTCCGCAAAGTAGTTGCGGATGGGACGTACGCGACTCTCTACCGCAAGTACTTCTTCGCCGACCCGCCATACCTGCCCAAATAGCGGTCGTGGCAGGGGTAGCGGAAAATGTTTAAGTGGTCGATCATCTTCGAAAACTTGCCGTTCCTGTTGGCAGGAGCGTGGACCACGCTTTCGCTGACGGTCGTCTCGATGATCTTTGCGACCGTCGCTGGGCTGCTGGTGGGGTTGTTGAACATGTTTGGCGGCAGAGTGGTCGGGGCCATCACGCGCTTCTATATCGAAGTGGTCCGAGGCACGCCCGCGCTGCTCCTGGTCCTGCTGGTGTACTACGCTCTCCCCATTGTTGGAGTCAATCTTCCCCAATTTCCGGCAGCTGCAGTCTCGCTCGCGGTATGCTATGCTGCCTACATAGCCGAGGTCTTCAGAGCGGCTGTGGAATCGATCCCCAGGGGCCAGTCTGAAGCTGCTTTCTCGCTGGGCATGAATCGGGCGCAGGCACTGCGCCACGTTATCCTCCCGCAGACGTTCCGGCGGGTTCTGCCGCCGCTTGCCAATGAGTTTGCGGCGCTGATCAAGGATACTTCCCTGGTTGCCTTCATTTCCATGGAGGACCTTCTCTTCAAGGCGAAGATCATTGGCGCCCGCACGTACAATATCATGTCGCCCCTCATCGGTGCGGCACTCATCTACTTGATCATGACTACCCCGGTCATGCAATGGTCCCGAAGTCTCGAGAAGAAAGTAGAGTGAGATGGCTGACTGCATGACGGCACAGGGGAAGCTGCTAGTTGTCGACGATCTGCACAAGTCGTTCGGCTCTCTCGAAGTCATCAAGGGAGTCAGCTTCGACATGGACTGCAAGGAACGGCTGGTGCTGATGGGACCCTCAGGTTCAGGCAAGAGCACGCTGGTGAGGTGCATCAACTGGATCGAGCCCCCGTCGGCTGGCCACGTGACCTTCGACGGCAAGCTCGTCGAATCAGGCAAGTGTGACATCCGCAGACTGAGGGAAGATATTGGCATGGTGTTTCAGCAGTTCAACGTGTTTCCTCACCTCACGGCTCTTCAGAACGTCGCCCTGGGACCTGTCGTGGTCAAGAAGACGGCTCGCAAAGAGGCTGAGGCTGAGGCAATGGAGCTTCTGGCGAAGGTCGGGCTGTCACATCGGGCTGATCACAAGCCTGCTCAAATGAGTGGCGGTGAGCAACAGCGTGTAGCCATTGCGCGTGCGCTTGCCATGCACCCGAAGCTCATGCTGTTCGACGAGCCGACGTCCTCCATTGACGTCGAGTTGATCCATGAGGTCCTGGACGTCATGGTCAGGCTTGCGGACGAAGGCATGACGATGATTGTCGTCACACATGAGATGGGTTTTGCGAAGGAAGTCGCGGACCGTGTCATCTTCATGGATCAGGGCCTCATCATTGAGTCCGGATCTCCTTCTGAGGTATTCGAGCATCCCCAGCAGGAGCGTACGCTGAGTTTCCTGAGCAAGGTGCTCCTGGCCTGAATGTGCCATGACCGTGAGGAGGGGCGCCGAAAGGCGCCCCTCTTTTTCTTTTCATCGGGCACCTTTTGACTACACTTGAACATGAGGTCTATGGGATATATGGATAAGATCGTCTATCCGGGCACGTTTGACCCGGTCACCAGAGGACATGTCGACATCATTGAGCGTGGAGCGCGTTTGTGCGACCGCCTGGTTGTCGGCGTTGCTGGCATAGCATATAAGAGTCCAATGTGGTCACTGGACGAGCGGGTCGACATGGTCCGGAGCGCAACCCGACATATCCCGAACGTCGTCGTGGAAGGCTTCGACGACCTGGTCGTTCATTTCATGAAGCGCGTAGGTACCAACATCATGCTGCGCGGATTGCGGCCCGTCTCGGACTTTGATCGTGAGGTACAGCTTGCCTGGGCGAACAGATATCTCGACCCGAATGTGGATGTTATCTATCTCATGAGCTCGCAGGAGCATTTCTTCGTTTCCTCCACACTCATTAAGCAGATGTACGAGGGCGGCGGAGACATTCGTGACTTGGTGCCCGCGAGTGTTGCAGACAGGATCGTGCTTGGTCTGTCTCGGTCCAGGGGAGGAACGCATGATTGAGAAGCTTACGCTGCAGGATATCATCGACCGCATCGATCAGGTGAGGGAGCGGAGTTACAGGTTGTTCGGCTATCGCCTCGTCAAGGATGAGGAGTTGGCAAACGCAGTCGCGCATCTCCGCACTGCATTCCCAGAACAGGTTCGGAATGCGTGTGCCCTGCTGGAGCAGCGTGACGCCCTGATGGCCGATGCGAGGCGACAGTGCGGCCGGATGATAGAAGAGGGCCAGCGGTCACACGATGACCTGGTCGCAGACAACGAAATCGTACGTTCCGCGGCTGCTGAACGAGAGCGTATGATGGCCGAGGTCGTTGCTGCGCGAAAGGCCGCTGAACAGCAGGCTGACGGCTACTCGCTGAAGATGCTGGAGCAGCTGGAGCAGATCCTGACGAGGCTTACTGAGACCGTCAAGGCGTCGGAGACGCAGTTCCATGTTGAGGAGAAAGAAGATGAGACTCGAGCTGCAGAAACTGAACATTGAGCAAGGAAGCAGCCAATCCTTCGCATTTGAAGAGACCTCGGTCGGAGATCTCTCTGGCGTCACGCTCCTTGAGCCGGTGACGGGGCAGTTTGTCCTGAGCAATCTTGGCATCGGATATCAGTTTTCCGGTTCGTTCAACGCGAGGGTGAGCCAGCCCTGTGTAAGGTGTCTGGACCCGGTCATGGAGGACGTCGAGTTCGACGTCATTGAAACGTATCTTCTCAATGGGGAAGAGGATCCCGATCAGGAAGGAGTGTTTGCCCTTGAGTCGGATGTCCTGGACGTTTCCGACGTCGTGCGCCAGAACCTGCTCATTGAAGTCACGGAGTTCCCATTATGCAAAAATGACTGCAGGGGCCTATGCCCTGAGTGTGGGGCGAACCTGAACTCGACAGTGTGTCCACATCAGAAATCGCTGGAGGAGAAGTAATCATGTACATCGACAAGGCAGCAGACTACGTCGGGCAGGTCCAGACCATCAACGGCTGGGTCTATAACAGCCGGAGCAGCGGGAAAGTAGCATTTGTCCTCGTTCGGGACGGCAGCGGCATCATGCAGTGTGTCGTTGCCAAGAGTGATATCGACGAGTCGACATTCGAGGCGGTGCGTCACCTTACCCAGGAGAGCAGCATCAGTGTCACCGGTGCAATCTATGCCGAAGAGCGGGCGCCCGGCGGTCACGAAATGCATGTTCAGAAGGTCGAGGTGCATCAGGCGGCTGTGGACTACCCGATTACGCCCAAAGAGCACGGCGTCGATTTCCTGATGGGCAACCGGCACCTGTGGCTCCGCTCGAAGCGCCAGTGGGCGATCATGCGCATACGTGCCACGATCGTCAAGAGCATCCGTGACTACCTCGACGACAACGACTTCCTGCTCATGGACGCCCCCATTTTGTCCGCCAATGCCTGTGAAGGATCCTCGACCCTGTTCTCGACTGACTATTTCGGCGTACCCGCCTACCTGTCGCAGAGCGGTCAGCTCTACAACGAAGCGACGGCCATGGCCTTTGGGAAGGTCTACTGCTTTGGTCCTGTGTTTCGCGCCGAGAAGTCAAAGACGCGCCGGCACCTGACCGAGTTCTGGATGGTCGAGCCCGAGATGGCCTACTGTGATTGGTCACAGAACTGCGGTGTCCAGGAGGAATTCGTCACGTACATCGTGCAGCAGGTCCTGGAGAAGCGCAAAGAAGAGCTTGCCATCATCGAGCGGGATGTTTCTCCGCTCGAGAAGATAGCTACGCCGTTTCCACACATCTCCTACGATGAGGCAGTGAAGCTCCTCCAGAAAGCCGGTTCTCCGATACAGTGGGGTGACGATTTTGGTGGGGATGAGGAGACACTCATCTCTAACCAGTTCGAACGGCCGGTCTTCGTGCACAGCTACCCCAAATCGTTCAAAGCATTCTACATGAAGACAAATCCTGCCAATCCGCAGACGGTGCTGTGCGCTGACCTGCTGGCTCCGGAGGGATACGGCGAGATCATCGGAGGCGGGCAGCGCGAAGACGACTTCAAGTTGCTTCTCGATCGCATTCATGCCGAGGGACTTGCCGAAGCAGACTACCAGTGGTACCTGGACCTGCGCAAATATGGATCTGTCCCGCATAGTGGGTTTGGTCTTGGTGTGGAGCGGACAGTGGCGTGGATCTGCAAGCTGCCGCATTTGCGGGAAACGGTCCCCTTCCCTCGCCTGCTCGAGAAGATCTATCCATAGACCGGAGCAATGGCAGCAGCCAAGGGATACGCTTCGGGCTTCAACGACGTTTCGGTGACTGAGGGTCTCACAAGCCTCAGAGGGAAGAAGCCGGCGTCGCTCTATGTCTTTGCGCCCGGAGACGACTACTTCATTCCACAGGCGAAAGAGGCGGCACGGTCACTGGTAGCACAGGTTTTCCGAGCCTTCGACTATGCCGAGTTTGAGGGCAGCGACGACAACGTTGACGGCATCCGGGAGTTCCTCGGCAGCGAGAGCTTCGGGTCCGGGCGCAAGGTTCTCGTCATCAACGGCCTCGAAGACAAGGGAGCCAAACGCCTTGGTACCATGGTCCCCCTGTTTCTGTCCGGCGGTACCACCACGGTCATATTTGCAGACCCTGCCAAAGTCCCCGCAGAGCTGCTGAAGAAGGCGTATGTGGTTACGAGCTACGCCGTGCCCCCGACGGCGGTGCGTTCGTGGATCAAGAAGAGGTTCGAGGGGCGCGCGATAGAGGATCAGGCGGTCCACGAGCTTATGGAGCGGACAGCAAGCAGCTTCTTCCTTATGCGAAGCGAGATTGACAAACTCCTTGCATATACCGACACAGCCGTCACTGTCGCTGATGTCCGCGAGGTCGTGCCTCGGTGCCACGTTGCTGCTGCTGCCGATCTCGTCGAGGCTATCTCTCTCAGGAAATACGACCGTGCAGTGACGGCGTTCTATGACCTTGCGGCTTCAGGGGCAGCCGACACTATCATTCTCTATGATGTGGAAGTCGGGTTTGTACGGTTGTTGAATGCGAAGCTGGTTTCGAAGTCCAATCGCCCCAAGGCGGACCTCAGGGCCTGGTGCCTGCGCACCCAGCATCAGTATCTGGACGACTATACGCTGAGTGCTCTCCTGACAGCGGCGAGTCGTATCAAACTGCGTGAACTTGAGGCAATGCTCGAGCGCCTCGAGGAAATTGAGTATGAAACGAAGAAAGGGCTCACCAGCAATGCGCTGGTGGCCCTTGAACGGTTGCTTTCAGCAGTAGCTCTTACGAAGCAGTAGCCTTGGCCGCAATCTTGGCCGCGTTCGCCTTCTTCATCAGGCGAGACTTCTTGCGGGCAGCCGTATTCTTGTGGACAATGCCCTTCTGAGCGAGTTTGTCGAGCTGTTTTACAGCGTCGACGACCTTCTCGGGGGCATAGTCGGATTTGCGAGCCATGTCCAAGGCAAGTTTTGTCTTCGCTGTATGCTCAGTGTTGTATGCCGTCCGTGTCTTGGTCTTGCGGACGTCTTTAAGAGAAGCTTTCTTAATTGGCATGAAACTCTCCTTTGTCTCTTCGGAACTTATCATGTCTACTCTACCTGATTTTCCCGTTATGTCAATGATTGTTCGCTTCGCCAGTCAGTGGGTGGGAGTCTTCCGCGCGAGTCGGCTTGACCGTCGGGTCGGTTCAGCGTAAACTAGAAATGTATATACTATGACAGGCCAGCCCGAATCGGGAGGATCGCGTGAAGACAACCAGGTATATTACGAGAGCCGCCATTGTCCTTGCATTGACCATTGCCCTTCAATTTGCAATACGGGAGTTCGTCCCGTCTGCCCCCCCGTTCAATTTCGTCAACCTCTTCCTCGTCGGCAGTATCGTAAACCTCGGCCTGCTCCTTGCGACAGAGACGACGGGAGTATGGGCCGGCGTCATCATCGCGATTGCAGCGCCCGTCACTGCGTGGTTCCAGCAGCATCTTGTTTCACCTGCGATGATACCGGCAGTCATGGCGGGGAACCTGCTGCTTGTCGTGCTGTTCTGGCTGGTGACGCGGAGAGGCGGGTCAACTGATTCCAGGATGCGGTGGATCGGTCTTGGCATGGGCGCAGCCGCAAAAATGGCGTTTCTGTATGCTGCCATAGGCGCCATTGTCGGCACACTGACAAAACTGCCTACGGCTGCGGCTGCGTTCATACGGTTCTCGTTCAGCTGGCCGCAGTTCGTAACAGCCGTAATCGGGGGAGTCCTGTCGTCGTTGATTGCTCGTCGTATCAAACGGATTTCCTGAACTGCCGCTCGGGTCTAGCCACCACTCCTGCCGAGTTCTCCAAACGATTGAATCTATGGCCGGCAAAGCGCGGAGTATTGCCTTGACTTCATGCTATCCTGTTATACAATTCACATGATGCCATGAAACTGGTGGCGGAGTCCAGGTACTGGTGCCTGTATTGATGGAAATGTCCGTCAATGCAACATACGCCTGTGGGAAAGAAAGGAGGCACTGCGTTGGAGTGTCTTTCACCTGCGAAAATCGCTGAACTGACAACGGCCAGCGGAGAGAGCAAGATCGGGCTCAGCCTTAGACGATTGGCTGTGCTCGGTGTTCTTGCTGGAGCATATATCGCATTCGGTGCTCAGGCCTCTCTCCTTGTGCTCTCAGATACGTCCGCGTTCCTGGGCTTCGGGTTATCCAGGATTCTGGGGGGCCTGGTGTTCAGTGTCGGGTTGATCCTCGTCGTACTGAGTGGAGCCGAACTATTTACGGGAAACAGTCTTATGGCGCTGTCCGCTTGCCGCCATCGATCTTCATGGCGAGGAGTCCTGCGCAGTTGGGTACTGGTGTATTTCTTCAACATGGTTGGGTCGATTCTGGTGGCGCTTCTGATCTTTGGCGCACGGCAGTACATGTTGGGAGATGGGTCTGTTGGTGTCGCCGCACTGCGACTGGCCGCAACGAAAGTCAGCCTGCCGTTCTGGACGGCGTTCTTCAGGGGGATTCTCTGCAACTGGCTTGTATGCCTCGCCGTGTGGATGGCCACGGGCGCAATGGACACGACGGGCAAAGTACTTGCGGTTGTCCCGCCAGTCACCGTATTCGTTGCGTCGGGGTTCGAGCACAGTGTTGCCAACATGTTTTTTGTTCCCCTCGGTCTGATGCTGAGGAGGGTCCCCTCGATTGTAGCCGCTGCAGGAAGTGTACCGGGGTTCCAGCAGCTCACCTGGGTACATGGATTTCTGCTCGGCAATCTTCTCCCCGTAACACTGGGGAACCTTGCAGGTGGAGTGCTGTTTGTTGCCGTTCCCTACTGGTTGGCGTACGCACGGTCGACGGAGAATCCTTGAATCTCATTGTTCTTGCGGGTGGTCGAAGCGAGCGTATGGGCCGCTCCAAGTGCCGTATGGAGCTTTCGGGAAGGCCGTTGTTTGAGTATCCGTTGTTGGCGCTTCGTGGGCTGTATTCACGGTGCGTTGTTGTCGAAAGTGAAGGATCCACCAATTCTTGCGGTGTTCCCTGCACTCTCGTGCAAGATCGTATCGCTGGCGCTGGCCCACTCGGTGGCGTCTATTCCGGACTGACCGCATCCGATTCGTGGTTGAACTTCATTATTGCTGCCGACATGCCGTTTGCATCTCCGCAGCTTGCAGGAGCCATGAAGGCGTATGCGCTGGCGAACAAGCTCGATATCGTCTACCCGAACATCGATGGCCTGCTTGAACCACTCTTCGCCGTCTATTCGCAGAGGGTGGTCGGCATCGCTCGTGCTGTTCTGGATGCTGGGCGGCGTTCTGTCCGTGAGTTGTTCGCAAGTACACGGTTGAGCGTTGGGGTTGTCGACAGACGGTTCGTCATGCGGTATGACAAGAAGCTGATGTCCTTCTTCAATGTGAACACACCTGACGACCTCATCATGGCAACGTTGATGATGCACGCGATAGAAAAGTCTCTACAGGAGGAACGTGTATGAAGATGAACCTGGAAGACCGTCTTGAAGAGAACCCTGAACTGAAGAAGCAGTTTGACGCACTCGAAGCCTACATCGGTGAGCTGGCAACTCTTGAAGGCAGCCTCATCAATGTGCTCCACCGCGCCCAGGAGATATTCGGGTATCTCCCGGATGAAGTGCTCGAGTTCGTCTCTGGCAGACTGAACATGCCGCGTTCTACCGTGTACGGTGTCGTCACCTTCTATCACTTCTTCTCGCGTGTTCCAAAGGGACGTCATATCGTCAGCGTGTGCTTGGGCACGGCTTGCTACGTACGAGGCGCGAATGCGGTCTACGAGAAGGTTATGAAGACTCTGGGTATCAAGGCTGGCGAGACCACTCGGGACGGCCGCTTCAGTCTGGATCTCGTTCGTTGTGTGGGGGCATGTGGTCTTGCCCCAGTCGTTGTCATCGACAAGGACACGTACGGGCGTTCCACGCCCGAGAAGGTCGCGACGTTACTAAACAAGTACGCTTAACCTCGGAGAATGGGGAGGAACGAATGAAGTCACTGGAAGAGCTGAAGCGCATCAAGGAACAGACTCTCAAGGAGATGGACCTTCGCCAGGCCAAGGAAAGAGGCAAGGTCGTCGTCGCCATGGGGACATGTGGCATTGCAGCCGGGGCGAAGGACGCTCTCATCGCCATCATCGACGAACTCGAGAAAGCAGACATCCATGACGTCAAGGTCGTTCAGTCCGGTTGCATGGGACTGTGCGACAAGGAGCCGACCGTAGAAGTATCCATGAAGGACCAGCCTGCGGTCATGTACGGGGACGTCAACGACGTGAATGCGCGCAGGATCGTCCGCGAGCACGTCCATGGCGGTAGTGTTGTGGCTGATCTGGTCGTCAAGCGGGAGAACATCTAGCTCAGGGGGGAAGAGGAAAAACGCAATGATACGAAATCAGTTGTTGGTCTGTGCAGGCGGCGCCTGCATCACGAGTGGCGAAAAGAGCGTCAAAGACGTTCTGGTCGACGAACTGAAGAAGAATGGCATCGAGGACGAGGTACAAGTCATCGAGACTGGCTGCATGGGGGCATGTGACCTTGGACCAATCGTCGTGGTGTATCCCGAAGGGACGTTCTATCAGAAGGTCACGATCAAGAACGCAGGTCTCATCGTAAACGAACACCTCGTAAAGGGCCGTACTGTCGGCGAGTTGCTGTACACTGAGCCTGCCAGCGAGAAAAGGGCTCGGACCAGCGGGGATATCCCCTTCTACACGCGTCAGGTCAAGCGCGTCCTCCGCAACTGCGGCGCCATTGACCCTCTTTCTATCGAGGAGTACATCGCACGTGACGGGTACTTCGCTCTCGGAAAGGCACTCGAGATGGCGCCGGACGAAATCATCCGGGTCCTTCTCGACTCCGGTCTGCGCGGTCGGGGAGGAGCAGGGTTCCCGACCGGTCTCAAGTGGAAGGCCGCTCGAGAGGCGACCGGCTCTCCGAAGTATGTGGTCTGCAACGGGGATGAGGGTGACCCAGGAGCCTTCATGGACCGCAGTGTCCTCGAGGGAGACCCACACTCCATTGTTGAGGCGATGGCGATCGCAGGATATGCCATCGGCGCGGAGAAGGGCTACATGTACGTTCGTGCTGAGTATCCGCTTGCCATCGAGAGATTTCAGTATGCGATCGGCAAGGCGCGCGAGTACGGGTTCCTTGGGCAGAGTATTCTAGGCACAGGATTCAACTTCGACATCGAGATCCGTATCGGCGCCGGGGCATTCGTCTGCGGGGAGGAGACTGCTCTCCTTCGGTCTATTGAGGGGAAGCGCGGAACGCCGAGCGTCAAGCCTCCATTCCCTGCCCAGTCGGGGCTGTGGAACAAGCCGACCTTGATCAACAACGTCGAGACATACGCGAATATACCCCAGATCATCACAAACGGCGCAGAGTGGTTTCGCAGCGTCGGTTCCACCAAGAGTCCAGGAACAAAGGTGTTCGCTCTCGCAGGCAATGTCCAGAATACCGGTCTCGTTGAGGTCCCTATGGGAACGACGCTCAGGGAACTCGTCTTCGAAATCGGAGGAGGCATCCCCGGCGGCAAGAAGTTCAAAGCGGCCCAGACGGGAGGCCCATCTGGAGGCGTCATCACTGCGGAGTACCTTGACATGCCGATCGACTTTGATACGGTCAAGGAGATCGGAACCATTATGGGGTCGGGCGGGCTCATCGTGCTTGACGAGGATAGCTGCATGGTCGACGTTGCCAAATTCTACCTGGGGTTCACGGTCGACGAGTCGTGCGGGAAGTGCACGCCATGTCGCGAAGGGACTCGACAGATGTATCATTTGATGGAACGGATTTGCGATGGCAATGGTCGCGATGGAGATATCGAGAGGCTAAGCAAGCTGGCCGATGTCATAAAGGATACGTCATTGTGCGGGCTTGGACAGTCGGCCCCCAATCCGGTCCTTTCTACCATCAGGTTCTACGAAGACGAGTACCGCGCTCACATCTATGAAAAGAAGTGCCCATCGCATGTGTGCAAGCACCTGCTGACGTATTCGATCACGCCCGACAAGTGTGTTGGATGCACGGCATGCGCTCGGCAATGCCCCGTCCACGCCATCACCGGCGAGGTCAAGAAAATTCACGTGATCGATCAGAGCAAGTGCACCAAGTGTGGTTCCTGCTATGAAAGCTGTCGTTTTGGTGCGATCCGCAAAGAGTAATAGACCCGGAGGAACTTCATGGAGACGAGAATGCTGAATGTGAAAATCAACGGACGGGACTACCAGGTGCCGGAAGGGACGACAATCCTGAAGGCGGCCAGGGAGTATGCGAAGATCGAAGTGCCGACTCTCTGCTATCTCGAGGGAATCAGCGAAGAGGGCGCGTGTGCCATTTGTGTCGTTGAGGTCAAGGGTGCCCGTAACCTCCAGCGCGCATGTCTGGCGAAGGTCGGTGAGGGCATGGAGGTCTGGACCAATACTTCGCGTGTCCGCGAGGCCCGCAAGCTCAATATCGAGCTGCTGCTGGCCAATCACCCCAAGGACTGTTTCACATGCGAGAAGAACCAGATATGTGACCTTCGTGAGTTGGCAGCGGAGCTCGGCGTGCGCGAAGTCAAGTTTCCACGGACCCGCACTGAGTGGTTGCCTTTTGACGACACATCACTGTCACTGGTACGCGACCCCAACAAATGCGTGCTGTGCAGGCGCTGCGTCAACGTATGTGCCAAGGTGCAGTCTGTCTACGCCATCGATATTGCCGGCCGCGGTTCGAACAGTACGGTCTCAACATTCCTGGACGAGGGTCTGGGGAACGTCGAGTGTGTGAACTGTGGGCAGTGCCTGCTTGTCTGTCCGACTGGCGCCATCACGGAGCGGAGCGAGATCCCGGACGTATGGAAGGCGCTGGGAAACCCGGACAAGATCGTGGTTGTCGAGACGGCTCCGGCGGTGCGTGTTGCCATCGGTGAGGAGTTTGGCATGCCTGATGGGACGCAGGCGACCGGCAAAATGGCCGCGGCGCTCCGAAGTCTGGGGTTCGACAAGGTCTTTGACACCGACTTCTCTGCTGACCTGACCATCATGGAGGAGGGATTCGAGCTCATCGGGCGTATCAAGAACGGAGGTACGCTTCCCCTGATCACGTCTTGTTCACCAGGTTGGATCAAGTTTGCAGAGACGTTCTTCCCAAAGGTGCTGGATCACGTTTCCAGCTGCAAATCACCTCAGCAGATGTTTGGTACGGTGACGAAGACGTACTGGGCCGAGAAGATGGGTATCGATCCGAGGAAGATTGTGGTCGTATCTATCATGCCGTGCACTGCCAAGAAATTCGAGAAGGAACGCCCCGAGATGAAGACAGCCTTCCATCACTTGCAGGAGAAGCTGGGTCTCAAGGATGAGGAGGCGTTCAATGACGTCGACTACGTCCTGACAACTCGCGAAGCCGCTCAGATGATCCGCGAAGCGGGCATCGAGTTCGCAAGCCTTCCTGACGAGGATTTCGACAAGCCGCTGGGCGAATCGACCGGCGCGGCAGTCATCTTCGGAGCCACGGGCGGTGTCATGGAAGCTGCGCTTCGGACGGCCTATGAAGTCATCACTAAGAAGTCGCTGGCGAAGCTCGATTTTGAGGATGTTCGTGGACTTGAGGGCATCAAGAGTGCAGATGTCGACATCGATGGGATGACCTTGAAGGTCGCCGTAGCCAACGGACTGGGAAATGCCCGTGTTCTCATGGACCAGGTGCAGAAGGGTGAGTCGCCCTATCACTTCATCGAGATCATGTGCTGCCCCGGTGGTTGCCTTGGCGGAGGTGGACAGCCTATCTCGCACAATCCCGACATCAAGAAGAGACGCGCCGAGGCTATCTACCGCGAAGACGCAGGCAAGCCGATTCGCAAGTCGCATGAGAACCCCGAGGTCCAGGAGATCTACAAGGATTTCCTGGGTGAACCGAACAGCGAGAAAGCTCATCATCTGCTGCATACCGACTACTGCGATCGCAGCTGCAAGTAGAACGGGAACACATGGAGGCGTCCGCCTGCTGGCGGGCGCCTCAAGCACTCCATAGGAGCGACAGGGAGGTACGTCAATGGACGGCACAAAGCATGTTGGAGTCATTGCCATCATTATCAGCAAACGTGAGATGACGGCCCCGAAGGTGAACCAGATACTTACAAGCCATGGAGGACTCATTATCGGACGCCTCGGACTGCCATATGGGGACCATGGCCTGCATGTGATTTCGCTCATCGTGGACGGCGACAAGGAGCAGCTGCAGGGCCTGACTGCGGAACTGACTGCAGTGCCGGATACTATCGTCGAGTCCACAATGACCCCAGTCTGTCTGCCGTAGGTCAGAGGCTGGGGTGGAAGGCCATGGGCTAGTGACCGCCGTGCATTCCGGCCAGGAAAGGGAACAAGGGGAGATGCAGCGAGGGGTCTCCAAAGAATGGTTTCAGCAAGGAACATGTGCGAGACGATCGGCGCTCGGGTGGTTTCCACGTGTCGCAGAGTGCGGTCGGCTTTCTTGAGGGGAGCAGCAGTGCTCCGAAAAAAACGATCAGGGAGGAAACCATGGAATTAGACAACGTCACTCGACCAGCTGAGCAGCCGCAGCCTCTGAGCGATGAAGACAGGTGTTTTCTGCGCGAGCTGGTGGAGACGAATCGCGTGGACCATCACGGCCGGCTGTCGTACATGGACATCATGTTCGACCTTGAGCATCACTACGGAAACTCCCTCCCGGGACCTGTACTGGGCGAAGTCGCACGACTTGCTGAGACCTCACCTGCGCAGCTCAACGGTTTCGTCACGTTCTATACGATGCTGTCGACCACTCCTCGCGGAAAGCATGTCATCCGCGTCTGTACGAGTGGCCCGTGTCACGTATCGGGCTCCCCGGCAATATTGAGCAGTCTGAGGCGTTTGCTCGGTGTCGATATCGGCGAGACGACGCCGGACGGCGAGTTCACGCTTGAAGGATCAAGCTGCCTTGGCATCTGTGGGGTCTCCCCGGTACTAATGATTGATGATGACGCGTACGGGAACCTCACGGCAGATGATCTGCCCCGGATTCTTGACGCAAAGCGCTCGGGAGGTGCACAGTGAAGCTGTTCTCGACCCAGATTGTCGTTCCCGTCGACTCCAACTCTGTCCTTCAGGGCGCTCTTGAAGTCAAACACGTCCTGGAAGAGACGATTGCCAGGTTCAACTTGAGCAGCCAGGTGTCGGTGGTTGAGACGGGCGCCCTCGGTATCTATGACCAGGGTGTCGTTCTGGCCGTCTTCCCCGATGACGTCTACTACGGTGGTGTGAAGCCGACGGACGTGGAAGAGATCGTCACGGAGCATCTTCTGAAGGGGCGTATTGTGTCACGCCTCGCCATCGACAGAAACCTGTCAAGCAGGCGTCTTGTGGAGAAGGAGACAGGATTAAGCCAGCAGAAAATCGTCCTGAGAAACGCTGGGCTCATCGATCCACAGAGTATCGACGAGTACATTGCGCGTGACGGTTATGCAGCACTGGCCAAGGCTCTTGCGATGCAACCCGGCGAAGTCATCCAGATCCTGACGGACAGCAAGCTCCAGGGACGAGGAGGCGCGGGGTTCCCGACAGGCCTGAAGTGGGGAATGGTTGCAAAGGAACAGAGCGACGAGAAGTACATCGTGTGCAACGCTGACGAAGGCGAACCCGGCACCTTCAAAGACCGCCTCATTCTCGAGGGAGATCCACACAGTATCGTTGAGGCCATGACCATTGCCGCCTACGCTACTGGGGCTCATGTCGGTATCGTCTATGTCCGTGGCGAGTATTTCATGTCGATAGCACGCCTCAAGAAGGCCATCAAGGACGCCACTGAGTATGGACTCCTTGGCAAGGACGTTCTGGGGACAGGGTTCCAGTTTGACATTGAGGTCTATCGCGGTGGTGGTGCCTACGTCTGTGGTGAGGAGTTTGCGATGCTTGAGTCCATCGAGAATCGGCGGGGGGAACCACGGAACAAGCCTCCATTTCCACCTCAGCATGGTCTCTTCGGAAAGCCTACCGTCGTCAACAACGTGGAGACCTTTGCCAACGTACCACCGATCCTGTTGAACGGCAGCGATTGGTTCAAGTCGTTCGGGACACCGTCTAGTGCCGGCACCAAGGTTTTCTCCCTCTCAGGCGACATCGTGAATCGTGGTATCGTGGAGGCGCCCTTCGGAGTGACCCTGCGCGAGCTGGTATATACCTTTGGCGGCGGCGTCAAGGGAGGCAAGCACATCGGGTTCATCCAGACCGGTGGCAGCGCGGGCACGGTGCTATCGGACAAGTACCTGGACATTCCGCTGGACTTTGCGTCCATGAAGGCCTACAACGTTTCGATCGGGTCGGGCGTCATTCTCGTCGCTTCCAACGATGTGCCGCTCCTTCCGTTTCTTGCGGAAGTGGCGCACTTCTTCTGGCATGAGTCTTGTGGCAAGTGTACTCCGTGCCGCGAGGGAACGCTTCAGATCAAGGCTATCATGGATTCGCTCGTCAACCGGACGGCAGACCCCGCTTCCTTGCAGCGCCTCGGCATGCTGCAGAATCTGCTGAGCGACACATCGTTCTGTGGGTTGGGGCAGGCTGTACCACTCGCGTTCGAGTCTGCACTGCGTAACTTTCCTGAAGTATTCGATCAGGCACTTGCGGAGTCACATGTACCAGAGGCAAGCCCGGAGGAAGCATAGTATCGGTATGTGGTTGATCGAGAGGAGTAGTCGACTTGAAACTGAGTGAAGTTCTTGAGATTACCAGTGCAACGTGTATCGTGGGAGAACAACTGGCGAGCATTGAGGTGAACCACGCGTTTGCCTCAGACCTCATGAGTGATGTTCTTGCCATGAGTCGTCCCGATACGCTGCTCATCACTGGGTTGACTACCCCCCAGATCATTCGAACGGCACACATGCTTGATCTGCCGGCCATCCTCGTGGCACGGGGCAAGGATGTGCCTCAGGATGTCGTCGACTTGGCACGCACGACGGGCATTGTTCTTCTGTCGACACACGACATCGTGTACGTGGCGTCGGGAAAGCTCTATGTCCGGGGTCTCTCTGGATAGTAGATGTCCCTCGAGCAGAGCGTAGAAGCACTGCGGTATCTGGGGCTGTTCAGCAGTCTGGACGCTTCCAGCGTAATGTCTACCGCAGTGCATGCCCTTCATCCTGAGGATCGTGTTGCAGCAGCCCGCACTCTCATGCGGGAGAAGTCAATTTCCGGAGTGCCCATCGTCGACGCCGACTTTCGCTTGGTAGGGATCATTTCGGTTTCGAAGATCATTGAGGCACTTGCCGACGGGCGTCTGGCCGACTCTGTCGACTCGGTGATGACACGCGATGTGGTCTTCTTGCGCGCTCATGACACTCTCGAGACCATCTTGTCCTGTTTCCAGCGTTTCAAGTTCGGGCGTTTCCCAGTTGTTGAGGAAGACGGCAAGCTGGTGGGCATGATCACGGACACCGACGTCCTGTCGGCAATCATTCGCAGCTTCTACTCGGTGTACGTCCACGACCAGCGACGCACGATGACCCTCGGCAGTTTCTCCGCCCTATCGAAGGAATTCGAGAACAGTGCGGACTTCGCGTATGACATCAGCAGTACGGGACTTGAGAATGCCGGCGAAGGCTCAGCTCGGCTCAAGGCATTCCTCCAGAGCAAGGGGTTCGGTGAGTCCATCATTCGACGGGCAAGCGTCTGCGCCTACGAAGCGGAGATCAACGTTTGTATCCATGCGGGAGGAAAGGGTTCACTGCGGGCCATTGCTCGCAATGGTGAGATCATCGTGCGTGTCGAAGACGAGGGACCCGGAATCGAGAACATCGATCTTGCGATGAAGGAAGGCTGGTCCACCGCGACCGACGCAATCAGGGAGCTGGGGTTTGGTGCGGGCATGGGGCTTCCGAACATCCGTCGGTTCTCTGACCACCTCGTGATCATCTCGGGCAAGGACAAGTCCACCAAGGTTGAGATGGTCTTTCTGGCTGACAAGGAATAGGAGGCAACATGACAGTCCATGACGTCATCGAGTCACTGGGTGCGGACGTCGCAGTTGAGGGTGACACAACGCGGCTGGTAACGTCAGGGTATGCCTGCGACCTTCTCTCCGAAGTCATTGCCAAGGCTGCTCAGGGATCTGCCTGGGCGACCATCCAGACACATGTCAATGTCATCGCTGTAGCAGCGATGGTCGGTATCAGCATCGTCATCGTCTGCGAGGGGCGAACCTGTGAGTCCGACGTGGTCGAGCGGGCCGCAAAGGAACAGCTGACGATGCTCTACTCCAAGGATTCAGCGTATACCGTTTCAGGGAAGCTCTACATCCTTGGACTGAGGTAACTCGTGCTCGAGGTAGCCGGTGACCTGCACCTGCATTCGTGCTTGTCGCCGTGTGCGGATATCACGATGCTTCCGGGCGAGGTGACGGAGCGGCTCGCTGCGCGTGGGGTATGGGTTGCCTCTCTGACCGACCACAATGCGGCGTGCAACGTGCCTGCATTCCAGCGGGCATTCCAGCGGGTTGGCATCCTGCTCGTGCCAGGGATTGAAGCTACCACGGCGGAGGAAGTCCACCTGCTCTGCTACTTTGAGACGATGGATGCCCTCTGGAAATTCGGTCGCAGACTGCTGGCATCGTACCCGCGCATCGTCAACGACCCTGAACGTTTCGGCTATCAGCTTGTCTGCAATGACCGCGATGAGTTTGTAGGCCAGTTTCCCTTCCTGCTTTCCATGGCAAGTCTGCTGAGTCTCGAAGAACTCAGAGGGCTTGTCGAACAGTTGAGCGGTGTCGTCGTGCCGAGCCATCTGGACCGCCGATACGGACTTCTATACCAGCTGGGGATGGTGACATCAGACATGGAGTTTCCCACCTATGAGGTCGCCCATAAGGTCAACATCGAGAGAATCGCGGCACAGCTTCCTGGTCATCCGCAGTTCGTCTCGAACAGCGATGCTCACAACCTTGATTCCATAAGTCCTCCCCGGTATGTCTTCGAGATCGAGGAGTTGAGTGTTCATGAAGTACTCATGGCTCTTCGACATGAGAATGGAAGAGGTGTAAGGCTCCTATGAGGACGATAGCAGACCATATCCTGGACATTGCCTCCAACAGTGTGACGGCCGGAGCCACTCAAATATGGCTCGACATCGACCAGGATCCGGCAAAGCATCTGCTTGTCTTCTCGGTTCGGGACAACGGGCGCGGGATGGATGCCGAAATCCGCACACGTGTGTTTGATCCGTTCTTCACCACGCGGCCGCACAACATCAGGAGGTTTGGTCTTGGATTGCCATTCCTCAAGGAAAACACAGAGTTGACCGGTGGAGGAGTCGATCTACGGAGTGTCTCAGGTGAAGGCACAACACTCGGGGCAACCTTTCATACAGACCACATTGACTGTCTGCCATTTGGAGACCTGGCATCGACCATTTTTGCCCTGCTCATTGCTGACAGCGCAGTGCGGTGGCATATCCACCGCTCAGAAGGGAATCTGGCATATGCTGTTGATACCGAGGAGCTACGAGCGGTCTTCTCGTCTGAAGAGATGTCTGATCCCCGAGCGCAGTTGCTGCTTCTGGAGTTCTTGCGCGAGCAGGAGCGCGATGTGATCCAGGGCAATGGTCGCGCATCTGGGCAGGACGGTATGTGAGGGTACTGACGATGACGAACTATAGATTGGGAGACATATCAAAGGCGACTGTTTCGCGCATGGCCATGTATCTGCGCTGTCTCACATACCTTGAGCAGCAAGGAGCGTCGACACTCTCATCCCGGGAGCTGGCTTCGCTGACCGGTGTGAGCGCGGAACAGGTGAGACAGGACTTGTCAGTCTTCGGTCGATTTGGCAAACGTGGCACCGGGTACGATGTCGTTCGACTGAAGACCGAAGTCGAAGCCATCTTCGGGCGTGGTGTCGAACGGTGGAAGTGCTGTATCGTGGGGGTAGGCTCTCTTGGTACAGCGCTCATTGCCAGTCGCACAGTTCAGAAGTGGGGATTCAGGTATGTTGCGGCGTTTGATACGGACCCACGCAAGATCGGAACGCGCGTAGAGCGGATCCATGTGTACTCTGTCGATGAATTGAAAACTGTCGTCCGCCGCGAGCACATCGCCATCGGGGTTATCGCCGTTCCTGCATCTGGGGCCCGAACCGTCGCGCGAATCCTCTGCGAGGCGGGCATTCGAGGCATCCTCAACTTTGCTCCACAGAATGTCAAGGTGCCGGAGAAAGTCCCAGTGCTCTCGGTGGATCTTTCACAAGAATTTCTCAAGCTTTCGTTCTACATCCAATGTGCAGAACAGCGGGAGATGGAGGAGCGGGCCCAGATCGACGCCGCGTCACACAGCGAGTAGGGCACTGTCAGGTCACTACTCGTTCCGGGTGCGAGCAGACACTCATACGTTTGGCTCGTACGAAGGCGATGACATTGACCCCAACCCTTTCCGCAAGAGCGATTGCCTGACCAATCGCAGCACTCCTCGAGGCCAATTGGACAACCGCCCGAGCTGGAATGCGCCCCGTCCCCATCAAGACTGCCTTTCTGAGATTCCAGGAGGGCATCAAAGCGTGGCCGACCGCGGCCGCATCGACCGGCTCGCCCGAGCTCGCAAGGCGCACTGCCAGCGTGCCGTTCACATAGATGGTTAGTGCGCGTTCTTCGGTGACTTCGTCCTGGCACCTGACCGCAGTGCCGCTGCGGTGAGATCTCCAGATGGTTGTCATCATCACTTGCCACTTCCCAGGACTGAGCCAGCATGGGTCGGCTCCCCCTGGATGCTAGAGGCCGGCGTGGGTTCACGGCCTGCCCGGATGTTGTATTTTGGGAGCCGCGAAGGTATGATACATCTGACTATCGGCATTGTCTGCAAGGAGGCTCTCATGGGCAGAATCACTGAGTACTATCATGCAACATCTCTGGAGGATGCGTTCGCCAAGGCGCAGCAGCTCCGTCCCGCCGCCGCGTATGTTGGTGGTGGCGTGGAGCTGATCCTTCGCCGGAATCCGGAAATCGCGACCCTGATCGACCTGTCGCGCTGCGGCCTCGACTACATAGCAGCATCCGGGGAAGGGATCGAAATCGGCTCTCAGACGACACTCACGACAATTAGTCGCAATGCAGACATCAGGAAGTACGCCGGGGGTTCGCTCGCCTGGTGGGCGGGCCGTATCGCTCAAAACAACTTGCGGGACATGATCACGGTCGGCGGAGTCATTGGACGCAACCAGCCATGGAACGATGTCGTGCCCCATCTCGTTGCCCTGGGCGCACAGGTGCGACTGTTTGACGGTGCTGAGCGTATCATGCCTCTCGCCGGCTACATCGAAGCGAAGCAGCCGGGGGTGATCATCAAGGGGGTCCTGCTGCCGGCAGGGAATGCCGGCTCGAGTGGATTCCTGTGGCGGTTCACACGTACCCTGCAGGATATTTCGACACTGCACTTCTCAGCACTTGTGAGTAGTGACGGCAAGTTCATGACGGCGGCCAATCTGGTTTTCGCCGGTCGTCCGGGCCATGCCGCTCTCTACCCCCGACTCTCTGAAGGACTTGTCGGGAAGTCATTGTCGCATGAGACGTTTGCAAGAGTGGCGGAGATGGCTCCTGACGTCGTCGAGGTCGGCACTGACCTTCGTGCGACGGGCGAGTTCCGGCGTGAGCTGCTGCGAGCGGCTATCCTCAACCTGGAAGAGCACATGACAGGAGTGGCACAATGATGATCTCGATAACCGTGAATGCTGTTGAACGTTCCTTTGATGTTCAACCGGACGAGGTCCTGCTGGATGTCCTGCGGCGCGAGGGCTACCTCGAGGTGAAGGGCAGCTGTCACTCGGGAGACTGCGGCGCGTGCACCGTCCTGCTGGACGGGCGCCCTGTCGCTTCGTGCCTGGCACTGGCCGCCAAAGCTGACGGACACGCCGTGACGACCGTACGTGGCATAGGGGACCAGGCTCACCCCCACGTCCTTCAGGACGCCTTTGTGAAGAATGGTGCCGTCCAGTGTGGATACTGTGCGCCTGGTGCCATCACGTCTGCCAAGGCGCTGCTGGACGAAAACCCTGATCCTACCGAAGAAGAAATCCGGTTGGCGATGGACAGCAACTACTGCCGATGCACAGGGTACGAACAGCAGGTTGAGGCAGTCCTCTACGCCGCCGCGCAGCTCCGGAAAGGGGACAAGAGATGAGCATTGAGAGAAAGGGTTTCCGTCACCTGACCGAAGGGCCATGTCCCGCGACGCATGTGGTCGGCAAGTCTGTCGACAAGGTTGACGGTTACGCTCTGGTCAGCGGAGCCCCGATGTACACGGACGATATCGCAGCACGCGATTTTCCGAACCGCCTGCATGGAAAGATTCTCACCAGCCCGATCGCAAATGGTGTTATTACGTCGATTGATACCAGCGCTGCAGAGGCACTGCCTGGTGTCCGTCTCGTACTGACTTGGAAGAATACGCCGCGTACGTTATACACGACGGCCGGACAGGGTTGGCCGGAACCTTCGCCCTACGACAACCAGATGTTCACCGAGCGCGTGCGCTTCGTGGGTGACCGTGTGGCTGCTGTCTTTGCAGACTCGAAGGATATTGCAGAACAGGCGCTCAGGCTTATCAAGGTGAGCTTCAAGGAAGAGCCTGCTGTTCTCGACGCCGACGACGCGATGAAGCCGGGAGCTCCCATCGTGCATCCCGAAGACCCAAAGGGTGCCTATGATGCGGCGCACAACGTTGCCGCACACGTGGATATCAACGTTGGGGACGTCGACAAGGCATTGGCGGAATCCGAGGTGACCATCTCTGAGACGTTCCAGACGCACTATGCCCAGCATACTCCGATGGAGACACACACGGCATTCGCCTACACGGATGACATGGGGAAGATTGTCATCGTGTCAAGCACGCAGGTCCCCTGGCACGCACGCCGCATTGTCTCAAGGGTTCTTGATCTTCCGATGAGCAAGTTGCGTGTCATCAAGCCTCGAATCGGCGGTGGTTTTGGCACCAAGCAGGAAATTCTCATTGACGACCTTGTGGCCTGCGCAACGATCAGGACAGGGCTTCCGTGCGAGATCGAGCTGACGCGCAAAGAGGAGTTCGTCTCCTCCAGGACCCGTCACCCGATGAAGATCGATATGAGCATCGGCTGTGATACGGAGGGCCACTTCAAAGCTCTCAAGATGTACGTGCTCAGCAACACTGGGGCTTATGGCAGTCACAGCCTCACGGTCATGTCTAATACTGGCAGCAAGACCCTGCCGCTCTACAACAAGGCGACTGACGTCCGATTCTTTGGCGATGCAGTCTACACGAATCTTCCCGTATCCGGTGCGTATCGTGGCTACGGAGCGACCCAGGGATATGCTGCCCTCGAGTGCACGATCGACGATCTGGCCGCCAAACTGGGCATGGATCCGATCGAGTTGCGCAAGAAGAACATGATCCGAGTCAGTGAAGGTTCGCCAATCTTCGAGGCTCTCGGCGAAGGCCGTCAGGGAGTCGCCCAGACGATCAAAAGCAGCTCTCTCCCTACGCTCCTCGACCTCGGAGCCGTGGCAATTGGCTGGGCAGAGAAGCGTGGCAAGCGCGTGCGCAGTGGTCACAAAGTCCGTGGCGTCGGAATGTCGATGCACATGCAGGGCTCTGGTATCCCGCTGATCGACATGGCTTCTGCTTCCATCAAGCTCAACGAGGACGGGAGCTACTTCCTGACTATGGGCGCTACCGATATCGGTACCGGTTCTGACACCATTCTGTCACAGATGGCGGCTGAAGTCCTGGGGGTCACTATGGACAAGATCAGCGCCCTCTCCAGTGACACTGACCTGACGCCGTTCGACGTCGGGGCCTACGCCTCGTCCACCACATTCGTCTCGGGTGGAGCTGTCGTCAAGGCGGCCAAGGCGGTTCGAAACCAGATCTTCGCCGTTGCGGCGGAGATCCTTCATGAGGATCTCGACGCCAGTCTCGTCAGTACCGAACCCAAGGTCGAGTGGGACAATGATCAGCCGGACTCCATCTTGTCCTTCTATCGCATGGAGGATGGAAGTGTGGTGTCGGCGCGGAGTGGAAAGAAGGTTGCTGTGTCTGACGTTGCCTATCGTGCGTTCTACGAAGTCAATCAGCATCAGATTGCAGCGACACAGTCGTTCGTATCCCCATACTCTCCGCCGCCGTTTGCGGCACACTTTGTGGAGATCGAAGTGGACGAGCTCACGGGGAAAGTCGAGGTTCTCAAGTATGTGGCAGCCGTTGACTGCGGTGTGTCCATCAACCCCGACTTGGTACGAGGGCAGATCATGGGTGCGGTAGCAAATGGCATAGGATTTGCGCTGACTGAGGAGTACCATTTTGGATCCCATGGCAACATGACCAATTCCTCACTGTTCGACTACAAGATTCTGTCTCGCCGCGACATGCCGCCGACCGAGGTCATTCTCGTCGACAACTACGAGCCGACCGGGCCGTGGGGCGCAAAATCGGTCGCTGAAATCGGCATCAACGGCGCCATCCCTGCAATTGGCAATGCAATCTTCGATGCGACGGGGATTCGCCTTCACCGGACGCCGTACACACCGGACAGAGTCCTGGCTGCAATGCGCGGCATGAGCATCTGATCAAGGTTCTCGAAGCCGAATGCGAAAGGGGCGCCTGATAGGGCGCCCCTTTCGCATGAGGACGATGTTGCCCAGGTCAGGGCGCAGTCGCCGATCGACTCGCAAACGCTGCCGCAATGCCCACGATAACCTGCACCGCTTTCTCCATGGATTGGATGACGACGTACTCGAGAGGGCCGTGGTAGTTGCGGCCACCGGTGAACAGGTTGGGGCAGGGAACCCCCATGTAGCTGAGCCGTGCACCATCGGTCCCGCCACGAACAGGCTTCACGAGGGGCACAATGCCCAGCTTCTCCATGACACCGCGGGCGATGTCGACGAGGACCATGTTCCGCTCGATAACCTCACGCATGTTGTAGTAGGAATCGCGCACATGAACCGTGACAGTGTTCTCTCCATACTTGGTGTTCAGGAAGTCGCAGACGGCATGCACCATGCTCTTGCGCTGCTCGAAATGGAGTCTGTCGTGATCACGGACGATGTACTTGGCTTCGGCTTTCTCGCACGCGCCATGGATGCCGGTCAGATGGAAGAAACCCTCATACTTCTCGGTTGAGCGAGGCGTTTCGTCGGAGGGGAAGAGTGTCGTCAGTTCTGCCGCAATGAGAGCCGCATTCTTCATGATGCCCTTTGCGGCACCGGGGTGGATGCTTTTCCCAACGATCTCAAATTCTGCCGATGCAGCATTGAAGTTCTCGTACTCGAGACTGCCGAGTTCGTCTCCGTCGAGGGTGTATGCATACGTCGCTCCGAACTTCGCCACGTCGAACCGGTCGACACCCTGTCCGACTTCCTCATCCGGCGTAAATCCGATCTTGATGGCACCGTGCTTCACTTCGGGATGTGACAGCAGGTACTCGACAGCAGTCATGATCTCTGCGATGCCTGCCTTGTCGTCAGCCCCCAGCAGAGTCGTGCCATCTGCCACGATGAAGTCCTCGCCCTTGTGTAACAGCATGTCGGGAAAGGCATTTGGGCTCAGAACAATGTCCTTGTCCGGGTTCAGGGGGATGTCACCCCCATCATAGGCAGTCACGATTCGTGGCTTCACGCCCATACCCGAGGCGTCGGGGGACGTATCCATGTGGGCGAGGAATGCGATGACTGGAACCGTCTCTGGATGCTCACAGTTGGCCGGAAGAGTGGCCGTGACGTAGCCATTCGGATCCACGGAAGAGTCTGTCAGGCCGAGCGATTGCAGCTCTTCGTCCAGTTCATGGGCAAGAGCAAGCTGTTTCTCGGTGCTGGGAAACGTGACCGAATTCTCGTCCGACTGGGTATCGAATGACGTGTAGCGCAGGAAGCGATCCACCAGGTTGTTCATGTACTCCCCCCTTTGGGCGTATTGTCGTGTCCCGCATCTGATAGTGCCTGACTTGCCTGCTTGAGGGTTTGCAGTGCGGCAAGTGGTTCAGTGATACCGCTAACCGCTTCCTCCATCGGACACGGCCCCGTGCCTGCCCGGTTGAGCACGTCGAGAATGACAGCATCATACGCGAATGGAATGCCGGCAGCGCGCAGGACGTCCTGCCCGCCGGTGCTCATCTTCAGAGCGAACACCGAACGCGCGTGCACCAGAGCGAACAGGAGCGCAGCCGCCCGTCCCACCAGTTTATCACCCCAGTCCAGGGGACCATGGCTGGCGACACGCTCATCTTCCACCGCCGCGACGAGGGCACGTATCCCCGTGCTAATCAGCTGGCAGACGAGAGTTCCGCCATCGGCTCCACAGAGCGTGGCATCTCCTGACCTGATCGTTGTCTGGACAAGTTGTTCGCTTTCCGTCATGAGCTCCTCGTTTCGCCGCCTCAGCAGCGGCAATGTCCATTGTATCCGAAACCGTGCGATCGTACAGACCGGCCGCTGAATGGTCGCAATCACTGTTTGCAGGTTGACGCCGCACTCTCTCGCCTATACTGAGGGTGATCTTGTTGCAAATCATTTGCATGTAGAGAGGTGGTTGGTCTGTGGTGAATGTCATTCTGGACGCCCTCAAAGACACGCTCAAGATGGTGCCGATCCTGTTTGGGGTCTACCTGGTGCTGGAATTCGTCGAGGCGAGGTGGCAACAGGGAATCGTCGATGCTGTCGAGAAGGCGGGGCATGTTGGGCCCGTCGTCGCGGCGGCGGGGGGCGCCATTCCACAGTGTGGTTTCTCGGTCATGGCAAGTGCATTGTATACGCAGCGACTCCTCACGATGGGCACGATCGTCGCCGTGTACCTTGCCACGTCCGATGAAGCACTGCCAATTCTTCTGTCGAAGCCGGACAAGGCGTACGTCGTGCTGCCTCTCGTTGGCGCCAAGGTCCTGCTCGCGGTCGCAGGAGGGTACCTCGTCGATGCACTGATGCATAAGGAGAACCACAGACGCGCGCTGGAGTGTCTGGATCGACAGAAAGCTGAGCAGGACGCACTGAAAATCGGCGAGCAAAGCTGTTCCTGTGATGGTAGTCGTGCCTCATGTGCGAGCAAGGAGACCGGTGCCACTGACTGGAAGGAAGTCCTGTGGTCCGCGACGAAGCGGACGGCTCAGGTTGTCCTGTTTGTCCTGGCGACGTCGCTCATCATCGGGATGCTCATCAATCGGGTCGGGCAGGAAGACCTGGCGCGTATGTTCCTTGGTCACACGATCTTCCAGCCTGTTCTGGCTGCGCTCATAGGGCTCATTCCGAATTGTGCTGCCAGCGTGGCGATCACCGAACTGTATGTCGCCGGCACCATCAGCTTCGGCTCGACAGTAGCTGGGCTGGGGGCTGCGGGTGGGCTGGGACTCGTCGTTCTCTTTCGCGAGAACCATGATACGAAGAACACTCTGAAGGTCGTCGCCTGGCTGCTTGGCATCAGTATGGCGGCGGGGATCCTGATACAGTCCCTGTCGGGGAAGTGATCTCATGGATGTCGTACACACGCACGGGGCGGGCGAGAGTCAGATGGTTGGACAGCTGAAGGGATTCCGGATGACCAGGGATCGTCGCATCATTCTTGAGGTTCTGGGAGAAGCCGGCATTCCACTGACAGCCGAAGACATTCTCGAACGAGCGAACGTAGCCCTGCCGGGCTTGGCGCCGTCCACGGTCTACCGTACCTTGGATGAACTCCTCAGTCGCGGGAGTGTGGAGCGGACCTTGTTGAGCAATGACGGCCGTGCATTCTTTGAGCTGACAGGACCTGCTCATCGGCACTACATGGTCTGCCTTGGGTGTCATCGCATGTTGCCAATCAGGAGCTGTCCTGTGGATGATTCTGTCGACAGCGCGGCCGAAGAGCTGGGTTTTGAGGTCACTGATCACAGCCTTGTCTTGTATGGGTACTGCCGCTGTTGTCGTTCGGGACGACAGTCTCGGGAAGAATCAGCCAAGTAGGACAGAAACGGTGGCCAACTGGTCGCAAATGGCAATGTGTTGTGGGCACTTCTCCTCGCATGCACCACAGCGGATGCAGCTGTCAGCCGACGAACCTTCACCTCTCATGTCGCCATAATCCTTGCGCTGCAAGTCCCAGTCTCCAAACATCGACCCCTCATTGACGAGCTGGAACATGTCCGGGATGCTGACCCCGTGTGGACAGGGCATGCAGTAGCCGCATGCTGTGCAGGGAACGCGAATGAGGGCGTTGTACGCATCCCGGACGCGTGCGATCAAGTCCAGGTCGCCGGGAGCCAGCATGCCAGTTTCCGACATGCCGGCAGCGTCCAGGTTCTGCTGAACCTGTGCCAGTGTGCCCATGCCACTAAGCAGCAGTGAGACCTCGGAATGGTTCCATACCCAGTCCAGTGCCCATTCGGCTGCCGGGCGCCTGCTCGATGCTTCGTTCCACATTGCGGAGATTGCGGCGTTCGGCGCTGCCAGCTTCCCACCGCGTAGAGGCTCCATGACGACGATGCCCAATCCTCTGGAAGCCGCGTGGTGCAGTCCGTCGGTGCCCGCCTGCGTCCCTTCGTCGAGGAAGTTGTACTGGATCTGGCAGAATGTCCAATCCTGACAGGCGTCCACGATCTCCCGGAACACTGCGTTGCTGTCGTGAAATGAGAAGCCCAGATAACCGATGCGCCCCTCCGTGATGCGTTCATGCGCCCACTCCAGAACTCCAGTATTGCGCAACTTGTGCCAGCGCTCAGCGTTGAGGGCATGCAGCAGGTAGAACTCGACGTGGTCGGTTTGCATGCGCCGCAGCTGTTCTTCGAAGCGGAGCGTCATGTCTGCCTGTGATTCGATGAGCCACGAGGGCATCTTGGTGGCAAGGTGCACCTTGGCACGGTAGCCTTCCTGGAGGGCTTTGCCGACAAGCGTCTCGCTCTTGCCCCCATGATATGGATATGCCGTGTCGACGTAGTTGATTCCTCCGTCGATGCCGGTACGAAGCATCGCGATAGCCAGCTGCTCGTCGATGACCGAAGGGTCTCCGCCGACGACAGGCAGCCTCATCGTGCCAAATCCGAGTGCAGACGGCTTCCAGTCGAGCCTTCCGAATGACCTGTAGTTCATCAGAACTATCCTTTCACGAGCGATTGTTCGTATTCCAATATATAACGGCGAGTGTCTCTGTCAAATCGGTTCGGTCAAACGCCATCGGAGCGCGCGGACGGCATGGTTCTCCTCGTTCGGTCCGTTGCAAACCAGGTCAAAGGGAATAAACTGAATGTGCATGAAATCAGCAATTCGCGGGCTTCTCAGGGCACATCTGTCCTGTGGGGTCGGTGCAAGGAGCCATGAATGAAGAAGAGAGTCGCCGTTGTCTTCGGTTCGCGCTCGGTGGAGCACGAGGTCTCTATCATTACCGCCGTTCAGGCGATGAATTCTCTGGACCAGGAGCGGTTCGAGGTCGTCCCGCTCTACGTGTCCAAGGAGGGCGTCTGGTTCACGGGAGAAGCACTGAAAACGATGGACGTATTCGGTGACCTGGCCGCTCTTCCGGGCAAGGTACAGCGCGTGCAGCTGCAGCCCTTTGCCGGAAAGTCGACCTTCGTGGTGCAGGCCCCGCGCAAAGGCTTCATGGGTCATGGTACAGATGCAGAACGGCTGGCCGTCGACGTCGGACTGCTGTGCAATCACGGCACCAACGGTGAAGACGGTACGATGCAGGGTATGTTCGAATTGCTGGGGATCCCTTACACGAGTGCAGGTGTGACCGGCTCTGCACTCGGCATGGACAAGGTGTTCCAGAAACAGCTGTTCGCAGCTGCTGGAGTCCCTGTGGTTCCGTACGTCAGCTTCAGCAGACGCACATGGCGTGCTTCGCCGGATGACTGCCTTCGTACGGCTGAGCAGCGACTGCAATTCCCTATGTTTGTGAAACCAGCCAACCTGGGCTCCAGCGTGGGGATCACGCGTGCGACGGATCATGACACACTGCGCTACGCACTGGAGGTCGCCAGTCACTTTGACCGCAAGTTGCTTGTAGAGCAGGCAGTCAGTGATCGTCGCGAGGTGAACTGTGCGGTCCTGGGCAACGACGAGCCGACGCCATCTGCTTGCGAGGAGGTTTTCAGCTCACACGCCTTCCTCGACTACGACGCCAAGTACAAGGTGGGATACAAGACCACGACCGGGTCGGATTCTGGCATCCAGAAGGCCGAGGCGCGAAAAGTGCCGGCGAATCTTGGCGATGACCTCACCAGTCGGATACAGGAACTGGCGTGCCGCGCATTCACCGCGCTCGATTGCCGTGGTGTCGCGCGGGTGGACTTCCTGATCGATGCATCAGGAGTCGTCTACGTCAACGAGATCAATACGATTCCGGGCGCCCTGTCGTTCTACCTGTGGGAAGCAATCGGCATGCAATACCGCGACCTGCTGACGAAGCTGATCGATCTCGCCTGCGAAGCATTCGAGGACCGCAGGTCGAATGTCATCAACTACGACGTGTCAGACCTGCTGAAACTGGGTTCAAAGGGCAAGTCCGGAAGCAAGAGCGTCTGACGGAGCCTTGTGGCTAGCATGGTCGTCGACGGCATCACGGTCACGTACGTGGATGAAGGGTCTGGAGACCCTGTCGTGCTGCTCCATGGGTGGGGCGGCCAGGCAGCCAGTATGATGCCGCTCATCGCGGGATTGCGGGACAAGTACCGGGTTCTTGCCTTCGACCTTCCTGGTTTCGGTGGCAGCAGTCTTCCTCCGGCGGCGTGGGGTACGCCCGAATATGCCGCCTTCGTCGAGAGGGCGGTGACGTCTCTTGGAATCACGCGCGCGACGTACCTTGGGCACTCGTTTGGTGGCCGCATCGCCATATGGATGGCAGCACACGTGCCCGAAACCGTCCAGGCCCTTGTTCTTGTCGATGCCGCCGGCATCAAACCACCGGCAACGCTCAGGCGACGCACGCGGCAACTCTTCTACAAGGTTGCCAAGACAGTCTTGCGTCTTCCGATTCTTGGGGCGCGGGGGCCCGCACTGCAGGAACGCCTTGCGATGCGATTCGGAAGTACGGACTATCGCGCGATGACCGGGGTGATGAGGGCATCCATGGTGAGGACCGTGGGTCTCGACCTTACTGCATGTCTGGGAGCCGTTAGTGCGCCGACGCTGCTCCTGTGGGGGGAGAGGGACACCGAAACGCCCATAGCGGATGGACGAAAGATGGAACGGCTGATCAGCGGTTCGCGGCTCATTTCCGTTCCAGGTGCGGGTCACTTCAGCTACCTGGACAGCCCGGCATTTGTGAATGCCGTAGTCAGCGCATTCCTCTGTGGAACGCGAGAAGGAGCGAGAGGATGAGAGATTTGGCCGACCTTCTTCTGGTCATGGCCGCTGGTACTGCCCTCGCCCTTTTCTGGGCAAGACTCGTCTATCTTCTTCGCATGCTACAGATCGAGGAATACGATACCCGGCGGTTCGTTCACTGGGTTGTCCTCCATGTCGACCGGCTGGCGGCCAATCCACTGCTTGACCTCCTTGCCCTCGGTGGGGCCCTCGCACTGTTTCTACGCCTTGAACCGGTGCCTTCGATGGTGGTCTACAGCTTGTCGACAGCTGTTGGTCTGGTGGGACTTCTGTGGGAACGTCGTCTCGGGGCGCGCAGTCCGGTGAAGAAAGCCCTCGTCATGACTCCGCGTGCGCGGCGCCTGCTGGCCTGTACTGCAATCCTCAGTACGGGGATGTGCCTGGCACCGCTTGCTGGACAGGCAAGACTCGCTCTCGTGGTAGCCTGCCTCTTGCCGACCATGGCCCCTCTCGTTCTGGTTGTCAGCGGCACGATCATGGAACCCGTCGAGGCCTCGATACGAGACTGGTACGTGAGAGACGCCCGCAGGACCCTTGCCGGGTTTGCTCCGACTGTTGTCGGCATCACTGGAAGCTACGGCAAGACGAGCACCAAATTCTTCACGGTGCACCTGCTCGAGTCACGATATCGTGTTTTGATGACACCCGAGAGCTACAATACGGCCATGGGCATCTGCCGGGTCATTCGCGGACAGCTCGGCCCGGAACACGAGGTGTTCGTGGTGGAGCTGGCCGAGAACGAACGGGGTGGATTTGAGCATCTTCTCAGCTTGGTCCCCTGCAGTATCTCGATTGTGACGTCGGTCGGTTTGCAGCACCTCGAGGAGTTCGGTTCCGAGGTCGCCATCCGGCGCGTCATGCAGGGATTCGTCCGTATGCCCGGGAGTGGACCAACGGTCGTCCTGAACGGTGATGACCCTGTCCTGGCAGATCTCGGGAATATGCATGGCAAGAGACTTCTGAGGGCGAGCGCGAGTGGATCGCCCTCCTCTGATTTACGCGCCGAGAGCACTATGATCGGGGTGGACGGACTGTCCTTCGACATCGTGACGAATCAGGGCGAGCGATTCCCCTGCCAGACGATGCTGCTTGGCAGGCACAACGTCGAGAACATCTTGCTTGCAGTCGCGGTGGCGCGTGAATTCGGGGTGTCGTGGAACGCGATTCAGGATAGTGTCGCAACACTGCAAGCACCTCCTCATCGCCTGCAGATGATGGCCGGTGCCGGAGGGGTGCGCATCATCGATGATGCCTTCAACTCGAATCCTGCCGGGTTTGCCATGGCGATGGAGGTCCTGGCCGCCTTTCCTTCGCGACGAATCCTCGTCACCCCCGGGCTGGTATCGCTGGGTGATGCGGAGGACGCCGCGAACAGCGAGGCAGGCAGGCAGGCTGCTGGAGCGGCTGACACAGTGATCCTTGTGGGCCCGAAGAAGACTCGTCCGGTTCGCGAGGGGCTGGTGATGGCTGGTTTCCCGGAGACGAGCATCCTGACGGCTCGTTCCCTCGAGGAGGTCACGGTGCTTATGCGAAGTCTGGTGACACCCGGTGACACGGTGATGTTTGAGAACGACCTCCCTGATACCTACAATGAGTGATGTGATTGCCGCGAGACGGGTGGTCAGGAACGTGGGTGGTCGATCGTGGTCCATGCCGGAGGCCCGAATCAGTCACAGGCGGGTCTGCTTGTGAGATGCCGGCGCTGATGCCGCCCCATGAGAGGCCTGCTGGCTGTCAACCTTGACCTTCGGGTGCTTCTGAACACAATGGTAGCGTTTGCAGGCGAAAATCGGGACTTGGAGGCGGGAAATGGGAATCAAGCCTGACATCTGGATCGCGGCCCATGCAATGGATGGCATGATCGAACCATTTGCAGCAGACTGTCCCAAGGGTGTCGTCTCGTATGGAGTGTCGTCATATGGATACGACATGCGTGTGGCAGACGAATTCAAGGTCTTCACCAATGTCTTCAATGCCATCGTCGATCCGAAGGCGTTCACCGGGCAGAGCTTCGTGGACATGAAGGGGGACTCCTGCATCATCCCGCCCAACTCCTTCGCGCTCGCACGCAGTCTCGAGTACTTCCGAATCCCCCGGGACGTCTTGTGCCTTGTCATTGGGAAGAGTACGTATGCTCGAGCGGGGATCATCGTCAACGTGACGCCCCTAGAGCCGGAGTGGGAAGGCTTCGTGACCATAGAGATCAGCAATACGACGCCTCTCCCCGTCAAGGTCTATGCCAACGAGGGGATTGCCCAGGTCCTTTTCATGGGGGCCGACGAAATGTGCACCGTCTCCTACAAGGACAAGAAGGGGAAGTACCAGAACCAGACAGGTATCTGGTTGCCGAGGGTTGAGTAGCCATGAGGGAAATCGCGCGAAAGCTCGGCGTCTCTACAAGCACGGTGTCGCGGGCGTTCTCGAAACCAGAGATGGTGCGGCCGGAACTGCGTGAGCGTATTCTGAAGATGGCCAGGGAGTTGGACTACAAACCCAATCGTATAGCACGCGCTATGGTGCTTGGCCAATCTGATCTCATTGGACTTGTGGTTCCTGACATTACCAACCCATTCTTTCCAACTATCGTGCGCGGCGTCGAGGATGAAGCGCGCAAGCATGGCCTGAACCTTATCGTCTGCAACAGCGACGGTCATGTGGCCAAGGAGAAACAGTACCTGCACTCTCTACATGATCTGACTGTTGCGGGAATCATTGTGGCCAGCGCTTCCCGAAGAGATGCGTATGTGGCAGAGCTGGCGGCAGATGTTCCCGTTGTTGTCATGGACCGTAGACTCTCCGGTTCCCTGGTTTCACAGGTGAACGCCGACAACTACGGTGGGAGCAAGTCTGTGGTCGACTACCTGACGGGGCTGGGGCACCGCAGACTGCTCTATCTTTCGGGCCCTCCAATGATCTCTACAGCTGGGGACAGGCTCCGAGGGTTTCGTGACCAGTGCCGTCTGCACAATATCGAGTTCGATGTGGTGCGAGCGGGTTTCGGGATCGACGACGGCTACCGAGCAATGAAGCAGGCCTGGCCCATGATAGACGGAACGACGGGTGTTGTCTGTGCCAATGACTTGTGTGCGTTTGGCGCTCTGGCGAGACTGGCCGAATTGGGTATCCCGGTGCCAGAAAGGATATCGGTGACTGGTTTTGACGACATCGCGTTTGCGAGGATCTTCAGTCCGTCGCTCACGACGGTACGACAGCCCGCCTATGAGATGGGACGACTGGCAGTGAGAGCGATCCTCGACATGAGACGCGGTCAGGCGTCACATCAGCTGGTGGTTCTCCCGACGGAGCTTGTGGTCCGGGATTCGACGGCTCTCCGGAATGCTTCTGTGGAACGGTCTTCAGGAGGTGCCTTGTAGTCATGGTCATATCATTCGGCAGCATCAACATGGACCTCGTTGTCCGCTGTGACCGTGCGCCGGACCAGGGGGAGACCATCGTCTCTACTGGATGGCTCACGAACCCAGGTGGCAAAGGCGCGAACCAGGCGGTGCAGGCTGCCCGCCTGAGAGCGGAGACTGTCCTGGTAGGGCGGGTGGGATCAGACGCCTTTGGGCGGGACGTGATGAATGGGTTATCGGCCTACGGAGTGGACGTTGGCCGCGTCATGGTGGACCCTGTTTTGCCGACGGGGGTTGCGTGCATCCTGGTAGAAAGAGGGGGCGAGAATCGCATTGTGGTCGTCCCGGGCGCGAACGGTGTCGTCGGCGCTGCAGAACTGAAGACGCTGGACAGTTTGCTGCAGCCCGGAGTCGTTCTCCTGCTGCAGTGCGAGATTCCGTTTGGGATCGTTCGGGAGGCTGCTCGCGTGGCGCACCTGAGAGGAGCTACCGTCATCCTCGATCCTTCGCCCTGGGGGTCTCTCATATTGACGCCGAGAGTATTCGCCGATGTGGACTACCTCATGCCGAACGAGGGTGAGGCCCGAGCGCTTGCCGGAACCACCGATATCAACAAGGCGGCAGCGGTCCTGCTTGGCCTGGGGGCACGGACCGTCGTCGTGAAGCGCGGAGAAAGGGGTGCATTTGCGGTTGGCGCGTTCGAGAGCCCCGACGTGCCCGCATTTTCGGTGCCATCGGTCGATACGACGGCTGCGGGCGACTCGTTCCAGGGAGCATTTGCTGCGTCGCTGGACCTGGGGTTTGACCCCGACACGGCGCTGTACCGAGCGATGGCGGCGGGAGCGCTTACGGTAACGCGACCGGGTGCTCAGCAATCGATGCCGGATGAAGCAGAAGTCACTGAGTTTCTTGAGGCAAGGCTGCGCACGGGAGAGTATTCCCCGAGGCAGCAGATCTGAAGGACAAAGGAGAAGAATCGACATGAAGAGAATACTGTGTACACTGCTCGCGCTTATGATGATTGCCATGTCATTGGCCGGCTGCAAGCCGACCGTGACCGGTCCCAAGACCGACAAGCTCGTCTACCTCATCAATGGAGCTCTCGGCGATAATGCGTTCTACGATTCCGGCCAGAAAGGGATTGACAACATCAAGGCACAGTATGGTGTGGAGACGAGGACGATTGAATGCAACTTCGACCCAGGCAAGTACGAGCCCGGGCTGGAAGCAGCCACACAGTACAGCGATGTCGTGTTCGTCATTTCCTACGCGTTCGAGGATGCCCTGAAGGCGATGGCAGACAAGTATCCGGACAAGATCTTCGTCAATATCGACACGATTGTGCAGAACAGCAAGAGCACCGTAACGTCCATCAAGTACATCGAAGAAGAGAGTGCGTTCCTGGCGGGTGTTTGTGCCGGTCTTACGACCACAGACATGAGCATCAAGAACATCAACACCGACAAGGTCGTCGGCGTGGTCGCTGCGGCGGATGATCCCGTCGTGATGGCTTTTGTGAAGGCCTATGAGGATGGTGTGCACTACATCGACAAGACCATCAAGGTCGAGCGCGTCGTGCTCGCTGGCATCTGGGACGACCCGGCCAAAGGCAAGCAGGCCGCTCTCAGCCTCTATGACAAGAAGTGCGATGTCGTGTTCCAGGTTGCCGCCGCCACAGGTCTGGGCGTGCTGCAGGCAGCCAAGGAGCGTGGCCTGTATGCGATCGGCGTCGACACGAATCAGAACGATATCGAGCCCGGCTATGTCATCGCGTCGGACATCAAGGACGTGGGTGCGACCATCGAAGAAGTCTACAAGACGATCAAGGATGGTACCTACAAGCCGGGGAAAGTCGTGAAGTATGGGCTGAAGACTGGTACTGTCGATCTGGCAACCGAGGCGACGGTGCAAGTCCTTCCGCAGAGCATTCTCGATCGCATCGGCGAAATCCGTCAGCAGATCATCGACGGAACGCTCGCCATCACCAAGTACCAGTAGTAGACGGTCTGTTCGTGGCACGTGACGTCCTGATCGACCTGCAGCACATCACCAAGGTGTTTCCCCCGGACACCGTCGCTCTCTCTGACGTGTCGGTGTCGTTCGAATCCGGCGAGATCCACGCGCTGGTCGGAGAGAACGGAGCCGGGAAGAGCACACTCATGAAGGTATTCTACGGTCTTGAGCGTCGAGACGCGGGGGACATCTTCTTCAGGGGTGCCAAGGTCGAATTCAGGACGCCACGTGAAGCGATTGCCGCCGGGATAGGAATGGTGCACCAGGAGATCCTGCTCATTCCGGAGTACACGGTATGGCAGAACATTGTCCTCGGCGCTGAGCCCGTACGGGCGTTCGGAACAATCGACGCCCATAGAGCGCGTGAAGCGGTGCGCGAGAAGATCGGGGAGTTCCAGTTCAACCTTGACCCTGACGCACTGGTAGAAGAGATCTCGGTAGCTGCTCGGCAGAAGGTCGAGATCCTCAAACTGCTCTACCGGAATGTCTCCGTGCTTGTTCTGGATGAGCCGACGGCGGTTCTGACACCGCAGGAGATCCCCCAGCTGTTCGCGGAGCTGGCACGTCTCAGGGACAAAGGGCACACGATCATCTTCATATCCCACCGCCTGGACGAGGTCCTGACCTTGAGCGATCGCGTGACCGTCATGCGGCGGGGCAAGGTCGTCGGTACGTCTGCTGCATCCGAACTGACAAAGGAAGACCTGGCCCGGCAGATGGTCGGCAGGGAGGTCCTGTTTACGTCACGGCGCCAGCCCCAGGAACCCGGAGAGACGGTCTTTTGCGCACGAGGGATCAGCTGCAGCGACACTGAACATCGGTCGAGACTTCATGACGTGACCGTCGAAGTACGTGCCGGCGAGATCGTGGGAGTGGCCGGCGTCGAGGGGAATGGTCAGTTCGAGCTGGTGAATGCAATCATGGGTCTCGCCCCGATGACATCAGGAACGGTGGACGTGAAGGGGAAGGACATCACGCATGCCGACATCCTGACCAGGCGGGCCTGGATTGCGTTCGTTCCCCAGGACAGAGGGAAGATGGGCGCGAGTGTGGAGGCATCCATCCTTGAAGATGCGATTATGACACACCACATCCTTGATCCGCGGTTTGGCACGTGGAGGGGGCTTGGACTCGACTACCGGCATGCAGCCGAGTTCGTCGATCAGGTCCGAGACCAGTTTGCTGTCAGCATGGGGCGCTCGTCGGATGCGTTCAGTTCACTGTCCGGCGGCAACCAGCAGAAGGTGATTCTCGGTCGTGAACTATTGCTGGAGACGCCGTTTGTTCTCATGGACCAGCCGACGCGAGGCTTGGACGTAGGTTCCATCGAATATGTCCACCAGCTTCTCCTGGACTTGCGGAGCAGGAAACGGGCTGTCCTGCTGGTGTCGGCCGACCTCGACGAACTATTCATGGTAGCCGACCACATCGTCGTCATGTGTCAGGGCGAAGTGGTTGTGGACCTCGCGACGGATGAAACAAGTCGTGAGGAAGTCGGGTACTACATGCTCGGGGGAAAGGAAGCTGCACATGCGGAAACAGGCTCTTAGCGGGATTCTTGGCGTCCTGGCGGCGTTCGCCATAGGGGCGCTCGTGCTGGCGCTTCAGGGGTTCAATCCGTTTGCAGCCTACGCTGCGCTGCTTCAGTATTCGCTGTTCAGCGCGTCAGGATTTACGGCCACCTGGACGCGGGCTGTACCTCTTGTCCTGACGGGGCTCTCGGCTTCGATCGCGTTTGCCTCCGGCCCCGTGAACCTTGGACAGCCGGGCCAGCTCATCATGGGGGCCCTGGGGGCGACACTGGTCGGGTTGTTTGTCCATCTGCCTTCTGCATTGCTCATTCCGCTTTGTATTCTGGCATCTCTTCTGGGCGGGGCGTTGTGGGCGGGTCTTGCGGCACTGTTCAAACGTGCTCTTGCCATGGATGAGTTCATTGTCACCCTCATGCTCAACTTCATCGCGGACTACTTCGCGCTGTGGGTCATTACGTATCCACTGTTTGACCCGTCCGCCACGAGCCCGATGACCAGGCCCATCAGCATAGCGGCGTGGCTGCCGGGTCTGGGAGGCGTGAACACAAGTGTCCTGTTCATGGTTCTTGCGGTAATCGTCTGCTGGCTGGTCATGAGCAGAGGCCGCAGTGGGTACGAATGGCGGATGACCGGGCAAAACTCGCTGTTTGCGAGGATCGGCGGATGCAAGGTGGATGCCAACTACGTTCGCGTCATGCTGGTCACCGGGGCTCTCGCTGGACTTGCAGGGGGGCTGATGATCATGGGTGGCCCCCATCGCTTTGTGAAGGGGCTGGGCGCGAACTATGCGTGGGATGGCATCATGATTGCAGTCGTGGCCAACAATGGCATTTCGGGGACGTTCCTCTACGGGTTGCTGTTCAGCGCGCTGCAGCAGGGCGCCATAGGCATGGAACTCGTCACAGCCGTACCCTCGGAGTTCATTGAGGTATTGCAGGCAGTCATTGTGCTGGTCGTGGTCGCAGGCAGGGTTTCGCTGAACATGGTATTCGATCGGCTGGCGACGAGGCGAAAACTGAAGGAGAGCGTGGGGTGAACGTCCTGTTCGGACTTGTCTCGGCCATGCTCGTCGGAGCCACACCGATCCTGTTGGCTGCCATCGGCGGGACGTTCACCTTCTATGCGGGCATCTTCAACATTGCCATGGAAGGAATGATGCTGGTTGGTGCGTTCTGCGCGGTTCTCGGGTCGTTCTTCCTGCACAGCTGGGTCCTGGGCATTCTCTGCGCGATAGGCGGGGCGCTGATCATGGCTGGCATCTTCGTTGTGTTTGCCGTGAGACTTCATACGGATGAGTTCTTGACAGGCATAGCGCTGAACCTGTTTGCGGTGGGCCTGACGACATTCCTGCTACGCGACATCTTTCACGTCAAGGGAGCCTTCACCGATGCCGGGATCCGCGCGATTCCTGCCGTAAGACTGCCGCTGATTGATGGCATCCCCGTTCTGGGCAGGCTGCTCAGCGGGTACAACCTCATCATCTATGTGGCAGCTCTCGTGACTGTGCTGTCCGCGTTCGTCATCTTCCGGACTCGTTTCGGACTGCGGCTCCGTGGCGCAGGCTACAACGCTGCATGCCTCAATTCGAGTGGCGTCCAGGCGTCGACGATACGTGTCTGGTCGCTCATCGTGTGTGCTGTATGCTGCGGTCTGGCAGGCGCGTATCTCTCGCTCGGGTCAGTGCGGCTGTTTTCCGAAAACATGTCGGCAGGGCGCGGCTGGATCTCGCTGGCCGCCGTCATTCTGGTCAGCGGGAATCCCTGGGGCATCGGCGTCATCTCTCTTTTGTTTGGGTTCTTCGACGGCCTGACGGTATTCCTGCAAGGCGGTCGGATTCCTACCCAGTTCACGGCCATGATCCCCTACGTCGCAACACTCGTTTCCCTGTATCTGTATTCCGTCCGCAAGAGGAGGCAGGCATGAGAATCAAGGCATGGCAAGCCGAACGTGACGTACGGCGTTCAGCCGTTCCGCTCGATCGGCGCCTGCATCCAAGCAGCTGGTGTGAGCAGACCGCTGCTGAGAAAGGGCAGGATGAGATGATGCTCATGTTGTGGGAGAGTTCTGTACCGGGATCGGGTGCTCCGGAGTGCCTCTATCGCGAGGCAGCCCAGTCGATGGAGAATCAGGGCTTCGACGAGAGTGTGGCAGTATCGCTGATCCCAGAAGCCTTGCACCTGGCACGCAGTGGAGATGCTCCTGCCTTGCGGGTACTCACGGCTCACTACCTTGACGCACTGTTTGCGGCGCCGCAGGACCCCTTGTGTTCTTACCTCGGGTTTGAGCATCCTGCCTCGTGGGACGATGTCCTCTCTCGTCTGCCGGCGGCTCACACGCCACAGGAGGAACAGCCGGATGCCGTCGAGGAGAAAACGTTGGCAGGATGGGTCGGCCAGCTTGCGGGCGGTGCATTTGGAACTGCTATCGAGGGGTACACAGGCCAGCGCATCTCAGAGGTCTATGGCGACGTCCGTTCCTATGTGACCGATCCTGAGACGATGAATGATGACGTTGTCTATGAGCTGACGCTCCTTGACGCCTTCGAGTCACATGGACGCGGCCTCACGTCGCAGGACGTTGCCGAGGAGTGGCTTCGGCAGATACCCTTCGGCTGGTCGGCAGAGTGGGTTGCTCTCCAGAACTTGCGTGCCGGTCTCATGCCACCCGAGTCGGGAATGTATCGCAACCCATATTCGGACTGGATTGGTGTCCAGATGCGCGGAATGATTTGTGGGATGCTGGCGCCGGGGCGTCCATTGGAGGCGGTAAGGCTTGCCCATCTGGACGGGGTCGTGTCCCACGCGGCAAACGGCGTGTATGGGGGCATGTATGCGGCAGCGCTTACGGCCCTCGCCTATGTCCGCGACGATCCACGTGTCGTTGCTGTCGAAGCGGCGGGATATGTTCCTCGGGGCAGTGAATACGCCTCCGTTCTCCACGAGTGTCTGGACATGGTCACGCGGGAATCGGATGTCTCTTCAGTGCTTGTGTGGGCTGAACAGCGGTTTGAGCAGTACAACTGGATCCATGCCTACCCGAACATGGCGGCGGACGTCACTTCACTCTGGTATGGGGGGAGGGACATCACGGAATCATTTGCCCTGCTGGCCCGAGGCGGGCTCGACATCGACTGCAATGCTGGACTTGTCGGAACGGTCCTGGGTACGATGGGCGGAGTCCCGGCTGCATGGGCGGACCCCATCGGCGATCTGCTCGAAACGTATATTCCAGGCAAGGAACGACTCTCGATCCGCGCCCTGGCAGAGCGAACGACACGGCTGGCTCGTGGCATGCTGTAGTATCCCCGGGGAGGTAGATTCCATGGCACAGTTTCATATGAGGTTCGAGGCTGAGGATCTTGCTCAGCATGTCATGCTGGTTGGCAATCCCCAGCGAGCCGAGCAGGTGTCGAAGCTGCTCCAGGGTGCTCGTTTGGTCAATGAGTACCGGTATCTGCTTGTGTTCACGGGGACGTATGAGGGCGAACGGCTGTCGGTTGCCACGACGGGCATGGGGGCTCCATCGACAGCCATCGTCGTGGAGGAACTGTGCAACCTCGGGGCACGCGTGCTGCTTAGGGTTGGCTCGGCCGGCGGTGTTGCGTTGGACGTCGACGCCGGCGACATTGTCGTTGCCACGGGGAGTATCCGTGACGATGGAACGTCTCCCCAGTACCTCCCACTGTCATTCCCGGCAGTGCCGGATGCCGACCTCCTTCGAGTCACCATGGAAGCAGCCCGGGATATCGTTCCGACGGCGAAGCATGGAGTCGTCATCAGCGGTGATGCATTCTACCGCAACTACGACAAAGACAAGATGAACCTGATGATGCAGTCAGGCGTCAAGGCAATCGAAATGGAAAGCGGGTGCCTCTTCATCGTCGGCCAGTTCCGTGGCGTCCGCACGTCTGCCCTCTTTGCTGTTGACGGTAGTGTCACGAAGGACGCAATCAAGCCGACGAGTGCCGAGGGCTTGTTCAAGACAGCCGAGGAGCAGAGCATTCGTATCGGTCTCTCAACGCTGGTCAGGGCATCGAAAGCGGGATTGTAGGCACCTGACGCCTGTTCGACAGCAAACGCCCCGGACATCATATGTCTGGGGCGTTTGCTCCGAGCATGGCGTCGTTCCGATGCCTCGTTCGGCAATGAAACTTCGGCTATTGCATCCAGGAACGGATTTGCTTCTCTACGTCGGCCAGTCGGTCGCGTTCACGTTCGTCCGTCGTATAGCTGGAATAGATGTGTAGTACCGGCCGATCCTTGTCAGGCAGCACGAGTGTGTACCCGTCTTCCTCGCGTTCCTTGACCCCTTCGACGAACTCAGCCGTGTCACGATGCAGCTCGCTCATGCGGCGCATGATCGTTCCCTTGGACTCCCACGGGCATGGCAGTTCGATGTGACTGGGATCCCGAACCGGTGTTTCCTGTTTCAGCGTGACGAGGTCTTCCCCTGTCTTGGCAAGAGTCTCAAGGAGAAAACCGATGGATAGCATACCGTCATAGAAGGGGAGAGTGCGGGAGAAGATGAAGCCTCCCAGGATGTCCGCGCCGGCGTCGGTGTTTGTCGCTTCGCGGATGATGTTGCGTGGCAGAGTCGAGCACCAGTGCACATCGACACCCTGGTCCTTGACGTACCGTTCCAGCTCGATGGATGCCGTAATGGGAAGGGTTACCGAGTTCAGGACCCCGGCCCGATGCCTGGAGCCAATCATGAGTGCCGTGGCACGAGTATCTGAAAGGATCTCACCACTCCGGTCCACGATGAAGACCTTCTCGCCGGACGCGTCCAGGATCACGCCGAACGATGTTCCCAGCGATTTGACCATGGAAGACAGCTTCCGCTTGGCGTCCCGGAAATCGGACGCCGTCCTTACCGCCCTTCGCCCGTCAGCGTAGGCGTTCAGCGAGATGATCTCGAGGCCAAACTCTCCTGCAATGGCGGGAAAGAGCTGGACGGGAGTGCCATACGAGTAGTCGATGACGAAGCGAATGCCAGACGACTGGATCGCGGCTACATCCAGAGAGCTCAGGAAGTAGTCACGGTAAGACTCTACCACACGAGGTGGAATATCGATGGTCCCCACCTCTTCGACGTCGGCGCGGGCAAATTCCTCCCGGAAGAACAGGCGCTCGATGGCTCCTTCCTGCGCGGTGGAAAGATCGAACCCTGATCGGTCATAGAATCGTATCGTCGTGAGCCGGCGATCGAAGGGCGAGCGCACGACGTGAACGCCACCGCTGCCCGCGAACGACTTTACGGCGAACCGTGCCAGGGGCACCGGGGCTGCCTGAAGGTCCATGACGCGTACGCCGGCGCTCATGAGACCCCCGATGACCGAACGTTTGAGCATGCGTGAGGACTGGTGGTCATCTCGCGCAGTGAAGACGACTGAACCCTTGCCAAGGAACGTACCATAGGCGCAGCCCAGCTTGGCACACATCTCCGGAGTGACTTCGACGTTGTTGACACCGATGATGCCATACGAGCCAAACAAGGCTCTTGACCACGCCTTGCCCCAGACGACGTTACTCGTGACGGTGGAACCTGGTTCGACCGTCTTGCCCGGCCAGATCTGGACCTGGGATTTGAGGACAGATCCCTGTCCAATGATGCAATCGTCAGCCACGGTGTTGTCACCCTCGAGAAGGACGTCCTTGCCGACGTGGACGTTCTTGCCGACGATCGAGTTGAAGATACGGGCTCCAGACTCTACGACGACGCCATCCCACAGGACTGAGTTGTCGATGTCTGCTCCGCTCTGTACAACGGCGTGGTCGCCGATGAAAGAGCTGCGCAGGTGTGCCTCGCCGACAGTCGTGTCCTTGCCGATGAGGACCGAGCCATCAAACCCCTTGAAGCTCGCAATCTTGCTTCCTTCACCAACCCAGACATCACTGCCGATGCGGCCGATGCGTTCGCCTTGGGGCTCAAGGTCGACCTTTCCTTTCAGCACGTCTCCGTGCGCATGTTTGTACTCGCGGATGTTGCCGACATCGCGCCAGTAGCCAGGAGCGATGTACCCGAACAGCGGCTGGTTGTGCGCCAGCAGGGTCGGGAACAGGTTCTTGGAGAAGTCGGCCTCCTTGTCCTCGGGAATGTCATTCCACACGGAAGGCTCCAGGACATAGATCCCGGTGTTCACAGTGTCAGAGAAGACCTCTCCCCACGATGGTTTCTCGAGGAAACGTACAATGTGCCCTTCGGGGTCGGTGATGACGATGCCGTACTCGAGAGGGTTCTCCACCCTCGACAACGTGATCGTCGCAGCTGCCTTGTGTTCGCGATGATACTGAACTGCCTTGGTGAGGTCGATGTCGGTGACGATGTCGGCGGCAATGACAAGGAACGTCTCCTGCAGACTGGCTCGTGCAAGCCCGACGGCTCCGGCGGTTCCAAGGTCCTCCTGACTGGTGACGTACTCGATCTTCACACCGAAATCGCTGCCATCACCGAAGTAGCTGCGTATAGCGTCGGGCTGGTGATACAGAATGACAACGAGGTCATCAAACCCGTGCTTCTTGAGCAGTCGTATGATGTGCAGCATCATGGGACGGTTGGCGAATGGAACCATCGGCTTCGGGAGATTGATGGTCAATGGGCGTAAACGGGTACCAAAACCTCCTGCCAGGATGACAGCTTTCATGAGGGCACCTCCATGGAATCATACAGTGTGAGATACTCGCGCGCGCTAGCCTGCCATGAGAAGTCGCAGGCCATGCCAATGGCCTGTATACGTCGGAACGCCCCGGGGTCGGCGTACAGTCGTACGGCCCGCCTCACAGCGTCAAGCAACTCGGACGGCGTCGCGTCGTCGAAGCTGATGCCGTTCCCGGTCTGTGTCTTAGGGTGGACGTCCTGAACGGTGTCTTTCAAGCCACCCGTTCGCCGTACGACGGGGACACTGCCGTAGCGGAGCGCAATCATCTGCGACAGGCCGCACGGCTCGAACCGCGAGGGCATGAGAAAGAAATCCGATCCCGCATACATGCGGTGTGCCAGACCCTCGTCGAACTTCTGGTTCAGCACGAAACGTCCGGGATAGGCAGCAGCCTTCGCTGCCAGAGCCGTCTCGATTTCGGTGTCGCCGGTGCCAAGGATCATCAGGTTCATGGGAAGCGACATCATGTGGTCGAATGTGCCCAGCACGAGATCGACTCCTTTCTGAGCAACCAGTCGTGACACCATGACGAACAAGGGACGGTCGGGTTCTGTCGCGAGTCCGGCTTCCTGCAACAGACGCTCCTTGTCCTGCAGCTTTCCCGCAAGCGATGAGGGGCTGTATATATGCGGTAGTGCTCCATCCGCGGATGGATCCCAGTAGGAACAGTCGATACCATTGAGAATGCCGCTCAGGTGCTCACGTCGCGTGGCGAGAATGCCGTGAAGCCCGAAACTGTAGTCGTCGGTCTGGATTTCGCGGGCATACGTCGGAGAGACCGTATTGATTTCGTCGGCCCAGACGATGCCCCCTTTGAGGTAGTTCACCTTGCCGTAGAACTCGAGGCCCTGGATACTGAAGACGGAACTCGGCAGGCCGATGTCAGGCAGGATCTCGGGGGAGAAGATTCCCTGGTAGGCGATGTTGTGGATCGTCAGCAGCGTCTTCTCCCTGCGCTCAGGATAGAGGACGCGCAGATAGACGGGGAGCAGTGCGGCTTGCCAGTCGTGCACGTGGATAATGTCGGCGCCGCCAAGTGCGACAATAGTCTCGAGTGCGGCACGTGCAAAGAAGGCGAACCGCAGCCAGTTGTCTGGATAGTCACCTTCGCGCGTATTGTAGAGGGCATCACGTTCGAAGAACTCGTTCTGGGCGATGAAGTACGTCTGCTGGTGGCGGAGGACCGTGTACGGCAGGGCCCTGCCCCCCATCGTCAACGTGCCGGTCATGACCTGCTCCAGTGGCAGGTTCCTTGCCATGATGGTGCGATAGAATGGCAGAATCAGGAACGTGTCCGCCCCGAGGACATGCAGAGCTGTGGGAAGGCTGCCCGTGACGTCTCCGAGACCGCCAGTCTTGGCATAGGGAAGTGCTTCCGAGGCTACAAAGAAGACTGTCACAGCTGTACCTCACGCAGGAACTGCGCAGTCTCCTCTGGTATCGTTGGGTTGATGTAGAACCCGGTCCCCCTCTCGAATCCGGCAGTGTGCGTGACGCGAGGCATGATTTCAAAATGCCAGTGGTAGTGAGCAAGACTCTCCGTGTTGAGAGGTGCCATGTGGAGGACCAGGTTGAAGGGCGGGTCGTCAAGTGCTCCGCGCAGCCGCTGCAGGGTGCGTTTCAGAAGGCCCGCGAGTTCCATAACGTCGTTCCGGGTTGTCCGCGCATAATCGCTTTCGTGCTGTTTGGGCAAGATCCACGTCTCAAACGGGAAGCGCTGGGCAAACGGCACGACACTGATGAACCGTTCACTGTCCTCGATGACGCGCTTGCGGTCGGAAAGCTCTTGCTGGATGAGGTCACAGAAGACGCATCGGTCTTTGTACTCATAGTATTGCAGAGCGCCAGTCAGTTCTTCCTGGACACTCAAGGGCACGATGGGGAGGGCAATGATCTGGGAGTGGGGATGCTGCAGAGATGCACCGGCCCGTGCGCCCTTGTTCTTGAACACCATGGCATACTTGAATCGCTTGTCGCGGGCGAGGTCGACGATGCGGTCGCGCCAGGCCCACAGCACTTCCTTGATCTGGTTCTCAGGCATCAGCGCCATTTCCACGTCATGGTTGGGAGTCTCAATGACGATCTCATGCGCGCCGATGCCGTTCATTATGTCGTACATGCCCTCACCGCGTTTGTCCATCGTGCCTTCGACTTTCAGCGCCGGGAACTTGTTGGGGACGACGCGCACCCACCAGCCCGGCTCATTCGGCCTGGAGTCGGCACCACGGTATGAGAGGATCTCCGGCGGCGTACTTGCCTCGTTTCCGGATTCGAATGGACACTTGGACAGATCGGCCAGACGGTCCTCCTTGTCTGTCTTGAAGTTGCCTGGGCGCAGTGCACGTTCGGTGGCAATGATGACCCACCGCCCAATGATCGGGTCTTTGCGCAGCTCGGGCATCACATTCCCCTCAGGTCGTCAAGATGCAGATGCTCAAAGACATGGTCTGCTGACCCTTCCTGTTCAGAGGTGTCGGATGGTTCCCCTTCTGCTGCTGCGAGCAGGTCTCGAACCTTGCGATGATGTTCCAGGAACCTCGACATCCCGTATGAACGAGCCTGACCTGTCGTGATGAGGAAAGGCCAGTCAGAACTCTCCTCGAGCAGGATCTCTCGCAGCAGTGCGTCGCCGGCAGAGCCATTGAGGCCTGGAAGAAGCCTGACGAATCGGCGTTGATCGCTGTGGATCATGTCCCAGATCCACGAGGTCTCGGAGTTCATCCACGTATCATGTCCGCCTCCTGCGCCCCAGCTGGATTCGCGCAGTCGCCCGAGGGGCAGATCGCGCTCGGCCAGGACCGTCGTCGGGGCGACTGCCGAGATGGATTCCTTCGTGGCCAGGTTGCGGAGCACGGCAGCGATCCATCTCGGCCCCTCGTACCACCAGTGTCCGAAGAGTTCGGTGTCGTAGGCTGCTACGACCACACCCGGATCGCCAGTGAGCCTCTGTCGTTGGGCCGCGAGGTCGCTGACCAGTGAAGCGAAATGCACGGCGTGTTCTCCAGCGCGCCGGCGCGCTTCTTCCGGCCTGTAGAGCTCCTTTGCTCCCAGATCAGTCTGTTTGCTGGTAATCCGCCAGTACTGCCATCCCGAGCCTTCACATCGTCTGTGAAACTCGCGATAGACGCCATCTCCAGGATAGCCGAGGTCACGTGACCAGACTTGCTCGCTTGTTGCCGAATTGCGCAGGAATACCGCTGTGCCCGGGCCAATGTCCCATGGCGTCCACGGTGCATCGGCACTTGTCGGGATGATAGCGTGTCCGCTGACGAAATCGGGTGGGCCACCCATGTCCAGAGCAGCTGCGTCGGCGACAAAGTAGCGCAGTCCTTGCTCGGCGAGGAGGCGCTCGATACCAGGGACATAGCCGCATTCCGGCAGCCAGAAGCCAACGGGCTTTCGGCCCATCCAGTGCTCATAGGTTGCTGCTCCCGCGCGGATCTGCAGGCGCCTCGATTCGTCGTTATTGAACAGTGGCATGTAGCCATGCGTGGCACATGAGGTCAGCACCTCCAGGCGTCCCCGCTCCTGCAGACTGGCGAAGGCCCCCACCAGATCGCCGCCCAGCGCGTCGAACTGTCGAAGGCGCTGGTCCAGTTCATCACGGTAGAACATGTTGAGGCCGTGAGCTTCTGGAGTATCCGGCAGGAGTGAGACGTCTTGTTCCAGTGCCTTGCGTTTTGTGTCGACCCACTTGCGGAAGCTGTCCACAAATGCTGGAGACTTGAGCTGTTCCATGAGGATGGGAGTGATGCCGACTGCAATGGTCCCCGGCACGTTGTCATGGTCCAGGCCCTCCAGTCCTTCGAGGAGAGGGAGGTACGTGTCGAGGGCGATCTCATGCAACCACTCTTCGCCGAAAGGCCAGCGTCCCTTGCCAAGGACGTAGGGCAGATGCGAATGCAGGACCAGAACAAAGCGGCCATTCATGTCAGCCTCCAATTTCTAGGGTGAGGTGCCGTGACGTTTTCAGGTCAAGTGCAATAGACACCGTCATTCCCTGGTAGACGGTTTCGATGCCACTCTCCGAATTCGAGACTGTCCTAATCGGACGCAGTTCCACATGAACAGGGCGGCTGGTCCGTACCGAGAGACGATGAGATTCGGTTCCGATGCTGAAGGAGTCCGCCACGAAGGAGCGTTCTCTGTCTTCCCACCACAGTGCCAGGTTCAGTTCACATACGTACCAGTCGTGCGGTGCTCCGATCTCAAAGTCGACACGGAGCCCACCCTCACTCGGCGTGAATGTCTTGACTATCAGTCCGGGGGCCTCGAACCGTGCCCAGGTCTGGCCGAGTTCTGCTGAGTACTCTTCCATTACGGGTTCATCGCCTGTGGCGGCATCAAGTGACGCACCGAAGTGGTCGATGAAGCTGACGCGCATGTGATCGTCGAATTGAAGTGCGCGAAGGGCATCAGGGTCCTTGAGGCGCAGAGTCTCGTGGATGTTGGCCGCTTCGTGCGACTCACTCTGTGACGTGGCTTCGAGCATCCGGTCATGGTAGGCCTCGTGGTATCGTGTCATGACATTGCTCCAGGACCACGCCTGTCGCAGGTCGTCCCACAGGACCAGGCGACCGCCGGAGGTGTGCAGGAAGAACATCTGGTGTTCGGTTGCCATGACGACCTCAGGTCGCCCGTCAGCGTCGGTGTCCTGCAGCCAGGCACCCAAGCGTCGCCCCGGCATCAGCCGTTCGGCTGTGAGCAGTTCGGCGTAGACGGCGTCGCGGAGGTGAGGAAGATACAGCCCGCCGAAGATGCCGTGCCAATACGCGCAATTGCACTGGCTTCGAAGGTAGTGCGTGCGGGCTTCCCCGCCCGCCTCTCCCACTTCACTGCCGACGAACAGCATGCGCTTGTGCATGCGGTTGGCCTCGGGGTATCGGGCGAGAAAATTGCGAAATGTGCCGCCGCTGAGAAACGAACGGTCTTCCGGACTGGTTTTCTCGTGCAGATCGGCGAACGCCTTCTGTCGTGACGCTGCCAGTGACCATTCCTCCATCTCGGCGTATGAGCAGGCCGGCAGGTAGACGCACTCCCGTGGCTGCAGGGAAGACGCGGCTTCGCCTACCGTCAGAGTGACGACGTCGTCCGCATCTGTCAGCGCCTGGAAGAATCGTCGCAGCCATCCGCCGACATAGACGTGATCATAAGTGCCCGGCCACATGCCGAACTTCTCACCGTCGTCTCCATACACGAACACTTCTGCGTCGTCGGGACTCTGACGGACGAAGCGCAGGGTCTCGTCAGGCTCCGCCCATGGAATCTTGTAGCGCAGTTCCTTGAGGATGGGGAACACCTTGATCGTGTGCCCTTCTTCCTCGGTGACGTAGACATGAAACAGGTCTGTTCCATTGAGCCCCGTCTTCTCAAATCCGTTGTCGTCAAGCAGCGTCCATTGGACTCCAGCCAAGGCCAGGGAACGTGCCAGGTGTGGCTCCCACGCCCGTTCGGTCAGCCACAGGCCGGTGGGTCGTTGTCCAAAGAGTCTCAGAAGCTCGTCGCTCATGAGCTGGATCTGCGCGATTCGGTCGCTTTCCGAAAGCAGTTGCAGGATGGGCTCGTAGAAGCCTCCACCGACCAGTTCCAGCTGACCTCGCGCGGCCAGCTTCCGGACGAGGTCCAGGTAGGCAGACAGATGATTCCGTTCGATGAACTCCAGGAGTGGCCCCGAGGAGTGAAGAGAGACCTTGATACGCGGGAAATCGGTCAGCGTTTCGAGGAATGGCAGATAGGCTCTGTTGATGGCCTCTCGGAATACGTTGTCGAAGTTGCCGACCGGCTGGTGATTATGAACGCACAGACACAGCTTCTTGATATCACACCTCCCAGTGCTGGAGCTCGTAGTCCGTTTCAGGGAGCGTCATCGACATCACTCCCCTGACAGGGATGGTCGCAACCAGGCGTCCTCCGCCGGAGACGAGGACGGTGAAGGTGACACGTTCGCCCCGCTGAGCTCTGATTGTTGTGAAGGGAAGCTTGATTTGCAGGGTTTTCTGCAGGGCCCAGTCGGTATCTCCAGGAGGTTCTGTCCATCCGGTGACCATGCCGCCCTCTCGTTGAACGATGAAGCGACTTGCTCCCGCCAGTGAAGATAGACGGACCTCGACCCTCAAGTCCTCGGTGGCCGCCATCTCTGGCGCCAGCTGGATCAGGAAGTAAATGGCGGACAGGCTGTATCCGATGCGCAGTGACGTCACGGCGGGGGCTCCGGAGTTCATCGCGCCGCCCCCGCCGTCGGGCTGGAAACAGCGTCCAGATGCCCAATCGAGATACGTCACTGGACCTCCGTCGATCCGCGGATTCATGAGACCGGCGGGCTCGACGGCAACTGTCAGTGACTCAGCGTCCAGAACTGGCACGAAGAGCTGATCTGGGACTGGACGACCAGCCTGCGTGTAGACGTTCGTCAAGTGCCTCCGGTAGAGATCATCGAACTGAACTGATGTCTCGGCCGTGCGCTCACGACCATACCACCAGTTCCAGTCGGATCCTTCGGCTGCAAGCAGAGACATGCTTGAGCGTTCCTGTTCAGCCGGGCTGAATCGTCCCCAGTCCTCCCGGGTCGCCCGGAGGTACTCCCATGCTTTGTTGTCTTCTTCTTCACCGATCCAGACGCGGAAGTTGCCGTCGATCCACGAACCGGGGCGGAAAGCAGGCATGTCTGATGCCAATACGCCCTTCAGCGCGTCGCCTACTGTCATGAGCCGTACGTCGGACTCGCTGGCCAGCGCCGCATAAAGAGCCCGGAGAAACGGAACCCCGCCTCCAGGGTAGAACTCCCACGCATTCTCGCCATCCATGATGATCGACAGCATGCCGGGCCGGTCGAGGTTGTCTCTCACTGCGCGCACGTGCCCCATGAACTCCGACACTGCACTATCCGCGGTCTTCGACGCGTATTTGAAGCCGATGGCATCTGAGAGTGCGCGGTCGCGAAAGACCATCATGATATCCCCGGCTGTCGTCTGGACCCGGTAGGGGTGGTACAGCACTGATCGGGGTTCTCGGGGGAGCTCTCGCAGCAGGATATCCTCATCGGTGGCCGTCCAGGAGAAGCCGGCGCGCGCGATCTCGGCAACTGCCTGCGGCGACACGCTGCCCTCGGAAGGCCAGCACCCTGAGATCGGCAGCTGCAAGAGGTGTTCGACATACTGCTTTCCGAACCGTAGTTGCTGCATTGCGTCTTCAGGGTGGCGAAACGCTGGGTGTGGCAGGGGAGTGTCCTGGACCACCGCAGCTGTGTCTGTGTCGATAAGCAGCGGCAGAATCGGGTGCGCATAGGGCGACGTGGCCACTTCGACCTGTCCCGACCGGCAGAGTCCTGCCAATCTCGGCAGGAAGTCCCGGACCAGGTCGTGTTGAGCGTCGACCAGCGCCGCATGGTCCTCTTCGGTGAAGTCCCGGGTCTTGCCCAGAAGAGTCGCTCCCCCTGGTCTTTCGCTGAGGTCGCTGGAGCACGTCCACGCCCGCGTGAACAGACATTGAAGGTCCCGCAGCTCCTGTTCCGACCATATCTTGATCGGCCCGGACCTTCGCAGGGACAGCTGGCGGTAACGGGAGTCTTGCTCGATAACGCGTTGCTGGTTGACGTCGAAGAACATCGCGACAAGCCGTGCTCGCTGGTCCATGTCGAGCTCGTCGACTCGCCTCGCAGATAGCTCCAGCCACTCGTCGGTGCACTTGTCGTTAGCATAGGCATCGAGCTGGGCAGCCAGGACCGGCGTCAAGTTGATTGTGACGTGCGCTGTGGGCTGCTCTTCGAGCAGATGGAGCATCATCGTGTAGTTGCGTGCGCAGTGAAGCCGAGTCCACGGAAGCAGCGCCGTTCCCGACGTGAGATCCTGATACTGTGGCTGATGGAAGTGCCACACGAAACAGACGGCAAGGATGGGAGGCATACCTACAAGTTCCCCTGAAGTTCCTGACTCAGTCGGTCCCTGCAATAGAGGTGGAACCATCCTGAGAGCGTCACACCCCTCCGGGGTCTGTGGCTCAGTCGGCTTTGGTATGTGTCCAGCATCGTTTTCTGCCTCATATTCTCTTCATCGTAGTATAGGAAATCCGGGAAGAAAGTCACTCGCCGCACGGGGTTCTGGAGGCAATGGGGGTTGATGAGGAAAAGGGAAGCGCCGGGTCTTGTCCCGGCGCGGCACTTGTGAATGTGCAGTGTTCAGCTCAGATACTGCTGAATCATCTTCTCCGTAACGCCGCGATGCCTCGCGATGTCAGCATAGAACCATCCGCTGGTGCGTACCGTCCTCTCGAGCGTGGCGTAGTCCACTGCGACGATGCCGAACTTGGCGCTCAGGCCCTCGATCCACTCGAAATTGTCCATCAGGGACCAGTGATAGTAGCGCTGTACGTCGACACCGTCCTCGATGAGCTGGCTCACCTGGAGAAGGTGGTCGTAGATGTACCTGGTCCGGAAGGCGTCCTTGGCGTCCGCTGTGCCATTTTCGGTGATGAAGATGGGGCTATGATAGCGGTCCCAATACTTCTTGCAGACACGATACAGCCCCTCAGGGTACAGCTCCCACCCAAGGTCGTTCTTCTGGCTGTCTTCGCGCACTTCAAGCCTGCCCAGCGGATTCGTGGGCTTGCCAGAGCAATCGACGAGGTCGCGTGCATAGTAGTTGATGCCGAAGAAATCGAAATAGCGACCCTCCCCGAGGGGGTATCCCCCTCCCAGCGGCGAGAGGAGCCTTCCCTCGCACATCCCTGTGACAAAGAGTTCCTGGAAGAGTCGTTCGTACATGCCCGCTGCCCACCGCTCGCGACTGCTGCCATGCTTGGGATCGAACAGTCTGAGGTGATTGGCGACGCCGACCATCGTATCATTGTAGCCATTGGAGTCACGCACCTGATGAACCTTGCGATAGGACTTGATGTGCGCCATGACCATGTTGCGGGCGCCCCGAAAGTACTTGGTGATACTGATGTCGCTCGGCGGCCATCCGCCCATGACGTATCCCGCCGCTAGGTAAACGTTCGGCTCGTTGATGGTGCACCAGTCGCTCACGAGGTCACCAAGGTTCTCGACGACGTACGCGGTGTACCGTTCAAAGAGATCCACAACGTCCGGGTTGACCCATGCCCCCGCATCTTCGAGCCACAGCGGGTTCGAGAAATGGTGCAGCGTGACAAGAGGCCTGATGCCGGCGTTCACCAGTTGCTGTATCTCGAGACGATAATGGCCGATAGCATCCTTGTCGAACTGCCCCCGTGCCGGCTCGATGCGGCTCCATTCGAGACTCATGCGATAGGTCTGCTGATGGAGCTGCTTCATGAGGGCAATGTCCTCACTTACCCTGTTCCAGTGATCGTCAGCTACGATACAGCTCGTGCCATCCTTGACATGGCCGGTCTGAACCCAGCGATACCAGCTGTTGTTGCGATCACCACCCTCGATCTGCAGGGAAGCCGTCGCCGTGCCCAGCAGGAAACTCTCCGGCAGTGCAAATGGTTCCATAGTCATACCTCCTTGTCTCGTGGTGCCGCTGTCAGCAGTATGCCTGAATCGACGGGTCGCGCAACTCGCGTCATGGGCACTCGCAAGACGGTGTGGACGCCTTGCCGCTCTGGAGCGACAGCCTCTCCGTTCACGGTCCATCGAGCGGATGTGTCAGGGATGCCGATCAGTGCTTCGCCTTCGAGTTGGGCAGTGTCGAACCGCCGAAGTTCGATGGAGGTTTCGTGGCACTCGAAGTGCGCGACATCGAGTCCGGGGAACAGGTGGGTCGTCGTTCCGAGGAGTTCAACGTCGTCTCCGTTCGCCTTCCGGAGACAGATCGAATCGAAGGGAAGGAGCTGCAGAGACTCTCCTCCGTCGAGCAGGCGCCCGTGGCAGTAGTAGATGCCAGGATTCAGGTCGATCGTGGCAGGCCGGGAGCCAAGGTTGGCAGCCACGACGTAGGTGGCGTTCTCTGCGCACAGGGTCAGGCGCCACGCTTCGCCGAACGGTCTGGCCTCGAGGGTGGCCTTCGCAGAGAACGGAAACTGCGAAAGATACAGCCGGAGTTGTGCGTCCGTATAGGAGGAGATGTCATCTGACGTGAAGACGAGGCCCCCCATCGCCTGGTTCACCAGGAACAGGGTGCGGCGCTGTGCCTCGGTCAGACTGTTTCCCGTGTCCCGAAGGATGGTGACGTCCGGATCGTTCCAGAACGCCACTCCATTCAGGTGTCTTCGGCCGATAGCGTTGCGGAGGGCGCAGACTGTCGATACCCGCTCGCGGTAGTGAACCGTCGAGAGCAGGCGGTCCTCCCATTTCAGGGCGACGTCTCCGCCGATTCGGCAGAAGTCGACCTGTCCGAACGCGGGGCCAAGTGGAACACCACATCCCAGGATGAGGTCGTCCCCGATGATGTCGCGCAGGAACTGCATGGATTCGGACATGACCTGGCCTCGTGTCTTGCCTTCAGGGGCTTTCCGACAGGCGGCGTACAGGAAGTCGAGCTTGACCAGGTCGAAGTGCCAGGTATGCAGGATCAGGTCAAAGACATCGCGGAGATAGGAGCGGACAGCCAGGTTCGCCACGTCAAGCGAGTAGAAGAAGCCGCTCCAGCCTGGGTTGTAGCCAGCCTTGACGGGCTTTCCATGGTCACCTGTCAGGAACCAGTCGGGATGATCGCGCAACAGGTCAGATCGCTCCTCGGCGATGAAAGGTGTCACCCACAGGCCGGCCTTGTAGCCGCGTCTGTGGATTGCCTCAGCCATCGTCCCCATCCCGTCCGGGAACTTGGCGTTGGTCGACAGCCAGTCGCCGACGGCATGTTGCCACCCGTCGTCGATCTGAAAGACATCGAGAGGGACCTCGTGCTCGCCCAAAGCGTCGAGGTTGTGCTGGAGGATCTCCTGCGTGATGCCCGTGTAGTAGTTGTACCAGCTTGTCCATCCGGTCAGAGGTGGCGCCCGGAGAGGTCGGAGGCCAAGGAGGTCGAAGTAGCAGCCGAACGTCTCCTGGTCCGTTCCCGCTCCCACATACACGTCGTACAGGACATATGGGCCGGCAGGCGTGACCCCGCCGCATTCCTTCTGGAGCGTGACCCTTCCTGCGGAGGAAGCGACCGTCACCAGGGTGAACCCCGTCTGTTCGGCCAGCGAACCAAACAGGGTCAGAAGATCGGACTTGGTCCGAACGTATCCGTAGGTCCAGCCATGGAAACGCCCCGGAAATCCGGGGTTCGTGACGAACTCGTAGTCGCCGTACATGGAACATCGTGAGCGGGCCAGCCTGTTGAGCGAGGGGATGCGATCCCGGGGTCCCAGCTCGCGGGATTCTGTCCACGTCTGGTAGCCATTCACGAAGATGCGGCTGGACGGTGGAACAGGAACGGGGACTCGCAGTTCGGCCGCAAGCAGCGTCACCGTGGTGCGAGGCGTCACCGTGACGGTCCAGCGTTCACCGGGGATAGTCTCTCGTATCGTCGGTCCGATGACGAGGTCGTCGTTTTCCGCTTCGTGAATCAGGTCGAAATCTAGGGTCATGATGACCCCTTCGCGACGATAGGTCAGCTTGCCTTTCACGCGTTCCATCCTATGCCTCCCCGGTTCTCTCGTGAACGCCATCAGCCGGGTGTGTCGCATAGAATGAAGGTGTCAGGCCAGTTGTAGCGATATAGGCGGATCGAACCGAAGCTGCGAAGTCGGGAATTCGTTCCTGCTCGACGAGCGCGATTGCACAGCCTCCGAAACCGGCACCCGTCATGCGGGCACCCAGACATCCCGGGGCCAGGAGTGCGGCTCCTGCGATCGCATCGAGATATGGGCCCGTCACTTCGTAGTCATCCCTTAGCGATGCGTGAGACTCCGTGAGCAGTTTCCCAAATGTGACCAGATCGCCGGCCGCCAGCAGGCGAGAGGCTTGTTCCACACGTGCCTGCTCGGAGATGACATGACGCACTCTTCGCTGCAGAACTGGGTCCGCAACGTGAGCCAGGACGTCCCTCCATTGGGCGTGGACAAGGCCGTTTTGGGGAGCGTCTGTTCCGAGAAGCTGGAGAACGGCATCACACTCGGCCCTGCGTTCATTGTACTTCGAATCGGTCAGGCGCCGCTCTCTGGATGTGTTCATGATGACGAGAGCGTACACCCCCAGGGTAACAGGCACATAGCGGTAGTCCTGTGATTCGCAGTCGAGCAGGAGGGCACAGTCCTCCCTGCCGAGTGCGACGGCGAACTGATCCATGATGCCGCAGTTGACCCCGACAAACTGGTTCTCTACCTTCTGGCAGAGCCGGGCGATGGCCTTGAGGTCGTCCGTAGGAGCCTTCGCAAGTGCGAGAAAGGAAAACGCGGTCAATACTTCCATGGCAGCGGAAGACGAGAGCCCTGCTCCCTGCGGAAGTGTCGTCGTGAAGAGGACATCGGCTCCCCTCAGGTCGGCTCCCTGAAGACGGAGTTCTGAGAGAACCCCCGCGGGATAGTTTCCCCAGCCGCGAGCAGGGTTGGGCTTGATGGGTCGGTCGAGGTCGATCTCCACGGCCAGCGGGTCGTCCGATGAGCGGAGTCTGACGAGATGGTCGGAGCGGAGCCGACAAGCTGCCTCAATCCCGAGTGTGACCGCGGCGGGCATGACCAGACCGCCGTTGTAGTCGATGTGTTCTCCGATGAGGTTCACTCTGCCTGGGGCAAAAAAGGAGCGGATCCCATCGGTTGCAGGACCGTACAGATGAACGAATTCCTCGGCAACGGATAGAGGCATGTCTACGCTTTCTCCTCGGTCTGAGCAAATCTCCCGCATGCGGCCGCAAGAGCTGGGGCAGTATCCTCCACGCGCAGGGTGTTGCATGCTGCCCAGGCGCCCATCTCTGAGGAAGCGTAGTATTTCACTGTTGTCGCGTTACGGAGCGGGGGGTAGAATTCGACGTGAAAATGGTAATACTGCTCGCAGCCAGCATCTTCTGGACCGTTTACAGGAGCCTGATGAATGCACATCATGTAGGGAAAGCGCCGGGCAAACAAGAGGTCGAATCCTCCAGTTAGCGTCTTGAGCATGCGAGCGAGGTCGGTCCGTTCCGAAGAGGTGAAGTCGGTGAAGGATCCCCTGTGAGCGCGGCTTGCGACGAACACTCCATAGGGATAGTCAGTGAACGAGGGGATGTATGCCACAAAACTCTCGTTCGACAAGATGACACGCCGGCCATCCGACGCCTCGTTGCGGGTGAGGTCGCAGAACAGGCAGCTTCCATGCTGGTCATGCCAGGCACGCGCACTGTCCAGCTCTGTTTGAATCTTCAGGGGGACAAATGGGTAGGCATAGATCTGGCCATGGGGGTGCAGCATGGTGACCCCGACCTCCTCGCCACGATTCTCGAAGGGGAAGATGTACTTGATGCGAGGGTCACCGGAGAGAATCCGCTGCCTCTCGGTCCAGAGTTCCACCAGACGCGTCAGGTGCGCGACACTCAGGTCGTGGAGACTGACATCGTGCTGTGGAGAGTACAGGATCACTTCGCACTTGCCGTAGTTGGGAGCAACCGGCGAGAGCTCTGATCCGACTGCGTCGGGTTCATCGGGGTTCGTCGTCAGAGCCGGGAAGTCATTGTCATATGCGAGGACGTCGTAGGTCGGCGGGACTCTGCCCGATCCAGGGCAGAAGGGACAGCCGTCAGCACGCAGGTTGGGTCGTACCTGCCTGTTGCCCGCTACCATCGTCCATGTGCGCAGAAGTGGGTTCCATCGTAGTTCCGCCATCGTGGTCCTCCTGTCACGCTACCGTGCCGCAGCACTGGCCTTACGTCTTGCAGTATAGCCTAACGCCTTCATTGGTACAGGACGGGCGACGCTTTCTGCTTGTTCACGCCCTCCGTACTGACTATACTGATTGCATAACCGAGTATGTGCTGAAGAAGTGGAGGGGATGATGAGCGGAACAGTTCTCGTGACTGGTGGGGCTGGCTACATTGGATCGCACGCTGTACGCAGGCTCGTACGAAACGGCTACCGAGTCGCTGTGCTCGACAACCTGTCCAAAGGGCATCGCTGGGCTGTTCCACAGGACGTTCCACTTGTTGTCGGCGACATAGCCGACACGGCCTACGTCGCGATGACCATCCGGCAGTTGCACGTGACAAGCGTCATCCACTTCGCAGCCTTCAGTCTTGTCGGCGAATCGATGATTGAGCCTCGCGCTTACTACACGAACAATGTGACTGGCACACTGCATCTTCTCGACGCCATGCGTGCATCAGGTGTTGACCGCATCGTCTTCTCGAGCTCGGCTGCTGTGTACGGAGAGCCAGCCGGCGTTCCCATACACGAGGACAGCACCCTGGCGCCCACCAGTGTCTATGGGCGCACCAAGGCAGTCATCGAGGGAATCCTGCATGACTACGCCGCAGCATACGGGCTGCGTTCGGTCTCCCTGAGGTATTTCAATGCCGCCGGTGCCGACCCCGACGGCGGGATTGGCGAGGACCATGACCCGGAGACACATCTGATACCCCTTCTGCTGCAGGCTGCAGCCGGCCGGAGGCCGTCGGTGAGTGTTTTTGGGAGTGACTACCCGACGGCAGACGGTACCTGCATCCGGGACTACGTCCACGTGGATGATCTTGCAGATGCCCATGTTCTCGCCCTGGAGTCCCTCGAGCGGCAGACAGAGGCCACCTACAACCTGGGAAACGGTGAAGGGTTCTCGGTGAGGCAGATCATCGAGACCGCCCAGCGGATCGTCGGGCACGACATACCGATTCTTGAGGCGGGCCGGCGCGCAGGCGACCCTGCAGTGCTCGTTGCCAGCAATCTGCTGGCACGCAGAGAACTGGGGTGGGCGCCACGGTTGGCGGATCTCGAGGATATTGTCCGGACTGCCTGGGACTGGGAGCGGCATCGACCGATCGGCTAGTTATGCGTGACGGATGATGTCTGGTTCCTTCCCATTTGTTCTTTGACCGGTCCAGGTAATGCCGTAGAATACATAGGCGGCACAATACCTGACCGACCCGAAAACTGATTCTCGGAGGCACGAATGCGCGGGCAGTACCTCTCGTTAGCCATGAATCTCGTCATTGGGCTGTCCTTCTTCCTGTATGGCATGAAACTCCTTGGGGACGGCCTTCAGAAAGCGGCCGGGGACTCTCTCAGACGTATCCTGCAGGCTCTCACGAACAAGCCAATCCGCGGAGTGCTGGTCGGTATGCTGGTCACCGGCATCATCCAGAGCAGTGGAGCCACGACCGTCATGGTCGTCGGGTTCGCCAATGCCGGACTGATGACGCTAAGGCAGGCCATGGGAGTCATCTTCGGCGCCAACATCGGCACGACCATCACAGCCCAGATCATCGTGCTCAAGCTGGACAAGCTGGTGTGGCTCTTCATGCTGGTGGGCGTCATGATGGAGTTCTTCGTCAAGCGCAAGACCAGCAAGGCTGTTGGCGAAGCCATCCTCGGCTTTGGCATCCTGTTCTTCGGTCTCTACTTCATGGCGGACACGCTTGCGCCGCTCAAGGACAGCCAGGGCTTCATCGACTTCCTGGTACGGTTTGGCAAGGTCCCCATCCTGGGTGTCGGCGCTGGAGCCGTGTTCACGGCGCTTATCCAGAGTTCGTCGGTGAGCACCAGCCTCGTCGTGGCCCTGGCGATGAAAGGGATGATTACCCTGCCGTCGGCCATTGCCCTGATCCTGGGAGCCAATATCGGGACGACCCTGACCGCTGGGCTTGCGAGCCTCGGTGCCAACGTAACCAGCAGACGAGCAGCACTCACACACTTCCTCTTCAACTTCATGGGCACCATCATCATGTTCCCATTTCTCAAGCCATTTGCCAAGCTCGTGGAACTCACGGCGTCGACACTCCCCCACCAGGTGGCCAACGCGCACACGATGTTCAACGTTCTCATGACCATCGTCGCTCTGATCCTCATCAATCCGTTCGAGAAGCTGGTCATGCGTCTTCTGCCGTCCAACGAGAAGGAGGTCGAAACCCGGATCGTCCAGTTCATCGACGATCGAGTACTTGCGACGCCGTCCGTGGCCCTCTCGCAGGCGACGCAGGAGCTCTACCGCATGGGCCACATTGCCTACGAGATGGTAGACAACTGCAGGATCGCCCTCTTCGACAACCGCGTGAATCTCCTCGAGAATGTGCTTGGCAACGAGGAACTTGTGAACTCCATGCAGAAGGAGATCACCGGGTACCTCACGAAGATCACCGAACACGATCTCTCCGAAGCGCAGGGCACGCGTGTCATGGCCCTGATGCATGCAGTCAACGACATCGAACGCGTGGGTGACCATGCGACCAACCTCGTCGAGCTGATCCAGATCAAGGACGACAAGAGGCTAAAGTTCAGTAACGGTACCCAGGATGACCTCAAGGGGGAGTTTGCTCACGTCCTGAACACGCTTGACGAGGCCATGGATGCCCTTCGGGACTATGATGTCGAACGCGCTCACCGCGTGAAGGACATGGAAGACCGCTGCGACATCATGACGAAGGAGTGCATGTCCCGCAATATCTCCCGGCTGAACGCGCATGAGCTGGACCCGCAGGTCGGTGTCGTCGTCGTGGACCTGTTCACGAACCTCGAGCGCGTCTCAGACCACGCCGACAACATCGCGGACGTTGTCCTCGGCGTGTACTAGCCGCAGTTCGTTCAGGAATACGCTGAGCCCCCGCCTTGCAGGCGGGGGCTTCTTAGTTCGAGAGGACTCGTCTCGACGGTTTCAGGGAATCGAAGCCCTGTGGCTCCGGTCTCCGATGTGTCGATAACATCACGTGATGGCTACGTCCGGTTCTGTTGCGGGAACAGCATTGCCTGCAGGTCTCGCGCGTTCTGCACCGCCTGACCTCGGTGGCAGTTGTTGGTCATGACGAACATCAGCGGCGCGCTTGCAGCCATGGTGTGGATGGACGGAAGCATCTGTTCCAGTTCCTCTTTCGAGTAGAGGTAGTCGTACCGTTCCTCGCGGCTCGCTCCGAACCAGTTCGAATTGCGTCCGTGCAGCCGGAGATAGGCAACGTCGCTGGTGACGGCTGGGACCAGAGGCAGGAGATTGCGCAGCTGTGGCTCGTCGACGGCGACGTAGCCAAGGTGTTCGTGTCTGAGGAACGCCAGTGCATCTCCGTTGTGCCAGCTTCGGTCGCGGAACTCGATAGAAAGGGGCAATCGGGGCAGCATATCGCGAGTCGTCAGGAGAAACCTCCGGTTTTCCGGAGTGTCCCGGAACCACGGTGGATACTGGAGGACAACAGTTCCCAGACGGCCTGCGTCAGCCATCGGCGTTACTGCTTCCCAGAACGCCATGAGCGCGGGCGCCAGGAGGGCAGCGCTCTTGAGTCCCGAGGAAAGGTCCGGAAACGCAGGATGCCCCGGAGCGGCTGGCCTCATCGCGTTCCATACTTCGTGTGTCATGCTCCGATGTGCTTTCACGGTGAAGAGGAAGCCGGGCGGTGTCTTCTGGAGGAGAGCCTCGATCAAGGAAATGGTGGGCATGTGGTAGAAGCTGCTGTCCAGTTCGACCGCGTTGAAGCCGAGGGTGCGGGCGTAGTGGACGAGGTACAACGAGGGGCGCAGGTTGGGCGGGTAGATGACGCCTTTCCAGTCAGGGAACGAGTATCCGCACGTGCCGATGCGTATCTCTGCAGTCATGGCCACGGTTCCTCCTCGGGTTGCTCTGCCACCATTGCCGGCGGTTCCTCTGCCAGTGTACCGTCCGCCAGCGAATAGTATAGAAGGGTCTCGCGCTCAGGTGGCGCAAGCTTGTTCTTGACCACGCGTACCCGCACGACAAAAGAAGATGGGTCTCCTTCGTCCAGGCCCAGCTGTTCCTGCGTCGTTTTCAGGCGCAGGGAGGAAAAACTGCGCAGGGCGCCTCCGCCGATGGAGGCAACCGATGCAGGGACCGCCATCAGGTAGCTGCGGCTGAGAAAGAGCATGACACAGAGTCGACGCGCGACCAGCGTCGTGAGCTTGCGCAGTGCGCGCCCCACCATCTCAGCGCGTGCCATGTTGGACGGCATGCCTTCGGGCCGGCGTGACGGGTTCATGGCAATCGCCGAGTCCATGACCAGCAGGTCGATGGCGGCACGTTCCAGAAGGATGACGGCCATGTCGACAGCGTCTTCCGCTGTTTGTGGCTCAAGCAGCAGAATATCCCGCGCCGATGGACCGGGGTCCAGTGGCAGCTTGGCTGCCAGGCTGTGTTCCAGGTCTATCCAGACGACAGTGAGTCCCAGGGCGGCCGCATTCAGGCAACAAGCCATTGCGAGAGCCGATTTGCCGGAACTGGCAGTTCCAAACAGCTCGGTGATACGTCCGCGTGGGTAGCCGCCAATGCCGGTTATGTGGTCTATCGCCGGGATGCCGCTTCCAAGGACTGTTATGGGTGCAGTGAACTGCCGGTGAACAATTTCAAGCATATTTGTGGACAAGGGGAGCCTCCTCGATACTGGGAATGAAGCGCAGTCCCTCCAGCCGCTTGACGAGTACAGTGGGGCTGCCCTCGGTATTCTGGAGTTCGCCGTACAGGCGCATCATGCGGTTCTGCTTGAGCGCCGCCGCGTACCTGCGCTGCGCATCCTCGAACATGACGGCCTCCACCATGCCGTCTTCGTCCTCCAGTGTGATGAAGAAGACGCGTTTGCCGGACTTGGTGGGTGGAGTCTGGATACGAACGACGACTCCACGCACCCACACGTTGGACCCATGTGGCCATGTGCGCAGTTGAGCGCTGTGCAGGACGGGTGCACGTGCCTGCACGGGCGTGGGGGCATCCATGATGTCTGCGGTGGCCAGGTCGAGCAGGACGGCAAGGCTGGCTGACACCGGATAGCCGATACCCGCTATCTCCCCCAGAACGGCACGCAACTGCAGGTTGGAACTAACATTCATGATGCGTTCGATCTCATTGGGGTCGAGTCCAAGGTCGGTCGCGACCGCCACGGGCGTGCCTAGGTCATCGAAAGCCCCGGCCAGCACCAGGCGCTGCAACGCTCGCCGGTTGACCCGTGTCCGGTCCCTGAAGTCGATCGCCGAATCGAAGGGTCGTTCTTCCCGCGCGGTCATGATGGAGATCGCGTTCTTTGCGGACAGCGTACTGAACAGGCTCAGTCCCAGTTTCACCGTCATGCCATGCGCAGTCGTCCGAACCATGCTGCGTGTCACCAGGGGCTTCTCGATCAGGACATGACAGCGGCGTGCTTCGTCCAAGAGGATGAATGGGGGGTAGAACCCCACAGGCATCGCGTTGAGCAGCCCCGCAGTGTACTGGGCCGGCCAGTGCGTCTTGAGGTAGGCGGTGCGATACGCCAGCAATCCAAACGAAGCAGCGTGTCCCTTGTTGAATCCGTAGCTGGCAAAGCCCTTGAGCTGGTTATAGACGTGCTGAGCCGTTTCCTGGTTGGTACCTTTGACGGCGGCGCGTTCCAGAAAGAGTCTCTCGAATCGAGCCAGTTCTGCCTTGGGCGTGTGTTCCGTCATCGTGCGCCGCAGAACGTCTGCTTCGGAAAGAGACAGGTCCGCAACAGTATTCGCGACCTGCAGGACCTGTTCCTGGAAGACGATGACGCCGTATGTCTCGTTCAGGACCGGCTCCAGGCGTGGGTCTTCGAATGTCACCGGGACTTTGCCGTTTCTCCTGGCCAGGTACAGCTTGTCCATGTTCATTGCCATGGGGCCGGGACGGAACAGTGAAACGTTGGCCATGATATCGGTGTAGCAGACTGGCTGCAGCTTGAGCAGAAGGTTGCGCATGCCTGGCGACTCGAGCTGGAAGACGCCCAGGGTGCGTGCTTCACGCAGCAGGCGGTAGGTCGGCTGGTCGTCCATGGGGATGGTCGACAGGCTGAGGTCTGTGCCTGTTTCGGCCCGGACCATCGCGGTTGCGTCCACTGCGGCGGACAGCGTGCGCAATCCCAGCAGGTCCATTTTGACCAGGCCCAGGCGCTCGACATCATCCTTGTCGTACTGCGTCATGAGACAACCGGTACCTGATGGTTCGAGGGGAACCAGATCAGTGAGAGGAAAGGGCGCGATGATCAAGCCTGCCAGGTGGGTAGACAGCGTGCGAGGCAGCCCCATGATGCGCTCGGCCAGGGATATCCAGCGCTCGATGCTCCCGTAGGGGAACGTGGCCAGTTCGGGCAGCCTGGCGATGACCTCGCTGATGCGGTGGTGGCTGTACCAGGGCAAGAGCCGGGTGGCATCGTCGACTTCCTCCTTGCTGTACCCCAATGCCTTGCCTACGTCGCGAAAAGCTCCGCGGATGTTGTATGTGTTTACGTTGGCTACGCGGCAGACCCTGTCCTTACCATAGACGGCAAACAGTTCGGATACGACCTCGTCCCGGCGCAATGCGTCGAAATCGATATCCACGTCGGGCAGGCTTTTGCGCCCCTCGTTGAGGAACCGCTCAAACAGCAGGTTGCACTGGATGGGATCGACCTGTGTAGCGTCGATGCAGTAGCAGACGATGGAATTGGCTCCGGAGCCACGCCCCGAGTAGGCAACCCCTTTGCGCCGCGCTATTTCGATGATGTCGCATACGATGAGAAAGTACTCGTCCATGTGCATGTGCCGGATAATGTCCAGTTCGTGCTCGATGCGCTCCTCCACGGCCACAGTGACGATGCCATACTTTTCCCGGGCACCGGCATAGACGATATCACGGAGACTGCGTGTTGCCGTCAGGACCGAGCTGGGAGTCTTGAAGCCGTCCAGAGGCAGTTCCACCTGGCATTCCGCCGCGATGTGTCCGCTGGCGGCCAGCGCCTCGGGCCAGTCTGCGAACAGTTCCTGCATCTCGTCTGACCCCCTGAACCAGCTCTCGGCGTTGACGTGGGACTGCCTGCTGCGGGCGTCGACGTCTTCCAGCGAACCAATGGCGAGAAGCATCTCGCGTACCTCTGCATCGACGCGGTGCAGATGGGTAACGCCGCCGGTGGCGCAGGCGGGCACACCGGTTTCATCAGATAATCGGCGCATACGGTACAACAGGCGGGTGGAGTCGGCAAACAGGGGGTTTTGAACGTCCAGGTACAGGCTGGTCTTGAAGAGTTCGCGCATTTCCTCCAGCAGGCGGCGTGCCTTGCGTGGCCGGCGTGTCGACAGAGACTGGTGGAGCAGGCTTTCGGGACTGCCATACAACGCGACCAGGTGGCTGGAGTACAGAGCCAGCTGCTCAAGAGTCAGGCCCGGATGGGCGCGGCCGTGTGCCTGGGCACAGGTCACCAGACGACAAAGGTTGCGATATCCCTCCAGATCGCGGGCCAGGACGACGACGTGGTCGTCTGGCTCATTGCTGAGCAATGTCAGCTCGCTGCCAAAAACAGGGGTGACTCCGGCCGAACGCGCCGCACGGTCGAAGCGGATAGCGCCGGCCAGGGTGTTGCTGTCGGTGATGGCGCAGGAGGAGTAGCCCAGTTCGCGGCTGCGTTGTGCCAGGTCTTCGATTCGGATGGGGCTCTCATGAAAGCTGAAGCCCGTGTGAAGATGCAGGTGGACAAAGGACATGCCGGACCACTCATAGTGTTTCTGTCAATCCATCAGTCTAACCATATACCAGTGTCGATGGACATTGTCTCTCGCGACGGTTGCTATCATCTTGTCGTCGCTCATGATGGTGTAGTAGGTTGCATCCTCCGTATGATCGGAGGTAAACCGTCCACTGGCCCACATCTTGAGGACACGGTCGACATGTTTGACCTCGCCACGGAAGACAAAGGCGGCAAGACGGCCGTTTCGTTCCTCGACGTAGAGCAGCGGCAGCTTGTCAGACGGGGTTGGTGAGACCGGGAAGCCAGACGTGGAATTCATATGCCCTCCTCAGGACAGGTGCTCGCGGACAAGGCCGACAACTTTGCCGATAATGCTGACGTCGCTGGTGACAGGAATAGGGTGGTACGCAGGGTTGGCCGGCATGAGAAAGATACCGTCATCTCCCTCGTGCAGCTTCTTGACGGTCGCCTCGTCTCCAAACAGTGCCACAACAATGTCGCCATTGTCTGCGGTCTGCTGTTTGTGGACGACGACGATATCCCCGGGCACGATGTGTTCGTCGATCATGGAGTCTCCTTTGACCTTGAGGCCAAAGTAGTCGGCAGTTGCGGGCGTCGGCGGTGTGACAAAGATCCACTTCTCGATGTTCTCCTCGGCCAGGATGGGGATGCCGGCCGCGACAGTGCCCAGCACCGGTATCATCAGCGATGGGGTGGCCGGCGTACCCTTGATGAGGTTCGGCTGAGGGAGGTATTCTTTGCGTTCGAGCGTCTTGATGTACACGACGACCGAGTTGAGGGAGTTAAATCCAAAGTGGCGCCGCACATCCTCCAGGCTGGGGCGGAACCCTGTCTGGCGTGCGCGTGCCTCGATGAATTCCAGAACGGCTTGCTGCTTGCTGGTCAGCTCTTCCATCATCCACCTCCATTGTACTGTAGGTACTACACTTGTAGTGTATACACTATGCTACAAAAATACAATAGCTAGGTGGACGAAAGCTGATCAGGATGAGAAATGCATGTGACAATGCCGGACACATGGCGTGTCCGGCATTGTCGTCGACTGACAGGACGGGAAGGGGCTACAACTCGCGGTCGTATCTCCCCGCGAGAGATGTCACTCCCTGAATGGGGTCCGCTCGGATTTCATCTGCCACTGCCGAAGCAGCTCTCTGCAGATACTCAGCGCTTCCATGCCCAGCCCTTCTCCGTATGCCGTGAGCAGCCTGGCGATGGTTTCGCCAGAGGGATCTGTGCTCACGCACATGTTCTGAAGGAGCTTTTCTACAGCCATGGCTTGTGCTTCCAGTGGCAGGAAGGCCGCCTGGACTTCGGCGATGCGCCTGGCATAGTCGCTGTCGACGGCGGTCACAAAGAGGCGGAACGTCCAGAACGCGGAACTCATGTCGAGGTGGTCAGGATCTCCTGTAGCGTAGGGGTCCGGGTATCCAGAAGCTGTTGCCATCATGGCCAGTGGATACCACGGCGTGTAGGGAAGCTCGTCGGGGATCCCGGAAGCTCGCCAGACAGTCACGGATTGTGGCTCAAGGGCGTGGTCCCTCAGTTCGGTCACGGAGGATTCTTGTGTCGTCCAGACCGAAATCGGGCGCATGGTCGTCTGAGCCACATTCTTGTGGAAGCTGCCGCTCATTTCCAGAGCTTGCCGGGTCGACTGCCCGTGAGGTGTGACGCAGCGCAGGCATGCCATGACATCACGAAGGGTCACGGGGTGCTGTGGCGCGCATGAAAATGGCATGTTGTCCAGTGGGAACTCTTGCCCTGTGAGCAGGAAGAGCCCAGTCTGCTGCCGGCTTGTACTCAACGGAGAATCATTGATCTCGGGCGGACCGTAGGCTCTCTTGAAATCGAAAGGTTCGGCCTTGATGGGATCGTACCACCCGCGCTGTATGGCATGGGCCTCCAGATCCGCCGACGCAAGAAACCGGTCCGTACGCTCCAGGTCGGCCTGACGGGAGATGAGATAGTTGGGCAGGACGACGACTGCATCGTCGGGGACGCGTTCCGCCAGCCACTCGTGACCGCCGGGTATCTGAAGGACCCACGCCTCGTGCTGGTCCGCGATCGTGATGATACGAGCGTCGCAGTAGCCGTATGCTTCGACAAGGCGGCCTGCCAGCAGGACGCCCTCGCGGGCCGAGTGGGCTTGTTCGGCGACCAGTTGTGGCAAGAAGTGACCGATACCGCCCCGCAGCAGTTCGGGCTGCTGTTCGCGTGTGCCAGCGGCACTGTCGCAGCAGATGCTGACGCCCTCGCTGTTGAGAAAGCTATCTGCGAAGTCCTGTCCGACGAGCTCTGTCCAGTCGTAGGCCAGCGTGTCCTCGGGCATGGGGAGTTCCAGAGAGGTGTGTGGCTCGCGGTACAATAGAATTCCGTCTCTCAGCCGCGTGGCGGCAGGATGTTCACCGGCCTTGACGATGTGGTGACGCACGACCAGCCGGTGCGCGTCATCTTCGTTGTGACCGACGACAAGGCAACCCGACTGCGATGCCGACCGGCCAACGACAATCGTCGTGCACCCCAGTTCATCGCCTTCAGGTCTGGACAGGCGCATCAACGCTGCTCCAGTGTCCGCAGGGCATCGGCGATGCGGGTCAGACCCTCCTGCACCGTCGAGCGTGGGCATGCGATGTTCATACGCGCGAACCCTTCGCCGCCGGGACCAAAGACGTAACCCTCATCCAGACCGACTCTAGCCTTCTGACGCAGGAAGTCGGACAGTTGATGGACGTCCATGCCGAGCGCGCGGAAATCCAGCCACATCAGATACGTCCCCTCAATGGGCATGACCTTGACCTTCGGCATGTGGTCCTGGACGAACAGTTGGACATACGTCACGTTGCCTTCCAGGTAGTGCAGTACCTGGGTGAGCCAGTCGTCGCCCTCCCGGAACGACGCTTCCAGTGCAGTGTAGCCAAATGGCGTGACCATGCCGACGGCTCCGTTGATGCGGCGTTGCAGTGCTGCGCGCATTCTGGGGTCGGGAACGATGGTGAAGCTGGTGGCCAGGCCCGCGAGGTTGAACGTTTTTGACGGTGCCATGCATACGATGCTGTTCTGCTCCAACTCGGGGCTCAGAGCTGCAAACGGCACATGGTGCGAACCATTCAGCAGCAGTTCGCAGTGTATTTCGTCGGAAACGACGATTGCATCGTTGGCCAGGGCGATCTCACCGACGGCCATCAGCTCGTCCCGCGACCAGACGCGACCTACGGGATTGTGCGGGCTGCACAGGATGATCATCTTCGTCCGCGACGGGCACGTCGACATCCCACACGTGCGTGGCCGGAAGGCATCCTTCAGCCCGTCGAGGTCCATCACATAGTTGTGGCCGTTCCACTGCAATTCATTGTTGGCGACCTGGCAGCCGTTCTCACGGACGGCTGACCAGAAGGGGTAGTAGACCGGGCTCTGAAGGACGACTCCGTCCCCCGGGCTTGTGAACGCACGCACTGCTGCATGCAGAGCGGGCACGACACCAGGTGTGAACAGCAGCCAGTCCGGATCGACCTTCCACTGGTAGTTGCGCCATAGGCGCTCCGTGATGGCCTCCAGGACGGACGGGCTTGGACATGAGTAGCCGTAGCACTCGTGCTGGGCACGCCGTATCAGTGCTTCCGTGACCGGCTTGGGGATGGGGAAGTCCATGTCTGCGACCCACATCGGCAAGACATCTTCACTCCCAAAGATCGTACAGCTCTGGTCCCACTTGACACAACCCGTGTTGTGTCGTTCAAGCCCGCGTTCAAAGTCGTAGTTCATTCCCCTCTCCTGTTGTCCGGTATGGCGCCATCGCGAATGGACCTCGATCCCGCAGAAGATAGAGCTAGAAGCGCAGCATGCCTGTGATCGCAAAGGCGGTCAGGGTAGAGGCTATTGTGATGCCGGCTCCTGTGCAAAGCTGCCCGAGCGTGTGCTCCTTGATGCTGATCTTGGCTAGGGCGACAAGGGCGAGCAGGAGATAGGAAACCGCACCTGGCCAGCCATACATGATTGTGAGCGCCGTGGCTGGACCTGCAGCTCCCGCCCCGTGCCCTGACGCTTTGTAGTGCATGAGGTTCACTACGGTAAGCCCGATTACCGTGAACAAGTACGAAAGCATGAGCGCAACGTTCAGGCGTGACTCGTGGAAGAAGACAAGCACGATCAGCGTTCCTGCGACATATCCGGCAATGCTGAGCACGAAGCCGACCTTGCGTTCGCCTTTGTAGTCGCCGGGATGTCGCACCATGTGCAACCACGCGCTCAGTGGGACGAGCCCAAGACAGACGACTCCTGTCAGGCATGCGCCGAGGTTCCGCTCGACCGGCTTCATGAGGTAGAAGAAGAGGAATGTCAGCATGGCAAGTACTGGTGGGTCAAGAAGGTACGTCCATAAACGCATGCGTTTCGTTCGGCTGATCATCGTCGCACTCCTTTGGTTCTCCGTTCTCACGAGTCACAGACTCGACAAACAAGTATAGTACAGAATCGGGCTTTGGGCCTTCGCAAGCTATGCGACCAGTCCCGAGGAATACCACCCCACTCCGACGAGGAGCAGGGTGGCAATCGCAGCGACAATAAGGAAAGGCACGCTCGGAGGGTTTCCCCTTTCTCTACTTCAGACCGTGTTCAGCCAGGTACTTCCTCTCCTTCTCGCGGTGCGCGATGGTGAGATGGGCCTTGATCTGTTCCCAGCTGGGACCGTCAAGGGGGTACCAGCGAAGGATGACCGCACACGCGATCAGCAGGATAGCGGGCACGAGGAACCATGCCTGCACGATGCCGGCTTCAGCCGAGGCGTCCTGCATGCCCTTCGCCAACGACTGGTCATAGCCTGCACGCGACAGGAACCCGAGGAAAATGGCTTGCGCCAGGCTCATGGCGGGCTTGGTGACGAAGCTGTTGACGCCGGCGTACATGCCTTCGCGCCGCAGCCCTGTCTTGTGCTCGTCCGCGTCGATGACATCACCGTTCATCAGTGGAATGAGGTACATGCCACCGGCAAAGCCCACACCAATCAACAGAAAGGCGATCATCATCGGAATGAGCTGGTGAGGGAACAGGAGACCGACGACGCACCCGACGCCGAACATGGATGCAAACACGCGCACGCAGCGTTTGACACCCCAAACACCACGACGGTTGAGGAACAGCAGCAGGCCCAGGATTGCCCCGACAAAGAGCGAGCCAAGGGTGAGGGAGGTCCCCATGCTCTTTGCGACGCCCATGCTCACTTCGTCATAGTAGTAGTAGATGCCTTGCATGAGCTGGTTCTGGACATAGATGACCGTGAAACTGATAGACTCGAACACGACAAAGGACCTGTTGCGAAAGCAGGCGCCCAGCGACCTCCAGAAGTTGAACTGCTCCTCTTCCTGCTGGAAGTGGTTCTCTGCATAGAAGAAGGTGCTGGCATAGATGACCATCGCCATGAGGACCCCAAGACCGATCATGATAAGTCGGTAGGGCGTGGCATCCTGGCCGGGTCCCGGCTGGATGAGCCCGATGGCGATAGGGAAGGCAGTGGAAATGAGGCTGAACCCGATCTTCCAGATGAAGATGCTGCTTCGAGCCTTGTTGGAGACTGCCATCTCGTACGGCATGATGTAGACGGCAGTTGCAATAGCGGTGTAAAGGGTATCGAACAGAAACATGCCGACCAGCATCTGGATAAACAGCGCCGTCTGGTTGCCTTTGAACCCGGGTAAGACAATCCAGAAGATTGCAAAGGCGGCCGCATACAGGGGTGCCCCGTACCGGATGTAGGGAATACGGCGCCCGAGCTGGCTCCTGGTGCGGTCACTGATGTACCCGAACAGCGGGTCGTTGAAGGCATTCCAGATGCCGAAGAGCAGCCACACGATGGAGGCAAGGCGTGGTGCCAGCCCCATGACGCGCGTGAAGTAGTAGGTCAGTGCTGCGCCTTCAGCGATCGAGCAGAGAATAGCCGCTCCACCGTCAGCTGCCGATACCCAGATACGGCTGTGAAGCGGAACAGTCTCTTCGTGAAGCATCTCACCCGATGTTGGCACTGGAACATCTCCGGTGATTCTCTTAGCCTCAAGCTCCAGCCGGTCATTCCTTTCATCTCCCATATCGGTTCCTCCGCTTTCGGGTTTCACCAGAGCCCAAGATACGGTCAGTATATCGGCAACAGGCTGCCTGCATAGTTGAGACGCTCCGCCAAGCATCCCCTGACCGGGGGCGAATTCACTGAGTGCCTCTTCGGAACTGCGTCTGGTAGAGGCTAGCGTACAGCCCGCCTTGCGCCAGCAGTGTGGTGTGATCGCCGCGCTCGACGATTCTTCCCCGATCGATGACCAGAATCAGGTCTGCGGCGAGGATCGTACTCAGGCGGTGAGCAATGACGATGCTCGTGCGTTGTGTCATCACAAAGCCCAGCGCATCCTGGATCAGAGCTTCAGATTCGCTGTCCAGGCTGCTGGTGGCTTCATCCAATATCAAGATGCGTGGATTCTTGAGGATCACACGTGCCAGCGCGATGCGCTGCTTCTCGCCGCCGCTCAACCGATAACCGCGCTCGCCGACGACCGTATCGTATCCTTCTGGCAGCGCATGGATGAATTCGTGAATATTGGCGACTCGGCAAGCGGTTTCCAGTTCTTCCTGGCTAGCATCCAGCCGGGCATATTGCAGATTGATGCGGATCGTGTCGTGGAACAGGTACGTTTCCTGGGTGACCATGCCGATTTGCGCCGCAAGTGATTCGAGTGTCAGGTCGCGCAGATCGTGGCCGTCGATGCAGATGACGCCGGCGCTCGGATCATACAGGCGGGGGATGAGGTATGTGAGGGTGGTCTTGCCCGCGCCGCTGGGACCCACAAGCGCCACAAGCTGTCCGGGTGCGGCCCTGAAACTCACGTTTTCCAACGCGGTACTGCGCGCCTGGCTGCGCGGGGCAGCTTCCTCGTCCTCTACCGTAGTCCGTGCCCCCGAGAGAGCCGCTGTGACGTTATCGATACTGCCGTAGCGGTGGACGTCACTGAGCAGGTTCTCATCTCCGGCTTCGTAGTTGAAAGAGACATTGTCGAAGACAATCTCGCCCTGGATGTCCTGAAGTGCTACTGCATCCGGTTTTTCGGCGATATCGACAGGCAGGTCAATCACTTCAAAGACGCGCTCAAAGCTGACCATCGAAGTAGCAAACGCGACGGGCGCATTTGAAAGCCCGTGCAGCGCACCGTACAGGTTGCCCAGATATGCCCCAAAGGCCACAATCGTTCCGACGGTGAACGCGCCCTTGATAACGAGGTAGCCACCCAGCCCATAGACCAGGGCGGTGCCCACCGCGCTGATCAACCCGATGATTGCTGTGAAGATCGATCCGGTAGATGTCCGGCGTACGCCCAGCTCACGTACCTGCGCCGCACGCTGGCCAAAACGGGTGACCTCCATCTGCCGGCGGCCAAACAGTTTCACGAGCAGTGCACCGCCGATATTCAGCGTCTCGTGCATCATGGCGTTCATCTGTGCGTTGGCCTCCATCTGTCGACGTGCCATATCGCGCAGGCGCGTGCCAAGCAGGCGCGTCGCCAAGATGAACAAAGGCAGAATAGCCACGCTGATCAGTGTCAATCGCCATTCGAGTGTCAGCATGATCGCCAACACGGCTACCGCCTGGATGATCTGGGTGACGATATCCACAACAGTACTGCTGATTGCATCTTGTGCTCCCACGACATCACTGTTCAGGCGACTCATCAGCTCGCCGACTTTGGTGTTGGTGAAGAAGCGCAGGGACATGCGCTGCAAACGAGCATACAGCGCCAGGCGCAAATCATAGATCAAGCCTTCACCAACTCGCGAGTTTACATGCCGCTGGTTCACTTTGATGACGCCACTCAAAGCCGGGATGAGAAGCAGTGCCGCAGCCAGTAGTATCAACCTGTTGACGTTCCCAGCCGGGATCGTGTTGTCGATCAGGTCACGCAAGACGAGCGGTGTCAGCAACATCAAACCAGTGTTTGCCAGGACCAGTAGCAGCATACCGCCGATCAGCCAGCGGTAGGGTCTGGCGTAGTACAGCACTCGCCTCAGCAGGTGCCAGGTAATCTTTGGTTTTTCATCAGGGGAATTGATGATACCCCGCATGCCGCCGTGTAGTCCCATCGCGTGACCTCGTCAGGTTAGACTCTCAAGTCCCCTGCCCTTTGGTGAAGTACTTGGGCATGGTGAATCTGCAGCTGCAACTATGGTAGATACGTGCGCTACGCACACGCAGCCGGAGCAATCCCCGCGAACATGCTTGAATTATCGAAGATCTTCTACCATTGTACTGATTCAGCGCGTCGCCTGTGTCCCTCGAATTCCACGAAACAAGAAGGTCAGCACAAACCCTGTGATGAATCCGCCGATGTGCGCCATATAAGCCACACCGCCCGTGTCTGCCGTCTGGGCAATCGAACCGATGCCGCTGAAAAACTGCAGAACGATCCAGAGTCCAATAACGATCAGCGCGGGCACTTGAACCACTTGTTGGCCCTGCAACACTCTGATCTTCCCCTGCGGGAACAGCAGAATGTAAGCGCCGAGCACACCGGCGATCGCCCCCGAGGCTCCCAGATTCGGCACCTTTGATCCGACACTGAACGCCAACTGTGCAAAAGTCGCCGCAAGTCCACAGAGCAGGTAGAAGACTGCGAACTTCATATGCCCGAAACGGTCTTCCACATTGTCGCCGAAGATCCACAAGTACAGCATGTTGCCTCCCAGGTGAACCCACCCGGCATGCATGAACATGGAAGTGAAGAGGGTCAAGAAATCAGCACCGGGGTTGGCAAGGAAGCGATTGGGAACGAAAGCCCACTTCATGATGAAGGCGTCACCGCCACTCATTTCCACCAGGAAGAACAGGACGTTCAGAGCGATCAAGGCATACGTCACTAGCGGAACAGTTCTGCGAGAGGAATTATCATCACCGATTGGAAACATGGGACTGACCTCCTTTTGCTCTGGTTGGGTTCGTTGCAGCTTAACGTCAAGATGAGTCTAGCATGTTTCCAAGGAAATGATCTGCTCGCGATCAGCATCTAACCGAGACTTGAGGAAAAGGCTGAACAGCTCACCAGGCGAATTCTTGCCAGGTAGTTGTACCATGTTATCGAGAAGTGGCATCCATCTACACAATTGGGGTATTCTGAGACCAAAAGGAGAGATGGTTTGCATTTTCTGCGGTTCATCTATGATTGTTGAAGGAGGTGAGAGACTACTATGGAGACAGGCAAAGAAGCAAGGGCTGAAGTTAAGAAGGTAGTAAAGAAGGAAGTCAAGAAAGTTGGCAGAGAAATCAGGAAGACCTGCAGAGAAGTCAAGAAAGCCGTAGGTGAAGTCAAGAAAGCGGGAAAGAAGTTATAGGGAACGTTCCCGCGAACAAAGCAGGGAGACAGCAATGGGAGGAGCAGACACCTGGAAGAAGAGTGGTGAAAGTGTGCCATTCTTCTTCATATCCAATCCTGTTGGCAGGTCTTCCTCTTGCCCTCGAGGCCCCAGCTAGCTTGACTAGAACTTGGAGGCACTGTCCCATCGGAAGGGCTTGCCATGTCCGGGGTAGACCGTATTGATCGTTAACGTTCTTAGCTGATGGATACTAGCTGTAAAGTCGGCATGGTCGTCGATCAGGAAATGGAGGTCCGGTCTCACCATATTCATCAACAAGTCACCAAAGAATAGGTTGTCTTCAGCCGTCAGGATGCCGATCGACCCCTTTGAGTGCCCAGGTAGATGAAGGACCTTCACGTCGAACCCATATTCGGAGAGACTTTGCCCATCCTCGACGAACATATCCGGTTTGAATGTATTGAATTGAACCGATCTGGCAAGATGCGAAGACATGAAAGTGATGATTCGGCCGAAGAATGAGATTCTGTCGGATCTTGCCTTCCGGTTCCGGTTCTGATCTCCTCGTTCGACCATTCCCAAGTCGGCAGCGTGCATGGCAATTCTGGCACCAAACTTCTTCTGAAGAAACGCCGCATTCCCGGCATGATCGAAATCACCGTGGGTCAGGATGACAAGTTTCAGGTTTTCGCGTGTCACCCCCGCGTGATCCAGCTCTTTTTCAAGGGTCGCTGAATCGGACGCATCCCCTGTATCGATCATCATGAAACCGTTCCTGTTCCTCAAGAGGTAACAAGGCACTTTCAAGTGAACTGTGATAACGTCTTGGTCCATATTCGCTCCGTTTCGCCCAGTTCAGGTTAGCAGGGTGCATCTAAGGGCGAGTTTGCCTACTGTCTCGTGCTGTCTCGTAGGGATGATTCCATACGCAATCTCCATGGTCTGCAATTGGCAAGCCCTTGTTCACTCTGCCCATGTTGCGAGGGCAGACCTTTCCTGTTCCGTCGCGTGGTTCGCACTCAAGATTCAACATGCCTTCGCTGCCAGATTCTCCCTTCTCTCCTTACGGAAAAGAGCTGTGAGTGTCTCGAGAGTAGAATTGACACAGCATGAGGACGACGTCAGAATATGGGCAGAATGAATACCTGCAGAGTGACCGACCACTTGTACACGGGCTCCAGAGTCGGCAAGGAACATGCCCATGAACTGAACGCACTCGATTTTGGCCCGAATGCTTCCACGATGGGGCAAATGCTGCCCGAAGCTTTTGAGAATTGCTGGCAGAAAAGGCAACTGCTATGAAAAGGAAGATAGGAGACATCCGCATCATCATCAATCCCGCCGCCGGAACAGGAGGGTCGATTCTGCCTGTTATCAATGTGTCCATGAAAGAAGCCGGCATCAAGTGGGATGCATCGATCACGCACCAGGCGGGCGATGCGATCAAATTCGCCAAGGCCGCTGTCAAAGAAGGAGTGGATGCCCTCGCCGTCTACGGCGGGGACGGCACACTCATGGAGGCAATCAGCGGTCTGATGGGATCAGATGTCCCTTTGGCTATTCTGCCGGGAGGATCGGCAAATGTAGTGGCCGAGGAACTTGGCATCCCCAAAGATCTCAAGGCAGCCTGTGCGCTCATGACTCAAGTTCCGCTGACAGTGAAAACCATAGACGTGGGGCAGTTTGGTGACCGCTATTTCATTCTAGGAGTAGCTCTTGGTTTTGGAGCGGAGATGATTAAGGGTGCGGACCGTGAGACCAAGAACAGGATTGGAATCTTGGCCTACTTCCTTTCGGCGGCTACGGCACTGAAGAGAACCAAGAAAGCCGTCTATCATCTGAAAATCGATGGACAAAAGCACGAAGTCCAAGGTTTGACCTGTATCATTGCGAATGTAGGGAATCTCGGGTTTAGTAAGACATCTTACGACAGGCACATAGATGTCAGTGATGGGCTCTTGGACGTTGTTGTCGTACGAAAGGCGAATCTCAGTCTGTTCAAGCTTCTGGCCGTCACCTTACTCAAACGGGAACGTCCGGACAATTTGGAACTAGTGGAGCACTGGCAAGGCAAAGACATCAGCGTTTCCTCAAGCCCCAGACAAACGGTTCAATGTGATGGCGAAGTAATGAAAGAAGCGCCTCTTCATATCAAGGTCATTCCGGGGGCAATCAAGGTCCTGGTTCCCAAGAAGGAAGGATAACGCTGGCGAACAGGTACTCGCTGGCTTCCAGAAGATCGCAGACGAGATGAGGCTCTACGTCGGACTCTCGCGACAAGTCCTCAAGTTGATGATGTGATCCAATAGAGTTTAGGAGTTGTAGGTTGTATGGCCAAGAAGACGATTGATGGAACAATCCCATTAGAAGGCGTTAATCCCTCCGGAGCGTTATTCCCTCTTGAGAAGGAGTATGCTCGCACCATTGCCGCATTGAGCCAAACAAGAATCTTAACCCTTCTTCCACGATCGAAAAACTCAGGGGTGATCGGAATTGACGGGAAAGAGTATCCTGTACCAACCGAGGAACAGTTGCAGGAAGTCTTCGCATGGAACAAGGAATTGGTCGATAAGAAAACGCGGCAAGGATTTGCTCAGCTTCAGTTGACGCCAATCGCAATGCCTACCTCACAGCTTATTGACCTGATGAAATCAGTCATTGTCAAACACGGGGCAGAAGGACGAATTTACCAAACCAGACGCTCTCCTTCCGATCCTTCAACACCTGTTCGCGTCAATACCGAGAAACAAGTCTGGATTTGGGATACCTTGAGACAGGCACTAGATACAGACGGGCTTGTATATTTCCCTCAAGAGTATTCAGGCAACCATCGGGGACAGACCAAATTGGAAGTAGTCAATAGTAGACGCATTTGTGCCGTTCCAGGCTGGTCTGTGGGATTAGTTGAAAGTCTACCCGTTATGCCCGAGCAAGGCCAAGGAAAGACATTGGGAGGTAGAAAGCAACTGGAAACAGGCCTCTCTCCTCGTGAATATCTGCAGACATTGCAGACGGAGACGTATGAAGGAGAAACAGGAAAGACACTTGAAGACTTCATTACAGGATTTCTTACCCACCTCGAAACAACCAATGAAGTAAGTAATGACGTGAGTGACCACAATGCCCTATGGTGTCTTGGGCAATACATGAAAGTCACATATGCAGAGCTTGTGCCGACTGGGCGCTGGTACCGGGACGTTGGGAGAGCTCGCTTGGACATGCACCGTACAAGCAATAAGCTTTGCACCAAGAGCTGGGGTGCGTCTTCGACGGTGAGACTTGGCACCTAAGTTTTCTCCTTTCTTCGCGTTCTGTCTTCCCCCTTTTCAATGAGGGACGCGTCGGCCTGCCGGGGTTCAACTTCCAAACCGGTGAACACTCCTCGTGGAGGCCTGGAAACGTGCTGGTTGATGCTCTAGAAGACGTTTTGCTTAGGATTCGGTTTGCCAGAACGGATTAGGGCGCCGGTCACCGTGCTCGCGCAACGCCTACGTTGCGCGGAGTCGCTTGGGCGCAGATTGGGCCATGGCAGAAGGTTGGTGATGAGGTCCGGGTCACTGTTTTTGGAGTGGGCATCGTCTCGTCGAAACGGAGAACGTTCTGGCGGGTTGATTGCAAATTCTCCTGTTCTATGGACTATTTGTTAAGGGACGATTCTGAGAGGGAGTGATGAGCACAGTGTGTTTGGGCAAGAGAACCATGTTCTTGAGGGGAGTAGCCGTCCTTGTGCTCGCATCTCTTGCAGTGCTCGTCCTGACCTCCTGCAAAAGGAAGACGCCGACCAATCTAGGTCAGACAGGCTCAACGCCCTACGGTACTGCAGTCACCTGGGGACCGCTCAAGCTTTCCAGGGGATATGTAGGAGAATTCCGCATTGAGGGTGATATCGGAGTGGGTTCTGTTGAATATGACCCGGGTACTGCCACTGAAGGCACATACCTGTATGCTGTCAATACACGAGACGGGCAGCTTATTGGAGACGCACGTGTCTCTGGCAGTATCTATGCGACTGACATTGGTGAAAGGTACGTCTTCGTCTGGGTCAAAGATGGAATCAGCGTCTATGATCTGAAGAAGCAGTTTGCCTTCGTGCAGTCGATTCCAACTGGAGCTCCTCAGTGGGTGATGAACTTGGGCGACTTCCTGTATGTCGAGGTTCGAAACGCACCCGATTACCTCATCGACAAGGGGACGCTGAAAAAGAGGGACTTGAACGTATCGAATGACAACTACATATACAAGCTCCTTTACCCTGACTGCATTATTGAAGACCCTTCTCTTGACCCTACCGGGCAAGGGGATCCTGCGATCCACAGCTTGGAGACGGGCAAGGTCCTGGGACACGTGCCCAGCAACTACCTTGGGGGTGAGATCTTCGCCTGGGATTTGCAGAAGAACTTGGTCTTCTGCACTGATAGAGACAAGCTTGTCGTCTATGACTTCTCGAAGAGCAGAGTCATCTCTGAGATCTTGCTCACGACTTCCGAAACCTATGCCATCGTGGCGGACTCCCACGATAGCCCGGCGCACTATCTTGGCATTGGAGACCGTCTCCATGTGACAGGCAATGCCACTTCTCTGACAGACAATTCCTACTTCTTCAACGGGAAGAAGTATGCGTATGTCGTGGACACTTCCGGGCAGGTCATCGCCGAACAAGCAGGTTCAGAGATTCTCGGGAGGTTTGGAGGCTACACGTTTTCGAGGAAGGCCGATTCCATATTTCCAAGCCAGAGTGCCGGCGATGCCTTGTGGACCAAGAAGCGGCCGGAGGAGCCATTCTTTGGGAGAGGTCCGTACTTCGCAAACGATGCTATTGTCTGGCTGTGTGAGTCGAGCGGTCTTCGAGACCATGGAGATGGGATCTATCAATGGAAGTACGAAACCGGCTCCTTCCTCAACTACACCGAATTCACGGGCTACGAAGCCCAGGTCGTCTGCTCTGGACCATTGATTGTTGCTATGCGTAGTCAAAAGGGAGGCGTGGACGCGGGCTGGTATCTCGTGTGCTACAAGCTGTCGAAGCTTCCCTTCAACTGGATACCCGATTTTTCCATGAACTACAGCCCTGACCAGGTCTACTCTTCAACCACAGACACGAAGTTCACCTGCACGGTCAAGAATGTGCCGGCCGAATTTGGGCCGAACGACATCTCGTATGCTTGGGATTTCGGGGATGGCACAACGGGGACTGGCAACGGAATCACCCACCGGTTCGCGAGGGATGGCAGCTACAACGTGACCGTTTCTGTGAAATACGGGAACTCCCTGGATGCTCTGAGGAAGTCTCTGGAGGTCGCAGTACTCAAATCGGCGGATGTTCAACTTACTGCTACCCCAACACGCTATACGGCAGAGGGTTTAGGCTACGACCTCCAATGCAGCATTAGCGGTTCCAGCACATTGGCACGGGTGAGTTGGGATTTTGGAGACGGAGGAAAATTCGAGTCCGGAGCCGCGTTGTTCAAGTCACACACCTACAAACCCGGGAGTTATGTCGCCAAAGTGACTGGCTATGGCTCTGATAAAGCAGTATCCTGGCACAAAGAAGTTGCCATCAGTTCAAGATTCCCTGAGTTTTCCTCAGACGCCTCCCCGCTTGAGGGAGTCTCTGCGCTTGAAGTGAACTTTAGCTGCAATCTTGTAGACACTGATCTTCCCGACGAGGGTCTTACCTACACATGGAAGATGGGCTCAGATATCCTCAGCAAGAAGAGTTCCTTTGGCTGGGCGTTTGTCTACCCCGGAGTTCACAGAGTAACCCTTGAAGTGAGAGACCCTGCTTCCAGACTTCTAGCGAACAATACCTTCACAATGAACGTCTACCAACCAACTCTCACATTCTCAGACGAAGGAAGGAAGATCCAAAGCAACTCTTCCATGTTCGTGGACAAGAAGTACGACGTCGATCAGGATGGAATCAACCAGACCTGGGAGGAAGAAGCCATGCTCAGGGCCAACCCGTACTTTGAGCTCGACGACATGGAAGAGTGGTTGAGCCATCAAGACACAGACAAGGTCGTCAATTTCGTGAGGATTACCCCCTACACAACCAAGTCAAACGAGAGATATGTCCTGTTCATCTATGCCATTGCCTGGAGCAGGGACTACGGAAGATATGGTTCAAATCTTCCCCTTCTTGGCGCAGTCTGGGGCGTTGAGTCTCACAATGGGGATGTTGAGAAGGTGATCATGGCCTGGAAGGTCATCGACGACCGGAATCTTGAGTTGAAGTACGTGTACACTTCTGCGCATGGAGGTGAGTCAACAGGCCATTCAGCAGTGTGGAGGGCCACGGGTTCAACTGAGAACAAAGGACAGACGCTCTATTTGCCATCTGGCAAGACGGACGACGACATCATGCGTGCGACCCTTGAGTTTCAGGACAACGTTCTCAAACTCCAGGCCTCAGGAGGGAAGCACGCAATCTACCCGACTGCAGCGTGCGGGAACGGTGTGCTTCTGGTTTCGCCGGCCTTTGGTGAAGATTGCGGCGGCGGCGGACTCCATCAGTTTGCCTGTTACAACGCAGGTGAGCCAAATGTGCATCTGATAGATGATATCGGCAACATCTTCCCAAACGAAAGAGTATGGTCCGGAAACGTCCAGCATCCCTCGCGATTCTGTGGTGGGCTTGAGTGTGAGGATAAGGGGCCAGAGCCCATTGGCGGCTCTCTCAAGACAATAAACGATGATCTCACGAAGAGATTGGAGGCCATTCCGGCCCAGCACAATCCATGACACCATTTCTTCTCCAGGACCGGGGGGAGGGGGGACGATGAGAGTAGTCACGCTTGATAGCTGGCGCAAGGCCCGAGCAATTGTCAGCAAAGGGGTCTGGGGTAGCCCGAAGAATCGGTTCCTGGACTGGGCGGTCGGCGAGATGGTTGTTGTGCTGGTAACCCGAGAAGGAGTCGTCACCGGGAACGTCTCAGGTCCAAGGTCGAAATCCGACCTCACGGCTTGGGACAACGACGTCGATGAATGGAGTGTCCCGCTCGCGGGAATATCGCTCGTGGAAGGTGTAGCAGGGCAACGTCTGAATACCGACGTCAGAGATGTCTTGAGGCGCTCCTATGGGGAGCAGGTCTACTTCCGAGTCCTTCTCCGTGGGATGAAGCTTGGTGATGAACCGGAATGCCACATTCGCGAGCTGCTGGAGAGTCCGGCAAGCACGGGGCAGTCTGAGAACGCGTAGTGAAGAACGCACTGCAGATTCGCTGTCAACAAACCGGTTTACCGAATCTCAAATAAGAGGACGACTGATCGTCTTAAGGGTCTCCTGGCTCATTCTGCCTTGTTCGACGAGTTCACTTCCGGCTCTCCGTACCGCATCCAAGACAGCTTTCCCGTCCTCAGTAATCTTGTCGTCGACCTTCATCGCATCGGAGTGAGGCCTGAGAACTGCTCCTGCGAACTCGACGCTCGCATCTTCAGCCAGCTCCTTGACGATGCGCACGACCGTGTCGCAGTTCTCGACCTCCCGCCACCCACTTGTCGCGACAAGCACGATCTTCTGGATGTTGACATCTTCATGAAACCTGGCTCGCGTACGCCCTTGACGTCTCTCCAGCTTCGGGTCGATAAGGGGCATGAGCCGGTTGACCACATTCTGCATGTCACCTGGCAAAGGAACATACACCGGGGTCGCCAGGATGAGAATATCAGCAGCCTTCAGCTTTGGATAGAGCAATTGCATGTCATCCTGGACACAGCATTCTCCGCGGCCATCGTTCCAGCAATACATGACCCCACAGCTGCATGGTTTGAGCTTCAAACGGCTCGCATAGAGTAACTCGACTTCAGATCCGGCGTCCGTCATGCCTTGGATGAACGAAGCCAGAACCAAGGCCGTATTCCCCTTCTCCATTTGGGGGCTGCCATTGATTGCCACTGCTCTTATCATGATCGCCTCCCGTGATCACCAATAACCAGGCTCCTGACGAGGACTTCAGATTCCTCGTCTACCGCAATTATACACTACCACACGCCGAATACGAGGCATCAAAGAAGCATTCGAGGAGCTCTTTGACTGGGAAATGGCAGGATTTCGCCTCCGGGGAGTATTGCAGGAAATGACGGACGGGACGACGGCACGGTATCTTGGACGTTCCTGCATTGATTGGTCAGCTTGGGACGACGGGACGAGGGGGAGTCGGTCGAGTCCCGAGGTGGCGCCAGAAGCGCGGCACTGATTCTGTGATCCATCAGCGAAGCTACTACTCGAACTGGTCTTGGAGACGGTCTTCTCGGAGTCTCCGTGAGCGATTGGAATCGGATCGCTACGGACGTGATTGTAGTCCTCGATACCTTGAACAGCCCAGAGTGTCGCTATACACTAAGAATAGCTGCGCGGCTTCGTCGCCACCTGAGTGCGAAGTGGTCGGAGGAGGTAGAGCGTATGGCAGTACGGCTAGCGATCATCGAAGGCAACAATCAGGTGTATGCATATCGGAAGGATTCGAAGGAGGTCACGTCGCCTTTTGAACTGACGGACCTGGGTGCCCAGGTATGCCAGGGTCTCGTGTACCCTCCACATCAGAGCATCTACGGCTGGATCAACTTCCTGACAGGCTATTGGCGGGAACCTGATGCAGAGGACATTCCCGTCCCGAATATCGAAGACCTGGTGGCGAAGGCCGAGAAGTGGGACAGGCCCGTCGACATCGCGACTGGAGAGCCAATCGAAAGGCGCCGGAAATGACCGAGCACGCAAAGAGCTAATGAACAAGAACGGCGTCATCCGCACGACAGGCGTCTTCTATCTGGATGACAGTCCCGAGAGTGCCGACTGGATCAAAGTGACGGGCTGATTTCGGACCTTCAGCGACGAGGAACGCAGACTACTGGACACGTTCGACGGCTGTGGCAGAGAGCGGAGATTGATCAAGAGAAATCACAGTTGGATGAGGTAGAGAAGGTTCTCGCCGACTTCGAGCCATTCTTTCACGGTCTTGACCGAAAGGGCCGGCCGGAAGCCGTGTATCGATTCGCAAGACGCATCGACTTGGGAGCTACTGACATAGTAGTCCACTGGAGATTCCACATTGCACTCCCTTGAGGCAACTGGTATCTTGCTCGGGATGATCTCATGTGCATCGTGATCCGTCTACTGGAGCAGAGCAAGAAAAGCGATTTCAATCTGAGCCAACGTATTCATCCCTGTCTGCACTTGTATCTCTTCAATACTCTCATGGCTCTAAGCGTAATCCATTTACTCTGTTCGTCTTTTTGTCCCATCGGGATGAGCAGCCGGTCGCTACCGTACGTATTCTCCGTTCTCCATCTGCCGGTGTCGTCCTGCTTTGTAAGGACGACGTCTATGGCTTCATCCATGCGGCTGTCTTCCACGCCGAGCTGGGTCAAGACATCCAAGATTTCCAGGGCATCAGTCTGATACATCAGAGGGAAGCCGAACTTGAGCCATCCGGGCCTGGATACCCGGCTGAGGTCATGGCTGCGCTTATAGATATGGTGAATCATTAGAAACTCAGTTGCCTTCTGTATCGTATCGCCTATTTCGCCGGTCGTTCTTCTCTCTTGCGGTACGGCGCTAAGCGCTTTCAGCGCCTTGACCACACCCATGTGACAAACATGCTTACCCCAGCACATTTCGAGCCGATCATACGGCGGGACTTGTGGAGTATCCTCAACGCCATCGTTGAAACGCATGCTTCGGGTGATCCAATTGATGCCCTTCTGCAGCCTCGGGTCGTCGAGATAGCCGAAGCGTATTAAGCTCCACACCATATTTCCAGTCAGGCATGGGATAACCTCGGTTATCCTGCCGCCGCCCACTTTCTGGGCCGTATGCATCGAAAAGCCGCCGTCCAGCGTCTCCTGCGAATTGGAGAGTACGTGCTCGCACTGTTCCTTGATCTGTGGATTGATAGTGGCGCCCAGTTCCGCGAGCACGATCAGTGACCACACAAGGCCTTCGTATTTGTCGGTGTAGAATCTGGGAAAGGCTTGAAGATACGCGGGCTTGCGCTGCCTGTCAAGGATATCGGGCACCATACCCGTGTGCATGATCTCTCGCTTGGTAGTTTGCACCAGAGTGTCATCCTGTGGCCTGTCCAGGATGTCGGTCAACGTGAAGTAGCGCACGGAAGGGTTGTCTTCTTCCAGCAGCCAATTCGTTGGGTCTGCTTTGAGCGCAGCTTTCCAATTGCTCATCTTCGTTCCTCCAATGGAGTGAGGATGATGTCGTCTTCCTCCTCTCTCAGACTAATGATCACTCTGTTTTCCATTCAAATCACCTCGTAATCTGAATCTGGTTTGTGGTTTTTACTCCTCATCCCAGTGGTACTTCTTGTTCTGGCGCAGCTTGTCGAGACTGCAACTCAAGCACAGTCCGTTGTGACAGCATATCGTCTCGCCGCATTCAGGGCAGCGCCATTTCGCCTCTTCCCTTTTCAGGAACCTCTCGATGCCGTTCTCTCTGATGAACTCGAGGTTCTCAATCATGCTCATATGGTAATTGGTACGGTAGCGCTTGTCGAGTGCCTTCAGCCGACTGCAGGGGAAATGTCCGCACTCATAGCAGAACCGAACGAGTCCTTTCCCGAGCAGATCGCACCGCTTCTTCATGAAGGCACAGTTCTTGCCGCGTGGCAGGCAGCCGGCGCAGTACGTCTTCGCAAATCCCTGCTTCTTCAGGTCGTACTTCATCGCCAGATAGCTGACACATACTCGGCAGTTCATCCCACAGGGAGCAATGAGTCTCTCTTCCATCTCTAGTCACCACCTCATTTTCGGAAGCATCACATGTCCGGTAACACCTATACTCTCGGCAATTGCGCCTTCCGTACAAGAGAAGCGGGTCTTGAACATGACACTGGGAACAGTGGTAGAGCCGCGGGCTCGCGAGCACCTGACTGCAATCACGGACTCAGCTTGCCGGCGACAAAGACGCGGTAGGGGAGTCGGTGGAGTTAGAAGGTCGATGCTGCAAACGCAGTATTGATGCCGTTGTGGTGGAGATAGGGGGGCTCGAACCCCCGACCTCCTGCATGCCATGCAGGCGCTCTCCCAGCTGAGCTATATCCCCACGTCTTGGAAACGAACAGTCAAAGTATACCGGGAAGGTCCCGAGTGTCAACCGCAGCTAGCACCATTCGCGTTGCAGGCTGGTCGTGCTACTATGAGTCCGTGAGTGAAGACGACTGAGAGGTGGAAGATGCGGGCAGTAGTGCAACGAGTGAGCAGTGCGTCGGTTGCTGTGGACGGAAAGCAGGTTGGGCATATCGAGGCAGGGTTGCTGGTGCTGCTGGGGGTAGCTCCTGACGACGGCCCTGATGACACCGTGTTCATGGTGCGCAAGTTGAGTGGCCTGCGCATCTTCGCAGACGCAGACGGTCTGATGAACCGCTCGGTGGCAGACATCAACGGATCCTTTCTCGTCGTCAGCCAGTTTACACTCTACGGAGACGTGGCTCGAGGCAACAGGCCGAGCTTCACCGGTGCCGCTGCTGGGGCGCACGCCGATGAGGTCTATCGGGACGTATGCACGGGACTGCGAAGCCAGGGATTCGACGTTCAGAACGGCGTCTTCGGGGCGCACATGGAGGTCAGTCTGGTGGGTGATGGCCCGGTCACCATCATCATCGAGACGGACAGCCGCAAGAAGCGAGCCCAGTAAGCTAGACAGCTTTGCACGTGAGAAGCCGGGGCGATCGCCCCGGCTTCGTTCCATGCCGATACAACGACATCTGGTGGATTAGCGCGATTCGTTGGCGTGAGCGACAGCTGTCTCCATGACGCCAAAGGCTTCTGTCAGCTGCTCGTCGCTGATCTCGAGCGAGACCAGCATGCGGATGCAGTTGCCATAGATGCCCGAACCGGCGACGAAGACACCGTGGTGAAGGCATTCCTTGATGATCTGGCCGTTCAGCTGCGTTGCGGGCTCCCGGGTCGTGCGGTCTTTGACAAACTCGAGGGCCTGCATGGCACCTATGCCACGGACATCGCCAATGATCTCGTACTTTGCCTTCCAGGCATCCCAGTAGCTGCGAATGAGCTTTCCAAGAGCGACAGCGCGGTCGAGCAGGTGCTCGTCCTCGATGATGTCGACGACTTCGCTGGCCGCGCGGCATGCAACAGGGTTGCCGATGTAGGTGCCGCCGAGGCTGCTGCCGGGCAGCTTGTCCATGATGTCTTTCCGGGCGATGACTGCCGACAGCGGCATGCCGGCCGCCAGGGATTTGGCTGAGCAGATGATGTCTGGAATGACGTTCCAGTTCTCGATGGAGAAGAACTTGCCGGTACGACCGACGCTGGCTTGGATTTCGTCGACGACGAGAAGGATGCCGTACTTCTTCGAGACCTCACGCAGCATCTCGAGGAAACCATCAGTCGGGACGCGGAATCCACCCTCGCCCTGAACGGGTTCGACGACGAAGCAGGCGACCGTCGAAGGGTCAACGTAGGTCATCAGCAGCTTTTCCCACTCGTCGACACGGATGGAGGGATGGTAGGGCGTGACAAACGGCATGCGATAGACATCTGACGCGAAGGGGCCAAACCCACCCTTGTAGGGTTTCGCCTTGTGGGTCATGGTCATCGTGAGGAGCGTGCGTCCGTGGAAGGCACGGTCGAACACGATGACGCCTGTGCGGCCCGTGACATGACGCGCGATCTTGACAGCGTTCTCGATGGCCTCGGCGCCGTTGTTGAACAGAGCTACCGACTTCTCGAAGTCACCCGGGGCGAGCTTGGCGAGCTTCTCACAAACGGTGACGTACGGTTCGTACGGGACTGACGTGAAGTCCGTGTGCAGGAAGTGCTCCACCTGGTCCTTGATGGCCGCGGTGACGCGAGGATGCGAGTGGCCGACCGCCATGCAGCCCCAGCCGCCGGTAAGGTCGATGAAGGTGTTGCCGTCGACGTCGGTTACCAGTGCCCCATGTCCCTCAGCGATCCAGGCAGGCGACAGAGCGTCGCACAATGGTGCCGCGACGACCTTGGCCTCCCTCTTGGCAAGCTCGATGGATTTCGGTCCAGGGATTGCCGTCTTGAGCGATATGAACGTTCCCATGATAACCTCCCTTTCTTCCTCGACGAAAACGGCTTCATGCTTCGTCTTCTCGGGTACTTTCAGGATATGGAGATGGCGGTCGTTGTCAACGAAGTCCGTACCGAAGTCCGGTCTCGGGGCCACTTCTGAGCTTCTCGACCCTCTCCTTGCAGTGCTCGGGCGTTGTCTGTCTCCTGTTTCGGACTATCATTGGGTAGCCTCGGGGGTGCATTGTATGCCAGTCGAGCTGTTCTGGATCATGAGTGAGGAGGCTTGGTCATGCTGGTACTCGGACACAGGGGGGAGCCTCGACTGGCTCCCGAGAATACGGTGGCCTCGTTCGCGCTCATACGTGACGATCTGGACCGTGGTGTCGACGGTGCCGAGTGCGATGTTCAGATGACGAACGACGGAGAACTGGTCGTCATCCATGACGAGAAGGTGGACAGGACCACAGATGGCCACGGCTGGGTGAAGGATCTTACCCTGCAGGAGATCCGCAAGCTCGACGCTGGCGTTCGGTTTTCCGAATCCTCGCACCACGAGCTAATCCCTACCATGCGAGAAGTCTTTGAGGTTTTCGACGGGACGCGGGCAACGCTCAACGTCGAACTCAAGAACTCCGAGATCGCGTACGAGGGGATGGAGGAACGCCTGCTGGAACTGGCAAGTCGGTACTCGTTGCATGTCGTCTACTCTTCGTTCAATGTTCAGAGCATGGGGATCATCCGGAAGCTGGACGCCAATGCGCGGACTGGACTCCTGTATGCACCGTGGCTGGTCAAGGCGCCAGATGTGGTCACAGCTGCTCGTGAGCAAGGAGCCAACGCGATCCATCCGTACGTTCTCAACACCCTTGCCGGGCTCATCCGTGAAGTACATGAGGCTGGTCTGGCGCTTGCGCCATGGACTGTTGACCGGGCGGTGCTTGTGCGTCACTTTGAGGCCTCAGGGGTCGAGACCATTATCAGCAATGACCCGCGCATGGCGGCGGATGCTAATGCCGGAGGGAGGCAATGATGCTTGATCTGATTGTTCGCAACGCGAGGTTGTGTGCAGGTGGGCCGCTGATCGACATCGGCGTCCAAGACGGTCTGTTTGAGGGCGTTCAGCCCGGGTTGCGTGCGGATGCCGGTGAAACCATCGATGCTGCCGGATGCTTCGTGACGCCTCCATTTGTCGAGTCACACGTCCACCTCGATACGACGCTCACGGCGGGCGAGCCCAGATGGAACGAGAGCGGTACGCTGTTTGAGGGGATCGAACGCTGGTCCGAACGGAAGGCACTGTTGACCGAGGAGGACGTCGTGCGTCGTGCCACGAAGGCGATCGAGTGGCAGGTTTCGCATGGCATCCTGCACATCCGGTCACATGTGGATATCTGTGATCCGAAGCTGATTGCTCTCCGGGCGCTGATCGAGGTCAGGCGCGTCATGACGCCATTCGTCGACATTCAGTTGGTGGCGTTCCCGCAGGATGGCATTCTTGGGTTCGTGGGTGGAGCAGCGCTGCTCGAAGAGGCTCTCCGCCTGGGCGCGGATGTTGTTGGAGGGATCCCTCACTACGAATTGACACGTGAGGACGGGGTGGAGTCGCTGAAGATCGTCTTTGCGTTGGCTGAGAAGTACGGGAAGCTGATCGATGTGCACTGTGACGAGATCGACGATGAGCAATCCCGCTTCGTCGAGGTCATGTCGGCTCTTGCTCTGCGTACGGGGATGCGTGACCGGGTTACCGCAAGCCACACGACGGCCATGCACAGCTACAACGGGGCGTATGCGTCCAAACTCCTGAGATTCTGTGCCACGAGCGGCATCAACTTCGTCGCGAACCCCCTGGTGAACATCCACCTGCAGGGACGGTTCGACACCTATCCCAAGCGACGAGGTCTGACGCGTGTCAAGGAGATGGCGGCGATGGGTATCAACGTCAGCCTTGGCCATGACGACATCCTCGACCCCTGGTATCCGATGGGGACCGGGAGCATGCTGGACGTGGCGCACATGGCAGTACATGTCGCTCAGATGACCGGGCGGGAAGAAATGCGTTCCGTGTTTCACATGGTAACAGATGCTGGAGCTCGTACGTTGCACGTTCAGGATTCCTACGGCATCGAGGTGGGGAAGCCGGCAGACTTGGTCATCCTGGATGCTCTTGACGAGCTGGATGCCTTGCGACGGCAGTCCGTCGCCCGAATCGTCCTCAGCAAGGGAAAGGTCGTCGCCCGAACGACGCCGGCGGAAACTACCGTTCTCCTGGATGGCGCTTTCCATCCGATCAACTACCTGCGGTAGCGAGAACAACGATCGATTGGAACAAGAGCGGGGTTCAGTTCAGGGGGAAGCTAACGGACCTGGAGGCCGAGCGATTGCTCGAATTGTGAGACAGTCATGACCTCCACTCCCATGGCGGCCATGTCGCTGAGGTTGGACAACTGGATCGCGTCCGTCTGGGACGCGGTGGCATCCGAGAGCACGGTTGTTGCGTAGTCCAGCGAAAGGGCGTCATTTGCTGTCGCTCGTATGCAGTTGGGGGTCTGCACGCCAGTGAGGATCAATCTATGGGTGCCAAGCCGGCGCAGGAGCGCGTCAAGGTCGGTCGCGAAGAATGCTGACCAACGGGTCTTGACGACGGTGAAATCCCCGGGGGCGGGCGCTAACTGAGGCAATTCCTCTGTGCCAGGCGTTCCGGCAACCAGAAACCCTCCCGTCTCCGCGAAGAGCGCTCGTCTGCTTTGGTCGACGTCTATGCCGGTGGCCCGATGCCGGCGGACCACATGGATGATCGACTCGTTGGCGGACCGAGCTGCTTTCAGTGCTCGCTGCAGACCTGGTACCATGGCAGGCCCTCCCACGACAAACAGTGGCGATGCCGGCGACAGGAAGTCCTGCTGCATATCGATGACAAGTAGTGCCACATCAGTCGTGTTCACCGGTTCCTCCTCGGCAGGTCGCAACTATGTGCCCAGTATATGTGTTCTGGCTCGTCACTCCACGCGAGGATGATGCATTCTTTCAGTTTCTTGCCACGCAACTATAGTTCGCTTACCGAAGAAAAGACTGACAGAGATGCTGCTGATGTGTGCCCTTTCTCGGGACCTGAGATGTGTTGGGCATCTGCGCGCGACACTAGGTCGCTGGTGGCTGATGGTCGTCTCGATAGTGGTCCATGATGCGGTCGCGCATGCCATACGCATAGTTGCGGATTCGTTGCGCGTGGACGTGGAACTGATTGCCCTTGAGAAGGACCGAGGCTGCCAGGGCGACGACGATGACGTAATCTGGGTACCATGGTTTGTGGAGGACAATCCAGATGACGACAGGGACAGCCCCGACTGCCGCAATGAACGGAGAGAAGTGCACCTTGGCCTTGATGCGGGGGACAAGCTTCCAGATGACGCCAGCGATAGCCGCAAAGGGGAGTGCCCACAGGACTGCTTCCAAGTACCCGTGAAGTACAATTCCCAGGGTTGTCGCGACACCGCCTCCACCTCTGAATTGGAAGAAGACCGGCCAGTTGTGCCCGACGATGACGGCCGTGAACGAGACAATCGGGACCCACGAGGGGACCACCATGGAATGCAAGACGAGGCTGAGCACATAGCCCTTCATGACGTCGAGCAGGCCGACCGTGAGGCCATAGCCCCAGCCGTACTGACGGACACTCCCCGAGAGACCGGGGTTGTCCTTCAGTCGAATATCCTCGTGCTTGACCAGAAAGCTGAGGACAACGCCCCAGCAAACAGAACCCCACAGGTACGATGCCACGACCAAAGCCCCGTACTTGAGCCAGATGTTCATCAGGATCCTCCCGAACATGCCTCGGTGTCCGAATACGTTGCCAGCGCTCCGCTCCTACTCGCAGCCTCAGTCTAAATCAATGTTCCGGCTTGTAAAGCAGGCTCTTGCCTGTATACTTTTCTGCAGGCCGCACTGCGCTTGTCCAGCGGTGATCATCGTTGTTTCTGGTGTTGCCTGTGATGCCGCAGTTGTCGTGGAGGTCGTATGGGTTTTTGGACTGTTTTCGCTATGGCGGTGGGGCTTTCGATGGACGCGTTCGCCGTGTCCGTGGCGAACGGGTGCCGCATGAAGCGGTTGACTCTGCGCGATGCGTTGCGGGTAGGATGGTGGTTTGGTGGGTTTCAGATGCTCATGCCCGTGCTGGGCTGGTTTGGGGGCCTCGCGCTCCGAGACCTCATCCAGAACTTCAGCCACTGGGTTGCGTTCGGCCTCCTCGTTTGCGTCGGCGGCAAGATGCTGGTCGAAGCTGTACGTGGTAGAGACCATGAGGACGACTGCCGGGAAGAGAGGCGCAGCACGCGCGACATGCTTGTCCTTGCCATAGCCACAAGCATCGACGCGTTGGCGGTGGGGCTGAGTCTGTCGGTCCTGCGGGTGTCGATCTGGTGGCCAGCTCTGCTTATCGGGCTTGTGACATTCACGTTCTCGCTGGCAGGGACTCTCCTGGGTGGCGGGATCGGGAAGCTGGTCAAGGACAAGGCCGAGATTCTGGGGGGCCTTGTCCTTATTGGTATTGGGATCAAGATATTGCTGCAGGGATTGCGCTAGGACGGACTGCTGCGGATGGAACGGAGGCTTGTACATGGCACACACGTTGTTCAACGATGAGGTCAAGTATCACATCAGGTTGAAGCAGGGCGATGTTGGCAGGTATGTCCTGTTGCCCGGCGACCCCGGTCGCTGCGAAGTCATCGCGAAGCGGTTCGACAACCCGGTGAAAGTTGCGCAGAACAGAGAGTATGTCACCTACACGGGAACGCTCCTGGGCGAGAAAGTATCCGTGACGTCGACCGGGATTGGAGGCCCTTCGACCGCGATTGCAGTCGAAGAACTCGCCATGATTGGTGCGGAGACCTTCATACGGGTCGGAACGTCGGGAGCAATGCAGCCCGGTATCGGCATCGGAGATCTGGCGATCGTTACGGCCGCGATCCGCGACGAAGGGACGACCAGACAATACATGCCCATCGAATTTCCGGCAGTGGCCGACATCGACGTGACTCTGGCACTCAGAGCGGCCGCGGAACACCTGCATCTTGCCTTCCACCTGGGTGTGTCTCAGTCAAAAGACTCGTTCTACGGCGAGGTTGAGCCCGATCGCCAGCCACTTGCAGAGCAATTGAACGCACATCGCAGGGCCTGGATCGCTGGTGGAGCAGTGTGCTCGGAGATGGAGGCAGCTACGGTGTTTGTGGTATCGAGCATTCTGCACAAGCGTGCCGGAGGCGTCATGCTCATCGTCGACAGTCAGTTCGCAGAGGGTGGAAACGAGCCCCATCACCTGATGCTGGACAGACTAATATCAACCGGGGTCGAGGCCATCAAACTGCTGATCGAACGGGACCGTGCCGGAAGTCGCTGAGTGACGGTTGTTTGCGCAAGAACCGCGGGCCCTGCATCAGGCGGGGCCCGTTTCGTCGTTGAAACACTTGCCTCGTATCTCCCGAGTCGCTATGATATATGCAGTAGTTGATTGTTGTGGAGGGTACGCCCATGTATCTTCTGGTGATCATCACAAGGCAGGAGGACAAGACCTACGATTTCCTGAAGCTGCTTCCGACAGTTGGCGTGCGCGGAGCGACGGTTATCGAGGGTCGAGGGATGGGCAGGATCCTGCGTGACCGTGAGACCGTTTTTACCTCAATCGAACAGATTCTCAGTGCAAGCATCGACCTCACGGACAACGTCGTCATCCTCTCTCTTGTCCAGGGCGGAGAAGTCCTAGCGAGCGTGCGCAGACTTGCACGGCAGGTCTTCGGGGATTTTTCCCGTCCGAATACGGGAGTTCTCTTCGTTCTGCCGGTCGCGGACGCCGAAGGTCTTGCGACAGGACCAGACCTGACGCTCCCAGGCAGTGCTCAGTAGGATGCAAACATCTGATGTCCGTGCGCCCCGCATCCCGGTTCTTTGCAGGGTCGCAGACAGCCTTATCATAAAGGGTACGTAGAAATCGGGTGCCGACATACGAACAGGTGCCCCCGAAGATCAGCTCCGGGGGCATCGCAATTGATGGAAAGGGCGAGGGGCGGTCAGCCGCCTCCCAGGAACGGGATGATGAAGGCGGTATCCTCCTCGTGCAGTTCGGTGTCGTAGGGCGTTCGCTGTCCATTGACAAGAACAAAGCCTGCTCGGTCGCGGTCGATGCCCAATGCTGCAAGGAGTCCGGCAACATCTGTTCCGGTCGACACCTGCACATCGTGCAGGTCACCGACCTGATCGGCGACAATGGCATGCAGTTTGAGCTTTATGAGCATCCAGCTCTCTCAGCAGTCGTAATAGAGCTCGAATTCCTTGGGATGAGGCAGGCGGCGGAGTGCTTCTGCTTCGTTCTTCTCCTTGTAGGAGCAGAACGCTTCAACGAATCCCGGAGGGAAGACGCCGTCTCGCGTCAGGAAGTCGCTGCCACGTCTCAGGGCTGCGAACGCCTCGGAAAGCGAGGTTGGAAGCACCGGAATCCTGCGGACAATCTTCTCGGGCAGTTTCTCAATGTCCCCTGTGTATGGGCCGAGGTGAAGCGCTGTCGGATCCGTTTTGTTCTCGATGCCGTCGATTCCGGCAAGGAGCATTGCGCTCATGGCAAGGTAGACATTGGTCGTAGCATCCGGGGGACGGAACTCGATGCGCTTCTCGGCCGCCGTATCAGCATAGATGGGGATGCGAACTGCCGCGGTGCGGTTGCCCAGCGAGAAGAACGCCCGGATGGGGGCCTCGAATCCCGGAATGAGTCTCTTGTAGCTTATGGTTGATGGGTTTGTGATCCCCAGGAGGGCCGACGCATTGTTGAGAATGCCGCCAATGTAGTGAACGGCCAGAGGCGAGAGGTCATAGGGCTCTCCACCCTTCTCGTAGAAGGTGGGTTTCCCCTTCTTGGTCAGATACTGGTGGAAGTGCATTCCTGTTCCGGCCTGACCGGCAATTGGTTTGGGCATGAAGGTTGCGGTCATTCCCATCTGGCGGGCAAGGTTCTTGGCGAAGTACTTGATCTTCTGCGAGGCGTCGCCCATGGCGCGCGGCGTACAGGGCATGACTTCAAGCTCGATCTGGCCCGTCTCCCCAGCCTCATGATGGTGATAACGGATGGTTACCCCGACATTTTCCAGCATCTGAACGAGCGTGCTTCGATAGTCGAAGAGCCGGTCAAGTGGCTGCTCCGCATGATACCCTCGTCCGTGGCGGATCGCGTAGCCCTGGAGCTGTGAGTTGTCGAGCGATACCGTGCTGCCCGTTTCTGCGCTCTCGATGGAGAAGAACGACGTGGTCTCCGAGGACTTGAAGTCCACAGTCTGAAGGACATAGAACTCGAACTCGGGGGCAAACCAGGCTGTATCGGCGTACCCTTTGGACTTCAGCAACGCCTCAGCCTGTTCCGCGATAAACCGAGGGTCGAGAGCAAAGCGTCGATGAGTGTGGGGCTCAAGGATGTCACAGAAGACTGCGACAGTAGGGACTTTGGCAAATGGGTCCACGAACGCCGTCGACAGGTCCAGACGCAGGAGCATGTCGCTACGCTCGACGGAAGCGAATCCGGGAATGCTGGAACCGTCAAAAGCAACACCCTGGGTCAGGAATCCCTGGTCGACCCGGGACAGGGGAACGGTCACATGATGCAGGCCGCCGAACAGGTCCGTGAATTTCAGGTCGACCTGGGCAATCTCGCGTTCTCTCGCGTAGTTCAGAAACTGCTGAAGCGTTTTCATGCCCCTACCTCCAGATAGACTGCCGGCTGGACTTCGTCTGCGGCGCCGTACTACCGCGCCATGAGGTGCGCTGCTATCGCATTCTGCCTGGCCACCAGGGCCCGGACGTCGATGTTCGTGAACTGGCCGTTCTCGATGAGAACCCTGCCGTTGACCATGTTGAGACTGACCTGCTTGGCGTCGCACATGACCGGTGCTGTGAAGGGGTCGTGCAGGCCGCCGGCGAACTCGAGCGTGTCGAGGTCCCACATGATCAGGTCGGCCGCTTTCCCGACCTCGATGCTGCCGATGTCCGAGTCCATGCGCAAGACACGGGCGCCGCCCATGCTGGCCATGGCCAGGGCCTCGCGCGATGTCAGTGCGTCGGCTCCGTATTTCACCCGCTGGAGCAGTGTAGCCAGGCGCACCTCACCGATGAACGAATTGGTGTCGTTGCTGGCACTGCCGTCGACGCCGATGCCAATGCGCATGTTCGTTTGCTTCATGACAGTCACGGGAGCAATGCCGGAGCCGAGGCGCATGTTGCTGGCCGGACAATGGGCCATGCCACAAGTATGCTCGGACAGCTTGTGGATGTCGGCGTCAGACGCCCAGACGATATGGGCAAACCAGGAGCGAGGCGTGAGCCAGTTGACCTCCTCCATGTAGTCGACTGGACGAAAGCCAAAGGTCTGAAGGCAGAATTCCTCTTCGTCCTGCGTTTCGGCTAGATGGGTATGGATGAGCACGTCCTCTCTCTCTGCCAGAGCTGCCGTCTGCCTCATGAGGTCCGTGGTGACCGAGAACGGGGAGCACGGGGCCAGAGCTATGCGGGTCATCGCGTACCGACCACGGTCGTGGTACCGATGGATGACACGTTCAGACTCCACGAGAATCTCCTCATCCGTCTGTACCACGCTGTCCGGAGGGAGTCCTCCATCCTTCTTGCTCAGCGACATGCTGCCGCGTGTGGGATGGAACCGCACGCCGACATCGCGAGCTGCGCGTATCTCAGCGTCGATGATCGCATTGTTGCCGTACGGGTACAGATAGAGATGGTCAGTAGTCGTCGTGACACCAGTCTTCAGCATCTCACAGATGCCAACCTGAGCACTCGTGTAGACTGCCTCTTCGTCGATGTACTTCCAGTGTTCATAGAGGAACGTCAGCCAGTCGAACAGCTTGGCATGTTCGACCTGGGGAACGTTCCGAAACAACGTCTGGTAGAGGTGATGGTGGGTGTTGACGAAGCCTGGCATCATCAGCTTGCGCGCGCCCGAGACGACGCGGTCCGCGGGGCTGTCGAGGACTGGCGCCCCGGTACCAATGGCCGTGATGACGTTGTCGTCGACTACAACGTACGCGTCCCTGAGTTCCTGCCGAAGAACATTGCCTGTCATCAGGAAAGCGATGTCTGCAATAAGCGTTCGCATGAGCAACCTCCGCTCGTTCCTTTCCATTGTACTGCCATTGAGGCCGTAATCAACGCGCAGCCCGCTTGCTTTCATTGCCACAGCATCCTGCTATAATCGACACGCATCACATTGCAGCGAAGAATAGGGGGTCGCATGAAGCACATCGTCGTAAGGTCCGAGAGGTGCACAGGATGCCGTTTGTGTCAGCTCACGTGCTCCGCTCAGAATTTCAGGCTCAACACGCACAAGGCTGCTCGCATAGGGATCGTGCCCCGTTTTCCAGAGGGCTATTTTGAGGTTCATCTCTGTAACCAGTGTGGCGTCTGCCTGCCTGTGTGTCCAGTTGAAGCGATTTCTGTTGATGCGAACGGGGCCTATGTGATCGACGAGTCCACGTGCATCGACTGCGGGGCATGCGTGGACGCCTGCCCACAGCAAGCGATCTTCAGGTCGCCCGCAAGTCCGCATCCCTACATGTGCAATCTCTGTGGAGCCTGTTTGGCAAACTGTGCAGCGCAAGTTCTGATCTGGGAGGAAGACCGATGATCAATGGCTATGGTGGCTCAATTCTGCGTGTCGACCTGACGACCAGGTCGGTCAAGCGAGAGCCCGTGACGCCTGAATTGGCTCACGATTGGCTCGGCGGTCGTGCATGGATCGCCAAGTATATGTACGATGAGCTTCCCGCAGGTGTGGATCCGCTAAGTGCCGCAAACAAGGTGTTTCTAGCGACGGGGCCTCTCTCGGGAACGTTGTGGCCTTGCAGTGCCAAGATTGTGTGGGGCACCAAGTCTCCGCTGACGGGAGGCTACATCGATAGCAACATGGGCGGCCTGATCATGGCGGAGCTCAAGCACGCGGGTTTGGATATGATCATTGTTGAGGGTGCTTCAGCAACTCCGGTGTACCTCTGGATCGACGACGGGAAGGTCGAGATACGTGACGCCTCAGGCTATTGGGGCAAGGGTTCCGTCGACACTGAATACGCCCTTAAGCACGATCTTGGGGAGGACTTCCAGATTGCAACCATTGGCACTGCCGGCGAGAACTTGGTGAAGTTCGCGTGCATCACCCATGACGTGGGACGTCAGGCAGGTCGAGGGGGAACCGCGGCGGTGCTGGGTTCGAAGAAGCTCAAGGCGATCGCCGTGCGTGGATCAACACCGATCCCGGTCGCCAATATTGAGGGCCTGCAGAAGCACACCACTTCTGTCATCGACTACATGAAGAACAAGGCGTACTTCCCGACCTTCTCAAAGTATGGCACGACGGATGTCACAGACTGGTGCGACAGCGTCGGCGTCATCCCCGTCAACAACTTCCAGCATGCCCAGTATCCCAAGAAGGACCGTATCAACGGCAAGTACATGCGAGAGCAGATCTACGTGCGCGACAAGGGCTGCTATGCGTGTCCTCTGGGCTGTTCCACCTACACATACTCGAAGAAGTACGATGTCTATGTCGAAGGCCCCGAGTACGAGACCATCGGCCTGATGGGCTCCAACCTTGGCATGGACAGCATCGAGGAGATCGCGGTGCTGAACGCCGACGTCGACAACCTTGGCATGGACTCCATCTCTTCCGGATCAGCGGTAGCTTTTGCCATGGAACTGTATCAACGGGGGATCCTGACGAAAGAAGATTTCGGCGGACTGGAAATGACCTGGGGAAACGTGGATGCTGCACGCGCATTCCTGAGGCTTATCGCTGCTCGACAGGGGATCGGCGCGACATTCGCAGAAGGAGCACTTGCCGCTGCGCGCATCATCGGCAGGGATACCGAGAAATACGTCGTGCAGGTCAAGGGACTGGACTACTCAGCCTATGATACACATGCTGCGCCGGCCATGATGCTGGCCTACATGACCTCGGACATCGGAGCCCAGCATACGCGTGCATGGGCCATTGTGCAGGACATCACCATGGGGCGCGGCACCACTGAGGGGAAGGGACAGGTGGTCTATGACTTGCAGCACCTTCGCCCTCTCATGGAAGTACTGGGCGTCTGCCGCTTCCCGTGGCTCGAGGTGAAGGTCGACTGGGAAGACTACGTCACCGCCCTGAACCTGGTCACCGGAGAGCACTACACGACGGAGGGGCTGTTCGCCTTCAGCGAGAAGGTGTGGAACTTGACGCGCGCGTTCTGGACCCGCGAGGTGGATGGGTTTGGGCGCGCCTGGGATCAGCCGCCGGCCAAGATGTATGAGGAAATGCCCGATGGACCGACCGCCGGTGCCAAGGTGACGCAGGAGATGGTGGACCAGCTCCTCGACGGGTACTACCAGGCGTACCGCTGGGACCAGAACGGACTGCCGACCGCGCAGAGGCTGCGTGAGATTGGACTGGGCTATGTCGCAGACGACTTGGTGAAGCGAGGACGGATAACGGACTGAAACGTCATGTGAGGATGGACGCAGAAAGCGCCTAGGCATCTGCCTGGGCGCTTTCTGCGTTGCACGTGACTTGGTTTGACTCAGTTTCGCGCTACGGCACCGAAGAAGATCTGCCAGGCAAGCGCGGACTTGGCGACCAGTGAGAGCAGGACATAGACTCGTTCACCGAAGATGTAGTCACGCCACTTGCCGACCTTCCGGTACTGCAGGACCATGTTGATGGCGAAGCAGTTGAAGAAGACGAAGATGGTTCCGAGGATGTAGTAAACGAACGTAGGGATTGTCCCCGTCGCGCTGGCGGCAGCACTGAAGAAGTAGAGGCAGATGATGACCCAGGGAACGAGGCCAATGATGGAGCCGAAGATGAACGATGTCCAGTTTGTGTGAGCTGTCGTTTGGTTGTGCAATTCCATCAGGAGTCCGAACAGGTTCATTGCAGCGTTGAGACCGAATAGCATGATGGCGCTGGAAAGGTCATACATGCCGGAAAGCTCGGCGATGATGACGATCATGACGGACGAGCTCAACGCATATTCGTACCATCGGATGTAGTTGATGCCACGCCGCAGGTTTGCCTTGTACCATTCAAACACGCCAGGCAGGATGGTCACGAAGTGGGCGATCGCCGACAGTAGCAGGAACACCGCAATTGCCGGACCGAGTCGGAAGGTGCCAAGGGTCGCCGGCGTAGGAACGGGCATGCCTCCTGGCCCGCCCGCCTTGAGGTAGCTCGTCGTGATGGGAACGGTCAGTCCCTTTCCCCAGCCAAGGATGATGATGAGGACTGCCTGGCCAAGGTGCAGCAGAGCCATGAGGATATTGTAGACGCGCAACCTGTTGAGGTCATACGATGAACCCTGTGATTCGTGTCTGGTTTCTGTCATTGCTTTCCTCCAAAAGTTAGAAATACTAATAATATGAGTATAGTGAACCATGGGATTCTTGTCAAGGAGGATACGCAGGAAAGGTTTCATCAGGATGGTGCCGAAGGAGGGAATTGAACCCACACGGGTGTTACCCCGGCAGATTTTGAGTCTGCTGCGTCTGCCAGTTCCGCCACTTCGGCACGTGCCCAGTATAGCTGCGGGCCAAGAGCTGTCAAACTCGCGCTCGCACTGCAGCATCCTGGCATCAGCTCCTATGCAGAGTGACCCAGATTTGTATAATGGCTGCATGGATGACATGCCGAAGCTTGCACAGACGATCGATCAGGTCGTGGCCGGGCGGACCGAGCTGTACGAGACCATCGTGCGCTACTACGAGGGATTCGTTTTCTCGGTGGCCGTCAGGGTGACCTTTGACCGCGACCTGGCCTATGACGTGACGCAGGAGACCTTCCTGAAGCTGTACGGAAGTCTCTCGAAGTTCCGGGGACAGTCCCGGCTGTCTTCGTACCTGTATCGCATTGCCACCAATGCCGGCATCGACGCTGCGCGCAAACGGTCCAAGCATCCCGTGAGTTCTGGCGACGCTCAAGCTGACCTGCTGACAGTCGAGGCTCCGCAGACTGTCGGTGATGGGCCCGATGTGGAAGAGGTCAAGTCCGCTCTAAGAGCAGCTCTGCAGAAGGTCGATCCCGTGTTCAGAGCGGCCTTTTCCCTTGTCGATCTGGACGGCCTGAGCTATGAAGAAGCTGCTGTCAGGCTCGAAGTACCCGTGGGGACCGTCAAGAGCAGAGTGTTTCGTGCCCGTGGCGAACTGCGCGAACTCCTTTCGGGAACCTTGGGACGTTGAGCGCGTCTTATGAATGGTGACAACTGATGACACATGACATGAGCAAGGACAACGAGATCATGAACCACAACGAACAGCCCCTTGAGCTGTCGACGGAATTGCGCAGGGGAATATCGGTGCTGTTTGCGCCGATGGATCGCTCACTCGCAAGTTCCGTGACTGCCATGATCGGCTCTCGCCGCTCTCGCCGCCGCCTGCTTCAGAGCTTGTGGCTTGGATTCTCGCCCGTCGTGGCCGTCGCCATCGTAGCTGTGCTGTACGTGGGTGGTGCCGTCTTGCCACGCAGGATGTCGCTTGCCACGTCAAAGGGAGCATTCATGCCTCCCAACATGGAAATTCGCGCTCAGGACGACGCACTCGGCGGACTTGTCGGCTCCGAGGGTGCTTCTGGCCTTGCCGTCGCCTGTCGTGCGCCGTCCTTCCGCATTCTCCTTGAGGGCAATGTTGCGCGCAGACAGCTCCTGGCAACGTGGCTGAGAGCCAGACATGCTGAGGTTGCGCTCGAACTCGAATCTGCTGTCCTCGGGAGCGAGGTCGCCCTGACGCTGGAGCCCGACGAGGTTCGTGGGTTTTTGGCTCTGATGGCGCTTCACGGGTTCATGGGGCAGGAGCCCTCCGGTCTTCGTACGGTCAATCGATGTCCGCCTGCGTCCTGGGCGTCCAGCCTGGGCGCTTCATCGCTGTCCATCTGCATCGTTCCATAATCACTTGGCGCTCATGCGCCCATTCCGGATAGGGAGGCACATATGACTCAATCTGTGCGGGTACGTCGATTTCTTGCGCTGATCCTCGTCGTCGCCGTGGTGGCCATCGGAGTGGGTGGATGCGCGAAGCGTTCAGCTGTCTCGCCCGAAGGTAACACGATGACGTCTGGCGGTGTCACGGACAAGGGCTATTCCGAAGGGACCACTGGGACGGATTCTTCGGTCCCACCCTCAACCACGGCGGCTGATCAGCTGGCGACAGACCGCAAGATCATTTTCAACGCCAGCCTCAGCCTTGACGTCGTCGACGCGGAAAAGGCGTTCAGCGACTGCGAACTCCTCGTCGCAAAGTACGGTGGCTTCGTGGCACAGTCGTCACTCAGGAAATCAGACACCCAGGTGCTCGCGACTGTGGTGCTGCGTGTTCCTGCGGCCAGAGTCACCGAGCTCATGAACGGTCTTGCGGGACTTGGCACTATCACAAGCCGCAGCAGTGGTTCGGATGACGTCACGTCACAGTACATCGATATCGAGGCGCGACTCAAGGTCCTTCGGGCAGAAGAAGAGCAGCTGGTAGGGTTCCTGAAGAAAGCCACGAACATCAAGGACATGCTGGCAGTTCAGGAACAGCTGCGTTCGGTTCGCACGCAGATCGAACAGTACGAAGGACAACAGCGCTACATGGACAATGCCACATCCCTCGCCACGGTCACGGCCCAACTCGTGCAGACGACCGAAGCGTTCGTCGCGCCTCGAGGTTTTGGATCGGCGTTTGTCCAGTCTCTTGCCCGGTTTGGACATGGGCTGGCTGCTTTCTGGACGTGGTTTGGCGGCTCGGCGGTCTTTCTCGCCTTCTATGGGCTTCTCATCTGGGCACTCGCATGGATTGTCCTCAGGCTCTTCAGGCGCCGCTCGCGCAAGAGTCTGCCGCCCCAGAACTGACGGAAACGACAGACCAGCGTACCGTGAGCCGAGGCTCCAGGGCCTCGGCTCTCTGCATGCTTCCTCTGGACTCATGAGGCAGCGTCTCGAGGAGAGGCCTTGCGTCGAACCGGAAGTATGAATCTTGCGTGCAGACTCAAGCGACCTATAGTAAAGGCATGGCTAAGAGGAATCTCTTCGGAACGGACGGCGTCCGGGGTGTCGTGAACACCCAAATCACGTCTAAGCTTGCCTTGTCTCTGGGAGCGGCTGCATCGATCTACTTCGATGGACACGTTGCCCAGCAGACAAAACGCACCATCGCAATTGCATGGGACCCACGGGTCTCGTCGGAGATGCTTGCCGCAGCACTTGGTGCCGGCTTCATGGAGACGGGGGTGTCCGTAGACTACCTGGGAGTACTGCCGACCCCTGGACTCGCGCTCATTCTGGCTCGCGAGACACGGTACATGGCTGGTGCCATGATCTCTGCGTCACACAACCCTCCGGAGTACAACGGAATCAAGTTCTTCGGCCCTGGCGGTCGCAAGCTGGCAGACGCAGATGAGGAGGCGATTGAGGGGAACCTAGGCCTCGTCGAGCTTGGCAATCCCTCAAGAGTGCATGGTGACGAAGTGGGTGGCGCTCACAGAGTCGAGAATGCGCGCGAGGAATACATGACCTTGGTGCAGCAGAATAACCCAGGGCTCTCACTCAAGGGGATCAGGATCGTTGTGGACGGCGCTCACGGAGCGACAAGCTATACGACACCGACGCTGCTGCGACATCTGGGCGCGCAAGTGATCGAGATGAACACGGATCAGGATGGCAAGCTTATCAACAAGGACTGTGGGTCCACACATCCTGGCGCCGTGGGCGTGAGGGTGGTGTCCGAGAAGGCTGATCTGGGCGTTGCCCATGATGGCGACGGCGACCGGGTCATCATGGTCGACCACGACGGGCGCCGCGTCTCCGGGGATGTCATGTTGTACATTCTGGCTCTGGGTTTGGCTGGAGAAGGTCGGCTTACCGGCAACACAGTCGTCGGAACAGTCCTGACCAACCTTGGCTTGGAGAAGGCGCTGGAATCGCACGGGGTCAGGCTCGAACGGACAAGCGTAGGAGACCGCTACATTCTGGACCGCCTGAACGAGGGTGGGTTCGTGCTAGGCGGGGAGGAGTCGGGGCACATCATCAACATGTACCAGAACGTGACGGGCGACGGTCTGGCGACGACCCTTGCAGTGCTGGGATATCTTGCCAGGACCGGGCGCGACCTGTCAGCAGTTGTCGACGAGGTCGAGCTCTATCCACAGATTGCCGAGAACGTCAGGGTGAGAGACACGTCCATTGCTTCACACCCAGAGTTCATGGCCGCGGTCGAAGCGGTGCGCGTCGAGTTGGGCAATGCCGCCAGACTTGTCGTGCGGCCTTCGGGGACAGAACCCCTGGTGCGCATTTTTCTCGAGGGCAGGGACACTGAGCGTCTGATGGCGCTGGCAGACCGGCTGAAGCGTGTCCTGTTGTCAGCTGGTCAGCAAGGAGAGGAGTGACATGTGTGGGATCATCGGATACGTTGGACCGCGTAAGGTAGTCCCCGTCATCATTGAGGGTCTACGCAAGCTTGAGTATCGAGGGTACGACTCGGCGGGGATGGCCATTCTGGAGCGGGGGGAGCTGGTGGTCGTCAAGAAGCGTGGCAAGCTCAAGGCTCTCGAAGAGGCCGTCAAGGGAAACGAGTATTCTGCGACCACCGGAATGGGACACACACGATGGGCGACCCATGGCAAGGTCGAAGACAGGAATGCTCATCCTCAGCTGGACTGCAAGGGCACAATCGCCATCATCCACAATGGTATCATCGAGAACTACCAGGTCCTCCGAGAGGATCTGATCCGGAAGGGGCACGTCTTCTTGTCCGAGACCGACACCGAGGTGATCTCTCATCTCATCGAGGAGCAGATCGACGCGGGCGCAGACCTGCGCGATGCAGCCCGGAAGACTGCTTTGCAGCTTGATGGAGCCTTCGCGTTTCTCGTTCTGGCCAAAGCGTTCCCCGGTCGTATCGTGGCAATTCGCAGGCTATCTCCGCTGGTCCTTGGCGTCGGCGACGGCGAGATGATTCTCGGTTCAGATACCCCGGCACTCTTGGAGTACACGCATCAGATCATCCCACTGCACGATGGGGACGTCGTCGAAATCAACGACAAGGGATACGCCTTCTTCTCGCTTGATGACGGACAGCCTCTCGACCGGACGCCCATGACCGTTCGGTGGAATGCCTCCGCCGCAGAGAAGCAAGGCTACAAGCACTTCATGTTGAAGGAGATCTACGAACAGCCGGTCGTCATCAGGGATACGCTGTACGGCCGCATCGATATCGACAGTGGACACGTTGAGCTCGAGGAATTCCGGGGCCAGCCCGTTCCCGACCATATCTCGATTGTGGCTGCAGGGACGTCATACCATGCATCACGCGTAGGTAAGTACCTTCTGGAAGAATTGGCACGCATCCCCACCGAGGTGAGCTTCAGTAGTGAATACCGCTACCAGCGACCGATTGTCTCTCCAGGGACAATGGGAATTGCTGTTACGCAGTCAGGAGAAACGATTGACACGCTCGCTGCACTGCGGCTTCAACGGGACCTCGGTGCCAGGGTTGTCGCCATAACAAACAGACCGGAGAGCACCGTTTCGCGCGAGTCAGATGTGACGTTCGTTACTCAGGCGGGACTCGAGATCGGCGTTGCCGCGACGAAGTCGTTCATGGCCCAGCTCATCGCCTTCTATCTCCTAGCTCTCAATTTTGGACAGCGCAACGGTACGCTTGATGCGCAGATGTCAGCACACTATGCGTCGCAGCTGTCCAGTCTCAGCCAGAAGTGTGAGCAGGTCCTCGAATGTGTTGGCGTCATGGAGACGATTGCGCGCAAGTTCTACGGCGTCCACGACATGATCTATGTGGGGCGCGGCGTCAACTATCCTATTGCCTTGGAGGGCGCGCTCAAGATGAAGGAAATCAGCTACATTCATGCCGAGGGGTACGCTGCCGGAGAACTCAAGCATGGCCCCATTGCCTTACTGGACCAGGATGTGCCCGTGGTAGGCATTCTTCCTCAGGGGGCGCTGTACGAGAAGATCTACTCGAATCTGCAGGAGTCCATCGCGCGGGAGTCGCCCCTCGTGGTCCTGGCCGACAAGAAGGATAGCAGAGCACGGGACATTGCCACGGACTTCATTCCGATGCCGTCGGTCGAAGAGTTGTTCTCTCCAGTCGTCTATTCATTACCGCTCCAGCTTCTGGCGTACTATACGGCAGATGGCAAAGGCCTGGACGTGGACCAGCCGCGGAATCTGGCAAAGAGCGTGACAGTGGAATAGCTGAGCTCGGAGACCCGTTTTGTGAGGCGCTGAGCCGAAGGCCGGCCTTGTACAGGGTCGGCCTTTCTGCTATACTTTTTGACGTGTGCGCCCGTGGCCCAACTGGATAAGGCGATGGCCTCCGGAGCCGTAGATTACAGGTTCAAATCCTGTCGGGCGCACCAGACTTGATATCTCTTCGACCCCTCGCGGTAGGTTCACGCCGTTTGCTTGCTCTCACGAAGTTCTGTTGCTGACAGCAAATCTCTCACTTCTGGAGTTACCGACTCGGGATTGACGTAGCTGTCAACTGGACCTTGTGGACTGAGAAGCCCCGGACACTTGCCCGGGGTTGTTTGCGTGTATAATGAGGGCCGTTACCATCGTGGCATCCAAGGAGTAGTCGTGAAGAAGCTCGTCATAGCAGAGAAGCCGAGTGTGGCGGAGCAACTTGCAGGTGTCATCGACCACTGCAAGAAGAGCCGTGAGTACTACGAAGGCGAACACTATATCGTCTCATGGGCAGTGGGCCACCTTGTTGGACTGGCAGAACCCGAGGACTACGACAAGAAGTACAAACAATGGCTGCTGTCGTACTTGCCGATCATCCCTGAGGCGTTCAGGTTTTCCGTTCTTGAGGGAGCCGAGGACCGTTTCAATGTCCTCGGGAAGCTCATTGCCTCCAAGGAGGTGGACGAAGTCATCAACGCCTGCGATGCAGGTCGCGAGGGGGAGCTGATTTTCCGCAACATCTACGTGCAGGCGGGAGGGAAGAAGCCTGCGTCACGGCTGTGGCTGTCCTCCTACACTGACGAGAGTATCCGTGATGGATTCAAGCACATCCGTCCAGAGTCTGCATACGATGATCTGGGGAAGGCGGCACTGGCGCGTTCTGAGGCAGACTGGCTGGTTGGCATCAACGCCACCCGGGGACTGACGAGGCGAAACGGGTCGCTTGTAACCGTGGGGCGTGTGCAGACACCTGTACTGGCACTCATCGCAAAGCGCGAGAAGGAAGTCCAGGCATTCACTCCCATGCCCTATTTCGAGGTCGATGCCCAGTTCAAGGTCGTGCCGCATGGTGAGCCGACCTATGCAGGACTATGGCATCGGGGATCCGAGAGCAGACTCGCCGACCAGGAAGCCGCTGAAGCCATCGCCACGAAGTGCTCAGGGCACAGAGGGGTAGTCGCGTCAGTCGCCCAGAAAGAAAACCGGATGCAGGTACCCTATCTGTATGATCTTGGACTGCTGCAGCGCGAGGCAAATGGCCTGAACGGCTTGAGTGCGAGCCGTACACTGAGGGCAGCACAGTCTCTTTACGAAGCGAAGCGCGCCATCACGTACCCGAGAACAGACAGCAAGTATCTGCCCAAGGCGCTTCGCAAGGAAGTTGTCACGGTACTTGACGACCTGGGGATGGGGGAATACGCCCCATACGTGCAACGGGTGCAGCGCGAGGGCTGGAAGATGCGGTCCTTCGTGTTCAACGACGAGAAAGTCAGCGATCACTACGCCATCATCCCGACTGGAACGCGGCTGGACCGAAGCAGTCTCTCTCATGACGAGAGCGTGGTCTATGACCTGGTCGTACGACGGTTCCTCGAACAGTTCTACCCTGAAGCTGTCCTGATGGTCACGCGCGTCGAAACTGTCGTCGAAGGCGAGACATTCGGCAGTGACGGACGAGTCGTCAAGACCTCCGGATGGCTGGAGGTCGCCCCACGCGAGGCTGACAGCAAGGACTTGCCGGAACTCAAGGAGAAGCTGAGCGTTCAGGCGTTCAGGGTTGAGAGCGAACGCAAACTGACCAAGGCTCCGCCACGGTTCACGGACGCATCTATTATCGCTGCTATGGAGACGGCGGGCAAGCTGGTCGATGACGAGGAACTGGCTGAGGCAATGAAGGAACGTGGCCTAGGAACACCCGCCACACGTGCGGAGATCATTGAGAAGCTTATCCGGACCGGCGTTGTTGAGCGGAAAGCGCGGAGCCTGGTCGCGACAAGGCGTGGTATTGACCTGATCGACCTCCTTGAAGCGATCCACTTGTCGGATCTTGTTGCGCCGGACCTCACCGGGGATTGGGAAATGAGTCTGCGCAAGATAGAGAAGGGGTCATTGGGCAACGTGGAATTCCTGGAACGTATCGAGGGATTCACACGACAGATGATCGAGAAGATCAAGGGGTACGAAGCTCCCACGCAGATCGGCATCGAGTCGGCCGAACCACTGGGCGTGTGTCCCATCTGCGGCGGCAACGTGCTTGAGCGACCGGCATCGTATGTCTGCGAGCACCACGGCCGCAAGAAGACGGACTGCAAGTTCAGCATTCCGAAGATGATTCTCAGACGTTCTATCAGTCGCGAAGAGGCCTTGCAGCTTATGACCGACAAGAGGACGGACATGCTCGATGGATTCGTGAGCAGGCGCGGGTTCAAGTTCAGTGCGCGGCTCCTGCTCAAGCCCGACAACAAGCTGGAGTGGGAGTTCGCTGAGGGATCGGGTGGCAGTTCTGCAGCGACCGAACCTGTCGTCAATGAGGAGCCGTTGGGTCGATGCCCCGTGTGTCAGGGTTTGGTGGTAGAGACGACGGAGCACTATCGGTGTGCTGCAGCTGACTGCCGCTTTCAAATGAAGCGAGTCTACGCGGGCAAGACCATCGACCGTGACATGGCTCGCAATCTTCTCGAGAAAGGCAAGACAGATCTGATCGAGGACTTTGTGTCAAAGTACAACAGGCCGTTCTCAGCCTATCTGAAACTCGGGGACAAGGGCAAAGTGGAGTTTGAGTTCCTGAACAAGGGGCCACGGACGGGGAGGCGGACAACCGGTCACGCAGGGAAGGCAGGAGCCCCCACGACCAAGGCAACCAGGGCAGTGTCCTCCAAGACAACGACAGCGAACAAGGGGACCTCCACGAAGAAGACCGTCAAAGCGAAGGCTCCCGCAAGGAAGGCAGCCTCGAAGACATCCAACAACAAAGGTGGTGCATCATGATCCCGTTCAGTGCGATATTCACCGTCGACTTCTTCTTCAGCCTCGGATACGTGGTCCTGTCGATAGCGGGGCTTGTGCTGGCAGTCTCCTACAGGCGCTCGCAGGAAGGGAAGGTGAGCCTGTTTCTCCTGCTGACGACCGCTCTGATAGCCACCTACTATACCCTGCAATGGCTGTTGAGCAGCTTCGTCTCGTTCTATGTCAGCAACTACGCGGCATCGCACCCTGAGTTCCAGATACCGACGTGGCTCAACATGGCTCTCGTCATCCTGTTCACTGCTCTGAACTATGCGTTCGTCCTGACGCTGGGGCTGACCGCCTGGTCTGCAGTCAGGAAGACTCGTGCAGAGAACATGGTACTCACTCTAGGCTCCGAAGAGACGAGTCCTGAAGAGCCGACCTCCGAGTCTGCTTTGGATGTTGAGCAGTCCGGGAGCGACGGCGACAATGCGTCTCCAGCCGAACCCCCTGTTCCCGGGCCCGAAGCGTAGCCAGTGAACCGCGAGGAACTGTATCAGGTCATCGTCGAGCGCGCACCGTCGCGGAACCTGGTCAACCATATGCTCGCTGTCGAGGCCATTATGCGTGGCCTTGCGGCGGACCTCCATGAGGACGTCGAGAGGTGGGGCCTGGCCGGCCTCGTCCATGATATCGACTATGCCGAGACCAAGGACAAGCCAAACCTGCACAGCATTGTCGGATCAGAGCAGCTGCATCTGATGGGCGTATCGGAGGACATCTGCTATGCCGTGCGCGTCCACAACGGTCTGCACGGTCTGCCGCGCAAGAGCATGATGGACAAGGCGTTGTACGCTGCGGACCCACTGTCTGGCCTCATTGTCGCGTGTGCTCTTATTCGACCGGATAAGAAGCTTGCGCCCATTGATACGGACTTCGTCATGGTTCGCTTCAAGGAGAAGCGTTTTGCGGCTGGAGCAAACCGCGATCAGATGCTTTCCTGTCAGGAGATGGGACTTGAACTGTACAAGTTTGTTGCCATCGGCCTGAGTTCCATGAAGGAAATCGCCGCAGAAATCGGCCTCTAGAATAGTCTCACCGTTCCGATTGACGATCGAAGCCCGCCTTCACGGTGGGCTTCCTGTTATACCCAATAGGCGTATACTTCATTGGTAAGTAGTCCACTATGTTCTGTGCAACGGGCACTTGCCAACAAAAATCACCACAATGCGGAGGCAAATCGATGTCGTTGAACGCAGAAGAGTTGTTCTCAGAACGGGCGCTGGGTTTTAGACCATCCGAGATTCGGGAGCTCCTCAAACTCGTCGACAGTCCGGAAATCATCTCATTGGCCGGAGGCATGCCGGACGATCGGTTCTTTCCCATCGATCGAGTGCTCGAGGCAAGTACGTTTGCACTCAGGGAATACGGCAAGAAGGCTCTCCAGTATGGGTCTACCGAGGGCATCAAGAAGCTGCGTGTTCTGCTCATGGATCGCATGGAGAACGAGGGGGTCCAAGGCATCGATCTGGACAACGTCATCATCTCCACCGCCTCACAGCAGGGTCTCAGTCTAGTGGCACAGGTCTTCGTGAATCCGGGCGACGCCGTCATTGTGGAAGAGCCATCCTATCTCGGCGCAATCCAGGCCTTCGGAAGCATGCAGGCCAAGTTCTGCACGGTCCCGCTGGACAAGGATGGCATGCAGATGGACATGCTTGAGGACAGGCTCAAGGAGCTGCAGAAGGCGAACATCCGCCCAAAGTTCGTCTATACGGTTCCCAACTTCCACAACCCTGCTGGCGTCACCATGACGCTGGAGCGACGCAAGAAGCTGATCGAGCTGGCTCACCAGTACGATCTGCTCATTATCGAAGACGATCCATATGGGGAAATCCGCTTTGAGGGTGAGCCAATCCCCTCACTGCTGGCGTTGGATGGCAAGGACCGCGTCGTAGGGCTGCGCACGTTCTCGAAGATTAGTTTCCCCGGGCTTCGTCTGGGGTGGATCGTCGCTCGCGAAGACATCATGAGCAAGATCATCGTTGGAAAACAGGCGGCGGACCTTTGCTCTCCGGCCATGACTCAATACATAGCGTATGAGTTTGTCAGCCGCGGGTGGCTGGATGACTACGTTGAGGTCGTTCGGCGCGAGTATCCCAGGAAGAAGAATGCAATGATCTCCGCTCTTGAACAGTATTTTCCGGTCGGCAGCAGCTGGACTGACCCTCAGGGCGGTCTGTTCGTTTGGGTGAAGGCACCGGACAGTATCGACACCGGGGCAATGTTTCGGGAGGCGATCAATGCCAAGGTTGCGTATGTTGTGGGCATTGCCTTCTACCCTCATCGGGACGACACTTGCCATATGCGGCTGAACTTCTCGGCCGTGGATCCAGAGCACATCACTGAAGGGGTCCATCGCCTGGGAGACTTGCTGAAGTCGAAGATCTAACGGCTGGTTGAGACAGACGTGCAACGACCCCTGTCCGCGGTTTGCGGGGCAGGGGTCGTTTCGGTTCTGCGAATGGGCGGGGACTAGATGGTGCGGAACACGGGGCAGACGCCTCTATAGTCGCAGGAGAAGCACTTGCTGCCCCGCTTTCCACGAAAATCACCCTGAAGAATCCTGTGAGCGGTTGTTGCCAGAACCTCTCGAGACTTCGCTATGCAGTTCTCTGCCCCTTCGTCTATCTCCGCCTTGAGGTTTTCGCGGAGATAGTACGTTTGGAGGATGAACCGCTTGCCCCGAAACTCCTTCAGCTGACCTAGTGCGGCGGCATACAGCGCTACCTGGAACCGATGAGATGTCAGTGTCGACGCTTCTCTGGGCCTCGCGGACTTGTAGTCGATGATTCGCAGGACTCTGTCATCGACTCGGTCGATTCGATCCACGATACCTGTGAACGGGATACCGTCAAGCTCTGTGTTGATGAGGTGTTCCACATACAGTACCTGTTGCCAGGTGGACTGGAAGACCGGGAAGAAGGCCGTGAGCACGCGCAGTGCCTGACGCCGTTTCCTGTCTTCCTCATTGGAGTCGGTATACCCCTCCGTCAGCCAGTTCTCGTCCAGAAGCTGGGAAAGAGAAGTGGGGAAGAGGGCTGCGTCATTGCCATACAGCTGGCCGTCTACTCCCAGGTGACATGAGAGCAGTCTTTCGAGGACCGCATGGATACTCTTGCCATAGCTGAAATACCAGTGGAAAGGCTCCTCGATTTTCTGAACGTACTTGAGCTCGAATTTCCTGGGGCATTCGTTGTACGTCGATATCCTCGAGTAGCTCAGCGGTTCTGTAAGCGCGTTTTCCAAAGTATCTCCACCTGTTTTCGGGTCTGCTCGACATCCATCGTGTTGTCGATGATGACGTCGGCAAACGCGAGTTTCTGAGCCAGAGGCATCTGTGCCTCAATGCGGCTGACGGCTTCGTCGTGCGAAAGATGATCGCGGGTCATGAGGCGTTCCAGCTGATCGTCCTTCGATGCCCTCACGATCCAGACCTCGTCGACCAGGTTCTGCCAGCTGGCCTCGATCAGAATCGCCGCATCGAGGACCACGGTGGCTGATGTTCGGTGAAGCACCGTGATTTCGTTGGCGACCAGTCGCGTCATAATAGGCATCATGATATTGTTGAGTTTCATCAGGAGATCGGGGTGCCCGAAGACCAGATTGCCGAGGAGGTGACGGTTGAGCTGGTTTCCATCGAAGATGCAATCGCCAAAGGCGGCTTGCACCCGCTCAAGCGCCCCTTCGACGTTTTCGGCAAGGATGCTCTTCCCTATCAGGTCCGCGTCGAGCACCGCTGCACCATACTCCCGTAGTATGCCGGAGATCATGCTCTTGCCAGAGGCAATGTTGCCGGTGAGCCCAATGGTCATGTTCATTCGAGGTCGCGCAGATTCGGGCCGGCAGAAAGGTGAGTCACCAGGGGGATCGAAAGGTGGATCGCCGATTCCATGGACTCCTGCATCATCCCGCGGACAAGCTCGAGTTCGTCGGGTGGCGTGTCGACGACGATCTCGTCATGGACCTGAAGGACCATGTGCGCCTTGAGTGGCTGAAGGTCCTTGCTCAGAGAGATCATGGCCATCTTGATGACGTCGGCGGAGCTCCCCTGGACAACGGCGTTGAATCCCTGCCGAATAGCTTCCTGCCGCTCCACATTGTTGTGACTGTTGATGTGCGGGACTCTCCGCAAGTGTCCTAGAATCGTCTTCACGTAGCCATCACGCTGGGCTGCCTCGACCACCCGGTCACGGTAGTCCCGGATGCCGGGAAACCGCTCCAGGTAGCGTTCGATGTACTGGCGAGCCTCTTCGCCAGTGATGCCGAGCTGCCGTGAGAGACCGTAGGGCGAGATGCCGTAGATGATGCCGAAGTTGATGGTCTTGGCGCGCTTCCGCATCTCGGGAGTCACGGCCGATTCTGGAACGTCGAAGACCTGTGAAGCCGTGTGAAGGTGAATGTCCTCTCCCTGGGCAAAAGCCTGGCAGAGGTTCTCGTCTGCAGACAGGTGCGCAAGCATCCTCAGGTCGATCTGTGAGTAATCTGCCGAGACGAGCACCCAGCCGTCGTGGCTAGGTATGAACGCCTGTCTGATCTCTCGCCCAACCTCGGTTCTGGCAGGGATGTTCTGCAGGTTAGGATCGATGCAGCTGATGCGTCCCGTCGACGTGCCGGTCTGGAGGAAGGTAGGGTGAATCTTTCCGTCCGGCGCGACATATCGCACCAGCGAATCCGTATAGGTTCCCTTTATCTTGGTCAACTGACGGAGCTCCAGGATAAGCGGAATTGCCGGATGTTCGTTCTGGATTGCTTCCAGGGATTCGACGTCAGTGCTTAGACCTGTCTTGGTTTTCTTGGTCGGTGCAAGTCCCAGCACATCGAAGAGGAGCACTCCCAGCTGTTTGGGAGACTGAAGGCTGTAATCGTGCGTGCCCACGAGCTCGTAGGTCCGGCGTTCCAGTTCAGCAATACGGAGGCCGAGCTTCGCCCCGAAGGTTCGCAGGTAAGCAGTATCTGTGCGTATGCCTGCCATCTCCATGTCTGCGAGCACCGCTGCAAACGGAATTTCCATCTCGTTCAGCGTACCTGCGAGCTGTGATTCCTCGAGAGCCGTGTCGATGGGGTAGGAGACGCGGTAGACAAGGTCGGCCAATCCCTCGGCAGTGGAGGTGTCCCCAGTCAGTCCCCATGCGTCGCCGATGCGGTCCAGGCCCCAGGCTTTCTGGTCAGGATCCAGCAGGTACTGTGCAAGCATGATGTCACGGATGGGGGCAGGAGCGCCCAGGCCGAACGGTGCGAGGACATGACAGAGTCTCTTGTAGTCGTAGACATACGTCATGGAAGCACTGTCTGAATGGAAGGCTTGGGTAGGCGAGCCAAACAGGGCGTCGATGTGCGTCGACGAAGCGTTGTCCTTCGTTCGGCGGGCCGCTGTGAATCCCTGTCCCTCGGCATCGGACAGGACGGCCAGCGCTGTTCGGTCATCGAAGACTGCGGTCGTCGCCAGTGGAGGAACCGGGGCGAGCGCTGCGGGGCGAGCACTGGCGTCGAAGAGGTCATCACGATGAGCAGGTACGGGGGCCACGGCGAGTGACGGCATGCCGAGGACTTTCGATGCGCGCCGGCTCAGCGCTACAAACGACAGCGTCTGGAACAGCCGGGCACTCTGCTCAGGATCCGGGACGTTACGGACCAGGTCAGCGAGGCTCGTCGGTTCGTCCAGGCTCATCAGGATCGTGACCAGCGAGCGGTTGCGCAGGATGATATCTCTGCTCTCGGCGAGCAGGGTCCTGTAGCGTTCGGGGCCGCCGTTCTCCAGCAATGCGTCCACTGAACCAAACTCCTGGACCAGTTTCAGTGCGGTCTTTTCGCCGATGCCACGCACTCCGGGGATGTTGTCGGACGGATCTCCCTTGAGCGCTTTGACATCGATCAGTTGAGGGGCTTTGAGGCCGAACTCCTCGAGGATTGTCGCGGGGGTGTACTCCCTGATCTCCTTCACTCCCTTGACCGTAATGCGTACGGACGTGTTGTGGTCCGTCAACTGGAGCAGGTCGTTGTCCCCGGAATAGATGATGCAGGGGACCTCTGCCTGGTCAGCGACCTTGCTGTAGATGCCAATGAAATCGTCTGCTTCGAACCCGTCCTTTTCGCGCGTGACGATCCCCAGCGAACGGATGAGTTGCTTGAGGTTGACGAGCTGGCTGACGAGTTCGTCGGGCATGCTCTCCCGGTTGGCCTTGTACTCTTCGAACATCTCATGGCGATAGGTCGCTGCCTTGCGATCGAAGAAGACACCCATGTACTGTGGTTGAAGCTCCTCGATGATGGACAGCAGCATCGTCGTGGTCCCCAGAATCGCTCCAGTAGGGACGCCAGCAGCGGTACTGAGGTGGGGCATGGCGAAAAATGCCCGGTACAGAATCGAACTCCCATCGACAAGTACTACTCGGTTCGTCATATGCTCATTGTATCAACGTCTGGGGTCAGGCGCAACCCAGCAGCGTGAGCCGCGAGTGAACACGGAGATGCAGCCGGTCTGTTTGAGAGAAAGACTCCATGCTGCATCTGTCGTGACAACCTGAACCGTCCCAGTAGAAGTATCATACGCGAATTCGGGAGAGCCGGCAGGAAGCGATGCCGCGGGGCTTGCCGTTCCGACGAGAGTGGCTGTGACGAGCGCCAACGAGGGACCAGACTGACCGTCATTTCCTGCCCGGATGGTCCCGCTGCTGGTCTCGACAGCGACCATTTCGCCGGTTTCGAGCGGGACAATCGCAGATTGGAAGCGAGCGTCGAGTCCCGGAATGGGCGTGCGGACGTATTGGGAGGGAAGGTATACATGGTTGGGTGCGAGGAGTCCGAACAGGGTATCGAGCTGGTCCGGGAGGTCTGCAGGAGACCCTGCGATCACGACGACGTCCAGTGTGTTCACGCCGAGCGCTGCGAGTGCCCGGGCTGCCCGGTTGGCGGCTTTGCCGTCGGTGTCGAACAGACAGAGCCACGTCCCGATGCCCTCGGTGCGGACGAGGACAACGCTGCCCTGTTCGACGACAGGAAAGGTCACGCGCGTGTCGAACGGGGTCGCACCGAGGGCCCACACGAGTGAAACCAGGATGGCTGCGGCAGCTGCGGGGACTCCGGCATGGCGCCGCTGACCGAGTCTTGGCCGGTTGTCTACCGAGAGGATGACGACTCCGAACAGGATCCCCAGGGAAAGAAGCAGGAACGGTGACGGCGTGGGGACGTTCCGATGCGACCCGGGGAAGCGTCCGAATAGCTCAAGACAGACCAACAGGACATTCGAGGCGCCGTTGAAAACGGGTGCCAGCAGTGCCGCGAGCGACGGAATCGTGAGGAGGAGCGCCGACCAGGCCAGGAGGCCTATTAGCAGCAGGGAGACTGCGGGTATAGCCACGACGTTTGCCAGAAGGGCAATCGGAGCAAGGACGTGGAATGTCGACACGGCAAGCGCTGCTGCAGGCAGAGACGCGCCGGTCGTCGAACAGAGAGATGACAAGAGTCCCCGGGCGAGGCGGCCTCTGATGCGAACGAGATGGGACATAGGTTCACCAATGAAGCAGAGACCCGCAAGCGAGGCAAACGACAACTGAAGGCCGATGTCAAACACTGAGGCAGGGTCGACTGCCGTGAGGATCAGTGCCGCCCAGGAAAGCGAGGCAAGACTGCTTGTGTGTCCGCCCGACATTCGGGTCACCGCCAGCACGCACAGCATAACGAATGCTCGATCGGCACTCAGCGGGAAGTCGATGCATGCCAGATACACGAGGGTGACCAGCAGGGGAGCTACCGTCCTGCCCACAGATCTCTCGGAGAAGACCAGTCCAAGCAGCATCGACACTAGTGTGAACACGAGCGACAAGTGGAGCCCCGAAATGGACAGCAGATGGCTGGTACCTGTAGTGGAGAAGAGCTGGCGGTCCGCTGTGCCAAAGAGTCTGCGATGGAGAAGGAGTTCTTCAAGGAATCCAAATGCTCTGTAGTTCAGTAGCGGCCGGGCACGGAGTTCGAGCAGATCTCGTGCACGCCCCGTCAACCGGCCCCACCAGGATGCAACGGACCTGTGTGGGAGAACCTGTAGTTCTCGTGCGAGAAACACATCGGCAGGTGGAAGGCCGGGCCGTTCCTCTCCTGGGTTGAGAGGCTGATTGGCCGTGCCAAGCTTCCCGGAGACACGGAGCAGCTGGCCGAATGTTGGACCAGTGCGGCGATCGGGCATTTGCACCTGGATCGTGACGGGGTTGTCGAGTGCTACGCCGTTTGCCGCTACTGCAGACAACTCGAAGACGGTTCCCCCTGTGCTTCGTGCTACAGAGGGCGTACGGGCTATGCCCGTGACAATTGAGGAATCCGGTGGGAGCTGCCCGGATGCCGCGGGCTGAATAGCTCGCCTTGCCATAGCAAACGATGGCCAGAAGAGCGAGAGTGCGAGCATGACGCGGATGGAATTGATCCGTGGGTGCCGGGTCTGAGCGAGATAGCCTGCGCCCAGAGCAGCAAGCACGACGAAGGCAAGCATTGACGCAGTTCGCGTCGTTCCGGCCGACAGAGCTCCTGCTACGACCGTCAGGGCTACGAGCGTGACGAGTCGCAGTCGTATCACGGCGGCTAGAGGGTGATAAGGGATTTCAGGTCTTCGTAGGTCTTGGTGCCGATGCCCGTGACGTTCTGAAGGTCTTCAAGTCGCTTGAACGGGCCGTGCTGTGCCCGGTAGTCCAGGATCGCCTGCGCTTTCGCTGGTCCAATGCCGGGAAGCGTATCGAGATCGGCCAGTGTTCCGCGGTTGATGCTAATGCGTGCATGAGTGTTCGATGGCGGTGACGTGGGAGACACAACGGTGGCGGAGCCGTCCGGTGACTTGACAGGGACAGTCACTTGTTCACCGTCCTCGAGGCGGGCTGCCAGGTTGACTGCAATGAGATCTGCATCGTTCGCAGCTCCTCCGGCGGCCGCCAGTGCGTCGCGGAGAATGGAGCCCTCCGGCAGCGCATAGACATCTGGATGGAGGACGGCACCGGTCACATACACCTTGATGGAAACCGGGGCCGTTGGCGTGATCTCTGCGCTCGGAAGGTCATCGATAATTTGCGGGAGCGGGTCGGGCGTCGGTTTGACGAGGCGCGAGCCGACGAACAGCCCGGCGCCCATGCCCAGGGCGAGAACGGCGATGATCAGGACGACTATCTGATGCTTCGACAGTTTTTCCATAGCAGTGGAGACTCGCTCGTGGTAGAGCGTGCAGCCCCCCACCTCCTTCGTTGGCGTCGGATGACTTCAGGTCTTGGCGGGAGCCCCCATGACTGCGAGAAGGTCGTACAGTTCCAGAAAGTCGGTGACCATGCCCTCGGTCCGCTGAGGGATTGGAGTCTCAATGATCCTCACAGGGGTCCCTGTCGGGATCATTGAGAAGGCCTTCGTCACATCGGCGTTCTGATGGCGTACGCAGCCGTGTGATACGTCCTTGCCGATGCTGAACGGGTCGTTTGTTCCGTGCAGACCGTAGGTAGGGAGCGAAATGCCGATCCAGCGAACCCCCAGGCCGTTCGTCTTGTCACGAAGGTACGGGGCGTACACCTTGCCTTCCCAGTGCCAGTCAGGGTCGGCTTGCTTCTCAGTCACCTTATACCTGCCGACGGGCGTGGCGCTTTCACCAGTGGTTCCGGTCGCGTCCGGGAACGCGAGCGTGCCGCCTGCGGTTCTCAGGAGGGTTATGTGAAAGGATTTGTCCACAAGAACCTCGGTGACTGTGACGCCTCGGGCCGACGGCATGGCCGCGACGGCAAGAGCCAAGGCGAAGACCACAATGCAGAAGAAGCGTGAGCGACGGTCATTTCTCATAGTGACTTCCATTATAGGCAGCACTGCCCTGATAGCAACGAAGCCAGAACGAGCGGCAAATCAGAAGGGCCCCTTTCGGGGCCCATAGTGTCCAAGAAGTGCCTCAACATCACAAGAGACAGGATGTCTTCTCGCCGAGTGGTGCGGGGAGAGGGAGTTGAACCCTCACGACCTTGCGATCACTAGGACCTGAACCTAGCGCGTCTGCCATTTCGCCACCCCCGCCTGAAGGCTTGAGACTAACGCTCCAGAATGACCGGGATGACGATGGGCCGCCGGCGCGTCTTGTCGTATATATATTTAGCCGAGAATTTGCGTAAGTCAAGCTGCAAATCAGGCGTCGCGCGTACATCCTTGTTGCGATGGGTCACCATGAAGGCCTTCATCTCGCGAGTCAGGTCCGTCAGGATTGCGTCGTCGTCAGTCACGACACCCTTCGTCACGATTTCCGGACCAGCAAGGATCTTTCCTGTCATCGTGTCAATGCTGACGACCAAGACCAGAATGCCATCTTTGGCCAGGCGGGCACGGTCAGTGAGAATCGGGCTGTCGGGCAGTCCCAGGGCGAGACCGTCGATCAGGAGTCCTTCGGCGGGTATGCGCTTGAGTGCAGTCAGGTGTTCACTGTCTACAGTGAAGCACTGGCCGTTTTCGAGGATGAGGACGTGCGTGCCCGGGATACCGACGCTCTCGGCAAGTCGCTTGTTCCACAGAAGATGGCGATACTCCCCGTGAATCGGCACGAAGAACTTCGGGCGCGTCAGCGAGAGCATGAGCTTGAGGTCTCCCTGAGCGCCATGACCCGACACGTGGACCTTGTCCTCGCGGCGGTAGAATACGTTGGCCCCTCGGCGGAACAGGTTGTCGACCGTGCGAGCTACCATTTCCTCGTTGCCCGGAATCGGATCTGCAGACAGCACGACGGTGTCGCCTTTCGTGATCTTCACGAAATCGTGTTCGCCGCGAGCAAGACGCGACAGGCCGCTCATGGGCTCGCCCTGAGTTCCAGTCGTGACGATGAGCATCTTGTCCTTAGGGACGCTCCCCATCTGATCCTGCTGAACGAACATGTTCTCAGGCATATCCATGATCTTGACCTTGCGAGCCACCTTGACGGAGCTGATAATGCTCCGACCGTCCACAAAGACCTTGCGGCCCTGAGGGGCAACTGCGTCCATGATCTGCTGAATCCGGTGGATGTTGCTGGAGAACGTGCTGAAGATGATACGCCCTTTGGATTCGTGCACGATGCTGTCGAACGTCGACCGCAGGTCACGTTCTGAACCCGCGAAGCCTGATTCCTCGGCATTTGTGGAGTCGGATAGAAGCAGGAGAATCCCCTCACGCCCCAGGGCGCTGAACTTCTGAAGGTCGATGGGCTTGTCGTCGACGGGAGTCTGGTCGACCTTGTAGTCGCCGGTGTGAAGAATGATCCCCTCGCTTGTGCGGATGGCGATGGCCATGCTCTCGGGGACCGAATGGGTAACGCGAACGAACTCGACGTCCATGTTCCCGATCTTGATGCGGTCGCCCGCTTGGACTGCTCGGGTTTCGTAGGGCTTCATCCGTCCGGGGATGACGTCCTCGATGATACCGAGGGCGAACTTGCTGGCATAGATGGGTGCACGGACGTGTTCCAGCGTGTAGCCGAGTGCTCCGATGTGGTCCATGTGCGAATGCGTAATAAGGATTCCGCGAATCTTGTCCTTGATCTGGTCGAGGTAGTCCATGTTTGGAATGACGTAGTCGATGCCCTGCATATCGTATTCAGGGAACTTGAATCCCGCATCGACAATTACTGCATCGTCGTTGACCTCATAGACGGTCATGTTCTTGCCAATCTCCCCGAGACCTCCAAGGGGAGTAATGCGGATGATGTCGTGGTGTAGGGTGGTGTGTTGCGTGTGTTGCGTGTGTTGCGATTGTGTTTTAGTCATGCTCATAGTGTACCCACTTTGTTAGCGTTGAAAAGCAATGCATTGTGAGAGTCGTCTCAACCGTCAGACTCTGTGCCATCCGGTGCCGTCGCATCAAGTGCTGCCGGCTGTTGAGGAGGCACGGGATGGAATGGCGGCCGGTGTCTGAGGATCAGTGAGGCAATGATGCCGAGAAGGATGATTGTGATGTCTGTCCACTGGTTCGGAGTCAAGCGGAGCACGTGGACGGGAATAGAGCGGAAGAACTCTACGACGAAGCCGGTGGCGCCGTAGAGGTACAGGTACCAGATGAAGACTTGGCCATCATAGCGTTTGCGCTGGCGGACGACCCAGAACAGAACGGCAAACGCGAGCAAGCCGGAGGCGGAGTTGAAGAGCTGAGCCGGCCAGATACTCTGACCGAGCAGATCGCACTCGGACAAGGGGTTGGTGAAGATGACTCCAAGCCATGACGTCGTGGCCGTTCCGTTGCAGCAGCCATTGAGCCAACAGCCGATCTTGCCGATTCCGAAGGACAGGGCAAGCAGGGGAGCGACGATATCGGCCATCCGCCAGAATCCCATCCGCCGACGCCGAACCATGAAGTGTGCAGCGATGACGCCGCCAAGGATGCCTCCAAAATACGAGAGGCCCCCTTCCCAGATCGCGAGAATGCGGAGGGGATGGGCGAGATACCACATGACGTCGGGAGATGTCAGAATCCATCCGACGCGAGCTCCCAGAATGCCCCCGATAACCGCAACGATGGCCAGGTCCAGCACATCGTCGGTGTTGATGCCCTGGCGTCGTGACTCGATGTATGCAACGGTGATGCTGATGGCGATCGAGACGGCTATCATGACACCATACCAGCGAACAGTGAGGTTTCCAAGAACAAATGCTATAGGGTGCATCGGTTTCTCCTTTGTTGGTTTGCAGGCCTGCAACATGGAGATTATAGGGCCAATCGCTTGAGCTGCCAACCCAGGCCGCTTCGATTCCTCATGATGCAATGCGCGATTGGAGAGGGAGCATGTGACACAGACTCGAACCTGCGCGTTGCGTTGACCGCTTTGCAGTGCTATAACCTCACGTATGGAAGATACGCAGCGCATGTTCCAGGGGTTTGAACCGTCGAGCCTGGATGAGTTCGTGGGTCAAGTTGCGGTTGCAGGGCCCGGTACGCCGCTTCGGAAGTTCGTCAGTGATCGTGTACCGTTCAGTGCGATCATCTGGGGCCCTCCGGGGTGTGGGAAGACGACGTTCGCGCGGCTGGTAGCTGCACAGTTGGGTGAGGAGATGGAATACGTGACTGCCGTCTCGGCAGGCTTACCTGAGTTGCGTCAGGTTGTGGCGCGCCATGCAGGGCGTCCTTTCCTCCTGGTCGTGGACGAAGTTCACCGGTTCAACCGAGTTCAGCAGGACTTCCTTCTACCCATGCTGGAAAACCGGCTGATGACATTTGTCGGCCTGACGACGGAAAGTCCCTACGCTGCATTGTCGCCTGCTTTGCGCTCAAGGATCTTCATGCTGCGATTTGGGCCATTGACCACGGCCGAGATCGCCCGTGTTCTGACGCACGGCTGCGAGAAAGCCGGCATGCAGGTGGGCGGGACCGTGCTGACTCGTATCGCGGCCTTCAGTTCGGGAGACGCACGGGTCGCCATCAATGCCCTGGTATGGCTGTACCAGTCAGGAAGCCTCGTAGAGGGAGCAGACCTGAGCGAGCTGCTCAAAGAGGTTCCGGTAGCCAAGAACTTTGAGCAGGAGCACTATGATCTTGCGTCAGCGTTCATCAAGTCAATGCGTGGCTCTGATCCGGACGCTGCGCTGTACTACATGGCGCGCATGATCGAAGCGGGAGACGACCCGCTCTTCGTGGCTCGGCGCATGATTATCTTCGCGGCAGAGGACGTCGGCCTGGCGAACCCCTTTGCTGTTGTGATGGCGACGGCGGCGTACGATGCAGTGCATGCGGTGGGGTTGCCTGAGGCAATGCTCAACCTGACAGAGGCTGTCATCTATCTTGCGGGGACCCGCAAGAACAATTCGGTGCTAGGTGCCATGCGTCGTGCGCGGGAACTTGCCCAGCAGACGAAGAACGTTGATACGCCGGTTCAGCTCAAGAACAGCCGCACCGGGCAGGCATTGTACAAGTACCCGCACAGTTTTCCCGGCAACTGGGTGGCTCAGGAGTACTTCCCTGACGAGGTGCATGACCGGGCCATTTATCTGCCCACTGGAGCCGGGTACGAGCACGTGATCATGGGGTACTTGAGATCGCTTCGTGCGAAAAAGCCGGAATAGGTACTGGGGAGTCCGATATGCAGACAGGGTACTGGGAGGATGGCAGCAAGCTTGAATTCGATGGAGTCGTGACTGCGGCTGCGGAGACGGAGCGCGGCCTTGTCGTCCGATTCGAGAAAACATACTTCTATCCGGAGTGTGGCGGACAGCTCGCCGACGGAGGAACAGTCGGTGGGACGGCCATCCTCGACGCCCGGCAGGATGACGCGGGTCCGTATGTCCTCCTGCCTCCGGGGTTCTCTGCCGCAGTTGGTCAGCATCTGTTCTGCGTCGTCGACGCCGAGAGACGGGGACGTCACACGCAGCTGCATTCGGCCCAGCACATTCTGAGCAGGTTGCTGGATGAGAGGGGCATTCGGACACTGTCATTTCACATGACCGAAGAGGAAGCCAGCATTGAGATCGAGGCCACGACGGTCAGTGACAAGGTCTCAATGGAGGTCGAAGACGCCGTAGAACGAGCCATCTGGCGATGTCTACCGGTCGAAACGCTGTTTGTGGATGCGGCCGACGTCGCACCCTACGATGTGCGCAAGGTACCCGAACTTGCGGGTGGACCGCTTCGTCTTGTTCGCATCGGGGATCTGGACACGAATCCATGTGGCGGGACCCATGTTGCGTCGACCGGCGAAATCGGTGCGTTCGCCATCGTACGAACGGACAAGGTGCGTGGCAACACACGTCTCTATTTCGTTGCTGGACGGACGGCGACGGCGTACCACAGGCGAAACGACGTCGTGCTTCGGGACATCGAACTGCGGCTGACGTGTGGACTTGGCGACATCTCCGCTTCGATTGTGAAGTTGCAGCAGCGCGACCACGATACTGCCAGGCAGGTCAAGAGTCTGATGGCGATGGCTGCAGATGAGCTTGCTCACCAGGCACTGGGAGAAATCACCTCACACGGCGTTGCTGCGATGGTTCTCGACTTGGTCCCCGCCGAGCTCACCCATATGGTAGCAGCCAGGCTGACGTCGGCTCTGGGTCCACTATGCGTCCTTATCTACCCCGGCAGCGGAACTGACGGGCAATTCGTCTGTTCGGTGCCGACCGGAAGCGAGGCCTTGCTGGCGACCTTCGGTGCGCAGATGAAGGAGTCCTTCGGTGCCAGGTCGGGCGGTGCAGGAAGAGTCATTCAGGGAAAGGTCGACATACGCGTGACGGTGGATCAACTGAAGGCTCTTCTGACGACAGAATGAGCATTGCCGTCGAGCCGACGACACGTCGTTGATTGCAGTGGCGTTCCAAGTACACTGGTAACGGAGGTGATTCTCATGAAGATGTGGCGTTGCACTGTTTGTGGGCTTCTGTACGAGGGGGAGAATCCCCCTGAGGCGTGTCCCAGGTGTGGGGCTCCTGCGGAGAAGTTCGAACTCGTCTCCGAGGAACAGGCCGGGATTATCGAACGTGCTCGGAAGACGAACCAGCTGCACTGCGACCTGCTTGCTGAGCTGGCGAAGATTGAGGCTATCGCTGACGCCGGCATCGAGGACAACCTTGATCCAGGCTGCCTGCGCACGTTCACGAAAGCCAAGGAAGCGGCCAAGCTCGTTCGGCAGTTCTCCGTCGCAGAAGTCAGGGTGCACGTGAACAAGAACAAGTGGGGATGACGAGTCCTGTCCCGGCGCCGAGTTATTGCCCAGACATGGCTTGCAGACACTACATTCCCGGACCGGCTGTGTAGCCGGCGGATGACGTCGAAAAGGAGAGAAATATGGGATCCATTATGGAAGCATCGTTGTTTACACGCAAGATCGAAGCTGAGATCACCAAGGAGGTCGAACGCCTGAAGTCGGAAGGACACAACCCCTCGCTGAGCGTGATTGTGGTTGGCAACAGCCCGTCGACAATGGTCTACTTCAAGAACATGTCGCACAAGGGCGTGGAACTCGGGTTCTACGTTGAGCTCCGGAAGATCGACGATTCAGTCGGAGCTGCCGAGGTGCTCGAGCTCATCCACAACCTGAACGGCTCGAAGGACGTCGACGGCATCCTTGTCGGGCTTCCCTTGCCCAAGGAATTTGATGTGGATTCGGTCTTGCACGCTATCAGTCCCGACAAGGATGTCGATGCTTTTCACCCCTTCAACATGGGTCAGCTGATGATCGGCAAGCCTCACTTTGTCCCAGCCACCGCAAGATCGATCATCTCTCTCCTGGAGAACTATGGCGTTCGCATTCAAGGCAAGAACGCGGTTGTCGTGGGTCGCAGCAACATCGTGGGCAAGCCAGTCGCCTCTCTGCTGCTTCAGCGTGACGCCACGGTCACGGTGTGCCATTCCAAGACCGTCGACCTTGTCAAGTACACGCGTGAGGCAGACATCCTGATCGTCTCGATGGGCAGACCCAGGGCGATTACGGCTGAGTACGTCAAGGAAGGCGCTGTCGTTATCGACGTGGGCATCAACGACGTCAACGGGAAGATCGTAGGGGACGTCGATTTCGAGGGTGTTCGCCCAAAAACATCGCTGATCACACCGGTGCCCGGGGGAGTCGGCGTACTGACGACCCTTATGCTGTTCGACAATGTCCTGAAGGCGGCTCGGCTCAACAGCGAAAAGCACTGAGTCGGTGAAAGCTTCCTACCAGTCGTAGACGCTTCCGGCGTCCACCTCCGTGAGGGACCCGTCGGGGCTCTTGAGAAGGAGGGCGCCGGTTCTTGACAGTCCAGCCACGTGGCCGGACTCGCGCTGATCGTTGAATTCGACTGTGACGAGTTCGTCTCGCAGGGCTAGATTGGCGTCCATCCAGTGGCAGAAGACGTCAAAGCCACGCAGAATGAGCGTGTCGATGTCCAGTTCCACCATGTTCAGGACGCTTTCACGGAGACGCTGCAGATCGATGCTGTGCCCCAGTTCTCCCATTAGCGAAGCCGCCCGCGGCAACTGATCCGGCGGCACGATATTGTTGACGTTGACACCGATGCCTACCAGCAGGATTGTCGTTCCAGACTGAACGAGCGTCTCAGCAAGGATGCCGCAGACCTTGCGACGTTCGACAAGCAAATCATTCGGCCATTTCACGAGTGTACGGACGCCGGTCTCGGTCAACACGGCGCTTGCGACGCCGTGTGCAGCGGCCATTGCGGACTGACGAACTGCCGCGGCCGACGGTACTGCCAGAGCCAGCGTTAGCCACAGGCCTCCCGGTCGCGAATCCCAGCTCTTGCCGCACCGCCCTCTTCCCCCCGACTGGGTCTCGGCTGTGACAGCGAATGGCAGCAAGTGACCGTCAAGGGCAATCTCGCGTGCAGTGTCCTGCGTCGACGTTATGCTCGCATAGGTGAGGAGTTCCATGGATCCTCGCGGATGGCAAGCAGCAGTTCACCGACATGGCGGGGCGCGTCCGTGATGAAGACGCTGACTCCACGGTCCACGAGACGGGTCAGCGCACCTGCTTTCATACTCGGGGAGAGCATGGCGATGTCCTTGTGCCGCACAAGGACGGCATCCAGCCGAGGAAGGCCGGCCGGAACCAGATCCCTGGACATCGTATCGGAGGGGCCGTGGTGAAGCATGGTCGTTACGAAGAGTCTTTCAGTGCCAACACCAGCCAACTGGAGTTCCCCGATGAAGTCTGTAGCCCCTGCGTCGGTGCACAGAGCCAGGACCGCCCCATCGGTCTCGGGGAGCCCGTAGCCTTGTTGAGCGATGACAGGCATTGACGGCGCCAGCATAATGGGCCGGCTGTACGGGACCCATGCTGTGACGGGACACGCAGCGGTGCCGACAAGTCGCTGAGCCACGTCCTGTACCATGAAGTGATCAGAACCCGTGACCACAAGGAAGTCCGATCGCTGTTCGAGGAGGTTCCAGGCGAGAGCGACAGCGTTGGCTGCGTGATCGTGAACCCCCGAAGGCCGCAAATCGCAGTCGACCAAGCCCCCGACGGCTACGCCAGCGCCTGGGCCTAACCAGTTCCTCGCAGGGCGGGCAGCTGCCAGTCCTGCAAACAGCTGCAGTCGCTTTGCAAGGTCTGATAGCTCGAATGGCTGCTGGATCAGGATGTCGACAAGTCGAGCGTACTGGGTGAGCGTTCCCATCACGATGCAATCGACGCGCCCTGCCTCCATGCGCAGGGCCCCGGAGGGGACAGCTACCTCGCCCCCTTTGGACAGCATCTCCTGTTTCAGGATGTTGGCAGCCTGTGGGAGCAGACCGTTCACCCGTATCACGAGACATACTGCCTTGACCGCCATGAGATCGGCCCCGGCAGCGTAGCACCCCAGGCCACTGAGGAGATCATGGGCCTGCCGAGTGGTCGATATATGCAAGACTGAGAGTTTCACTGGCGCTCCTTTCCGTCGCGATTGATCTTTCTCAACCGCTGCCTACAAATTGTATTCTCCTGTCTGGGGACTACAATATTCGTGGTCAAGATGTCTATTCTGCAAGTCGGGAGGAATGGAATGAAGAAACGCCTGTCAGTTCTGCTCAGCGTGGTTCTCATACTGGGCCTGGTGTTCGCGAGCTTCCCGTTCAAGGCAGCCACAGCTGCCACGACCGTGAAGATAACCTTGCTCGAGACAAGTGACGTTCATGGGGTCATCTACCCGTATGATTACTTTAAGGACGCGCCCGCGAACGGCGGACTCGCAAAGCTGTCGACGCTGGTCAAGGGCGTCAGAGCTGAGAACCCCAATACCCTTCTCCTGGACGATGGCGACAACCAGCAGGGCACGCCGCTGACATACTACTTCAATAAGGTCGACACGACCACGCCGAACCCGATGGTCGCGGCCATGAACATCATGGGATACGACGCCATGACACTTGCGAACCATGAGTTCAACTATGGGCTCGCTATCGTCGACAAGGCCCGGTCCGAGGCCAAGTTTCCCTGGCTTTCGGCCAACATCTACAAGCAAGATGGCACCAATTACTTTACGCCGTACATCGTCAAGACGGTTGCCGGCGTCAAGGTTGGCATCCTCGGCCTGACGACCAAGAACATCCCCAACTGGGAAGTCCCTGCCAACATCAAGGGTCTCGTCTTCAAGGATACAGTTGATGAGGCCAAGAAGTGGGTCACGGTCCTCAAGGACACGGAGAAGGTCGACCTTGTCGTCGTCCTGGCACATGAGGGACTCGAGAAGGATATCGACACTGGCAAGGACCTTGGCACCTCCATCGAGAACCAGGCGTATGCCATTGCGATGACTGTTCCTGGTATCGATGTCATATTGACCGGACACACACCTCTCCATCCCAGGCAAGACACTCAATGGCGTGCTTGTGATGCAGCCGAAGAATGCAGGCGTCGAGATCTGCAAGGCAGACATCACGATGGAACAGACTGCCACCGGCTGGAAGGTTGTCACGAAAACCGGAGCCAATCTCCCCGTAACTGCCGACACCGTGGCTGATCAGGCCATTCTTGACGCAACCAAGACACAGCACGAAACGGCCGTCAACTACATGAAACAGCCGCTCGGCGAGGCTACCGGGGATTTCCCTGGTGCTATGTCCCGCACTGAAGATAGTGCCATCATGGACCTGATTCAGAAGGTCCAGATGAAATATGCCAACACCGATCTCTCGCTCGCAGCAATGCTGCCGACTCCCGCCCCCAGTTTCAAGAAGGGCCCCCTGACGGTCCGCGACATGTACTCGCTCTACATCTACGAGAACACGCTGTTTGCAATCGAGGTGACCGGACAGCAGATCAAGGATGAGCTTGAGTGGTCAGCGAAGTACTTCAACACGTACACCTACAACAAGACAGCCACCAGTCTGGTCAACGCCAGCGTGGCTGGCTACAACTACGACATGCTGCAGGGAGCCGACTACGTCATCGACGTCACCAAGCCGGTCGGACAGCGCATCAGCGGCCTAATGTATCATGGTCAGCCAATGGATATGACCGCTTCCTATACACTGGCCCTCAACAACTACCGCGCGGGGGGTGGCGGATTCCTTGGGTTCAAGGGCGCACCGATTGTCTACCAGTCCAGCGACGAGGTCCGCAACCTGATGATCCAGTACGTAAAGGAGACAGGGACGATCGATGCGACCGTAGACAACAACTGGCATCTCGTGCCGGACTATCTCAACTCGCAGTATCGCCCAGCGATCGATACGCTCTACAGGCAGAGCGCACTGAGCGAGTTCCCAGCAGGGGCATTTGCTCCTGGTTCCACGGCCACGCGTGGTGATCTGGCAGCGATCATCACCGGGTCCTACGCGTCGATCGGCAGCCGAAATCACGGAAGTGCATTCGTCGATGTCGCCACCGACGCATGGTATGCTCGATCCGTCGGAACCGTCGAAGCTCTCAAGTTGATGAACGGCACGTCGGCAAGGACGTTCGCGCCTGATGCCCCGGTCACCGCCGAACAGGCGGTCGTTGCACTGATGAGAGCAAGCGGATATGGATACGAGGCTTCCAAGTATGATCTTTGTGCACAGCCTCTGGACAAGGTTCCGAACCTGTTCCGCAACGCGGACGGTACGTGGAACTGGGAAGCGTTGGCAGCAGACACCAGGAAGAATGGTGGAGCGACCATCAACATGCGTTCCGGCCAGTCTCTCGGTGGCGTGGAGATGTATGCTATCGCTCTTCCTGTGGCCCCCGGCATGGTTGTCAACGGGTATCCGACCAGCAGTGACCTCAAGGCATACACGATGAAGAACGCCAAGTGGCTGCTGGACCGTTCTGGATATGCTCTTGGCACGTGGTACTACAACGGGAAGACATATATCGATGTCAGCACAACGATCCCTTGGCGGGACTATGCGGTGACGCTGGGCAGGGAATACGACCAGATCTCCATCTTTGACCTCGCCAACTTCGAAGAGATTCCGACCGCCGGTACCGGCGGGAAGTCCGGCCAAGTGCCCAATCCGGCAGTTATCATCTCCGACTGGGCCTTGCCCTACGTTGCATTCGCAGAGTCGATGGGATTCATTACGCCTGCTCAGGCCATGGCGCCCAAGCACCAGCTCACGAGGGGCGAACTGGCAGACATGGTCGTGGGGCTGCGCTTCCCGACCGTGGTCATCCTGCACACCAACGACTTCCACGGCAACCTGTTGCCAGTGATTGATGCCAGCAAGAACAGCGTTGCGGGAGCGGCCCGCGAGGCCACGATCATCAACGGCGTGCGCAGCACGTTCGGCGCCGACCATGTTCTGCTTGTGGATGCCGGCGACGCGATTCAGGGTGCCACAGTCGCCAACCTGTTCCAGGGCAAGAGCGTGACAGATGCTTACAACGCTATGGGCTATAGCGTGGCAACACTCGGAAACCACGAATGGGACTATGGTCAGCAGGTCCTGAAGGACCGGATCGCAGACGCCAAGTTTGACTACGTGAATGCGAACGTGACGGGCGTCAACCTGGGATGGAAGTCGAATATCGTGAAGAACGTGGCGGGGATCAACATCGGACTGTTCGGCGTCGTGACGACGGACCTTCCTATCATCGTAGCGCCGTCAAGCCTGACAGGTGTCGGAATTGCTGATCCGATAGCGACGGCCAAGAGCCAAGTCATCGACCTGAAGGAGCAGGGAGCTCAGTACATCATCGCTCTGAGCCATTGCGGGTATGAGAATGGCGGCGATCCGCTCGACCCAGCTATTGCAGCTGGCGCTCCTGGCATCAACCTGATCATCGGTGGTCACTCTCATACAGTCCTGACGACTGCGGCCATGGTCGGCAAGACCATGATCACCCAGACCGGCACAGCCGGTGCATACGTTGGCAAGGAAGTCATCGACTTCACGACATATCGGGGGAAGGTCACCAGACAGAGCGTCTCGTATGAGCTTGTGCCGACGGTGACCTCTGTTCCTGAAGACGCTGCCGTCAAGGCAATCGTCGACGGGTATAACAACCAGTTGAAGGACAAGTTGAGCGTCGTCGTCGGCAAGGCTCTCGTTGCGCTTGACGGCGAACGCGCGAACGTTCGTACGAAAGAAACCAACCTCGGCAACTACATCGCCGACTGGATGCGCATCTCGACAGGTGCGGATATTGCGTTCGAAAACGGTGGCAGCATTCGTGTGAGCGTTCCCACCGGTGACGTCACGGTTGGTAGCATCGTTGCCGTGCTTCCGTTCGACAACTTCCTGGTCGTTCTTGAGATCAAGGGTTCCACGCTCAAGGCAGCCCTCGAGAACTCTGTCAGCGCCTATCCTGCCCAGCTGGGAGGTTTCCTTCAGATCTCGGGGTTCAGCTTCACGTTTGACCCAGCCAAGCCAAAGGGTTCGCGTGTCGTCAGCATCACCAAAGACGGCAAGCCCATCGCCATGGACGGTACGTACAAGCTCTGCACTGCAGATTTCACCGCCGCTGGCGGCGATGGGTATGCGATGCTGATCGGAGCCAAGGTCGTCTACAAGTCCGGAGAATGGATGCGTGACGGTCTTGTCGCCTACGTCACGGCACATCCAGAGGTCAGCCCGACGGTCGAGGGTCGAATCACCGTCGTCAAGCCGTAACAGATCATCGAGTAACTCGTCAGGGGGCCGGCAGTCGCCGGCCCCCTTGTGTTTTACCGCTGTTGCACATCTGACGAAAGAGGAGACAATTCATCCATGAACACGGTGAGAACAATGACGCAAGAACAGCAGGAACGTCTCCGATTGGCTCTGATCACTGGTGGTGCCACCATGGACCCGGATTTCCCCCGGGGGGCGTCCTTCGTGGCCAGAAGCGAGGGTTCGGTCGTCACCGCCTATCGGAGCGGCAAGGTGCTGTTCCAAGGTGCGGACTGCGACCATCAGATTCGGCTTGCGGAACGGATTCTGGTTCACGCGGAACCGGCGACCAGAACCAGGAGTCCCGAATTCCCGATCGTCGGGGGAGACGAATCGGGCAAGGGAGACCTGTTCGGTCCACTTGTCGTCGCGGCATTTGCTACTTGCGGCGAGTCAGAACGACGGGAGGTCGTGCGATCTGGTGCACGAGACTGCAAGCTGATGACGGATGCAGAAGTGCGTACCGTCGCGACGAGACTGAACGGTATCGGCGTGTCGGGCATTCGCATCCTGATGCCCCCTGACTACAATGCACGGTACGCGCGCGTGCACAACGTGAACATCTTGCTCAACGAGGTCTACGCCGAGTTGCTGCTCGAACTGGCGACGACATCGAAGGCTCACACGGTCATTCTGGACAAGTATGGAGGACGCGCGATGGCCCTCTGGAAAAGTCCTCAGAGCTTCCGATTCGTCGTGGAAACGCACGCGGAACGGTATCCTGAGGTGGCTGCAGCTTCCGTCTTGGCGAGGGCTGCATTTCTTGACGGTCTCGAGCGTACTGCAAGAGAGAATGGAGTCGTCCGGCTGCCAAAGGGGGCTTCGTTGGAAGCGCAAGCGTTCATGCTGCGCCTGGCGTCGGACATGGGCAAGGACGCGCTGCGGTCCGTCGCAAAGGTGAATTTTGCGCCTGTGAAGGAGTGCCTCGGCAGTCTGTTCTAGACTGGGGAGTGATGGTCATCTGGTTGACAACGCTACCCGGCGACGTAGTATATATGCCGAGTTCCGCAATGAAGCCTTCACACGAGGAGACGTCTCATGTTTAAACCCGTACTGCCTGCCGACAAGGTTGTCGAGCAGGAGGTGGCTACCATCCAATTCTGGGAAACCAGTCATGTCTTCGAGAAGTCGCTCGACCTGAGCAAGGACAAAGAGCGCTTCGTGTTTTTCGAAGGGCCACCAACCGCGAACGGCATCCCCGGCGTGCACCACGGCCTGGCCCGCGTCTTCAAGGATACGGTCCTGAGGTACAAGGCAGGGACAGGCTACTATGTCCCCCGCAAGGGCGGTTGGGACTGCCAGGGTCTGCCTGTGGAGATCGAGGTCGAGAAGCGACTTCACATCAGCGGCAAGCAGCAGATCGAAGAATACGGCGTCGAAGCATTCGTTCGCGAGTGCAAGAACAGTGTCTTCACGTACAAGGCGGAATGGGAGAAGATGACCAGCCGCATCGGTTTCTGGCTGGATACCGAACACGCGTATGCGACCTATACCAACGATTATATCGAATCTGTCTGGCATATCCTCAAAACCTTCTATGACAAGGGGTTGTTGTACCAGGGGCACAAGGTTGTCCCCTACTGTCCGCGCTGCGGGACCGCTCTCTCCATGCACGAAGTAGCGCAGGGCTACAGGAACGTCACCGATGAGACGGTCTTCGTCAAGTTCTCCCTGGCATCAGGTGGACTGGAGGGCGTCAAGGCGCTGGTCTGGACGACGACGCCGTGGACGCTACCGAGCAACGTCGCGCTTGCGGTCAACCCGGGCGTAGAGTACTCGGTTGTGGAACTCGATGGCGAACGGTATCTGCTGGCCTCTGCGCGGCTGGCGGCAGTGTTGGCTCATGACGCTGAACACGTGACACTCGTGCGCACCTATCTCGGAAGGGAGCTTTCAGGGATTCGATATGAGCGTCTCTACGACTTTGCCAGTGTCACACCCGGCGAAGAGGCGCGTGGTTGGTGCATCGTCACCGCAGACTACGTGACGACGACGGACGGCACGGGCATCGTGCATCTTGCCCCGGCGTTTGGCGAAGACGACCTCAGCATCGGACTGAAAGAGGGACTTCCGTTTGTCCAGCTCGTAGACCTTGCAGGCAGATTCACGTCTGAGGTAGTGCCGTGGGCCGGCAAGGACGCGAAGGGAAGCGACCCGGATATCCGGCGTCAGCTCAAAGCTGACGGGAAACTGTTCAAGACGGAGAGGATCGAACATGACTATCCCTTCTGCTGGAGATGCGATACACCTCTTCTCTACTACGCCAAGAACTCGTGGTTCGTCCGCACGACGGAGTTCAAGGACCAGATGGTTGCGAACAACCAGGAGATCACCTGGTACCCGGACCACATCAAGGACGGGCGATTTGGGAACTGGCTGGAGAACATCAAGGACTGGGCGCTGTCCCGCGAACGCTACTGGGGGACTCCGTTGCCCATCTGGGTCTGCGATTCATGTGGACACGAGCGCGCGGTGGGTTCCATCGCTGAACTCAACGAGATGGCCATCAACCCGGATCCCGAGGTTGAGCTGCATCGTCCCTATGTGGACAAGATCGAACTGCGGTGTCCAGCATGCGGTGGTGCCATGCATCGTGTCCCGGAAGTCATCGACGTTTGGTTCGACTCCGGTTCGATGCCATATGCACAGTGGCACTATCCATTCGAGAACCAGGGCGAGTTCGCGAAGATGTATCCGGCGGACTTCATCTCAGAAGGAATCGATCAGACGCGTGGGTGGTTCTACACCCTTCACGCCATCTCCACGGCTCTCAACGACAGGCCCGCGTTCAAGCGCTGCATGGTACTCGAACTAGTACTGGACGAGAAGGGCCACAAGATGAGCAAGCATGTGGGCAATGTCATCGACCCTTGGAGTATTCTGGACAAGCAGGGGGCAGATGCGTTCCGATGGTCACTGTACACGAGCACACCACCCTGGTATCCGAGACGGTTTGGGCCGAGCGTCGTGGCCGACGCCCTCAAGAACTTCATCATACCACTGCGCAACGTCTACAGTTTCTTCGTGCTGTACGCCAATATCGACCACTTTGATCCGCACGCTGCTCAGCTGCCCTTCGGCCAGCGCCCAGAACTGGACCGGTGGCTTCTGAGTCGGTTTCAGGTGCTCGTCCGGGAAGTGCGTGCAGATATGGAGGCCTATGATATCAACCCGGCGACGAAGCGTATCCAGGCTTTTGTCGAGGAGCTGAGCAACTGGTACGTGCGCCTGAGCAGGCGACGTTTCTGGAGAAGTGAAAACGATACTGACAAGCTGTCTGCGTACCAGACGCTCTACAGGGTCCTGGTGGACCTTGCCAGACTGCTGACGCCATTCACGCCCTTCATGTCGGAGGAGATCTATCAGAACCTCGCCCGGTCGAGCGATGTCGAGTCCCCACTTTCTGTCCACTTCCTCGACCTGCCGGAATTTGACGAGTCGCTGTTCGACTCACAGCTTACGAGCGCGATGCAGGTGGTCATGGATGTCGTGTCGCTGGGAAGGTCAGCCAGAAAGCAGGCGGGCGTCAAGACCAGGCAGCCGCTGAGTGCCGTGACTGTTTACGTCCACGATGCGCAGGCTCACGGAGCGCTGGCGTCCCACGCCGAAATCATCCGCGATGAGCTGAACGTCAAGTCTATCGCCGAAGCTACGCACGCTGCGGACATAGCCGAGTTCGCGCTCCGGCCCAACCTTCCTGTCCTCGGCAGGAGGGCAGGAACGTCCATCCCGGCCATCCAGAAGGCACTCGCGGCAGATCCAGAGAGAGTCTATGCTGAGCTTGAGAGTACTGGGCGGGCTTCCGTGGATTTGGACGGAATGGCATTCCTGCTGACGAAGGATGACGTCATCAGCACGGTTTCGGGGAAAGGCGGACTGTTCGCGGCGTCGGCGGCAAACGTTGTCGTGGCGGTCGATGCTGTAGTCACACCGGAGTTGCGAGCTGAGTGGTATGTGCGAGAGGTCGAACACTTTGTTCAGGGGCAGCGCAAGGACAAAGGCTACCAGGTGACAGATCGCATACGCCTTGCTTTGACGTGTACCGACGCAGCAGTGACGGCGGCACTCACCGCTGCGGTGCAGGACGTAGCCCAGGAAGTCCTTGCAAACGAAGTGACGGTAGTCACCGGCGCGGTCGAGGACGGCTCCCTGGCCCTGGAGCTTGAAGGGTCGAGAGTAGCCTGCCGACTGGAACGGTAAGCGCGCTGCAGCAGGTGCAGCACGTCTGCACTCCCGTCAGAGTCCCTTTGTTCAGCAGGAACTCTGCCGGGAATCTACGTTCATCGAGAACAACTCGGTGATGGTTGGCAGGTCACCACACACTCGGCATGCATGGTCGCGTTCAAGCGGCACGAGGTCGAAGCGATTGTCCTCTCCGTCCATGAGCAGCATTTTTCCAGCCAGCCAGTCTCCGCACCTGACGATATACTTGAGCACATTCTGCGCGACGATGGACCCGATGATGCCTGGAGTGCTGCCGAGAATGCCGCGGGCTCTCTCCTCACGTGCCATGGCGGCAGAAGGAGACATGGGGTAGAGGCAGCGGAAGCAGGCAGTTTTTCGCGGGATGACCGTGAACGCCATTCCGTGGAGGTTGCTGACTGCACCGACGAACAGCGGCTTGTCAAACAGGACGGCAGCGTCGGAAACGAGGTATCGCGTACTGTAGTTGTCCGTGGCGTCGACGATCATGTTGTAGGCGCTGAAGAGAGCATAAGCGTTGTCTGGATCCAGCCGGCTTGGATAGGCCTCGACACGTACTTCCGGGTTCAGAGCCGCCAACCGTTCTCTTGCGACGAGAGCCTTGGGTTGACCGATGTCTTCGGTGACGTAGAGCATCTGCCGGTTCAGGTTCGACAGGCTCACAGTGTCTCCGTCGACTACTCCCAGCGTACCTACGCCGGCTGCAGCCAGGCACAGAAGGATCGGGGAACCGAGTCCTCCGGCTCCCACGACCAGAACAGACGCTTCTGACAGCTTCTTCTGTCCCCGAGAGCCGACCTGTTTCATCCAGAGCTGACGTTCGTAGCGACCCCCCGAGGGGACCGCGCACGACGCAGCGCGTACCTGTTTCGGTGAATTCATGTCGCTGCCTCCTCCGGCACGAACAGTGCATGCAGACCGAACGGTAGCGCCCAGGGAAGCCATGCGCGGGCTTGTTCGGCCATTGTCGCAGCGTCCAGAATCAGGACAAACGAGCGCTTCGCCTGGACATCGAGCACGATTGAGAGCAGCCAGCCTTCTCCTTCTGGACCGTCCGCAGCAGCTGGAATGAGAACCGGAGCGCCGGGGAGACAGTTGTCGGATGACCACGCGACAAACTGACCGGTCGTCACGTCGGAACGCCACAGTCGGTCGATTGGCTCGCCCGTTCTGGTCGGTCCTGCTGCGAAGACGATCGTGTGCGGGCGCATCGAAAACCTGGTGTCTATGATGCAGAACTCTCCCGGCGGGCACTTCAGCGGCGAGCAAAGGACGCGTTTGTGCTCCAGGTCAATGAACAGCCGGGTCGCCAGTGGAGCGGGAAAGTCGCCTGTGGGAACCTCTCCATTGTCGAAAGCCAGAGAGTCGAGGATACTCGGGTCCGCGTAGGCGGCGAGATCGACGACGATCCGATCTCCGTCGTCCCAGGCATTGATGTGGTGGAGTGCGAACAGTGGGCGTGTGGAGAGCGTCGCTTTCAGCGTACCTGTCCTCCGGTCGACGACCAGGATTCTACTCCCCCGCCCCGCATCCCAGACATAGTCTCGCAGGTATGGACGTTTGGATGAGCTCAGGGAGCGAGGATACGCCGTGAATGGACCTTCGACGAGAACGACCCATCGTTCGGTTACGCTGAAGGAGTGCATGTATCCAAGGCGCGAAGACGGGAGGGCACACAAGCGTCTCGTCGTTCCTTCAGGATCGGTGACGGCGATGACATATCCTGCAGGATCTCCGTTGCGGAGCGACAGGTCGAAACGCTCTCCGGTGAGCCGGTCGAAAACGGGGTGTGGCGACGACGCGCAGCATCTGTTCAGAGCAGTCCATCGCCTTGTGCGTATTGTCGCCAGCGTAGCGGGATCGATCAAGACCCTCTGTGACGTGTCACCGAGAGCCTCCAGCTCGTTTCTCCAAGTCGTGATGTTCATGTTGGCATTGTCGTTGGACAGATGTCCGCCCCGGTGGGTGGACTGGGAGTCGAAACCACCAGCGGGCACGGCGTCTTCCGTCAGGGCTCGACGATACCAGGAACTGGCAAGGAAGCGGCTGCTGCAGGTGACCCCATGCGGCCCAAAGCTCACTGATGAAAGGAGGGCGAAGCCGTCCAGCCAGTGTCCAACAGAGTGACCCCCAATCTGGAACCTGCCGGGGCCGATTCTGTACATCGTGCCGACGAGGTCGGGGGGGACACTCCCCGTGATGCTGAGGGGTACATCGGATACTTCATCGAGAAGCGAAGCAAAGCCGATGCCGTATTTGGGAGAAGATCCTGGGTTCAAAGCTGCACTCCGGCATCGGGAACTGTGCAAGCCGATGGTGGTTCCAGCACCTGTGCGATGCTGGCGGAGAGGGTGGGATTTGAACCCACGAACGAGGGAACCCCGTCACCTGCTTTCGAGGCAGGCGCTTTCAACCGCTCAGCCACCTCTCCGTTTGGACCTGATACGTGCAAAGAACTGCTGCAGGACAACCTCGGCATCAGCGCGCAACAAACCAGAAGCCACCTCCGGAGCATATCCAAAGATAGGCCGCGTAAGCATATTGCCATTGCTACCCACTGCTCCATTGTCGAAATCGTACGCCGCAAACACCACCCGCTGTACCCTCGCAAGAGCTATTGCGGCAGCACACATCGGACACGGCTCAAGAGTAACATACAGGACGCATCCGTCCAGCCGCCAATCTTGGAGACGCTCGGCGCTGGAGCGCAACGCGAGTATCTCGGCATGTGCCGTCGGGTCTTTGGCGCTCTCTCGCATGTTGTGCGCGGAAGCAAGCAACTCACCAGCCCTCGCGACAACACAACCTACAGGGATCTCTCCTTCATCAAGGGCACGCCTGGCCTCATCAAGGGCAAGGAGCATGCAATCAACGTCAGTGAGAGCCATGTCAGGACTGGTGCGCCCGACAGGAATCGAACCTGTAACCTACGGTTCCGTAGACCGTCACTCTATCCAGTTGAGCTACGGGCGCACAACGTTGATTGTATTCCATTTCCCCCGGTTGGCAAGAAGAACAGTGAGGATTGCAGAGCACTGTGGCCGTAGTGACGCACACAAATCTGTTATACTCTAGCCGGCGATGGAAACAAGAGCTGAGGTCTGTGTCATAGGTGGTGGTGCTGCTGGCATGATGGCGGCGTTGTCTGCTGCAAGGTACCTTAAAGCCTCTGGCCATGATGGGTCAGTCCTCATCCTCGAACGGAATCGGGTGCTCGGCAAGAAACTGGCGATCACGGGCAAGGGCAGGGCAAACGTGACAAATGCGCGTTCAGTCGGCGAGTTTGTCCAGGCTTTCAGCCCTTCCGGCCGATTCCTCTACCCGGCTTTTGATTCCTTTTTCTCGGATGACCTTGTCACTCTTTTCGCCGAAGCCGGCTTGCAACTCAAGACCGAGCGAGGTGGCCGAGTGTTCCCTGTGACGGACAAGGCGCAGGACGTCGTCCAGGCTCTGGGGCTGCTTCTCGTGCGAAATGGCGTCGACGTTCGCTACTCGGCTCGCGTTCGAAGCATGGATTCTGGGTCCAGCGACTGGAAAATCGGCCTGGAGTCTGGTGGGTTTGTCCGCTGCCTGGCGGTGGTCGTAGCCACGGGTGGGAAATCCTATCCTGGTACCGGATCGACGGGAGACGGTTATGAGCTCCTCGGGCGCGTGGGCCATCATCCCAGTCGCCTGCTTCCTGGCCTGGTTTCCCTGCACTGCCCCGAGAAGTGGTTGAGAGAACTTGCGGGGACCTCGCTCGAAGGCGTCGCTGTCGAGGCATGGGTTGGCCCTCAACTGCTTGCTCGAAGGCAGGGAGAAGTCATGATCACGGACCGAGGGATTGGAGGACCTGCCGTCCTCTCGCTGAGTCTGGCGGTGACACCAGCGCTTGCCGAGAACGAGGCCGTCCTTCTGCGCATGGACCTGCGGCCCGAGAAGACGCTGGATCAGGAGCTTCACGACATAGAGACTTGCGGGAATGCCGATGAGATCCTGGTGCACGTCTCGAGGTTCCTTCCGAAGAGGATGGCTCTTGAGCTGATGCGTGTTTGGGGCATCGAAGGAAAGGGCAGGATGCCATTGCCGAAGAAGACGCTTGCTGCGGTGGCCGGATCAATCAAGGGGGTGGAGCTGAAATGCGTAGGCGCTGACCCTCTCGCCTCCGCGATCATCACGCAGGGTGGTATTGCTCTGCGGGAGGTCGACCCGCGATCCATGGGGTCAAGGCTCGTTCCCGGATTATTCATTGCCGGCGAGCTCCTGGACCTCCAGGCCGCCACCGGTGGCTACAATTTGCAGGCAGCTTTCTCGACCGGATTTCTGGCCGGAAGGTGTGCAGCCGAATACGTTGCCAAATCAGCAAATGACAGTAAACTTTAGGGGTTGAAGAGGTGACAACAACATGACTGAAATCGGAACGACCAGGATAAAGCGCGGTTTGGCAGAGATGTTCAAGGGTGGCGTCATCATGGACGTCACGACGGTCGACCAGGCGAAGATCGCCGAAGAAGCCGGTGCTGTGTCAGTGATGGCACTCGAACGGATTCCGGCCGACATTCGCAGGGAAGGCGGTGTCGCACGGGCGGCTGACCCGGGACTTGTTGAGCAGATCATGGACGCCGTCTCGATTCCCGTCATGGCGAAGGTACGAATCGGACATATTGCCGAAGCACGGATACTGGAGTATATGGGCGTCGACTTCATTGACGAGAGCGAAGTGCTGACTCCCGCCGACGTCACCTACCATATCGACAAGTGGCAGTTCAAGATCCCCTTCGTATGTGGAGCACGCAATCTAGGTGAGGCGCTGCGGCGTGTCAGCGAGGGAGCCGCGATGATCAGGACGAAGGGCGAGCCGGGCACCGGAGACGTCTCTGAGGCAGTCACCCACATGCGAGCGGTCATGAACGAGGTTCGCAAGGTGCAATCGATGCTTGAGGATGAACTCGTGGTCGAGGCGAAGGACCTTGGGGTCAATGTTGAGCTCCTGCGCGAAGTGCGCACATTGAGACGTCTTCCCGTGGTCAACTTTGCAGCGGGGGGCATTGCCACGCCGGCCGACGCGGCACTCATGATGATGCTTGGGGCCGATGGTGTTTTTGTGGGTTCCGGCATTTTCAAGAGTTCGGATCCGCTTCCGAGAGCAAGAGCCATCGTGGTGGCAACGACCTACTGGGAAGACCCCAAGGTGCTCTTGGAAGTAAGCAAGGGCCTGAAGGAAGGAATGTCAGGCATTGATGCACGCACGCTCGTCGAGCTGGACAAGATGCAGGTGAGAGGCAACTAAACATGGTCATCGGCGTCCTCGCTCTTCAGGGCGACTTTCGAGAACACGCCAGGATGGTGCGGTCCCTCGGTGTGGAGGTCCATCTCGTTCGTTTCCCCGAGGAAGTCGAATCGGTGGATGGTCTGATCATCCCGGGAGGCGAAAGCACGACCATGGGGAAGCTCATGGTCAAGTACGGACTGGATCAAGTTATCGTCGACCGTTTCGATGCAGGCAAACTGGCAATCTACGGCACGTGCGCAGGAATGATCGTCTTGGCTCGGGAGATTGAGGGAAGCCAGGCGCAGCCTCATCTGGGACTTCTGGATGTGACTGTCCAGCGAAATGCGTTTGGACGTCAGAAGGAGTCCAGCGAGGAAGATCTGGAAGTCGAAGGGCTGGATACGCCAGTACATGCGCTGTTCATTCGAGCGCCGGTGATCATTCGGACAGGACCTTCTGTAAGCGTATTGGCAAGGGTAGCACGGGGGCCGGTCTATGTGCAGCAGGGAAGGCTCCTTGCTTCTTCGTTCCATCCAGAGCTTGGAAGCGATACAAGGGTACATGAACAGTTTCTGCGATTGGCAGAGCAGAGCTCAGATCAGGAGGTCTAGATGTCCGGGCATTCCAAGTGGCACAATATTCAGGCCAAGAAGGGCGTAGAAGACGCCAAGAGGGGTCGTGCTTTTACCAAGATCACTCGTGAGATCATCATCGCGGCGAAAGCAGGCGGCGGGAGCACCGACACGAACACGCGGTTGAGGGCGGCCGTAGAAAAGGCCAAGTCAGCGGGGATGCCTAATGACAACGTCAAGAAGGCAATCATGCGCGGAACCGGAGAGATGGAGGGCGTCAGCTACGAGGAGACCACGTACGAAGGTTATGGTCCCAACGGCACTGCATTCATCATCCAGGCCTCGACTGACAACAAAAACCGTACGACGTCGGAAATCAGGAGAATTCTCTCTCAGCACGGTGGCGCAATGGGGGAGAACGGATCTGTCAGCTGGGGCTTCGAGCGGAAGGGTTCGCTGGAAATCGATTCCGCCGACAAAGGATACGACGATCTGTTCATGATTGCGGTGGACAGCGGCGCAGAGGACCTCAAGCAGGACGAAGAGACGACGACCGTCGTTACCGGACCTGAGGATGTGTACAAGGTGCGTCAGGCCCTCGAGGCTGCCGGGATTGTCGTGAAGTCAGCGTCTCTCACCATGATTCCCAAGACTCTCGTTGCCGTCGCCATTGACGATGCGCGGAAGATCGCGCGGCTGGAAGAAGCGCTGGACGAACACGATGACGTCAGCGACTACTTCTCCAACTATGAGATGAGCGACGAGATCATCAAGCTGCTGGAGCAGGAAAGCTAGAGACTTCATGCTTACTCTGGGAATCGATCCCGGACTGGCACGCATCGGCTACGGTGTCGTCTCATCAGATGGCGACACCGTAGCCCTTCTTGACTATGGGTGCCTGGAGACCCATCCTGGCACGCCGTATCCAGACAGGCTCAAGTACATCTACGACAGCGTCCGCCGACTGGTCCGCAGATACAAGCCGGACGCAGTGGCACTCGAGTCCCTGTTTTTCTTCCGAAACGCCCGGACGGTCATGAAGGTCAGTGAGGCCCGCGGAGTCATCGTCCTTGCCATCGGCACCTGTCACGTTCCTGCGTTCGAGTATACGCCGCAGCAGGTGAAACAGGCAGTCTCATCATATGGCATGGAGAGCAAGAAGAACGTCGAGATTGCCGTGCGCCAGATTCTTGGTGTCGAAGAACATATTACGCCTGATGATACAGCAGATGCCATTGCTATCGCCCTCTGCCATACGTTCACGGGGGCCTATCGCGAGGCAGTTCTGGCGGAGGAGACCGATGATTGCTCTGATTAAGGGGACCGTATATCGCAGACTGGATTCCGCCGTTATCGTCCTCGTTGGCGACATCGGGTATGAGGTACGGGTGGTGGATCCTGCCATGTTCGAGGTTGGGGAAGAGGTTGAACTGCGGACATACCACGTCGTCAAGGAAGACCGGCAGGAGCTCTACGGTTTTGTCGAATTGCTGGACTATGAAGTGTTCGCCGACCTGGTCGAGCATGTTCCGGGCGTCGGCGCCAAGACCGCCCTGAGCCTTCTGCGTGCTGTACCTGCATCTCGCCTCATCGAAGCAGTGCGGGAACAGAATGTCGGGCTACTCACTTCCGCGCCTGGCGTAGGGAAGAAGAATGCCGAGCGCATCCTCATCGAGCTGCGTCCGGTCGTCAACCGCAAGTACGCTGAGCTGCTGTCTGTAGAAGGCACGGCAGGAACCGAACCCACCGTGCTGGCAGAGGTGGAGATGGCCCTCCGGTCTCTCGGATACTCACAGCGAGAGATCAGTGGGTCTCTCCGGGAGCTTGGCGCCACAAAGGACCGTTCGGCCGAGGAACTCGTGAGTGATGCCTTGCAGCATCTTTCGAGGAAATAGGGTATGGCAGCCGGCGAGGAGAAGCGTGTACGTCGAAAAGCACCTGTCGCCCAAACCCCACCATCGCTGGGGAAGCCCGAGGGCGACGCGGTGGGTTCGACGTTACGGCCACGACGTCTTGAGGATTTCATAGGACAGGAGCAGCTGCGGAACAACCTGGACATTTTCATCAAGGCTGCACTCAGGCGCAACGAGCCGCTGGACCACTGCTTGCTGTACGGGCCTCCTGGTCTTGGCAAGACGACACTCGCACAGATCATTGCCGCAGAGCTTGGCGTACGATTCAAGTTCACGAGCGGACCGGCACTTACGCGGGCAGGTGACCTTGCCAGCATTCTGGTATCGCTCCAAGAGCGGGATGTGCTGTTCATCGACGAGATTCATCGTCTGCCGCCCGCGGTGGAAGAGTCTCTCTATTCTGCCATGGAGGATTTTCGACTGCCCGTTATTCTCGGGAAAGGGCCAAGCGCCAAGATACTGACGATACGCCTCAAACCCTTCACTCTCGTCGGAGCGACCACCCGGTTTGGCATGTTGTCCGGTCCTCTTCGTGACAGGTTTGGCATCGTCATGCGCATGGATCCGTACAACGAGGAAGAACTGGCCCAGATCATTGCCAATGCGGCCTGCCGGCTCGAGACGGCCGTTGACCCGGCTGCTGCCGGACGCATTGCTGGTCGCTCACGCGGCATTCCCCGCATAGCACTTCGGAACCTCAAACGTATTAGAGACTACCTGGCATGGAAGGGGTCTCTCGTCGTCGATGTTAGGCTGGTCGACGAGGCGTTCTCACGACTCAACATCGACAAGTATGGCCTGCTGGACATCGATCGGAGGCTCCTCGCCGCGATCGATGAGAAGTTCAGAGGCGGCCCGGTGGGACTCGATAGTCTGGCTTCTGCGATCGGCGAAGACCCCGATACAGTATCGGTCGTGATCGAGCCGTATCTGGTGCAGTTGAACTTCATCGCGCGGACATCGCAGGGACGGGTCATAACGGACCTTGGCCGGCGATATCTGAAGGGTCACGACAGTGCCTCCGGCAGTGTGGAAGATGTGCTGTTCTGACGTCTGCGAAGGCCCAGACCCTTGATAATGTGCGGGAAGCCAGTATAATCGAAAAGAGCCCGTGCAGTAGTACGGGTTTGTCGGGTTTCAAAGCACGGAGAGATGGCCGAGTGGCTGAAGGCACTCGCCTGCTAAGCGAGTGGGTGGCTAATACCGCCTCCCGGGTCCAAATCCCGGTCTCTCCGCCATTCTGGTTCTGAAGGCGCGCTACCATGCTTCTTGCCATTGATGTCGGGAACACCAACATAGTCTGTGGCCTTTTCGACGGTACTGTCCTGCGCGATAGTTGGCGCCTGACGACCGACCGGGGCAAGACTGCCGATGAATACAGCGTGTTCATCCGCAGTCTCTTTCAGTTTTCTGATGTCCAACTGGGGGACGTAGAGTCTGTCGTTCTGGCTTCTGTTGTCCCACCGCTTACGCCAATCATGCGCCGCCTAGTCGATCGCATGTTTCATCTCCGACCCCTCATGGTCTCGACGGCACTCACCACCAATATCACATGGGAGGTCGAGTCCCCGTTAGAAATGGGGGCCGACCGTATTGCCGATTGTGTCGGCGGGTACATGAAATACGGGGGGCCCTGTATCATCATCGACCTCGGGACCGCGACGACGTTCAACTTCGTGAGCAGCGATGGAAGGTACCTTGGGGGCTCTATAGCACCCGGCCTTCTCAACTCGAGCGAGACCCTGTTCACCAAGACCGCCAAGTTGCCTCGCATCGAACTTGAGCGTCCCGCAACAAGCCTCGGAATCGACACGATCACGCAGATGCAGGTTGGCGTCGTCTGGGGTGAGGTCTTCATGGTCGACGGCATGATCCAGCGTATCCGCCAGGACACGGGTTGTCCAGATGCCAAAGTGATCTTGACGGGCGGGCTGTCGGGTGTGGTGGTCCCTGGCTTACAGACACCGTGTGTGCATGACCTGAATCTCACCCTCGACGGCCTGCGAATCCTCTTTGAGCTGAACAGGGGCAGGACTGAGTGAACATCGGGTCGCTGAAGCTCGATGGGCGCGCCTTTCTTGCGCCCCTTGCAGGGTATGGCGATTCCCCTTTTCGCATTCTCTGTCGGCGCTATGGCGCAGCCTTGGTCTACACAGAGATGGTCTCGTCTCTCGGCATCAGATTCAGTAATGTCAAGACATTCGGGATGCTGGTGTTCGATCCTGCAGAGCGTCCTGTCGACTGTCAGATGTTTGGGGCTCGGCCTGATGCAATGGCACAAGCTGCAGAGGTTCTGGCGAAGGCCGGGGTCGATGCCATCGACATCAACATGGGATGTCCGGAGCCAAAAATCGTGAAGACTGGTGCCGGATCAGCGCTCCTGAGGGATCTTCCGCTCATCGATGCAATCACGTCCGCGGTGGTACGGGCGACGCGGCTGCCAGTGACGGTGAAAATACGTAAGGGATTCCTCCTCGACGACAACGTTGCCGAAGAAATCCTGGCAATTTGTGAGAGGAACGGCGTGGCAGCTCTTGCCATTCACGGCAGTACTGCCGTGCAGGGACGCTCGGGCTCGAAGGACTGGGATGTCATCGCTGCCGCAAAGGCAAAGGCGACCATACCAATCATTGCGAACGGAGGCGTCAAGAAGGCTGAGGACGCAAAGAGATTTCTCGACTACACTGGAGCCGACTACGTTATGATAGGGCGCGCGGCTCTCGGGAATCCGTGGGTCTTCGAGCAGATCAACGATGTCCTGGGCGGCAGGAGTCCTCGGGAGCCGAGCGTTGACGAGCGGTTCAGGGTTATGCAGGAGCATGTTGACCGCGAGGTCGCTCTCAAGGGTGGGGTCATCGGAGTCAAGGAGATGCGCAAGCATCTTGCCTTCTACTTCAGGGGCTTCCCTGAGGCGACGACGTATCGAGGGCTCACTAACCAGGTGAAGGAAGCAGACCAGCTGAAGAAGCTTCTGAATGAGTACCATGCACTTTGCATGACTGTTAGCGAGGAGGTTCGCCATGATGCATGACGAAGAAGAGCATTTCGACGAAGAGATTGAGCTTACCAATGTCCGTGAAGATGAGGAAGAGAAACTCTACATCAGCCCCTCTCAGCACAAGAAGATGCTTGAGGAGCTCAACAGGCTGAAGACCAAGGAGCGCCTTCGCATTGCAGAGCGCATCAAGGACGCCAAAGGTTTCGGCGATCTCTCGGAGAATGCCGAGTATGAAGAGGCCAAGAAGGAGCAGGCGTTCATCGAGGGGACCATCATGGACGTCGAGCGTCAACTCGAGCGCTCCGTGGTCGTCGAACCAGGCGATACGGGCACGGGCGAGGTTCACATGGGCTGCAAGGTCCAGGTACTCGACATCGAGACCGCCAAGACTCGCTGGTTCACTATCGTCGGCAATCTCGAAGCTGATCCAATGGAAGGTCGCATTTCCATTGACAGTCCGGTGGGCAAGGCCCTCGTGGGGAAGCGTGAGAAGGAAACCGTTGCTGTGCGTATCCCCAAGGGTCGAGTCTCCTACAAGATCCTTTCCATCGAAAAGGTATAGTCGTGCTGGAACTCAACGAGGTTGAGCAGAGCCGCAGGGACAAGATCGGGGAACTGCGAGGACAGGGGATCGACCCGTTTGGCCAGAGCTTCACGGGTGCGCTGGCGACAGCCCATATCACGGAGCATTTTGACGAGCTGGGTAACAGCACAGTTCGCGCCAGAGGGCGCGTCATGGCTGTCCGTGGCCATGGAAAGGCGTGCTTCCTCGTGCTGGCCGACATGTCCGGGAGGATCCAGCTCTACGTGCGATCTGACGATCTCAAGGAGCCCGTCTATGACTGGTTCAAGAAGTACGTCGATTCGGGTGACATCATTGGGGTCGAGGGAACGCTGTTTGTGACGAAGACGGGAGAGAAGACCATCGCTGTCGCAAGACTGTGGGTTCTGTCGAAGGCGATCCGTACGTTGCCCGAGAAATTCCATGGCCTCACCGATGTCGAAATCCGATATCGTCAGCGGTACGTCGATCTCATGGTCAACCCGGAGGTTCGAGACGTTTTTGAGAAGAGGTCCCACGTAGTCTCGCATATCCGGACATATCTGACCGAGCGAGGATACCTCGAGGTCGAGACACCGATGCTCCAGCCGATCGCGGGTGGTGCAACTGCGCGACCGTTCGTGACGCATCACAATGCGCTCGATCAGGACTTGTTCCTGCGTATCGCTCCGGAATTGTACCTGAAGCGGCTTCTGGTAGGCGGTTTCGAGAGAGTCTTCGAGATCAACCGCAGTTTCAGGAACGAGGGCATCGATACCGTCCACAACCCGGAGTTCACGATGATGGAACTGTACGAAGCCTATTCGGACCTTGGTGGCATGATGAGCCTGACTGAGAACCTTATCCTTGACCTGGTGGAGAAGGTCACGGGTGTGTCGCAGGTCCACATGGGCGAGCGGCTGATCAACTTCACCGGGCCATTTGCCCGGACGACGTTCGATGAGGCCATGCAGAAATACGCGGGTGTTGGTCTGGAAGAACTGCGCGACGATGGGCTGGCGCGCCGCAAGATTGCTGAATTTGGCATTCGCATGGACAAATCGTTCGATTATGCCAACGTTGTCAACGAGGTTTTTGACAAGATGGTCGAGCCCAACTTTGTCGATCCGACGTTTGTGCGTGACTATCCTGTGGAAATCTCGCCGCTGGCCAAGCGCATGGCGGATCATCCACAGAGAGTCGAGCGGTTCGAGCTTTTTGCCGACGGCATGGAGCTTGCCAACGCCTTCACCGAACTCAATGATCCTATCGATCAGGAAGAAAGGTTTGCGCAGCAGGCTGCGGCAAAGGCCGGGGGCGACGACGAAAGTCAGTCCATGGATTTCGACTACGTACGCGCCCTGCAGTACGGCATGCCGCCTGCGGGTGGACTGGGCATCGGCATCGACAGGCTTGTCATGCTTCTGCTCGGCGTGGAGTCTATCCGTGAGGTTATCCTTTTCCCTCAGTTGAAGAGAAGGGAGTCACAGGACTGAGGTTCTTGACTTGACATAGGAGGGCACGATGGCGAAGCCCCAGGTTCAGTACAGGTGCAGCGAGTGTGGACATATCAGCGTCTCGAAACTCGGAAAGTGCCCCGAGTGCGGCTCTTGGGGCTCACTCGTTGATTATGTGCCCGACGTCGAGGTCGCGGAGCGGCCGGCCTCGAGAGTGCCGATTTCCGGGCTACTGCCCGCCGAGGCGGATCTGGAAATTGCATCGCAGAGTGTCCAGCCTGAGCAGCGCATGGTGACAGACATCGGACCATGGGACGAAGTATTGGGAGGCGGCCTGGTGGTCGGCTCTGCCATCCTTGTGGGAGGGGAACCTGGCATCGGGAAGTCGACACTTGTCCTGCAGGCAGCAACTGCTCTGGGACGACACGGCAGGGTACTCTACGTGAGCGGTGAGGAGTCTCGGTCCCAAATCCTCGGGCGCGTTCGGCGACTGGGACTGGACCCGAAGAACCTGCTTCTTGCTACCACCAACTCGCTTGCTGATGCGCTGGCCATGGCTGATCGAGCCAGGCCGGTGGCACTTGTCATGGACTCGCTGCAGTCGTTCTCGACGGAGGAGGATTTCTTCGGATCCGGTACGCCGGCTCAACTGAAGACGACTGCTGCTGCGATCGCTGGGTTCTCCAAGAAGTCTGGAGTGGCAGCGGTGATCATCGGGCACGTGACCAAGGACGGGACGATTGCGGGCCCCAAGTACGTTGAGCATCTGGTCGACGCCGTCCTCTACATGGAGGGAGACCGATTTGGTGCGTACCGACTGCTGAGGTCGGGGAAGAACCGCTATGGCAGGAGCGGGGAGACCGGGTTCTTCGAGATGACGTCATCAGGGCTCGTGCCCATTTCCGATCCGTCGAGCGCGTTCGTGACCGACGTACACAATCTCCAGCCGGGGTCCGTGGTGGTCCCTGCAGCACAGGGTAGTTTTGCTGTGCTCGTCGAGGTCCAGTCTCTCGCTGCTACCAGCTACCTGCCGTCCCCCCGCCGCATTGCCACGGGACTGGACTATGGCAGGCTCATGATCGCGCTGGCGGTGATCGAACGCAGGGCGGGCACGAGCGCCGGAGGCAGGGACGTCTACGTCAGTATCTCGGGTGATTTTTCGGTTGAGGACCGAGGTATCGATCTCGGTGTCGTCCTGTCGCTGTACAGTGCGATACGCAACGTAGCAGTACGTGACGGGGTCATGCCGATTGCAGAGGTCGGTCTCGCAGGAGACCTGCGCCCCGTGTTCAACTTGCATCGGCGCATCGAGCTGGGGGCACGCATGGGGTTCAAAGAGTTCATCGTGAGCGAAAAGGTTCGCGACGACCTTTCGGACCTCCCTGGTCTCACGATTCACCGAAAACGCTATGTGAGTGAATCGATTGCCGCCAGCTTTCCACGAATCTCCGATGCCGGAGGCGAGTCACAGTGAAGGCTGTCAGAGTACATCGGCCGGGTCTTGCCGCCATCGTCGTCGCAGCCGGAGGCAGTACGCGGTTTGGAGAGGACAAGCTGCTCGCTCCTCTTGCAGGGAGACCGCTCGTCTGCACTACTCTGGAAGCGGTGTGCCGGGCGCCCGTCCGCCGGCTGGTTCTGGTCTGCAGACTGCAGGACCGTGCGAAGATGGAGAAGTGCGTTACCCAGGCAGCTCTTCCGCGCCGCGTGAGCGTTTTCTTGGCCAGCGGAGGTCCAACCCGAGCCGAAAGTGTTCTTTGCGGCCTCAAGACGCTTCTGGACAACGGTACTTCCAATCAGGATTGGGTTCTGGTTCATGATGGCGCCCGCCCGCTGGTCTGCCGAGCACTCCTGAAGAGACTGCTCGCGGCAAGGGATACAGGAGACGTTGTCGTACCCGTGATGCCGGTGGCCGACTCATTGCGGCGAACGTCGGCAGGCAGGACAGAGATACTGGCCAGAAGCGGGGTCGTTGCCGTTCAGACACCTCAGTTCTGCCAAGTGGGGACTCTCCGGTCTGCGTATATCGGCTGTGCGGATCACGCATTGTCTGGTGACGAGGCGGCGCTGATCGAGTCAGTCGGTGGGAAGGTTGTGACTGTCGAAGGCGACGCTCGGAATATCAAGGTGACCGTGCCAGGAGATGCTGAGGTTGTCGAAGCAGCATTCAGCGCGGGAGCCAAGACCGTGGTGGGGTTCGGTTACGACGTCCATCGGTTCGTGTCCGGGCGACCGCTGATCCTCGGCGGCATCAGGATCGCCTCGGAACTGGGGCTTGACGGGACATCGGACGCGGACGCTGTCTTGCATGCGGTCATGGACGCTGTCCTCGGATGTGCTGGGGCAGGAGACATTGGCCGCATGTTTCCATCGTCAGATGAGCAGTTCGTCGGAATCGACAGCTCCATGCTATTGCAGCGTGTCATGGCGGACAAACGGATTCGCAGACTGAGGATGGTTTCGGCGGACATCACTATTGTTGCTGAGAGGCCAAGATTGCGGGATTACCAGGCTCCTATGCAGAGAAGAATCGCACGCCTCCTTGGACTTCGGTCGACTGATGTCGACGTCAAGGTGACCGGCAACGACGCGATAGGCTGGATTGGCAGAGGTGAAGGCATTGCCTCGCTCTGTGTCGTGACTGCTCTCCGTCCAAGGTAGGAAGAAGGACAAGCCGTACGCCGAGCATTTGTTGCGCAGGCCCCCGGCGTGGTCGACTGTCTCCGGCTCCAGTTGCATCGGGCCACGGCACATGTTCCACTCAGTACTGTTGCTTCCTTCCGGACCTGGCAGAGTTCAGAGCTTCCCATTGCATGGTGTGCAGCCTTCAACGCCATCGGCAGGGACTGTTTCGGAAACGTACGTCCCGCGTGCCCAGCATGGACCCCGGTGAGCGGATTCCGGGCTACAGGGCACCGCTATCTCCCCGTCCTGTACGGCTCCAGTAGTATAGAGGCCGAGATGTTTCCCGTCAACCCATCGCTACTGCAACTTCGTGAGGGCGATGGAGAGACGGCTCGTCTGTCCTTTCGAGATCAATACGTCGGTTGACCATCGGAGATACCCTGGCAGCTCCAGCTCAACCACATGGGTGCCCTCCTTCAGCGTGCTGAACGTGAAGGGCGTGATCTCATTCGTAGCCTGGCCGTCGATTGTTATGGACGCTCCCGCAGGATCGGTGGAGACGTCGAGCCCGCCAAGTGCAAGGTCGAGCTTGTACTGCTTGGCGAGAAGGATGCCTTCTTTCACAGAGAGCATATCAGTGATGTCTGTGCTCCCGTCCAGCTTGAGCGTCAGAGCGTAGTCGCCCACGGGAAATGAGTCGATCTTCAATGGTGTCACGCCGTAGGACGTGCCGTCCATGACGACTTCAGCTCCAGTCGGGGTCGATATGATGCTTAGTTTGCCAAAGGCCTGTATGAGGGAGAAGACCTGAGCGCTCTGCGACGCATCGGAAAGGTCGACTGTGCGCGAGATTGCGGCGTAGCCCTTGAGGGAAACCATGACTGCGTAGTTGCGCGGTTTGAGACCAACCACCGTCAAGGGTGTGACACCTTTGGCAGCGCCATCGAGCGCAACTGTTGCGCCGGGCGGGGTAGACGTGACGACCAGGGAGTAGGCGGCATGGGTCATGTTTGCAATGACTTGTGTAGTGGATCCCCTCTCTGCTGTCGTGGTACCGTTCCAGGCTTCCCAACCAGGAAGACGGATCTGTATCGCATGGGTCCCTGGGGCCACCCGGGATAACAGCAGGGGCGTCGTCCCGACCTGCCGCTCGTCGAGGAACACGGTAGCTCCCGAAGGGAATGACCGGATGTTCAGGCTGGCTGTCCTTCCCTGGAGGACCAGGAAGACCGCCGCGGCCGCAACTGCCGCGATCAATACGAATATGATCCAGATCCTGCTTCTAGGGCGGCGCTGCGGGGCGGGGAGCACAGGATTTCCAGCAGGAGCTTGTGTCGTGCGTGACTCCTGGAGGCTTCCAAGGAGCTCGTCGATGCGGTCAGGTTCACGAGACTGCCGTTCGGACATGTTCATACCTCCGCTATTCCAGTCGTTTCAACACTGCCCCCAGCACATCGCTGAAGACGTCATCCGCAGGGCGAGCCGCATCGATAATCACCCACCGTTGGGGCTGGCTTATGGCCATGTCCAGATAGGCGCGGCGCACGGCGTCGAGGAACGAGCCTCGTTGCTCGATCCGGTCGAGGTCGGTCTTCCGGGCGAGGGAAATGCGCGGATCGATATCCAGGAGCAGCGTCAAGTCAGGGACCAAGCCCGAGGTAACGATGTCCATGAGTCGCTCGACTCGTTCTTTTCCGACCTTTCCTGCAACTCCCTGGTAGGCGACAGATGAATCTGCAAATCTCTCTCCAATGACGATGTCGCCGCGTTCCAGTGCGGGTTTGATGATCTCATCGATGTCCTGTCTGCGATCGGCCGCGAACAGCAATACTTCGGAGAACAGGGACAGGTTGATCTCGTCGTGCACGAGGATTGTTCGAAGCTTCCGTCCGAGCGTCGTTCCTCCTGGCTCGAATGTGTGCGTGACAGCGAATGGTCGCTCCGTCAACGCCCGCTTGAGCCGCTCAGCCTGTGTGCTCTTGCCGCATCCGTCGATTCCCTCGAACGTGAGAAAGAAGGCGCGCTGCATCACACGGCTCCCGATGGGCCCTGAGTCGGCTTCATCGTCGGAGAATATACGACGACGCGCCGAAACGGCTCGATGCCTTCGCTCTCGCTGAACAGGCCGAGTCGTTCTGCCAGTCTGTGCTGTATCCGCCGCTCGAACGCATCGGAATACGGCAGTTCACGTGAGGCCGAGGAGACGACAGCTTCGCGCATGAGATGAACCCAGGAAGCATACCGGTCTTTGTCCACGGACATCGAGTGGATGCGCCTGAGGAGGTCCTTGATAGCTGCCAGACTGTTCTTGCTGGTTGTATATAGCGGCAGTCCGAGCGCCTCGGCTCGTTCTACAAGAAACGGTTTCTTGGCAGCGAGCGAGTCACTCAGCAGGACGATGTCTGCGTCCTCCATCGTGCGCGCGACCCGTACGTCGGTATGCAGACTGTGGGAAGCCCGCTCGATGTAGCTCTGGCTGACTCCCTGGATGTAGAGCCTGACGCTGGAATCCTGCGTCCATAGCTGCTCAGTGCCAGTCTGCAGAGCAGAAGCCTCGTCCGGATGAAGAGGTTCGATGATGAACTCCTTGCCGGCCGTTCTCCTGCGTATCTCTGGCTGTACGTCGAAGCCTCGCAAGACCCTGTCGACAACGTCTGCAAGGTCGCGGTATACGGCCAGGATATCGCGTTCACGCAGTTCTACGAGGACATCAAATGTAGGAGCAGACTTGCGTTCGAGAACGCTCTTCTGCGTTCCGCGGCGCTGTGCTTCTTCATCACCCAACGTAACCGTCTGGATACCTCCGAGCAAGTCGATGAGGGTCGGGTTGGTGATAAGGTTGCCCAGATCGTTACCATGTGCCGTTCCGATGAGTTCGACGCCGCGCTCAGCGATCGTCCGGCATGCCTGCGCCTCTTCGATGCGGCCGATCTCATCGATGACGATGACTTCCGGATTGTGGTTCTCCACGGCTTCAATCATGATGTCGTGCTGCTCTTTGTTGGATGGCACCTGCATGCGGCGAGAAGACCCGACGCCGGGATGGGGAACGTCACCATCCCCTCCGATCTCATTGCTGGTATCGACAATGATGACGCGTTTTTTCAATGTATCGCTGATGTATCGGGAAGCCTCGCGCAGCAGAGTCGTCTTGCCGATGCCCGGTCTGCCGAGTATCAGGATGCTCGAACCTTTCTTGACGAGGTCTTCGATGATCTCGATCTTGCCGAACAGGGCCCGTCCGACCCGGCACGTCAGTCCAACCACGTCGTTGTGCCTGTTGCGTATGGCGGAAATGCGATGCAGCGTCTGTTCGATTCCGGCGCGGTTGTCGCGGTCGAATTCTCCAACCTTTCGGACGACCGAGTCGATATCCCCCTTCGTGACTCTGCTCTCGCTGAGGGCAGCAAAATCGAATTCGAACCGAGCTTCAGGGACACGTCCAAGGTCCAGCACGACCTCGACGAGCTCGTCGAACCGGTCCAGATGCTCGAGTGCCTCCTGTAGAGGTTCAGGGAGGATGCTCAGGAATGCCTGGGTATCGTAGTCGTGTGCTGCCACGTCAGTCCTTTCTGCATAAGCGCTTCAGCAATGCGGTCGGTAACCCTTTCGTATTCGCCGAAAAGGCTGAACAGATCGAGGTCGTCTGTATCGATGGCGATCAGCGGGGCGCGCAGAAACGAGCTTGCCCATGCATCATAGCGCTCGTTGAGTTTCCGAAGGTAGGAAGAGGGCAGGGCCTTCTCGAACGAACGCCCCCGCGACTGTATGCGCCGTGAGAGTGTTCTTGTGGACGCACGGAGATAGACGACGAGGTTTGGTACCGGGAGGTTCTCCAGCAGGTACTCGTACAGTTGCAGATAGATCTCGTACTCGCCACGGGACAGCGCTGTACAGGCGAAGATCTCTGCGTCCTCATACAGGGTGCGGTCCACGATCTTGGCATGACTCAGGGCGCCAGCCTCCTTGAAGAGTTTCACTCGCTGCGTGAGAAAGAAGAGTTGAGACTGTATACCCCATCGCTTGGGATCATCGTAGTAGAGCTTGAGGAAGGGGTTTTCCTTGACCGGTTCAGGGAGCAGAGTAAGCCCCCATGTGTCGGCCAGATGACGCGTCAGCGTAGACTTTCCCACGCCGATGTTTCCGGCGATGGCAAGGAACAGCGGGCGGTCAGCGCTGGCCGTCGTGGGCAGGGGCTCACTGCTCATGAATTCTTGAGTTGAGCGGGGTCGAACGTACCCTGCTCGAAGATACTCTGGTAGAACGAGGCCCAGGAGACCTTCTTGTTGCTGGTCCGGGAGATTCTGCGCATTTCCCGGAAGCGAGTTCGGAACATGAACCGGGCGAGAGAAATGCCAAAGTCGAATGTGGCGATCGATGAAAACGACGACGCAAGATCGGGAAGCAACGGGACGCGTTCCTGAAGGAACGAGCGCGCGTCATGATGGGTGAGCCTGTTCTGCAGGATTTCGATATCGAGCGCAGCTGCCGTGTCCTCGATGAGGAGTTGGAGCGTCGTAAGCAGACTGTTCTGCAGCGTCAGCATGCCGTCGAGGTTGGCAATGTTCTGCAGCTCGAACAGAGAGAGTGCCGTAATGAAGGTCTCTCGCTGAACGTGAAATGCAAGACATGGGTCCCAGCTGCTGATTGCGGTCTGGATGTATGCCTTGCCAGGGAAATAGGTCATCATGAGAGCGATCTCGGGCGAAAGCCAGCGATGGGAAGACGCTATCGGGCAGACGGTCTGTCGCCGATTGAGTGAGGCACCTTTCAGGGCAACCGCTTCTGGATCATCGTAGGCCGGACGTGGTGCGAGCTCGTCCCCCAGCACGGGTACGGACTTGAGTCTGTAGCCGGGGAAGAAAGAGTGGAGGCGAGGATAATCCTTGTTCATCCAGTCGTCGATGGCTGCTTGATCCAGGCGCCGCGTGACAGAAGCTTGAAGAACGTCCCTCACAACCTCGTCCGTGCTTCTGGAGACATCAAGTCGGGCAGCTGTCTCGCTCAATTGACGCTTCAACGTCTCTGTCTCACGTTCCAGATGCTCCTGGGCTTCTCTTGTGCGTGCCTCGTCGAGCGAAGGAAGCAGGATGGAGAGTACTGGATCCCGGGTGGAATCGCCAGTACTGGTGGAGTGAGTCAGCCGTGGCTCCAGTCTGCTCATGTACTGGCGTGCCTTGACGATGCGCTCCGCAATAGCCTGCTTGTCGTCGAAGCGACTGGCCCTGTCTTCCGCGAAGTGGAGGTACTGGTCAATGATGTGAAATTCCTCAAGAGCCAGCTCCTGGTGAGAGCCAGAACGTAGTTGGATTTGTTCTGCAGGCGCGGTTGGAGGTGTCGACAGTTCCTCGAGTCGGCGAGCGAGGGCCTTCCCGCGGACGTAGGCAGGGATCTCCGTCATATACAGCAATTGATAGAGGCCCCGTCGGGCGTTGCGCAGCTGCCAGAGAGTATCCCCAAAGTATCCGGCTCCAATCAGGACGGACAGGCTGTCCATATAGGGCCGAAGAACGAGCGCTGAGCGGTGCTCGCTGTTGCCGAGCTTCCCTTGCTCGAGCTTCGCAAGCACTTCACGCTTGTCGTCGAGAAAGCGCTGCATCTGTGCAGCATTCGTGGCCGAGAAGTCTCCCAGATGATAGAGGTATCGGTGCGTGCCCGCACTCAGTGCATCCACGGGCAGAAAGAAGCTGGTTTCGTCCTGGATGTCCTGAAGGAGTTCGTTGTACTTGGTCAGTGCCGGCTCGGCCTGGGGATTGTTTTGGCGGGTGTCCGTTCTGGAACGTCTGCTGCGAGGAGGACGGTTCGTCTTTGGGCTGATGTTCCTGAGGTTCTCCAGGGCGGCCGAACCAGCCGGAACCTCTCTTCGTGGGCGTGTCACGAGACTCTGTCGACCTGCAGTGGTTCAAGTGAATCTGGGACTTGGATGCCAAACATGATGTTCCACCACCTCATGAACTGTTTGTAGCGTGTATCACCGCTCACAAGGCCGCTCGCCTTCCTGAGAAACTGCGCGCGATCTTCGAGGATGAGCTGGAACATCTTGTTTGCCAGAGCATCTTCTGCGAGTCTTGCGCCTGTCTGCTCGAAAGCAAGCTGGCGCCCTGCCGAGTCCGTGTAGTTCCAGCCCCATGTGGCAAAGTACTCGCGCAGTTCGTCCGACGACACCGCGGTATCCTTGTTCAGGCTCTCTTCATAGGCTTTGGACGTGGCCCAGAGCTGGATGTACGAGCGCATAGCCGGAGACCGCAGTCTCTCCGTCTCGCTCGTATCGTCTGGCAAGACGTGGTCAGTCACATAGGCCTCGACGGCGGCGTCGATGGCCGATGGACTCACGACAATTCCAAGTCGTCGAGCCTCGTCGGACTGAGCGTGCATGACAATGAGTCGTTGTATGGCTTCCGTCTTCAACCCCGTAACAAGATACTGTGTTTTTGGGTCCGACGGATCCGCGAGATCCACTCGTACCCTGTAGTGGTCGCTGGTCGCGTCAAAGGGCAGGTCGACGATCATCGCCAGGACATGTTCTTCAGTAACCGGTTCAGTATTGACGTAGAAGGCGACATTGCGTGAACCTGCAACCGGGACGGCAACGACGGCTGCGACGAGGGCGAGCAGGAGAAGCGATACCATCGTGATCAAGGCTGTCCCGCGTACCCTTGGGCGCGCCGGGACGAGAGGTCTTCTGGACGAATCAGTGTCGTCTTTCGCGAGCATGTCTACTGAGCTGAGGGAGTGGTTGGCACGTCCGTCGCTGGCGGAGTCGTCGTTCCCTTGCCCGTGGCTTTGACGATCCACTGCCCAACGGCTCCCAGCGCCTTGCCGATACCACGGCCATACCATCGGGTGATGCGTGACCACTGTCCCTCACGCACGGGGAACTGTTCCTTGAGCTTGGTCACCAGGGTGGTCTTTGCAGCCGCCTTGCGCTCATCTTCGAGGGCGGTCTTGACCTTGTCATATGTAGCTTTGTCACTCAGGTTCGCCTTCACGAGAGGCTTTCGGTCCAGAAGCTGGACGATCTCGTAGGAAGAACCGTCCACGAACGGCTTTGTGTACTGGCCAGTTTTCAGAGTTGCGAGGGCGTCGAAGCGGGTAGCGTCACCTACGCTTGAGAAGTAGTCCAGGATGCCTCCCGTCGTGGCATCGGCATCGGTGGAGTACTTCGTGATCGCGGTCTTGAACGACAAGCCCTTCTGGAGCTCTGCATACACCTTGTTTGCAAGGGTCTCGGCCGCAGCCGCTCCCGTCGTCTGGTCTCCAGTTCCGAAGCCGAGGACGATGTGTGCGGCTTTCACTGTCTCGGCGGTATCGTAGATCGTGCTGACAGATTCTTGGGCGATCTTGTTGATGATATGGAAGCCGAACTCCGTCTGGACAGGTCCGACGATGTCACCGGTCTTGGCCGCAAAGGCGGCAGTCTCGAATTCCTTGACCATCTGTCCTGTGGTGAAGAAGCCCAATGTCTCGTAGCGAGCATATCCCGCAGTCTTCTTGTTGAGCTCCGCTGCCTTCTCCTGAGCGTACTTGACGAAATCGAACGTGGCGTTCTCACTCTTCTGTTTCACGACTTCAGCGTAGATGGCCTGAGCGGCCTGCTTCTTCGCAGCGATTGTCGAAGAAGAGTCGTTGTCAGCATCTATCATGATGAGGAGATGATCGGCGTTGACACGTCCCTGAGAGGCGAAATAGGTCCTGACGTCCACGTCCGAAACGGTGACCCCTGCGTTGACCTCAGCAGTCACCGCATCAGCAAGCTGCTGCCGCTCGACGTATGGCTGGATCTGGGTGCGCAGCTTGGCTCTGAACTTGTCCATCGAGCCATACTGAGCTATGACGGCATCATCAAATCCTTGAGTGTCTGTTCCAAACTGCGTTTTGGACTGTGTGACAGCAGTTTCGACTTCCGTGTCGAGAGCGGTCTTCAGCTTGGCCTCGTCGACCTTCAAGTTCTTGGACGTGGCATATTGGATGAACAGCTCCTCCTCGATCGATGTGTCAATGACGTTCTTGCGAACGGACTTGAGCGTGCTGGCATTCTCTGCAGCCGTCAGGTCCATTCCGTACTGCGTATACATGTCTATATAGTTCTGGACGCGCGCCGTAATATCGGATTGGAGGACTTTGCCGGTGCCGACCTGATATGCTATCGTTCCGGTGGCGCTCTTGACTGCAAACAAGGAGCCCCACGTGGCGAGCGCGACGACAAGTATGATGGCAACGACTCGCATGACAACGGGAAACCGGTCCTTGTGATACGTCCCCGGCTTCTCGACGAGCCCCGCCTTGCGTTCCTGTCTGATCCTGCTTTCTTTTCCCATCCTATCACTCCTCGGTCGCGTCTGCCTCTGTGGACAGACGACTCAGATAATAATCATAAAACTATACCATGATTCCTCTCATCTGGAAGCGTTCCAGTCTTCTCGGCTGTATTTGCGAGCGACAATGGCGGAAGCGTTGAGTACCTCCTGCGCAGTAAGAGAATCCCGAAGGAGGCGGACGCCGTCGGCACCCGAGAAGGCTCCAACGAGTGCATCTGCCATTTCGCTGAAGGAGACGGTACGATGCGCTTCGTCGCTGACGCTGGTCATCAGACGAGCGGCACGCCGTGTGGCATCGTGCGCGTTTGGCTGGGATGTCCGGATGACGGCAAAGAGTTTCTCCAGGTCGTTCTTGAGGACGACTGAGCCGTGCTGGAGGAAGCCGTCCCGTGTTCGCATCTGTGCCGAGCCGACGATTTTCCTGTGACCGGCAACGATGTCGGTTGTCCCCGGTGCGGTGAAGCACGATGCGGACACGAAGCCTGTGGAGCCGTGCGGGGCAAGCGCGGCTGATACACCAACAGCCAGGAGGGCCGCGACAATCGGACCGCATATCCACTCGTACGACGCTGCCAGGCCGAGGGCATAGAGGGGATCCGGCCGTGGGATGGACACCGAGTAGGTGACTTCCATGTCGTGAAGCACCGCTCTTCCTCCTGTGGGGCGTCGAACCCAGGCAAGATGTCTCCTGCCCATCTCGGCGAAGTCCAGAGTCTCTGAAGCTCGCTGGGCAAAGCCAAGAGATGCGGTCGCAGGCGTCCATCCATAGAGGCGCAGGACCGGAACGCCCGACGCGCAGGCCGCGTCAAACAGTGCCTCGTCTGTGGCCATGTTCTCGTATGGAGTGCCGATGCCAGACATGATGCATCGCCAAGTTCTCATGCCAACATGCTATGGGCATGGACGCAGGTGTCAAGGAAGATCAGAGTGAAGACAGGTCCAAGAGCCGCTTTCGTGTTGCATTTTGGCCCTGATGTCGTAGTATTGATGGCACATGATGACCGCCGACTGGACACACGAGTACTTTGACGATACGTACAAGCGTCTCTTTCTGGACACGGTGGATCCGGCCAGAACAAAGCAACAGGTGCAGCAGCTCCTGAGGCTCTGTACACTGCTCCCTGGAGCCGTCGTGCTCGACGTCGCATGCGGTTTGGGACGACACAGCATCGAGTTTGCGAGACTTGGCTTCAGGGTGACAGGCGTGGACATGAATGCAGAGTACATTGCTGTGTGTCGCGAACGTACTGCACAGCTGGGGTTGAAGGCCGAGTTCCAGACGGTGGACAGTCGAGTCATGAAACTGGACGTGAGGGCAGATCTGACCATTTCTCTCTGGAGCTCGTTCGGCTACTACGGCGAGGTCGGTGACCGGCAGATACTTGAGAGGGTTGCCGAGCACACGAGGCGAGGCGGACGCGTGGTCCTCGACGTTGAGAACCGTGACTATATCGTGAAGCACTTTGTACCCGAAGAGTGGCACGAGCATGAGCAGGGGCTTGTCTTCGAGAAGCGTCGATTCGACGCGACGGAAGGCACCGTCTCCACGAGACGCGTCGTTCTAAGCGGGGGCGAGCGGCATGAGTACCATCGGGTGCTGCGGATGTATACTGTGACTGAGCTGACGGCGCTGCTTGAAGCAGCAGGGCTGCAGCCCCAACGCTGGTGTGGCGACTATGACGGATCACGGTTTGGGCTCGAGTCCAAGCGCATGATCGCTATTGCTGAGAGGTGACATGGTTTTCCTGCAGAGGTTCTTTGCTGACCTGTTCGTGAATCTTACGCCAGCACGAGGCATCTCCATCGTTATCGACGTCGCCCTGACATCCCTTCTCTTCTACGCTGTCCTGAGACTCATTTCGAACACGCGAGCGCTGCAGCTGGCCCAGGGTCTCGTGATCTACTATCTGCTCGTATTCGGTGTGGAGTGGCTCAGTCTCAAGGCCGGACTGCTTGCTCTGAACAGCGTGTTCAGCTGGTTGCGCAGTTTCTCGACCACGTTCCTCCCGCTGCTCCTGGTCATGGTCTTTCAGCCTGAACTGCGGCGGATGCTTGGTCGACTAGGCAGCAGCAAGCTGGTATCGTCGGACACGCGCACTCAGTTCATGGACGTTCACGACTGGGAAGAGTCCGTCGACGAGGTTGTGAAGAGTGTCAAGTACCTCTCGATGAACCGGATCGGGGCACTCATCTGCATGCAGAGACAGACGGGTCTCGAAGACTACGTCGAGACCGGAGTCCGGCTTGACGCTCTGGTGAGAGCCGAAACGGTGTCCACGCTCTTCTACCCCAACAGCGCGCTCCATGATGGCGGCGTCATCGTAGCTGGCAATCGAATCGTCGCCGCAAGGTGTCTGTTTCCGCTGACTGCGAGTGCGGACCTGGAGCGAGGACTTGGAACCAGACACCGTGCTGCCATTGGCATTACGGAGGAGACTGACGCCATTGTTGTCGTCGTGTCCGAGCAGACAGGAGTTATTTCTCTTGCGGTACGCGGCAAACTGACGCGCTATCTGAGCCCACTTGAGCTCAGAGGAATGCTGCTGGTCATGACGAAGCCCATAGCCAGCGAGCACAGGTTCAGTCTGGCCGGATTGTTCCATAGACGGAAGGCGAACGGACAACAGGGAGGTGGAAATGGCCAAGCGTAATATCGGTGCCATGCTGTTCAACTCCAAGATCGTCTCCGTGCTCTTGGCCGTCCTACTCTGGGTCTACGTCATCGGGATCAGGGGTCCTGACACGACCAAATCCGTCGAGGCGCAGTTGATTGCGGTGAACGTCCCTCAAGGGTATGTCCTGGCAGGAACCCTCCCCACGGTGACGGTGACATTGGCTGGCCCCATGAATACGCTGTGGAACGTCACGAGTGGCTATGTGACGCCTACCGTCGACTTTCGGGGAAGAAGTGAGGGGTCCTTCATCGCATCGGTTCAAGCCCAGGTCGTTGGGCTTACTGGCGTGACAGTAGAGGCTGTTGATCCCAAGGAAGTCAATGTGCAGCTTGAGCGTTTGGAGACGATGAGCGTCCCTGTGCACGTAGAAGTGAGCGGCACGTTGCCGCTGAGTCTGGTCCTCGGGACCTTGCGCGTCGAACCGGAGTCCATCGAGGTGTCGGGCCCCGGATCGCTCGTGAGCCAAGTGAGGGAGGCGGCGCTGGTCGTTGCACTGGACAAGCTGGGAACCGCCGTCGGCGGCAATCTTACGGTTGCCGGGGACGTCGTCGCGTATGATGCCAGGGGGAATGTCGTTCTCGGCGTGCTGTTGTCTCCGCGGTCGGCAGTTGCCATTCTGCCGATTCTTGACGCTGCGACCTTGAAGACCGTGCCAGTCATCCCGAGTGTCATCGGGCATCCGATGAGCGGATACGTCGTGGCGAGTGGCTCGTGCACCCCGGCAATTGTCATGGTTACGGGCACGGCAGTGGTGTTGAGCCGGGTTCAGGCGATTTCGACAGTTGCAGTTGATGTGTCAGGCGAGTCGGGGATTGTCACGAAGTCGGCTGACCTGGTCCTTCCGCCGGGAGTCTCGCTTGTGGCCGGCAGCAAGACCGTGTCGATCCGTGTCGTCATCGAGCAGGTCGTCGTTCTTGCCATCCCGGACGTGCCGATCGAGGTTCGAGGAGCAGGAGTGGGTTGGAGGGTTACTCTTGGTACGACATCCGCGTCGGTCCTCATCAGTGGGACGACCTCCGCCGTCATGGCCCTCGGGGCTTCGCAGATCAAGGCATACGTCGACGTCAGCCAGCCTCCGCTCGGAGATGGCAACTACGCTGTCTCAGTGGGTGGGCTGATAGAGGGCGTTGTCTCTGCAACGGTGACGCCGCCTTCGGTTGTTGTCGACGTGCAGAAGGGGCCGTAGCCGACGCGTGGTGGCTCTGGTGGTCCCAGCCCGGAGCACAAGAGACATCGACGCTTGTGGCGTGGTGTCCCGCCTGTGAGTATGTTGCAGCCGGAAGGCTTCTTTGCGCTGTTCAAACCGAGCGGCCTCAGTAGTGCTGGTGCGCTCCGGGTTGTCAAGGGAATTCTCGGCGCGGACAAGGCCGGGTTTCTCGGTACACTGGACGTTCCGGCCATGGGAGTGCTTCCTATTGCCCTTGGCTCTGCAACGAAGCTCATCTCTTTCCTTCCGCCGAGCGAGAAGGAGTATGTCGGCGAGCTCGTTCTGGGGATTACCACGGTCACCGACGATATGGAGGGGGAAGTCATCGAGCGCAGGGGTGCCACGGGTCTCGAGGATGCGGCCGTGAAGAAGGCTATCGAAGGCGTGACAGCACAAACGAAGCAGGTCCCCCCGCACGTTTCAGCCAAGCATCACGACGGCGTACGAGGATACAAGGCAATGCGAGGCCAAGGCCGTCTCATCGAGTTTGCTCCGGTCCCGGTGGCAGTGCGACGCTTGACTGTGCTGCAGGAGCGGCAGGACGCTGACCTTCGTCGCATAGTGTTTCGCATGACCGTGACCCCGGGCTTCTATGTCAGAGGGTTCTGCCGGGATGTGGGGGTTGTCCTGGGATGCGGGGCATGTATGGGGCGACTCCTGCGTATGGGAGCCCACGGGTTTGGCATCAGCGACACATTGTCACTGGGAACGCTGCGGAGCAGGGTACAGCGTGGGGACCTGTCGTTTCTGACGTGGGGCGAGACCAGGGCAGGTCTTCTGGCGACACTGCCACATATTGTTCTTGACGATGTCCAATGGAGTGTATTTGGTCATGGGCTGCCCGTGGACTGCGACATCGATGTGGAAGCGACCGCATTGGTGAAGCGTCCCGATGGTCGCCTGGGCGGTGTGGCGGCGGTCAGAGGCGGGAAGGCGTGGCCAGTGAGAGTGTTTGGCGAGTGAGCAGCGTCTATCTGTCGTCTTCTGAGTTTCCGGGGATTGCCTCGGCGGTCGCCGTGGGGGCGTTCGACGGGTTTCATGTCGGTCACCAGCGGATTGTCCGGGAACTGGTCGACTGTGGCCGCAAGGCGTGTCTTGCCACAGTCATCTATACGTTCCGACGAAATCCAAAACTGACGACTCGGGGCATCCAGGGTCTCCTGACCACGAACAGCGAGCGCGTTGAGTATGCTGGGAAGAACGGGGTTGAATCCATCGTCCTCGAGGATTTTTCGGCTCGGTTCCAGGGGTTGTCTGCTGAGGCCTTCGTACGCGAGATCCTTGTCGGCCGCCTGAATGCATGGGTCGTCGTCGTAGGTCGGGACTTCCACTTCGGCAAGGGCCGTGCCGGCGATGCGGAGACCATGGCGCGGATGCTCGACAACATGGGGCGCAGACTCGTCGTCGTCGCTCCCGTGATGGTCGACGGGGAACCGTGTTCCAGTTCCGTGATCCGCACGGCCATCGTGGGGGGTGATGTGGAACGCGCAGCAAGGCTCCTCGGGCGTTCCTACTCCATTGAGGGAGTCATCGTCACTGGAAACCATATGGGAGGGCGTCTTGGTTTCCCAACCGCAAATGTTGAGGTTCCTGATCCCGTGAAGTTGCTTCCTGGCAATGGTGTCTATGCCGTGCGAGCCGTGGTGGATGGGGCGATTGTGAATGGGGTGTGCAACATCGGCGTTCGTCCGACAATTGTTGCCACATCAAGGCGCACCGTTGAAGTGCATCTGCTCGACTTCGACCGGCAAGTATATGGGCACCTGGTGTCTGTACGGTTTGCAGCCCGCCTTCGCGAGGAGGCGCGTTTTGCCTCGCCGGCCGCACTCGCGAAGCAAATCTCGCGTGACGTGCTCAGGGCGCGCGTCATCCTTGGACCGGTCGGCGACTGACAGGGAATGACATAGTGAAGTCTTGTGCTGACCGGTTTTCCTTTACTTGTCCTGTGTTTCTGGTACAATTCTAGTACATTTCTCCCGCACTCGGTCCCTCGTTCCGGCTGGACGTGGAACTGGGTCTTGGGACACCTTGGAGGTACAACATGCTTACAGCCGAACAGAAGTCGAAGATCATCGGTGAGTTCAAGCTCAGTGAAGATGATACCGGCTCGTTTGAGGTTCAGGTTGCAATGCTGTCGAAGCGCATTCTTGCGCTTACAGAGCACCTGCAGAGCCATCGGAAGGATTTCAGTTCCAAGCGCGGGCTCTACAAGCTGGTCGGTGAGCGCCGGAGACTTCTCAGCAGTCTGAGACGCGTCGACGAGGACCGCTACGCTTCATTGATCAAACGGCTGGGAATCCGAAAGTAGGAGCCAATGTTGCAGAATGATGAGATAAAGACCGTTCACGGCAGTATTGCAGGCAAGCCTGTCACGTATGAGACTGGACGGCTGGCCAAGCAGGCCGGCGGAGCTGTTCTGGCGACCATGGGTGGCACTGTTGTACTCGCCGCAGTCACTGTCAGCAACAGCACAAAAGAAGGACTCGATTTCTTCCCCTTGACTGTCGACTATTTTGAAAAAATGTATGCGGCCGGGAAGATCCCGGGTGGATTCTACAAGAGAGAAGGACGTCCCAGCGAGCGTGAGATTCTTCGTTCGCGGCTGATCGACCGGTCGATCCGGCCTCTGTTCCCCAAGCACTTCCGTCGGGAAGTGCAGGTCATCGTCTATGTGCTGTCTGCCGATGCAGAGAATTCGCCTGACGTGTTGGCCATCAACGCGGTATCGGCGGCGCTTCTTATCAGCAATGCTCCGTTCGTTGAAGCAGTCGCTGCAGTAAGGGTCGGCAAGGTCAATGGCGAACTTGTTTTCAACCCCTCCTCTGCTGCGATCGACGAGAGTGTCCTGGATCTTATCGTGTCTGGCACGGCCAATGGCATTCTCATGGTCGAATCCGGGGCCCGCGAGATCGGTGAAGCAGAGATGGTTGAGGCCTTGGTGCTGGCACAGGAACCGATCAAAGAGACGTGCCGAATGGAGGAAGAACTTCGCGTCCAGGCTGGCAAGGAGAAGATCATTGTTCCTGAGCTGAAGCTCGATGCAGCCATTCAGAGCGAAGCTCGTTCCATGATCGAGGAACGTCTTCCCCTGGTGCTCAGGGACAAGGAGAAGCTGAAGAAGGAGAAGATCCTCGATGAATTCAAGGGTGAACTCGCCACCGAACTCGTAGGGAAGTATCCCGAAAGTGGACTGGAGATTGGCGAGGTTCTTGACGCAGAGATCAAGCATTTCATCCGGCATCGTGTCGTGACTGAAGGCGTGCGTATCGATGGTCGCACTCCCGAAGAGATTCGGCCGATCGGGGTCGATGTTGGCGTTCTTCCGATGAGTCATGGCTCGGGGTTGTTTTCCCGGGGTCAGACTCAGGTCCTTTCGATTGTCACCCTCGGAGGCAAGAAAGAAGGTCAGTTGGTTGAAAGCCTCGAGGAGGAGGTTACCAAGCATTACATGCACTACTACAATTTCCCTCCGTTCTCGGTGGGTGAGACCCGCCCTATGCGCGGACCTGGGCGTCGCGAGATCGGCCACGGCGCACTGGGAGAGAGGGCGCTGCTTCCCGTCATTCCGGATGAGAGCGAGTTTCCATACTCGATTCGCGTTGTCTCCGAGGTGCTTGAGTCCAACGGTTCGACGTCGCAGGCTTCCATTTGCGGCAGTACCTTGGCACTGATGGATGCTGGAGTACCGATCACGGCCCCGGTTGCCGGCATCGCGATGGGTCTGATGAAAGAAGGCGACAAGAGTGTCATCCTGACCGACATCCAGGGAGCCGAAGATGCCAATGGCGACATGGACTTCAAGGTCGCGGGCACTGCAAGAGGCATCACGGCACTGCAGATGGACATCAAGATTCACGGCGTTGACAGCAGCTTGCTGTCTGCGGCTTTGGATCATGCCCGCACTGCGCGTCTCTTCATTCTGGACAAGATGCTGTCGGTTCTTCCCGCTCCTCGTGGCGAAGTCAATCCGCTGGCTCCACGCATCTTCACGATGCATATTCCCGGAGACAAGATCGGCGCCCTCATCGGCCCCGGGGGCAAGGTCATCAAGAAGATCATTGCCGATACTGGATGCGACATCGATATTGAGGATGACGGCTCAGTGTTCGTGACTGCACCAGACGGGGCAAAGGGTCAGATTGCCATGGATGCGATCAACGCGATTACCGAGGACATCGTTGTGGGCAAGGTCTACATGGGCAAAGTGACGGAGTTACGCGACTTTGGCGCTTTCGTGGAGATAGCACCCGGCAAGTCCGGTCTGCTGCATGTCTCACAGATATCTGACTCGTATGTCAAGGACATCCATTCCGTGCTCAAGGTCGGCGAACAGATTCTGGTCAAGACACTGCCGCTCAAGGACGATGGCAAGATCTCTCTGACCCGCAAGGGCCTGACTGGCGGAAATGCCGACAAGACTTCTCCTGAGTCCCACGATGACCACCACCATGGTGATCAATAGCGGAGAGCGCAAACCGGAAGTCATTTCACTCAGCAACGGCATCCGCGTCGTTTTCGACGTCGACAAAGGGCACCCGACTGCAGCGGTCGGGGCCCTTGTTGCTAGTGGCTCCCGGTTTGAGGATGACCACACACATGGGTTGAGTCATTTCATGGAGCACATCTTGTTCAAAGGCACAGAGCATCGAACCTCGCTCGAGATTTCGTCGGCTATTGAGAATGTGGGCGGCGAACTGAATGCATTCACTGATACCCAGTACACCATGTTCTACATGCGCGTTCCGGCAATTCACATGCCTCTCGCGCTCGACGTGCTTTCCGACATCCTCCTGCATCCCTCGTTTGAACTGGCAGCCATCGAACTTGAGCGCAAGGTCATCGAACAGGAAATCTACTCATTTGAGGACAGTCCCGACGACGTCGTTACGGATGAGCTTCTCAAAGGGGTCTATGGAAGCGACCCCGTTGCGTCGAATCCGCTGGGAACTGTAGAGTCAGTGCGTTCCTTCAGGCGGAGCAACTTCGTCGACTACTTCCATAAGCATTTCTCTGCTCCGGACATCGTTCTGTCACTTGCGGGGGACATCGATGTCGACGCATCGGCACGTTTTCTCGAGGATTCCTTTGGGCGGCTTGCGAGGGGACCAGGGAGAGTCGAGTGGGGAATCCCCACGCGGGCCGCTGTTCGCAGAGAAACAGAGCGACCGACGGAGCAGGTCTATCTGGCGATGGCGCTACCCGGCTTCGCTCAGTATTCGAAGCATGGGTCGATTCTGAATCTCGTGTCCAGCATCTTCGGTGGCAATATGTCGAGTCGCCTGTTTCAGAGGGCCCGCGAGAAGGAGGCTCTTGTCTATAGCATTGGCTCCTTTCCGGTGGCCTTCAGCAATACTGGACTGCTGGGCGTTTCAGCCGAGAGTTCCCCCGAAAACGCTTTGCGTGTCCAGCAGGTCATCCGCGAGGAGATCGAGAACATGCGGCGTGACAAGATCAGTATGGCCGAGCTTCAGCATGCCAAGGAAACTGTTCTCGGCGGATTCCTGCTTTCACTGGAGTCTTTCTTCCGTCGTATGCACCGAAACGCGTCCGAGCTCTACATGAGAGACCGGATACGGACGGTCGCGGACGTCACCGAACAGGTCAACTCGATCACGCTTGGTGAAGCATTGAGCGTCATCGATGACGTTTTTGACATCTCCCAGCTGGCGGTCTCGATTGTCCATGGACCCGACAAGCACTGAGTGGCGCGTAGGCGTTCACAGGCTGTCTTCTCGCGCGGGACAGCTGGCGCGTGGAACATCAGGATCGTCCGGCTACGATCTTGCAAGTGCAGAAGACGAGGAGCTGACCATTCTGCCTGGCGCCGTCGCTCTGGTGCGGACGGGGTTGGCGCTGGAGTTGCCTCCTGGCCTCGAGGGACAGGTTCGCAGTCGTTCCGGCTTGGCAGCCAGAAACGGCGTATTCGTTCTCAACTCCCCAGGTACCATCGACAGCGACTATCGTGGTGAAGTGAAGGTTGTGCTGGCGAACTTCGGCAAGGTGCCCTTTTCGGTGTTCCCGGGAGATCGTATCGCACAGCTAGTGTTCATACAGGTCCCGAATGTCTGCCTCGTGGCCGTCGACGAATTGGCACCGACAGGGAGGGGGGCTGGTGGCTTTGGGTCCTCAGGAAGCACGCCCATCGAGAGCACGTCTCAGAAGCACCCCCCGTATTGCAGGAACATCCCAGGGGGCAGTGAGGAAACATGCAGAACACCCTTGGATGAAGAAACATCCGCGGGCTCGGGGGCATCGGACTAACATGTTCGGGCGGTCTGATATGAAAGAGACTCTCCTGGCCTCAATTGCCGAGGAAGTCGCGTCCTGTCAGAAGTGCAAGCTTGGAGCCACCCGGACGAAGGCCGTCCCAGGCGTCGGATCGGCCCACGCCCAGATCTGTTTTGTGGGCGAAGGCCCGGGACGTGAGGAAGACTTGTCGGGCATCCCATTCGTTGGCCAGGCGGGGCGTTTGCTGGACAGGATCCTGATAGCCGAGGGGATGAGCCGCAGAGAGTGCTACATCTGCAATATCGTCAAGTGCAGGCCGCCAAACAACCGTGTACCGGAGCCTTCCGAGGTCTCGGCCTGTTCGCTCTACCTGTATGCGCAGCTGGCCGTGGTGGAGCCGGAGGTCATCTGCTTGCTGGGCAATACAGCATTGCGCTTCTTCTTCGGAGAGCAATACTCCATCGGGCAGGTACGCGGCACGATTCTGGTCATGGATGAACAGCGATTCATGCCAATATATCACCCGGCGGCTGCTCTACGGAATCCTCAGTATGTGCAGGTCATCCAGAGTGACCTGCGAAAGCTAGCTGCCCTCATTCGGCGGACGGCGGACTAAGCTCGCGCCGGCTTCAGAAGAGAAAGCTGCCAATCGTGGACGGGCAGCACGCTGTTGCGGCCCTCTGAACCGTGGGCTATCGTCTAGTCGAATCCAGGGAATGATGGATGGAGGACTACTTGCACAGTCCTACGAACTCGGTCAGCACAGCCACAAGGTAATCGGCTGAACCGGGCTTCATACTCTTCGTAACCTCCTGCACGCTCCGGACGCGCTGTCGGATGACTTTCCGAATGATTGACGCTCCCTGCTTCGTGCACTTCAGGACGACCTGCCTTTTGTCCACCAGGTTCTGTGTCTTGGTGACGTAGGTGAGTTCGACGAGGCGATCGACCATCTCTGAGACCGTGGATGCAGCGAGGCCCGTAAAGTGCGTGAGGTCTTTGACATTGATGGCCTCGCCGAAGTAGACAAGTTGCAGCACCTGGAATTGCGGCAGTGTGATTCTGACGCTCGAGAGTGCATCGCGGCCCTTCTTCTTGATCCAGTATGAGATGTCGCGCAGCAGGGACTCTAGTTCGGCAGTCGTCTCCCTCATGGTTCCCACACCCCTCCAGCGTCGATTGTTGATTCCAGGCGTCTATTCATGGACCGTTCCGAGAGTGGTGCGAGAATCCCCAAAGACAAGTGTCAACTCTCGTTCCGCGTCGGTTGGGGATGCGGACGCGTGGACCACATTCTCGGTCAGTTGAATGGAGAAGTCTGCTCGAATGGTTCCGGGCAGTCGGTCTTCGGGTCTGGTTGCCCCGATCGCCGTTCGAACAAGCGCTATTGCGTTGGGCGACTCGACCTCAAGGGCAACGACGGGGCCCGATGTCATGAAGGACAGCAGTGCGGCAAAGTAGTCGCGTCCATTGTGTTCAGCATAGAAGATGCGCGCGAATGCGTCGTCCATGCGAAACATCCGCATGTTCGAGATCTCAAGACCCTTCTGCTCGATGCGGGTAATGATCAGACCGACGAGACTGCGGCGTACGCCATCCGGTTTCACCATCAGGAGTGTTCGCTCACCAATCACTTCGATTACCTCCAGACAGAGCTGTTCGTGCAGGATTGAAGGCAGAATCGCTTCGCTTCCCTTCCAATTGTAGCTAGTTCTCCTTGCTTCGCAACGTCTCTCCAACGCGGCAGCCAACCGGCTCACTTGTCAGGAGCTGCCAGGCTGATATCATGTAGAAATGCTAGGAAAAGGGATTCGGCGGTTTACCGTACTTGTCGCAGTGCTGCTGGTGGCCGCTTTGGGGCTCGGCTGGATGGGGTTGCGAGGCAGTGCGCCTGCTTCTGCCGTCCCCGCCGTACCTCTGGGAGCGCAGGCCCTTTGTGTCGTGACTCCCAGTGAAGAAGCGCGGGATCGTGTGGTGAACGACATTCTGACCGCACGCAAGTCGGTGCTGGTGGAGTGCTATCTTGTTTCTGACCCTGCCATTGTCCAGGCGTTGAAGTCTGCCAGACTGCGCGGATGTGACGTGCGCGTCATCATGGAGGAGGCGCCGTTTGGGGGTTTCTCCATGAACCAGACGGTTCGCAACGAGCTCAGAAGCTCCGGTGTCGACGCAGGCTGGGGCAACAGGGTCTACTCGTTCACTCACGCCAAGTACATCGTCATCGACGAGGTGGTTGCCTGGATCATGACGGCCAATCTGAGCAAGAGCGCCTTCGACAAGAACCGCGAGATCCTGATCCGGACTTCCAGCCAGGGTGTAGTACAAGATCTCGTGCGCATCTTCTGGGCAGATCGACGGCGGAATCCGTGTGCTGCCGGGTCGCTTGTCGTCAGCCCCGTGAATGCTCGCCGACGCCTGCTTGACATGCTGAGAAGATCAACCCGGAGTGTGGACATCGTGAGCGAAGTGTTCGACGACGAGGAGACGTCCAGGCTCCTGCGGGGTCTCGCTCAGCGAGGTGTCGCCGTACGGCTGCTGGTAGCGGCACCTGAGAGAATTGCTGTCAATGCTGTTGCGAGGTCGGATCTGGAAGGAACGGGCGTCGCTGTTCGATATCTCGAGTCTCCGTATCTTCACGCGAAGTATGTCGTGGTGGACGGACGCGTGGCCTATGTCGGGTCACACAATCTTACCGCCGGCTCGCTCGACGAGAACCGTGAAGTCGGCGTCATAACGGACGACAGCACGGTCATCTCAACGCTCGAGACGTCCTTCGCGGGTGATTGGGATTCCGGCAGATAGAGAAACGCCCCGCAGCAGTGCAGGGCGCATGGTATCACTAGTTGTTCAGTCGCTCGCGAATCCTACATGTCCGAAAAATCCCAGTCAATGTCGGCCAGTCGCTCCTGAAACGCTGCAAGATCTGCGTGAGATCTCATTGCCTGCTGCAGCTGTCGTGCTCCGTTCGTCGTCCCATAGAGGATGACGCCTGCAATGATACCGTCCTCGAGGACGACCTTGCGATAGGTCTGCTGATCTTGTGCCTGGATCACGTGGACGCGCTGCTCCTGGGTCGGATTGACGTTGCCCATGCTCAGAACGTCTATGCCACAAGTCTTGAGCGAACTCGACATGATGCTTCCCTCGTACGCAGCTGTTCCCGGTGAGACCATGTTCTGAGCCGCAACCCTGGCCTGTTCCAGGCAGGGAGGGACGATGCCGTAGACACGTCCGCGGTGCTCGACGACGTCGCCGGCGGCATAGACGTCAGGTGCAGATGTCTGCATGGAATCATCTACCTGAACGCCCCGTCCTGTGGCGATGCCTGCTTCCCGGGCGACGCTGACATTGGGGCGGACCCCTGTGGAGAACAGGACGAAGTCACCATGCGCGAGTCGGCCGTCCTTGAGGAGGACGCCTGCTGCGCCATGGTCTCCCGAGAGAATCTGCTGAGTCTCGGCACCCAGCAGAGCAGTAATGCCCAGACTCCTCAGGTGTTCGACCAGCATTTCTGCCGAGCGTTCGTCGAGCTGGTTGGGCAGCAGCCGACCAGCGAACTCGATGACGACGGCTCTCATTCCTCGCTCCGCCAATGCTCTAGCCGCCTCCAATCCCAGCAGGCCTCCGCCCACGACGACCGCGGTGGCACCCGGGACGATGCGAGACAGCAAAGCATCTGCATCATCAAGGGTCCTGAGCGTGAAGACGCCGACCTGGTCAGCGCCCGGCAGGGGCGGTACGAAGGGCGACGCTCCGTTGGCCAGCAGCAGCCTGTCGTACGAAAGCACGGTGCCGTCATCGAGCGTCACGTCATGCTCTGCGGCATGCACGTGGACGACGCGTCGTCCGCTGATCAGCGTAATCCTGTTTTCGGAGTACCAGCTTGTAGCGTGCATGAAGAGCTGGTCTCTGGACTTGCGACCGGCCAAGTACTCGATCAAGTCAGGGCGAGGATAGTAGGCGACGGACTCGACGTCGACGATCGTGATTGCCGACGACGGATCCAGTTTTCGCAGGTGCTGTGCAGCCGCTGTGCCGGCAGCCCAGCCTCCGGCAATGACGTACGTCATGGTGACCGTCTGCCCTCAGGCTTTCTCGAAGAGATCCTTGCCGGCACCGCAATCTGGACAGACCCAGGTCTCGGGGAGGTCCTCGAACTTGACGCCGGGGTTGATGTCCTGCGTGCTGTCACCGATAGCAGGGTCATACACATATCCACACACGGTACAAATCCACTTCTCCATGACAATTCCTCCTTGTGTCAAGCGGTTGGGGAGAGGAATACTCTTCCCTATGGCCAGTGTATGGTGAAAGGCCCTTTGCTGCAAGTCAGCAAACCACATACGCTGCAGCGGTTCTTTGACAGCCGAGGCGGACGCGGTATTCTGTAGAAACAGCATCCGAAAAAGGTCAGGAGGTCACATGAAATATCAAGCGCTGGTTGACGGCAAGGCAGGGGACCATGAGCTGCTCCTTGGCAACGAAGCCGCGGTCCGCGGTGCTCTTGAAGCCGGTATCGGTGTGGCGGCCAGCTACCCTGGTACCCCGTCGTCAGAGATCGGGGACGTGTTCAGCGTCGTGGCAAAAGCCTCAGGAGTGTACTTCGAGTACTCTGCGAACGAGAAGGTGGCCCTTGAGGTCGCAGCAGCCTCGGCAGCAAGCGGGGTGCGGTCGTTCACGTTCATGAAGCACGTTGGGCTGAACGTTGCCTCGGATTCCTTCATGACGACGGCATACATAGGGACCAGGGCGGGATTCGTGGTCCTTTCTGCGGACGATCCATCCACGCACTCGTCACAGAATGAGCAGGACAACAGATACTACGCGCGCCTCGCGAACGTTCCCATGCTGGAACCCTCGAACCCACAGGAGACCAAGGATGACATGGTAGAGGCCTTCGACATCTCGGAGAAACTCGAGCTTCCAGTTCTGCTGCGAACGACTACCCGTGTTGCCCACATGCGCGGCGATGTTGTCTTCGGCGATCGAAGGCCAGTCGTCAGGAAAGGCGTCTTCGAGAAGGATCCGCCAAGGTTCGTGCCGGTGCCCGCCAACTCGTCGAAGATGCATGTCAAGTTGCTCGGTAAGCTTAGCGAGGCCCGGCATCTCAGCGAGATGTCTTCGCTGAACCGTATCATCGACGTGGGTGTTGGAGGATCAGTGGGGATTGTTACCGTCGGCAGCGCGTTCAACTATGTCGTCGACGCTCTGGAGGAGCTCGGACTCTCTGCTCGAGTGTTCAAGGCAGGTTTCTCCTATCCGCTGCCGCTCGACAGGATCCGTGAGTTTGCCGGGGGCGTCGATGAGCTGCTGGTCGTCGAAGAGCTCGAGCCTCTCATGGAAATCGACATCAAGGCCGATTTTTTGTCGCACGGTACCAGGACACCGGTACGTGGCAAGGAGGAGCTTCTGGTGCCGCGCGTACACGAACTCAACGTCGATGTTGTGGCAAAGGCATTGGCCAATCACTTCGGCGTACCATTGCATGTGCCTGTCTCAGGGAGGGTGGAGCCCTGGTCATCGCCGCTGCCATCGCGGCCGCCGGTCCTTTGTCCCGGGTGCCCTCATCGCGGGTCGTATCTCGCTGTTCGTAGAGCCATACGTGAACTGGGAATCCCGGAACCCGTCTTCGCGTCCGACATCGGCTGCTACACGCTGGGTATGGCGGCGCCTTTCAGCGCAGCGGACTATCTCCTGTCCATGGGGTCCAGCGTTGGGACTGCCGGTGGTTTCGACGTGGCAACTGACCAGAAGGTCTTCTCGTTCATCGGTGACAGCACCTTCTTCCATGCAGGGTTGTCCGCTTTGGCAAGCGCCATTCACAACAAGCATCGGTTTGTTCTGACCATCCTGGACAATCGGACGACCGCGATGACGGGACACCAGCCGAATCCGTCCATGATGACGGATGCTGTGGGTGATCCGGCACCAGCGATCAGCATCGAAGCCGTGGCGAAGGCAATGGGCGTTCCCTTCGTGAAGGTCATCAACCCATACAGGGTGGTCGAGGCTACCGAGGCCTACAAGGAGGCCGCCAAGGTGGACGGCGTCGCGGTCATCGTGTCGAAACAGGTCTGCAGCCTCCTCCTGGACCGTGCGAAGCGCGCAAAGGGAATCTGGCAGACGTTTCAGGTCGACCGTGGCGTCTGTTCGGGCTGCTTGATATGCGTACGTGAGGCCGCTTGCCCTGCCATCTTCGTCTCTGAAGAGAAGGCTGAGATCAACCAGGAACTGTGCGATGGTTGCAGCGTGTGCTCGCAGATATGTCCGGTGCATGCGATCGGGGTGAAGAAATGAGTTCACTGAATGTGTTTGTTGCCGGAGTCGGAGGTCAGGGGATCATCACCGGGGCCAGCATCATCGCACGAGCCGCCATTGCCGGTGGAGTGGGTGCTGTCATGAGTGAGGTTCACGGCATGGCACAGCGGGGTGGCTCGGTCGTGTGTGATCTTCGATTGGGAGATGTACACAGCCCGATGATCCCGGAGGGCGAGGCGGACCTCATCATAGGGTTCGAGCCGGTCGAGACAGTCCGGTCACTCACAAGAGCCAACCATCGCACTGTTGTCATTACCGAGGTGCGCCCGATCATCCCGGTGAGCGTCTCGCTGGGAGGAATAGCTTACCCCGCGGTGGAGGATCTCCTGGCGTATCTTCGCTCGCAGGTTGCCACGGTCTACGGTATTCCTGCCGCCGCTATTGCCGAAGAAATCGGGTTGCCCCAGGCCGCGAACGTCGTCTTGCTTGGAGCGGCCATGGGAACCGGTTTGATTCCTCTGGAGCTAGAGACAATACGCGAGACGCTATCCCGCAGCATACCGGCACAGGCCCTGGAGGCAAACTTCAGAGCACTGCAAGAGGGATTCGAGGTGACCCGGAAGGCCTAGAAAGACTGCGAAACAAGAGAGCTAGGCAAGGTGGCAGGTCGAGTCGATGACTCGTGCCTGCCACTTGCTGGTCTCGGCCTCGAAGACCGAAATGCTGGCGTTTGGCTGGGCCAAGCTGGTACAGCTGCTAAGCGGAAGGTCCAGTAAAACGGACATGAGGACACGATTGAACCCCCCGTGAGCGACGACAAGCACGGAGTTCCCGCAACTGGATTCGATCATCGAACGTACCTGTCGCGCGCGGCGGCCTACCTCGGCCAGAGACTCGCCCCCCTCTGGCCGTGCCTCTGGCGACTTGAGTTCCCATGCTGCCAACGTTGCGGGGTACATGGCCCCAACTTCGTCCCACGTGTGCCCTTCCCAGCTTCCGAACTCGATCTCCCGTAGTTCGAGCACGACGATGGGCGACATGCCCAGGTTGACACCCACGGGTTCGGCGATGGCACGCGCACGACTCAGTGGACTTGTGAAGACCGTGTCGAATCGGAGAGCCGAGAGATATGCCACAGTCTTGGCTGTCTGGGCAAGGCCATCGATGGACAAGGGCGTATCGTGGCTGCCCTGGACTCTGCCCTCGAGATTCCAGGTCGTTTCGGCGTGACGCACGAGATAGACGGTTTTCATGCTGGACCTCTTGACTTATCGCTGCTTATCGTGGATATTATGTGGATAAAATCCTGGTTTGAGAAGGGAGCAACACTGTGAAGTTCATCAAGGTGGTAGCAGCAAAGACCATTGACGTTGACGACAAGCTTGCGAAGGCGTGTCGTGAGTGCCAGACTCCCTGCAAATCCGCTTGCAAGACGTCCTCGACCGTAGGCAACCAGGTCTGCGAAACCAGGAAGAAGCCCGAGCGGTTCATCTGGTAGCTCGTGGCGCTCTCCCGCATCGTACCCGCCTCGACTCATCTTTTCGAGAGAGGCGGTTCTTTTGTGCTCCTGGACGTCCCCTCAGGGTCAATCTTCTCGCTTGACGAGCGAGTCTACCGATATCTCCAGGTGGTTCTCGCGGACACCCGGGCGGAGGGCACATCCGTCCAGCGCCTGACAGGCTTGGACGCCCCGACAGTCACCGAGATCGAAGGTGAGCTCGAGCAGCTTATCGCTGCAGGGTGTCTGTTCACTCCGGCAACACGGCCGACAGAAGACGCATCGGTGTTGACACTGAAGTCCCTGTGCCTCAATGTCGCGCATGAGTGCAACTTCTCATGCGTGTATTGTTTCGCTCATGGGGGCGACTATTGTGGCGACACGACGTTGATGACACGGGAGGTTGCCCGTGCAGGAATCGATTTCCTGGTGCGAGAGAGCGGTAGCCACAAGAACGTCGAGGTAGACTTCTTCGGCGGTGAGCCGCTTATGAACTGGGGTGTTGTGGTTGACACTATGGCGTACGCGCGGTCAACCTATCCCCTGAAGAAGTGGCGGTTCACGCTGACGACCAACGGCTCACTACTTCGAGATGACATGTTCCCGGTGCTCGAGGCGAATGATGTGTCTGTTGTCCTCAGCCTGGATGGCGGTCGGAGGGCCAATGATGCTAACCGTGTCTTCAAGGATGGGCGTGGCACCTTCGATACCATCATTGAACGGATTCGGCACTTCACGCGGACGCGCGATAGTGGCGGCTACTTTGTGCGGGGGACGTATGCACGCAACACGCTGGCATTTGCCGAGAGCGTTCGAGAACTCCATGGCCTGGGGTTCAAGTACGTCTCGATGGAGCCTGTCGTGCTTTCGGCAGACTCGGCCCTTGCCCTTCAGAACAGTGACCTTCCGGCAATTCGCGCCGAGTATGAGAAACTCATCGCGTACTTCCTCAGTGAGCTGGGCTCAGGTGCGGGGTTCGATTTCTTTCACTTCAAGCTGGACCTCGAAGCGGGCCCCTGTCTCAGCAAGCGCATCTACGGATGTGGTGCGGGTGTCGAATACATGGCTGTTGCTCCCAATGGAGACGTGTTCCCCTGTCACCAGTTTGACGGCGTTCAGGAGTACAGGATAGGGAATGTCCTCATGAGCCCGACGCTGGAACGTCCTGAGCTGGTAGCGGAGTTTGCTCACGCCAACTTTCTGTTTGCCAAAGAGGAGTGCGGCAGTTGCTGGGCACGTTTCTACTGCAGTGGCGGGTGCCTTGCCAACAACCACTCGACCAGCGATGCCCTCCTGAAGCCTTACGCACTCGGTTGTTCGATCCAGAAAGAGCGTATCGAGGCTGCACTGGCGGTGAAAGCGGCGGAGTCTCCGGAGAACAAGGCATGACCGGTACGTAAGTTGACAGCTCGACGGAACACTCGTTGCCGCCCTGCTCACAGAGCATTGTGGCGGCGATTGCGTTTCCGAGGACGGCTGACCGGGGTATCGTTTCATGGACCGGAACGATCGAGTCCGGATACAAGAATGGTGCCGAGAGGCGGAATTGAACCGTCGACACGGGGATTTTCAGTCCCCTGCTCTACCAACTGAGCTATCTCGGCACTCTACTTCAAAGAAACCGCTCACCGTGCGCCTGGCCCGATGAGCGATCCCACCGTCAAGCAACAATATCGCGCTGTTGGTGGGCGAAACAGGATTCGAACCTGCGACTTCTTGCTTGTAAGGCAAGCGTTCTACCGCTGAACTATCCGCCCCTGGATTGTGGTATTCATACGGATGGTGCCGAGGGTGGGAATTGAACCCACACGGATTGCTCCATGCGCCCCTTAAACGCACGCGTCTGCCAATTCCGCCACCCCGGCACGAGGCTTGGTGCTACCCTAGAACTTGAAGACTACCAGTACCAGGGACAATCCCACAAACGCAATGGATAGAACAACCGCAAGCCGATCAAGGAGAGCATCCTTGGGCTTGCGCGAGTTGAACACGGTTGCGCTGCCCGAAATCGAGCCTAATCCGCTACCCTTGGGGTCCATGAACAGGATCGCAAGGATGTCGCCCACTGCAACCAAAGCCATGACAATTTCCAAAACAGTTTTTAGCAACGTGAACCTCCGGTAACAACAGCTATTATACGGAAAGCCGCTTCGATTTCAAGTGCTAAAGCGCACTAGTCCACCGAATCGATAGCTTCGATGCCAGGAAGTTGCTTGCCTTCAAGGTATTCCAGGAACGCTCCACCACCGGTGGACACGTGCTTGAAGTCATGCTGGAGATTCAATGCGTCGATGACCGAGGCGGTTTCACCTCCGCCGGCGACGGTCAGCGCGTCTGACCTCATAGCGACGATCCGTGCGAGAGACTTGGTGCCTTCGGCGAACTCATCGATCTCGATGACTCCCATCGGTCCGTTCCAGATGATGGTACTCGCCTTCGCGATCTCCTCCTCAAATGCCTGGATGGTCTTTGGACCGATGTCTACGCCAATCTGATCCGCGGGAATCTCCTCAATGTCGACGATGCGGTGCGAGCTTCCGGCCTTGATCTCGTTCGTGACAATGACGTCCATAGGGAGGAGGAGACGGGTTCCCCGTGTCTTGGCCGCTTCGATGATCTCGTCGGCGACCTTGAGGTAGTCTTCTTCCACAAGGGAGAACCCAATGGCGTATCCCATAGCCTTCAGGAAGGTGAACGCCATGCCACCGCCAATGAGAATCGCGTCGGTCTTGGTCAACAGGTTCTTGATGAGACCGATCTTGTCGGAAACCTTGGCGCCACCCAGGATGGCAATGAAGGGTTTCCTGGCAGATGTCGTAACGGTCTCAAGAACATCAATCTCCTTCTCGAGCAGGAAGCCTGCTGCCGACGGGAGAAACTGGGGTACGCCGGCAACCGAGGTATCGGGCCGATGAGCAGTAGCAAACGCATCGTCCACGTAGACGTCCGCGAGGGCGGCGAGCTTCTTTGCGAGTTCCTCGGAGCCATTCTTCTCCTCTTTGAGGAACCGCACGTTTTCGAGCATGATGATCTCTCCTGGCTTGGCGTTTGCAACGACTTCAGTGACGTCGGGACCGATAACTGAATTGAGCTTGTTGACCGGCTTGCCCAGCAGAGACGACAGCCTCTGCGCTATCTTGTCCAGCCGCAGCGATTCCACGATTTTTCCATCGGGACGGCCCATGTGCGTCACGAGGATAACGGTGGCGTTCTTGTCGAGCAGATACCGAATGGTCGGCAGTGTCTCAAGGATGCGCTTGTCATCGGTAATCGCTCCATCCTTTGACACAGGGACGTTGTAGTCGACTCTCAGAAGTACTCTCTTGTTCCGAACGTCGAGATCCTTGATACTCCGTTTCGTCATGACGATGCCCCTAGTAGGATGCCTTCATGACGATGAGCTTCGTGAGGTCAGCGACCCTTGCGCTATAGCCCCACTCATTATCGTACCAGCTGAGAACCTGTACGAGAGTACCGCTCGACTTGGTGGAAAGGCCATCGACAATGCCCGAGTAGATCGTGCCACGGTAGTCGGAAGAGACCAGAGGTAGTTCATTGTACCCGAGGAAGCCCTTCATCTTCGTCTCGGAAGCCTCTTTGAGTGCCGCATTGATCTCTTCCCTGGTGGCTGGCTTGCTGAGAACAGCATCGAACACGGTGAGGGAGACAGTGGAGGTTGGGACACGCAGGGAGATACCGTCCAGCTTGCCCTTCATCTCCGGAATGACCAGTGCGACGGCCTTGCTTGCGCCTGTCGTTGTGGGGATGATGTTGGTGGCGGCATTGCGGGCTCGGCGCAGGTCCTTGTGCGGAGCATCGAGAATGCGCTGATCCAGCGTATAGCTGTGGACGGTGGTCATATAGCCCTTCTCGACGCCCCAGTTGTCATTGAGCACTTTGACCACGGGAGCCAGTGAGTTTGTCGTGCAGGAGGCATTGGAGATGATGCTGTGCTTGGATACATCCAGAAGGTGCTCGTTGACGCCCAGAACGATCGTGATATCCTCACCCTTCGCAGGAGCGGTGATCAGGACTTTCTTGGCGCCAGCGGTTATGTGTCCGCGAGCCTTGTCGGCGTCCGTGAAGACTCCAGTCGATTCGATGACGATATCGATACCCAGGCTGCCCCACGGCAGAGCGGCAGGATCCTTCTCACGGAAGATCTTGACTTCGCGGCCGCCGATGACGATTGCGCCTTCCTTGCCCTCGATATCGATGTCCCAGGTGCCGTAGTTCGAATCATACTTCAATAGGTGTGCCAGCGTCTGCTCATCTGTGATATCATTGGCGGCGACAATCTCGATTTCTGGATAACGCGTGATGAGATGCTTCAGTACCTGCCGACCGACTCTGCCAAGTCCGTTGATTGCAATCTTTGCCATAGTCTACCTCCGTAGGAAATGGGCCGCACCGGCCGAACCGGCACGGCAACGTATACACATGATATGCGAATGCCGGCAAAATGAAAACAGAAGGTTATGAATTGTTCCTGAAGTAGCGAGCAGGGATTCCGAGTGAGAGACGATACTTGGCGACGGTTCGTCGACTGATGTGGATGCCCTGGTTGGCGAGGCGCCCCGCTATCTCCCGGTCGCTCATGGCTGTCGCGCCCTTGTCTGACTGGAGCAGCAGTGCGACTGCCTCTTTGGCCGGGGCCGCCGCGGTCTGCCACCGGTCCATCACCATCGAACGGAGTCTGAAAGTGCCACGAGGGGTCTTCACGTATTTGCGGCGAAGTGCACGGACCATCACCGTTCGCGACATCCCGGTTGCCTGTATCAGACGCTCCACTGGGACACGCGACGGCTGGTCCGACTGGTTGGCGAGGTATGGAGCAAGCGAAGCGATGAGCGCGCCGCCCAGTTCGGCAAGCATCGTCGTGCGTTCCGCGATGGCATCGTTGATCCACCGGACTCTTGTAACCTCTGTGAGGACCTGCTTTCTCGCTTCAGGGTCCTTCCGGGCTGATGACACGGCGACAGGATCGATTGCGAGCCTCCAGGCAGGCCCGGGTGCCGAGCATACGAGGGCTCCAGTCAGCGCATCCTGCTCGATGATGATATCAGGCACGACGATACGTGGTTGTCCAGACGTCATGCGCTTCGCGGGTTCAGGATCCAGCACGGCCAGAATGCGCTGCAACGTGGTCGAATCACACGCTGCCCCGAGTTTTCTGAGACAGGCGCGAATGACGCCCGGAGACACAGAGCGCTGACGTGTACGAAGGAACCGTGCACACGCAGAAACCGGAAGCTCAGGGAGCACACTCGACATCTGCAGGGCAAAGGCGTGGACGACGTCCGTGGCGCCCAGTCCCGCGGGCTCGAGGGCGCGCACGGCGGCCAATACCCGTCGAACCTCCGTGGTGCTGAAATCGATCGAGAAGGCGTACCGCGAGATCTGTCTCGTGAAGAAGCCATGTTCGTCCAGATCCGAGGCGACAAATCGTGCGCACTCGACCTGAGCATCGTCAATGAGATTCATGTCCAGGAGCTCGTCGACGATCATTTCGGCAGGAGTGGACTCTTCGGGGTCTGCGAAGCTATCGAGATCGCCGTTCCATGTGTCACCGGATAGTTCGGTCCGGGCATGCTTCTCGGCAAAGATGCTGCCGGCAGCAAACCGATCCATGAGAGTCCCGAAATCACTCAGAGGCTGCTCGAGAACCAGACCACGGGTGGCCAGATAGGACTTCTGGCGAAGGCTCAGTTGTTGTCGCTGTTTCTGGCTACCGCGCATTTCGAAGGACCTTGTCGATGTGATAGTGGATGGTGCTCTTGGAGACACATCCGGGTATCTTGTCGGTGAGCTGTGACAGCGGAAGGTCAGGATACCTCAGTCGTGCCCGGACGACCTCGATCGTGCGCGGCGAGAGACAGGTACGGTCAGCCCGATCGAAGGCCGCGCGCAGTACATCGACAGCCATCGTCTCGCGCTGCAGATTTCCCAGCTCCGCATTGACGGATCGGTTGACCTGGTTGTCCATGTCTCTCTCCAACTGCAGTTCTTCCAGTGACACCAGCGAGTTTGATGCTCCCCAGGCGGCGAGGAGCGACATGATATCCTGGCGAGATTTGAGATAGGTGATCTCAGAGACGCGGCGGATCTGCGAGCCATGTGTCACACGGAGAGAAGTCAGCGAGCGTTCGACGAGCCGACGCCCGACAGACAGAGAGCAGCTGAATTCCAGATGGGTCCCTTGCACGGCGGCATACCCCGAGATCAGGAAGAAGCCTCTGGTGAATGCCGCCGCCGCGCTTTTCCTGCGTAGACGGCGCTCGAGTTGCGCGGGCTCCAGTGGAGACAGTCCCGAGAACAGTTGCTGCACCTGAACGGGAGTAAGGTCGACGTTGAAACTCAGCTTATGCCCAGACCTCGAGAGGAGCGCTTGCCCGGGTTGCCAACTGGCGAGTGCGTGGGAGGACAGAGAAAGCACGTAGCGCATGATAAGTGGACTTTTTGAGGTAAAGGAGATCGACAGCGCTCCCCCGTGGTGGAGAACCAGGGAGCTTCCTCCGTAGAGGGCTCCGGACAGTTCAAGCAGGGGGTCGGTTGAAGGCAGCCCTGCCAGTTCCTGTTTCAGGAACTCGATCGTCGCCATTCGCTTCTAGAGCCCGAGGAGCGACCTCAGGACGATGCGGAGCTTTCCTGGATCGTGGCGAATGAGGCCATCGCCGGTTGAGCATATATCGGCCTCGACGACCCTCGGGTGCTGACTTCTTGGAAGGTCATTGGGGACGGGATTGACCCCGGCGGAAGCGTAGCGCCCAAGCGTCTCGGCAGGGACAGGGGTGCTGCTCAGCAGGATCATGTCGATACACGACCGTCCAAGGACTTCTTCAACCTTGTGAAGGTGCATTCCTACGGTGTAGCCCTCCGTTTCTCCCCGCTCAGTCATCGCGTTCACGACCAGCACCTTCGTGGCTGGAGAACGTACGATCGTGTCGGCGGTCGCCTCGATGGACAGCGGCGGTATCAGGCTTGTGAAGAGAGAACCAGGGCCGATGATGATGTAATCCGCTTGAGACAGCGCTTCGAGTGCGGGGACGAAGGGCTTGGCTTGAGGCGGCAGTACTTCGATGGTGTCGATGCTCTTGCCCTGCTGGGAGACTTGATCTTCGCCGTCGACCGTTGTACCATCGGTGAAGTGTGCGCGCAGCGAGATGTTGTCCAGAGTCATCGGCAGAACCCGGCCGGGCAGCTGCATGAGTTCCGAGAGCTCCTGGACTGCATCGCCAAAATTCCCCTTGATGTCGCTCAGAGCGGCGATCATGAGATTCCCGACGTTGTGACCGCCGATTCCTTCCAGCTGCTCCGGGAAACGATAGGCGAGGAGGCGGGCACTGCGTGTCGACTCACCTGCCGTGGCGATGAGAGCGTTCCGAAAATCGCCCGGAGGCAGCATCCCGGTAGTCTCACGCAGGCGCCCGGTACTTCCCCCGCTATCTGCCATCGTGACAATTGTCGTGAGCTTGACGTTCTCCGTTCGGAGCGATTCGATGATTGGCTTGATGCCGGTTCCCCCGCCGATGACGACGACACGGGGAAGGGACTCGGCCTTGCGATAGCGATAGATCGTCCGCGCGACAGACTCCCTCGGAACGGACCCAGTGATTGCAGCCAGCAGAGAACGGGATAGAAGAGCTGCCGCCAGAACCATGAGGCAAGCGGACACAATCACGGCGATGCCACACAGGACGCCGAAGACTGTGGAGACTGCTCCCGAAGGGAGGAAGCGGCGCAGTACCTGCTGAACGGCCGGCCGGAGGTTCATCAGCCAGGACGTGCCCGGCGTCTGAAGCAATCCGAGGATGGCGACCACGAGAAGCGCTGTCCCGGCGGCAAACAGCAAGAGGTATCTCTTGACGCGAATGCCGGGAACGAGCCAGTACAAAAGTGTCTGTCTGTGCCCCTTCACTTCTGGAGGTCCCGATGGAATACGTGTACTGCTTTCGCCCGTGGCTTGAGGTGGTGGTAGAGCATGTTCGCAATTACGACAGAGCGGTGTCTGCCACCTGTGCATCCGATGCCGACCGTAAGGTAGCTCTTTCCCTCTTCCTGGTAGCGCGGGAGCACGAAGTCGATGAAGTCGGCCAGGCGAGCAAAGAACTGCCTGGCGTAGGACTCGCGAAGGACGTAGAGAATGACTCCCTTGTCGAAGCCGGTGCGATGCGCGAGGTGTTCGTCGTAGTACGGGTTGGGCAGGAAGCGCACGTCGAACAGAAGATCCAGGTCGATTGGTAGACCGTTCTTGTAGCCGAAGGAGACGATATTGACGGTGAGAGCCTGTGATTGCCGTGATCCGAGAATCGCTTCGCGCACCCAGTCCTTCAGTTCTCCCACGGTGAGGTCGGTGGTGTCAATGATGACACTCGCCAGCTCACGCACCTCTGCAAGCAGTTCCCTCTCGTTCCTGATACTCTCTGAGACCGTGCTTCCAGGAAGTGGATGGCGCCTTCGTGTCTCGGAGAAGCGGTTCACCAGAACTCGGGATGATGCTTCCAGGAAGATGACACGAGGATGGACATCGCGCGCTCCGAGACGCTGGAGCATGGAATGAAACTGTGTCTTGAAACCTGAACTGCGCACATCAAGGGCCACCGCTATCTTGCTGATTCTGCCGTCGGTTTGCGAGGCGAGGTCCAGAAACTGGCTCATGAGAGAGATTGGGAGATTGTCCATGGCGTAGTACCCAAGGTCTTCAAGGTATCCCATGGTCTTCGTCTTGCCAGCACCACTCAGGCCGGTCACAATGACAAGGTCCAGATTAGAGACTACTCCCACGCACGCCTCCCGTTTGTATCGTTGATATGTCCGACAGGGCACTTCTGGGCAACTACCGTGGCGGAGGGGAGAGGGTTTGAACCTCCGAAGGCGTTAACCTTGCCGCATTTCAAGTGCGGTGCCATCAACCGCTCGGCCACCCCTCCACGCTCTGAAACAAGTCTACAGGACAATCCCCGGTTGTCAAAACGAGTCAGAGGGCTCGCTAACCGGGGATTTCGTGCGGTGCGGTCTTCGTCAGCGGATAACGTCTGTTCCCATATATGGAAGCAAGGCGTCCGGCACTCTCACGCTGCCGTCCTCCTGCTGGTAGTTCTCGAGAATCGCAGCCATCGTTCTGCCCACTGCGAGCCCAGAGCCGTTGAGGGTGTGGACGTATGCGATCTTGCCATCCCTGGTACGGTACCGGATGTTTGCCCTGCGCGCCTGGAAGTCTTCGAAGTTGCTGCAGGAGCTTATCTCGACGTATCGATCCTGGCCAGGCATCCAGACCTCGGGGTCGAACTTCATTGCCGCCGCGAAGCCAAGGTCGCCGGTGCACATCTCGCTGCGATGATATGGAAGGTCCAGCTTCTTCAGAATGCCCTCGGCGTTCTCGATGAGCAGATCCAGCTCATGATATGAATCTTCCGGCTTGACGAACTTGACCATCTCGACTTTGTTGAACTGGTGGACGCGGATGATGCCTCGAGTGTCCTTGCCAGCCGCGCCGGCCTCCTTTCGGAAACACGCGGTGTAGGCGACGTACTTGATGGGCAGGTCCTCTTCACGGACGATTTCGTCCCTGAGCAGATTGGTCACTGGAACCTCGGCCGTCGGGTCGAGGAACAGGTCGTCGGTGTCTGTGTGGTAAAGGTCGTCCGCGAACTTCGGCAGTTGTCCCGTCCCTGTCATCGACTCCCGATTGACCAGATAGGGCGGCAAGATCTCCGTATAGCCCTCTTGCTGGACGTGTACGTCGATCATCCATGAGATGAGAGACCTCTCGAGTCTTGCCCCCAGCCCCTTGAGAACATAGAAGCGCGATCCGGAAATCTTTGCGCCCGCAGCGAAATCGATGATGCCCAGAGATTCCCCAATCTCCCAGTGAGGTCTCGGAACAAATGTGAAGGTTGGCTTCTCATGCCACGTCAACACGATTGTGTTCTCTTTGTCGCTTTTGCCGACAGGGACGGACGCTTGAGGCAGGTTCGGGATGCACAGCAGCAGGGTTCGAAGGCGCGCATCGACCACCTTCACCCGGTCATCCAGTTCTGCGATGTGCGAGCCGACGTCTTTCATCTCGGCGATGGCGGCCGAAGCATCCAGGTTGGAACGCTTGAGTGTGGCGATCTGCTCGCTGGCTTCGTTGCGGAGGTGCTTGAGTTCGTCCGCCTTCTGGAGCAGGTCTCTCCTCTCCCGGTCGACCTCAAGGATCTCGTCGACCATCCCCGGCCCTTCGTTCTTTGCTGCTATCCCGGCCTTCACGAGGTCAGGGTGCTGACGAATCAGTTCCAGACTCAGCATTGGCATCTCCTCCCAACAGCTAATGTTGTCACGTTGAATTCTACTGTCTGGCAGCCAAAAAGCAACGTAGCGATCTGTCGAGGCGATTCATGACAGGCCCGACGGTGTCCCAGGCACAGAAAACACAGAAGATCAGAACCCGCCTGCAATCGCCCGTTCTACTGCATCGATAAGCGGCGGTATCGTCATGCTGACACCCTTCACCCTGAGTGCGTTTTGAACATCCTTCAGCCCGTTCCCGGTGATGAGGACAACGATGCGGTCCCCCCGGTGCAGGTCACCACTGTCAGCCAGCTTGCGCAGTGCAGCCACGGAGGCCGCGGCTGCCGGTTCAGCGAAGATACCCTCGTTCCTGCCCAGGAACCCTATGGCGTCGATGATCTCGTCATCTGAGACAGTGACGGCCAAACCGCCGCTGGACCTGATGTCGCGCACGGCCATGAGATGGTTGCGCGGAATGCCCGCGACGATGCTGTCGGCACACGATGCCGGGTTCTCCAGGTAGGCGACCGGTTCGCCGGAAATCACCGCGCGTGCGATCGGAGCACAACCTTCAGCCTGGACTGCTATGAGTTGGGGCATGTGGTCGATGAGTCCGAGGGTCAACAGGTCGCGGAATCCCTTTGCGACACCGGAGACGATACAGCCATCCCCAACCGGGACGATGACCTTGTCCGGTGCTTCGAAGCCCAGCTGTTCGGCGACCTCGAGGGCGACGGTCTTCTTACCCTCAACCATGAACGGGTTGAAGGCCGTGTTTCTGTTGTACCAGCCAAATCGCTCCGTCGCGTCCATACACAGGTCGAATGCCTGGTCGTAGTTGCCGTCGACGAGAAACAGATGGCTGCCGAAGACTCGCAGCTGTGCTATCTTTCCCGCAGGCGCGGATGCGGGGGCAAAGATGTATGCAGTGAATCCTGCATTCGCTGCAAGCCCTGCCAGGCTGGAACCTGCATTGCCTGTCGTTGCCGCTGTGATAACGCGTTCGCCAAGTTCGGCCGCCTTGGCGATGGCGATGGCGGAAGCCCTGTCTTTCAGTGAAGCTGTTGGATTGTGCCCGTCGTCTTTGAACCACACATGGTCCAGTCCGAGTTGAGGACCGACACGTTGGCTCCCATACAGCGGCGTCCATCCAATCTGGAGTGTCAGCGATGGCGGACGCTCCTCGACGGGCAAGAGCGCGAGATATCGCCACATCGAGAGGTCACGGTCATCCTCCAGCTGTTCCCTGGTGAGGACCCTTCGGACCCGATCATAGTCGTACAGGACTTCGAGAATCCCATCGTTGCCGCACTTGAGACAGACGTAGCGAGTGTCTGAAGGGTCATACTCGGTTCCGCATTTCATGCATTTCAGCCGAAGAACTGAGGACATCGTTCCTCCTTAACAGAAAGGCGGGAGAGGTTTCTGCCTCACCCGCCCATGTCATTCGTTGCCGCTGTGGCTGGCCTATCATCGATGGATATTCAATCCGGGATCGTACTTCTGTGTCCTTTACCTTCCGCTTTGCGGGTCTTTCCTTGCTGCCTGAGTCTTTCTCGGAACACGGTTGGCAAGAAACCGCTCTTCAAGGCCCGGCAAAGAGTTGTGGTGCAAACACCCATGCCATGATGCCCAACACATCTTGGAGCTAGGGCAGACTACTTCCATTCACGTGCCATGGTGAGGGCCATTATTGCCTTTTGGGCATGAAGCCTGTTCTCTGCAATATCGTACATGATTGAACGAGGGCTACTTGCTACCTCGTCGTCCACTTCATTCCCTCTGTCAACGGGCATTGGGTGAATGAAATAGGCCTTGTTCGTCAGGTTGTCAAGCCCGGAGGTGAACCTCCAGTCCCTGTATTGAAGGGCGGCTTTTTGGTCTTCTTCTTTGCCCATAGTATATCTCTTTGGACTCATCCAGTTCCTTGCATAGACAACATCAGCACCCCTGACTGCTTCAAACCTGTCATGGGTTATTTCGAACTTCGCTCCAGCTTTCTCAGCATTCCTTCTTGCCGTCTTAATGACTTCCGGATCAAGGTCAAAACCTTCAGGATATGCAAGAGTGAAGTTCATTCCATATCTTGGAAGAAGGAGGATATCCTCCTGAACGGAACACCAGGAACGCACCATTGAGGAATACCCCCACATCATGGTCATGTTTGCACCCTTCAGGTCTCCCACATGTTCCTGCAGCCCCATAAGGTCCGCAAGCCCCTGGCAGGGGTGATATTTGTCATGAGCCATTGAAACAATGGGGATTGATGCATGTTTTGCATACTCTCTAAGCAATGTTTCGCCATCACCGTACTGCTGAATCGCATCTTCGAGAATTCTTATTCCGAGACCAACCGCGTATCTTGACATTACGCTTGCTGCGTCCTCTATTGTTTCGCCGGCAGTTTCCTTGGACTTCAATCTCATCGCTTTTGGCTCGAGGAATTGAGCATGCCCGCCAAGTTCTGTGGCCGCCGCTTCAAAAGACTGCCTTGTTCTTACAGAAGGGTTATAGAAGAACATGAAGAAGGTCTTGTGCTTGAGGATCTCAGTGTAAGGCTTCTCATACCTATGCTTCTTCATGTCTACCGCAAGGGCGAGCACTTCATCGAGCCATTCCTTTTCCCAGTCCTGCGTAGTGATTAGATCCTTACCATAAAGGTCCATTGCCACCTCCCTGGACTACACTATTCTCTAACGATCGTCGTCCCAGCTTTTCCTTCAAGCGTTTCAAGATACTTCGAAGTCAAGGAAATGTAGGCCTTCTTGCCGCCGCCTTCAAGGAATCTGATAATTGCAAGAATCTTGGGTCCCATACTGCCGGGAGGGAAATGCCCTTCAGAATAGTACTTCTTTGCCTCTTCAAGAGTCAAATGTCTCAGGTTGACCTGATCAGGCTTCTGATAGTGAAGCTTGGCTCCATCTTCTCCTGTAAATATGGTTAGCGTGACATCAACATCTTCTCCCTTTTCCCTTGCTCTCTCTATGAGCATCGTACCAAGCAAGGCAGAAGCAAGGTCCTTGTCTATCACCGCCTCAACGCCCCGGTAAACCTTCAAATCGTTACCATCTTCGAAAGTAAAGCCATAGTTGCTATGGTAAACACCACTTTCGTCGGGCTCTTCCAGAACAACAGGGATACCGCCGCCGCCGACCGTTATCGGTATCATGCCTCTTTCAAGTGCTGCCTCAACGAGATCAATCTCAACTATGTCAAGGGGCAGAGGTGACGGGACAACCTTTCTCCAGATTTCGTTGCCGATTTCGTCTTTCTTGTATAGCTTAACGATCCACCCGTCTATCTGGGCTCTTTCCATTGCTTGTCCTTTTGTGTAAGATGGGCCGATGAACTTCGTAGGGTTCTGGAAGCCAGGGTCATCTTTGCCGACGACAACCTGCGTTACGATGCTCACGACCCGTTTGTTGATGCCTTTTGTCTTCAGCTGGTTTGCAAGAATCTGTGCCAGCATATACCCCATCGAGCCCTGAGTATCTGCCCCGCATACGTCAAGGGGAAGAGGAGGAAGTATGGGCCTCGAATACTCTGAGCGAAGCAGAACATTGCCTACCTGCGGGCCGTTACCGTGGGTAAGGATATAATCATCTTCGGGGAAAGAATCTACGATGCTTGATATGGACTCGCAGGTTTCTTTTGTTCTTTTCCATTGCATGGCAATATCGGGGACAATAGCCTTTCCATGTTCATCAATTAGACCGACAGGGGCAACTTCATTGCCACCAAATGCAAAAATCCTGATTTGTCTTGTCCCCATAGTGGACTCCTGTTTCTTTGAATCTCTCAGATCTTCTTCTACAGAACTATCTCATTGTCAACGACATGATTGCTTTTTGAACATGAAGCCTGTTCTCTGCCTCATCATTAACAATAGAGATCTTTGGGTCATCAATAAGGAGGTCAGTGACTTCAAAGCCTCTGCGGGCAGGAAGGCAATGCATGTACACAGAATTCTTGCTGGCGACCTTAAAATGCTCATGCGAAATACGCCAATCATCCTTGTATTTCTTGCCCACTTCAGCGTGCTTTTCGGGATTCCTGGCCCAGGATTTGGCGTAGATGACATCGGCGTCTCTTGATGCTTTCCAGATGTCATTCTCAATCGCGAGAGAACCGCCACTTTCTGCTGCTGCCTTCTTTGCGAATTCAACGTATTCGCTATCAAGATCGTAAAGCCCTGGCTCGTCAGGATAGGCAAGAGTAATATTCAACCCAAGGGTGCAACCCGCAGCAATCATTGTCTGAGGTACCCCCGCAGACTTTGCCCTCTCGTCATATGCCCATGACATAACGATCTTCTTCTTTCGAGCTCCTTCTAGCCCACCGAATTTTTCCGTCATCGTAAGAATATCGCCCATGATCTGACAGGGGTGCTCCTTATCATCAAGCATGTTGATCACGGGTATATTCGCATATTCAGCTATTCCTCTTAGGACGTCTCTAGCATCTCCGTATTGATATGTTTCTGCACCCATCTGGGTCTTGAGATTGTAGAGGCGAATCGCAAAACCGTCCAAGAATCTCGAAATCATTTCTGCAGTATCCTTCCACGACTCCTTGTGGGAGAGTTGCAGTTCCTCAGGATTGTAAACCTGAGCAGACCCACCAAGCTGGACTATCCCTGTTTGAAAAGAAAGTCGAGTTCTCGTTGAAGGCGACGCAAAGAGTAATCCCAAAACCTTTCCTTTGAGGATTTCTGCCTGTGGCTCACCCACAGCATTTCTCATTTTAAGCCATTTGGCAACGTCAAGAATTGTCTCCAGTTCCTCTCGGTTGAAGTCGAGTACGCTAATGAAATCCCTACCTCTCAGATCTGTTATCATTGTTTTTACCTCCTTGAATGCTAATCATCTTATGCTCTTAATAGTCGCAGTCAATAGAAATGGCTAGTCGACTCAGTCAACAGTCCCAAGCGTATCAGGGACCGTCGAACTCCCCTCGTGGATCGCGTCAACTCAGGCAGGAAGGTACGTGAACCATCAGGTCGTCAACTGACCGGAAACGGAGGCGCAGCTGCCACCTTTCTTGATCAGTGGAGGTCGTCTCCTCCTAACAATCTCATCCAGCTGGTCGCGGCCAACACACCCCTCGGATACGACAACATCCTCGGGGGGGGGCTGAGAGGGAAGGTATCAGCGCTAGGGTTGCACCTGGACCGTGGACGTCGCCTGAAAGACGATGTCGAGCGCGGCAGATCGGCCCACGATCGTGATCTCCAGAGGACCTGCCAGAGTCGGCACAAAGGAGATCGTCACGGGTAGTGACGAAGCCGAGGTGACGAGGACTCCTCCAACAAGCGCGTCGAACGATGTGGCGGCCGACCCGACGGACTGAAGCACGTCGAGACGCAACGTCATTTGCTGGCCGACCTTGAACTGCGCTGGAAATGCCGTCACGCTGAGTTCACTGCCCGGCATGGTCTGCTGCCCATAGACTTCCGCAGGGACCAGGTCCCGTCGCAGGGTCCTGACGACGACCCTGCTATCAGGCCAGTCGATCGGAGCGAGCTTGGTTGGGTCCTCGGCCGCGAGTCGCACGGTCTGAAGAATCGGTGGATGAACCGTGCAGGTCTGCGTGGGCAGATAACTGGACAGGAAGTACGCAGGGTGAGCCGAGGCTGCCGGACACGCCTCGGTCACGAGCAGTCCTGAGTCGTCACACACTGTACGCACCGACACTCCCTCGGGCATTGGGCCGAAGTCCGTTTGTTTCTGTAGCTTCATAGCCTGCTGCATATACGCTTTCCAGGTCATGGCGGGGAAGCGCGAACCTGCGTTCCGGATGGCAGACATCTGAGCGCGGGCTGCGTCGGCACCCACATGGATGACCGTGCACAACTCCGGGGTGAAGCCGTCATACCAGGCATCACGCCAATCGTTAGTGCTGCCAGTCTTGCCAGCCGCCTGCAGTCCGCTGATCCGCGCGTTGGAGGTGTTCTCGTAGACGCCCCTCAGCATTGCCTGCACAATCCAGGCGGTGGAGGTCGGTACGACCCGGGTCGTAGCAAAATTGTGCGCTTCGATCGTCGTGCCGTTTTGTGTCTCGATGCGACGGATCGGATAGGGCGTGATGCGGACTCCTCCATTGGCGATGGTCGAGTATGCCTCGACCATTTCCAGGGGCGAGACCTCGAAGCTGCCGATGGAGAGAGACACATATGGTTTCAGGGGAGACGTGACCCCCATCTTGCGGGCATAGTAGATGACCCTGTCGAGCCCAGCCCTGAGTGTTGTCTTGGCAGCGATGATATTCGACGATTGCTTGATGGCATTGGCCACGGAGATCCGGCCAAACCATTGGCTGGTGCCCAGCCATTCCGGGGGATTCCACCCGCCAAAGTCGGTGGGTTGTGAAGCGACAATCTCGGACGGGAACGTCACACCATTGTCGAATGCTGCGCTATAGTCGAAGAGCTTGAAGGTCGAACCTGGTTGCCTGGGTGCGAGCACGCGGTTGAAGTTCGTCTCGTCGTAGTCGGTTCCACCCACCATGGCCAGAATGTAGCCCGTCCTGGGATCAACGCTCACCAGGCCTACCTGAGGTTGGAAGACTCCAAGGGAATCGCGGTCGCTCTCGACGAACACCTTGTCTTTCTTGGCCTGGTCCCAGACACTCTGGACGGCTGACAGTGCCGCTTCCTGGAGCTTGGGGTCGATCGTCGTGTAGATGCGCAGGCCACCCTGATAGAGTAACTCCTGGCCATATTGGTCCTCGACGATGGACTTGACGTAGTCGACGAACCATCCAACGCTTCCATATGGGGACCGCATGGTGCTCTTGAGCGTGAGCTCCTCGGCGAAGGCAGTGTCGGCCTCTTCCTGGGAGATATAGTGGTTTCGTACCATCTTGTGGAGGACCAGTTCCTGATTCTCCTTTGCGTTCTCGAGGTTTAAGTAGGGGTTGCGGGCGGAAGGCGCCGGCAGGACACCGACGATCATGGCCGCCTGGGCGACGTCCAGGTCTCTTGCCGGGATGCCGAAGTACCCCTGTGCAGCAGCTTCTATGCCATACAGGCCGTTGCCATAGTACACGTAGTTCAGGTACATGTTGAGGATCTCTTCCTTTGTGTACTGTTCTTCCAGGCGAAATGCGACGATGATTTCCTTGAACTTGCGTGCGATGGTCAGATCGGTGTCGTGGAGGATAGCCTGACGCGCCAGCTGCTGGGTGAGCGTGCTCGCTCCACGAATGCCCCGGCCGAGAAGGGGATCGACGATCAGCCCGGCGACGAGACCCCGGAGGTCGATCGCGCCATGACTGAAGAAACGCTCGTCCTCCGACGCGATCAGGGCCTGGATGGCTTTCTCAGAGATCTCAGACAGCTGTTTGGGCAGGCGATTCTCAGCAAAGTACACTGACGAGAGAAGGTTGTCGTTGCGGTCGAACATCTGCGAAGCCTTGGGTGCCTGGATGAAGAGTGCGCCAACAGGGGGTACCTCAGTGGCATAGTGCGCAAACACAAGAGCGACAATGGCGCTTCCAGCGACTCCAACTGCAAGTATCGCGACAAGAAGCCAACCGAGGACGACCTTCAGCCGCGGTCGAGCATGATGTCTGGGTGAATTGGCGTGTTCCATAGTCAACTGGTACCTCCTGGTTGTCGACACGGAGTAACGGCACGCCGGGGTCCGCGAAGAGCAGACATGGATGCCTGCGGTTTGATTCGGAACGTGCATGGTGCTACCGTGGCGACTTCAGTGTCTCCTTGCGAGCGGCAAAGTCCTGCGAGATGACCTCGAGGCGCTTGCGGATGTCTCTCAGCGTATCTCGCCTGCCAAGGTCCTTGGGCGACTCGAACGCAGTCTCGAGTTCATCGAGGTTATCGTATATCTGTGTTTCCAGTTGATAAACCCTCGACAGGAAATCGGGGCTGAGCTCTTCGTCGGTAAAGAACGTCGTGTCGCCATATCCGAGGAACTCCGCCTTGTCACGAAGCTCGTTCATCGTTCGAAGGATCTTGGAGATATCGTCGATGACCGACGTTTCCGCGTCGTTTGCCTTCTCGATGACGTCGGAAAGGATTTCCCTCAGGTCGTCCAGCTTGAATACCATGGTATCTCGCACTGTCTTGTCGGCAATGCGGCGTTGGCCTTTGCCCTGATAGCCCACAAAACTCGGGATGCGTGCTGTCAGTTCTGCAAACCAGTCACGCGGCGTACTTCCTGCGTCGGCCTTGTCATCCATAGCATCCCCCTTTGCGTCCAAGACTCTATCTTATGAATTCTACATGTGGTGGCAGAACAAGTCAAACCACAATGCTGGCCCGCTCTCACCATAGTCGGATGTTTGACGAAAGCCATCGGCGCTGTAAACTATCATAGCAACAGATATGCGGGGGTCCGGCCCTCGTTGGCGTCAGACGCAGCGCCGGGAACGGAGGCACTATTCCATGAACTGGGCTAACTTGACAGAACGCGCTCAAAAGGCCGTATGGATGGCACAGGAGTCGGCCAGCTCGCTGGGTAACGACTTCCTTGACACCGACCATCTGCTGATCGGTCTTGCCAAGCTGGAAGAAGGCATCGCGTATGAGGCCATGATAGCCAGCGGCATCGATCTTCACAAACTGGTCGACTACGTTTCCGATCAGGTGCGAGGGGTCAAGCACAACAACTTCCTCGGGCGGAATGATGAAATCATCCTCACGCCAAGGGCCAAGAAGGTCCTGGACCTGGCTGAGCGCGAAGCCATCAATCTGGGGGACGGGTATATCTCGACGGAACACATCCTGCTAGCGATCGTTCACGAGGGTGGCGGTGTGGGTGTGCGAAGTCTGGAGGATGAAGGGGTCGATGTTTCGAAGCTGGTGAACACGGTCCTCTCGTTGCGCGGGACCGAGCACACGACGGAGTCTCCCCGCACGGGTCATCAGCCTCGGCAGCGCACCAAGACGCCGACACTCGACCAGTACAGTCGTGATCTGACGGAGATGGCTCGTCAGGGCAAGCTCGACCCCGTCATCGGGCGTGACAAGGAAACCGAGAGGCTGCTGCAGATACTGTTGCGACGGACCAAGAACAACCCCGTTCTCATTGGTGACCCTGGCGTAGGCAAGACGGCCATCGTAGAGGGACTGGCAAGGAAGATCGTTGCGGGTGAAGTGCCGGAACTGCTCAAGAACAAGCGTGTGATCTCCCTCGACATTCCTAGTCTTGTAGCCGGGACCAAATACCGTGGGGAATTCGAGGACCGCATGAAGAAGTTCCTGGCAGAGATGAAGACAGCCGGCAACACGGTCATCCTGTTCATCGACGAGCTGCACAACGTTGTCGGGGCTGGGTCTGCAGAAGGAAGCTCCATCGATGCGGCCAACATCCTCAAGCCGGCACTGTCCAGGGGCGAGCTTCAGACGATCGGAGCCACCACGCTGGGAGAGTACCACAAGTATATCGAGAAGGACCCGGCGCTCGAGCGGAGGTTTCAGCCGATCGTCGTCAGCGAATCCACCGTACCCGAGTCGATCGAAATCCTGAAGGGACTGCGCGACAGATACGAGGCTCACCATCAGGTAACCATTACGGACGCCGCCATCGATGCTGCCGTCAGGCTTTCGGTGAAATACATCACGAGCCGGTTCCTTCCGGACAAGGCAGTCGACCTCATGGACGAAGCCAGTGCCAAGGTAAGGCTTGCTTCTACCGTTCCAAGCGACGAATACCGTCAGCTCCAGGACGAGCTCGACAAGATCGAGCGCGAGAAGGACGACGCCATTCGCAATCAGGAGTTCGAGAAGGCGGCAGGCCTGCGAGACCAGGAGCGGGACGTTCACGACAAGATCGAAACGATGAAAGGCAGCGCATTCCTGGCATCTGCTGCGCGGGAAGCCGTCGTAAGCCCGGACGATATTCGCGCCGTCGTGGCTCTGTGGACGAACATTCCTGCCGAGCGGCTGGCTGAAGACGAACGAGCGAAGCTCCTGCACCTCGAGGACGCTCTCCGAGCCAGGGTTGTCGGGCAGGATCAAGCAGTAGCGCTCATGGCAGAGGCTCTCAGGCGTTCTCGAGCGGGACTGAAGCATCCCACAAAGCCCATCGGGTCGTTTCTGTTTCTTGGCCCGACAGGCGTGGGGAAGACCGAACTGGCACGTGCCCTGGCGGAGGAGCTGTTTGGCAGTGAATCGTCGCTCATTCGCCTTGACATGAGCGAGTACATGGAGAAGTTCGCCGTGTCTCGCCTGGTCGGAGCCCCTCCCGGCTACGTAGGATACGAAGAGGGTGGACAGTTGACCGAGGCCGTGAGGCGTCGCCCATTCAGCATCGTCCTGTTCGACGAGATCGAGAAAGCCCATCCGGACGTCTTCGACATTCTGCTCCAGATAATGGACGACGGACGGCTGACCGACTCCAGTGGAAGGACGGTCGACTTCCGGAACGCCGTCATCATCATGACGAGCAACATTGGGGGCGGGTTCAATCGGATGGGCGGCCTCGGGTTCAAGCTTCCCGGCGAGGCTGGTGAGGCAGAAGCCCACACGGCGTCCATGATGGACGAGCTCAAGCACAGCTTCAAGCCGGAATTCCTCAACCGGGTCGACGAGATCGTCGTGTTCAACGAGTTGGCGGTCGAGGACATCGAGAAGATCGTGGCGATCTTGCTGAAGAGGGTAACCAGGGAGATCGAGGAGGAGGACATGCACCTCCGGTTCGGCCCCGAGCTCGTGACGTATCTTGCACGCAAGGGCTTCAACCCGGAGTATGGAGCCCGGCCGCTGCTGAGGCTGATCCAGCATGAAGTGGAGAACGAGCTGTCATACCGAATCCTGGAAGGGGAATTCAAGCACGGCGACACCATCGTCGTGACGAGCGACGGCCAGAAGGTGGTCTTCGAGTCAGCGCTGAGAGAACCTGCACCAGCAGAATAGGCTGGAGTCATGAACCCGAAAAGCATACGGAATTTCTGCATCATCGCTCATATCGACCACGGCAAGTCCACCCTCGCCGACCGTTTTCTTGAGCGGGCCGGCTTTATTCTGAAGAACAAGGGGGATCAGGTCCTGGATCAGATGGACCTCGAGAAGGAACGTGGCATCACGATCAAGGCTCATCCCATCCGACTGACCTATACCGCGCGGGACGGTTCGCCCGTGGTGTTCAATCTGATTGACACGCCTGGCCACGTCGACTTCACCTACGAAGTCTCGCGCAGCATAGCCGCCTGCGAAGGAGCGGTGCTTGTCGTGGACGCGACACAGGGTGTCGAGGCGCAGACTGTGGCCAATACCTACCTCGCGCTGAATCACAACCTCACCATCATCACTGCGATCAACAAGATCGATTTGCCAAATGCCGACGTGGACGAGACGAAACGAGAGATCGAGGAGATCATCGGATTCGACACTTCGGACGCGTCACTTGTCAGCGCGAAGACTGGGCTCGGCGTGGATGAGCTGCTTCGCGTCATCGAAGACAAGGTTCCGAGCCCTTCCGGTGACGCCGACGCTCCTCTCACGTGCCTCGTGTTCGACTCGCACTTTGATACCTACAAGGGCGTGGTCGTTCACATCAGGGTTTTCGAAGGGACCATCCAGAAGGGTGACCGTGTCCGGTTCATGGCCACCGGCAACGAGTTCGACGTCGTCGAAGTAGGCTACTTCGAGCTGACGCCTGTCGTGACAGATGTCCTGACGGCCGGGGAAGTCGGCTACTTCGCCGCGGTGATCCGGGTTCCTGCCGAGGTTCATATCGGCGATACCGTGACGAGCGCGCTCCGGCCGACCGCAGAGCCCATACCGGGGTACAGGCCGGTGCTCCCGATGGTGTTTGCTGGGCTCTACCCCATCGACGCGAATGACTATGACGGACTCAAGTCATCGCTGCAGCGGCTGCAGCTGAACGATGCCTCTCTCACGTTTGAGCCCGAGTCGTCGGGGGCCCTGGGTTTTGGGTTCCGGTGCGGGTTCTCCGGGCTCCTGCATCTGGAGGTCATCACGGAGCGCCTCCGCCGGGAGTACGGCCAGGACATTATCGTCACCGTTCCAAATGTGCGGTATCGTGTCATCAAGCGCAATACGGGAGAGGAGGTTCTTGCCGACAGTCCTTCAAAGTTCCCCCCGCTGGGAGAGATCGAACGCATCGAGGAACCCTTCGTCAAAGCCGAGATTGTCGTACCGCATGATGCCATAGGAGACGTCATGGAGCTCACCAACAAGCGCAGGGGCATCTATGTCAACATGTCCTACCCCGAGAGCCGGCGGGCGGTCCTGGAATATGAACTCCCCTTGTCGGAGATCATCACGGATTTCTTCGATCGGCTCAAGTCCATCACGAAAGGGTATGGAACGCTTGACTACGTTCTGGCGGGGTATCGCGAGGAACGGCTCGCCAAGGTCGATGTCCTGGTCAACGGAACGCCCGTCGACGCACTCTCGTTCATCGCGCATGAAGATGAAGTCCAGCACATCGCAAGGTCGATGCTGCAGCGGCTGCGCAAGTACGTTCCCCGGCAGATGTACGAAGTTGCGTTGCAGGCCACAATCGGGGGAAAGATCGTAGCACGCGAGAACATCGTCCAGCTGCGCAAGGACGTCCTGGCCAAGTGCTATGGTGGAGACGTCACGCGAAAACGGAAGCTCCTGGAGAAACAGAAGGAGGGCAAGAAGAAAATGAAGCAAATCGGCAAGGTGAGCATCCCCCAGGACGCATTTCTGTCTATCCTCAAGCGTGAGTCGAACGACTAGACCGGTCGGCGTCTATTTCCACATTCCCTTCTGTCGCAGAAGGTGCAACTATTGTGACTTTCTCTCGACGGGCGGCGCAACTGGTGTTCCCGACGAGTATGTGGATTCTTTGCTTTCCGACTGGGAATTGTGGGTTGATCCATTGCGCCGGCAGGACGCAGGTGTGCGGTCTATCTACGTTGGCGGCGGTACCCCTTCTCTCCTGGAACCTCGTCAGCTTCGGCGGCTGATCGACGGGGTGAGATCTGCTGTGCCGGCAATGCCGGAATGCGAGATCACCATGGAAAGCAATCCGGACAGCCTCGACGTTTCGAGCATTCGGGCGTACGCCGGCGCAGGTGTTAACCGCCTGAGTGTCGGCGTCCAGAGCTTTAGTGACTGCTCGCTGAAGAGACTGGGACGTCTGCACGATTCGGCCGGGGCCGAACGTGCACTTCGGCAGGCGCGGGAGGCGGGGATCAATAACCTCTCTCTGGACCTCATGTACGGACTTCCCGGCTCGGTACCCGGTGAAGAGGTTGCCTCGTTGAGACGCGCCGTCGAGCTTTCTCCGGACCACATCTCCTGGTATGGCCTGACCCTGTCTGCCGGCTCCCCGTTGGCCAGGTCCGTAGCTGAAGGCCGTGAGGTGATGCCAGACGACGACATGGTTCTGGCAACGATGCGGGAGGGATGGAGCCTGCTTGCGGCGAGCGGATTCGAGCACTACGAGATATCCAACTTCGCCCGCCCCGGGTTCGCCTCGCAACACAACCTGGGCTACTGGCTGTTCACCGACTACGTTGGACTCGGCCTGGGAGCGTCTGGATTCGTCTCAGGCCGGAGATGGACGAACGTCAGCGACATGGCAGCGTACCTCGCTGCCGTCCGGGGCGGCAGGCTGCCTGTCGACAGCGAAGAACGGCTCGAGGGTCGTCTTCGGGAAGGCGAGTATGTTATGCTGCGCCTGCGCCTGCCTGGCGCCGGCCTCGATTTCGCGGCTTTCGGCGACCTGTTTCGAGAGGACGCGCGCATCGTATTTCATGACACTCTTGCCCAGCTGAGGGACGATGGACTCATCAGTGTCCTGAAGGACAGGGCTGTGTGTACGCAGAAGGGTCTCGAGTTGAACAACCTCGTGGCCGGGGCATTCGTCTGAGGACAGCGAAAGCCGCGGCTCTGATGGCGGAGGCTCGTGACAACAAGCGTCCCCTGTCAGCGAGAAACGTTGAACCGGAAGTGGGCGATCTCCTTGTTCTTCACGACGTAGCTCTCACCCTCTATTCGCAGCAGCCCCTTCTCCTTGGCGACCTTGAAGGAGTTGTCGGCTTTGCGGAAGTCATCCAGCGAGATGACTTCCGCTGCGATGAACCCGCGCGCGATATCCGTGTGGATCTTCCCCGCAGCTCCACGGGCGTGCGTGCCAGCTTCGATAACCCATGCCTTGCACTCGTCTTCTCCCGCCGTGTAGAAGGTTTCGAGCCTGAGCAGCTCATATGCTCTGCCGATGAACGTGTCGATGACCGATCCGGACAGGCCAAATTCCTGAAGGAACTCGAGTTGTTCGGCGGCAGGGAGTTCGGCGATCTCGCGTTCCAGTTTTGCATCCAGCACCATGACTGTCGCGTCTATCTGACCTGCAGCAGCAGTGAGGGCCGCCTCGAGGTTTCTGGCCGCGGTTTCGTCTGTCATCGTGATGTTGATGACATACATCACCGGCTTCAGCGTGATGAACGCGTAGGAAGTGAGCAGTCTCTTGTCTTCATCGGTCAGTCCGAGGCTGCGCAGTCCCTTTCCGGCCGAAAGGCATACCTGGGCACTCGAGAGGAGGTCTTTCTCCCGTTCAAGCGGAGGCGTCATTCTCTCCCTCTTCATGCGTTCGAGCCGGTGTTCCACGATGTCCAGATCTACCAGGGCAAGGTCCAGTTCGAAGCTGTCTATCTGCTCCCTGAGGCTGGTGGCCGAAGGTACCTGCGTGAACGCGTCGAATACCTCGACCAGCGCTTCGACGTTCTTCACGTCTTTGAGCAGTTCGTTGCGTCGTGAAGCATTTTCCTGGCCCGATGGAATGCCCGGGACGTCGGCAAACTCGGCGCTGGCGGGCGTCGTCTTCTTGGGCTTGAAGACGTCGGCCAGATAGTCCAGGTCGGTGTCGCCGACGCCAACGGCGGCGAGATTCGTCTTGGACTGTGAGACCTGCGTGGTTCCTCTGGTCAGTGCTCCGAACAGCGTGGTCTTGCCCGTTTGAGGCAAACCGATTATTCCAATCTTCATTGGCAGCTCCTTCTCATGCGCTCGTTCATGCTTGCGAACTCTTGTCCAGTATACTTGGGTCATAAACGTGTTGCAAGGATCGGGAGGCAACAGGCCTCGCGGGACGGCAGGGATCTGGCCAGGACGGGTCGTCAGGCGTATTCCTTCTGCAACCAACCGATTGACATGGTGAGGCTGACATCATACACTGTCGTCTCTGGAGACAACCTATCAGATGAAGATCAGAACGGTACGTGGAGCGCTGCGCGCAGTGCAGCGCAAGATAGTCGCAGATCACAGGGAGACGGTGACGTACTCCGGTGAACTCGACAAGACCTATGGTCTGCTTGCGACGGACAAGGCGTGGTACATCACACGCCTGCTCCGCAGCGAAGATTATGTCGATTTTGGGGGTCTGTTCCCCGAGCTCTCGAAGCAGATTGGCTGGACGAGAGGGGTGAGGCTCGCGAGGCAGGGTCTTTCTGCAGCCATTGGTGCGACTCGGAAGCTGCCGGTGCACGGCACGGCATCAAGCATCCTGGTGTTTGTGGACGAACAGGGAAGGTTCCTCCAGATTGGCCCAGCGACGCTCATGGGGTTCTGTGAGTACATGGGACTCACGACCGGCCGCGGCAACAGCTGGTATGCCTTTCCGACAATCATCCTGAGTCCCGTGTTTGGCAGCGAACGCGACACAGAAGAGCGGGCTGCACTGCAGCGGGCGTCCCTTATCTCCCAGGTCAACAGCACGGAAGCCGATGAGGACACGCGCAAAGAGTACTTCATCGATGCCGTCGCCCAGCTTGGCCAGCCGGACACACAGGCAGTGACGGACTTGTCCGTGTCTGCTGGGGTTCCGACAACCTCGTTCGACCAGTTCGATTTTGCGGGCGACGGCGCCGTGCTTGCCGTGCTCAGCGAGATCAACCGAAACCTTACTCGCATACGCGAGCTGCTGGAGAAGACCTCATCGAAGTGAGGACCGGCCGCGCGCGGCACCTGACCGTCGCTGTCGCTGCATTGATCTCCGGAGCGGTGTTCCTGTCGGCTCGGTTGCCCGTGTCGATGCACCCTCTGGGGGTTCGCGCGGTTGATGCCGCGTCTGTGGACGCTGTTCAGATTGCCATCGATGCAGGTATTGTCCTTGGGTCCGGGGCAGTTGTGGAGGCGGAGCGCGGTGGTGGCGGCATTGCATTGGTGACGCCCAGTCAGCAGATGGTCGGGGCGTTGCGGGACGGGCCGTCTTCTCCCGGAACATCGGGCGTGCCGTGGGCTTTCGGTCCAGTAAGACTTGTCCAGGTGAGGGTGACAACCGTCGTTGTCCGCGAACGGGTTCCGTATGACATCCGATATGTGCCCGAGCAGTCCGCAGCCAGGGGACAGGTGGTCGTGTGGACATCCGGCACCGGTGGCGTGCGCGAGCGTATCTTCCGCCTCAGGCACGAGGACGGCACGCTGGTGTCGCGAGTCCTGGTTTCTGACTCCCTGGTCGAGCCACCCGCCGAAGACGCACTGGCTGTCGGAAAGTCCGTCTATCGCGGTGGAGCCATGAACGAGTTCTATATGGAGGCCACCGCCTATTCGCCGACGGTTCAGGAGACGGACGGCGATCCGTGGACGACTGCCTCGGGGATGAAATCTGGGCATGGCGTGGTTGCAGTGGACCCGAGGGTCATACCGCTTGGCAGCAAGCTCTATGTGGAAGGCTACGGGTACGCCATCGCAGGCGACACCGGCGGTGCCATCAAGGGCGACCGCATCGACGTGTTCTTCTACGCACCTGACGAAACGGCGAGATGGGGACGGCGCTGGGTCCGGGTCTTCGTTCTCTCGTGACGAGCCGGAAGTCTACAACATGAACACGCTTACCTCAACCGCACTTCGCGACTTGCTGAAACGGACTGGCGTTGTCCTGTCCAAACGCTTTGGGCAGAACTTCCTGGTCGACGGCAGCGTTCTTGCCGCCATGGCTTCGTTGTTCCCTTCGGGTGAGACTGTGGTGTTCATTGAGATCGGTGCCGGGGCGCTTGCCCTGACCGGGATTCTCGCGGAGCGTGGCAAGCGCGTGGTCGCCTACGAGATTGACGAGCGTCTTCGCAAGGTGCATGAGGCCCTTGTCGTCGATGACCCTCTTCGGACGCATATCGAGCTGAGGTATGAGGACGCCCTGGAGGCGGATTGGGGTGCTCTGGGACACGAGGGTGAGACCCTGGTGCTGATGGGGAACCTCCCGTATCTGCGGTCTTCCGAGATCGTCCTGAAGCTTATTCGAACTGAGTGTATCGGGCAAGCCTGCCTGCTGTTCCAACGGGAGTTCGCAACCCGTCTCGCGGCTCCGTCGGGAAATGGGGACTACAGCTCACTGTCTGTCGTGGCCCAGACGTTCTTCGATATCAGACGGCTGCTCGAGCTTTCGCCTGACGTGTTTTTCCCGCGTCCAGAGGTCAGCTCGACCTTGTTGGGATTCGTCAGACGTCAAAGCGGACTGGAGGATGCCGAAGTCGCGCCATTCATGCGATTTGTTCAGCAGTCATTCCTCCACAGGCGCAAGAAACTCGCCGACTTTTTCCGACGACTCGGCGTCCCGCTGACGGGTGAGTTCGCCGAGAGGTCTCAGCTTCGCCCGGAGGTTCTCACACCTTCGGAGTTCATGGACTTGTTTCGGGCGGTCTCCCGGGTGACGGGGCGCTGACCAACTGCGTCCAGAGCACTCGCCGTGTTGCCTTTTCCCCCATCGGGAGTAGAATTTCTGGGTACGCTACGTCATCTCATTTCGGGAGGCATGCGATCATGAAGATTCAGAACGATGCACGTTATGCGAAGTCGGACGAGTGGGTACGCGTCGAGGGTGGCGTTGCAGTCGTTGGAGTCTCTGACTACGCCCAGGGCAAGCTGGGGGACATCGTGTTTGTCGGTGACGTCGCCCCTGGCTTGATACTCAAGGCAGGAGACATCCTGACCTCCGTCGAGTCGGTCAAGGCCGCCTCAGACATCTACTCTCCTGTGTCAGGCAAGGTTCTCGAAGTCAACCACGAAGTTGTAGCGAAGCCTGAACTCATCAACGGTGATGCATTTGGCGCCGGCTGGCTGGCGAAGATCGAGCTTTCGAATCCGGACGAGCTGAACGGATTGATGAGTGCGACCGACTATGCAGAGTACAGAAAGGAATAGGTTCTCGTTCATCCCAGCGACAGGAGATGAGCAGCAGGCGATGCTGCAGAAGATCGGCCTGCAGTTTGACGACATCGTCAAGTGTTTTCTTGGCAACTCCTGCGTGGAAGGCGGTCTCGCTCTTCCCGAAGGATTGACTGAGGATCAGATGATTGAGGAGTGGGACGCCATGATGTCCCGGAATTCCGGTTCCAGGAAGGCTTCTCTTCTGGGCGCCGGAGCTTACATGCATTTCATTCCTGCCGTCGTTCCGCACCTTGCATCCCTGCCGGGTTTCGTCACGGCATATACACCGTACCAGCCGGAGATAAGCCAGGGGACGCTGCAGTCGCTGTTCGAGTTTCAGTCGTTCATGGTAGAACTCACCGACATGGAACTGGCCAACTGCTCGATGTATGATGGGGCCTCATCGACCGCCGAGGCCATGCTGATGGCTCATCGCCTCAAGAAGGCGGACCGCGTGCTCGCAGCTGCCACGGTCAACCCAACCTACTTGGCAACAGTCCGGACCTATTTGGAACCACATGGGATTGCGGTCGATGTCGTCCGGATGGATGGCAACGGGCAGGTATCCATGGATGACCTGGAATCGCAGCTGTCTTCCTCGGCGTGCAGCGCCGTCCTCGTCCAGAGCCCAAACTACTTGGGCATCGTCGAAGACCTGGGCGCTATCGGAACGATTGTCCATGCGCATGACGCACTGTTTGTCGAATCCTTCACCGAAGCGATGGCGCTGGGACTGCTGAAGTATGGACTCGGCACAGGAGCAGACGTCGTCGTCGGTGAGGGGCAGTCGCTCGGTATGTCGATGTCGTTTGGCGGTCCGCATCTTGGCGTTTTTGCCACCCTGAAGAAGTACAACCGTGACTTCCCCGGTCGCATCGTCGGTGAATCCGTCGACACGAAGGGGCGCCAGGCATTTGTCATGACATTGAGGGCTCGCGAGCAGGACATTCGACGTGAGAAGGCGACGTCCAACATCTGCTCGAACCATGCCCTCAACGCACTGACGGCGGCCGTATACCTCGGCAGTGTGGGCGAATTGGGATTCAGAGCACTTGCCTGTGAGAACGTTGCGAAGCTGGAGAAGCTCATCAGGGGCTTGGAGGGCACCGGGAACTTCGCCCGCGTTTTCAAGCACAGCCCCGTATTCAACGAAGCGGTCGTGGCCAGTTCAATTGCTCCTGAAGATATGCGGTCCCGTCTGGCTGGCCTGCCGGTGTTCCCGCCGCTCGTTCTTGCTCGTGGCGTCGCCCCGGACGTTCAGGGGATGCCTCACACATATCTGATCTGTGCGACCGAGATGCTCAAGGATAGTCTTCTTGAGCAGGTTCTCGGCGCCCTGAGCTGAGGTGGTGGAAGATGACCCTCTATGAGAAGAGCGTGGCAGGTCGATCGGCATTCTCGTTTGGCTTCGAGGAGGACCACGTGGCGGCCGAAATGTGCGTCCCTGAGTTCGCCCGCACTGCGAGGAAACCGTTGCCACAGGTCAGCGAACTTGACCTCGTGCGCCATTTCACGAATCTGGCCAGGACCAACTACGGCGTCGATACCGGTTTCTACCCCCTCGGGTCGTGCACGATGAAGTACAACCCGAAGATCAACGAGCGAATGGCCGCCGATGCAAGGCTGACCGTGCGTCACCCACTGGATGACGTCGTGGACAACCAGGGCGTCCTGCAAATGGAGTTCGAGCTGAAGGAGTCTCTGCGGGAGATCACAGGCATGGACGACTTCACACTTCAACCCGCTTGTGGGGCCCATGGCGAGCTCACGGGCATGCTCATCATCCACGCCTACATGCGAGACCACGATGCCGGCCGTACGAAAGTGCTCATCCCAGATTCTGCCCACGGGACGAATCCTGCATCGGCAGCGATGTCGGGATTCGAGGTCGTGACGGTGCCCTCCAACGAGCGAGGCGGGGTCGACATGGATGCGTTGGACAAGCTCATGGACAATACGGTGGCGGCCATCATGCTGACCAACCCGAACACTGTGGGCCTGTTTGAGGAGAACGTCACGCAGATTGCCGAACTCGTGCATGCCCGAGGAGGTCTTCTGTACTACGACGGGGCAAACCTAAATGCTCTCATGGGGCTCATCCGTCCAGGTGACCTGGGGTTCGATGTGGTTCACCTGAATCTCCACAAGACATTCTCCACGCCGCACGGCGGCGGAGGTCCGGGTGCTGCCCCTGTGGGCGTCAAGAAATTCCTGGCCGACTACCTGCCCACGCCTGTCGTTGTTTGCAGGGACGGTCAGTATGCCCTGGATGGGGATAGACCGCATACGATCGGCCGTGTGTCAGGGTTCTATGGCAATACCGCGGTACTCGCCCGCGCCTACGTGTACATCAGGATGATGGGCCGGGACGGTCTTCTGGCGGCAAGCCGGGCGGCAGTGATCAACGCGAACTACGTCAAGGCACTGCTGAGCCCGTACTTCCCGCCCGCCTACGACAGGCCTGTCATGCACGAAACGGTTCTGAGTGCGAAGGGCTACGACAAGTATGGTGTCACCCTGCTCGATATCGCCAAGCGTCTCATGGACTATGGATACCATCCCCCGACGATCTACTTCCCGCACTTCCCACCGTATGCAGAAGAGGTCATGATGGTCGAGCCGACCGAGAGCGAGAGCAAGGAAACGATGGACTTGTTCTGCGACGCCCTCATCAAGATCAGCCAGGAAGCGAAAGAGCATCCGGACCTCCTGCTCTCTGCTCCACACGACACCGCGGTCACCCGCGTCGATTCGACGTACGCAGCTCGCCACCTGGTCACCAGTCATCGTGACAAGAAAGGAAGTTGACTGAGTGCTGAACCTACGTGAGACAATAGACCGGCAGGTCAGTCTTGCGCTTGGGGACCTCCTCTCTGCGGAGGAGGCCCCCCTTGCGCTCTGCTCGCTGTCCCGCCCCGGGTTTCTGGACTACACGCTGTCGCTTCCCATGAAGCTGGCCAGGACGCGGCACCAGGCACCCGTCGTCATAGCTGATGAACTGCAGCCTGCTGTCGCGGGCATGGCATGCGCAGGACTCGCGGAGGCTGTCGCCCCCGGCTACATCAATATTCAGTTGTCCGATACGTTCGTGGCCGATCAGCTGAGTTCCATGCTTGGCACAGACCCGGCCATGCTGCTCCAGAAGGCGGGGAACAGTCAGAAGATCGAGGTGGAGTTTGTGAGTGCCAATCCGACAGGACCCCTGCACGTGGGCAACGGCCGTGGAGCAGCGCTCGGATCGGTGCTCGCGACACTTCTGGAGACCCAGGGATATGATGTGGATCGCGAGTACTACGTCAACGACTATGGGTCGAAGATGAAGTTCTTCACGGAGTCGATTGCGCACTATCTCTTTCCGATGATGGGGCTGGAGCATGCCATGCCCGAGGAAGGGTACCACGGGGCATATGTGTCGGACCTGGCGCAAGCCATCTTTGACCGAAAAGGGTCGGAGTTGCGTTCCCTGCTTGAAGAACAGTGCCTTGCTGCCATAGAAGAGGACGGGAAGAGCCTTGTGCTGGCATCGATTCGCCAGGCACTGGAAGAAATGGGCGTCTCCTTCGACACCTGGTTCTCGGAACGGTATCTCATCGAGAACGGATGGAATGATCGTGTTCTTCAGCAGTTCCGGGATCGAGGCGTCGCCTATGAGAAGGACGATGCCGTTTGGCTGCGCTCGACCGATTTCGGCGACGACAAGGACAGGGTGCTTGTACGGCGTGATGGAGAGCCAACCTATACACTCACCGATGCGGCCTACCACTTCAACAAGTTCCATCGCGGGTACGTCAAAAGCATTGACGTCTTTGGCGCGGATCATATTGGGCACATCCTCCCCATGCAGGCCCTCATGAAGAGTCTAGGACTCCCCGACGATTTCCTGGAGGTCATCATCTACCAGATCGTGCACTTCCTGCGCGGTGGACAGCGTGTCGTCCTGTCCAAACAGACAGGCGAGATCATCGAGCTGGCCGACCTCGTACGTGAGGTGGGCAAGGACCAGGCGCGCGTCTTCTTCCTCCTGTCGTCGGCTGACTCTGAACTGGAGTTCGACCTTGAGGTTGCCAAGAAGAACTCACTCGACAACCCGGCATACTACCTCAAGTACACGTATGCCAGGCTTTGCAGCGTGGAGCGTCAGTCGCGTGGCATCGGAGCCGTCGTCCCTTCCGTGGCAAGCCCGGTCGACGTTTCGTGGCTGACGACTGCTGAGGACCGCGAATTGCTGAAGTGTCTCCTGAAAGCGCAGGATGAGGTCGATGATGCCGCAAGGACGAGACAGCCCCATCGGATCTTGTATCTCGCAAGTGAACTTGCCAAGTCGGTCAACGCATTCTATCAGAAAGAGAAGGTCATCCAGGAAGACGCAGACCTGGCACAGGCCCGCATGCTGCTCGTGCTGGTCTCACAGCGTCTCCTGCAGGCATATGCCCACGTTCTGGGCGTCACTCTCCCCGAATCGATGTAAATGAGCTCACCGCACAGATGCGGTGAGCACGAAGTGAGGTATGCATGAAGAACATCCGTAGGCTGCGGCTGGAAGCGTTCATACGTCGTAGTGTCGAGGGCCAGCTCATCATGATGGACGACCCCGACCTGCGACTCTTGACGGTTACACACATCGAGCTGTCGAACGATACGCGCTTGGCGAAGGTCTACGTGTCGAGTCTGTCAAATGACGAGAGTCATCACAAGGCTCTCATGGCGGCCCTGTCCAGGGCCTCGAGCAAGTTTCAGCAGAGACTGGCGACGGACGTCTCGATGCGTTTCACGCCCCTCCTTTCGTTCCATTTCGATCAAGGGTTCGTGAAGGGGACTCAGGTTGTCGAACTGCTCACTGAGCTCGAGAAGAACGAGAAGAAGGATCCCGCCGATTCATGAGGGGCGCCGGTCTTGACGCAATCGCATCGAGGATTCGCGCTGCGAGTGATATCTTTCTGTTCACCCACGAGTTTGCCGACGGCGATGCTCTGGGCTCCGTGGTGGCGCTCACGCTGTATCTGCAGGCGATGGGCAAGACCGTTCATGCGTTTGTCCCTGGCCAGATCCAGAGTGTCTACCGGTTTCTTGCAGCAGATGAACTGCTGAACACCATGCCCGCTGTCCAGGCCACGGCTCACATTGGCACCGCGCAGGTGACGTGCCTGAGCGCAGATGCCGCCGATGTCGACCGCCTGGGTGAGTGGAAGTCTCTGTTTCTCTCCGGGGCAGAGCATCTGGTGATCGACCACCACGAGACAAACGCAGGCTTTGGCGAGGTGTTCGCCATCGACGGTTCTGCCAGTTCGTGCTGCGAGATCCTGTTCGACCTGTTCAATCTCATCGACCCGCAGTTCATCGACGCCAGGATCGCCTCCGCTCTCTATACTGGTCTGGTTGCGGACACCGGATCATTCCAGTACGCCAATACGAGGGCTCTGTCCTTGGTGCACGGAGCTCAGCTGGTCGAACTGGGCGCGTCACCCGATGAGATCTCCCGGTGCATCTACGAATCCAAACCATACGGAAGCGTATGGCTCATGGCTGCTTCTGTGGCAGCTTCGCGCCTCATGTACGGCGGGCAGGTGGTTGTATCCTACGTGACCCGGACCATGCTTGAGGACTCGGGCGCACTGGATGAGGACACGGAAGGCATCACAGACGAATTGCGGCGCATTGCAGGAACAAAGGCGGTCGTGTTGTTCAAGGAGGCATCAGACGGTTCGGTCAAGGTCAGCTTTCGTGGGAAGTACGGGTTCGACGTCAAACGCATAGCAACCGCGTTTGGTGGCGGGGGTCACGTGCTCGCCGCCGGCTGCACCATCAACAGTGATCTCGGCGAAGCCGAAGTGCGCATCCTCGCCGAGCTGGACAGGTACCTGGGGCCTTCTAGAACTTGAAACTCGTGCTGATGTCGTAGACCACCGGCACGTGGTACATGGTATCGCCGGTGAGCAACTTGATGATCGCAAGTACGGAAATGAGCCCCGGAAGGAACCAGAACCAGCCTGCCACGAACCTGATGAGTGGAATGCGGCCCAGAACTGCGAGGATGACTTCCAGGATCAGGACGACGAGTCCTTGCGCCAGGTGCAGGCGGAAGAACTCGTTCTTCTTATTGGAAAGAAGCGGGATGAGCCAAAGGATGCCCAGATAGCACAGAACTCCGAAGATCAGATCGTTGTTGACGGTTCCACTCGACTGCTGCTCCATGGTCGTCCACCTCCACGCTAGGATATCAGCATGCTATGTGATGGCGCAGCTGTGTCAAGGGTTCGTGACACCCAAGAGCGCTGAGGTGGGACAGGGATCCAGATACTCCTGGATGCCGCATGCATGGCAACCGGTCTCGCGGCAGGTTGCGAGAAGCTTGCCCTTCTCTGCTGACATGTAGTCCTCACGGAGGAAGTCAGTTGAGACCCCGGCATCAATGACTTGCCAGGGCAGTTCACTCTGCAGAGGAACACTGCGATACAGAACGTCGGCGGGGTTGAGGCCCGAGGCGGCAATAGCCTGCTGCCACACATCGAACCTGAAAGACTCACGCCATGCGTCGAATGCTGCTCCGTTCTTCCAGGCCGTCTCGATGACTCGTCCGACTCTGCGGTCGCCCCGGCTGAGAAGTCCCTCGAGGAAGGCGATGCGTGGATCGCCAAAGTCGATATGGAGCTTTCCCTTCAAGGCCTTGAAGCCTTTGCGGAGGTGATCGATCTTGGCGTCGTACGCCTCAGGCGTATCCTGGGCGCACCATTGGAACGGTGTATCAGGGCGAGGCACGAACGGGTTGATGCTGAGATTGATGGCGATGTCCCTGCGAAAGCCCCTGCCAAACGTGGTAATGCGGCTCACCAGGTCAACCATGGCGTCGAGGTCCTGCTCCGTCTCGGTCGGAAGGCCGAACATGAAGTAGAACTTTACGAGATGCCAGCCCTTGCCAAACACGGTCCGCAGCGTTTCAAAGATCGAGTCTTCCGTGATGTTCTTGTTGATGACGTCGCGGAGGCGCTGGCTGCCGGCTTCGACGGCGAACGTCAACGAGCCTTCGCGTGTCTGCTTGATTTCGTCTGCGAGATAGCCGGGGAAGTTGTCCATGCGGAGTGATGGGAACGAAATGGCCACCTTGTGCTCTTCTCTGTACGCGCGCACCAGGTTGACCAGTCCCGGCAGGTCACTGTAGTCCGTACTGCTCAGAGACAGCAATCCAACTTCTTCGTAGCCGGTGTTGGCGACGAGCTGCTCAAGCTGCTTCTGGATGGATGCCAGCGAGCGCTCCCGGGTGGGGCGATAGGAGATGCCGGCCTCGCAGAAGCGACAGCCTCGCACGCATCCACGGAACAGCTCGATGACGCCCCGGTCATGGACAAGTTCACGATACGGGACAATGGGGCTGACCAGAGCAGATGTGTCGTCAAGGCTCTTGACAACGCGTTTTTGCACCGTCGCCGGGACTCCCGACGAGATGGGTTCGGCGACGACGTACGGCGCACCGCCAAGGGCAGAGCGTGTTCTGTACCGGGATGGGACATAGACGCCCTCGACGTCCGGCGCGAGTTTCTCCAGCGCGTCATGACGGGTTGCTCCGGCTGCGCGCGACGCTGCAAGACTCCGCACGATTTCCGGGAAGAGGTCTTCCCCGTCGCCGATACCGAATGCGTCCACGAAGTCGGACATGGGTTCGGGGTTGAACGTGCAGCTGCCGCCGGCAATCACGATCGGCCACTCGCTTCGGTCCTCTGACCGAACGGGGAGTCCGGCCAGGTCAAGCATGTTGAGCAGGTTCGTATAGACGAGTTCCGTACCAAGGCTGAAGGCGATGACGTCAAACAAGCCCAGAGGTTGGCGACTTTCGAGAGAGAAGAGGGGGACCTCGTGCTCTCTCAGCCAGGCCTCGAGATCGTGGAACGGGGCGAACGCACGTTCTGCGACGACACTGTCGATGGCGTTGAGAAGGTGATAGAGGATCTGGATGCCGTGTGACGACATACCGACCTCGTAGAGGTCCGGGTAGCTGAGCGCAACCCGGAAGCGACCCTCCCAGTTCTTGTGGACGGCATTGAGCTCGTTTCCTGCATAGCGCGAAGGACCTTCGAAGCGTTCGAGAGAGTGCATATCCATCTTAGAACCTTAGTTCGTCGCGGGTGCGGTAGACACTTACGACGATGGAAGCGGCCGCAACGTGCGTGAGCAGGGACGATCCGCCATAGCTGATAAACGGCAGTGGGATGCCGGTGACGGGAGACAGCCCGATGGTCATGCCCATGTTCACGGCAGCTTGCAGAAACCACATGGCCCCTATGCCCATGACGATATAGCGGGCGAAGTCGTCGGTCAGCGAGCGAACAATGAGGAACGTTGACCAGAGGAGCATGATGAAGAGAAGGACGAGCACTGCACTGCCGGCAAACCCAAACAGCTCTCCGACGAGAGAGAAGACAAAGTCGGCATACTGCACGGGCACAAACGAAAGAGGAGCCTGGGTGCTTCCTTTGATACCACGACCCCAGATGCCGCCTGATCCGGTGGCTACAATGGACTGGATGACGTTGTAGCCATCACCGAGTGGGTCTGCCTGTGGATTCAGGAAGGTCTCGATGCGTGTACGCTGATATGGCCTGAGGCTGAGCCACACACCGCCTGCCGCAAGTGCCAGGACCACTCCCAGAACCAGCAGCTGGCGGCCGGTGAGCCGGAAATGAACCAGCATGACGACAGAGATTCCGAGCAGGAGGCTGGCGGAACCCAGGTCCGGTTGCTTCATGACCAGAAGAACGGATGGCACGACGGCCGCCACGACGACGAGGATTTTCAGGCCTGTGTTGAGCTTCTTCTCGGGGAGTGTCAGGATGAACGCGACGACAATGATGATGACCAGCTTCTGTATCTCACTCGGCTGAAGGCCGAAGGACCCGACGACAGGGATCCAGCGCCGTGAACCGTACATGCCACGCCCGACGAACAACACTGCCACCAGCAGCCCCGTCTGAATGACGTACATCGGGATCGTGAGAAACCGGAAGACCCGGTAGTTCACGAATTGCAGCATGACCGCGATGGCTACACTGAGGCCCAGCAGCAGAAGTGTCTTCAGGAAATAGGAGTAGAAACTGCCGAAGTGCCCAAGCGTGTACCGCTCCGCAAGGCTGGCGGCATAGAAGGTCCCCAGGCCGAACGCGATGAGGAGCACGACGCTTGTGATGAAGACGAGCGGAAGGCGATGGGGCTTCACAGGGCGCTGCTACTCCAGAAAGCGTGTTTCGACGTTCAGCCGGCCTTGAGCGGCGCTTGCCACGTAGTAGTGACCGCGCATGCCAGCTGGGGCCAGATGAAGGACTGCGCTTGCTTTGCCGATGGAAAGTGAGGCGCCACCAGCGACCTCGAGGCACGTGATAATCGCATCCGGGGTCCCCATGGTGCCAGCCAGGATGGTTCCTCTGATGGCGCCGAACACGAAGCAGGAACGCATGGTCTCGACACGCGATCCCTCGAGAACGGAGCCGACCACGACGACGTCTTTGGTCGTCTGGATGACTTCACCCCTGATGAGGTCACGAGCGATGATCAAGGCTGTCTCAGGTGGAGGGGTGCTCTTCTTCGATTCCCGTATGCGGTAGTTGGTGATGCCCAGGTTGTCGCCCACGACCTTGCGCAGATCCTTTTCCAGCTTGGTCAGCGTCTTGAGGCCGCAAGCCCGGTTTTGCAGGTCGACCTTGAGCTTGAGCTGAGGAAGGATCTGATGCTGGGTGGCCGCTTGGACGACGAGCACGTGCGAGGCTTCCTTCCACGTTGCCTTGGGGTTGACGAGAGCCAGGATTTCCGTTTGGTTCCCCTTGAACACGACGATGTTTGTCGGACTAGTTGCTGCCATTTTCCCCTCCGTACAGATCGAAATACTGCTGCAACATGCGGTGAACGAGTGGAGCCATACTGGTACTGCGCTCATAGGGCGAGTTCTCGAACATGAGAAGGACCGCTACCTGGGGATTGTCCATCGGTGCAAATGCCACCAGCCATGTATGGTACAGATTCAGCGTACCGGTTTCGGCCGTACCGGTTTTTGCGCAGACCTCGATGCCCTTGATTTGAATGCTTGTCACTCCGCCAGTCTTCGAGACGAGATTGAGGGCCTTCTTCACGGTCGTCAGCGTGGCCGCGCTTATGCCGAGGGTATCCTGAACGACAGGCGTCGTCACCGCCTCCGCTTTGGTGATGGGGTCGACCGAAGCCTTCAGGAAGTGGGGGCGCCACAGAGTCCCGTTCATCCCAATCGAGCTGAAGATGGAGATGTTGCGGATGGGCGTTTCCAGCATGTATCCCTGGCCGATGCCCATGTTCATCGTATCTCCTTCGTACCAGGGTTCGTTGTACTTGTCGAGCTTCCACTCTGGTGTCGGATAGAAGCCGGTCCTCTCGCCAGGGAGATCGATGCCCGTGAGCTTGTCGATGCCGAATCTGTGCGCGTAGGTGGCCAGTGTCTCGATACCAACCAGGCGAGCAACGGTGAAGAAGTAGCTGTCGCAGGAGTCGGCATAGGCCTTGTAGATATCCTCGTTGCCATGACCCCCCGGCCAGATCCAGCACTTGAACAGCCGTCCGCCGACCGTCAGGCCCCCACCACAGTACATGATGGTTCGATCCGTTATGGTATGCGTTTCCAGCCCCGCCGTTCCGGTGACGACCTTGAACGTGCTCGCCGGAGGGAACGCACCCGCAATGGCCCGGTTGAACAGAGATCCTTTGACGGACCAGGTCTTCCAGTCTTCGGTGGAGATCCCCGAGATGAACTTGTTCGGGTCGAAGGTGGGTGCGCTTGCCAATGCGAGGAGATCTCCGTTGCGCGGGTCCATCATGATCGCTGCACCCTGGTTGCTGCCGAGGAGCTCCTCGCACATCTTCTGCAGACGGGCATCGATGGTCAGGATGATGCTCTTTCCAGGTGCAGCAGGCTTCTCCTGGAGCGTCTTCACGGCCTTGCCGCCGGCATCCACCTCGATGAGTTTCTGACTCTTCTGGCCACGCAGCAGCGACTCGTATTGCAGCTCGATGCCTTCCTTGCCGATCGTGTCCTTCATGACGTAGCCGTCCGCCCGCAGCTTTTCGAGTTCAGTGTCGCCTATTTCACCTGTGTATCCGAGGACATGTGCCGCCAACGTTCCCTGGGGATATGATCTCCTGGTCGACATGACGAGCTGGATGCCAGGAAGGTCTGGTTCCTGTTCCGCAAGTTTCAATGCGACGGGTTTGCTGACGTTGCGGGCGACGGTGATGGGCGTAAATGGCCCGACGCCTGCCTCTTTCACGGTGTCCTTGAGAGTCTGAAGCTTCGTTCCTGTCAATTGGGCCACGACGCCCAACTCCTGGTCAGCGTTTTCGAGGTCGTAGGTCGTCACGACGATGTCGAACGAAGGGACGTCCGTTGCGAGGACGATGCCGTTCCTGTCGCGGATTTCCCCCCGTGGACCAGCTGTGCTGATGATGCGAAGACGGTTGTCTTCCGCAACTCCCGCATAGTAGGTGCCTTTGACGACCTGCAGAAAGTAGAGGCGGGCGATGATACCTAGCAAGATCAGCGTGAAGACAACAGTGACCGCAAGGAATCGCCGGGTTTGCCGGTACTGCTGAAGCTTATCCATGGCTCTGCTCGAGTGGCGAACGCCTGAGGAGGTAGCGGGACCCGATGAGCCCTGTGACGGCTGCCACGACCAAGTACCAGAAGAGGGCCGCGAGACCGGGAGGAGCACTGCCTCTGGTGAAGAGAGCGAGAAGGAGTGCCACGACTGCATAGGCGCTCGTGAAGGCTATGCGAGCCAGGCCAGGAGTAAGCTGTTCGACGTAGGGCGAGGTGCCCGTGACGAGCAGAAGCAGCAGGGCAGTCGGCAGCCCCCGCGACTGGCTGAAATAGGAAAGAAGGAGTGTGTTGAAGAGTCCGGCAGCAACGCCGAAGGGAGTGGGGTGACGTACGCTGTAATAGAAGACGATGGCCCCTGCCACGAGGAAGCCGAAGACTCCCGCGCCCGGGGCACGCAACGCAACGCTGCCAAACAAGGCAAACACGAATGCTTCCACGGACAGGACCCCTGCCAGAATGGCATACTGCCGTTTCAGGTTCATTTCGAGCCCTGTGTGACCAGAAGGTAGCGTGTCGCCCATATGGCTGCAAACGGGCGCAGGACGAGCCGTGTCACAGTGCCCCCAGTCAATGCATCGACTCTGCCGATAGGGATGTTGGGAGGAAAGGTTGCTGAGCTGCTGGAAGTGACGACGATGTCACCCGCCTGGAACTGGGGCAGCGGTGAGACGTACGAAAGTTCACAGTACTCTCCGTCGGTGCCCTTGACGAGGACATCCTCCCCGGTTCGGCGGTTGATGCCGGAGATGACGCACCTGCTGTCGAGCAGAGGGATCACTGTGGCAGTCGATGTGAAGGCGCCCCGGACCTTGCCATACACGTAGGCTTGGCCGGTGAAGTCTGCGACAAACACCCCGGCGCCGTCGGCTACCCCGAGGGCTGTTCCGTGGTCTATGAACACATCCAGAGAGCGCATACCCATTGCTCTTCCCGTCACCTGGGCAAGGACACTCTTGACCGGCAGCTGTTGTTGGACCGACAGCTGTGCTTGCAGCTGTTTCAGTTCGTCGTGATCGCCGAGAGCGAGACGCAGCCGAGCGTCAAGATACTGGTTCTCGCTGCGGAGCGCCTCGTTCTCAGCGTAGACACCTCGGGCAAACGCCAGGGCGTGCCCATATGCGGCTACACTGTCAGTTGCAGCGGAGACGGCCCTGCCAAGCGTCCGGGCAACGCGCTGGACTCCGCTGAGTGCAAGACTTCCAAGCGTAACCCCATAGGACGCCAGTCCGATGATGGTTGCCAGCGCAAGGAACAGCGCTATGAAGAGAAGGCTGGTGGACCTGCGGGTAGGCTTCCGTACCGGACCGGGCATTCGCTATATCAGAACCTCGTGCAGCGAATCGTAGTTTTCGAGGACCTTGCCTGCGCCCTTGGCGACACACTGCAACGGGTCCTCTGCGATGGTGACGAGAATGCCCGTACGGGTGGAGATGAACTTGTCAAAGCCCATGATCAGCGCGCCGCCACCGGACAGCATGATGCCGCTATCGATGATGTCGGCCGAGAGTTCGGGCGGGGTCAGTTCGAGTGCCGACTTGACCGTCGCCAGAATCTGCTCCAAAGGTTCCTTGAGTGCGTCGCGAATCTCCTCGCTCGTGACCTCGACTGACTTTGGCAGGCCGTTGATCAGGTCTCTGCCGCGTACTTCATAGGTCTTCTCGCTTTCGAGCGGATATGCCGAGCCAATGGCGAGTTTGACTTCCTCGGCCGTCACATCTCCGATAAGCAGGTTGTAGCGGCGACGGATATGTGTTGCGATGGCTTCTGTCATTTCGTCGCCTGCAATGCGCAGTGACCGCGATGTGACGATACCCTTCATCGAGATGACTGCCACCTCGGCGGTACCGCCGCCGACGTCGACGATCATGACTCCGCGGGCGTCAGCGACGGGGAGGTCGGCGCCGATGGCTGCTGCCATGGGTTCCTGGATAAGCTTTGCCTCTCGCGCACCGGCGTTCAGGGCTGCATCGATGACCGCCTTCATCTCAACCTGGGTGATACCGGACGGGATGCCGACAAGCACACGTGGACGGGCAAAGAGACCTGTTCCGGAGGCTTTTCGGATGAAGTATTCAAGAAGCTTCTCTGTTACGGTGAAGTCCGCGATGACGCCGTCCCTCAGAGGACGTGTCACGGTAATCGACTGGGGTGTGCGCCCCGCCATCTTCTTGGCGTCGTTGCCAACGGCAAGCACAGTCCCGGTCTTGGCATCGGTCGCCACGATGGTAGGCTCGCGGATGACGACACCCTTGTTCTTGACATAGACAACCGTGTTTGCAGTACCAAGGTCTATTGCCAGGTCTCTAGAGAAGAATGCCACGAATTACCTCCTCACATCAACATGCAGCTCAGTACACAGCGCGTAGAAATCACTCATCGTGAAACCGATGATCGTGTCCATCGGCCCGTCAGTTCGTTCGATAAAACTTGCGGCCAGTCCCTGGATGGCGTACGCACCGGCCTTGTCCCGATATTCGGGATTGCTCAGGTAAGCCTCCCGTTCATGGTCGCCCAGGCGTCTCATGAATACCCGTGCTACGGATAGTCTGTCAGCTTCCGTTCCTTCGGGCATGAGCACAGCTGCCATGGCAGTAATAACGCGGTGTTCGCGCCCTTCGAGCAACGCGAGCATATCGCGAGCTTGAGCTTCACCCTGCGGCTTTCCAAGGATGCGGCCGTCGCAGGCGACGACCGTATCCGCCCCGACGACGAGCCCGGCGTCCACGTGTCCACTTCCAGACCTTGCCTTGGCCAGTGCGTTCTGTGCTGCAGAGTCCTCGGGTGCCGCGTCCAGCATGACTTCGTCCGTGTCAGTCTCCACGACCAGAAAGGGTATACCCCAGTCGGCGAGCATGTGAGCTCTGCGCGGCGAACTCGAAGCCAGATAGACGTTCATATGAGCGTCGAGAAGAAGAGAAACAGCAATGCAAGCCCCGCAGTCCCCAGGTTCATGTTGAGCGTGAAGCCCAGTCGCAGCTCCATGAAACCAAGCTGAAGGGCAAATTCGGGAACGCCAAAATGGAGACCCGCCCGCATGAAGGGGTAGTACGCGCCCAGTACTTCGCCCAGCACGGATCCAAGGATGGCCCCCACAATCACAAAAGCTATCGATATTGTTCGTTCCTTTCTTCTCATCGCTGCTCCAGAGGTACACTGCCATGAAGGGCTCGGTCGAGTCGAGTCAGAACGGCAAGCGACACACCACCGATCAGGTATCCTGCCGCTCCGCCCGCCACCACCAGCACCGGCAGATAATACCATAGTGTACCCACAGTATTGGTAATCAACAAGAGCAGGTATTGCGACACATTGTTGCAGACACCCCCTATGGTACTCACGGTCGGCAGCCCGATATGCTTCCCGAACGCCTTCCGCAGGATGACCATGACGATGACGGCCCCGAGACTGCCACCGAAGGAGAGCAGCGAAGTGATGGTCATCAGATTCCCCTTCATGATACCCGTGGCCAGTACTCGCAGCACCACGAGTGCGACAGTCGCGAGGCCTCCGTACATCTCCAGACACAGCATCGTACTTATCTGAGACAGTCCCAGCTTGGCGCCGGGCAGTAACGACAGCGGGGGGTCGAAGTAGTTGATGACGATGGCAACGGCGGCCAGCAAGGCGAATCTCAGGGTATCCCGCGTCGTGCGGCCCTTCCTATTGGGCGAGAGCATCGATGCCGGTTCCTTTTCCTTCGACGGTGATGACCATGCGGTTGGGTACACAGATGATCTGGTCGCCAGGGCTCCGGGCCGGAACGGTATGCACGCAGATGCGGTCCGTGCAGGTCGATTCCGTGACTCGGATGGAGCCCTTTCCATCAACTGCGATCACGAGTGGCCCCAGCACACCCGTTATGTGCAGCGTTTGGGGTTCGCGTAACGTCAAATCGACGGTCGCGACGACCCGGCCGTCCACCCGGACCACCGCCACGGTGCCACGCGTACGGTGCATGACGATCCAGGTGACAGCAACAAGTGCCATGGCGGTGAGGATGACCACCGCTGTGATCCGATCACTCCGCTTCATTGATCAGTTGTGGGCACGAAGGTAATCGGCCCCAGTGCGGACCGTGTTCCGGCAGCGTCGACGATCACAATGCCGACGGCCCCCTGGTTCTGGGCCGCTGGGAAGAGCGAATGCTGAGTTTCGGCTGTTGAGCAGAAGAAGACCTTGCCCAGAGCATCACCGATAGCTCCTTGCATGGGCTGCATGCCTGTGATGACTGTGACGCTCTGATTGAGGGTCCCCGGGTATCCCGTCGATGGGTCGATGATGTGACAGTATCTTGTGCCATCCCGCTCGAAGTACCGCTCGTAATCTCCGGATGTAGCCACAAAGGCATCCCCTGAGCGGACGTAGCCGATGATCCCCTGACCCCGCGGATCGCGAATACCGATTTTCCAGTCGTGCTTCTGGCCGCCGCTATACAGCAGGAGGTTGCCGCCGAAATCGACGATGACCTGCCGGGGCTGCGGTGTGACGGTGTGGAGGTATTCCTCCATGACGTCCAGCGAGTAGCCCTTGGCGACACCGCCCAGGTCGATGCGGGCCCGGGAGTCTCGAATCTGCACGGTGGTGTCGGCAATCGTGAGCTGATCTGAGTGAGAATAGGCGAGCGTATCCGATATCTCCTGAGCGGCAGGGACCCTGAAATCCTTGGTCAAAAAGCCCCAGAGCGATGAGACGGGCGCAATCGCTATATCGAACGTCTTGCCATGGTCGATGGTTTCCACGGCCATGGCGGCTTTCAGCAGCGCTGCGTACTCCGGTGAGACGGATACTGGCCCTCTGCCGGCCGCCGTATTCACGCGAACCGTCTCGGACTCGGACTTGTAGTAGCTGGTCATGCTGTCGACGCCGGATGCCAGAGCATGGAGATGCTCGTTGATTGCGGTGGCATCGCCTCCGGTGGTCTTGACGGTGAGGACTGTGTCCATGAGGAAGTATGTGGACGTCACCGGCTCAGGTGATGCGCGCAGGGCGAAGAAAATCGCCAGTCCTGCTCCGACGACGATCAGTGCCACGATCGGGGCAATTGCCTTTCTCAAGGTGTCTCCTTGTCGAGTGTCAATCCAACGTCCGTACCGCAGTTGCCACATATTCCGTCTGTGACGAAGGACAGGTCCAGTGGACGAGTCGTCCGGTCGACGATGACAGAATAGCAGTTGGGACACATCGTATTGTTGAAGAAATGCCCATGGCAGTTACTCAGGTAGATGAAGCCAAGATGCTGTCTTCGTCCAGATTCTACAAGGTTCTCGAGAAAAGGCATGACGGGGCCTTGGTGAATTGTGAAACCATGCTCGGGGGCGACCGCTCGGAGGTGGAGCGGGATTCCCCTGCGAAGGTCCTGGGCGATCCACGCGAGCATGGCAGAGAACTCCTGTCCCTGGGCCGGAGTGTCCCGTGCAATATCGAGCATGAGTTCGACATGGATCCCCGCGTCGATGGCACATTCCACAAGGGCTCGGCTATTCTCCAGGAGCCCGGCCGGACTTCCCAGCGTGCGATATGTCTCGTCGGAAAAGCCCTTGAATCTGACAAGCAGTGCATCTACCGTTCCGGGTGAATCGAGGAGAAGGTCCGCCGTCACCCCGCCGTTCGTTGCGAGGGCGACCTTCCTGCCAACCTGGTGGACTTCTCGGGAACACTCGACGACGTTGTCCCAGTGCAGCGAGGGTTCACCACCACTCCAGGCCACGCCGGCAAACCTGGGCTGGCTCCCGAGTTTCTCCACTGCGGCGGCGACCCTGGCAGGGTCGTAGGGCGACCAGTCCTGTGAGCGCGCCAACGTCGGGCGGTCACAGTACGGGCACCGCAGGGGGCATCCGGGCACCTCCAGGACGAGCACCGAATCGCCCGGCAGATAGTGATACAGAGGAACATCCTCGATCTCGGCGACGTAAGGCTGCCCAAGAGGACTGGAGAACCTGTCAGACTTCATGATTTCTCGGGAGTGCAGTAGAATCGCATTTCTGGCCTGGGGCCGCACGCGGGCAGGGGCACTGGAACGTCACAAAGGACACCCTGGCGGTGTCCTTTGTGACAAATGTGAGGCGCACATGGCAATCACAGAAACCCCGGGCCGGCGATGCAGCCCTCAGATGCGTATGCCGGCTCTGGCTTGAGCCTCGACCATTTCCATGCCAAGATCCAGTGCCTTCATGTTGAGGTCGAGGAACTGCTTCTTGACGTGCATCGCGATTGCCTTGCGAAGTGTCTCGACGTCCACGATGGCCGTCAGACCCTCGATGATGCCGAGAAGGACGATGTTGAGTCCAAGCTCGGACTCCAGCCTGCTGATGAGGGTGCTGCGTATGGGAAGGGCCAGAAGGCCCCGGCAGTTCTCCTCGTCCAGAGAGTCAGGGGCGGACATCACGGATGAATCGATGACGACCCGAGTCTTCCGGCTGATCCCTCCGCCGTATTGCTTGAGGCCCTCGTTGGTCATTGCTGCGAGCAGGTCTGGATCGGTGACCTTGGGATAGGCGATGTGCTTGTCCGAGATGACAAGTTCGGCCTTGGTCGTTCCTCCCCGCGCTTCCGCGCCATAGACTTGACTCTGTGTGACGGTCTTGCCTTCCATGATGGCGGCCTCCGCGAGGATGATGGAACCCAGGATGAGTCCCTGCCCGCCGCTGCCGGTCATGCGGAGTTCGAAACGGCTATCGTTTCCCATGTCAGGCCTGCTCCTTTGGCGCAGCGGCGCTCACCGGCGCATGACGCTCGATATTCACGAATTCGCCGATGATGACTTTTCCCGCCAGTCCTTCGGGCGTCTTCTTCTCGGCCACGCTCTTGAGGACCATCCAGTCCTTCTGCGATGTGACCATCTGTCCTGCGCTGCCCTTCCTGTTGAACCGTCCGAAGTAGGTAGGACATTGGGCGACAGCGTCGACAAGAGAGAAGCCGTCATGAGCGATGGCCTTCTTGAGGTGGTCGACAAGATGCTTTGCAAAGTAGATGCCAGAACGGGCAACATACGTCGCACCGGCTCCGGCTGCCAGCTTCACAAGGTCGAACGGTCGGTCCAGCATGCCGTTCGGGGTCGTCGTCGTGATCGAAGAGGTCGGCGTGAGAGGCGACGCCTGCCCGCCGGTCATCCCGTAGTTGTAGTTGTTGAACACCACAACCGTAATGTCGACGTCCCGGCGTGCGGCATGGATCAGATGGTTGCCACCGATTGCCGAGCTGTCGCCGTCGCCGGTGACCACGATGACCGTGAGGTCCGGATTGGCCAGCTTGATGCCCGTCGCGACTGGAATGGCGCGGCCATGGAGGCTGTGCACATTGTCGAAGGCGGTATATGCCGGGGCACGTGAAGAGCAGCCGATGCCCGATACGAGGACGACGTTGTCGGGATCCAGTTGCAGCTGATCGATTGCCTCGAGGAGCGCACGGAGGACAATGCCGTTGCCACAACCGGGGCACCAGATGTTGGGCAGTCGTTCGCTTCGGAGAAGATCGAGTCTCATAGGTTCTCCTCCTGGAGGAAGTTGAGGATCTCCTGCGGGCTGATCAGGTCGCCATTGATCTTGTTCATGGGCACGACCTTCCGAGAGTCTCCGAACACTCTCTTGACGAGAAGGACGAGTTGACCGGAATTGAGCTCGGGGACGACGATTGTCCTGGCATTGCCGGCAGCTTTGCGGACACGGTCGTCGTCGAAAGGGAACAGCGTGATGAACCGAAGCGACCCGGCTTTCCTTCCATGAGAACGAAGCGTTTCGACCGCCTCACTTACTCCACGGGCCGTGATGCCGAAGCTCATGAACAGGACGTCGGCGTCCTCGACGCGGTCGGTGTCGAACTGGATGATGTCGTCCAGGTTGTTGAAGAGTTTGTCGCGCAGACGCTCGACAAGGGCCTCTGCCACATGGCCATTTGCGGTCTGGAAGCCGGATTCACCGTGCACAAGGCCCGTGCAGCTGGTACGGAAGCCGGTGCCGACGTTGGCGACCGTCGGGACCAGGGATTCGTCGGTTCTGTAGGGAAGGTAATCGGCCTTGTCGGTCGGGAGTCTGCGTTCGACAAGGACCGGCGGAATGCTGATGTCGATGGGTTCACGCAAGTGAGAGATGGTCTCGTCGGACAGGACAATGACAGGGTTCCTGTACTTCTCGGCCAGGTTGACCGCGCGTACGGTCAACTGGTAGGACTCCTCGACACTGGAGGGAGAAAGGACGATCACCCAATGGTCGCCGTGAGTTCCCCAGCGTGTTTGCATGAGATCCATCTGTGAGACTTTCGTCGCCATGCCCGTCGAAGGCCCATAGCGCATGGAGTCCAGAATCACGATGGGTGCCTCGACCATGCATGCGTAGCCGAGACCTTCCTGCATCAGCGAGAACCCGGGCCCGGATGTCGCGGTCAGCACCTTTTTTCCGGCCAACGATGCCCCGACGATCGCCATGATGCTCGCGATTTCGTCCTCCATCTGGATGAAGGTGCCACCTACCTCTGGCATGCGCTTAGCCATGGTCTCGGCGACCTCGGAGGACGGTGTGATAGGGTATCCGGCGTAGAACCGCACACCTGCGGCAATCGCGCCCTCGGCGACGGCCTCGTTGCCTTGCATCAGAACCATCTTGTCACTCATTCTTGACCTCCTCCACGGTGAGCGCGAAGTCAGGACAGTGCTCGACACACATCCGACAGCCGATGCAGTCCTGCGGGTTGACGATTGCGTGCCGGTCGCTCCGGTCTATCTCGTAGACCTTCTTCGGGCACACGGCGACGCAGATGCCGCAGTCCTTGCACCACTTACGGTTATGCGTGATCCTGTATGTTTTTTTCTCTGGCATGTTCCCTCCCCTCGTGGTAGTTGAACAGTTCTCGAGCAGTCTGTTCAATGCGCTGGCTCAGACCGAGAAGGTCCGTGTTCAGCAGTGAGGCCACTGCGCGATAGGTGTGAACGACAAATGCAGGCTCGTTCCGCGTTCCTCGCATCGGTACCGGCGGCATATATGGTGCGTCGGTCTCGAGCAGCAGGCTCTCCAGCGGGCAAGCCTTCAGAGCCTCGCGCGTCGCACCTGCTCCTGGGTAGGTGAGGTTGCCGGTGAAGGAGACACACAACCCCATGGCCACGGCTTGCCTGACGTCCGCCGGCGTTCCTCCAAAGCAGTGCATCACCGCGCGCAATCCGGCAAAATGCGAGATGACACTCAAGGACTCAGCCTCGGCGAAGCGCGAGTGCACGATGACGGGGAGGCTCAGGTCGGCAGCCAGCTGCAATTGCTCCTCGAAGAAACGCATCTGTACCATGTGGTCGGGAGTGCCCTCCTTGAAATCCAGTCCAATCTCCCCGATGGCGATTGTCTTCTCGCCATACCGGGCAAACAAGGTTCTCAGCTGTGCCAGGTAGTCTGGCGGTGCGTCCGCACAGTCCTCGGGGTGGACTCCGATAGCCGCAAGGACACCGGACTCCTGTTGCGCGAGGTGCCCGGCGAGGTCCGACGTGGCCAGGTCGACGCCCGGACAGACAATCCAGCGGACGCCGCTCTCCCGGCATCGCCGCAGGACATCCTTCCGGTCGTCGTCGAACTCGGCCATCTGGACGTGGGCGTGTGTGTCGATGTAGGAGGGCTCGGTCAATGGATCTCCGCTCCGTCCGGCAGGACCGTCATCGGGGTCAGCAGAGCCATCTCGTCTCCGGCCGAAGCCGCGAGCAGCATACCCTGCGACGTAATACCTTTGAGTTTGCGTGGCTGGAGGTTCGCGACGACCACGATCTGCTTGCCGACCAGCAGAGCCGGGTCATAGTGGTTGCCGATGCCTGCCACAATCGTACGCTCTTCGCTGCCGACCTTGACGCGCAGCTTGACCAGCTTGTCGGTTTCGGGCACCCGTTCTCCTTCCAGGATCGTGGCGACGCGCAGCTGCACCTTGGCGACGTCGTCGATCGTGATCAGGCTGGAGTCCGTGGTGGCAACAGGTCGAGGAGTTGCAGCAGCGACCGTTGCAGAGCCAGTCTTTCGGGCAGTCTGGGCTGCCAGGAACTCGTCCAGCTGGTCAGGCTGGACACGGGGGAACAGCACGGTCGAGCTTGCCTCTGGGAGTTCTGAGCCAGGTCCCCGCCATGCAAGGTCACTCCAGGCAGCCTGCGGCCTCCGGATTGCCTCCAGCAATCGGTCTGAGACGGTCGGCATGCACGGCTCTATGAGGTTTGCAACGTACCAGAGGCCTGTCAGAAGCGTCGTCAGATGAGTTGCCAGTCCAGCAGCGTCGCCGGCTTTGGCCAGCGTCCACGGTTTGTCGTCTTCGATCATCTTGTTGAGCACGTTGACCAGCATCCATGTCTTCTCGAGTCCTGCAGAGAACTGCAGGCTGTCGTAGTCGGCGCTCACGGCGGAAAGCGTCGTCGCGAACAGCTCCGACAGAGCGGCTTTCGGTTCCAGCGGTTGGCCCTCGATCTGGGGCCGGAACTTGGCGAACATGTTCAACGTCCTGTTCAGCAGGTTGCCCAAATCATTCGCGAGGTCCGTGTTGAAGCGAAGCAGGAGGCGCTGGCTGGAAAAGTCGACGTCGAGCCCGTAGGTTCCTTCCCTGCACAGGTAGTAGCGGAGGGCGTCCACGGCTATCGGCTCGTCGATCCCGATGAGGCTGCTCAGATTCTGGATGAGGGCAGCCGGGTCGACGACATTGCCGAGTGACTTCGACATCTTCTCGCCCTCGAAGTTCCAGAAACCGTGAGCAAAGATGTGCCGTGGCAGTGGAATGCCCAGCGCCATGAGCATGGCTGGCCAGATGATGCCGTGAAACCGTGTGATGTCCTTGCCGATCAGATGGAGGTCGGCCGGCCAGTCGGTCGCGAACCGTTCCGTTCCGTAGCCGGCCACTGTCGCATAGTTGATCAGGGCGTCAAACCAAACGTAGACGGTCTGGTCGGCGTCGAACGGAATGGGGACTCCCCACTTCACGGTCGACCGGGACACGGAGACGTCCCGCAGGCCGCCCCTGATGACGTTGACCAGCTCGTTGTAGCGCATCTGGGGCTGCACGAAGTCCGGGTGCTGCTCATACCAGGAAAGCAGGGAGTCCTGATACTTGGAGAGGCGGAAGAAGTAGTTGACTTCGGAGACGTGCTGCACCTCAAGACCGCAATGGGGGCACTTGCCTTCCACGAGGTCTGACTCGAGCAGGAACGCCTCGTCCTTGAGGCAGTACCAGCCATCGTACGATCCCTTGTAGATGTCCCCCTGGTCGAAGAGTTTCTGGAACATCTCCTGTACGACCTTCATATGGTCTGCGTCAGTCGTCCGGATGAATCGGGAGTAGCTGATGCCCAGCCTGTCGAAGAGGGCCTTCCAGGATGCGGCAGCCGCTGCAGCGTACTGTTCCACGGGTTGTCCCATCGCCAGTGCCGTTCGCTCGACTTTCTGCGAGTGCTCATCTGTCCCCGTCGAGAACAGGACCTCTCTTCCCAGCTTCCGCTGGTACCGCGCGATGAAATCAGCCGCAATAGTCTCAGACACTGAACCAAGGTGTGGCCTATCATTGATGTAGTAGATGGCCGTGGTCAGAAAGTATCGATCCATGGCAACTCCTCCTGCTATGTCGGGTGTGGCGCGTCGTTCAGGCAGACTCCGAGAGATCTTTGAGAGCGCGGCCCATGGCAATTCTGATGATGCCGAGGTTGCTTTGCCTGGTGGTGAGGATGGAAAGGACACTGTCCTTCGTCCGTACCACCATGATGCGCCCGGTCGTCGTCTCCACATTCACCTCGGTCAGCTTGCCCATGTCGAGCTGGGTGACAATCTGCTGCATGTATCCCGCAAACGACAGGATCATGCCACGCACGAGGGGGGGAGTGATGTCTATGTCTGAGGCCGTGTACAGGATGGCGCCGTCGAGATCGGTCAGAATGACGGCGAGAACCCCCGATGAAGACTTGAGTCTGTCTAGCGTCTCTAGCATCACGATCACCAACCTTTCTGTCTCTCGAAATGTAGTCGGAAACACACGTCCGAACACTGAACATGATACGTGCAAAAGGGTTTTGTGCAACGAAGCGGAGCACCTTCCTTGTAACAGGGGACAGCCGTAGTTGTTGTGTAACAGGGGACAGCCGTACTTGTTGTAACAGGGGACAGTCGTAGTTGTTGTAACAGGGGACAGTCGTAGTTGTTGTAACAGGGGACAGTCGTAGTTGTTGTAACAGGGGACAGTCGTAGTTGTTGTAACAGGGAGGCTGCTCTGGTTTGTGACAAGTGTTACTGATTGCTGGGAGGGCTCCGCCGTTTCAGATACCGCCCGATTGTCATGGCACTGACATCCAACCGCTCGGCTATCTCCCGCAGTGTTCTCCCCTCGGTTCGCAAGCGCAGGATTTCGGCTGTCAACTCATCGGGGCTCAGGCTGCACGGCGACGGCCCATGATGAGCATCATGGGCGACGGGTTGCCTTCCTGTGCGGCGCGGCAGCAGGAAGTGTGGTTTCTCCGCACCCAGGCCTGCCCGGACGAAGTCGCGGTAGGCCTGTCGGGATTCATTCTCTCCATGACTGTCCAGCATCGACAGCAGCATCTGGTCAGCGACGGGCACGAGCCCGTGCCTGCCAAGCGCACTTGCAGCATAACTGCTCCACTGCCAATCGCTGGGCGATGCGACCAGACCAGCCCTCACGGGGTTCAAGATCGTATAGCGGCAGGCCTCCAGCAGGTGGCTGTCTGAGGCAAACGGGACCGAGAAGAACCTTCCTTGAAACACGTGGCCACGATGGTCGTAGTGGTGGTTGTACATCTCGCCATATGAGCCATTCATCGCGTGCATGCCCTGAGACAGATTCGCGAGGGGTGTCCGTACGACAAGATGATAGTGATTGTCCATGACACAGTACGCCGCGACCTCCCACTTCTCGCGCGTTGTCGTCGCGCCCAGGAGGTCCAGCAGCGCGCGCTTGTCCCCGTCTGTGGCAAAGATCATGTCGTCGCCGTTGCCGCGGGCGGTCACATGGTAGAACCCATCGGGTACAACTGCTCGTGCTATGCGTGGCATGTCAGCATCCCCCCGAACCACGGACAGCCCTCCATGTCGGCAGCAGTCTCCTGGACTTCTTTCTGAGAAGCAGTCTTGCCAAGTACAAGCACATTCAGACGTTTCACGTCACGCATAGCGCCTTCACCCCCCTACGATTTTCACTCGATAGCCGCCCTCAACCATTTGCCAAGAAACTGCGTCGGTCCTTCAGGCACACGAGAAGGCACCAACAGCACAACGATGTGCGGCCCTGCCCTTCCTGCTACGGTGCCCTGTTACAACAACTACGGCTGTCCCCTGTTACAAACAGCACAACGATGTGCGGCCCTGCCCTTCCTGCTACGGTGCCCTGTTACAACAACTACGACTGTCCCCTGTTACAACAACTACGACTGTCCCCTGTTACAACAACTACGACTGTCCCCTGTTACAACAACTACGACTGTCCCCTGTTACACCCTGTTACAACAACTACGGCTGTCCCCTGTTACACCCTGTTACAGGTCGAAGTCGGCGTCGGTTATGGATCGGAGCTCGTCGAGGGTGATTTCGGGGGACAGTTCCTTGAGGATCAGTCTGCCCTTGTCGAAGACGAACACCGCGTATTCGGTGACGACCATATCGGCCTCGCCGATGCCGGTGATGGGGAGGGTGCATTTCTTGACGAGCTTGGGCTTGCCGTTCTTGCTGGTGTGCTGCATGGCGATGACGACTTCTCTTGCTCCTGTCACGAGGTCCATCGCTCCGCCGACCCCGAGCTGCTTGCCGTTGGGGATGATCCAGTTGGCGATGTTTCCCTTCTGATCTACTTCGAACGCCCCGATGACGGTGGCGTCGACATGACCGCCCCGGATCATGCCGAAGGATGCGGCGCTGTCCAGGTAGACGCATCCGGGAGTCTCCGTCACACAGGTCCGGCCGGCGTTGATGAGGTCGTGGTCCATCTGGCCTTCGGGTGCGGCACAGCCGACGCCGAGCATCCCGTTTTCGGCCTGCACGTACACGTTGGAGCTTGTGACGTAGTTGGCTACCATGGTCGGAATGCCGACGCCAAGGTTGATGAAGAGTCTGCCGTGCTGGGCTTTGCCGTCGAAGTAGCGCGCGATCACAGAAGCTATCCGTTCTTTTGCCTGTTGTTCCGATATCGCCTGCATGTCAGTCCTTCCTCATCGTCAGCACGTCGACAAACATGTGGGGAGTGACGATACACTCGGGGCCCAGGGACCCCACCGGGACGATCTCTTCGACTTCGGCTATGACGGTGTCTGCTGCCATCGCCATGACGGGATTGAAATTGCGGGCGGTCTTGTAGTAGACCAGATTGCCCAGCTCGTCGGCCTTGTACGCCTTGATGAGCGCTACGTCAGCGTGAATGGCTTCCTCAAGGATGCACGCCCTGCCGCCGAATTCTCTTGTCTCCTTGCCTGCCGCGAGGTCTGTCCCCGCGCCGGTCGGTGTGAAGAACGCGGGGATGCCAACGCCGGCGGCTCTGATCGCTTCTGCGAATGTCCCCTGAGGGACCAGCTTCACGTTGATTCGGCCTTCGTTGTAGGCGGCTGCCACCTCTGGATTCCAGTTGTAGTAGGTCCCGATCAGTGACCGGATCTGGTTGTTGGTGAGCAGCTTGCCAAGGCCAACGCCGGGCGCGCCCAGGTCGTTGCTGATGATCGTCAGCTCCGTGGTTCCACTTGCTGCAAGAGCCTCGATGAGCTCCTCGGGGTATCCGGCCAGACCGAAGCTCCCGACCATGACTCGTGACCCCGGCTTGACCATGGCAATTGCGTCCTCGATGCTTCTGTACTTGTCACAAGGCATAGACTGAACCTCCCGGTCTCACACGCACAGATTCTCGAAGATCGCCGACACGCCCAGGCCACCCGCAACGCAGATGGTTGCAAGCCCGTACCTGGTGTTTCTCCGCAGCATCTCGTAGACAAGCGTCACTGCTATCCGGGTCCCGGAACAGCCGAGCGGGTGCCCCAGCGCAATGGCTCCGCCGTTAACGTTGAGGATCTCCCGGTTGAGGCCCAGCTCCCGCACAACGGCAAGGCTCTGCGCCGCGAATGCTTCGTTGAGCTCAATGAGGCCGATGTCACCCAGCGACAGGCCAGCCCTTTCGAGAGCCTTTCTGGTAGCGGGTACGGGTCCGATGCCCATGATAGTGGGGTTGACGCCGGCGATGCCTGCCGCCACAAATCTCGCCATGGGTCTGATGCCCAGCTCAAGAGCCTTCTCTTCCGACATCACGACGGCAGCAGCGGCGCCGTCGTTCCTGCTGGAGCTGTTGCCGGCCGTCACGGTCCCTCCCGCCTTGAACACCGGCTTGAGCTTTGCCAGCTTCTCGAGGCTCGTCTCTCGTCTGGGACCCTCGTCGGTGTCGACAACCACCGGCTCGCCCTTCTCGACGCGCACGCCGACGGGCACGATCTCCTGCTTGAACCGGCCCGCATCGATTGCCGCAACGGCCCTGACATGGCTGGCATGCGCAAATTCGTCCTGTTCTTCCCTGGTGATTCGGTACGTGGCCGCCAAGTTCTCGGCGGTCATCCCCATGGTGAAGGTGCCATAGATGTCTTCAGGCTGGGACCTTGGCTGGCTCTCGGTGTTCGGGTCGAGCAGCTCGCCGTTTCCGGATTTGTAGCCGTAGCGCGCGTTGCGAAGGTAGTAGGGAGCCGTGCTCATGCTCTCGACGCCACCAGCCACGATCACGTTGCCATACCCCGCCTGAATCTGCCACACGGCGTTCAGGATGGCCTGCAGCCCCGACGAACACTGCCGGTGGACCGTATAGGCAGGGACTTCTTCGGGAAAACCGCCTTCGAGGGCGGCCACTCTGGCGATGTTGGGCGCATCGGCGCTCTGTTTTGCCTGCCCGAGGATGATCTCGTCCACGATCGACTTCTCGACGCCTGACCGCTTGACGGCCTCCTCCAGGACAATTCTTGCCAACTCGACGGCCGGCATATCCCTGAAAACCCCACCCATGTTGCCCACCGGTGTTCTGACTGCGGACGTGATGACAACTGACTTCATGCTTGTCTCCTCCTGTTCAGCGCCCGATCGCCGCGAAGATCTGGTCGAGCTTCTCCAGCGTCGTCTCGTAGTCCTGGGCCGAGTGCGCCAGTGACGTGTAGAACGGCTTGTGCGGATGGACGTAGATGCCCTCGGTCAGGCACGCGAAGTCGAAGGCCTCGCGCAGCGGTCCGTCCTCGCGAGCCAGGTCCCGGTAGTTGCGAATCGGCGTCTCGCTCATGATGACGCCGAAATTGGCGCCGAGGCCGGCCACGTGCCCAGGGATGTGATGGGCTGTCAGCAGATGGCGGACGCCGGCCTTGAACTCCTCGGTCGCCGCATAGAATGGCCGCATCTGGGACTCGTCGGACAGGATATTCAGCGTAGCAAGCCCAGCAGCAAGAACCTGGACGGCTCCGTTGAAGGTTCCGGAGTGGAAGACGCTTCCACCACTCGACAAGGGTGACGTCAGGTCCAGAAGGTCGGCCCGTCCTGCCACTGCGCCGATGGGGAAGCCACCCCCGATGATCTTGCCCAGGACCATGAGGTCGGGCTCGACCCCAACGATACCGGCCACACCCTGGGGGCCCGAGCGAAACCCGGACATGACCTCGTCGAAAACGAGGACCATGCCGAGCTCCCTGGTCAAGGCACGGAGCCCCGCCAGGAATCCCGGATCTGTCTGGTAGAACGCGCGAGGCGACGGCTCGACGATGACGGTGCCGACGCGGTCACGATTGGCGGTGAGCAGTGTCCTGCACACGTCGAGGTCATTGAACGGAAGCACCAGGGTATTGTCGAGGATGGACGCAGGCGTCCCGCGGGACCCGGACACGGACGCCGGCCGATCTGGATCTCCGTAGTCTGCTGCTCGTGGGCTATTGCTGAGCACGCCCTCATAGTGCCACCCGTGGTAATGCCCTTCGAAACGCGCGATAGCCGGCTTTCCCGTCGCCGCACGGCCCAGCTGGAGAGCCAGGTACGTCGCCTCGGAACCGCTGTTGGTGAGACGTACCTTGCCGGTGACCGGCAGCATGGACATCAGTTTCTCGGCGTAGATGATCTCGAGTTCGTTGGGCGTCCCAAAAATCGTCGTACCCCATGTCGCAAATGCTGCTGCCACGGCACGGACGACAGCCGGATGCCCATGGCCGAGGATGAGCGGCCCAAACGCGAGACAGTAGTCAATGTATTCGTTCCCATCGACGTCCCACAAGTGCGAACCCCCCGCCCGCCGCATGAACAGTGGGTAGGGGGCAAAGTACTTGACGTTGGCGACGACGCCAGCCGGCAGGGTCTGCTGGGCGCGTTCGCTCAGTGTTCGGGATGCCGGTGTCTTCGCTGTATAGAGATGCTTGAACTCAGCAGAAGACTTCATCGCCCACCCCTTAGTTGTTCATCTGTTTCTCGACAGCCGCCAGAGACTCTTCCCAGATGTCCAGCATGACATCGCATTGATCCTTGGTGACATTGAGCGCCGGAGAGAGGCGGACCGAATTCTCGCCACAGGGCAGGAGCAGCAGGCCACGCTTGAATGCCTCGAGGACCAGCTGAGTACTCTCTTCCTTGGCCTTGGTCTTCTTGGCGTCCTTCACGAACTCGACGCCGATCATGAGGCCCATGCCGCGCACGTCGCCCATCAGCGGGTGCCGCTTCTGCATCTGGCGCAGACGCTTCATGATGTACTTGCCCTGGAGAGCAGCATTCTTCATCATCCCATTCTGGATGAGCTCGATGGTCTTGAGAGCCGCTGCACAGCTCAGCGGATTCCCTCCAAAGGTCGAGCCGTGGGCGCCCTGCTTCCAGTCCATGACACTCTTCTTGGCGACCATGATGCCTAGAGGAAGGCCCGAAGCAACGCCCTTCGCGATGGCCATGATGTCCGGCTCGGTATCCCAATGCTCGATGGCGAACATCTTGCCGGTACGACCCATGCCGCTCTGCACCTCATCGACCATCAGCAGGATGCCTCGCTGTTCGGTGAGCTGACGCAGTTTCTGGAAGTAGCCGGCCGGCGGCACGACGTATCCGCCCTCACCCTGGATCGGCTCGACCACCATGACAGCCGTATCAGAAGGAGGAGCAATACGCTCCATGACTTCTTCGATCATGCCGATGCAGCGGAGACTGCATGTCGCCGGCGTGAGACCGATGGGACACCGGTAGCAGTAGGCGTATGGCACATGAACGACGCCCTGCAGCATGGGCGAGAATCCTTCGCGGTGCTTGGCCTTGGAACCCGACAGCGTGACAGCACCGTAGGTACGGCCGTGGAATCCACCGAAGAACGCAAGCGCCAGCGGGCGCTTCGAATGCCAGCGTGCCAGCTTCAGGCCTGCCTCGACAGCCTCGGCTCCAGAGTTGCCGTACCAGACCATCTTCTCGGTCGGGCCGGGTGTGATTTCCTGGATCTTCTCCGCGAGCACAATCTGAATCGGGTAGAAGAAGTCCGTGCCGGACATGTGTACCAGCTTGTCTGCCTGATCCTTGATAGCCTTGATGACTTCGGGATGACGATGACCGGTACTGTTGACGGCGACCCCGGCCGTGAAGTCCAGGTACCTGTTGTCGTCGACGTCCACGACCTCGAGGCCCTCAGCATGGTCAGTCACGAGGACATATGGGCGAACGTACGAAGGCGAGATGGCGGCGCGGTCACGCGCATACCATTCCATGCCCTTTGGTCCCGGGATCGCGGTCTTGAGGTCGATATAGTTGTTCCTGGCCATTGTCATCACTCCTTTGAATAATGCTCACGACGCTTTTCGCGCAACGTGCCTGGCGGTGTCAGGTCGTAGGCGTCCTGCGTGAAGATCTTCGCGATGCCCTCGGGCGGCACCTTGCGCTTCTGTGCATCACAGATGAGGCATGGCTCCGGACAACGGCTCCTGGTGTCCTCGGGCTCGGGGTACGACACGATGACGCCTTCGTAGTTTCGCAACACGATGCGGTCTGGAGACATCGACAGAATGTAGTTGGGACTGACCGGGATCTTGCCGCCACCGTGCGGTGCGTCGACGACGAACTGCGGCACAGCAAAGCCGCTCGTGTGACCGCGCAGAAACTCCATGATCTCGATGCCCTTGTAGACAGAGGTGCGGAAGTGACTGATACCGCAGGTCAGATCGCACTGGTAAATGTAGTAGGGTCTGACGCGGATAGCCACGAGCTTCTGAATGAGCTCTTTCATGACGTAGGGACAATCGTTGACCCCTTTCAGGAGGACCGACTGATTGCCGACCGGGATCCCTGCGTCGACAAGCATTGCGATAGCCCGTGACGACTCGGGCGTCACCTCACTGGGATGGTCGAACTGCGTATTGAGCCACAGTGGGTGGTACTTGCGCAGCATGGCGCAGAGCTCGGGTGTGATGCGCTGAGGGAGAACCACGGGCGTACGCGTGCCGATGCGTATCACCTCGACGTGCTGAATCTTGTGAACCTCACTGATGACGTACTCAAGGAACTCGTCGTCGACGAGCAGGGCGTCACCGCCGGACAGGAGGACGTCACGCACTTCCTCGTGTTCCCGGATGTAGCCGATTGCCGCGTCGACCTCGCTCCTCGAGCGCCGTGCGTCAGTCATGCCGGCAAGGCGCCTGCGCGTGCAGTGACGGCAGTACATGCCGCACTGATCCGTAATGAGGAAGAGCACGCGATCGGGGTAGCGATGCGTCAGGCCGTGGACGGGGGAATCGACCTCCTCGTAGAGGGGATCGTCCAGGTCACTCGGCGCAGACTGCAGTTCCAGTGCGCTCGGAACACATTGCTTGAAGATGGGATCATCTTGACTGCTCTGGTCGATGAGCATGGCGTAATAGGGTGTGATCGCCATGCGGAACCTGGAGAGTGCACTGATGACACCAGTCTTCTGCTCATCAGTAAGCTGGATGACCTGGGATAGGGTTTCGACTGTCTGGATACGGTTGGCAACCTGCCAGCGCCAATCATCCCAGTCCCGCTGCAACACGTTCTTCCAAAGGGGAACGTCAGTGTACTTGTGACCCGACAAGGAACACCTCCTCCTTTCGATGGTGGAGATGGCGGGATTTGAACCCGCAACCTCGTGCTTGCAAAGCACTTGCTCCCCCGTTGAGCTACATCCCCACGTATGAAGACACGAACGAAATAAATGGTGGGCCTCTCTGGATTCGGACCAGAGACCTCGTCCTTATCAGGGACGCGCTCTAACCAGCTGAGCTAGAGGCCCACGTGCAGCTGCCTTTTCCAACTGTCATTCTAGAGGGAATCGGCCTGCTGTCAAGTCGCAGGAACGGCTCTCAGCCGTAGCGCTCTTCCTTCCACGGGTCCCCGCGCATATGGTAGCCACGCGACTCCCAGAACCCCGGCCGATCCTCCGCCAGGAACTCGAAGCCGGATACCCACTTGGCGTCCTTCCAGGCGTAGAGCGACGGAACGAGAAGCCGGAGAGGTCCCCCGTGTGGGGCAGTGAGGGGAAGTCCTTGCCATTCCCAGGCCAGCATCGCGTCGTCGGCCAGCAGGGCTTCGAGCGGAAGATTCGTCGTGAATTCCGTGGTGCAGTGAGCCATGACGAATCGAGCCGACGCGGACAACTCGACGTGCGCTGCCTCCAGGACGTCGCGCACCAGCGCTCCACCCCACTCGGTCCCGAGCATCGACCATCCAGTGACACAATGGAAGTCGGCCGTCAGGGTCGTATGCTTCACTGTCATGAGTTGTTGCCATGTCATTGCGTTCGGCTCCCGCACCTCGCCCCAGAACCTGAACGTGAAGTTGTTCACGTCCACCGACGGCACCTGTTCGGCCGTCAGGGTGTAGAATGATGTCGTGACCGACTGGTTGGGAGGAACCCGGGGCCGACTCGGCCGGGGCGCAAACTCAGGGCCGTCCCGAGGCTTACGACCGAACATGGGCAAACCCCGCACGTTCAAACGCCTGCACCAGTGCGACGATCAGAAACGCCGTGGCAGGAATCATCACGACACTGCCTGCGGCTTGACCGGCCAATACTGGCCAGTATGGCAGCTTCATGACGTCATGTAGTACCACCGGTAGCCAGCCGACATTGAGCACCAGGCGCGTGACGCTCACTCCTATCCAAATCCGCGCCGTGCGTGACCTCGGCCACCCCAGTTTCACAAGAACCCACGGGATGGCACCGTTGAGAGCCGAAATTGCCGTTATCTGCCAGATGATGAAGGGGCCAGAAGGCCAGATGACAAAGCCGACCAAGTCAGCAGCAGCTCCAACCAGCAATCCGCTCAACGGGCCTGCAAGGATGCCGGCAAGAACAATCGGGAGATGCCCGAGACCTATCCTGGCCCCGAGGCCCCCTCCGATGGGGACATTCAGTGACATGAGACGCGTCAGAACGATGCTCAGCCCAATCATAAGTCCGTCCAGCGTCAGGACTCTAAGAGCCATGCGGGCGGGATCTGGTCTTCTTTCAACGGGGTCCATCACTGTTCCTCCTTCCGTGCGCCACCGCCCCTTCCTAGAGATTGACCGCCAGGAACCGCTTCTTGCCGACGCGCATGTGGATAGGTGAATGACCCAGACTGACTTCGAATCCAATGTCCGTAACACGCTGTCCTTCCACTTCGATGCCGCCCTGTTGAATCAGACGACGGGCCTCCGACTTCGACGGTACCACCCCAAGGCCAAACAGCAAGTCGATGACAGCAACATGGGGGAGGCCGGCAAACTCGGCCGGCAGAGCGACGTCCTCATACGCGATGTCAGCGGACGCACTCGATGCTCTCTTGCTGAACACATTCTCGAAGTTGACCTGCGCAGCCGCCGCACCCTCTGTCCCATGGAAACGCTCAGCGACGAGGAACGCCAGACGCTTCTTGGCAGTCATCGGATGCACCGAACCATCTGTGATCCCTGCCATAATACCCTGGAGTTCTGGTTCCGGCATGCTGGTCAGAAGCGTGAAGTACTGCTCCATCAGCTCGTCCGGAATCGACATGCACTTGCCATACATGTCCACGGCGTTCTCTGCTATGCCGATGTAGTTGTTCAGGCTCTTGCTCATCTTGTGCACGCCGTCGAGTCCAGGCAGGATGGGCATCATGAACGCGACCTGTGCAATCTGGCCGACTTGTTCCTGCAATTCACGGGCGAGCAGGAAATTGAACTTCTGATCTGTGCCGCCCAGTTCGACGTCTGCCTCGACGGCCACTGAATCATACCCCTGCATCAGGGGGTAGAAGAACTCATGGAAGAAGATCGGGACCTGGCCGCGGTAACGCTTGGAGAAATCGTCCCGCTCCAGAATCTGCTGGATGGTGAACCGCGAGGCGAGGCGGATGATCTCCTCGAACGTCAGTCTGGACAGCCATTCGCCGTTGTAGCGAACTTCCGTCTTCTGCGGGTCGAGAATGCGGTAGACCTGTTCGAAGTAAGTCCTGGCGTTGGCGTCGATCTGCTCCCCGGTAAGGGGTGGGCGCGTCTTGAAACGTCCGGACGGATCCCCGATCCTGGCGGTATAGTCGCCGATGATGAATACTACTTGGTGGCCCAAGTCCTGAAACTGGCGCAGCTTGTCGAGGACGACGGCATGCCCGAGATGCAGGTCGGGGGCACTCGGGTCCGCTCCCAGCTTCACGCGCAGTGCCTTCCCCGAAACAAGGGAATTCCTGATCTTGGCCGCCAAACCTTCTTCGCTCACAATCTCCGCTGTTCCACGCCGCAGGATGCTCAGCTGACGTTGTACTTCCTGCTCCACCTGTGCTGTTTCCATCTTCACCTCTTTCATGGCATGTCGCCTTCTCTCTTCCAGGCAATCATGACAACTGTCCCGCGTTCGACGACAACCTGCTGGACGAGGCCGCAGGCGACGTTGCTCAGTGTCCTCGTGGATCCCTGCTGGACGACTGCGCGCGACAGAGGATACGCAAATCCCGTCAGGCTCAGCTCGACTTCCGGAGTCACGGGAACAAAGGAGACAGTCGTGCCCGATAGGAGCTCCAGGACGTTGCTGCCCCTGAGAGGCCTGACCAGACACCGGTCATCCTCGAACGTGATGTCTTCGAAATCAGCGAGATGCCGCGCTGCAAGATGAAGATTGAACAGACAGTGATCGAGTCTCCCGCCGAGTCCGGCCAGCACAAGCACGCTGCCGTGTCGTTCCATCGTCACCAGCAGGTCAAACGCAGCCTCGAGGTCGGAAACGTCCTTGTGCGCCGGAAGGACGACCACCTGCGTGCGCTCCCTGTCCAGCCCCGCCAGCAGCTCGGGAACCACGGAGTCGCCGTCGCCGACAAACAGTTCGGGGGTCAGACCAAGTTGGGACATCACGCTCAGGCCGCGATCGACGGCGACCAGAAACGCGTCCGCATAGTCGACGGTACACAGGTATGAGAACGAGCCAGGGTCTCCCCCGGCGAAGACGATCGTGGGCATGGCAGACATGGCTGCCCTCCTCAGGAACCCTTGAGGAGCCGTACGAACGCAGTCGCGTCAGGAGCCCGGAAGAATGACGTCCCCGCCACAAGTTCGTCTGCGCCGGCGTCGCGAAGAGCTGCTGCGTTCGAGGCGTCTACTCCCCCGTCAACAGCGATGCGAAGTGGTGTTCCAGACCGGTCCGCGGCGGAACGGAGTGCCCGCACCTTCGCCAGTGTCCCTGTGAGAAACGACTGACCCCCGAAACCGGGCTCCACCGACATCAGGAGCACCGTGTCGACACTGTCCAGGAGAGGAACGACGGACTCCACCTGCGTCGCTGGGTTGACGGCGACACCCCTGCGGATGCCGGACCCTTCCAGGAGCTGGAGTGCGCGGAATGGAAACCGCGTCGCCTCCACGTGAAAGAGCAGCTCGGCCACGCCCGTCGCGACAAACGCGTCGAAGACTTCCTCGGGGTGCTTGATCATCAGGTGAGCGCAGCACGGCAAGCCTGATGCCCTGACGATGTCGGCAGCGATCGACGAGCCGAACGAAATGTTCGGGACAAACCGCCCGTCCATGATATCCAGGTGGATGCTGTCGACTCCCGACAGCCGAATCCGCTCAAGGGAACGACCAAGCTCCGTGAAGTCCGTGCTCAGGACAGAGACGGACACGTTGACGCGCGGCTCTTCGATCATGGGACTTTCGACACGGTCAGCTCGATCCAGGCGCCTTTCTCGATGGCGTCGCCGGCCGCTGGCTCCTGCATCAGCACCAGCTGTGCCGGTTGAGTCAGCTGAGGGGATACGATGACCTTGCTCACCGAGAACCCGAGAGCCTTGAGACGTTTCTTCGACTCTGTCAGCGACAACCCGACCAGGTCAGGCATGGTGGCCATCGTCCCTCTGCTGACCGTCAGCGTCACGACAGACCCCCTGTTGACGTCGGCATTAGACCCGGGCACCTGGGCCAGGACAGTCCCTACCGGACTCGCGTCGACCTGTTCGACGAGGTCGCCCAGGACCAGCCGGTTCGCGACGATGAAGGCCTGTGCCACCTCGAATGCCCCACCGACGAAGTTTGGGAGTGTCAGGGAAACGGGTCCCGAACTGGTCACCACCGTGATGACACGTCCCTTCAGTACCATAGTCTGAGGTTCAGGGTCCTGTCTGAGGACAAAGTCCACGGGCATCGTGTCCGAATTCTCTGACGACTTGACTTCGACCTGCACTCCCGCTGCCGCAGCTTTCGCCTCGGCTTCACGAAGACTCACGCCCACGAAGACCGGTGCCTGGATCATGCCCTGAACAGCAGTACCGGACGAACAGCCGGCGCCTGCAGCCAAGACAGCGACGAGTACCACCAGTATCAGACAGCTATAAGGGTTTCGTATCCTCAATGTCATTCCACCTGTAGGCGGATGGAGCCAAACCATCTGCCAACTCTCGCCGGGCCACTGTGACCCGAACCAGCATCTCGCAACCAGCCCGTCCACAATCACGCTTCTGAACCATTATATGGCCAGCCGTCAATAGTCAACCACAAATGAGCGCAAGTCATTTGACAACGAGGCCTAAGACGGTAAAATCAGACCGCCCCGAAGCGGGCATTGGACGTAATTCTCTGTAGAGGAGGCTTTATGAAGAAGAGAGTCTTGATCATGGGAGCTGCAGGCCGAGACTTCCACAATTTCAACGTGGTCTATCGGGACAACCCGGACTACGAAGTGGTAGCATTCACGGCAACGCAGATCCCCGGCATCGACGACAAGAAGTACCCTGCCGCCTTGGCCGGCAAGCTCTATCCGTCTGGTATTCCAATCTACCCAGAGTCCGATCTCGACAGGCTCATCGCGGAGCTTCATGTCGATGAAGTAGTATTCGCGTACTCAGACCAGCCCCACGTGAAGGTCATGAACAAGGGTTCACAAGTCCTTGCCGATGGCGCCGACTTTACCCTGCTTGGTCCCAAGAGCACCCAGGTCAAGTCCAGCAAGCCGGTCATCTCCATCTGTGCCGTTCGCACCGGATCGGGCAAGAGCCAGACCAGCCGCGCCGTCGTCCGCGCTCTGCGCGCCGCCGGCAAGAAGGTCGTGTCCATCCGCCACCCGATGCCCTACGGGGACCTCGTGGCCCAGGCTTGTGAGCGCTTTGCGACCTATGCCGACCTCGACAAGTACAAATGCACGATCGAAGAACGCGAGGAGTACGAGCCGCACATTGACATGGGCGCCGTCATCTACGCTGGCGTCGACTATGAGATGATCGTTCGCGAAGCAGAAAAGGAAGCGGACGTCATCGTCTGGGACGGCGGCAACAACGACTTCTCGTTCTACGTTCCAGACCTCAAGATCACCGTTGCTGATCCTCTGCGTGCCGGCAATGAACTCACGTACTATCCCGGCGAGACCAACTTCCGGCAGGCTGATGTCGTCGTCATCAACAAGGTCGACTCGGCTACTCCCGCACAATTGACCGAGGTCCGCGAGAACATGTACAGGGTGAATCCCAGTGCCATCATGATCGAGGCCGCTTCTCCCGTTTTTGTCACAGATCCTGACATGATTCGCGGCAAGCGGGTTCTCGTGATCGAAGACGGCCCCACGCTCACGCACGGCGAGATGAACTATGGTGCCGGATACGTCGCAGCCATGAAATACGGCGCAGCCGAGATCATCGACCCTCATCCCTATGCGGTCGGCTCTATCAAGGCAACGTTCGAGAAATATTCCCAGAAGATGAGCATCCTGCCGGCTATGGGCTACAGCGACGAGCAGATCGAAGACCTGCGCCAGACCATCGAGGCCACTCCTTGCGACGTGGTCGTCATGGGCACGCCCATCGACCTGCTGCGCGTGCTGAAACTCACCAAACCGTCGGTCCGTGTCACGTACGAGCTCCAGGAGATCGGCACACCAACCATCGTCGACGTCCTGAAGAAATTCGGGCTCATCTGACTCAGGGAGGGATGATGGCCACCAAGCTCAAAGGAAGAGACCTGCTTTGCCTCAAGGACTTCTCGAAAGAGGAGATCCTCGAGATCATCTCGTTTGGCGATAAGCTGAAAATGGATTCCATGGTCGGAAAGCAGGAGCACTACCTGGAAGGCAAGTCAGTTGCCATGATCTTCCAGAAAGCCTCGACTCGTACCAGGGTGTCGTTCGAGGTCGCAGCCTTCGAACTCGGCGCTCACGCATTGTACCTCAACGCGAACGATATGCAGCTGCACCGGGGTGAGACCATTGCGGACACCGCACATGTCCTCTCGCGCTACGTCGCCGGTATCGTCGCACGCGTGTTTGCGCACCAGGACCTTGTCGACCTTGCCGCCAACAGCGATTCCCCAATCATCAACGCCCTGTCCGACTTGAGCCATCCCTGCCAGATCCTTGGGGACCTCATGACCGTCCGCGAGAAGAAGGGCTCGCTCAAGGGCCTCAGACTCGCCTATGTCGGCGACGGCAACAATGTCGCCAACTCCCTGTTGCTCGGATGCGCACGCGTCGGCATGAGCATCGCCATCGCATCACCCAAGGGGTTCGAACCCAGAGAGGACATCGTCAGAACCGCAACCGAGATCGCCAAGCAGAGCGGCAGCACCGTTCTCGTGACCAACGACCCCATCGTTTCGGTTCAGGACGTCGACGTCGTGTATACTGACGTCTGGGCTTCCATGGGTCAGGAGGCGGAGCATGAGGAACGCGTGAAGGTGATGCGTCCCTTCTCTCTTACGGCCGACCTCATGGAACACGCCAAGAAAGATGCCGTCGTCCTGCATTGTCTGCCGGCTCACCGCGGTGAGGAGATCACCGACGAAGTCATCGACGGCCCTCAGAGCGTCGTGTTCGACCAGGCCGAGAACAGGCTCCACATCCAGAAGGCAGTCCTCGCTCTTCTCCTCGGCTAGCAGCAGTCCGGAATCACACACTACCACAAAAGGCCGGGGATACCCCGGCCTTTTCTCTTCTTCCGTCACACGACCGGGCCAAACGGCTAGAATCGAACTACTGCCTCGTGTTCGCTCTTCGCATTCCTGCTAGAGACAAGTCTGTGACGCTTCTTCGCTCAACGTCTTTAGATACCGTTCAACACTCACGACAGCAATGGCACCATCGGCACAAGCAGTTACAACCTGTTTCAAGGGCGTATCAGTAACGTCGCCAACAGCGAAGAGACCCTTCAATGAAGTTTCCTTGTTCACGTCTGTCTTGATCAGACCCTTGTCTGTAAGGTCAACAAGACTCCTTACGAGATCGCTATTGGGTCTTTCTCCGATTGCCCCGAATATCCCATCAACCTGGAGCGCCTCTCGTTGATGGGTTTGAACGTTCTCAAGGAGAATCTTCTCAACTCTCTTTTCGCCCAGGACGCTGACGGGAATGGCGTTCAGCTTCAGCTCAACTTTGGGATTGCCGAATACCTCTTCCTGAAGCATCTTGGCAGCCCTCAGCTCGCCTCTTCGATGTATCAGGATCACCTTCGCTGCAAACTTGCTGAGATACATGGCCTCATGGAGTGCTGCATCTCCTCCGCCTATGACACAGACAGTCCTGTCCTTGAAGAACGCCGCGTCACATGTGGCACAATAGGAGATCCCCTTTCCCCTGAATCTCTCTTCTTCGGGCACAGGCAACTTGATGGGCTCCGAACCGGTGGACAGGATGACCGATCTTGCCCCAATCTCTCCCTTGTCTGTATCCAGGAAGAACCCACTGCTCTCCCTCCGTATGCTCTTTACGGCATTCAGAGCGATCTGCCCAACGAACCTCTCAGCCTGTCTCCTGAATCTCTCGCCGAGCTCCTCGCCCGAAATGCCCTCAGGGAAACCCGGATAATTCTCAACCCAGTCCGAAACCGTAATCAACCCACCAAGCGACACCCTTTCCAGAACAATCGTGCTGAGCCTTGCCCTACCAGCATAGATGGCAGCTGTCAGTCCTCCGGGCCCTGCCCCAACGATTGCAACGTCATACAGGACACTCCCATGAACATCTTGACTCTTCTCAAGGGCATCGTCGCTCAACGGGATAGTTGACTCACTCATAGTTCCTCCTGGCCAGTGACCGCAAGAAGGGTCACGTATTCTCGGTGTCTCTGTTGCGCATAGCTCTGTGTTCGGTACTTGCAGCAATATCCAACTGGATTGGACCACAGTCCCTCTATGCTACGTGGACCCGTCCTCTGACTCCATATACCCCCTAGGGTATATGTATCAGTATATACGGAACCTGTGGAGCCGCAACCGCTTCCAGCTACTCCGTTTCGGCACGGCTTCAAGGCGCGGCAGGAGCAACCCTTCTTCCCTCCCGGAGCGACTGCGACCAGAGGCCTTCGAGGTTATAGTGCTCCCGGACGTCGGCGCCGACGAACACATGGAACACGGTATCGCCATAGTCGCACACGACCCAGTCGGATGCGGGTGATGATTCGGTGACGGTGACGACCCCCGCATCAAGCTCGACCGCCTTCGCGACGTTGCGAAGCAGTGCATCGGCCAGAACGGTATTGTCGACCGTGGCAATGACCAGGAAATCGAAGAAGGGGGTCCGTTTCCTGACGTCAATCGATCTGACGTCCTCGACCCCCATCTTCTCACACTCGTTGACGATCCGGTTTGCCAGTCGCTTGCCGTTCATGAGCACCTCACACCGAAGAATGGCCTTTCGTATCTATTGTACGGTCTGACGTTCCGAAAGCAACGCCAATGCTCGCCCCTGGCGTCAATTCAGGCAAGAAGGCACGTGAACCATCAGGTCGTGAGCTCACCAGAAACGGAGGCGTATCTCCCATGTTTCCTGATGATCCGGTTTTGATCACGCCTACGGCGCTTGTCAGACGAGCCCTTCTGGATAGACTCAGCATGAAATCGTCTGATACAAGGGGAGCCTGTGCGCAGAAAAGGGTTCACGTTGTTGGAGCTTGTCGTTGCCATGGCGATCGTCGTCATCCTGGCAACCATCGCCGTGCCGCGTCTCGACAGGTATGTCGCGCGGGTTCGCCTCCGACTTGCCGGGATGACGCTGGTACATGACCTCCGCGACATGCAGACCGATGCTGTGTGTGAAGACTCCTTCTACACCATCGTCTTCGTGACCAATGAGAACTGGTACTACTTCAGGCAAGGCACCAAGTCCTATGCTCCCCCTGGGACAGTCAGGACGGAGCGGTCGCTGTCGAGGTACGCCGGGTTTCCACTGGCGGTCGGCAAGAGAACTCCTGTCTCCGCGGTGTTCGGACCTCAGACATCCATGGTGAGTCCCGTGGTCACCATGAGCTTCAACGGAATGGGGAGACCAGCCAGCGGCTCTGGCGGAGGGCATGTGACCTTCATCAACGCGTATGGTGAACGCATCGACGTCATCGTCACACCCGTCGACGGGAACATCCGCATGACTTGGGTTCAATGAACCTGTAACAGGGGACAGTCGTAGTTGTTGTAACATTGTAACAGGGGACAGTCGTAGTTGTTGTAACATTGTAGCAGGGGACAGTCGTAGTTGTTGTAACATTGTAGCAGGGGACAGTCGTAGTTGTTGTAACATTGTAGCAGGGGACAGTCGTAGTTGTTGTAACATTGTAACAGGGGACAGTCGTAGTTGTTGTTGTAACATTGTAGCAGGGTGTAACAGGGGACAGTCGTGGTTGTTGTAACAGGGGACGGTAGAAGGAAGAGCAGGGTTGCAGGTTGCTATGCGCCTTGTGGGCCCGGCACAGGTTGCCGGGCCCCTCTTTGCTGTCACTAGTCCGTGGTCGCTAGTAGTTGAACTGCTGGACCAGGTAGGAGGGGTTGAGCTGCTCGCCGGTGGCGTGCTCGATCATGGTGTTCCATGAGTACTTCGAGCCGGGGGTGAAGACGTTTCCGACGAACCAGCGGCCACCTTCGGGCGTCAGGACTTTGCCGTCGCCTTTGGCCCGCAGGGTGTGGTCGAACTGGGAGGCGAGCATCTCGCCGAGCAGGTAGTTGTGGTAGTAGACGGGGGCCATGGCAAAGTGGTACTTCGCTGCCCAGTCGGGCTGCTCGAAGCGTTCTTCGGGGGCGTTGAGGTACTGGATGTTTTGGACGCCCTGGTACCAGAGCCGGCTGTCGCTTTTCTCGGTGCGGTACAGCTCGCGCTCGAAGAGCGCAAAGTGGGTGATCCACCGCGTTGCGACCAGCATCTGGTTGCGGATGGCGATCGGGAGGTCTTCCTGAAGCTTCTGGAGGTTGGCATCGTCGATGCCCACCATCTGCTTGTACCATTTGGGGTCGCGGGCCATGCGCCCAAAGAACATGGCGACGGCTTCGGTCGTGAAAATGTGCGCGGGTTGGCGCAGGACCTCGGGAAGCGACATGTCGGTGTACTTGTCGTAGCAGGCGTGGCCCATCTCGTGCAGGAGGGTTTCCATTTCGGTCTCGTTGGGCCGCAGATTGGCCAGGACGCGGACGTCGCCTCTGTTGTCGAGATGCATGCAGAAGGCGTGCTGGTCCTTGCCCGCCCGTTCGTAGAGGTCGCTGCGAGCGATGATATCACGGATATCCAGGCCGATGGCGTCGTAGGTTGCCGTCGCAAGTTCCTCGACGATGTGATCGCCCTTGCCCTCGAAGTACACGCCGAGATCGACGTCTGAAGTGCGAGGCGCCTCCTGGAAGAACATGTCGCTCATGTGCCACGGCATCAGCTTGTCGGGGTCGATGCCCAGCCGCTGTCCGACCGCCTGGTCGATGGCATCCTTGACGCGGCGGAACAGGGTGTCGGTCTGGTCGCGGTAGCTCTCAAGCGTTTGATTGAGCCATGCGCCGTCGAACTCTTGAAGCTGGATCTGCATCTCGTAGTAGTTGTCGTACCCCAGCTTGACGGCGGACTCGTTGCGCAGCTTGATGAGCTCCATGAGGCCGGGCTCAAGCACGGGGCCCACCTGCTTGCTGGCGAGCCATGCCTTCTTGCGCAGGTCATTGTCGGTGCTGGACCGGAGGATCTCCTCGATCTGCTTGTTGTTGACTTCCCTGCCGTCGATGGTTCCACGGAATTTCGTCGTGATGCCCTGAAGGGCGATCTGCTGGCTGACCAGCTGTTGAAGCGTCTCCTTGTCCAGCTGGTTTTCGACCATCATGTCATGGATGAGGGTGAGCTGCCTGCGCTCGAACTCCTCCAAGTTGGTCGCAGCGAGCATGGCATTCACGGTGTCGAAGCGCCCCTTGTCGGCCAGGAAGAGCCGCATTGCCAGGTCGGCATGCTCCGCCTGCGCGGCGTACTCGTCCTTGCCCGTCGTCGACAGGTTCCACGCGGCGATGTTGCACTGATAGTACAGCTCGTTCAGCTTCTCGTTCAGGTCCTTCAGATACATGGCTTTTTCCATGGGTACCTCCTAAGATAGCTACAGTTTACGAAGGAACGGGCGAATGCAACAGGCCGGTGGAGGAGTGGCCGAAACCGGCTCCGGCTTGAAGATGCCGCGTTTGACACGTTTTCAGGGCAGCATATACTTGAATTGTTCTCTGGGGCAGGGTGAAATTCCCGACCGGTGGTAATAGCGAAGAGCTTAGCCCACGAGCCGCTGCGGCGGTAGGACTTGGTGTGATTCCAAGGCCGACAGTACAGTCTGGACGGGAAGAGACGTGGACTTTCCGTGCCCCCAGGGTTGATTGCAGCTGCAAGGCTGCGTCTGCTATGGAGGTAGAGAATGGAATCGAGAAAACTGCGTGTGCTCGCCCTGACCGGCATGCTGGCTGCCGTCGGGTACGTCCTTCAGCTGTTCGAATTCCCCCTGCTGCCGGCAGCGTCATTCCTCAAATTCGACTTTGGCGATGTCGCCGTCTTCATCGCTGGCTCGGCGATGGGTCCCGCTGCGGCCATCCTGACGGCGGTGGTGAAAGGAATCCTCTGGGCGCTCATCGGCCGTGGGACGGACGGCTGGGTCGGAGCAGGCATGAACACGATGACGGTCATCGCCTTTGCGTTGCCAGTGTCCCTTGTGGCTCGCTCCAGGAAGGTGTGGGTGAAGGTCGCCGCAGCAGGTTTGGGCGTTGTCGTGATGACGGCCGTCATGGCCGGCGTCAACCTGATCGTGGACCCCTGGTACTTCAAGATGCCGATTGCGGCCGTCAAAGCCATCATCGTGACGGCCATCATCCCGTTCAACCTGCTCCGGGGCCTCTTGAACGGTGTCGCGTCGGTGGGCATCATGCTGGCGCTTCAGCGGACGGCCATCTTCCGAGGGGACCGCTAGCTCCGGTACCTGGCACCGCCTCGCTCTATCGTACCCGCGGAGGCGGGAACCCAGTCCTACCCCTATTGCATCATGTTACAACAACTACGGCTGTCCCCTGTTACACCGCGGAGGCGGGAACCCAGTCCCGTCCGCACCGCATCATGTTACAACAACTACGGCTGTCCCCTGTTACAGGACGCAACGAGCTGGATGCCCGTTTGTGCGGGCACTGCGAATCCGCTGTTCTTGCCTCACGGGGCGCTGAGCATATACTGTCGTCATGCGCCGGGGCTCGGCATGACCGGCATGCCGTGAGGTGAAATGTGAACTCAGCAGATATTCGAGAAGGTTTTCTCCGTTTCTTCGAGGGATACGACCACCTGAGACTCCCCAGCGCTCCTCTGCTTTCGCCTGACCCGACCCTGCTCTTTACCGCAGCCGGCATGGTCCCTCTGAAGCAGTACTACCTGGGGGAGGTCACTCCTCCGAGCCTGCGTATGACGTCGGACCAGAAATGCATCCGCACGAACGACATCGAGCGGGTCGGCCGAACGGCGCGCCACCACACCTTCTTCGAGATGCTGGGCAACTTCTCCATCGGCAACTACTTCAAGGACGAGGCCATCGCGATGGCCTATGAGTTCTCGACCAGGGTCCTCGGCCTGTCGGCCGACCGCATCTGGGTAACTATATATGAGGAAGACCTCCAGACGGCGGACATCTGGCAGAAGGTCGGCATCCCACGCGAGCGGATCGTGCCGATGGGTGCTGGCGACAACTTCTGGACTATGGGCCCCGTCGGCCCGTGCGGTCCCTGCAGCGAGCTCTACATCGACCGCGGGGTGCGTCACCCGGGCGACGAGAACCAGCAGATGGGCGACGATGGGGACCGGTTCCTCGAGTACTGGAACCTGGTGTTCACGCAGTTCGACCGTCAGCCCGACGGCTCGCTGAAGCCGCTTGCCCGCAAGAATATCGACACCGGCCTGGGCCTCGAGCGCATGACGAGTATCATGGAAGAGACCGACACGGACTTCGAGACGGACGGGTTCCGGCCCATCATCCAGACGGTGGCGGACCTGTCGCACCAGGAATACGGTGCGGACCCGCGAGTGACGGCACGCATGAAGACCATCGCCGACCACGTTCGCGCCTGTACGTTCCTCATGGCCGAGAAACTTCTGCCCAGCAACGAGAAGCAGGGGTATGTCCTGCGCCGCCTACTGCGCCGTTCTCAGGCGCTGGGTCGCATGATCGGCATCGAGGGCGCCTTCATGGGCAAGGTCGCGGACACGGTCATCGACGTCATGAAGGGGCCCTTTCCCGAGCTGGTCGCTGAAGGTGACCGCATCAAGGGCGACATGGAGATCGAGGAGCAGCGCTTCGACCACACGCTCCGCGAAGGGCTGGTCGAGTTCACCAAGGCCGCTCTGGCAGTGCGCCAGGACGGGAGTGACACCATGCCCGGCAAGACCGCGTTCTACCTGCACGACACGATGGGCTTCCCGGTCGAATTGACGGCTGACCTCTTGCGGGACGCGGGGCTCAACCTGGACCGCGAAGGCTTCGACGTCCTGCTGAACGATCAGCGCCATGGTGGCAGTGAGTCGTCGGGTGTCGAAGAGGCAAGCCGCGAACGGACCGGGTACGTCAAGCTGAGAGAAACCGTCGGCAGTTCGCATTTCGTCGGCTATGAAACGCTGTCGGCCGAGGCTGTGGTCACGGGCCTCCTGAAGGGCGGCGAAGCCGCCAGCAGTGCCAAGGTGGGCGACCATGTCGGGCTCATCCTCTCGTCGACCCCGTTCTACGGCGAGAAGGGTGGCCAGGTGGGCGACACGGGTTTCATCACGACGCCTGGTGCGCGCTTCGAGGTCACGGACACCAGGACTCCCGTGGAAGGGTTGATCATCCACGAAGGCATCCTGGTCGAAGGTGCCATCGCGGCGGGAGACAGCGCGCGCGCCGAAGTGGACCCGGAGCGGCGGAAGGCAATCGCGCGGGCTCACACCGCGACACACCTCCTGCAGGCCGCCCTGCGCTCCATCGACCCGACCGTCCAGCAGAAGGGTTCCAAGGTCATGCCCGACGAGTTCCATTTCGACTTCAGTTTCCGAGGCAGTCTCGGCGCGGGCGACCGCAAAGTCCTGGAAGAGGAGGTGCTGGGGTTCATCACGTCGAACGCTGCGGTGCGGACCGACGTCATGCCCATCGAGGAAGCCCGCAAAACGGGGGCGCTCGCGTTCTTTGGCGAGAAGTATGGCGTGGCTGTGCGCGTGGTGACGGCCGACGGCATCTCGAAGGAGCTGTGCGGGGGCACACACGTTACTGCGACCGGCGATATCGGCTTCCTGCACATCCGGTCGATCCGCAGTATCGGGACGGACACCAAGCGCATCGAGGCTTCCGTCGGGCTGGGCGCCCTGCGGGAGTTCTGGGCATATCAGGAGAGTGTCGAACGGTCTGCTGAGACGCTGGGCTGTGCGCCGGTCCCGGCAGAGGTGACGCGCGCGGTGGAAGACCTCACAGGCGTGGTCAAGGAACGCGACCGTCGCATCGAAGGACTCATCGCGGCGGCGACCGACCGCCGTGTGCGCGACCTGATCGCCCAGCCGGCGACCGTCAAGGGCCAGCGGGTCGTCGTCGCCACGTTCGAGGGCCTGACCGCCGAAGCCCTGCGCAGTGCGGGGGACATGGCCGAGCAGCAGCTGGGAGATGGCGTCTTCATCGGCATGGCATCCGGCGAAGACGGCTTCACCGTCATCAAGGTGTTCGGTACGGCTGGAGCGACGTTCTCGGCACGAGGCATCTTCAAGGCCCTGACCGACAAGTACGGCGGCAAGGGCGGTGGCAACGACCGCATGTGCCAGGGCCGTATCGCAGGCCTGCCGACCGCGGAGGAACTGGAGGCACTGCTTGGCTGACGGTCCATCCGGCTTGACGGTCATGCTCTGTCTCGACGTCGGTGAGCGCCACATCGGCCTTGCCCGGACGGTGGCGGACGTGGGGACGGCATTCCCTGCCGGCTCGATCGACATGGGGCTCCCGGCCGCAACGGCACGAGCCGTGGTCGACCGCGTCGTGCTGGAGGGTGCGGGTTGTCTGGTGGTCGGCTTGCCGCTTGGGCTGGACGGAACGGATTCGCTGCAGACGGGCAAGGTGAGGCGGTTCGTGGGCCTTGTCCGCAAGGAGCTGGCGGCAAGGGGCCTCAAGAAGGAGGTGCGTGTCGAGCTGGTGGACGAGCGCCTGTCGTCGGTCGCCGTCGAACGGGCCGCGGCCAGCCAGGGGCTCTCGGGTTCCGCAGGGCGGGCCACCAAGGATCAATGGGAGGCAGTCTACATCCTGCAGGGCTATCTCGACCGTACTTCATCGGTGCGGGGCGAAGGTGACTGACATGGACGAAGACACGCAGAATACGCCCGAGGTCGCAGAGCCAACCCCCGCTGGGCCGCCCCGGAGCGCCGTGGGCAGGTCCGCGCGTGTCGCCGGCGTCCTCCTGGTCCTCGCGATCATCGCCGGTGCGGTCGGCTGGCTGCGATTCGTGCGCATTGTGCCGGCCCAGGGGCGTGACGCCTTCGTGGACGTCCGTCCCGGGGACAGCGTGACCGCGGTCAGCGAGCGGGTCTTTGCACTAGGCATGACGTCCGGTCCCCAGGCTCTGCGGTGGTACTGGCGGCTGAGACGTGGCGGCTCATTGCGCGAGGGGCGCTATGTGCTCAGCGGAATCGGTACCATGGAGGCCCTGTACCTTCAGCTTGTGGCGGGTTCGCCTCTCACGGCGCGCGTAACGTTCCCCGAGGGTTACACGGTCCGCCAGATGGCCGCGCGCCTCGAGGAACAGGCCGGCATCGCAGCGGATGAGTTCCTGAAGGCGGCCGGGGACGACCAGGGTACGCTTCTGGAGGGGCAGCTGTTCCCCGACACGTACGAGTTCCTGTACGCGGGTGACGCCACAGAGGTCGTAGCGCGCATGCTCGGCAGGTTCGCCGACATGATCCCCTGGGACTGGGGGGTTCAGGCGGCGAAACGTGGCCTGACGGGAGGGGAGCTGGTCACCGTCGCCTCCATCGTCGAGCGTGAAGCCAGGTATGACGCAGACCGCCCGCTGGTGGCCAGCGTCATCTTCAACCGTCTGGCGGAGAAGATGCTGCTCCAGATGGACGCCACGCTCGGGTACGTCCTTCCCAGCCACGACGGCTTCTACAGCTATGAAGAGTTGAAGGAGGACTCGCCGTACAACACGTACGTGCACGTCGGCCTGCCGCCGACTCCCATCTGCAATCCGGGCCTGGCGTCGCTGGATGCTGCAGCGCATGCCCCCGCGAGCACCTACTACTACTTCCTGGCCAAGCCTGACGGTCACTGCGTCTTCGCGCGGACCTTCGCGGAGCACACCCGCAATATGCGATTGTATCTCCCTGGAGGCAATTGACATGACACGCCCCATCCTTGTCGGCATCGCCGGCGGTTCCGGCTCGGGCAAGACCACTGTCGCCGAGAAGATCATGCATGAGACGGCACAGCCGGTCGTCTTCCTCAAGCAGGATTCGTACTACAGGAACTTCGACGGCATGTCCATCGAGGAGAAGCGCGGCATCAACTATGACCATCCCAGTGCCTATGACGACGATCTGCTGATCGACCATCTTCAGCGTCTGACTCACGGCGAGGCAGTCGACGTGCCAGTGTACAGCTATGCCCGCTATGAGCGCGAGCCCTGGACCGACCACATCGAGCCTCAACCCGTCATCATCCTCGAGGGGATCCTGGTACTGGAGAACGCGATCCTGCGCGACCTGCTGGACATCAAGCTCTACGTCGACACGGACGCGGACGTCCGGTTCATCCGCCGCCTCCTGCGGGACACCCGCGAGAGGGGCCGCACGGTTGAGTCCGTTGTGGCGCAGTACATGGACGTCGTCCGGCCGATGCATCTCCAGTTCGTGGAACCGACCAAGAGGTATGCGGACCTGATTATTCCCGAGGGAGGCTTCAACCTGGTCGCCATCGATGTCATCGTGAGCAAGTTGCAACACTTCCTGAATTCTGTAGGCTGATGGAAGTAGTCGCCAGGTTTCGCGTGCCGAACGGAGAAGTGTGGTTCGTTCAGGCGGTGCTGACCGACTGCGAGGGACAGGCCGTCGTGTCGCTCGGCGAACGGGAGGCTGACGAGAGCATCATGAGCGTGCTGTATGATGACTCTGCCGAGGGCGACCTGGCGCCCCTGTTTGCATATTTGACAGCGGTTGGTAAGATGGTGCCAGCCTTGCACGAAAAGCCTTGATTGGGGGGAGTGGAATTGGCCAGTTCTGATGAGGAGCGGTTGCACAGCCAGATCCAGGAGCTCGTGGGCCGCCGCGACTACGACGCGGCCCTGCGTTTTGTCGTGCGTGAGGCCGACCAGGCCTATGCGCGGCAGCGATATGCTCAGGGCCTCGACGTTCTCAATGCTCTCGTGCAGCTCCTCAAGGACCGGAAAGTCGCGTCGTGGGAAATCTATGTTGGTGCCTATCAGAAGATTGTAGGATTGGACCACCAGCTCAAGGACAAATCCGCCACCATACGCGACCTGGTCGAGCTGTCCCGCTACTGCATCAGGAATGGCGACTTCGACAAGGCGCTGTCAGCCGGCAACTCTGCCGTCAGCATTGACGAGCGCAGCACTGACGCGCTCAACCAGAAGGCGTGGGCGCTCGCATTCCGCCGTGAGTACGTGCATGCCTTCAGCGTGCTGGACCAGAGCCTGGAGATCAACCCCCAGAATCCGCGCACGCTCTATCTGAAGGCGAGCATCCTGGGCGACACTGGCAAGGCTGCGGATGCGCTCGCCCTGTTCGAGCGGGTGCGCGCAGCGGACCCTACGTATCCTGGACTGGGAAAGGCCATAGCGGACATGCGGCGTCAGATCGACTGGAAGGTCAAGGCGGTGGAGGGAATTGGGAGCGGCATCCGCGTCTTACAGTCTTCGGAGGTCGACCGCGTGCCAGCGATTGAGCGCAAGTCCAAGTCGATCGAGTCGGAGAATCCCACGAGAACGACGCTCGAGACACTGTACGACGAGGCGGTCGTGGGTGAGTCCGCGGCTGGGGTCGTTCCTGCATCAGAGCCGCCGATGCCATCGCAGGAGGAAGCTGCCCCGCAGGAGTGGGTCCCGGCCGCTCAGACGACCAAGGGCGAACCCTCCGAGTCGTATCCCCCGCGCGACCTTGTGCCTGACACGTCGGGTGACGTGAAGATGGAGAGCATCCCCATACCGCACCAGGCCTGGATGAAGCCCGGGGAGGAGCCTCAGGCATTTGTCAGACGTCCCGTGCCTTCCGAGGCTGCCGGGTTGACGGTGCTGTCCCCGGAGGAACTCAGGTTGGCCTCTCTGCGGGGGGAAGAGGAGTCTGCGAGACGTCCTGCCACGTCGGCCACTGTGTCCGTTTCACGCACAGCAGTCATGGCCCCGTCTTCTCCTGCGCCCGGGCAGGAGGCCGAATGGCAGTTGATTGGCATTCTCAGGGACATCAGCCGGGGCACGATGGAGCGGGAGGACTTGATGTTGCGCCTTTCCGAAGCGGGCAGTGTGACCATCCCGCTGTCGCTGGGTGCTCTGTATCTCAACTTCTTGCGCAGTCCCCAGGACGCAGGGGTCCTCGACGACCTGCTGACGTGGCTGGGAAGCAGTGGCTACATGCGGCTTCCCCTGTTCATCGTCGAAGAGGCTGCTGCACTGGGAACCAGGATCGATTTCCAGGACCCGCAGATCGCTTCCATCGTCCTGTCCGCCGACAGCGCGGACATGGCTCCCGAGCTGAGGACGCGCAAGGCTGAACTCCTGCTCGAACGGGGCGACATCGCATCGTATGTACAGGAGGAGCTGGGCATGATAGGGCAGGCCGCCTCGTCCGTCTCTACCGAAGGCATCGTGCGCCAGCTTGTTCATGTTCTGGAGCATTGCCTGGCCGAGGACGCCTGCGCGCAGGAGGTCCTTGACGCGGCGACGAAACTGGGCGTGCTGGACCAGCTCGTCGACCGGCTCAGCCAGGACGCGGACATGGCGAAAGCGCCGGTACTGGAGGCCGCGATGGTCGAACGGCTAAGGCGAGCGGATGTCGACGAGTCCACGTTCCTGAACAACCAAGGGCTGTTCGAGCGCGTCACGCTCAGCGCGGAGAAGTCGGCGATCCTGCGTCGTATCCTGGCCACGGCCGTCGATCCGACGGTCCGGCGCAAGGTGGTTCAATCCCTTCTTGTCCTGGGCACGCCTGACATGGCCGAGTTCATCGAACTGGTGGAGCTCATGGGCAAGGAGCATGATACGGGCAACGCGCCCTATCTCATCCAGTACCTGATGGACCACCGACAGGAGGTTGCCGACGGCCGATCCCTGCTGGAGAAACTTGCGCGCGCCGTCCCGACGGACTTCGAGAGCAGATACGGGCTGGGTCTGGCGGCCGAACAGCTGGGGGTTCACGATGCCGCGGCAGGGTACTTCGTTGCCGCCATACGGGCTCATCCCGGAGATCCCGACACGGTCCAGCGAGCCCTTGGGGCCATTCTCGCGTCCGGCGCATACGACCTCATCGCCGACGTGGCCTCGCTGGCGCAGTTGTCTCCCGCCGATGTCGAAGGCCTGGTGGACAAGGCAGCCGCCGAGACGACGGGCATCGCCTCTGGGTCCGGTGACCAGCGCCTGGTGTCCGCGTGGGCCGCATTCGCGGGCAGTCGCTACGAAGAGGCGGTCGCGATGAGTTCCGGCACGGTGAGAGGGGGAGGAGACCCACGGTTCTACCTGCCCCTGGCCCTTGCGTTTGTTCACCTGGGACTCCCCGAACTGGCGACCCGGGAGCTTGATCACGCCGCGCACTTGCCGAACGTCACGGACGAGGCCAGGCTGGTTCTCACGTACCATGCCGCCGTGGTCCACCTGGGACAGGGCAACAGCCAGGAGGCCGCGCGGCTGTTCCGGGAGGTGGGCGAGTCCTCGCCCGGCTTCCGTGACACCGAGGAACTGCTCGGCAGGTGTGGGAGCCAAGGCTCCAAGATGGCGAAACCGTAGAGCGCGGAGGACACGTGGAGAACAGACGGTCGGTAGGCAGTATCCTGATTGCACGGGGGTATATCAACGAGCAGGCTCTGGACGGAGCTATTGCCGCTCAGCAGCACACCAACGAGCCACTGCTCAAGATCCTCATCGATCAGGGGTTCATCAACGATGACATCAAGGCACAGGTCCTGGCGGAACAGTGGCACATGCCATTTGTGGACGTCATGGCGGAGCAGATCGGGTCGGACGTGCTGGCGATCGTGGACCAGGAGCGTGCAAAACGGTACGGTTTCGTCGCATTCAAGCGCGAGGAGGGCGTCGTCAGCATCGCGCTGAGCGACCCCACCAACATCGAGCTGATGGACTACCTGCTTGCCACGTACGGACGCGAGACGAGGTTTCTCGTCGCTCCCAAGAACGCCATCTACGGCGCCATCGAGAAGTACTACCTCGTCGGCAACTCCATCAAGGAGGCCAGCTCGGAGGCGAAGACCGAACTCATCGCAGAAAGCGGCGAAGAGGTCAGCATCGAGCAGCTGCGCGAGATGGGTCAGGACGCGCCCGTTATCCGGCTGGTCAACACCATCATCACCCAGGCTATCGTGGAGCGCGCGTCGGATATCCACGTGGAGCCGCAGAAGGACCACCTGCGCATCCGCTACCGTATCGACGGCATCCTGGTGGAGAAGCAGAAACTGCCACGCAACATCCAGCCGGGCGTCTTGTCGCGGTTCAAGATCATGTCCAACATGGACATCGCCGAGCGGCGCAAGCCACAGGACGGCCGCATCTCCCTGCGCATCGATGCCAAGGCCATCGACTTCCGCGTCAGTGCGCTGCCCACCATCTATGGCGAGAAGATCGTCCTGCGTATCCTGGACAAGAGCACTGCCATGGTGCCCCTGGAGAATCTTGGATTTCTCAACGACACGCTGACCCTGTTCAACAACGTCATCAGCCAGCCGTACGGGATGATCATCATCTCCGGTCCCACCGGCGCCGGCAAGACGACGACCCTGTACTCCGCGCTCAACCGGCTCAACACGGTCGGCAAGAATATCGTCACGGTGGAGGACCCGGTCGAATATCAGATGGACGGGCTCAACCAGGTGCAGGTCAACATCAAGGCGGACATGACCTTTGCCAACGGCTTGCGCAGTATCCTGCGCCAGGACCCCAACATCGTGCTCATCGGCGAGATCCGTGATGGCGAGACGGCGCAGATCGCCATCGAGGCAGCCCTGACCGGGCACCTGGTCCTGTCGACCCTGCACACCAACGATGCGCCTTCGGTCGCCACGCGACTTATCGACATGGGTATCGAGCCATTCCTCATCGCGTCGTCGCTCATCGGGGCCACGGCCCAGCGCCTGGCGCGCAAGATCTGCCCCGAGTGCAAGGAGCCGTACGTCCCGCCCGCCTCGGCCCTCGAAGGTCTGGGCCTCAGCACGCGGGGCAAGCTGGAAGATGTCACGTTCTACAAGGGTGTCGGCTGTCCGAAATGCGGTGGTTCAGGCTACCGTGGGCGTACCGGCATCCACGAGATGATGAAGGTGGACGACGAACTGCGCCGCCTCATCCTTCACAAGGCCAGCGCGCGCGACATCTCTCAGGCCGCACGCAGCCATGGAATGCGCACTCTGCTCGAGGATGCACTGGTCAAGGCCAGGGAAGGCATCATCACCCTCGAGGAGGTCCTGCGCGTGGTGTCTACCGTCGAATCGGACTGAAGGAGCCGCAATGATTGCCGAGACAGAGTTGCATCGCATCGATCTTGGAACGATTCTCAAAGTCGCCACGGAAAAGAATGCCACCGACATCCATCTCCAGGTCGGTCTGCCCCCCATCCTGCGTATTCAGAAGAAGCTGGTGGCTCTCGGCACCGAGAAACTCTCGCCCGAGCGCGTCGAGGAACTCATGTTCCCCATCATGAACGATCACCAGAAGGTGCTGTTCAAGCAGAGCATGGAATACGATTTCAGCTATGGCATCAAGGGGCTGGCGCGCTTTCGCATCAACGTGTTCCGCCAGCGCGAAACGATGGCGGCGGCACTGCGCAAGATCCCCTACGAGATCCCGGCCATGGACACGCTGGGCCTGCCCCCCGCGACATTCACGTTCCCCAGGCTCAACCGCGGGTTCGTCCTGGTCACCGGGCCGACCGGCCACGGCAAGTCCACGACCCTGGCATCGGTCATCGACCGCATCAATCAGGAACGGCAGATGCACATCGTGACCCTCGAGGACCCCATCGAGTATCTCTTCCAGCACAAACAGAGTATCGTCGTCCAGCGCGAGCTGGGCACGGATACGCAGAGCTTCGCAAACGCCCTGCGCAGTGCCCTGCGCGAGGACCCGGACGTCATCCTGGTCGGCGAGATGCGCGACTTCGAGACCATCGGGGCCGCCCTGACCGCCGCGGAGACCGGACACCTGGTGTTCGCGACACTGCACACCAACAGCGCGGCGCAGACCATCGACCGCATCGTGGACGTGTTCCCGCCGTACCAGCAGCAGCAGGTCAAGGTCCAGCTCGCCAACGTCCTGTCGGCTGTCATGACCCAGCAGCTCATGGTGCGCAAGAACGGCGACGGCCTGGTGCTCGCGTGCGAGGTCATGCTGGCGACCCCCGCCATCAAGAACCTCATCCGCGAGGGCAAGACGTACCAGATCCAGTCGGTCCTGCAGACCAACACGGCGATGGGCATGATGACCATGGACCAGTCGCTCAAGGCTCTGTACGAGCGTGGCGTCATCAGCTATGAGGATGCGATCGACCACGCGTTCGACCCCAAGGAACTCCAGCGCTTGCTGGGACGCACCTGAACACACTGAGAGGAGGCACGCATGGCAACCTTCACGTATGTTGCAGCTGATCGGTCAGGCGCCACCCAGCGTGGCACCGTAAGCGCGGCCAATACGCATGAAGCCGCCGAGCTCATCCGCGGAAAAGGCCTTGTCCCGGTCAACATCAACGCGGCCAGGAGCGCGGGCGACAGCCTTGCCGTGCGCAGTTCGGGCCCTGCCGGCGAGGCACAGCAGGGTAGGCTTGCAGCTGGCGGGGGCATCGCAGCCAAGGACATGGGCATCTTCACGTCGCAGATGGGTACCATGCTCAACGCGGGCCTGTCCATCACCAAGGTGCTGGACATCCAGAGCAAACAGCTGAGCAGCAAGAAACTGCGCATGATCACAGACGACCTGAAGAAGAAGGTAGAATCCGGCCTGCCGTTGTCGAATGCCATGGATAACTACCCTGGAGTTTTCAGCACACTGTACACCGCCATGGTCCGGTCGGGCGAGGCGTCGGGCAACCTGGGCAACAGCCTGCTCAAGATGGCCACCTTCCTCGAGCGCGAGGCGGAGCTCAAACGCAAGATCAGGAGTGCGACCAACTACCCGATGATCGTCATCACGGCCAGCGTTCTCATCGTCATCGGCCTGTTCATCTTTGTCCTGCCGCAGTTTGTCGGTTTCCTGACCGCCCTGAACGTGCCCTTGCCCCTGCCGACGCGCATGACGCTGGCGATGAGCAACTACCTGGTCCACCGGTGGTACGTCCTCCTCATCATCGTCGCAGTCATCTTCTTCGTCGCCCGCGCATGGTTCCGCACGCCGCGGGGCATCCACTGGAAGGACAGTACGGCCCTCAAGGCGCCGATCATCGGCCCGCTGGTGCTCAAGACCTCCATGGCCCGCTTCACCGACACGCTGGCGACCCTGTTCGGCGCGGGCGTCCCGCTCATCAGCTGTTTGGAGATGGTGGGCGGCACGATGGGCAACACCGTCGTTGCGGCGACCATCGACCGGGTCATCGACTCTATCAAGAGTGGCGCCGCGCTGAGCGCGGCCATGGCTGAGACGCAGTTCTTCACGCCCATGGTCATCCAGATGACGACGGTCGGCGAGGAGTCTGGCTCCCTGGAGAGCATGCTGGCAAAAGTCGCGACATTCTACCAGGCGGAGGTCGACTCCGCGACCGACAACCTGACCAGCTCCCTCAACCCCATTCTCATGATCGTCGTGGGCGGCATGATCGGTTGGGTCCTCGTCTCCCTGTACTTGCCCATCTTTACCATGGCGGGGGGCATCTCCTGACGAGCAGAGAGGTTGGAGGTTGAGCCGCAAGGGGTTCACACTGCTGGACCTGATTGTGGCGATCGCCATCATCATCATCCTGGTGGCGATCGCCGTACCGTCGTACCTCAGGATGATGGACAAGGCGTGCCGCTCGGCAGTCGTGGCGGAGTTCGCCAACCTTGCCACGGTGCTGGAGACCTTCTACACCGACTGGGGCGAGTACCCCCTGGCGTCGGCCGGTTCCCAGGCCATCGCATCAAACGATACCGGGGTATACCGCGAGCTGACGACTGAAGGCTCCGGCGCGGCGCTCACGAATGTGACTGGAGCCAGGACGGTCCACGATGATCCTGCCCCAGTTGTCTACATTGGAGCCGGTGCCCTGTCCAGCATGACCAATCCCTTTGTCGCGTCGTCCTCCGATCCCCAATATCGCTATGCGACAAATGCGGCGGGTACTGCCTGGGTCCTCTACGCCAGGATGGGGACATCCGGGAGTGCAAGGTATCTGGTGCGGACTGACCGCCAGTCAGGTATCGTCGAATCCGCGACGGAACCCACGGTGTAGTGGCAGAGCGGCGGGACGAACATTGTGGACGAATACTTGACAAAACATGAAAGGTGTTCTACTTTCATTACAGGGTATGGTTCTCCCTGCAGGAATTGCTGAGAAGTCGGTCCCGATACTGTGGACGCCAGGGGCCGATGGAGCTGGGTGGCGTAACCGGCCTGGTCAAATGATCGGACATAGTGTCCAGGAATCAGTCAACAGTAGGGAGGCGACAACACACTAGTGACCAATTCGCGAAAAGCCCGTATTGGCATCACGTGAAATCGCAGTCGACAGAATAGACATAGTGATAACCTGCCACAGGCAGGCAACCTACAGAGACTTCCAAGGAGGAAGCAGTGAAGAGAAAGGGATTTACACTTATCGAGCTGATGGTGGTCATCGCCATCATCATTATCCTTGCAGCGATTGCTATTCCCAACTACCTCAAGATGACCGAGCGCGCCAAGAGGTCGCGGCTGGCATCTGATTTCGCGACGTTGGCGACGGTCCTCGAGACGTACAAGACCGACTGGGGGAAATACCCGACAGCCGCAGCTGCTCAAGCGGTCAACCTTACGACTACCGTCATACATACGGAGCTTAGTGCATCAGGTACCGGAGTGGCAGTTCTTAACATAGCCACGCACTACAATGCCGTTGGTGAGCAGGGACCGATCGAGTACATCAAACCAGGAACGCTCACGAGCATCATTAACCCTTTCATCGCTGCAAACAACCCCAGCTATGGATCGGCTGACGGCGACAACTGGGTCATCTACGCGCAAATTGACACGGCGGTGTGGCTTTCTAGAACTGATGGAGTTTCGACCCTTGTACAGACTGCGGCGGTGCCCGCTATCCCATAGAATCAGTCACATCCTGGCTCGAGAGTTTCTTGGGGTCAGCTGGCAAGAATCCCCAGGGTGGTAGGTTCGTTTGGCTCGCCGGAGCCCGCAAGGGCTCCGGCAGGACAGGAGGGGTTCTGAGGCCGTGGAAAGCCTGCGTGTTTTCCAGGGCTTCAGGGCACGATGGTGGGCCCGCGAGGAGTTTCACAATAGGCACTTGCAACATCCGGGGCGTAGTGTATAGTTAGCATAGTTAAGGAAGTGGAGCGGACCATGAGGCAGACAACAGCGCATCACTCATACATTGGATCAAGAGTAGTTGTCTCAGTTCACGTCTCGGCTCCGACCTCTTGCACTAGGCGTCGTGGCTCTGGCTTCACCCCCCGAGGACTTTTACACAATCCAAGGGGCTTCACTCTCATCGAGCTCATTGTGGCCATGGCCATCCTGCTCATCGTCATGATTGGTATCCTCTCGTCCATTTCGTTTGCCTACAACAGCTCCAATGATACGGAACTGCGCAATGCTGCGAAGAACGTCGCGTCCTACTCCCTTGAGTACCTGCGCGCGCGGACGGTCACGCGTGGGAACACGACCCTGTACAACCTCTTGAACCCGTCCGGCGCGCCCGCCACGGGCACATACCGCTGGTACGATGCAGCCGGCAACCCCAATGGTGCCTTCCCATCCATGATCGACGTGGGCAACCTTCCCCTGCAGTCCAACGGCTGGCCGTGCAACTTCACTTCCGCATATGTGAGAACCGGGCCGAAGAAGGACGGAGACACTAACCCGGGCAGTGGTGGTGGCATTCAAGCCGGCGGGGCAGTTGTTAGGTTCGCTTCCAAGCATGCGGCGAGTCCGACTGAGACTTATCAGACTCAACCTCTGGCGTTTAGCAGTACGCTGCAGGGCTACGTGTCGGTACGGGACATGGCTGCGCCCGCCAGCACGCTAAACCCCGCACCCGAGGACGGCAATCTTGCCCGGATGCTGTTCACCGGGAGCAATGTCGCCAGTGGCACATACCGCACCGCGCTGACAGACCTGACGCCTACGGGAGCATGGACGGACATCATCGTCCGATATCCCGGTCTCTATGTGTCGGCTGCGGTGCCAGGCATCAAGTCATTCACCCCGCTGACAGGCTATGTCGCCAGGGTGTACACGACCGACGCGGACAAGATGAACAAGGCGAAGCCCCAGTACAACCCGTACTACACGAACGTGGTTGCAGGGACCCAGGCATACCGAGGGTTCCGTGTGCTGACGCAGGTCGTCGCACGGACTGCGGACCCTGCCACGTACAGCCATGTCCAGTACTACGACGTGACCGTGACCGTGCTGTGGATGAGCGGGACGAGGGAGAGCAGCTATGAGCTGGTATCGCGCATCATTGCATACTAGACGGCCTCGTCTGTGCATGCGTTCTGGCTTCACCCTGCTGGAACTGATGGTTGTCGTAGCCATTCTCGTCATCGTGACAATGATGGCGTTCGGGGGGTTCCGCTATCTGACAGCCGTCATGAACAAGGCTATCGCCACGAATGCGGCTCGTGAGAACCTGAGCATCGTGATGGACCAGTTGACCAAGGAACTGCGCGAGGTGACGAGCATCGCCACAGGAGGCGAAACGAATGATGGTTCGCCTGTCCGCGCCAATTTCGGCGTCACCTTACCCACCTCGGGCACCAGCCGTGGCATCGCGGACGTGCTGACGGTGCCGGCCAACTACGGGACGTTGACATCCGGGAGCACGTATGTGTTCAGAGTCAATGTGGGCAATCTGCCCAACGGCATCGTGCTGGAGTTCTTTACCATTGACACCAGCCCGACGCCCGCGAAGCACCGCATCCGGTACAGCGTGACGGCTCCCAAGACCAGCGGCGGGGTTTACAACGGCCTTGCCCAGCGCTTCTGGGCCCTCAGTACCTATGAGCCGTGCGAAATCACGTACCGCAACAACACTTGGAATGTCGCCACTAGTTCCTGGTCTGGCGAGGCACCTCAGCCGATGACGGATCAGGTCGTGACGGGTTTCTCGATCACACGACCGTCATGGTCATCCAACGTCCTTCAGATCACACTCGAGGCCCAGGTTCGCGGACTGGGCGGAACAGGATACAACACGGTCCGGCTTATCGGACTAGTCACCGTCCGGCAGTGACCGGGAAAGGAGAACCATGAGAAGACTGAATTACTTCGCCTTCAAGCAACGCAAGGGGATAGCTCTCCTGCTCGTCATGTTCATCGCGTTCGCTTCAATCGTCATGCTGACGACCTTGTACAGCTCGCTGGCTCCTCGGAGTATCTCGGTCCGCGGACAGGCGCAGTCGGACCGTGCCCTCGCCATTGCTGACGGGACCGTCGACCGCCTGCTGGACCAGATCAACAATACGGGGTTGTCCTACTCGGTCGTCACCCCGGAGTCCGAAACGGCGATCGGCGAGGCACTTGTCACCCAGCTCCTCGTGGACATCAACGGCGGCTCGGTGAGTGATGGCTATGATGCGGTTTCGGCGAACGTGCGGCACTACTTCTACGACATCCACACAGACACCTACTACCGGCTTGAGAGCGGCACCGCGGACACCGGTACGCTGATGAACCTCTCAACAGGTGGCACCGTCACCGGTGGGCTTGCGGGAATAGACGCCACCTACGCCAGCGACAACCGCTGGTTCGAGCTGGACGCCAACGCGAAGTACTGGATCAACCCCGGGACTCCGGATACGTGGGAGATAGGGGCGACGGCGTTCAACCTGTCCAAGCCGGACGTCAAGCGCACGATACGGGCCGAGGCCCAGCGCGGTGATATCACGACGAACCCCGTGGACGTTGCGAACGGGAACTGGTACATTGAGGGAACGAGGAACGACACGTTCTTTTCCGACTACTCGGGTCTCTACCACAGCAGAGTGTACTTTGGACGGTTCGAGGTCACGAGTGGATACGTGCGCTCGGACAGCGACCTCTGGATGGGTGGCTGGGCCAAGGACAAGGTCATGGCCCATGGGACGGTCAATGACATGGCCATTGACGACGGCAACAGGCATGATGGCCGTTTCGGCATCGACGCCGTCACCCTTGCCAATGCAGGAGCGCTTGTGACCAACGGTGTCCCGGTAGCCAACTGGCCCAACGGTGACGCTGCACTGGCCACGCTATTCAACAATTCGAAGTTGAGCCCCTACTACGTGAATCACGATACGACCATCGTGTTTTCCGTCGTGGGTGGGGTCGGCAAGGTCAGCTTCGACGGCGGCGCTCTGCTGGACATTCCCGCCAACGGTGCCATCTATGTGAATGGTGACGCGACGGTCAGCGGTACGTTGGACGGTCAGGTGACCGTCGGCGCGAGCGACGACATCTTCATCGGGGGCAACATCACGTACAATGATCCACCGCGAACAAACAAGAATACGACGCCCATCGACGCCAGCCTTCAGGACAAGCTGGGCCTCATCGCACGCAGTGACATCATCATCCCCGTCTCGACGTACAATGCCAACAAGACGCTGCGTATCGACGCCGCCATGCTGGCGGTGTATGGGTATTTCGGCCTCGACACCAGCGCCAGCTACGCGTGGCACAGTATCAACTCCAGCCCGCACTGGGTGGGCATCTGGAACGGTTCGCAGTCCGTGTACGGGTCAGGGAGCGCGCCGGCCGTCTCGAGCGGAAGCTCCGTCAAGGGATATGAAGAACAGCACACCAATTACGACTACAACCTGAGCAACGGTGCGCGTCCTCCGTTCTTCCCTGCTGCCGACGACACCGTGTCTTCCTACCTTGTATACGAGGTATACGCGGGATCTGACCTTGCAACGCTCCAGGCGCTTACCCGGGGCCAGCTCACGGCGGTCACCGCGGGTTCCGATCCATCGGCGTATGCGGAGGGTATGCGCTACAAGTACAGGATTGGCACGACCTGGTACTACTTCTACGGTACTGACTTCAATGATCACGGGGATACGCTTTACACAGGCGCATATGCGGCATCCAAGAACTCACTGTACCGGGTATCGTGGAAAGAAGAGATCGCCCAGCCCGTCGGAAGTCCCTAGCCCTTGATGGACACAGAGATTCGGAGGACCCGCGCCAGCGGGTTCTCCCTTATCGAGCTTGTCATCGTCGTGGCAGTAATGATTGTCCTTGCCGGCATGGCCGTACCTGCTTTTGGGGCGACCTTGGCGCGGTCGCGCATCCAGACAAACGCATCGCAGATGGTCCAGGACTTGCGCCTTGTCCGGGACAGCGCCATCTCCTACCAGCAGGACCTGTACGTGTACGTCTGCACGAGCCCTGCGTCGGACCGGACAGTCTACTACTATGAGCTGTTCCAGAAGGATCCACTGAACGAGATTCACTACACGCCGTCGGACGATCCTGTCTCGGGTCAGTTCGTGCAGAAGACAGCCTTGTACGGCATGGGTTTCGGCCTTCCTGTCCAGGTGGGTTCTGCATATTCCTTCACCGCCGCAACTGTGGACGGCAAGGAGTACCTGGTGCTGGCGTTCTGCTGTGGCAAAGGCAGCTACTTCCGCGGCGAGCCGGTCGTGGCGAGCGATACGAGCGTCCCGACGTACGTCGCCTTCTCAAGCGCCATCGGCATTCCCGTCGTTGATGCTGCCAACTCAAGGACCTGGTACGTCACAGTCAGTCCGGCAGGCCGGGCAAGTTCAAGCCCCGTCAGCCCGTGACGTGTCCCTGACATCTGCTTGAGCCTGAACCGCCGGGCGGAGTTCTCATCCTCGCCGGCGGTTCGCTGTTTCTCTCCGTCGCGCGTGACGCAGGTTCGGGTCTTGATGTGGAGGTTACCTGCGACCGTGGTTCCCGTGGTATTGCGGTGGCACTGCATCAGCCAGGAGATGGAATCTGGAGGAGGCCTTGATCATGAGAGAGTCTGTCCGCTTTGTCGCAGTATCGGTTCTGTGCCTTGTGCTGTGTCTTTCAGGAGTGATGGTTGGGGATTCCCAGGCCTATGCTTCCAGCGTGGGCTGGGTGGAACGGCGGCCAGCAGGGGACATGGACCTGGAGTGGTATTCGCTTGCCTCTGACTCTACTGGAGCCAACCTGGTTGCCGCTGCTTTCGGCGTTTATGGTTCCGAGGGTTGGGTCTACACGTCAGCGGACGGTGGGGCAACGTGGACCACAAGATACCCCATCACTACTTCTCAATACTGGAGAGCCGCAGCATCGGACGCCGATGGCAGCAACCTGATCGTCGCGGCTTGGGCCGGCAGGCTCTACACGTCCTCAAACCGTGGAGTCAGTTGGACGGAGCGGCAACCAGCGGGGGCCGTGGATCAGAGGTGGCAGACTGCGGCTTCGGATGCCGATGGCTCCAATTTGATCGCTGGGACTTCGGCCGGTTCGCTCTGGATCTCCTCGAATGGTGGAACCACTTGGGCAGAAACACGACCAGCGGGCAATGTGAGCGGAGATTGGCGCGGGGCGTGCTCCAATTCGGACGGAAGTGTCCTGCTGGTCGGCAACTACAACGGTAGACTCTATATCACCTCAAATGGCGGAACCAACTGGACGGAACTCACGCCTGCGGGGGCAGCGGATAGGAATTGGCAAGGAACTGCATGCGATGATGATGGAAGCAACCTGATTGTAGGTGTCGAAGGGGGAAGGCTCTACACGTCCTCCAATAGAGGTTCCAGTTGGACGGAACGACGGCCGGTGGGAGATACGGACCAGAACTGGTCTCGGTTTGCCTCCGATTCCGATGGAAGCGTCTTGTTGGCGGCGGATGAAGCGAGACTCTACCGTTCGCTCGACGGTGGTGCAACGTGGACAGAACAACGGCCAGCCGGAGACAAGGACATCCGCTGGACATGCTGTTCGAATTCCGATGGTTCTTTTCTTGTTGCGGGGGGCTATGCCGGTGGTAGACTGTATTCGCTGGCCGTCAATCCCCTTGCCCGCACTCTTGCGGTCGCCAAGACGGGTAGTGGTACTGTGACGCTTGACCCTGCGGGCGGAACGTATGACGTTGGTACCGTCGTCACTCTGACTGCTACACCCGCTGCCGGCTACAGCTTCACCGGCTGGTCCGGAGACCTCGGTGGCATCACGAACCCCGTGCCGATCACGATGGACAAGGACAAGACCGTCACCGCTACCTTCACCGCCGTTTCCACTTACACGTTAACTCCATCTGCCGGCACCGGGGGCAGCATCAAGCCGGAGACTCCACAGACCATCCTCCAGGGTGGGAGCAAGGCCTTCACCATCGCTCCAAGTGCAGGCTACCAAGTCGCCGATGTCACCATCGATGGAGTATCGCAGGGGAGCATCTCCTCCTACACGTTCACCAACGTGACGTCAAACCATACCATTCGGGCAACATTCGAGAAAGAGGAGACGCAGACCGTCATTGTCCTTCAGATAGGGAAGTCTGTGTTTACCGTTAATGGTATTTCGACGACTCTGGATTCTCCCCCTGTCATCAAGAACGCGAGGACCCTTGTCCCGATTCGTGCAATTATCGAAGCGCTCGGAGGAGCAGTCAGCTGGGATGGAACCGCCAGGAAGGCGACTGTGAGCCTTGGGAACGTGACCATCGAACTCTGGATCGGCAACAGTGTGGCCAGGGTGAATGGTATCACCACCCGTATCGATTCGACGAACCTTAAGGTGGTCCCCGAGATCATCAACAGCAGGACCATGCTTCCCTTGAGATTCGTCTCCGAGAATCTTGGGTGTGCGGTCGTCTGGGCGGACGCAACCAAGACCATAACGATCACGTATCAGCCATGAAAGCGGCTGGGTAGAAGGAGGGGGGCAGCAAATCCTCACGTGGCATGGCCTGGATCGAGTGAAGTGGGCGATGGCCTCTTGACAGCTCCACGGTCCTGAATATGATTTGAATGTTCGACACGCAGAGGTACGAAGAGTGAAGGCCATGCGCGACGAGAGAAGCGCAAGGTCTTGACTTTTTTTGCTATCTGCCTACTATGTAAGTCCGTCGCCCCACCCCACGGGTGTCTGTCGACAGGTCGGCACGCGCAGTTGGTACCTTGAAAACTAGACAGTGAAGAGAACGGGTTGAAAGACACACAAGGTGTGTTTTTTACCCGACAAGGAATGTCTC